>Ga0209344_10000006_pt1 | contig 838347 bp, 786 predicted proteins | sample Cruoilmetagenom6_FD_187293 | JGI IMG/M metagenome (GOLD analysis project Ga0209344, IMG submission 187293) | Oil polluted marine microbial communities from Coal Oil Point, Santa Barbara, California, USA - Santa Barbara Oil Seep Sample 6 (SPAdes)... | ecosystem: Environmental > Aquatic >... | reverse complement strand
GAGATTCCAGTTCAATATCAAGATCTGAATCCCAGGTATGTGTAATATCTATTTCTACATTATCAAGGTTAAAATCTGTACCAATAAGTCCAGTCTCTGCAATTGTAGTTACAGACTCGGTTGGCGCAAGTGTACTGCTAATTGCACCTCCTACATTATCACCACATTGGTCAATGCTAGGGAGTGTAATACCGCCTACTACTTCAATAGAAGCAATACCACAGTTGTCTGTTACCGTATCCACAAGGTTTGCAGCTGGCACTATTGCTATTCCGTCTATATCCAAGAATACTTCCAATGGTGGAGACGTTGGACTACTATATTCATAGCTAAGTCCCCAAGTGTTTAGAGTACCTGTATCCCCAGCAGCAGCATCGCTAACTACTAAAGTCCAAGTACCTAGTGTACTCATTCCATCAAAAACAGATAATGCATCATTAGGTATAAACGAACCTGCGATTGAAGGTATACCTCCACCACATTCATCTTCTACAGGAGTCGCTGCTTCGTCGTCTAATGTTGCAAGAATATCGATTCCGTCACATCCAAATGTAGTTGCCGGAACACCAGGTTGATCTATGATTACAGCTGTAGTTACACCATCTGGTGCTGTTAGCGTAACTGTAATATCTCCTACCCATGTATGCGAAATATCTATATCTACATTAAGGTCTGTAATGTTAAAGTCGTCTACAATATCCAAGGTAGTTGTAACTCCGGTTGGATCGGCATCTGGAATCGCTGCTGCTGGTGAAACTGAAGCAACGCCTGTTCCTGCAACGGCCCCACCTATACAAACAACTTCTGGAGCTTCATCATCGGTTACGGTAACATCAAATGAGCATTCTGCAACATTTCCTCCCTGATCTGTATATTCAAAGGTATTTGTTGTAGTTCCTACTGGGAATACACTACCGCTAGGTAATCCAGCTGTTTGAGTTAGTGTTCCTGGAGCTACGCCTCCACCTGTGGTATATGTAAAGTTAACTCTGGATTTCTGGAATCCTGGTTCTGTAGAGAAACTATTCTGTGGAGCTTCTACAACATCAATCCCATTCTGTGTCAGAAGTCTTTCAATTGAAACAACATTACCGTCAATTGTTATATCTGCTTGATCAGTGTATGAGTTACGGTTACCTCTAACACCTAATATCCCTATAATATCTCCAGCGGTCACATCTATTGAAACTGGAAAATAATCTGTATCTGTAATATTGTTCATATAAAACAATAACTCATCATATCCCGTGGTAGTTGGGAAAACAGCTGGCTGAACTCCAAATCTCATAATCTGTATCGATTGAGGATCTGTACTAGTATCATCAGGAACCTCTACACCTGTCATTGTAAAGTCTACAGGAGCGGTAAATACATATCCTCTTGCGTTACCAGAAAAAGATGCGTCTTCTGTTGGGAACAATACTTCCCCCTCTGCGCCGGCTACACAATTATCTATAACCTCTGGATCGTCATAGTTAACTATGGCTCCACAAACACCTGGGTCATTGGTTTGTGTAATATCGTCTGGGCAAACAAGCATAGGTGCTTGGTTATCTACAACAGTTATTGTAAACTGGCATGTAGTTGTTTCGTTAGGAGCATCATCATTTGTAGCAGTAAACTCTATAATGGTATCTCCTACTGGATAAGGTCCAGGAGATGCTGGCCCCATCGTTTGAGTCACTGTTACAGTACCTCCGTTTGGATCTACTCCAATAGGCGTTGCAAAGCCAAAAGATGCTTCACACTCACCTGGATCGGCATCTAGGGTAATATCGCCTGGGCAGTTTAGTAATGGAGCGTTAGGATCAGGATTTTGAATAAATTCTATACAGAAATCATTCAATGTTCCAGAATCACCGCTTGCATCATCACAAATGCTTAAAGTCCAAACCCCATTTACATCATCACCAGCAAAACCAGCATTCAAGGCTCCTTGTTCTGCTTCAAATGTTCCTGTAAAAGGAGCTACTCCTGTTGTTATGGAAGGGTTTCCATCCATAAAGATAGTGCCAGTATAATTTTGACCGCTCCCGCCATTATCACTTGATAAATCCCACATAGTTCCATTTGGAGATATTAAAGTTATATCTAAGTCTTCATCAAAAGTATGATCGAGATCTAAAGAAACACTTTCTAACACATATTCTCCTGGACCTGCTCCAATAATTCCAGTATCTAAAACAGTAATTTCTGAAGTTGTAGCTCCTCCAACACATGGAAAACCACCTGTTCCAGAAGCAGGTATTGGTTGTGGATTATCTACTGCACAATCATTTTCTAAAGGCGCTCCAATTATAGCAATATCTGCTTCCCATCCACAGGTAGCTACGACAGTACTAAATCGTGAGGCAAATGTTAAGGATCCTGAAGTAGAGGTAAATGTTACAGTACCAGCGGTTGTCATATCCACTAATTCATCTCCATCAACAGAGCTATTCCATAAAACCGGATCTGTAGAAGTAGGGTTTGTACCACTACCACTTCCATTAGTAGCTGTTACTGCAGCATCCCCATCAAAAATTGCAAACCAGTCAAAATTCCCAAACACTCTAAAAGTAGTAAATGTTACAGAAATTTGAGCCCCTGGAGGTGCCATAAGAGTTGTTTCAGTAATACAACCACAGTTAGGGTAATCACCAGGATCACCACTATCGGTACCTGTACAATCGCCACCAGGACCGCCAGTAACCCCGTCGGTAGGGTCGGTGAATACTTCACCATCTGCAGGCATAACCGTAGTATCGGTCCCTGTCGTTTCGGTTACAAATTGGCCGTAGGACATTGTGGTCCAACAAAAGATACCAATAAGTAAAATTAATTGAGGTAATTTTTTTCTCATGTTATATTTAGTTTAATAGTTAAGAGGGCGTTAATATACTAAAATTTATGTTAAAATTGTAGCTTTACACAATAAATCTCCAAACAAGAGTAGCAATTGTGCATTTAAGAAATCACTCCATTTTCAGAAATATTTAAGTGTACTACAAGCAACGTTATGTTTTTATATATTTGTTTCAATTAAATAAATTCTTCAATGAAAAAATTAATTTTATTATTCGCCTTAGGCCCTTTACTCATAACAAGTTGTACAGAGACAACTACTGACAGAAAAAGAGATGGAGGCTATACAGACAATGCGCAGACATTGTTTACCAAAGTTACATCGGACCAAAGTAACCTGGCTTTTACCAACACTGTTATGGATAATATGGAATTAAATTTTCTTAACTACGTCTATCTTTACGCAGGTTCTGGCGTTGCTATTGGCGATGTAAACAATGATGGGTTAGAAGATGTGTTTCTCGCATCTAGTCTTGGTGCTAATAAATTGTATAAAAATAAGGGAGCGTTTGTTTTTGAAGATATTTCAAAACCAGCCCTTGTAGAAGATGTTTCAGGATTTACAACTGGAGCCAGTATGATGGACGTTAATGGAGATGGGTGGCTAGATATCTATGTATGTAAAGCAGGATCTTTAAATGATGATAACGGCCGTAAAAACAAGCTATATATTAATCAACAAGATGGTACATTTAAAGAAAGAGCCAAACAATTTGGCTTAGACGATCCAGGGTACACGACGCAAGTATATCAACTAGATTACGATAAAGATGGTGATCTAGATATATATGTAGTTAATTATAGATACGATTTTAAAAATAACACTAAAATAAGCAGTAAAATTCAGTCTGAAATTGAAGAAATTACCAGCGACCAACTCTACCGAAACGATGGCGAGACCTTCACGAAAGTAACAAGAGAAGCTGGTATATATAATAAAGCCTGGGGACTGGCAGGTACCGTTGGAGATTTTAACGACGATGGCTGGGACGATATTTATGTATCTAACGATTTTTTAGAACCAGACATGTTGTATATAAACCAGCAAAACGGAACCTTTAAAGATGAATTGAAAAGCTATTTTAACCACATCTCGTTTAATAGCATGGGGGCAGATTATGCCGACCTTAATAACGATATGTACCCAGACCTTATCACCGTAGATATGCTTGCCGAAAACTATGCACGAAGCAAAGAAAACATGGCCTCTATGAGCACCGAGAACTTTATGAATATGGTAAAGGTTGGATACCACCACGCCTATATGGCCAATATGTTACACGTAAATTCTGGAAATGGTAAATTTATTGAAACCAGCCAAATGAGCGGCGTAGTGAAAACAGATTGGAGCTGGGCGCCCTTAATTGCAGACTTTGATAACGACGGGTTAAAAGATATTTTTGTTTCCAATGGTGTTTATAAAGATTACCACAACCAAGATTTCAGAAATCAATTAAGAGACAAAAATGCCAAAGGCGAATCTATGACACTTGAGGCTGTTTTAGATATGATGCCTGCTGAAAAACTCGATAACTATATTTATAAAAACAACGGAGACCTTACATTTACTAAGAAAATTGAAGAATGGGGACTCAAAGACCCCAGTTTTTCGAATGGAGCTGCTTATGCCGATTTTGACAATGACGGCGATTTGGATCTTATTGTGAATAATATTAATGATAAAGTTGGTTTATACAGAAACAACAGCAATCAAAATTATTTACAAATTGAGCTAGAGGGTACTTCAAAAAACACACTTGGTATTGGTGCCGAAGTATTTGTGAAAACAGCCAACGAGATACAACACCAACAACTATATTTAGCCCGAGGGTTCGAATCTTCAGTAACACCATCATTAAATTTTGGACTAGGTGAAAATGCCACTATAGAAGAAGTAATTGTACAATGGCCTAATGGTACCGTTTCTAACATTAAAAGCCCTAAAGCAAATCAACGTTTAAAAGTCTCTCAAGCCAATGCAATAGCAAGTAATGTTACCTTAAAAACTCGAAATAATACCAAGAAAAATACCAACCCTAGCTCGTTGGCGCTTACTTATACACAGTTGGAAAACGATGTAAACGATTACGACACCCAACTACTATTGCCACAAAAGCAATCTTCCAAAGGAACCAAAATCGCAAAGGCAGATGTAAACGGTGATGGGTTGGAAGATATGTTTATAGGAAATGCAGCAGGAGCTCAAGCCGCTTTATATGTACAACAGGCAGACGGCACTTTTTCAGAGAGCAATACTACCTTGTGGAAAACCGAAGCTACCTACGAAGACGCAAACGCCGTGTTTTTTGACGCAGACAACGATGAAGACCAAGATCTTTATGTAGTGAGCGCAGGATATGAACTCACAGAAAACAGTCCTTTATTACAAGACCGCTTGTATATAAACGATGGAAAAGGAAATTTCAGTAAAAAAGCGAACGCACTCCCTGCCATTCGTACTTCTGGGAAAGCAATAGCTGTAGGTGATATTGACGGTGACGGAGACTTAGATCTTTTTATAGGAGGTAATGTTGTACCTGGAAAATATCCTTTGGCACCCAACTCCTATTTACTTCAGAACAACAATGGAATCTTTAAAAACATTACACCAAACAATGTAGATCTCGTAAACCCGGGAATGATTTCGGAAGCTCTGTTCACAGACTATGATGGTGATAAAGACCCAGACCTGTTATTGGTTGGTGAGTGGATGTCACCAACATTTTATAAAAACAACAACGGTTCTTTTACAAAAACTGAAACAGCAGCATTTCATAAAAAAGAAGGCTGGTGGTTTAGCGCAACCGAAAGGGATATGGATGGCGATGGAGACATGGATTACTTCTTCGGAAATATGGGCAAGAACAATAAATTTAAACCTTCAGAAAAGAAGCCACTCTTCATTAATGCCAAAGACTTTGACGACAACGGAAGTTTTGACGTAGCGATGAGTAAGATAAGTAACGGAAAAATAGTACCTGTGAGAGGAAAGGAATGTAGTAGCCAACAAAATCCATTTCTGTTAGAAAAAATTGGTACTTATAAAGAATTTGCTAGCCTAGAATTTGAAGAAATCTACGGAAAGGAAAAATTAAGTGATGCATTTAAATTAACCTCCCACACCTTCGAGTCTGTGTACGCCCAAAACAATGGGGATGGGACGTTTACCGTAACCAAATTGCCTAATATGGCACAATTGGGACCAACACTTTCATTATTAACCAAAGACTTTAACAACGATGGCCATCTAGATGTGATGGGTATTGGTGCTATTTACGATGCCGAGGTAGAAACTATACGATATGACAGTAATTATGGCTACGTTTTATTAGGAGATAGCGCTGGTAATTTTGAGTATTCTAAGCAATACGATCCTTATGTAACTACAGATGCCAAAGACGTAAAAGAAGTAACTATTAATGGAAACCCATATTACGTTGTTGTGAGCAATAATGCACCTTTGGAGGTGTTTACATTTCAGCCTTAAGTAAAAAATTCTCGATATTGCAAGACCCTAAAATCAATTGTATTGAAGTTAGGGTCTTTCTTTTTTAGGGCTTTGTACGATGCAAGGCTACCCACTGCCCTATTGGCGGCACCACTTGGCGCTGTTAATGATACAGTGCGAATAGTTCGGTTTGTTTTAGGAAGTTTAAATGTATGTATTCTTGGCACTTCTGCCGCAACTACTTCAAGAGCAAGCTGGTAGGTTTTTAAATGTCTTCTAAAAAAATACTCCGGGCCATTCTTACTGTTTCCCCCTGTAAAAAGCAACGTAGTAACATTAGGTTGCTCTTCTAAAACCGAAACCAAATCCCGCAATACAACGTCTTGCATTCCCACATCACTTGCATCAACCTTTTCTCTTTTTGCTGAAGCTACAATATCACAAATCCCAATTCGTTGCGCTTTCAAAAAATCTTTTCGATACTCAATGGCTTCTTGTGTAGTTTCGTATTTTAATTTTAAATCGAAAATTTTATCCAGAATAGGCCACAACTGTCCGTCGCGACTTCCGTAACAAAAATTAACGTCGCCTTCTTTTAAATCGCCCGTTGTAAATCTGGGCGGTGGTAGTGTTCCCACAATGAGTTTGGTTGTTCCTTCAGGAATAAACGGTGCATATGGGTGGGTATGATGGAACATAGTTTTAAAGCTACCCTTTCCAGATTAAAGACATGAAAATATACACCAGCAAGATTACAGGAATTGCAATAAACTGAAGCAATACAATAGCTACCAAACAAATAGCTAAAAAAATATACCGCATAGCGTTAGACTTAACATCCCATGTTTTAAACTTTAGAGCGAAGAGTGGCAATTCGGCATTCATGAGTATACAACCCAAGAGGGTAATTCCAATTAAAAACCAAGGGTTTAGAATAATATTTTCGACCAGTGCTGAAGGTTGAAAAGCCAAGATAAGTGGTAAACTAAGGACAAGTAAGGTATTCCCTGGTGTTGGCAAACCAATAAAACTCGTGGTCTGTCGGGTATCTACATTAAATTTCGCCAATCGGTATGCTGAAGCTACTGCAATAAGCAATCCTACAAAAGGAATATAGTGATGCCAGCCTTCATTCCAGCCCTCCGAAGAAAAATTTTCGGCAAGAATAATAGGGCCGCCAGAAATACTTTCAGACAACAACTGCACCATCACCACCGCAGGAGCAACGCCACTGGTTACCATATCTGCCAGAGAATCTAATTGCAGACCTACTTCGCTTTGTGCATTAAGCAAGCGAGCGGCGAGCCCATCAAAAAAGTCGAAAAAGATTCCTGTAAATACAAAATAAGAGGCCGTCACCAAATCGCCAGAGACAGCAAAAAAAATGGCTACACAACCACATAGTAAATTTAAGGAAGTGATAAGATTGGGTATCTGTTTCAGCATAAAAGAAGATATTGCTGTAAAAATAAGAAACTATTTTCGTCTAAGCCCCATATAGCACAATATCTAAACAAAATATTAGTTTAGTATTCTGTAAAATAATGAGATATTTGCCCAAAATTAATAGCTTGAAACAGCACCTATTTTTCTTTTTAGTACTCATAACTTGTACTGCTAATGCACAAACAGTTAGAAAATACTCTAACGAATTTATGAACATTGGCGTAGATGCAGCTGCATTTGGCATGTCCAATGCTGTTGTAGCCTCTACAAACGATGTAAACAGTGGGTATTGGAACCCAGCAGGTCTGGTTGGTTTGGAAGATAAGCAACTCTCTCTTATGCACGCCTCGTATTTTGCTAATATTGCTAATTATGACTATGCAGGATTTGCAATGCCGTTAGACAATCAAAGTGTAGTAGCGCTATCTATTATACGTTTTGGTGTAGACGATATTTTAAATACCACCCAACTCATAGACGACCAGGGAAATATAGACTACAACCGTATTAGCCTCTTTTCTACGGCAGATTATGGCGTTACCTTTTCCTACGCACGCGAGTTACCACTGGATGGATTAAATGTAGGTGTAAATGCCAAGGTAATCAGACGTATTATAGGAGAGTTTGCTTCCTCTTGGGGTTTTGGATTGGATATTGGACTACAATTTAATAGTGGGAATTGGAACATTGGAGTAATGGCACGCGATATTACAACCACATTTAATGCCTGGACTATAGACGAAGAACAATTTGCTACTATTTCTGGTGCTGTCGAAGGACAGAATCAAGAATTGCCCGAAACAACTGAAATCACCATCCCGAAACTACAGTTGGGTGCCGCTCGAAAATTTGTGTTCCATTACGATTACGAGCTATTAGCCGAAGTAGACCTCAACTTTCGTTTTGCAGAAACGAACGATATTATTTCAACTTCCTTTGCAAGTATTGACCCTGCACTAGGGTTGCAATTTGGCTATATTGAAATGATTTATGTTCGTGCTGGGATGGGTAATTTTCAAAACATTCAGCAATTAGATGGTAGTGACTCGGTTGGATTTCAGCCTAACATTGGCATAGGTTTTAAATATAAAGGCATTCAAATAGATTATGCTCTAACCGATATTGGCGACCAAAGTGCTGCCCTCTACTCCAACGTTTTCTCTTTAAAATTGGATTGGAGTATTTTTAGGTAAAAGTGTTTTTTCAGCTGAAAAGCGCTAAGATTTACTATTTTGCACCCATAAAACACATACATCTTGTTTCAGAAAATAACACTACTTTCTTTCTTTTTTATACTGAATCTTACAGCAGTTGCGCAATATATCCCATTATCACCTAATGCCGAAGTAAGCATTCTTACCATTGGCCCTGGGGATAATTTGTACGATAAATTTGGCCATAGTGCTTTTTACATTCAAGACCCCGAAAGAGGTATTGAGGCTATTTATAATTATGGGGTATACGATTTTGACACTCCAAACTTCTACACAAAATTTGCACAAGGAAAATTACTGTACAAGCTTGAAGGTGTGCAAGCACAACCCTTTATAGAAAACTACAAAAATCAAAACCGTTGGATAAAACAACAAACGCTAAACCTCTCTTACACCGAAAAACAAGCGGTATTCACTTTTTTGAACAACAACCTAAAAGAAGAGAATAAATACTACAAGTACGATTTCTTTTACGACAATTGCGCCACCAAAATTAGAGATGTTATGGTGTCTGTTTTAGGGAAAGAATTAATATATACAGACGATTTTATAGCTGAAAACAAAACGTTCAGAAACCTTATTCAACAAAATGTACATTGGAACACTTGGGGAAGTTTGGGGATGGATGTAGCCATTGGTGCCGTAACCGATATGAAAGCAAACTCCTGGCAATACCAGTTTTTACCCGATTATGTTTTTAAGGCAGCCAGTACCGCTACTATTGAAAATGGCGAAAGCATTCCGCTGGTAAAAAATACCCGGACACTTTTTGAAAGCTCCAGAACAGCAACAACTACAAACTTTTTAACCTCTCCATTATTTGTATTTCTATTACTAAGCATCGTAATTATAGCCATTACCATAAGAGACTTAAAACGCAACAAACGTAGCAGAGCTCTGGACGTTTCAATTTTTGTGAGCACAGGTGTTATTGGTGTATTTTTATGCCTACTTTGGTTTGCTACAGACCATAGCGCAACGGTAAACAACTACAATTTGTTATGGGCTTTTCCGTTCTCATTATTTATTGCGTATGGAATTGGAAAAAAACAACCAAAAGTGTGGGTACGTAGATATGTACTCTTTTTAGTTCTCTTACTCGTTTTACTAACCATGCATTGGTTTACTGGTGTGCAGGAATTTGCGTATGGGTTTATACCTTTGTTTGTGGCTTTAGCTGTAAGGTATTTTTATTTGCTGAAGTTTTTGAAGCAATAAGCTTTTTGGAAATTTTATACACTACCAACACCTTAAAATTTACTTCGAACCCACCGCAGTTGGGAATCTCTTGCCTGTTTCTTTCAATTTAAAAAGCAAACGCATTTAGTTTTTTATAGGGGAGCCTTGCAATGAAAGACAAAAAAATTCAAAATATTTACTACAAACTGCAACTGCCTAGTAATGTACTAAAATCACTGTCCTCTAAAGAAAATAATGGTGCTCAATGTTTTTATTACGATACTTATGTCTAGGAAAAAACTTCGTCGTTTAATGTAGTAGAGATCGTATTGCAGTTTTTCCAGGGCGTCTTCTTGGGTCATTCCGTATTTTGCATTTACCTGTGCCCAGCCGGTTACTCCTGGTTTTACGAGGTGACGGACTTCATAAAAGGGTATTTTTTTTGAAAGTTCCTGCACAAAAACAGGGCGTTCGGGGCGGGGGCCAATGACACTCATATCGCCTTTTATTACATTTATAAATTGTGGAATTTCATCGAAACGAGACCTTCGTAAAAATCGGCCAAACTTTGTAACACGTGTATCTTGTTCTGAAGCAAATTGAGCGCCATTTTTTTCGGCATTAATGACCATACTCCGCAATTTATAAATCTTAAAGTGCTTTCCATTTTTACCTACACGCGTTTGAGTGTAAAAAACTGGACCACGGTTTCCACAAATATTTCCAATTAGAAGAATAGGAGTAATAGCTAACCCAAATGCCAACCCAATAACTGAGAATAGAAGATCTAAAACACGATGAAAGAATAAGTATAATTTGTTTTGGTTACTTCGGCTAAACGGAAAATACCTATAAAAATCCTGTTCTACGTGCTGTACCGGGATTCTATGTGTAAGCTCTTCGTAGACCTGAGTGTATTCCCGTATGGGAACACCCCGTTCTAGCAAAGCGACTAATTGATTGTTAATGTCAATTGTCATTGCTTGGTCTTGTGGTGTCGCCACAACGATTTCAGAGATAGCTTGTTCTTTAACGGTAGTTGCAATAGCTTTAGTAGAGAAGAGCAATAATTCTTCTGGCAACTGCATTCTTGCGGGCTTTTTCTCTATATTAATAAAACCTATAATTTTATAATTTGGATCAGATTTCTGTAAGGCCTCTAAAATTGGCAACACCGAAGCTGAGTCTGTAATTAACAACACTTTCTTAAAAAACCGTGGTGCCGAAATAAGGGCTATATACGCATAGCGCCAGAGAAATAAGGCAATATTTATAGAGAGAAAAAAATAGATAATTTGCATCCGGTTTGTGGGGAGCTCGGGCGTATAAAAGGGTGTTAGCAAGTAAAATAAAACTGTTACCGAAGAAGTGAGGATACTATTTTGTACCACTACCTCAAATCTAGCTGCTTTTTGGAGATTGTAGAGCTCGAAAATAGTCGCAAAAACTGTTAAATACAGGGCGAGTACAATGGACCAAACCCAACGTGTAGCGTCTATCCTGAAATAATCGAACTTAAAGACCAGACCTACCACATAGAGTAAACCTAGCACAGAGCCAATATCTAATAGACGCAACAGAATTTTACGTTCAGAAATATCAAAATGGATATTGGATTTCTGCGGCATTATGAATGGCTGATTTGGATTGTTAAAAGTAGCTATTTATTGCGACAAAATCGAAATCCATTGATGTTTCACTACCTCCCAATCAAATTGTGCTACTTTTTCTCGTGCGGCCTGAGCTATTCTCTCGGCTTTTTTAGAATCATTAATGAGTTCTATAATAGCTTCAGCAAAACCTTCAGCAGCATTGGGAGTAACCAGCAACCCTTCTTTTTGATGTTCAATTAAATACGGCAGCCCACCAATATTGGTGGAGACTACTGGCAATCCTAGCGCCATTGCTTCCATGACGCTTACGGGTGTGTTGTCGAAATTAGTAGTATTTATAAAGATATCATGTTGTTTGGACAAGTGAATCCAAGCTTCTTTAGTAAGCATCCCAGTAAAAGTAACAGGCAGGTTTTCCTGTTTGGCACGCCTTCTACACTGTTCAAAACTTACGTCTTTGGCCGGGCCTACCATTGTTAGTGTAGCATCGTATCCTTTCTTCCTCAGTAAGGCTAACACGTCTAGCGCCAAGAGCGGATTATATAACTCGGCAAAAGACCGAACCCACAGGAGTTTAGGTTGTAGGTTTTTCCGAAGTAAAAAAGAATAATTCTCTAGTTGTAGGGTATTAGGGATATAGACAAGGTTAGTAAATCCTTGTTTCTTAAAAGCTTCTAGTAGATAATGTGAGGGAGCTACGTTTGTGTAAGCTTTTTCAAAAAGCATTTTACTTTTATGCGGACTGTTTTGAAGCCTTGCAGGGAGGTTACCACCGTGTAAAATTGGTATATAAGGAATGTCCAGGCGCCTGCAAAGTTTTGCAACTGTATAAGCATAGTAAAAATTTAAGGTACTATAGGTATCTATTAAAACTAAAGAGGTAGTTTTTCTATACTTCCAAACTGCTTGAAGCATATCTAGCAGGCGTTGTGCTTTTATTTTTTTGTCCGAAACCGCAATCACATTAAAACCTTCCGTTGTGAGTTGAGGAGCAAGTATATCTATAGCGGTAGCCGTATGGCCTTTATCCTTCAATTTGTTCCCTATGTACAGGAGTTTCTTTTTTTCCATAGTCTATATTTAACAAAGATAGTCCATATATAAATGCTGGCGCGGCAATACGCATGGAGGAGTGTGCGATGGTTAAAATCCAAAAGATGATAAAAGGTAGAAAATAGATATTTTTTCTTCCGTTAAATTTAGATAGCAAAGGTGCTAGCAATAGTATTCCTAAGGCTAAGATACCTAACAGACCATGTTCAGAAAACATACGGGATACTTCGTTATGACTAGGCAACTCTATATTTAATTCTTCCTCATAAAACTCTGTAGAACGCCCCACCCCCAATCCCAATACGGGATGTTCGCTAAATGCTTTAAAGTCGGCACTAATTAAATCCACCCTCCCGGTAGTTACATCTTCCTTTTCTCTTCCTAATGCATCTTTATTGGCATATCTATTGGCTATAAGCCCTCCTGTTTGCAGTACAGAAAATGTCCAAATTGCCACTCCTGCACCTACAACGGCTAAAACTCTGTATGTAACAACAAATTTGGTTCTAATTCTTGAGATCAGATAATACATAATGGTAAAAGTAATTATCATGAGAGCCGCTACAAAAACACCACCCCTGGAAAATGTAATAATAGCTCTGTGTGCAAATGCTAATAGCATAAACATCATCACCAAATGAACCAATTTATTTTTATACGGAATTAAAAAACGGCTGTACAAAATAAACACCCCTAGTCCTAGTATGGTTGCCACTTGGTTAGGACCATAACCTCCAGAAGTTGCTGATGTAGAGGCAGTTCCAGTTATAACCTCCCTAATGTTTATATTATAAAAATAAATATAAAGAGTCATCGAGATTATGGGATACACCATAAAGTTTAAGCACGTAAAAAATTCTTTCAACTTTAAAGACCTACCATAGCAATACATTGCTGCAATTGTTAAACATAAAGGACCGCTTAAATTAAATAAAATGGTTTGCCGAAAAGTAGTATCGAATTCTTGATTTAAAAAGGAAATATAGACTCCAGGTAATAAGAGTAAGAAATATATAATATAGGTTAAGGAACTTCTTTTAAAACCATGGTAAAACATCCCAATAAGCAAATAAACAATTACCATGTACTTACCTGTTTCATACAGAAAATAAGCTTTGGTCATTCTAAAAAAAACTTCGGCACCTACCATATAGGAGGTTGCTATAAGAACTTCCTTGTGCTTATTAGGTAAAGCAAAAATTCTGTAAAGAAAATAAACCACTACTACTAAAAAGTAAGCAATCATTGCTGGCCGAAAAACGGTTGCTAAAAGACCAACTCCTATGTGAAAAAACACAAAGAATAAAGGGTGATTTGCTATTTTATTGATTGCAGAAATGGGAGTTTATTTTAATTGTAAGATTTCATGCAAGATACGATGGTTGTAATGAGAAAATGTAAACTTAGATGCTATAGTATACCCATGGGTAGCTTTCTTCTTTAATATCTTCGGATTTTCTTCCAGTAATTCTTTTAAAATTACCGAAAGTCGGTGTGCAGATGTAGGTGAAACAATATACCCATTGCGTTCATTAATGTATTGACCAATACTAGAAACACCTGAAACAATTGGTATACAACCAAAGTTCATGCCCTCGGCAATCACCTTTGGAAATCCTTCAGATGCAGTACTTGGCAACAATAAAAAACTACATTCTCTATATATAGCAAATACCTTTTTCCGTGGTAAAAATCCATGAAATACTGCCGGTATTTTTGCAGCGATACATTGGGTTTTATACGACTCCATTTTATCTCCGTCTCCAATAAAATGTACTTTTTTTATTCGATCCAAAGGCACTGTTATAAAAGCGTCTATAATACGCTGCACCCCTTTAGCATCATCCAATCTACCCACAAAACAGAATGAAAAAGCACCTTCATACAATTTTTGCTGAATTATCTTAACACCTTCATTTCGCTCTTCAAGTGTTACACAAGGATTCTCAAACGTATAACAATGTGCTGGCTGCGTTGGCCAGTTCCCATTTATGGTTACTTTTCTTGTTTGTTTTTTCAACAAAGCACGCTGCCATCGATATCCCAAAGGAGCAGCTTCCTGATTCCAATTGCCTGCATACTTGTACCAACCTTGTTTTTTGCTGAAATGAGTAAGATAAGGAATTAAATAAGTCCCTATTCCAGTAGGCACCCTAAGTTGAAAAGCATCTGCTTGCTGCAAAGTCTTTTTTACAATAGCAATTGTTTTAGGTGCTTGCCAAAGTATATTCAATTTACTAAAAAAAGTACTTCCGCCTGAAGGAGGCAATGGTACAAATACAATATTAGCATGTAAATAGGGTAATGAACTTGGAGGTGCCTGATTTGGATATAACATGGCCACATGGTAAATAGTCTCAAAATGTTGGGCAAGATGATTAATTTCACTCACTGTTGGCCCCCAACCCACGGGTATGCCTTGGGCGTCTTTATAGTGCTCTGTATGAGATATAATTGCTAACTTCATGAACGTAACACCTTTATATATTTTTGTACCACAGCATCCCAAACAAACTTCTTAGACCATGTGATAGCACCTTGCGAATAGGCTTCATAATCCTGCAAGATATTAGCTAAAGCATCCACCATAGCATCGATAGCATCATACGCCACTAATTTTCCTGAAACATCTTGTAAAATCGCATCTCCTATACCACACTTAGTAGCGCCTATTGCTGGTACTCCTAATGCATTTGCCTCCAAAATAGCAATGCCAAATCCCTCTACATCACCTTTGGCCGTTGTTTGGCTCAACATAACAAATACCGTAGCCTGTTGTAAAAGCGTAATTTTTTTTGCTTCAGAAACTTTTCCGTGAAAAATAACGGAAGCCGCGACTCCTAATTCCTTTGCCAGTTGTAGTGCAGTTTCTTTTTCGGTAGGGATTCCAACCACATGATATACAGCTTCTGGAAACCTCTTTAATATAGCAGGCATAGCACGTATTACATTTTGCTGTCCTTTCCGTTCTGTAACATTACCCACGGTAATAAGCTGAAGGCTTTCTCTACGCTTAGTTTTAACTGTGGCTGGAGCCTTTAAAGAAAATCCATTGGGGATAACAACTACGCTTTGCACTCCCCAACCTTCCATGAGTGATTTGGTAAAATGGGACACGGCAATAACGTCCTTCATTCTTCTTACACACCACTTTGTAAATGTTTTTCTGAAAGAGTCTGGTATGGCAACTTCGGAACCATGAACTACAGCAACTATTTTCTTTGAAGTACTAAAACTAAGTAATCCGCCAATCCAAAGTGAAAATTTACCCGAAACAAGAACTATATCATTCTTTTTAACCAGAGCTACTGCGCTTCTAATTCTTTTAAGATATGTGAATAAAAGAATTTTCTTTCTGATAATTCTTTTGACCTTATATGCTTGTTCTTTGTCGAAATTGGTTTCTTCTAGTCCCGAAACCGAACGCCTATCGGTTAGCACAGTAACAGTAAAATCGTTTTTTGAAAGGAAAGCTGCTAGATTATGGGCGTGTATCCCTATGCCACCAGGCTGCGGAGGAAATTCAGAAGATATGAGTAAGAGTTTAGTCAAGCTTTTTAATTATAGGACCTTCCTGTATTTTTTTACTGGCACGTTGCCAAGAAATAAAAACCTGTAATACTATTAATGGCAGTAAAAAGACAGAAACAAAGATACCTAAAAGCACTAGTTTTTTATTTTTTTTAAAGCGATACGGAATAACAGATGGTGGCACAGATTTCAATAATGCTATTCGCGAGCGCTTTACTCCAAAATAGGTTCGATATAAATATAAAACGCTTGGGATTGGCCGCGGTGCAAACCATTTTTTTGTTCTAAAAGCGTCCCAACTTCCCATGTGCCTTAGCCCACCTGTACCAACTTTTAAATGTACTCTAGAAGCTAAGGGATTGCTTATGTTGGTAAAACCATTTATATACATACGCATTCCGTATTCACCATCGCCCATACGCTGTTTTTCAAATTGCCTGTCGTATAAACCTATTTTTCTGAAAACAGATTTTTTTAACAGCACATTTCCAGTATCCAATTGATCTGAAATTCTAAAAAAAGAATAGTTTTTTGGAATTGTATCACCAACTGCAGAGAGTGAAACCCCCGAAGAACCTTCTGCTTTAAAATAGTCCAAACAACGTATATGCTGCAGTATCCAATCTGAAGCTACTCTACTATCGTCATCAAAAAAAAGTAATAGTTCGGATTTTGAAACTTCAATAGCTGTGTTTCTTGCTAACCAAAGTGCCTTTTCTTTTTGATGAATTAGATTAATATCCAAGTTGAAATTTTTATAAAATTCAGCTGAATAATTGTCGGACTGGTCTACTACTATTACTTCAAAATTTGAATACGTCTGTTTTTCCAAATCTTTCAAAACATCTGCTAAGTATTCATATCGATTTAGCGTGGGTATTATAACCGATACTAAAGGATTGGTAGCTTGTAGCTTGCTTTCAAAATTTGTAAAATCATTATAGAGCAATGCATTTTGTGTTACGAACTGTTTTTTAACCTTCCGGGTAGACCAAAATGCATTTACTTCAACAAAAGGATTTTTTAAACTTAGTATTCGCAACAGCAACACATACAAAGCCCATATAGGACTAAAATATTTCCTTACAAAGGTATATTCATCTTTTACAGGTAATTTCTCGAATTCGGTATAGCATTTAGTTCCGCCAATAAACCCAAGATGAATAGCCTGCCAAGCCAAGTCGTATTCTTTGGCACGTTGGGACGTATAAGAAGAAGTAGGTTGCAATTGTTGTAAAATAGTAGTTGGTATGCTTTCATACGTAGGATACACGTAGGTTCCATCTATCCTTGGCACTGAGAAATAGCGGACAGGTTGTAGGTAAAACAAAAATCTAAAAGGCATATGCGAAGGTAGGCTTTACTCGGTTTCTGAAAAATAGGTTTCTATAAAAATTTCGGTAAAGCGTTTGGCTCCACCAGTATTAAGATGAACCTGGTCACTATAATATGTCCGCTCTGGTATACTATCTGAAAAGTTAGTATAGTGAGGTAAAAAAGTGGCTAATTTTTCAATATTGCCCTTAAACCTGTAATATGGAGACGTAAAAAAGTATACCTTAATATTATTTTCTTTACAAAAGACCAGTAACTCTTTATAGAGAAGATTCTCTTTTTCTACTGTTTGTTCAGGGACAAAATCATCTTCTTCTGTAAGCTCACCGTAGAGCGGCATATACCCTTTAGAATCTTCATACGCATATCCACTCCCTAAAAAGGATGCTACAGTTTCTCGAGCTCCTAACCGCCCAGCAAATTTTTGATACCTATAAAACGGTATGTATCTATATGTATTATACTGACTCCCATACGCTTTAAAATGGTTATGTACTGCTGTTTCATGTAAAAAAGGCATCCATGGGATCTCCCCAACAGGGTCTGGTGTATGGTTATTGTATTGTATATCTACCTGTACATATACCACTTTTGTTTTTCGTATTTTTAAAAACTCTTCGAGGAGAGCTCTCGTTTCTACAACGTTAGTGGCATTCATACCCAAATTATATCCTTTTTTACCAGTTTTTGCTTCTATGAGTTTTGTTTGTAAGGAATAATTAACACGGGAGGAACCTAAAAGCACGTAATCTACCGTGGTGGTATCTTCCATATCTCGCACCCACATTAATTTATTTCTATAGGCTCCTGTATGATATACTGTAGTAAAAAGCACATCTAGTACCACACTTACAACGATGGCAAAACCGCATAAAATTAAGATGTATTTTAAAAAGCTTTTCATTTAAAATCTGAAATAATAAAATTGTTTTACGTCTTCAAAATTACCGAATACTACAATAAGTAAAACCACAAGCATAGTTTTTAATAGTTCTGGTTTGGCCGAAAACAACGGAAATTCTTTATTTCGGTTATACCATTCCCACCAAAACAGAATTAAGATAAGCGGTATAATTTCAAACGCATATCTATATATTCCTAAATAGTCTATGCTAAAAGTAAATTGAGCAACCTGTTTGTAATACCCTATCGCTTCTGCCATACTTGTGGTTCTAAAAAGCACCCTAGTAAAAGCCATACAGGAAAATACCAGCCCCATTTCAATAAACGCACGAAGCGTTGGCAGTCTGTTTGGGTTTACGTCATCAAAGGAATGCTTCTTCTTACTTTTTAAGCTGAAAAGAACGTACAAAATTCCGCACACCAATCCCCACATGACAAAATTCCAGGAGGCTCCGTGCCAAAAACCACTTAGTAAAAAAACAATCATTACATTTTTAATAGTCGTGAACCTTCCTTCCCTACTACCACCTAATGGAATAAAAACATAATCCCGAAACCAACTGGACAATGAAATATGCCACCTACGCCAATAGTCGGCAATATTTCTTGAAAAAAAGGGGTATCTAAAGTTCACACTCAGTTTAAAATCGAAAAGTCTAGCTGTACCAATTGCTATATCGCTATATCCTGAAAAATCACCATAGATACGCACCGCAAAATAAAACACCCCTAAAATGAGTGTGGCACTACTGTACTCTTGGTAATTATCAAAAATTTCATCCGAATACAGTGCACACGTATCGGCTATTACCAATTTTTTAAACAATCCCCAAATTATTTGTTTCACTCCAATAATAGCCTGGTCTTTTTTAAAAACTCTTTTTCTAAAAAACTGCGGTAAAAAGTTAGTCGCACGCTCAATAGGTCCGGCAACAAGCTGTGGAAAAAAGGATATAAAAGCTGTAAACGCTATAAAGTCTTTGGTAGGTGTTAGTTTTCGCCTGTATACATCTATAGTATAACTAAGAGTCTGAAACGTATAAAATGAAATACCCACAGGCAGGATAATTTCTATGGCAGTTGTTGAAACCTCCATTCCAAAGAAAGAAAAGGCCTGAACAAAACTATCTAAGAAAAAATTGAAATACTTAAAAAAGCCTAACAGTCCTAAATTAACTGCAATGCTCACACCAAGTAATAACTTTCTGGATTGCTTTTTTTCTTGGTTTGCCAATGCTACCCCTACAGTATAATCTACTAGTGTGCTAAACAGTATTAAAAATAAAAAACGCCAATCCCACCAACTATAAAAGACGTAACTCGCCAGTACCAACAATAGATTTTGCAGCCTAACAGTTTTATTAAAAACAAACCAATAGAGTATAAATACTATAGGCAGGAAGATGGCAAAATCTAGGGAATTAAACAGCATGGAAGGTATGTTATTTGTTAAAACACCAGACTACATGGTTTTTACTTAATCCAAACTTTTTTAGGTTTTCTAAAGTATATGTGTTTAATGTTTTGGTTCTAAAACCAACTTCTTCAAATCGTTTATAATAGTCTAATCCGCAACTTCTACAATGATCATCGTGCCCATGAATTTTTTCGTAGTCCTCATATTTAATGCTACTATCTTCATATGTTGTTGGACTACCTACTGGATAAATAGGAACACTCATTAATAAAGTACCACCAGGTTTTAAAATTCTGTAAACTTCGGTTGCGGCTTTTTTGTCTTCCACAATATGCTCAAGTACATGCCAAACTACTACTAGATCATAGATACTATTTTCTATACTGGTATTGGTAATATCTTGCACTAAGTTAATATGCGGTACGGATCTAATATTCAGTCTATCATATTGCTTAATTTGTTCGAAGTTATTTTTTACGTAGTTATATTCATTGAGATTGGGGGCAATATGTAGGATATTCATATTTTTTTTGAGCAAATCGAAATGCCGGACTGAAAATGGAATAAGACGTGTTCTGGGAAGGCTATTACATTTGGGACATTTTCCTTGAAAAAATTGCGCACCGTTCCAGCCACAAATCTCACAATGTACAAGGTCGCCAGTGTTAAAATTGGTACGCCAAAGATTTTGTGACTTACGAACAGCCGCCTGAAAATATGGTTTCGGATTTTTAAGTAGTTTTACAAAATCCATGCGAAGGTTATACTAGTTTTAAATTAATTTGAGCGAGGATATATTAGACCTCTAAAAGATTTTAATATACAATCTTCTTCTTATAAAAAAACACATTCTAAGTAACTACTTTTTTTGCATTTCATTTAAAAACGTTTTAAAGAAACCATCCAAGGTAAGTTTTTTCTTCCAAAGGATTCTGTTTGCGTGTTGTAAAGCTATAAAATCCTCTTGAGACAGCGTTGCGTGAAACTCCTTTACTTTTTTCGCTACTATACTTCTTTCCTCGTATTCTACCCAAACTACATGTTTTTTCCAATCTATGGTAAAATCAAACGGAAGGGAACAATCTGTATTTATAAAAACAGGGATTCTCCCCATTGCCAGGGCTTCATAAAAACGGACTGAGAAATTACCAGCACCACGCACACAAACCACATAGTCTGATTCTTTTAGATTGTTATAAAACGCTATAGTAGTCTTATGGCTGTCTTTCTGCTCTGTAACTCCCGCTCTATATTTTTTGCGAAGTATAAAATTTGTGTCTACCGCTGTAGATTGCTGAAATGTCTTTAATACCGAAGCCCGTAAAAAAGAGGTAGAAAGCACTTGTTGGGTCTCATTCTTAGACAAACCCGCATATGTTTTTAGGTTTCGAAATACAGTTTTAATACTTTCTTTTACAGCGTTTAAGAAAGCATCATTTGCCTGTCCACAAAAACCAACCACCGCTTTAGATTTATAGGGTCTTTCGAAGATGGTATCTGTTTGGAAATGCTTCTGTAGCGGATCTGCAATAAACGCTGGTAGTGTAAATTCGTTTGAACCAAGCTTAGATGCATAGCCACTAGGGCGAAGAATCATACTATTTTTAAAAAATGGGACTCGCACCCCAAAATCACCTGCATTAAAAATGATGACTTTTTTATGTAAACCTGCACATGTGTTTACGAAATCTATAGCAAGAGATTCTTTTTTAGTTTGTATGTAATAATTCCAAGCCATTGTTAATACTACTACAGTAGCTTCTTCTAAAACCTCTGTGAATTCAACATCATTTTCAGAAACGCCATACAGCGCTATACGTTCTTCATCGCTAAAATGTACTCCTTTTATAAATGGTTTCAACAAAGGAAAAAGTAACCCTCGGTAGTTTTTGTTGTAATGTGAAGAAGGGAAATAAATATTCATTAGAACAAATATAGCATTGTTGAAGCTTAGGTGTAAGGTTTAGAAGTTGTTATAACCAGTTTTCATGGAGTCTTGCAAATAAGCTATTATAATTTAGAACTCATCTCTTTTAAAAATAATAGCTACGTAAAAATGAATAAACATCAGTAATTTAAATATATCTCAGTTTATAGATATTTTCGCGGGAACACCCAGTAAGATTGAATTATGCACTACACAGTCTTTTACAACACAGGCAGCTGCTCCAATGTTAATGTTATTACCCAATTTTAATGGACCAATAATGGTTGCATTTGCACCCAAGGTACAGTTATCACCAATTAAAAAATCATTGTCTTGGCATTTTTTGCTTACTCCAATAACATTCCCGCCAGTTATTGTTAGGTTCTGTCCTATTTTAGCTTTTCCAGATATTACACATCCTACAGAAGGATGAAGAATGGATAATCCACCTTTAATATTCGATTTATAATGAATATCTATATTACTGTATGCCTGTATAATAGTGATAATTGGCATGAAAGGAATTCGTAAATACCCATACAGACCTCCTAAAAGAATATACAAACTCCGTTCTAACCGATACAGAAAAATTCCAGCAAAAGATCTACTTAACCAAATATGGAGTATTCTAATTTTATGTTTGCCCAACATTCGTTTTACATCTTGAAAAAAGAAACTAATTTGAGTCATACGTATTTACTTTTATAAAAATTAATAAAAGCTTGTTCTTGTCGTTCTATATTAAATTGTGATAACACCCTTTTTTGAGCATTAGTCGCTATTGTTGTTTTTTCCATTGCACTTAAGGAAACTACCTTATTAATTCTATCTGCCAATGCTTCTGGCGAGTATTTTGGCACCACCCAACCTGTTTCTCCGTCCACTATATTTTCAGACAATCCTCCGGCATTGGATGCAACTGTAAGTATTCCTAAAGCTTGTGCTTCTAATACTGCATTGCAAAAACCTTCATCAAAGCTTGGCTGTATATAAATAACTGTAGTGGATAATTTCTCTAAAGTTTCAGTGTGTGACATTTTTCCGCAGAAAACAACATTATCTTCTAGCCCGAGCTCATACACCATAAACTTATAGCGTTCTGTATAGTTACTTTCTCCTTCGCCAATAATATAATATGTAAATGTAAGTCCATTTTCTTTTAATAGAGCCATAGCCTTAATAGCTGTGTCCAAGCCCTTAATCCACGTAAGTCTGGCAATGGTAGTAATTTTAATATGTTCTGAATTAGCTATAGACTTTGTAATAGGCATTGTATCCACTTGAACCGCAGGAGAAATAATTACTGATGGAGTTTCCGCCGAAAGCCCCATACCAATGGCTTTTTGTAATAAATAGTGAGAGATGCTATGTACTTTATCTACATGGTTCCAAAGGGTATTGTAACAATCAGGATGTTTTATGGGGTATACATTTATATCGAAACCCCGAAAACTCACCGCCATCTTAGCACCAATTGCCTTTGCTACAGTCTCGCTACCTAGTGCCTGAGTCGCAAAACCAAAATGCAACCAATCCAGTTTTGCTTTCAATATATGCGCGTTAAGGTATGTTTTCTTGAAAATTTGAACTACCCCAGTACCTTCTTTACGTTCTAATTTAAAATAGCGCACTAACGTAGATATATAAGACAATAGCAAAAAGAATTCCTTTACAAAATACCAAGTTTGCAGTAAGGGATTAGTCGTTACCTTTGGCGCTAGTAATACGGGACACAGATTAAAATCAGTTTTTTTTTGCTGGCAATATAACGTAACATCTATTCCATTTTTCAGCAACCCTTTTATTTTGGAATTAAAAAAGGTTTCGGAGTACCCGGGAGTTTGTGAAAGGATGATGCCAATTTGCATGTGTACGTTTTTATAATAGTATTTTTAAATAAAGCTGTTCATAAGCTTCCACTTCCTTTTCTAGCGTGTGGCTATCCTCTATATTTTTAATTCTCTTTTTACTCAAAGCTATTCTTTCTATAGCTTCCAAGTGATAGATTTTTAAAATTTTTTCCTGAAGCTGGCCTGGTTTTTCTAAACTAAATATATTTTCGTCTTCCAACAAATACCTAGCCCCACCTCCAGAATCTGAACTAAGAACAGGAATACCACATGCCATGGCTTCTAATATTGATACTGGAAGTCCTTCTTGAAGAGAAGCGAGGACAAACAAGTCTAAGGTGCTAAAAATACTCGGGAGGTTATTATTCTCAATAAATCCGTGAAAACACACCCTATTTTCCAATCCGTTGGAATGAATATAAGCATCTAAAAGTGCTCTGTACTGTTCATCTTCGTTTCCATATAGATGTAGTGTTATTTGTGCTGGAAGTTTCTTTAATGCTTTTATAACAAACAACTGATTTTTATTTTCACCAATATTGCCAATACATCCAATGTTGAAATTTTGTTTAGGTACTTTTTTAAAAGGCTTAAAAATATCCATAGCAACGCCATGAGGGATAAAAGATATTTTATTCCGAATAAAATATGAATTAAAAAAACGGCTTTTCATCTCAGGGTTGTCATACGCAATATAACTGGATAATAAACTTTTCAACTTCCATCTTCTGGACCAAGCATTATTTTTTTTTGTATACAAATAGGGTACGCCTGCCATTCTAGACGATAGTGCTTCTATAAAATTAGATTTATAATCCCAAGAGTGTAAAACATCAATAGTATGCTCTTTTAACAGTCTTCTGAAACCTGAAATATCTTGGAGTATATTCCCTGTCCAGCTAAAAAGCAAACATTTTTCTTCTGAGATATCCCTGGGTACTATTTCTGGAAATTTTTCAATACATACATACGGATCAAAAACTGTTTTATCAATATTTTTGAAAAGAGAAAGCAGTACATATTGACTCCCAGCTGTTTTAAAATTGGGTATGGTAAACAAAATCTTTATTCGCCTATTCATTTCCAAGATTCTTTTTCCAAACAGTCAACGTAAGTAACATACTTAAAGGATGCGAATAGTTTACACCATCCACATTTTTGAAGTTGTTGTAAAATTTAGCCAACAATTGTTTTGAGATAAAAGGATGCAGGTTTTCAGAAAAAAGTTGTTCCTGAAGTTTTTCATCGTTTTCAATACCCAAAAATTGCAGTTCCCAATTACGTTGTATGTAGGGTTTGCCCATAGTATTTTTTAGTTCTCGTTTCAGCTTATTTCCTATTCTGTAAGGTAAATTGTTGGGTGTTTTGTTTTTATGAAAACTATACAGATTGTATGGCTTATGTTCTTGCCAGGTAATTTTAGCCAAGGCAGGATTCTGTTGCTTAATATACGCAATTTGAAGTTTTCGATCTGCCAAATATTCCTCGGGAACGGTACAAATAAATTGGCACATCCTATCATCGTAGTATGGCAAGGTTATGGGATGCGCGGCCTCAAAAATGGAAAGGTTTACCGATGTCCAGCGCGGTGCCCAATACAAGCTTTTAAAAGCACGAAGCTTCGCGCTGGGGTTTTCAATTTTTATCGCATCAAGCAGTACCGCAACCCTATCACGCAAATAATCTTGAAAAGTTCCGTCCAAGTTCCATTCTTCCCAAAGGGCAGTAGCGAGTTCCATCCCTCCTTTTTTTACAATTTTTTTTATGCTAATTGCCAGTAAATCTGCTTCGGTAGTCCCTGCTGGTGCACCACGGTCAAACAGCACATCGCCCCAATGTCCTAACGAAAAAGTACCTTCCATTTTTTTTAACTTCTCCAAAACTGCCATTTGGCGCGGATGTGTAAACTCAGAATAACATTGATTAATAGCTGCTAATTCTGAAATTTTTGGCCATAAGTATCCAGGTGCTATTGTAAATTCTTCGAAATTGAAATTACAAGTACTCGCGATTTTTTTTCCAATACCGCTTTCAGAAAAACCACCTTTATAAGAATAACTATACCCTGTTACCGGGTTCTTCAACTTTGCCAAAGCAACGGCCTGGGTGCGACTATCCAAGCCACCTGAAAGAGGAAGAATGACTTTAGTGTCCTGAAGCTGTTCCAACATTATTTTCTCAAATAATACTGTAAATTCTTCTAAAGCAGTTTCAAAACTAATATCCCGCGGACTATAATGCCATTGAAACCAGGGCTTGCTTTCAATCAAAAAACCTTCTTCATCCAGTGTATTTTGAGAAGCAGCTTTCAGTACTTTTTCATCTTTGAAATATGTATCGGTATCCAAAAAAAAACCAGTTGCCACAAATATACAAATCGCCTCTCTATCCAATTCACGAGGCGCTTTCACCTTTGCAAACGTTGCTTTATAAGGGATGATAGGGGTTTTTAGAGTGGGCAAATTCACGGGTGATTTGGTTGGGTTAAATATAACAATTTTATATTGGCAAAGACACCCCCCTTGCCCCCCTCAAGGGGGGAATTACAAATTGTCCCCTCGAGGGGGAATAGCGGATAGTAATTTCATTTCTTTAGCACTTCCATATACAACGTCTCCATTCCCTGCACCATTTGTGCTTCGTTGTGCTGCCGTACTACCTTTTCTCGTGCGGCGGCTCTAATTGTCATAATCTCTTGTAAGGACATAGCGGCAAAAGCTTCCATAGCATTAGCCATTTCTTTCGGATTTCTAGTAGGTACCAACCACCCTTCGACGCCATCTGTAATTAACTCGGGCACGCCACCACAAGCCGTACTTACTACTGGCAATCCAACAGCCATTGCCTCTACAACTACATTTGGAAGCCCTTCCTCTATACTTGGCATGAGTAGTAACGATGCCTGGCACATGCGTTTAATAACTTCTGTTTGAGGCAAGCGTTTTTCCAAAACTACGAAATCCCCTAACCCAAGATCGTGAATTAAAAATTGCAACTCTTCATCGCCCGCTCCTCCAATAATTGTGTATTGAAACGGTAGTTTTTTTTCTTTTAACAAACTGCAACAACGTAAAGCATCGTCATATCCTTTGATCCAGTGAGCTCTTCCAATAGATAATAGTTGTAGTGGTTTTGAAATAGTATATGTTTCTGAAAAGGGAAGTTCTTCTAAAGGCAGTCCCGTATATACCACCCTATCTATTTTTTTGGAGGAAGTCCAAACTTTATCACCCTTAGCCGAAATAGCCTTAGAAACGGAGTGAAACCCAGCTATCTTTGGATACCATTTTTGTAAATACTTAAAATTATCTTCATCCACAAAAGGTCTTACATTATTATGAAATCCTCGCTGACTTAACACTACGGGGAGGTCACCTTTCGAAAGTACCCCCTCAAACCAAGGCAGTACCGAAGGCCATTGCACATGAATTACATCTGGTAAAATATTTTTAAGTGCCAAGTCTAAGTTTTGTTGTTGTAAGGTTTGGCGTTTTCCTTGCAGTAATTTTTTAATAGTTGGCAAGAATAAACCGAGTTGTTTTGAACGTGTAAGCCATCTAAACGTAGTTCCAGCAAATGCTAGCTTGTTTTGGTTGCTACCTAAAGAAACATAGGTAGCTCCCTCAATTTTTTTAGGTAAATGCTCATTAAATCCCAAAATAAAAACCTGATGCCGCACGAGCAATCCCTTTACCAAACGGTTTATAAAAGGGGTGGTTTTGAAACTGCCGTCGAAGATTATTATTTTTAACGCGCGCTGCATACTAATTTTAATGAAGGGTTTTATAAAAGTTAGTTATAGAATTCGCAACTTTTGCCCAATCCAAATAAATCGATTTTTTTCTTGAGCTTTCACCCATCCCAAGCAATCTTGGTTCATCTTGTAGTAATGTTGTTGTGGTTGTAACAAACTCGTCGGTCTTTCCCCCTTCCACCAACATAGAGGCTGTGCCTTCTAAATACATTGCATTACCTCCTACATTACTTGTTATAACAGGTAAACCACATGCCAAAGCTTCTAAAAGTGAATTACAAGCCGTACTGTCTAACATTGGTAAATATAAAAGCGTTGCTTCCTGGTACAGTCTTCGTAACTGTGCATCGTCTATGTTGGTTAAAATAGTGAGACACTTGTGGGGTGTGACCCTGCTTTTATATGCAGGATGTACCACGACCTTTACCTGAAGTTCGGATATTTTTAAAGCCAGTTTGGGAATAGTTGCATTCAGCATATCGAAATCACGAAGGTGTTGGCCTACAAATAAGAGCGTATTTTTCTTTTTTACCGAAGTATTTGGAGTAAAAAATGTTGTATCTACTCCATGCGGGATATAGCTTATATTTTTTAGTTGCAACCAATCTTTTAAAAAGTTTACTTGGTTAGCACCTACAGCAATCGCACCGTCCAATTGTTGCAAAGCTGCTGGATTTGTAATTGTTTGCTTTAAAATTTGGGGTGGTTTGTGAAAGGTAGCGCAGAATCTGGTATTTGGAAATTTGCGCTTGAAAAATTTTAAATGACGGATATCCCGTTCTCCGTTTAAAAAATGAACGACGTTTTTTTGTCCTTTGTGTTTTTTAAGTAGTTTATATAGTTCAATAGCTTTTAACACACTACCAACATTGTAATTTCCAGCAGTTTTCGAATAAAAACCCGCTATTATCTTAGCAATTTTATAGCGGAATTTGGTATTGCCGTAAACCGCTTGGCCCTCCATGTACTCCAACAATCTGCCATAGCCAGAAGTACTGGCATGGTGGGGAGAACGATGGTGCACTAAAAATATATTCAAAATTAGGTGAGTGGTTTGTTCAACATGAGCTCCAAGATACGTTTTGTATTTTGAACAGGATGTACGTGAGTCTCAAAATAGATGCGCGCATTTTTTGAAAGATGTTGAACTTTTTCTGGATTATTCAATAGTGCTTTACACATTTCAACACATTCCTCGGGTGTGTCATAAAACATAATATTTTTACCGTGCTCCAAAGGCTTAGGTAGTTCCGTATTAAATCTTTCAGCAACTATGCATTTACCTTGCGAAAGATATTCTGGCAATTTTCGCGCAGGAGAGTTTTGGAGTCCCTTTGTGTAAATACAAATCGCCGATCTTTTAATCTGGGCCATATAAGAAACTGGATCTGTAGGTAATGTTGTTAAACAATCATTATAAAATCTATTGGCAACTTCGCCTGGCACCATACCACCAAGAAAATCACTACCGAGTTCTTTTTTAAGCAACTTAATTAAAGTACTTCTTTCTCTATGAATTTTTTTAACATCTTCATCCTCAATTTGAGGAAAACAACGGACTTGATAAAAAACATTCAGTTCTGTTTTTTGTGGCAAAGTCTCTAAAGCTGAAAGTTCCCTGCCACTAGTCACATATTCTCTATGACGCTTCGTTGAATGTATCACTCGATTAAACCTTCTGAATACGTTTCTATCAAGTTTCATTTGCAGATTCAGGTTGGCAAAAAAATGAGTGCATTGTAGCAAACGCCAAAATCTTCTTTTAGAGCTTTGTATACCTAGCGTTAAACCTATAGGATGAATTTTATTACGATATGCTGAATCTAAGCGATCAATATCCTTTGATATATAATTGCGTTTAAAAACAAAATCACAATTTTCTAATGCATATTGAGAAAAGAAATGTGAAATATCATATAAATCTGTAGCAAAAAAATATTCCTTGTTTACAACGTGGTCAATTAGTTTATAGTAAGATGTTTTTTGTTGAGGGTGGTTACTAACTTGCCGTGTATCCGATTCTGTACTTATTCTGCCCAACTTTTTTGATAGCTCAATTTTTATTTTACAACGTATCAATCCCATATCTTCAAGCTCAAATAAACCGGCTTGCATATACGAAGAATGGTTTAAATCTTGAGGTGAATATATAATTGCTGTATATTTAGGCTTCATCTTACAAAGTAACAAAAACTTGAGCTATGGAAGCCTTTAATGCTTCTTCTGTTATACGTAGACTCCATTTTTGCTCCACCATTCGTCTTGCATTTACACGTAAGCGCGATTGCATTTCGACAGCCAGTACAAAGTTTAGAATATCTTGTGCAAAGGTTTCTTTAGTACTTAATATCCCATTAAATGCCCCCTCTATTAATTCGTCTGGGCCACCCGAACCCTTTAAAGCAGCAACAGGAGTTGCACATGCCATGGCTTCAACCATCACCATACCAAAAGACTCATGAGCACTGGGAAGTACTAGCAGTGTTGCTTTTTGATAAAAGGGAACTAATTTATTTTGTTCAACACTGCCCACAAAAGTTATATGTTGTTCTATCTGTAGTTCCGTGGCCAAAGCTTTTAACTCCAAAAAATATTTCTCGTCACTTATAGGTCCCACAATTGTTAGGGTTGCTTTTTTATTTTGATTCATTAAAACGTGGGCTAGCGTTTCAAGGCAAAGTTCAATTTGTTTTAAGCGTGATATGCGCCCTACAAATAGTAATTCGATGGCCTCTGTATTTTTTTCTGAAGGAACAAAAAGAGTGGTATCTATCCCCAAAGGCATTACCTGAATATTTAGCTCTTTAAAACCTTCTTTTTGTAGCAGCTGTTTTCTTTGTACTTGGGTGTGGACTATAATGTGATGCGCGTTTTTGTAATATGCTACTGTTTGTGCGTCTTCAGAAATATGAATCCCACCCACCATAACCACATAAGGTTTTTGTTTTTTGACCAATAGTGCCGCCAATTTAAAACAATACGGGCTGCCGTGGCCAGACATATTAATTATGGTTACATCTGGAGTATGATATTTTGTAACCCAATAATGAAAAAGTGAGTGTTGTTTGCGCCACCTATGTCTTTTTTTTAATAGCGGTTTCGTGATTGGCCAAAACTGTTTGGTGATTCCATTTATTTTCTTTGTAAACGGAAATAAATTACCTGTAAAATACGCTATAGAAACGGCATACCCCTCTTCTTGTAATTTTAGTAAAGCTTTTTCATGAGGTTTGCTATGCGAAAAAAAAAGATCCTTTTCACTTAGGCCTATGGCTTTGGCGGAGAAGGGATGGAGGAGGGAGATTTGTTTCAATTTAAAAATTTGAATATGAAGTTTTTATCTATTTGCATAAATATATCCAAAATAAGATGTTCCATCCCACTTCAAAGATGTTTTAAATCCAGCATTCTTTAATGCGGTCAATATTTCATCATGACTTAGTATAGAATGATTATCATGAAATTCAATTGCCATTTTATTAATTTTCAATAGCCCGTCGTTACCTAAAGACTTAATAATTTCTCCTTCTGCACCCTCGCAATCCAGTTTTATAAAGTCGATAGTATCAATATCTAATTTTTCCAACATGCTTTCTAATGTAACCGATTTAACTTCTAAAGTTCCTTCCGAAATAGTAGCGTTACTATTATGCGATAGTTTATGCCCCCCGGCAATATTCCCTTCAATAAGCACCCTGTCTTCATTTTGTAAACCCAATGCAAATTTAAAACAACGTATATTGTTTAATTCATTTTTGGTTACATTATTCATTAAAACAGCATAATTTTTTGGATGTGGTTCGAATGAAAATATTTGAGTTCCCTTTACCTTAGCTGCAAATAATGAAAATACACCCACATTAGCACCTATATCAAATACAATATCCCCTTCATCTATTTTAACAACGCCCTTAGAATAAACTTTATTTACAAATATTTCTTTATAAATACTTAATGTATTATTATTTGCATTGTAAAGATTAAGACCATTTCGCAAGTTTAATATTTGTATCCTTTTACCATTAATGGCTCTTTTAATAATTACATCCCAATTATAAAAGTTTTTACGGAGCACTATAAGTTCTTGAATTACTCGTTTTACTCTATGTAATCTGTTCGTTGACGCTTTCATAATTTTTTATTTAATAATGACTTTTATTTTATATCCGGAAGGATATTTACAAAGTCTTTTTGATTCTTTTCTTTAAGTTGCCTATTTTTTTATCAATGAATTGAACTACCAAAAAACATATGAAAATTAAAAGCCCACTATATATCGCTAGAGCCGAAAAGTCTAATTTCAAATTAGTTTTATGGACGGCATAATTAATTAATCCTATGTATAAAATAGCGACTAAATAATGAGATAAATAAAAAGGATAACTATACATTCCTATATAATAATCTATTTTTTTCCATCTTCTCGACGATTTTAAATAATATAACATATAAACCATAAAAAATGCTATTATCATATTTAAGTAAATCGTAAATTCTCTTAATTCAAGGGGTAATTTTGTTTTAAAAAAAGCATTTAACATAAATCCAAAATATAATAAAGATATATACATTAAACGAACTTTCTTTAATGGTTTTATTTTAGTTAACCAATATAAAGAAGCTCCTAATGCAAAGGGCAAAGAAGAAGCAAAAATTGCACTATAGCGGTATGTTGCTATATCATAATAAAAGTACGTTCCCAAGTAATAACCTATACTCAATATTAACCATATTATTGTACGCCTAGGTGTTTTAGAAATCCCGAGAGAAATAAGAAAATAAAATATTATTTCGTTGGTTAATGCCCACGCTGCAGGAAGTAAAATTGGGTTAAATCTATGCGGTACTATTTTCGGAAATATTAAAGTTATATTAGCAGACCATTCAACAATGGATTTTGGAATTCTAATTAAAGGTTCACGGCCAGCAATTTCAGGAAAAATTAGTATAATGAATATGGTTAATATAACAAAAACCCAGTATATGGGATATAGACGTAAAATTCTATTAACCCAAAATATTTTAAAACCTTTTAATGAATATCCATAGGTTTCGTGCATTATTAAAGTCATTAAAAATCCTGATAGGAGGAAAAAAAATGAAACAGAATAATTTCCGAGAGTATAGACATTAAAGATATGTAATAAAACAACATTAAATGCAAGCAATGTTCTTAAAACCCCAAACATTATATTATTCTAGATAGTCTATTCATAACTCTTTTTTTAAAACTCATCATTTTTTTCTTTAACTTAATCCTTCTGACTAAAACATAATATCCATCATATAAATTTTTAAAACGATTTAACTTTTTTGTGAATTTCGAATGAGTTTCTAAATGGATTCCTTTATAACTTATATAAAATTGTTTAGGGTTATCTTTATATGTTATCTCACTATATTTCATAGTCCGTTTCCAGTTTATAAAATGGAGATACATTACTTCGTTAACAGGCTGATTATTTTGAAGCTCTAGCATTTTACCTTCTTTCCATAACCATTTGTCTAAATAATATTCTTGATGAGAGTCGCGACCATTTTCCTGGTTACACAATATGGTATTCCAAAATACCTTGGGCGTATTTGTAGTATTCTTTTGTGAATGTAAATGCTTAGTAAAAACCTGCTCTTCCGCCCACATATATCGCTTTTGCCTTATTAAATAATCATAATTGGGTATTGTTTTATAATAGTTGTTTAATTTATCATTATTTCGGATGATTGTAAAATGTCCAGAAAGTGCTTCTTTACGACTTGATATAATGTCGTAGTTGCTAAGCATTTCATTGGTAATAAATTTCCTGATATCTCCCCAAACAATATCAACATCACAAAATCCCCAGAAATCATATTCTTTTATATATTCCTGAAACACTTTACCATAGGCTGGCCGTATATCACATAATTTTCGGGGTGTTAATGGCACTTTAGTGTCTAGAACAGAATCTATTTTTTTGTTTACTTCTTGCAAAGTGGAAGGTATAAATCGAACATTATCTGGAAAAGAAGCAGGAATTCCACAATCGGTTATAAATAACCAATGAACCGTTGGATTTTTTGATATAGAGATTAAGTAAGCATCAAACCAAAAAGGCCACTTTCCAATATAGGGAACTATTAAAACTATACTTTTCATTTCAATTTAGGTTTTATGATATCGAAACCACGTCCAGTTATAAGATTATAGATTAAATAACAAGGAAATATAGCGTTAGATTTATGATGTACTTTTCTAAAAAATTGATAATGATTGACTACAATTTTTAGATCTTTACGTTTAATTAGGCTTTTATACATTTTTCTCCCTAAGCGTTCTGCACGAGCTAATATCAATGGATTTTCGCTATGTCTTTTACTCATTATTTTTGAAAGGTATATTAAAGATTCGACCTGTAACGTATTTCCTTTGGAATTGCTTTTGGATATAGAATCCTGAGTTTGTCGATAGTATGTCAAGGGCAAATCCACAAAGCAATACCTCAACTTTTGCTGAAATAAGCGGGTGAAAAACTCATATTCCTGAGCTTTGTGCAGGTTTTCATCAAACCTATGCGCACCAATTACAGCTCTTTTTACCATCACATCATTGGTAATCACAGGTTTTTTTCCCAAAATATAATCTATGTAAAAGTTGGAACTTTCAAAAACCTCCAGAGTCGGATCGTCACTCAAAATAATTTGACCTTCGGTAGTATGCCCGGTAACTATAATATCGGCATTTTGAGATAGCGCAAACCCTATTTTCATTTGCAACTTTTGAGGATGCATCATATCGTCACTATCAAACCATTGGATATACTTCCCATTACTTTTTTCGAAACCAAAATTTCTACAGGCATTGGCACCTTTCGCCTTGTGGTCTGGTCTTGAAAGATATATGAAACGAGTATTTTTTAAGGAATACTGCTCTAAAATTTGAAGCGTATCATCTGTACTACCATCGTCTACGATAATACACTCCCAGTTTTGGTAGGTTTGTGCCATAATGGAGTCCAACGCTTCTGTTATAAGGTGAGCACGATTGTACGTTGGGATAATGATGGAAACTAATGGCGCTTCTATAGGCACAGGTATTATTCTTTAGTTTCAAAAATAAGTAAAAACTAAGAATAAGTATACTTCAGTAAAATGAAAAGTATCGCAAATAAGCAGCTATTTACCTTGTATTTGTTGTAAAACGGTCTTTATTTGTTTTTTACTAAAAGTTCTTTGAGTAGGGGCATCTAAAACAAGTAGCTTAAGATAATAAAAAGGGAGTAGGACTTTAGGTTTGGAAGCAATAACATGTTGGAAGTATTTTTTTTGAAATCGCTCTAAAATATTCGTGTTTAGTTTTTTGTCTATGGCCCAATCCCTTAACACTTTAAATTGTTTGCTTCTACTAAGATTTATCTTCTTAGCATGTATAAACCTGTTACTTTCGTGTACTCCGCGCATGGCAATAGGTTTTTGATATTCGCCAGTAAATAATTTGAGAGCATACGATGTTTGCCATAAAAACACTGTATCCTGATGCAAGCGAAGTGATGTGTTAAATAATAGTCCGGACTTCGCAAGCGATTCTCGCCTAAGCGTTAACCCATCGATACTGTAGTAGCCCTGATACCTATTTGGATTTTTCACACTAATCAAAAATTCGAATAAATGAGCTGGATCTATGGGTTTGTTTACCGTGGTTAAGCTATGCTCGTCCAGCCCTTTTTGTTCCCAGGCCGTTGCGCCTACAGCATCCAGATATTCCACACCTATGGCTCCGTAGACCCCATCTGCCTCTGGGTGGTTTTTAAAAACTTCCTTTTCTTTCTGAAAGCGTATGGCCGTGTAATAATCGTCTGCATCCAAAAAAGCGATGTATTCTTGGGTGGCATTTTTTATTCCTAAATTTCGGGAAGCGCCTGCTCCCTTGTTTATGCCGTGAGGGTGTTGCAACACTTGTACCTCCACGTGGTTTTGAGCCAATTGCTTACATACGTCCAGAGAGCCATCGGCAGATCCGTCTTCAACAAGGAGTATTTCTTTTACTTCTGGATGTGATAAGGCGCTGCGTACCGCTTTTTCAACAAACGCTTCGGCTTTGTATACGGGTATGATTACTGAAACATTCATTTTTATTATGTTGAAAATAGTAGAGGTAGGAATAAACCATTATCATACACACACGGATTTTGAAATTATACTTTTTTTCTAAACCTATCTCTTAAATTCATTGTAGGAACTTCAAAGTATTTATAAAGCAAAATGGAAATTACTATCGTAAGAACCCAATATAATAGATATCGTGTGATAAAATACAGGTTTGTGCTCAAATTTTGTAAAATTGTCCAATCTACGCTTTTTAATATCCATCCTTGCACCACTCTTAAGTTTAGGAGATACATAGAATATGAGATTAAACTAATATAGGTTATAGCTTTGTAAAAGAACCCCTTGCCTGATTTTATAGAACTCAAAAAAGGAGTTATTAAAAGGGTTGCAATTGAAACTATCGAAAATGAGAATACGCAATGATATAAGCCAAACCTTTCAAAATTCAAAAGATTAAATTTAATTATAATAAATAATAGAATACCTAGAAACAAACAAAGCTTTTTATATTTATACCAAAGCGTGTTTGAATAATAAAAAACATAGGCGCCAATAATACCATACATTAGGCTATCCAAACGAGTTACTACCTGTTTTCTAAACACCCTATCCCAACTTGTTAACGTGTCTATTTCATAATTTTCAAATCTATAATATCTAAATAGTGTCACCAATAAGATAATACCTACAGCTGTGATAATAATGGTACTTTTCACCGAAAACTTAAGGTATTTCAAAATGACAAACATGATAACTGGAATTAACAAATAAAACCACTCTTCAATACTCAAACTCCACGCTTCAGGAAAAAATGTTGGGTGTTCATAATATATATTTTGAGAAAAGAAAAAATATTTAATCTTGTCAAAAAAAATAAAATTAGCTGTAAATAGAATGTTTAAAAGTAACAGTAAAGCTAAAATGAAGAAATAGTTTGGCAGTGTCCTGAACCACCGCCGAATCCAAAAATTAAAAATAGTGTTAGCCGTCAACTTTTGCTCCTCAAGTATTTTTATGAGAATACCACCAATCAAAAATCCACTTAACACAAAAAATATACTCACTCCATCAAAAACAAAAACCTTAACATATTTATAAATTTCTGGTGTCATTAAGTTTCTTCCATGGCCAATAACAACAAACAAAATCGCTAAAGCCCTTAAAACATCTAACCCATAAATTCTCTTAGGGTTTAATTCAATTTTTAATAAATGTTTCAATACTAGAAGATGTTTTTATATTTTTTGTTCTCTAAAATAGCTTGGTTTTTTACTTTCACTTTCTTGCCTGCTTTTTAGTAATTCTGGCTCTAATTGTAGTAGAATCTTTCTTTTTATAAAAACATCCTTAGCCATTTTAAAATTAAGTTGTGTTAAGTATCGAAAACACTTACTTAACAGATATCTACTTCGGTTATTATATTTTTTTTCAAACTCTTGAAGATTTACATCTGCCCAATCTACTTTTAGGTACCTTTCAAATTCTTTGTAATACGCTTTCGAAAATTTCTCTATCTTTTTTTCAGGCCGGTCTTCTCTGTCGTGATACACAGCAGCTGTTGGTATTATCCCTATTTTAAAACCGTGATAGGCCACCCGTTGGCAGTAATTTCTATCTTCTCCATAATGAAAAAACAACGGATCGAAACCACCTACTTTTTCCAAACAGTCCCGTGACACCAACCAGGCGGCGGCATTTACAAATTCAGTGGGGTATAGTTCATTCTCAGTTTTTTTAAACATATCGCTTAAAATAGTTCCAGCAACCTTGTATCTATGTAAGAACAGCAAAAAATTGCTATCTAGTGTGGTTCCGGCACCATTAAAATGTACAGGGCTTATTACTCCAAACTCGGAGTTCTTTTTATGAACAGCAATAAGTTTTTCAATACACCCTTCCTGTACATATGCATCCTGATTTAATAAAAACACATAACCCGCGCCTTGCTCCATCGCATAACGAATACCCAGGTTATTTCCCTGTCCAAAACCCAGATTTTCTTTCTGAGGCAGCAGGTGTACTTTCGGAAAATTTTCTTTTATGTAAGCAACCGTTTTATCTGTAGAGTTGTTATCCACCACCACCACTGGGTATTCAATACAGCTTTGTAGGCACTGTTGTATCCAAGGTATGGCATTGTAAGTGACGATAATAATATAAACCTCCGTGCTTTTACTCATGTTTTGGTTTACTTTATAAAGGTTTTTACCCATTTTTTCAAAAAGAAGAATGTAGTTTTTCTAGGGTTTTCGTGATACCTAGCTAGTGTTTTATAATTTTTTTTGAAAAACAAAAAGTAGTGTTCACTATATTTTTTTCGAATGTAGTCTTTATTAGCAGTAAACATTTCAGAACTAAAAGATCGTATCATAGAATCTTTAGAAAATCTATAATCGAAGGTTAGTTCATCTAAATGCTTAAAACCAATATTTTTTGCACCCATGGCCAACCAAAGCTCCCAATCTTCATTTCCTTGATATGGCATTTGAGTGTCATATCCGCCTATTTCCTTCCATAGCGATTTTCTATACACAGCGCAAGCATCTATGTAATTTTGAAGCAACATTCGCTCAAAATCAAACGAATCTACCTCCCAAATGCCTTGTTTTTCACCAAAATATAGTGCGTTACCATGCACTACACCCACATTTGGGTCGGTATCTAGAATCGCTATTGCCTTTTTAGTAAATTGTGGTTTAACTTTATTGTCTGAATCTAAGGGAAGAATATAAGCTCCTTTGGCTTTTTCAATTCCAAAATTACGGGCATTTCCTAACCCTCCATTCTCTTTTTTAAAGTATTTAAAACGAGTATCCCGCGCCATCCAGTGTAAAGCAATTGCTTCTAAGTTATCTAGCGAGCCATCATTAACTATAATTGCTTCCCAGTTTTCAAATACTTGATCCCGTACAGAAATTAACGTCTCTTCTAGGGTAGACTCAGAATTGTAGCAGGGAATTATTATCGATAATTTAGGAAGCATGCTCTTAATTTAAGGCAAGATATAACTTGTCATGCAAACTTAAAAGAAGTACTTACCAGATTTGAGTCAAAATATTTACCTAATTTCGTTTTCTCAATACTTTAGTATAATTCATGACTGCTTTTGAAAAACAAAATTTAGTTTTTTTGCATCTTCCAAAAAACGGGGGTAATACACTCCACGGGATTTTAAACAGGCTGTATCCCAAAGAACAAACCTTCAGTATAAAAGTGGTTGACAACACTAAACTGAATATTCCAGAATTCATAGCACTTTCAGAAAAGGAACGTGCCCAAATAAAGTTATTAAAGGGACATATGAATTTTGGTCTACACAAATATTTAGAAGGATCTTCCAAATACATTACTTTTTTAAGAAAACCAGAAGACCGTATTATTTCCTTTTATCACTATGCAAAAAGTAGACCTCAACATAGACTCTACAATCAAATTACAGATAATAATTGGTCCTTACTAGATTTTGTAGCTGCGTCTAAAGAAGGTGATGTTCATAATGCGCAAATACGATGGATTAGTGGCTTACAAGATGCAAGTGAACAGGAAATGCTTGAAAAGGCCAAACAAAATATTGACCAGTATTTTTCTTTTGTAGGATTTCAAGAACAGTTTGATCTTTCCCTTATCATCCTCAGTAAATTATATGGATGGGGAATTCCTTACTACACCTATTTAAACAAAGGTAAACATAACAGCAAGGCAAAATTACTAGACATAAAAACCCAGCGTCTCATTGCGTCAAAAAACAAAGGAGATTTACAATTATATGCGTACGCAGAAAAAAGTTTTTTGGAGCAAAAAAGTAAGATTAAAAGATTGCCGTTCCAACTAAGAAAATTAGAGTGGTGCAACAAACTTTATTCCCACACCATAGGAAAAAAACTTTTAAAAAGGGTATGACTCCTACCCTTGCAATGGATATTTCAATGCTAAATATTTTTTATAAAAAAAACGCATCCATTTATACTTAGGATACTTTAGATTAGACATTTTTTTTAGACGTTTTGCACGTTTATTGTCCACAATATTTTGTTCTTCTTTGTTTAAGAATGGATAGATAGTTTTATAAAAAGACAGGTATTGCTCAATCTTTTCTAATGTAGAAAGTTTAGAATAAATTCCCTCGCCGTGAATTCTGTAAACGGACATAACCTCATCCAAACATTTAATACCTCTTTTTTTGTTAGTTACTAATTTGTATAAACCCAGATCTCCAAATGGAATATTTGTAAACCATGTAGGAAACATAAAATTTGTAGGATTTCTAAACAGAACACTTGCCGTAGTAATAAAATTATTTTGTTCCAATAAATCTGCATACTCGTACTCACAAGTATCCGAAATAGCCGGTATAGGATGCAAGGATAAGGAACCATCCTTCCGCAGAATATTGGCACGGTGGAAACAAAGACCAACATTAGGATGAGCATCCATAAAATCTACTTGCTTTTGAAGTTTTAAGGGGTCTGTCCAGTAGTCGTCGCCTTCGCAGAGAGCAATGTAAGAAGCGCCACTTGAAAAACATTTATCATAGATATTCATGGCACTCAAATAAGAGCCTAAATTTTTTGGATTCTTAGTTAAATCAATCTTTCCTGGAAATTCTTTTGCATAAGAAGCACAAATATCCCCTGTCGCATCTGTTGAACAGTCTTCACCTAGATATATTTTAAAGGTAAAATTTGTTTGTTGAGCTAATATAGCATCTATAGATCGTTTAATATAATGCTCGTGGTTGTATGTTAACATCCACACAGCCACCTTTGGAACCTGTTCCTCAATGACCATTATAGTGTCCTTTTAAATATAATATTGTATAAGTTAGGTTCATTTGGAATCTGAAATCTTGATATCTCTATAAACCCCTGTTTTTTTAAAAAATTTAATATTATATCAAAATTTGAATCTACTGTACTAAGTTCAAATATTATTCCTTTTAATAATTTGTTTTTTAAAGTTCTTTCTGCTCCTTGTAGAAAGGGAATCTCCGAACCATCAATATCAACTTTAAGGTAATTTGGTATTGGATATTTGTATGCATCAATAAATGAATCTAGAGCCATTATTTTTATCTTTTGATTTTCAACAAAATCAAAAGATAAATCATTTCGAATTTCCCCATGAGTAACTATTTTTTGATGCCCCCCTTCCCATGGTTGTCCTATTTGCATATTTGCCTCTCCATCCTGTGCTCCAACACCCGCCTTAAATGGAAGGATTTGATCTTTTCCTATTTCATTTAACATTAAATTTTGAGAAAAAACGTGAAAGTTTTTTTCTTCAGGCTCAAAAGAAATAACTTTAACCCCTTTTTTACAGGCATAAATTGAGAAACGTCCCTCACACGCTCCTAAATCATAAAGAACCTCACCTTTAGGAATAGTATCAATAAAATCTAGATTCTCTGTCTCATAGTTCATTTTCGCACAAAGCTCAAGTGATCTTGTATAGGTCATTAACTTGTAACTAATCCCTCGAACAGATATTTCTTTATAGGTATGTTTACTTTCAATCATTACGGAAAATATTATTAATTTGAATAGCAGACGGAAAATCAGCAGTAATCAATTTATCAGTTGGCTTATATACATATGGATGTGCATACTTTCTTTCAATGAAAGTTGGATCACTTAAATCGTTATATCTAAAATGACATCTCCACCTAGGCTTATTGGTTATGTTGTCTCCGCTTTGATGAATTAAAAAAGATGAGAATAATAATGCATCTCCAACATCTACCTCTATAGAAACTAATTGTCTTTTTTCTAGGTCATTCAACGTAACCATTCCAAAGCTATTCTCAACACGTTCCGTTCTCAATCCACCTAAATGGCTTTTAGCTAATATCTGTAATGCTCCTAAATCTTTATCTATATTAATTAAGGGAATCCATAAAACAACCGAGTTAAGTGAGCCTTGCATACTCCTCCAGTCTTGATGAGCATCTACGGTATGGTAAACTTTCTTTTTAGCCAATTTAGAGTGATTAAAATACAGTACAGGCCTGGTGCTAATTGTTGGGGTTTCAAGTCCAGCTTGACTCAATAATTCAACTATTTTATTGGTTAATGATAATTGGTGAAGACTAATTAAATGTTGTGCTTGTTTGCCACAATTTGAAAAGCACAAAATATCTTCATCAAAAAGTCGAAACATAAGTTCGTTGAAGTGTTTTTCTTCCAAATCATCTAGAGTACAGATAGAAACATATCCTTTTTCAATAAACTGTTTTAAAAAAATTTCTTTCGCATCTTTTAAAATCAATAAAACATCTTCTTTTTTAAAAAAATCTTTTAGTAGCAAGTAGCCTTCCTCATTAAAAATTCTTCTTTCTTTATGATTCATCTTTTTATTGTTCGTTATAAATAAAAGGTCTAACTAGTAGCATAGCCAAAGCCTGATTTACCAAATCCATTACCATTATAAAACATCAATAACCTATTAGAAACTTTTACAATATATGGATATGATATCATTTCTGAATCCCAACCATCTCTAGAAATAGTTATTCCAGCTTCGCTATCTTTTCTTTTCCAAAGTACTCCATCTTTAGATTCTGCATATCCAATTCTATAGGAATTTTCAGAATTTTCCCTGTAGTCTGTCTTTTTTCGCTTACCATACCACATTCTATAGCATCCTTGTTCCTTTATTACCGAAGCGCTTACAATACCCCCTTCATCATCTTCTAATGGGATTGCAACTTTGCCCGTTTGCTTCCAGTTAATACCATCATCAGATTCAGCATATTTTATATTATAAATAGGCTCTGGTTTGTTCTCAACTACTATCCATTTTGCACAAGACAAATACCACATTTTAAATTTTCCTGATTCCAGCATAACAAATGAAGTTCCAGAAAAATATGGCTCTTTATGGTTTACAGTGATAATAGGACCTTCTGATATTTTTTTAAAACTTATACCTCCATCTTCACTCACAGCTAGTCCAATTGCATTTTGATACGGTACGGTGCCTCTAGTTGTCCAACCAATATAGTATAAAAATTTTCTATCCCCTACTGTTACTATAGATGAAGGCATTGTACCCGAATCATCAAAACTTCCCAGATTTCCTAAAGCAAGAAGTGTCTTTGTATGTATATATAGTATTTTTTTCGGATTGTCTTTCTCTGTCTCAATAAATGAAATCCCACTTTTACCCTCTTTATTTCTAGTAGCATAATAGATTCGGAGTTTATTGTCCAAAACATCTATGACTGGTACTTGAGCATGACTTTGGCTCCATTCAAACTCACGCTCCACATTAAAGACTAAACCTTCTTTCTTCCACATAATCACATGTCTTTGGTAGATCTGTTAGACTTAACTGCCGGGTTTCCTTTATAAAACCCCCAAGGGTCGGTACTCTTGGTAATACAAGCTCCCATTGCAATAAATGAACCCTCGGCAATGGTAATTCCATCTCGCAACGTTGCATTAACTCCAATTGTACAATATTTTTTAATAATACAATGCCCAGATACTACTACGTGAGATGTAAGAAAAACATGATCCTCAATACTACTGTGGTGTCCAATATGATTTCCACTCCAAAGAACAACATTGTTGCCAATAGAGGCAAATGGTTGAATCGTATTATTTTCCAGTATAAAGCAGTTATCGCCAATCCTATTATCAAAAATAGTAGCTTTTGAACTTACGTAACTTATAAATTTGTAACCCTTGCTCTTACCCTCGTTATAAATTTGTTCTCGTAGACGATTCATTTTATGACCTATCATAGGCGCAAAGAACATATTATCGCTTGGTTTATAATGTTCTTCTACTGTTTCAAACGCAACTACCGGAAGGCTTTTAAAAGTTGTTTTCGTTAGGTATTCTTTATGAACTGTAAAAGCTACAACACTGTGAGGTGAATCCTTAGACAAATAATAATGTGCTAACTCTGCAAGGTCATTTATACCAAAAACAATAATATTTGCCATCTTGTTATTTATAAACGTATACGGTATATTCGTATAAACCGTAGTCATTTCTAATTATAAAATTTCTCGATAATTGTTGCGTTAAAAAATCAATCAGTAAGTCAGTAGACAAATGAAACAAGTCATCCCTTTCCCAATCCACAGCTTTTGACATAACATTAAAAGCTAAACCCTTTTCTACTTTCTTGAAAATACGTTCCAAAACAAGCTTAAAGTAGGCAAACATATCCTCAAAAGATAGATCCTGCTTTTCAGTAAAAACACCGTTCATCACAACGTAATCATAATTTTGCAAGGTTTCCAAATTTATGTCTAAAATATCGAACTGGAGAAATGTAGTCTCTGGAAATTTCTGTTTACAAAGGTTAATATATTTCTCAGAAATATCTGCTCCTGTAATTGAAACCCCTTTGTATTGTTTATTTCTTTTTACGTATTCCAAAAGATGTCCTGCACCACAGCCAAAGTCGAGCAACGTAACATTGGCATCATCTTTAATAACCCCTAGCATCACCCTATATCGAGTTGCGGCATCTACTTCATTTGGCCAATCTACACCTTTAAAGGTATCGCCATGTGTTTCTAGACATTTTTCATAATGACTTACGATTTGCAAGTAGTGCTTCGGTTTTTTGGTCATTGCAATTTATATTGGTGTAACAGATTCTTAGTTTGTTCAATAGAGTTAAACATCAAAACATCAATAATAGACAACCAAGGTACAAAACTAGTACTAGATTGCAAATACGAAATTGGTTGAGATTCAATAAACTGAAGTTTTAACTCTGTATCATCAAATGTTTCTTGACTATATAAATCTTTACCACCAATAGCATTAATATATATGCGCGCATTGGCCTTTTTCGAAATAGCTTTTAAGCGTTCCATCTTTCCTAGCGACTTTGTTTCTGGATATTGAGCACCACTAAATTGAAATTTAGTTTTTATGTTTAAATAATTCGCAATAAAAATAACGCTGTTGGCTGCTATCGCTGAAATAGTTTTACTATTTTCACTTTTTATAAAATCTAACAACTGCTCATAAAATTCTTTGAAAAATGGAGCATTACTATAAGCTTGTTCAATCCTCTTTAAAAACTTATCTTTTTCAGCAAGGTCAAACCTATGTTCAATTTCGTTTATTTGTTTGTTCTGGCTTATTTTATGACAGGGAATAGTGAAGCGATAAGCCTCATGATTTATTAGAATATTGTTTCTATGAATCCAGCCCTTTTTTATAAAATTTACATCATCATAAAAAACAAATATATCCACAGCCTGAACCATTTGGAAATAGCCTATGTAAGGAAAGATATAGGGTTGCATAATTGCAATCTTCATCTCAAATATATTTTAATATTATAGCTATTATTTTGTCTTGGTCGCTTTGAGAAATACCATAAAAAAGCGGTAGACATAAAATGCGTTTTGATATATTCTCAGAAATAACAACAGAACCTGTCTCTAGGTAAGGGAGCGAATTTAGACTAGGATAAAAATATCTTCTAGGCACTATATTTTCTGCTTCTAAGGCTTTTAGTGAGCGAAGGAGAAATGATTCATGAGGAAATAGTATTGGAAAATAACTATGGTTCCACTCTGTTTCTGGCCTTATTTTCAAACACTTTATATGAGTTGCCTTTAAGCCAATGGAGTATCTCTCTGAAGCAGTTTTCCTTCCATCCATTATATTTTTCATATAGGGAAACACTGCAAGACCCATAGCTGCTTGTAGCTCACTCATCTTAGCATTTATACCAAGCCCTTGAAAAACCTCCTTCCCTTCATGTCCAAAATTATGATGATAAAACAGTCTGTCATACAGCGCTTTATCTTTTGTAAATATGGCACCGCCTTCTCCTGTATGAAATAATTTAGTAGCGTGAAAACTACACGTACTCACATCGCCAAATTCAAAAATACTTCTTCCTTTGTATTGTACTCCAAAACAGTGGGCAGCATCATAAATCACCTTTAAATTATACTTTTTTGCTAGCTGCTCAATAGCCTCTACTTCGCAAGGATTTCCAAATACGTGCGTAGCTAGAATTGCTGAAGTTTTATCTGTAATAGCAGCCTCAATTTTAGTTTCATCAATAGTTAAATATTCTGGATGTATGTCTACAAAGACAGGAGTACATCCTTCCCAAACAATACTACTGGTGGTAGCAACATAACTAAAAGGAGTTGTAATTATCTCTCCCGTGAGTCCAAGCGCTTTAATGGCTATTTGTAATGGCAAAGTCCCATTAGTCATAGCAAGTATGTTAGGAACTTTTAAAAACTGTTTTAATTGAGTCTCTAACTCTTTTACCAAAGCCCCTCGGTTTGTAATCCACCCTGCATCCCAAGCTTTTTTTAGAATAGCATTATATTCTTCTTGAGGTGGTAAAAATGTTTTGGTGACATTAATCAAAATACTATAATTTTTAGATGTTCAAATATAACTGAAGTTATTTCAAAACTGTTTCCAGACTGTCAATTTTCGAAGATATAAGCTCTGTAAATTTTTTTGCCCCTGCAACACTTAAATGATCATCATTTTTAAAATCTCTTACCGTAAAACGCTTATCGTTTTCATAATTCAAATAAATAATATTTGCATAGTTTTTTAGGCTGTCAATATAATTTCTTCTTCTTTCATCTTTCGTCTGTATTTTTTGCTGTAAACAACTTACATACATTGGGGTCGAGACAAGAATCACTTTTATACCTTGTCTCTCACAATAACTAATAATATTATCTATGATATTAGTATTCAATTGGAATGTTTCCTTCGATTCTTTTTTATGCCTATTTTTAAGTCGTTTTTTGCAGTAGAATTAATTAAGCGTTCATTGTAATTTAATTCTCCAAAAATACCCGCTTTATCTACCAGGACAAATCCAAATTTATTTTTTAAAGTTTTACCTTCGAAAGGAGATAACTCGTCAATAAGAAACTTATTAAAAAAGCTAGGAGAAGACTTATAAAGAATGGTTTTATCTAATAAAGACAGACCAGGCTGTTCAATATCATGGAAAATATAATACCATGACCTTCTGAAATTCTATTAAGTTGTCTCAATTCTAAAGTATGATAGTCTACTTCCAAGATTACATATTCTAAATTATTTAAATCTTCAATATATTTAAAAAACAATTTACTATCCAACTCCACATCTTGAAAACCGTAAGCTACGTTAGTTGCATTTATTTTTAACCATGCTGGATTTAATGCCCTTTGGTTATGTTATGATCGTAGTATTAGAAGATGTATATCCTTATTGTTTTTTATATAATTTGCTTTTAAATTAAATGTATTGGGATAATATCGAACAAATAATTCGAGGCTAGCACCTAGGCTACAATTTAGCAGTAGGAATAATGGTAATTTTAAAAACGAATTTTTTCATAATTCACTTTTGCAAGTCATTAATCTTGAATAGATTTCAAATAGTTATCAAAAAGAGTAGTGTATTTTTTTGCTCCTATTTTATTTAAATGGTCTCCATCCAAAAAATCGTTTTCTGAAAAGGAAGGACTAGCAAATTGATTAAAGTAATAAACATGAGAATTTTTTTGCTGCATACTATCTATTAATACAATCATTTTTGACAATTGAACGGTATCAATTGTTTCTCTATAATATTTTGTTACTGGTAAAGTGACTACTATAAGTTTTACATTTTTGTATTCACAAAATTGCGCGAACTCCTCAAGAATCTGTTTATTCTCTAAAAAAGTTTTATTCTCTCTAAGGTTTGTGTGTCTTATTGCTGCTTTTCGTCCAGTTTCCTTTAGGTCTCTCGATATAGACAATGGTTCAAATCCTAATTTATCACACGTTTTTAATGAAATATTATCCACATAATAATCTAGTAAGCGATTTTTTGCTTTTTTGTGGCCAGAATTATAAAGTTCAAAGTAAGATAATACGTCAATATTTTCTGGCAAATCATAATAAATAGCATAATTTTTTAAACGCCAATCTTCTACACTGTTGTTCAAGTTTAAAAACAAACTTGGGTATGATACATTAACAACCAAATATTTTAAATTATTGAATCTATATTTATATTTATTAAAAATTTGTTCATCTAGGTTTAAACTTTGAGATATGTAAGCCAGATTAAAAGATTGATAATTTAAACTTTCAGGATTAATTCCACGATATGCATGGGAATTGCCAAATATTAAAAGCTCTAGTTCGTCAGCATGATCATTCAGATACTGGTTTTTATAAGAATAATTATTCGGTATTTTCCTCAAAGCAATTTCAAAACCAACTAGCAAAGAACTAATTAACACACTAAGGCTAAAAATTTTAATTAAAAACAATCTCATTTCCCTTAAAGTGAAGCTTACAATTATTTAGACTCTTTTCTAATATTACTATTTATCAATTAAATTTCATTAAAAACAGCAGCTTCAAACGCTATAATTTTATTTAAATTAAAAGCATCCCCATCTTCAACATAAAGTTGACACACTGGAATATTATAGGTATGAACCAGATTTAGCAATTTTTTAAAATTATAAATACTTTCTAAAGTTAAACGCTCTAATTCTCCATCACTTAATTTGGTATGATGAAATACCGTATGCCCTCCACTAGCAGTTCTTTCTCTAATTTGCTTAACTACAATTTTAGGATCTTTAGTCAAAACACAAATTAAACACCTATTTCCTATGACTGTAAGAAAATCCTTTTTATCTAATGCTAGTAATTCAGCAGAAAAATTATGGCATATACCTTCGTCTAAAAAAAATCCCGATTCACTATTAGGCTGAAGTATTTTAATATTATTAGACAATATTCGTTTAAAATAACCCATTAAATTCAGTTTTTCTTCACTTCCAGTGTGCATTAAATTTACAGCGTCAATTTTTTTTTTAAATAGTTCCCAATGAATTTTGTTCAATTGTTCATCTAGAACATTGTCGTTTTGCTTGTTAAAACTTTTTGAATGACCCCAAGTAGCTGAAAGGTCGTTTTTAACTGTATTATACAACACGGTTTTTCCCACTCCAGAAGGTCCAATAAATTCAATTATCTTACCTTTCGAAATATTCTTCTTTTCATTTTTAGACGGGTATGTCCCCTTATTATTGAATAACCTTCTAAAATTCATTACTTCAATTTCCTCAAAATTTTCTTAATTAGCAATTTTATTTTAGATTTAGATGAAACTGGGGCTTTACTTTTTGGTTTTGTATATGCAACAAGTTGCACATTTTCCATGACCTTTTCTAAATTAAGATAGGATGGGTTTTCAGTATTCCAAAAAAACAAGCTACCAAAAGAAGTTGGAAAATAAACATTGGGATGAATCCCGCCTAAAACAGTCACAAAATCTTTATAAGAAACACCTTTGGAATCTGGTATCACTGGGTTTTCATATTGTTCTGGAATAACTAGTATCACTTTTTTAGAAATACGAAAAGCTTCTTTAATTGCCTGAGGTTGGGCAGGTACTAAATGCTGAAAAACACGTAGTGCAACAAAAACATCATATTTTTCATTTTCAATTGGCCAAGGAATTGAACGCGCATCGTGAGCATAGGTAGGGTTTTTACCCTCAAAATCCCATCTTTCATTATAGTCTATAGTGTCGCTATCTTTAACACACGAAACCCCCATGGTACCCATCTCTAGTACTTTCTTGCTATTGTTTACTCCTAAAGACTTTATTAATTCAATGGTTCGATAATGATATTCCCATCTCCTTTCAATAGTCCCTTTTGTCCAATGCCCGTCTTCCAAATCTTTCACATATTTTATGTATTCTTCTTTGGATAAATAATCAATGTTTTTCATTTTATATGTTTCTATTCAATGCTAATTAATTCTGCCTCTAACAAGAAAGGTGTCCATATTTCATGCTCATGTTCAATTTGAATGGTTAACACCCTATGTATCTTATAATTCACATTTGAAGTTTGAGATTCTGCAGCTGTTAACGTAAAACTATAGACTCCTTTAGATAGGTATATATTTTTCAATTTAAATGTGAAGTACATGTATTTATTATCAGATACAGGGTTGAGATGTTGTCCATCTGGCAGTATTTCCGCTACTCCCCTTTGTTCTTTATCGTAAACTGCCAAAGAAATGTATGGAATATTTTTTAATGTATTATTTTCAAGGACAAATCTTAACTCTAGTGAAGAGCCCCAAGGGATTCTATATATGCCTTCATCTTGCTCATACCCTTCAATATATGCTTCTTTGAATTGTATCGAGTCATCAGTAAAAACTACATTAGTTTCTGACTTCTCCAAAAACTTATTATAATATAGATCTATTCCTTTGGAAGTATTATTATCTTGATATTTCGTCTCTCCTTTTTCCAACAATAGTATTTGGTTGCAGATACGTGATACCATTGGCATACTATGTGACACAAAAATAATAGCGGTTTTAGGAAGTATGGCATCTATAGTTTTAAAACACTTTAGCATAAACCCCAAATCCCCCACCGCCAATACCTCATCTATAATCAATACATCCGGCTCCATTTGTGCTGCCACAGCAAAACCCAAACGTACCTTCATTCCGCTACTATAATTTTGTACCGGCATATCTATAAACTCGCGTATTTCGGCAAAATCTATAATTTCTTCTACTTTGGCATCGATCTCTTTTCGTGTAAACCCAAGAATGGCACCATTATTATAAATATTTTCCCGCCCGCTTAGGATAGGGTTAAAACCTGCACCTAGTTCTATTAGCGCTCCCACACGTCCTTTAATGGTTACTTTACCAGCGTCGGGATTTATAAGGCCATTTAAAATTTTTAATAAGGTAGATTTTCCAGCCCCGTTATGCCCTATTAACCCTAAACATTCGCCCCGTCGTAACTCGAAATTAATATCCTGTACCGCCCAAAATTCTTTAGGACGTAATGCACGTTCGTTCTTATTACCCACGGCATTAGAAAACAAATCTTTCACCCCATACCACAAACTGGTTTTAAGATTTTTACAAAACTTTTTGGAGAGTCCTTCTACTTTTACTAACACTTCATTCTCTACCATAGTATTAGCTTATACGTTCAACAATTATTGGGATAGAAATTCGGTACAAAACCAACCCTATAAAAAACAACGGCACGCATGCTCCCAAAACGATTAGGAAATAGGTAAGATATTCTGGGCTACCCCCTACCAAAAAGTCGCGAGCAGTAATTAACAAAGGTGAAAGTGGGTTCCACTCCATTACCGTTTTTAAGACACCTTTGTCTGGAATGGCATACACTACAGGCGTTGCATACATTAAAAATTTGAGCGCCATCCCTATAATTTTAGAAATATCGGTATACAGCATTCCAATGGGCGTAATAAAAAAGCCTATGGTAGTACCACAAAAAATAGTACCTAGAATAACTAGTGGAAAAAGCAACATAGACGCCTGAAACGACACTCCATAAAACACCATAAAAATTATTAAAATAAGCAGCTTGGGTAATATATTAAAAACAAGCTTGTAAATGCCCGAAACGACTAAGGCTTCCTTTGGAAAATTAATTTTACTTAAAATCCCTTTCGCGCTCTTGGTACTTTGCATAGGGGAGTTAATGGCATCGGTAAGAATCGACCATATTAACGTTCCGGAAATTACATACAAAGGATACGGTAAACCAGTAGCCGAAATCTTAACTGCACCAGAACTGTTAAGAACAATCCAAACCAAGGCAGTAGCTAAGGGCGTAATAAACGCCCAAAGAATCCCCAAGAATGATTGTCTATACTGTGCTTTTATGTCGCGCACAGCCAGTTGTTTTGCCAAAAATAAGGACGCCCGTATATCTTTAAAGCTTTCTTTTAAAAGCTTACCAAAACTTATAGTCTGTTCTTTCTGGTATATTCTGGTAGGCAACTCCATGAAGTGTAGGTATATGATACTAGGGATTAAGGGCTAAGTACCTTAGTATTGCAATTTACTATTTAACTACACTATATTCAAATCTTAGCATGAATTTATTCCAGCAAAATTAATTTGATTAAACAGAAACTTTCAGATTTTTAAAACTGCTGTAACGTTTTAAAAAGCCTCCCAGGTAACCTTTAACCCATCCTTGACCGAAAACAAGGGGTTATACCCAAGCAAGTTTCGGCCTTTATCGATATTTGCCAGTGAATCCCGCACATCGCCTTTTCTATCGGGACCGTGATTGGCAGTAAGGTTTTTCCCTGAAACAGCTTGTAAATCGGTCCACAGTGTATTTAAACTTATACGTTCTCCATAGGCAACATTAAACACTTCGTTTACGGCTTCATCTTCAGCAAACATAGCTTTTATATTGGCTTGCACTGCATTTTCTACAAAGGTAAAATCGCGGGTTTGTCCGCCATCTCCGTTAATAGTTGGCGCGTTATTATCTTTAAGCGCTTGCATAAACAGCGGAATTACCGCAGCATAGGCTCCTGTGGGACTTTGGTTGGGGCCAAATACGTTAAAATAGCGCAACCCAATAGTTTGAGTTTGGTAGGTTTTATAAAATACATCGGCATACAACTCGTTTACCAATTTCGTTACTGCATAGGGAGATAAAGGTTTACCAATAGTGTTTTCAACTTTGGGTAAATTCTTACTATCGCCATACGTACTGCTACTTGCAGCATATACCAGACGTTTTACGGTATCACTTTCGTTTTGTGCTACGAGCATATTTAAAAAGCCAGAAACGTTTACATCGTTAGACGTTACGGGATCGTTAATACTTCTTGGCACACTACCTAGCGCGGCCTGGTGCGAAACGTAGTCTATTCCAACCATGGCACGTTTACACGTTTCAACATCCCGAATATCGCCTTCCAGTAATTCAAAAGCGGGATTGGTTTCAAATTTTTTCAAATTCTCTCGAAATCCGGTAGCAAAATTATCCAGCACACGAACTTTTTTAGCATTGTATTTCAGTAGGTATTCAACAAGGTTTGAGCCAATAAAACCAGCGCCTCCAGTTACTAAAAAGGAAAACTTTGAAAGGTCTTTGGTGTGATATGGGGTTTGATACATTTTGTCTGTTGTCTGTTGTCTGTTGTCTGTTTTCGGTTGTCTGTTTTCGGTTGTCTGTTGTCTGTTGTCGGTTGTCGGTTGTGGGTTATCGGTTGTCGGCTGTCGGTTGTCGGTTTTCGGTTGTCTGTTGTCGGTTGTGGGTTGTGGGTTGTGGGTTGTGGGTTGTCTGTTTTCGGTTGTCGGTTGTCTGTTGTCTGTTGTCTGTTGTCTGTTGTCTGTTTTCGGTTGTCGGTTATCGGTTGTCGGTTGTCGGTTGTTGGTTGTTGGTTTTTGGCTAGACTTTCCAGTCTTTTTTCACATATTTTATAAATGAATATATTTTTGCTCCGAGTGCGTCGTACTTAGTAATTAACTCTGTGACAAGGATCTCTGAATACAGATTATTTATCATCTCTAGTTGTGAAATACATTCTAACAAAGAAGCGTGTGCGTAGACTAAAAACTTAATAAAATCTTGCTTGTATCTACGTCTTCCATACCCTTCTACAATGTTATCCTTTATAGACTTAGAAGATCTTCGTATTTGACTGCCTTGCTCATACATCTCATATTTTGGTAACTTCAGAGACATGGTATGGATTTCAATTGCATACTCAAAAGCCAAATTATAAATATCTAAATCCTTATAACTTTTCATATACACAACTAACTTTTTATAATTCTCCCAAGAAGCTCACGTTCAACTCACAACTTATAACTCATAACTGACAACCGAGAACTCACAACTGTCAACTGTCAACCGTTACAAACATCCATCCACTTTCTCCCGTGGCAAAAAGCCTTTTACATCGAACACCACCGAAGGCGATGCTAAGTGTTTTTCGAAAGGGAAATCTGTAAATTCTTTATGCCCAACTGCCATTACTACAGCTTCATAATTTTCCTTTAGTTGTTCTGTACTGGTTAATAAATGCAAGCCAAATTCATTATACACTTCGGTAGCATTTGCCCAAGGGTCATACACATCTATATGAAGGTTATATTTTCTAAGATTTTCAATAACATCTATTACTTTACTATTACGAATATCCGGGCAATTTTCTTTAAAGGTAATTCCCATTAACAATACGTGGCCGTTCTTCACCTTACATTCTTTCTGAATCATAAGCTTCACCACTTCCTGGGCTACGTAATTTCCCATCCCATCATTCATACGTCTTCCTGCCAGAATAATCTCTGGATTATACCCTTCTTCCTGTGCTTTTTGCGCCAGATAATAAGGGTCTACTCCTATGCAGTGACCACCAACCAATCCTGGTGTAAATTTTATAAAATTCCATTTGGTCGCTGCAGCTTCTAACACGGCTTGCGTATCTATATCCAGTAAACGGAATATTTTAGACAACTCGTTTACAAATGCAATGTTAATATCGCGTTGTGAGTTTTCTATAACCTTTGCAGCTTCGGCCACCTTTATACTTGGTGCCAGGTGTGTTCCCGCTGTAATTACAGAAGCATATAGCGCGTCAATTTCCTTTGCAATTTCGGGCGTAGAGCCAGAAGTCACTTTTAGGATTTGTGTTACGGTGTGCTTTTTATCTCCCGGATTAATACGCTCTGGAGAATAACCCGCATAAAAATCTGTGTTGAAAGTCATTCCCGATTGTTCTTCAAGAATTGGCACACAAACTTCTTCGGTCACGCCAGGATAGACGGTAGATTCGTAAATTACTACGTCATCCTTTTTAAGTTGTTTCCCAATAGTTTCACTCGCTTTTACGAGCGGGGTTAATACAGGCTGGTTGTACTTGTTGGTAGGCGTAGGTACCGTCACAATATATACTGTTGCTGCTTCCATTTCGGCAGCATTGGTAGTTACTGTTAACGAACCTGCTTGTGTTCCTTTTAAGACTTTTTGCAGGTTTTCGTCGCTAACCTCCAGTGTATGGTCTTTTCCTTGATGTAGTTCAGCAATTCGCGCTTCATTTATATCGAAGCCAATTACGGTATACTTTTCAGCAAAAGCTACAGCCAGTGGAAGACCTACATAGCCTAATCCAATAATTGCGATGGTTGGTTTTTCTTTCATCATATTCTTCTATTCTTATGGTTCACCCAAAAACAGATTGAAGCATATACTTCATATCGTTTTTTAAACTCCAATTTTTACTATAGTTCTTATTTATCTCTACTTTGTCTGGCCATAGTACAGTATCGTTATACTTCAACGGATTTGCCTGTTGTAGTAAGAGCTCTTCTTCATTTTTATATTTCAACGTCGCAGGGCCAGTAATCCCAGGCTTTAAATCCAGTATCTCTCTATCTTCACCTTCCAGTCTATCTGCGTACCCTGGCACATCGGGTCTTGGCCCCACCCAACTCATATCTCCTTTTAGCACATTTAACAGCTGTGGCAATTCGTCCAACTTACTACGTCGCAACCAACTACCAAAGGGAGTTTCATTGTTCTTAATTGCCACAATATCGGTATGTTCAACACCTTTTAACGTTCTTATTTTATAAAGCTGAAAGGGTTTCCCATACTGCCCAATACGCGTTTGTACAAACAATCCGTTTGCTTTTGTAGCCATGGTTGCCATTAAGAGAAGCAAAAGTACAGGAATTATCGCAAACGGAAGCAATAACAAGGTAGCTGTTATATCAAAAAAACGTTTGCTATGTTGTTGCTTTCTAGTAAGCATGAGAAGGAGAATTTAAATACCTCCACTTATTTATTTTTACGGAAAATCTTCCCGAAACGTTGCAGGTAGCTCGATGAACTTTCTTCTTCGTGATAGCCATTACCATACTTTCCATAACCGCCATAGCCGTACCCATAGCCGGAACCGTATCCATATCCATAACCGTAACCGTATTTGGCTTTTTCCTGGTAGTAATTTAATACAAAGCTAATGTTCTTTACTTCTCCCCGCTTATATTTCTCATTAATCATAGACAACATGCGTTTACGGGTATAATTTTGGCGTATCATATAGATAGTAGCATCGGCATATTTTAATAATTCCAAGGAGTCTGCTACTAAGCCCATAGGGGGAGTATCTAAAATAATATAATCGTATTCTTCCTTTAATTTTTCTACAAGCAATTCCATGCGTTCGCTCATTAATAATTCTGAAGGATTTGGCGGAATAGGCCCCGATGTAATAATATCCAGGTTTGAAACTTTCGTTGGCTGAATAATATCGGCTACCGTAGCATCATTCACCAAAAAATTAACCACACCCGTTGCGTTGTTAATGTCAAAATCGCCAAATATCTTAGGTTTCCGAAGGTCCAGCCCCACCAAAACCGTTTTTTTCTGGCTCAACGCAAATACCGAAGCAATGTTTATAGAAGTAAATGTTTTCCCTTCTCCACTTACTGAAGAAGTAACCAACACCGTTTTACATCCTTCTATACCTTGCTTTCTGTACAAAAACTGAAGTCCAGACCGCAATGCTCTAAACGCTTCTGCAATGGCAGATTTTGGTTTGGAAAGTACCGCAAGGTTACTATCCAGCCTGCTTTTACCAATTACCCCAAGAATTGGGATTCTAGAGTTTCGTTCTACCTCGTTTAAATGGTGCACTTTGGTATCGAAAAACACACGCAAAAACACAAATACAAATGGAATAATAAGCCCAAATAGCAATGCCATTACATAGTTTAACTGAGTATTGGGACCTATTTTACCGCCTCCTGTATCTTTGGCTTCATCAATTACCTGCACATCGCTTACATTGGCAGCCTTTACCAAATCGGCTTCTCCTTTTTTGGATAAGAACATATTGTATACACGGTCTGTTAAGCTATATTGCCGCTCAATCTTAAGGAGATCCTGTTGTTCTTTAGGAAGTTTTTTTATCTGAAACTCTAACGATCCTATTTCACTGTTAATGCTCCGTAGCTCCTGATTCTTAAGTCCTTTGGTAGAGGTTATGTTTTCTAACAATACATTTTTTACCGCATCAATCTGTCTATCTATATCTAACAAAGGCGTAGCACCTTCTTTATACGAATATTCAAGTGTGCTCCTTCGTTGTGCCAATTGCACTATTTGGGACACGCCAGTTGTAATACTAGCTTCATTAATTCCAGCTACCGATGGAGCCGGCACTTCGGTATAATCGTTTCTGGTACGGAGGTAGTCTTCTAAAGTATTGTAGTAGGTAAGTTCTCTATCTACTCCTTCTTTTCGCACATCCAGCCCACTTAACTTGGTCTTTATCTCAACACCTTCCGAATTTAAATCGAAGACGTTGTTTTTATCTCTAAAGTCATTAAGCTCTTTTTCTACATCTTTAAGCTCTTTGGTCTTAACACCCAAGCTACTGTCTATAAACCTAATTGTTTTGGTAGCAAATAAATTTTTACGTTCCAACATATCGTCACTTAACACCTGTACTGAAGTATTTAAGTAATCGACTATCCGCGCTTTGTTTTTACCTACAAGACTCAGGTTAAGCACAGAAGAACCGGTATTTGCAGGATTTACCTTAACACTTAAATATCCTTTTACAGCATTATCAAAATTCGAAAAATTGAAATAATAAGGTTTATTAGGCCTTACTTTTAATTCTTTATTTGGTAAAAAAGTACCATTAAAATAGGGGGTAGTAATAGGAGTGCCTATTTGAAAGGTTTCTTCCAGTAAACCACTTTGCACAAACCGCCTTAATTTTTCTTTCTCCCCATTAAAAATCTGAAAGGTTTTATTGCCATCCTCGAGTATCTCAGCAGTTAATGTAAAATTTACCGAATCTTTAAAAACAACCTTAAATTGTTGCCCCAACAACTGTGGCTTTGTAGTATCGGCTTCAATAAAAAAAGGAGTTTGTTTGTAGGCATCTACCAATTGGTATTTTCCATCCCTTTTATAATTAATATAATACTGAAGTCGCTCTACCACTTTTTCATTGTGGGTACGCGAGTTTAACGTTACTACTGCTGTATTCACCTTATCTGTTGTACCACCCCAGTTAAAAGTTAAGCTGGTATTGGCCGTAAAAAAAGGATTTTGATCGTCTTTAATGGTCACCAATGTACTCATTCGGTATACTGCTAATTTTCTTACATTCACATAATATGCAATACCAAATGCAATGGCCAAGGAAATTAAAAACAAAGGCCAGTAACTTAAAAGCTTAAATAAAAAACCTTTAAAATCGAAGTTTATCTGTACATCGTTTATGTTAAAATCTTCGCTCATTATAGCCTCGTAAATAATAAAACTGTAGTAACCAAAGCGGTAAATACAGTGAGAATAGTAGTAAAGGACTGTAACCCTGTAGTTCCTGTACCTAAAGATTTTTGTGGCAGTGGATTAATAAGTATTAAATCGTTTGGTTGCACCCAGTAATAAGGCGAATTCATTGCGCTTATCTTCGTTAAATCTATATGATGCACCTTTTGTCCAGCAGGGTATTGGCGTATAATTATTACGTCTTTTCTATCTCCGGTTATAGCTATATCGCCACTATTTGCAATGGCTTCCATTATGGTAATGGCATCTCTATAAATAATCTGGGAGCCAGGCGAACCAATTTCCCCATTAATTGTATAGCGTATTCCCGCTAACTTTACTGTTATAAATAGTTCTGCTTCTGGTTTAAAATATTCCTCTGTAAGCTGGTTTTCAATTTTTTCCCTAATCTCGTCTACTGTTAACCCAAGTACCGCAACTTCTCCCAATTTTGGAATTCTTATATTTCCGTGAGGATCTACTACAAAACCATCGTAGTACAATCGCTCTTCACCAGTTGCATTCGGGTTGGCGTCACTTGTAGGATTAAACGTACTCACAAACTCTGGATCCAAAGCTTTGCCGCGAATACTTAAGAGGTCATTCACCTGCACTCTGTAGGGTTCCTGTTTTTTTTGAAGGATATATAAACTATCTACGGTACTTTCATCTTCCTGAAGATATACAAGCTGTTTCGTAGAAATACACGAAGTAAAACCTAAGGCGATTACTAGTAGTAAAAACAGGTACTTAGAGTTCATAGAAATGGAAGTGTTCCGACAAATATAAAGCAACCTTCACAATAATGAAAGGTATTTTACGGGTTCTGACTAAAAACACGTTATTTTGCAAAAAATTGTATTCGTGAACTATCTTTCGGTCGAAAATATTGCAAAATCATTTGGAGAGCGCGTGCTCTTTTCTGGAATTTCCTTCGGAATTAATGAGGGACAAAAAATAGGCTTTGTAGCCAAAAACGGAACAGGAAAAACTTCCTTACTGAATATGCTCTCTGGCGAAGACGTACCAGACGAAGGGGAGATTGTATTCCGTAAAAACCTGAAAACTGCTTTCCTATCTCAGGAACCCAACCTCGATCCGGATCTCACGATTGAAGAAACCATCTTAGCGTCAGACAATCCCATCCTGCAAATTATTGCGCGCTACGAAAAAGCACTTAAAAATCCAGAGGAGACTGACATCTATCAAGCTGCTTTCGATGCCATGGATGCCCACAACGCCTGGGATTTTGAAACTCGCTACACACAAATTCTTCATAAACTGAAACTGGAAGACCTGGCTATAAAAGTAAGCAGCCTTTCTGGTGGGCAAAAAAAGCGATTGGCACTAGCTTCGGCATTATTGCAAAATCCCGACTTGCTAATCATGGATGAGCCTACCAATCACTTGGATCTGGAAATGATCGAGTGGCTGGAACAACTCTTTGCCAAGGAAAATTTCACCATTTTTATGGTTACTCACGACCGCTATTTTCTGGAACGTGTTTGCAACGAGATTGTAGAACTGGACGAAGGACAACTCTACAGTTATAAAGGAAATTATAGCTATTACCTGGAAAAACGAGACGCACGTATTGAAACACAAGCCACAGAAACCGGCAAGGCCAAACAACTCTATAAAAAAGAATTAGACTGGATGCGTCGCCAACCCAAAGCACGTACTACCAAAAGCAAAAGCCGTATTGACGATTTTTCTGAAATAAAACAACGCGCGCACCAACGACGTAATGATCAGGAAGTAGAATTAGAACTTAATATGGAGCGCCTGGGAACCAAGATTGTAGAGCTTCATAATGTATCAAAAAGCTACGGAGATAAAGAACTCTTTACCAATATTAATTACAATTTCCAGAAAGGCGAACGCGCTGGTATTATTGGGAAAAACGGAACCGGAAAATCTACTTTTCTAAATATGCTTACGGGACAATTACAACCCGATACAGGAAAAGTAGTCATTGGGGAAACAGTTCAATTTGGGTACTATACCCAAAAGGGAATTACCATTAAGCCGGGACAGAAAGTAATTGAAGTGGTTCGGGAATTTGGGGATTATATTCCGTTAAAAAAAGGACGGCAAATTTCTGCTGGGCAATTACTGGAACGCTTTTTATTCGACCGAAAAAAACAATACGACTTTGTTGAAAAACTAAGCGGTGGAGAACGCAAACGTTTGTACTTATGCACGGTTCTTATAAAAAACCCTAACTTTTTAATTCTGGATGAACCCACCAACGATCTGGACATAGTAACGTTGAATGTATTAGAAAGCTTCCTATTGGATTTTCCAGGATGCTTGCTCGTAGTATCGCACGACCGTTATTTTATGGATAAAATTGTAGATCACTTATTTGTTTTTAAAGGTGAAGGTGAGATTCAGGATTTCCCCGGTAATTACAGCGATTATCGTACATATGAAGACAGCACTCCTTCAGAAAGTAAAAAAGACGATACCGATACCAAACCAAAAAACGATTGGAAAAAAGACCAGTCCAAACCACAACTTAGCTATAACGAACAAAAAGAGCACAGCCGTCTGGTAAATGAAATCGCCAAATTAGAGCGAGAACGTGATGCCCTTCAAAACAAATTTGCTACCGAAGCCTGGGATGGCGATGAAATAAACAAACAATCCAAAATATTGCAAAATATTATAGACACCATTGAAGAAAAAGAAATGAGATGGTTCGAGTTAAGTGAGAAACTGGAATCCTAACTCCCCCTCGAGAGGACAGCACAAAAAATGCTACACCAACTAAAATCATACGGCAAATTCCTTTTTCGCTCCACAAATCAGCATGGGGTGCACTCCCCTTTTGTGTACAATTTGGTGACTCAATGTTTTTACGATAACAAAAAATACGTAGCCTACGCTACTTTAAAAAAACACCGAAAAAAAATTTTGGCAGACACCTCCATCATCTCTATAACCGACTTTGGAGCAGGGTCACGGGTGTTTAAAAGCAACGAGCGCGCTGTACATGCTATTGCGAAAAATGCAGGTATTTCAACAAAAAGGCAAGAATTATTGCTTCGGTTGGCAACGTATTTTCAGCCTGAAAGCATTTTAGAATTGGGCACTTCTCTGGGCATGGGAACTATGGCATTGGCATTGGGCGCACCTTCAGCAAAAATAACGACTGTAGAAGGCTGTGCTGCAACTTCAGCAAAAGCGGAAACCTATTTTAAAGCCTTCGGAATAGAAAATATTAATGTAGAAACTTCAACTTTTGAAGCTTTCTTTCAGCACACTCATTCTAAAACATTCAATTTTGTATTGGTTGATGGAAACCATAACAAAGAAGCAACGCTTGCGTATTTTAAAACTCTTTTGAAATATACAAACAATGATTCGGTATTCATCTTCGACGACATTTACTGGAGCCCGCAAATGACCGAAGCCTGGCAAGAAATTATAAGGCATCCGGATGTAACGGTAAGTATTGATACGTTTCAATGGGGGCTGGTTTTCTTCAGAAAAGAACAGCTTAAGCAACATTTTGTGGTTAGAACGTAGGAGGTTGGCCCTTGATGTTGGTTGTCTGTTGTCTGATGTCTGTTGTCTGTTGTCGGTTGTCGGTTGTCGGTTGTCGGTTGTCGGTTGTCGGTTGTCGGTTGTCTAAAATCGATGAAAATTTGAACTCTTAAAATGGTAAGCGCATTTGGGATTTAGTTTTTGAAATTTGAGATTTTATTTTTTTGTAACAACATCACTACATTTGCGTCATACATACGTCATTTTAAATAGCCATTGCGCTTTTCCGCAATGTAATCAACCCAAAAAAATAGTCCATGAGCCTCGTTATTAAAATTAGAAACATCATCCGCGATTTCCCATTGGGACAAGAGATTGTACATGTTTTAAAAGGAATTGATCTTGATATTGAGAAGGGCGATTATGTGGCATTAATGGGACCTTCTGGTTCGGGGAAATCTACTTTAATGAATCTTTTAGGCTGTTTAGACACACCAACTTCGGGTACTTACGAGTTGAATGGTACAGACGTAAGCAACCTAACCGACGACCAACTTGCCGAAATACGCAACAAGGAAATAGGGTTTGTATTTCAAACATTTAACTTGTTACCAAGGACTACAGCGCTAGAAAATGTAGCACTTCCAATGGTATATGCAGGTGCCTCAAAAGCCGAACGCACCAAACGTGCCGAAGAAGTACTAAACGACGTAGGTCTTGGGGACAGGATGAACCACCGCCCCAATCAGTTATCCGGTGGACAACGACAACGTGTGGCTGTAGGTCGTGCCCTAGTAAACAAACCCTCCATTATTTTGGCCGATGAGCCTACAGGAAACTTAGATAGTAAAACCTCGGTAGAAATCATGAAGTTATTTGATGATATTCATGCAGCAGGAAACACCGTAATTCTGGTAACACACGAAGAAGAAATTGCCGAACACGCTCACAGGGTTATCAGACTTCGTGATGGTGTTGTAGAGACGGATGTTAGGAATAGATAGGGCACCGATAAATTTTGAAGCGATTTACAATTTTCAGTTGTATAAAACTTTTAACCGCTCCAAAACACTCAGCCACCTTAGATGCTCATTTTCATTAATATACCAGCTAATGATTTTAATGGGTTGTAATAACCAAATTTAATCTTTCATCAGAATAAAAGGCATCTGAGTGATTTTGAAAGCAAACCTATTTCAAAAAACTTTATAATCTTAATTCTTTCAAAATTGTATCGAAGGATTGGGATTTGATTTTTGGGATTTGTAGCTTTACACTCATGTTTGCAATAAACTTTTACGACCCCTACATTGTTATCTTTGGCCTTTTAATTCTGGCTATCCTGGTATTTTATTGGAATAAGAAAAACACCCGAAACAACCGCGACCGCAGGCAACGCAACTTTAAGAGTAGCTATATGGAGCGTAAAAAAGAACGGGAAGAAAAGGAAAAAGAGCACCAATCGTAAGGAATTCTCATTTATACAAAAACAGGTGCTTCGGTACAATTTTGAATTTATTCGCTTTGCTTATAAATTAAAAATCACTCAGCAACCTTTTAGCTGCAAACTAAAAAATTAAATAATGAAAATATATACAAAGACTGGAGATAAGGGAACTACTGCGTTATTTGGCGGCACCCGTGTTCCAAAACACCATATACGCATAGAAAGTTACGGCACCGTGGATGAACTTAACAGTTACATTGGCCTTATTCGAGACCAAAAGATTGACTCACGTAGTACCGAAATATTAATCCACATACAGGATAGACTATTTACAGTAGGCGCTATTCTAGCAACCGATCCCGAAAAAGCTACCCTCAAAAGTGGTAAAGAGCGCTTGAATATCCCTAAAATTTCAGAAGAAAATATCCAACTTTTAGAGACTGAAATGGATTCTATGAACGATTCCCTCCCGCAAATGACACACTTTGTATTACCCGGAGGACACACAACCGTGTCATATTGTCACATAGCCCGTTGTGTATGCCGTCGCGCCGAACGTTTAGCTACACTTTTACACGAACAAGAGCCTACAGACGAACGTGTTTTACAATACCTTAACCGACTTTCTGACTACCTGTTTGTGCTGGCACGGAAGTTGTCCAAAGACTTGCAAGCAGATGAAGTAAAGTGGATACCAGAAAAACTGTGAAATAGTTTAGAGTTTATAGAAAAATAAAGTCAAGCTCCACAGGCATTTAGTCACCCAATTAACTGGTTACCCAATTAACTAATCACCTTGTTAAGCAAACAGTTAATTATCAAATACTTACAAACGTTCTTAGAAATAATGTAGAAATAATTGCTTTTTTCCTTGACTATTTGGTCTAAAAAATTATTTTTGCACAAAATTAAAATACAACGTACTATGTACTGGACTTTAGAATTAGCATCTTATTTAAGTGATGCGCCCTGGCCGGCAACAAAAGACGAACTAATAGATTATGCTATTAGAACGGGAGCCCCATTAGAAGTTGTTGAAAACCTTCAAGCAATTGAAGATGAAGGTGACAGCTACGACTCTATCGAAGAAATTTGGCCAGACTATCCCACAGACGACGATTATCTGTGGAATGAAGATGAATATTAACATACTGCCTAGCAGTAAATAACATAACTCAAAAAGTCTCAATCGCATTGAGGCTTTTTTTTTGCTCAACAATAAGAAATACAAAAACAATTTCTAGCGTTAAACCGCTTGTTAATGTGGTTTTTTAACCGTTTTTTTGTACATTATTGAAAAGGGGTTACCCTTTTTAAAACGAGCGTGTAACCGAACGACAATTATGGCATTTTTAGACAACATTTTAAAAGTTTTTGTAGGAGATAAATCCAAAAAAGACATTGGCGAATTACAGCCTTATGTAGACAAAATAAAAAAACATGAGGAAAGCATTGAAAAACTTTCTTTAGACGAACTGCGCGCCAAGAGTGATTTCTTCCGAACTAAAATAAAAGAAGACCAGGCCGATATCCAAAAGCAAATAGACAACCTACAAGCACAAGCAGATGTAGAGCAGGATATCGACAAGAAAGAAGACATCTACAATCAAATGGATGCGCTTAAAAAAGATCGTTACGAGGTGGAAAAGAAAACTCTTGACGAAATTCTTCCTGAAGCCTTCGCTGTAATTAAAGAAACCGCAAAACGTTTTAAAGAAAATACAACGCTGGAAGTTACCGCTACCCCTTTCGACCGTGAATTGTCTGGAGAGAAGGATTATGTGACACTTGAAGGCGATAAAGCTATCTGGAAAAATTCCTGGGATGCCGCTGGTACAGAAATAACCTGGGATATGGTTCATTACGATGTACAGCTTATTGGTGGTGTTGCGCTTCATCAGGGAAAAGTAGCAGAGATGCATACTGGTGAAGGTAAAACCCTTGTAGCAACCCTTCCAGTATATTTAAATGCGCTTGCAGGAAACGGGGTGCATCTTGTAACTGTAAACGACTACCTGGCAAAACGTGATAGCGCGTGGATGGCACCTATTTTTGAATTCCACGGAATGACAGTAGATTGTATAGACTATCACCGCCCCAATAGCGATGCACGCCGAAAAGCATACAACTCCGACATTACCTACGGGACTAATAACGAATTTGGTTTCGATTACCTGCGTGATAATATGGCGCATGCTCCTGGAGATCTCGTACAACGCCCACACCACTACGCTATTGTAGATGAGGTAGATAGTGTATTAATTGATGATGCACGTACTCCATTAATTATCTCCGGCCCTGTTCCTGAAGGCGATCGCCACGAGTTTAACGAACTGAAACCGAAAATTAACGACATCGTAAACGTTCAGAAAAAGATGTTGACGGGTGTTTTAGCCGAAGCAAAAAAACTACTAGCCGATGGCGATGCTAAAGAAGGAGGTTTTCAATTATACAGAGTATTCCGCGGACTTCCGAAAAACAAGGCATTAATTAAGTTTTTATCTGAAGAAGGTATCAAACAAATCCTTCAGAAAACCGAAAACTTCTACATGCAAGATAACAACCGCGAAATGCCAAAAGTAGATGCGGAACTGTATTTTGTAATAGATGAAAAAAATAACCAGATTGAGCTTACCGATAAAGGTATCGAGTATCTTTCTGGAACAGATAACCCAGATTTCTTTGTGATGCCAGAAATTGGTACCGAAATCGCCAAGATTGAAAATAAAGGATTATCCCCAGAAGATGAAGCAGCAGAAAAAGAAACTCTCTTTCGTGATTTTGGAGTGAAAAGTGAGCGAATCCACACGATGAGTCAGTTATTGAAAGCCTACGCATTGTTTGAAAAAGACGATCAATATGTAGTGATGGATAACAAAGTAATGATTGTAGACGAACAAACCGGACGTATTATGGACGGGCGTCGCTATAGTGATGGATTACACCAGGCGATTGAAGCAAAAGAAGATGTAAAGATTGAGGCAATGACCCAAACCTTTGCTACCATTACGCTTCAGAACTACTTTAGAATGTACAACAAACTGTCTGGGATGACGGGTACTGCCGTAACCGAAGCCGGTGAACTTTGGGAAATCTATGAGCTAGATGTTGTAGAAATACCAACCAACCGCCCTATTGCCCGTGACGATCGTGAAGACAAAATTTATAAAACCAAGCGCGAAAAATACAATGCTGTAATTGACGAGGTAACGCAACTTTCAAAAGCTGGACGCCCTGTGTTAATTGGTACAACCTCGGTTGAGATTTCAGAATTACTGAGTCGTATGTTGAGCATTCGTAATATTGAGCATAATGTACTGAACGCAAAACTGCACAAAAAAGAGGCCGATATTGTTTCGGCAGCAGGTAATAGTGGGATGGTAACTATTGCCACCAACATGGCAGGTCGTGGTACCGATATTAAACTAAGTAAAGCCGTTAAAGATGCCGGTGGTCTTGCCATTGTAGGTACCGAGCGTCACGATAGCCGTCGTGTAGACAGACAGTTACGTGGTCGTTCCGGACGTCAGGGAGATCCTGGAAGTTCGCAATTTTATGTTTCATTAGAAGACAACTTAATGCGTCTTTTTGGAAGCGAACGAATTGCCAAAATGATGGACCGTATGGGCTTGAAAGAAGGCGAAGTAATTCAGCACAGTATGATTTCAAAATCTATTGAGCGTGCCCAGAAGAAGGTGGAGGAGAATAACTTCGGAATTAGAAAAAGACTCTTAGAATATGATGACGTTATGAACGCCCAACGTGAAGTGGTATATAAGCGTCGTTACAATGCATTGTTTGGTGAAAGACTTCGAGTAGATGTAGCCAATATGATTTATGATACGGCCGAAGTAATTACCGAAGGGAACAAACTGGCACAGGATTATAAGAATTTTGAATTTGAATTAATTCGCTACTTCTCTATGAGTTCTCCTGTTACTGCAGAGGAATTTGAAGCAATGGCTGTACAACAAATTGCAGGAAAAGTATATAAAGCTGCTTTCCAGCATTACAAGGACAAAATGGCGCGTAATGCTGAAATGGCTTATCCAGTGATTAGAAATGTATACGAAAATCATAAAGACCAATACCAGCGAATTTTAGTTCCTTTTACCGATGGTGTTAAAACCATAAATGTAGCAACAGACCTTGAAAAAGCTTACGAAACCGAAGGAACACAACTGGTAAACGATTTTGAAAAGAACATTACCCTAGCTATTATTGACGATTCGTGGAAAACACATCTACGTAAAATGGACGAGTTGAAACAATCGGTTCAACTAGCGGTACACGAGCAGAAAGACCCCTTACTTATCTACAAGTTTGAAGCTTTCGAATTGTTTAAAGCAATGATTGAAAAGGTAAATAAAGAAGTGATTTCGTTCTTGTTTAAAGGAGAACTTCCACAGGAAAATCAGCAACAGATTCGGGAGGCTCGTCAAGTACGTCCAAAACAACAACTGAGTGAGCAGAAGGAAGAAATTCAGAATCTGGACGAACGCGCTGCCGAATCCAGAGCAGCAGGACAAACACAACGCCAACAACCACAAGTAACCGAAACAATTGTACGTGAACAACCAAAAATTGGCCGTAACGATAAGGTAACTATCAAACACGTAATGAGTGGCGAAAGCAAAGAAGTGAAGTATAAGCAAGCCCTTCCTTTAATCGCTAAAGGAGAATGGGTGCTTACGGAAAAATAATCTTTTCGTGAGTCGCGAGTGAAATTTTAAAATCCCGAATTTTTAAAAAGAATTCGGGATTTTTTTGGTATCTTTTTTGTGTTTATCTGGTTAAAATTCAACATTATGAGAAAGATATTTTTACTATGTATTACGGCATTGCTTTTTGCTTGTAGTGCAGACGATGCTTCAGAAACTAACGAAGAGGTTACTCTATTTGTAAACCATTATAAAACTACTTCGGTCCTGAATGGAACTCAATTTTTAATTCAAGAAAATGATGCCATTGGCGGCGATACTTTTCAAGGGACGGCATTTATAAAAAACTTTGAATTTGAACCTAATTTTACATACAACATTACAGCAAGAAAAATTAGTACTGAAAACGCTGGCACCGATACCGCTACCGTTTCTTACGAATTAGTTTCAGTAAACGAAAAAAAGCAAATCTCTCCACAAGCTATTTTTGAAATTCCCTTAGCTCGTTTTGTAAATGGCGTGGGTTACATTTCATTTGTAAGAGGCTCTTCTACACAAGGGTTCATTTTAAGCCAGGAGATTGTTATTGAATGCCAAAATGTATGTTCACAATTAGAAAATCTAACACCCAACCAAGAAGCAGCTACAGGAAGATTTACCCATGGTCCAGATGGAACGTATGTGCTTCAGGGCTTGTATTAAATGTCTATTCATAAAAACTTCCAACACCTGAAAATGTAACTTCTTGGGTGCTGTTTTTTTGTATCTTGCGCTACCGAATCTAGGACTACTATGAAAGCAATAAAAATTGAATTAAAATGGGCTATCATCTTCACCATAACGATGTTAGCCTGGATGTTATTTGAAAAAACATTAGGATGGCACGACGAAAAAATAGCAGATCATTATTGGCTTACACTTTTGTTTATGCCTTTTGCTATTTTAATGTACGTGTTGGTAATGCGAGAAAAGAGACGCCGGCATTTCGATAAAAAAATGACGTGGTTACAAGGTTTCATAACGGGTACAAAAATGGCGATTTTTGTTGCATTGCTTTCGCCAATTGCACAATATATTACCCACAATTATATTACACCTGAATATTTCAACAATGTGATCGAATATTCGGTCACTAACGATGTAATGAGCATTGAGGAGGCTAACGAAGAATTTAACATAAACAGCTACCTCTTTAAGTCTTTTATAGGTGCACTTGGTGGTGGGATTGTACTGTCTGCAATCATAGCACTTTTTATGAGAAGGAGTTAAACCCGTTGCTTGTCTAAATAATGCTTCAAAAATGGTATTTGAACTAAGAACAATGCCAAAAATATAAAAGCATATTGGGTAGTTGCCGAAAAAGAACTAATTTCTAAACGACCTAGCTTACTAAATAAGGTTGAAATTTTATACTCTTTAAGAGACAATGTTTCTGAAGGATACATATATATAAGTACACTACTAACTAAAAAGATAATACAAAGTATAAACCAACCCTTCTTACTAATTAACGGAGTTGTTTTTTTAGACAAGGGTTTCGCTTCAATCTTTTCCAGAATTTTCAATTCAAAAGAGGCGCTAGGTTTTTCCAATCCCGCTTCTTGAATTAAATCTTTTGTGAATTTTTCTGAATTTTTATATGGCTCTCCCATGAGTAGTTGCTTTAGTAGTTACGAAAGGAGCTAGTAAAGAATACAATTTCTTTCTGCTACGGTATAATTTAATTTTTATGTTGTCTTCGGACTGTTCGGTGATTTTTGCAATTTCTCTTACCGAAAGTTCTTCAAAATAATAAAATGTAATGATAGCAGCATCAATTTCTGGAAGTTTCATAATACATTCTTGAATTATGCTACTCCGTTCCTGTGCTACTAATGCTTGCAAACCGTTTTCTAGGGTTGCTACTTCTAGGTTATTTAATTCTTCCACGCCAATACTGTCTTGAAAACGTTTTGCTTTTCTAAGGTAATCCAATGTGGTTCTGTACGCGATGCTATACAGCCAACTTGAAAACTTAGACTTTCCCTCAAAACTCTCCAGGCGCTCGAAAGCCTTTACAAAACTGTCTTGTGCAATTTCTTCGGCTTCTTCTCTTCGTTTTACCATTCGTATTACAATGGTAAATATAAAATCCTGATACCGAACCACCAACGCTCCAAAAGACGCAGTGTGTCCTTGTAGTGTTTTATCAATGAGTTGTTGGTCGGTGTCTCGATTCATTTTAAGGTAAGACGTCCTATTTTGTTTTTTGGTTACACTTCGGCTTAATATATTTTAAAAGAAAATTCAAAAACTTTGTAACCAGTTTCAAAATTAGCGCGTCTTAGTAGAAATCAATACATCATTCATCTTTAAAAAAACAAACACTATGGGATCTGAAGTTATTATAATACCCTTAATTTTCGCTGTAATTTTTGGAATTTTTTATTTATACATTTCAGCAAGAAACAAAGAACGACTTGCTTTAATTGAAAAAGGAGCCGATGCTTCTATCTTCTACGGAAAAGACCGTAAAGTAACACCAATCTGGAAAGTAATTATTATTAATCTTGCACTATTATTAATGGGCATTGGTGCTGGCACCCTTATTTCTGAAGCTATTGTACAAGCCGGCATGGAAGAAAGTGTCGCACGACCTGGCACCATCTTTTTAATGGCAGGAGCAGGTCTGTTCATTGGCTTTGTACTTACCAAAAAGCTAAACAAAGACGCTTAAACTTTGTATATTCTTAGTTATTAAACCGTTTTTGTGACTTTCATAAGAACGGTTTTTATTTTTTACCCTATGAAAAAACCGGCACTTACTATTCTCTAAGGGGCTATATGCATGAATGTATTTTTAAAACTAACCAGCTATGGTCTTGGAAAAATATTAAGAGGACAGTTTATTTAAAAGGAACCATTCCGCAAAAAATCGGCTCGGTATCTTTAGCCGAAACCACTAGTTACATTCTTGCCTTGACTTTCTTTGGACATTCGCGTGGTTACATTTTTTTATAGGAATTTCACAAGTAATAGACGCATTGCTCTTTTTACTCCCAAGAGCAAAATTATTGGGAGGTGCTATAATATTACCAATCTTACTAAATATTATAGTAGTAGATTTCTTTTTTGGCGTTGCGTATGGCACACTGTTTAGCGCATGCTGTTATTTAATGAGTATTTTGTGGGTTTGCTATTTGGAACGTGATCGAGTGAAAGAAATCTTACGTAGCTTTATGCTTCCTAAAAAAATTTTACAGCGAATTTTAAAACAAAATGCCCTCCTTATTGTGGGCATAGCAATTGTATTTGGGGGTATGTATGGTAGAATATTATGGGATAGGTTTCTTTGGATATGAAGACAGGCAGTTACTGCAATCTAATATTGCTATAATTGGCATTAATGGTAAGCGAACGGGGCGTATCTTTCTTTTTATTAAAACCTTTCACTAATACTCTTCCGTATTCTTTTGAGTTTGTTGTCTCTAAAACTTTAGGGTACAGTAGCGTAGACTTTCTCCCGTTAAAAAAGAAGGTGTATGCATTTGAGGGCATTTCGATAATAGCGTTGGTATCGTCCAAAACTATATCCATAGAGGTAAAATTAGAAGATACGTTATCTATAAACAAACTACCAATAAAGCCTTTTATATAGGCTTCATTTTTAAGTTCATTAATTACTACATTACTTGAACTAGCTTGTAGATTGATCTTTCCAACCGAATTTATAATGCAATTATCAACATATTCTACTGCTAGCACCCCATCTCCCCAATAATCTACTTTTACAGGTGCATAAGCAGCATTGATGAGGGTTTTCCCCCCATCAATACTGTTTGCTGTTAACGCAGCGTAATTTAATGTTGCTTTCACATTTGTGACGTCTGCCATTTTTATTTCACCGTGACGTACGTTTATGTCTGTCTTGGTATTTTTTGGCATTCGAATAATGATAGTCTTCTTGGCTTTTTTGTGTGTTTTTTTATCAAACAACTTATTTTTTCCATTAGAAGATCTAATAATAGTTGTTTTGTTTCCATTTTCGTCTACAGTCTCTTCTTTAGAATAGTCTCCATCAAACTGCTCTGCCCATTTTTCGGCATCTTTTCCAAATTGTTCTCCCCATTTCTCCATGTTCTTGCCAAAATCCTCTCCCCAGTTTTCCATCTGCTTACCAAATTGTTCACCAAATTTCTCTCCCCAGGCTTGCATTCTTTTTTCGAAGTCTTTCCCAAAATTCATTTCAAAAGACTTTCCGAAATTCTCTCCCCAGGCTTCCATTCTCTTTTCAAAAATTTCACTCCAATTGTCAAGATTCTTTAACCAGTTATCTGTTTCGGCAACCGTAACATTTGTGTTGTATTTCTTATTCAGCTTTGCAACATACGCTTTCTTGTCTTTTTTGTACTCATCCATATCGAATGTATAGGAGGCGCTATCTTTATAGTTATAACGAGTGAAGGAGTTTCCCTTTTTCAAGATTGTATTTTGCTCGCCAAATGGCCATTTAGGCATGGCTTCCATTTCTGGAATTTCTGGTACATTTATATTCCAATCTTCTGTAAACACTTCTCCTAAATCACCAAGTCCTTCAAGACTTTTTAAGGCGTCCAGACTAGTTACATTTATTAAATCCCCTAAGTTATCTAGCGAATTAAGGCTTCCCATAGTTTCAAAATCGCCCCAAAGACTTCCGCTATTGGAGGTAATATTTACTTTTTTGCTGTTTCCAAGTACATCAAATTTCCAATTATCGAAAATTTCCTGTTTCTCTTTTTCTGAAAGGTTATCCCCTTCCACTAAAGCTTCTACTTCTACTTTGTCTTTGTTCCATGTTTCAAAAATCACATTGGTATGCGAAGTATTTACATTTACTACAGCATCTTCACTTACTGTGAAAGATTCTTTATACGTGCTTTGCGCAAATACAAAACTGGTACAAAAAACAAAAACTACGTATACAAGACTACGCTTGCAGGTCATTGAATTTCTCATTGTCTAAATTTTTAAGTTCCTTTAATTTGTTTTTAAGTTTGAACAGCAAATCCAAACGAAGTTTCAAATTATCTATAAGTGCGTTGATGGTAGCCTCTGTTGGGCCGGTCTCGGTTAATTCGGTATTTAAACGGTTGTATTCTACATCTAAGGCTGCAATGCGATTTTTATACCCTTCAATAAGCTCTTTATTGTCATCATTTTCGTTCAGCGAAGCCAATTGAACATTAATTCCCGTAAGATAGAAATCTTCCACTTTTTTAAGGTCTGGTGAAAGGTCTCCCAGCGTAAGTTTAGGTTGTTTTAAAATGTCGGTTGTCTTTTCAGTATCTGGCGTGGTTTCAGCAAATTGTTCGTTTACTAAAACACCGCCGTCCAATCCTGAAATGTATTGATAGCCAAAAAAACTTACCGTTAAAAGCACGACTGCTATTGCGGCTACTTTCAACCAAAAGAAAGAGGCATTTCTAGCTCCTTTTTCTACGGAAGGCTCTGCAGGAAAATGTGCTTCTAATTTGGTTAAAAAAGTATCTTCATGGTTTGAAGACATCTTTTCGTCTTTTTCAGGACGCTTTTTCAGTAATTCTCTAATATCCTGTGCCATAGTGTAAATGTTTTAAATTTTCTTTTAATTGTAATTTTCCGCGATGCAATTTGGTTCGGGAGGCGCTTTCAGAAATACCCATAACTTCAGAAATTTCCTGATGATCATACCCCTCTAACAAGAAGAGCTTGGTCACATCTCTGTAATTATCACCCAAGTTATCAATGGCTTTCATCACCTCATCTACTGTTGTCTCATCTGCTACTTGCCAATCTGTTTCTTCATCGGCAATTCGCAGTGTTTCATCATACAAGGGCTCTGTATCGAGCTTTCTAGCCTTTATAGCATCTAAACACGTATTAATCACAATTCTTTTTAACCAAGCACCAAAGGTGACGTCCCCTTTAAATTGCTCGATTTTTTTGAAGGCTTTAATAAAACCTTCTTGTACCGCATCTTCTGCAGCGGCTTTGTCCTTCATATACCGAAGCGCTACAATATACATGCCGTCGCAATATTGCTTATATAAAGCTAATTGCGCCTTACGGCTATTCTGTTTACATTGTGCTACGAGTAGTTGGTTGGACAAACTCCTGATGGTTTTTTGGTTGCTGTTCTGCTAAAAGACGAAAATATTTCTTGAGTGTTTCAGTTGTTAACTTAATTTTAGCGTAAATTAACTTTATACTGAAACTTTTGAATTAACTATTATCGTACATTTGGTTAAATCTAAAAATACATGAAAAATAAATACCCGGATTTTAACAAGTTAAACCGCTTGTTAGTGGCATGTTTTGAAGCAGAAAAGCTGTATTACAATGCAGCAGAAGATGCACAAACTACAGAGTTAAAACGTTTTTTAAATTTCATGGCCGTTGAACGTAACCGCATGGCAAACACCATTAGTAACGAGTTAAGTTCTAGAGAAATTGAACCCCTAAAATTAGATTCAGAAAAAGGACATCAGGATCGTACTTGGGAAGAAATTAAAGAAGCATTGGAGCATTTTAATTCTGAAATTATCATAAAACAATGCATTGCGCGTGATTTAAATAACATAAAAAGGTATGACGAGCTTATTCATAACCACCAATTACCCGAGATGACTCTTGGTATTTTGTATAAGCAAAAGCAACAATTAGAATGGTACATTAAACAAGCCGAAGCGCATAAAGGAAATCCTAATTTAAAAGGACCGGCTACCAGAGACGAAGCGTTACACGGCACCCCACCAACAAATGAAAAAAAAAGAACTGATGATGATGATGATGAACACGGAAGAATCATAAATTTTAAAGCTATGTAACAACCGCTGCGCAGAGAATTGTATAGTTCAAATTACAAATCACAAAAAAGCCCTTCAAATTTTTAAACTTGAAGGGCTTTTGCAATTTTTTAGCAAGCTATTATTCGTCCAGTAACAAATTAAGATTTACTGTAATATTATCGCGTGTTGCTTTCGAAAACGGGCAAACCTCGTGAGCTGCCTCTACCAGTTCTTCGCCAGTTTCCTGGTCTACTCCTGGAATATAACAGTCTATAGTTGCTTCCAAAAAGAAACCTTCGTCTTCCTGGCAAAACCCTATCGTTGCCGAAACACTTATGCTTTCGTCATCAATTTTTATTTTTTTACTCTTGGCTACAGCTTGTACAGCACCACCAAAGCAAGCTGCATATGCACTTCCGAATAATTGCTCCGGATTCGCTCCATCACCACCATCGCCACCCATGCTCTTAGGAACCGAGAGATTAAAATCTATTGGGCTATTATCAGATTTTACGTATCCTGCTCTACCTCCTTCGGCTGTAGAAGTTGCTTCATATAATGTTTTCATCAAGTATTGCTTTTAAGTTAATAGTAGTCAATATACCAACGAAAATGTGCTTTTAAAAATGTGTATTCATAAATTTGTCATAAATTTCAACTATGGCAGCTCACAAGAAAAAACCGAAAGCACTTCAGGAAAAAGAAGGTATTGCTACACCTGAAAGTTTATCTCCAAAAGCTGCGAAGACTTTACAGGAAAAACGAAGTAAAATTCTTTCTGCTGAAACGGTAACCAACGGAATTCTGGAAGGAAACATAACCTCTTTAAGCCAAGCAATTACCCTTACCGAAAGTACTGCAAAAAAACATAGTGAAACCGCCGAAACAATTATAAAAACATGCCTACCACACGCAAACAAAAGCATTAGAATTGGTATTACTGGCGTTCCTGGCGTGGGAAAAAGCTCCTTTATTGAACAGTTTGGATTGCTACTTACTGCCCAAGGAAAAAAAGTAGCCGTTTTGGCTGTAGACCCAAGTAGTTCGTTAAGCAAAGGAAGTATCTTGGGCGATAAAACAAGAATGGAAGCGCTTGTTAAAGATCCGAACGCTTTTATACGTCCCTCTGCTAGCGGAACTTCTTTAGGCGGTGTAGCCAGAAAAACCCGGGAAGCCATTATTTTATGTGAAGCTGCTGGGTACGATGTTATTATTATTGAAACTGTGGGTGTAGGACAAAGTGAAACAGCCGTACATTCTATGACCGATTTCTTTTTATTGCTGAAACTGGCAGGTGCCGGAGATGAGTTACAAGGCATAAAACGTGGGATTATGGAAATGGCAGACGCCATAGCCATTAACAAAGCCGATGGTGAAAACCGAAAAGCTGCCAAACTTGCCAAAACTGAATTCAATAGAGCATTGCATCTGTATCCGCCAAAAGACAATGGCTGGACACCCAAAACACTTACCTGTTCAGCAATAGAAAATGAAGGAATTACTGAAATTTGGGAACTGATTTCAGACTATATGAAAAAGGCAAAGTCGACAAATTTTTTTCAGCATAGAAGGCATAAGCAAAACAAATTCTGGTTGCTCCAAACTATTGAAAGTAGGCTGAAAAGTGATTTTTACGAAAATCCTGAAATTAAAATCGCACTGGAAAAACAAATTCAGTTATTGAGTGAAGGGAAAGTGACACCGTTTCAGGCTGCAGACACATTGTTGCAACTTACTTAAAATTAGCTCTAAACCACGCCACCTGTGCTTCCAACCCCTCCTTTAATCCAGTCTGCGGATTGTAAAGAAGCAACTTTCTGGCTTTATCAATATTAGCCTTGGTACGCGACTGATCGCCAGGGCGGGCTGGTTTGTTCGCAATGGTTATACTTTTACCTAAAATTTCCTCTACGGTAGCAATCCCCGTTGCGGTAGTATTTTCTTCTTCGGTTCCCAGATTAAAAATTTCAGCATTGCACACATCTTTATAATCAATTACACTCACAATTCCATCTACAATGTCCTGCACATAGGTAAAACTACGCAAGTGTTTTTCACTGCCTTCATACAATGGAAATGGCTTGTTGTTTAACCCACAATCTATTAAACGGGTATACAATTTATCGGGACGCTCTCGTGGACCATATACCGAATACAAGCGAAACGAGGTGCTTTTAAGTAATCCTCTACGCGCATACGCCAACACCAATTGCTCGGCAGCCAATTTTGTAACACCGTACCAACTCGCAGGTAATGGCGCTTCATCTTCGGTTAATGTGGCATGTAAACCATAAATGGAAGAAGTAGCAATATTTACAAAATAAGGTTTATTTTGTAACCCTTCAATAGTGTCCAACATACGTTGAGTTGCCTGGATATTATTACTGAAATAAGCATCAAAAGTACTTGTTGCTGAAATTCCTGGTTGGGCAGCAAAATGAAAAATAAAATCGATTTCTTCGGTTATTATTTCTGAAAGGTCATCGTTACGAAGGTCTGTTTTTTGAACCTTTATTCCTTTCTCGGCTAAACTTTCAGCATTTTTCTGTTTTAAGGAAATAGCGTAATAATCTGAAAAATTATCAATAGCCGTAACGGTATGTCCTAAAGAATGGAGACGCTCGGCCGTGTGGGAACCAATAAATCCTGCTGCACCAGTTACGAGTATATTCATCTATAAAATTGAAAAGTTCAAGCTTCAAAAATAAGGTTTTGGGAGGTTATTTGAGGTTTAAGGGTGGATAATTTTAGCACAAAATGAAGTCTACAACTTTCCCACCGTAGCTGTAGACAAAAACTTTGGAAGTTAAAAACCATAGCAGCCGCTTTGCAAATGCTTAGTACAGGTTCCTGACGCTTCACAAAAGCACATCAGTTTATTCACAAAAAAACAATACTTTTGTGCCCAAATCAACAAAGCCTTGCATTCCTACGAGTTTACCATTATTGTTCCGGTCTATAACGAAGAAGAAAACCTCCCTCGCGTGGAGAAAGAGTTATTGGCCTATACTAAAATTGCTTTAAAAAAAACAAGTATCCTCTTTGTGAATGATGGTTCTACAGACAACAGCCAAACTATTATTGAGAATATTTGCCACCGTAATGATGCGTTCCAGTTTATAAATTTTAAAGAAAACAGAGGCCTGAGCGCTGCCATAAAAGCGGGTTTCGATTCCGTTGAAACTCCCTTGTTAGGCTATATTGATAGCGACTTACAAACCGCTCCCGAAGATTTTAACCTGTTGTTAGAAAAGATTGGGGAATACGACCTAGTCACAGGGGTTCGCGCCAACCGAAAAGACAAATTTGTAAAAAATATGTCGTCCAAAATTGCCAATGGAATACGTCGAGCCTTCACTCACGATGGAATGGACGATACAGGTTGCCCTCTAAAAGTGATTAAAAGCGATTATGCCAAACGCATCCCAATGTTTAAAGGCTTACACCGTTTTTTACCCGCAATGATTTTACTCCAGAACGGAAAAGTCCTGCAAGTACCTGTGCAACATTTTCCACGTATTGCCGGCACTGCCAAGTTTGGTGTTTGGAATAGACTTTTAGGGCCACTTATGGACTGTTTTGCTTACCTCTGGATGAAGAAAAAGTATATTAATTACGAAGTAAAATCTAAAGGATGAGCGATTGGCTTATTTACAGTATTGGTTTTTTGGCGCAACTGCTATTCTCTGGCCGACTTATCTTACAATGGTTACTTTCTGAAAAAAACAAACGGGTTATCACGCCTTCCATTTTTTGGAAACTCAGTCTTTTTGCTTCTTTTTTATTGTTTGTATACGGGTATGCCCGAAACGACTTTGCCATTATGTTAGGACAAACGCTTACCTATTATATTTACATTAGAAACTTACAATTACAGGGAGAATGGCAAAAATCGCCTAAATGGTTTCAACTATTTTTGTTTGTATTCCCAGTCTTTGTGGTACTCTATTCCTACAACAATGGCGAATACGATTTGGAGCTACTCTTTAGCACCGCAAACATCCCTACGTGGCTACTGGTCTTAGGAATTGTCTCACAAATACTATTTACACTACGTTTTGTGTACCAATGGATATATTCTGAAAAAACGAAAACCTCACAATTACCCGTAGGTTTTTGGCTTTTGAGTGTCTTGGGAGCATCCCTAATTTTAACCTATGCCATTTTCCGAAAAGACCCAGTACTTTTTGTAGGACATATTGCAGGACTTATTATTTATGTGCGCAATATTTTTATCTGGAAAAAACAAGTGAATGAACCGTCTACAGAATAATCATATTTTAGTATTATGCGTTGCATGCATTGCTATTTTCTTTGTGAATTTAGACGCTTTGTACGTAAACATCATGGAAGCCAGAAACTTTGCCACTGCCCGTGAAATGCTGGAGGATGGCAATTGGCTTTTAACAACTTTAAACGGCGAACCCCGTTACCAAAAACCACCGTTACCTACGTGGCTATCTGCAATTACTGGCGCTGTTTTTGGATTAAAAAGTTTAACAGCAATGCGCCTTCCAGCTGCGTTAGTTACACTGCTCCTGGTGTTAACCGCCTATAAATTAGCGGTGAAATTTAGCCAAAACAAAACCCTTGCATTTATAGGATCATTAATTCTTGCCACTTCGTTTTATATTATTTTTTCAGGGAGGAACGGGCAATGGGATATATTCACCCACGCATTTATGATGGTATGTATCTACCAACTGTATTTGTTTTTTACTGTCGAAACATTAAAATACCAACGCATTCTCATCGCCGCATTATTTTTTGGTGCTTCATTTATGAGCAAAGGCCCCGTTTCACTCTATGCATTACTACTTCCTTTTTTAATTGCGTTTGGTGTGGTGTTTAAATTTAAAAATTTTAAAGGCCGAATTATACCACTCATTTTATTCTTAGTTGTTTCTTTAATACTTTCTGGTTGGTGGTATTGGTACACCTACACTTTTGACCCCAAAGCTGTAGCTGAAATCACAAGCCGTGAAACCAGTAATTGGACTGGCTATAACGTGCGCCCCTTTTATTATTACTGGAGTTTCTTTACCCAAAGTGGTGTTTGGACCATCCCTGCTTTTATTGGGTTGCTATATCCCTATCTCAAAATCCGCGTGAGCGATAAAAAAGGATATTTATTTACGTTTTTATGGACAATGGCATCAGTGGTATTGCTTTCTGTGATTCCCGAAAAGAAATCTCGTTATTTGCTTCCTGTGCTTATTCCATTGGCATTAAACACAGCGTATTATATAGAATATTTGTTTCTGAAATTTGCCGAGCTTAAAGACAAACGAGAAACCATTCCGGTGTATTTTAACTTTGGGCTACTAGCATCTATTGGAATTGTTTTCCCTATTGGTGGTTATTTATTTCTGAAAGATGCTCTTTCGGGTTACTGGGTTTGGTATATCCTACTTTCTATTGCTTTGGCATCTGTGGGAATTTTTATCTTCGGAAAGTTGCTGCGAAAGAAAATGAAAGCTGTTTTTTACGGAACCATTGTCTTTATTGCCGTGATTATGTGTTTTGGAATGCCCATGGCAAAATCGTTAACAATCAATCCCGAATATAAATCACTTTCAGAACTGAACGATTGGCAAGCTGCGAACAGTAACATTTCTGTATATGAATACTCCTATTTCACGCCAGAATTAATTTGGGACTACGGAAAACCAATTCCAGTAATTTTAAATTTCGGAACTGAAAAACTGCCTTCAGAAAATACATTCGCAGTTTTAGTAGCTGAAGAAGATGTACCAAAATTTAAAGAAACGTTTAAAAATTATTCCATAGAAAAAGTGGAACGTTACGATATGAATGCCAACGCTCCAGGAAGTAAATCGCACCGTACCAGACTGTGGAGAGATTTATATAAAGTTACTTCCTCATCAATACAATCTCGAGAATAGTATGGGTATTAAAATATAATGATTTGAGCTTCCGTTTGAAATTTTAAAAGAATAGGTTATTAAAATCGGAATCACTTAGTGACCGTTGATTTGGAGTTTTGATATATAAGTTAGAGGAAAATTTTATTATTTATTTGAAGCAAATTTTCGCTGTCCGAAAAGTTGAATTCGATAGAAGCCCCAGCCTAACAAACCTCCAAAAAACATTCCTGTAATAATATCCAGCGGATAATGAACCCCTAAATAAATACGACTATACGCAGTTAATACAGCCCAAAAAAGCAGTAAAAAAGGTAAATACTTATACCACTTTTGAAGTATAAGTCCTAAAAATACAGCAGCTCCCATACTACTGGCAGCATGTGCTGAAAAATACCCATAGCGCCCGCATCCATCTGCTACAAAACGCATAACTTCCTGCAAGGCTTCTACCCTACACGGTCTTGGACGCTGAAACAATACGTATTTAAAAAGGTTGGCCAATTGGTCTGTTGCAGTAATTAATAAAGCTGCACACACTACAATAACAAGCGTACCCTTTACTTTATACTGTTTGTAAATGAGAAGTAATAATACGACGTATAGCGGAATAGAAGACCATTTTTCGGTCACGACGCGCCAAAAGCTGTCCCAACTCTCGGTTCCTAGGTTGTTTAGGAACAAAAATAACTCGGTATCGTATTTAAGGAGTTTTTCAATCATCTTCGTAGCGGGCTACTTCACGGTCGTAAAAGTCTGTGGCTTCTTTTATGTAGTTTTCGGCTTCAGACTCTACTTCTTTTTGGTCATGGTTGTCAAACTCTTCCAGCCACTCAACTTCGTCATTTTCAAGATTAATCACAAAACGTGGGAATTCGGTATGTATCACGAAAATCGCATCGGGAAAATCGGTATTATCGCCTAAAATATATTTTGGAAGCTCCATAGTTTGGGTTGGTAAAATTTCAGTGTAAAATTACGTAAAATTAATTCGTTTCAATTTCCGCAGTATACTTCACAATCATGCGACGAGATAAAAAATGAAATCGTACATATAACATAACCCCAGAAGCAGTGAGTCCGGCCAATAAGCCAATCCATATCCCAGAACTTTCATAGGCCGTGTGCATACTTAAGTAATATGAAATAGGAAACCCAATAAGCCAATAGGCAATAAATGTAATTAATGTAGGTATTTTTACGTCTTGCATACCTCGTAAGATACCCAAAGCCACTACTTGTATGGTATCACTAATTTGAAATACCGCTGCAATTAATAATAACTTTGCCGCTATCGTTGCCACCTGATAGTTATCTACCGCCTCTAACTCATTGTCATAATCCAAATATAATTTTGGCAATGCTTCATGAAAAACCACAAAAATTAAAGCAAAAACTACTGCCAATATAGTAGAAAGCAAAAGAATAGAAAGGGCAATCCTACGTAGCTCTATAAAGCGTTTTAATCCTTTCTGGTTCCCAACACGTACCATTGCCGCAACGCCAAAGCCCATGGCAACCATAAATGTCATGGAAGATAAATTAAGCGCAATTTGGTTAGCGGCCTGTGGATTCTTTCCCAAAATTCCAGAAAGCCAGATAGCGCTTGTGAAAATAGCAACTTCAAAAAACATTTGCAATGCAGACGGAAACCCAAGGTTTATAAGTTTTTTAAGCATTTTCTTCGACAGCGTAAATAGTTTTATGTTAAGCACATATTCCCTAGCTTTATAATGTTTGGAAAGGACATACCACAAATAAACAACCATTATTACTCGCGATGCCAACGTACCAATAGCAGCACCTACCACTCCTAATTCCGGCATCCCAAACTTCCCGAAAATAAAAATATAATTAAGCATCACGTTCACCACATTAGCAGCAATCGTTGCATACATTGGGTATTTAGTAAGGGACAAGCCATCACTAAATTGCTTAAAAGCCTGAAAGATAATCAATGGCACCAACGAAATTGCCACCAGATTTAAATAAGGCATTGCTAAATCTACCACCTCGGCTGGCTGACTCATCGCATACATAATTGGTTTTGCCACAAAAACGGTAAGAAACAAAGCGATTCCTAAAACGGTGCATAAAAAAAGTCCGTGTTTAAAAGCAGATTTGCCAGCTTCGAAGTTATTTTCACCGTCGGCTTCGGCAACCAAAGGAGTAATTGCGGTAGAGAAACCAATCCCTAAACTCATTGCAATAAACATAAAACTATTTCCTAGTGAAACTGCTGCCAACTCTGCCGTACCTAGTTGCCCAACCATAATGTTGTCTACCAATTGTACCACAGTATGCCCTAACATCCCTAAAATTACGGGTGTGGCCAACTTTATGTTATATTTAAATTCCTTAGTGTATTGCTGTAACAAGTTTTGGTATTTTTGAGCAAAGTTAGTCAACCAAGATTTTAAAAAAAGTAGATTGGTTAAAATTAATTTTGATTCCCTATGGAAAAGTATAAAAACAACCTACGCATCTATCTTATTATTAGTAGCATAGTGTGGTTTTTTTCTTTATTTCCAGCCTTCATTATGGTTATGTTTTCGCCTATGCTATTTGATGCGCCAGGCTCCGAAACTAGCACCTGGACAATAGCTGTAGCCGCAGGTATGCTAAGTTATCCGTTTATAACTGTATTAAGTATCATTTTTTCCTGGGTATTTTTTGTAAAGAAAATGTTGAAGATATCCCTAGTACTAAGTTTAATTCCCCTGGTTTGGATTGGTGTTAATAGTGTCCTTTGGATGTGTATTGAGCTTTTCTGTGATGGTTCATTAACCTGCTAAGCCTATGAATTTATCGAACTATTTCCTGAAAGCTCCTGAACTGAAACTATCTTTAAACGAATTTCCCTTTACTCCTTTTTGCATTTCTGAACTTTTTTCTGAAGAGCTTAAAACCGATTTCCCCTCAAAATTAATGCTAGGTAAACAAGCCGAAACGATTTTTGAAAATTGGCTGAAGCATTCTAAACGCTTTCAACTACTGGCTGCAAATATTCAAATCCAAGGAGCTACTCAAACTTTGGGTGAACTGGATTACATAATTTCAGACACCAACAATAGTAACATTTTACATATTGAATTGGCATGTAAATTTTATTTGCTAGATGAAAATCTTGGCAACACTGTTTTAGAACAATGGATTGGTCCTAATAGAAAAGATAGGTTGGTGGACAAACTTGAAAAATTGAAAACAAAACAGTTTCCGTTGTTGTATAGTGACGAAACAACTTCGGTTTTAACAGACGTGCAATTGGATGGAATCTCCATACAACAACAGTATTGTTTAAAGGCATTTTTATTTGTACCAAAAACGTTTATACAACACAAACTTCCTAAGCAATATGAAAATTGTTTGGCTGGTTATTACATACACTTTACCGAATTAGTTGCTGAAAGTGATGAAAAAACTTTGTATGCGCTTCCGCAGAAAAAAGAATGGTTATTACCACCTGAATATTTGACAAACTGGGTGAAATTTTCTGAAGCGAAAGACCAAATTGAAAATTCCATTGCCGAAAAACGCTCGCTCTTAGTCTACAAAAAAATACATGGAACTATTGAGAAATGTTTTGTGGTTTGGTGGGATACATCCTTCCAAACTTCGGTTTAAAACTTATTTTTACAAAACCTAAAATCTTATCTAATTATAGATTTCCCTTCTACAGTAATGAGTGAACCTTCAGCAAGCATTACTGAACGTGGTGTTGCATTATTCAAAAAACTATTTTATGTTTCTTTCTATTTTGTTAGCTGCTAAAAGAAAGAGCCATTCATAATAATTGAAATTTGGGATTTTGAGTTTTAATTCTTCACCTCTGTCATTTCGTTTTTAATACCGTATTTATCTATTAAATACACCAAACTTGCCATGGTAGCTCCTCCTAGTTCTAATTCTCTTTTATTTACGGCATCAAATACATCGTTGGCCGCATGATGATAATCGAAATAGCGTTGTGAATCTGGGCGTAAACCGGCCAAAACTATGGTCCCATCTTTAAGTGGCCCAATGTCTGCACCACTTCCCCCTTTTTCAAAATAATGAATTAAGTAAGGTTTAAAAAGTGGTTTCCAGCTTTCAATTTGCGCAAAATTGGCATCGTTTGTATCAAACGAGAAGCCGCGCGGGGTGAAACCTCCGGCGTCACTTTCCAGTGCGAAAATGTGTTTTTCTTTTTTTAGTTTAGCTTCTTCAGCATATTTTCTACCACCTCTAAGACCATTCTCTTCATTCATAAACAACACAACTCGTATGCTGTGCTTAGGTTTATAGTTGGTTTCTTTTAGCAATCTTACTACTTCCATAGATTGTACACAACCTGCTCCATCGTCGTGAGAGCCATCTCCTAAGTCCCAAGAATCTAGATGACCGCCTACAATAATATATTTGTCTGGATACACACTTCCTTTTATTTCGCCAATTACGTTGTAGGATTCTACATCTTCATGAGTTTTACAACTTTGTTTAAAGTAGAATTTAAGGTCTGGTTTAAGGGAAAGGGCATTACTTAAATAGTCTGCATCATTGGTGCTAATAGCGCAGGCTGGAATGCGTTGGTCCAAGGGGGTATCTCCATAACTCATGGCTCCTGTATGAGGAAAATCGTCTTTTCGTAAATTCATGGAGCGTACTACAATACCAACGGCTCCATACTTTGCAGCTTCCATCGCTCCAGCGTAGCGCTGGTCTACGCAACCACCGTAGGCTTCGAAAGTTTGAATTACATCTGCTTGCATTGGGCGGTTATAGAATACGATTTTGCCTTCAATCTGTTCACGGCCGTAGCGTTTAAGGTCTTCGAAGTTTTGCACTTCAATCACTTCGGCTTTTAAACCTGTTGGAGATGTTGGTTCAGAACCTCCCAAAGCACAAATATTTACTACTGAAGTTCTCCCAGGAGCCGTTTCAATATAGGCGTATTCTTTAAAACCGCGTGTCCATTTAGGAACCATTACGGGTTGTAGCCAAACGTTATCCAGTCCTAATTTGTTGAGTTCTTTTTCAGTATACCTAACAGCGCGATCTGCTTGTACAGAGCCAGAAAGTCTACCGCCAATCTCATTGCTTAAATATGCTAACCAATCGTAACTTTGCCCGTTGAGCAGTGCTACATCGTATATATTGCGGAGTTGTGTTGAGTCTGCTTTGTTTGTTTTTTGTGCATTCGCCGTACAAACTAGTAATAAAACGGAAAAGGAAAGAAGTATGTTTTTCATAATTAAAATATGTTCTCAAAAAAGTTTAAAAGCCATTTCTATTTACTGTTAAACTCTCAAAAAAGACGCTTAAAGGTATGTATTATTACAAGAAGTTACTACTACTCATTTTTGAGTTGTTCTTTAAATTCTTGAATACGGGCTTTTACATCGGCATCTAGTTCTGGTTCTTTTATATCGTTGTATTTCTGTAATTCCTGGAGCAATATAGATGCCACAATATAGCGAGCAGCAGGTTTATTGTCGGCTGGAATAGCATACCAAGGTGCATGCGTGTGAGAAGTTCGGTTTAAAATGTCTTCGTAACAATTCATATAGGTATCCCACAATTTCCGCTCTTTTAGGTCGCCTGGAGAAAATTTCCAGTTTTTATTGGGTTTGTCTAATCTGCGTAGCAAGCGATTTTTTTGTTCTTCTTTGGAGAGGTTCAAAAAGAATTTGAAGATAAGCGTTCCGTTTTGCGAAATGGTCTTTTCAAAAGTATTAATTTGCTCAAAGCGTTTATCCCAAAAAGCTTCATCAATATCTGCAACTGAGTTAATATTAGGCAATTTTTCACCTAAAATATAGCCTGGATGTACTCTGGTTACCAGCACATTTTCGTAGTGAGTTCGATTAAAAACACCAAATTTACCTCGCGCTGGTAAGGCAATATAATGACGCCATAGGAAATCGTGATTTTTCTCTAATTCGGTTGGCACTTTAAAGCTGTGCACCACTACCCCACGGGCATTAAAATCTTTAAAAACCTCGCGGATTAAGCTGTCTTTTCCAGCGGTATCCATTCCTTGTAAACAAACAAGAACGGCGTATTTTCCGTGTGCGTAGAGGGTGTCTTGTAATTCCCCTAACTTTTCACGGGTGTCTTCCAGTTCTTTTTCTAGATCTTTTTTAGAGGCTTCAAAATCTTCAAAACTCTTAAGGTCTGAAATTTTCACGTTGCCTTCAACTTTAAAATCTGAAATGGAAATATTTTTCATTTGTACTATTTATTTTTTCGTTGAAACAAATTCTATTGCTATGTATAGAAACCAAGTTCTAGCCAAGGGAAGGTACTAAAACTTATAATTTATTTACTGGCGAATAGCTTTACGTCTTCTTCACTTACTTCGCTTCCACCTAAGATAATTAATCTTTCTACAACATTTCTAAGTTCGCGAATATTTCCTGTCCAGTCGTACTCTTTCAGCTTTTTTAATGCTTTTTCTGAAAACTTCTTTTGAGCAGTACCATGTTCTGTACTAATTTTTTCGGTGAAATAATCGACCAAAATTGGGATGTCGTCACGACGATCGTTAAGCGGTGGTACTTTTACTAAAATTACTGCCAAACGATGGTACAAATCTTCTCTGAAATTACCTTCAGAAATTTCTTTTTTTAAATCTTTATTGGTTGCAGCAAGCACACGTACGTCTACTTTTATATCTCTATCGCTACCTACGCGTTGCACTTTATTTTCCTGTAAAGCTCGTAATACTTTTGCCTGGGCAGAAAGACTCATATCTCCTACTTCGTCCAGAAAAATGGTCCCGCCATTGGCAGCTTCAAACTTTCCTGCTCTATCTTTATTTGCCGAAGTAAACGCTCCTTTTACATGACCAAACAATTCACTTTCGATCAATTCGCTTGGGATGGCTGCGCAATTTACTTCAATCATTGGGCCTTTACTGCGGTCGCTTTTTTGGTGTAACCAATGCGCTACAAGTTCTTTCCCGGTTCCATTTGGACCTGTGATAAGCACTCGGGCTTCGGTTGGAGCCACTTTTTCTATCATTTCTTTAATATGGCTTATTGCTTCGCTATCGCCTACCATTTCGTAGTTTTTGCTCACCTTTTTCTTGAGTCGGGTGTTTTCTACGACCAATTCTTTTCGGTCCAACGCAATACGCACAGTATTGAGTAATCTATTAAGATCTGGTGGTTTTGAAATATAATCGAACGCTCCTAAGCGCATTGTATTCACTGCTGTATCCAAGTCTCCATGACCGGAAATCATAACAATTGGCGTTTCAGGTTTTATTTTTTTTACCGCCTCCAATACTTCTACCCCGTCCATTTTTGGCATCTTTATGTCACAAAGCACGAGGTCGTAATCGTCTTTTTTAATCATTTCAATCCCTGCCAAGCCATCCTCTGCTTCGGTTACTTGGTAGGCATTATTTTCTTCTGAAAGTATCTTTACAAGCACCCTACGTATGGCTGCTTCATCTTCAATAATTAGTATTTTGGACATTTTTATATTTTAAGTTTCACGCCTGTTCTTCCGTAGAAAGTGTTGGTATCGTTAAGTGTATAAACGTCGTCGCCATTACCATCACGTAAGCGAATATCATTAATTAAAGTGTAACCACCATATACATAAAACACGAAATGGTCTATAAATTCCCACTCATATCCCAAACCGGAAAGTAGCGTAGTCATAGATACATTTTCACCTATCACTTGAGTAGAACCAATGGTAACATTTTCCTGTAAGTTAGCGAAGAAACCATCTAAGGTAACAAAGCCTTGTAGTTTCATATCTTTTACAAATTCATATTTAATATTTGATTTTGGCACACCCAAGCCAAAGGACCATTTAGGAGCAAATTCTCTGTAATAATTTACGAAAGGCAGTGGAAATGGGCGTCCTGCCGTTGTGGAATAATTGACACCCAACACGAGACGCCAGGGTTTTTCGGGTGGATTTTTCTCATCCTTTCCAGTTCTATCTTTAATAAAGTAAAAACTTCCACCAAAAACATAATCGTCTTTATTAATGTTTCCTTCTGAAAAGTTAGAAGCCAATCTAGCTTCTCCTTGAATTGCATAACGCCATCCATTTTCTAATTTATCTGTGAAACCTACAGACACGACCATATTTTGAAACCGTTCACTATTGGAAGTGTCGAATGGCAAGTTATCCAACAATTTTAAATTTACATTTCTATATTCAAGACCTGTTACAAGGTATGCATCATCGTCTAACTGAATTGGGATATTTATAAAAGCTCTTGCCCTACGGAATGAGTTGTCCGAATTACTTTGTGGAAAGTAGGTGTATTCTATTCTAGCAATATCGGTTAATTGTGCATGTGCGGTTGAAATTATTGTTACCATTGTTAAGAACAACAATAAAGGTAATTCCTTTTTAAGATTCATAAAGGGATATTTATTTGATGTTAAAATTACATAACCAATTCGAATCCTACTGTTAGTATTGTCTTAAAAAAGAAGTTACTCTTGTTGGGGCGTCGATTGTGTAAACAAATGCACATCGCGTTGTGGGAATGGAATAGAAATATTATTTTCCCGAAAAAGATCGTCAATCATAAATCTAATCTCGCTTTTTACATAAGGATCTATAAAGCTGTTACTTATAAAAAAGCAAATTTTAAAATTAAGTGAAGAGTCACCAAAGTCTTCAAAAATCACGAAAGGTTTGGGCGATTTTAATACTCCTTTTTGCTTTGCAACCGACTCTAATAACAGTTTTTCTACCAGACGGGTATCACTGCCATAAGCAACACCAACTCCTACAGACTCCCGTGTTGTTTTGTGATTTTGCGTGTAATTATAAATAGTGTCGGTTATAAATTTGTGGTTAGGAATAATAATTATTTTGTCGTCTCTGGTAATGGCGCGTGTGGTGCGAAGTTTAATATCAATAACGCGTCCTACTTTACCATCAATTTCAATAATATCTCCTACTAACAACGACTTGTCTAGAATAATAAAAATACCGCCTATTATGTCCTGAAACAGTTCCTGCAGTGCCAATCCCAAACCCACCAACAATGCTGCTGAAGCTGCCAAAAATGGAGTAATATTAAAGCCAGCCAGACTAAGCGTGAGGAAAATTACAACAATATAGGTAATGTATTTGATGAATTTAAAGACACTGATAAACTTAAGTTTATCAACCTCTTCCATCTTACGGGTAAAAAATTTTCTAATACTCTTTAACAGAAAACTAGCAATAATAAATGAAAGGGTTATTACCAAGAGTAAACCAATAGTAATATGTATTTTCTTATCACCTTCACCGTAATGAAAGCCAAGTTCTAGAAAACTTTTTATAGCACCCCAAACATCTTGTTTTACTACTTCTTCAATTTTATCGGTTACCTTTTCTGTTTCCTGAAACATAGTTAGTATTTAAGCCATTTTGCTAATTCCTTATAGCTTGCTTTCTTTCCGTACATTAAAATACCAACACGGTAAATTTTTGCAGCAAACCAAACGGTGCCAATAAAGGTAGCAAATAAAATAACTACAGAAATAAGTTGTTGCCACCAAGGCACTCCAAACGGTATACGCATTAACATTACAACAGGAGAAGTGAAAGGAATGTACGAAAACACTTGGCTCACGGTACCATGCGGATTGTCTATTACTGTAAAAAAGCCAACATATACTCCCAAAATTAAAGGCATTAATAGCGGTAACATAAATTGTTGTGTATCAGTTTCGCTATCTACTGCGGCTCCAATTGCGGCATATAACGATGCATATAACAGATAACCGCCAATAAAAAATAGCAGAAACATTACTACTAAATTAGCAATTGGTAGTTTCTGTATTTCCAGTATTGCTTCGGTCATGATTGACTGTAGACCAGAATCTGAAGCCTGCGCTACAGCTTGCATTTGTTGGTCCTGAACCGCTGTTAGGTCTATCCCAAAAACTAGAGGAACCAGTATAGATAGTATTCCTCCAACAACTACCCAAGCTGCAAACTGGGTTACCCCTGCCAACGAAGTTCCAATAATTTTACCCAACAAAAGCTTGATAGGCTTCACCGAAGAAATAATAACTTCAATAATTCGACTGGTTTTTTCTTCAATTACGCTACGCATAATCATATTCCCATAAATAATAATGAACATAAATAATAAATAGCCCGCAGCCCCTCCAAAAATGAGTTTAATTCCCGAACCTAATTTAGAGGTTTCTTCACCCTTAAATGTTTCCAGCTTTGTATCTACTTTCACTCGTAGCGCTTTTATTTCGGCTGCATCGAAGTTAGACGCACTTAATTTTAAAGTATTTGCTTTATCGCGTATAGCATCTTCAATATCGTCAATGGTACCAAGTGATGGGGAGTCTTCAGAATAAAAAGTAATACTTTTTACCAATGCGTCTATATTGTCATTCTTGGGAATAAAAAGCAAGCCATAGTCGTCGCTTTTTTCGGTTTTGGCTTTCGCTTGTTCCAGAGAGAGGCTTTCTATACGTTCATATTTCAGATTGTTTGTACTTTCAAACTGAGATATAAATAACCCGCTTTCGTCTAGCACATTAATTACACGCACTTTATCATTGTTTAATTGCGAAAGGTAGCCTACTAATGTAAAAATTCCAATCATTAGTATGGGGCTCAAAAACGTCATGATAATGAACGATTTATTACGAACCTTGGTGAGGTATTCTCTTTTAATAATGAGTTTTAAATGGTTCATCTGCTGAAATTTAGTTGTTTCTTACGGTTTCAATAAAAATATCATTGGCGCTTGGTATTACCTCCACAAAGTGAGTTAGCTGCCCTTGTGTGGTTAGGTAACTTACCAAATCGTTCGCAGTTGTGCCTTCTGGTATTTGTATTTTATACTGAAGCTCGTCGTTAATGGTTTTAAAATTAGCTGCGGACACTGTAAATTTATCTTTCAAATGCGCGCTTACTGTTGAAGCATTTTGTGTAACCAAACCTACTTCATACGTATTATTTTTATAGGCTCGTTTTATGTCTATAAGCTTACCATCAAGAATTTTTTTCGATTTATTGATGAGCGCAATATGGTCGCACATTTCTTCTACAGATTCCATACGGTGGGTCGAAAAAATAACCGTTGCACCATCGTCTCTAAGTTTTAATATTTCATCTTTTATCAAATTGGCGTTAATAGGATCGAAACCACTGAAGGGTTCGTCAAAAATAAGCAGTTTGGGTTCGTGTAGCACCGTTACCACAAACTGAATCTTCTGCGCCATACCTTTAGAGAGTTCCTGAATTTTTTTATTCCACCAATCGCCAATCTCCAGACGGTCGAACCAATATTTTAATTTTGCTTTTGCTTCGGCTTTAGAAAGACCTTTTAACTGTGCCAAATACAATGCCTGTTCCCCTACTTTCATGGATTTATAGAGCCCACGTTCTTCTGGCAAATACCCAATATTCTGAATATGATGTGGTTGTAACGCTTCCCCATCCAGAAACACCTTTCCTGTATCTGGCATGGTAATTTGATTAATTATACGAATAAGGGTTGTCTTACCAGCACCATTAGGTCCAAGTAGCCCAAAAACGCTACCTTTAGGAACTTCTATTGACACATCGTTTAAGGCTTTAAATTCGCCAAAAGATTTTGAAACGTTTTCTGCTACAAGTAGTTTTTCCATAGTGTTTTTTTTGCAAGACGTAAAGATATAGATTTGTGAGTCCCATACGCCTATTAAGAATGAACTTTTTGGCTGAATTCTGACCACAAATGGTTAGTAGCAATTAGATACAGAATGTTACTAATTTGAATGCGTTTCTATAAAATTTACAAGATGGTTTCAAAAACAAAACCCACCCTTAAATTACATTAAGGATGGGAAAAAAAATTGCTATGAAAAAGAAAAATATCACTTAAATAAATAAGTGATATTCAAATATAAGTAAAATATATTAATTAACGTTTATTTAAGAAAACATATCCTTCACCTTCTCAAAAAACGATTTGTCCTCTTTTTCCGGATTAGGTTGAAAGTGTTCATCGGTACTCATTTTCTCAAAAAATTCCTTTTGTTCTTTCGTCAAGGATTTCGGTGTCCACACATTTACGTGTACTAACAAATCGCCAGTTCCATAGCCATTTATACTCGGAATCCCTTTCTTTCTAAGTCTTAAAATTTTTCCACTCTGTACACCAGGTTCAATTTTAATGCGCACTTTTCCAGTTACCGTATCAATTTCCTTGGAGGCTCCAAGGGCAGCTTCAGAATAACTTACATATAAATCGTAATGTAAGTTATCGTTTTCTCTTTGTAAACTTGGGTGTGGCTGCTCTTCTATGGCTACTAATAAATCTCCTGCAATTCCGTTTCCAGGGGCATCGTTCCCTTTACCCGAAACTTTTAACTGCATTCCGTCTACTACTCCCGCTGGTATTTTAATACTAACGGTTTCTTCGGTCACTAGCATACCTTGCGCGTCGGCATTGGCAGGTTTTTTATCGATTATTTGTCCAGCTCCACCACACGTATTACACGGTGCTGAAGTTTGCATACGCCCCAAAATAGTATTTTGAATGCGTGTTACCTGTCCTGCACCATTACAGGTAGTACAGGTTTTATAAGTAGTTCCCTGTGCCTGCTTTTTACGTTTTACTTTAATTTTCTTTTCTACGCCGTTGGCAATTTCTTCCAGGGTTAATTTTACACGAATACGAAGGTTACTTCCTTTAACTGCACGGCGACCACCGCCACCAAAACCGCTAAAGCCACCAAAACCGCCACCGCCAAAAATGTCGCCAAACTGGCTAAAGATGTCGTCCATATTCATACCGCCACCGCTGCCGCCAAAGCCACCACCTTCAAAAGCCTGGTGACCATACTGGTCGTACCGTGCTTTTTTATTGGGATCGCTTAAAACTTCATAAGCCTCTGCTGCTTTTTTAAATTTTTCTTCGGCAGTTGCATCCCCCGGATTTTTATCTGGATGGTATTCTATCGCTTTTTTGCGGTAGGCCTTCTTAATTTCGGCTGCAGATGCGCCTTTAGTAATTCCTAAAATTTCGTAAAAATCGTCTTTCATATATCATTCCCGTTTTCACGGGTACTTTTTATTGTCCTATTACTACTTTTGGGTAGCGAATAATTTTATCTCCAAGCTTATATCCTGTTTCTACCACATCTATAATTTTACCCTTCATCTTCTTGTCGGGTGCTGGGACTTGTGTAATTGCCTCATGAATCTCCGCATCAAACGTATCGCCTTGTTGCGTTCCAATGGGCTCTAAACCTTTTAATTTTAAAGTTTCTCTTAACTTTACATTAATAAGGTTTACCCCCGTAAAATGATCGTCGTCCTCGCTTTTCTTAATTTCGGCTAGGGCGCGGTCAAAATCGTCAAGAATAGGTAAAATAGCTACCATAACTTCCTGTCCGGCAGTTTTAAACAATTCAATCCGCTCCCGACTGGTGCGTTTTTTATAATTTTCAAATTCTGCAAAAAGACGTAAGTACCTATCTTTTTCTGACGCTACTTCATCTTTCAATTTTGAAATTTCAGTAATCGATGTCTCCTCATTAGTAGTATTCTCATTCGTTGCATCGCCTTCTAATTCTTGAGTAGCGCTATCAACTTCAGCATTTTGCTCTTCTTGTATGTTATCTTTCTTGCTCATAAAAGCGTTTAATTTTTAATTTTCTTGAAGGTTGCAAAAGTACTGCCATTTCAGTAAAAATGTCAAAATGTCATTGCTTTTATTTAATAAATATTTAAGATGAAATTTCTTCCGAACACGTATTTTTGAACCCTAAAACATTTTAAACAATAATCATGAGAAAAACCATCACATTATTAGCTGTAGCATTTTTTGCTACCGTAACTTTTACTTCTTGTAATGAGACAAAAGAAAAAGAGACAGAAACTGAAGAAGTAGCAGTAGCAGAAGATATCGCTGCAACCTATACTGTAGATCTCGAAAAATCGATTATAAACTGGTCTGGAAACAAGCCAACGGGAACACATACCGGAACTATTGCTTTATTAAGCGGTGATGTTATGGTAAATGATAAAAATATTGAAGCAGGTAAGTTTTCTGTCGACATGAAGAGTATTGTTGTCACAGACTTAAAAGCTGGTGACGGAAAAGAAAACTTAGAAGCGCACTTAATGGGAACAGTAGAAGGCAAAGAAGGCGACTTTTTTAACGTAAATGAATTTCCATTAGCGCTATTTGAAATAACTAGCATTGAAGGAGATCAATACAAACCAACTGTAAAAGGAAACTTAACTCTTAAAGATAAAACCAACCCCGTTTCTTTTAATGCAACGGTATCGTATCCAGGAAATACTATGTTTCTAAAAAGCGAAAAGTTTACAATAGATCGTACAAAATGGGACGTGAATTATGGATCTAAATCTGTTTTCGACAATCTTGGTGATAAGTTTATTAGTGACGATATAGAGCTACAAATAGAGTTACACGCTGCGAAAGAGTAATTTGGAGTGACAATTTTATTAAAAACTGCGGGAGATGTCTCGCAGTTTTTTTTTAAATCAATTTTTGAATGGCGTAGTTTACATTCACAAACATAAATTTATAGCCCGTTGCTTCTATTTTTTCACAACTTACCAGTTGGCTTTCCAGCACAAGAGATGCCATTTCGCCTAATACTAACTTAAGCACCCAGCCTGGCGCATTGGGCAACCATATATTTTTTTCAAGAGCAGCAGCAATTTTAAAAGTAAGATTTTTATTAGTAACAGGGTTTGGTGCTACGGCATTATAAACCCCTTCCAGACCGCTTTTTAATATGTGAAGATATAAACCCGCTATATCCTGAAGGTGAATCCATGATATCCATTGTTCACCAGTACCTAACGGGGCTCCAAATCCTTTTTCTATAGGCTCTTTAATTTTTTGAAACGCTCCTTCATCTTTAGAAAAAACGACACCAGTTCTAATCTTTGCCACGCGCATTCCCAATGTTTCAAATTGATCTGCGGCTGCTTCCCAGGCCACAACAACTTCTCCTAAAAACGATGTTGAGATTTCTTTAGTTTCTTCGGTATATAGTCTGGTCTCATGAGTTGGATACACGCTAACACCACTTGCAGAAATAAAATGCGATATAGTATGATCCATGCCTTTAAGCGTATCAAACAGCAAGTTAGCAGTTTGGGTTCTACTTTCTAGTATTTTTTTCTTGTAACTTTTTGTCCAACGCTTAGAGATGCTCGCGCCAACCAAGTTAATAATGGCTATCACATCTGTAAAAGCGTTTATATCTATTTCTCCACTTTTAGGGTTCCAATAAAAACCAGTATAATAGGGTTTGTTTTCAATTTTTTCTCTACGTGTAGTAAAGTAATTTACTTTAATTTTTTCGTCAATACAATACTCAACAAGCTGTTTACCAATGAGACCTGTGGCTCCAGTAATTAATATTTTCATCTTATCATACTTCTTAAATTCATAGCAACTTAAAGATACAAGGAAGCTTTTGTAATAAAGTGGGGATTAACGCAACTTTAGTACAATGGTGGGTGTTAGGTGAAATTTCGTGGCTCTTAGCATTTGAAAAAAAATCTCGAATACTAAGCGCCTTTCGTGGCTCTTAGCATTTCACGTTTTCCTGGTGGGCCTGGGAGACGCTCTACTTTAAACCCTACAGCTTGCATAGCACGTCTTACACTTCCTTTTGCAGCATAGGTAACTAACACGCCTTTATGTTTTAAGGCAGTATACATTGTGCTGAAAATTGCTTCAGTCCAAAGTTCGGGTTGTACTCTGGCGCCAAAAGCATCGAAATAAATAAGGTTAACAAAACTCTCTTCTGAAATTTCCGAGAAAAACTGTTTGTATTTGTTCAAGGAAAAACGGTTTGTAATTTCAACTTTTGTTTCCCAAGGAACGTCGTGGAGTTTTTGGAATAGGGATGCAGAAATTTTGGTTTTTTCGGGATAGTTCAGTTTTGAAACTTCTTGCAACGAAACTGGATACGCTTCAATTCCAAAATATGTACAAGAAATCTTTAATTTTTCAATTTCTGAGACTGTAAGTAGCGCATTTAACCCTGTACCAAAACCAATTTCCATAATTGAAATTTCGTTACAGGGATTTTCAGCTAAAAAGTGATGTAGTCCTGTTTGTATAAAAACGTGACGTGCCTCTGCAATCGCACCGTGTTTGGAATGGTATTGTTCATCCCATTCGGGCAAATGAATGGTTACAGACCCATCTCCTGTGGTGAGGAATTCACGTTTCAAGAGGTTATTGCTTTTCAGCAATTAGCACGCCATCTGCTGTAAGAGAAAGCGTCTTTTTTGGAGCAACAATGGCTGCAATTTCTTCTTTAGACTTTCCACCATCTTCGGCAAAATGACGCTGGTCTTCAACACTCATTTCATCAACAAAAGCTTTACCGCGAACAATTACCTCGTCACCAGCGATATCCATTGGCATAAAAAAACCGTAGTCTTTAAATTTCACCATTGCTTCTTCTTCACCCATGTCTAAGCGCATCCAACACCCTTTATTTTGACACACAGTATTTACTTTGGCTATAAATTTTACTTCAGCTGTGTCTCCTGGTTTTAAGTTCTTGTATTTCTTATACATTTCTTCTTTAGTTAACACGTCTTTGTCTGATATCTTTTCACCAAATTCCTGGTATGTGATTGCTTCAGTTGTTACCACTTCAGTAGTTTCGGCCTCAGTTGTGTTTTTCTCAACTTTATTATTACAAGCAGCAAATATGGCTACAGTAAGTATTGTAAAAATTAATTTTTTCATCTGGAATATTTCTTTTAGGTATAATCTATTAATATACTGCAATTTTATGAATTTTTTAGATTTTTTTCCACCTAAATTTTCATTAATTTCGCATTTTAAGCACAACAACATTCATGAACACAAGCATAGATAATATTACCGTAAAACAAGCTACCAACTCACGACTCCAGGATGTAGATTTTGACAACCTCACCTTTGGAGCTACATTTACAGACCATATGTTTATGTGCGATTTTAAAGATGGTGAATGGAAAGATGCTACGATACTTCCCTACGGAAATTTGAGCATTTCTCCCGCAGCAAAAGTTTTTCATTACGGTCAAGCTGTTTTTGAAGGCATGAAAGCATATAGAGATGAAAACGGAGCCATATTTTTATTTAGACCGGAAGAGAACCTAGCGCGTATTAACAAATCTTCAAAGAGGATGGCAATTCCCGAGTTTCCTCGAGATCTATTTTTTGAAGCCCTCCATAAATTACTGGCCTTAGATAAAGGTTGGGTTCAAGGAGGCCTTGGTAATTCGCTTTACATCCGCCCTTTTGCGATGGCTACACAAGTTGGGGTTTCTGCTTCACCCGCCAATGAATATAAATTCATGATTCTTATGTCGCCAGTAAAAGCCTACTACACAGGAGATGTAAAAGTTGTTATTGCTGAAAAATACAGTCGCTCTGCAGATGGAGGGGTGGGTGCAGCTAAAGCCGCTGGTAATTATGGCGCACAGTTTTTTCCAACAAATTTAGCGCGCGAACAAGGATTTCAACAAGTTATCTGGACAGATTCTAATGAACATAAGTATTTAGAAGAAGCAGGTACGATGAATGTTTTCTTCAGAATTAATGATACGCTTATTACCGCTCCTACAAGTGATAGAATCTTGGACGGAGTGACCAGAAAAAGTGTGCTATCCCTTGCAGAACACGACGGAATTAAAGTTGATATAAGACGTCTTACGGTAGCCGAATTGGTAGCAGCTGCTAAAGCGGGTACGCTTAAAGAAATTTTTGGCAGTGGAACAGCAGCCGTTATTAGTCCTGTAAGTGCTTTTGGGTATGCAAATGAAGTTTTTGAACTTGAAAAACCAGCAGATAGTTATGCAACAAGGTTTAAAAAAGAACTCATGGATATACAGCAGAATCGCTCTGAAGATCCTTTTAACTGGAGATACCCGATTGCATAAATTCAGCAAAAATAAATTCTAAATCTCAACAGCTGTGCTTCAGCTTTTCTCTAGAATTTCTTTAATGTTGGGCTTAAAATAGTTAGGCCCTTTTAATACTTTACCATCTTCTCGATAAATAGGATTGCCATCGGCTCCCAATTTACTCATGTTACTTCGCTGAATTTCATTAAACACTTCTTCAATTTTATGCTGCATACCATGTTCTATGATGGTTCCGCAGAGGATGTACAGCATATCACCTAGCGCATCGGCTACTTCAACAAGATCGTTGGCATTGGCTGCTTCTAAGTATTCTTCATTCTCTTCTCGCATAAGTTCGTACCTAAGCAGGTTCTTTTTTATCCCAAGGTCTGCCATAGGGGTTTCTTTGCTTCCTAATCCAAAAGCTGTGTGAAATTGATGTACGGCGGCTATTTTGTTTTTCATCTATCTAAATTTATAATTGCTAAAATATTGAAAAGCAGGTTGTATACCTACCTTAATTCTAAGAAACTTTTCAACTGGATTTTCTTTATAAACTGTATTTTTGCAGTCCATAAGAACTTCTAAAATGATCTCGACCGGACAACTTGTTTTTGCCATTTGCTTCTTTGTAGCCTTTGTTATTATTATAGCTATTAGCTATAGAAAAGACAAAAAACTGCACAAAAAATACTATAAAGGAAATATTTGGGTCTTGGTGGGGTTCATTGTTTTTTTCCTGATTTTATTGGCGGCTAAATTTTTACTTAAGGAGTAAAAAATATAAGTTTCATGCAAAAAAAATCGGTATTCTTGGATTTGTAATTATCATTACTTCCTGCTATCTTGGCGTATATTAATGCCACAAAACTATCTTTTACTCAAAAGCCTTATGCAGTAAGACCATCATTTTTCACTACATAGGAAATACCCGCTACTGGGTATGTACTTTATCCTAATAATTGTAGACATTTGTTTTTATGAACCAGTTACTATGCGATTTACTATAGAAATTGAATTAGACCTAACACTCGATAAGGACCTTTCAATATATAGTCCTCTAAACATCCCACATATACACCAATGTATGAACGAATGGTGTTGGGCTGCCGCCGGAACTATGTTTTATAATTTTCATAAAACCGCCGAACAACAAGAAATTTCGTTGTTTGATTTTATACGCTTTGAAAAGCCAACAATGTATCAAAACGCTTGCACTGGAATAAATGCCGGTTATAACAAACCCATACTGCCTGAAAAATTATTTGAAGTTTTAAACAACAATACTATTACCACCCTCCACATACCATCTACCACAGCCATGGATGTTCAAAAAGCATTAGAAAGTAAACCTATTATTTTTGGTGTTGGCTATACAAATTCACCTGGAGATGGGCATTTTATAGTGCTTTCCGGGTACGATTTTAATGAAGAGGTATTGTATGTTAACAATCCATACCTAAAAGCGGTAAAAACCATGTCTTGGGAAGAGTTTTGTGACAGCAAATTTACCACAGGAAAAAAAGATGCTATTTGGTCTTATACAGGTTTTCAAACTAATTAATTTGTATGAAAAATCCCGACTTCCAAATAATTAAACAATTTATAGAACCATATATAGCGCGTGCATTACAAAACGAAACATTCGGTGTATTTAAAAAAGCCAGCTTAATTGCACAACCTTTTATTAAAAAACAAGAATTAGATCCCGTAGAGATATTTATTGACGAAACCCCATTACTATTTATAGTGAACACAGATACACCAGGTTTTCAACTTTTATTTTCACTGGTATATAACTATACAACAAATACCGTAGTGCGATTTCTTTCGTTGGAGCGAGATACAAATTCTATTTTAGAGAAGAGTAAAGAGATTTCAGAAAGAGTACATACTGCTACTCCGTTTTTTCTAATAGACGGTTTTATGTCCGAAACAAAAGTAATAGAAGTAACCGATGGAGATACGCCTCTCTTTTTTCCTACAGATGAAAGGTTTAATGCATTACATCCGCTAACGAGAGAGAAACTTACCAGTACAAGCCAATTTAAAAATTTATAGTATAAGTTAACCAATATTCAAAATCATGCACGAAAAACTAAAAATGCGCGTAAATCTAGGCTGTTCAACAGGAGACGACGGCAGCTCCATACCTCACGTTTCTGAAAACCAATGTATTTGCGGAAGGATGGATCATGGAACATTTTATATGCTTTATCTTGAGCTTACAAATTCTTCTGAATTTATAGGAGCAAGTGGCGAAACTAAATACAGATATGAATTTAATTTATTCCTTCAAAATTTTGATGGCGCTATAACTATGGGCTTCGACGAAGAACAAGATTGCCGACTCAAAAAATCTGAAAGAATAGTCGCAGATGACAGTGACGAATTTTTATTCGATTATCAATTTAAGATACGAGTACAGCCATTCAACTCGACCAATACTGTAAAACAACTCGAATGGGTTACAGACGAACCTTTAACGGGAAAAATATTTGATGTTGACATTGCTGTAGTTGCACCTCCTAATATGATTTATAAAAAAGAAAACTTAGAAAATTCAGAATATATAGATCCACTTGTATGGACCAGAGATGGTGAAGATTTTTTGAGAGTACACTATCGTCCGCAACATGAACCCTCTGGTATTGCAAAACTTCAACAAGATTTTGGTGAAGACATTGTAAATCTTCTTTCGGTGCATGATTCAAAAGCAAATACAAACTTCCTGGACAAACTAAAGGAAATTAACGAAAGAGGATATGGCAGGCCCAAGACACCAGTATGCTATCCTCGGCGTTTTAAAACCAATTAAAATTAGAATAGTACTCACATTTTTACTTCTCTCATCTACTTGTTTTTCTCAAGTAGATGAGATTTTACATGCTATTTATGCTGAAGATTTTGAAGCAGCACAGGCTGAAATTTTAAATTTTACAAACAAGAAAGAGCCACACTATTTTGAGCTGTTAAATTATTACCACTATTCAGTTTTTGGACTAAAACAAAACGACTCGGTGAACAAATCACCATCCAACGAGGTTGAAGAAGTTTTAAAATTACTGAATGAAGGAAATGAACAATTTTTTAACCTGGGAAACTCTTTTGCCGCCTATTTAAAATATAAAGACGCGCACAAAATAGCGAAGGAAAGCAGTAATTCTGGTCTCGAAAAAATTGTATTAAAAGACTTATTATCTGCTTTTTCTAATAATTATAATTTTGCCGGAGCGCCCAGTTACCAGCAATTTTTAGAGCGTTTTGAAAGTTTAATGTCTTCAAATATGGACAAAAGCATTTATTATGTTTTAAAAATAAGACTAGACCAACGATTTAAATCTGAAATTGAAGATGGAATTCTAGATTTTACCAAATTGGCTGATGCTCATTTTAAAGATGATGATTCCACCACCTTTGTAGGGAGATATTATGGGTATAAATCCTATAATTATATAAACAAATTACAAATTCCAGACAGTGCTATCACCTATTCAAAAATTTCAATTAAGGTATTAAAAAATAAAAATGGCATTCACAATAAAGAGCGCTACATAGCTAGCCATCTAGCAACAGGCCGGAGTTATTTAGATTTAAACAAACCAGACTCCGCCCTCTATTATATTAAACAAGCTCCTGTGAATACAATTCAAGGTTTTTTAAAAGATAACCTGTTAAGTTATTACTATTATTATAGTTGGTTAGCTTTTGAAAACAAAAACATTCCAGATAGTGTGTTTGCTTATAAACTAGAATTTTACCAGCATGATTACAAATTAAAATTAGAAGAGAACACCAATAACGTAGCAAATTACGATGAGCTCTACAGGACAGAAGAATTAAAAAAGAATAACCAGAGAAACTTAATTCTCTTTTTAAGTATTGGCGCAGGAGTACTACTACTTTTCATACTAGTGTATAACAATATTAAAAGAAAGAAAAAAATCGCCGAGCAAGAACGTGAGTTAGAAATTCAGAAAAAAGAGAAAATCCTCAAAGACCAAGAACTTACTACCATTGACGCTATGATATCTGGCCAAGAAAAAGAACGTCAACGCCTAGCAAGCGACCTTCACGATAGTGTTGGCGCCACACTAGCAGCCGCAAAATTGCAATTTCATCACCTTTCAAAAAACAGGGACAAGGGTGAGCATACAGATGAGTTATTTACAAAAACAGGTAAGTTACTGGAAGATGCTTACACCGAAATACGCACTATGGCACACGTTAAAAACAGTGGTGTTATTGCTAAAAACGGTTTATTACCAGCCGTCCAAAAGTTAGCCAAAAATGCTTCAGGAATTAATGGGTTACACATTGAAGTGGAAGATTTTGGTTTAGAAGAACGGTTAGAAAACACTTTGGAGATTTCAGTATTTAGGATAGTTCAAGAATTAGTAACCAACATAATTAAACATTCTCAAGCCACCGAGGCCTCCATTTCTATAAATCAATATAAGGACTCTTTAAATATTATAGTTGAAGATAATGGTAACGGATTTGATGTACGTAGCCTTCAGCAGAACGATGGTATGGGGCTTGGCAGTATAGAAAAACGAATTGAACACCTTGAAGGCACATTGGAGGTAGATTCAACTCCTAAAAAAGGAACCACCATTTTAATAGACATCCCCTTATGATAAAAGTAGCCATAGCCGAAGACCACCAATCCCTCATTGATGGAATAGATTTACTCTTAAAATACGAGGAAGATATCACCCTTGTGGGCACAGCGAACGATGGGAAAGCTTTGTTAGAATTAGTAGGCAGAACCCAACCAGATGTTATCCTTATGGATATAAAAATGCCAAAAATAGATGGTATTTCGGCAACAAAAAGTATTAGCGCCCAGTACCCAAATATAAAGGTAATAGCTTTTAGCATGTTTGACCAGGAAGATGCTGTAAAACAAATGTTGAAAGCTGGAGCCAAAGGATATCTCTTGAAAAATTCTCCACTAGAAGAAGTCCTACACGCTGTTAAAACTGTTCAAAACGGAGGTACTTTTTTTGATAAAAATATAGACCTCTCCTTTTTCAATAAAGAAACAACAAGTACTACTAATAAAAGCCTGCTATCTAAAAGCGAACGTGAAATTTTAAAACTTATTGGCCAAGGTAAAACTACCAGCGAAATTGCAGGAATACGTTTTACTGCTGTCTCCACAGTAGAAAAGCATAGAAAAAATATGATTCGGAAACTAGAGCTCTCTGGTAAGGGTGAATTGTTACGGTATGCGCTTGAAAAAAAATATGATTTTTAGCTAAAAATCCCCAATATTGGGTATTTTAAGAATTGTTGTATGCCCTTACTTTTGGGATATGAATTTTACAAAAAAAATTATATCGGCTATACAAGAAGCCGAGGATAATAAAGCCGTTCTTACGCTAGAAGACACCATTTCTGTAATGAATGCCTTTAAAAAAGTTTCGGAACATAAAAAACTTATTGAAAAAACAGTCTTCTTACTCTTTATAGTAGAGAAAAGAATAAAAAGCCCACAACAACTTACAGAACGTGAAACACAAATTTTTAGTCTCATAGGTCTTGGTTTTAACTCCCAAGAAATTTCTTCCCTTGTAGCTATTAGTAAAGAAACTGTTAGTACTCACAGGAAGAATATCATTAAAAAACTGAATTTGAAAGGAAGCGGTAAACTTCAAAAAGTCGCCTTTCAATATGCCCACGAAAACCATCCATCGTAAAATACCCTACATTGGGTATTTTTTTGTATCAAACAAGCCTATACTTTTGAAACAGAATCTAAAAATCATAAAACATGCGAAAATTAAAGTATTTACTACCCATAATTTTTATGGCTGCTTTTACCTTTTCATCCTGTGAAAAGGATGAAGATGAACCTGAACAACAAGAAGAAGAAATTGATGTGAACTTAACATCTATTATCCCATCATCTACTTTGGGAAGATCCAACAACTATTTAGGTTGTGTAGAAATTGGAAGCCGTATCACCTCTATTGAAGTGTGGGACCACGGTGTTATTGATGGCGATATAGTTTCTATTATAGCAAACGGAGACAGAATTATTGATGAAGTTGAATTAGACGGCCCAAACAACCCCGTAAGCCGAGACTACGATTTTGGCTTTAATGGCTTTAATTATTTGGTGCTGTATGCTCATAACGAAGGGGATATATCTCCAAATACGTGTACTGTTGCTATTAACGGAGTGGAGTTTATCTTAGAAGCAAACTTAAGCACGAATGGCTCTTTCGATATTATTGTTGATGGGTATGGTGTAGACTGTAGCGATGCTGGTGGCGGAAGTTCTGGTGGAGGAACGGGTGGAAGTGGTTCCGGTGGTTCTGGAGGAGGATCTGGTGGTTCTGGCGGAGGCTCTGGTGGTTCTGGTGGCGGTAGTGGCCCAACTACAGGAGATGTAAAGTTTTGGATTGGCAGTCAGTTAAATTGTGGAAACGTAAGTATAAGTGTAAGCAATGGAAGTAATTTAACACTTTCACAATTTTATGACGGCGGTACTAGCCCATCTGGATGTGATGACACATCTGCTGGTGGAAACATTTTTGATATGCAACCAGGAAGCTATTCTTACAATGCAAGTTGTACAGACCGAACCTGGAGTGGATCATTTACCATTACTGAAGGGGGTTGCCAATTAATACAATTGCTACCTTAAAAGGAACACTAACTAACTAACTATATTAAAAAACCTCCTTGTATCGCTACAGGGAGGTTTTAATTTTTATACTTTTCTGAAAAAGTGTCTATTTTAAAAACCCATAGTTTTTACTATAGTTAAGCATTTGTCCTGCAAACGTTTCAGGTTGCTCTATGCTAAAGCTTTCAATCTCTCCGTTGTCATTCATCTTAGGAACTATAATGGGGTTTACAAATCCGCTGTAAGGAGCAGATTTAAATTGTGCATTTCTATCCAGTACTTGCTTGTGCAATGCCTGATCTACTTTTACTCCGTAGTTTTCAACCAAAGCTTTACCAGCTTCATAATCTCCTTCGGAAGTAATACGCTGTGTTTCTTTTAATAATTGTCCAAACAATTCACGTAGCTTATCGTAATCTTGAATATCGTAATACGTTTTTCCATCACGTTCTACTTTTGCAATAACATTGTCTGCCTGTCCTTTTTCAAAAACCCAAGCACTCACCCACTGGCGATTACGCATATGAGCTTCCTCAACTTCATCTCCAAGATTTAAACGCACCAATTGTCCTACAAGTCCGTTTCTAATATACCCGTCATACGCAGCCATACCAGTTTCTTTCCAGTTCTCTACCAAACCTAGTTCTTCTAGTTTTGGATCCATTAAATAATATAAGCCGAACAAATCTGCGCGCCCTTCTTCAATAGTGGATTTATAACTTTTTAAAGTCTCTTTAGGCGTCCCAACTCCTTTGTTAATCTGTCCAGAAGCGTGACCTACTACTTCGTGTAAAGCCGTGTGTAATTTATCGGCTAATTGTCCGTATTTTTTCTCTAATCTAATTTCCTCTTCATCGTGCGCAAATTCTTGCAAACGACCAGAACCACCAGCATTGTTGTAGGCATTAATAATATTTCCTAAAGAAACAGATTTACTACCGTGCTTTTGTCTAATCCAGTTGTTGTTTGGCAAGTTTACACCAATTGGTGTACTTGGCGATGCATCACCAGCTTCTCCAGCAACAATTACTGTTTTATATGAAACCCCTGTTACGCTATCTTTTTTGTGCGCTGCCATTAATGGCGAGTTATCCTCAAACCATTGTGCTTCGGTAGAAAGAACAGCCATTTTTTTAGACATATCGAAATCCTTAATCTGTACAATAGTTTCATAAGAACCTTTGTAGCCTTTAGGATCGTTATACACTTCAATAAAACCGTTAATCCAGTCTATATTTCCATCGGTAGTTTTTACCCAAGAAACAGCATAATCATCCCAGGTATCTAAGCTTCCAGTTTTGTAATATTCTATTAATAAACCTAGTGTTTCGGCTTGTTTTGGGTTTTCGGCAACTCCTTGTGCTTTTTCTAACCAGCTTACCACATTTTCGATAGCTGCGCCGTATAACCCACCTACTTTGTAAACTTGCTCTTTTAACACTCCGTCTTCTTTCACTAAACGAGTGTTAAGACCAACTTCAATAGGCTCTTCAGCATTTACGTTCATGGCTCCATAAAATTTCTCCACATCGGCCGTTGTTACATCTGGACCATAAAAATTGATAGCGCTTTCCAACACGATATCTGAATCTTTACTAAGATTCACCTTTTTATTATCTTTATCGTTAAAGATCACCTCTAAAGCTTCACCTTCTAAAGTACTCTTCGTTTCAGCAAGTAGTTTTTGCAAATATTCTTTACTGAAATCTGGCTTCAATTTCGCATTGCTATAATGGTGATGAATACCATTACTAAACCAAACACGCTTTAAATATGTTTCAAAATTTTTCCAGTCGTCTGTAGTTTTATCGCCGCTGTAATTTTGATATACATTCTCCAAAGCAGTTCTAATGGTAAGATTGTGGCGGTAATTTTGCGCCCACATAATGTCACGCCCAGCAAGACCTGCCTGTGTGAGATAGTACACCAACGTTTGCTCCTTTAACGTAAGATCTTCCCAACTAGGGATTTGATAGCGCAATAATTTAAGATCTGCAACCTGTTCAACTTGATAGTTGAAATCGTCTGTTTTTACAACTGCAGTTTCTTCTTTTGGCTCTTCCTTCTTCGTATCGTCACACGACACAAATAAGAAGCCGAAAATGGCGAAAGCCATTAAAAAATAGTTCTTCATGATATGTATTTTTGATTTTTACAAATGTAGCAAAATTTAATTCTGAAAATTTAAATTCTTAGCTTACCACATTCGAGAAAGTTCCTAGGGTGATAAATTTGATTATCTTAGCATCTACAACCGAAAAACAATCCCTAAAATGAAAATTTTAAAATACCTTTTCTTTCTAATCTTAATTGTTGTAATAGGCGGTGCCATCTATTTTGCAACAAAAGACGGCTCTTTCGATGTTGCTAAAACAAAGACTATAAATGCCCCTGCAGAAGTTATTTACAACAATGTAAAAGATTTTAAAAATTGGCAAACATGGGGACCTTGGATGACAGAAGACGAAAACATAGAAATTAACTATGCCGAAAAAACGGAAGGCGAAGGCGCCTCGTACTCCTGGAAAAGTGAAGAGATGGGCGATGGGTCTATGAAAATTGTTAAGGTAATTCCTAATAAAGAAATAGATCAGGAAATTACTTTTAACACTCCTATTGGTGATAGTGATAGTGATGTGTATTGGAAGTTTGAAGAAGGAGAAGCTGCAAATACTACAAAAGTTACCTGGGGAATGAAAGGAGAGCAATCTTTTATGGAAAAAGTAATGATGAGTTTTGGTGATGAAGATTTTGAAACAATGCTCGGGGCTATGTTTAACCAAGGTCTTACCAACCTAGAGACCATAGTGACCGAAGAAATGAAAAAGTTTACCATAAATGTAGATGGTATTGCGCAGCACGGAGGTGGATATTATATGTATAACACAACTTCAGCAAGAATGAGTGACATCGGTGCGAAAATGGGTGCTATGATGTGGCAGGTAATGGGGTATATGGAATCAAACAATATCCCAATGGCAGGAAAGCCTTTTACGTTATACAATCAAATAGATGAAGCCAATGGAACGGTTATTTTTTCAGCGTGTATTCCAGTTAGAGATCGAGTAATCACTCCAGAAGGCAGTACTATTGTCTCTGGATTTATGGAACCGGTTTCAGCATTAAAAACTACGTTAAAGGGTAATTACTACAATCTTCCAAAAGCCTACACTGCAGCAAAGGAGTATATGGCAAAAAATGGTTTACAACCACACCCAACTGCTAAAATGTTTGAAGTGTTTGTAACAGATCCAGAGGAAGTGCCAAATCCTGCTAACTATGTAACCGAAGTTTATATTCCTGTTTTAGTTCCAGAGGAAGAACCTCAATAAAATGAAGCAACTATTATTAGTTTTTTTAGGTGGGGGCCTGGGTAGCAGTTTGCGCTATATTGTGAGCAACTACCTTAACAGTAGTACGACAGGAATTCCTTACGGTACTTTTCTGGCCAATATAGTAGGAAGTTTGTTAATTGGAATTATTCTAGGCTTGGCTGCCAAACATGAGGCATTGTCACAAAACACTATTTTGTTTTTAGCAACAGGCTTTTGTGGTGGTTTTACTACATTTTCCACCTTTGCTTATGAGAATCATTTATTTTTAAAGTCGGGAGATTTCACTTCGTTTGCGCTCTATACTATTGGAAGTTTTATTATTGGTTTTGCCGCAGTTTTCTTCGGAATTTGGTTGGTAAAGCTTTTTTAATGTTTTCCAAAATCTTTCACACCTGCTTCGATTCTTATAGATAAATTATTTTCTGAAGGAGGAATTGGACACGAATACCTAGAATTATATGCACAATAGGGATTATACGCTTTGTTAAAATCTAATACAATAGTATTTCCATTTGGGATATATGCATCTAAAAAACGTCCTCCACCATAACTACCATCACCACTAGTGAGATCTGTAAAAGGTAAAAACAAGTAATCAACATACTTAGGATCTTCACTTGGCACGACACTTTGATAGAGGTTTAATTGTAATTTTTCACCTTTAATTTCAAAATGAGCTTCCCCATATTTTATATATTCCGGTAAACGGGAAGTAGATGTTTTCATTAAAAACGGATTTTCATTTGGCGTACGTACAAATCTGGCTTTTACAACGAAGTCTAAATTAATGGCGTAAAAATCTAATCCCTTAAATTTTCTTACATCTTTTTTTTCTAATATAGTAGTTTCAGGATTTGAGAATTTTTCATTTTCCGAAGTTTGATACGCTTTAATTTCATTTATACTATTCAATTCAGTTTGTGCACTAAGAGAGATGCACAATAAAATAAATAGACTGTTTACTATAGTTTTCATTCCATGATATTTTTCCAAATATACTTGTAAAGTGCCCTAGACCTATTATTTTTACCGAAAAACACACCTATGTTTAAGCAATTAGTACTCGTACTACTCTTTACCACTTTTGGTTTGGGAGTACAAAACTCCACCGCACAACGAATTCGATTTGATAAAAAAAAATTAGACTTTTTAAACCAAACCGAAAAAGTAAATGTAGTTTTTGTGTATGACAGCTTGTTATTTAATGGAGATATTCCTGAGGCAGCTTTTCTTAAAAAAATGGAACAAAAAATTGTAAAACATGCAGATATACCAATGGCACAACAATTTCAGCTGGACTACAAAACTGCTAAACATGTTGATTGGCCTAAGCAGTTTGTAAATACCATAAATCATTTTAGCGCCAACTATAAAAACGCACCAACATTTGTAGTGGATGATCCAACGGCAATATACACAATGAAGGTGAATACAATCTGGTTATATTTTGGGTACGACGCTGGTATCGTAGATCAACCAGCAAAAGCTACTATGGAAATAGATTTTTACAAAACCGAAACGCCCAACACAGTTATTGAAAGCACATTAATTAGCAGAGCCATGGGAAACTATAACAACCAAGATGGTGATGGCGAAGCTTGGCCTAAACCCAACCTTAGCAAAATGGCAAAAGCCTATGATAGAGCAGGCTACAAATTTGCACAAGCCATTAGAAGAGTGGTCGATTAAATTTGCTATTCAAAAAAAAACAGTACATTTGAATTTGTAAAATAAATAAAATGAAAATATATACATATACCCAAAAATGGTCTGTCGTGAGAAATCACTGGCGCGGGATAGGTATGTATTGACAATGAAACTATAACACAATTCAATATAAAAACGTCCCGCCTATTCGCGGGACGTTTTATTTTTATACTAATATCCAACCATAATGAGAAAACTTTACATTAACTATATTGCAAATTTCTCTGGCCTGTCCAAAGAAATATGGCTGCTCTCGCTCGTTACATTTATTAATCGGGCGGGTGCCATGGTTATTCCGTTTTTATCGCTTTATCTGGTAAATGCAAAAGGATTCTCCTTACCTCAGGTTGGATGGATCATGACATGCTTTGGGGTAGGCTCCTTAGCGGGTACTTGGGTAGGAGGTAAACTAACCGACACCATTGGTGCTTATAAAGTAATCACTACCAGCTTATTTCTAGGTGGATTAGGATTTATTGGGCTGCAATTTATGGATTCGTTTTACGGGTTTTGTGCAGGTATTTTTATGCTCATTTTTGTTGCAGACGCATATCGCCCCGCCATATTTGTAGCCTGCGATGCGTACAGCAAACCAAAAAACGTGACCCGTAGTATCGCACTTATTAGACTGGCTATTAATCTTGGATTCTCTATAGGCCCCGTTATTGGAGGTATTATTATTGCCCGCATTAGCTACAACTCACTTTTCTGGATAGATGGTATTAGCTGTGTTTTAGCAGCCGTATTGCTTTTTATATTGCTGAAACCTAAAAGAGCTTCAGCAGATGATGAACAAATTATAAAAACCAAAGAAGGCCTATCTCCCTATAGAAACAGCTTGTTTTTACTACTTATATTAATTATGATTTTGAGTAGCATGACATTTGTTCAGTATTTTTCAGTCGTACCCTTATATTATGAGCAAGCACATTTTTTAACTGAAGATGTAATAGGCGGCATTCTCTTTTTAAACGGAATTATAATAGTATTATTCGAAATGCCGCTCGTAGGTTGGCTGGAACGTATTAACATTTCAAAAACCATGGCCACATTTTGGGGCATGGTTTTATTAGCATCAAGTTTTATTGTTTTAAATCTTAATGATAGTTTTTCGATATTAATCGTTGGTATGATTTTAATGACGCTGGGGGAAATGATTGGCTCTCCCTTTTCAAACGCATTGGCACTAGAAATGGCACCTAAAGGTCGAAAAGGAAGCTACATGGGATTGTACAGCATGAGTTTTTCAATCTCGCACATTATTGGTCATAATGGCGGGATGAATTTAGTAGATCAATTTGGATACAGAAATACCTGGTTTGCAATTTTTGGGATACTTGTAGTAGTTTCAGTTATGACCTTATGGTTACACAAAAGAATGAAGAAACAACGTATTTTAGCCATTCCACAATAATTATAAAAATGAAAAATATACTAATTGCCATAGTAGCATTAACTGTATTCGCTTGCGCGGAAATTTCCGAAGAAAAGAAAAATATAGTTGAAGAAAACAGTCAGCAAACTGAAACGCTTTCAGAAAAAAGACACTTTCCGAAACTAGACAGCACCCGCTATAATGTTGCATTTTTAATCATGGAAGGCGTATATAATACCGAACTAACAGCACCTTTCGATATTTTTCAACACACCATTTTTAGAGATAGTATAAAGGCGATGAATGTTTTTACCGTTGCCAATACACTCAATCCAATTACCTCTTTTGAAGGCATGCGTATCCTTCCAGATTACGATTACACAAAAGATATCCTCCCAACAATAGATATTTTAGTAGTGCCAAGTGCCCAGCACCACTTAGATACAGATTTGGAAGATGTAGCAATGATTCAATTTATACAACAAGTAGATAAAGAAGCGCAATTTATCACCTCACATTGCGATGGCGCCTTTGTCTTGGCAAAAGCCGGATTACTTTCTAATACTGTCGCTACAACATTCCCAGACGATGTAGACACCATGAGAGCTATGTTTCCGTCGTTAGACGTACGAAAAGACGTCTTGTTTGTACATGATGGAAAGTATATTACGTCTGCCGGCGGAGCAAAGAGTTTTGAGGCAGCACTCTATCTTTGCGAATATCTATACGGCAAAAAAACAGCCCAATCTCTTGCAGATGGGCTCGTACTAGATTGGAACCTAGAAAAAGTACCTCATTTAATTATTAAATGAATTTAAGAGTGAAAAGAATGAAATAAAATTTTGACATTTCACCCTTTACAGAGGGTTAAAATTTTGTAAAATGCACCACGGGTTAATGGAACCTAATTTGCTGTATGCTATTATTTGCAACAACATGTGAAAGTACAATTTGGGTTTTAGTTTCGCCATAGGAAATAAGCTGGTCTATAAAAGCTTCCAAATGTTTTTGATTGCGTAACACTACTTCCATCACAATATTCTCATTACCTGTAATTCTATAACAATTAAGTACCTCATCATAGGTTTTCACCTTTTCCAGAAAGGGTTTTAGTTTTCCCATAAAAGCACGCAGCGTTATTATTGCTTTAAGCTGGTATCCCGTTTCAAAGGGAGAAACCACCGTTCTATACCCGTGAATAATACCGGCGTCTTCCATTTTTTTTATTCTTTCTGAAACGGCAGGAGAGCTTATGCCTACTTCTCTGCCTATTTCAGAATTACTTACCCTAGCATTCTGTTGAAGACGTTGTAGGATTTTCCAATTAAGAGAATCTAACTTCATTTAAAGAAAAATTTTAAATTTATTTAATATTTAAAGCAAAATTAGTGATTTACTTTAAATATTATATGTAAAACTCTAACTATCTCACTAAATTTGAGACAAATAAAAAAATAATTATTGCTATCGTGTTACCTACAGCACACACACATTTTCCACAATCTGCTATTTATAAAAAGGCACAGGAAATCTTTGCGCTTTCCAATAATATTTCGCAGTATTTTGTCCATGACTTTTGTGGACTAACCGACGAGGGAACAGACCATGAACACATTTATTTTACAGGTGACATTGTACAACAATCTGTTTCGCTTGCTCCTGAAATTTTAAAAGCTGAACAACAAGTTTTTTCCGAAGAAAAAGAAAAACATATTGCATCTGTAACAAGACTTGCCAATTCCTTGTATCGAAATTGTGAACGGCTGGAAAAAACGCATAGTAATGGTAAAGACTTTTTACCTATTCTTCGCAAAGAGCTTAAAAAATTCAGAAAACTACAGCGTAGTTGGATGTTAACATTATAGTTTAAGTCTACGCTTCAAACAACAGTATTAAAATATAATCCCGACAGAAAAAGTCGGGATAAGCGACCACTAAGGCCTCGCTGAAAAAAGCGAGACCAAACAATAATAATGTAGAAAACAGATAAGATCCCGACAGAAAAAGTCGGGATAAGCGACCACTAAGGACTCGCTGAAAAAAGCGAGACCAAACAATAATAACGTAGAAAACAGATAAGATCCCGACAGAAAAAGTCGGGATAAGCGACCACTAAGGCCTCGCTGAAAAAAGCGAGACCAAACAATAATAACGTAGAAAACAGATAAGATCCCGACAGAAAAAGTCGGGATAAGCGACCACTAAGGCCTCGCTGAAAAAAGCGAGACCAAGTGTCTGCTTACATATTTCTTCTGTATTGTCCTCCTACTTCAAATAAAGAATGGGTAATTTGTCCTAAGGATGCATATTTACAAACCTCCATTAAGGCTTCAAAGATATTTTCGTTGTTTACAGATTTGTGTTGCAACTCCTTTAATAATTCTGAAACTTTAACTTCATTACGTTCGTTTTGGTTTTTAACTACTTCAATCTGGTATTGTTTTTCTTCTTCGGTAGCCCTAATTACTTCGGCAGGTTGTACAGTTGGAGAACCTTTACTGCTTAAGAACGTATTTACACCAATAATTGGAAACTCGCCTGTGTGTTTCAAGGTTTCATAATACAAACTTTCTTCTTGTATTTTGCTACGCTGATACATGGTTTCCATAGCACCTAACACGCCACCACGTTCGGTTAAGCGATCAAACTCCTGTAAAACTGCATCTTCAACCAAATCGGTTAGTTCTTCAATAATAAAGCTTCCTTGAATTGGATTTTCGTTCTTTGCCAATCCAAGCTCTTTATTAATAATTAGCTGTATTGCCATCGCACGGCGCACGCTTTCTTCGGTTGGCGTAGTAATCGCTTCATCATATGCATTGGTATGCAAACTATTACAATTATCGTAAATAGCATACAATGCCTGGAGCGTAGTTCTAATATCGTTAAAATCTATTTCCTGGGCGTGTAAACTACGCCCTGAAGTTTGGATGTGATATTTCAACATTTGTGCACGCGGATTTGCGTTGTATTTATTTTTTAACGCTTTTGCCCATATTTTACGCGCCACACGACCAATTACCGAATATTCTGCGTCTATTCCATTACTGAAGAAGAAGGAAAGATTAGGACCAAATTTATTGATATCCATCCCACGACTTAAGTAATATTCTACATATGTAAATCCGTTTGCCAATGTAAACGCCAATTGTGTAATCGGGTTGGCTCCGGCTTCGGCAATATGGTAGCCACTAATTGATACTGAATAAAAATTACGTACTTGCTGTTCAATAAAATACTCCTGTACATCGCCCATTAAGCGTAAGGCAAATTCAGTTGAAAAAATACAGGTATTCTGTGCCTGATCTTCTTTTAAAATATCGGCTTGTACCGTACCACGCACTTGTTTAAGAGTCTCAAATTTAATTTTGTTGTAAACCTCTTTTGGCAGTACTTGATCCCCGGTAACACCTAAAAGCATCAACCCTAAACCGTTATTACCTTCGGGCAGCTTTCCCTGATATTTTGGGCGGGTTTTCCCTTTATAAATTTCAGCTATTTTAGCTTCAATTTCGCTTTCTAGTTCATTTTCCTGAATGTATTTTTCGCAATTTTGATCTATGGCAGCATTCATAAAAAAGCCCAGCAACATTGGTGCAGGCCCATTAATAGTCATACTTACTGAGGTCATTGCGTGACTTAAATCGAACCCGCTATACAATTTTTTAGCATCGTCCAAACAGCAAATGGAAACTCCTGCGTTTCCTATTTTTCCATAGATATCTGGTCGCAATCCCGGATCGTTACCATACAAGGTTACACTATCAAAAGCGGTAGATAAACGCTTTGCTGGAAGTCCGTGACTTACATAATGAAAACGGCGGTTGGTACGCTCTGGCCCGCCTTCTCCGGCAAACATTCTGGCAGGATCTTCGCCTGTTCTTTTAAAAGGATATAATCCGGATGCATATGGAAACTCACCAGGTACATTTTCCTGTAAACACCATTTTAAAATGTCACCCCAAGCCTGATATTTAGGCAAGGCAACTTTAGGTATTTGTGAATGGGAAAGACTTTCGGTATGCGTTTCAATTTTAATTTCTTTGTCTCTTACTTTGAAGGTATAGATTGGATTTTTATACTTATTTACCTTCTCATCCCAGGTAGTAATTACTTCCCAATTGTAGGGATCTAAGTTCATTTTAACTTTATCGAATTCGGCTAAGAGAAGTTTCAGCAGCGCTTTGTTGTCTTCGGAAGTTGTTATGTTTTCTGAAACAATACCCGTTTTATCCAGTTCAGGTATACTCCCTGAAACTGTTTCCATGGTTTTAAAAATCCCATAGAGTTTTTGTGCTACTTCGGATTGTTCGGTGGCTATTTTATCGTATGCCCGGTTATTTTCAGAAATTTCAGAAAGATAGCGTGTACGAGCGGGTGGGATTACAAAAATCTTTTCGCTCATCTCGTTACTTATTTCAAAAGTACTTTCAAGCTGCGCATCTACTTTTGAAACCAATTGATCCATAATGGCCTTGTATAAGGTGTTCATCCCCGGATCGTTAAATTGTGAAGCAATGGTACCAAAAATAGGCAACTCGTCTTGTGGTGTGTCCCATAATTGATGATTACGCATGTATTGTTTTTTCACATCGCGCAGGGCGTCCAGCGAACCACGTTTATCGAATTTATTAATGGCTACCAAATCGGCAAAATCTAGCATATCAATTTTTTCCAACTGGGTTGCAGCGCCAAATTCTGGTGTCATCACATACAAAGAAACGTCGCTATGTTCTAGAATTTCAGTATCACTTTGTCCAATTCCTGAAGTTTCCAGAATAATGAGATCGTATTCTGCAGCCTTTATTATTTCAATAGCTTCGGCCACATATTTAGACAACGCCAAGTTGCTTTGTCTGGTGGCCAAACTACGCATATACACTCTAGGGGAATTAATGGCATTCATTCGTATTCTATCGCCTAAAAGTGCGCCTCCTGTTTTTCTTTTAGAAGGATCTACAGAGATAAGCCCAATGGTTTTTTCTGGAAAATCTATTAAAAATCTTCGCACCAATTCGTCTACCAAAGAAGATTTGCCAGCTCCACCTGTTCCAGTAATACCGAGGACTGGAGTTTTAATAGTTTCATTTTTTTTATGAATGGTTTCCAAGGCATCTTTTGCAATTTCCGGAAAGTTTTCTGCAGAAGATATTACGCGTGCGATGGCGCCAGACTCTTTAGTGGAGAGCTTTTCAACCTCACCATTTAATGAATTCCCAATTGGATAATCTGATGTTTTCACCAAATCGTTAATCATACCCTGCAAACCCATTTCACGGCCATCGTCTGGAGAATAAATACGGGTAATACCATACTCCATTAACTCTTCAATTTCTGAAGGAAGAATAACACCACCACCACCACCAAAGATCTTAATATGTCCCGCTCCTTTTTCCTGAAGCAAGTCGTACATATATTTAAAATACTCGTTATGGCCTCCTTGATAAGACGTCATTGCTATTGCATTCGCATCTTCTTGAATAGCTGTATTTACAACCTCTTCCACGCTTCGGTCATGGCCTAAATGTATTACCTCTACACCCGTAGATTGGATAATACGTCTCATGATATTTATCGCTGCATCATGACCATCGAAAAGGGATGCGGCGGTTACAATTCTAACTTTATTTTTTGGGGTATACGGAGTCTGTTGTTGCATAGTACTAAAATATTGTCCAAAGTTACTAAAACCCTTGCATTCATTAATCAAGTAGGGTATATAATTAATTGAAAAAAAATTAAAAACACCTTGTTTGTTACAGAAAAAAAATCTATTTTTGAGACTTATTTAAACCTATACAACAAAATATTATGAAGAAAATTTACATTTTAGCTACTATGGTAGCATTCGCATTCAGTGCTAACGCACAACTAATTGATGAGGACATGGAGTTCTACGCTACTGGTGACATGGGTACTCAAAATCCAGCAATATACAGTAACTGGTCTGCAGCACCTGGTACTGATTTAGGATTTACTGTTACTGAAGATCAAGCAAATTCTGGAACTAAGGCACTTTTAATTGACACAAGTCCTGCTCAAGATCCATTATTACTTTTAGGAAACTTAACTTCTGGAACGTACACGTTACAATTCCAAACGTACATTCCTGCTGGAAAGACCGGATACTTTAACATCCAAGGAGCTACTGAAGATCCAGGAACTGGATTCCAAGGAGCTGGTACTGGTGGAGCTGGTACTTTTAACTCTAGTGACATCTATTACAACGAAACTGGAACTGACGGTGGATTATTTGATGACAATGGTGAAACTGCAACATACCCAGAAGACGCTTGGTTCATCACTTCTATCTATTTCGATTTAGATGCTGGAACTCCTACATACCAAATTACTGTAGACGGAACTCTTGTAAATGCATCTCCAGTTGATTTTGCTGCAGATACTACATTAGGAGCTATTAACTTTTACGCTGTAAATGCTAACGAAGAAATGTATATTGATGATATCCTTTTCGTTGAAGGACTTATCTTAGACAATAACGATTTCGCTGCTGCAGATTTTAGCGTATATCCTAACCCAGTACAGGACAAATTAAACATTGCTACTACTAAAACTGTAGACGCAATTACTGTTTATGATGTATTAGGAAAAGTAGTTCTTTCTGCTACTCCTGGTGTTGCATCTCCAAGTATTGATATGAGTGCTCTTACTTCTGGTGCTTACTTAGTAAACATCACAATTGAAGGTATTTCTCAAACTGTAAAAGTTATTAAGTAATTAGTTACTTATTTCTTATCATATTAAGCCCTTCAAAATGAAGGGCTTTTTTTATATTTAAATTTAAATATTTCATACTATGAAAAAACTTATGCTATTTCTCTCGTGCTTTGTACTACTCTCCTGCGCAGAGCTCCAACAAGTAGTAAATACGCTTCCACAAAGTGGCACAATGGATCCAACAATGATCGCAAGTGGTTTGCGCCAAGCGCTGGACTTTGGTATAGACAAACAAGTTACTAAGCTTACGCAAAAGGATGGATTTTATAAAAACAACTTGGTAAAAATACTTTTACCTCAAGAACTTCAAAAGGTAGATAAGGCGCTAAGAGATATTGGCTTGAGTAGTCTTGCAGATGAAGGGTTAAAAATGTTAAATCGCGCCGCAGAAGATGCCGTGAAAACAGCTACCCCCATCTTCGTAAATGCTGTAAAAGAAATTACTTTTAACGATGCCAAGAACATTCTTTTAGGATCAAACAATGCAGCAACAAATTATTTAGAAGGGAAAACCAATACCGCTTTATATTCAGAGTTTAATCCTGTTATAAAAAGTTCCTTTCAGAAAGTAGGTGCAGATAGAGTTTGGACTAACATTATAAATAAGTACAATACAATTCCCTTTGTAAATAAAGTTAATCCAGACCTCACAGATTATGTTACTAATCAAGCCTTAGAAGGCGTATACACTATGATAGCTGTAGAAGAAAAGAAAATACGAAGCAGTACAGCATCCAGAACTACAAACCTACTACGCCAGGTATTTGCATTGCAAGATTAACACACTTACTGAAGTATACTGCATTAGGAATTGATTAACTTATTCTTAGTAAAGTTTAGGTTTCCAGCATGTTATTTTTGCATAAAATAATTAAAGGAAATATGTCCAGCTGGTTAAAAAGAAAATCGAGAATAGAAAAGCTTGAGCAAAAGTATACAGAGCTTATGAGGAAATCATTTAAAGTTGCATTAAAAGACAAAGACGAAAGTGAAAAAGTGCAGAAACAAGCTTTTAAAATTTTTGACGAAATTAAACACCTCACACTACAAAACGCCGATAAGTAATACAACTTACTTAATGGAGTGTTTTAAAATAAGACAAAGCATTCAGTATTCTAGAACCATACCAGCTAAAATATTCCCCATCAACCAGACGCACTTCTTTATGGAGTGCGTTTTTTAATTCAAGCACATCACCGTCGTTAAAAGGGAAAGGTTCTGTAGACAACAAAACAATATCTGCAGCCTTCAATTCTTCTACCAAAATTTCCGGGTATCGGGAATCTAATTCGCTAAATACATTTTCGAATTTATTTAATTGAAGAAGATGGTCTATAAACGTGGTTGTTCCCGCAACCATATAAGGACCCTTCCAGATTACATACGCTACTTTTTTATATGGTTTTGAGCTTATGAAATTTTTAAAATCAGCTACTAAAATATTAATTTTTTTTATGAGTTCATCTGCCTTACTCGCAACTGAAAAAATAACCCCAAATTGCCCAATCATTTGCACGTTATCTTCAATGGTATAAATATCGCTCACCCAAACCGGGGCGATAGCTTCAAGAGCCATAACCATTTCTTTAGTATTCTCTTCTTTATTGCAAATAATTAAATCGGGATGTAAGGCTTTAATTTTATCGTAATGCACTTGTTTTGTGCCACCAACAATGGTTTTAGTAGTTGTCAATCCTTTTGGATGAATGCAAAATTTTGTTACACCAATAACACTATTACTTAATCCTAAGGCTACAAGAAGTTCGGTTTGAGAGGGAACTAAGGAAACTATTCTCTCTGGGGTGCGAGGTAATTCAATTTCTCTATGCAACTGATCTTTAAAGCGCATTTAGAATAGCTTCCATTTGCGATTGCATTTTTTTAGCTACAGTTGCTGAAGCCATTGCAAAATTTTTGTCACTACCCGCATAAATAATACCGCGAGAAGAATTAATAAGCAGACCAATATTTGAAGAAAGTCCGTATTTACATACTTCTGAAAGACTTCCGCCTTGCGCACCTACTCCTGGCACTAATAAAAAACTATGGGGTACAATCTTTCTAATTTCAGCAAGATAACTTGCCTTTGTTGCGCCTACAACATACATTAGGTTATGAGCGTTGGTCCACGTCTTAGACGTTTCTATAACACATTTGTACAGCTCTTGCCCGTCTATTATTTTTGTCTGAAAATCGAAGGCTCCCTGATTAGACGTTAATGCTAGTACTATGGTGTGTTTATTTTCAAAATTTAAAAAAGGCTCGATACTATCTTTTCCCATATAAGGCGCTGTAGTCACCGAATCGAATCCTAAGTCCTCAAAAAAAGCTTTCGCATACATAGTAGATGTATTGCCTATATCCCCCCTTTTGGCATCGGCTATAGTGAATATTTCGGGGTGTTGCTCGTTAAGATAACGAATTGTTTTCTCTAACGCTTTCCATCCTTTTAACCCGTAGGCTTCGTAAAACGCAGTATTTGGTTTGTATGCTACCGCCAGGTGGTGTGTCGCGTCAATAATTGCCTTATTGAATGCAAAAATTGGATCTTCTTCGTCCAATAAATGCTTCGGAATTTTATCAATATCAACATCCAAACCAATACAAAGAAACGATTTCTTCTTTTCTATTTGAGCAACAAGTTCTTCAGTAGTCATGGTGTATTTCTTAAAAAGTTTCGCCCGCTTCTTTTAGTTTTTCGGTATTACTCACAAGTTGAAGTTCATCAATAATTTTCTGAATATCGCCGTCTATAATGTTACTTAAATCATATAGCGTAAGATTAATTCTATGGTCGGTAACACGGCCTTGCGAATAGTTGTAGGTTCTAATTTTTGCACTTCTATCTCCACTGGTTACCATGGAACCACGCTTTTCGGCATCTTCTGCCTGTTTCTTTGCCAATTCTAAATCATATAATCTAGATCGAAGTACTTTAAAAGCTTTTTCTTTGTTTTTATGTTGCGATTTCTGATCCTGGCATTGTGCCACCAGTCCTGTAGGCACGTGTGTTAAGCGTACTGCCGAATATGTGGTATTTACAGATTGTCCTCCAGGACCCGATGAACAAAAATAATCTATACGAACATCTTTCATTTCTATTTGAACATCAAACTCTTCTGCCTCTGGAAAAACCATAACGGTAGCTGCACTTGTATGTACTCGCCCTTGTGTTTCTGTTTGCGGGACTCTTTGAACCCTGTGAACTCCAGCTTCAAACTTTAAAGTTCCATACACATCATCACCCTCTACTTCCATCTGGATGGCCTTATACCCTCCACTGGTTCCTTCACTAAAATCTACAACACTGGTTTTCCATCCTTTACTTTCACAATATTTAGTGTACATACGGTGTAAATCTCCAGCAAAAATACTGGCTTCATCACCACCTGTTCCTGCTTTTATTTCCATGACAGCATTCTTGGTATCTTCTGGATCTTTAGGAATTAACATAAACTTAATTTTCTCTTCTAGAATCTCAATGTTTGATTTAGCTTCTTCTAGCTGCATTTTTGCCATCTCTACCATATCTGCATCACTGCCGTCTGCGAGTATTTCTTCTGCCTCTGTAATACGCTCTGTTGCCGTAAGATATTGTTCGCGTTTTTTCATTAACGCATTAAGATCTTTGTACTCTTTTGTAAGCTGAATATATTGCCTTTGGTCTGAAATAATTTCTGGCTGAATGATAAGATCGCTTACCTCATCGAATCTATTTTTTACTATTTGAAGTTTTTCTAGCATAGTGTAATTTTCATATTGAAATATACTTCAATACGGTTTCAAATTTACAATAAATTAAGGAGGGTTTCAATTCAGTAATAGGTAAAAGCACAACCAAAAATAAAATAATAGCCTGAGGAACTAAATTCTAAATCCCGAGGGAAGTTGGTTTTTGCTCTTCAGAATAATTGGAAGACCTTAGTGATACATTTTCTTTTTCTGTTTTGGGCATCAACATAAAATGAGCTAGCATTGCGTTGGCAGTAATAAATGTAAAGCGCGCCACATAAATTGAAACATCTCCATAACCAAAACCGTAATAGCTAATAGCTCTAAACACTCCAGCAAAAATAAAAAGAAAAATAGCCATTGTAAAAACCAGCGATGTCTTTGTATTGCAGGAATGATTATACAAAAGTGAAAGGAATCCAATGATAACAATTGCTATCGAAATCAATAGCATGGCAATATAATTTAAACTGCCATTGGCAAAATCCCGAAGCTTTGTGATGAATTCGTACAAAATATAGGCGTTTATTATTATCAGAAACATAAACACGATTGTAAGCACAATTCCCAAGTTTTTAAAACTAGCTTTAGGCCACAAAGCCATAATTAATAATATACAAGCGAATAAATTTAAAAATAAAGAGACCACAGCAATACTTGCATTTTCATACCAAACAGTACTTATACTTGAAATACCGAAAATGAATAGAAATGAAGCTAGAACAAGATTGGTTTTTTTCTTTGTATAAAAAATTACAATTCCTAAAAAAACTAAACTAACAAAGCCTCTTAAAAGGCGGTACATTGAAAAATTATCAAGCTCGTAATATAGAAAACTAACAACCAGCAGCAGCGCCCAAGTTATAAGTAAAATTGCTTTATAACTTCTTACGGTTATTAATTTGGCTTTCATAAAGATCTCCCGGTATTCCCTGGTTTCTCGTAAGGGATATATTATTGGTTAAAAGTAGGTAAATTCTCCGTGCCTGGAAGTTATTGTTAATTTCTTTTCCTCTGAAGCTGCCACGCTCCCTACTATCTGAGCGTCTACATTATAGGATTTTGAAATAGCTATAATATCCTGAGCTATTCCTTCAGAAACATATAATTCCATTCTATGTCCCATATTAAACACTTGGTACATCTCTTTCCAATCTGTACCGCTCTCCTCTTGTATAAGCCTGAATAATGGTGGGGTATCGAACAAATTATTTTTAATAATATGTAAATTCTCTATAAAGTGAAGAATCTTAGTTTGTGCGCCACCACTACAATGTACCATTCCGTGAATTTGTTCTGGAGTGTATTTGGATAAAATTTCTTTAATAATAGGCGCATAGGTTCGTGTAGGAGAGAGCACCAATTTACCTGCATCTATTGAAGAACCTGGCACGTTATCGGTTAATTTTTTACTACCGCTGTACACCAAATCTTCAGGCACTGCTGCATCAAAACTTTCAGGATATGAAGTTGCTAAGTACTTATGAAACACATCGTGTCTAGCACTGGTTAGTCCATTACTCCCCATACCACCATTGTATTCGGTTTCGTAGGATGCTTGTCCAAAAGAAGATAAGCCAACAATCACATCGCCAGGACGTATATTTGCATTGTTAATGACATTGGTTCGTTTTATTCTTGCCGTTACGGTGCTATCTACAATAATGGTTCGAACCAAATCGCCAACATCTGCTGTTTCTCCGCCCGTGGAGTGAATTTTTACACCAAACTTGGCTAAGTCTTTTAATAATTCTTCAGTGCCATTAATGATTGCTGAAATTACCTCACCAGGAATCAAGTTTTTATTACGTCCAATGGTTGACGAAAGGGTAATATTATCTACAGCACCCACGCAAAGCAAATCATCTACATTCATAATAAGCGCGTCTTGAGCAATACCTTTCCAGACACTTATGTCGCCAGTTTCCTTCCAGTACATATAAGCAAGAGAAGACTTTGTTCCCGCTCCATCTGCGTGCATAATTAAGCAATAGTCTTCATCCCCGGTGAGATAGTCTGGCACTATTTTACAAAAGGCTTTGGGAAAAAGCCCTTTATCTACATTTTTAATAGCATTATGGACATCTTCTTTACCCGCTGAAACACCTCTCTGGGCATATCTTTTTGAAACTTCTTGACTCATATAATTGGCTTAACTCCACAAAAGTACACAATGAAAAAACGTCCCGAAAATTCGAGACGCTTTTTTTAAATTATCCTTCATTTTTATTGCCAGTCTGGCATAAAACCATCACTAATAAACAGCTCTCGCGTTCCCATATTGTCTACATCATCTATTTCGATGGTATATATATCTTTTTGGGAAATCCCGTCATTCGATGTATTTGTAAAAATTAATTGAGCTTCGTTAGGCGAGAATTTAACTTGTAAGTCGTTTGTTCCATTTGGCTTATCTCCAGAAATTTCAGTGGTTATAGCAGTTGGCACGTCGTAAACAAAAATTCTTGAATCTAAACGTCTGTAATCGGGACTTTGAAACTCCGACACATCATAGGCATACACCACTTTATTTGTTGTTACCGAAAGCTCAAGGCCACTCACAGCTCCCGGGGCATTGGTAAGGATTGTATCTAATATATTTCCAGAAAAATCTATAGTAAAAACAGATGTATTATATCCATTAATATCATTGGTTTTAAGCGCTATTACAAAATCTATTTGGTTTACGTCCATTTCAGATATTAAAGAACCATCTGTTGTTTGATACATTAACTGCAGGGCTTGACCATTGGAATCTATCCGGTATAATTTATCAAAAACCGGGAAATAAATTCTCTGACTGTTTTCGGGCCAGAAAATATCAATTTCATTAAGATTAAAACCTGCCGGTTTAATATTTAAGGTAACTTTTTCAACATCACTACCATCTCTATTCATTGTAAAAATGTCTACTTCGGCGCCGTTTGATTGTAAAAATGCTATGCGGCCAGCTGCTACATTTCTTGTAGGTCTGTAGCTATTTTTATCCGAAGGAGTTAATTGAAACTCTGTTCCATCCTGGTCTGCAGAGAAAATTACATTATTACCATTTATATTCCTAGTAAATAAAAACCTATTGTCCTCTGGTGCATTAATTACTGAAAAAGTGCCTAATGGGCTTAAAACCGGGTCATTAATTTCATCCGTCGCTGTTACTTGCCAGAAATACTGGGCTCCTAAAATAAGCGGCGAATAGGTAAAGGTAGTATCTTCAATTTCTTCAAACAATAGTACATCTTCGTTTTGATCGTTTCTTAGTTCCAAGGAATAGGTAATTGGATCGTCATCTGGATCTGTAGCACTCCACTCGAATACAGCCTCAATACTTTGTAGCTCTTCATTTTCGGCCGGGGCTATTAATTCTGGAGCTGTAGGAGGTCTATTATTTGCAGTAGAAACTTGTAGTTCGAAAACTACATTTACGGTAGCATTCGCAACAACGCTGGTAGGCTCAAAATCTGCAATGAAATCGTCTATACGCGCTTCAACAGCATAATCACCTACTGGCACATTTTCAATTAAAAACTTCCCTAGACTATCTGTAAACACTGTACTTGAAATTGGTTGTGTACGTACGCGCACATTTGGGATGGGAGTATTACTACCAGCAGCCACCACAGTACCTGCAATTGAGCCAGTATCATCTTCGCCAACTCTATCTTCATTACATGCTACCACTAGTAGCATGATTAAAAGTGTAGTTATTACATATATTAATTTATCTTTCATCTTCAACCTATTTTCTGGTGTGTTTTAGTTTTACGCTTTTCGGGCCAAAATGATAGCTCAAGCCTATTCCAACATTATAATAAAAGTCGTCTCTTCGTCCACTTTCAAGCTGGTCTATTTTATCTGAAAATACAGAGTTCCAATCTGCTTGTAGAATTAGTGAAAACCTATCTGTAAAAGCGTATTCTAATCCCGCTCCAACCTGAAGTTTGAAGAAAGCATCCCAACGTTCTAAGACTTCAGTATTCGAATCGTCTGCATAAAAAAGAACTCCTGGACCGGCATAAATAAAAGGAGACAGTTTATCATGGGCCAAAATATTATACTCCAGACTTAAACTTTCGCTAAGCCACCAGTTTTTGAAGTCTTTATTTGCATTAAATCTCATAATATTGGTCTGAAAGTTTAAACCTAATTCTGGGATTAATCGTGTTTTAAGCCCCACACCGCCAAGAAAATCTATGGCACTTGTGGTGTAATCGGCGTCAAGAAAATTAACACCTCCAACGGCACTAACCGCAAATCTATAATCATGAGCTAAATATTCTCTCTCGTAAAGGTCGGTGTTATTCTCTAGTGCTAGTTCTTTTTCATATGCTTCTACGAGTTGCTTATTTTGAGCTTCTCCAGCTTTAGTAGACCATAACTCGTCTTTAATTCCTTCTAGGATTAATAATTCTACCGCTTTCTCTATGGCCTCCTGTACTGCTAATTGTGAAGGTTCATTTTTTGTAAAACCTGTTTCCACTTCTAATAATCTTTGAAAATTAACATAGCGGAACAAACCAACATCTACTCCTTGAGAAAGAATAGTTTTGGAAGCATTTACTGTTTTTAAAACTTCCCCTGTTGACGTGGAGACAGCTCTTAAATAAACGGTAATTCTGTCTTGTCTGTACTGTGAAGAGCCACCAACACCAAAATACCGAGCACCAACTCCTCCAGTTAATAGGTTTGTATCGTAAGAGATCACACCACCTTCCAATAAAATACCAGCAAATAGCAATGGACTTAAACGCTGGGGAGGTTCGTTATCGGAAGTACGATATTCATCACGTGTTGTCCTAATAATACTCCGTTCGTTAAGTAAGTTCCCTAAATTTTCACGTTCTATAGGAGTAAACCATTTTGAATCCTCAAGAGCCTTTATTAAGATTGTAGTTGCTCCTTGAGTTACCGCAGTACTGAAAGTACTTGCGTTTTCAACACTTTTATATTGTCCTGTTTGGTCTTTAAAATTATAGACTCCAACTTCAATACGACTTTCAGGCTCTGGAAGATTTAATAATTTCCTTGTCTGTTTCGTACTCTCGGAAATTCGTGCTTCTTGTGGTGTTGTAGGCTGATTAAAATATGCTCCACAACCAATTAAAGAAAACGAAAAAAGCAATATTACTGCTATCTTTTTACAAGTCTGCATAAAAGAAAATAAGTTAGTTATTAGGAACAATAATTTGGGTTTGCTCTCCTGTTGTAATGTCTAATATATTTATAACCAATCCTTCTGTAGATTGATATACATCATACTCTAAATCTCCATCTCTGGAGGTACCTTCCTGGGGAATATCTTGATTTCCTCCAAATTGATTAAATAATTGATCATCTAGTAAACTATCAAACCCTTCTAACCCATCCAGTCCTAATTGCGAGTCCTCAAACTGATTTTGAGCATTTGCAGAGTTAAGTAACCAGGTATAATTAAATGGATCTCCACCAAATGCCGGATTTTTGGGTGTATATACAAGTTGCTGACTAAAGCAGTACGAGCTAACTCCTAAGAACAGAAAGAAAAATATATTTTTCATAATTTATAATTAATAACGTCTTACTTGGGCACCATTTTTCTCCAAATTTAAGAAATAACGCTGTACGCGTGCTATAGAATGATCTTTCATTTCAGTTAAAAAAGAAATTTGGGGTCTAATAATAAATTCAATCAAGATATCAGAACCTACGTGTATTTCAATTTTGGTATTATTACCAATGGCCAAAACTTCTTTTATTAACACTATCTCTCTTCCATTTATTTCATTGTTAAGATAGTCAATATAAAACATTTTGTAAAAATCACTTCCTAATTTCGTTTTAGTGTCTTCAATAACAATACCTCTAAGCACAACCCCATCTGCCTTTCTAAATTGTGTGTCTTGAGAATTAGATATTGTATCATCATTTCTTTCCAAAATGATTTTTGAATCACCTGCGCCGCCATCATTTAATACAATTCTATCTTTTCCTATTAAATCATCTTCCAAGTTATATATTAAAAGCAAAATGATAATCCGCTCTTTATTATTTGAATTTATTGAAGTAACTGAAAGGTTTTTTTGTTGTCCAGGGTTAAGTGTAAAGAAACCTGCCTGGCTATTTTTGGACTTGTTAGCACTATCTTTACCCCCCTTAAAAACAGTGAGAACATATCGTAAACTCTGATTTATTTCTGAGTGGTTAAGAGCTGTCCCGGTAATAGTTACTGTATTAAATTTGTCTTCTAATGCTATTTTAGCAATCACTTCATTATTATACCCCTGGGCTTGTGTACTTATTGAAACCGCGCAAAAAACCAAAAAAGTAAGAATATGTATTTTAGAAAACTTCATGGTAATTTTTTAGCGTCTATTTCTAACAAATACAGTTTGATTCTTTCCACGCATACGTATATGCATGTTTTGAGAAAGGCTGTTATCTCCAACCCAAACTAAATTTTGACGCAATCCATATTGAACTACTGTAGCTGTATGTGCTCTTGAAATAGAATTATCCAAATGAATAAAACTATTATCATATCCTGTTTGTACAATAGTATTTTGGATTTGACCAGCAATTAGTTCTTGAAAAACATTGTTACGTTGCCCAATCTGAAGCATACGGGTCTGGTTTATACTGGATACAGTATTTGTGCGTATGTTATTATTTTGACCAACTTGCTGTATTTGAATTTTACTTTTATTGCTACTGTTAGCAATATTAGTTGGATTATCAGGTAATTTTAAAAGATTTTGATTTATTACATAACGTTCAGTTTGTCCATCAATCTGGCTACTCACTGGCAACGCGCAGCATATAATAAGTAATATTGAACATAATAATTGTAAAAGTCTGTGTATCAAAATCGAATAAATTTAAATCCTTTTTATTACATAAAGGTAGTACATAAGAAAGAATTTTCCTATACACTACCTTTACTTTAACTATAAAAAATCTCCTGTAAAAAATTTACAGAGGAGTTTTTATTATAGATTGTGTTGGTTTACAACAGAACCGTTTCCAGCACCTAATTGAATTACGCTGCTAGTATGTCCAAGACCATGTTGGTGTACAAAACTATCGTTGTTAAGTCCTAACTGAAGTACAAGTGAACCATTGTTTCTACCAAATTGCTCAGTCCAGGCATCGTTACCTCTTCCAGCTTGAAGAGTTAAAGAACCATTCCCACGACCTTGTTGGTATGTTCTTGCATAGTTGTTACGTCCTAATTGTCCAACAATAGAACCATTGTTACGTCCTCTTTGATCAACATCAGCAGTGTTACCACGTCCTAATTGTCCAACAATAGAACCGTTGTTACGTCCTCTTTGGTCAACATCTGAATCGTTACCACGACCAATTTGTACAACTAAAGAACCATTGTTACGACCTCTTTGGTCAACATCAGATTCGTTATTTCTACCAACTTGCGCTACAATAGATCCATTATTACGTCCTCTTTGATCAACATCAGAATCGTTATTACGTCCTAATTGTCCAACGTAAGAACCGTTGTTTCTACCTCTTTGGTCAACTTCAGACGAATTACGCCTTCCAACTTGGCGTACTGTAGATTCGTTTCTTCTTCCTCTTTGATCTACATCAGATTCGTTACGAATACCAATTTGATCAACTTCAGAATCGTTTGCACGTCCTAATTGAAAAACATCAGATTCGTTAAGAAGTCCTGCTTGATCTACGTCAGACATGTTATTTACTCCAACTTGAAGTACATCACTGTCATTAAATTGTGCGAACATTGCTGTTCCTGCGAAAAGCGCTACTGCGCATAAAACTACTTTTTTCATAAGTAAAAATTTAAGTTAATAAAGGTTAAAAATTAATCGTAAATATTTTTTATTACTATTTAAATATCAAATAGTTAATGTTCAAAATTTCATGGTTAGACAACGTCTAAACAGCTAACTTAATAGTACAGTGGGGATTTGTTTGGGATTATCAAAAACTTGGTTTGTTACAAAAAGTTTGATAATTCAGAATTTATAAATGAGGAGATTTTTATTCCTTCTGATACTTCAAATATCATGACTTTATTTTGATTAGCAATGACTGAAAATGGATGCAAATACACTAAAAAAAAAATTGTAGGAAAATGACTATTAATGAAATTACTAAGTGCAGTCTCAAAGATATTTTAATCGATGAAATACATTTTATTTTAACATTTGAAGACTTGTTAAAATTTTGTTAAAGTGTAGAATTTCAAGTTTGTATTCGATGAAAAGTTGTATTTAATCGACGAAAAGCTACGTACATACACGTATGCTTTTGAAAAATTAAACTGAAAACGAAAATTTCCCAAATTTTAAGAACACATAAACGTTGTATCGTGATTTTACAAAAAATGAGTTTTTACACTACAAATATAGCTAAACACCTATTAATGAATACTTCCGACATAAGTAAATTTATTTTAGGCCATTTTCCCTATTCCCAATCTGGCATAAAAGCATTTTCATATAATAGTTCTCGGGTTTCCCCTGCGTCAATTTCTAATCGATACACATTACGTTGCGAAAAACCATCGTTACTTGTATTAGTAAAAATTGCAAAGGCTTCATTAGGTGCAAAAATAGGCTCTAAGTCATTGGTTCCATTGGGTTTTTCGCCCGAAACATCGGTTAATGCTGCCGTCGCGATATCATACACAAACAAACGAGCATCCAATCTTCTATATGTAGCATCCTGAAATTCAGAAACATCATAAGAATAAATCACCTTATTGTTGGTAACAGATAATGTTAATCCGCCAGCACCTCCCATAACACCAGACAGAATGGTATCTAGCAGGGTTCCGCTAAAGTCTATAGTGAAAATTGAAACATTATACCCATTAATATCGTTGGTCTTTAATGCAATAATATCGTCATTTTCACTTACATCAACTTCAGAAATCAAGGAACCGTCTGTGGTTTGATATACCAATTGCAGTCCTTGCCCATTGGTATTAATACGATACAGCTTATCGAATTGCGGGTAATAAATTTTGTCGCTATTGGCTGGCCAAGAAAAATTTAGTTCGTTTAAATTAAATCCTGTTGGCTTTATTACCGAAGTCACCTTAGTTTTATCGGTTCCATCCCTGTTCATAGTATAAATATCTACTTCTGCCCCATCTGTTTGGAGGTACGCAATTTTATTTGCCGCCACATTACGGCGTGGTCGGTAACTGTTCATCTCTTCTGAAGTAAGCTGAAACTCTGCTCCATCTTCATCTGCCGAATAAATAACATTATTTCCATGTAGGTTGCGAACAAATAAAAACCTATTGTCCACCGGCGCACTTAGCACCGAAAACGTACCCACAGGACTTAAGACCGGCTCATTTATTTCATCGGTGGCAGAAACCTGCCAAAAATACTGAGCGCCTAAGAGTACTGGTGAATATGTAAAGGTGGTATCGGTAATTTCTTCGAATACCTGTACATCGGTATTTTGATCGTTTCGTAGTTCCAACGAATAGGTAATGGGGTCTTCGTCCGGGTCTGTGGCGGTCCATTTAAAAATGGCTTCAATACTTTGCAATTCTTCATTTTCGCTAGGTGCTAATAGGTCGGGTGCCGTTGGCGGACGGTTATTTGCTGTAGAAACTTCTAGCTCGAAAACTACTTGTACTGCAGCATTGGCTACTACCGATGTAGGCTCAAAATCTGTTATATATTCATCTACCCTTGCCTCTACTGCATAATCTCCTGTAGGTACATTTTCAATTAAAAATACACCTAAACTATCTGTAAATACCGTACTACTTATAGGTTGTGTAGAAATACGCGTGTTAGGAATGGGAATATTTGTTCCTTTCGCAACTACGGTTCCTTTTATGCTTCCAGTATCGTCCTCACCTACGCGATCCTCATTACACGAAAATAAACTTAGTACAAATAGGAAACTTATTACTATATATAAATGTGTTGCTTTCATCTTGGTATTATTTTCGGTTATGTGTGAGCTTGGTTTTCCTGGAACCAAAGTGGTAATTAATACCTATCCCAATATTATAGTAAAAATCATTTCTTCTTCCCCCAATGAAATTGTCAACCTTGTCTGAAAACACACTGTTCCAATCTGCCTGTACTTTCATTGAAACGCGATTTGTAAAGGCATATTCCAACCCCGCTCCAGCCTGAAGCTTAAAGAAGGTATCCCAACGGTCTAAGTTTTCTTCGGTAGTATCGTCTACAAAAAATAACACCCCTGGACCCCCATAAAGAAACGGGGTTAACGTATCGTGCGGTAACACAATATACTCAGCCTGCAGGCTCTGGCTTAACCACCATTTTATAGTATTTGTGGTGGCATTCAGTTTAAAAACCTGTGCCTGAAACCCAAGCCCTAATTCTGGAATGATTCTATATTTATAGCCTAAGCTACCCATAAAGTCTATCACCCCTGTCGTATAATCTCCATCTATAAAAGCTACTCCCATAGATGCGCTTGCTGTATGGCGGTAGTCGTGATCTAGATATTCCCGCTCATAGAGCGTTGTAGTATTTTCAACTTCTTTCTCCAACTCATAAGCTTCTATCAATTCTTTGTCTTTTACTTCCCCTTCATCGCTAGTCCAGAGTTTGTCTTCCAAACCTTCCAAAATAAGTAGTATTACAGCCTTTTCAATAGCCTCCTGAACGGCAAGCTGCGAAGGTTCGTTTTTGGTAAAGCCTGTTTCAACTTCTAATAATCGCTGAAAGTTCACATATTTAAATAATCCAACTTCTACACCTTGAGAGAGTATGGTTTTTGAAGCATTTACAGTTCTTAACACTTCTCCAGTTGAAGTAGAAATAGCTCGTAAATACACGGTAATTCTATCTTGCCTGTATTGGGACGATGCTCCCGCACCAAAGTAACGAGCGCCAACTCCTCCCGTTAAAATATTAGAATCGTACGAAATAACCCCACCTTCTAAAAGAATCCCTGCAAATAATAAGGGTTGCAATTGTTGTGGAGCACCTTTTTGAGCAGCGCTGTATTCAACCCGGGTTGTTCTAATAATATTTCGCTCATTGAGCAAATTTGATAGATTTTCCCGTTCGATGGGACGAAACCACTTACTGTCCTCTAAGGCTTTTATTAAAATAGTAGTGGCTCCTTGGGTCACTGCCGTACTAAAAGTGCTTACGTTTTCTAAACTTTTGTATTGTCCCGTCTGGTCCTTAAAATTATAAACACCTACTACAATAGGTTTTTTTGGCTTTGGAAAATCCTCAAAACTTCGGGTGATTTTTGTTTTCTCTGAAATTCTTGCTTCCTGTGGTGTTGTAGGCTGATTAAAATAAGCACCGCAACCCGATAAAGTGAGTGTGAAAAATACAGCGGTTATTATTTTTATAAAATGCCTCATGATTACTCGTTTGGAATGACAATCTGTGACTGCTCCCCGTTCGTGATGTTTAAAATATTAATCACCAAACCTTCGGTAGATTCGTACACCTCATACTCAAGATCACCATCCCTGGTCGTACCAATCTCTGGCAGTTCCTGACCAAATTGCCCAAACTGATTTTGAAACGAATTAAAGTCACCTAAGGCATCAAAACCGCTTAACTCGTCATTAAATTGATTTTGTGCATTGGCGGAGTTTAACATCCAGGTGTAATTAAAAGGATCCCCACCAAAAGCAGGGTTTTTTGGTGTATAAACAAGCTGTTGTCCCAGGCAGTAGCCACCTGTTGCTACGAGTATAATGAATGTAAATATAGCTTTCATGGCTTCAGGTTTTTTTGTTTTGCGTTGTAGACTTTGCAGCCACTATTTGTCTAATGCCAATGTATCTTCGCTTAGTAGTTTATTGTTTTCATCATACATTCGGAGCGATATATAAAGTACATCTTTAGGACTCCTGTTTATAGATGTGGCAGAAAGTTTCTTGATTTCGTTTTGTTTCACTAAGGCGGTACCGTGCTGTCTATTATTCGATCTATTTCCACCCCTGTTTTTATTTTTTTCAACTAACAATATGTAACTAACTTTATAGCTATTTGTAGTATTGTTGATTGCTATGGCATTTATAACCACTTTATTTTCATCCCTAACGGTAGTAATTTTTGCAGTTACTGGACTTTTTTCGGTTTGTAACTTTATATCGGAAGCATGCCCGAAACTCATCAAGAATAGGATGTAGAATAAATAGCTCATCGTTGTCGTTTAAAATTTCTTACAATTATAGTTTGTTTAGCGCCTTTCATTGCAATTTTCATATTGCTTGAAAGACCATTCCCTCCTAATACCAAAAGATTTTGGTTAGTTCCTTGTTGAAAAACCGTTGTTTGCTGGTTTCTAGCAAGTTTTGGGTTAATCTGAAAAAAAGAGTTATTAGTTCCAGCTTGTACTATAGTTCCTGTATTGTTAATAGCTGCGATATTCTGATAAGAAGTGTTTTGTGAACCTATTTGAAACAAGGCAGTATTACTTTTTGCTGAAAAGATTTCAGCAGTACTTATATTGTGATTGCCTATTTGATGAATATTGACTGAATTTTTTATTTCAGTTCCTTTTCGTTGTGCTGTTGCCGAAGTGTACGTTAACAACACGAAGCTTACATAGAGGAAGAGCGGGACTAGCGTTTTCATGTGAGGTGTATTTTTATTATATGTAGTTTTACTTTAAAAGTACAGGAGTACATTTCTCGCGCTCCTGTACTTTATCTGGCTTACAAATAAATTTTAAAACAAAATTTATAGGTGAATTAATTAGTTGCTTTGCGTAACGCTTGAGCTGTTTCCAATTCCAAATTGTCCCACAACACTGTTGTGACCTAATCCGGTTTGTAAAACATCACTTGTATTTAATGCTCCCAACTGAACTACTAGAGAAGTATTAAAGAAACCTAACTGATCTACATCGGAGTCGTTAGCTAGTCCTAACTGAAATACAGTAGAACCATTACCAATTCCTAACTGGAGTACATCACTGGTGTTCGCAATACCAATTTGGTCTACATCACTACCGTTACCAATTCCAGCTTGCAATACAGTAGAACTGTTAAGGATTCCAAGCTGATCTACATCTGAACCATTTAAGATTCCAACTTGGTCTACATCACTATCGTTTGCAATACCAATTTGAGTTACACTAGATCCGTTTCCAAGTCCTAATTGATTTACGTCTGAAGTGTTAAAAGCCCCTAATTGATCTACATCGCTAGCATTGAAAGCTCCTAATTGTGTTACAGTAGAACCATTTAAAATTCCTATTTGGTCTACTTCAGAATCGTTTAACAATCCAATTTGTAATACTGTAGAGCCATTTGCAATACCCAATTGGTCTACTCGAGAGCTGTTAGCGATACCAATTTGGTCTACGTCCGATGCGTTAAAGGCACCTACCTGGTCTACATCTGAAGCGTTAAAAGCTCCTAATTGATCTACATCTGAATCATTCAGCAAACCTGTTTGGTCCACGTCTGAGTCGTTAAATAATCCAACTTGAGTTACACTACTATTGTTGAACTGTCCGAACATTACTGCTCCAATCATTAGCGCTGTTGCGCTTAAAAATACTTTTTTCATAATTTCAAAGTTTAATAATTAATATGAGGTTAAAACTGTTTTAGTGTTCTAGGAAACTTCGCTTGCAAGCATTAGAGTTATCTTTTGAACTTCTGTACAAATATCTAACAACCTGCAACAGAAAAGGCAAGGCAAACACCCCTTTTACCGCTCATAATCAACCCATTATAACCAAGTGGTTTCACCTAAAAAAGTATACAGCCCAACAATAGCTTCATTTTTAAACATTTAAAAATGAAGACCTTCGCTAGATATCAAAAAAAATGCCTCCTAAATAAGGAGGCATTTTATTACATATATAAGTAGGTATGCTTATCTCGTGAAAAGTAATTCACGGTATTTAGTTAAGGGCCAGATTTCATCATCTACCAATAACTCCAATTTATCACAGTGGTATCTGATATCTTCAAAATAAGGCTTCACTTTATCACAGTATGCAAAGGCTCTTTTTTCAGCATCATCAATTTTATTTGCCTTTTTACGCTCGTTAATCATATCGGTAATACCTTTATTAATAGTTTCAATATGATTGCTAATAGCTTCGATAAGGTTCATTTGCTCTTTGGCAAACTTCTTAAAAGAGTTTCCGTAGATATCTTTTAATCCCTGTACATTTTCAATTATAATATTTTGATATCTAATAGCTGTTGGAATTACATGATTGCGAGCAATATCTCCCAACACACGTCCTTCAATCTGAATGCGCATGGCATATTCTTCTACTTCAATCTCGTGACGGGCTTCAATCTCTACCTTGCTCATAATACCTAGATCTTCGTATAATGAAATCGTATTTTTTGAAATTTGTGCCTTCAAAGCTTCTGGTGTGGTCTTATTATTACTTAAACCACGCTTTTTAGCTTCTTTCTCCCAAGCTTCTCCATACCCATCTCCTTCAAAACGAATACGCTTTGAATCTTTAATATATCCTTTCAATACATTAAAGATAGCATCGTCTTTCTTCATCTTCTTGCCTTTAATTAATGCATCTACTTCAGTTTTAAAGTCTATTAATTGTTTAGCTACAATAGCATTAAGCACTGTCATTGGCTTCGCGCAATTGGCGGTAGATCCTACGGCTCTAAACTCAAATTTATTTCCTGTAAAGGCGAAAGGTGACGTACGGTTACGATCTGTATTGTCTAATAAAATTTCAGGAATTTTTCCAACTACATTCAATTTAAGGTCGGTTTTATCTTCTGGAGATAGTTTACCATTCTTCAATTTTTCTAGTTGATCCAATACAGCAGTTAATTGCGATCCAATAAATACTGAAATAATCGCTGGAGGTGCTTCGTTAGCACCTAATCTATGGTCGTTACTCGCACCAGCAATAGAGGCTCTCAATAATTCTTCATAATCATTTACCGCTTTAATAGTATTGATAAAGAAGGTCAAAAACTGAAGATTCTTCATAGGTGTACTACTAGGTTGCAATAAGTTAACACCAGTGCTGGTTGCCAAAGACCAGTTGTTATGCTTACCACTTCCGTTTACTCCTGCAAAAGGCTTCTCGTGGAAAAGCACTTTAAACTCGTGACGGTCTGCCACTTTTGCCATCACATCCATTAATAAGGAGTTGTGATCTACGGCCAAATTGGTTTCTTCAAAAATAGGGGCCAGCTCAAATTGGTTAGGTGCCACCTCATTGTGACGTGTTTTTACTGGAATCCCCAATAACATACACTCATTTTCCAAATCACGCATATAGTCTAACACACGTCTGGTAATAGATCCAAAATAATGATCGTCTAACTGCTGTCCTTTTGCCGAAGCATGTCCTAAGAGTGTTCTTCCTGCCAAGTTAATATCTGGACGAGAGGCAGCCAAGGCTTTATCTATTAAGAAGTATTCCTGCTCCCATCCTAAGGTTGGATTTACTTTGGTTACGCTTTTATCAAAATATTTTGCTACTGCCGTTGCAGCATGGTCAATAGACTGTAAGGCTCTTAATAATGGTGTTTTATTATCCAACGCCTCTCCTGTATAGGCTACAAAAACCGTTGGAATACATAAGGTAGTTCCATAAATAAATGCGGGAGATGTTGGATCCCAAGCTGTATAGCCACGAGCTTCAAAGGTATTTCTAATCCCACCATTTGGGAAACTAGACGCATCTGGTTCTTGTTGCACTAGTTGTCCGCCACCAAATTTTTCGATTGCACCACCATCGCTTGTGGTTTCAAAAAAGGCATCATGCTTTTCGGCAGTTGTACCTGTTAAGGGCTGAAACCAGTGTGTGTAGTGTGTGGCACCTTTGCTAATAGCCCATTCCTTCATTCCTGTTGAAATATGATCTGCAACGCTACGGTCAATTTTTGAACCGCTCACCACAGCATCTTGTACGCTTTTGTACGAATCTTTGGTTAAGTATTGACGCATCGCCGCGTTGTTAAATACGTTGGCTCCAAATACTGCCGAACGACGTTCTGCTTCTTTAACATCAATTACAGGACGATTAAACGTCTCTTTAATGGCATGAAATCTTAAGGTGGACATAGTTTTGTTCTTTTTAAGTGTTTTTTGTTTACTTATGGCGCAAAAATAACTTTTTATAACGCACACCCCCTGTTTTTTTGTGTTAAGTTATTAATAAATATGATTTTTTATAAACAGCCCCCCTTTTTTTATAGAATAATAGAAGCAAATTGAAAATTAAAAGAATATGGAATATGGACGACAGGTACTTTACTAAGGAAGGCTTTTTCTATATAACGCGCAAAGTGCTTGAATAGCTATGCTTATTTTTTTAGTAATTTTAAAACTCCTTTGAGATAACGACGACAAAAATTGTTGCTACCTAGACTTTATTATGGGATATTAATAACGAAATGTGTTATATAACAAGTTACCTGCAAGCAAAAAAGCCCTTTAAATACTGAATTAAAATATGTTGGATTTTTATTTTATTAAGGATGAACAAACAAAACCTGAATATCCAGAAATAGCAAATTTGGAGTTTGGTATCGGACTAAACTATGATACGTTTGAGAAATACATACAAAAAAGTATTATTGACTCAAGATTTGATTACTACTCGGATTTTCGTTGGAGTTTAAAATTGATTGAACAAATATTAGCTCGAATTAACAAAAATAAAATTGACTCTAATTTTTATGATTTAAAACCTGTATTGGAAAGAGCATTGGAATTAAAATGTGGACTGATTGCTTATTGCGACTGATGAGAAGCCAGCAGGTTACAACGCATACTATATAGCGGTCAAATGGTTAAGTGAATGGATTTCCTACAAATAATTGTAAATTAGCCACACGGATAATTACGTAGTGGCGGCGGCCAATATCTTCCCCCAATAAACAAACAAGTAGTTCTTAGCTTGCGATTAAATCAGACATTGTGCAATAGGTTAAATCCTTATGCACAAATTCCCCAGAATTTTCATCAAAAATTTCGCAAGTTCGAATTGGCTTCGCATATAAATGAAGTGACACCCCTCTATTCTCCGAGCAGTTTTCTAACCGATGAAACCCCATAAAATCGATCATATACGAGACATCACCAGTTTTTGACATGGTAGATTTAATAGATTTTAGTTCACCAGCTTCATTCAGGTTGAATATTGTTTCTTTAAAATTACCTTTAATAACTTTTACCCAACATTCCTCGCCTCCGTGATTGTGAATTGGTGTTTGTTGGCCTTTTTCCCAACAAAGTAGAATTAATTCAAATTTTTCGTTTTCAGCAATACAATTTCGGGTGTAAGATTCATTAGACCAGGAGTAACAGTGCTCAAAAGCGCTAGGTGGTATGTTCATAGAACAAAGAATATCATGAAACGTCGTCCTCTCTTCTTCACTAAGTGCAGTGACTAATTTGGGTAAAGATTCGCAGATTGTGTGATTATTTTCAATTGAGTTCAATTTAATTGCCATCTTGTTGCTGTTCATTTATTGTATAGATCCAAGATAAACTCACAAATAAAATTAACAATCTGTTTGATTTTTCCAACCTATCTAATTTCACAAACTTAATGGTTTCTATACTTTTTTTATCATTTTTAATACGTTTATACAGAATAATGGCAAAAAAATGCAATTATTTAAGCATTTTAAACAATCTTATAAAAAAGCAGTTCTTTGTTTTTTGAAGTATACAATTCCAAATCAAACACAAATCATACATTGTAGCTACTACGAACAATTAAGACTTCCTAATTAAAGATGCTGTGCTATCTCTTTACATCGGGATTTATTTTTTACAGGAATTATCGCGTGTAAAAAATCAAAGGCAGGAGCGACTATATGTTGGAAAGAAAAAATGAGGTTTTACTAGGTGTGTTCTAGCCATTGCAAGCATATACAATGCAAACCTTCAACAAATTTAAGACCTTGGAATAAAGTCCAAAGAGGCGCCCTTTGGTATATCTTAATTCCCTAAAAAGGCCATACTAATAAAGACACAGTAGGCCACAACGATTATAACACCTTTAATGCGGCCTATCTCAAATTTTTTAGGCAGAAACGCTAATGGAATTAATACTGCCGAAAAACCAAGCATCCACCAAATGTCATTGGTTAATACTTCCTGACTTTTCACTGCAATAGGTTGAATAATTGCTGTAATACCCAATACTGAAGCGATATTAAATATATTGGAACCAATTAAATTACCTAGTGAAATGGCTTTTTCTTTTTTAAGTGCTGCAATAACCGAAGCTGCTAATTCTGGAACACTTGTACCTATCGCAATCATAGTAACAGCAATTACACGTTCACTAATACCCAAGGCAGTTGCTAAATCTACAGCACCCGTCACCAAAAATTCGCTACCACCGTACAAAGCTACACCGCCAATAAGGAGCCAGATACCAATTTTAAAATTGCTCGCTTTAGAAAGCCCATCGTCCACACCATCGTCAATAGGTTGGCTTTTTGCGCTTCTCTTGGCCCGATTAATTAAAAGAAACAGATACACCAGTAATAAAGCCAAAAGCCCAGCACCTTCCCAAAGGTTTATATCGTTGCCGCTTTTAAGAATGAAATAGAGTACTATAGATAACAGCATCATCACTGGCCAGTTGAACTTATAAAAATCTCTGTCTATAGCCAACGGAGCTATAATGGCCGTCACCCCTAATACCAAACCAATATTGGCAATGTTGGAACCTATTACATTCCCTAAAGAGATATCACTAAATCCATTCATTGCCGCTTGGATACTCACCAACAATTCTGGCGCCGAGGTGGCAAAAGAAACCACGGTTAACCCAATGACCATTTTAGAAAGTTTCAGTTTAAAAGACAAGCCCACAGAGGCTCGCACCAAAAACTCACCTCCTACTACCAGAAGCACCAATCCTAAAAAAATAAACAGAACACTCATAGCTTTATATTAAAGAAGCGAAGATACAAATTTGAGGTACGAGCTACGAGTGACGAAGTACGAATTTTCAACAATATAAAGAGACGTGAACAATAACCAACTAAAATTTCAGTTATATAACTAGAAAAATAGTTGTTTAACTAAAAAACTCGTTGTACATTTGAAATTATGGAACAGTTAACAAACAAAGAAGAAGAAGTTATGCAAACCTTATGGAAGCTTGAAAAAGCTTTTGTAAAGGAAGTGGTAGCAGCCATACCAGGCGATAATCATTACAACACCGTTTCTACTATTGTGAGAAATTTGGAAGAAAAGGGCTATGTTTCACACCAGGCTTTTGGAAAAACACATCAGTATTTTCCTGTGGTGAGCAAGGCAGACTACACCAAAAAATTTATGAACCAAGCTACCAAACGTTATTTTGACAATAGCTACAAAAGCATGGTTTCATTTTTTGCGAAAGAAGAAAAGATAAGTGCCGAAGAACTCCGTGAGATTTTAAGTATCATCGAAAAAAAGAACTAAAATGGAATTTATCACCTACATCGCAAAATCTGCCGGGATCTTAACACTATTCTATTTGGTATATGTATTTGTGCTTCGAAAAGACACCTTCTTTACTGCTAACCGAACTTTTTTATTGATAGGAATTGCCTCCGCAATATTTCTCCCTTTTGTAACTTTTACCACCATTACTTTTGTAGCGGCACCTGTTTATGAAGTAACTGAAAATTTTTCAGAAATAGTTCCCATACAAACAACACAAGCCACGACCATAAAAGAAACTATAAATTTCTGGCAGGTTTTTACAGTTATATATTTTGTAGGCCTTGGAATTATGACGCTACGCTTTGGAATTCAATTAATGTCATTATTCAGCTTACTGCGGAAACATCCTTCAAAAACGATAAACGGCTTTCGTTTTATAGAAATTAATGACGAAATAGCACCCTTTTCATTTTTCAATTACATTGTTTTTAATCCTGAAACCCACGAGCAACACGAGCTGGAAATGATTTTACAGCATGAAAAAGTACACGCTTCCCAATGGCACAGCATAGATTTATTACTTTCAAATTTTGTGCGGGTTTTACAATGGATAAACCCTATTTCATGGCTTTATAAAAAAAGTATAGAAGCAAATTTAGAGTTTCTGGCAGACAACCAAACGGTATCCAGTGTGCCTTCAAAAACCGAATATCAACTAGCGCTACTAAAGGCTTCATCACCCTTACCAGTACCAGCGCTCACTAATAATTTTTATCATTCATTCATCAAAAAACGAATCATTATGTTAAACAAAAGTAATTCAAACAAGTACAATCAGTTAAAATTAATGTTGGTGCTACCGGCACTTGCATTATTTCTGTGGAGTTTTAATACCGAAGAGGTTATTGAATACACCACGCCACCTGCCGAAATTTCTTCAGCAGAAAATAACACACTTCCTATTAAAAAGAATGCCTTGCGTTTTTCGGCCCAAACTACTGATGCCGAATTAAATGCTCTGGAAGATTATTTTGAAACGAACCATCCTGAAAGTATGGTGAAAATTGCAGCCAGAAAAAGAGATGCCAGCGGTAATCTTATCAACTTCAGCTTTCAGACAAAATTTACGGGGAATGATCGTTTTTACACTCGTTTCGACCGTACTGCTGAGACAGTGTTTCAAGCGGTTTATATTATTGAACCTCAAAAAACTGGCGCCTTATTGATTTCAGAAATCGGAAAATATGGAATGCAATTTAAAATTACAGAAAATCATTTGCAGATACTTTCAATAGAAAATAATAATGGTACGCTAGTTTCAAAAAACGGAAAAGAAAAAGAAGCCAAAAGCAAAGAACCCATCCTAGGTAAAAATCCCTTATACATTATTAACGGGAAGGAGTATCGCAAAAAAGAGCTACCTGTAGATAAAACCATCGAGTTGGATGGAAAAATTGAGGCTTATAGCCAAAAAGAGGGCGAAGAAAAGTATGGTGCCAAAGGAGAAGACGGTGTATTATTTTTTAATGGTATTGCTACGTTTAAGAAAGTTGAAGCAACGGTTTCAGAAAAGAAGACCTTGGCGCAACCTAAAAATAATGCAAAACCTTCAGTAAAAGAAATACGCGTAAAGATTACAAAAAACACTACCACAGAAGAACTGAAGGCATATAAAAAGGAGCTGAAGCAGCATGATGTGGATTTCAATTTCAGTAACATACACTTTAATAGTAAAGGAGAAATTACTTCTATTTCTATAAAATACAGTGGTCATGGTAATAACGGCACCTATGCTGTAAACAGTGATGATGAAGAGGCCATAGAGGATTTCTACTTTTACATGGACACGAAGGAAGGAATGTCTGGGTTTGGTTCTATGAGCAGGGAGATACGCACCGACCAAAGAATGGCAATGATGGAGAGCAGAAAGGCTATGATGGAAAGCAGAAAGGAAGCCCTTAAAAATGCTTCTGAAATTAGAAAAGAGGCACTTAAAAACACCGCTGAAATTAGAAGAGAAATGCTTAACAACAGAAGGGAAGAAATGAGTGAAGTACGGTCGGAGCTTGCCGAAACCAGAAATAGATTAAGAAAAGAAAATACGGAACTGCGCAAAGCAAGTTCAAAATTAGCCAAGACTAGTTATACGGTTAATACCAATGTAAATGGGAACATTTCAGATAAAATTGTAATTACCAAGAATACCTCAAACGCAGAGCTAAAAAAAATGAAAGCTGAACTTTCAGAAAGAGGTATCGATTTTAACTACAAACGAGTAAAGCGTAATAGTAATGGTGAAATTACTGGTATAAAAGCTACATTTAACAATAGACGAGGAAGCAAGATTTCTAAAACCATCCAAACAGACGATGACGAAGCAATTGAAATGATTGTAGTAGAAATGTAATTAATAATAATATAAAGAAAATATAAAGTCTTTCGGTATTGCTGAAAGACTTTTTTATTTCAGTATTTTTAAAGGAAGAAAGCGCTGTAAAGATGAAAAAGAAATTTTTTAAGACATTAGCAAAACTAAACAAAGCTATTTTACCAAGCCTTACCAAAAAACAAGTAGATCTTGCAAAGGCCTCGAAATGGCAAATGGCTTTATTTGGCTATAAACTTTGGGTAACTAAAAATGCACTGGATTAGTACGTAAGCAAAGAACGGAGTTCATAATTTTTAAGCTTATTTGCTCCTTTTAAGAAGGATAATTCGATTAAAAAATTACACTGCACAATTTCACCACCCAATTGTTCAATCAACCTACAAGCTGCCTGTGCAGTTCCTCCTGTTGCCAAAACGTCGTCATGCAATAATACTTTATCCCCTTTTTGAATGGCATCTTCATGAATTTCTAGCGAATCCATGCCATATTCCAAGGTATAGGGTTGCTTTAATGTATTGTATGGCAATTTTCCAGGCTTTCTTATGGGTACAAATCCTGCCTTTAATTCTTTCGCTAACAAGGTTGCAAAGAAAAAACCTCTGGACTCAATCCCTACCACTTTATCTATGGGTTGCATTTCAGTAAGCCGCAACAGTTCTTCAGCACATGTTTTCATAGCTTCAGGATGTACTAAAAGCGGAGTAATATCTTTGAAAACCACTCCTGGTTTAGGATAATCTGGAATTTCACGTATGTATTTTTCTATATCGACCATCTTTTTATATTAAAACCAATCTAAATAATATGCTGTTGTTATAACAGCAATAACCAGAACAATAAGTGTAATTATAATAAATCTGGCTCCAAAAACAGTTTTCTTATTATCCTGAAAAATGAAATCACGCTCTTGTTTATTATCTGAATCTTTTACAATCTTAGTCATATCTTTAAAGTTTAACCATAAAAATAAGGTATTGGCGTGCCACAATCTACTAAGGGTATCATAAAAATACACAGAAAATGGTAAGAACAATTTGTAGAAAGATAATTGAACAGTATAAATTTTCCTCAACTAGGTTGTACAAACAAACAAAAAGAAATATATTTGCACCCGCTAACAAAGTAAATTACTTTTGAAAGCATATTCGGCCTTACCGATAGTAATCGGCACTGGCTGTGGCGCAACCAAATAGCGCATTCCGACCAGAAGTTGGAAAGGTTACAAGTTTAATTCTTGTCGAGGTCACTACCTGAATGTGGCAATAAAATGGCCTCGTGGCGCAACTGAATAGCGCACTTGATTACGGCTCAAGAGGTTACAAGTTTGAATCTTGTCGAGGTCACATAGAGCGAAAAGTCTGCACGAAAGTGCGGACTTTTTTTATTTCACAGCGGGTCAAAAGTCACAGACTTTTGTACTTGTTGGGAGATAAAAAAAGTGCATCGCTTTTTCTGCGATGTGTACTTTGCATTATAAAACGGGAGCTCAAAAGAAAGCTAATTTTATAAAAATCATAACACTGAGGAATTACGTTCCCTGAAGTCTTCCAAAAAAGATAGTAAACAAAGTTTTCTTCAAACAACATTAGTGTCCGAATTTTCTTTCTCTACAATAAACTAAAAATTTGTAAATTAGTCACAATCAGATTATTAAAACAAAACAATCATACAACTAACTAATACATTCCGTTTAGTTTCAATTTAAAATCTAACCAACATGAGAAGAATTACACATATATTAATGATTAGCTGTGCAATGACAGCCTTACTTCTAGTGATTTCTTGCAAATCTTCAGACACTAAAGAGAAGGTTGAAGACAATTCGGTTACTATAAGGATTAGGAGTATGAGCAATTTAAAAATTCAGAATTCTCAAGCTACAATTGTTTTGTATGGTTATGATACATCTGCGACAGACAGTAAAGCCTCTGTAATTGCAAGAAAAACGGTCTCAATAACCAAAATCCCTTTAGATATCACTATGGAAATTCCAAAGAAACCAGAATCTATGATTACACCCGCCCCCGTTACGGCCTCGTATTATCTCGATATTTTTTGCGACTCTAATGAAAACACACTTAGAGACACTGGAGATTTAATTTTAGATAACGAAAAGGGTTTCCCCACGGTAGCTATTGACAAGGACGAGACGCAGGTTTTTTTCATCAAGGCTATAAAGTAAAAAGTGTATTTTACCCTACATAAAATGCCACTACACCCTAGCTGTGGGCATTTTTAATTAATTATTTTATAAGTTAAATAATTTCAGCAGAAAGCCCAGCGTCCAGAAGCATACCGCACCGTGGTTTTAGCTCGGTATAATCCCCTGTTTTTACGGTACATTTTCCTTTATAGTGAACAATTATAGAACATTGTTCGGCTTGTTCTGGGGTATGTTCGCAGGCATACATTAGGGTGTCGATAACGTGATCGAAGGTGTTTACATCATCATTATACAATACAATTTCGTTTTGTTTTTGTACGTCTTCAGCGAGTAAAAGATCTTCTAACTGTTTTTCTTGAGTGCTCATAGTTGTACTAATTTACAAATTTTGCGGCTATCCAGTTGTTTTTTTCTTTATTCTGAACGAAAGTAAGCCCTAAATTATTGCAACATTCTGTAATCATTGGCAAATCCTCTTTATAAAATCCGCTTAAAAAAAAATCACCTCCTTTTTTCAATACTGAAACATAGATTGCCATATCTTCTAATAAAATGTTACGGTTAATGTTGGCAATAACAATATCATATTTTTGCTCGGTTGGGATTACTTCAGCTCCTCCAAGAATTGTTTTGGTATATGCACAATTATTACGCTGTAAATTTTCGGTACTATTCTCTACGCACCATTCATCAATATCGATGGCATCTAGGCTTGTGGCACCTTTCATTTCGGCAAGGATAGCTAAAACCGCAGTCCCACACCCCATATCTAAAACTCTTTTATCATTACAATTGGTTTCCAAAATGTGTTGCAACATCATAAAAGTAGTTTCGTGATGCCCTGTACCAAAACTCATCTTTGGCTCAATTACAATTTCGTATTTTACATTAAAGGATTCGTGAAATGGCGCTCTAACGGCACATGCATCTGCTACTACAATGGGATTAAAATTTTTCTCCCACTCCTCGTTCCAGTTTACCTGTGCTATTTCTGTTTGCTGAAATGTAATTTCAAACTCAGTCGATTTCAGAATATACAAATCCTCGAGAATACTTTCATGCCACTCCCCTTTTTGAATATACGCTTGGACCCCTTCTTCGTTTTCAACAAAGCTTTCAAATCCTGCTTGGCCCAATTCGGCAATAAGGATTTCTGTACCAGGTTGGGGTGGCTTTACTTTAAAATCGTATTCTATATAGGTTGTCATAAATTTTTTATGTAAAAATTACGCGAATGCATTTATAATTGCCATAAAATCTTCAGCTTTTAAGGCTGCACCACCAATAAGACCACCATCTACATCTTTTTTTGCGAAGATTTCCTGAGCATTGGCTGGCTTTACACTTCCGCCGTATAAAATTGAAACTTCTCTTGCAATCGATTTCGTATACTGTTTAGCAACCGTTTCTCTAATGTATTTATGCATTTCCTGTGCTTGTTTCGGACTTGCAGTTTCGCCTGTGCCAATAGCCCAGACGGGTTCGTAGGCAATCATTATTTGGCTCCAGCTGTCTTCAGAAACATGAAACAATCCGTTTTCTAATTGACGATGGATTATTTCAAAATGGTCTCCACTTTCTCTATCACTAAGCTCTTCGCCAATGCAAAATATTAGTTGCATTTTGTTTTCAAGCGCTGTATTTACTTTTTCGGCTAAAAGACTATCTGTTTCATTAAAAAATGCACGTCGTTCGCTATGACCAATAATCACTGTTTTTACACCTACACTTTTAAGCATATTTGCTGAAACTTCGCCCGTAAAAGCTCCTTTTTCTGATTGATGCATGTTTTGAGCAATCACCTCTATAGGATGTTCTCTGGTCGACTCGAAAGCCTTGTACAAATTGGTAAACGAAGGCGCTACCATGACCGTAACATCTTCAGGAATTACTTGCTTTTTTAAGTCATTCAGCAAAATTTCAGTTTCAGAAAGATCGTTATTCATCTTCCAATTTCCGGCTACTATTTTTTTTGGCATATTTTAAAGTTTCTAGTTTCAGGCTTCAAATTCATTGTTAAAATTCATACATGCCTAAAATGGGTTTTCTTATTTACTTTTTAATACATCACTACGTACTAATTTATAGATTCACTAAGTCTGGCAACCACAAACCAATTAACTATTTCACAAATTAACCAATTCACTGCTTACTAATTTTAGGATCCAGCCATCCGTAAATCACATCTACAAAGATATTGATTATGATGAACAACGTGGCTATTACAAGTACAGCTCCCATAATTATTGGGAGATCCAGGGTGTTAAGCGCATCTACAATTTCTTTTCCTAAACCGTTCCATCCAAAAATATATTCTACAAAAACGGCTCCTGCAAGCATAGAGGCAAACCAACCCGAAATAGCCGTAACCACTGGATTGAGAGAGTTCTTAAGTGCATGACGTTTTATAATAGTCCAAAATGAGAGTCCTTTTGCTTTCGCTGTACGTATATAATCTTGATGTAACACTTCCAGCAAGGAGTTGCGCATGAGTTGTGTAACCACGGCAAGTGGTCTAATTCCTAACACGATGGCGGGAAGGATTAAATTTTTCCATTGAATGTAGCTACCTTCTCCAAAATCGTCCACTTCATACAAACTGCCCGTCATATTTAGATGGGTGTATTCATGCAGTACATATCCAAACAGCCAGGCAAAAATAATAGCGCTGAAAAACGACGGTACACTCATCCCAAACGTACTCACTACTTGTATTAATTTATCTATCCAACCATCTCGAAACAACACCGAAACTACCCCCAATAAAACCCCTAAAATCATTGCGATAATAATAGCTGAAACTGCCAACACAAACGTATTGGGTAATGTTTCTGCAATTACAGCGCTTACTTGTTTCCCGTTTTTCTGAAAAGATTCTCGAAGATAGGGCCATTTTAAAACAACATCAGTTTCGGCGATGGTAAAAAGCTGGGTTGCTGTATATTTTTCAGCTGAAAGAAATGTATAATCGTCTGGATGTGTACTGTGAAAGGAGAAAGGCGCTAAATCGTTTATATAATACACATACTGAAGTGACACTGGCTTATCGAAACCATATTTCTTCTTAACGATAGCCAATTGTGCTGCATTCTCGTTTTGCCCCAACATCATTCGTGCGGGATCGCCCGGGAGTATGGTAAACAATAAAAAAACTACAGTAACTACTCCAAATAAGGTGAGTAGCGCATAGCCAATTTTTTTGAGAATATATCCTAGCAAATTATTGGATTGAATCTGTTTGAATCGCTGTACTATCCTGAACTTTTTCTATAAGTACTTCTTCCAGCTTTGGTTTTGGAGGAAGTTGTTTTAGCTTTAAATTTAGCGCATCATTCCAGTGTAATTTTTGGGTGATGGTACCGCGTTGCCATTCTAAAACTCCAGGGTTACTACGTACAATTGTTTTTAGAGTTGTTTCGTCACAGAAATAAAACTCAAAATTAAGTCCTTGTGCGTCTACTAATTGTTGTGTTTTTTCGGGGCTTGATGCCGAAAGACCAATAACTTGATAATTATTTGCTACAGCTTTATTGGTAATTTCTTTAATGTTAGCATAGCCCTCCATTTCGGTAAGCTGTAGGTTATAGGCTATTACCACGATTAAATTTTCGGCTTCTAAAAACTGTGTTGTATAATCTTCTCCATCTTTTTCAATGCTAAAATCGTGCACAGGTGGTTCGTAGCCTTTTTGTAACTCGGTTGTTTCTACACTAACAAATTCGCCTTCTTGCTGCGGATAATCACCATTGGTTGTAATTACTTTTTCTTCACCGTTCACATTAAAAAGCCAATTATATTCGAAAACAGGTTTTGGGGCACCTTCGGGCACTTCCATTCCTTCTTGTATGTTTGCCCCTATTTTATAAGCTCTAAAATCTATCCACGGTAAATGCTGTAAGACAAAATAAGCAAACGCCATACTTGCCACAAATGAAGCGAAAACTACAATACTACGTGTCCCTTTTGTAAAGAATGGCTGTATGTGTTTTCTTCCGAAGAACAGCACTAAAATCATTATGCTTAAGACTACATCTTTCCAAAAGCTTTCCCACGGAGTTAGTTTTAAGGCATCTCCAAAGCAACCACAATCTGTTACTTTGTTGAAATATGCCGAGTAGAATGTTAAGAAAGTAAAGAACACTATCATTAATAAAAGGCTCCACAGCGTAAACTTCTTAGCATATCCCAGAATGAGCATGATTCCTAAGAGCACTTCAAAAATCACCACAAAAAGGGCAATAACGAGCGCGTAGGGCACTAAAAACTCCAGATTAAGTACGTCTGGCGCAAAGTAATCTTTTAGTTTAAACGAAAAACCTACGGGATCGTTCAGTTTTATAAATCCGCTAATGATAAAAAATATTCCAACGAATATTCTAAGAAAGCCTACGATGTATTTCATTACTTTAAAGTTTTGTTTTAATAAATCCCCCTTGAGGAGGCATGGGCAGTGTTTTTTGATAATTTAAAAAAACAACTGGACGTACACCCCTATAATTCCCTCAAGGGGATACACTTGTGTTATTTTCCTAAATGAATTAGCGCAAAAACTGCATAATTAATCATATCCTGGTAATTTGCATCAATCCCTTCACTTACTAATGTTTTACCCTGGTTGTCTTCAATTTGTTTTACACGCAATAGTTTTTGCAAGATTAAATCTGTTAAGCTACTTACGCGCATATCGCGCCATGCCTCTCCGTAATCATGATTTTTATCTAGCATTAACTGTTTAGTTTCAGCAATTTTTTCGTCGTATAATTGGGTGGCTTCTTCTAAAGACAAGTCGGGTTGCTCTACCACGCCTTTTTCTAATTGAACAAGTGCCATAATACAGTAATTAATAATTCCTATAAACTCGCTTTCCTGGCCTTCGCTTACTTTTTGTTCTTTGTTTTGTTGTAAGCCTCGAATGCGCTGTGCTTTAATAAAAATCTGATCTGTTAAGGACGGTAAACGCAAGATACGCCAGGCGCTACCGTAATCTTTCATCTTGTTCATAAACAATGCGCGGCAGGTTTCAATTACGTCATTATATTGTTCTGAAGTTTCAACCATAGTGTTCGATAGAATTTCCGTAAATTTCGCTTAAATATCTCAAAATAGAAAATTGTACACGCTTAATTGTAACCACCAACTTGTAGATCTTACCGTCCCTAAAATAATGGGGATTATTAATGTGACGCCAGATTCGTTTTATGACGGTGGCAGAACGACGATACTACGTGATATTATTGCCCAAGCTGAAAAAATGGTGCGAGACGGCGCTACTTTTCTCGACATTGGCGGGTATAGCTCTCGACCCGGCGCAACTGAAGTTTCAGAAACTGAAGAACTGGAGCGCGTTCTTCCTGTAATGGAAGCCTTAGTAAAGGAATTCCCCGATACTTTTCTATCTGTAGACACCTTCAGAAGTGCTATTGCTAGAAAAGCGATAGAAGCTGGAGCAGCTCTCGTAAACGATATTAGTGGCGGAATGCTAGATGAAAACATGTTGCCAACAGTTGCAAAACTGAAGGTTCCGTACGTACTAATGCATATGAAGGGTTCGCCAACAACAATGAGCTCCCAAGCTGCATATAAAAATGTAACTAAAGAGGTTTTGTATTATTTTTCAGAACGTATTGCGCTAGCTAGAAAGGCAGGCATTCATGATATTATTGTAGATCCAGGTTTCGGATTTGCCAAAACACAAGAACATAATTTTGAAATTCTACAACATTTTGAACTTCTTAAAACACTGGATGTTCCAGTCTTAGCAGGAATTTCTCGAAAATCACTTATTTACAAAACATTAAAAACAACAGCAGAAGAAGCCCTCAATGGAACCACAGTTTTAAATTCACTTGTGCTGCAGAAAGGAGCTAATATTTTACGGGTTCACGATGTAAAAGAGGCTAAAGAATGTGTTACGCTCTTACAATCTGTTTGTAATACAGACTAATTTTATACCTTTAAACCACCAAAAAACAGCCATTGGATTTTTTCGAGATCATTAGAATTATTGATATAATAGACATTGTGCTCGTAGCATTCTTAATGTACTACCTCTATAAGTTAGTGCGGGGTACTGTTGCTATTAATATTTTTGTTGGAATTGTAATTGTATATGCTATTTGGAGGCTTACCGAAATACTCCAAATGCAATTGCTAAGTAAAATATTAGGTGGTTTTTTAGGCGTAGGGATGTTTGCTCTTATTGTAGTATTTCAGCAAGAGATCCGAAAATTTTTATTAATGTTGGGCTCTACCAACTTTGCAGCTCGAAAAAAAATGTTGCAAAAATTCAACTTATTTTCTTCAGAAAAAACAAATACTACCAATGTTGAAAGTATCATCACTGCTTGCCATAATATGAGTAAAACCAATACGGGAGCTCTTATTGTAATTAAAAGAAATAACAGTCTCGATTTTGTGAAAGACTCTGGAGACTCTATGAACATTGAATTAAATCACCCTATTATTGAAAGTGTCTTTTACAAAAACAGCCCGTTACACGATGGCGCTATGATTATTGAAGAAAACACAATTTCAGCAACTAGAGTGATCCTACCTGTAAGTAATGACAGACGTATTCCGCAACGTTTTGGATTGCGTCATAGAGCTGCAGTGGGAATTACGGAAAAAACAGATGCGCTTTGCATTGTAGTAAGTGAAGAAAACGGACAAATTTCATATCTAAAAGAAGGGGATTTTGTACTTTTTGAAGAATTAGAAGACCTTAAGAAACAACTAACACAGGATTTAAATTAGGTTATGAAGTGCAAAAATTGCCAAGAACACCTCCGAGATACTGACCAATACTGCAATGTTTGTGGCGCTAAAGTGATACACAATAGACTAACGTTAAAAAATGCGTTTGAAGAATTTCAAGACAGATTTTTAAATGTAGATAACACCTTTTTTAAAACGTATCTCCATCTTTTTACTAAACCCTTAGCGGTTATCGATGGATATATTAACGGAACTAGAAAAAGATATATAAATGTGTTCAGCTATTTTGCTATTGCATTAACACTTACCGGGTTTCAACTATTTTTTGTTAGAAAATTTTATCCTGAAGCCTTAGCACTACCCTTTGGAGTAGGCGAAAATTTGCCCGAAAGTTATGATAATATGGATTGGATATATGATTATATGTCAATAATCACACTAATTAACCTTCCTATTTATGCTTTGGTGAGTAAACTTACATTTATTGGAGCAAAAAAATATAATTATACAGAACACTTGATTAGTATGACGTATATTTTTTCTCAATATTCTATAACTTCATTTCCAATTATTTTTATATCGGTAATAGCGGGTGCAAATTATTATCAGATTGGGTATATTATCTTCATACCATTATTTTTCTATACAGCGTATGTTTTTAGTAAATTATACAAATTAACCTGGAGCCAAATAGTATTGAGATTATTTAGCTTTGGTGTTGTACTCTTTGTGTTTGTAATACTACTTACAATACTTCAACTTATAGTGCTGTTTACAACTGGCGGACTAGAAAAGGTTATCGAAGCTGAGCGAGCCAAACGAGACATAAGCTATATAGCTTCATCAATCATAAACTGGACTTCGTAGAGGTTTTTGTAATAGCCATCTGGACGTTCCAGCAATTCTTGATGGGTTCCAGATTCTACAATTTTACCTGCATCCATCACTAAAATTTTATCGGCTTTCTTTATGGTTGCCAATCGGTGAGCAATTACAATGGAGGTGCGACCTTCCGTAACTTTATCGGTGGCTTTTTGAATCATTTCTTCAGAATAAGAATCTACCGAAGACGTGGCTTCATCAAGAATTAAAATGCTTGGATCGCTTACATACGCACGTAAAAAAGCAATTAACTGCCGTTGTCCCGAAGAAAGCATGGTTCCGCGTTCTTTTACATTGTAATGATAGCCATTAGGTAGTGAAGTAATAAACCGATGCACCCCAATTTCTTTGGCTGCTGCAATTACTTCTTCTTCTGAAATAGAAGTATCATTAAGCGTGATGTTATTTAAAATAGTGTCAGCAAATAAGAACACATCTTGTAACACCACTGCAATTTGATTTCGAAGTGATCCCAAAGTGTATTCTTTTATATCGTTTCTATCTACCAGAATACGCCCGCTATTAATTTCATAAAAACGGTTCAGTAAATTGATAATGGTAGATTTACCAGCGCCGGTTGCTCCAACAATAGCGATGGTTTGCCCAGGGAACACTTCAAACGAAATATCCTTTATCACCTCTTCATTTTCGTTATATCCAAACCGCACATTCTCGAAAGTAATAGCACCTTTGGCACTTTCTAATTCCAAAACACCGTTGTTATCAATATGCGATTTGGTATCTAAAATTCCGAAGACACGGTTGGCAGCTACCATTCCCATTTGTAGCGTGTTAAATTTATCGGCTATCTGTCGTAACGGTCTAAACAACATTTGAGAATACTGAATAAATGCAGTAACAATACCCAGCGTAATTATCCCACCTTCTGCAGCATTTAATCCGCCATACCAAACTACAAGACCAATAGCGATACTTGAGGCCATTTCGGCAATTGGAAAAAAGATGGAATTGTACCAAACCGTTTTTATCCAGGCCTTTTTATGTTTTTCGTTTATTTCTTTAAATTGTTTGTATTCGGTTTTTTCGCGGGTAAATATTTGCACTATTTTCATACCCGTTATACGTTCTTGTACAAATGAATTTAGGTTGGCAACCTGATTTCTAACATCTTCAAAGGCAACCTTCATAGCACGTTGAAACACACGTGTAGCGTACAAAATAAGAGGTAAAATAGCAAAGACCAATAGTGCCAGTCTCCAACTTTTAAATAGCATAATTCCAGCGATGGCTCCCATTTTAAGCAAATCGCTAATAATCATAAACAATCCCTGACTGAAGATAGAAGAAATAGTTTCAATATCGTTTACAGCTCTTGTGGTTAAACGACCTACAGCACTTTTATCGAAATATTTCATTTTAAAACTAGTCATTAATTTGAATAGTTTTACGCGTATATCCTTAATCACGTTTTGTCCTAACCAGTTGGCAAAATAAATAAACGAAAACTGAAAAAGCACCTCCAAAATAAGCACTCCTAACATCAACATTAGGTAATACTGAAGCAGCGGCAAATCTTTATTGAACATTGCCTCATCTATTGCTAATTGCAATAAATGCGGACTTAAAACCGCCAACACAGACATAGCGATGGCTGCAAAAGCGACAAAATAGAAAGTACCGCGATATTTATTGGTAAATGCCAACAACCTCTTAAATAGTCTAAAATCGAATGCCTTTCCTGATTCTTTGGCCATATATCTTTTTCTAATCCAACTGTTTATGAATTCGCAAAAATAGTAGGTGGATAGCAAACTTTTGTAAGGTACAATCCGTGTCCAGGAACCGATGCTCCTGCGTTACTCCTATCTTTACTTTTAATAATTTGATGTACTTCATCCAAGGTAAGTTTTCCATAACCTACATCAAGCAATGTGCCTACAACAGCACGTACCATATTCCGTAAAAAACGATTTGCTGTAATGGTAAATTTCAATTGAACTCCCTCTTGTTCCCAAACTGCTTTTGTTACGTCGCAAAGGTAGGTTTTTACATCTGTGTTGCTTCGCGAAAAGCATTGAAAATCGCTATATTGTAATAAAATTTCTGCAGCTTTATTCATTGCCATAACATCTGGAACCAAATTGATTTGATATGCCAATTTTTGCAAAAACGGATCTTTTCGTAACGAAATCACATATTCATACTCACGGGAAGTAGCGTGAAATCTAGCATGAGCTTCGTCTGTAACACGAATAATATTGTGTATTGAAATATCTTTTGGAAGAAAAGAGTTTAGTTTATAGACTAGTTTTTCGGCTGCAATTATTTCATCAAAATCGAAGTGCGCGAACAATTGTCTGGCGTGTACCCCAGCATCTGTCCTACCAGCACCTACCACCTTAATTTCTTTTCTAAAAAATGTAGAAAGCGTTTTTTCTAAAACCTCTTGCACACTAATTGCATTTGGCTGTGTTTGCCAGCCGTGGTAATTGGTTCCGTTGTAAGCAAGTTCAATGAAATAACGCAAAAATGAAGTTTTAAAATTTCAGTAAAAATACGAAATGATTGAGGATTGGTGATTATTGATTGTTGAAATGAAAAGTAGAAAATAAAAAAACGAAAATACAGCGATGCAACTAGGCAGCCTATTTACCACTCACCAATGAACTAAATAACCACCTTTACCTTTATATTTGCTGAAAAACTACCCCCTTTGACTAAAATCCTTCTTCTTAGCGATACCCATAGCCATCTAGACGATACTATTTTAAAATATGTGAAGCAAGCCGATGAAGTTTGGCATGCTGGCGATATTGGAGATTTAAAGGTAACCGATACGATACAAAAACTAAAACCACTTCGTGCGGTTTACGGAAATATAGATAGTACCGAGGCACGAAGCGAGTTTCCTTTAGACCATCGTTTTACATCTGAAGAAGTTTCGGTGTGGATAACACATATTGGCGGATATCCGGGGAGATATAATCCACGTATTCGTGAAGAATTAAAACTGAATCCCCCTCGCCTCTTTATAACTGGACATTCGCACATTCTAAAAGTAATGCCCGATAAAAAATTAAACTTATTACACATGAATCCTGGTGCAGTTGGGACCCATGGGTTTCATAAAGTACGGACCATGCTTCGATTTGAAATTGATAAAAGGGAGATAAAAAACCTGGAAGTAATTGAAATTCCCAGATAAAAAAAACCCTTGAAGATGGCATTCTTCAAGGGTCTTGCACTAATAATACTAAGCTATAGTTTATCGTAAACGATCTACAGATTTTACGAGATCTTCATCCTTTTTGATGGCCTTATTGGCCAACACTAAAAAAACGATAGAAATGATAGGAAGTAACACCCCAATACCTTTCTCAGAAACCAATGTTTCTCCAGATACTTTTAGTGATCTGTATACGAAAACTCCCAGTAATACAAAGTTTGATATAATGTTTAAACGGTTCATCACAAATTGGAATTGCCGTTTCTTAAAACTCAATATTGATATAATTGCCAAAGCTATGGAACTAAAAATAAGTCCAAAAACTAAGATTTCATCTCTTGCGATAACTGTGTTACCTGCTTCATCTATAATAGCTGGAAACCAAATATACAAGCCCCCCATTACTAGAGCAGAGATGATTATATATATAGTTTGTATGCGTTGTAACATAGCGTACGGGCTTTAGCTAAAGCAAAAATAAGGTTTCTTTTTGAAAGATTTAACCCTTCAATTTAAAATATTATTGTATCATTGTAACATCAATTCGTAACCACCTCAATAAAGGTTACTTAGTCTTCGATATATTTTTCAATAAAAAAGTATCTTCTTAACGATAACGATTTTTACAATCAAATAAACATTATCCCTTACATACATGTTAGAAATTTCAGAATTAAAAACTAAAAAGCTACCTGAGCTTCAGGAATTGGCTAAAACTTTAAAAGTGCCAAAATACAGAAGTCTTAAAAAATTAGATTTAGTATACCAAATACTAGATTATCAAGCTGCCAATCCAAGTGCAGTAAAAGCTGTTGTCACTGAAGAAAAAGCCGCTCCTGCTGCTACTTCAACACCAACACCTGCTAAAAAAACGGAATCGGAGCCTTCAGAAAAAAAGGCACCACAAAAGCGTGCTCCCAGAAGCGACAATCGCAATCAGAATTCTTCAGATAACAAAAGACCTGCCGCGCAAAAAACAAATACACGCAAAGACCCTAAGAAAGAGTCTACACCATCAAATTCTGACCAAAAGCAGCAGTCCAATACCGACCAGAAACAACAGTCGAATACTGATAAAAAGGAGAAGTCTACAAAAAATGACAATCGCCAAAGAAATCAGAAAGACAACAACAAAAATAACAAGAACGATAACCGAAATAACAATCGCTCTAACAACAACCATAACAAAAATAACGGTAACAAAGACACGCGTAACCGCTACAAAGAACCCGATTATGAGTTTGACGGGATTATTGAAAGTGAAGGTGTTCTGGATATTATGCAAGATGGCTATGGCTTTTTGCGTTCTAGCGACTACAATTACCTTTCTTCTCCAGACGATATTTACGTATCGCAATCACAAATTCGTTTATTTGGGTTAAAATCTGGAGATACTGTTTTAGGAGAGGTACGCCCCCCAAAAGAAGGAGAGAAATATTTCCCTCTTATAAAGGTGAATAAAATAAATGGTCTAAGCCCTAATGTGGTTAGAGATCGTATTTCTTTTGAACACTTAACACCGCTTTTTCCTCAAGAGAAATTTAACTTAGCCGATAAGCAAAGTACTATTTCTACTAGAATTATAGATCTTTTTGCTCCTATTGGAAAAGGACAACGTGGTATGATTGTTTCTCAACCAAAAACGGGTAAAACCATGTTACTTAAGGATATTGCAAATGCAATTGCTGCTAATCATCCTGAAGTTTACCAAATGATTTTACTTATAGACGAACGTCCCGAAGAGGTTACAGATATGCAACGCAACGTAAGTGGTGAAGTTATCGCATCAACTTTTGACAAAGAGCCTTCAGAGCACGTTCGTATTGCTAATCTAGTTATAGACAAAGCAAAACGACTTGTAGAGTGTGGACACGACGTTGTTATTTTATTGGACTCAATTACACGTTTAGCGCGTGCATACAACACGGTACAACCTGCTAGTGGTAAAATTTTATCGGGTGGTGTAGATGCAAATGCATTAAACAAACCTAAACGATTCTTTGGTGCTGCCCGTAATATCGAAAATGGGGGATCTTTAAGTATTATCGCGACCGCTTTAACAGAGACCGGTTCTAAAATGGACGAGGTTATCTTTGAAGAGTTTAAAGGTACAGGTAACATGGAATTACAATTAGATAGAAAAATATCTAACCGTCGTATTTTCCCAGCTATTGATCTTACTTCATCAAGTACACGTAGAGACGATTTACTATTAGATGAAAAGACAATACAACGTATGTGGGTAATGCGTAAATACCTTGCCGATATGAACCCTGTAGAGGCAATGGAATTTATAAACGACCGCTTTAGACAAACTAAAAATAACGAAGAGTTTCTTATTTCAATGAATGGTTAAGAACTCTGTTTTTTAAATCTTAAAAATCCTACTAATCGTTAGTAGGATTTTTTAGTTACCCATATCCCATCTGAAAAACTAAAGCACTATACCAGTTTATATAGTAATCCTTAGATCACTAAAATAAGTGATTTAGTGTATTGCTGAAGGTTCCTCACGAAACACATAAACCATATTCCTATAGTTTATAACCAGCATTCTTTCATCTCAGTAAAGGGGCTATACAAACTACAATCAACCATTGGATTGATTTATATATATTATTAGAAACCCGTTGTACATAATATCTTATTCATCGATTTTTATCTTAACTCTAGAAACGAATATCAATTAGTATTGAAAAAAAATAGGCTAAGTTTAGGGTATTTATATCACAATGTATTAACACACCAATCATTAAGCCTAATTTATTTTACGAAGTTGTTCTTCTGAGTTTTTAAAACACAAGCACCTACTTAATTGTGCTCAACCAAAACGATTGCACATACAAATAAGCGCATAAAAAAAGCTCCACAAATGTGGAGCTTTCTTAGAAATAGAATATATCTATTTACTATACCTTATCTTTTTACAATCTTCTCAGTTACAGTACCTCTATCCGTTTGGATGTTTAAGATATAAACTCCTCTTGCAAGGTTAGAAGTGTTGATAGTACCGTTAGATAGTCTAAGACCAGTGTCTTTTCCTAATACATCAAACAAAGATGCAGTTTTAACAGTAACATTAGCTGGAATGTTAACGTTTAATACATCTGTAGTAGGGTTAGGGAAGATAGAAACTAAAGAAGAAAGATTATCGTTAACTCCCATAATTACTTGCTCTTCACCTTCAACTGTAAATACTAAACCGTCCCAAAGAATTCCTAAAGTAGCAAAATCTGTCCAAGTAGTAAATCCACCAGCAAAGTTGTCATCAACATCAATTAATAAAGCGCTAGCTTCTCCACCTGCTTGCTCAGTTCCTTGACTCCAGTTCCAACGAGCATCTCCATCAAAATCTGGAATGTCAATACTTGGAGCAGCAACTAACCAGTAGTTACCAGCTGGTAAAACCAACTCACCACCATTAGCCATAGTAATATCTACTACAAAAGAAACATCACCAGGTGTGTAATCTGCAGTTAACGCAGCATCTCCAGGAGCTAATTCGATAGCTTCAAAAACACCGTCTCCAGCGTTACTTGGGTCACCTGCTGGTAAACCAAATGCATCTTCATATATGTATAAGCTAAAACCTGTCATATCTGCTTCTAGGTTTGCGTTGTTATTAAATCCGCTTACTCTTATTTGATCAATTCTGTTAGATGTAGTTAAAACAAAATCATCTGCAGCAAAAACTCCAGAAGGAACATTATTGATACAAGAAACGATACCACCAGTATCTTCTCTAGGCTGATCCCATAATACAGCTTCACTACTTACAGTAGAAGAAGAAGGGGCATCCGAAACAGCGTCAAAACTTTGTGCGAAACCTGCAAAACCTACAAGGGCCGCCGCTAAAAATGTAATTTTTTTCATAATAATTATGTATTTAAAGTTTAATATTGAACAACAAATATAAACAACCATTTTAATTTACAATACAATTTCTTAAGTTTATGTAGAATTTTTATGCTAAAAACATGTTAAAACCGTACTCTCTACTCATTTTCTTCTCAATTTTTCTCCTAGCAAGCTGTTCAAAAAATACATCGACAGCTGACTTTAATTTTGAAACTCGTTTCGAAACTTCAGGCGGTTTGGAAACAGCCACCTATGACGAAGTGATTTCATTTTACAAAAAATTATCCGAAGCACATAATTCCATTGCGGTTTACGACATGCAAAAAACAGATAGCGGAGAACCATTGCACCTAGTTACCTTTAATCCCAATCGCACGTTCGAATCAGAATTTTCTAAAAACGACAAAAAAAGTATGCTACTTGTTAACAACGGTATTCATCCAGGCGAAAGCGACGGTATTGATGCCAGTATGCTTTTATTACGGGATTTAGCTGAAGGAACCATTAACGCTCCAGAAAACACCATTATCGCAGTGATACCTATATATAATGTAGGTGGTGCTTTGCACCGAAATGCGCACTCAAGAACCAATCAAAACGGCCCAAAGGAATACGGTTTTAGAGGTAATGCGCGTAACTACGACTTAAATAGAGACTTTATAAAAGCAGATACAAAAAATGCAAAAGCATTTGCTAACATCTTCAGAATTGTAAAACCAGATTATTTTATAGACAATCATGTAAGCAATGGTGCAGACTACCAATATACCCTTACCCATTTATTTACACAACACAATAAGTTAGGCGGTAAATTAGGCGAATATGTAAACAATTCCTTTATGCCCAAATTAGAAGATAGCCTTCAAAAAAATAAATGGGATATTACTCCGTATGTAAATGTATTTAACCAGTCTCCAGAGGTTGGCTTTACGCAGTTTATGGATTCTCCAAGATATTCTACCGGATATACCACACTGTACGGCACCGTAGGTATGATGGTTGAAACACATATGCTAAAACCGTACAAACAAAGAGTTGAAGGCACCTACGCGCTGATGAAACAATTTATAAAAATTGCCGATGAAGATACCGAGCTTGTAAAAAATTTAAAAAAGGTAGATCGTGAATTATATAAAACCGGCAAAACCTACCCCATACAATGGCAACTGGATAGCAGCAAAACAACCACATTACACTTTAAAGGCTACGAAGCTTCCCGTATCCCTAGTGAAGTAACTGGCCAAAACAGACTGAAATTTGATCGCGACAAACCTTTTACAAGAGAAACCACATATTACAATAATTTTAAACCTGCAGCTAGTATTACGATTCCTGAAAAATACATTGTACCGCAAGGCTATTGGAATGTAATTGACTTGCTGAAACAAAATAAAATTCAATATGAAAACGTACAAAAAGACACTACAATTATAGCCGAAGTATACCATATAAAAGACTACAAAACCCGGCAAAACCCCTACGAAGGACATTACGCACATTACAACACCGAAGTAGAAGTAACTACTGAAAATGTTACTATTAAAAAAGGAGACTACATCTTTAAAACCGACCAGGATGGCGTACGTTATTTACTGGAAACTCTGGAGCCAACTGCAGTAGATTCATTTTTTAACTGGAACTTTTTTGATACTATTTTACAGCAGAAAGAAGGTTTCTCACCTTACGTTTGGGAAGATAAAGCACTTGAATTTTTAAACAAGAATCCAGACATAAAAAAAGCGTTCGAAACAAAAAAAGCCGAAGACCCAGCTTTTGCAAACAATTGGTATGCACAGCTAGATTGGATTCATAAAAAATCGCCAAATTACGAAACGGCACATTTAAGATATCCTATCCTTAGGGTGGGTGGTTAAATATTCTTTTGGAAAAAGAAGCTTTATGTTTTCGTAAGAATCCTGCAATGCCTTTTGAGTTTTTTCAAAATTTTTCCATTTTACTTTTTTAATACCCTCGTTAGCTTCCGGAATGAGCTCCCCGTCGTACGCTGTGTACATTTCGTACCAATAAGTCACTTTTAACTTAAACTTGTCGTTGCGTTTAAAAACGTGATAGGTCTTTTTTAAGAAACGCTTTACCTGTAAATCTTTTACACCCGTTTCTTCCATGGTTTCACGAATAGCTGCTGCTTCGTAACTTTCGCCTTTTTCTACCTTTCCTTTGGGCAAATCCCACTTAGAATTTCTTCTAATAAATAAAATTTCTTTTTTTGAATTAAAAACCATGCCGCCACCAGCTTCAACAACCTTCAATTTTTTGAATAAAAACTGTTCTAGTTTTTCAGGATTCTTGTGGTATAAATTCACGTAGAACAGCTCACCATCATTAATCTTTTTAATGATTTTCTTTAAGCGAGCCAATTTAAGAGGAATGGACTTGTAGTTACTTCCAATTTTTTTTTCAGTAGAGAGAATTATTGGAATGTCTTTTACAAAAACTTTATACATTTGCAGTATGATTTTACATAAAGAAACAGCGCACAAAACAGCTGAATTATTATTGCAAATTAATGCAATAAAATTACAACCACAAAACCCTTTTACATGGGCTTCGGGTTGGCAATCTCCAATTTACTGCGACAATCGTATTACATTGTCATATCCAATGATAAGAACTTATTTGCGAGAGCAAATCGCCAATCAAATTGAAGAACTATACGGAAAACCAGATGCCATTGCCGGTGTTGCCACAGGCGCCATTGGCATAGGGATGCTCGTAGCAGATTTTTTAAACGTACCTTTTTGTTATGTTCGCCCAGATGCAAAAAAACATGGTCGCCAAAATAAAATTGAAGGTTTTATTGAAAAAGGTGCAAATGTTGTCGTAGTGGAAGACCTAATTAGCACAGGAAAAAGCAGCCTGCTCGCTGTAGATGCTTTAAAAGAAGCTGGTATACAAGTAAAAGGAATGTTAGCGATTTTCACCTATGGCTTTGACGTAGCTTCAGAAAATTTTAATAAAGCAAATGTTCTATTACACACCTTGAGTAACTACGAAAACTTGTTGGTGCAAGCCGAAAGATCTCATTATATTAATGCAGATGAAGCCGTTATACTTTCAGAATGGCGCAAAGATCCAGTTAACTGGAACCCAACCGTAAAATCATAACACACCCCAAAACAATCCAAATGAAAATTGAAAGCAAAAAAGTGACCGTTCAAAAATCTGCAAATAACTTATGCACTTTTCTAAGCGATGTGAAGAATTTTGAACAGCTCATGCCAGAAAACATAAGCAAGTTTGAAGTGATTAATGAAAAAGCCTTTGTATTTGCCCTAAAGGGAATGCCAGAAATTGCGTTGGAAGTAAAAGAAGTACATGCTCCAAACCAAGTTGTTTTAGGTGCTATGAGCGACAAACTTCCTTTTACACTCACGGGAAATATTACTGAAATTTCTGAAAACACCTCTGAAGCGGAACTTTTATTTGAAGGAGATTTTAATCCTATGATGAAAATGATGATAAAAGGCCCCATCACAAAATTCCTAGAAACCTTAGCTACAAACCTAGAAACGGCTTAGTCTTTATAATAGCAACTTTATTTCTTTTAGTCCGTACGCTAACACTTCATCGTCTTCGTGGGCTATAAGTAATTTTCCATTGTGAGATACGCCTTGTATAATTCCATTTTTATGTTCGCCTTCTGGAGTTTCAAATACTGAAATTTTATTTCTTCGGAATAAATTTTCATGATATCTCTCTCGTATCGTTTCAACATCTGAAAACTGTATTACTCTTAACATTTCAAAAACACGTTCAGATACTTTTTGCAATACCTCTTCAATACTAAAACTAACTCCCGTAGCTAATTTAAGTGACGTTGCTTGTGGTAAAGCAACAAAAGAAGTTTCGTTTACATTAAGGCCAATTCCAATAATACTTGAATCTATAAAGCTCCCCTTTATCTGATTTTCAATTAAAATACCTGCCAACTTCTGTCCGTGTGACATAATGTCGTTAGGCCATTTTATAGCAACCTTTGGTATTTCTAACTGTTGCAAAGCTTCCAAAACACCTAAGGAAACCAGCATATTTAATAAAAATTGATCTCCCACGGGAAACCTTTCAAACCTCTTAAACAAGCTACAAGCAAGGCTCTTACCAGTTTGGCTTTGCCAATTAGCGCCTTGTTGCCCCCTGCCCTTTTCTTGATGGGTTGCCGTAACCACAAGTTCGTCTTCCACCAGACCATTCACTACCATTTGTTTTAGGTAAGAATTTGTAGAGTCAATGGCATTAAGTTTGATTATATTCAATTCAAATATTTTAAAGTTACTTGCACGCTGGAACTGCGCTAAAGAAACAAAAAAGTGATAACTTTGCACAAATAAAATTATTGAATGTCAAAAAAAGAAACCGACAAAGACATATTGGTAGCCCATATCATTAAAGGTATTGAAGAAGTAAAAGGTCAAAATATTGAAATACTGGACCTTAGAGAGTTGGAAAATACCGTTTGCGATTACTTCATTATTTGCGATGGAACCTCAAATACGCAGGTAAATGCCATCGTTAATTCCATACAAAAAACAGTTAGCAAAAGCTTACAAGAAAAAGCTTGGCACATTGAAGGTACCGAAAATGCCGAATGGGTGTTAATGGATTATGTACACATTGTGGTGCACGTTTTCCAAAAACACATTCGCGAGTTTTACGATATCGAAGGACTTTGGGGAGACGCCAAAACTGTTAAAATAGAAACCACTTACTAAAAACAAACACGCCGCATGGCTAAAGAAAATAAAAAACCAGAAGCGCGTAAACCTAAGTTTAATTACTATTGGATCTACGCCATTATATTTATTGTTGTAATTCTATTTAGCCAGTTTTTTGGTGGCGGACTTACACAGCCTAATAAAACCACGCAATCCGACTTCCAGACCTACCTTAGAGATGGTGACATAGAGAAAGTGGAGATTGTAAATAAAAAAGTAGCCAAAATCTACTTAACTCCAGAAGCGAAGAAAAAAGACGTTCACGCCAAGAAAAAGGAAAACTCTCTTTTGGCATCAGGAGCTAATGAAGCATCGTATCAGTTTGAGTTTGGAGATCTTCAGAATTTCGAAAACAGCATCAACACCATTAAAGCTGAAAACAACATAAACACCAAAGTTGTTTGGGATACCGAAACTAATTTACTAGCCGAATTTTTACCCTCAATTATCTTTTTTGCGGTAATTATTGGTATTTGGATTTTTATTATGCGTCGAATGAGTGCAGGTGCTGGCGGTGGTGCTGGCGGGCAGATTTTCAATATTGGGAAATCTAAAGCCAAGCTTTTTGATGAAAAAACCGACGTAAAAACGTCGTTTAAAGATGTTGCTGGTTTAGAAGGTGCCAAAGAAGAAGTACAAGAAATTGTAGATTTTCTGAAAAATCCCGACAAATATACAGCACTAGGCGGGAAAATACCTAAAGGAGCTTTATTAGTAGGACCTCCAGGTACAGGTAAAACGTTACTAGCAAGAGCCGTGGCCGGAGAAGCACAAGTGCCTTTCTTCTCATTATCCGGTTCAGATTTTGTTGAAATGTTTGTTGGTGTAGGAGCTTCTCGCGTACGTGACCTATTTAAGCAGGCCAAAGAAAAATCGCCTTCTATTATATTTATTGATGAAATTGACGCCATTGGACGTGCAAGAGGGAAAAATAATTTCTCTGGCTCTAATGATGAGCGTGAAAACACGTTAAACCAATTACTAACCGAAATGGACGGTTTTGGCACCAACTCCAACGTGATTGTAGTAGCAGCTACCAACCGTGCTGATGTTTTGGACAAAGCATTAATGCGTGCAGGACGTTTTGATCGCCAGATTTATGTAGACCTTCCAGATGTTCGTGAACGTAAAGAAATTTTCGAAGTACACTTACGCCCAATCAAGCAAGACGATTCTTTAGATACAGATTTCTTAGCAAAACAAACCCCAGGATTCTCGGGAGCCGATATTGCAAACGTATGTAACGAAGCCGCACTTATAGCAGCCAGAAAAGAAAAGAAAGCCGTCACAAAACAGGATTTCTTAGATGCCGTAGATAGAATTGTTGGTGGTCTTGAAAAGAAAAATAAAATTATTACTCCAGACGAGAAAAAAGCAATTGCGTTTCATGAAGCGGGTCACGCAACCGTTAGCTGGATGTTAGAACACGCTGCGCCCTTGGTAAAAGTAACAATTGTACCACGTGGACAATCGCTAGGTGCTGCTTGGTATTTGCCAGAAGAACGCTTAATTGTACGTCCAGAGCAAATGTTGGACGAAATGTGTGCAACTATGGGTGGACGTGCTGCTGAAAAAGTGATTTTCAATAAAATATCTACCGGTGCTTTAAGCGATCTTGAAAAAGTGACCAAACAAGCCCGTGCCATGGTGACTATTTATGGGTTAAATGAAAAAATTGGCAACCTAACTTATTACGATTCTTCAGGACAATCTGAGTACAACTTTAGCAAGCCATACAGTGAAAAAACGGCCGAAGCTATTGACAAAGAAATCTCTAGTATTATTGAAGAACAATACCAGCGTGCAATAACATTGTTAGAAGCAAATAAAGATAAGCTTACACTACTCGCTGAAGAATTATTAGAGAAGGAAGTTATCTTTAAAGAAAGTTTAGAACGTATTTTTGGAAAACGCCCTTTCCAAAAGCCCGAAGAAGTTAAGCTAACTGAAACTACTCCTCCTATTGTTCCGCCTTCTGAAGCTACAGCTCCAGACACAAAGACAATAGCAGACGAGTAATAGACGTTGTAATTCTATAAACTTTTGGCGCGTTAACTTATTCTTCTACTAAGATTTTTTATCTTTACAGAATAAGCTGTTTATACTCCTCAATAATAGTACTGCATGAGTCTATTTAAAAGACTTTTAAATCCTAATAAGAATAAGGTTTCAGAAAAAGAAGCCAGAGGGAAGTATTACCCAGAAGAAAAACTTCCCATAGACGAAAAATTCACCTATAATTTTAATAAAAACGGTGGAAAATTTCTCTATTGCGAAAATTTTGAAGAAACCTTAGAAGCTTTTGACAATATCCTTTTGGAAAACGATTGGTACGAAACAGAGGTTTTCTGTATTAACGAACAACTTACCTCACGTTTTGATGGTTTCAACTTAACCTTCAGTAAAAGAGAAAAAGCTACATTTTTTCTTTCTACCTGCGAAAGTCTAGTTGCTAACAATGGCTCCATCCTTCTCTCTTCAAATCAAATGAAAGAAAAGAAGCTTCATGAACTGCCAGACAACATTATCATCTTTGCCACTACTAGTCAATTAGTTGACACCATTAGTGAAGGACTACGTATTATAAAAAACCAATGCCAGGGTAAAATCCCTAGTAACATTACTACCATTCAAGACTTTGAAAGCAATAAAGAAAAGGACTTCATGAGTTATGGAAGTAGCACAAAAAACTTATATTTGCTGCTTCTGGAAGACCTATAATTTATGAAAGAACTTATCGTTCGGACCATTTCGGGATTGCTCTATGCTGCCATCATTGTATTCTCGATGTACACCTCGCACGAATGGTTAATGATTCTCTTCCTAGTACTCGCTGGTCTCACCCTTACCGAATTTTTACGTCTTGTTCATCTTAAAAGCTATCTAGCGTATGCACTGCTTGTAGGGTTTATGTACTTTTTTAGCTACCAAATTTTCGATGTGAATGCCGTTTACCTATATCTAATCTTAACGTGTTTTGTAAATCTATTTTTATTGAAAGATGTATTATGGACTACAAAAATCCCGATGTTTGAAAAGAAAAAATATATCACCGTAATCTTTTATGTTATTAGTGGTTTTGTGTTTTTAACACTTATCCCATTTCAGCAAAACGGTTTTTTTCCAAAATTAATTATTGGTATTTTTATCCTTATCTGGAGCAATGATGTAATGGCCTATTTGGTAGGTAAAAATTTTGGAAAACATAAATTAATAGAGCGAATTTCTCCTAATAAAACCGTAGAAGGCTTTTTAGGCGGTATCGCTGGATCCATGTTGGCTGCATTTATTATCTTTAACTTCACCGAAATATACGCCCTTTGGGTATGGATTTGTATGGCAGCTATCGCTTCACTTTTTGGCACTATTGGCGATCTTATACAATCAAAATTTAAACGCCAGGCAGGTGTGAAAGATAGTGGCTCCCTAATGCCAGGACATGGCGGATTATACGATAGATTGGATAGCATTATGTATGCAAGTCCATTTTTATATGCATTTTTATTAATTGTAGATTATGTTTCATAAAGAAGGAAATAAAATAATATTAATTAGCTTTTCTATAGTTGTTATCCTAAGCTTACTTGCCAATTACTTTGTAGGCGACCAACTTTATAAAGGAGGAATTGTTTTAACCTTAGTGGTTTTTCTATTGTTAATTCTTCAGTTTTTCAGAAACCCAAAAAGACATTTTCCGTTAAATGAAAATCATATTTTATCACCTGTAGATGGTAAAGTGGTGGTGATTGAAGAAGTGTTCGAAAGAGAATATTTTAAAGATAAACGATTGCAGGTTTCGGTATTTATGTCGCCTATAAATGTTCACGTAACGCGATATCCGGTAGGTGGAAAAGTTACCTATAGCAAATACCATCCAGGAAAGTATTTGGTAGCCTGGCACCCAAAATCCAGCGAAGAAAACGAAAGAACAACAGTAGTAGTACATTCCGAAACTTTTGGAGATGTATTACACAGGCAAATAGCTGGCGCTTTGGCAAAACGTATTGTAAACTATGCCAAAGAAGGGGAAACTGTAGAGCAAGCCAGCGATAGTGGTTTTATAAAATTTGGCTCGCGTGTAGATATTTACTTGCCACTTGGAACAAAAATTAATGTTGCACTTAACGAAAAAGTAAAGGGAGGCATTACAGCATTAGCCGAAAAGTAGGCTTTAGGCAAAAAAATAAAAAAAATAGTGCTCTTTAGACTTATAATAGTAGCACTTTAAAAAAGTCAATAAATTATAGTAATGACTTCGGAAGAAATAGATATCGCATTTAAAAAAGCTGTGCAAAGTATTAACGAGCACACCGAAGCTTTTCCCGCAGATGTCTTGCTACGTCTCTACGCCTACTACAAAAAAGCCACCAATAGCGACGACCGTCCCAGCGGCAGCAACCCTTTAATAAGCGCTTTTAAAACCAATGCATTATTCCAAACTCAAGATATTACGCAAGATGAAGCAAAAGAAGCGTATATTGATGCTGTAAATCAGTATTTTTTGTATCGGAAATAAAATCTTTACTCCAACCCAGCCAAACTTGCCTTAATCGTTTCAATTTTCGCAAGGGCATCGGCTTCTTTTTGCTTTTCTATAGCAACCACTTTTTCAGGAGCTCCTGCCACAAAACGTTCATTACTCAACTTTTTCTGAACACTTTTTAAGAAACCCTCGGTATATTTCAATTCGTCGGAAAGTTTTTCTATCTCCTCTTCTACATTAATAGCACCTTCAATCGGGATAAAATATTCATTCGATTTTACTCTGAAAGTTAACGCGCCATCCACAGGAGCATCTACATAATGCAATTCAGAAATATTTCCCAATTTCGAAATAACCGCATCAAACTGCGTACTCGTCTTATCATTATTGATTACTGAAAGTGAAATAGCATCTTTAAACGAGATGTTTTTTTGTTTTCTAATAGTTCTAATTCCTGAAATAACTTCGGCAGCAACATCAAAATCTTTTATAATTTGCTCATCAATGCCTGAAGTCCTTGGCCATTGGGAAACAATTAATGCTTCTTCTGGAGATCTTTCAGCAATATGTTGCCAGATTTCTTCACTTATGAAGGGTACAAAGGGGTGTAATACTTTTAAGTTTTCCTCCAGAATTAAAATCACCTCATTATATGTTTCGGCAGCAATAGGTTGCTCGTACCCTGGCTTTATCATTTCTAGCAACCAAGAACAGAAATCATCCCAAACCAGCTTGTAAGTACTCATTAATGCATCGCTAATGCGGTATTTGCTGTAATGGTCTTCAATTTCGGCTAGTACTTTTTGGAACTTGTTTTTGTACCACGTAATCGCAATTTTTGAAGCTTCGGTAACTTTTTCAGATTCTGAAACTTCCCAACCATCAATTAAACGGTAGGCATTCCAGATTTTGTTTACAAAACCACTCCCTTGCTTGCATAAATCCTCATCGAACATTAAGTCGTTTCCTGCCGGGGAACTCAATAACATTCCTACTCTCACGCCGTCTGCTCCGTAAATATTCATCAACTCAATAGGATCTGGCGAGTTTCCTAAGGATTTACTCATCTTTCGACGTTGCTTGTCGCGTACAATTCCAGTTAAATACACATTGGTAAAAGGTTTCTCACCACGGTATTCGTACCCGGCAATAATCATTCGTGCTACCCAGAAAAACAAGATTTCGGGTGCTGTTACCAAATCGTTTGTTGGATAGTAGTAATTTATTTCTTCATTTTCGGGTTCCATAATTCCGTTAAAAACGCTTATGGGCCATAACCAGGATGAGAACCACGTATCTAGCGCGTCAGGATCTTGTTTTAAATCGGTAATTGCTAGTTGATTGTTGTTCGTTTTTTTCTGTGCTAAACCTAGTGCTTCTTCAATCGTTTCGGCAACTACGTAGTCTTCTTTTCCATCGCCATAGAAATACGCAGGAATCTGGTGTCCCCACCATAATTGGCGTGAAATATTCCAATCACGGACATTTTCCATCCAGTGGCGATAGGTGTTTATAAACTTTTCCGGAACTAATTTTACATCCTTTTCTAAGACAGCTTCTAAAGCAGGTTCCGCCAATTCTTTCATATTAAGGAACCACTGGTCGCTTAGTTTTGGTTCAATTACGGCGCCAGTTCTTTCGCTGGTTCCTATTTTGTGGGCGTGCTGTTCTGTTTTAGTTAAAACACCCAAGCTTTCCAGTTCTTTTACAATCTCTTTTCGTGCAACAAATCTATCTTTGCCCTGATAATGCATTCCGAAGCTATTAAGTGTAGCATCGTCATTAAAAATATCGATTACTTCCAGCTTGTGTTTATCGCCCAACATTTTATCATTTTCGTCGTGCGCCGGCGTAACTTTTAGACATCCTGTACCAAATTCTACATCTACATATTCGTCTTCAATAATAGGAATTACACGGTTACAGATAGGCACGATGGCCTTTTTTCCTTTTAAATGTGTAAAGCGTGCGTCGTTTGGGTTGATACAAATTGCGGTATCGCCCATAATGGTTTCGGGACGTGTGGTAGCGATAGTTAAATAGTTTTCGGACCCTTCAATTTTATAGTTTAGGTAGTAAAGGTTTCCTTGTTTTTCAACATAATTCACCTCTTCGTCACTTAATGTGGTTTTGGCTTGTGGATCCCAGTTTACCATTCGGTACCCTCTATACACCTTGCCTTTGTTATATAAATCTACAAAAACTTTGATAACAGATTTGGATAACTCTTCGTCCATGGTAAACTTGGTACGTTCCCAATCGCATGAAGCACCTAGTTTTTTAAGTTGTTCAAGGATTATCCCGCCATGTTTATGGGTCCATTCCCAGGCGTGTTCTAAAAACTCATCACGCGTTAGACTATCTTTTTCGATGCCCTCTTCTTTTAATTTTGCCACTACTTTAGCTTCGGTGGCAATAGAGGCGTGGTCTGTACCAGGGACCCAACAAGCGTTATAGCCCTTTAATCGCGCACGCCGTATAAGTACATCTTGCAGCGTATTGTTTAACATATGGCCCATATGTAGCACTCCTGTAACATTTGGTGGCGGAATAACGATGGTATACGGTTCTTTCTCGTTCACTTCAGAATGAAAATACCCATGCTCCATCCAGTAGTCATACCACTTGTCTTCAACAGTTTGAGCGTTATATTTTGCAGCTAATGCCATAGTTTGGTCTAATTTTTGAAATAGAGTACAAAAATAGTACTTACTGTACTATAATAAAATTGAAGTGGTTTAAACTTTTAGTCTGGAACCGAAAATTTTGGCTTTTGTGACCTAATAAAGTGGTTTTTTGGTTGCATAGCCATTGTTACGGAAGCACAAAATTACAAAGTTAGAATGCAAAATGCGTAATTTACAGGTAAAAGTAAAATTTTAAACTACTTCATTAGTAAAGTGAATAACTTGGTTTGGAGGTTGGGCAAAAGTTGCCTACATTAGCCATACCAAAATCTTAGAAATCATGAAAAAATTATTATTAATTGCCATTGTTTTATTTGCAGGAGTTGCGATGAACGCACAGGCAAAGTTTAAATTTAAGACTGAAACAATTGACTATGGAAAAGTAGCCAAAGGAAGCGACGGTGTACGTGTTTTTGAATTCACCAACGTAGGAGACAAACCACTAGTAGTTACAGATGTAAAATCTAGCTGTGGTTGTACCATTCCTAAAAAACCGAAAGGACCTGTTGCTCCTGGTGAAACTGGAGTAATTGAAGTAAAATATGACACGAAAAATAAAGTAGGCCCCATTAGAAAAACCGTAACAGTTTATTCTAATGCAGATGAGCCTGTAAAAGCACTTAAAATTAAAGGCGAAGTATTACCTGAAGGTCAAAGTGTTATGCAGTAAAGTTTAACATTACCTATACATTATAAAGGCCGATTCTTAATTGAATCGGCTTTTTTTATAGCATTTCTCGCAATTTAAATTTCTTTTTTAATTGTTTGCCATCACGTTCAATAACCATATAAATAGTCTTATTTGCTTTCGAACTAAACAAAGCCGATAGTTCATACAGTTTATATTTATAGGCTAATTTATTATTTACCGAAACTACTTCGTCTCCTTTTAGTAATCCTGCTTCGGCACCTGGAGACCCAGCTCGTAACTCAGCTATAATAATTCTTGGGGCCAGAAAGAACGAATAAGCAGGACTTACCGGAATGGTAACAGAACCATTGTTGTGATCACTCTGACTTAAATTTAAAGAACCCGTCCTAAAATCCTGCACGTCTTTAACCGTTACCGTCCCATCGTGCTGTAAGGTAACACCAGCCATATTGTAATAGAAAGGACTTGAAAAATTGGCATTTTTCTTTAAATACATTTTGCTATTTCGATAGTCCATAAAAACCGTAAATCGATTTAAAATTGCCGCCCCTATACTTCCATGCCTGTGTCTAAAAAAAACAATATTTTTTAGAGCATCATTCTCTGGAAAAGAAGTACTCACATTTTTTAAACTGTAGTCACCAATCACAACTTCACTAATTTTGGAACGTTTTCCAAAAATGTTTCCGCTAAGTCCCAACCCCAGAAAATCATTGAAGTAGTTTTTCGGTTCTTCTGAAATATAATTTTTCTCATTAAATAACCACAACCCATCGCTAGAGCCAGAATCTATGAGTAATGGGATATTTTGATAATCGTTTTCTTCTGAAACTTTAACTGAAACAAAAGGTTTATTTGAATAAAACTTTAGATCAAAAACGGTGTGCTTACGCCAAGGTTGTCTTTTAAAAAGCTGCGGATTGTAAATAGTTAGTTTTTCTGAAATATAATCGGTTTTAACGACAAAATTCTTAAAAAAATCATATCCTAAAATTCCATGCACAGGGACGCCCATTCTTGAAGAAAAATCAAGTGATTCGTCAAATACAACATATAGAGAATGCGCTTTATCTACAGCCTTACCAACCCGTAATGTATTGTTCTCACTCTCTAGTGCATCAATACTTTCACCAGCTCCCAGCCCTCTAATTTTAGTAGGAACTGCGTTATTTAAGTTTAGGGAGTCATTTTCTGAAATACTAAAAACCAAGGTGGTATGTACGCCAGTATCCAACAAAAAAGAAAGTTTTGTACCGTTTAATTCTACTGGAAGAATAACCAGGTTATTTACTAATTCAAATTTTATTTTATCTTTTGGAGTTCCCTTGGGAAGCCTAAAACCTTCCTGCCCATTCATATAGTGTTGATTCCCTAAAAAAAACAATAAGAGAACACACAACACTCTGTATGACGGTACATTTGGCATATCTATCAAGATAAAAAAAATAAGCCATCTACCGCCACAACTGCGTGTATTTATGAAATATATTTCGCAACTTTGTTACTTAATAAAAAAACTATGCCAGCAGTATCTTCAAAAGGCGCTAGAATGCCAGAGTCACCTATTAGAAAATTGGTGCCATATGCCGAAATAGCTTACAAAAACAAGAAAACTGTTTATCACCTAAATATTGGGCAACCTGATATAAAAAGTCCGCAGATTGCCATGGATGCAGTTGCACATCATAACTTGGAAATATTAGCGTATACACGCTCTGAGGGATCTGAACCATATCGCTCAAAAATTGCCGACTATTACAATCGTAATAATATTATGGTTAACGCTAATGATATAATTGTGACCACTGGGGGTAGCGAAGCATTGCTATTTGCTATGGGAACCATCGCAGACCAAGGGGACGAAATTATCATTCCAGAACCTTTTTATGCAAACTATAATGGCTTTGCAACAGCAAGTGGTGTAAAAATAGTACCCGTTAATTCAAAAATTGAGGACAATTTTGCCTTACCTCCTATTTCAGAATTTGAAAAACTAATCACCCCAAAAACAAAGGCAATCTTAATTTGTAACCCTGGGAATCCTACAGGATATTTATATTCTAAAGAAGAAATTGAAACCTTAGCAAAGATTGTTAAGAAGCATAATCTTTTCTTAGTTGCAGACGAGGTGTATCGGGAGTTTACTTATGATGGGCTTAAACATTATTCTATACTAGAAATGAACGGTATGGCAGAAAATGGAATTATTATAGATTCGGTTTCAAAACGTTATAGTATGTGCGGGGCGCGTATTGGCTGCTTGGTTTCACAAAACAAAGAGGTGATACAAACGGCATTAAAATTTGCCCAGGCAAGATTAAGCCCTCCTACATTTGCTCAAATTGCGAGTGAGGCGGCACTTAACACCCCACAAAGTTATTTTGACGAAGTAATTGAAGAATACAAAGACCGTCGCGATACACTTATTGAACTTCTAGAAGCAATCCCGGGAGTAAAAGTAGGGCACCCAAAAGGTGCTTTTTATTGCATTGCGCAATTGCCTGTAAAAGATAGCGATCTCTTCGCTCAATGGCTCCTAGAAGAATTTGACGTAGACGGAGAAACTGTTATGGTGGCACCCGCAGCTGGATTTTACTCAAGCGAAAATGTTGGGAAAAATCAGATACGGATTGCTTATGTGCTTCAAAAAGAAAGTTTGGTAAAGGCCGTAAACATCTTAAAAATTGCTCTAGACACATACCGCGATTGATGCACATAGAATCTCAAAAACATCTTAAAAGATACAATACTTTTGGCATTGACGTAATGGCAAAAAAGTTTGTTTCGGTGCCATCGGTTAGTGACTTAAAAACTATTTTAAAGAAGCACTCTGGCAAACCATTATTTTTATTGGGTGGTGGCAGTAATATGCTTTTAACCAAAAATATTGAAGCACTGGTTGTACATCTAGACCTGAAAGGGATTTCGATTGTTTCAAAAAATGATGCTTTTGTTCAATTAAAAGTAATGGCTGGCGAAAACTGGCACGAGTTTGTACAATACTGTATTAAAAACAATTACGGAGGCCTCGAGAACTTGTCTCTCATCCCTGGTAATACGGGTACGGCGCCCATTCAAAACATTGGTGCGTATGGTGTTGAATTAAAAGACACCTTTGTGAGTTGCGAGGCCCTTCATATTAAAACACAAGAACTTAAAACATTCAGTAAAGCAGCCTGCCAGTTTGGATATCGCAATTCGGTCTTCAAAAATGAATTAAAGGGCGACTATATAATTACAAGTGTCACCTTTCAACTTACTACAAACAACCATCGATTAAAAACCGGATATGGCGCCATTCAGGAGCAATTGGTTTCAAAAAATATTACAAATCCTTCTATTAAAGATATTTCAGAAGCTGTTATAGCCATTCGGCAATCTAAGTTACCAGACCCTAAAGAGCTGGGTAACAGCGGTAGTTTTTTTAAAAATCCAATAATTTCATCAGAGGAGTTTCAGCAATTTAGAACTCATCATCCCGAAGCCCCATTTTATGAAGTTTCTCCCACACAGTTTAAAATTCCCGCAGGTTGGCTTATTGAAAAAGCTGGCTTTAAAGGTAAGCGTTTTGGTGACGCGGGCGTGCATAAAAATCAAGCATTAGTACTTGTAAACTATGGAAATGCAACTGGCGAGGAGATTTGGGAACTTGCATTAAAAATTCAGGAAAAGGTAAAAAGCCAGTTTGGCATTTACATTCAACCTGAGGTAAATGTTATCTAAAGACTTTAGGATCTATTTCAAAATAGCATCAACAATATGTAACACACCGTTGCTCGCCTTAATATCACTCTTTTTTATTTTTGCAATAGTTCCTGCTTTATTGGTTAGTAAAATATCACTTCCATCCATAGTAGCAGTAAGTTTATTACCTGCAAGGGTTGTAAGTTCAACCTTAGTATCTTTTTTAATAGCTTGAACCAATTGAGCAGAATCCATACTTCCCATAACTATATGTGTTTTAAGCAGGGTTATTAATTCATCTTTTCGGGTCGGGTCATTGGTGACATTAGATTTCTCTGTAAAAACTGAAAACGACTTATTATTAGGGGCGAAAACTGTAAAATCTGAAGAAGGAGACAATAACGTGTTTGCAATCCCTGCACTCGTCATAAATCTAATAAAATTTTTGGTATCCGGATTTACCGTAGTTTTACTCCAAAGACTATTTACGCGATCACTTTGTTCTGGGGTTAATACTTTTTTTTCAGCTTCCTTTTGAACAGGAACCACTTTTGTAACTTCGTTTCCCTCTTGTTTGGTGTCCTTTTCATTTTTACAAGAAAATAAAAAAGTTGTTGCTACTAGCCCTATTATTAATAATTGATTACGCTTCATGGTTTCTGTTTTTCTAAAAGCTAAAAATAACTAAATTTCTAAGGCAAGAACAAGAAAGATTGTATTTTTGTACTCAAATTTCACGTCATGGTAATCTTTGGTATTACAATTATACTTTTACTCTTAGCTGTAGCCGGAATAGGTATTAAAATCTGGGCAAAAAAAGATGGCAAATTTGCCGGAACTTGCGCCAGTCAGAGCCCCTTTTTAAATAAAGACGGCGAAGCGTGTGGATTTTGCGGAAAAACTCCAGATCAGTTCGAAAACTGTGAAGAAGAAGTTCACACCTCATAAATATTGACCCCTTGGTAGCCCAGCGCCTATGATTTTACTCTACGCATTGGCAAGCATTGCCCTTATTAATTGTTTATATTATTTACTGTTTTCAAAATTTGCTTTTGCCCAACCTGCTGAAACGATAGCTACTAAATCGTATCCGGTTTCAGTACTTATTTGTGCTAAAAATGAAGCTGAAAATCTTTTAGAAAACATTCCACTTATCCTTGCGCAAGAATATCCCAGTTTTGAACTTATTTTAATTAATGATGCCTCCAGTGATAATACACTTGAAATCATGGAACAATTTGCCAACTCCGATACACGTATAAAATTGGTAAATGTTAAAAATAATGAAGCTTTTTGGGGAAATAAAAAATACGCACTCACATTAGGAATAAAAAAAGCAAATAACAAACGAATGCTTTTTACCGATGCCGACTGCAAACCTGCATCCAATCAATGGCTTCGAGAAATGAGCGCTTTCCTTGATGTAGACATACATATAGTGCTTGGTTATGGGGCATATCAAAAACAAAAAGGAATTTTAAATAGTCTTATTAGATTTGAGACACTACTCACAGCCACACAATATTTTGCCTATGCAAAAGCGGGAATCCCCTATATGGGTGTTGGTAGAAATTTGGCATATACCAGCAAATTGTATTACGACAACAATGGATTTATGAGTCACATTCAACTTCCTTCGGGAGATGACGATTTGTTTATAAACGAAACTGCTACAAACCAAAATACTGCTATTTGCTATTCGGAAAGTAGTTTTACTATTTCCAAACCCAAAACGTCTTTTAAAAGCTGGATACATCAAAAAAGAAGACACATTACAACCGCAAAGCTATACAAACCTAAACACAAGTTTTTACTCGGTCTTTATTATATAGCAAACCTATTATTTTGGATTTTGCTTCCAATTTGTTTTGCACTAGTTTCCTGGAAAATCACACTCGCCATTGTAGCCATTAGAATCTTATTACAGTATGTTGTCCTGGGAAAAGCTGCTCAAAAACTTAAGGAAAATAACCTCATTCCCTTTACTCCATTATTAGAATTGTTTCTAATTTGTATTCAATTAAGTATCTTTATTTTTAATAGTAGCGCAAAACCTACCCGTTGGAAATAACCAAAGATCATATCCTCTCAACAATTGAAAATGCCAAAAAAGGCAAGCAAGGAGCATTCAGTTTTTTATTGCACCATTTTTGGAATCATGTGTACGGATTTCAGTTAAAAAGAGTTACGAATGAACATGAAGCAGAGGACATTACTATTGAAACTTTCAGTAAAGCATTCGATAAGCTAGATACGTATAATCCTTCATACACTTTTGGTACGTGGCTGGTTACAATTTCTAAAAATATTCAAATAGATAAGTACAGGAAGAAAAGCGCTTCTATTTTCTCAAAAACTGCAGACACAAGTGAGGAACACATAAAAAAGATCCCAGACCTCGCTCCTACTGCAGAAGACATATTGATTAATGAGCAAAATTTAGCTGAATTATTACGTTATATTAAGCAGTTAAAACCACATTATCAGGATGTAATTAACCTACGGTATTTTCAAGAAATGTCTTACAATGAAATTTCTGAAACCTTAGAAGAACCGTTAAACAATATAAAAGTACGACTCTTAAGAGCTAAAAAACTACTGGCCGAAATTATTAAAGACAATAATTCACAGTAAATTTTTTCTTTGAAGTTGAACTAAATTGAAATGTAAAACACATCACTTTTTACTATAGGCGTATTGACAATCTTGACGCGCTATCCTCTTTTTTTGAATTTATAAAACCGTATCTTTGCCTTATTCTATGAGCACAGAAAGCATAACACCTACAAGACCTACCCCAAAGCCTAAATGGCTTCGCGTAAAGCTACCCACTGGTAAAAAATACACCGAATTACGTGGCTTGGTAGATAAATACGATTTACACACCATTTGCACCTCTGGAAGCTGCCCAAATATGGGTGAATGCTGGACTGAAGGCACCGCAACTTTTATGATTTTAGGAAATGTGTGTACACGTTCTTGTGGCTTTTGTGGCGTAAAAACAGGAAGACCTGAAACGGTAGACTGGGATGAACCAGAAAAAGTGGCTCGCTCCATTAAATTAATGGAAATTAAACATGCCGTAGTTACCTCTGTAGATCGTGACGATTTAAAAGATATGGGTTCTATTATTTGGGCCGAAACCGTAAAGGCAATCCGCCGTATGAACACAGAAACTACACTGGAAACATTAATTCCAGATTTTCAAGGTGTCACAAAACATATAGACCGAATTATCGACGTAGCTCCAGAAGTGGTCTCCCACAATATGGAGACAGTAAAACGCCTTACGCGAGAAGTACGTATACAAGCAAAATATGAAAGAAGCCTAGAAGTGCTGCGTTATTTGAAGGCTGAAGGCATTAACCGCACCAAAAGTGGAATCATGCTCGGATTAGGTGAAAAAGAAGAAGAGGTGATACAAACGCTTGAAGATTTAAGAAGTGTAAATCTGGACATTGTTACCATTGGCCAGTATTTACAACCCTCCAAAAAGCATTTACCTGTTAAAGAATTTATCACTCCAGAGCAGTTTAAAAAGTATGAAACTATTGGATTGGAAATGGGCTTCCGTCATGTAGAGAGTGGCGCTTTGGTTCGTTCTTCCTACAAAGCTCAAAAGCACTTAACATAATCTACCACAGCAATGGCAGCAAAAATTAAAGTTGGCATTAACGGTTTTGGACGTATAGGCCGTACACTTTTTAGAAGTCTTTTACAGCATCCACAGATTGAAGTGGTAAAAGTAAATGACATTGCAGACACCAAGACCTTAGCACATCTCCTAAAATACGATAGCATTCACGGTGTTTTAAACGAGACTATTGAAACCTCCACTAACAGAATTATAGTCGCTGGAAAAGAAATTTACTTTTCAGCAGAAAAAGACATCGCGCAACTAGATTGGCTTAATTGTGATATTATTGTAGAAGCCACTGGAAAATTTAAAGAGAAATCGCAATTAGAGAAACACTTACAAGGAAATGTAAAAAAGGTGATTTTATCGGTTCCTCCAGCAGACGATAGTATAAAAACTGTAGTTTTTGGTGTAAACGAGTCTGAAATTAATAATGAAGACACAATAATCTCTAATGCATCTTGCACCACAAATAATGCAGCTCCTATGCTTCAGGTAATAGATAATTTATGCGGAATTAAGCAAGCCTATATCACTACCGTTCATAGTTATACCACAGACCAAAGTTTGCACGACCAACCACACCGTGATTTACGAAGAGCACGTGCCGCTGGGCAATCTATTGTACCAACCACCACAGGTGCAGCAAAAGCTTTGACAAAAATTTTTCCACACCTTTCTGATGTTATTGGAGGTTGCGGCATTAGAGTCCCAGTACCCAACGGTTCTTTATGTGATATTACATGTAATGTAAGCAAAGAAGTTTCTATTCACACCATCAATAACGCCTTTAAGCAAGCTTCAGAAAACGAACTTAAAGGGATTCTTCAATATACCGAAGATCCTATTGTCTCCATAGATATTGTAGGCAATAGTCATTCTTGTGTTTTCGATGCTGGAATGACTTCAGTAATTGGAACTATGGTAAAAATTATTGGCTGGTATGACAATGAGGTGGGCTATTCTTCAAGAATAGTAGATTTAATCCTTCATATTTCAAGGAAATAAGTATATTTAGCACAAAAGTACACCTGCTTAATGCGAAGTTTACTCCATAAGAATATAAAGCTGCTGCTTACTACTTTATGCTTTTTTACGGTTTTTGCTGTTTACTCACAGCAAACGCGTAAGGATTCGATAATGGCTATAAAAGACTTGCAGCAGGAAGCTTCGCAAGATATTTCTAAACAACAATTTGAAAGTGCAATTCTAAAACTCATTGAAGCCGATAAAAAAATTAGCGAGGGTAATTTTCAAGAATTGAAGCTAGATTCTAAACTTTACACAGCAGAACTTCATTATTATATAAAGAACTACGGGAAAGCAAAGTCCGAAATGGAAGTGGCTATATCTTATATTAATGAAAAGATTAGTCCTAAAACAAAGGCCCACACCTACGGTCTCTACGGACTTATACTAACTAGAAATTATGAGTTTGCCCTGGCTGAAGATTATTTTGAAAAAGCCGATAAAATTTATATCTCTCAAAAAAATGAGCCTGGCCAAGCAAATGTTATTCTTGGATTTGGTATCCTAGAATTAAAGCGTAAAAACTATAAAAAAGCAATAAACTATTTTAATGCCTGTCTTCCTATATTTAGAATAGAAGACATGAAGTATCAAGAAGCGTTTGCTGAGATAAACAAAGCTCAAGCATTACTCAATGTTTCTAACGAGGAAATCAGAGATGCCCTTGAGCAGGCAAAATCGGCTATCGCAAATGCAGAAAGAATTATTGCTGCTAGAGGTTATTCCAAATTAAAAACAGAAAGCTATAAAACGGGGTCGCAAATTGCTCTTAGAGATGGGAAAACTGCCGAAGCCGAAAGACTACTAGGGCGTTACCTTCAGTTTAATGATTCGATAAACCAACTATATTCACAAGCTATTTCCACCGCAATAGGAACCGAAAGTAGTGTTGGAGAATATAAAAAAATCTTAGAAAACAAGCAGTCCGAAATTGACGCACAAGCCAGATCCCTTAACCTTAATAAAATGACCACGGGTTTAAGTATTGCGTTAATTATTATCCTTTCGTTGCTTACCCTATCCCTTTATAAAAACAATAACTTGCGTGCCAAGGCAAACAATCTCTTGCAGGATAAAAATGTAGAAATGCAAAGCGCTAAAGAAAAAGCCGAAAAAGCATCTTTAGCCAAAGCGCAGTTTCTTAGCACAATCACCCATGAGCTTAGAACACCATTGTATGCCGTAACCGGACTCACCCACTTACTGTTAGAGGAAGATCCAAAAGAACAACAAAGGGAACACTTAAACTCTTTAAAATTTTCTGGAGAATACTTACTATCGCTTATTAATAATATTTTAGATCTCAATAAATTAGAAGCAAATAAAGTTGAAATTGAGAAAACCACATTTTCACTAAAAAAGCGAATTAATGATGTACTAATTGCTCTTAAAAAATCGGCAGAAGATCGTAAAAACACGCTGAAATTAGAGTACGACGATACCATCCCAGAGAAGTTAATGGGAGACCCGTTAAAGCTATCACAAGTACTTATAAACCTAATTGGAAACTCTGTAAAGTTTACCCAAAACGGCGAAGTAGTAATTAGTGTATCAAAATTAGACCAAAGCGCTTCAAAAGTTAAGTTGCATATTGAAGTAAGTGATAACGGTGTAGGGATTTCTAAGAAAAAGCAGAAAAGTATTTTCGAAACTTTTTCACAAGCATCGTTACAAATTAATAGAAAGTTTGGAGGTACAGGTTTAGGGCTATCGATTGTAAAAAACCTTCTGGAACTAATGGGCAGTAAAATTCATTTAGAAAGTCAGTTAGGGAAAGGATCCAAGTTTTGGTTTAATATTAATTTCAATATTTCTGAAGATTTAAAAGAGGAAAACAATCCACAAAACACAGGATTTGAAATTGATTATAGCGCACTTATAAATAAACAGGTTTTAGTAGTTGAAGACAACAAAATAAACCAAATGATTACCAAAAAAATCTTGGAAAAAAACAAGATGGCTTGCGATGTAGCAGACAACGGTATGGACGCAATAAAAATGGTAGAGAAAAAAGAATTCGACGTTATTTTAATGGACATTCACATGCCGGGTATTAGCGGTATAGAAGCTACACAAAAAATTAGAGAGTTCAACAAAGAGTTACCAATTATTGCCCTTACGGCGGTTACCATAGATGAAAATCTTGACGATTTCTATAGAGCAGGTTTTAACGAAATTATCCCGAAGCCATTTAAAACTGAAGAATTCTTCGAAAAAATATACAAAACATTAGAAGGCAGAAAGATGCCTATGCCTAAGTAAAATAACACGAGGTAAGCCTTGGAAGCATTTAAATTTGGATTACTGAGTACATTGCAGTTTTAAAACAACCTTAAGCAATTCAGAAAACATTATCCTAGTCGTTTCTTATCTATAGACTTCCGTACAAAATCTTCGAAAAACGCTGCTTGCTCTTTTAAGAGTACCGTTTCAATAGGCAAATAATACATTGCAAACTTTTCTATCTTGCTCTGTAGACGCATAAAATCTTTTTCGGTAGTAAGGATAATTTCTTTTTGTTTTAGCTTCTCAACTTCAACTGAAGAAAAATTATGGTGATCGGGAAATTTCTCGTGGGTAAAGTTGAAATTTTCATTTCGTAAAAAATTTACTAACGGAGAGGGATCTGCAATGCCTGTTACTAAGGTAAAAGGCTTGTCTCGCAGGTAATCTAGCGGTAAACCTTCCGAAGCATTATAAATTTGCGACGCATACCCAATAGCCGAAAAATAGAGCTTCTGATGGTTATAAATAGGCATTTGGAATTCGATTTCCTGCAATTTTGCATAGGGAACTCGTGGTGGGCATTTAGTTACCACAATACAATTCGCACGCTGTGACCCACTTCTAGGTTCACGTAAATTACCCGTGGGCAACATATAGTCTGCAGTAAATAAATCGTGAAAAGGTGTGAGTAAAATAGTAAAAGCTGCCTTCACTTTTCTGTGCTGAAAAGCATCGTCCAACAAAATAACATCTGCATTTTCCTGTAGTTTTTCAATACCTGTTCTGCGATCTGCGCAAACAGCAACCGTTATTTGTGGATACTTCTTCTTAAACTGAAGTGGCTCATCACCTACTTGCATTGCTGTATGAGTTTGGGTAACTTCTAAAAAACCATTTGTTTCTCGTTTATAGCCCCGGCTTAAAACGGCAATACGATATTCGTCTTTAAGAAACGAAATTAGGTATTCGATCATGGGCGATTTGCCCGTTCCTCCTACCGAAAGATTTCCAACACAAACCAATGGTGTTTTATACTCCCTGCTTTCCAGCACGCCTTTATTGTACAAAAAATTGCGAAAACCGGTAATCCAACCGTACAAAACGGCCAAAGGAAATAATAACTTTCGGAGTACTTTCATAGAAAACTAAAGTGTAAAGATAAGTTTGTTGGTGTAAATATGCTTAAAATTGATAAACTGTTATCTTTACTCAAAATTGTTTTAAAATGACCGTACAAGACGTAATCAATATTTTGAATGAGTATGCACCGCTTCAGTATGCCGAAGGTTTTGACAACACGGGGTTGCTTGTAGGAGATGCTAACGATACAGTTTCTGGGGTATTGGTCACCTTGGACACCTTGGAAGCTGTGGTGGACGAAGCTATAGAGAATAACTGTAACCTTATTATAAGTTTTCATCCTATTATTTTTTCAGGGCTTAAGAAACTTACAGGCAAAACCTACGTAGAACGCACAGTGCAAAAAGCTATTAAAAACGATATTTCCATTTTTGCTATCCACACGGCGCTAGACAATTCTTGGAATGGAGTAAACGACAAAATTTGTGAAGTCTTAGGATTAAAAAACCGCAATATACTGTTACCAAAAACACAACTCATTCAAAAACTCACCACGTTTGTACCTTCTGGCAAAGCCGAAATGGTCCGGAACGCTTTATTTGAAGCAGGTGCAGGAAACATAGGTAATTACAGCCACTGTAGTTTTAATATAGAAGGAAAAGGAAGTTTTAAAGGAGAAGATGGTAGCAACCCGAAGATTGGCACTACAGGAGAACTTCGGTTAGAAGCCGAAACTCAATTGGGCATCACCTTTCCGAAGCACTTACATGCCAAGGTATTAAAAACACTTTTTAACGTACACCCCTATGAGGAGGTAGCCTATGAAATTACAACCCTAGAAAACACCAATCAACACCTAGGAATGGGTATGATAGGCGAGTTGGCTAAAGCTGTTTCTGAAAAAGAGTTCCTTGAGAAGTTAAAAACCACCTTTAAAACGGGTTGTGTAAAGCATTCAGTTTTATTAAATAAAACCATAAAAAAAGTAGCCGTGTTAGGAGGTAGCGGAAGCTTTGCAATAAACGCTGCAAAAGCAAAAGGAGCCGATGCCTTTGTGTCTGCCGACTTCAAATACCACGACTTTTTTCAGGCGGAAAACAAGATTCTCGTATGCGATGTAGGGCATTATGAGAGCGAACAATACACAAAAGAGCTTTTAGTTGCTATTCTTACAAAAAAAATCACTAATTTTGCAATCGTTTTATCACAAACAAACACCAATCCTATTAGCTATTTTTAATTTATGGCCACAAAAACAGAAACCACTGTAGAAGAGAAGTTAAGAGCCCTTTACGACTTACAATTAATTGATTCTCGTGTAGATGAAATTAGAAACGTTCGCGGGGAATTACCTTTAGAAGTTGAAGATCTTGAAGACGAAGTTGCAGGAATGAACACCCGTCTAGACAAGTTAAAAGCAGAACTAGAGGTTATTGAAGATAACATCAAAGAAAAAAAGAACGGGATTGAAGAATCTAAATCCCTTATCAAAAAATACACATCGCAACAAGATAACGTTCGTAATAACCGCGAATACAACTCGTTGAGTAAAGAGGTTGAATTTCAAGAATTGGAAATTCAGTTGTCCGATAAGCATATCAAAGAATTTAAGGCACAGATTGAGCAAAAAAATGCTGTAATCGAGGAAACACAATCTAGATTGGGTAGCCGTCAAGAGCACCTAAAGCACAAGCAAGGTGAATTGAACGAAATCTTGGCAGAGACCGAGAAAGAAGAAAAAGCCTTAATTAAAGAGTCTGAAAAATTCGAAAAGAAAATCGAAGAGCGTCTGGTAAAAGCGTATAAGCGCATTAGAACCAACGTTAAAAATGGCTTAGCTGTTGTTCCTGTGGAACGTGGTGCATCTGGAGGATCTTTCTTTACCATTCCACCACAAGTACAAATGGAAATTGCTTCCCGTAAAAAAATTATTACAGATGAGCATAGTGGGCGCATCTTAGTAGATCCAGAGTTGGCTACTGAAGAGCAAGAAAAAATGAACGCAATGTTCAAAAAAATGAAGTAGACCTTTATAAAAATACCCTAAGCGCCAGCCCGAAAGATTCATTCTGGCGGGTAGTCGAAGGGAATTATAACAAAGCCTTCACAGTATGTGAAGGCTTTTTTTATTATTTTTCATGAAAGGATTTGTGATATAACCGACCAACGCAAAAAGAAAAAAATATTATGAAAAACATACTATCTATTGCATTTGTATCTATATTGCTTACAATGCAAGCCTCTTGCCAATCCAGCAATGAAAGCAATAAGAAAGTCGAAACACAAGCTCAAAACACCCAAGAACCTGTAGAAGTCCCTCCCCAAAACGGGTTAGAAAAAGCTTATTTCGCCAGTGGATGCTTTTGGTGTGTAGAAGCCATTTACGAAAGCGTAATGGGTGTCAAAGAATCCATTTCTGGGTACAGTGGTGGTCACACTGAAAATCCAACTTACGATTCTAGCAATACCGGACGCACAGGTCATGCCGAAGCTGTGGAAATAATTTACAATCCAAAAGTTGTAAGCTTCAAACAATTGGTCGATGTGTATTTTGGATCACAAAATATAACTCAGGTAAACGGTCAGGGGCCTGACCACGGCTCACAATATCGCTCTATCATTTTTTACCAAAATGAAGCCCAGAAAAAAATAATTGATACTAAAATAAGCGAGTTAGAAAAAGAAGTGGGAACAGGCAAGGTAGCCGCACAAGTAGTCCCATTCCAGAAGTTTTGGGTGGGAGAAGGCTACCATCAAGATTTTGAACGCCTTAATCCAAACCATGGATATATTCAAAATGTTTCAGTACCAAGACTTAGAAGATTTCAGAAAAAATTTCCTGAATTATTAAAAGAAGAGGCTCACTAAAAAATATTCAAAAACACATATATAATCCTGCTATATTTTAATAATATAGCAGGATTTTTTTATGTCAGTGATGCTTTCACCTCAAACAAAAGCGGGTACATTTTATCTTTCAACTCATACAGTCCTTCCTTATTTTTTTTCAAATCTGGGAAAACGTCATACGGTGAGGCATCGTACTCATTAAAACTTTCAATCGTAAGACCAGCCTGCAACAAACTGCCTAATACATCACTTATACTATGGTTCCAACCATATTCTTTACTTATCATTTTGGTTACACCATCTTCTGCATAGGTCCCTTCGTATTCCTCGTATATCGCTTCTTTTTGGTGATAGGCATATTTCATTACGGGTGGAGAAACGGTGTAATCGTACATCCAAGCGATAGGATGAAAATCTACAATATAAAATATACCACCAGGCTTTAAACGTGCTGCAATCATCGCTGCCCAAGGTTTCAAGTCGGGCAACCAACCAATAGTTCCGTAGCTTGTAAAAACAATATCAAAAGTTGAAGAAATATGATTTGAAGTTTCCAAAACATTGCAACATACGAACTGTGCATCTAGCTGTAGTTCTTCATTTAAAGAACGGGCTAGTTTCACACCTTCCTCAGAAATATCTACGCCAGTACAACTTGCTCCCATCCTACTCCAATGTAAGGTGTCTTGCCCAAAGTGACACTGCAAATGCAACAAGCTTTTCCCAGATACATCTCCCAACGCTTCTAGTTCATACTTATTTAGTGATGACCTCCCTTTTTTAAATTCCTCTAAAAAATAAAAATCACTTGCAGCGTGTATAGCAACTTTTTGTTCCCAGGTATTTTTATTTGTTTCAAATGCTTTTTGTAAGTCCATGTTGTTTCAAATTAATGCTGAAAGATACTATGTTTATTGTTTTTTAGCTTCCAAATTTAAAACAACACATGATAAAACCCAACCATACATTTAGTTGTGAGCTTTTTAACAAAGCGGGTTAAACAGCGTTAAAATTAATTCACGCAATATTTTTTCTATTTAAATTTAATCTTGTAACCATTAAAAACAACATACTATGCGTGATTTAATTTGGCTTATTGTAGTAATCTTAATAATAGGATGGCTCGTAGGTTATTTCGGATTTGGAGATGCTGTAGGAAGCTTAATCCATATTTTATTAGTATTAGCTGTCATTGGTATTTTATACCGTTTGGCAACAGGTCGCAGACCTTAACTTTTGTTTAAAATACAAATACAATTTATTCAACATTAATTTTTAAAACTAACATCATGAAGAAAGTATTCACATTTTTATTAGCAGCAGGATTATTAACCGCGACGGCAACATCTTTTACAAGTTGCAGAGAGAAATCTACCGTAGAGAAAGTAGCAGATGACGTTGAAGATGCCGTAGATTAATTTTAAACGTATAATATAAAAGCCCTTTTCAGAATAGTTGAAAAGGGCTTTTTTTATGTTACGCAAGATAACTTTTAAGTTCTGGGTGTCTTTCTATATAACCACTTACAAAAGAGCAATGCGAAATCACTTTTTTACCTTCATCTTTTGTGGCCTGCAATGCATGTTTTACCAGTGCAGATCCAATTCCTTTCCCTTCTAATTCTTTGGGGACTTCAGTATGGGTAAGATGTATTACCTCATCTTTTCTTTTATAGTCTATAAATCCTGTTTTATCATCTATCGTAGTTTCAAATCGGTTTTTCTCTTTGTTATCTGAAATTGAAATATCCATGATATATTTTATGTTCTTTTACAGTTTGTAAAAGTACTATTTAACTCGCAACGGCAGCAATTAAAAGCTTTCGTTTAGTTTGGTTCTTCTCTTTGGGTTATTATTTACGTAAATATATTCATATCGCCCCGCAAATTCTTATTTTTACGTAAAATATTTTAGATGAAACTGCCAATTTTATTACTACTTTCCACTGTGTTGCTTACATCTTGCCAAGAAAAAAACAAAAACAACGACAGGCTAGAGTTTATACCTAACCCAGAAGAAAATCCAGAACTCACAACTGCCCAATCAATCGCTTATAAAAATGGAATAGCCCACTGGAAGAACGTTTCAGAAATAAATTTCACATTTAATGTAGACAGAGCCGGAAATCATTTTGAACGCTCTTGGACCTGGAAACCCAAAACCAACGACATTGTTATGCGGAATGCACAAGATACAGTTTCCTTTAACCGAAATACATTGGATAGCATTTCAAAGTCACACGATGCGGCTTTCATTAACGATAAATATTGGTTATTAGCTCCCTACAACTTAGTTTGGGACGAAGGCACCACCATCACAGAAACAGCAAACCAAAAAGCTCCTATTTCTGGAGACACACTTAACAAACTCACTAGTACCTACGGAAATGAAGGCGGTTATACCCCTGGCGATGCATACGACTTTTTTTACGATGACGATCTTATTATAAAAGAATGGATTTTTAGACAAGGCAATACCGAAACACCTTCTATGATAACTACTTGGGAAGATTATGAAGAATTCAACGGTTTAAACATAGCCAAAATGCACCAAGATAGTACGGGTGGCTTTAAGTTATATTTCACTAATATTTCAGTAAAAAAATAATGCAGAATACCTTACAATACGCACAACAATGTGACGCCAAAGATCCTTTAGCACATTTTAGACAGCAATTTTTATTGCCCCAGGACGCAAAAGGGAATCCGCTTGTGTATCTCTGCGGAAATTCCCTAGGACTCCAACCTAGATTAACGCGGGAATACCTACAGCAAGAGTTGAACGATTGGGCAAAACACGGCGTTGAAGGTCATACCGATGCCGAAAACCCCTGGCTTCCCTACCATGAATTTCTTACCAAAAGTATGGCGGAGATTGTAGGAGCAAAACCTAGCGAAGTAGTGATGATGAACACGCTCACAACCAATCTTCATTTACTAATGGTGAGTTTTTATACCCCAACAAAGAGCAAATACAAAATTGTTATAGAGAGCGATGCCTTTCCAAGCGATAAATATGCGGTTGAAAGTCAGCTGAAATTTCACGGGCACGACCCAAAAGATGGATTAATTCTATGGAAACCACGAGAAGGTGAAGAATTGTGCCGTTTTGAAGATCTTGAAAAAATAATGAATGAGCAGGGGGATGAAGTTGCTTTATTAATGATTGGCAGCACTAATTATTACACAGGACAACACTTTCCATTAAAAAACATCACCGAACTAGGACATAAACATCACTGTATGGTTGGTTTTGACCTGGCACATGGGGCCGGAAACATTCAACCAAATTTGCATGAAACAGGCGCCGACTTTGCCGTATGGTGTAGTTATAAATATCTAAATAGCGGCCCAGGAAGTCTGGGCGGTTGTTTTGTTCACGAACGTCACGCCAAAAATGATAAGCTTAACCGATTTGCAGGTTGGTGGGGCCATAACAAAGCAACACGCTTTAATATGCGTCATGAGTTTGACGCCCTGGAAGGTGCAGAAGGATGGCAATTAAGCAATCCGCCAATTTTAAGCATGGCGGCCATTAGAGCAAGTCTGGATGTATTTGCCGAAGCAGGCTTTAACAACTTACGTGAAAAATCTGAAAAATTAACAGGTTATCTGGAATTTCTTTTAGACGAATTGAACAATGATAACATAAACATTATCACACCAAGAAATAAAGCTGAGCGTGGTTGCCAGTTAAGTATACAGGTAAAAACTGCAGACAAAGCCTTGCATACAAAATTAACCGAAGCTGGCGTCATAAGCGATTGGCGTGAGCCCGATGTAATTAGAGTAGCTCCTACTCCACTGTACAATAGTTTTAAAGATGTCTGGGAATTTGTAGAACGATTGAAACAAGTGCTTCAGAACAGTTAATAAAGTGTGTGCCAAACCTTAAAATTATCCCTCTCAGCGGGAGAGGGTTTGGATAAGGTAACGAAGAAAGCCAAATGAAATGAAAAAAAACCAAAACATATTAATAATTGGCGCAGGACTTTGCGGAAGTCTCCTTGCACTACGCATGGCACAACGTGGCTATAGTGTAAAACTTATTGAAAAACGTCCCGATCTTCGCAAACAAGACCAAGATGCAGGACGCTCTATAAATCTGGCGCTAAGCGATAGAGGATTAAAAGGGTTACGGTTAGCGGGTGTTGAGGAAAAAGCACTCGAACTTTGTATCCCCATGTTCGGAAGAATGATTCACGATAAAGAAGGCAATACTTTTTTGAGTAAATATAGTGGCAGAAAAGATGAATACATAAACTCTATTTCGCGACCGGGACTCAATATGCTGTTATTAGATGAGGCTGAAAAAATGCCAAATGTTGAGATCATTTTTAACAAAGGTTGTAAATCTGTCGATTTAGAAAATGGGTCGGCTACTTTTCAAGACTACAACACAAAAGAAGAAGTAACTTATAGTGGCGATATTATACTGGGTACAGATGGAGCTGGTTCTGTAGTGCGTAAAAGCATGTTTAATCATAAAAAATTCTTGTTTAGTTTTTCTCAGGAATGGCTCACCCATGGGTATAAAGAAATCACTATCCCAGCTACCAAAGGTGGCGGCTATAGAACCGAAAAAGGAGCATTACATATCTGGCCACGTGGTGAAGATATGCTCATTGCATTGCCCAATCTAGATGGAAGTTTCACTGTAACCCTATTTCTTCCTTATTCCAATAGTGATTATTGTTTCGACAACTTAACCACGCCAGAAATGGTAACAGAATATTTTAGTAAAGAATATCCAGATGCCATAGCATTAATGCCTAATTTGGTGGAAGAATTTTTCAGCAACCCAACAGGACCTTTAGGAACTATAAAATGTGCTCCTTGGAGTTGTTATGGAAAAACACTCCTGCTGGGAGATGCTGCTCACGCCATTGTTCCTTTTTACGGACAGGGAATGAACGCAAGTTTTGAAGATGTGGTGGTATTTGATGAAATTTTAAATGAATTTGAAGGTGAAGATAATTGGAACAAAATATTTTACGATTACGAAAAAGCCAGAAAAAAAGATACTGATGCTATAGCCGATCTTGCCGTGGATAATTTTCACGAGATGAAAGAGCACACGGCAAGTCCTTTATTTCAGCAGAAAAGAAAATTGGAAACCGCTTTTGAAGCCGAATTTCCAGAAGAATATTACAGCAAGTATTCCCTGGTTACTTTTAACGAAATCATCACCTATTCTGAAGCCCTTGAAAAAGGACGCGCACAGGATAAAGCCATCTTAAATTTAATTGCAGATGGTAAAATTACAGATCAAATGAGCCTTCGTGAAAAACTTGAAATGGTACAGAAAGAGACGGATGCTATTCTGCATGATGATGCAATAGCGTTTGGCTGAAAAAGAAGAAAGAGAAGAGACCGTTCGCGTTTCTCATTGAAAGAATAAAGACTGTTTTAGAAAATTAATACTATGACAACAAAAAGTAACTTAGTAGAAGGAAAAGCCACCCCGCGAGGTGCGTACCCACACATTAAACGTGCAGGAGATTTTTTATTTGTGAGCGGAACGAGCTCCCGTTTGCCAGATAACACCATTGCAGGCGCCAATAAAATAGATGAAATGGGAACGATTTTCCTGGATATTAAAGAACAAACCAGAGCTGTTTTAAACAACATTAAAGACGTGTTAGCGACCGAAAATGCAACCATGGAAGACGTTGTAGATGTCGCTACGTTTTTAGTAAATATGAACGATTTTGGAGGGTATAATCAGGTATACGGTGAGTTTTTTAAAAAAGAAACAGGACCAGCAAGGACAACGGTTGCAGTACATCAATTACCGCATCCGCATTTAGTGATTGAGATTAAGGTAACGGCTTATAAACCAGTAGTCAGTAGTCAGTAGTCAAAAAAATGAAACAGATATCTTTTTTTATTATTTTAACGGTAACACTAGTTGGCTTTGGGCAAAATTCAATGAACACTAGCACGCCTTTTGTTATTGGAGAAACGGTTTCTATTGCTTCACAAATCTTGAAAGAAGATAGGAAATTAAATATTTACCTTCCCCAAGGGTATGCCGAAAGTGACAAAAAATATCCCGTCATTTATTTACTAGATGGATCGGCAGATGAGGATTTTATTCATATTTCTGGTTTGGTTCAGTTTGGGTCTTTTTCGTGGATTAATATGTTGCCAGAAAGTATTGTAGTTGGCATTGCCAATGTAGATAGAAAGCGGGATTTTACGTATCCCTCTCAGAATAGCTTAGATCAAAAAGAGTTACCAACTTCTGGGGGTTCGGAACAATTTATTCAGTTTTTGGAAACCGAATTACAACCGTTCATCGCTTCAAACTATAAAGTTTCAGAAGTAAAAACTATAATTGGTCAGTCGTTAGGTGGCTTATTAGCTACTGAAATTTTACTAAAAAAACCGAAACTTTTCGACAACTACATTATTGTAAGTCCAAGTACCTGGTGGGATGACCAGTCTATTTTGAAACTCGAAGGTGAAAAAACCTGGAGCCCAAAACATATTTATATCGCAGGTGGTACCGAAGGTCCAACAATGCAAACGGGTGCCATTAATTTATACTACAAACTATTGGCAGCCTCTAAAGACACAAAAAACAAAGTGTTCTATAATTTTTTAGAAGCTCAGGATCACGGAGATGCTTTGCACTTAGCAGTGTATGATGCGTTTGAGAAGCTATTTTCCAAAGAGACAAAGAAATAAGTTCGGATGAAAAAAATTCAAAATTACATTAACGGCACGTACCAAGACCCAACTTCCAGCACGTGGCTAGATAACTACAATCCTAGCACAGGAGCAGTATATTCGCACATACCAAAAAGTTCGCAAGAAGATGTAACGATGGCGTACAAAGCTTCAAAAGAAGCATTTCCAGCCTGGAGTAATACAACCATCGAAGAACGTAGCAAAATTCTACTAAAAATTGCCGTTTTAATTGAAGTAAACCTAGATAAACTGGCTAAAGCCGAAGCAAAAGATAACGGCAAGCCATTAAGTTTGGCCAAAGCGGTAGATATTCCACGTGCATCGGCAAACTTTCGGTTTTTCGGGAATGCCATTACCCAATTTGCGAGTGAAGCCCATGAAAGTGTTGGTTTGAACACCATGAATTTCACCTTGCGTAGCCCTATTGGGGTGGTGGGATGCATTTCTCCCTGGAACTTACCGCTGTATTTATTTACTTGGAAAGTTGCTCCCGCCATCGCAGCTGGAAATTGTGTGGTTGCCAAACCCAGCGAAGTCACTCCTATGACGGCTTATTTATTAGGTGAAATTTTAACCGAAGCCGGATTACCAAAAGGTGTCTTAAACATCGTACACGGAACAGGGCCTGAAGCTGGACAAGCTATTGTCGCACACCCCAACATTAAAGCTATTTCATTTACCGGAGGCACCAAAACTGGCGAGCATATTGCCAGAACAGCTGCGCCTATGTTTAAAAAACTGTCGTTAGAGTTAGGTGGAAAAAACCCCAACCTCATTTTTGCAGATTGTGAATATGACAAGATGTTAGCGGTAACGGTGAAATCGTCTTTTGCAAACCAAGGACAGATTTGCCTCTGCGGAAGTAGGATTTATGTGGAAGAATCTATTGCCGAACAGTTTAAAAAAGATTTTGTTGAAAAAGTTTCAAGGTTAAAAATTGGGAATCCGTTTGACGGGGACACAAATATTGGCGCATTAGTTTCAAAAGAACATCTTGAAAAAGTGGAAAGCTATATTGAAATCGCCAAAAATGAAGGCGGGAAAATTTTACATGGCGGAGAAAGAGTTACTGTAAAAGGATTTAAAAACGGTTACTATTTGCAACCCACCGTGATTGAAGTAAAAGAAAACAATTGCCGCATTCAGCAAGAAGAAGTGTTTGGGCCTGTGGTAACCATTATGACGTTTAAAAATGAAGATGAAGCCCTAGAACTAGCTAACGATGTAAAGTACGGACTTTCAGCTACTGTTTGGACCAATAACCTCAACCGAACGATGCGCCTTTCAAAAGAGTTGGAAGCAGGGATTGTTTGGGTAAATACGTGGCTTAATCGTGACTTGCGGACCCCTTTTGGCGGTATGAAAGATAGTGGCGTGGGGCGCGAGGGAGGATTTGAAGCCTTACGATTCTTTACCGAACCTAAGAATGTTTGTATTTCTTATTAGTGGTGAGTGGTGAGTGGTGAGTGGTGAGTGGTGAGTGGTGAGTGGTGAGTGGTGAGTGGTGAGTGGTGAGAAAAAAACTGCGCTGCGCTTACTAGAGATTGCCAAACAATTCATAAACATTTGGCAATGTGATGAATTTTATTAGATTAATTTACTAAATATTAAATACTGAATTTTTAATTATTGAATTTTAAGATGAATATAGACTTAACAAATAAAAATGCATTGGTTTGCGGAAGTACCGCAGGAATTGGAAAAGCAGTTGCAAAACAATTGGCCAAAATGGGCGCCACCGTAACCTTGGTAGCTAGAAATGAAGAAAAACTGAAAGAAACTTTAATCGAATTACACCACGAGCAAGGGCAAAAGCACAATTATTTTGTGGCAGATTTTAGTAACCCTGAAGAGGTTCGGAAAAAAGTCGCCATTGCGAAAGAGCAGAAAATCTGGCATATTTTGGTAAATAATACGGGTGGCCCCAAAGGCGGCCCTATCTTTGAAGCGGATACTTCCGAATTTATCAAAGCATTTTCTATGCATTTAGAATGCAACCAAATTTTAGTACAGGCCTTGGTTCCAGGAATGAAAGAAGCAGACTACGGTAGAATTATAAATATTATCTCCACTTCAGTAAAACAACCTATAGATGGCTTGGGCGTTAGCAATACCATTCGTGGTGCAGTGGCAAACTGGAGCAAAACACTGGCGAATGAATTAGGCCAATACGGAATTACCGTAAACAACGTGCTCCCAGGATTTACGGCTACAGATAGATTGGAAAATATTATTGACAAGGCTTCGGAAGGCACTGGAAAGTCGAAAGAAGAGGCTTCTAAGTGGATGCAAACCTTAGTTCCTGCCCGACGTTTTGCACAACCTGGCGAAGTAGCCAATGCTGTGGCTTTTTTAGCTACCGAAGCTGCTAGCTATATTAATGGGATTAACCTTCCTGTTGATGGTGGAAGAACAAAAAGTTTGTAACTTTAGCTTTTGCGTGAGGGATAGAGTAGGCTACCATGTAGCCACGAAAGCCCGACCCGTTTAGGGGCACGCCCAAATTATGATTCCATGAAACGAAAACTTAGAATAAACGGTCATTCTCACCTACTTCCTTATCCGGAAGAAATTCCTCAATTTATGCAGGACAAAGGAATTTTTTGGGTAGATAAAGACCGAAAATTTATGCTTCAGAAAGATTGGAGCCGCCCCGTAACCGATTCTAGTTTTTTCTTAGATGAAAAGCTCGCGTGGATGGAAAAGTACAAGATTGACCACGCAGTTGTCTTAAATCTTTCGCAATTGTATGGAAATGGATTGCGCCTGGAAGAAATGAAACAGGCATTACGGTTTCAAAACGATTTTAATGCGAAGGTGCAGAAGGAAAATCCGTCGAAGTTTACCTGTGGATTTGTAATTCACCCTGGATTTATTCGTGGTGCGCTTTGGGAAATTGAACGCTGCGTAGAGGTGTTGGGAATGCAATTATTGTGTTTGCCTACGCATTATATGGACACCATTGGAACGTGGCGCTGTATTTTTGACGAAGAAAACGAACCTATTTTTGAACTCGCCAGTAAATACAATCTGGCGGTTGAAGTCCATCCTTACGATGGCGAAAAGTTTATAAAATTACAAAATACCGCCTGGCGATTTCATCTTATTTGGATGCTCGCACAATGTGCCGATGCTTATCATTTTTTAACCCTGAATGGCTATGCAGATAAATATCCAGGCATGCGCACCTGTTTTGCGCACGGCGGACAATTAGCGCAAATGAACCTAGGCCGTAGAATTCAAGGTTTTGATGGCCGTCCAGATCTTTTTGAAGGGAAAACACACCCGCGAAAAAGCGTTGGACATAAAAATATCTTTTTTGATACGCTGGTACATGATACAGGTTCGCTAGAATTGGTAGTTAAAAACCAAGGTGTGAAGCAGGTATTGGTTGGTTTGGACGATCCGTATCCGTTAGGTGAAATGGAAAGCGAGGTACAATCTTCCTACCCTGGAAAAATCTTAGACTTAGCCAGGGATCGAAGTATAATTACAGCCGAAGATGCCGACATGATGTGGGAAGACAATGTAATACAATGGCTGTGCGGTGATGATGAAAAAGCAAAGAAAAAATTGGTGGATAGAATTACTAGCTAGTTGAATTTTAAAAAAAACTTTTGGACTTTCTCCCTGAAAAAATAGATCAGTACGTCGTAACGCACTCCCAACCAGAGCCTGAATTATTGCAGCAGCTCACCCGTGAAACATGGCAAAAAGTACTGGCTCCCAGAATGCTAAGCGGGCATTTACAGGGACGCGTGTTAAGTATGCTTTCCAAACTTATACGTCCAGAAAACATTCTGGAAATTGGCACTTACACTGGTTATTCTGCCCTTTGCCTAGCCGAAGGGTTACACCCCGAAGGACACTTGCACACGATAGATATAAACGAAGAATTACACGACCTGCAGCGCAAATATTTTGACGCCTCTACCTACGGCACACAAATACTACAACACACGGGCAACGCTTTAAAAATTATCCCAACCCTATCCCATAATTTTGATTTGGTCTTTATAGATGCAGACAAACGCAATTATCCCAATTACCTAGAATTACTACTCCCAAAATTAAAATCTGGCGCCGTTATTTTAAGCGATAATGTACTCTGGAGTGGTAAAGTGGTGGAGCCGGTTAAAGCGGATGACCTAGATACCAAAGCACTTTTGGAATACAACAAATTACTTAATGAGCATCCTAAACTGGAAACTGTGCTTTTACCTATTAGAGATGGACTTACAATCTCTAGGGTGAAATAGCTTTTATTTTGGTTTCTGTAACGTGTGAAGGTTTTCCCTGAGAAAGGAAAGGGCTTTTACACCTTCACAAACAGGTCTTTACCTATAGTTCCGTTTTAAAAATTCTAGCATCTTTGTAGTATACTAAGATAGAAACAGGCGCTACATCCTATAAGAAAGAGGGGCCTCTTCAAGACGTAAGCAGCTTTGGGAGGGCTCTCTTCGTAGTTTGAAGTTGAAATTTGTCACTACTTAAAACATCTCTCAAAGCCTTTTTATAATACAATCTATTGCTTCTTAGCTGTTTTAAGCGGTAAACAATGTTGGTCTGGCTTAGTTGAAATTACTATCTTTATGGAATACCAAACATAAATATCATCGCATAATGAGTTGTAGGTCATAAACTTAAAAGTAATGGAACATTCCGATTTACTAAATACGCTTGCCCAAATAGCACTGGGAACTCTTGGCTTTACAGGAGTTGTTGTTGCATTAAAACACAGTGCAGATGATTGGGATAATTATGAAAAAATACGCTTTCAAGCTTTAGTCACTACAACGTTAACAGCTTTAGTTGGATCTTTATTACCACAAATAATTAGTATAGCCACCGAGGATACTTCTCAAATCTGGAGGCTAGCAAATTTAGGTGTTGGAGTAATGCACCTAGCAAACTTTGGCTCCATTATTTACTCAGCTGTAAAATATAAAATTAAACCTGAATTTAGAGGTTTCAAAGATATATTGGATACAATTATTGGTCCAGCTCTCATACTATTACATTTTATAGCAGCATTGGGGTACATTCCTTGGTTAAAACTATTGCTTGTTATTGGAATCTTGCAACAGTTATATATTGGAATTAGTAATTTTCTAGTTTTTATTAGTTGGAAAAAAAGTTAATATAAAACCGTTACCTGTATAATAAAAAATCAACTATGAAAAAACTACTCTTACTGTTTTTCACCATTCTTTCTGTTTCGTGTTTATCGCATAAAAAAAATGAAATAAATAAAATTGCACAATTTGAACAGCAAGTTGATTCTTTGCGAACAGCTTATAAAATCCCAGGAATTAGTGTAGGAATTTCTATTAATGATTCCATACAATTAATCAAAGGTTTTGGACTGGCTAACGTTGCGCAAAAAATTCCAATGACAGGAGATACCCCTTTCCGAATTGCTTCATTAACCAAACCAATTTTTTCAACAATCCTTATGCATCTAACCGAAGCTGGAAAAATTGATTTAGATTGGAAAATAAAAGACTATTATCCAGACTATTTAGGGAGTTGCACAAGAATACTTGGATATTTTAATGAAGAGATGCCAGAATATTCATTTCTCTTAAATAAATATCAACCAGAACGTGATGACATTCTGCTTAAACATCATCTATCTCATACAGCTGAAAATATTCCCGGAACAGATTATAAATACAATGGATTTCTCTATGGAATGCTGTCTGACGTTATGGAGAATACAACACATCAAAAATTTGATAAATGGGTTGATAGTTTGGTAATTCAAAAACTGAACTTACAAAATTCGGCTTCCTCACAATTAGACGAATCGAAAAAAAAGGTGTTGGATAAAATTGCACTGCCGTATAAAATTGATGCTATCGGAAATTTTGAAAAAGTTGAGTTTCCAGACCCTGGTTTAAACGCAGGTGCTGGTCTTGTTTTTTCTGCTAATGACTTATTACTCTTTGACCGCGCTTTTAACAATAATGAGATCATCTCAAAAGAAAGCAAGGAGAAAGCACTTACACCTTTTGAATTGGCAAATAAAGGTCTTTCGCCTTATGGCTATGGTTGGTTTACACAAAAATATAAGGGATATACTTTGGTTTGGCATTATGGGTTACAACCAAATGCTTATTCAGGACTCTACTTAAAAGTTCTTGAAAAGGATTTAACTTTAGTGATGTTAGCAAATGGCCAAAATTTAAGTGAACCATTTGATTTGGGAACAGGGAATGTATTGAATTCAAAATTTGCCATGGCATTTTTAAACAATTTCTTGAATGAAAAAAAGTAAAAAATGAAGACTTTGTATGCCATTAAATTTATAACTACCCTAATTGTCTTCATTGCACTACTATTTCAAATTGTTGGATGTAAACAGTTACCCGAAAAATTGGAAGAGCCTGAGAAATTAAATAAGGTAAGTTTCCATCATGTTCATCTAAATGTCACAGACAGGGATTCATCTATTGCGTACTATCAAAAATACTTTGGTGCAACTCAAGTTAAATACCGAGATCGAGTGGATGCTCTTTTTACGGAAAAATCGTTTTTATTAATGAATCTTGTCGATACTGCACCAGCAACACATGTAGGTTCTAGTTTATGGCATATTGGCTGGTCAGGTATAGAAGGACAATCTGAGTTTGACTGGAGGGTAAAAGAAGGAATATCGGTTCATACCTCCATTACACCGCTTGGCGATAATTTTTGGATGTACTTTCTTGGCCCAGAACAAGAGATCGTAGAGGTCTACACAGGAAATAAAAACCATAGATTTGAACACATACATTTACTATCGACAGATGTTGATAAGACGATGCATTGGTTTAAATCCAACCTTGGCTTAATTCCAGTATATGAAGAGGCAAAACAATGGCAGAACAACAAGCTTAGATGGAAGTGGAACTTATTAACCTTAGATAATATTAATATCATTGTATTTGGCAAACCAATTGAGGAAGAATCTTGGTGGCCAAAAGAAAAATTAAAATCAACTGATGGAAGCGCAATCGATCATATTAGTTTTTCATTTGAAAATATTGAACCTATATTAAATACAATGAAATCTGATGGACTAGCTATTGTTTATGATATAAAAATTGATTCTATTCATGGCATGAAAAGTTTTTTTGTGAGAGGTCCTGACAGTCTGCTGGTAGAAATAGTAGAGGAAAAGTTAATTCCTGAAGGTATCTGGCAATGATACTACAGATTGACCGCTACTTTAATTGATACTATAAATTATGATTCGTACTATAATAAAAATAATTCTATTCATGTTGGTTTCATTTCAATGTATGGGACAAGGCTCCAAAACATACAATGACAGCGGAAATATAACTTTTGAACTCATTAAAGAAAAAATAATTATCCCGGTTCAAATTAATGGGAATACGTATAGGTTTTTAGTAGATACTGGTGGGATATTTGAAATTTCAGAAAAGCTTCAAGAAGAGTTTAATTTCGACCAAAAAGAATCGACCACTATTATAGATATCAATAGAAACAAAACGGAACTTAAAACAGTAACTGTTCCTGAAATAAACATTGGTAATTGGTCTTTTAAAAACCGAAATGCTATAGTAAGTAATTTACACAATATGTATCCCTACAGCTGTTTTGAACTGGACGGAATGATTGGCAGAGACTTTTTCGATACCGTTTTACTACATTTTGACCTTGCTTCAAATACATTTCGTTTAACCGAAAACGCGAAAGTTCTGGAACTGGATACTGCGAATAGAACCAAGCTGAAATTGAGCAAAAGAGGTTTGCCCGATATAAAATTGAAATTGAATGGCAAAACCAGGTATATTGAGTTTGATTCGGGTTCTGGCGATTTCTATAGTCCAAAAACAAGCGATGTAGAAAAAGCTTTACAAAAGGGAGCTACCCACGAAATACTTGTATTTCAGGGAATCTTTTCCTTTGGGGTAACAATGGATAACATTCAACCTACCAATAGATACATTGAGAAGGTAGAGCGTTTTCAAATTGCTAATACAACGTTCGATAATTTCTACACACAGTTTTCTAAAGTTAGTGCTCCTCGAATTGGTGCCGCAATCTTAAAGTATGGCACCGTAACGCTCGACTATAAAAACAAGTGGTTTTATTACCAACCCTATGCAATCAATGATGTCATGGATCCCTTTATAACATTTGGGTTTGATATCGCCATAGAAGATGGAACCTATACCGTAAAATATATTTTGAAAGATTCAGATGCAGCAATTGCAGGATTACGTCCTGGAACTAAAATTTTGAAAATTGATGGCATTTCTACACAAAACATTCCAGAAGATTGTAATGGGTACTTAAATGGATATGCATTTAAAAATAATGATAAAATTAAGCTAACCTATCTGGATACTAAAGGAACTAAAAAAGAGATTGAATTGACAAAAAACATGTATAAATAGGAACAATAAATTAATACTACGGAGATAAATCCAATCGCATTTCTAAAACCACCACCATCAAGTAAACCTGTACACCTGCCAAATGCTAAACTTTAAAAAAATAATTCGCACCGAAAGCGTACTACTACGTCCTATTGAACTAGACGATTTTGACCAGATGAAAGCATTGACAAAAGATCCTGAAATGTGGTATTACTTTACCTCCGATCTTTCGAACGAGAAAACCCTAAAAAAATGGATTGAAACTGCAGTGGAAGAACTAAAACAAGAGAAATCGCTACCTTTTTCAATGGTAGATCCTATAACCAACAACATTATGGGCTCCACACGAATATCGAATATTTCAGCGCATGATGCCCGGGTGGAAATAGGCTGGACCTGGATCGCCAATGAATATCAAGGCAGTGGAATTAACGGAAACGTTAAACAACTCCTCTTTGAATATTTATTCACGGAAACCAACGCGATACGTATTGAATTTAAAACAGATGTTTTAAATATTCCTGCCAGAAAAGGAATGGAAAAAGTTGGATTGGTGAAGGAAGGTATACTAAGAAGCCATACATTAATGACAAATAACAGAAGACGTGATACTATTTATTATAGCATTCTGAAAGAAGAATGGTTGGGAAAATAAAGGTTAAAATCCCCTACAGCACTATTTAATCTTCTCCAAAACCTTTTTACAAACCCAATAAAAAAGAAAAGCAAACAAGGTTCCTACCAAAGCTCCTACAAATAAGTCGCTGGGGTAATGAACGCCCACATAAATTCTACTTAAGATAAAGAGAAAAGGCCATAGAAAGGCCAGGTAAATCCATTTGGTGTGTGTACGCATGGCAAGCACTACAAAGGTTGTTACTGCAAAACTAGAGGAAGCGTGTCCTGAGAAAAAACTAAAATTGGTAGGTTTTTGGAGAATTCGTATTACACTAGCCAAGGCTTCTACATTGTTAGGGCGTAGCCGTGCTATATAGTCTTTTACAAGGTTGGTAAAGGTAATAGTAACACTAAAGGTTAGGATGGTAAAAAAGATCACGACAAGTCCTTTTTTAAAGCCATACTTCACAAAAATAATTACGAAAAAAAAGATAAACAGCGGAATCCAACTTTCAATTTGGGTAACGAAGAGCCAAAAACGGTCAAAACGTTCTATTCCAAGGCTGTTCAGCCAGATAAAGAGCTCCCTATCCCATTCTTTTAGGGTTTGGAGCATTAGAAGTTACGTTTAATAGGCCCAGATATTTCTTCGACGTCTTCTTTTACCTTATCAATCTCCTTACGCACATCTTTGGTGATGTCTATATCTAAGCCTTGTTTTTCGGCACTTTTGGTGATTTCAGACTTAATATCGTTGGTGGCATCTTTAATTTGGCGCATCCCTTTTCCTAATCCGCGGGCTATTTCGGGCATCTTATCGGCACCAAAAACCATAAGCACGATAAATAGGATAAACGCTATTTCGCCGCCACTAATAAATAAAGGAAGGGTTACTAATTGCATAGGGTACAAAGATACATATTCTAAAATATCAAATCACAAAAACCAAATCACAAAATTATTTGAGAAGAAAGAACATTTACCAAGCTCATTGAAAGAAAAAGGATAAAATATAAATACAAACCCATACTGTCCTGGTTCGTGATTTTAAAAGGGAGCGCAGCGACCTACTTCTTGGGTTAAATCAAAAAGCCCTTTTTAGTATTAAAAAGGGCTTTTTATTCATTTCAGTAAAAAGGTTATTTATCGCCTTTCACTTCATTTTTAAATTTATTGAATTCGCCTAACTTCTTGCGCTGTGGCCAGGTGTTGTTTGAAGTATCTACATCTGCAGTTTCTTCGTCTGGATCTACTACAATTTTGGTAATCTCCTTTTCAGAAGCAAAAACTTTTCCAACTTCGGCATCGTTCTTTCTCCAGATTTGTGCTGGATAGGTAAAACGCTCCGTGCTTCCGTCTGAGTAGGTTACTTCGGCAATAATAGGCATTGGGATTCCTCCTGGTTTCTCGAAAGTTACTTCGTAGAAATACTTAGGATTTTTCATGGTTGCTCTATCCGCTACTGGTACGTTATCCATAATATACTCTTGTAAGGTAGACACATCGTTTAGCGTTGCAGTTTTCATGCTTTCATCGTAATCTTCGCTGCCTTCTTCAACCATGTATACCAGTGGTGGCAAGTCGCTTTCTTGCATACCACGCGCTTCCATCATCTCTCTTATTTGCTTATTCATTTTGCTGGTTACGTAGAATTTCTTCACTTCTTTTACACCAATATCTGTATAATCTGTTGTGTAAAACCACGCTCTCCAGAACCAATCCAGATCTACTGCAGAGGCGTCTTCCATAGTACGGAAGAAATCTTCAGGAGTTGGGTGCTTAAACATCCAACGCTGCGAGTATGTCTTAAATGCATAGTCAAATAACTCACGGCCCATAATAGTTTCACGTAAGATATTTAATCCAGTTGCAGGCTTAGAATATGCATTGGCACCAAAACTATAGGTATTTAATCCTTTGGTCATAATAGGTGCAATGTAATCCTGATCTCCCCCCATATACCCAACAATATTTTTTGCAGGTCCTCTACGAGAAGGGTATTTTTTGTTTGGCGCAATGGCTTCTGGATACTTTTCTCCAAAATCCTGCTCGGCAACATATTGTACAAAAGTGTTAATTCCTTCGTCCATCCACGTCCATTGGCGCTCGTCACTGTTTACAATCATTGGGTAGTAATTGTGCCCAACTTCGTGAATAATAACACCAAACATTCCGTATTTTGTTCTTTCACTGTAATTCCCTTCTTTATCCGGACGCCCGTAGTTCCAGCAAATCATTGGATATTCCATCCCTTGCCCTTTGGCGTGCACCGAAATAGCCTTGTGGTATGGATAGTCAAACGCCATACGAGAGTATGTCTCTAAGGTACTTGCAACTACTTTGGTAGACCAGTCTTCCCATAACGGATTTCCTTCTGGCGGATATACCGATACAGCCATAACATCGCGATTTCCAATTTTTACAGCCATCATGTCCCAGATAAAGCGTCTTGATGTTGCAAAACCATAATCACGCACATTCTCTGCCTTAAACTCCCAGGTTTTAGTCGCCGTTGCAAATCCTTTTGACGCAGCTTCAGCTTCTTCTTGTGTTACAATAAGTACTGGTTCAGTATACGATTTTTGCGCTTTTTCATAACGCTTCATCATTTCTTTACTGAAAACTTCTTTTCTGTTTAACAGCTCACCTGTAGCATCCAAAACGTGGTCTGCAGGTACCGTAATATTTACTTCAAAATCTCCAAAGGGCAATGCAAATTCATCGCGTCCCCAAAACTGGCTATTTTGCCATCCTTCAACATCGCTATATACAGCCATACGAGGGTAAAACTGTGCTATTACAAAGCCTTTATTTCCATCTTCAAAAACTTCATAACCACTTCTTGCACGGTCAATAGTATGGTCTACAACGTTGTACCACCATTTAATTGAAAAGGTAAATTGTTCTCCAGTTTTAAGATGTTTAGGCATTTCCACACGCATCATCGTACGGTTAATGGTATGTGGCAATGGATTTCCAGATTTGTCTTTTACGTAGTCTATTTTAAAACCACCATCAAAACCAGCGCCCATATATTTTCCTACAAAGCCACTGGCAGTTTCAGCTGGTACAGCACCGCTAGGCTCAATTAAAGGAGATTTAGAATCTCTGGCACGTACATTTTGGTCTAGTTGCACCCAAAGGTATTCTAGTGCGTCTGGCGAATTGTTCGTATAGGTAATAGTTTCGGTACCATACAATTTAGATGCTTTATCGTCTAAGATAATATCCATCTTATAATCTGCTTGTTGCTGATAGTATTCCGGACCTGGCGCACCATTTGGAGAACGGTACATATTGGGCGTAGAAAACTCTTCGTACAATTGTTTAAAACGATTATGGTTGTAATGTCCTGGCTTGCGAGCTTCGTCTTTTTCAACGTCGCCATCTTGTGCGTATAGCATCCCTGATGTAAGGATTAAAGCTACCAAGGATAGGTATTTCAATAATTTCATGAGTAGAATAATTTATTGGTTTTTTGAAAGGTTTAAAAATACTTGTAATAAAGTCTTCAGGCAGATTAATCGTCGAAATTTAACAATCCTTTAGGGTTTTCTTTTTCGAGAATTAAACTGCGTCTGGTGTCATTATTTTTTACGTGAATAATATTTTGCTGTTCATCGAACATATCCAGCAATACTTTGTTTTCCACTTCAATAGAATGTAATGCTGAAATGTTAGGGATTTCTATGTATACTTTCACCACATCAATATCGTATTTTTTGCCTATATAATTGAAGGTAGCAGGCTTTCCGTTCACATTAATTGAAAGTTTCTGAAACACATAATCCTTTAATATTTCACCATCTGTATCGGTTTCTTTTGTTGAGTTGAAACTAAATTTTCTTCCATAGCGAGTTTCTAAAGCAGCTTCTAAATCGTCTAAAAATATTTTAGAAATAAGCTGAAGCGTTTGCTCTTTTGGGGCATATTCTATGGTAGTAATGCTAACATAAAACTTATGGTTAGTAGATGCCGTTAGTAACGGAAACAAAAGTAAAACAAGCGCAACTTTAAAAAACTTCATAGCGTAAAATGAGGATAGATAAGACGGTTTTGAGGCTACGATGTTACAATAATTATTCCTTTTTTTGTGTAGTAATTTCTAATCTTGAAATATATTCGGATGCTTTCTCTTCAAAAATAGCTAGCACTATGCCATGGTTTTCTTTGTTGAAATCGGACTGCAAGGTGCTGGTTTCTATACAAAACAAGATGAAATCGTACGTTTTATTACTTGGTATTTTATACGAATCAAAGAAAAAATCTTCGTCGTATTGGTATAAAATTTTTGCGACTGTAGTATTCTCTGCCTCCCATTTTCTCTGAATGCGTAATTTTCTATAATATCCGCTTATATGATTGTAGAGTGCTTCTACATTTACTGCTGTAGGTGCATACAATGTATAGGCAGGCACAATTTTCTCTTCTGGTTCGCCTTTAAACCCTGGAATACCCAAACTGTCAAAATCTATTCTTTTCTTAACTTTTATATTTTTTACGTCCTTCTCCAAGTCTCCCGTAAGCCTACTTCCTAAAAAAACCTCGTCTAGCTGGTTTATTAATTTTTCTAAGGTTACTACTACAACTCCCCTTTCTATAATGGTTTCAGTCACTTCAACTTTCTTCGGGAAATAATGTACCGACGAGAAAACCAACGTATCATTCACTTTTGCTCTAATTGAAAAGTTCCCAAATGCATCTGTCACACTGTTGTTTCGAGAGTTGTTATTTAAAACATGAATCCCTTCAATCTCTTCCAGATTTGTAATCTTCCCTTGAAGTGTAGTTGTTTGAGAAAAAATTTCAGCAATACCGAAGAAAACAAAAAACAAGAAACATAGCTTATTTTTCATCGGTTAGTCGTGCTTTGTAAATTTTGCTTTGCTCAAATAGCACTTCGAGCAATTCAATTTCATTTTCAGATTTCAGCATATAAGGTTCTATCGCATTTTCTTCAGCAAAATAAATAAATGCATCTACCTTTTCAGCAGGAATACAAAAGGTTTCGGCATAATACTGCGCACTAAAACGTTGCTGCAATGCCGTGACCAATACCTGACCATTGTTAATGGTTTCTACAGGTGTGCTTTTATCTTTTTTGGGGAAAATTGCGGTTGCCAAAGCACCCAAAATACTTATAAAATTAGCCCCGTTTTTTAGGCCTCCATTATGGAGCGCATCCTCGGCAGCGTTGCCTTCTATCGCACTTTGGCGGTCTGGCGTAAACTCGTAATCGTAGTTAATTGTTTTGTACGCCAGGTCGTAATTGGGGGCTTCATACACATTAATTCGATTTACATCTACTTGTATGTTCCCAGACAAATCGTACGGACTCACCACAACTTCGTCTAACTGATTCACAGAAGGATTCATATAAATACGCATCAACTTTTTGTCTACCACACCTGCGTCAATCACCACCGTAAACGACTGAAATTGAATTGCCGTAATGAGCACCCGATCATTTTTTCCTACCTCGAGTGTAAATTTTCCATCGGCATCGGTAGCGGTTCCTTTTTGTGCAGAAACATTGTAGACACTAATTTGCTCTCTATCCTCTCCTCTGGGTACTATAATTTCACCATCCACCAAGACCCGCTCTATTTGTTGCGCACAACATAGAAAAGTAAGTAGTAAAAAGGGAACCAGTAAGAACCGTCTCATACTATAAAAATAAGGTAGTTTTCCTTAAAAGCCTATTCTTCTGTTTTTAATTTGTGTTTATAACGTTCACTTTGTTCAAAAAGAATCTTTAATAGTTGCATTTCATTTTCGGGTCCCAATAAATTCCAAGTGGCAACGTGGTGGGTAACATAATAGATAAAATCGTCTACCTGTGCTAGCGGAATTCCAAACGTTGTACTATAATACTGAGCGCTAAATCTTTCTTGAAGCGTTGCTCTCTTAGGTTTTGTTTCGGCCCAGGGATCTATAAAATTATTTCTATCTTTTTTAGGAAAAAGAGATTTTAAAGCCAGTCCTAAGATACCGCCAATATTAAGACCGTTTTGCATAGGACCATTACCAAGAGCTTCTTGCGCTATGTTTCTTTGTATTCTCGAGAACCTGTCTGGAGCAAAACTGGCATTAATACCATAACCAAGTTCAAATTTGGGAGCCACAAAAACCTCTATATTCTTTGCGTCCAGTTCTACATACCCGGTAAGTGTATGGCTACGTAATAAAATTTCATCCAGCGTATTTATGTTTGTATTCAAAAGAATACTCATCTTCTTGTTTTGTAAGACACCTTCAGCTACTGTACGTGTAAAGGTTTGAAACTGCAAAGCCGTGATAACAATAACATCTCCCTCGGCAACAGCTATGGTGAAATTACCCTCTATATCGCTCACGGTTCCTTTTTGGGAGGATTTGTTGTAAATACTCACACCTTCCTTGTCTTCGTCTTGGGGTGCCAAAATTTTACCTACAACCTCTACGCGTTCTACAGATTGGGAATAGACACACACAGTGACAAGACAAAAGAGGAAGGTAGTAATTGCTTTCACAGTAAAATTATATTGTTATTTTTTTAAGCCGAAAATAATCGCAAGCTTTGTGATATTTTCCAGAAAGACGAGACAAACATTCGCATATTACAATTCTATGAAAAACCTCATTATCGCCAGCACCTCAACCCTTCACCAAGGCAGTTATTTAGACTATCTTTTAAATGAAGTAACCTCACTCTTTGCTGAAACTGAAGAAATTCTCTTTATTCCCTACGCAAGACCGGGCGGGATTTCGCACGACCAATACACCGCAAAAGCAGCTGAAACTTTCAGAAAAATTGGCAAAAATGTCGTTGGAATCCACACCCACAAAAACCCCATTGAAGCCATTAAAAACGCCAAAGGAATATTTACTGGTGGCGGCAACACCTTTGTTTTGGTAAATGCTTTACATACGCTGGGAATACTACAACCCCTTCGAGAAGCTATTTTTAACGGCACATCTTACTTAGGAACAAGCGCTGGTAGTAACATATGCGGCCCCACAATGATGACCACAAACGATATGCCCATTGTATACCCCCCAAGTTTTAAAACGCTGGGCGTGGTGCCGTTTAACATAAACCCGCATTATTTAGATCCAGATCCCAACAGTAGCCATATGGGCGAAACACGAGAAACACGTATAAAAGAGTTTCATACCCAAAATACCATTCCAGTACTAGGATTGCGCGAAGGCAGTTGGTTGCGTGTGCATGGAGAAGAAATAGCACTAAATGGCAACCTTCCTGCACGGGTTTTTGAGCAAGATAAAAGTGCGTATGAAATAGAAAGTGGCACTACAATTGATTATTTTTAAACTATGAAAAGAACCAACTTCCTTCAAATTACTGCTCTGGCAGGACTAGGCATCTCCCTCCTTCCTTCCCTTTCTCTTGCCGCGGAAATGCAATCCAATTTTACCCGCTCGCAGTTAATTGGCAAAGGCAATCCAGACATTATAGGCAATAGCTACACCAGCAAAATGCACAAAGAGGCAAAGAGTGCTTTTCTAAAGATGAAAAACGCCGCAGCCGAAGCAGGAATACAAATTGAAGTAGTCTCTGCCTACCGAAGTTTCCAGCGACAAAAAGAAATCTTCGAAGGTAAATACACCCGTTTTACCAACCAAGGTCTCACGCCCATACAAGCCATCGAAAAAATTATAGAATATTCCACCATTCCAGGAACCTCCCGTCACCATTGGGGAACCGATATAGATATTATAGACGGCGGTGCTTCTCCACGCCCCAAAAGTGTGCTACAACCAGAATTGTTCCACGGCAAGGGCCCTTTTTGCAAACTAAAAGAATGGCTTAACGACCATGCAACCGATTTTGGGTTTTACGAAGTATACACAGACAACGCCAACCGAAAAGGATTTAAATACGAGCCCTGGCATTTTAGTTACGCCCCCGTTTCAAAACCTATGTTGCAGGAATATAAAAAACTGGATTTGAAACAAATTCTGCTGGAAGAAAAAATAAAAGGTGCCGCGCATTTTACCGATGCCTTCATCACAAAGTATCGCACTGAAAATGTGTTGGATATTAACCCTGACTTACTTTAGGCATCTATTGGTATGTTGAAAGCTAATATTTCGTAAATTAGAGCATTGAAATTTTGTTTGAAAAGGTATTCGGGATGTTAAACTGAACACCATTCAAGTGTGAGAATAAAAATAGTATTTTATGAGAGGAAGTTGGAAAATTAGGATTTTAATTGGGGTACTTATCGCCGGCTTTGGACTAGTGCGCTATTGTTCTTCTATGGAAGAGAATCCCTATACGGGAACCACACAGGCTATTTCTATGAATCCAGATGAAGAAATTGCCATAGGCCTCGCCAACGCCCCACAAATGATCCAAGAATACGGCGGCATGTACCAAGACCAGCGGCTACAAAACTACATAGATATGGTAGGTCAAAAATTGGTGCAAAGTACAGTAGCCACGCAAACTCCCTATCAATACGATTTCCATTTGCTGGCAGATCCTGAAACCATTAATGCTTTTGCGCTCCCTGGCGGACAAATATTTATTACCTACGCCCTATACTCAAAATTGCAAAACGAAGATCAGCTGGCAGGAGTACTCGGGCACGAAATTGGCCATGTAATTGGTCGCCATAGCAGCGAGCGTGTTGCAAACTCACAAGTATGGCAAACGGTAGCCCAAGGTGCCGAAGTAGGTATGGGTGCCGGAAGTGCCGTTTCTCAAATTGGAATGGGTACGCTACTCTCCAACGGTCGTGGCGATGAGTTGGAAAGTGACGATTTGGGGGTTCGGTTTATGATAAAAGCTGGCTATAACCCTAACGAAATGATTGGCGTCATGCAAATTCTAAAAGCAGCCGCAGGCCCCAGCCGTGCTCCAGAGTTTCAAAGTACACACCCAGACCCAGACAACAGGATAGACCAGATTAAGGAGAGTATTAGAAAATATGGTGGGACGGTGGAATAAGGTTGTTGGTTGAAATTTACAATAAAATAAAATCTTACTCCTTCACCATCTTTTCTACTTTTTTTGTTCCTTCACTATTTTCTAGATGTACAAAATAAACGCCACTGGCTAATTGGGCTATGTTGAGTGCCGTAACAACTCCCTCTTTTTGTAAAACGGTTTGCCCTTTTGCGTCTTCAATTGAGACACTGGAAAGAGGAATTTCACTATTATTTTCTATAAACAAGGTTGTTTGTACGGGATTGGGGTATATTTTTATGTTAGATAAGCTATGTTCAGGAACATTTAAAATGGTTTGGTTTTCATACCAGGCAACTTTATCATCATTTTGTGAAGCAGATATTACATCCATATCTCCATCATTATCTATATCCACAGCAATAGCATCTCGTGCAGAGATTACTATATTGCTAACTACTTTTAACACACCAAAATTTCCTTGACCATCTAGGTTTTCAAACCAATTTATCTTTGTATTGTTACCAACTGAAGAAGAAAGCACATCTTGGTCGCCATCATTATCAATGTCAGCTGCAAAGACTGAGAAAGTTACATCACCTTGATTATTTATAACTATAACATCTCCAAAATTACCTAGTCCATCAATATTCTCAAACCAACCAATCTTAGTTACTCCACCAGAACCTACAACTAAATCCATATCTAAATCCCCATCTATATCTGCGCCAAAAACTCGCAAATAAGAACTTGGCGGATTTGCGGTAGCGATTGGAATCTGTGGCCCAAAACTACCCAAACCATCTGTATTCTCAAACCAAGAAAGTGTTACAGAACCTGAAGTAGTTGCCACTAAATCAAGATCTAAGTCTCCATCTATATCAACTAAATCTATTGACCTCCCATTTGCCCCGCCATTTGAGATATTTATTCTTTTACTAAAATTTCCTAAACCATCTAAATTCTCATACCAAACTAATTCATCAAGTTGAAATGCACCTACAGATACATCCATATCTCCATCATTATCAATATCGCCAACCGCAATAGCTTCTGCGCCATCTAACATTGAATCAATAACTTTTAATTCACTAAAATTTCCTAAACCATCCAAATTTTCAAACCAAATAACAGCATCCTCAAACACAGAAGAAGCTACAATATCTAAGTCTTTATCACCGTCTATGTCTGCGACCCTTACTTTTCTTGCTTCGTAAAATAAACTTATTAATTGTAGACTACCAAAATTACCCTTCCCATCTATATTAGCAAACCAGGAGATATTATTTTCGAACCTTGTTGCAACAACCACATCTAAAAACCCATCTCCGTTTAAATCTCCAGTAGCTAGCACTTGGGGCCCCGTAGCTTCTAAAGATATAATACTTTGAGACCCAAATTGAGCAGAGGCTGTATGAGTAACTAATAAAAATATAATTATATGAATAAATTGGTTCATACTATAAAAACTTATAATGGGTACTGCCTCTATATTTTAATATTTATAGAGCCAAGAATCGTCTCATTAAACATTAAAATTAGTTGTTTTCTTTCATAATTACAGTTTGCTGAGTAGTACCATCTTCAAAATCCTTCTAAATTAAAAATAGTCCTTTTAGCTTAGAAATAGACAAAATTTTAATCTTATTTTTAAGCCATGTCTTCAATCTTAGTTTGTTAATAAACAAAAACAGGATTCCTTATCTTTGTCCCATGAATAAAAAAGTGCTCTTGTTAATCCTCGATGGTTGGGGAATGACTCAAAATCCAGATGTTTCTGCCATTGCCCAGGCCAAAACTCCCTTTATAGATAGTATTTCAAAAAACTACCCAACAGCGCAACTATTAACCCACGGGATGAACGTTGGGCTGCCAGAAGGCCAAATGGGTAATAGCGAAGTAGGGCATATTAACCTGGGAGCCGGACGCATTGTATATCAAGATTTGGCAAAAATTAATGTAGCCTTGCAAGAGGACACCTTAAAAAACGAACCCGTTTTGCAAAACGCCTTCACCTACGCCAAAACCAATCATAAAAAAGTACATTTTGTAGGGTTGGTAAGCAAAGGAGGCGTACACTCGCATCTTAATCACCTTAAAGGATTGCTTTCGGCCGCGGCAGAAAATAATGTAGAAAACGTATTTGTACACGCATTTACCGATGGTCGTGATGTAGACCCTAAAAGTGCCGAAAATGACATAGCCGAACTAGAAGAGCACCTCTCGAAAACCACTGGGAAATTAGCTTCGGTAACGGGACGATATTTTGCGATGGATCGCGATAAACGATGGAAACGTACCGCCAAAGCCTACGATGTATTGGTGAACGGAAATGGAACACACTCTACAAATGCAGTAGAAACCATCAAAGAAAACTACAAAAACGGAATTACAGATGAGTTTATAGAACCCATCGTGCTAACCAAAAACGGCCAACCCCTAGCCAAAATTGAAAAAGATGATGTGGTGATTTTCTTCAATTTTAGGACAGACCGTGGACGCCAACTTACCGAAGCCCTCAGCCAGGAAAACTTTGAAGAATTTGGAATGCATAAAATCCCGTTGCATTTTGTAACGCTTACCAATTACGACCAAAGTTTCAAAAATATTGAGGTGGTCTTCAACAAGGAAAACTTAAAAGATACGTTAGGCGAAACGCTTTCAAAAAACGGAAAAACTCAAATTCGCATTGCTGAAACTGAAAAATACCCACACGTTACTTTCTTCTTTAACGGCGGAAGAGAAATTCCCTTTGAAGGCGAAAAACGGATTTTATGTCCGTCGCCTAAAGTAGCTACCTACGATCTTAAGCCAGAAATGAGTGCGTACGAACTTCGGGATAAAATTGTTCCAGAGATTAACTCACAATCGGCCGACTTTATCTGTTTAAACTTTGCCAATCCAGATATGGTGGGGCATACAGGTGTGCTTTCGGCAGCTATTAAGGCTTGTGAAACAGTAGACGCCTGCGCAAAAACTATTGTAGAAGCTGCTTTGGAAAATGGGTATACTACCCTGGTGATTGCAGATCATGGTAATAGTGAAACCATGCGCAACCCAGACGGCTCTCCAAATACGGCACACACTACCAACCCCGTTCCTTTAATTTTGGTAGATAAAGAACTTAAAGAAATAAATTCGGGTGTTTTGGGTAACATTGCTCCTACCATTTTAGATTTAATGGGCGTTCCAAAACCTGAAGCTATGACACAAAAATCTTTACTTTAAACGATGCCTATGAAATACACCTTTGCCTTACTGTCACTTTTAGCACTTCTTTCTTGTAAAAATACTACTGATAAAACTTCAGAGGAAATTTCCGAAGAAACCCAAGAAGAGATTACAACTTACACCCTCACGAAAGAAGTAAACAACGAGTTTGAAGACCTGGAAGATGGCGGGATGCTATTGCTAGGAAAAATTAATAAAAGCGGGCTCACCACAGCTCCCTACAACGAATGGTTTACTGAAAGTGAAACAAACCACAACCTAGATTCAACAACAATCGACAGCTTAAAACCATTGCTAAACGATGTAAAAATCAGCGTTTTTATGGGTACTTGGTGTGAAGACAGTCAGCGGGAAATACCGGCATTGTACAAGATTTTGGATGTAACAGATTTCAACTATGAAAATTTCAGCATTGTAGCTGTTTCGCATGATAAAAAAACACCCAACGGACTTGAAAAAGGACATCGTATCGAGTACGTGCCTACTATAATTTTTACGAAAAACGGAGACACCTTAAACCGAATTGTAGAATACGCCCACGGAACCTTGGAGCAGGATATGCTTACTATTTTAAAAGGCAAACCTTACAACCCAGCATATTCAGAGTAAAACCGTAATACCATCGTAAACCTTTTGTTCTAAAGGAGTCTAAATTCATTTTAGTTATGTAGTAATTTTTATAAAAGCTACAATTGTCAATCGTACATCTGATATCGGTAATCCCCTATTTTCTTTGTATTTTTGCCGTCCAAATCAGAAATAATGAACGATACACTCGCCATCGCTGTAGATTTTGACGGAACGATTGTAGAAGATGCCTATCCTAAGATTGGAAAGGAGCAACTTTTTGCTTTTGATACTTTAAAAAAACTACAAGAAAAAGGACATAGATTAATTCTTTGGACCTATAGACATGGGCGCGCCTTGGATGAAGCCGTTGATTTTTGTAAAGAAAATGGAATCACTTTTTACGCCGTTAACAAAAGCTTCCCCGAAGAAGAATTTGACGAGAAATACAGCCGAAAAATAAACGCCGATCTATTTATAGACGACCGTAATATTGGCGGAATGCTAGGCTGGGGAGAAATATATCAAACACTGCTTGGTGAAGCTACACCACCAATGCCTAAAAAGAAAAAAGGCTGGTTTGGCCTTTAAAACCATATGATTATACCTAAAACAACCGAAGAACTCGCTTTAATGAAAGAAGCTGCTCACGTAGTTTCAAGAACGTTGGGAATGCTTGCAAAAGAAGTGAAACCAGGTATCACTACCAATAAGCTAAACGATATGGCTGAAGCTTATATTCGTGAACAAGATGCCGTGCCTGGCTTTTTGGGGTTGTACGACTGTCCTTCTACCTTACTTACAAGTGTAAATGAAGCAGTAGTACATGGCTTGCCTACAGACATTCCATTAAAAGAAGGCGATATTGTCGCTATAGATTGTGGCGCTATTAAACATGGTTTTTATGGCGACCATGCCTATACGTTTGAAGTAGGCGAAGTGGCTCCAGAAACCAAAAAGTTATTAGATATCACCAAAAAATCTTTGTATCTGGGTATTGCAGCATTTAAAAATGGCAACCGTGTTGGAGATATTGGATATGCTATTCAAAACTATTGCGAGTCACACGGATATGGTGTGGTTCGGGAATTGGTAGGGCATGGACTAGGAACCAAATTACACGAAGACCCAGAAATTCCAAACTACGGAAAAAGAGGTCGTGGCAAGAAATTTATTGAAGGTATGACTATCGCTATTGAGCCTATGATAAATCTGGGAACACACCGTATCAATCAGTTAAAAGATGGTTGGACTATTGTGACTCGTGACGGGAAACCAAGTGCTCATTTTGAACATGATGTAGCCTTGGTAGACGGAAAACCTAAATTACTTTCAACATTCGATTATGTTTATGAAGCATTGGGAATTGTGAGTGATGAAGAAGATGAATTTAGGCACGAATTTATTTAGCACGAATTTCACGGATTAAGTTCTTGCGCAGAGATGCACTGAGAAACGAGGAGATTCGCGGAGACATTTAGAAATAAAGTAACTTTCACACCAAACTCTTAAAATCTGGTCTCCGAAGATTTATAAATACTAACTAAAACCTCCGTGAATCTCAGCGCTCCTCCGCGAGACTCCGTGTAATACTAAAAGAATTGAGTAAATTATTTAAAAACATATTAAACACAGTACCTCGTCCTCTTCTGATTAGGTTTAGTTACGTAGCACGTCCTTTTGTAGCATTTTTTTTAAGAGGAGACAAATACACCGATCCTATTGACGGGAATTCGTATCGAAAATTCCTTCCCTATGGCTACGAGAAAGTACGCGAAAATGTGTTGGCGCCAGGAACATTATCGTTAGAAAGACATCGTTTGTTTTGGTTATATCTTACGCGTGAAACTTCCTTTTTTACTGAAAATTTACGGGTGCTTCATTTTGCACCGGAACAAGCATTTTTGAAGCGTTTCAGAAAACTTAAAAACATTACCTACACCACAACCGACCTCAACTCCCCCATTGCCGATGTGAAAGCAGATATTTGTAACCTTCCTTTTAAAGATAACAGTTACGACTTTATTATCTGTAATCACGTCTTAGAGCACATTCCGGATGATACCAAAGCAATGCAGGAAATCTACAGGATTTTAGCTCCAAAGGGCACTGCCATCCTGCAAGTTCCTTACGAACGAAACAGAAAAACCACCTTTGAAGACAATACCATCACAGACCCCAAAGAACGCGCCGCTATTTTTGGACAGTACGACCATGTACGTGTGTACGGCATGGATTATTTTGAAAAACTAAAATCTGTAGGTTTTACTGTTGAAGCCGTAGATTACACCGCGCAACTTTCAGAAAAAGAAATTGAAACATACAGATTACCAAAAAACGAATTACTACCCATAGCATACAAATAGTATTTAATGAAATTTATTACCGCCCTCCTACTTATTTTTACTACTTCAACAATTCTTTATGCTCAAAACCCGAACGATTGCGAATTTGCACTTGTTGTTTGCGGCACCACCAATTTAGGATTAGACCCTTCTGGTGTTGGTTCGGATGAGTTTGCATTACCCGGAAATACAGCACCCAGTTGCTACTCCTTTGACAGTCATACTATTTGGTTAGAATTTAATATAGTTTCAGACGGTACTTTTATGTTCGATATTATCTCTAACGATGGCAAGGCCGATTTCGATTTTGCTATTTATGGACCAGCGGTTACCTGCACCACATTAGGAACTGCTATTAGATGTTCTAGTACCAACCCGCAAGAAGCAGGTGTACCCGCCGAGACAGGTTTAAACCTTACAGAAACCGATGTAACCGAAGGACCAGGACCCGACGGAAACGGATATTTAAAGTTTATTGAAGCTCAAGCTGGAGACAAATACTACCTTCTCATTGATAGAGCCGTTGGTGCTGGTGGTTTTGTACTTAATTACACGGGTTCTGCAGGTTTACCAGAAAGTGTTACTGCCAATCCTGTAGAAGACTTAAGTGGGTGCGATGCCGATGGTAATCCCGATGGTTTTACCGAATTCGATTTAGATGCGCTAATTCCTACCATTACTGGTGGGCAAACAAACACCACCACAACCTTTCACCTATCGCTAAATGATGCGAATATTGGTATCAATCCGCTTAGCTCTCCCTATACCAATATCTCCAATCCCCAAACCATATACGCGCGCTTAGAGCGTACCAATGGTTGTAGTGACATTACAGATTTTACAATTGAAACGGGCAATCCTGTGCTTACAAGACCTAGTGATGTTGAACGCTGTAGTTATACTATTTCAGAAGACTATAATCTCGATTTGAAAAAACCAGAAATTATTGGAAACCCAGAAGACTTTGTTTTCACCTATCATCTTTCCAATACCGATGCTGTACAAAATACAAATGGTGTAGGCCCTATAATTTCAATAACCGAAGTGCCACAAGAAATTTTCGTTAGGGTTACAGACCCTGTACTATCAGACTGCTATAGCATTACCTCTTTTAATGTTCTACTTCATATTATTAAAGAAGCAGTTAGACCAACAAATTTCTTAATTTGTGACGATGACTTTGATGAAGTTGCTATATTCGACCTTAGCGAGAAAGATAATGAAATACGCGGCGGGTTACCTGCAAACCAGTTTGAGGTTAGGTATTATGCCTCTGCCAATGATCGTGAGCAAGACACCAATAGGATAACCGGAAATTACACCAATACCTCGAACCCACAAACAATTTATGTGGCTATGGTTGAAATAGGTACTGGATGTATCGATTTTACTGAATTTGCTATTCTCGTGCGACCTAAACCCATTCCAGTTTTTACAAACGAACCGTATTATTTCTGCTTAAACACAACAGAACCCGTTGAAATTTCTGTGCAGGCGGGGTTCGATTATTACAGTTGGAGCACAGGAGAAGAAGGTGCGGGTCTCCATTCAATTTTCGTTACTGAAGCTGGTAACTACACCGTTACAGTAACCAACACATTTGGATGTACCAATAGTGTTACGACCGAAGTGCTTCCCTCTAATATTGCTACCATAATAAACGTTACTGTAATCGATTTCAACTTTCCGAACAACTCGATTACCGTAGTGGTAGAAGGTCCGGGAGATTACGAATTTGCCATAGACCAGCCTATTATTTTTCAGGACAGTAACGTATTTGAAAACCCTTCGTTTGGGGAACATATTATTTATGTGCGGGACAAAAACGGATGTGGAATGGTAACTACAGAAATTCTGCTTCTAGATTACCCAAGAGTGCTAACACCAAACCAAGACGGATTTCATGACAAATGGCAAATTGCTGGTATTTCGGCATACCCAAAAGCCAAAATTTATATTTTTGATAGATATGGTAAACTTATAAAGCAACTCTCCCCTAACTCTGAAGGTTGGGATGGCAGGCATCAAGGTAAGGAACTCCCGTCAAGCGATTATTGGTTTAGAATTCAGTTGGAAGATAGTAGAGAAATTAAAGGTCATTTTACTCTAAAGCGTTAAGCAATAATTGGTCTTTAAAACCCTGGGTACTAAATACGCCTCCTGCTTCCAAATTATTTGAGTAAGTTAGGTAAACTTCAACGTCATCAATTTGTTCCAATAACTTTTTTGAACGTTCTAATCCCATGGCCATAAACGCTGTTGCATAGGCATCGGCCAGAGCACAAGTGGGCGCTAGCACTGTTGCACTGGTTAGGTTACTTTCTTCGGCAAAACCCGTTAATGGGTTAATGGTGTGTACGTACTTTTGTCCAGTATGTGGGTTAATTCTGAATTTTCTATAATTCCCCGAGGAAGCCAAGGCACCGTTTTCCAGCCGTACTGTTGCCAAATAACTTCTAGCTTCCAATTCAGAATCTGTGGCTTCAATACCTGCCGTCCAAAACTGATTTTTAGTCAAGTTCTTGCCTTTTGCCAGTACTTCTCCACCAAGTTCAATTACATAATTTGAAACGCCTTGCGTGTTTAAATACTCCCCAATCTTATCAATTCCGTAGCCTTTTGCCACGGCGTTAAAATCGAAATAAATTTCTGGGTATTGCTTTTGTATTTTTCCGTTTCCCAATAATTTTACTTTTCTGAACCCTACAAATTTGCGTAACGAATCCAAAACTGTACTGTCTAGTTGGGCAATTGGCTTTGTATCTCCAAAGCCATAGGCATTACGAAGAATTCCTACAGTAGGGTCGAAATAGCCTTCAGAATTGGTGTAGACGGTTTCAGAAATTCTATACACTTCTTTAAAAATTTCATCTACAACAACACTTGTGTCTCCTTGATTAATTTTTGAAATATCACTCTCTGGAATGTATGTATTTACCGATGTATTGACCAAAGCAAATACAGAGTCCAACCCTTTTTGGGCGTTAAATTCAGCTTCAGAAAAATATTGAATACTGTACGTAGTTCCAAAGGCTTCACCTTGCAATATTTTTGCTGTCGGACGCTTTTCAGCACAAGAAAAGAATACAAAAATGGTACTTAACAGGAGGAAAATTTTATTCATAACTAAATAATTTCTTGAAGTCCATTATACACCATGGTATAATCCTCGTCTTTAAGCACTGGCTTGGCGTAATCTGTTCCGTGTCCTAACCCTACACCAGCGTAAAATGTTTTTGCCTCAAACTTATCGGCATGGTCTTTTATGGTTTGCATAAAAACGGGATCGTACACATTGGCATCTTGCGGATAGTGCACCGAACGGACGATTACAAAATGTAGTTTTTTATTTTTTAAGGCCACAAACTGTGGATCGCGTTTAAGAGTTGAATTTACTCCAAGGAATTCAAATCCATTGGTTTCTAGCTCCTTGCCTACGATGTTCATAGCGAGGTTGTGTAGTTCTTGTTCGGTAAGGGGTGTTGCCATTAGTGAAAGCGCACAAATTTGGTTTGATTAAAATAATAGGTAGGAATTTCCAGATACGCATCCAATTCTAGTTGATACCAAGGATTAATAGCTGTATCGCTTAAATTCTTTAGTACGTGAACGCTTTGTGCTGGCGTATTTCCCTGCGCTAAAATAAACAAAATTTCGCCATTGGCATTGGTGGCTTTGTCTGCAATCATCACAATATGACCCGGAAATCCGGGTTTAATAACCATATCTCCAACTTCTAAATCTTCGACCTTTTCAACCTTAGTAAGCTCATCGAACAAGGATTGAGTTCCGGCATACATATAAATAAGGTTTAAATATTTATAGAAATTTTCTTCTGAATGGTTTTCAGAAGCTGTTTTACTGAAGGTTACTTTATTACCATTAATTTTTGGGCGGTATCCTTCGGCATATTTGGTCCACGAGCAGTAATGACCAGAAGTAAAATTGAAGCCAATTTCACTTTTTCGGTTTTGTTCCCAAAGATATTCGGCACGTATTCTCATAAGCGCATCGGCACATTGCTGTAGACCGTTAGATGGGACGGGTACTTCTAAAACACCCACATGACCACTTTGATACACATAATCTTCGCCATCATAATTTATAATTTTGGCGTCAAAAGGTTTTAAAGCGTAGGTTTGGACATATGCTGAAAAAGAACCTTCGGGATATACTGTTCTCTTAAAATTTTCCGGAACTACAATACGTTTGGCTATGGTGGCCCCTTTACTGTTAATATAGTTAGGTGTTATTACATAACCTAAGGCCACATTTTTAGCTACTTTTCCTTTTTTTGTAAAAAACAGAAAAGACAGTACCCCAACTGCTAAAAGTAAAAAAACGAGCTTTTTCATCTCTTTATACAACCGAAATTGAGTGAAAAAAGTATGTAGGATTAAATAATATTATAGTTTTTCGCTTTTTGAACCGCTTCAATCTTACTGTGTACTTGTAGTTTCTTGTAAATATTTTCGATGTGCTTACGAACGGTACTAGGAGAGAGAAATAAATTTTCGGCAATGGCTGTATAGCTCAATCCCTTGCTTAGTTGTTCTAACACTTCAACTTCTCGTTTGGATAAAGAAATTTCTTCCTGATCTCTAGGATTTTGAATATCAATAGGGTTTCGAAGCAATTTAAGTGTTTTGAGTGCGATAGAAGGGTTCATTGCAGCGCCACCATTTAAGGTTTCATGTATGCCACTGTGTAAATCTTTAGGATTTATTTCCTTCAGTAAATAGCCATCTGCTCCTGCTTTTATGGCGTTAAAAATGTTTTCGTCATTATCGAAGGCGGTGAGCATGATTATTTTAAGTTGTGGGAATTTCTGTTTTACTATTTGGGTTGTTTCAATTCCGTTAAGAACCGGCATTTCAATATCCATTAAAATAACATCCAGATTGTGGCTTTCCTCCAACCTTGCTAGTAATTCGCTGCCGTTGTTTGCAGTATGTTTTATAGAAATATCATCGAAAAAGGAAAGCTTCTCCTTTATTGCATGAATTAGAAAGGTATTGTCGTCTACAATGGCTACACGTACGTTCATAATTATTCGGTTAATTAGTTGTTTAAAGTTACTTAAAAATAGTGATAGTAACTCGTAGGGCAACTGCCGTATTCTTTGCAAGTTGGTAGAATACTACGCTTGTTGACTCTTTTTCGATACAACCCCGAAAAAAAAACAGAATTCCTTAAAAACCTAAAGGCAAATCCTTAATGGAAGTAAGGTACGGTGATGCTTGTAGCATAAGGTTATAAAAAAAGCTCGATCTCTGGTTGTGGCTGTAAAGATTCTTTTAGGTTTTGTTTTAAAAAATCGTAGGTATTAAGGTAGTCCTGGCGAACATCTATTTGTTTTTTATAAATTGCCAGTATTGTTTGTGTTTGTTGTATAGTCTCGTTGTGTATCCGTTTTTCTTTTTTATGCTGAAAATAAAATAGTAAAAAACTCAAAACACATAAAAATCCCGTGAAGGCTACTATGGATAGTTGGAGAACCGTCATTAAGTTGCTAATTATTTCAAAAATAGAAAAGATTCCTTCTTAAAAACATACGGCAATTGACGTAGTTTAGAAAACAACTATAACTGAGGTTCCTTTTCCTTCGTAGGATGTAATATTAGCAGCACCATCCATATCTCTAGCTCGTTTTCTAATATTATTTAAACCATTACCAGCTCCTGCTGTTTTTTCGTTAAATCCAACACCATCATCCTTAATTTGAATTTTTAAATACTGCGGAGCTTTTTCAACAGCACCTATTACCGGGGTTTCCATTGTTTTGTCTAACCCTACTGAAATGTTTTTTGCCTTGGCATACTTAAGCGCATTATTCACCGATTCTTGAATTATTCGATACATATTCATCCCTTGAACCGAAGTAAATATCTTTTCTGAAACTCCTTTTCCAACGGTAAAAGTAAACGAAACGCCGTCTGTTGCCTTGCCGGCTTTTTCAATAAAATTTGCAATACGAACCTGTAAGTCTTCCGAAGTAATTTTAGTTTTATTCATGGCCCAAATAGTGTCGCGTAACTCATAAATAGTCTGAGTGGTAAACTCACTTATGTTACCTAATTTTTTGGTTACCTTTTCATCGTTTCCTTCTAGGGCATATTGTAAATTATCTATGGAAGAGGTTACAAAAGTAAGCTGCGAGCCAATGTTGTCGTGTAAATCTCTTGAAATACGCAGGCGTTGTTCTTGTAGTTTATTCTGTGTTTCAATTTTTGAAAGTGCTGTTTGTAACTCTCCTTCTTTTTTAAGTTGACGATTTTTCAATTTTTGCTGGTTGTAAACCAGATACCCTACCAAACCAAGTAATACTGCCAGTCCGAAACCTCCATAAATCAAGGTGTTTTTCCTACGTACTTCCAGGTCTTTTTCGGCTAATTGGGCGCGTTGTTGCAGGATTTTGTTTTCTTTTTTTTCGGTTTCATACTTGGTTGCTATTTCTTCAATTGCTTTTGCTTTTGTTTCATCTAAAATAGAATCGTTCACTGCAATATATTTCCGAAGGTAGGTAGCTTCAACAGAAAACTTATTTTCGTCTTTGGCAAGTTCAGCTAAAGAACTATACGCCTCTTTAATAGAGAGTTTTAATTGGTTTTCTTTGGCATACTGCAAGCCTTCTTCCAGGTACTGTCTTGCTAAGGCATAGCGTTTTTGTAATCGGAAATTTTCTCCATACAAAGTATAGGAATGTGCCAATCCTTTTTTATCTCCCATCTTCTCTCTCACTTGTATAGATTGTTGAAAGTGATCGTTCGCCTTTTCGAAATCTGGGATTTTAGAATAGGCAAGTGCCATATTGGCCAGATTAGAAGATTCTAAAATTTTGTCTCCTAACTCCCTGCTTATTTGAAGTGCTTTTTCATAAGTTTTGATGGCTTCTAGATATTTACCTTGATAGTCGAAAATGGCTCCCACATTATTATATCCTTGTTGTAAACCACTAATATTTCCTAACGCCTTTTGTTCTTCTAGCGCCTTAAGGAGGTATTCTGTTGCTTTATTATAATCCTGAAGATAATAATATACAACACCAATATTATTAAACGCTTGTGCAATACCTGTTCTGTTTTTTAGCTTTTCTTCGGATCGCAATGCTAAAAAAATCATTTCTAAGGCTTTTTGATAATCTCCTTTCCTTATATCTACCATCCCCATATTGTTATAAACAATAGCACGTCCTTTATCTGAGTTGGTTTCTTCAATAATCTTCAGGGCTTGATTATAATGCACCATAGCACTGTCGTACTGCGTTTTACGCTCATAATAGTTACCTAGTGTACTTAAATTAATCCACTCTCCTTTTGAAAATTTTAATTTTCTGGCCAGTTGAATACCTTCTACAGAAAAAGTCTTTGCACTATCTAAGGCTGTTACGTTATAATGGCCAGCAATTTTTTGGTATAAGATAACTTTGGTGGTATCTGGAGAAGTTTTGCCTAAGACAGTTAAAAGACTGTCTATATTTTTTACGGTTTCTTGGGCCGAAGCAATAAAAGTAAAGCTCAAGAGTACAAGGAGTGCTGAAATCTTCATAAGGAATTTTCTACGTGTACTCAAATTTTCAGAAAAAAAGCAATAAAAAAAATACGGCAGTTGCCGTATTTTCTTCATATAAATATATAGTGTGATACTACTCTAAACTTTTAACTAAGGAGCGGTTTTTCCACATTCCAATTTGTCTTTTATAATCTTTATCGTGGTAGTAGCCTTTTCCTTCATAATTACCATTTAACCACTCCCCACCATAGTAGCCGCCATTTTCATAAAAATACCTTCCAAAACCATCAAACTGATTTTCTTTATTAAACGTACCACTGTATTTATCACCATTAGCAAACGTATACGTACCTAAATACATGCTCCCATTCTGCCAAAATCCGGTAAAGCTATCGCCATTGTCCCATTTATATCTACCATATTTGTTATTGCAATCGCCCGCGGTGCAACCTGTATCACTTTCAGTTGTGTAAAAGGTATAGGGTGTGGTTAGGGTTCCATTAGTATAAATCCCTTGCTCCCAAACATCTCCTGTCACGGTGTATCCTACACCGTTAAGTTGGCCGTTGGCATACCATCCGGCTATGTTATCTTCGTTATCTGCAATATACACTCCATAGCCTTGCATCTGGTCTTTTTTCCAGCTCCCAATGTACTTACCAGTTCCTACCCATTTATATAAGCCATAGCCATCTTTTTTTCCCTGTACCCAGAAACCATCATAGTAGCCGCCATCATACTGGTATTTACCCCACCCATCGCTACAATTTCCCGAGACACACCCTTCGCCTGTAGTGGAAGAATTATTTGTAGAGATAGTTTCCAAAGGCTTAAACACGAAAGATGCTGTTGTATAATATCCCGGTAACCTATAGGTTTGAACGCCGTTTATTTTAACGATCATATCATTGCCACTTTTCTCGGTAGTATATCCTGTATAATCTGGTGATTTTCCCTTTAGTACAAGGTGATAGGTTTCTTCACTGGCATTACGACCCCAATATGCATTTGTAGCAGAATAAGGTAACTTTACAGAACTTTTTGCTCCCCAATTGGAAAACTTTCTAATGGCATCTAGATAGTATGTGCTGTTATCTCCTCTATTGTAATACAAATAACTTCCATTAACATTTACAAAATCGCCTCCACTCACATATTCTTCATTCACATAATTCGCAAATGAGTTTGGGTTCGTGATATAAAAATTCTTCTCAATATTAGTAGCTAAAATAGTTGCTGTTCCAGTACTCCCAACTGGTTTTGCTCTAAAATCATTAAGCAAATAAATAGTTCGGGAATTTTTGTCTAACACACTAAGGATATCGGTGTCTAAATATTTTAAAGTTAATGTATTAGAAAGTATAGAGCCATTTGCATTTCTAATGGTGTAATCTATAGTACTATCTTTTGTAAACGAAGCTCCAGTAGTTGAAGTGTTAACGCTTGCTTGCCCTGGTCTTGGGACTTGCGAATATCCAGTTATCGCTCCAATTAACAATAAAACGATTGTCATTTTAAAATTTCTCATGAGTATTTGGTTTTTAGTGATATACAAATAAACTAGTTGTTAGCACGCTAAGCCATAGGTCATTTGTCGTATTTACGTGTGATTTAGTATTATATTTTTTCAATTAAGAAACGTGTCTTCACTCCAGGTTCCGTGCTTAACAGAACCACTTTTATAGTAGTATATTCCTTTTCCATGTCGTTTTCCATTACTCCATCCACCTATATAAAAATCTCCATTACTCCATAAATAACTCCCTTGTCCGTGACGACTCCCATTGCTAAATTGTCCATGATATACACCACCGTCAGGATATGCATACGTACCAAAATCTACTCGTTTTCCATTTCTAAAAAACCCATTGTACTTATCTCCATTGTCCCAAGTATATGCTCCATACCCGTCTAAACAGTTCCCAACACAATTCGTAGATTTCATGTTATTTTTATAGGCTACACCCTCGTCTATAGTAACTTTAGACATTTTGTAAATTCCAGCCGATTTCAACAAATTATCACCGTCTAAAACATAGCCATAGCCGTCCCGTTCATTTCCTTTCCACATACCGCGGTATAGATCCTTAGTATCATTCCAACCATAATTACCAAAACCCTCACGTTTTCCGTTTTCATAAAACCCCAAATAGTATCCATTAGGGTAGGTCTCATAACCAGGGCCTTGTGGCATTCCATTTTTGAAAAACCCCTCGTAATACCCCGTACCATATTCTTGTTTGCCATACCCATTATTGCAATCTCCACTCACGCATGTTGTGGCGTTATTTGAAGTAGTATTTGTAGCAGTTTTTTGCGTGGGTACTTTTGGCGTAGTCACCGACGTTGAATTCCCATTGGAACTACCAGGAGGTTTTGGTTGTGTTACCTGAGCGATTATTGTGACCGAAATTAACAAAAACACAAGATGAAGTAACTTTTTCATGAGGGTATATTTTTACGTTTTGAAGTATAAATTTCTGAAAAACAGAGCAAAATACCAATACGACACATGCCTTATTTTAAAAAAGTAGTCCAAAATGTATGATTTCACAGAGGTTTTTTTTATAAATACTTAACCTCGAGACAAGAAAATAAATAAAAATACAAAGCTAAAAACTACCGAAAGCCATAACAAGATAGTATTCATCTTACTGAATTTATTTCGTGGCACTGCTTTTTTTGCTTTGGAAGTTGCAAACAATCCCAATAAAAAGGCAGGAAGCGCTGTACACAAATTAATGTAATACACCCAAAACCATCCTGTAACAAAACAGATAATAGCACAAAGTAATGCTAGAATATTATAGATAAGCGCTTTATTTTTCATAAGTGATAATTGCTTTGTGTTGAAATTTTATTCTAAAAGTTTTTCTAATTATGGAAGAACCTTCTAAGGTCTAGCAAATAAAAATACCCCATAAAATTATGGGGCATCTTACTGAAAATAGTACTCCTCAATACTATGATCGAAACATAACTTGATTAAAAGTTATTTTTTAAGGTCGTATGCAAAAATTGAATTATTGTCTGCTTTGTAGTATAAAATTCCACCAATATCATCTACTTGATACTCTGGTTTTTTATCCTTTAATACAATCTCTTTTTCTTTAGCACCTGTGTCTTTATTTACTTTTACAAGTCCAACACCATCTTCAAATTTTGTTAAAATAAACTGTGCGTTTGCGGTTGCCGCCGTTGCTTTAAAACGTTTTAGCATTTCAGCTACAGAAGCTCCACTTGCTGCGGCCAACCCACCCGATAAATTAGCATCGCGGTCTGCTTGCGAATCGTATTTAGCAATTCGGTTTCGCATCGAAGAATTTGCCGCCGCCATACTCCCTGCAGCCGAAGCAACTGCAGTAACCCCCGCCAAGATGGCGCCAAAAGCACTTTTACCAGGGGCTCTGTAATATTCTTGCCATGTTGGTTTACCTTCCCAGTCTAACATTGCTAGGTTTTGGTCACTTGTTAATAAAATACCACCGTTTCGTATAGCTACACTTGTGGGTGCCTCTTTGCCTTCAAATTTGGTATTGGCAAAGTCACTTACCGTTCCGCTTGCAGCATCGATACTAAATAATTTTTCATCTGCACTAATTAAGTAGCGGTTGTTTTTACTATCGAAAGTAGATGAAATAGCGTCGGCTCTTTTATACTTTAATGGCTTATCCCAAACTTTTTCTCCCGTGGTCATATTTACAATATTGGCATCTTCAGAAGTGATATAAATTAATCCTTGGTCTGTTTCGGCCATCGTTAAAATATTCTCACCCGTTTTTAATGGTTTTTTAAAAAGTGTCTTTCCGTCGTAAGAAACCTTATTAATTCCTCCTTGGTGGATTCCGAAGAGAATACCATCGTCCATAATATAAAAATGCTGTACATACCCTTTTGTCTTTGGCGCTTTGTCCCACATGTCTTCACCATTGGTGGCACTTAACATCGCTATTTTAGATTCTGAAGCGCCTGCAAACACACTTTTACCTTCGTTATAGGTGTTACTAACAACCGCTAAACCTTGCGGTAAAATTTCAAAATTAGTCACAATTCCTTTAACCTTTGCTTCATCCTCCCAAAGTTCTTGACCATTAACACCCACTTTATAAATTTTAGTGTTAGATTTATTATCGTTTGTTTTAAAAGCATAAATGTCGGTTTCAGTTTCATTAACGACCATCCACTGCATACCTTTCATCTTGTTTTGCCATAGTGTCTCACCAGTTTGTGCTTTTTTTGCAATGAGTCCTTGAGCTGTGGGAACAATTAAGTGGTCTTTTAATAATAGCGGCCTTCCAGTTACACTGAAATCTTTGGCGATTCCCACGCGTCCTGGTTTATCTAAATTAAATCGATAGTCTTCGGCACCCGTGTTTAAATCGTATACGGCAACTTGCATTGCATATTTCTCTTTTGAGGTACGCTGCCCAGCAACTACTAATTTATTTTGAGGCATATACACTTCTACGACACTTGCCATTTTCCAGCCATTCTCTTCAGAACTGAATAATTTCTTCCCGCTCATATAATCTATCACTGTTTTTTTTGCAGAAAGATTGGCAAATCCCCCTTGTGAGACAATTACATACGGTACATACGGTGCATAGGTTAATTCCTCTGGCTTCACTCTACCATACTCGGTAAAGTTAAAAAGCAGGTCGTTGCTACCTGGCTTAATCCCCACTAGGCCATCGTTGGTAGCAACCACCATAGTTCCACCTTGGGTTAAGGTCATTTCATTTATTTTAGCACCAGTATCGTATCTATAATCTGGCATTTCGGCTTTTTGAGCCATCGCTACACCTCCTATAAAAAGGACACATAGCAGTGTATGTATTGTTGTTGAAAGTTTCATAGATAAAGGTTTTTCAAATTGATAGTGTAAAGATGCAAGATGGGTTGGTGTTATTCAATAGGGCAATTGACGTATTCTTTTTAGCTGGTAGGCGGTTCTTCGGTACACTTATGCCCGTGCCTCGCATAATCACTCAGGAACCTTAAATTTGTTAGAAAATATAATTACTGGAATGAATTTACTTTACAATGGCTCTCTTTAGGGATTAAAGGTGCGTGTGAGTATGAATTAGTTAAAATATAAAACGCTAGCCAAGGTTGCTGATTAATTTTTACTCGTGTCTACCAAGGTACGACAGGCAGATACGAGTAAAATTGTACCGAAGCAAAAAAACCGGAAGCAAAACAAATGTTCCACTCCCGGCTCCACGTAAAAACCTCAACACTGAGATTTTCTTGAATACGCTCTATACAAATTAGTTATTGGTTACCTCTAGATTAAATTCTCCATCGGTTACAGCTACCGTATCGGTTTGATCATCGGCTTTATAGCCAGTAAAGTTGAAAGTTCCTTGTATGGTGTTTCCATCGAAGCTAGAAACTTTCAATTCTCCTGTAGATCCTGTTCCATTTATGGATAAATAAATTACTACAGTACTAGGATCTGGGTTACTTGGATCTGGCAAATAACTGTACGTACCTATATTGGTAAAATTAAGACCATACGTACCTACACCATCAAATCCTTGGATAATCATCTGTAAGTTTTCAGAAGCTGAAGTTCCTCCAGAAATAGCCAACACATCGCCTTGCCCACTTGGAGTAATTTGAGCCTGTACAGCAATATCTGCCGTTAACGTTGCTCCATCAATCTTTGCTGTTAGTGTACCCGTCGCTCCAGCTGGATCTTCCCCGCCATCATCATCTTTTTTACAAGATACTATTGCCAGACTCATTAAAAGTACAAGCATTACATTTTTAAAAGTTTTCATAATTAAAGGTTTTTAAGTTTATGATACAAAGATGCCATGTGCGACTAGTGCAATCAATAGGGCAATTGACGTATTCTTTTTTGCTGGTAGTCTATAGGCGGTAGGACGCAACTAAAGTTGCTGATGGAGAAAAGTGGAAATACGTAAATAAGAATATTTCTCTGCAGTAGATGAGCTTTTTCAGCGAAAGGAATACACCAAGGGCATACGGAAACAAGTATGAGTTAGAAATTTGAAACTACATATGGCTAAACTATGCATATAACAAGTTCGTTCATAGTCTAATTTCATTAGTGTAAGAAACCTTAACAAAATTTATATGTACCAGTGAACAATAAGTATTAACTGGGTAGATATTCAATTAATTCTCGTAGTTAATTTGAAATTTACCATTGGTAACAGTAACAGTCTGATCGCCACTATTATATCCAACAAAATTAAATGTGCCTTTTATAATGTTGCCATCATCACTATTAATAACAACTGTTCCTGGCTCAAAACCTGGTATATCCTTCTGGAATATGCTATTACTATATCGTTGATATGAACCTGAACCAATACTATATTCAATATGATGGGGCTCATCTTCAGAAAGACCTGTCTTATATGTTCCGGCGCCTTGGTAATTGGAAAGATAGAATATTACATTCTTAAAATCATTGTTAGTACCATCCTCTCTGGCTAAAACATCTAAAACATTTCCAGTCCTAATTCTCGCACGCATAAATCGGATTTCTTCCGTATCCTGAGATGCAACAAATGGTGCATTATTAACTGTTGCGGTTGCAAATTCTGAATCCCCAACAACACTATCGTCATCCTTATTACACGAGATAAATACTAAAATTGAAATGAGAAAAATGACAGAAAAGTTATTCATAGTAAGTTTTAAAATATAGCTTTTGGTAATTTGGTCTGCAATATACTTATTTTCTGTCGCAAGCTTTGCTGAAATTTTAAGTGTGTATCACTTTCAGCATTAAAAGGTCGGTGCTGCAACCCTCTTTGAATAGTATCAATCTCTTTTTGAAGTGTCTCCGTTTCTTCTGCAATCCAAACCAACTTGAATTTTTCCCAAATATATTGAACGGCTATAGCATTGGGGTGCAACATATCTTCTCCGTAAAAACGATAGTCCCGTAATTCGTCCATCATAAGTTCATACGACGGAAAGTAATGTGATTGTCGATGGTTGAAGTGAATTCCCGAAAGTAAATGCGCCTTGCTACGCATATTTTCTATAAAACCATCTTTAAGGTGTCGTACAGGCGAAACGGTAGTAATTATAGTTACTGAAGGGTTTATTTCTGAAATAAGCAAATTGGTTCTTTCTATACTTGCTGAAACTTCTTCCACCGACAGTAATTCTTTTGAAAAATTTTTCTGTGGAACTTTATGACAATTGGCAACTACAGTAGTTGAAGCCAAATGCCGATACACCCATGCCGTCCCAAACGTGAAAATAATATGCGAAGCTTCCGAAAGATATGTTGCAAACTCCTTAAGTGTAGCATTCAACAAAACAATCAATTCCTCTTTTGTAGCAGCCACAACCGAAGAATGTGCCTCAAAGCTAAACCATTGTTTATCACGTTCAAAAACATCTGTTTCCGTAAATTTTCTACTGTTAACGGCACGGTTTACTAAATTTTCGATTGCCACAGGATGAAACACAATTCCAAACGGATTTTGTAAATTCTGGAACTTAAAGTAATCCAATTTACCACCTATATTCTCCGTAAAACAAGAACCCAACAGCAACACTTTAGAGGTGTAGTCTATTTGGTTTTCTTCGCGGTGGAGTGGTATGATTGTTTGTAACTTCATTTAAGTATCAAGTACTAAGTAGACAGTGGAAGTAAGGTGAAAAAACTGCTAACTACCACAGCTTACTTTATTAAAAGATATATTCTTTAACGGCATCTAACGCCACCCCAATACCATCAGGATTTTTTCCTCCCGCTGTTGCAAAAAATGGTTGTCCGCCGCCGCCGCCTTGAATGTGCTTTCCTAATTCTCTTACTATCTGCCCGGCATTTAAACTTTTTTCTGTAGCTAACTCTTTAGAGATATAGCACGTAAGTAAAGCTTTCCCATCTTTTTTAGAACCGAATAAAATAAACAAGTTGTCAACCTCTCCCCCTAATTCAAAGGCTAGATCTTTTAATCCGCCAGCATCTAGGTCTACTTCTTTTGCCAAGAAATTTATGCCGTTTACAACTTTAATTTCATTTTTAAGGTCGCCTTTTATATTTTTTGCTTTATCCTTCAGCAGTTCTTCCAATTGCTTTTGCAAACTGTTATTTTCTTCTTGCAGTTTTTCAATAGAACTTACAGGATCTTTTGTGTTATTCAACAATTTCTGAACCTCCTTAAAAGTTTTACTTCTATCTTCAAAATAGGTCTTGGCAGCATCCCCGGTAATAGCTTCAATACGTCGTATTCCGCTAGCCACAGCTCCTTCCGAAGTAATAATAAAATGCCATACATCGCTTGTATTTGCCACATGAGTTCCGCCACACAATTCCATCGATTTTCCAAATCTTATCGTACGTACTGCATCTCCATATTTCTCTCCAAACAGTGCGATAGCTCCATCGTCTATTGCCTGTTTGTAAGGGATTCTACGTCTTTCCTCCAAGGCAATCCCCTCTCTAATCCTCGCATTTACAAAATCTTCCACCTCGCGTAACTGTTCGTCTGTAACCTTGCTGAAATGTGAAAAATCGAAACGTAAATTTCCACTATGAACCATGCTTCCTTTTTGTGCTACGTGTGTTCCTAAAATATTACGGAGCGCTTGGTGTAACAAGTGCGTAGCTGTGTGGTTAGAAGCTGTTCGGTTTCGTTGTTTGGTGTCTACCACAGCTTTAAAAGTACCTTCGATTGTTCGGGGTAGGTTCTTCGCAAAATGAACTATTAAATTATTCTCTTTTTTGGTATCTACAATATACACTACTTCTCCATTAGGAGCTTCCAAATAGCCTTTATCGCCTACTTGCCCACCTCCTTCGGGATAAAAAGGTGTTAGATTAAAAACCAGCTGATACAACGCACCATCTTTCTTACTTTCAGTTTTGCGGTATCGGGTAATTTTCACATCGGTTTCTAACGTATCGTACCCAACAAATTCTTCATCGGCATCATCTTTCAAAATTTCCCAATCTCCTGTGGCAACTTTGCTCGCTGCTCGGGAACGTTCTTTTTGCTTCTGAAGCTCGGTTTCAAACTCTTTTTCGTTAAGACTCAAGCCTCTTTCACGAAGTATTAAACTCGTTAAATCTATAGGAAACCCAAATGTATCATACAATTCAAACGCTTTAACCCCTGAAATCTCCTTCCCGTTGGCTTCATTTATAATATTTTCTAATAATACCAATCCCTGGTCCAAGGTTCTTAAAAACGAAGCTTCTTCCTCTTTAATAACATTGGTAATCAAATTTTTCTCCTTCTTCAATTCTGGGAAAGCCTCACCCATTTGTTGGGTAAGTGTTTCAATTAATTTGAAGATAAAGGGCTCTTTGGTATCCAAAAATGTAAATCCGTACCGAATAGCACGTCTTAAAATTCGTCTAATTACATACCCTGCGCCCGTATTACTTGGCAGTTGCCCATCTGCAATACTAAACGCTACAGCGCGCACGTGATCGGCAATAACACGTATAGCAATATTTACTTTTTCGTCACTTCCATACTTGCTATTGGTAATGGCCTCTACCTCCCGAATAAGCGGTGTAAAGACATCGGTATCGTAATTGCTTTGTTTGCCTTGTAACACCATTGCCAAACGCTCAAAGCCCATCCCGGTATCCACATGCTGTGCAGGCAGTTTTTCGAGACTTCCGTTTGCCTTTCTATTAAATTGCATAAAAACCAAATTCCAGATTTCCACAACTTGCGGATGGTCTTGATTTACCAAACTAGCTCCTGAAACTTTTGCCTTTTCTTCGGCAGAACGAATATCTACATGAATTTCGGAACACGGCCCGCACGGTCCTTGCTCTCCCATTTCCCAAAAGTTGTCTTTTTTATTTCCGTTTAAGATGCGGTCTTCAGCTACAAATTGCTTCCACAAATTATAGGCTTCTGTATCACGATCTAAATTATCTTTAGCATCACCTTCAAAAATGGTCACATAAAGAATGTCTTTATCGATCTTACATATTTCAGTTAAAAACTCCCACGCCCAGGTAATAGCTTCTTTCTTAAAATAATCACCAAAACTCCAATTCCCCAACATTTCAAACATCGTGTGGTGGTAGGTATCCATTCCAACTTCTTCCAAATCGTTATGCTTTCCGCTTACACGTAAACATTTTTGAGTATCGGTAATTCTAGGATTCTTAACTTCTTTATTGCCCAAAAAGTATTCCTTAAACGGCACCATTCCTGCATTTGTGAACATTAATGTTGGATCGTTTTTAATAACCATGGGTGCCGAGGGAACGATTTGGTGTTCTTTCGATTTAAAGTATTGTAAGAATTTTGAGCGTATATCGCTGGACTTCATCTGTATCTAGTGTTAGTAAACCGTGCCTATTTTGACACGTGAAAACAATTTATATCTTTGTAGGACGTTACTTAAAAGTTAACACTCCCATCACCGCAAAAATAGGATTTTTTTAGCGTATGTCTAAGGTTAAATATTACTACGATAGCGAGACCCTCTCCTACCGGAAAATTGAAAAGAAAAAAGGCCGTAAACTCAGTATCTTTCTACTTAGTTTACTGGGGATGGTATTGAGTGGATTTTTACTACTGGTGGTGTATCTAAATATTCCTGGGATAGAAACACCAAGGGAAAAAACCATGAAACGTGAGCTTGCCAACATGCAGTTACAGTATGATTTACTGAACCGCAAAATGGACCAGGCCGAAAACGTGTTAAATGATTTAGCAGACCGGGACAACAACTTATATAGAGTTTATTTTGAAGCCAACCCAATCCCAGACGAACAACGAAAAGCTGGTTTTGGTGGTGTGAACCGCTACAAAAGTTTTGAAGGTTTCGACAATTCAAAACTTATTGTGACTGCCAACAAACGCTTAGACATCTTGACCAAACAAATTGTGGTACAATCACGTTCTCTAGATGAAATTGCCAGCTTAGCCGAAGAAAAAGAAAAACTCCTAGCAGCTATTCCTGCTATCCAACCCGTAAATAACGAAGACCTTACCCGTATGGCCTCTGGCTATGGCTATAGAACCGACCCATTTACGAAAGTTCGTAAGATGCATTGGGGCATGGACTTTACCGCACCTCGAGGAACACCTGTATATGCGAGTGGTGATGGTAAAGTAACCCGAGCAGATAATAGTGCTTCCGGGTATGGGAACCACATTCGTATAGACCATGGCTATGGCTACGAAAGCTTGTATGCGCACCTTTACAAATACAACATTCGAGCAGGACAAACGGTGAAGCGTGGCGATTTAATTGGTTTTGTAGGAAGCACAGGCCGAAGCGAAGCCCCTCACTTACATTACGAAGTATTTAAGGATAATGAGCGAATTAATCCTATTAACTTCTACTACGGAAACTTGAGCCCTGAAGAATTTGTAGAGCTCTTGAAAAAATCACAACAGGAGAACCAGTCATTAGATTAATGATTGTAGCTATTTGATTCCTATTTTTTTTGAATTTATTTTTTCTTCTGAAATACCAAATGTAAACTATACCACTTAAGCTTTCTATATTTTCATTAACTTCGTATGGAAATAAAACCCTATGCACGTAGACCTTCCTGAAAAATTATATTACGGTATTGGCGAAGTAGCCAAGGCTTTTGATGTGAACACATCTCTCATTCGATTTTGGGAAAAAGAATTTGACGTGCTAAAACCTAAAAAGAATGCCAAAGGCAACCGAAAATTTACGCCAACCGATATAAAAAACCTGGAACTTATCTTTCATTTAGTAAAGGAACGGGGGTTTACGCTAGAAGGCGCCAAGATTCACCTTAAAGAAAACAAACAAGACACATTACATAACTTTGAGATTATTCGGAAACTGGAAACTGTAAAAGCCGAATTATTAAAAATAAAAGACCAAATTTAAAACTACTCTATTATGAAAAAATGGCTACCTATTATAATTATTCTTGGTATTATCTTATTGGCAGGAGCATATTTAGCCAGCCTTAACAACCGCTTGGTTCCTTTAGATGAAAGTGTTTCAGCGCAATGGGGAAATGTAGAAAGTGCCTACCAACGCCGTGCAGACCTTATTCCAAACATTGTAAACACAGCAAAGGGCTATGCAGAATTTGAGCAAAATACCCTTATTAAAGTAACCGAAGCAAGAAGCAAAGCAACGTCAATTCAAATAGACCCTAGTAACATTACCCCTGCACAATTACAGCAATTTCAGCAGGCACAGCAAGGACTTACCTCAGCATTATCTCGATTACTAGCAGTTTTTGAACGTTATCCAGATTTAAAAGCAAACGAAAACTTTAAAGAACTCATCAATGAGTTGGAGCGCACCGAAAATCGAATAAACGTAGAACGAAATCGTTTTAATGAAGCCGCTAAAGAATTAAATGTTGAAGTAAAAAAATTCCCAGCTAAGTTCTTCGCAGGTATGCTAGGTTTTGATGAAAGAGCCTATTTTAAAGCAGACGAGGGTGCCGAAAATGCGCCCGAAGTAGAATTCGATTTTGGAAAGTAAAACAACAAGTAACTTTTAACTAGCAATACCCATGTCCAAAGTAGAAGATTTCTTAACACCAGACGAAGAAATAGCCGTTGTTGAAGCTATAAGAACTGCCGAAAAAAACACATCGGGAGAAATACGAGTGCACCTAGAAACGCATAGCAATGAAGATGCTTTTGACCGCGCTGCCGAAGTGTTCGACTTTCTTCATATGGACAATACCAAGCTTAGCAATGGTGTGTTAATTTATGTTGCTGTTGAAGATCGTACTATTGTTATTATGGGCGATAAAGGAATTAACGACAAAGTACCGCCTCACTTCTGGGAAAGTACCAATGAAGCCATTATTAAACAATTTAAGAAAGGCAACATGAAACAAGGTTTGGTAGATGGGATTTTGCAAGCTGGAGAACAGTTAAAAAAACATTTTCCGTATAAAAAGAAGGATACAAACGAATTGCCAGACGATATTTCAATTGGGTAGTTAGTAACAAAATTAATTTGAAGGTAGTAGTTCCACAATATATATTATTTCTTTTTACGATTACAGCGTCGTTGTTTTACAATGTTGCCGTAGCTCAATTTGATGTTCCTCCAAAACCAGATTGGAAAAAAGAGCAGACTGCAGTATATGATTATAGCAAACTGTTGACGGCTTCTCAAAAAAAATCACTTGAAAAAAAACTAATAGGCTACGCAGATTCTACCTCAACACAAATAGTAATTGCGATTATAAATACGTCTAATGGGGAAGATATAAGTCTGTTAGGAGCAAAATGGGGACAACAATGGGGTATTGGACAAACCAAAGAAGACAATGGTATCTTAATCCTCTTAGCCAAAGAAGATCGAAACATAGACATTAACACCGGCTATGGTATTGAATACCGAATGACAGACCGAATGACCGAGCGTATTATTAACCGTGTCATTATCCCTCAATTTAAACAGAACAACTACTACGAAGGCCTAGACCAGGGAACCGATGCTATTTTCGAAGCGCTTGCTGGTGAATTTAAAGAAACCAGAGACTTTAGCGATAACGTTGATGTGTATCAAGCACTTATTATTTTCTTTATATTCATTGTCTTCTTAATTATCTTACGAAGCCGAAACAAAGGCAATGGTAAAAACAATGGCGGTCGTGGGGGCGGTAGTCTACTGGATGTTATAATCCTAAGCAATATGGGTCGCACTGGCGGATTTGGCGGTGGCGGTGGATTTGGAGGTGGCTTCGGTGGCGGTGGATTTGGAGGTGGCGGCGCTTCTGGAAGCTGGTGAGTTGAAGTGAAGAACCCTGCACAAATAATACAGTTATTTGAACGACGATTTTAAGCCAAAAATTGGTGGTGGTTGTTTTATAGAATTTGTAACTTTTTCTACAAATTCTATAAAACTTTGCGCTTGGGCCCATAAAAGCTGGTGAGTTGAAGTACGAAGTAGGAATTATTTTAAAGGACTGAATTGAGCCAAAAATTGGCGGTGGTTGTTTTATAAAATAAAATTCGAGGTACGAAGCATCAGACAGCTACTAAAGCTGAAACATTCCACCGTTTCCAATCTCTCCTTTTTTTCCAAGGCTATTAAATTTCCAACTAAAACTTAACATAAAATACCGCTCCAACACCAAACTCTGGGAATCTTGAATATAATTGGCAGTAGCGGTACGGCGTGTGTTATTATTTTGCCCTAGTAAATCGTAGACCTTTAAGGTAAGTGTTCCTTGGTCTTTTAACACGGAATATGCCAACGTACTGTTCCAAAAAACTACACTGCGTTGGAAGCCTGCCGCGACATCTGGATTATAGTTATAATCTATATTGTTTCGCCATTCCAGTTTTTCCGGGAAGAAGGTAGCAGTTTCCAATCCTGCGCTATGACGTGTAAATTTCCGATCATCAAAACTGGCTAAATCGTAAGTAGTGTTTGTAAAACTTACTCGGTAGTTTGGAATAAGTTCAAATAGCTTTTTCCATGTAAAGGTGATACGTACATCGGGTGAATACGTGGTGCTATTTGCCGCATATTCTACTCCGTTGTTAAAATTTATATTTCGATTTGTACTTACAGAAGCAGCCACACGAAATTTTACTTCTCTAATAGTATCTAGCTTAACTTTCTTACTATAATTTCCACTTCCGTAAAAATAATAATTACCGTCTACATTGGTGTACGTTGTAGTTCTTACTAAATTTTCATCTACCATAGTTTGCGGCACTACTTGGTTTTGAGTAAAATTTGCGTTAGACCAAAAGCCAAAACCAGTTCCATTCTGAAAATCGAACGCATTATACCCCGCGTAGAGGGAGTGTTCATTCGCTGGCTCCAAATTTGGGTTTCCCGTAATAATATTTAACGGGTCACTTACATCTTGAAATGGCTGTAATTGCGATAGTTCTGGCGGCCGATTACTTAGGCGATAATTAGCATATAAAGACGCTTTTGGATTAAACCTGTAATTAAGGTAGGTGTTAAATTCTATGGCTTCAAAATCTTGTTCGAACGATGTCTGTGGACGCAATTGATCGTTATTTTCTAAGGTTCTGAATACATAAGATGCGCTTACATTGGCGTTTAATTTTTCGGTATTGTATTGCAGCCCTAAAGACGGTGTACTCCGTCTGTTGGTGTATTTAAAATTGGTGCTTAGTGCCTGATTAAAATCTGAAAACTGCTGGGTATCTTCATTAAAATCGAAGGTGCTTTCAGTACTATTGCGTACATCTTCACGGTGCGTAAAACTTGGATTTAAATATAATTTCTTGGCAAGGATAGGCATTCTGTAACTTATCCTAGCATTATAGCTATCGAACGTAAAATCTTCTTTGGTAAATTGATTTCGGCTTAAAACGGAAGGGGTATCGCCAAAAACTTCGGTGTTGGATTCTAAAAATTGTTGAGCTTCGTTGTTCTCAAATTCGGTATCAATATCCAAACGTACCGATGCGCCTCTATCACCAAACTTTTTAGTTATATCCAGACCATTTCTAAAACTTCGGGTTATGTTTTCAGAAAAACTGGCTGCATCTGCTTGGTTTAAGAGCTCGCCATCCTCATTTCTAGAGGCTTCGTTACTGGTAGACCTCCTGTTTCCTGTCCCATACGTAAACGAAGGTCGCAAGTTTATTAAAAAAGTAGAATCTGCTTTAATATCTAGTCGAACGTTGGTGCTATTATTATTATTTTCTGTAAACGATTCCGAATTTGAATTGGTAAAGAAACGGCTGTCCGGTAAAATATTTTCCCGTTGTGTACTGTTTCTATCTTCGCTAGTACTGCCTGCATAAAAATGATCTGCAGAAATTTCTATCTTTTCTCCATACGAATCGGCGTAGTTTGCTCCAGCATTTTTTGAGCGTACAATTCCTTCTCCGCCCCCGAAACGACGTCCATCTATTCCAAAAGATCCATCACTGCTGGTAAATATACTTCTACCACCGCCAAACATTTTACGAATTTCACCAAAGCTAAATCCAGCCGAGTTTATATTGTTTCCTCCTGCCAACACACTAATGCGCTGGTCGTTGTCGAAACGGTTAAAAAACCCTGCAAACTCATACCGCTCGTCAGTTCCGCCACCTGCTGCTACTCTCCCAAACACACCTTTGTTATTTTCTTCTTTTATAGTAAGGTTTATGGTTTTGTTTTGCCCGTCACTCGCCTCGCCTGCAAAAGCTTCGGAGTCGGTTTTGGTATCGGTTACTTGTACTTTTTCGATAATTTCTTTAGTAAGATTTCGGGTGGTTATGGTGGGATCGTCCCCGAAAAAGGGTTTTCCGTTTACCAGGATTTTATTTACAGGTTTTCCATTTACGGTAATTTGTCCTTCTTCATCTACTTCAACACCTGGAAGTTTTTTCAGCAAATCTTCAACATTGGCGTCTTTTTTTGTCTTAAAAGATTTTACATTAAACTCTAACGTGTCTTTCTTAATGGTAATGGGCGCTCTGGATTTTATGATTACTTCATCTAGGGTATTGGAATCGGTTTTCATTGAAATGGTTCCTAGATTTATTACTTCGGAAGTGAGGGGTATATCTTTCTGAAATGTTTCAAAACCCACATAAGAAATATAAATTTTTAAATCCTTTACCCCTACACGTTCCTGTACACTAAAGGCTCCGTTCTGATCCGAAATAGTGTAGGTGACCAAGGTGCTATCCTTGGCGCGCTCAACATAAACTGTGGCAGATTCTAATGGTTTTTGGGTGTCCTGGTCAATAAGTGTTCCCGTAATTTTGAAAGGCTGTAACTGGGCAAATGTAGAAAGACTACATAAAAATATGAGCGCACGTAAGCAATGCTTCATAATTGATTGTGTTAGTTAGTTGATTGATACTGTTGTAGAACTAACGATATAAACAAAATATTGTTTTATATTATGATTTCATTAACACAATAGTAAATAATAGTAAAAGCTTATTTCTTTCGAATATAAATAGTAACAGGAACCCCCGTAAAATCGAATTCTTTTCGCAATCGGTTTTCTATAAAACGTTTATAAGGCTCCTTCACATACTGCGGAAGGTTTGCAAAAAATGCAAAAGCAGGGTACGGAGTTGGAAGTTGGGTACAGTATTTAATTTTTACATACTTCCCTTTGTATTGTGGGGGTGGGAAGGCCTCAATAACAGGTAGCATTGTTTCGTTTAATACCGAAGTTTTAATCTTTTTGGTTCGGTTTTTATACACTTCAACAGCAGTTTCAATCGCTTTAAAGATACGTTGCTTGGTCAATACCGAAATAAATACAATAGGCACATCGGTAAATGGTTCGCATTCCCGACGGATATAGGCTTCCATGTCTTTAGTACTTTGGTTGTCTTTTTCTACCAAATCCCACTTATTTACCAAGATTACAACCCCCTTGTTATTTCGTTGTGCCAGCCAGAAAATACTTTGTACTTGACCATCAAATCCGCGGGTAGCATCTAAGACTAATAAAATAACATCACAATGCTCAATGGCACGCACACTTCGCATTACAGAATAAAACTCAAGATTTTCTTTTACTTTGCTTTTCTTTCTAATCCCAGCAGTATCAACAAGGTTAAACTCAAAGCCAAAACGATCGTATTTTGTATCCATACTATCACGAGTTGTCCCCGCAATATCGGTCACAACAAACCTGTCTTTACCTAGCAATGCATTAATAAAAGAGGATTTTCCAGCATTAGGACGTCCTACAACGGCAAATCTTGGAAGTTCTACTTTTTCTACTTCTGGCTCATCTGGAAGTGCTTTTACAAGGTCATCTAATAAATCACCACTACCACTGCCGTTTATACTTGAAATAGTATAATATTTTTCTACGCCTAAAGCATAAAATTCTACTGCATCATTTTCACGCTTAGAACTATCAACTTTGTTTACGGCAAGAAAATATGGTTTTCCACTTTTTCTAAGGAGTTCGGCTACTTCTTCGTCCATCCCTGTAACTCCGGACTCTACATCTACCATAAAAATGATAGCATCTGCCTCGTCAACAGCCAATTCTACCTGTTTGTCTATTTCAGCTTCAAAAATATCGTCACTTCCAACTACATACCCTCCTGTATCTATAAGCGAAAATTCCTTTCCATTCCAGTCACTTTTTCCGTAGTGGCGGTCTCGGGTAACACCGCTTACAGCATCTGTGATTGCTTCACGACGTTGGATTAAACGATTAAAAAAGGTAGATTTCCCTACATTGGGTCTTCCTACAATGGCAACAATACTCATGTGTTTATTCTTAAGAGGTGCAAAGTTAGAACATAGTTGGCAGTATTTAGTAGCAGTTGGCAGTTTTCTATGTAATATTATTAATACTCACTGCCATAGCGTCCTGCTTATTTATTATTATACCCAAAACGCCGCAATTGTCTATCGTCGTTTCGCCAATTTTTATTCACTTTTACGTAGGTTTCCAGATGTACTTGTTTTCCGAAGAATTTTTCTAAATCTTTTCTGGCTTCCACACCAACACGTTTTAATGGTGCGCCTTTATGGCCAATAATAATTCCTTTTTGTGTCTCGCGTTCTACCATAATAATAGAGCGAATGCGGATAATATTTTCTTCTTCGAAAAACTCTTCAGTATCTATTTCAACTGAATAAGGAATTTCTTTTTTGTAATGCATCAAGATTTTTTCGCGAATGATTTCATTTACAAAAAAACGCTCGGGCTTATCGGTTAATTGGTCTTTTGGGTAAAATGGCGGACTTTCAGGCAGTAATTCAATAATTCGGTTAAAGACTTGGGCTACGCCAAAATTTTCAAGGGCTGAAATAGCAAAGACTTCGGCATTAGGAACTTTTTCTTGCCAGTGTTGTAATGCTTCGGCTAATAAGGTTTCATTCCCTTTATCAATTTTATTAATAAGCAACAATACTGGAATTTTCGCGTGGGTTATCTTTTTGAAAAACTGTTCGTCTTTCAGCTCTTTCTCGCCTAATTCGACCAAATACAATAACACATCTGCATCTTCAAAGGCAGATTTTACAAAATCCATCATACTGGCTTGCAGCTGATAGGCTGGTTTGATAATTCCAGGCGTATCGCTTAAAATCATTTGAAAATCGTCGCCATTAACAATTCCTAAAATACGATGCCGAGTAGTTTGCGCCTTACTGGTAATAATCGAAAGACGCTCGCCAACAAAGGCATTCATCAAGGTACTCTTCCCTACATTAGGGTTTCCAATAATATTTACAAATCCTGCTTTGTGCTGTTTTTCTTGCATAAGGCAAAGATAGGTTATTTAGGTTTCTTCTATTTTTACTTTTTTAACCAATGTTCCCACGGTTAACCCTTGCACAATAATTGAAAATACAACCACCACATAGGTAATCACTAAAAATAAATCTCGTTCCATAGCTTGGGTAAGTCCCAAAGCAAGTGCAATTGAAATTCCTCCACGCAATCCTCCCCAAGTCATAATTAGATTAGTTTTAGGAACAAAATTCAATTTTTTCTGAAAGAATTTTATAGGGATTAATAAAGAAATGTAACGACACGTCAAAATAAGTGGTATGGCAATGACCCCAGCAATAATATAGTTGAGATTAAAAGAAAGCACGAGCATTTCCATCCCTATTAATACGAAAAGTATGGTATTCAAAAGTATGTCTATAAGTTCCCAGAATTTATCCACATAGGTTTCAGTGATTTCGGACATCGTACTGGCGCGTACCGTATCATTTCCTACCAATAATCCGGCAGTCACCATGGCTAACGGAGCAGACAAATGAAATTGGTGTGCTATTGCTGTTCCTACCATCACCGCTGCAAGGGTAATAATTACCTCTATGTCATAATCGTCTATAGATTTCATAAGTCGATATGTAATAAATCCAATTAAAAGTCCCAAGGCTATTCCACCAATTACTTCTTGACCAAACAAGGCTATAATATTTAGAGGTTCAATAGTTCCTGCATCTCCTAATTTTGCGATTTGGAAGATGGTTAAGAACACTACAACCCCCACTCCATCATTAAAGAGGGATTCCCCCACAATTTTTGTTTCCAATTTTTTAGGCACTCCTGCTTTTTTCAGAATACCTAGCACGGCAATAGGATCGGTAGGAGAAATTAAGGCACCAAATAAAAGGCAATAGATAAAATCTACGGGAAGCCCAATGAGTTGTAATACATAATACATAGCCCCACCCACTAAAAAAGTTGATATTAAAACTCCCACAGTAGAAAAAACAAGTACTGGCCACCGTTGAATTTTTAATTGTGTAAAATTTGTGTGTAGAGCACCTGCGAAGAGCAGAAAACTAAGCATAATATCCAACAAAACTGTCTTAAAATCTATTTTAGAAATGATATATTTTTCAGCATTTAACAGCGTGGCATCAAAGTAACTAAGTGCTAGAACTGCCAACGTAAAAACGATGGTAATAACCATTAAACCAATGGTATTTGGCAATTTTAAAAAACGAACATTGAGATAACCAAAGCTTGCTGCAATAAAAACCAATGCTGTTATTATTAGAAAATATTCCATAATATATTATTGAATGATGTACTAAAGTAATCATACTTATTCGACTTTAGACCAAATCAATTATTTTAATAAAACTATTTAGTTCTATTGAAAAAAGTGTAGTTCCGAAGGAGTAGTAAACTGCAATACTTCCCACCAAAACAAGTTTTTAACCTGAATTAAAAAAGCGCTAAAATAACCGACATAATAACAATATCATCGATGAAATACTTCAAGATAACAAATTAAGTAGGAAAAATCGTACTTAAATGAATTTATTTTTTTAAATTGCTTTCTTTCAACGCCTTGTACATTTTGTTTCAAACACAAGCACTAGGGATGTATTTAATTTTTAATGACGGGTTTGAAACAGGAACATTAGTAGTAAATCTTAAAACAAACCCCCAATGAAAATAATTACAATCCTAACAGCATTACTAGTTGCAATACCCGCTCTTAAGGCGCAAAAACAAGAGATTAAAAAAGCTCAAAAAGCTGTAAATGCCGGCCAATTATCCAGCGCCTCTTCTTATTTGCAACAGGCGAAACGAATTTTTGCCGCTGCAGATGACAAGACACGTGCACATTACTATGTTGTAGAAGCCGAAATGAACCTTGCTAACAAGAATTTGGATAAGGATAAACTGGAGTTAATTTCTAATTCGGTGAAACTTGCCAATAGTTATAATCCGGATTCGTCACTTATAAATAGAATTGCCGAAATTGAACAGAAACTTAAAGGTCTTTCAGCCACAGCTGCTGCAGGTGAATTTAGTAAAAAGAAGTATTCCGAAGCTGCGATTCTTTATAACGTAGCCTATGACTCTACCAAAGATACTATTCATTATTTCAACGCTGCCAGAAGTCATTTACTTGCCAAAGAGTATGGTGAAGCCTTTAGAGCATATAGCAGTCTTTTTAATATGGGATATACCAACGCCAAGACTCGGTATGTAGCCACTAATGTTGAAACTGGTAAACAAGAGGCTTTCAGCTCATTAAACACCAGAAATTCAGCAGTACGACAGGGTACACACAAAAAACCTGCACTAGTTACAACGAGTAGTAAAGTGCCCGAGCTTTTAAGAGGAATCACAGCGGCAGCTATTCAGCTTAACAAACAACACACAGCAGTAATCTTTATCGATCAGGCTTTAGCCAAAATACCTAACGACCGAACCTTATTAAATCAAGCTTTTCACCTATATAGCCAACTAGACGCTAAGGATAAATATTATAAAATAATGGATTTGCTTATTAAAGAAACTCCAAAAGATCCTACTATGTATTATAATTTTGCTATGTCCAGTGCGCAAAATAACGATTTAGAAAGGGCAAAGAAATTTTATAAAAAAACGTTAGAGTTAAAGGCAAACCATACAAATGCTAAGTTAAACTTAACCAATTTATTATTGAAACAGGAAGCTAATATTGTAGATGAAATGAACAGTTTGGGAATCCCTGCCAACGAAGACAAACGTTACGAAGAGTTAAAAGTAGAACGCAACAGCATATCTAATGAATTGCTCCCTTATTTGGAAAGTATTGTAGCGTCACAACCTAAGAATAAGGAGTGGGTTACTAAACTTATAACTATTTATGATTATCTAGGTAAAGACACAAAGTTAGCCTCTTTACAGGAGAAGTTAGACGATTAAGAGATTCGAACAGCATTCAAATTACATAAGAAATAAAATAAAAAGGAGCACGTTTAACCGTCTAGAAAAGGTTTGTTGCGAGTGCGATCGTACATTACAATACTACCCGCTACAGCAACGTTTAAACTAAACTGAGATTGAAATTCTACCAGAAAATGAGACTTTTCAATCGCTTCATTGGTAAGTCCGTTGTCTTCGGCACCTAGTAAATACACACAGCGTTTTGGATGACGGAAATCTTCAAGGTTTTCGGCGGCATCGGTTTTTTCAACGCCCACAATACGAACGCCTTTGGGGAGGTGCTTAAAAAAATCTTCAAAATTTACATAATGGTAATACGGCATAGATTTTACCGCATTGTGTGTATCACTGGCTTGGTTAGCATACCGTTTTCCAACAGTAAATATAAAGCTAGCGCCCAGGTTTTGAGCAGTACGCCATAAAACTCCTAAATTTTCTGGGGTTTTGCCGTGTAAGATTCCTATTCCGAAAAATTCGGTTGTAAAATTATTAGGTTGCATTTTGTAAAGATATTCAGTAAAAATAACATACTAAATTTCTTTACTCAAAACTCCTATAGATTTGGCTCTGTTTATTTGTTTGACAATTCTTGTCCTGTGGACGTGTTAGTTCCGTTTTCGGCAGGAACAAAAAGATGGAAGTCGAATTTAAACTTGTCCATATCTATATTTGCATATTTTGCGGATTTTTTTTCCTCAGTAGGATTTAGCATAATTAATAGGTTTTTTAGAGCTTTGGGACTCCTAATTTAGAGTACAAATATCGTTTAATTATATATAGCTAGAACTATGCCAATGTTATATGTTAGTTAATATTCTATTATTAAAAAACAACAAAATGAAAAACAAGGTAGCTATATGTTTCCTTTTGTAATTTGTTTTAAAAAACCTAAATGTTTGCTGAAAAATTAAAGAAATAAAAACCATTACCTATTTTTGAAGCCATGAGTTACATCATTTTATTTTCAATTTTAGTTGGTTTTGGAGTTTTTGCTTTTACTAGAACCAAGAAAAAAAAAACTATCCTAACACCATCCCGCTGGCATGCGTTGTTACTGAAACATGTGGCATTCTATTCCAGACTAAATGCTGAAAATAAAACGATATTTAGAAAACGAATGCAATTATTTTTAGACGAAGTTTATGTAGAAGGCGTTAAAACAACCTTAGAAGAACTTGACTATGTATTGGTTGCCGCCAGTGCAGTAATCCCCGTTTTTGGGTTCAAAAATTGGCACTACAACAATTTAAGTGGGGTTTTGATTTATCCCGATATTTTTAATGAGGATTTGCAGTTTGAAAATACTTCAGAAAACAGAAGAATTCTTGGAATGGTAGGCACAGGACAGTTTGAAGGACAGATGATACTGAGCAAAAAAGCTTTAAGACACGGCTTTACAAACAAAACAGACAAACTGAATACAGCAGTTCATGAATTTATACACCTTATTGACAAAACCGACGGTATTACAGACGGTCTTCCCGAACGTCTTATACAATATTCCTATACCCTACCCTGGTTCAATTTAATGCACGATGAAATGGAAGCGATTCATAACAACAAATCAGATTTACGGGAATATGGAGGCACCAATAAGCAAGAATTTCTGGCAGTGGCAGCAGAGTATTTTTTTGAGCGCCCTAAACTATTAAAACGGAAACATCCCAAACTATACAAAATGTTAGCAGATTGCTTTCAGACCAAAAACTACGCAAAATAATATCTTTTTCTCTAATGTAACTTTGGAATAGGAACTACCTTTTTTGATTTATCTTTGACAGCATGAGTACACTAGTTCAGATTTCAATTTTACCCAAGAAACAGAAAGATTTATCTTATATTTTAGAACTGGGACTTACGAAGGCAAAACTTTTTAAAAGTGATATTAAAGATTGGCGTATTAGAAAACGTTCCATCGATGCACGTCGTGCCCCCGTAAAATTGAATCTTCAGTTAGAGTTCTGGCTTAAAAATGAGGTTATTAAAAACATTTCTCCATTTATTCCGCAGCAAGTAAAAGACAAAGAAACCATTGCAATTATAGGCGCTGGTCCTGCTGGTTTGTATGCCGCACTTAGAGCTATTGAAGTTGGTTTAAAACCTGTACTTTTTGAAAGAGGAAAAGACGTTCGGGAACGTAGAAGAGATCTTGCAAAAATAAATAAAGAACACCTTGTACATCCAGATTCTAATTACTGTTTTGGCGAAGGAGGAGCAGGTACTTACAGCGATGGCAAACTATACACGCGTTCTAAAAAAAGAGGAAATGTATTAAAAGCCTTAGAATGGTTTGTAAACTTTGGAGCCGATGAAGAAATATTGGTAGATGCGCATCCACATATTGGCACCAACAAACTACCTAAAATTATCACCACTATGCGTGAAGCTATTCTAGAAGCTGGAGGCGAAGTACATTTTAATAGCAAACTCACTAATCTTAAAATTGAAAACGCCTCCATTTCAGCTATAGAAATTAACAACACCCACTGGCATACTTTTAACACGGTAATTTTGGCAACAGGACATTCTGCTCGGGATATTTTTTATTTACTTCACGAACATAATATTAAGATTGAAGCAAAACCATTTGCCATTGGTGTACGGATAGAACATCAACAAGAATTAATTGACGCCATCCAATACCACGGAGACGCAGACAATCCGTACTTACCTCCTGCCTCTTATGGGTTGGTAGAACAAGTAGACGGCTTGGGCGTTTATTCTTTTTGCATGTGCCCTGGCGGCATTATCGCTCCCTGCGCCACAGCCCAAGAAGAAGTAGTCACCAATGGTTGGAGCCCGAGTAAACGTAATAATCCGTATGCAAACTCTGGAATTGTAGTAAGTGTGGCTCCAGAGGATTTGCCTGGTTATGTTGAAGGAGACCCGTTTGTATGTCTTAATTTTCAGAAAAAAGTAGAAAAAGATTGCTGGGAAGCCGCAGGAAAAACACAGGCAGTTCCGGCACAACGCATGATCGATTTTGTGGAAGGGCGTGTTTCGGAAAACTTCCCGAAAACATCGTACCAACCAGGAATTGTTGCGGTAGATTTAAATAAAGTGCTGCCTGAACTCATTTCAAAACGGTTACAGAAAGCTTTTAAAGCCTTTGGCAGAAAAATGAAAGGATATTACACAAACGAAGCGGTGCTTCACGCCCCAGAAAGCAGAACCTCATCTCCTATCTCTATTCCCAGAAATTCTGAAACCCTAGAACATATTGAAATTGCTGGATTGTATCCCTGTGGAGAAGGCGCCGGATATGCTGGCGGTATTATTTCTGCGGCGATCGATGGAATTAACTGTGTAGATGCTATTGCTAAGAAAAAAGAGCTTTAGGACGGACTTTCGTTTTGTGTAGCTTCTTTAATAATAGTTTTTAGGCGCTCTTTTCTAAGCGTTGTTTCACGCTTCAATTTATTCTTTTTGCGATTTATCAACTTAGAATGTTTGGCTTTATTCTTTGTGTTTTTTGCCTTTCCCTTTTTTGTCATGGTGTTTTACGAATACTATTTTTTGTTTATTCATCTTTAGGAATAGTTAAAATAATACAAATTGAACTTTTTCCAGCTACTATTTCAAAATTCTATAATACATTTGTTCATAAATTAGTTACTACGTTGAAATCGTTTCAGAAAATAGTGAGCTTTTGGATGGCAATTTTGCTTACAGCATTGTCTGTACACCCAACTACTGCTGAAACTTTAGCTACCACAACTGGCACTTCTACCACACAAAATCAGTTAGATAGTGTCACTTTTGGTAAAGGGACATCCTATTTTATTGATAGCACACAGCAAGAAGTCTCTATTGAAAGCAAACAGGATTCCACGTCGCTATCATTGGACGATAATCCTTTTTATTTTACAAACACTCTTAGCAACACCACTTTTTTCCACCTTGCAGAGAATCGCAAAAAGGTTGCTTCTACGAACGTTTCTGTTCACAAATACTACACAAAAAAAATTCTTTTTCCTTTCCATTCTTTTTGGTAAAAATTGTTGATTTTCTATTACTAGCGTAGGGTTTCATCCGAAACTTTACACATTCACAACAATTTAATATTTTAAAAATACACAATTATGGAATCAGGAATGATGATTATAGCTGCGGTACTTTTCGCGGTAGTTTTAATACCCACACTTTTAATTTTTCAAAACACAAAAAAACGATCCAGAGCACTTCTAGAGGGGCTTAAAACGTTAGTTTCTAAAAACAATGGAACATTAACACTGCATATAGAACAGACTAATTTTGCCCTTGGAATTGATGAAATTGCGAAGAAATTTTACTTCTTTAAAAAAACAGAAGAGGGAGAAATCTTGAAAGAAATTGATTTAAACTCGGTTACTTCTTGTGAAATCTCTAGCAAGATAAAACGCATAAAAAAGGATAAAGGACACGACGAACTTGTTGAAAAAATAACCCTATTGTTCGTTTCTAAAAAGAATAACGAAACAGAGCAAATAGAACTATACAACGAGGAAGATACCTTATTAACCGATGAACTTGCGATTGCCGAAGATTGGAAAAAAATTATTCAAGATTTACTTTCTAACACCAAAAAGGTTTCAGAAGGTGAAAAAAAACCACAAGTATTGGTATCAATGTCTTAAGAAATTAGAAAATGTTTAATTTTTCATAAGTAGGTTAGTTAATTAGTGGGAAAGAGTCGGACAGGTTTCGGCTCTTTCTTCACAAACCTATTTAAAAATTTTGTTGATGTAAAATTTAGAATTTCTGTAGATAAGCTTTACTAATATTGTCTTTACAAACTATCAAACTCCACAAAATCATACTCTGGAGAAGCTTCTATAAGTTGGCGTAAAACTGCAGCATGGCCATTTCCCATCAATACCATAATTCTATCTTGTGGCCCTTCTGTGATACCTATCATATTCCTGAATATACGAAGATTACGGTTGTACCACCACACAGACAAATGATCTGCGCCCTGGTTGCTTTCGTCTTTAAAAGATCCCGTTAGGTAAGCACCATAACCATATTGATGGCTCTCTGGGGAATTCATGTATTTAAAATAGTCTAGCAGGTTACTTGTTATGGTAATTTCATCATTATAATCATACCACTTATATTGCATATCACTTACTGGATCTTTGCGTTCCCAATCTACATTTTCTGTCATTTTTTTTGCCACAATGGAATCCTGTTGCCATAAATCCTGGCTTAAGGAACGTGCATTTATTCCATAAATAGTATCTAGATTTAAGTCGTTTGCAATACGCATGGCAATCTGGTATGTTTCATCGCGACTATCACGATGCTTGCCTTCTTTATATTCGCGAAGTTTTTCGGTAGCATTCCATGATTCGCCTGCTTCTATAGCAATTTTAGTAGGTCTAAACTTCTTGATGTATTCGACAAGCTCTGTAATTTCAGATTTTTTGGGCTCTTTAAGGACGTCTATTTTTTTATCTTCCGTTGTTTTGTGTGAATCCAGTCCTGGGTAATTCATATGAAAAGTGCCCACCACTAACACCTGTGTTTTATCTTTAGGGAAGAAATCTGAAGGGGGTCTAAACTGAGTTTCTTTCTTTTCTTCTGAAACTTTTTCGGTTAAAGATGTAACGTTTTCATTGGTCTCTGCACAAGCAAAAAGTACAAGTGCGAAAAGTGACAGGATAATTTTTTTCATTTTATTTTGATTGTTGATTTCTATAAAGAGATGCCTGAAGCACTTTTGTTACACCAAAAAATCATTTTTTTTCCTTAAGATTAGTTATTAACTAAGCCTCTAAAATTTTCATCTTTATTTCTAAGATCCATGCCACCCTCATAAACAGACTTTAAATTCACCAGATAGAACGACCAGCCCGAATCACACCCCAAACGAATTCCTTTTTTAGATTTCTCATCGGTTGGGATGTTAGCTTGTATAAGTTCAACAAGCACCATAGCTTCTTTTTGGGTGAGTTTCACCGCTACTGTACAGTTGCCCGCAAAAGTAAACTGAAAATGATCTTTTCCATTTGCAGCAGTTATTTTTCCGGTTTCAACAGGATCGAACAGATACCAAGACCATTGGTACGTATCACCAGCTTTTACATTTTCATCTTTAGGAAGTTCTTTACCTTCAGAATCTTTGAAAATTGCTTTTTCCAAAAACCATTTTTCAATTTCCGAAGCAGTTGTCCAGGCATCGTAGAGTTCTTTTACAGTAGATTTAATAACAATTTTTCTGGTGAATTGTGTCCAGTTAAAGTCTTTCATAACCTTCGTTTTAGCAAACTAAAGGTATGAAAATTTAAATATTGTTTGTTAATCTACGTATTTAATAGGTGTCACATCCTTCATAAATAGAACCGCATCAAAAAACTTACTTATATCACCATAATTTGCAGTACCTCCAAGAATATTGCTGGTGGTGTTTTTGTTGAAAAGAGTAGTAGGCAATTCCTTTTTGGTAAAATCTAAATAAAAATAGGTACCAGACAAAGGCATTAATTTTTCTTCCATGCTATCAGGCGCTTGTGTAACCTCCATTAAATAACTACTGGTTTTGCTGGTTGAGTGATCTATAGTACCAGAAATTGGAGAAAAGCCAACAGAATATATTTTGTCTTTATATATCTTTTTAAGATGTTCCCCCATATTCAAATAATTGTACCCATAGGTAAACCGAGAGTGAAATGGAAAATCTGTATCGTAATCCGTTCTTACTTTCTGTCTATCGTACATAGTATGTTCAGAAGCTGCCCAAATAATTATTTTTTCTTTGGGGTACATCTCCTCTTTAATCCATTTTATATTTTGCGCCATTTGCTCATCCCTTCTATTTATAGTACCCATAGAGCGTATGTCTCCTAAAAAACCATACAGACTATCTTTAGGATTCAAATTTCCCATCATATGATATCTGGTTGGTGTATTTACAATACTATTACGAAGGTGATCCTTAAAATTTTCAAGTGCTTTTAGTAGAATTTTCTCTTCCCATTTCAAGGAAGTTTTTAATTTACTTTCATAAAGAATATCATCCAGAAACATATTGAGGAGGGCATATTCAGATATGTTGAGCGTATCGATAGGCTGCCTGTAATAGGTTTTGAATGTAGTAAGGAAACGGTCATAATTTTTAAAGTCTACAATCTCATAATTATTTTGCTTCAGCATATCTTCCAGAGTACCTAATATATTCCAGCCAAAAGGTTGCACGTCGAATCCTGTAACCTGCAATGACTTGTTATTTTCCAGGTATTCAAATAACTCTTGAGTAGCTGTAGCTTGCCCCCAAAAAGGATACATTCTTTTTTGAAGAGGGGAACTTTTCTCATTTGGTTCTTTAGTTTGCTTAGTGGCTTCAAAAAGTGTAAATCCGTCAATCTCAAAAGCCAGCACATTAAATCCTAATTTTTTATGTAAAAATTTTATGAGCCTGGACTTTGCTTTAAAAGTATGTGCGAAAGAATGTGCTTCTTCGCCTAGCATGATAATATCTTTTCCTTCTAATAGCGGGAGCAGAAACTTTAGATCAGTAAAATCTTCATCTTTGGGGTCTATGCTATTTAATTGGTGACTATTGTTTTTCAGCCATTCAGTTTCAGCGTTGTTTTGCGAAATACTCGTAAAAGATATAGCTGAAAGAAGTATACATAGTAAAATTGAGTTTTTCATGGCGTTGAGAATAAATGTTCGTTTTTTGACAAAACAAATATGCAACCCATTTTATAAGGAACACTTATTTTTAATAGGATTTACGTCCAGAAAGAAGAATATTGGACTTTTTTTATTCTGAAATATGGTGTTTCTTATAAGCTGAAGGAGTCATTCCTTCAATTTTTTTAAACGTAGCATTAAATGAAGATTTTGAACTAAAACCAGCTTCTTCGGCTAAGGTAAGTAAAGTATATTTTTTTGCTTCGGGTGAAAGGAGTAGTTTTTTAACTTTCTCTACCCGATGAAAATTTAAAAATTCAGAAAAATTCATCTGGAATACTTCGTTAATATGTTTTGAAAGTTCTTTTGGTGTTATGTCAATTTCTGAAGCAAAATTAGCTAATGAAAGATTAGGATTTGTATAAATTTCTTGGTCAAGAGCTTTTTCAATTTTAACTCTAAGATCGTACGTTTCTACCGTTGGAGTATTTTCTTTTAATTTGAAAGCATTAAAAAACAATTTTGGTTTTGTAAATCCCATATACCCAATCCAGTAAATAAAAGCTGTGTTTAACACAAAAGTGGGATAGGAAAACAGAATACTTTCCTTAAAATCATGCAAGAATAAATCGAGTATATACAAAGAAACATCAATTCCCATTATTATTAAAAACACAATGATTAATCGTTTTAACCAAGAAAGTACAGGCTGTGATTTTTTTAGGTTTACCATTAGCACCTCTTGTTTTTTAACAATTCTCAAAGAAGCCATAAGCAGTACGATAGTAAAAATTTGATAGAAAAATTCGTGTATTCTAAAGAAATCTGAATCTATAACCACTCGTGTAATTCTGAAACTATTTTCTTGAACAGAAATTGCAAACCAATACGTGCGTAAAAGAGCATACAATATTGCAGGAATAAATATAAACCACTCTTTTTTATGAAAAACTACTCCCTTGGGGGGTTGAAACTGATTTTTTATATAAAAATAAAACCCTGCACCAATTAACCATTTGTATGGATATGGGAACATATGCAATGGACGGTAATACTGGAATACATTCATATCCAGTAAAGCATATATTAAATTATAAAACGCCAGTGAGAAGAGAAACAGTAAAAAAAAGTGTACCGCTAACCGATTTACTTTTCTTTTTTGGTACAGAAAAACACACAAGATTAGCCCTTGAATCCCTCCAAAAAGGGTGAGTATATTTAAAAGGTTATAATCTAAATCCATTTGTAAGGAACAGATTCAAAGATATTAAATTAAAGCTGTATGGAACTTATTTCGATTCGCAACTCCTACATCCATTTTGAAAAAGTAAAGTTCTGCAGTAATTCTTTTTTCCTTTAATCCAGCTATGATTTCTGTCTGGATTCTACGGTATTGCAAGGAAGTATAGAAACTAGTTATAGGGCAATTACAGCTAGAGCGTATATGATTAACATATTTGTTAAAAGGAGTTTTTTGCTCCTACAACCATTCATCAGTTTTCTGAATTGTATCTCTAGCCCCCACCTTACTACTTCCCATTTTCAGATCTTCTGTTAATAATTTTTCCTGCTGAGCAATTTCCTCTCTTGCTTTAAAAATATATTCTTTTTCATTTTTTCGGGTACCCGCCAGTCTTTTTAAACTTTCAACATCGAGTTTTATAAATTTCTGAGCCTGCCCTTTAACGGCTTCTTCATCAAACCCCATAAAGCTTAAAACGTCACTCGCCATTAACACAGAAGTATCTAGTGATTCTCGGTAAATATGCTCAATTCCTAATTCGTGTAAATCGTAAGCATCATACCTGTTTTTTGCACGAACCAGGAGTTTTACGTGAGGATATTTCTCTTTTACTTTTTTTACTATTCCGAAAACAGCATCTGGATTGTCTATAGCGCAGATTAAATAATCGGCTTCAGCAATTCCTGCCGACTCCAGCAAATCCATTCTTGAAGCGTCACCATAAAATACTTCAAAACCCATTTGGCGTAAAAAATCTACTCTGTTAGAATCTATATCAAGAACCGTTGTGGGGATACCGTGTGCTCTTAAAAATCGGCCCACAGTACTTCCAAAATGTCCAAACCCCACCAAAATGGTTTTATGGCTTTTTGGAATAGCATCCATAGGTCTTTTTTCAGATTCTTTAGTTCCTACATTTGGTAAGCAAATACGTTCGTTTAAGATCCATAAAATAGGTGTTAATGTCATTGTTAGTGCAGTAACAACAAGCAGAATGTCAAGTTGTTCTTTTTCAAAAATATTCAATTGAAAAGCGAAAGAAAGTAATACGAAGGCAAATTCACCTATTTGTGCCAAACCAACCATAAGTAATAATCGTTGGTCAATTTTCAGTTTAAAGACAATTCCCACCAGGAAAAGAACACTTGCTTTAATAATTATTACTGAAACTACAAGTCCAGTTATTAAGAGCGGATTTTCACTAATAACCAAAAAGTTGATAGATGCGCCAACTGCCATAAAAAACAAACCAAGAAGTAAATCTTTAAAAGGATCTAACGTACTTTCCAATTCGTGTTTAAATTCGCTTGTTGCTAAAACAACCCCTCCTAAAAAGGCACCCAAAGCAGGGCTTAATCCCACCAATTCCATTAGAAAGGAAATACCCGTTACAATTAACAATGCTGAAGCCACTAACAATTCCCGAACCCTCGATTTTGCAACAATTCGCAACATAGGAACTATTAAATATCTACCTGCTACAATAATAAGTACGATAGAAAAAACAATAGCGAGTCCCTGTAGTCCCAACGGCACATTATCTAACAGGTTTGCGTGAGCACCATGTCCACTTGTCTCGGTTGTGGCATTTTCTGAAACATTAGATAATAAAGGTAGCACTGCTAACATTACAATTACTATGATATCCTGAAACAATAAGATTGAAAAAGAAGAAGTCCCATAATTGGTTTGCATCAACCCCTTTTCTTTGTTAGTTTGAAGCGTAATCGCCGTAGATGAAAGCGCCACTGCCATTCCTATGGTCAACGCTAATTTCCAATCAATTTCGAAGGCATACAAAACAGCAAATGTAAGTGCCATGGTTCCAAAAACCTGGATACTTCCCATTCCCAAAACAAGCTTTCGCATTTGCCAAAAATTCTTTGGTTTAATCTCCAGCCCTATGATAAAAAGCATCATTACGACACCAAATTCTGCAAATTCCAGCACATCCTCTCCTTCCTCACCCACAAAACCTAAAATATAAGGACCAATTAATATCCCCGCTAATAAATAGCCAATTACAGAGCTTAAACCGAACCGCTTGGCAATAGGCACACAAATTACTGCTCCACCCAAAAAGACAATAGCTTCAAAAAGGATACTTCCACTCATAATAATTAGTTAGATTAGTTGTTTATTTTTGGGTTACTTTATAAAATTCACGTTGGATTTAGTTACAAACAGCACGTTTCAAGAGCATATACTCTCCATTATTTTTAAAATCACGAACTGAAATACCTGCATACCGTTTAAAGGTTTTAGATAAATGACTCACATCTGTAAATCCTAATTCGTCTGCTATTTCTGTGAGGGTATAATCAGAATTTAATAAGCGTATTTCAACCAATCTAAGCTTTGCTTTTATAATGTATTCGCGCAACGGTATATCTACCTGTTTTTTAAAAAATTCACTCACGTACGTTGCAGACATCATAAAAACATCGGCTAAATTTTCTACTTTTAATAATTCGGTATTGCCTAGGTTTTCATTAATGTAGGTTAACATTTTGGTGGCTCTGTCATCACTACTATTATTGGCAACTTCATAGTGGCTTCCTTTTTTAATATTTCGAATTAGAATTTCCAACACACTGGTCATCAAACTGGAAACTAAAGAAATAGACTCCTCGCCATAATTTCGGGATTCTTGCAAAATCATTGCTATAAGGTGGTTTAGGTGCTCCCTGTCAATATCACTTTTAATAATATCGCCCGGCAACTGATTGTAATTTGAAAGGATATAGGCCGCTTCACTAAACCAATTGGACCTATCCACAGATACTCTGTTCGAATTTTTAAAGAATGAATCTGTAAACTTCAAAAAAACAAACTTAGAAGGAGATTCGATATTAAAAGAGTGACATTGTAAAGGGGGTAGCAAAAAAATACTTCCTTCCGTATATGGATAAAGATTGTAATTTATGCATTGTGTTCCTTCTCCCTGTTTAATTAAAACCAGTTCGAAAAAATTATTTTTCACAGGACGTTGTTTCCATTCTGAAAGTTTTAATTCTTGTATTTCAAAAGGTTTATATGCTTCTAATACTTCCATTATTGTACTATTTTGAAGCAAATTTATATGAAAAAGTACTATACAACCTAATTTATACGCAATAAACCTTTAAATATACCAAAATACCCATTTTATATACAAATAGATGTAATGTTATGAAAAGTACATTTGTACACTATAAAATTTAAAACTGAAGAATAATGAAAGCAATGCAATTAAAAGAATATGGTGAAAATGCAACATTTGAAGCTAACGAAGTTGATACACCAAAAGTAAAATCAGGACACGTGTTAGTGAAGATTGCTGCATCGAGCGTGAATACAGTTGACACAATGATTCGGAATATGGGTGACGAATTACCCTTCGCGCCATCCAAACCAGCCATCCTGGGCATGGACTTTTCCGGGACCGTTGAAGCAGTTGGCGAAAATGTTGCAGGATTTATAGTTGGTGATGAGGTGTATGGTTGTGCTGGAGGCCTGGGAGAATTACAAGGTACCTTAGCAGACTATATTGTTGCAGACACAAAGTTACTAGCTAAAAAAGCAAAGAACATTAGTATGAAAGAAGCCGCGGCATTACCTTTAGTAGGTATCACAGCATTCGAAGGCTTAATGCGTGCAGGAATTACAAAAGGACAAAAAATTTTAGTTCACGGTGGGTCTGGAGGTGTTGGTCATATTGCTGTGCAACTGGCTAATCACTTTGGAGCAGATGTATACTCTACAGGTGGCGGCGAAACCCAAATGGAAGTTATAAAACAATTGGGCGCAACCCCTATTAATTACAAAACTGAAACAGTTGAGCAGTATGTTGAAAAACACACCAATGGTGCTGGTTTCGATGTAGTTTTTGATTCTGTAGGTGGCGAGAACTTATCCAAATCGTTTGAAGCAGCAGCCCTTAATGCACAGGTAGCGACTACTGTTTCTTTGTGTGAGCTTGATTTAAGCCCTATGCACTTCAAAGGCTTAACCTTGCACGTTGTATTTATGTTAATTCCAATGATGCATAATTACAATCGGGAAGCGCATGGTGAAATTCTAGCAAACATTACGCGTATAATCGAAGCAGGGGCTTTAAAACCTATTGTTGATGAAAAGAATTTTTCACTGGAAGAAGTTGGTGATGCCTATGCTCACTTAGGAAGCGGAAAAGCTATTGGAAAAATAGTTATTGAAAATTAATATTATGACCATAAAGGCCTCTCTGAAATTTCAAAGAGGCTTTTAATAGCTCTATGAAACCATTCGAAAACATAAACAAAGGCTACAACAGCGTTTTTAAACCAAACAAATTAAGCGTGGGTATCGTAGTGCCTATTGAAAATTATCCCACGGGCCCCATACCAACAATGCAAGACCACCTGGAGCGAATTCAGCTTATAGAAAAATTGGGCTTTACAGCAGTATGGATTCGCGATGTACCATTTAACGTACCTTCTTTTGGAGATGCAGGACAAACCTTCGATCCTTTTTCGTATTTGGGGTTTTTGGCTGGTAAAACTTCAGATATAGCACTTGGAGTTTCCAGTATTGCACTGCCTCTGCATCACCCCGTTCACGTAGCAAAAAGCGCTGCAACAATAGACCAGTTATCTAACGGGCGATTGATTTTAGGGGTAGCTTCAGGTGACAGGCCAGACGAATATCCAGCAATGGGTATCGATTTTGAATCCCGTGGAGCACGTTTCCGCGAAAGCTTTAAGTATATCCGAAAAGCACAAGACATTTTTCCAACTTTAGAAACGAATCACTTCGGAAATTTGAAAGGAAACATTGATATACTACCAAAGCCAACAGGACACAAAGTTCCATTATTAATGACCGGAAGTAGCCGACAATCGTTGGAATGGAACGCCGAAAATGCCGACGGTTGGATGAATTATCCAAGGGATCTGCACCATCAGATGTTAACTATTAGACAGTGGCGTGAACTGGTAGCTAAAAACCACACATTTAACAAACCCTTTATGCAACCCTTGTATGTGGTTGTAGAAAAGGACGCCGATTTTAAACCACAACCTATTCAACTGGGTTTTAGAATAGGAGCTAATTACCTAATTGATTATTTGCAAAAACTACAAGAAATAGGTGTAAATCACGTGGCACTTAACTTGCGATTTAATTCAAGAAATATGCAGGAAACGCTGGAAGAAATTTCAGAAAAAACACTGCCACATTTTAATGACGTAAAAAAAGAACTACTATGACCAAAACAATTTTAATCACAGGAAGCACCGATGGAATCGGAAAATTGACCGCACTAAAACTAGCCAAAGAAGGACATTCGGTATATTTGCACGGAAGAAATGCCGATAAACTTTCAGCAACTATTTCTGAAATAAAAGAACTGACTTCCACTAAAAACATTGACGGATTTGTTGCTGATTTTTCAGATTTAAAAGCCGTTAAAAAAATGGCTGAGCAGGTTCATAAAGAAGTTTCTAAAATTGATGTTCTAATAAATAATGCGGGAATATATAATAGCGCTTCTTCTCAAAATAAAGAAGGACTGGATATGCGAATGGTTGTAAACTATCTTGCCCCCTATCTATTAACAAATGAATTATTAGCTATACTAAAGAAAGGAACGGATTCAAGAATTATTAATTTAAGTTCGGCAGCACAAGCTTCTGTTTCAGAAGCAGTTTTAATGGGCAAACAGCACAGTTCAGAACAAGAGACGTACGCACAGAGTAAATTGGCGTTGCTACTATGGAGCTTTTACTTAGCTGAGAAGGAACCAGAAATACAAGTGATTCCGGTAAATCCAGGGTCGCTTTTAAATACTAAAATGGTGAAAGAAGCTTTTGGGCATCATTATTCTTCTGTTGATAAAGGTGCAAATATCCTTTACGATCTGGCTGTTTCAGATAAATTTAAAGGAGCAACAGGAATGTATTATAATAACGATAGTGGGAATTTTGGAAACGCCCACCAGGATGCTTACGACCCATATAAAATAGAACGCCTGATAAGCGCTACAAATGAAATTTTAAACCACTAAAAAAACATAGTATGAAAAAGAATTTATTCCTAGTATTAGCGATCGCAATTGGGGTTTCAGTAAATGCACAAACACCCACAACAGACTCTTCGAAATCAATAAACGAAGTAATTACAGCAACCAATGTGGAATGGGGCTGGCTAAATCCGTTACGTGGCGACAAAAGTCCTGCAGCCGGGAAACTCTGGGGAGACCGTACCAGTACGGACGCCTCTGGATTTTTAGTGAAATTTAATAAAGGGTTCTCTTCCCCACCACACATTCATAATGTTACCTATCGCGGTGTAGTTATCAAGGGCTTATTGCACAATGATGATGAACAAGCTGAAGAAATGTGGTTACCAGCAGGCTCATTCTGGCAACAACCAGCGGGTGAAGCACACATTACAGCAGCATCGGGTGATGTAAATATGGCATATATTGAAATTCAGAAAGGCCCATATCTGGTAAAACCCACCAACGAGGCTTTTGACAATGGCGAACGTCCCGTAAACGTAGATCCAACAAATCTGGTTTGGTTAAATGCTTCAGATATTACCTGGGTTTCTGATGCAAGCAGTGTGCAAACTGCTTTTCTATGGGGAAGTCATAAAGAAGGTGAGTTGAATGGTTCGCTTATAAAACTACCCGCAGGATTTAAAGGAGAAATTAAAAATATGAGTCCGAATTTTAGAGCCGTAATTATTCAGGGAAGTATTAAGCATCAAGTTTCAGGTAAAAAAGAAATTGCTATTTTAGATGCCGGAACGTATTTTGGAGCCGCCGAGAATTCGGTCCATACAATTACTTCAGCAACCAGCGAAAGTATTATCTATCTTAGGACAAATGGGAATTTTGAGATAATTTCAGCTCAAGAATAAATCATTTTCAGCAAAAAGTATTCAACTATTGGCAATTAGCATACATAGACGTAAATGCATTCCTATAATTTTGCTTCATATAAAACTGTAAAAAAAAACAATGAGCAAAGTAGCATTAATTACAGGAGCCTCTTCAGGAATGGGGAAATCGACCGCCCATAAATTACACAGCCAGGGATATACGGTGTACGGAGCAGCTAGACGTATGAAAAAAATGCAAGACCTGAAAGAGAAAGGAATGTCTATTGTTCCGCTCGATTTAACAAAAGATGCATCGATTGTAGATTGCATAAACACTATTCTTAAAAAAGAAGGACGAATTGATGTTTTAATTAATAATGCTGGATACGGTTCGTATGGTGCCGTAGAAGATGTGAGTATTGAAGAAGCCAAAAGACAATTTGAAGTAAATATGTTTGGTTTGGCACGTATTACACAGTTGGTATTGCCCAACATGAGAGAACGTAAAAGCGGAAGAATTGTAAATATTTCTTCGATGGGAGGAAAAATCTACACACCTTTTGGAGCCTGGTATCACGCTACAAAACATGCTGTAGAAGGTTGGAGTGATTGTTTGCGATTAGAGTTAAAGAAATTTGAAATTGATGTAGTTGTTGTGGAGCCAGGCGGCATTAAAACAGATTGGGGAATGATTGCCGCGGAAAACTTAAAGAAAACTTCAGGTACAGGGGCGTATTCAGAATTTGCAATTCATGTAGCCGAAGGAATGAAGAAAACCTATTCCAACGATAGCCTCACCGATGTGGATGTTTTAGGAAAGGTAATTGCACAAGCTGCAACAACAAAAAAACCTAAGACCCGTTATGCAAAAGGCTATATGGCAAAACCTGCCATGGCAATCCGAAAATGGTTTGGGGATAGAATTTTTGATAAAATGATCATGAGTCAATTTAAATAAGATGCTAAAACGAATTTTAAAAAAGACGATGATAACTACCTTAATTATAATAGCTGTGCTCATTTCAGCATACCTCTTATTCACCAACTTCTACCCTAGTTTTGGCGGAACTATCACAAAAGAACAGCAAGTATTATTTCAAAAATCTCAACAATATGAAGAAGGAAAATTCAGAAATACTGCTCCAGTTCCTAAGGATTTAAGTTTTTCTGAAACGTTAAGTCTTGCCTATTATTTCTTTACAACCAAAACTCCAAACGCCCGACCTAAAAAAGACTTAATAGTTACTAAAATCGATTCGATTGCGGTGGCGAATTATCGTGGGGACGCACGCTTAATCTGGTACGGTCATTCGGCTTTTTTATTACAGTTGGAAGGAAAAAACATATTGTTAGACCCTATGTTTGGAAAGGTTGCTGCACCGCTTTCTATCTTAGGTGGAAACAGGTTTAATATCCAATTCCCCTTAGACATTGAAAAATTACCAGAGATTGACGCCATTGTTTTTTCTCACGACCATTACGATCATCTGGATTATGAATCGGTATTGAAATTGAAGGATAAGACCAGCCACTTTTATGTTCCGCTGGGTGTAGGTACGCATCTGGAAGCCTGGGGAGTGCCTTCAGGAAAAATAACCGAAATGGATTGGTGGCAGGAAACACAACTTGGTTCTATACAATTGGTGTGTACCCCAGCGCAGCATTTTTCGGGCCGGAAATTAAACAATGGTCAAAGTACTTTATGGAGTTCGTGGGTAATTCAATCTCAAAATGATAACATCTATTTTAGTGGCGATAGCGGATATGCGCCACATTTTGCTGAAATTGGTGAAAAATATGGTCCGTTTGATATTGCACTCATGGAATGTGGGCAGTACAACGAAAAATGGGCAGATATCCATATGATGCCAGAAGAAACGGCGCAAGCTGGGATCGATTTAAAAGCAGCCAAAATAATGCCCATACATTGGGGTAGCTTTAAACTTGCCATGCATGAATGGACAGATCCTGTAAAGCGTGTAAAGGCAAAAGCCGAAGTTTTACACCTTAAAGTGATCACACCTAAAATTGGAGAAGAGATCATTGTAAAGAACTCAACTACTACGTACACCAATTGGTGGGAAAACCTTTAATTTTAGTGTTGTAATGAAAGAAATTGTTACCATAAACAGCATTGCTGAGGTTCATGAGTTTTTCCAAATAGGAAAACCAAAGCATCCACTAATTTCTATTATACGTGTTGGTGCTGGTGTAAGCGGTATTGCGATAGAAAAGTTTAAATATGCTCTGGGTTTATTTCAGATAAGCCTGAAAGATAATTGTGCGTATACGATTTCAAATTATGGTAGGAACTCATATGACTATCAGGAAGGTTCTATGGTTTTTGTTGCTCCTAGTCAAGTACTGGAATTTGAGAAGCAAAATATTAATAAAGAAGATACGGGGTGGACATTATTATTTCATCCCGATTTAATCCGAAAGGCTGAGCTTGGAAATAGAATGGCGCACTATTCATTTTTTGACTATACTTCTAATGAAGCGCTGCACCTTTCAGAAGAAGAGCGTAAGACTATTACCGGCATTGCTCATACTATTGAAAAAGAATACAGCAATACGATTGATGCGCATAGTCAGACCTTAATTATTTCAAATTTAGAATTACTACTCAACTATTGTGTGCGTTTTTATGATCGTCAATTCTATACACGAACTAATTTAAACCAAGACATTGCAAGCCAATTTGAGCAATTGCTAAAAGAATATTACCAACAAGAAAAACAACTGGAGTTAGGAATCCCATCGGTTCAGTATTGTGGTGAAGCCCTGAACATGTCGTCCAAATATTTAAGCGATCTGTTACGGAAAGAAACCGGGCGAGGCACGCAGGACCATATACACCAGCATATTATTGAAAAAGCCAAAAACAGGTTGCTAAATTCTACAGAAAGCGCCGGTGAAATAGCTTATGCGTTAGGATTTGAATATCCGCAGTATTTCAGTAAGATTTTCAAGAAGAAAACTAGCATGAGTCCGAATGAATATAGACAAAGTCGGAATTAGAAAATTTAGCCTACCAAAGGGCTGCAAAACAGCAGTTGGTATAGGTACTCCCTACGCTAGATACAAATTCTGCAAAATGTATTCAAGGTTCTGCGAAATAGATACGTTTCCTGAAGCTGTTATAGAGAAATTTGCTTTATTAAATTATTAAAAATAATATAGGCAAAAATGGAAACAAATAAATTTGGCAAACGAGGCTGGACACCTGATATCATTGGAAATTTAAATGGTAAAACATACGTTATAACAGGTACTACGAGCGGCACAGGATTTGAAGCAGCAAAAACATTGCTATCAAAGGGAGCAAAAGTGCTAATGCTGAATCGGAACCCAAAAAAATCTGAGAACACCATTGCAATTTTGAAAGAAGAGCTTGGAAGCGATATACCCGTATCTACTATACATATGGACTTAGCAGCACTAGCTTCTGTAAAAAAAGCAGCAGATGAGGTTTTAAAAACAGTTCCTCAAATAGATGCACTTATCTGTAACGCTGCCATTGCCCAAGTACCCAAACAAACTCTCACTGTTGATGGCTTTGAGAGCCAGCTTGGAGTAAATCACTATGGTAACTTTTTATTACAGGGTTTATTGTTTCCTAGAATTTCAGATTCAAATGGACGTATTGTAGTGGTTGGCAGTATGGGGTATACTATGGGGATTAAAACCATACAATTTGACGATATGAACTGGGATAAAAACTACAGTCCTAATGGGGTATATAGCCAAAGCAAATTGGCGCAAATTATGTGCGTTTACGAATTACAGGATAAGTTGAAAAAGGCAGGCAAGGCTAATGTAAAAGTGTATGCCTGTCATCCAGGAGCTTCCAGAACATCCTTAATTAAAACCAGTGGCAGCTTATTAACACGTTTTATATGGCAACTAATGAAGCTGACTCCTATGGTGCAATCGGCCGAAAAAGGTGCATATCCAATGCTACTTTGTGCCACAGAACCAAACCTTGAGCAGCGAGGTTTTTATGGTCCGACAAAAAGAATGAATACGGTAGGCCCAGTTAGAGCTCATACTTTAGAGCCCCACGCAAAAAATAAAGCAGTAATGGAAAAGTTGTGGGAAGTTTCAGAAGAGGCCACAGGTTTTGAGTGGAATTTGTAATTTAGAAAACCTTTAAAATATAGAATATGGATATATTAAAAACAGCAACCGATTGGGCAAAAGCTGAATTGTTTTCAACCCCATTTTTCATGTGCTTCGGAATCTTATTTGTCGCAGCTAGTATAGGGTTTTGGCAATTGGGAAAAACCGATATTGCCAGAGCCTACATACTTCCAACCTTGGTCGCAGGAGTTTTACTCATCACTATAGGCTTTGGATTATATTTCACAAATAAATCAAGAATTACACAATTTGAAACTGCACACCATACAGATCCTTCGGCTTTTATAACATTGGAACTTGAGCGTTCTGAAAGTACTTTAAAGGAATATAAAACTATAGTTTTTACAGTTATTCCACTTATCATTATTGTAGCGGCTCTACTCCTTATTTTTATAAACGCGCCCACCTGGCGAGCCATTAGTATCACAGCTATTGCAATGATGACAGTAATTTTATTGATAGATGGAGCCGCTCATGCCAGAATAGATGCTTATCAAAAACAATTACTATTGGTAGCTGAACAGGGAAAAAAGATAAAAACGTTAGACTAAATGAAGGCAATACGTAACATACATAGCATTACAGAATTTCATAAATTATTAGGATTACAAAGTCCAGACCATCCGTTAATTTCGGTTATTCATACCAAAGATCTACCAAAAAAAATACATATTCAATCCGGTAAGTACAAATTCAATTTTTATATTATAAGTTTAAAAACGAGTTGTACGAGCCAGTTTAAATATGGACGAAATTCGTATGACTTTGAAGAAGGCTCTTTGTCTTTTACAGCGGTCGGGCAAGTATTTGATTTTGAAAATAGTGAACCAAATCAATTACACGCAGACGAAGGGTGGACGCTGGTTTTTCATCCGGATTTTATTAGATATAGCTCTCTGGCGGAACAGGTTGATGCCTATACATTTTTCAACTATGAAGTGTATGAAGCCCTGCACATTTCAGAAAAAGAAAAGAACATACTTTTGAAATTTATTAAGAACATCAATGTTGAAATTAAAAATACTATTGATAGGTACTCACAAGAGTTAATCACCATTAATTTAGAAAGTATTTTAAAGTATAGCAAGCGTTATTACGACCGGCAATTTTATACCAGAACCAACCTGAATAAGGATTATCTGGTAGAATTTGAACGCTTTTTAAAAAATTACTTTGCTTCGGCAGAATTGATAAACAAAGGATTACCAAGTATTACACAATGTGGAGAAGCCCTTAATATGTCGGGTCATTATTTAAGCGATTTATTAAAAGCTGAAACTGGGGAAAGTGCAAAAGCACATATTCATAATTACGTAATAGAACAAGCTAAAAACAAGCTGTTAAGTACTACTACTTCAGTGAGCGAAATAGCTTATGATTTAGGATTTGCATATCCACAGCATTTCAGCAAGTTATTTAAAAAGAAAACGGCTATGAGCCCCAATAAATATCGACAAAGTTTGAATTAAAGTCAAAGCGTCATCAATGCATATGTAAGGTTACATTATTTATTTTTAAACACTTTCATCATTTCCAAAGGGGATGTGTGTTTTCTTCCAACGACGATTTTAAAATCGGAAGGCACATTATTAGCACCACTTTTTATGCCTTCATAAATTCCTGCAATTACACTTCCCAAAAAATCGCCCAGCGCTGCTTTTCTTTCAGCTGCATACGCTTCTACAGAAACTGGATGGTAAACGAGATTTGTACTAAATACCTGGTTGATGTAATCTGCGAGTTTACTTTGAGTAATAGCTTCGCCTACAAGGTTAAAAATTTGTCCGTTGTGTTTTTCTTCGATAAGTAATTTGGAATAAGCAACTCCCAATTCATCTCTGCTTGTATATGCACATTTTCCATTACCTGCACAATTTTCAATCCCTCCTTCTTTAACATAGGTGTCGATATATTCTAAATCTGGCTCAATATAAATACCGTTTCTACCAATAATCCAGTCCAGTCCAGAATTTTGAATATCCTTTTCGGTTTGGCGGTTACTCTGTACCACAGGTTTAAAAGCGTTTTTATTTTCATCACCAATAATACTGGTATAAACTATTTTACTTACACCATTGATCTTTGCAGCTTCTATAACATTTCTATGTTGTTGGATTCTTTTTTGAGGTTCATCCATTCCTGAAACCAAAAGTACCGTATCGACACCTTTTAATGCCACATCAAAATCCTCACGATTATTGTAGTCACCTTTTCTGATTTCAATTCCCAGATGCTTAGCTTTCTCTGGTGTTCGTGCTATACCAATTATATTTTCTTTCCCATTGTTTTTGCGTAAGTGTTGTATAATTGAAACACCTAATTTACCGCTTGCGGATGTGACTGCTATTTTCATGATGTTTTATTTTTTTGAATTTATCGCTTCTATTTCTTTTTCAAGTTTTTCTGCTTTGATTTTAAACTTTTCCATCGCTTTTTTAAGCTGTCCTATTTTTTTAAAGGCTTCATCGTCCTGAACAGTTTCATAAATAGTTTTACCTTCTTTTTCTTTTATTCTTGATTTACTGCCACAAGTTGGACAGTTCGCTACTTGACTCATACTGGTTATTTTTTTATAGTTATTAAGACCACTTTAGTTCCAAATTTGGGCTGCAATTTATAAGAGTTATTTTTACTTATTATTTTTAAAAATGCTTTTGATTCTGTCATCTCTGCATTATCAACATAAATTATTGTGTTTTTATGATAGTTAGGTTCCAACATTTGGAATACTGGCAAGTACAAATCTTTCCAACCATCCAACATTAATAAATCTATGGGTTCATTGTGGTTCTTTAAAGTTTCCAGGGCATCTCCAACCCTAACATCAATAAGGTCATTAACATCAGCTTTTTTGAAATTTTCCTTAGCCTTCTGGGCTTTGGATGTAATCAATTCTGTGGTTATAATTTTTCCACCTGTTTCTAAAATACCTTTTGCTAAAAATAATGTGGAGATGCCAAAAGAAGTTCCAAATTCAACTATATTTTTAAGGTTATTTTCTGTTATAATATTTACTAAATCTTTCCCTTGATCTTTAGAAATTGAAAGGTAAGCATCTTTAAAATCCAATGGTACCATTGGCCTGAAGATACTTTTTGCTGCACCTTTCATCATTTTAAGGTGGTCGTATTTCGAATCGTTATAAAGTTCAGTTAGGACACTCTCTATTTGTTGTTTTTTAGTAATCATAATTTTTCTTTTACATGAGTCCTCAAAAAAGCTTGTCTTAGTTTTTTCGGATCCTTTTTAACATTGTATATCGGGACATTTTCATTGTAGAACCGTCAATCATCTTAACATAATCTGCAACCGAGCTATCCGTCATAAATTTAGACATAGAAGCTTCTGCATCAGCCATAGTTTTCCAGTAAACAACGACAACGTATTCGCCATTTTCGTTCACACCGCTCATTCTCTTTATAAACCCAGGCTGCTTTGCTGTGTACTGTTTTTTTATTCCTTGGTCGCGCGTTTTAAATGTAGTTGCATCTACATCGGGATTAATTTTAAAAGTTGTTACTTCAATAATAATCTCCCTGGTTCCCTTCATCTCAGTGTCCGGGTTTGTAAAGCTTGTTAACGTAAAAAAAAGTACTGTTAAAAAAAGTAATTGTTTCATTTTTTAGTTTTTGAAGTATTAATAATTGTGATTTAGCGGTATCTAACACCACTCTTTATAATTTTTGCTGTTTTTTAAGTATTAATTATAACAACTTCTCAATAGTTACGTATCAACACCTTTTAATAATTTATAGTGCAAAGATGAAGAGATTTCACAGTATAGGTATTATCAAAATGATGACAAAAATGGTAAATATGGGAAATGAAGAACTACCGCAACTGTTTTTTCCTGAACTCTTTAGGGGACATCTTCATATTCTTTTTGAAGAATTTTGTAAAATTAGTAACTTCATCAAAACCAGTGTCAAAAGCAATTTCCTTAAAGCTTTTGTTCGTAGTTACAATAGCCCTTTTAATTTCGAGAATAACATACATATCTATAAATTTTTTGGCTGTATTTAAGGTAAAATCTTGCACCACTTTATTTAAGTGTTTTGTAGAAACATACATCAGTTCAGCGAAATCTTTTACATTTCGAGTGGTTATATAATTGGCTTCTACCAAATTTTTAAACTGTATAAAAAGCGTGTAATGCTTCGGATTTTTAGTGTGGAGTTTGTTAGTATTCGATTGACGTTCTAGTCGTAACAAATACAAATCCAACAAAGCGGCAAAAATATTTTTTTGGGCATAGGTGTTTTCTGATTTGAGCTCCAGTATGATTTGGTTCAGAAAGGCTTCATTACCCATTTTATCAGTTGCGATGGGTGAGGTAATATGATAATTGTACAAATGTGAAATTATATGTATCGAAGATTTTGAGAAATGGTTAAGTACAAAATTTTCAGTAAAAATAATTAAGTACCCTTCGTAATTGGCATTTTTCTGAAAGGCGTGTACCTGTCCCTTAGCTATCTTTAAAACAGTACCTACTTTCAATTTATAATTTTTTAAATCTATTTGATGACTACCAATTCCTTTAGTAACAATGAGTAACGCAAAAAAAGATATTCTATGGGGTTGTGTAGGATTGTGATCTGAAATATCAGGTATTTTTACAAATAATTCAGTAAGGTTTAAAAACTCAAAATCATTTTTATTTTTGGCACTTTCGAATGCTACGTTGGGTATGTTTTTCAAAGTGAGGTTTTTATGTTGTAATATATAATCTCTATTACCCAAAATTACATTCAAACTGATAGTTACATTCAATTTTTGATTTGGATAGGAGTTACAATTTACAGCTTTAAAAAATCAAATAAAAAACACGCATCTTCACAAAATTTTCTTAATTCATTTTTATATATCGGTAATTGTAGATATGTTTGTGCTATGGATTTGAAATTAGCTACTGAAATAGGAAAATGTTTATCGAACCAGACCAGAGTACAAATATTGGAATGGTTAAAAGCACCAGAAAAACATTTTCCACCACACGAAACCCTAAAGCATTTTAATGATGGGGTTTGTGTTACCTATATTCAGGAAAAAGCAGGATTGTCCCAATCGACCATTTCAACCTATTTAACCAATATGGAAAAATGTGGACTTTTAATTTCCACACGACATGGAAAATGGACGTACTTAAAGAGAGATGAGATGTTAATACAACAATTTGCAGCCTTCATAACTTGAAAAATTTGAATAATCATATCTACATATACCAATATAACAAATTATGGTACAATTATCGACATATTAGGCTGGTCGGGTTCTGGGTTCATCATTCTTGCCTATGCACTTACGCTTATTGAGAACAAAAGGTATTTAGATTATAGTAAATATTTAAACTTGTTTGGCGGACTTTTAATTGCGATAAACTGTTATTATTACAATGCAATACCGCCATTTGTGACCAACTTGCTTTGGAGCGTCATTGCTACATTCACTATCTATAAAACGAGGAAAGTGAAGCCAAAAAATAGGAAAACCCAATGTTTAACTTAAAAAAGACAACATGAAAATCTTACTAATTGGAGGAAATGGAACTATTGGAAAAACAGTAGCGTCCCATTTCAAAAAAAACAACGAAGTTTTAATCGCAGGAAGAACGAGTGGCGATGTAACAGTTGATATTGCTGAAAGTGAATCCATACGAGCCATGTTTGAAAAAACGGGAAAACTGGATGCCATTATCTGTATCGCTGGCGAGGCTAAATGGGATGATTTCAATACACTTACAGAAGACGATTATTACATAGGCCTTAAGAGTAAATTAATGGGGCAAGTGAATCTTGTGCGTATTGGGCAACATTACTTACAACCAAAAGGTTCCATAACATTATCTACAGGAATTTTAGCAGACGATCCAGTGGTAAAAACAACCAGCGCAGCAATGGTGAATGGTGGTATTCACAGTTTTGTACAAGCAGTTGCTCTAGAAATTGAAAACGGAATAAGAGTGAATGTAGTTTCTTCCGGAAAGGTAGAAGCTGCTTATGAAAAATATAAAGATTATTTTCCTGGTCATAATCCAATCCCGATGAAAAAAGTAACTAATGGCTACGTACGAAGTGTAAATGGGAAAGGAAATGGAGAAGTGATTCGGATTTATAATTAAACTTCCCTATTATTTCAGAATGAAATTAAGACTATCTACTCTGAAATAGTTTTTTAATAGATTTTAAAAATTTTGTTTTTATTTTTTCAAGGGATTTCGGGTTTGTAGCTTTTAATGTTGTAGTTGCAATGGGTTTATCTTCAGAAGTTACTGCAATATCATATATAGCTGCCTCAATAATGTAGGTTATTATTTCTTTTTCATCATACTCAAGTTCGTCCTTATTTTTACTATTTAATCCTAAGGGTTCTAACGAATTCATATAGTTGTGTAAAGACTTAGCAATTACAGTATCTACAATCATTTCTTTTTGCGATGCAAGTAGCACCTTGTCAACACCCTCTTTTTTGCATTTTAAAACAAACGCTGCAATTTCTTCTTGTGATCGATTTTCTTTGTATTCAATGTCTGGAAACAGATCGTGCATTTTTACAGGTGTCATTCCTTCCGAGACAAGTATGATTGCCATTTTATCTTCAATCTCATCTTGAAGAATCCTATCTGGTGTATTTGCAAAAACCAACATACGATTAAATTGTTGCTCTTTAAATTCTTCCGATTTCCATTGAGAAGGGATTGTTTTTGAAGTTGCACACCCAACACAAATAAGTAACACAAACGAAAGCCAAGTAATAATTTTCATAAAATGAAGTTTTATGCAAGTTACCAAAATCGTTTTTAATCTTAAATTTTCTACTTTCTGAATCCGATAAGTTTTTCTGAAATTTTAAGTAAATCGGGTTCATTAAGTTCAGTCTTTGGCGCTAAGGGAAATAATTGTTGCCCAGGTCTGCTAATAAAGGCTGCTCTCCAACCAGCCCATAGTGCTCCGGCAACGTCCCATCCGTGTGCTGCAATAAGCATGCAATCTTCTGGTTTTACACCCATTTTACGTGCTGCCCAGGCATACGTATCGGTAAAAGGTTTAAATTTACCCACGTCTTCAACACTTAATCTTTCGTCAAAATACTCCGTTAAACCTGCGCTTTCAAATTGTTTTTTCACACCTTCATTTGATGAATTTGTAAAAGATACCAGCGTATAACCGTCATCTTTTAATTGTCCTAAAGCCTGTTTCACCTCAGGGTGAGCAGGTAGACCACGTAAAGAATTTACTACGGTCTTGCGCGCCTCTTCTTCAGTTATAGAAATAGCATTATTAGCTGCTACCATTTGTAATGCTGCGGCTCCAATAGTTCCAAAATGCTCGTAGTGTCCACTTGCAGTTGTTACTAATGAATACTGTAACATAGTTGTAAACCAAAGGGATAACAAATCGTCCCGACCCTCTAAGGCTTCACTTATTACTTCTTTCAAGTCTGTAAGATCCAGAAGGGTTTCGTTTACGTCAAAGAATAATACTTTTGGCCGTACGTTATTGTTATTTTCCATAGTGTTTTCTTTTGTTTGCCCTACTATCATGTTGGGCATTAATATTCCTGTTGTTCCCAGTAAACCCAGACTTTTTATAAAGTTTCGTCTGTTATTGTTCATAATTAATATTAACCTGTTCAGCAATAATTCTTTTAAACACATCGACTGGTTGCGCTCCAGTAACGGCACTTTTTTTGTTGAAAACGATTGTAGGTACAGATGTAACTCCCAGGTTTTTCCAATACCCTTGTGTGTTTCTTACATTATAGCGAGCTTCTTCACTGTCTAATGTTGCCAATGCTTCCACTGCATCTAATCCAACATCTTCTAAAGCTTGCTTTAAAATCACCCTGTCTGAAACATCTTTGCGCTCGCCGAAAAAGGCAGTAGTTAATCGCATTTTCAGTTCGGTTTGTTTTCCGAAGTCTTTTGCATATTCTAATAAAATATGTGCATCGAAAGTATTTACCATTCTCATAGCATCAAAATAATCAAATTTGAAACCTAATTCTTCTCCAATTTCAGTCATTCGTTGTTCCGATTCCTTTTGTTGCGCTATAGTTGAGCCATACTTTTGGGTAATATGTTCGGCTACATTCTGACCTTCAACTGGCATATTTGGATTAAGTTCAAAGGGGTGCCATACTATATCAACCTCATCTTCGATTCCTAATTCTGCTATTGCTTTTTCTAATCGTTTGTATCCAATGGTACACCAGGGGCACACCACATCGGATACTATATCTATTTTTAGTTTTTCTTTCATACTTTAAATTTTAATCATAAACCTTCCGAATACACAGAAGGTTTATCGCTATTAAACAACCTGTGGTTTTGAGGATTAAGAAACCACATTCTCTTTAGACCAGGTAAATTTTTCGAAAGGTGCATCCAAAGGAGTGTTAGCAATATGGTTTACGTAATTACTAATTGTCTTTTGAGATAATCCTAAAATAATTTCCAGCACTTGTTTTTCCTCATAACCCGCGGCATAGAAAGTGTCTAAGTCTTGCTGGGTTACGTGGCCTCTATTTCTAACAATAGCTAACGTCATGTTCCGTAAAACTTCTAATTTCGAATTTTCAAGAGGTGTTTCGTTACGTAGCGCTTCTGTAATGGCATCGTTTACTTTCATCCCTTTTGCAATTCCTGTATGCGCTGGCACACAATAATGACATTCGTGTTCTACGTTTATGGTTTGCCACACTACTGTAAGTTCCTCCTCATTAAATGAAGTTTCAGTAAATAGCTGATGTAATGTTTGGTACGCCTCTAAAATTTTTGGCGCTCCTGCCAGTACTCCGTGCAAACCAGGAATCATTCCGTATGCCTTTTGAGATTTTTCTAATAGTTGTTTGCTACCTTCTGGCGCAGTTTCGGTGTTGTGAATTTTTAAAGTTGTCATAAATTTCTGTTTTAAGTAGTATTAATTTTTATTGTATTACTGTTTATTATCATTTAACGGCATCCAAATATCATAAGCCATAAGAAAGATCATCCAAATATTTTTCGAGAGAATCTTTTCTGAAGAGATGAAAAATAGACTGCATATCTTCTTGGGATAGTTCGTTGGCAATATTGAAATTTTCTGCGGTAAGAAGTAATCGAAACTCCTTTCCATCATCAGCCTTGATGGCTGCTTTCCGAAATAGTTTGACAAGTTCTCTTTTGGTATAACGCTCCTGACTAATATGATACGTTTTCTTAGAATATTTGGCCTCTTTTAAAAAGGCACGGTATTTAAAATTTTCTTCAGATTCAATTTCGAAAATGAAGCTAGAAATTTGATGGAAGGATGCTGAAATTGTTTCAGGTGTAGCAACCCTGTTTGAAACAGTAATAAAATTCTGTGCAGTAACTGATACCGAGAACAGTAAGAGTGCAATAGTTGTATATAAATAATTCATAATAAAAGTTTATTTTTAAAACTAAACAATCGGTTAGTTTTGATTTAAAAAAAATCCTTACAGATTTTTAAAGGTCATTTCTATATAATCGTTAATTTCTTCCTGAGTGTTTACTCTGGAAGCTGCTGCCAACCCATGTTTTGCCAACAATAAAAAATTGGCTTGCTTACTTACGGTAGCTTCATCTTTGATAGGATCCATTCTTAATTTTTTTATAAATAATTTTTTAATGGTATCCATAAACACATTCATCTGGTCTTTAATAATTTGGTCTTCACTTTCAGAAAATTCGTTATACGTGTTGGTAACCAGACATCCTTTTTGAGCCCCTAACAACTGGCTCACGTTTACCGAATCATAAAAAAACTGTTTAATATCCTCGACACCGTTTGAAGCATTCTGAAATTTTTCAAACATGCTATTCATCTTGGTTTTGTAGCATTTCAAACTTTCCATAAACAATCCGTTTTTACTACCAAAACTGGAATAGATAGAGAACTTATTAATACCCATCTCTTTTTCTAACATTTGCATAGAAGTATTCTCGTAGCCATTTTTCCAAAAGAGGTTCATTGCTTTTTCGACAACTTCTTGCTCACTATATTTTTTTATTCTGGGCATTGTAGTTATTTAATACACAAAACTAAACAATCGGTTAGTAACGGGAAAAAATTTAACCTTTCGTTTAGATTTCAAATAGATATGAGCTACATTATATAATAACTCTACCTATTCAAAGAAAGTATTGCTATAAGTAGACACTGTAATGCCTTTTAGGTTGTAAATTATAAAATGATCTAAAAGTTCTTTGTTAGAATATTTTTCAATGAACGTGTTGTTCTTTAAAGCTAATTCTTCAAATCTATAAAAATACAGATCACAAAACAGCTTAGAATTTACCTGAGAATTAATGATGCCATCACCTTTTGCTTTTTCCAACAGTGTGTAAATAGTTTCATTAACAACAACATTCCTGAATTCATCAAAAACATCGTTTGCCGAGGGGTAATATTTTTTTAATCCAAAAATAAACGAGGGTCTAAAATAACTTAATTCGTCAAAGCCCATTTTATAAATCAAAATAATGCTAACAATCGGGTCGTGGTTTTGCGCCAATATAATCGCTATTTGAGAGTTAAATTTGTTAATTAGAAACATAACGCTCTCTGTTACTAGCGCTTCTTTACTTGTAAAATACTTATAGATAGTCTTTTTTGAAATTCCCAACGTACGCGTCAAATCGTCTAAAGTATAGCGTTTACTGCCAAACTTAGTGAAATTAGTTACAGAGCATTTTACAATATCAGACCTACTAATCATTATGTATATTTTATTTCCACCCCCCACCAAGAGCTTCATATAAATCAACCACTGCAACTAATTGTTGTAATTTACTATCAACTATATTTAATTCGGCAGTTAAGGCACTCTCTCTTGCGGTTAGCAAATCCAGATAATTAGCATAGCCGTTTTTCAGCAACTCTTCCGAATTTGCTTCAGCAGTACGCAGTGCTTCTACTTCATTCTTTCTGAATTCAATTTTTTTAGTTTCAGCTTCATAACTAAAGAGTGCATTAGACACTTCGCTACCGGCAACTAGTAGGGTTTGTTTAAACTCTAAGAGCGCTTGTTCTTGTTGTGCAATGGCAACTTCTTTTTGAGTTCTAAGAGCGCGCTGCTTTAAAAGCGGTTGTGTTAAACCCCCAATAATAGTTGCAAATAACGAATTTGCACTAAATAATTTATCCAATTCTAAACTCTGAAGCCCTCCAGAAGCAGTTAAAGTTAACGAAGGATACAAATTACTTCTGGCTACGTTAGTTAACTCAAAAGAATTAATTAAACTGTATTCTGCTGCCATCACATCGGGCCTGTTACTTAATAATGTTGCTGGCACACCCAAATCGATCGATTGTTCAAATTGTTGAATTTCCAGTGTACTCCTTTCGAAATGTTGTGGCGCTTTTCCTAATAAAATACTTAGGGTATTTTCAGTCTTAAAAATTGCGGTTTCAATATCTATTTGCAATGCTTTTGCACTGTTGTATTGCGCTATATTCTGATCTACCGCAACCTGTGTTACTTGTCCGGCATCTTTTAAAGCCTTGATCGTGGTAACACTACTATCTCTTGTCACAATAGTTTGTTTGGTTACTTCCAACTGTGCATCCAAAGCCAATAAGTTGTAATACGTATTGGCAATACTGGCAATTAACTCAGTTTTTACAGCTTGGTGCCCCGCCACACTTTGTAAATACGCAGCTTGTGTTGCTCTTTTATTACTTCTTATTTTCCCCCAGATATCTGCTTCCCAGGAAAGATTTGCCGTAACGTCGTATGTATCGATAGCGCCACTAAACAAGGAGCCAAACTGACTGTTTTCAGAAAGCTCCTGGCGTGTGTAATTTGCACCTATATCTACCGAAGGTAAATACCCTGCTTTTCCTTGTTTTGCATATGCTTGGGCTGCTATTATTTGCTGAAGCGCAATGCGAACGTCCATATTATTTTCCAGACCTTCTTCAATATATTGCTGAAGGTACTGGTCTGTAAATAACGTTTTATAAGAAACATCGGCTATAGAAATACTATCTGTAGGAAGATTTTCGGTTCGGTAAAGCGCTTCGGTCTCTATTTCCAATTCGGGTCTAACATAGTCTTGTGCAACAAAACAACTTTGTAAGGTTACTGAAACTATTAAAAGTAATAGACCTTTACTAAAATTTCTATGTGTTATAATTGATTTCATCATTAGTATTATTCTTCAATTGTTTGTATTGCTGGTTTACGAGATACTTTTTCTTGTAACCATTGAAATAATATAAATAGGATAGGTATTACGAATACTCCTAAAATAGTACCAATTAACATCCCTCCTGCGGCTCCTGTACCAATTGCATTGTTTCCTTCTGCACCTACACCATTCGCAAGTACCAATGGCATTAATCCTAATATAAAGGCAAACGAGGTCATTAAAATGGGTCGCAATCGTGCTTTAGCACCGTGAATAGCAGCATCTACAATGCTCTCGCCATTCTTTCGTCTTTGCAGTGCAAACTCCACAATTAATATGGCGTTTTTAGCGAGGAGTCCAATAAGCATTATTAAAGCAATCTGGAAGTAAATATTGTTTTCCAAACCTAAGAACTTGGTACTTATATACGCCCCAAACACACCAAATGGAAGTGATAGCACCACTGCAAATGGTAGTAAATAACTCTCGTATTGTGCACTCAATAAGAAATACACAAACAGAATGCTCAATATAAAAATGAAGGTTGTCTGGTTTCCGGCACTTACTTCTTCTCGTGTTAAGCCCGAATATGCGATCGTATAATTGCTTGGTAATTTTGCTACTTCTTCTTCAATCACCCGTATAGCATCTCCTGTACTATATCCTTCATTGGTTGCTCCTGTTATGGTAGTAGAATTAAACAAGTTAAAGCGTGTTACCGATTGTGGTCCATACACTCGGTTAAGCTTTACAAATTGAGTGATGGGTGTCATTTCACCTGCATCTGTTCTAACATACATTCCGTTTAAATCATCAACATTGGCTCTGTCTTCTGGCAAGGCCTGAATATATACTCTAAACTGTTTTCCAAATTTTGAAAAATCTGAAGCATATATACTACCAATATATCCTTGTAAAGTGGAAAAAATACTACTAACCGAGACCCCTTTTTCTTTGGCTAAAGGCACATTAACCTCCATTTCATATTGGGGATACTTTGTATTGAAAGCAGATTGGGCATATTTAATTTCAGGATGTTGCATTAACGCCATAGAAAAGTCTTTATTCGCCTGATCTAAGTCTGAAAATTCGCCACCAAATTTATCCAGTAAATTCACTTCAAACCCAGCCGAATTACCAAATCCTCTAATACTTGGGGGAGAGAAGAAAATAATAGTAGCTTCAGGGATGGTAGCGGCAATTCCAAATAGCTTACCTGTAATGGCTTGTACCGAAACCGCTTCGTCTTTACGTTCATCCCAATCGGCTAGTTTTATAATTCCAAAACCATAATTACTTCCAGCGCCACTAATTAAACTTCGTCCTTGAATAAAGTTAACACCAATAATACCGTCTATTCCTTCTACTTTATTGTATAAGTTTTTTGCTACGGCATCTGTTCTATCCAGAGACGATCCTGGAGGAAGTTCAATATTGGCGAAAATAATTCCTCTATCTTCATCTGGCACAAATCCTGTTGGAGTGGTACTTGCTGCCCAATAAATCCCTACACCTGCAATGATAAATAATACTACAGATATAAATTTTCTTTTATATAAAAACTGAAGAGAATTCCCATAACGCTGTATGGTCGCATTAAAACCACGATTAAACAATGTGAAAAAACGCCGTATTGGGTTCTTACCTTTTAAATCTTTATCGTCTTTATGAGGTTTTAATAACAACGCACATAAGGCTGGACTAAGAGTTAATGCATTTACTGCTGAAATTAGAATCGCAATAATAAGAGTAACCCCAAATTGTTCATAAAACACACCCGTGGGTCCTGTAATAAATGTTACCGGAATAAATACAGCTGCCATAACCAATGTAATTGATATAATGGCTCCGGAAATCTCATTCATGGCACTTAGAGTAGCCTTTTTCGGGTTTTTTTCACCATCATCCAATTTTGCGTGCACGGCTTCTACAACCACTATGGCATCATCTACCACAATACCAATGGCAAGTACTAATGCAAACAGCGTTAAGAGATTAATAGAATACCCGAAAACACTTAGGAAAAAGAATGTACCAATAATGGAAACGGGAACTGCAATAGCCGGAATTAGGGTAGAACGAAAATCCTGTAAAAAGATAAACACTACCAAGAACACTAATAAAAAGGCTTCTAACAAAGTAGTAATTACTTTTTCGATAGAGGCATCTAAAAATAAACTGGTATCGTAGGGAACAAAAATACTTAAGCCATCTGGCAGGTCCTGCTCAACCGACTCCAGGGTAGCTTTAATATTTTCGATAATCTCTTGTGCGTTTGAACCTTTGGTTTGAAAAATTCCCATAAACACTGCAGGATTCCCCAAACTCGTCGCGTTAGAAGCATACGACTGTGCATCTAGTTCTATGGTTGCTACATCGTCTAACCGAAGAAACTCACCATCGCCCAAAGCCTTAATTACAATATCACCATACTGGTTAGCCTCTTTAAAACGGCCACTATAGGTTAATACATATTGAAATGCCTCTCCATTATTTTCACCTATCGAACCAGCTGCAGCTTCCAGGTTTTGTTCAGATAAAGCTGCTGTAATATCTGAAGGAATTAAATTATAGGCTGCTAGCTTATCTGGTTTTAACCAAACGCGCATGGCGTAATCCTGTTGTGAAAACACACTCACATCCCCAACCCCATTAATACGCTGGATTTCGGGAATAACGTTTATTTTAAGATAATTCTGAATAAAAGTAGCATCGTAGTCTTCGTTTTCGGTATACATCGATATAAACATCAACGCACTGGTCTCTTGCTTTTGAGTTACCACACCGGTTTGCACAACTTCCTGAGGCAATAATGAATTTGCTCTCGACACACGGTTTTGCACATTTACTGCGGCAATATCGGCATCTGTTTCCTGATCAAAATAAACCGTTATGGTAGCAGCACCCGTGTTGGAAGCTGTAGAAGTAATATAGGTCATCCCTTCCACCCCATTAATTTGCTCTTCAATAGGAACAATAACACTTTCTAATACGGTCTCCGCATTTGCACCTGGATAAGATGCAGAAACTTGAATCGTGGGAGGTGCAATATCTGGATATTCTTCTATAGGCAAGGTAGTTATACTTATAACTCCTAATATCACTATAATAATAGAGATTACCGTCGAAAGAACTGGTCTTTCAATGAATGTTTTTAACATAACAAATGTGTTTGTTGGTTTCTAGTTTTTGAATAATGTAACAATAGGCTTAGTTGCCTCTTCAAAGGACACTTTCTGGGGGGTTATTGGCATATCATTTTTTAATTTACCAACTCCTGAAGAAACTATTTTATCGTTAATAGCCACACCCGATTCCAGAACATATAAATTACCAACAGCTGCCTTTACATTTATAATGGTATTAACCACTTTATTATCCGCTTCTAATTTAAAAAGCATAATATTCCCTTGTTGCTCGTACGTTGCTGTTTGTGGTACCACAACAGCGTTTTCATACACCGTAGGAATTTTAATTTTCCCACTATTTCCATTAGTAATTAACTGGTTTGGGTTATCAAAAACAGCTCTAAAACTTACTGTTCCTGTACTTTGATTGATTTGCCCGGAACTGGTTTCAATCTTTCCCGTTTCGGCGTAAGTGCTTCCATTGGCAAGAATTAAGCTTACCTCCGGGAAGTTGGCTAATTTTTCTTCTAAGTTTTTACCTTCAGTATTTTGTAGAAAATCTAAATACTGTGTCTCATTCAAACTGAAAAAGGCATATACTTTACTAATATCGCTAACCGTAGTTAATGGAGATTGGTCACTAGGGCTCACCAGAGATCCCTCTCTAAAGTTAATGGCTCCTACATATCCATCTACAGGGCTTTTAACTGTAGCGTACCCAATACTAGCAGCTATACTACTATAATTAGCTTTCGCCTGTGCCAGATTTGCTTTTGCAGTTTCTAATTGTACGGAGCTAATAATATTTTTTTCAACTAAAGGAATAAGTTTATCTACCTCAACCTGAGCCACATTTACACCTGCTTTTGCAGCACCGGCATCCTGACTTAAAGATTGAGTTTCTAATTTGAATAACACTTGTCCTTTGCGTACTTTTTGCCCTTCATCTACTAATACCTGTTGTACATAACCAGAGGTTTTGGCACGTACATCACTGTTTACGATTCCCTCAATAGTTGTGGGATACTCTTCAAATCCTGTTACTGTTTTTTGTTCTATTTGAGTAACCGGAAAAACTGGTGGTTGCGCGGCAGCTGCTGTTGGCTGCTGTTGTTCACTGTTCCCACAGCTTACGATAAGTAAAAACACAGGGAGCACCAATAGGATGTATACTTTATTATTTCTCATTTTAATCAGAGTTTTAAATATTGAATTGATTGTCAATTAGCTTTGTTCTTAATTCTTTAATGGACGTAGCGGCTCCGTCCAAGAATTTGATATAGTCATCATGGAAATTCAAATCGAATTTTTCTTCTTCGTTTTCAACTTTATGTTTGTTTGTATTTTCTTTGTACTGTTTTATTTCTACATGAAGATTCCGTATTTCTTGCCATTGACTAATTAAGGTGTCTATATGTTGTACCACCATACCTTTATTGATCACAAAATATTTTTTTCGATCTCCGGTTTTTGTGAAATATTCGATCTTATTTAAGTCCTGTAAATGATTAAGATGTGTCGAAATGGTGCTTTTGCTGGCGCATAATACGGTCACCATTTCTTCGAATGTAGTTCCTTTCTTTCCGGTAAGAATTATGAAGGACAAGATACGGGCGGCTACAGGAGCCAGCTGATCTCTATTTTCAATATGCACCCCAAGTTTTTCAACCAGACCCATTTTTTCTTTACATAGTTTTTCATTCATCGTAAAACCTATTAGTACTGTTTTAAAGAATTTATATTCCTCTTAACAATAATTTCTATGCAAATATATTAACTGGTTCGGAACAACCCGAACCAATCGAAGTTAATTTATTGTTAATTAAAAAAGGGACGCAGTTTCGAGGTGTGTAGCGTTAGTTATTTACAAAAATTGTCTGAAAAAATTATTTAGACTTCGACTCGTATCGGGAGCTATTTTGGCAATTTTAACCGTATCATTTTTCAATTTTAAGTTTTTCTTAGCTATCTATATTTAAAACTATTGTAATTTTAAATATGTTATTCACCCTACTTTTTGCTTGGCTTGTTGCTACTACGTGTATGACTGGTTTCAGCTACCTGTTCTCAAGCTTGCTTAATGAGAATTTCAAAGAACCTCAATTATTAACCGATCTTTTAGGGGAAGTATTACATAGTAAACTTCCATTGTGGGTGGGGTGGGTGTTGCACTATGCAACTGGCATTTTATTCTTGGGAGTTCTAATACTTGCTTTTTCCTTTTCAACTATTGAAATTTCAATTCTTTGGGGTATACTCTTTGGAGCACTTTTAGGAGGTTTAGGTATATTTATGTGGAAAGGCCTTTATAAAATTGCACAAACAGACCCGCCTACCCAGACACGATTGTTTCATTTACAACTTATAATTGCACACATCTTTTTTGTGATGGGTGCCATTGCCGTAGAACGATGGTATGCTGCTTATTTACAAGTATTATTGTAGTAATTTGAATTATTCATTTTGTTCTTCTCTTTTTCCCTCTTCCTCTTCCTCAATCTCTTCTTCAGAAATTAAATGGTGATCCTTACCCAGCCCCACAATATGAATAATATTAGCAACAGTTGTGTATAACATTAAAATAACGGTAATCATCATCCCGCTAAGTATAGAAGAGAAAATAAGAGTAGCCCAGTAAATAATACTATACCAGGTGGTAGGTACATTATCGGCTTCCGTAATAGGAATGTTAAACAACTGAAATAAAATTAATGCTCCAACAAACAGCACCGTATCAAAAGTGGCGATATTGAGCACCTGTTTATAGTGCGCTTTCTTTAATTTATTATCGGTACCCGTACTTATTCCCAGGAGTGTAAGAAGTAATGCTAAAATAGTCGCAGAGGCTAAAACTATGGTGTTGCACAACATGTTTAAGCCAGGAAGGGAACTTGCAATTAATTTTTTGGCTTCATAACCAGAGACACTTCCTAACACAAAAACACCCAATCCTAAAAATAGCGATACAATAATTCCACCAAAAAATGCTTTTTTATTCTTGCTGAAAAATTTTGAAATTTTCTTTGGTGTGCTCATAGTAATAGTATGTTTATATTATTTGGTATTCAATGGGTTTAAAGCTTCCACCGTTACTGTCTTCTGCCGAACAGGCGGTAAGTCCCACCAGCAAATCTGTTTCGGCACGAATAATTAAATAATCCCCGGCCTTTGAAGTAGGTGGCAGTACCGATAAATTTCCTTGAGCATCGTATTGTACATTCATAAACACATTAAAAGCGGTGGGGATGTCGTCTGCTAAAATTTTGAAAGGGGCTAAGGCAGTTTCTAAATTTTCTTTACAACTAGGATGATAACCGGTGTGCTCGTACATAATCTCGAATGTTTTTTTGCAACAGGGAGCTAATAAAAAATCGTTCCGTCCATTGGTATCTTCTTCAATATACGCCAGTTTATTACTTCTATTGCTCCAAAGATAATTGCCTTTGGTTATTTGAATACATTCTTCAAAATCCAGGGTCTTACCTGAAGAAATTTTTTCTCTTGTATCATCGGCATTAAAAAGAACCATATCACTCACTTGTTGTCCTTGGGGATCGATAATTTTTAGGGACTCTCCCTTTTTCAGATAGAATGCAGCTCCAGATTGTGGTGGTATTATAGTACTCATTATTACTATGTTTGTTTTTTAAAGATACAATTCATATAATTAATTAGTGATTACTTGCAAAGGGACATTTCCAATTGGCTTCCACTGCTCTACCACTGTATTGTCTTGCCTCGCTATTAGTTCCGAAATCCTCTAGCATTGGGTTTATAGATCCTTGATATGCTTTATCTCTTTTTCGAATAAGATCACGTACTCTTTGGTACCTTCCAGAGCTTCGTAATAATTCGAACTGACTATGCAAATTAAAAACAATCATAGGAAAAGGAGACGAACGAGCCCAGCGTGAAGAATTTGGGTGCATCCCTACAATGTAAAAAGAAGTTCCCAATAAACTGTAACTAAACTTAGGCGATGCTGGGTCTGGACTCGTAGTTGTATCCCAAGAATGGGTATCGATATTGTGTAGGGTTTGTAGTAGTTTCCAAAGTGAAGTTTCAAATTCTTGTTCTGTTTCAAATGAAGCATCATCAAAAGCAGCGATAAAGGTTTGAAACTTCATAGAATCTTCTTCAACATCAGCTACGTATTTTTTTAAGTCATTTAATAAAGTATTTGGACAAAAACCATCCATGGTACCGTAGGATTGAATTGTAACGTTATCATCTGCAATAACACTTTGTGCCATTACACACGGATGGTCATCTAATACAAATTCACGTACTAATTCTTCGGTATCTTTTCTTACGTCGATAGTATCTTTCATTTTTTTATTTTATTTTTTAAATATATACTTAACATGAATGCATTCAGTATAAAAGAAATTCCATTTGTGAGTATAATGGGCCAATCTGTTTTTATAATTCCATATACGGTCCAGAGCCCTACCCCTACTAACAATATGCTGAAAAAAACGGGGCTTATATCATCCGTTTTATTGGTTTTAATGGCTTTATGAATTTGTGGAATCACCGCGATGGTTGTGAAAATTCCAGCCAGATACCCAATAATAATAACCAGCTCCATATTAGCTTCTATTTACATCTTTTAGCAACCAGGGTTCCAATGACTGGTCATTGTCACTTGTATGTAACACAACAATGTCTCCCGTAGTTTCAAAAACTACTGCACGTACTTGTGAAAGTTTAATAACATTCGCCTCTCGAAGTTTAGATCTAAGGTCTCCTTCAGTAACACGAGCTTTCAGCAAATTATCTTTTAAGATTTTATCGCCATCCATTAACAGTAAAGGTTCATTATCGATTGCTTTTTGAAAGGGTTTCCATTTCCGAAGGAGTGCTGCTGAAAGTTGGTATAAATAAACCAGAAATAAACCGAAGATCCCATTGGGAAGGGAAACTGATTTCGACAAGATAGTAGTGGCGATAATTGAACCGACAGCTACCGTCATTGCAAAGTCAAAACTTGACATTTTGGAGAAACTTCGTTTTCCAAAAATTCGTGTGAAGACAATAACAGCTATATAGATAGCAAGTGTACTGATGGAAATAGCTAGTAGCGATTCCCAATTTGTGGTAAACCATTTTTCCATAAAAGAATGTTTTTTTGTTATGCACAATTCTAATTAAAGACAGTATGCCTGATTATGTTTCAGAATACGGAAATTACTATGAAATCAGATTTTTCTAAAAAACATTAGCACTAATTAACTCATTTTGTTAAACAAACTTTAAAGGATAAAATGGGTAGCTTCCATGGACAATTGTCAATTGGTTAAAATTTGCTTAACACTTTCCTAAATTGAAATTAAAGTACTGTTTGAAGAAACTTTTCTTTTATAAATTAGGTTGAAATTTTATAAAAATAATTGTTATGAGACTAATGAAACCAGCACTACATCAATTTGACACATCTATCTATGATGAAGATTTACAACCAAATAATGGACAAGCTTCTGTAGCAGACGACCCCGATTTTTGGTTGTTTGTATAATTTAATTTATCCATATTAGAAATTGCGATTAGTAAAAAACAAACACAAACTCAATCTGGCGACGAATATATAATGGATTTAAAACCAGAGATAAGTTAATCATTCAGCACTCAGCGTACTATTTTCATTTGTTGAAAGCATTTATAATCTGGTAAGAAATTGGAACAGCTTTGAATTCCATTTGCTGAATATATCTTATTTTATCCTTTTACTGCAGGGTAGTATACACAATATAGCTATCTTAATCTTGCAACAATTCTTGTTACTATTTTAAAAACTATTGGTGGTTATACTAGTACCTAATTTTGCAGTTAGGGTTTTTGAAGCTACGATTTAAGAAAAAACTATAGATATATTTAGTTTAATGTGGCAGTTTATCTTTAATCAACCCATATAAAAAAGTCCCGGCAATAGCGCCAAATATCACAACAAGAATCGAAACATATCCTGCTCCTGCGAGTACGTACATAGGTCCTGGGCAAGCACCTGCAAGTGCCCATCCTAAACCGAAAATAATTCCGCCAATCAAGTATCTAAAAATACTTTTATTTTTGGGCCTTAAGCTCATTTCGCTTCCATCGAGTGGCTTTAGATTTTTTCTCTTAATTACCTGAACTCCAATTATCCCAAGTACCAAGGCAGAACCTATTATCCCGTACATGTGAAAACTACCAAACTGGAACATTTCATAAATACGAAACCAAGATGCAGCTTCAGATTTAAACATAATAATTCCGAAAAAAATACCAATAGCTAAATATGTGATGTATCTCATAATTAAAATAATATAGGATAAATTAAATGTATCATTACCAACCCACCAATGAAGAAGCCTATCACGGCTATAAGCGAAGGTAACTGCAGGTTACTCAATCCGGAAATGGCGTGACCTGATGTACAACCGCCTGCATAACGTGCTCCAAAACCCACCAATAAACCGCCCAATAATAGCACAGCAATAATAGATGGGTCGCTGAGCGCATCTGTCGCGAAAATTTCTGGTGGCATATAATGTTTTCCTGCGCTTGTAATCTGATAATCTGTGGCAAGTTGTTGTGCAATTTCGGGATTAATCTTAACAGTATTATCGCTCATATAATTTGAGGCAATAAATCCACCAATTACGGCACCCAATACAACCATTAAATTCCAGCGTTCTGCTTTCCAATCGAATTTAAAAAAATCGGCTGCTTTGCCTGCACCCATAGCTGCACAGGCCGTTCGTAAGTTTGATGACATCCCAAACTGCTTCCCTACAAACAATAAAATAAACATTACAAGTGCAATAAGCGGTCCCGCAACATACCACGGCCACGGTTCATAAATCAAATTCATATAACAATATTTTGAGGCAAAGATGATGCTTTTTTGAAAGCGAAACAGTAACAAGTGTTACATTACGCTGCATTTTAGTAACTGTGTTCGTCCATCCTAACTTTTCCGGCAAATGTTTTATACACAAGATAGGTATATCCCAATACTAATGGACCACCTATTAAAACCATTGTTAAGCTAATTCCCAAAGATTTATCTTATGATGCAGCATTATAAACCATGATGCTATACGCTGGGTCAATTGTAGAATACAACAGCGTAGGGTACAATTCTATTGCCACTAATGCCACCATTAAAGCGATGGTCAATGCCGAGAAGAAAAAAATCAAGGCAGAATAAATAGGATGTCTCGCAATTGCAAACGCACCATTTGTAATTAATTTACCATTTGAAACTGGTGTAGGAAAAGGGGAAAGGTTGGTGTTAAGTTGAAGTAAGGCAACCGCACCCAAAATTGCTCCTAATCCTAAAACGACCAATCCCGAATAGCTAAACCATTCGGGAAGGTTGATTGAAATTATACTAATTGGGAAAAGGTAGGCGATAAAAAGCAAAAGCTGTATGCTCACAAATAGATAATCTTTATATACAAGTGTACTATTATTTAAAGATTCTTAAGTAACTATCTGTAATTAATCCAAATAGGAAGATAACATCCATACCAGTTTCTCTTGTTCAACGATATAATCACTCATCAATGCAACAGTTCCTTCATCATTTGCATCGGCAGACATAGTTAATATGGTTCTTTCTTTATCTAATAATATCTTTAAAGCCCCGAGAATTTTATCCATAGCCATTTCGCCATCGGTTATATTTTCGGTAGATTTTATTTCAGTAATCTCAAGATATTTTTTAAAGGAATGAAATGGAGTTTCACTTAATGTAAGCACACGCTCGGCAATTTCATCCACTTTAATTAATGCATCATTATAAAGCTCTTCAAATTTGAGATGTAATTCGAAGAATTTTTTTCCTTTTATATTCCAATGAAATCCTCTCAGGTTCATATAAAACAGCTGATAATTTGAAAGTAAATCATTGAGCTTTTCAGCAATATTTTTTGATTTATCTGCGTCTAATCCAATGTTGTTTTTGTTTGTAGTTTCCATAATCTATTTTTTAAAATCGTTAATATTTTCACTTAAATCGTAAACTGTAACTCCATTTAATAATTTCTGAAGAATACTACTTCCAGCTGCACTGCGATAACCACCAGCGCAATGTACTACGATAGGTTTATCCGTTGGTATCTCATTTGCTGTGTCCCGCAACTCATTTAATGGCTGGGAAATGGCGCTGTCGAAAAGCTTACCTTCTTCCACTTCGCTTGTATTACGAATATCGACAATGGTATAATTATCAGGATTTTTCTTAAAATCTGCTAAATCCAATGTTGAAGTTTTCATCAAATTTTTATCGGAAAGCGTTATCACTTTTTTGAGCAGTTTTTCATAACCTATTTTTGCTACACGGTGTAATAGATTGTCCTTATTTTCTTTATTATCAATAACCAACGTAAATGTATCTTCAGGTGTGATAATGGAACCTAACCACGTTTCAAATTTTGCATTTTCTGAAACTGCCTGTATATTGATACTGTCTTTTAAGTGTCCTTTTTTAAAGGTTGCTTCATCACGCATATCAACTATAAGTCCATCAGCTGTGGAATTGTCTGAAAAGGGAACATCATCAATAGCAGGTTTTAAATTGGTGGCACCCGTTTTATTGATATCCACATCATACCCAAAATAGGAAGGTATAAAGGGTTGCCCATCAAGAATGGTATCCATAAATTCACCTTTGGATTGTTTCTTAAATGCCCAATTGCCCATTCTTTCATTACCCAATGTGCTACTGTTTGCATCGCTCAAATTTTTACCACACAGAGAACCTGCACCGTGTGCTGGATATACTACGGCATCGTCGGGTAAATCCTTAAATTTAGTTGTAATAGTTTCGTACATCATTTCGGCAAGTTCTTCCCGTTTTGCCTTCATATTTCCTGCCTTTTCACGTAGATCTGGACGGCCTACGTCGCCTATAAATAGGGTGTCACCAGTAAACAACATTGTGTCTTTACCTTCAGTGGCAACAATAGTAATACTGTCTGGCGAGTGTCCTGGTGTATTTATCGCTTTAAGTGTCACATTTCCCAACTGAATGCTATCACCTTCATCAAAAGCAGTGTGTGGATACTCGGCACCCAGCATTTCACTATTGTAAATAGTTGCCCCAGTTTTTTTATGAATTTCAAGATGTGAACTCACAAAATCTGCGTGTGGGTGTGTTTCAATTACCGCAACTATTTGTGCATTGTTCGTTTTTGCGAAAGCATAATATTGTTCGGGATTGCGTTCTGGGTCTATAACTGCCATCTTGCCATCGCTTACAATAGCATAGGAATAATGAGCAAGTGGTTTGTATTCAAATTGTTTAATATTCATAATTTTTAAATTTTATATAAAGATAAAAAAGGTTACAACCAATTGCTGTAACCTTTGATACATAATAGTAATTCTTTTCTTATTTCGGCTAAAGGTTAATTTCAGAAACATCAATATCCTCCAATAACATTGTTTACGTGTTTAAATATCGCGGACACGACAAATTTTTAAAATGAAAAATCTCTTGACATGTGATTTTATCAGTGGATGTATGTCTTGAGATGTTTACATATATTTTTCAAGAAAAAGAAAAAATTCTCGTTTGAGTTCTGCATATATATGTCTTTGAGTTTCAATGCGATTTCTAAACTCAATGTGTTTTTTGGTCATTTGAGTATCTAGTGCATCTCTGCCGGTGTTAGTCTGTGCAGCTATACGAGTTTCGTGTTCATCGATAATTTCCTGCAAATCATTGATCACGCCTTTATGAAGAAAAAATTCATTTTGGTAATGTTCTAATTGAGCGAGAACATTTTTGTCTGTCCAATACGTTACAAGTTCACTCAATCTGTTAGTAAAGGATTTTAACTCATCGTTCCAAAAAGCGAGTTCTCCTTTCCATAGTTTGTGCTCAAAATGCATATTAGCATTATAAAAAACTTCCTTTTCCATAACTGTTTTTTTATAAAATTATATACAAAGGTTGCAATTGGCCAGGGAATCTAAAATGATAAAAATCAGTTCTAAAACAGTTATATAAATAGATTAATAGGATTTAATTTTTTGACGACGAATAGAATCCTTTTGAAAAGTGGTCCAATTGTATTTTCCTTCCAGAATACCTTTAGTCTCACAATCACCATATATAGGATTAGGCAAAACGATAAATTTTTTGCCGAAAATAGCTTTTAAACTATCAACAGTTCTGTTCCTTTCAAAAGTTGAGCGATCCTCAAAAATCATAGAAAAATCTGATAGGTTATCGCCAAATAATAAAACAATTTCGTGAGATTTTCTTACTTCTGTTCTTCTCGGTTCTTTTTCGCTGGTATTTATTTTCAGTAAAACGTGTTCGGCATCTGCAAATGGAAATCCTATCGTTTGCAGATTCTCAATGGTTTCCTTTTTATAAGTGACTGATCGATTGGAAATATAAAACACTTCTACACCCATGCTTTTTGCATATTTGAAAAAATCGAGCGATCCAGATACTACTTTTGCTTGTTTTTTCTTTACCCATTCTGCCCATCTCAACGTTGAAAAGTCTTCATCTAATTCAATTTGTTTACCACTATAAGGGCTATTGTCCAGTACTGTTTCATCAATGTCTGCCACTATTGCAATGGGTTTTGTATATTCAACTCTCTTTTCTAGAATTTGGTCTAATTGAATACGAGCCATATTGTATGCTTGATAGGTTAATGCTTTATACTCGGCAGCACTTTGTTGCCAGAGTACCGCTTGAATAGAATATTCTTTATTTAAAATATTGCAATTTTCCGAATGCATTGATGACTGCCTTGTTTTGCCTATTTGGTGTAAGTGGGATTTGCAACCCAAAAGTAGCCCAAAGGTTAAAAGGATTATGAGTAAATTATTTTTCATTTAATCTGTTATTTTTTAACGTCAAAAGTATTTCCATACATCGAAAATGAAAAAAAAGAATACCCTAATAGCTATCTTAAGATTTTACCAGCCTATATTTTTATAATGTCTGTAGGTGTTTCAATTAAAATAGCTATGTCTCCTCGCAAAGCAATTGGCTGTTTCATTATTTCTGGATTGTGCTGTATCATTTTTATCCAATCGTCTGTAGAGAAATTGTGATGCTCAAAATGCGATGTATACTGCTGCCTGTTGGCTTCGGTTTCCGGAACGGCAATAGAGATATACAGGTTGTTCTTTGTCCAGTTCACTAAAGGCTGAATTGAATGTTTCTTGTTGAAAGAAATCGATATTGAAGGCATCTTCAATTGCACCTTCTCTAAACTCTTTCTATGAACGAACATCGACCAATTGAACGCCTTCATTAGCAATAGCTTCATTAAACTCCGAAGGTTTTAGAATTTTGACAGTGTTAGTTTGTTGCGCTTTTGCGCCAAATAAAGTGCTCATAAGTGTCATAATTAATACAATATTTTTTATTTAATTTTGTAATTATACATTTAGGAATGAAGCGGTTAGCAGTTCGCAACCTTTGTTACAGTACTACAAACCAACTTGTTAATTACAATGCTTTTTTGGCGAGATAAAAATCTACTTTCTCACAGGAAGTATCATTGATACGTGCTTCCATTTCTGCAAGATTTTTTGGTGGTGGGATGATTACCTTGTCACCTTTTTTCCAATCTAATGGCATTGCCACACTGTGTTCATCTGAGGTTTGCAGTGCTAACAATGCTCTTAATATCTCGTCCATATTTCTACCTACGTTAAGCGGGTAGTACATAATTAAACGGATTTTCTTCTTCGGGTCAATAAAGAACACCGCTCGTACTGCTGCGGTCTCACTTTCGTTAGGTTGCAGCATCCCGTAACGTTTTGATACTTTCATATCAATATCTGCAATGATGGGGAAGTCGAAATAAACGCCTGTTTTTTCCCGAACGTTGTTTACCCATCCTAAATGTGAATGAATACTGTCAATACTCAACCCTAAAAGTTCTGTGTTTAATGCAGCAAATTCATCTTTGCGAGTTGCAAAACCGCTCATTTCCGTAGTGCAAACAGGTGTAAAATCGGCAGGGTGTGAAAACATCACTATCCATTTGTCCTTTGCAAAGTCGGCCATTTGGATATCGCCCTTGGTTGTCTTTGCTATAAAGTCTGGTGCATCATCGCCTATTCTTGGCATTGGGTACACTTCTGGTGTTTCTGTATTTTCCATATTATTTTCTTTAATTTTATGGTATAAAAGTATCGAGATTGCCATCCATAAACAGTAACAAGAGTTACAGAAGTCCCAAATAATTTTATGTTATTTTGAACAATATTTTATAGCTTATGAATTACGATGAAACCTTTCAAACCTTTGGAAAAACAGACATCTATGTTATAGACCAAATTCTAAAGGAAAGATATAAAAGCGGCCAATCAATTTTGGATGCTGGTTGTGGTGGTGGACGAAACCTGAAATGGTTTTATCCTAATGATTTTGAAATTTATGGCATTGATGCAGATGCAGAATTTCTAGCTGTTGCTAAACAAAACTACCCGAACGCAGCTTCAAATTTCATAACTGGAAATCTGAATCATTTGCCTTATGGCAAAAACAGTTTTGACCACATACTTTGCTGTGCTGTTTTACATTTCGCGCAGAGCGAAACCCATTTTACCGCAATGTTTACTGAATTGGTACGTGTGCTGAAGCCCAATGGAACGTTACTCGTTAGGATGGCTTCAAATATAGGATTGGATGGTAACACTCCAGAAATCACTTACAAACAAAATGGTCAAAAAGGCACCTATTATTTGACTCGTGAACGTATCAAAAATTTAATTGAAGAGTACACTCTTACACTTCTCGAACCTATCAAGACTACCAATGTACAAGATGAACGTGCAATGACGACCTTACTATTTCAGAAATAGCATCTATAGAAAAAGCGACAATCTCATGTCGCTTTTCCTACTAACTAAAAAAACCAATCTTTTTATTTCAATGTTGAAGGGCATACATAATCTGTCGTTTCAACACCTGCTTCTTTTATTGCTTTAAAACCACCTTGTACATCTATTAAATTATGGATGCCGCGATTTTTTAAAATAGAAGCTGCAATCATACTGCGATACCCACCTGCACAATGCAAGTAAAAGGTTTCATTATCTGGATATTGAGCCAAATGCGCGTTGATTTCTGATAATGAGGTGTGATGCGCATTTACCACGTGCTCACTCTGGAACTCACTAGGCTTACGTACATCAAATACCGGAACATTATTTTGGGCTTCCTCTTCTATTTGTTTAAATTCAGTTGCAGGAATGGATGTTACCTTATCATATTCTTTAGAGGCTTTTTTCCACGCCTCAAAGCCACCATCAAGATATCCTAATGTATTATCGAAGCCTACACGAGATAGTCGAGTGATAACTTCTTCAATACGATCTTTATCAGCTATCAATAAAATAGGCTGTTTTACATCTTTAATCAAGTCGCCCACCCAAGGTGCAAAACTACCATCGATACCTATAAAAATAGAACCTGGGATATGACCTTTGGCAAAATCGCTTTGGTGTCTTACATCCAACATCACAGCTCCTGTTTCGTTTGCAGCGGCTTCAAAGGCATCTGGAGAAAGTGCATTTTCCCCTTGAGCGATTACTTCATCAATATCTCTATAACCTTCCTTGTTTAGTTTTACGTTCATCGGGAAATAAGCAGGTGGTGGCAACAGACCATCGGTTACTTCCTTTATAAATTCTTCTTTGGTCATATCGGCACGTAGCGCATAATTCATTTCTTTCTGGTTGCCCAACGTATCAACAGTTTCCTTCATCATATTTTTACCACAGGCCGAACCGGCACCATGTGCGGGATAAACAGTAATATCATCTGCAAGGGGCATGATTTTATTTCGTAAACTATCATAAAGAGTACCTGCCAATTCCTCCTGTGTCATATGTGCGGCTTTTTGTGCTAAATCTGGTCTTCCTACATCACCAAGAAATAAAGTATCGCCAGTAAACAATGCGTGGTTTTTTCCATCTTTATTTCTTAATAAATAGGTAGTGCTTTCCATCGTGTGCCCAGGTGTGTGAAGCACGACAAACGTTAAGTTGCCCAACTTAAATTCCTGACCATCTTTTGCGGTTATAGCTTCAAAATTGGGCTCGGCATTTGGGCCATAAATAATGGGTGCTCCAGTTTTTTCAGAAAGTGTTACATGTCCTGAAACAAAATCGGCGTGAAAGTGTGTTTCAAATATATATTTAATTTTTGCACCAGCTTCTTCAGCTTTATCGATGTACGGTTGTACTTCTCTCAATGGGTCAATAATGGCTACTTCGCCATTGCTTTCAATATAGTAGGCACCTTGTGCCAAACAACCTGTGTAAATCTGTTCTATTTTCATAATTTAAAATTTTACGCTTCGGCCTTTATAAGTACTAGCTTCAGCGGGATTATCACTATAAAGTTAATATGTGCAGTTCTTTTTTATTGTAACCAAGGTTACATAGTAAGCTCTTTGTAAATAATATAGATACCCATTATTAAGACAAACCATCCAAAGGCTTTTTTCAACTTCTTTCCGTCAATGAATTTATTAAGCCAAATTCCAATAAATATTCCAACTACTGAAAGACCTGTGAAAGTGAACAAGAAAGACCAGTCGATATCTAGATTCTGTACATCCCCTAAAAAACCAATTAGGGACTTAATCGCGATAATAAACAAAGAAGTGGCTACTGCTTTTTTCATTGGTAATTTTGCCAACAATACTAATGCAGGTATAATTAAAAAACCTCCACCGGCACCTACGATACCTGTTATAGCTCCTACAACTAAACCTTCAACAATAATAAGTGGATAGTTGTATACGATTTCGGCTTCTTCGTCGGTTTCTTTGCGCTTATTGCGTATCATAGATACCGAAGCCAGCAACATTATTATGGCAAAGAACAGCATTATGGCCAAGTTCTTTGTGACCATAAAATCGCCAACTTGAAATAATTCTTCAGGTATTGCAGGAATTAAAAATGCACGTGTAAGATAAACAGCTATAAAGGCCGGAATAGCAAAAATAATAGCCGTTTTAAAGTCGACCATTCCTTTCGTCATATTTTTAATAGCGCCTACCAGAGATGTGGCACCTACTACAAAAAGGGAATAGGCTGTTGCAATTACGGGATTAAGTGTGAGTGCATAGACTAATATAGGCACGGTTAGAATTGAGCCACCGCCACCTATTAAACCTAAAACGAGTCCAATTATTAACGCACCAATATATCCTAAAATTTCTACAAGTTCCATTTATTAACTAATTATAGAACAAATGTAGTTATAGGTACATTCAATGTTTGTAACCGATGTTACAGGACTTCAATAAAACTGCGATGTAACTTTATTTTCTTGTCGTTTTCCATTTTTTTGAGTAATCTGGAAACAACCACACGGCTTGTATGCAGGTCTGCCGCAACTTCTTTGTGTGTCGTATAAATATGCTTACTGTTTAAAATATTGATTTTGTCGTTTAGATAATTTTCCAAACGTTCGTCCATGTTATTAAAAGCAATATTATCTACACTTTCCAGAAGTTCCATCATACGTGAATGGTAACTTGAAAAAACAAAATTGCGCCACGTTTTATATTTGCTTGACCATTCTTCCATTTTACCAATGGGTATCATTAGTAATTTTGCAGGGGTTTCAGTTACAGCGTGTATTTCGCTTTTGGTATTGCCAACACAACATGTCATTGTCATTGCACAAGTATCGCCCTTTTCAAGATGGTAAAGCAATAGTTCGTCACCTTCAGCGTCTGGGCGCATTATTTTAATACTTCCAGATAGTAACAAGGGCATTGCCTTAATATACTGCCCAGGGCGCATTAAGTCTTTTCCTTCAGGAACTTCCATAAATGTCGCCACTTGATTGATTTCTTCTATCAGTGCTGGTTCAAATTGAGAGCCATAATACTTTTTAAGTTCTTGAATCATTGTTTACTTTTTTTGCGATTTCTGGATTATACTTAAAAAAGAAATGCGCCCAAATTGACTTTGAAACTGCACCAATGTAGGGCATTGTAAGTACCAAAGCCGCCACTATACTCAAAAGTATTGCTGTGGGCCCAAAGTCTAATCCAAAGATTAAAATTAATACGTAAACCGCCACAGCAACGGCAATTCCAACCCCATAAGAAACGTACATAGAACCCGTATAAAAAGCAGGTTCTATACTATATTTTAAACCACACTTTGGACAACTTTCCTTGACCTTATTCATATTGGATAGCCTATAAGGGTTGGCTTCTAAAAATTTGCCTTGACGACATTGCGGGCATTTTAAAAATAACAGGCTGTATAGATAGGTTCTTTTCAAGATAATTTCAATTTTATACAAAAATACAAGGAATAGATTTCATTGTTGGTAACCGATGTTACATATACAATTAGAAAATTAAAAATGCCATTAAATGCATAACTCATACAATTTAATGACTTATGAGGAAATGATTAATACGTTTTCATATTTCTGAAGATTTCAATGATAAAGGTGTAAAATAGTTTGAGAGTAGGAAATGATATTTATCAAGTTAGACAGTAGGCACAAATCTTTTAGTTTATATCATATTTCATTTGGTGTTGTGTGACATAGTATGACAACTATCATTTTTTTAGTTTTATAGTCCTTGTATTTTCGTTCTATAAAATTTCAGCAAAATGAAAAATATACTATTGCCTACAGACTTTTCAGAAAACTCGATGAACGCTATCGACTATGCAATGCACTTTTTTGAGAATTGGGAATGTAACTTCTATATTCTTAATGTACAGAAAGTTTCAGAATATATTACAGACGACTTGATGACAGCTTCACCTACAGATAGTATACATACAAGTATTGCTGCCGATAATAAAAAATTAATAAATAAGCTGGTTAAAAGATTAAGTAAAAAACATAAAACGAAGGGCTATACCTTTCAAGGCCTGTTTGATTATGACGATATTGTTGCTGCAGTAGCTCAAGCTGTTCAATTTCATGCTATAGATCTTATCATAATGGGAACTAATGGAGCGACGGGTGCAAAGGAGGTTCTGTTTGGGAGTAATACGTTAAAAGTGATAAGGGGAGTAAACTGCCCACTGTTGGCCATTCCTGAAGGTTTTAGGTTTAATAGAATAAGTACGGCTTTATTTTGCACACAATTGGGTGAAAATTTTAGCGAGCGCGGTGTTGTTCCTCTCAAAGAATTAGTAGCAATGCATCAAGCCAATTTAAACATTATTGAACTTAATACCGATGCAATTTATACCTACGACCGTACAGATAATGAGCAATTGCAAAAATTATTTAAAGGCATTCCCTACGCCTATCATTATCTCAATCAATTACCGGGATGGACTGCAATAAATACTGCTACTCAATTATTAAAAGTAGATATAAACGCCATCTTTGTGGAAGATGAAGGTTTCTTTGAACGACTATTTTTAGGATCTGAAACGTCTACGATTCTTTACGGAAGTAAAGTACCACTCCTCTTACTGAAAATATAGATTAATCTATGCCAATTCGTTTATGGGATGTTTATCATTCTCCCAAGCATTTAAATTATCTAATGTTGCTGCGGCAATGTTTCGTAGTGCCTCGTTAGTAGCGAACGCCTGATGGGGTGTAACCAATGTTTTAGGATGACATAATAATTGATGCAGTGTCTTGTCTTTAAGTGTATCATTAGATTTATCAAAAAAAAATACCCCGTGCTCTTGTTCGTAAACATCGGTTGCATATCCATTGATTATATCATTATCTAAAGCCTTAAGGATATCAATGGTATTTACAATGGCACCTCGAGCCACATTTACAATAATGGGTTTCTTCTTACATTTAGTAAGGTATTCCCAATTGAATAAATGGTGCGTTGTCTGGGTTAAGGGAAGGCAGATAAAAATAATTTCTGCTTCTTTGGCGATAGCGTCTTTCGAAATATATTCGGTATTGTAATTACTAATCAATTGTTCTTTATTGCTGGTGTCATTAGCCAGAATTTTGCAGTCGAAACCGTGTAAGATTTTAATGAGAATACTTCCTGTTTTTCCAGTACCCATTACACCAACCGTCTTGTGTTTCAAATCAAAACCAATGAGATTATCTAACAGGAAATTATAACGAAGGGTTTGGTTCTGCGCTATCACAATTTTGCGGTTAAAAGAGAGTAAAAGTGTTATGGCGTGTTCGGCAATGGCATTTGGGGAGTAGTTTGGCGTATTGGCTACTCTAAAACCTAAAGCTCGTGCCGTTTTTAAATTAATATTATCGTGACCTGCAGAACGCAGCGTAATATACCTAACCCCAAACTCGTACAATTTATGTAGTACATTAGGGGAGGCATTATCTGCAGAAAAAATAGAAATAGCATCATAACTCACAGCCAGCATTGCCGTTTGCGATGTAAGACGTTCTTTAGTGAAATGTACGTTATGTGTATTATTATTTACCTCTTTCAGCAATGGAATTTCAAATGGTTTGGCACTATAGATTAATACGTTCATTCCTCAAGTAATAATAGGTTGTTTTCACGTAGCGTTTTAAACAGAAGTTGTATGTAGGAGTGCATGTTCTGATTTACTTTAGTTGCATCAACTACTTCAATTTCTCCACTCCAAAGTAATTCACGTTCTTTCCCTGGACAAATACAAAACAGGGAGGTCTCTGTAGTATACACCTGATACTGTTCTTTCTGTTGTTTAAAATATAAATGCTGATTTCCGTAGTAATAATCTTCAAAGGTGGGATATTTAGTTGCAAAATTACGGTAGGCATCTACAATAGTCACACGACTTTCTTTTCCAGTAATTTTTGTAAATAATATCGCATCAAACCCTGCTTCTAACAATCTGTTCTCAATAGCGTTAAGTTCTTTTATGGATTTTTTATTATCGGTGAAAGATTTTTCAAAAAAGTCGATGCTCTTTACGGCTATCACTTCTTTTTTCTCTAAAGATTCTACCATCTTTTTCTCATAAGTTCTTCTTAATTCTTTATCTGTTGAAATACCAACAACAAGCACTTTATTTGCCTGAAAATTTACCGTGTCAGGATTTTTATATTGTTGTGTGAGCTTTGCTGAGCCACATCCTGCAAGTAAGAATGAAACTAGTAAAAAAGCTATATTTAAAATTGAATTTTGCATACTGGTTATTTTTAATTAGTATCTCGTCACTTCATTAATTTTTTGGGAGGCTGCTCTTTCATGATTTCTTTTATCTCATTAAAAAGTGCTGATTTTGTCTTTCTGTACTTCGTTGTATAGCTAAGCATTGTTGTTTTTAGATAATAATGTGTTTCTTTAAAGGCAAGTTTTTCTCTTGGATCGTTATGTTCATCTAACAAAATTTCTATAGTATTTATATGCTTTTTAACACGCTCTATTAATTCTGTTAACTCGTTTTCTTCCTTTAATAAATTTCCTACTACAGTCAAAGAAGCATCATAGCTGCTGGCCGAAATCAAAGGAATTGTATAGTTGGTAATGAGTTCGTCTAAAAAGCGTTGTTCATCTTTAATAAATTCCAATTGTGATAACCAGTCCACACAGGCTTCATGCAACTCTTCAGGTGTGCTCCATTGAACTATTTTGTAGGTGATATTTTTCATTTTTTTTGATAGTAATTATTTTTTTTCTTTGCTTGTTTTCATGAGCGCAGTAAGCATTTTAAAAATGTTCCGCTTCGTCTTTTTAACAGTTGCATGAAAATCTAATTCTTCGACCATGAGCTGGTAATGCTCATCTTTATATTCACGTAGTTCGCCAGGCACATCATCATTGTCCAGTAATAGCTGAAGCTTGTTTTTATGTGTATTTAAATTTTTGATTAATTTTTCTAACTGTTTTGATTGGTCTGTTAATTGATTAAAAATTACGTTACTCTCAACAGGGTCTTTACCATAAATTAATTGTAATGTATGTTCAGCTACAAGAGTCTTTAAAAAGAAAAGTTCATCACGCAAAAAAGTAAGATCGGATAAGGAATTCATCGTGTCTTCGTGAAGCCCTTCTATGTCACGCCACTCTATATAGTTGAAATGTGTTTGCATAGTATTTTACTATTAAATTTTATAAGTTTATAACTGCTTTCTGAAATAAATGTAACTTGTTTGTAGTATTCCTTAAATGACAATTATCAGTTTCAGCTTTTTAATCTGAAATTTTACCAACTATCTAAAACTCCTATTTGTTTGTAGCTCCTCAACTTTTTTCATAATCGCCTTTATACCTGTTGAAATTTTATGTGCCTCTTCTAAAAATGCGTTATCACATTGAGAAGTATCACACTCCTGCTGAATTGCCAATTGATTCTCAAAATGTGAAATACGTTCGTGCCAATTCTTAATATCTTTTTGAAAGTGTTTTATATTATTTATAAATTTTTGAAGTATAATAGCATTGCCCATATCATCTATTGCTGGCATTGTATTTATTTTTTTTTCAGTGAGCCTAAGTTGTTCTTGAATTTCTTGCAAGTTTACCTTCCAGCGCATTGCCTGCTTGTGCATATTTTCTTCTTCTTTTTTAGTTTCCATATCTTAATTTTTAAAGTCGTTATTTAAGTAATATCCCGCTCAAATAAGTATATAATTTCGATTTTAATTCTAAAAATTCGGTGTCTAATTTTATATAATCGTCCATAAAGTGTTTTTGCCTCCCATAATAATATTCATCAAAGGATGGGTTGTCTTCTTCTGGATAATTTTCGAGGCTTTCCTTAAAAACGGCAACTTCATCTATAAACATTTTTACTTTTTTAGAAAGCGCATTTATCTTGCTAAGAAATGTAGTTAAGCGCTCATATACATTCGGGACATTTTGTTTGTAAATAGGAGCAGTAAGTAATTGTTTCATAAATGAAATATCTTCTTTCATACATAGGGTTGCCGAAAACCACATGGGGGCTTCCAGTCGTGAAACAATGTGTGCTGATGTTTTCGTTTCCATTTGTGTAAAATATAGTAGTCTATGGAAACTCTAAGTTAGTGTAGCAGCCTTCTTTAAAAAATGATAATTGTCATTTACAATTACTGATAATCAGTCTACTTTTCAAATTCGATTACTACAACCTCATACACCATGGACCAACCGCAAGACAAATTTCACTTACAAAAAAGTGAATCTCGATTTCTACAAGGACCACGCTCTCGTTTTAAGGAATTTCTTTTCACCTTAAAAGTGCAATACAATTTTATTAAAGCTTTTAGAAAAATGCACTTTATTGGACCCTGTGTAACCATTTTCGGTTCGGCACGGTTTCTTTCAGATTCTAAACACTATCAAAACGCTGAGAAAATTGGAGCGGCCTTATCTAACTTGGGTTTCACGATTATGACAGGCGGAGGGCCCGGTATTATGGAAGCTGCCAATAAAGGCGCTTATGAAGCTGGCGGAAATTCGGTAGGCGTAAATATAATCCTGCCATTTGAGCAAAAGCCGAACCCGTATCTTCATAAGTGGATTGATATACCCTATTTCTTTGTTCGAAAATTCTTGCTTATCAAATACTCTTATGCTTTTGTGGTTATGCCTGGTGGGATGGGTACATTAGACGAACTTTTTGAAGCCATAACGCTCATACAGACTAAAATAATACAAAATTTCCCTGTCGTTATTTTTGACTCCGACTATCACAAGGAACTATGCCAACATATTAAACTAATGGCAGCAAATGAAAGTATTAGTCCTGAAGATTTGAAACTGCTTTTTGTAACCGATTCTGCTGAAGAAGTCGTGGAGCACATTAAGGTACACGCTATTAATAAATTTGGATTGGTTAAAGAAAAGTATAAACCAAAATGGTGGTACGGAGAAAACAGGAAAAGATATTAAATAAAGATTTCTACCACTTCATTTAACTTAGGAATGGTAACCCTCCAACCATAGGTATCTCGAATTTTTACGCGAAGCGTATTCAAAGCCGTAGGTTCGCCGTGAATTAAAAAGGTATGTTCCGGAATATTCTTAATGTCGCTCAACCAATCAATAATCCCCGCTTGATCTGCGTGAGCCGATAAACTTTCAATATGTTCTATATTGGCTTTAACTGGATAGTACTTTCCGAAGAATTTAAGTTCGTGCGCTCCTTCTATGAGTTGTCTCCCGCGAGTTCCTTCCGCCTGATACCCTACCAATAACACGGTTGTAGTTGGTTCGTCTATAAGTTGTTTTAGGTAGGTTAGTACTCTTCCACCCGTAACCATTCCGCTTCCAGCAATTACAATCTTTGGCCTTGGGTCGTCTATGGCTTCCCAGGTTTCTTTGTAGGAGGTAATAATGTTCATTAGGTGTTTCATGGCACTGAATTCTGCCGTCGGGATTTTATGCCACTCTGGAAAGCGTTCAAAAACTGCCAAAGCATTAGTACCCATAGGGCTATCTATAAATATTGGTATGTTGGGGATGCGGCGTTCGTTGTATAATTTCCAGAGTAAGAACATCAGGGTTTGCAAACGCTCTACAGCAAATGATGGGATAATTAGTGCACCACGGTTATGTACTGTTTTATTAATGAGCTCAATGAGTTTTTCTGAAATATTTTCTTTTGGATGCAACTTTCCGCCATAAGTACTTTCAACAAAGAGATAGTCTGCCCATTGTGGTTTCTCTGGTGGAAACAAAAGCAAATCCTCCTTTCTACCAATATCGTCGGAAAACACGAACGTTTTGCCGTATAATTCTAATTCAATAAAAGTGGCCCCAATGATATGGCCATTGTATCGAAATTGATATTTACAATTTTCAGAAAGTGAATGCCACATATCTTTTTCTACTGGCGCAAACATCTTGATGGTGCGTTCTGCATCTTCAACAGTATAAAAAGGTAATGCTGGTTGGTGTTTAGAATAATTTTCCTCATTGGCACGTTCAGCATCTTCTTCATTTATTTTAGCACTGTCCAGCAAAATTATTTTGGTTATTTCCAATGTAGGTGCCGTACCCATTATTTTGCCTGTAAACCCTTGTTTGACCAATCTTGGTAGATAGCCGGTGTGATCTAAATGACCGTGGGTTAACAAAACTGTATCAATTGCTGAAACTCCAAATTTTAAATCTTGCCAATTTTGTTCGCGAAGCTCTTTTAGACCTTGAAACATTCCGCAGTCTATCAATATATTCTGTTCGGGGGTTTCCAGAAGGAATTTAGATCCTGTTACAGTACCTGAGGCTCCGAGAAAATGTACTCTTAGTGTATTCATTTTAATTTGAATTACAAAGCATTGAAATTTCAGAAAGTATCTTTGTCTTTCTTGTTTCAGAAATACCTAAATGGTCTAAATAAAAAACATCGTTCAACAATTGACGGCAGAGTACAACCTCTCTGCTTAACAAAAATTGTTTTTCTCGGTTGGTAAGTAATGTTGAAACTGTAATAGGGTATAGCCCCAGACGATCTATACGGCTTTTAAGACCATTGTCTTGTGGATAGTCCCAACTAAGCAGGTACAGTCCGGCGCATTTACCATACGTAAGCGCATCGATAGTAAAACGCGTATTGGTCACTACCCATCCTTCATTGGGGCATTTTGAAGTGTTCTTGTATTGTGCAACAATATCCTGATATCGGGAATTGATATATAAAGGAATTTTCACATTACAAGTTGTAGTCTTTTCACTATGAAATTTACACTCGGCGACAATATGTTGTCTATTTTTTGAAGCCACCACATCTACTTCGTGGGATACGCATTTTCCTTGCAAAATTTTTCCAACTTCCACTTCATACCCTGAATATTCTAATAAAGCACCAATAAAATTTTCAAAAGGAAAACCCGTTGGACCTAATTCATATATGGCTTTTTTCAGCTTATATTTTGAAGCATATATAGATTTGCTTTTTTTTAATAATGCAAATGCCCTGTTATAGATTTCCTTGGTAGAAATACCTTGGTATAATTCATCTCGCACTACGTTAATGATGTTATCTACCGTGAGCTCATCTGCACCACTACTATACAAACTATTACGCAATTTGGAAATGGAGAAATCTACCCTGTCACCAGAAGATTTAATAATTTGAATATGCTCTTTTTTCATATAGAAATTAATTGCGTAAATCGTGTAGCGCCAAAACAGGAACTTTAGCATTAAACCCTAAGTCTTTTACCATAGGCTTTGAAAAGATAGACCCGAAAAACGTATGTTTTTTATTAATAAACGCAATCATCCCACTATTTTTGTTTTCTGTAAAGATGTTCAGGCCTGTTAGTACATCGGCGTTTTCTGAAAAATGGTAAGTATATATAAGACCTTCAAAACATTCTTCTAAAAGTTGTTTCTTTTCCTTTTGTTCTTTGGAGAGTTTTTCCTCTTGGCCCACGTGTAAAATACGGATGGGCGCATTTGTGATTTTTGCAATTTCATTTAGGTGAAATAGCTCTTTGCGCTTGTAGTGTGTTTTAAAACTAGTTGGGAATACAATCTCATTTATTTTTTCAAATTTTACTTCTCCAGGAATCATAAATACTGGGCAATTACGCACCTTTTCCATAAAGTCGACGCTGTTACTTCCCAAAACGGTATTTACATCGTTTGTTTTCCCTTTAGTAGAAGTAATCACCAAATCTATATCCTTGTCTTCAACAACCTCTTTTACAGCCTCCAAGGGTAAATTAAAAACAGCTTTCGTAAAATAGGTGTGGTTACTGGGTACTTCTAATTTTTCAATTCGCTTTAATAGGTCTTTGAGTTCATCTTCAGATTGTGTTTTGGCATCTTCATACCATTTTTCACCAAGCTCTGGCACCATCATATTATCCAGAGCAAAATTGTTGGTTGTAAAAGCATTGAGCAGATAAAAATCTACCGTTTCATTTTTGTACAATTCGCCTGCGTATTGCAAAGCATTCCAGGCATTTTCTGAAAAATCTGTGGGTACTAAAATTTTCTTTTTCATCTTGAATATTATTTAATGTTTCTTTCAATAAAAATAGACACCCATTTATTCGGTAACTATGATAAATATCAGTCTCCTTGAGGGACTATTAAGAATGGGACCAATGTGTATTTTGCAATATCCTTAATTGTTGCTTCTCTAAACAATCTTATAAAAGCATTATGTTTATAATTTATCATCACCAATAAATCGATATGCTCTTTATGAATATAAGAAGTGACAGCGTTATACGTATCTGTATCTCCAGACAGCCAATTATTTTCAGGATTAGCGTTTTTTAACACTATAAATAGCTGATGGAAATTTGCGCGCTGCGCATCGGTCATTTTTTCTTTCTTATAAGAATGTATTACTTTGATATCGGCATTATGTACAGCCGATACATATAACAATGGTTCTAACTCCTTTTTAGAAAAGGGCCTCTTAAAGCCAGTTGCAAAAGCTATTTTGTCTATGGATTTATATTCCATTTCCTGTGGAATGATAAGCAAAGTTGCTTTTTTGATTTTTTGTATCATAGTTAACGTAGTACTCCCAACTAAAATATCCATCGCTCCTGTACTACCTTTGCTACCCATCACTGCAAAACTTACGTTCTCCTTTACTATTAGTTTATTAATGGCTCTCGACAATGTAAGCGATGTTGCAATAGTTTTATAGGTATGCTTATTATTGTTGGTATCTAATACAATTTGATGTTTTACTTCTTCGCATTTTGCTTCGTAAATGTCATATAATTCGTTCACGATGGCTTCGGTTTTACCAATATCTACACGGCTGGTTAAATTGCTTACCTGGCTTTCAAAAGAATGTACAATAATAATTTCGCATTTTTCTTCAGCAAATAATTGTGTGGCATAATGTAGTGCAGAGTACGCGTTTTTTGAAAAATCTGTGGGCACAAGAATTGTTTGCATAGTAATAAAATTAAATTATTGTCTTTCTACTGAAGGAATGACCAAAAAGGGAACATTGGTATGATACACCACTTGGTTAATCACCGGCTTAAATAATATATTCTCCAAGAAATTATGTTTATTATGTATCATAACCATAAAATTAATCTTTGCTTTCATCTGAAACTGTTCCACAGCTCCTAACACGTCTGCTCCCTCGACAATGTGAAACAAATGCGCATTGTCCATAAAATAGGCATCGAGAAAAGCCTTGGTATTCAATTGTATTTTTGTTAAGGGAGTGCCATAGTAAGCATTTAAAATATGTAGGCGTGACGTATGCTTATTGCAGAGTTCACGGAGTATTGGCAAATATTTATTGTGTTTGTCAAGTTTATAATCGGTTGGGAATAGAATTTCCTTAGGAGCTTCATATTTAAAATTAGTGGGTACTGCTATTACAGGACATTTCATTTTTTTTATGGCATACATTGTATGAGTTCCTAAAAAGATCTCTTTAGCTCCAGTAGCACCTTGTGTCCCCATTATGACCATATCGATATTCTCCTTTTTAATAAGAGCTTTCATTTCGCCAATGAGCATATTAAAAGATGCAATAGAAGTAAAATTGTGATTTTGATTGGGGAAATCTTTAGTAATACGATCTTCAAGTTCATCTAGTTTCTTTTGGGCACTCTCTTGAGCAACCTTCTGCAATGTTAGTGCTGAGTAGCTGTCCAACATACTTCCTGCACTCACAATTGCCGGTGTGTAGGTGTGTAGCACATAGAATTCGCACACTTCGTCTTTCAATAATTTTACGGCGTATTTAATAGCATTATATGCATTTTCTGAAAAATCTGTGGGTAATAGAATACGTTTCATAATTCTGAATTTTAATAGCGTTGTAAATTTTGAAGTACCAAAAATGGAATTTGTATGTTGAGTCCTATTTTTTCAATCGCAGAAGTATATAGCATATCTTCTAAGTAGGAATGCCGGGAGTTAACCATCACGAGCATATCTATTTCATAATCATCAATAAATTTATTGATAGCCGTGGTAATGTCTTTTCCAGGTGCTTTAAGAAATGACACTTTATTAGGTGCAAAAGCAAACTCCAAGAAAGCACGATTATCTTGTTGCCTGTTTGAAAGCTCATCAAATTTTGAAATATGTAAGCAATTAATAGTAGCTGTAATACGCTCTGCCATGGTACTAACCAGTTTTAACTCCCGCTGTTTGTAGGGCAACATATAATCTGACGGGAACAAAATATTTTGGGGGAGAATTTCGTGATACTTTTCAGGGACTGCTAATACTGGAGATTTCACATATTTTAGTACCTGTAAGGTATTACTACCAAATGTAATTCTTTTATCATTGGTCTTCCCTCTGGTACCCATAGCCACAACATCTATATTCTCCTTTTCAACAATATCATTTACAACATCTACTAAAGAGCCAAAAACTGAAAGGGTATATATATGATGTTTTGGATTGTTAAATTGAGAAGTCAAATCAGTCTTAAACTTTTGCAATGCTTCATCAGACTGTTTTGTTATTTCGGCTTTTAAAGTATCAAAAACGGCTCGCATCATTGCTGTCTTCTTATCATAAACCTCATCTGCAAAAGCGTGGACAAGAAAAACTTCACATTTAAAATATTTAAATAGCTCTAAGGTATATTTAGCTGCATTTAAGGCATTTTCAGAAAAGTCGGTTGGGATTACTATTTTTCTCATCGTAGCTGTATTTGATATTCCAAATGTAGAATGGACAGCCATTTTAAAAAATGATATTTGTCAGCCTAAAAACAATATTTCAGTCTTTTTATTCGTGTAATACCAAAAATGGCACCTCCATATGATAGCTAATCTGAGTTATTTGAGGTTTAAAAAGAATACGCTGGAAGAAATTCAGGTTTTTTGCAATCATTGCTATCATATCAATATGCATTGTATTTACAAAGGATTGGAGTGCGTTTTCAAGGTGAGGGTTTTCTATTACGTGAAAACTGTGGGAGGTATCTTGTAGCTGTTGTTTAAGAAATTCTCTGTTTGTTTTCTGAGAATTGTCCAACGGTTTTTCATTTTGTGCCACTCGAAGTACTTTAATAGAAGATTGGTGTGTGTTGGCTATATTTAATAGTGTTTGAATAATGCGTTGCTTATATAGCATATTAAAGTCGGTAGGAAATCCAATGTTCAAAGGTACTCTAAAGCGAGCCTTTTCTGGAATAATTAAATTGGGACATTTTACACGTTTAATGACCGCACCGGTTTTACTGCCTATGGTCATTTCTTTGAAGCCAGAAGCTCCCTTCGTACCCATTATGATAAAGTCTATATTTTTTTGAGTGATATAATTTCTAATACCTTCTATAAATAAGGCCTGCATAACTGTTTTTTTGAATGTATGTGGTGGGTTAGGATCATAGCTGTACACACGTTGTATCCAGTCGTCCATTGCTACATTAATTTCTTCTGAAATATCTTTTCTGGCAGAAATACCAGCATAATAAAGCTCGCCATTTCCTGCCTGTAGCGATATATCGATATGCAAAAAATGAAATGTAAGCTGCTGTTTCTTGAAAAACTGTAGCGCAAAAGTTGTAGCATTCCACGCATTTTCAGAAAAATCGGTAGGTATTAAAATATGTTGCATTGTACTCTGTATTGAAACAAAAGTAAGATGGCAACAAAAAATGATATATGATAAAAATCAGTTTAGCAATTATTCCACTTCTTCCAACGCAGAAAGTTGGAGTATTTTAATATTTCGGCCTTCAATTTCAATGAATCCTTTTTTTTTAAATTCTGAAATAGTCCGGATTAAACTTTCCGTCGCAATACCAGCTACACTCGCCAAGTCGCTACGCGCTATTCTAATTGCATCTTCAGGATTTCTGTTTAAAACACGTGCAAATTGAAGAATGGTCTGTGCCGTTTTTCTGCGAACACTACTGTAGGCCATTTGGAGCAATTGTTCCTTAATTTCTGAAATATTCTCGGTAAGTACATTCACCAATTCTAGGGACGCATTTTGATTCTTGCCCAATATTTCTTTAAGAGTATCTTTTGATATTCCAGCCAGCTCCACATCCTCAACCGCAGTCGCTGTTTCCTGATACGGAATGTTATCGGCGAACGATGTAAAGCCCAAAAAATCGTCAGGCTTTTGTAAGGCGGTAATGAGCTCCTTACCGCTTTCCTCCATTTTTGTGCTCTTTACAATCCCATCGAGAATTAAATAGATTTTGGTAGAATAGGCACCTTCTTTGTAGATAATTTCTCCTTTCTCAAAACGCTTTAGTTCCCCTGTATCATCAAACAGGTTTTTAAGTTCATTCAAATTACGGATATCGCCGTCAGCTTCTTTTCTTTTTGAAATGCTGTCCACCATCTTCAATAGAATTTCGGCCTTTGCCAGCCGGCTTTCAATGGCACTCATCAACTCATCCTCTTCAAAGGGTTTGGTTAAGTAATCGTCTGCTCCAAAATCCATTCCTTTCCGGATCTCTTTGTGTTCTGTCCTTGCCGAAAGAAAAATAAATGGAATGTGTGTAGTGGCAGGATCTAACGAAACCGCTTCCAGTACGCCATAGCCATCTACTTCGGGCATCATAATATCGCACACTATTAAGTTTGGTAATTTATTTTTTGCAACTTCAATCCCTATTCTACCATTGGGTGCTGTAAAAACAGTATAGTCTGCCAGTTCCAGAAGCTCGGCGGTATTCTCACGAAGTGCTGTATCGTCTTCTATTAAAAGGATTGTTTTCATCTTCAATCTTCACAAAAGTGAATTGTTATTTAAATTATTTATTTTCTACAGGAATAGTTACTATAAACTCGGTACCTTCATTTTCTTTACTTGTAAAGGTAATGGTGCCTCCTAAGTTTTCCAAATGGGTTTTTACTATATTAAGACCAATACCGGTTCCTTGATTGAGCAAGGCATTTTCGGCTCTAAAATATCTATTAAAAATGTGTTTTTGCTCTTTTTGAGGAATGCCTATTCCCTCGTCCTTAATTTTTAACTGTAGTGTGCTTTCCTGGATTTTAGCTTTTAAGAAAATGGTAGAATTTTCAGAAGAATATTTTATAGCGTTATTAATAAGATTGGTCAATATTAATTCTAAGATTTTTTCATCAAAGTCTATAAAAATAGCATCAATATTTTCTGGGTACTCTATGTGCTGGCCTTCTTTTAGTAACATATTGGCATCATAAATAACTTCATTCACTATTTTACTCAATGGAAAATTAGAATACATATAATTTACTTTCCCACTTTCCAACCGCTCAATAGATAAAAAATCATTAATTATATTATTGAGGTATTTAACTTTAGACTGAATGGTTTTTAAATGTTTATCGCGTTTTTCCTGTTGTTCTTCTTTTGTATATTTTCCCGCCAGGGTGGCAGAGGTTAAAATTCCACTTAGCGGCGTTTTAAACTCGTGAGAGACCAAGGATAAAAATTTGGTTTTTAACTCTCCAAGTTCCACTTCTTTAGCTAATGCCTCCTCTAATTGTCTGGTTCGTTGTGCAACCTTGTTTTCTAATTTCTGAGTGTATTCTTCTTGTTCGGTAATATCTAAAATAATGGCTACTAACAAATCTTTCTCTCCTGTAGTAGATTTTTGTAGGTGTATCTCAACAGGATACGTAGTACCATTGCTACGCTGATGCACTGTGTTAAATTTTAACTTGCTCTCTAAACCATTTATTAAGGGTGTAACAATTTCAACAAATTGTTGTTTAGTAAATTTTGGTTTAATATCTACAGGCGTCATTAAGCGAAGTTCCTCCAATGTATAGCCTATATTATTGAGTGCTCCTTTATTAACATCAATAAATTGAAGAGTATGTGCATCAAATATAAAAATTTCATTGAGGGATTCATTAAAAATATTAGCCCAATGTTTTAACTCTTGCTCTGCCTGCTTTCTTACTGTAATATCAATAACCAATGCCATCACATAGTTTTGATCATACACCGAAAAAGGATTTAAACCTGCCTCTACTGGAAATTGTGATCCATCTTTGCGCCTCCCATATAGATCCCGACCGTGACCCATTTGCCGTTTACCACTATGCTTCATAAAACCGCTCACGTGCTTATGATGATTGCCATGGTATTTTTCAGGAATGAGAATGTCCAAATGTTGCCCTAACAATTCTTCTTCGGCATAGCCAAAAAGTTCATTGGCCGAAGTATTGGTAGCCACTATTATTTGTGCTTTGTTCACAATAATAATTCCTTCTGAAACTGCTTCAGAAAGAATCTTAAAAACATTACTCCCTTTTTTAAATACTTCCATACTGTCAAATATAACTAATATACTGTTTGAAAGGTAACTGACAAATATCATAGTTATCTATAATTTCTAAAGGTATTTTTATCCCGATTAATTAATTAGAAAATGGAAAAAATAAATACACCCGAATTATTATTCTATCAAAATATTGGCGAACTATTTTATGCTGTAGCAGCTGCAGATAACGTAGTTCGTGAAGCCGAATACAAAGAACTTACACGATTTGTCGAAGAAGAATGGAAATCTATGGACGATTATCAAGACACATTTGGTACAGATGCCGCCTACCAAATAGCTATTGTTTTTGAGTGGTTCGATTATGAACGTATGGAGGCGGATGATTGTTTTGAAAGCTTTAGTAACTACTACAAAAATCATAAAAAACTCTTTTCAGAAAAGAGAAAAAAATTAATTGTTAAAACGGTTCAAAAAATTGCTAGTTCCTTTAATGGCACTAATAAAAGTGAACTTATTATGATTACAAAATTACAATTGTTGTTTAAAGACTAATTAAAAATACACCATGAAATATTTACTTATACTCTTCCTTTCAATTACATTGTTTTCCTGTAAAAATGATTTTGAAAAAGTACAGAAAAAAGAGCAATTTCCAGAAGCCACGCAAGAAGATTCTATTCCTTTTGAAAAAGTACTTCCTTTTGACAGTTTGTACACTAATAACGATGTAGAGCTTAAAACAACAAAAGCAATTATCATTAAAAGGCAAAACCTCCTCGATAAAAAAGATGATAAATTGGAACTGGACAAGTTGGTCATTCATAAAACCTTTAAAAAAGATGAAGAGGTATATCTAATAGATTATAAATACCCGTACTTAAATGAAAATCTCAAGGAATCCTACCACAACTTCAATGAATATTTGGAACAAACCTATATGGACATTGCTGGTGTTGAAGCAAGCATTTTGGAAGATAAAGAGTTGCTTTGCGACACACTTCGCATCAATAGATTTAAAGAGCAACGCCTCGTAGATTACAAACTTTATAATCTTAACGAAACGCTTATTAGTGTGCTTTTTTACAAAGAAAATTATTATTCAGGAACCTTGCACCCTACCTATAGTTTTGACTGTCTCAATTTCGACTTGGAACGATCGGTATTTATGAATTATGAAGACTTTTTTAATGAAGGCACTGAAGAAGAAATGACTAAAATTATAAACGAAGTATTGACAGAACAAATAAACTCGGGCGACATCTATTACGATTGCTGGGAAATTTCTTTTGATGACTTTTTTGAGTACAAAGACAACTTTGTCGTAAACGATTACAATGTAGAATACTACTTTGATGATTGCGTTATATGCCCATCGTACACAGGTACTTATTCGGTAGAAATACCTTTGGTTCGTTTATTACCTCTGCTTAGAAAATACAAGTTAAATCCTTTATTGCTATAAAATGAGACTGTATGCTACTATCTATCTTTTTGCTTTTGTCTTACTTATGATTACTATGTTTGGGCTACCCTTATTTACTTTTGAAGGATACTCCATTGCCCAACATACTTTTAGCGAATTGGGAGCACAAAAAGTACCCGGCAATTGGTTGATAAATGCTACCATTATCATAGTAAGCCTTACAATTGTATTATTAGCTACAAATAGATTAAAACTTTATTGGAAGCAACTTATTATTTTCCACTTTTTCTGTATGTCGTTTTTACTAACCGGAGTATATAAACTGGCCGGAATTGACACATATACTTATATTTTCAATTATACCCATGATGCATTGCATTCGTTGTTTACTGTGCTCACTGGTTTTGGCTTTTGCCTCTTTTGTATTTCATTTATATTTATAGTTGAAAAAAAACACACAAGTGGCAAACTTTTATGGCCTGTATATTTGCCTTAATTGTACCATTATTAATGTGGAAATATCCAGAGTAGAAAGGAATATTTCAGCGTATACTATTTTTGGGATCCTTTGGGTGGTTATTTTATGCATTAACCACTTACACATTTAAAAGTGCTAGAAATCCTGTTTCAGGAATGAAACGTTATAAATGACTAAAAAAACATATATATACTAATGAAAAGTAATTTTAACTCTATTGTAAATTCTGAAACACCTGTGCTTGTAGATTTCTTTGCCGAGTGGTGTGGCCCTTGCAAAGCTTTAGCACCTATCTTAAAACAAGTAAAAGATGAAATGGGCGATGGTGTTAAAATTGTAAAAATAGATGTAGATAAAAATCAGCCGTTGGCTGCCCAATATCAAGTTCGTGGCGTACCTACTATGCTTTTATTTAAAAATGGAAAGCAGGTATGGCGACAGTCTGGCGTTATTCAGAAAAATGATATTATTTCTATCATAAAATCGAAGTAGTATGGTCAACCTTCACACCTACATAGAACATACATTACTAAAACCAACAGCGACTGTAGCTGACATCGTGCAACTTTGTGATGAAGCGAAACACTATAATTTCTATGGGGTTTGTGTACATAGTTGTTATGTGTATTTAGCTGTAAACGAATTAAAAGATCATCACACAAAAGTCATTACTACTGTTGGATTTCCTCTGGGAACATCATCTACAAAGGCAAAAGTTGAAGAAGCTAAACAAGCTATTAAAGATGGAGCAGATGAAATTGACATGGTCATTAATCTTGGGTTTCTAAAGTCTGAACTCACTAAATCTGTAAGTGAAGAAATACGAGCTATTAAAAAAGCTATAGGCCGTCGTAAATTAAAAGTAATTATCGAAACGTGTTATCTCAATAATGCCGAAATAAAATTAGTTTGTGAGATAGCTCAATTGGCTGGTGTAGATTTTATAAAAACTTCTACAGGTTTTGGCAAAAAAGGAGCTTTGCTAAAGGATGTGAGATTAATAAAGAAAAAACTAAACAATAAAGTAGGGATTAAAGCTTCTGGCGGAATAAATACTGCAAAGCGGGCGATTGCATTTATAAAAGCTGGTGCAACTAGAATTGGAACTTCAAATGGAATTACCATTGTCTATGAGACAGAAAATCATTACACTTGATTAAATATTTAGCCATGATTAAAACATTAGATCATACAGGAAAAATGCTACTACTTAGTACTAATTATATTGGTAATTTGGGGTATATATATAAGAACAAATCTTTTGTTGTACCCATTACTTATTTCTATAATGAGGAACAAAACAATATTATTTGTTATTCGGCATTAGGACACAAGATTGATGCCTTACGAAAAAACAGTTCAGTTTGTCTGTCGGTTACAGCTATAGAATCTGTAAACAATTGGAAATCGGTTTTAATCCAAGGAACCTACCAAGAACATACCGAAGCTACTGCAAAGGCGTTATTACATCAATTTTCATTGGGAGTAAAAGATCTTATCTTACGAAAAGAAATGCGGGATTTAGATTTTATAAGTCAGTTTTCCAGTAAAATATATAAAGACGATGTCCCCATTATTTTTACTATTGAAATAGAAGAAGTCACTGGAAAGATGCGGAAATTTTGAGCATATAAATTTTCATAAATGTGTATAAAAAACAGGGAACTTTTATAATAAAGTTCCCTGTTTGCACCTAGTGTGTTAGCATAAAGACCTTAAACCTTAAAGGTCATAATGGGTAAATCACTATGGTTTACAATAGCCTCGCCTATGTTTTCAGAAAAGTAGTGTGCTAAACCTCGCCTTCCGTGGGTAGGAATTACCACTAAGTCGGCATCAACCTCATTGCTAAAACTGTAAATACCATTTTCCAATCTATAGTCGCAATAATAGGCTGTATTATCATACACATCGGTATTGTTAACACCACTATGCTGCATAAATTTAAAAGCACGTTCTTGCATTTGTTGATTGCTCAGAAATTTTTCTGGAGTATTAATAAAAACCACTTGAAATTCGGCTCCAATTTTTTCAAAGAAATTCCACGCATTTTTAAAGGGTTCGGTGAAATCCATATTAAAATCACAGGCAAACACTACCTTCTCCATTTTAAAGGCCTTAAGCCTGTTTTTAACAACTAATACAGGAATATCTGAAGTACGTACTACTTTTTCGGTATTGCTACCTACAAATACTTCTTTTAAACCACTTGCTCCATGAGATCCCATTACAATTAGATCTGCTTCAAATTCTTTTGCAACACTCTTAATTTCATGAAATTCTTTGTAGTTCTGGACCGTTGTCTCTAACGCTATATCTTTTAAATACTCTTTATCCAGGAAGTCTTCAAATCGTTTTTCGGCCAATTTCATATAATAAATGGCTTCAAACATTTCTTGAGATTCATCACGGGTTAACACTGCTTCAGAAAGCCCCATCATGTGGAGCACAACTAAAGAGGCGTTATGTTTTTTTGCTAATGTAGCAGCCACTTCTAAGGCATATTCTGAATGTTCAGAAAAATCGACGGGAATAAGTATTTTTTTCATCTAAGAGGATATATTTTGGTTCGTAAATTTTGCTTTTCGCTTTTTTAGTTGGGTTTCAATGTCCTTGGTGGTTTCCTTTACCGCCAACTCAAAATTCTTTTTATTTGATGTGGCAAAGATTTTTGGCCCGGGAAGACTTACTTCCATTTCGCAAATATGTCCTCTTTCGGAAGGATCATTTTCTATTTTGAAGAATACATCTGTCCGGATAACCCATTCATATTTTTTTGAAATTTTCTGAAGCTTTTTGGTAACATATGCCGACATACTTTCGCTGCTCTGCATCTTTACATATTGGATATTGATTGTCATAACTTAGTTTTAAATTCTACCTCAAATGTAGAAAGCTATGAAGGAGTAAACTATGATAAATGTCAGTTGCGTTAATAGTGATTTATCAATTTTGCATTTAAAAATTCAGGCTATAAGTAAAGGATTCCCATCAAAAATTGCAATCATATAATATATTCAGCTATAGATGGGTTGGTTGGATGATTAAATAGTCCTGAGCTTTTACATTCAAAAATCGATTTGTCTGTAGCCTCAAGTAAAATACATTACTGAAGTAGCTTTTCAATTTTTTCAATAATTTCATCAGAAAGATCACTAGCATTTTCAATAATGGATTCACCCGCCATGGCATCAATACCTTTAATTTTATTTGTTCCAGCACCCGAAGTACCCAAAACAATAATTTTTTCCATTTCTGAGATATGCGTTTCTATAAACTCACTCACAACCTTTGGAGGATCGCCATATTCCCAAGTGTGTAGTACAATAATCACATCGTATTCAGCAACTGAAAGTGTTACCAATTTTGAAACATCGTCTACATTTATAAAAACACTATCTTTTTTGTAGTGGTTAATGATATTTGTAACTATGGCATCTTTAAAAGGACTGCCTTGTGAAGCGATCGCTATCTTAACCGGCATTTCTTTCGAATTAATAACATATCCCGAGACCTCGTCCATTTTATATGTTGCATTATACCAAAAAGCAAATACTACCAAGAATAACACAATACTCCCTAAAAATATAAGTCGGCTTTTAATTTTTGATCTCATTTTAGTACTGTTTGAGTGTTCGTATTAAAGGAATAAATGATTTCATAATTTTAATAATTTATACTGCTAAAGTAACCTACAAGATTGCTATACACTATGATAATTATCATAATGTATGTTTTAGTATATAGCTGATTATTGTCATTTTATACTATTCAATTATGTCCTTTCTTTATATTTAAAATTTGAAGGCAATGTCTACATCAATTTCATACATAGCCATAAATAAGGTAAATCGAATACTAATAGAGCTGCAGAAGGAATATCCGGAAGTGTATCACTTACTTGATGAAGAGCCTACGGGACTTAGTACTGATAATCTGAAAGAAATTAATGATGAAGTCCTTGTAAATTACGCAAAGGATATCAAAGTGATATTACAACAACTCGATAAAACTCACATTAAGAAAAGAAATAAAAAATGAAAACAGGATTAGTTTTATCTGGAGGTGGTGCGCGAGGTGTTGCTCACATTGGAGTCCTTAAAGCTCTTAAAGAAAAGGACATTGCTATTACTCACATATCGGGCACAAGCGCTGGCGCTATTGTAGGTGTACTATATGCTGCAGGGCATTCTTGGGAAACGATTTTAAAATTCTTTAAAACCATACCCATATTTCATTATAAAAGATATGCGTATAACAAACCAGGATTTATAGATACGAGTAAGTTTTACAAAGACTTTTTCCCATTACTTAAAGAAGACGATTTCAAAACACTTACAAAGCAATTGTATGTTCCGGCGACAAATCTTCTTGAGGGAGTAGAGAAAATATTTCATCAAGGAGAACTCATAAAACCAGTGTTAGCATCTGCGGCATTTCCGGGCATATTTACACCTGTATCGATTAATGAAACTCTTTATGTGGATGGAGGCGTTTTAAATAATTTCCCATTAGAACCCATTAAAAATATTTGCGATACACTTGTAGGCGTATATGTGAACCCGCTGAAAGAAATCTCAGCTAACCAATTAAAGCATTCTTATCAAATAGCCAATCGTGCTTACGAAATTAGTTTTGGCAGTCAATGTATTTCTAAATTTAAAGATGTGGATATAATGATTGCGCCCAAAAAACTTGAAAAATATGGAATGTTCAATCTTAAAAATATGGATGCTATTTTCGAAATTGGGTATGAAGCAGCTATTCAAAGTATAGAAAATGCTACTACTTACGAAGAACTATAGCCCATCTTCGTTTTCTTGTTTGGCACTTCCCATTGAATCATCTCTTTTAAAAATTCATCTACTTTTTCGATAATCACCTTTTCAGTAATTTCGGAAGGATTCATTGTGCCAAACTCGACCATAGTATTTTCTGATGGCATTCCGTCAATTTCTGGAAATAACACAAAGATATATACATCCCCACTATAAGTTTGAGAAAACACTAAAGCACCACCCGGAATAAATTGAAAAGCAGGAATACGATTGGTGCAGTCCATTAATTCTTCTGGGAATGCTTCAAAACTTATATTTATAGCTTCGCTATTATGAATCCAATTGAGTTCTTGTACTTTCCAGCCAATGTGGTATTTAGATGCTATATCCTTTAACGTTTTTAACAGCAATGGTTTGGTGTTCTCATTCCATTGTGTCTTTTTAGATACTACTATTTCAATAGATTTTTTATAATCTATAACACGTTCGTCAAGGTATTCAATTTTCATTATTCTATTCTTTAGAGGATTTATCTTTTTTCTTAGCTTCACGTTCTTGTTTTCTGAAATAACCCCGGAACAGGAAATTATGCTGTAAGGCCTCCATGTTTTCATTTAACTTTTGAGCAGCTTCCTTAATTTCAAACATTGTAGTATCTATGGTTTTGGGTAAATTTTCATCTTTTGTAAGATAACTGAAGGTGTTTTCAGATGTATTAATCTCTAAAATCATTGTTTCCAATTGCTGCGTTATTTCTGAAATAGTTATACTTGACTTCTCCAAATTCGAAATCATTCTGTGAACCTGATTCCCCACAAGGGTGTCATTCAGTAATACACCTGCCGCACTATTTTCCATATCAATTTTTGAAAACTTTTGATTTAAAGCCCCTATTAATTGGTTTGTACCATTTGTGGTGTTTTTCAAATTTGATAGCGTAGCCCGAATATCTTTGGTCCACGTAGAATCTGTTATGAGTGCGCCTAAAGCTCCTTCTCCTTCTAAAATTTTATTGGTAATCTTTAATAAATCGGCTGTAAGTAATGCTGCATTTTCATTGGTTACATTCAGGGTCGAGAGCATATCGTCCGCGCCAATTTTACTATAGGTAGGGATGGTATCTCCTGTGACGATAGCCGATACGTTTTCCTTGCCTGGAAGAATATTCACTACCATACTCCCCACTAACCCATCAGATCCTATAGTTGCAATCGCATTTTTTTTAACAAACGCTCCAGTTTTTTCCTCAACCATCATTTGTACGACGATAGTAGCTTCATCAACCATTTCAATTTTGCTTACTGTACCTACATTAATCCCGGAGTAGCGAACGTTATTACCCAATTGTAACCCATTGATGTTTTGAAAGACAGCATACAACTGGATATTTTTACTAAAAATATGTTGCCTGTTACCAATAAAATAAAGTGCCGCTATTAAGATAATAGTACCCAAGACTACAAAAAGTCCTACACGGGTTTTATGAGAAGCTGATTTTTTCATAATAGTTAGTTTTTAAAAAAGGCCTTTACTTTTGGATCTTCGGAAGTAGATAGTTCTTTAAAAGTACCTTCAGCATAGTTTATACCATCTACCAATAATATCATACGGTTACTTATCACTCTGGCACAATCCACATCGTGCGTGATAATTAGAGAAGATGTTTTATAGGTGTCTTGAATAGTTCGCATTAACTGTATAATTTCTTTAGATGTAATAGGATCTAAACCAGTCGTTGGCTCATCGTACAACATAATCTTCGGTTTTAAGATTAATGCTCTTGCAAGGGCGACTCGGCGTTGCATTCCTCCAGATAGTTCTGCGGGCATTAAATCTATGGCGTGTACCAAGCCTACATTTTCTAATGCTTCAACTACCAACGCTGAAGTTGTTTGTGAGGAATTAATTTTCTCACGATTTCTACGTAACGGAAATTCTAAATTTTCCCGCACCGTCATAGAATCATAGAGCGCACTTCCCTGAAAAAGAAAACCTATTTCGGTTCGTAATATATCTAGTTCTTTTCTACCCAAAGAAATAATATCAAAATCGTTTATTTTAATCGACCCACTATCTGCTCCCATCAATCCTACCAAACATTTAATCATTACCGATTTACCAGAACCCGATTTGCCCATAATCACTAAGTTCTCTCCTTCATACAGTTTCAGGTTAAATCCGTTGAGTACGTGGTTATCTCCAAAACTTTTACGCAAATCCTTTATTTCTAAAACTGGGTTTTTCATCTATATCTAATATTTGATAAACAGGAGGATGCCGACCTGCTTTTCGGGAAGGGAATGCTTAGTTTACTATCATCCAAAAATCTCGATAAAGTGATAACGCATTTCATATTTCATAAAAAATATCGGTTAGAAAAACGGCTATAAAATCAATCACAAAAAGCAACATCGAAGTATAAACCACGGCCGCATTAGAAGCCTCACCAACCCCAACTGTACCTTTTGAACAATGATAGCCCTTATAACAACCTACCAAGCCTATCGCAAATCCAAAGAAAAACGATTTTACAGTAGCTGGGATAATATCACTAAACTTAAGCGCATCAAACACTTTATTAAAGTAGAGCATATATGAAACTTCGCCTTTCAAATTCTCTACAATAGCAGAACCAAAAAGTGCCACAGCATCTCCCATAATAATAAGTAATGGCAGCATTAAAGTTGTTGCTAAAATTCGCGTCACCACTAAATATTTAAACGGATTAGTTCCCGAAACTTCCATAGCATCAATCTGTTCGGTTACTTTCATACTGCCTAACTCTGCTCCAATGCCAGAACCTATTCTCCCCGCACATATAAGTGCTATAATTACTGGGCCAATTTCTCGAATAATGGAAATACTTACCATAGACGGCATCCACGATTCCGCACCAAATTCCATTAAGGTAGGTCTGGATTGGAGCGTAAATACCAAACCTAATATAAACCCAGTTACACCCACTAAAAGAAATGAGCGATTTCCCATTTGGTAACATTGGCGAATGAGCTCCTTCCACTCAAATGGAGCGGTAAATACCTCTCTAAAAAAACGAATGGCGAAATACGTCATGTCGCCAATTTCTTCAAAAAAGCGTTTCGTTTTTATTGTTATGGATTTGGTCTCAGCCAATAGCTTATTATTTATTTGAAGTAAAAGTAGGTGACGTGTTCCAAAACGAAAATGACATTCATCAGTTGTATACTATGATAATTATCATTGCTAAACCTTGAAGCAAACAGTATATTTAAACACTTACACAACCACACTAATTAAAAAAGCAACTTCATATATGAGTTTTCCTCCCAAAAATTAAATAAATAAAAAAATGAAGGCCGTAGCAGCGACAAATAAGCCCCTTAACTACTTTCAGCAATTGACGTCGGTCGAAATTGAAAACCAAATTTGGTTTGTAACAGACAATGTGACTAGTATTTTAGAATTGACAAATCCTATTGAAGTCTTAGACAGCTTAGATGATAACGAGCTATTCACTTCAGAAATTTTCAGAAATGGAAAAATGCAACCCGTGAATCTTATATCTGAAAGTGGACTCTATGAACTTCTGTTCCGAAGTAAGACCAAAGATGCCAAGCGTTTCAGAAAATGGGTAACAAACCAGGTCCTCCCACTTATACGGGTACGAGGTTATTACTCGACCAAGCGATTGGAAATCCCAAATTTTGTTATTCGATTTAATGACAACTATGACAGAATCGAAAAAGGGTATTTCTCAGTATTGACTGAACTTTTCATAAGACTTTACCATCGCTTTGAACGATTGGAATATCATATTCCAAACAAAGCACTTACTGAAAAGGGAATGCGTCCAGAAATTAGTGTAGGTATCCATTTTGATACTTATTTAGAGAAAAACTTTCCGAAGAGTAAAGAAGACTACAAACTATATTTTCACAGATTACCAAATGGCAAAGAAATACAGGTGAAACAATATCAAAATCATTTACTACCTGCGTTTATAAAGTTTTTAGACAATGTTTGGATTAAAAAAGTACGCACACACTTATTTCAAAGAAAGAGACCCCAAAGCATTGGGTTTTTTGCCAAAATTACGCACTTGATATAGTACTTAAAACACTAGCTAACCCAATTCCCAAGATTAAAAATAAAACGATGTATCTAAACTGCTCTTGGGAGATTTTATGTAATACCTGTTTCCCAATCCAAGTTCCTAAAATTCCGATAACGATTAGAATAGGAATAAGATACAACAGGTCCTTTCGCATATATCCGTTGTAGTAGTAAACAAGTGTTCTACTAAAATCCACGCCCAAATCTATAACCGCTGACGTGGCGATAAATTTGTCCTTATTCATTTTAAATGCTGAAAGGGTAATACCTCTAATAGCACCTCCTGTTCCCAAAATACCAGCACTTAATCCCGAAAGCGTACCGCCAATAATAGCGTTTTTTGCAGTTGCCTTGACAGCTAATTTTTTAAAAATCAGAAATACTGAACTTAAGACAATCAAGAAAATACCCAATAAATAGGTAAGGATTATCGGATCCAAATATTGACTTAAAAATCCACCAATTATCACGAAGATTACTGCAGGAATTCCTAATTGTATAATTACTTTTTTATCCAATCCTTTTCTAAAGAAAGCAATTTTTGTAATATTACTTGAAACGTGATATAAAGCTGTGATTCCCAAAACAGATTGAAAATCCAAAAAGAAATTAGCAATAGGAACAAAAAAAACCGAAGAACCAAAACCACCTACAGTTCCTAAAATTTCAGCAATAAGTGAAAGTACAATAAAAACAGGGAGGTAACGGGATAGCATATATTAGTTTATATATCCACAAAAATAGTTTTATGAAGAATGTGGCACTATGATATATATCACACTCCCAATTTGAAATCTTATGACCTACACTGCCCAAAGTAAGCGTTACAGGAATTTTTTAACGCTGGGCAAATATGTTTCCTCATTCGATAAGTTCCCTTAAAAATCCCTATTTACACACTTGAGCGTTTCTACTAATTACAGAAACCCTTCTTTGCTATGTTATGGTAGGTAGGCTTGGCCTCAGCTAGTGTCCACCTGAGTTATACTAAAGCCAGATGCGCTATTAAAATAAAAAAACCACAACATTTAAGTTATGGCTTTTGTTCTAGTAGCGGGAACTGGACTCGAACCAGTGACCTTCGGGTTATGAGCCCGACGAGCTACCTACTGCTCTATCCCGCGATGTATGCTCCAATTCTTCCTATTTGTGCCAGTTCATAATGCCAGCAGAATTATTGGACTGCAAAGATACAAAGGTTTTAGATTCCCACAAGTTTATTCTCCGTATATTTTAACAATAACTCACAAAAGTTTCAAGAAACAATTCCATATTGCTATTTTTAAATATGTCTAAAAAATTACGGAGTACAATTTTCATCTTTTTAGGGTTAGCACTTATGGTGCTTGGAATTCTTATCGCCAGCAATATTATTATCAAAAATAAAATTGCCAGATTTACCAAAGAACAACTTCCTAAAAACATTTCAGCAAAGTTTAAAGAGGTCTCCCTCCATTTACTTAACGGCACATTAACCTATAGTGATGTTTCAGTCCAACTTCTAAATAAATCCAACGACACTATACATACCTATCTTTCAGCAGAAAAAGTAATTATTGAAGACGTGAGTTATTGGGATTATTTAACTCAGCAAAAAATTCATATTGAAGACATAAAAATTAAATCACCTAGCATTCAATATTATAAAAATCTCCTTGTTACAGCCCAAGACTCAACAAAGCCAAAAGCATTTCTTAAACTTAACAAACCCCTATTAGTGGACGAACTTAGCATTGATGATGCTACGGTAATTTTCTACGATCAAAATAAAAACGACACCCTGCTGTATGTAAAAGATATTACAGTTGAAGTGGATAATATTTTAGTAAACAACACTACCTTAAACAAAAGATTACCCCTCACCTTCAGCAACTATGAAACCGAAGCGGATTCAATTTTTTTAAAAGTGAGTCCATTTGAAAATCTTACGGTTGGAGATTTAGTAGTAAAAAATGAAAAAGCTACTATTAAAAATATTCATCTAGCTACAAAATTTTCTAAAACAGAACATGCTAAAAAGATAGAAAAAGAACGAGATCATTTTAACGTTAACCTAGAAGAACTTGAAGTAAACAATATAAAATTTGGGTTTAATAGCCGAAAATTTTTCGCCAGAAGTAAACTTATTAAACTGAATAAAGTAGATGCCGTTATTTATCGGGATAAGTTAGTGGCAGATGATCCTACAATAAAACCATTGTACAGTAAAATGCTACGAGAGTTACCTATAGATTTAACTATAGATTCGGTTTTGGTAACAAACAGCACCATTACTTATCAAGAAAAAGTGAAACAAAACCAACCGCCAGGTAGTATTTATTTTACAAATTTTAATGCCAATATAAACAATGTTAGTAATACGTATGCGGAAGGAACCAATACAACCATTAAGGTAAATTCACAGTTTATGAAAACTGCCCCGCTCCATGTAAATTGGAGTTTCGATGTGAATAACTTGCAAGATAGCTTTACATTTAAAGCAGATTTAGGTGTATTGCCAGCAGATAAAATGAATTCCTTCACCAAACCAAATCTGTTGGTTGAACTAGAGGGGGAAACCGAAAAAACTTTTTTTTCAATTTATGGTAATAATTCCAGATCCACCATTGATATGCGTATAGATTATAAAAATTTCAAGGTGAATCTTCTTAAAAAGAATGGAAAACAAAAAAATAAGTTATTATCTGGAATCCTTAATATTTTTGTTAAAAAAGACAGTGGAGACAACCATAGTATTTATAGTGAAGGTAGCGCCACGGTAACACCAGATCGCACAAAATCGTTTTTTAATTATACATGGGTAAATATTTCGGCTGGCCTTAAAGATTGTTTGTTATAATATGCTAATGCTTAACAATCCAAGACACGGCATCCATTCTTTCATCTGTGTTATAACTCTGTATTTGAATAGGAAGAAATAAATTTTCAATAGCTGCACAGGCGTGAATCCATTTTCTATCTGTGACTAAAGCAATTTTACTGAAGTGTTCTTTATAAGCTACCTTAAAAAGTATTTCTTTAGTGATTGCTGGAATGGCAAAGTGTTCAACTCCATGATCTTCTAAGTAAAGATTTATTTTTCCGTAGCGTTCAATTTTAGCTGTTATTTCAGTAAAAAAACGATCGTAGCGTGCCGTATCAAACACACCGCCTTCAATAAAAACCCTACCGTATTATCGGAAAAACTAAAACCTGAATCCATTGACAGTTAATTGATTATTAAAGGTGCAAAAAATTACTGCCCTAAATTTTCAGCTGAAAAAGTTTCTAATTCACCCTCTTGAAAACGTACCGAAACTGTTATAGGGTTACAACACACCTCGCAATCTTCAACATAGGTCTGAGATACTGAAGGATCCAACAACATTGAAATTTCCTCCCAGCAATAAGGACATTGAAAGTGGTGCTCAAACATAGTTATGAGTTGTGGTTTGTAAACAGAATTGATTATCAAAAATCTATATTCAATAATTGACCTGTAAGTTGCAACAGCTCCAACTCTGCCAACTTGGCTTCGTATTTTGCTAAATTTTTATTGGTTTTTGCATTCAATAAATTTATCTGTGCTTGCCGAAGCTCTACTGAAGTAATCTGACCCAATTTATAACGCTCTTGAGAACGCTCGTAGTTGTTGGTTGCCGTCACAACATTTTGCTCTTGCAGTCGAAACACTTCCAACCTGTTTTGGTATGCATCATTCGAATTGGCAACATCTCTTTTCACTTCATTCTCCACTTGTTTAAGCACTAATTGTTGTGAGTCTTTTTGAATACGCAAATTTTTAACGGTAGTAATACCTCTACCACCATCAAACAAATCCCACGTTAAACTAAGCCCTGCTGCAAAACCAGTAGTTGTGCGAGAACTTGAAAAACTTGTCACTGGAAACTCACCTTTGTTCCACCCATAAGAGCCATTAAGGCCTATGGAAGGTAAAAAAACAGATTTACTGGCTTTGTAATTATAATCGGTTATCGTAATATTTTTTCTTGCCTGAAGCAAACGTACATTATTTGTATCCGATTTTTGAATAAATTGCTCTATTTGCAATTCGCCAATAAATGCTACGGTGGTATCTACTTCAAAATTTCGCTGAAGATCTGTATTTAAAACAACTGTTAAGTCCCGCTTGGTATTTCGTAAAAGTTGCTTAGCATTTAAAAGATTTATACTGTCTGTTACAATATCTACTTCGGCATTTAATACTTCCAGTTTATTTACTTGCCCATAGTCAAATGCATATCCGGCTCTTGTAAGTCTGGTTTTTGTATTTTCAAACGTTTGCTTTAATACTTCAATATTTTCAGTAATACGCGCTACTTCATAATATACCGAAAACAATTGTAAAATGGTTGTTTCAATGGTTTGTCTGGCTTGTAGTTCACCTAGATCGTAGTTTTCCTTCAGGCTTTTATAATTATACCAACGGCCTAATCCGTCAAACAGCGTATAATTTAAATTAAGAGATGCGTTGTATTGTGTAGTTTCCGCACCGTCTACAATATTCGTAGAGCCATCGTTAAACGTTACTTCTTGGTTTTCTAAGTTATAATTTCCTCCTGCGAGTCCCGTTAAAGATGGTAGAAAGCCGGAGTTTAAAATGCCTTTATTATTGTCTGCAATTTCAAGGTCGTTTTTGGCAATTTCTATACCGAAATTATTCTGCAGAGTTTCTTCTATCGCCTCTTGTTTTGTGAGCATTTCTTGAGCTGAAACACTTCCAAAACCAATAAGGCCTAATACTAAAAATTTAACTTTAAGCCGCATGTTCATTTTCTTCTTTTTGTTCTTTAATGGCGCGTTCCACATCTTCTTTGGCCACTTTATTTCCTGTATATAACCATTTTGCACCTGTTTTAGTACTATTGGTTACCGAAAGCAATAAAGGTAAAATAATGAGTGTGAGAAGTGTTGCAATTCCTATTCCGTAGGCTATAGAAATAGCCATGGGTTTTAAAAATTGCGCCTGTCTGCTTTTTTCCAAAAGTAGAGGGGCGATTCCCGCTATCGTAGTTAAAGAGGTAAGAAAAATAGCTCTAAATCTTGAGCGCCCAGCTTCGTATAAAGCTTCGTCAAATTTCATTCCCTCACGCAAATAGCTATTAAATCTACCAATGAGCACCAACCCATCGTTCACCATAATACCAATAAGAGCAATAATTCCTAACATAGAAAGTATGTTAATAGGGAAGTCGTGAATCCAGTGTCCCCAAGCCACAGCAATGAAACTAAAGGGAATCATAATCATTAATAAAAATGGCTGACTATAACTACGGAAGGTAAAGGCTATTACTACATAAATTAGAAAAAGGATAATGGGCACAGCAGTCCAGGCAGAATCTGTTAGTTTATTAGCTTCCCTATTTTGTCCTTCGTATTGGACTGAAACTGTAGGATATTTTGATAAAATATCGGGCATCACATTACTTTGAATATCCGCTAAAATTTCGGTAGGGCTTCCTTTGGGGTCTGCCATATCTGCGTTTACCTGAATTTCACGTAATCCGTTAAGGTGACTTATACTTTCATCACCACGCTTAATAGTATACGAGGCAATTTCACCAAAAGGAACACGTTTCCCACCTGGAGTAATAATTCGCATATCGTCCAGGTCATTTATAGATTCGCGGTTAATACGATCGTAACGCACCCAAACACGTATTTCATCCTGCCCTCTTTGAAATCTTTGTGCTTGTAACCCAAAAAATCCTGACCGAACCTGCGCCATTACATTTTGTAAGTTCAAGCCCAGTGCGTAGGCGGTTTCATTAAGTTCGATATTTATTTCCTTAATCCCTTCTGGATCGGTATCTGATACATCTGCCAGAAGTGAATTGTTTTTTAAAATTACTTTCAATTCCTCTTTTGCAGCTTTCAGTTCTTCTGTATTATTTCCTAATAAAGAGACTGAAATCGGGTTTCCTCCGAAATTACCTCCCGAACCAAAGGTAAGTCGCTCTACACCATACACTTGCCCAACTTCTTCCCGAATAGCATTCGTAATTTCAGGCGAACCAAAATCTCGTTTTTCACCCGGCAATAAATTTACCTTTAAAGATGCCTTATTGTTTCCAGGACCTACCCGTTTAATAATATTTTCTACTACCTGAATGTTACCAGTTTGCTTTTCAGTAAAACGTTCATTTACTTTCCAGGCAGCTGTTTCAACTGCAGTTATAATACTATCGGTAATTTTCGGGTTGGTACCCTCGGGCATTAATAAATCTATGCTCACACGGTCACTCGCAATACTTGGAAAAAAAGCTCCACGAATTACTCCACCCTGAAAAGAACCAACGGTTAAAATCATTAATCCCAACAAAATAGCAAATGTTATAAACCGGTTTTTAAGTGAGAATAGCAGCACAGGACTGTACAAATTATCACGCAAATAGCGCATAAACCGGTCGCCATATTCATTAATAATCCGTAATTTTTGAAAAACTTTGGCTAGGCCTTTTTTCTCGGTTTTTTGTTCTTCATTTTCTCGCATTAATGCTTTTGAATGAGCAATGTGTGCGGGCAAAATAATAAGAGCTTCTACTAGAGAAACTACAAGGGTTAAGATTACAATTACTGAAACTTCACTGAAAAAATCACCAATTCTTCCATCGAGAAAGAGAAAGGTGGAGAACGCCAAAACCGTGGTTAAAATAGCCGAAATAATGGGCGGAAGCACCTCCATAGTCCCATCTATAGCTGACTGTACAGGCGATTTCCCTTTTTCGTAATGCTGATAAATATTTTCTGAAATCACAATACCATCATCTACCAGAATACCTATAACAATGATCATCCCAAAAAGGGATAATACATTGATGGTTACATCAAATTGCGCTGCAAAAATAAACATCCCCAAAAAGGAAATTGGGAGTCCTAAAGCTACCCAAAACGCCAATCTTGTATTTAAAAAAAGTGATAAGAATAATAATACCAGTAGAATACCAACGGCTCCGTTTTCAAGAAGTAAATTGGTCCTGTCATTCAGTCGTATAGATGAATCACTTACCACGTCAATTTTTATACCTGTATATTTTTGGTTGAATTCGTCTACATATGCATTTACCTGCTCTGCGGTGGAAAGTAAATCCTCACTATTCGTGTTTGTTATTTCTACATTCACGGCAACATTCCCATTAAAATAAGATGCATTAGGAGTTTCAGAAAATCTATCTTTTACGGTGGCTACATCTTGTAGTCTTACTACTGTTCCATTAGGATTGGCACGTACTACAAGATTGTTCAATTCATTTCCGTAGTACGATCTGTTGTTAGCTCTAATTAAATAATCTTCGGCATCTGTCTTAATATTTCCGCCCGTGGTTAAAATATTTGCCTGCGATACTGCGGCAGCTACTTCAGTAAAACTTAAATTAAATGCCAGTAAATCGTCTTCTCGAACTGCAATTTCAATTTCCTCTTCAGGATATCCGGATATGGTAATTTGTGAAATTCCTTCCATGGCTCGCAAATCATTTTCAATTTGCCTACCTATTTGTTTTAAGGAACTTAATTCGATCTTGTCACCACTTATAGCAAAATCTATGGTCTGCCTAATTCGTTCCTGCTTCGCCACTACCAATGGTTCCATCCCTGTTGGGAAATTTGGAACACGATCTACCGCATTTTTTACTTCAGCGAGCATTACATCTATATCTTCGTCGCTTTCAATTTCAACAGTAATACTTCCTCCGCTTTCACGGGATGTAGAAGTAACGCGTTCTACACCTATCAATCCTTTTAAGTTATCTTCAATTTTAAGGACAATTCCCTCTCCAATTTCTTGGGGAGCGGCACCAGGGTAGGCAACACTTATACTAATAATTTCGGCTTCCTGTAGTGGAAAGAAAGAGGATTTTAATTGCAACATTCCAAACACCCCGAAAATTATAAAAGCAAGTAGCATCACGTTCACTGCTACTTCGTACTTAATAAAATAACTAATAACCTTTCTCATGTTATTCTATTGTTTCGGTTTGGGTGGTCTCTGGAGCACTGTCCTTGTTTATTTTTACTAACATACCTGCATAGGCCCCTGGGATAGATTTAGACAAAATGGTGGTACCGTCTGGTACACCTTGTACGACTACTTCTTTTGGTGAAAAATAAACAGGGTCTACTTTAATAATATCTAGAATACTATCTCTCACAATAAAAATTTCGGATTCGTCTACCAACAGTTTTCTTGAAATCTTAATCGAATTAGGTTGTTCACGAGCTTCCAATTGAGCCTCCAGATACATTCCTTCTTTTAGATCGTCACCTTTTACTTCTACAAAAACTTTTATGGTTTGAGTGTCGGGATCTATACGGCCATTTACACGACTTACCGTACCCGTGTAGGTTTTGGTACTCTGAGGAATAGAAAGCTCCACTTTTTCACCTAACTTTAATAAATCACTAAATGTTTTTCCGATGGCTAACTCCAGTTCAAATACTGAAGTGTTAATATATTCTCCTAATTTTTGTCCTTGTCTAATTAGTGTTCCTTTAGTGACCAAAGCTTCCGTTAAAACACCATTAAAAGGGGCATAGATAGCGTATTTACCTAATCGCTGCTCCAAGTTCTTAAGATTGTAATACGATGCATACACCCCACGACCTGTAACAAAATACTTCACATTATCTGAAGTAGTTTCAGGTAAGGCGGGTACCGATTTATCCACATCAAAATTATCTAAATATGCTTGCCATTTCGGGAATGCCTCTGGATAATCTAACCGAAGATCTGGCATTAATGAAGTTACCAAATTATAAAACTCGCTTTTAGATGCTTGCACCGAAGCGTAGTATTCTGCAGCATTAATACGTATAAGGGTTTGTCCTTTTCTATAGGGCTGCCCTACTTTAAAATCGCTGGCACTACCCTGAAAAACACCCTGCACCTCTGAGTACAACTCCAATCGTTCTTTAGCCTGTAAGGTACCGTTTGCAGGAATTACAATAGGGACAGTGCTATTGGTTACCGTCTCGGCAAATACCGTTTTTACAACCTTTTCAATTTTAGGTTTTGGCTTATTATTAGTATCAATAAGGTATTTTGATCCAAAAAAAGCTACGATGAGTATCGCAATTCCAAGACCATAAAGTAGAAGTTTTCGCATTGCCAGCAAGTGAGTTAATTCAAAACTCAAAAATACTGCGGTACATTACTATTGAAGTTAAAAGTATCTTAAAAGTTAAAATTTTTCTAACGCTTCTGTGGTAATTTCCCAATCCTCCATTAGGCTGTTTAGTTTGTCTTTTTTAGCCTGATACGTATCGAAGAAGTTTGGCTCTGCAATAGTTTCATCATAATTTACTTGTAGCTCCACATCAATTTCTTTGATGGCTCGCTCCAGCTTATTGATTTCAGATTCTATTTTGCTTAATTTGTTTTGAAGAGATTTCAGTTTTTTCTGGCCCTGGTAGCTTTGTTTTCCAGAAGAAGCGGTTGATTTTTCTTCGGAAATTACCTTTGTTTTCTTTTCGGCTTCGCGCAAATTCTCTAGATTCCGTTGCTCTAAGAAATAATCTATATCGCCAAGGTATTCCTTTAATTTATGATCTTTAAACTCGTACACTTTATTGGTTAGTCCTTGCAGAAAATCCCTATCGTGAGAAACCAAAATGAGTGTTCCCTGAAAATTTTGTAGTGCCTCTTTTAAAACATTTTTAGATTTTATATCCAAGTGGTTGGTAGGCTCATCCATTACCAGGACGTTAAAAGGCTGTAACAATAGTTTTGCCAGCGCCAAACGATTACGCTCTCCTCCAGATAGCACCCGGACATATTTATCTACTTCTTCACCCCTAAACAGAAAAGAACCCAAAATATCCCGAACGCGCGGTCTTGTTTTTTCATCGGCAGCATCGATCATGGTTTCCTCCACAGTTTTTGTACCGTCAAGATAATCGGCTTGATTTTGAGCAAAATACCCTATCTGCACATTGTGCCCAAGATTTATAGTTCCTTCATACGGAATATCGCCCACAATCATTTTTGCTAAGGTAGATTTTCCTTGTCCGTTTTGTCCAACAAAAGCGGTTTTCGAATCGCGTTCAATGAGCAAATCTACATTATTCAGTACTTTTTTATCGCCGTAGCTTTTTGAAACATTTTCGGCAGTAATCACTACTTTTCCTGGTGTTACTGAAATAGGAAACCGAAGGTTCATTACCGCATTATCATCTTCATCTACTTCAATCCTATCTATTTTATCCAGTTTTTTTATGAGCGATTGCGCCATGGTTGCTTTGCTGGCTTTGGCACGGAACTTTTCAATGAGTTTTTCGGTTTGCTCAATTTGTTTTTGCTGATTTTTCTGTGAAGCCAATTGCTGTTCGCGTAATTCTTTCCGAAGCACCAGGTATTTGGTGTACGGTTTTGGGTAATCGTATATTTTCCCGAGGGAAATTTCAATCGTTCGATTTGTTACATTATCGAGAAACATTTTATCGTGAGAAACCACCACTACAGCCCCCGCATAGCCTTTCAGGAAATCTTCCAGCCATAAAATAGATTCAATATCTAAGTGGTTGGTAGGCTCATCCAGCAGTAAAATATCATTGTTTTGAAGTAGTAGTTTTGCCAATTCAATACGCATACGCCAACCTCCAGAAAATGTTTCGGTTACTTTACCAAAATCTTCCCGCTGAAAACCTAAACCTTGTAAAATGCGCTCTGTCTCTCCTTGGTAATTATATCCACCATGGATTTCATATTGATGCTGCACCTCGTTTAAATCGATCATTAACTGGTTGTAACTTTCGCTCTCGTAATCGGTTCTGGTGGCTAACTGGATGTTTATTTCTTCAAGCTGTTTTTCGAGTTTTTTAATTTCGGTAAATGCCTCATAGGATTCTTCTAAAACAGTTCTTCCCTTGGTAAAGTCTATATCTTGCTTTAAAAACCCAATTGAAACTTCTTTATCCATCGCAATGGCTCCTTCGTCATATTCCTGTTCGCCAGAAATTATCTTAAGCAGCGTAGATTTTCCTGCTCCATTCTTTCCTACCAGACCTACACGGTTGCCTGGCGACAGCATAAATGTAATGCCTTCGAAAAGATATTCGCCTTGAAATGAAACCGATAGGTTATGAATATTAAGCATAAAATATATTGATGTGAGGTGATAAAAATTCGGTGCAAAGATGCTTATTTTTGTACAGCAAAAAAAGTGAAGGAGTAAAGAGTTTTTTTTCTAGTATTGTTTTCTTTCTGTTATCACTCTAACGCTAGAAGGGTAAAATAAGAGAAAATAATAGAATAAAGTATATTCAACGTATACAGTCAACACTAAATCAACAAAATAATCATGGGATTAAAAGGAAGTAAAATCTACAGTATTTTCACAGGAACTTGTCCCGTTTGTCATACTGGAAATATGTATAAAACAGCTAACGCCTATAATTTTTCAGAAACATTAGAAATGCATGAAAACTGCCCCCACTGTACTACTAAATTTAAAATTGAACCTTCTTTTTTCTATGGGGCAATGTATGTTAGTTACGCTGTGGGTGTCGCTGTTGCTGTTGCAGCTTTTATTATTGCGTATTTCTTTCTTGGATTAGGCAGGTTATATACTTTTTTTGTGATTACGGGTACTTTGGTGGTATTACTACCCCTAATTTTGAGAGTGTCTCGGAATATCTGGATCAATATGTTTTTTAAGTTTGATGAAGAGAGAGTATAGATAGCTCGAAGAAGGCACGGCTGAGAGATCACTGTCCTTGCTCCTTACTCAAATGGAATCGTGTGTGATTTCTCCTATCGTTGAAATGATAATACCGTCATCTCGGAAAAACACGACTAAGCGATCGTACCTCTTATTTCACAACCGGACGGAGTTTGATGTGTGATTTCTCCTGCCGTCGAAATGACTATAAAAATCTTTTAAGATTTACTTCTGCGGGTAGCGTATTTGAACCCTCGATATATTGAAAAAGCCACTCGCTTAACAAAGGAGCCATAGACAACCCTCTGGTTCCTAGACCAGCTAAAAAATATAAATTAGGGTGTTCTGAAAAACTACCCAACAACGGTTTTCTGTCTTTTACTGTAGGACGAATTCCTGAAACCTGATCTACAACTTGAAAATCGCAAGAAATCATTTTATTGAGTTTCGCTAGTATTTCTTCTTTTGCCCGTGCTGTGGTGTTTTCTGAATAATCCTCACGACTATAGGTTGCCCCAACTTTGTAGAGGTCATTTCCTAATGGAATAATCATCATGGGTCCTTTTAAAACTTCTGCCACCTGAAGCTTTGGGGCTTTAAAGATTACATACTCTCCTTTATTGCCTACAAAATTTTCAATGTTATGCAGTGTTTTCGGAATTTTAAAAAACAGATTTAAACGCACTGTAGCACCTTGAGCGAACACAACCTGGTTGGCCACATAATTTCTATACTTAACAGAAGTTTCGGAAACCTGCAAGAGGGTATCATCGAAAGTTTCGGATTGCAATATTTCTTTTTGCTGAAGATACTTTCGATACGTTTCTATAAGTTGGGCAGGTTTCAACAAGGCACCTCCTTTTACGGTTCCCAATCCTAAAGGTGCTTTTATAAAGTCATTTTCATTTTTTTGGATTTCAGAAAAAAGAAATTTTGACATCTCAATTTTATCGCTGGCCACAACCCAATCGTTTTGTTCTTCAACACTGTTAAAAATTCGTTGAATGCGAATTGGGGTTATAATTGTCTCCTGTAATCTTTCATTAATAGTTTTATAAAATGGGATAGCTTTTTCAAAAAAGTGATGGGCATTCCAAGCCGCAGTAAAACGTTTTAGCACGGTTGGATTTAAAACTCCTCCCGAAGCTGTTGTAGCACCTTTTTTACCATCCTCTATCACAACAAAGGTTTTCCCGTGTTGTAGTAATGTTTCAGCAAAACAAAGGCCTGCAATTCCCAATCCTACGATAATGTAGTCTACTTGTTTCATTTAGGGTAAAATTAGGTTTAAAATTCAATATTTAGAAGGAACCCATGGAAATTGTCTTAGTCATTAATGAAACAAGAACCAGGAACGCTCGTGTCACTCATTGCAAAAATCAAGACTTATTTGAGTTATATTGCATATTAATTTAATTACATTTCGGCGTATTCTAAAATATTACGGAACCCTGTTGAATTTGAGCATTCTAAATATTAAATCTAAAATACCCGCCTCTTGTCTCAAAATAGTAAGTAAGAAATATAAAAAAAACCTCTCAACAATGAAGATGAGAGGTTTTTTTATATCACTTTACAACTATTAATAGTTCCAAAGGTCTATTTCCATATTTCTGATTTGATCTTTGATGCGCTCGGCTTCTAGTAATTGCATTAACGCATTATCATTAATATAATCACGTACACCACGGTCACCTTGTACATTGTCTTCTTTGTAGATCATTGCATTAAAACGTCTGGAATTCAACAAATGATCGTATGTTATAGGTTGTGATGTGTTTTTACGGTTAAAAGCTTTTGCTTGGTGCAATGCTTCTCTGGCTCCTGGGAACCACACCCAAAACAACTCAACTTTACTGTCCATATTCTCATCAGGGAATGCTTTAGAACGTGCTTCGTTTGCTACTGGGCAAAGACCCAACAAACGATACTTCAATTCGCCTTGACGCTTGTCTAAGTACCAGATACCTCTAATTCTCCATTCTTCAATATCTCCAGCATCTAAGTTAAACTTACGGATATACTGCTCGTCTACAATACCTTCAGCATTGTATTGCTCGATACCATAATCTGTAGTATCGGCATACATTAAAGAAGCACTTAAATCTCCTAAGGTTCGCTTTTCAGTAAAATAAGAATCGGCATACACGTCTTCAATATTTCCATTTTTAATGTTTTTTACCAAAACATCATACAAAGAACGTCTTTCACTACCAATGTTGTTTGTATCTATAGGATAGTAAAACGGAAAGTTCACACGCTCATCAAGGTCGATGATTTCCCAGGTGGTTTTAGACCACAGGATATCACGTTCGTCTGTATACCCATAAGGTAACGGCTCGTCATTATCATAAGCAATCTGCGCTTCTGTTTTCTTGCCTATATCATCCGGTGTTTTTGCGTTGAGTACGTTTAACTGAGCCGAAGCTGTAGTTGCACATAACAACAGACCAAAAACAGGTAAAACAACATTTTTAAAAGTCATAAATCAGTTTTTAATTCTAGTTTGTCAATTCGATAACTATAGGAGAAATCTTTTTCAACTTATACCCTGAGTTACCAGCAATTTTTGCATTAATATCAATAATCTGAACTACATCACCACGTTTTGCTCTACGTAAAGCTGCTTTGGCTCCGCTGTTCAATTTAGTTCCGCTTACTATAATAGTTGGTTGCCCGGATACTTTAAAGCTAAATCCAGTTACCTGGAGGTTTAAGTCAAAGTCGAAATCTTCTAATTTAGCACTTACACTTGAAATCTCTAACCCTTGACGTTGCATACGTACAGCTCCACCGTTTCCGGTTTCACCTCTAATAGCTCCTGTTGGACGTGGGATATCTTTAATACGGAACAATGAGTTTGTACTTATTTTTTGACCATCTGGCAAAGTACCACTGGCTGTAATAGTTACTTCTCTTCCTGTTCCTGGTGTCATATTATACTTACTTCCTGAAGCCTTAGAAAGACCAGCTCCTGAAGCAGAGACTTTACTATCTGGAATACCAGGAATAGAAATAGTCATTGGGTTTACAACACCACGATATACAACGTTCATTTTATCTGCTGCAATTACTGCAGAGTTTGGTTTAGAAATAGTAGCAAAACCTGTTTTTACAGGAACTTCAACCTTTTCTCCACCTTCACCGTACACTAGCATACCTTCAATCTTATGATCTCCAGGGCTACCAGCACCTACATTTAATACAACTCGCCCTCCTTGGACAGTATATTGATCTTCGGTTAACTCTCTACCATCTAAGGTAAGATTTACTTCTTGAGGTACTGTACTAGCATCTGTACGCCCTAACAAGATTGCTCCGTTAAACGTTTCACCAGAATAGTATGCAGATTTTTCTACATCCATAATAGTTGAATAGTTGCTGAAAGAAAGTGCAGCTGCCTGTTGTCCAGAAAGCATTTTTGAAAGCACTTCACTTTTTGCAGTTTTAACGTCTGCCTGTAATTGAGTAAGCTTTGTTAAAGACGCTATAAGCGGGAAACCTTCGTAATTATATTTTAACCATTCAATTTCTTTTCCATCTCTATTTGTTTCAGGCGATGTTGAAAAATTAGTCTCAATAGACTTTTTCAAATCTTCTACACCCGCTACTTTTTTAGCCACTGCTGTATCAGACAATATAGCCATCATATCAGTACGGTATTTGTTCATTTTATCAATAAACTCCTGTCCTTCTGCTTTATACTTATCGCCTGTAAAAAACAAGTTGTTAAAGTGATCTGGCTTATCCATTACCTCATAATCGGTAGGGTCTTCCAACTTCTCTATTGAAGAAGATTTAAGTGTCGTTATATAAGTATCTAACTCATTAGATACAGTTTCAATTTCTTGAGCTTTTGCATATACTGCAGCATATTGTGCAGGCTCATCTGAAGCTTTCGTATTTAGACCCTCCATAAAGGCTGCATTACGAGCTGTAGTTTCAGTGTTAGCTTTCTCAATTTTATTGTTCAACAAACCAAAAGCAGATAATACTTCTTTTGACATGTTAAGTGCTAGCATTGCGATGAAAACCAGGTACATTAGGTTAATCATCTTCTGTCTGGGGGATTGTCCTCCTGCCATATTTTTTCTTTTTAAAAGTTTATAATAGGTGAAAAAAACAATCTTAGTTTCTATTCATTGCAGTTAACATACCTCCGTATACACCGTTCAATGAAGAAAGGTTGGTCGCAAGGTGTTCCATCTGTGCTTTTAGTTGTTCTGCGTTTTCTGCAACTCTTTCGTTTGCTTCAGTTTGACGGCTAGTAGACTCAATTTGCACTTTATATAAGCTGTTTAATGAATCCATTTGTGCAGCAGCCAAGGCCATTTCTTCACTATATTTCTTAGTAGAACTCATAGCATCTGCCGTTGGAGCGATTCCTTTTGCAGCACCTTCGAAGTTACGAATGCTATTTCCTAAGCTAGCCATTAACTCACCGTCAATTTTAGCTTCTTTCAACATATTGTCTAGTTTCTGAGACAACATACCTTCAGCATCCTTAGGTGCTTCTTTTTTCTTCCCTGAAGACATTCCTCCAGCTAATTCTGGATATACTAAAGACCAGTCTAAATCATCGTCAACTGGTTCAAAAGCAGAAATTGCGAAAATAATAGCTTCAGTAATTAGACCAATAGCTAAAAGAATACCACCATTAAGTGGTCCTATTTCCCAGTGAAGGATTTTAAATAGTGCTCCAATAATAACAATAGAAGCTCCAAGCCCGTAGGCCATGTTAAATAATTTTTTAGATGATTTTGATGATGCCATAATACAATAGTTTTTAGTTAAGTTATTAAGTAAGTAAGTTTAGATTCAATATAAAAGAAAGGAAAACGCAAGAGCTTATCTTGCGTCTCCAAAGTTTTTGTTTACAGTAATATCTGTCCCCATGTAGTCTTGCACGGTACGGAAACCTATGTAACTTCTAGCAGAATCTGCATATTCGAAGTCACGGCTACTAACCTGTAAGAAGTAAGCAACGTCTTTCCATGATCCACCACGAACAACTTTACGCATATTGTCTGGATCATTTACACTTGGGTTCATAGTTGAAGTATATTCATAAGAAGCAGGCTCGTAACTAGAAGCTACCCACTCTGCTACATTTCCTGCCATATTGTACAGGTTATAGTCGTTAGGCTCATACGCGTCTGCCTCTACTGTATATAAAGCCTGATCTGCCGCATAGTCTCCACGTAATGGCTTAAAGTTTGCCATAAAACAACCACGGTCATTCTTTGCATAAGGACCACCCCAAGGGTAGGTCGCAGATTCCAGACCACCTCGCGCTGCATATTCCCACTCTGCTTCACCTGGAAGACGGAACGAATTTACATGCTGACGTTTTTTAGATTTTTGATACGAATTTTTATATAATGTTCTCCACGCACAAAATGCTTTTGCCTGCTTCCAACTCACACCTACTACAGGATAGTCTCCATACGCCGCATGCCAGAAATAATCATTATGCATTGGCTCATTATAAGAATAGTTGAAATCTCTAATCCAAACAGTTGTATCTGGATAGATCTTAACCTCCTCTTTTTTAATAAAGTCTTTTCTACGCTTTCCATCTGCACGGGCGGCTGCCTGAATATCCATGTAGGTATACTGAAACTTTAGCTTATCCACATCTATAGTACGTTGCCCATTATAGGCTTCTTCTGCAGGGATATACATGGTATCCATAACTTCTGAGTAGTACTCATCTGGATATTCTGCTGTGTCCCATAAAAGATCTACATCGCTGTTTATTTTTCTACCTGCATAGAAATCGTCACCCATACCATAGTAGTTATCGTACATGTATTGATCGTATGGTGTCATTTCTTCGTTTTCTTGATCTACGAATGCAAATTCACCAATACTACCATCACCAGGAGTTGCTCCCACCTCATCGGCAAGGATTGCTAACTTAAGACGCACTGTTGAGTCACGCACCCATTCTACAAATTGTCTGTACTCTGCGTTTGTAACTTCAGTTTCGTCCATGTAGAAAGATCGAACTGTTACCGTCTTTGTTGGAGCATCATTTACTGCAACAAAATCGTCGTCTGCTTTACCCATAATAAATGAGCCACCAGGAACTAATGTCATTCCATATGGCTTTTCCGGGTACCATTTTTTGCCTTTCGCACCAACTAGCTCTCCTCTGTCTCCAGAGTTACAACTAAACAAAAAGGCTACCACTGCACTTAATGCAAGAATCTTCTTCATAAGTAATTAGGTTAAATTCGTTTGATTTAAGGGCGTAAACCTATCTATAAAAATTAAGAAAAGCAACAATTTTCTTAAAAAACCCTTAAACCTTAATTTATTCGGTTTAATTTATACTTCGTTTTTTCGGCGAGCTTTCATCCACCGTTCAGGTATCTCCTGATTTGTTGCACCCACGTATTCACTGTAAGTGCAAGGTAATAACGTATGCTTTTTCAGTTTAGTATCTACTTCTGAAATAAATGGTATTTCTATCCACCATCTACCCGTTTTATGGCTCTTTTTAAAAACCAAAACCTCCTCATCAATTGGCACTTTATAGGTAGAATAGTACCGTTCGTCGGTAAAATCTTCGTCGGAAACTCTAAAATTAACACCTTCTACAAAATACCAAAAAACTTGTGCAATTAACATAGCACCGCTTTTTGCATCTTCGAAATCTTTGAGTTCATAAACCCCAAAGGAACTCACTTTATTGCTTATTCCCGCATATCTGGCTATAGCACAAATTTCTCTGCTATCGAAGCCATTTGGACTTGCACTATTTTTATAACTTAATTCTGCGCCTTTTATTGCCGTACTATCAATACTTACAATATCTGCATCACGTAAAATAGGCTCAACAACAGAGACATCTGCAGTGATTTCTCCCAAACGATATGCATCGAAATACAACTTATTCATAAGTTCTATTTCGCCAGGCGGATTAAAAAACGATTGGTATCCAACAACACTATAATTGAAAAGGTTGTATGGTTCATCTACAATAATCCTCCCAACATACGATTTATTTGAAATAGGTTTTTCGGCATCTCCCAAATCGAAATAGGCGTCTACATTCACCATATTTACCATCTTACCAAAATCGTCATAGCCTCTGTACTGGGCATATAATGCATCTTGACTTCCTCCTAACACTAATGGAATAATGTTTTTCTTGAGAAGTGCAACTACCACTGTTTTAAATGCAAAATAGGTGTCTTCTACAGTGGCACCCTTGTTTATATCCCCTAAATCGACAATTTTTTTATTCCAATTACCAGGATACAGCGAATAGAATGCTTTTCTAAAAGCATCGAAGGAAATTTCTTCTCCAATATAATCTACATCTTTGCGATTTTCTAAAACACCCAAAATAGCAAAACCCACCCCTTTTAAGTCGGGTAGGTCTCCGTTTTTACGGTGTGCTTTAATTTGTTTTCCTAAAGTACCATCTGGCAAAACTTCTCTATGCGCTAGTACTTTCTTTGAAACGGGGGAAAGAAATTCAATCATTTACTTTTTTGCTGAAGTTTTCTTTTTTGCTGTTGTTTTTTTCTTGGTCGCCTTTTTCTTTGTCGCTTTTTTCTTGGGCGCTTTTTTCTCGAATAATTCTTGGGCGTCTTCCAAAGTAATCTTATCTACCTTGGTTGTTTTTGGCAACTCAATTTTAGTTTTACCTTTAATTAAGTTGAAACGCCCCCAACGCGCTTTTTCTAATCGAATACCTTCATCCGGCCATTCGTTTATAAGTTTGTCTATTTCTTTTTGCTTCTTATCTTCAATTAGCTGAACAATATCTTCATCCGAAAGATTATCGAAATCGTATTTCTTGTTTACGTTAATAAACATATTATTCCACTTAATAAAGGGACCGAACCTACCTTTTCCTTTTTGAACCGGCAATTCTTCATATGTATAAATAGGTGCGTCTGCTTTTTTCTTCTCTTCAATCAATTCTTTCGCAAAAGCCATATCTACATCCAATGGGTCCATCCCTTTCGGCAAGGATATAAAGGTCTTTCCAAAACGCACGTAAGGACCATAACGACCATTGTTTACATCTACATCTTCTCCTTCATACACTCCCAAAGTTTTTGGAAGCTTAAAAAGGTCCATTACTTCTTCAAAAGTAACCATGTGTAATTGCTGGTCTGGACGTAGGCTGGCAAATTTCTTTTCCTCATCGTCTGGCGCGCCAATTTGTGCCATGGGACCGTATTTCCCTAAACGCACTAAAACAGGCCGTCCACTTTCAGGATCGTCCCCTAGAATACGTTCGCCGCTTTCACGTTCGGCATTTTCCTGCACGTCTTCCACGTGTGGATGAAATTTGGTATAGAAGTCCTTCATCATTTTTTTCCAGTCTTCTTTTCCTTCAGCGATGTCATCAAAATTTTCTTCTACTCTTGCTGTAAAATTAAATTCAAGGATATTTCCGAAGTGCTCTACCAAGAAATCATTCACAATCATCCCTATATCTGTAGGAACTAACTTTCCTTTATCACTACCTACAGTTTCGGTGAGCGTGTTATCTTTTAATGCATCCTTCTCCAAGGTAAGTTGCAAATACTTGCGTTCTACGCCTTCGATAGTACCTTTTTCAACATAATTACGATTAATAATTGTTGAAATTGTAGGCGCATACGTAGACGGACGTCCAATTCCTAATTCTTCCAATTGCTTTACCAAAGAGGCTTCTGTAAAACGGTAGGGTGCTCTTGTGAAGCGTTCGGTTGCTGAAATATAATTTCTATTCAACGCATCCCCCTTGGTTAGATTAGGCAACATTCCGTCTTGCTCTTCTTCTTCAAAATCGGTTCCTTCTAGATATACTTTTAAGAAACCATCAAATTTTATCATTTCTCCATTGGCAGTGAATTGTTCTTTTACATTTTGAGACCCCAACACATCAATCTTTACATTGGTACGCTCTAATTTTGCATCTGCCATTTGGCTTGCCAGGGTACGTTTCCAAATAAGGTCGTACAATCTAGCCTGGTCACGGTCGCCTTCGATACCGTGCTTACTCATATCGGTAGGACGGATAGCTTCGTGTGCTTCTTGCGCACCTTTCGATTTTCCTTTATAGTTACGCGGATTGCTATACTCTTCTCCGTAATAGCTTTCTATCTCTTTCTGGGCAGCATTTCTGGCATCATTACTTAAGTTCACACTGTCGGTTCTCATATAGGTAATGAGACCAGCTTCGTACAAACGTTGGGCAATAGTCATTGTTTTTCCTACTGTAAAATACAGTTTACGAGAAGCTTCTTGTTGTAATGTAGAAGTTGTAAATGGTGCAGCTGGCGATTTTTTTGCAGGCTTTTTAGTAAGGTCTGCAATTTTATAGTTGGCGCCTATATTTTTTTCCAGGAAGGCTCTTGCTTCGGCTTCTGTTTCAAAATTCTTCGGAAGTTTCGCTTTAAAAGAACTACCGTCTGCCGTGATAAATTCTGCATCAATACGGTACGACCCCACTGGAGTGAACGCTTCAATTTCACGCTCACGTTCTACAATTAATCGTACAGCAACGCTTTGCACACGACCTGCAGAAAGGCCTCCTTTTACTTTTCTCCAAAGCACTGGAGACAGCTCATACCCCACCAATCTATCTAAAACACGTCTGGCCTGCTGGGCGTTTACTAGATTGTAATCTATCTTTCTAGGGTTTTCTATCGCCTTTAAAATGGCTGTCTTGGTAATTTCGTGAAATACAATTCGTTTTGTACTATCGTCTTTAAGGTCTAATTCTTCGGCTAGGTGCCACGCAATAGCTTCTCCTTCTCGATCCTCATCACTTGCAAGCCAAACCATTTCGGCTTTTTTAGCAAGACCTTTCAACTCCTTTACCAAGCTTTTCTTATCTGGAGAGACAATGTATTTAGGTGTAAAATCTCCTTCTACATCTACCCCCAATTCTTTTGAAGGAAGGTCTGCAATATGTCCAAAACTAGAAGCTACCTTAAAATCTTTTCCGAGGAATTTTTCTATAGTTTTGGCTTTTGCCGGGGACTCCACAATCACTAAATTCTTTGCCATGTGTTCTCTTTTCTTAGTCATTCCCTTGAAGAAAGGAATTTATTTTTTGGACTACAAAAGTATGCGAATTTTTTTATTACGAAATTTTAACCGCAAAAATTAGGGTTCCGTTAACACTAAAATCATAATAATTAGCGAACTTTCATAGCCATCTTCTTTGTTACTGAAACTTTAAAAAAGTTATATTTTATGAAGCTCTTTTTTCCACCCGTACTTATTATTTTCATAGCCTCGCTATTATGTTTTTCTTGTAAACCCTTTCAGCATATTGAACAAATTCCTGCTTTTTCTTCCCCAACAACGGTACATTGCATTATTGAAATACCTGCAGGAACTAATAAGAAAATTGAATTTAACAAAACCACCAAGCGTTTCGAAATAGATAAAATTGAAGGTGTAGAACGTGTAAAAAAATATTTGCCATATCCAGCTAATTATGGTTTTATTCCTTCCGCTTTTTCAGACAAAACAAAAGGTGGCGACGGCGACCCAATAGATATCCTGCTGTTGTGCGAAAGCGTTCCCACTGGCTCCGTGATCGAAGCATATCCTATTGCAATGCTTCGGTTGCTGGATGAGGGTGAAATGGACGACAAAGTACTATGCATCCCAAAAGACCCAAAATTACAGGTTATAAAAGCCAATGATATTTCAGATTTTAAAGAAAAATACCCGAAAGCATTGGAAATCATTCAGCTTTGGCTTCGGTATAACGACACTTCTGAACTCATTACAACGAATGGCTGGGTAGGAAAACAAGAAGCAATGGCCGAAATAAAAAAACTCTCAGGATTTTATCAAGAAGCTAACCCGCCGAAATAAGCGGATTTTCTTCAGCAGGAAAACCTACCGTGCTTTTATAAATATTATATATAGGTATGTGTACAAAAAGTTGTGTGACAAAAACACCTACAAAGCAAAATACAATTCCCAACTGCGCAACCATATTGCTAATGAGAATAATCCCAAAAATAATAAGCCAAAACTTATGCCCCAGCTTAAAAGCAGCTTTCATAATCTGAGAAACTGAAAGATCTTGATTAAATGTAAAAATCACCGCAAACAATTGTAAAGGTACCATGACATAAAAAATAGGCAGATAACACAACAAAGCGGCAGCTATTGCAATGCCCATCGCCGCAAGATTAAGGCCTAAGATTTTTCCAACATTTCCTTTTAAATAGATAAAATATCCTCCTGGATGCTCTGTAGCCCCTTGGTCTTTTAGCCGAATCACTTTATAAAAATGTGCCACTAATGAAAAACTAAATAATTGAACGATGAGCGCAATCACAAAAACTCCCACTATATACCCTATCCAGAAAGAAAGTGGATAATTTAAATCTGGTTGGTAATACGGATCACCTAAATTTTCAAACAACCCCACATACATTGGAGCCAGCGGAGCGTAGACTAAAATTAACAAAGGAATTACAAACACCATACTAATGAGGCCGTGATACAGCGCAGGTTGCCAAAGTGCCTTAACCGAGTCGAATGTTTTGGTCAACACGTCTCCAAAATCTGGTTTTTGAGCATTTTCAATTCGATCAAAAATTGGATGTTCCATGAATTATGTTTTGTTGGTTTGAACGCTAAAGATAGAAAAAAGAAATCTGCCATTTTGACACAAACGCAGAATTATCCATATCTTTGTACGGTGCTTGCAAGAGCACTATTTAGATTTCATAAAAGTATATGCAAGACAAAACCATAGACGAAACCAGGCAAGGAGATGCTCTTGTTTTAGAAAATAAAAAAGAGAATACCAAAAAACTCTTTATTGAAAGCTACGGCTGTGCTATGAATTTCAGCGATAGTGAAATTGTAGCGTCTATCCTTAACGAACAAGGTTTTAATACCACTCAAAAACTGGAAGAGGCGGATCTTGTTTTAGTAAATACCTGCTCTATTAGAGATAAAGCAGAGCAAACCGTTCGAAAACGTCTTGAAAAATACAACGCCGTAAAACGCGACCATAACCCAAAAATGAAAGTGGGAGTATTGGGCTGTATGGCAGAGCGTTTAAAAGAAAAGTTTCTGGACGAAGAAAAAATTGTAGACATGGTTGTAGGCCCAGACGCCTACAAAGACCTCCCCAACCTCCTTGCCAAAGTAGAAGCAGGAAACGACGCCGTAAACGTAATTCTTTCTAAAGAAGAAACTTATGGAGATATTGCTCCTGTTCGCTTAAATACTAACGGTGTTAATGCTCTGGTAAGTATTACCCGAGGCTGCGACAATATGTGTACATTTTGCGTAGTTCCTTTTACTCGTGGGCGTGAGCGTAGTCGAGATCCGCAGAGTATTCTGGAAGAAATAAACGATTTGGCCCAAAAAGGATACAAGGAAATTACGTTGCTAGGACAAAATGTAGATAGTTACGTATGGTATGGTGGCGGACTTAAAAAAGATTTTAAAAATGCTTCGGAAATGGAGAAAGCTACTGCGATATCCTTTTCACAATTACTCGCTATGGTTGCTCAAGCACAGCCTGGGATGCGCATTCGGTTCTCAACGAGCAATCCGCAGGATATGACCGAAGATGTCTTTCACGTTATGGCGAAGTATAAAAATATTTGCAAGCACGTGCATTTGCCCTTTCAGAGTGGGAGTGACAATATGCTAAAAGAAATGAACCGCCAACACACGGCCGACGAATATCGCGCGCTTGTAAAAAGAATGTGGGAAATTTTACCTAATTGCAGTATTTCACAAGATATTATTGTTGGTTTTCCTGGTGAAACGGAACAAGACCATCAGGATACCTTGCGACTTATGGAAGATATAAAATTTGCTTTCGGCTATATGTATAAGTACTCTGAAAGACCTGGCACCATGGCCGCAAGAAAGTTTGAAGACGATATCCCCGAAGCCACTAAAAAGAGAAGACTTACCGAAATTGTAGACGCACAAAGAGCGCACGCCGCTTTTAGAACACAGCAATTTGTAGGTAAAACAACCGAAGTACTTATAGAAAAAGAATCAAAAAAAGATCCAAATCAGTGGAGCGGGCGCAACGAACAAAGTATTGGCGTGGTATTTCCAAAAGGAAATCACAAACCAGGCGATTTTGTGAACGTAAAAATTCACGATTGTACCAGCGCTACGTTAATTGGAACATTAATTACGCATAGTGACAGCGCTAGTGAATAAATAAAAGAATATGGAAAGCGTACAAGCAACAAAACAACGGTTCGGGATTATTGGGAATGACCCAAAGCTGAATCGTGCCGTAGAAAAAGCCATTCAGGTTGCTCCTACCGATATTTCGGTATTGGTAACTGGTGAGAGTGGTGTGGGAAAGGAAAGCATTCCTAAAATAATTCATTCACTGTCACACCGTAAACACGGAAAATATATCGCAGTAAACTGTGGCGCCATACCCGAAGGAACTATAGATAGTGAGCTTTTTGGACATGAAAAAGGTTCATTTACAGGAGCTACCGCCACCCGCAACGGTTATTTTGAAGTAGCCGATGGTGGCACCATTTTCCTAGATGAAGTTGGCGAACTTCCATTACCTACTCAAGTACGTTTGTTACGTGTATTAGAAAATGGCGAGTTTCTAAAAGTTGGATCGTCCAAGATTCAAAAAACAGATGTGCGTATTGTAGCGGCAACCAATGTAAAAATGGTAGAAGCTATTGAAAAAGGAAAATTTCGCGAAGACTTGTATTATCGGTTAAGCACTGTAGATATTAACCTTCCACCTTTGCGAGAACGCTCGGAGGATATTCATTTATTGTTTCGGAAATTTGCGGCAGATTTTGCACAAAAATATAAAATGCCAACCCTTAGACTGGATGATGGAGCCGTACAAATGTTGCTGAATTATCGCTGGAGCGGAAATATTAGACAATTGCGAAATGTTGCAGAACAGATTTCAGTATTAGAACAAGACCGAACTATTAGCCGAGAGAAATTACGACAGTACCTTCCAGATATGGGTAATAATTTACCAGCCGTTATTAATCCGAAGAAAAACGAAAGCGATTTTAGTAACGAACGTGATATCTTGTACAAAGTATTGTTCGATATGCAACGCGATGTAAACGATTTAAAAAAGTTAACTTTAGAATTAATGAATTCTGGTTCCGGTAATGCTTCAAAAGTTAAAGAAGAAAACAGTGGACTTATTAATAAAATATACTCTAAAGATCACAATCACCAAGAAGAGTTAGCAGCTATTGTGGAAGAAGAATATGAGGAACCAACAAGTGTTGAAGTATTAAATATTGCTGAAAAATCTACAGAAACAAGAGAAGATAAGTACGATTTTGCTGAAGAAATTCAGGAAGAAGAAAGCCTGTCTTTACAAGATAAAGAGCTGGAGCTCATCAAAAAATCTTTAGAGAAATACAACGGAAAACGAAAAGACGCAGCAGACGAACTAGGCATTAGTGAACGCACGCTATACCGAAAGATAAAACAATACGATCTCTAGTTATAAAATTGTATTTTTGATGAAAGTAGCACGTTGCTATTTTTCATGTAGTCTACCCTCTATTCATAAAGCAGAAAAGACACCCCTACAATGACCCAAATTTTTAAAAAAATAATGCTGCTACTACTCCTCTGTGTCTTTTTCCAGGGCTGTAGTATTTACTCTTTTACTGGGGCAGATATAGATTATAGTACGACAAAAACATTTCAGGTAAACTTTTTTAAGAACAATGCTCCTATTGTAGAGCCTGGAATTGCTCGTGACTTTACGTTGGAGCTACAAGACATTCTAATAAACCAAACAAGCCTGGATTTGGTAAACAATAACGGCGACTTGGTTTACGAAGGGGAAATTACGGAGTATTATATCGCTCCAATCACAGCGCAAGCCAACAGTACTGCTGCTCAAAACAGACTGACCATTAGTATAAACATTCGGTTTTTTAACACCAAAAAAGAAGAAAAAGATTTTGAACAACGGTTCTCTTTTTACTTTGACTATTCGGGACAAAGCCAACTTACAGGGGCAGCCTTGGACGATGCTATTAACGTAATTTTTGAACGTATTACACAAGATGTTTTTAACAAATCACTCGCTAACTGGTAATTGTGAACACAGAAACTTTTACATATCTATTGGCAAATCCGCAGCAGTTAACAGACCAACAGCTAGCGGAAATTAATACGGTGGTTCAAAAATATCCATACTTTCAGAGTGCACGGGCGCTACAATTAAAAGGCCTTAAAAACAACGACAGTTTTTTATACAACGATACGTTAAAAATAACAGCAGCGCATACAGCAGATCGTGACATTCTGTTTCAGTATATCACTTCTAAGGAATTTGTACAGGATAAAATTTCAGAACTTATTTTACAACACGATGCCTCGGTAAATGACTTAGAGGTAGAATTGGAGGATGTTTCAGCACAAACGGCACTAGAATTAGACAAGCAAATGAAGGCCGAACTACAAAAAGCCGAAGCCATCTTAAACCCAAAGTTATTTGAGCGGAAAGTACAATCGGTTGTAGAAATTTCGGAAGAAAACGAAACTGAAGTTGAAACCGAAATCGAAGCTGCTAGTAAAGTTTCAGAAGAAAAAACTTTAAAAGTAGGCGCGCCAATTCCGTTTAAAAAAAATGACACCCATTCTTTTAGCGAATGGCTACAATTAACGCAAGCAAAACCCATTGAGCGAATAGAAAATATAGAAGAGGTTAGCAATGAGCCAACTGAGGACGAAGCAGCAACTTTGGTCGAAAAAAAGTACGAATTGATTGAAAAATTTATTCAGGAAAAGCCAAAATTGGAAGTTTCTATCTCTCAAACCAAACAACCCAACCTTGCAAAACCATACACCCAAACGCCTAATGCCTTGATGACAGAGACTTTAGCAAGGGTATACCTGCAACAAAAAAATTATACGAAGGCAATTAAAGCTTATGAAATATTAATTTTGAAAAATCCCGAAAAAAGTGGTTTCTTTGCAGACCAAATTCGGGCAATTAAAAAACTGAATACAAAAGAAGCACCATGAGCACGTTTACAATATTTTTAGTCTTGATTATTTTTATCGCCTTTTTATTGGTGGTAGTTATTATGGTTCAAAACCCAAAAGGTGGCGGATTATCATCTTCGTTTGGTGGCGGTGGTGGCGGTGGCCAAATGGGTGGTGTTAAAAAAACAACCGACTTTTTAGACAAGAGTACCTGGACCTTGGCAATAGTATTATTGGTACTTATCTTAGCCAGTAATATTCCAATTATGAATGGCACAGGAACCGATGCTACTTTTGATCAAGATGCCATTGACAATGTAGTGCCTGATTCTACAACAGACACCACTACCGATACTACTACAGACGGTGACGTAGACTAGTCTACTTCATACTTTATAAAACATATTTACAACCAGTCTTTTTTAAGGCTGGTTTTTTTGTATCTTGTTCTTAACTCCCTGAAAATCTTAAGAATTATGAAAAAGATATTGGTTTATTTCATTTTGAGTTTTGGGAGCTTTTTGTTTACAACTTGTGATACGAGTGATGAAAAGGAGGAACTGCCATATTATGAATTTAACGAACTAGATGAACAGTTAATTATTAATTTTAAATATCTCCCTGAACAAGTAATTGTTTATGAAAACCAATTTAACGAACAACTCCACTTTAAAGTTATTTCCAACAGAACCGAAGTAGAAGAAGCCAGAGTTATGGGCACCCTTTCTGGCGGAAGCCCTTCGATATTACATTATTTCGACATTAAAGTAATCAGGATTGTGATTATAGAAAATCCTATTAACGATGGTGCTTATGATAAAGAATATTCCTATGTACATTATGTTTTTTCTAAGGGCTATAATGAATTTAATAATAGTATAAATCTCCCCCTTTGGAATGTGGCTAAATTTGCATCCCTTGGCGGAAGTCAAAATGCAGTGAACATCTCTTTAACTGATTTTAATATTTCAGAAAAACTACAAATGAATATTAACGGCCACTTATTTAACCGAGTAATTGAAATTGATTCTGGAAGCGATGAGACAAACAATAACTCAGCATTTGGTCCTCTACCTCAAAATGTTAACAAGCTATTTTATGATTACGATTTCGGAATAGTTCAATTTAATGATGTTGACGGAAAAGAATGGAAAGTGATCTATCCTGAATAAATTATTTTTCTATAAAAAAATTTAAATGCCAGCCTATGACAAGCTGACATTTTTTGTTTACAACAGTTTCAATATGGCAGGAAACAGGCATTGGCATACTTTCTGCCTATTGAGAAACAGACAAATTAATTATTCGTTTAACAAAATTTCCGCTTTTGCGGAAACTATAAAACATAAAATTTAATATGGCATTAAAAATCCAACCCCTTTCAGACAGAGTCGTTGTGGAGCCCCAAGCGGCCGAAACTAAGACAGCATCTGGATTGTACATTCCAGATAGCGCAAAAGAAAAACCACAACAAGGTACAGTAGTTGCCGTAGGAAAAGGCAAAAAAGACTACGATATGACCGTAAAAGTAGGTGATACAGTACTCTACGGAAAATATTCTGGTAGCGAGCTAAAGCTTGAAGGTACCGATTACCTTATCATGCGAGAAGAAGATATACTTGCGATTGTTTAATCGCTATAGACACTAATACTTTTGTGAGATAGTAACCAAACAAGTAAATATCATTAAGCAAAAGCTCTATATTTTAAAACAAAAATTAAAATAACCCGCATAAAGCATAAAGCCTCGAGCTTACAGCTTTTTGCATAAGCAAAAAAATTATGGCAAAAGATATAAAATTTGATGTAGAAGCACGTGACGCGATTAAACGCGGTGTAGATGCTTTGGCAAACGCAGTAAAAGTAACATTAGGGCCAAAAGGTCGTAACGTAATTATTAGTAAAAGTTTTGGCGCACCGCAAGTAACTAAAGATGGTGTCTCGGTAGCTAAAGAAATTGAACTGGAAGACGCTCTTGAAAATATGGGCGCGCAAATGGTAAAAGAAGTAGCTTCCAAAACCAACGATTTAGCAGGAGACGGTACTACTACCGCAACTGTTTTAGCACAAGCTATCGTAAAAGAAGGTCTTAAAAATGTTGCCGCAGGTGCAAATCCAATGGATTTAAAACGCGGAATTGACAAGGCTGTAGAAGCGATTGTTAAGGATTTGGAGAAGCAAGCTACGAAAGTGGGTAATTCTTCAGATAAAATTGAACAAGTGGCTGCGATTTCAGCAAACAACGATGAAACTATCGGAAAGTTAATCGCTAAAGCGTTTGGTAAAGTAGGTAAAGAAGGTGTTATTACCGTTGAAGAAGCAAAAGGAACTGAAACATACGTAGACGTTGTAGAAGGAATGCAATTTGATCGCGGATATTTGTCACCATATTTTGTAACAGACAGCGAAAAAATGCAAACCGAATTGGAGAACCCAATGATCTTGTTATGCGACAAGAAAATTTCTTCAATGAAAGACTTAATGCCTGTTTTGGAACCTGTTGCGCAGCAAGGAAAATCACTTTTGATTATTGCTGAAGATTTAGATGGTGAAGCATTGGCTACGTTAGTAGTAAACAAATTAAGAGGTTCTCTTAAAATCGCTGCTGTAAAAGCACCTGGTTTTGGAGATAGAAGAAAGGCAATGTTAGAAGACATAGCTATCTTAACCGGAGGAACGGTAATTTCAGAAGAGAGAGGTTTTACACTAGAAAACGCAACGCTAGAAATGTTGGGTACTGCTGAAAACGTTACTATTGACAAAGACAATACTACCATTGTAAATGGTGCTGGCAAAAAGAATGATATTCAAGCACGTGTAGGACAAATAAAATCTCAAATTGAGACAACTACTAGCGACTACGATAAAGAAAAACTACAGGAGCGTTTGGCTAAGTTAGCTGGCGGTGTAGCAGTATTGTACGTGGGTGCAGCTAGTGAAGTAGAAATGAAAGAAAAGAAAGACCGTGTAGACGATGCGCTTCATGCAACGCGTGCAGCGGTTGAAGAAGGCATTGTAGCCGGTGGTGGTGTAGCTTTTGTACGTGCTCAAAAAGTGTTGACGAAGCTTACCACAGACACCATGGACGAAGCAACTGGAATCACAATTGTTTCTAAAGCAATTGAATCTCCACTACGCACTATTGTTGAAAACGCAGGTGGTGAAGGATCTGTTGTTGTAAATAAAGTACGAGAAGGTAAAAAGAATGAAGGCTTTGACGCTAAGACCGAAACATACGTAGATATGCTAAAAATGGGAATTATAGACCCTAAAAAAGTAACACGTATCGCATTGGAAAATGCAGCTTCTGTAGCCGGAATGATCCTAACTACCGAATGTGCTTTGGTCGATATTAAAGAAGATACGCCTCCAATGCCCCCAATGGGCGGTGGCGGAATGCCAGGAATGATGTAGTGGCGTGTCGCCACAGACAAAAATAGAGTTTAGTTTAAGCTGACTCGTAAAACCTCTGCTCTTTAGCGGAGGTTTTTGTTTTTAGGAATATGAGGAAATTATTTTTTCCCTTTAAGCAACCTAAATAGGGAAAGTGCCACTAAAGTAAGTACCAAAGGCCAAATAACATAAAGATCTACACGCAATACAGCTGCACCACCTTCAGGTTGTAGCGCCATCCATTGTTGCATATAATATTCCCAAACAATGGCGCCCACCAACACAGCAACGGTTAGGATATATAATAAAGTTACTGGTTTCAATTGCATGGTACTAAAATACAAAAACCGCCTTTGTAAAGGCGGTCTTCTTTTGGTTTTCTTTTTGTAAGCGTATACTCTTAGCATACATCTTTAAGAAGTTTTATTTCAAAACTTCTAGCTCAAATTACTTCTTTTTTGAAGCAGTCTGAGGAGCCTTTTTACCAGTTTTTGCTGGTTGCGCTTTTGTAGCTTGTGGCTTTGCTGACTTTTGTTGTTTCATAACGTAACGTATTAAAAAGTTACTGTATTAAGTTTTGCTGAAAGTTATATTCAGCATTACATTAATCATATTCTTAGGTTGCTAAGAACATCATAAATGTACAACCGAAAGTGACTCGTGATACTTTGTTGGCTATAATTTAACTAAAAAAAGCTCATCCCGTAAAGAATGAGCTTTTGATAATAAATAAATGGAAATTACTCGTTTCCGTGATCTTTTTGAACTTCCTCGTCTCGATACAAACAACAAGCGTGCACACTATTGTATGCCTCGTCTGTAGCTTTAATTTCTTTGGTATCGTGCCCTACATCTGCAATACTTTGGCTAATAGTGGCTAGGTTTGTTTTACGTTCGTCGAAAATGAGTTTACATTCTTTGGTTTCAACATTCCAGACGGCACTTTTTACACCTTTGGTTTTTATTGCCGCAGTTTCAATGCGCTGCTTGCACATACCACAAATACCGTCTACCTCTATCGTAGCTTTAGCATTTTTATCTTGCGCTGTGGCTGTTACTCCTACAACTGCTATTAGTAAAATTAATATGTATTTTTTCATTATTATAGTTTTTAAAGTTTCTTCGGAAGAAGATAGTTAATATTATTTTAAAGATTGAATAGTTCTCGATACGTTTCAGTTATAGTGCTGAAATGTAAATCACTCAAACCAATGTTATTTTATAGTCTATACCTAAGCCCAAGATAATAATTACTACCAAATATAGGACCGTACACAAATGTAGTATCAAAATTTGAACCAAATGGATTTTGAGGATCTATAATTGGGTTTTCCTGGGTTTCATCAGTAAAATTTTCGGCCCCAGCATACACCTCAAAACTTGGGGTGAACACTTTGGTTATCTGCGCATTCAATGTTCCTAGAGAAGGAGAATATTCACTTCTTCTAAAATCTACAGGATTGGAAAGCGTAGATGCATAGCGCTGTTTTCCTAACCAATTGTATGTGCCATCAAATTTCCAGTGTCCGCCAGTCTTCTCGTTTACATGCGTTTCGTACGCAATATTTGCAAAAATCCTGTGACTTGGTGTCAGGGGTTTCTCCAAAGTTCCCTTTAAATAATCTGTTTTTACTTCATAAAATTTATAGGCAGCACGAATGTCCAAATGTTGCGCCAAGTTATAATCTAATTCTATCTGGAAGCTATTCGCAAAACTTTCGCCTTGTAAATTGTAAAACCGAATTCGTTTCGAGTCTTCCCAATCTACAACCACTTGATTCTGAAAATCGGTTCTATAAAAGTCTAACGAAATATTGGCTCTCCTTGAAAAAAGGTCAAAACCTTGCAAGAAGGAAACTCCGTAGTTCCACGCAATTTCAGGATCTAGCCCATAAATTTCGCCCCCTGTATCCAAAATTGAAATGGTACGATTGGTAGAAAACAAGGACTGATTTTCAACAAAAATATTGGCGCTTCGTTTTCCTCGTCCTGCTGAAGCTCTAAATGTTGCTTTCTCCCAAGGGGTGTACCGTGCGTGAATTCTTGGCGTAATAAACGTACCTAACAAGTTATGTGTATCTACTCGCAATCCTGCAGTCATGGTGAAGTTTTCAAGATCGTCATAAGCATATTCAAAAAAAGCACCAACAGAATTTTCTGTTCTATCGTAGTTTATCCCTTCAACTGTTTCGTCATAATTTTCATAGGTGGTATTTAAACCTGTTTTAAATTTATGTCGAGAATCGCTTATAATTGAACTTATCAAAGCATTGGCATAAAAACTCTCATGTTTGATATCGTAGGATCGCAATCCAAAATAGCTTTTTTGGTCGTGGTTACTATAGGCTATTTGTAGTCCTAAACTTTGATATGGAATTTCAGGAAAAACATACCCTAATTTCCCTGTAAATCCATAATGTTGGGTATCTATCTCTCCGCCCCAAGCGTTGGTCGTACCTCGGTCTGTATTTGGATCGAAAGCTGTTTGACCAACTTGTTTATCGTCTTTCATATATCGCAAATTGATAAAACTTACAAAGCCTTTTTCAGCATCGGTATATTGCCAACGGTTCAATAGGTTTACTTGTTTAGCTAAAGGCGTATCCAGAAATCCGTCTTCGTTTCTATCGTTTTCTACACCACGATAATTTCCGTGTACATACAACCCTGTATCCCATTTTTCACTCACTTTTGTGTTTAGATGGGTATTAAGTTCGGTACGACCGTTAAGGGCCCCATAGGCATTTACAAATAAAGCATCATCGGTTTGTGGTTTTACAAATTCGGCATTTATTTGCCCTGCAATGCTTTCAAAGCCATTCACCACACTTCCAGCTCCTTTGGTAATTTGGATGCTTTCCACCCAGGTACCAGGAATAAAACTCAACCCGTGCGCTTGCCTAGCACCTCGTATGGTTGGGATATTTTCTACAGCAATTAAAGTATAGGGACTTGTTAATCCAAGCATTCGTATTTGACGAACTCCTGTAACGGCGTCGGCAAAGTTTACATCGATGGAAGGATTGGTTTCAAAACTTTCAGATAAATTACAGCATGCGGCTTTCAGCAATTCTGCACTACTTACGTTTATAGTGTTTTGAGCACTTAAAAACGACCGAGAGGTTGCTTTCTTTCTAGACGTAACGGTAATCTCGTCTAAGGCCCCTTTGGAACTTAAATGGTGTCTAATTTTTCTAGGTGCAGAGACGGTTAGCGTATCCGATTTGTACCCTACGTAGCTTATGACCAACTGTGTGCGGCCTTCCTCGAAAGGCACCTCGAACAGACCGTCAAAGTCTGTTACATCGCCCACTTTAGAGCCAAGCCAAAAAACATTGGCACCGCCTAGTGGGACTTCTTTATTGTTTATGGTTTCTAATATTATTCCTTCAACTTTATCCTGCGAAATTGCCAAGGTTGGAACTAATATTAAAAGGTATATAAGTTTCCTCATTACTTGAATCTTTTAAAAGATGAATTAAAATTTTTGATTTGTTGCACAATACAACAAGTACTCCCGGAAGTAGTGTTGGGAGAGTTTAGTATAGTTTGTTTTCACGAACAATTACATCAAAAATCAAATAAGGAAGGTTTCATAAAGCACGGGAACGTCCTTTATGATGGGAGGAGGATTGTATTCTGAAAACACTACCGTTTTACTTGTTGTAGTGGTTTCAATTTGCAACACAAATACCGCAACAAAGGCTGCTACAAAGCTGGCAGGTAGTTGAAAGGTATCTTGTGATGCGTTAAAGTTATCGTCTGTAGTTATTTTAGTGTATTGGTTGTCACAACAGGTATGTCCTTCGGCTTCATCATCACAATTGTCATCGTGAGCTTCTGCCATACCGCAGGAAAGTTTTTCTTCACCCAGAGTAACAGTGGCCATCATTTCAAAATCTCCACAAAAGTGTTGAGCATAGGCAACGCCACTGGTGCTCCCTAAGAGCAACAAACACATGAGTATGGAAATTATTTTTTTCACTGATGCAAAAATACAAAAAGCCTCCTAAAATTAGAAGGCTTATTAAAGTTTATATAGTACTTAGTTAAAACGCATACTGAATACCAGTAGTAAAAACCTCATTTGTTTTAAGCTGAACACCGTTTAAATCCTGATATAAAGGGTGTGATAATTCTGCCCCAATTCTCAAGTTTTTAAGTGTGCCTCCCGGAATATAAAAATTAATTCCTACTCCGCCATCTACAATAGTCCCTCCAGAATTTGCAGTATCTGCAGTAATAACCATCATAGGGTTTAACGCTGGATTTACACCTTCAATTTCACCAATACGTTCTCCTTTAAACCTAAGGGAAAAGCTAAAAACATCACTCGCTTTTATAGCAAACCAGTTGTTTAAGCTATATCGATTCCCTAACGTATATTCATTATCATTTTCGCCCGTTCTATACACAGCCGTTAATTGATTTCCGCCAGAGAAGTTTCCTATTTGCCATAAAAAAGTTGCAGCACCTTCTACGTCAAAAGTCCCGCTACCTATTTGCATAGGATAAGGCAAAAGTACATTATTCCCCATAGAAGCAGGGATTACATCCATTTCTTCTATACCTCCCGTTGGTAGAGAAACTCCCAAGCGCGCATGCAATAATGTATGCTTTTTATTAAAAATTTTATACAAAGCCGAAACTTTAGTATCTCCAATACCACCAGATTTCGTCGTAAAAACACCTCCCATCCTAGTAACATGATCCATCTCGTTCTCAAGATAATTTCCCATTACTGATAACGTTAAATTATTGGTTGGAGCATACATTACTCCAACCATATGCATTTTCATAGGCATACGTGTTGGAGTTACCATATAATCTACTAACGCATTAGAAAAAAGTACATCCTCGTCTCCTCTTCTAACATCACTCATGTTCATATACATATAACGGTAGGATAGCATAAGCCCCCCTTTATTATGTAAGTGATCTCCCATAACACTTATAGGTGCATGCCCATCTGGTCGGTCTCCAGTCCATAAATTTGTTTGTGTGGTTTCAGTTTTTATTTCTTGAGTGTACCCCACTAAGGTACTTAGCGCAGTTAGCACTATAATTAGTTTCTTCATTTTTTATTGATTTATTATTTTAAAATAGTATGTACAGCGATATATACCCAATCAGTTTTTTTGTGGGTAATCTGTTAATTCTCAGAATAAATCAAGATAATTTTGGGGGTGGTGAAGGAACTCTATTAATAAATGCTTCTTTAAAAAAGCTAGGTGACCAATTATTTTTTTGTAGTAGCTCAAAATTATCTGAAGGAATATCTATACTAGTTTCAATAAAATAAAGTGGGAAAAAGGCTTCTGTAAGCTGTATCGTTAATGCATTATCACCTTTTTTAGAGGTTTGTTGCAACTGTAATTGTTTGGAAAGGTGACATTTACCGTTACATTGAAGCACAGGTTTATCTTTATTTACGCAATATTTTTCGACAATATAATCTATGTTTAACCCAAAGTAAAGCATATAACCAACGTTATAACTTGGACGTAGGGCAAAAAATACGAATAGACTTATTGCTAAAAAATATTTCAAAAACTACTCAATTTTACCATCTATGCGACCGCAACGTAACATTTTGTCTCCAAAATACGGATTCATAATATCGCTACTGGCGCTTAACCAAGACGCTCCCGTATTATCAAATGCCATGGGGCAGTATTGCTTGTATATAGTACCCGATGCAATTTCATCTTCCAGTAAAGCTTCAACTGCTGCCGTTACTTCAACAAGAGCTGTTCGCTGTTCAGATATATGGGAAGCTTCTATTACGCTTGTAACAGCTGTTAATGCTTCTACTCCAGCATTAACACTTATAAAGGCATCCCTTAACCTTACTGCAGAGGCCCCTGCTTCTGCAGCATTGGAGCTTACCAACGCGTTTTTTAAACCCAAATACTCACGGAAAATCACCGCCATGTTAGGATCATTAAATGCTACATCCCCAATGGTTGGTTTTTTACTATTAGATTGTGTTACATCGTTGCCAGAAGTAACTTCTACAGTTTCAGGAGATTCATTTTTTACATCATTTTTACAAGAAGAAAATGCAAGTAACACTAGGAGTGCAGGTATAAAATAGTTCAGTTTCATCATATTTATTTTGAAAAACAAAGTTACAAATTTTCAAGCACCAATGCTACAAACTACGGTTAATGCGTTGTAAATAAAATGCCGGAACCAGCAAGAATAAAAATAAGGGTTGAATTAGAAACCGTCTCACATAAAACAATGCTACATGTTGTCCAGCTTCGGAAGTGTTAAGTAAGATTACATATATTATAGTTAATATTAAAAATAGTGTAGCGTAGAGTATTATTGAAAATTTTAAGATTCCTTTCTGCTGAAATACCACCCAAATAATCCACATAGAAACAGCACTATTCAACATAAAACGAAAGCTTGTATTTAAAACGAGTTTTCCAAATTCAAAATCGGGTAATGGTTGTGTAGTATGGTCTGTTTTAAAAAATTTCAGCAAAGGATCGTAGAATAAACTTTCTTCATAAAACCGAATTAGCACCAGTAATGCAAGCCCTACAAAAATTAAAACTATTTTTAAACCCTTGTTCATTCTTTCCCAGATTTAGGGGTTACCAATCGAACCCAAATAAGCCATAGCAAAAAAACCATACCGTAGATAATTCCTGGAAAAACCACTCCATGGAGCAAATGTTGGTGCTCCGGATAGGTATACAAGGCAATAGCAAGAATAGCAATACGAAGTATATTAATCGCATAAATTAATACAATACCAGCAAAAATATACAGTACGGTTTTTTTAAAGCTCTGTGCAAAAGCAATGATAAAGGATACAAATAAAATAATAATGCTAAGTGCATTACACCCCTCCACAATTCTGGCAAGAAACCTTCCTTCTACGAACAACTTCATGGAAGGTTGATGGGGGTGCGGCACTACTTGAGCCGAATATCCAAAGCTTTCAATCACCGCACTACTTTGTTTTGCCACAAGATTCGTGATAAAATCTGAAGCCAAACCTCCATCTTTTGAAAATTTAAGGTACAACCCATACAGCAAACTAAGCACCAAATAACTCCCTAAAAAGAGGAGCAAAAAGAGGACGACAGATTTGTATTTACTAAAAAGTTGTTTCATTCGGTTTTAACAAAAATACAGCATTTAGATTTCCTAAAAATGAAGGTTTTAAAATACATTTGTTCAAAATATAGACATTATGCCTTTTAAAAACTTACAACCCCGTGTTACAGCCATTTTACATAATGAAGAAGAAACAGTAGATAACCGCCTCACTCAAGTTTGTGAAGTGTTACAAAACACTGTTGGTTATTACGACTGGGTTGGGTTCTACTTCGCTAATCATGAAGCACAAACACTACATCTAAAAGCATTTGCCGGTGAACCAACAGATCATACAGTAATTCCTTTTGGTAAAGGAATTTGCGGACAAGTAGCCGTAAGTAACGAAAATTTTGTGGTAGCCGATGTAAAAGCGCAAAATAACTACATCGCGTGCAGCATGTATGTAAAGGCCGAAATTGTTATCCCGTTATTTAAAGATGGTAAAAACATTGGGCAAATAGACATAGACTCTCATATTGCCGACCCTTTTTCTGAAGAAGATGAAAAGTTTTTGGAGTGGGTAAATGTGAAGGTAGCAGAAATTCTCTAAGGAGAATAAATTCAAAAAAAATCCCAAATTACAAAACCATTGTGTTATAATTTGGGATTTGTTCTTTTAAGATGTGCAATTTCGTTGCTTACATTCCTGTTCTAATAGCTTCTACAGGATCTAATTTTGAAGCAGAAATTGCAGGTAAAATTCCTGAAATTAATCCAATAGCTGCTGAAATAGCTGTACCAATAAACATATTCCAGGGCGATAACACAAACTCAAAATCGCCTGTAAATGAAGATGCAATTAAGGAAACAATAAACACTAAAAACAGCCCAATCAATCCACCAATTACAGCCAATATCACGGCTTCAAATAAAAATTGAAAAAGGATAAACCTGTTTTTAGCACCTAAAGATTTTTGAATTCCAATTAAATTGGTGCGTTCCTTCACACTCACAAACATAATATTAGCAATTCCAAAACCTCCAACGAGTAGTGAAAAACCGCTAATAATTAAGCCAATAATATTCATTTGGCCTGTGATGTTGTCTATAAGGTCTGTAAATCCTTTTAGTTGGTTTACAAAAAAGTTATTTATTTCGTCCGGTTTCATCCCGCGTGACATTCTAAGTTTTTGAGAGAGCATTGCAATAAACTCATCTGAATCGACATCTTTCTCCGGTTTCAATACTATAAACGGGAACAAGTTCCTATTACTATTTCCAAATATTTTTCGAACAGCATTCACCGGAATATAAGCCGCCGTATCTCGAGAACCTCCAAAAAGTGAGGAGCCCTCCTTTTTTAAAACCCCAATAATGGTAAACTTTCTACCGTAAAGTCTTGCTTGTTTTCCTATAGCTTGTGCTGCGGTTCCAAAAAGCACATTGGCTATTTCGTCCCCAATTACTGCTACATTTGTGCCGCTAGCGTTTTCTGTTTCATTAAAAAATCGTCCTTCGGCTATATCTAAGGCTTCAATGTCGTAATACTCATGCGTTACCGCTCCAATTTCTACATTACTTACCGCTGCATCTTCAAACTTCATAGAAGTCTGGGGAACATTTAATGTATACGATATTGCTCTTACATTAGGTACACTTCTCTTTAAGTACTGATATTCTTCATAGGTTACGTCCGGAAATTGTTCCGATTTCCACCGAGGTACATCGGAAGGGCCAAAAGAGAAACGCCCCACATACATAGTGCTATTATCTAAAGAACTTAAGCTACCGTCAATCTCCTTTTTTAAAGAGTCTACGGCTGCCAAAACAGCAATAATTGAAAAGATACCAATGGTCACACCCACCAGAGACAAGAACGTGCGCAACTTATTGTTTTTAAGCGCACTTACTGCAAAATTAAAGCTTTCTTTTAGTACTCGAAGGTAAATTAGCATGGTTGGCTGTTTAGCGTATCCTATTCTTTTGATAAAGTTATGAAAAGTAGGACGCTTTCTGTTAACATTCGTTACAAAAAACGATGCATAATATGTATTTTTGCACCTTAATTTCTGCAAAGCCAGAGGCCATAGCAGCTATAATTTTTAAAACTAGATTTCACTACCAAAGGTTATGAGCGATATCAAAAAGATTTCTTCAGCATTAATTTCAGTATTTCATAAGGATGGATTAGGTCCCATTGTTAAAAAATTAGACGAATTAGGCGTCATTATATACTCTACAGGAGGCACCCAAAAATTTATTAACGATATGGGAATAAATGTGATTCCGGTGGAAGATGTTACAGACTACCCTTCTATACTTGGCGGACGTGTAAAAACGTTGCATCCTAAAGTTTTTGGAGGTATTTTAAACCGTCAGGACAATGAAAGCGATGTACGGGAAATGGGGCAATACAATATTCCGCAGTTAGACGTTGTAATTGTCGATTTGTATCCGTTCGAAAAAACAGTTGCTTCCGGGGCCGCCGAACAAGATATTATTGAAAAAATTGACATAGGGGGGATTTCTTTAATTCGTGCAGCTGCTAAGAATTTTAAAGATACTATTTGTGTTTCCTCGATGGAAGATTACGAAGATTTCCTGCATGTAATTTCTTCAACCAATGGCGAAATTTCTATGGCAGACAGAAAGCGATATGCAGCCAAAGCTTTCAACGTTTCTTCACATTATGACAGTGCTATTTTTAATTACTTTAACAGCGCTCATGAAATTCCATCATTGAAAATTAGCGAAACTAACGGAAAGGTGTTGCGGTACGGTGAAAACCCACATCAAAAAGGATTTTTCTTTGGCGACTTTGAAGCTATGTTCGACAAGTTGCACGGAAAAGAATTAAGTTACAACAACCTGCTTGATGTAGATGCAGCAGTAAATTTAATGAACGAATTTAAAGGGGAATCTCCCACATTCGCAATTCTAAAACACAACAACGCCTGCGGAATTGCACAACGCAACACTGTTTTAGAAGCGTATAACGATGCTTTGGCAGGTGATCCAGTTTCAGCATTTGGCGGCATTTTAATTAGTAATGCTGAAATAGACGCGCCTACGGCAGACGAAATTCACAAGTTGTTTTGTGAGGTCGTAATTGCACCTTCATTTTCTTCGGAAGCTGAAGAAATTTTAAAAGGAAAAAAGAATAGAATCTTATTAATTCAGAAAGATGCGAAACTTCCTGAAAGTACCGTAAGGACTTGCTTAAACGGAGTTTTAGTTCAGGATAAAGATTATAAAACCGATACTATTTCAGAATTAGCACACGCTACCAACAATAAACCCGATAGCAGAGAGTTAGAAGACTTGATGTTTGCTTCCAAAATTTGCAAACACACCAAGAGTAATACAATTGTGTTAGCAAAAAACAAGCAGTTGTGCGCAAGTGGAACAGGACAAACTAGCCGTGTAGATGCGCTACGTCAAGCAATTGAAAAGGCCAAAGGATTTAAATTCGACCTAGATGGAGCGGTAATGGCGAGCGATGCGTTTTTCCCATTTCCAGACTGTGTGGAGATTGCAGATAACGCAGGCATACATGCCGTAATACAGCCGGGAGGCTCCATAAAAGACCAGTTAAGCGTAGATTATTGTAATAACAACGAAATGTCCATGGTATTTACTGGAACCCGACACTTTAAACACTAATTTTGTTACATTTGTTAGTAATGCTCACATGAAAGATTAATTTTTTATACCGACCTAATTATTTATGGGATTTTTTGATTTTCTCACCGAAGAAATAGCCATTGACCTTGGTACCGCAAACACCCTCATTATTCACAACGACAAAGTGGTGGTAGATGCGCCGTCAATTGTAGCACGTGACCGTAGCACGGGAAAAATTATTGCCGTAGGGCGTGAAGCTGCTATGATGCAAGGGAAAACCCATGAAAACATAAAAACAATTAGGCCGCTTAAAGACGGAGTAATTGCAGATTTTGACGCAAGTGAAAAGATGATCAATATGTTCATCAAAGACATTCCTGCACTTAAAAAGAAATGGCTCACCCCTTCCCTACGTATGGTAATTTGTATCCCAAGTGGGATTACCGAGGTGGAAATGCGAGCTGTAAAAGAAAGTGCAGAACGAGTAAACGGTAAAGAAGTGTACTTAATTCACGAACCTATGGCTGCTGCTATTGGTATTGGCGTAGATATTATGCAACCTAAAGGAAATATGGTTGTAGATATTGGAGGTGGAACCACCGAAATTGCCGTAATCGCACTTGGCGGAATTGTTTGTGACAAGTCGGTTAAAATTGCGGGAGACGTTTTCACGAACGATATTGTGTATTATATGCGTACACAACACAATTTATATGTGGGTGAACGTACTGCTGAAAAAATAAAGATACAGATTGGTGCTGCGACCGAAGATCTAGAACTTCCGCCAGAAGAAATGAGTGTTCAAGGGCGTGATTTGCTTACTGGAAAACCAAAACAAGTACAAACCAGCTATCGTGAAATTGCCAAAGCGCTGGACAAATCTATCTTACGTATTGAAGATGCCGTGATGGAAACTTTATCACAAACACCTCCAGAATTGGCTGCAGATATTTACAACACAGGCATTTATCTTGCCGGTGGTGGATCTATGCTACGTGGTTTGGACAAACGTTTATCCCAAAAAACAGATTTGCCGGTTTATATTGCTGAAGATCCATTACGTGCCGTGGTACGTGGAACGGGTATTTGCCTTAAAAATCTGGCAAAGTACAAGAGCGTGCTCATTAAATAAACCCCTAGCAAGTGCAACAGATTATCTATTTCTTTATACGGAATAAAAACTTCCTGTTGTTCCTATTCTTGTTTGTTATCTCCTTAGGACTTACCATTAATAGTCACTCCTACCACAAAAACAAATATGTAACTTCTGCCAATTTTTTTAGTGGAACGATTTATAATTGGAAAAGTAACATAACCAATTATTTTAACCTAAGAGAACAGAATGATGCGTTGGCAGATGAAAATATGCGTTTACGATCCTTGCTTCGTAAAGCTCAAGATACTATACTGGTTCAAAAATTAGACAGCACAGTGTTACCTGCCCCCTATACGTATTATCCCGCCAAGGTGATAAATAATTCGTATGCTAAAACAAAAAATTACCTAACACTAAAAAAACGAGCTGGAGACGCTATTGAAACCGATATGGGTGTGATTTCCTCGAAAGGTGTTGTGGGAATTGTGAATAATGTATCCAAGAAGTATGCTTCGGTACAGTCTATTTTAAATACCAATAGTAAGATAAATGCCAAGTTAAAAAACTCATTTCATTTTGGATCTTTAGTGTGGGATCCTGAAACTAAAAATCCTAATGAGGCAAAATTAGTCGATATTCCCAGACAAGCACCTGTAGTTGTAGGCGACACCATTGTTACTGATGGGAAATCTACCATATTCCCAAGAGGCATTTTAGTGGGGACTATCAAAGAATTTCACCTTTCAAACAATCAAGATTATTACGATGTAACCATTGCACTATTTAATGATATGACAAGCTTACATCAAGTATACATTATTGAAAATAATGAAAAAGAGGCCATTCAACAAATAGAAAATCCAGACGCTCCTGTTATAAAAGCAACACAATCCAACAACCAAGAAACACCTCAGGCAAATGCAGAACAGTGATCTTTTGGTAAATATTGGACGATTTTTAGTGCTCGTCGTGATGCAAATTTTGCTCTTTAATCACATCAATTTTTTAGGGTATGTAAATCCATATCCTTATATGGTGTTTATTTTGGTATTTCCCTTTACCGGTAATAAAAGCTTACTCATTTTTCTGGGTTTTTTACTGGGGCTTTCTGTTGATATTTTTAGTGATTCCGGCGGTGTTCATGCAGCGTCCTGCGTGTTTATTGCCTATCTACGCCCCTTGCTTTTAAAGTTTTCATTTGGAGTGAGTTACGAGTTTAACACCATAAAATTAAGTAAAGCCGATTTTGGCGCACGTGTTACTTATATTTCGATAGCTGTGCTCCTCCATCATTTTGTACTATTTTCCTTGGAAATTTTTAACATTAGTCATATATTATTAGTACTGAAATCTACGTTATTTTCAAGTATCTTTACTATTGTCTTGCTACTTTGTATCACCTTGCTTTTCAGTAGAAAAAATTAAAACAGTGTCGTTGTGACATGTACCTGCTATTAATATCTTTATGCGAAAACTATTATTACTTGTTGTTGTAATGATTACTGGCGTTGTATTTGCCGGAAGGTTATTTTATTTACAAGTGTACGATACTTCATTTGAAAAACTTTCAGAAAACAACGCAATTAAAATTGAATATGACTATCCGCAGCGAGGTTATATTTACGATCGCAATGATGAATTGTTAGTATCCAATCAACCATCGTACGATGTGATGGTAATTCCGAGAGAAGTGAAACCACTGGACACATTGGAATTTTGTAAACTACTTAAAATTTCAAAAGAAGATTTCAGAAAAAAACTGGACAAGGCCTGGGTATATTCCCCAAGGATTGCGCAACCCTTTATCGCACAATTAACCAAGGCAGAATATGCTTCCCTTTCAGAAAAAATGTACAAATTTGAAGGGTTTTTCATTCAGAAAAGATCTCTAAGAGAATATCAAGTAAGTCACTCTGCCAATGTTTTAGGTTACATTAGAGAGGTAGACGAACGGATTATAAAAGATAATCCAGATTATATTATGGGAGAACTCATTGGTAAAGCTGGCACAGAACAGGCATATGAAGACGTATTACGTGGTGTAAAGGGAGTAAAATACATACAAAAAGACAGGTTTAATCGAGATATTGGATCTTACAAAGACGGAGCTTTCGATACTATCCCGGAACGAGGTAAGGATATTAAACTTACCATAGACGCCCGACTTCAAAAGTACGGTGAAGAATTATTTATAAATAAAAGAGGTGGTATTGTTGCTCTTGACCCTGCAACAGGAGAAATTTTAGCACTCGTTACTGCCCCCAATTTTGACCCCGGACTTTTAGTGGGACGTGAACGTTCTAAAAACTTTACTAAATTATATTATGACACCATTGCGAAACCTTTATTTGATCGAGGCTTGCAAGGTGAATATTCTCCTGGATCTCCTTTTAAAACACTCACTGGCCTTATTGCCATGGAAGAAGGCGTGATGACCACCACCGAAAAAGTTTATTGCAATCATGGGTATGTATATGGCAGAAACCAAAAACTAGGATGCCACAGTCATGTGAGCCCGTTGGCAATGATAGATGGTATTGCACAGTCTTGTAACGCCTATTTTTGTACTGCATATCGTAGAGTAATTGAAAAATACCCATCACCTCAAGAAGGTATAGATAATTGGAAAAGACACCTTACAAGTTTTGGGCTTGGGCATTATATGGGCTACGATCTTCCCAGTGGTAAAAAAGGATTGATACCAACTTCAGAATTTTATAACAGATGGTATAATTACCCGAAATATAAATGGTTTGCAACGGCTACTATTTCTAACGCTATCGGGCAGGGCGAAGTGAACTTAACTCCCATGCAAATGGCAAACTTTACTGCAGCTATAGCCAACAGAGGCTATTGGTACAGACCACATATTATTAAAAAAATTGAAGGAGTAGACACCATCCCTCAAGAATATACAAAACGGATAAACACTACTATAGCTCCGCAACATTTTGAGCCCGTAGTGCAAGGAATGTTCGACGTGTACAATAAAGGAACCGCAGCTACTTTGCGAGTACCCGATATAGAAATCTGCGGAAAAACAGGTACTGCCGAAAATTATACGAGAATTCAAGGAAAGAGAGTGCAACTTACAGATCACTCCACTTTTGTAGCCTTCGCTCCGAAAGACAATCCTAAAATTGCCATTGCCGTTTTTGTTGAAAATGGCTATTGGGGAAGCAGATACGCAGGTAAAATAGCCAGTTTAATGATAGAGAAATATATAAAAGGTGAAATAACCCGAACCGATCTTGAAAAATACGTCTTAGAAGGCAGTTTAATGAATGAGTATGAAAAACCGCTCCTTGGCAAACCGTTTCCTATTAATGACGGAAAAAAGATTAGTGGTCAATTTTTAAAAGAGCTAGCATTATAAAATTCTAATACGCCAAAGCAACAAGCCGTCCTTCGTATGTCCCAGAGCAAAGTATTTTTGAAATTTGATTGGCTGACCATTTTTTTGTTTTTTGCCTTAGTAGCTATTGGCTGGATTAATATTTACTCTGCCTCTTTAGACGATAATTCTACAGCATTCTTTGATTTTAGCCAGATTTATATGCGCCAATTACTGTTTATTGGCTTAAGCATAGGTCTCATTATCTTTCTACTAGCAGTAGACGCCAAGTTTTACGAACGATTTTCCAGTGTTATTTACATCGTCTCATTACTTTCCCTATTGGGATTGTTCGTTTTTGGAAAAAATATTAATGGCGCTACGTCTTGGTATAATTTTGGCAGTTTTGGTTTACAACCTAGTGAATTTGCAAAGGCCGCAACAGCACTAGCGCTCGCCAAATATGTGAGCGATATGCAAACCAATATGAGTGAGTTTAAACATCAGCTACGTGCCTTTCTCATTATAGCTTTACCCGCTTTATTTATAATCCCACAACCCGATCCCGGAAGTGCGTTGGTATATGCTGCATTTATTTTTCCATTGTATCGGGAAGGGTTGCATTTTGTATACCTACTCCTCGGTTTTTTTGCAGCGGCACTATTTGTTTCTACGCTGGCAGTTGGTGTTGCCTGGGTTGCTATTGCCGTAGTACTCATTGGTGCGCTTATATTTTTCTATAATTTTAAACGAAACCGAAAACGCCCGCCCATTATTCGGTATAGTATTATTGCGCTGGCGTGTATTGGTTTTGCTTTTTCGGTGAATTATATTTTTAACAACATATTTGAGCAACGCCATAGAGATCGTTTCAACATTGTGTTAGGAAAGGAAACAGACTCTAAAGGAATTGGTTACAACACCAACCAAAGTGAGATAGCTATTGGTAGCGGTGGTTGGACAGGAAAAGGATGGACCCAAGGCACCCAAACAAAAGGTAATTTTGTACCAGAACAGCATACCGATTATATATTTAGTACTGTAGGTGAAGAATGGGGTTTTGTAGGGAGTATTATTGTAGTTTTTCTTTTTGTTGCCCTTATCATACGTATTTTATACTTATCTGAACGACAGAAAAGCACTTTTGCACGCGTCTATGGGTATAGTGTAGCCGCCATTTTATTTGTGCATTTTTTTGTAAATGTAGGCATGGTTACAGGACTCTTCCCTACTGTTGGAATTCCTCTACCCTTCTTTAGCTACGGAGGCTCCGGGCTTTGGGGTTTTACTATTTTACTTTTTATATTTGTTAGGTTAGATGGGGGAAATTACTATTACACCTAAATTTTAACGGGGGTGGCGAGCAACTTATTTTTTGTAGCTTTTTATTGCACAAAAAATATTTGCGAAGGCGGCAATTTCCCAAACTTTTTATATTTGCCAGTTAGATGGGGGAAATTACTATTACACCTAAATTTTAACGGGGGTGGCGAGCAACTTATTTTTTGTAGCTTTTTATTGCACAAAAAATATTTGCGAAGGCGGCAATATCCCAAACTTTTTATATTTGCCAGTTAGATGGGGGAAATTACTATTACACCTAAATTTTAACGGGGGTGGCGGGCATTTAATTTTTTGTAAACTGTAAAGCACAAAAAAATAAGTGCGAAGGCGGTCCTTCGATACAATTTTAATTTTTTCACGACGTTTCAAATTAAAATCAGTCAGGAACCTTAAATCGTTCACCATACCGACCATTTTACAGCAAATCGTATTAGTTCATTTAGTGATTCCGTTTCAAACATAATAAAGTAAGAAAACAAAAAACCTCCCTATTAGGTTATTGAAGTATAGCGTCTTCGAAGTAGAATATGATGTCTCTAAAAGGTTAAATAAAATTCCAAATCTAAGTTGGCTGAGTGATTTTAGTTTATGCGGACACGCAAACACTAAAATTGTATCGAAGTCACCACCCCTCCCTATCCACGTCACTTTCCAATTGTTCCTGCATAGCATTCGAAAATTGTGAAAAGAAATCGATCCCTGTCTTGGCTTCTATTTCGTCTATTGAAACTGTGTAATCGTAGAAAGATTTACTGGTTGGTTCATTGGGGATTAAAAAGGCGAGTACTTTATTTTCATTTCCCCTTTTGTCGAAAATTATTTTGTAAAACATCGCGGGTACCGAAACCTCTTCATCACCAATAGTAGGCAACCCATCTTCCAGAACACCTCCTGTAATTATAAATAAACCATCATGTTTTTTTGCCCAATAGCGGGTTTTCTGTTCCAATTTGTTCCAGATACCAGCGTTAAACTTATTATCCTGCGGACTTATATTACTTGTTAAAAATGTTTCGTGGTAGGCTTCATAATCAAATTCACGATCTGCTGCTGGGACAAGATGCCCTCGATCGTACCCAGAATTTTTATAATTGCGCCAGTCTGCCGAACCTGATGCTACACTTCTATCTTGCACAAAATAAGGACGCTTAAAATCGCTATTCTTAATTTGGTCTTTCTTCAGCTCATAAGCAACCCATTCGGCTTGTTCGTGAGCTTCGGAATAGGAAAGGGTAAAATATTGGTGTGAAACGATTACTCCAGTGGTTGAAGTAGGTAAAAACCGATCATCAAACTCTGAATAGCTTTCAGTAGTATTACTCGTATTTGGATAGGCTTCATTTTTGGTATCTACGTACTTTTCACCATAATAAAGTGCGGCTGTAACACCAATTATAAGGAGTGGATATAGGTATTTTCGATTCATTTTAAAAAATTAATTCAACTAAAAAACAAAGTGTGATTCCTCGTCGTGCCTTCTTCGGAATGACTGATTTACGTCTTCACATCCAACGCATCCCGCAGTGCATTCCCAATGAGCATAAAAGCAGTTACCAGACTCATAATAGCTAATCCAGGGACGATGGCTAAAAATGGTTTTCCCAGAATAATATAACTATAATGGTCTTTTATAATTCCTCCCCAGCTTGGCATGGGTGGTTGTGCTCCTATTCCCAGAAAGCTTAAGCCACTTTCAATTAAAATTGCACCGGCAAAGTTAGCTGCCGAAATAATAATCACCGGAGCCATCGCATTAGGCAAAATATGTTTTAAAATTATCCTGAAATCTGTATACCCCAATGCTCTTGCCGCTGTAACAAATTGCATTTGCTTTACCCCCATAACCTGCCCTCGCACCACACGTGCCACTTCAACCCACATGGTGAGCCCCACAGCTATAAAAACCTGCCAAAATCCTTTACCCAACGCCAGGGTAATTGCTATCACCAAAAGTAAGGTTGGAATAGACCAGGTAACATTTATAAGCCACATAATAGCCGCATCTACTTTACCTCCAAAATAACCTGCAATAGCACCTAATGTAATACCAATAACCAATGAAATAAATACAGCAACAAAACCAATAGCAAGCGAAATACGAATTCCTACCAACATCCTACTCAGTAAATCACGACCGTATTTATCGGTTCCCAACAAGAACTTTTTTTCTGAAATATAGGTTGTTGAAATGTCTTCAGCCGATTTCACTTTTGGGAATAGAGAGGTCTTATATTCTTTCTGAAGTCCATTGGTGGTGTCTCCCGAATATTCAGTGATTAAAATTCCATTAGCAGTAGTTTTATATGCTGAAATTGGAATTTCGGAAGCAGTAGTTTTCTTTCCGAAGAAAAACGAAGACAAACTACTACTCTCTTCCGCTGCCGAAGGTATTCTTAATAGTTGAACCGAAAATCCAGGTGCTTTGGAGTGAATGGACAAATGCATTTGGTTTGCATTCTCCGAATTATCTGGAGCTATAGCGTAGGCAAAAATAGCCACCAAGGTACACAATACTAAAAAAGACAAACTCAACATTCCCCAAAAGTTTTTCTTAAACTTTTGGAGTGCAATTTTAGTAAGTGAAGTTGACGTATTTTTCACTGGATAAAACTACAAAAAAACCTGCCCAACTTTTGATAGTTGAGCAGGTTTTGATAAAAAATGCGAGTAGTAGGTTTCGACTGCGCTCCACCTGATACAAAAACTATTTAATTTTTGATATTCGCTATTTTTTTTGCTTTAATATTTGTCATTTTTAAGTCTTCCAAAACATTAATAGCTTCTTCTACATAAATATCTTTTGCCAAACTTTTATGCCATCTTTTACGTTTTTCTCTAAGTGTTGTGTCTTGTCGCATTAGTACAACTTCGTCTGGAAGAGAAGTATAGTTTAACTTATTATCATATGCATCGATTGCATCAAACTTTTTGGTTTCGGCTTTTCGCTTTTCAATTTCAGCATAATATTCGTCAAAATTCAACGTAACATCTAATTCGTCGCGTCGCATTTTAATCCATTTTGCATTTTCGTCAATTAGAGCTAACTGCTCACTTTTTGCCATTCTCGCGTTACTTTTTGCAATAGCTTCGTCAAAATCTACATATCCGTCCCACAAATCGTAGGTGGCAGGAGCAATTTTATCATACGGCAATGGGTTGTCATAATCACGCTCGCCAACATCTATATAGCTAAAACGGTCTGGCATAACCACATCACTCTTTACACCCTCTAATTGGGTAGACCCACCATTAACACGGTAAAATTTTTGAGTAGTTACTTTTAGTGCTCCCATGTCGCCCATATTATTATTACGCATCCATTGATTTAAATCGACCAAATTTTGTACGGTCCCTTTACCATAAGATTGCTTGCTACCAATAATAATAGCACGTTTATAATCTTGCATAGCTGCGGCTAAAATTTCGGAAGCGGAGGCAGATAATTCATTTACTAAAATTACCAGAGGCCCATCCCATAAAATAGAATCGTCTTTATCTTCCAATACTTCTTTTCCACTGCTACTTGAAACCTGTACCACAGGTCCTTCTTTAATAAACAATCCTGCAATATCTACAGCTGTTCTTAGAGAACCTCCACCGTTGTTACGAAGATCTAATATTAATCCTTCTACACCTTCTTCTTTAAGGCGTTCAACTTCACGCTTTACATCGCTTGCAGAGTTACGTTCTTTATAATTTTCCATATCAAAATAGAAAGCTGGCAGATTAATAAGACCAAACTTTTTATCTGTTTTGCCGATAATTGTAGATTTTGCATAGGTTTCTTCCAACTCTACCACATCTCTAGTAATCGTTTCGTCTCTGGTTGTACCATCTACCCCTTTAATGGTTAGGATTACTTTACTTCCTTTTGGCCCTTTTATTAATTTCACAGCATCATCTACTCGCATTCCTACAACACTCACTGCTTCTTTCTCGTCTTCCTGACGTACTTTGGTAATTAGATCGCCTACTTCTACGTGCTCGCCTCTCCAAGCTGGACCACCACTAATAACGTCTACAACTTTAATATAATCGTTCTTTTTTTGTAAACGAGCTCCAATTCCTTCTAACTTCCCACTCATACGTAAGTCGAAACGGTCACGATCTGGTGGTGCAAAATAATTGGTATGCGGGTCAAACTCTTCAACTACAGTAGTTAAGAAAGTAGCAAAATAATCTTTACGTTCTAGGTCGTCCGTAAACTCATAATATTCGTCAAGAGAGGTTTTAGTTTGTGTTCTAGACTTTTCTTCAATTTCGGCACTGGTAAGATTTGCATTTTCTGAAGGCTCATAGGTTTCACCTTTCTCTTGGGCCTCTTTCTTAGCTTTGGCTTCGTTGTCTTTGTCTTCAACCAAATCGTAATAGTTAGAAATTGTAGAAAATTTCAGCTGTTGTCTCCAACGATCTTTCATTTCCTCTTCATTCTTAACATACTTCAGATTATCGTAGTCTACATTTATTTTTTCATTCACACTATAATCGAAAGGCATCTCTAACACTTCTGCGTATCGCTTTTTTCCTTCTTCATTACGTATTACATAACGGTCGTACACTGCATTAAAGAAAGAAAGATCTTTGCTTTTTATTTGATCGTCTATAGCTGTTCTATATTTACTGAATTCTTCAATATCTGATGCAAAAAAATATCGTTTTAAAGGATCCATAGCACTAATGAAATCTTCATAAACAGCTATACTAAAAGCGTCGTCCATATCTGAAGGACTATAATGTCCTTTTTCTAATACGTAGGTAATAAGGTCTAGGAGTGTCTTATCTTTATCTGGATCGTTAAATTCTTTGGTAGCAAAGCTGCAAGAGGTTACAGCCATTAAAACTCCAAGAAATAAAATTTTTATATTCTTTTTCATAATATGCATCGTCCATTTTTTTAGAACGTTAAAAGTAGAGAAAAAACCGTGCCAAGCGCAGGATAGGCTACTAATTTTTTGTTAAACGATTTTGAGCTACATTTTCAGCAATAGCGCTTCGGTCTTCCTAAATATTAACTGTATTTTTGTGATCTTAGTATAATAAAAAAATGGCAACAAAAAAACCTCTTATTTTAGTCACAAACGACGATGGCATTACAGCCCCAGGAATACGCGCCCTCATTGAAGTTATGAATACATTAGGTGATGTTTACGTGGTAGCACCAGACTCTCCACAAAGCGGCATGGGACACGCCATTACCATTAACAACACGCTATATTGCGACAAAGTGGAAATCCAAAAAAACCAATCCCAGCAGGAATATAGCTGTAGTGGTACGCCAGCCGATTGTGTAAAACTTGCTGTAAATGAAATTTTAAAACGCAAACCAGACCTCTGCGTAAGTGGCATTAATCACGGAAGTAACTCTTCCATAAACGTAATTTATAGTGGAACCATGAGCGCAGCAGTAGAAGCTGGCACACAAGGCATTCCATCTATTGGTTTTTCATTGTTGGATTACAGTCTAGATGCAGACTTTGAACCCGTAAAAAAATATGTAAAGCAAGTTGCCGAAGAATGCTTAAAAAACGGACTCCCAAAAGGAGTTGTGCTAAATGTAAACTTCCCAAAGGCTACTGAAAAAGAACTGAAAGGATTAAAAGTATGCCGACAAGCAAATGCACATTGGATTGAGAATTTTGACAAACGCACCAATCCGCTTGGTCGTGACTATTATTGGCTTACAGGCGAATTTGTTAATGAAGATAAAGGGGAAGATACAGACGAATGGGCCCTTGCCAACAACTTTGTCTCTGTAGTGCCTGTGCAGTTCGACTTAACGGCACATCATGCCATAAAGGACATTAATTCTTGGGATTTATAATGAAACGAAACATAGGAAAAAATATAGCCATTGGCTTTATATTAGGAGTACTCACAAACTTTATGGGTAGTCTTTTATATATTTTAATATTTTCACAATACAGTATTAAGACTACCATTGAAGTTGCCTTAGAAGAAGACGTGATGGGAAATATTATTGGCCTGGGTGCTTTATTAAATCTTTTATTATTTTTCTTTTTTCTGAAAAAGAACCGCTATTACAGAGCTCGTGGCGTTATTATGGCAACCCTGGTCGCAGCATTTTTAATTTTAGGCGCTAAGTTTTATTAGTAGTTAATAGCTCTTTCCTGTATCTTTAAGGCTAATTTATACAGATGAAATACTATATACTTGCAGGCGAAGCATCTGGCGATCTACACGGATCTAACTTGATGAAAGCCTTATTTAAAGAAGATCCTGATGCCGATATTCGGTTTTGGGGTGGTGACTTAATGCAAGAAGTAGGCGGAACATTAGTGACTCACTATAAAGAGCGCGCTTTTATGGGTTTCTCTGAAGTAATTTTTAACCTGGGGAAAATCTTTAAATTTATATCGTATTGTAAAAAAGATATTGAAGCTTTTAAACCCGACGCGCTAATTTTTATAGATAATTCAGGATTTAATCTTCGAATAGCCAAATGGGCTAAACCAAAAGGCTTCAACACCCATTATTATATTAGTCCGCAGGTTTGGGCATCTCGTGCTAGTCGCGTAAAAGTTATTAAAGCTTCCATAGACCATATGTATGTGGTGCTTCCATTTGTGGCAGATTTTTACAAACAGTACAACTATCCTGTGCATTTTGTAGGGCATCCATTAATTGACGCTATTGCAGATAGGAAACAGGTAGATCCTGTTCAGTTTAAAAAAGAAAATAATTTAGACGAACGTCCTATTGTTGCGTTACTTCCGGGAAGCCGAAAACAGGAAATTAATAAAATGCTTTCAGTAATGTTAAGCGTGGTTTCTGATTTTCCAAAGCATCAATTTGTCATTGCCGGGGCTCCCAGTCAGGATACTTCTTTTTATGAAACATTTTTAAAGGAGCAGAACGTTAAGTTCATTTCAAACAAAACCTACGATTTGTTGAGCCTGTCTTCAGCAGCTTTGGTGACTTCGGGAACAGCTACGTTAGAAACTGCTTTATTTAAAGTCCCACAAGTAGTTTGTTACAAAGGAAGCGCTATTTCCTACCAGATTGCGAAGCGTATTATTACACTGAAATATATTTCGCTTGTAAATCTTATTAGCAATAAAGAGGTAGTAAAAGAACTTATCCAAGGCGAATTAACTACCAAAAATCTGAAAGCAGAACTCACTCATATTCTAGATGAATACCAACGTGCAAAACTCTTTTTAGACTACTACGATCTGGAGCAGGAATTGGGTGGAAAAGGAGCGAGTGAGAAGACAGCGCAATTGATTACCGCAACAATCCTGAAAAACAATTCATAAATGAGTATTCCCAAATACTCTTAGGTTCTAATAAAGGTATAATTTCATAAAAGGGAGTGACTACAAACAAAGCGATCAAACCCCACACCAACATCTTCGTTAAAACTCCTATTTTCTTTGAACTACTGGTAATGGCCACTTCAGAATCCTTAAAACTGAGGGTGTAATTATCCATGGAATGAATCGAGGAATCATTGACATCTGAAGAAAGTTTTTTGAATTTCAGTTTTTTATGTAGCTGATACAACCCAAAGCAAGTTCCAACTAACAAAACATACGTAATAGTAATATATTCATCGGTTGAAATGTACGATAGGAAAGTACTATTTATATAAAAAAACATAGCTGAAAGATACTAAATTTTCAGATTCACCTTTAAATTAAGAGCTGAAAATGTAAGAATCCATTGTTAATTTCGTTTTAATAAGTGTTTGAATAAAATCTAAATCCCTCAAAATTGATTCTTATTTTTATGCTTAACATTAAATTTTCCGCTTTAGCATACTTTGAGCGGAGTCGAAATATGAAAAAACTACTACCACTACTTTTAATTACTATTTTTTTAGCCTCTTGTGGGGCTTCGAAAAAAAGTACTACGTATAAAAAAACACGAACTTCTAACAATGTGGAAAGCACCAGCAACCCTAATAGCACAGCTGGAAAAATTATAACACACGCCAAAAGATTTGAAGGCACCCGTTACAAATTTGGTGGCACCACTAAAAAAGGAATGGATTGCTCTGGGCTTATTTACACCTCCTTTGCCGAACAAGGCATTGACTTACCCAGAATTTCCCGAGATATGGCCAAACAGGGCAAACGCATTTCGTTGCTAAAAGTACAAGAAGGTGATTTAGTCTTTTTCCAAACTAATAAAAGCAAGAATGTTATTAATCACGTAGGTTTAGTGGTATACAACAAAAGTGGTGTCTTAAAGTTTATACACGCTACAACTTCCCGAGGCGTGATTATTAGCGATATTTCTGAAAAGTACTGGAATAGCGCCTTTGTACAAGCACGAAGGGTTATTTAATTTTTAGTATCTTTAAAGTCAACTCCCTTATTAATTTGGCATTATGGCCTTTTTATACATATGGGGGTTTCTTCTATAAATTTTTCGGTGGTTCGTTTTGGGGTATGTCTTGCCATGGGCATCGCTGCTGGCTATTGGCAAGTGTTTTCTGAAATTTTATTAGTTTCAACAACAGTACTTTTTCTTACCCTTACCGCATGTATCGTTTTATTATTTGTTACTTGGCAATGGAATAAAAAACAGTTAATTCCTTCTCCTATTTTTGGAGTTTTAGTGTACACGATTTTCTTCTTAATCGGTTTTATTAATTATAGCCTACGACTTCCAAAATATCAACCCACTCATTTTACACAAGTTGTTGCTACTTCCGAAAACAAATTGTTACAGCTGAAGATTACAGCAACCTTAAAACCTGATCTCTTCAACCTAAAGTATCTTGCCGAAGTTCAACAAAGTGACGCAACTAAATCTGAAGGAAAAATTTTAGTCCAATTGCAAAAGGATTCATTACAACCCAAACTATGCCTTGACGATTTACTATTGGTTTCAGGAACGATTAAACCTGTTCCAGCAACTCAAAACCCGCATCAATTTAGTTATGCAGCCTATATGAAAACGTTGGGTGTGTACGGGCAACTGCAACTAAAGCATCAGGATATAATCACTACAGAAAAAGGCGCTACAACCCTTGTAGGCTTTTCAGAAAACATTCGCAACCAACTTATTAAAAAATTAAAAAATACCCCGCTCCAAAACAACGAACGAAGTATTTTACAAGCATTGGTTCTTGGACAACGGCGAGATATTGATAAAAGCCTTTATGACGACTACGCCGCAGCGGGCGCTATTCATATTTTAGCAGTGTCTGGATTACACGTGGGAATTCTCTATTTTATCCTGCTTTTTATTTTTAAACCGCTCACCTATGTAAAATACGGCAGTTTGGTGCGGAGTATTATAATAGTAGTATTATTATGGGGGTTTGCTATTTTGGCTGGATTGTCGCCTTCGGTAGTACGGGCGGTGACCATGTTTTCCTTTTTTACTTTTGCCACGGCAATTAAACGCCCTACCAATAGTTTTAACACATTGTTTTTATCGTTCTTTTTGTTGTTGTTATTACGCCCTAATTGGTTGTTTCACGTAGGATTTCAATTAAGTTATCTGGCAGTCTTTGCGATACTTTGGATTCAACCAAAATTATACAAACTATACAAGCCCAGATTTTATTTGGAGAGGTTATTTTGGGGTATTTTCACTGTCACCATTGCTGCTCAGCTAGGAATTGTGCCTTTGAGTTTATATTATTTCCATCAATTTCCCGGGTTATTTTTTGTAACCAATATTGTAATTCTTCCTGTGTTAGGAATCTTATTAGCCGGCGGATTACTGTTAGTACTTCTTGCAGCTTGTAATGCCCTTCCTATTTTTTTTGCTGAAGGATACAATTACTCCCTTACACTTTTGAACAATTTTATCTCCTGGGTAGCACAACAAGATGCTTTTTTGTTTCAAGACATTCCATTTTCAAAAATGATGGTTGCAGGTAGTTATTTATTGTTGGTGTGTCTTGTGCTATTGTGGAAAAAATACAATTATAGAAAATTGCTTTATTGCTTGATTTCGGTTTCGGTGCTAATTGGGATATTAATTTGGGAGAAAAAGCAGGCTAATTATGCGGAACTCGTCAGCTTCCATAAAAGTCGAAATACGCTCATTGGAATAAAAGAAAACAAACAGCTTATTATTTTCAAAAGCGATACGATGCTTTCAGAAATTTCAGGCAAATACCCAATAAAAAGTTACAAGACTGAGACTGCCATCACTTCTTATGCTGAAGAAACTCTTCCGAAGTATTTTATATTTAAGCAAAAATCTATTTTAATAGTAGATAGTTTAGGTATATATCCAACAAATTCTGAAGCAACTATTGTGGTTTTAACCTACAGCCCAAAAGTAAATCTGGATCGACTTATAAACAGTTTACAACCTAAACAAATATTAGCAGATGGCAGTAACTACACAAGCTATGTAAACCGATGGCGGGAAACGTGCAAAAAAAAGAAACTCCCTTTTCACCACACGGGTACGAAGGGAGCCTTTACACTTAAATAGTCGAAACACTTAACTAAAAACAACTACTTAAAAGTGCCTTTAAAATTTTCTTGATATTCTTGCCAAGCCGAAGCTGTTGTGAGCGTTTTGTAATCGTCACTGGCAATCATTTTTAAATATATTTCTAACTGTTGGGGTGTTTTATAGCCTGGAATAGCCTGGATAAGTTTGCCATCCTCTTCAAAAAACACTAAACTTGGATATCCTGTAATCTTTAATGCGTGCGCCAATAAATGTTGTGAGTTACGCCCTCTTTTCCCAGGAACATAATTTGGATTGGTATAGGTAAAATCGTTATAAGCGATTTCTTCATCTCCTTCGGCATTAAACTTTACTGGATAATAATTGTCGTTAATATAAGTTGCTACTTGTGTGTCGCTAAAGGTGTTTTTATCGAGCAATTTACAGGGACCACACCAAGTAGTATAGACATCCATAAAAATTTTCTTTGGATTTTTTTCTTGTGCTGCCAAGGCTTCTTCCATGGACATCCAATTAATATTTTGGGCGGTCATGCTACCAGCAACTAATAAGATAGCAAAAAGGAATAAATGCTTCATTAATTTTTATTTTATGGGTTGCAATGGAATTGTTTAAATTTTAAAAGTACTGCAACAAAAAACGTTCCACTATGGGAACGTTTTTTATTTTAATTAATTGTGTACTTCTATCGTACACCGTGCATTTTCTTAATCAGAGTTTTATTAAGAAGCAACATGATAATTCCTGCCCCAATAGGTATTAATGTAAATATCATAAAGAAATAAGCAAGTCCTTTTTCTTCTAATATTGGATCCATATAACTACCCGTAATACCTGCTGCTAGATTTGCTATAAAATTAGCTACAAACCAAACTCCAAACATTAATCCTACTAATTTAACAGGAGCCAATTTACTAACATAAGAGAGTCCAACAGGAGAAACACAAAGTTCTCCCAACGTATGGAACAAATATGCAAAAACTAAGAACAGCATACTTACAGAAGCTGTTTTAGCTCCTAATGGAATATTCATTGACCCATAAGCCAATATCCCGAACCCAAGACCTAATAGAATAAGTCCGATTGCAAACTTAACTGGCCCAGAAGGATTATATTTACTTTGCCATATTTTAGAAAACAGTGGCGCAAAGGCTATAATAAAGAAGGAGTTAAGAATACCAAACCAAGATGCTTTTACTTCGGCAACATCAGCATTAAATTCTCTAACCAGCATCCATATTACAATTCCCCAAATTATAACAAAACTGGTACCCAATAATATATTAGAAAGTGCATACTTCGCAAATGTTTGTTTAAAGAGCATTGCAAGAACCCACGTAATTATTAACATAGGTACTACGGTAAGTACTGTATTAAATATCTTGAATGTAAGCGCTCCATTTCCTACTAATACCCTGTCTGTATAATCTGCTGCAAAAATGGTCATAGAACCACCTGCTTGTTCAAATGCCCACCAGAAGAAAATAGTAAAGAAGGCTAAAACCCCAATTACAAATAAACGATCACGCGTCACTACAGATTTTTTAGCATCGTCCATTGTATCTTCAATGGCGTCTTTTGTATCCTCTAAAGTATCTTCAACTGCGTCATCGAAGTCTTGAGTTCCTTTAGGAGAAAGTCCAATCCGACCAAATATTTTTTGTGCAAAATAAAACTGTAACATTCCAAAGAACATAAAAACACCTGCTAGTCCAAAGCCATAGTGCCATCCAATAGATTCACCTATATATCCACATAATAAAATACCCAAAAAAGCTCCCGCATTAATTCCCATATAGAAAATTGTATATCCTGCGTCTTTTTCTTTCCCTTGGTTTTTATACAACTGCCCTACCATAGAAGAAATATTTGGCTTAAATAGTCCATTTCCTATAATTAAAAGACCGAGACCTACATAGAAAAATGGTTTTGCGAATACTTCTAATCCCATAGACGCATGCCCTAAAGTCATTAACAAAGCTCCTATCACAACAGCGTTGCGATACCCTGTAAGCTTATCTGCTATTAATCCACCAAATATTGGAGTGATATAAACAAGTCCTGTATAGAGCCCATACAACCATAAAGCCTCTGAACGCTCCCATCCCCAGCCTTCATCCAAAACGGTAGAAACTAAAAATAGTACAAGCAATGCACGCATTCCGTAGTAAGAAAAGCGTTCCCACATTTCGGTGAAGAACAATACAAAAAGTCCCGAAGGATGTCCTAAAACGGTTCGTTGATTAGTCTCTGAACCTCCAAATTTAAATTCCATAGAAGAAAGTGTTAGTTAAGTTATTTATTGAATTATAGATTATTTTTAATAAAATCGGTCATTAAGGTATACAGGTGCAATCGTGTATTCCCTCCGTAAATCCCATGATTTTTATCCGGATAAATACGCCAGTCAAATTGCTTATTGGCTTGTATCAATGCTTCTACCAAGCGCGTGGTATTTTGCACATGTACATTGTCGTCTGCACTTCCATGAACCAGTAAAAACTTTCCCTTAAGTTTGTCTACGTGGTTTATGGGTGAGTTGTTATCGTAACCCGAAGCATTGTCTTGTGGAGTCGTCATATAGCGTTCGGTGTAAATAGTATCATAGAACCTCCAACTTGTTACTGGCGCTACAGCAATTGCCATAGAAAACGTATCTGCTCCCTGAAACAGGCAGTTGCTAGACATAAAGCCTCCATAACTCCAACCCCAGATTCCAATACGAGAAGCATCTATATACGGTAGTTTACCAAGTTCTTTGGCTGCACTAATTTGATCTTCAACTTCAAATTTACCTAGTTCTTTTTGAGTTACTTTTTTAAAATCTCTTCCTTTCAACCCTGTACCCCGTCCATCTACACAAGCTACTACATATCCTTGCTGCACTAGCATTTGATGCCAATAATCATTAGAACCTCCCCAGCTGTTCTTTACAACTTGAGAGCCAGGCCCAGAGTATTGATACATAAATAATGGATACTGCTTCGTCTCATCAAAATTAGAAGGCTTAATGATGTACATATTTAACTCTTCTCCATTAACTTTTATAGTACTGAATTCTTTAGGAGATGTATTATACTGCGCCAATTGATTTTTCAACTCGGTATTATTCTTAATCTCTCTAATAAGTTCTCCATCAATCGCATTATGCAATGTGAAAACATAGGGTGTTTCAGTATCGTGAAATGTATTAATAAAGTATGTAAAGTCCGAACTAAATGCTGCGCTATTTGTTCCTGTCTCTAAGGTTAATCTTGCTTTATTCTCACCGCTTTTCAACACTGAATACACATCTCGGTTTATACTTCCGTTTTCAGTACTCTGGTAGTAAATTCGACCTGTTTTCTGATCAAAACCGTAGTAATTTGTCACTTCCCAATCTCCTTTAGTAATTTGATTAATTAGCTCCCCAGTTTTATCGTAATGGTAAATATGGTTCCACCCATCTTTCTCACTTGTCCAGATAAAGCTATTATTATTCAAAAAGGTAAGGTTGTCTGTAATATCCACATAGGCATTGTCTCTCTCCTTTAAAATAAGTGAGGTTATATTCTTTTTTGCATCCACAAATAATAAGTCTACTTCATTCTGTTTTCTATTTGTTATTTGAACACTCAAAATATCGGCATCGTTTGTCCACTTAATACGTGGTATGTAATAGCTATCGTAATTAGAAAGGTTTACATCACTTGTTTTTTTGGTGTCCAAATCGTATAAATGAAGTGACACCTCAGCATTTGGATCACCCGCCTTTGGATATTTAAACACTTGCTGACTTGGGTATAAATCGGTTCCGTAGACATCCATAGAAAACCTAGGCACACTGGTTTCATCAAATTTAATGAAGGCTAGTTTGTCACCATCTTTGTTCCAGTCAAAAGCACGTACAAAAGCAAATTCTTCTTCGTACACCCAGTCTGTAATACCATTAATAATGCTATTTTTTTGACCATCTGTAGTGATTTGCAATTCGTCACCAGATTTTAAATCTTTTATGTACAAATTATTATCGTGCCCAAAAGCTACTTTGGAAGCATCGCTATTAAAGGTAGGCTCTTGGATTTGCTTTTGAGAAACCAAATCAAGTTGTTTCGTTTTTATGTCATACACATAATAGGTTCCCAATGAAGACCTGCGGTAAATCTGTTTTAATTGCGTAGCCAAAAGGAGTTTGGATTCGTCTTCACTTAACTCATATGAAATAATATAACTAATACCGGGAAGGTCGTTACTATTTACAAGTGTTCGTACTTTTTTACCGCTTTTATAATCGTACACATCTACGGTAGAAGAACTTGTTTGCCTACTATAATTAAGTACTGCATATTCTTTACCATTATCTAAAGACCGAAGGGCATCTAACCGCTCTGTGCGGAATGTCCCACCCCATATATCTTCTAATGTTATTTCTTTTTTTTGTGCCGTTGCAACCGAAATGGCTAAAACAAATAATACAAGTAAGGGATTTCGAGGAAGTAGTTTCAAATTGTTAAAATTTTGTTATGCCAATGTTACTAAATTTTAGTGAAATTTCCCCGTTTTTTCGTGTTAAATAGCCGTTCTGAGCTCCTCATAATTATAAACAAAATCTTTTCACTACTGAAATATGAATTTTTTCTGGAAAGTTTCAATTTCTGAAATCTTATCTTTGTTTTTTCAACATTTCAACTCATGCGACAACCCGTTTCTGGTTTTTCAAAAAAAACGAAAGAACAAAAAATTGACTGGCTCCTAGCTACTTACTTCAATAACGCTGCTGGCGCAAAAGAAACGCTTCAACAATACTATACTAGTGACAGTGCATTACAGCAATTACACGACGACTTTATAGAAAATGCCATTACCAATTATTACCTCCCCTTTGGGATTGCACCTAACTTCTTAATAAACGGGCAACTCTACACCATACCTATGGTTATTGAGGAAAGCTCAGTAATAGCAGCTGCTAGTAACGCTGCAAAATTTTGGTTAGAACGTGGCGGCTTTACTGCAGAAGTAATTTCAACCATAAAAAACGGACAAGTACATATAGATTTTTACGGCAATGCTGAAATTTTAACCGAATTTTTTAAAGCAACAAAACCAAAACTTATCGCCAGTCTCGACATCCTTCAAAAAAACATGAAAAAGAGAGGTGGTGGTTTGCTGGACATCGAATTGTTAAACGCTTCCGAAACTTTAGAAGGGTACTACCAATTGCATTGCACTTTTGAAACACTGGATGCTATGGGCGCTAATTTTATTAATAGTTGCTTGGAGCAAATAGCTACTACTTTTACTGCCGAAACGCGCAATTACGAAGCTTTCGGCCTTGAAAAACCAAAAGTGGTAATGAGTATTCTCTCTAATTACGTTCCCGAATGCCTCGTTCGCGCCGAGGTACATTGCAAAGTGGAAAACTTAGCACAGAATAATATTTCAGGAGAAACGTTTGCCAACAATTTTGTACGCGCTATTAACATCGCCAAATCTGAAACCCGTCGCGCCGTTACTCACAACAAAGGAATTATGAATGGCATAGACGCCGTTGTTTTAGCCACCGGAAACGACTTTAGAGCTGTGGAAGCAGGTGTACATGCCTACGCTGCAAGAAATGGATACTACGGGAGCTTAACACACGCCAAAATTGAGGACGGTGTTTTTAGATTTTGGATTGAACTTCCCCTAGCCCTTGGCACCGTTGGCGGACTTACATCACTACATCCGTTGGCAAAATTTGCATTGCAATTACTACAAAACCCCAGTGCAAAAGAACTAATGCAATTAGTTGCCGTAGCTGGTCTGGCACAGAACTTTGCTGCCATAAAATCGTTAGTAACAGATGGAATTCAGAAAGGGCATATGAAGATGCATTTAATGAATATTTTAAATCAGTTAGGAGCCTCTTTAGCTGAAAAAGAAAAGGCCGTTGTGCATTTTAAAGAAATATCGGTTTCGCACAGTGCTGTTGAAAAATTTATTGAGGAGTTGAGGAGTTGAGGAGTTGAGGAGTTAAGTTTATGAATTAAGTTTTATTAGTGGAAACATCTTATTACAGCAACGGAAAATTATTACTTACAGGAGAATATGTAGTTCTGGATGGTGCGACAGCGTTGGCAATACCCACCAAAAAAGGACAAACACTCACCGTGTTACCTCGTACAGAAAATGAATTACTCTGGAATAGTTTTGACGTTAATGATAACTGTTGGTTTAGCGCCCTATTTTCCCTGAAAAATTTTGAAGTAGTCGCATGTGATGGCACAAACATCGCCCAAACGCTTTCTCGAATCCTAAAAGAAGCCCGAAAATTAGCACCGCAATTTTTAACATCTTCGCAAGGGTTTCAAGTAATCACCGAGGTTAATTTTCCAAGAAATTGGGGACTTGGCACTTCGTCAACACTGCTAAACAACATTGCACAATGGGCACGTGTAGATGCGTTTACATTGCTTAAAAATTCCTTTGGCGGCAGCGGGTACGACATTGCTGCCGCACAACACAACAAGCCCATATTCTATACAACTGAAAACGATATTCAAACTGTTCAGGAAATACAGTTACCGTGGGATTTTAAAGATTCACTTTTTTTTGTGCATTTAAACCAAAAGCAAAATAGCAAGGAAGGCATAGAGCGTTACAGGAAAAACCCTGCAACTACAAAACAACTTGAAAAAATTACCGATTTATCTAAAAAGCTATTGCTTTGTTACACCCTTTCAGATTTTGAAGCTATATTAAATGCGCATGAGGCTGTTATTTCAGAACTAATTGGATTACCAACGGTAAAAGAAATCCTATTCTCAGATTTTGACGGAAGCGTGAAAAGTCTTGGAGCTTGGGGTGGCGATTTTGTCTTAACAACTGGTACGCCCGATAAAATGTCGTATTTCAGCAAAAGGGGGTATAAAACTATTATTCCTTATAGTGAAATGGTACGATAAAAAAAAGCTCCGATAAACGGAGCTTTTTTTAATTATAGTAAGATAGCTTCTCTTAGAAGAAATTAGCTCTATTGTCTTCAATGTTTGCCGCTTCTTTTAAGGCAGTGTAAACTTTTCCATTAACAGCTGGTGTTGCCTTAGCTGTTAACTGGTTTGCGTAAGATGCATAGTTATCTAATTCTGGTGCAGGGTTAAAAGCAAGTACTCTCACTTTAAACACTCCTTTTTCACCTACTATGAGACCTGTTTCTTCGCCAACTTTTTTACCAAAAGCAGTTCCTACTACTACTGGCTCGCTACCTGCGCCCGCTAAAGTTGGGTTTGCCATAGTAACAGCAGTAGCGGTTTGTACAGTTACACCTTGACTTGACGCCACCTCTTGTAGCGTAGTTCCCGTAATGCTTTCTTTAATTTTAGCAGCTTTCTTCTTGTTCTTCAATATGGGACTCACTCTTGAAGAAGCTTCAGCAATACTCATCAATCCTTTTGGACTCTTACGTGTTAACTGTGCGATTACGTACCCGTTAGTTGTGCTAAAACGTTTAATGTCTCCAACATTACTTTCTTCTTCGAAAGCCCATTTTATTATTTCTCTATTGTTACCAACACCAGGGATAGTAGCATCCAGTTTACCTATTTTATTAACAGGCTTTAAAGGTAATGATGCAGCAGTGGCTGTTTCGGCAAAATCTCCTTTTTGAGCGTCTAGTTCAAAATTGGTAGCTTCGCTAAAAACATTATTTAATGTTTTCTCACTTGCTTCAATTTCTCTAGTCACGGTAGCAACTTTTATCACTTTCTGCGAATTCTTCTGACCTAGTATTTCAATTAAGTGGTATCCAAATCTTGTTTCAACTACGCCCATATCTCCTGTATTCTCTTCAAAAGAAAAGTCTCTAAAAGCTGGCACCATTTGATTGTATGGGAAGTAATCGTATACTCCATCTTTTTCAATACTTGCTACGTCCGATGTGAATTGTTTCACCATCGCAGCAAACTTAGTTTTGTTCGCTTTTAAAACCGTTAATAAACTATCGGCAGTTGTTTTTGCTTGCTCCTTAGTCCTGGTAATACTATCGGTTGGGTTAAGACCTATTGGAATTAAAATATGGCGCACTTTAGCCGAATCTGGCATTTGGCGTGTTGCCACAACTTTACTTAAATTATAGGTGTTATCTACTTTATAAGGCCCATAAACTGAACCTGTACTCATATTATATATAGTATCCTTTATAGACGCAGGTAAATCATTTTTGTACATCCAACGGTCTTGGTACGGTGCCTCAGAGTTTGAGTTTACAAATGCTTCCACGTCTGTTGTAGTAGCAAAACCTCTAATAGTATCAGTTAATTTAGACACATCGTTATATTCAGGAGTATCTTTCAATAAGTTTTCGATTTCTTTTTTTGCTTCGTCTATATCTTCCTGAGATGCTTTTTCAGAAATAGTTACATATTGTATATCTACTTGCGGCTCTACTTCAAATTCCTTTTTATTATCTCTAATATAGGCTTCAATTTCAGGATCGGTTACTGGAACTTCTTCATCTGGAATGTTAGTGAAAGGAATAAAAGCAAACTCTAAATTCGCCTTATCATTTTCAAATTTGTACTCTTGCTCCCCTTCGGCTAAGGTAGAAGCTAAACCTCCCTTTACCATCGTAAAGTAAGTACTTTCCAAGATAGTCTTCTTCGTATTTTCAACAAAGTCGTCCCACTGCTGGGATGCTTGCTGATTGGTACGAATACTTGCAATATATTCGTCTAACTTCGCCTGGCTAAAACGTCCAGCTTCGTCTTGAAATGTTTCGTTTCCTGCTAGATTCGTGCTTAAAGCATCGTTTAATTGATCGTCTTGCACGGTTAGACCTAATTCTTTATATTGCTCTTCTAACAAAACGCGCTTTACCTCTTGCTCATACACAGCATTTACTGCTTGCCCAGCAGGAGCATTAGGACCTAAGTTACGACGCATAGTTTCAACCTTAGTCATAAAAGCGGTTCGGTCTAAATCTACTCCATTTACTGTAGCCACTGTAGTTTGTGACTTGTCTGAAGACATGCCTCCGTTACGCAATACATCTGCTAAAACAAATGAGAACAATGCCAACGCAATGATAATGATCAAGAAAACCGAGCGTTGTCTAATTTTATTTAAAACTGCCATCTTATTAAGTGAGTTTAACCTTTGCCGTTGTGGCGAGAAGGTATTATTTTATTTTTTAACTAGTGGGCGAAAATACCATTTTCCCACCATTTATGAAAGTCTTTCATTGAAAAAAAAACAGATAGTTTTTTAGTATAAATTTTAAAGCTAGGGCTTTGTAGAAAGTAATACCGAAAGATTTAAGATTCGCCCTTCTCCTTAAGCTCGACCAACTCAATCTTGGTATTAGAAACTTCTAAAATTGTAATGTTGTAATTCTCTATCTCCAAAATCTCTCCTTGCTGTGGGATTTCTTCGGTTACATGTACAATCATACCCCCTAAGGTTTCATAGCTTTCGCTTACTGGAAGATCTAATTTGTAGGCCTCGTTAAGATAATCTACTTCATGTCTTGCCGAAAATTTATAATGAGCTTCCCCCAGCTCTTCCTCGGTGAGTGCTGCGCTGTCGTGTTCGTCTTCTATTTCGCCAAAAAGTTCTTCAATAATATCTTCTACAGTGATAATACCAGAAGTACCTCCATACTCATCTATCACTACCGCCATGCTTCTATGTTTCCTAGTAAGGATATTTAACACATCTTTTGCAAGCATGGTTTCCGGAACAAAAATTACGGGCATCAATACCTTTTTGAGTGTTGGTGGTTTTTTAAACAGCTCAAAAGAATGTACATACCCCATTACATCGTCTATATTTTCTTTAAAAACAATAATTTTTGAGAGTCCTGTTTCGGTGAATTTTTTTGAAAGCTCCTTGGGTGTGGTTGAAATATCTGTAGCAATTACTTCGGTTCTTGGAATCATTACCTCCCGCGCTTTTATTTCTGAAAAGTCTAATGCATTCTGAAATATCTGTATTTCACTATCTATTTCATCTTGCAACTCTACCGTTTCCATTTGTTCGCTAATGTAGTTCCCCAGTTCAATTTTACTGAACGTAAGTTGTACAGAGTCGCCTTCGGTCTTAAAAAGGTATTTCAGAACAAGATCAGAAATCCAGATAATGAATTCTGATATCACTGAAAAAAACATATAAAAAAAGTACGCCGGCACTGCAAAAACCTTTACGAGGCTATTCGCATAAATTTGAAAGAACACTTTAGGTAAAAACTCAGCCGTCAATAAAATAACTACTGTAGAGATTAGTGTTTGGGTAATAAGACTAAAATCATTAAAAAGAAAGGTAATTATAGCACTATCTGAGGGTAACAATCCTAACGACCAAGCCATCAAAAGATCACCCATAAAAAACCCATAAATTACCAGTGCAATGTTATTACCTACTAGCATTGTGGCGATAAACTTTGATGGTCTTGCCGTAATTTTCTGAAGTACTTTGGCTAGAAAATCATTTTGTTTCTTTTCAATTTCAATGTGTATTTTATTGGAAGAAACATACGCTATCTCCATCCCCGAAAAAAACGCCGAGAACAGTAAAGATGCAATAATTATGATGCTGGTGTAGTCCAACCTTTAAGTTTAGAGTTTAGAGTTTAGAGTTTAGAGTTTAGAGAAAATAAATTTCATCTTTTGCTGAATACTGCGTACTGAGTTACTGCAAACTTTATTAATCTTCTCCTCTTCTGCGTTTTTCAATATTTTTTCTGAATCTTCTTTTAAAGAAGAACATAAAAATGGCAACTACGGTAAAAAACAAAAATAAATAGGCTCTATCTCTGTCGTTATCCCATTCAATAATTACTAAATAAATAGCAAACGCCGCCATGGCAAGGTATACATACTCAAAAAGTTGATATATTTTACTGCTCATCTTCTAATGTAGTTTTGTCTATTAGTTGCGTACCTTGATTGTTACGCGATATAAAGGTAGTGAAATCTTGGCTAGAGTCGAAGCTTGCACCATTGTTTATAGAGCCATCTTTAAGCTGTATCTGGTAGGGTTGGTCTGTAAAAATCCATTCTTTGGATTGGTCCCAATACAACTGTTCTGCCTTGAGCACAACACTATCGCTGGTTACTACTACCACATTTTTCCGCAGATCTACAATTCCTGTTTTGTCATATTGTATTGCATAATCCGAAAATACGGTACTCAATTTTCCATCTTGCCAAAAATACAGTTCTACACCCTTAGGAAACTCTGTATATGGAAATTCTTTGTTACCAAAATCTAAAAGCTCAGGTGCTTTTAAATTAGCCACTACAACACCAGAGTCAGTATATTTCATATTAACGCCTTTGCCTTCTCCAAAAGGGAGGTTATCTGCCTGCTGTAGTTTTTGTACATTCTTATAATTTCCTTCACACGAAAAAAGCGTGATGCCGAATAGAATCGCCATCACGCTTTTAATGATATAGGATATGTTAATCATTCTTATAAATTAGGAACTTTCACACTACCTCCAACCCAACAGCTAAAGGTAATTGTTTTTCCTGCCATTCCAGAGCTAAAAATATCACTCTTACTTGGCGCATATCCTCTATAAGAACTTGCTGCTGCATTTGCATTTCCAGCAATGCTACCGTCCACTCTTGCAGCTCTACTTGCCATTTCTGCAGCTTTCCAATAAATTGCTCTTTTCTCAAAGGCAGTGGTACCACAACTGTTGGCACTATCTGCATACATTTTTGCGATACGCAAATACGCAACACCTAACGATGGGTTTTCTGCCAACGCTTTGTTATAATAATTTCTTGCACTGCTTTTGCTACCTTTCTTACGCATGTTTTCGGCAATGCTGTAGTAAATTTTAGCCTTGTCTTTTGGACTAGTTTCCAATTCGGCAGCTTGATCATAGTATTCTCTTGCTTTACTATTGTTACCATCTTTTTCAGCTAATCTACCGAGATAGAAAGCAGATTTTGCAGAAGGCTCCAAGGTATGTAATTGTTGTACCATTTTAAAGAACATTGGAGTTTCACAATCTTTAGCATTCAACTTTCCAGCAGCACTCTTTAACCAGTTTACGTCGTTTTTCTTTTCTTCGAATAACTTCTCATATAGAGGAATAAGGTTTGGACAATCTGCCAGAATTCCTAACTTACCGTTCACACTTCCTTTTACTTTACCATACGCCCCTAAATTGGTTTCGTAGTTTTTCAAGTATTTCTTTTCTTTTGAAGATAATGCAGTACCAGCTTCTTCTTTATCAATTAACTTGGTTAATTTTCCAGAAAGCTCAATTTCCTCTTTTTCTAACTTATCGATAATGGTATCGTATAAATTAAAAACTTCTTGGATATCTTTTTTACCTTCATCGTGTAAATCTACCGCAAGTGAGAAGTAAGTATATAAACTTTTTGCACTTGTAAACGTTTCTTCATCTTTTTTGAAAGCCTCATCAAAAGATTTAAATTGCTCCATCTTAGTACCAATACCAGCATCGTACTTTACTTGTGCGATGTTTGCCATCTCACGCCCTACTTTAGTTTTAGACGCATAATGTTGCATACGTTTTGCAAAGTTTTGTTCTAGATCTGTAATCTTACTTTTATCTCCTTTTTCGATTAAGTCTTCGAACATTTTTGCTCCATATTGATATGTTGCCATGCTCCAGGTTGGACATTTGTCTACTAATGGTTGGTAGTGTTGCAATGCGCCTTGGTAATTCTTTGCTTTAGCAGGCTCTGTAAATAAAGAACCTAATGTGTAACATTCGTCTTGAGCGAAAGATTTGCTACCTAAAGCAACAAACAAAACTGCTGCAAGTAAAATCGCTTTCCTTTTCATAGTGTTAGTGTTTATATAAGTGTTATTCAAAATATCGTTTTTCAAACCATCTGTCGTTTAATGACAAACTTAGGAATGTATTAAAGAAGTTTTCCTGTACCAAACCAGCGTTTTTTGTTCCACGTTTACCGATCTCAAAACCAAGGTTTACATTAGAAAACAATCTCCCTACAGGCAATCCAACTCCAAAAGATATGCCAAACTCGTTAATGTCTTCGCCATTAATTGTTATTCCAGTTTCTTCAAACCTAAAACCCCCTCTATAAACCACACGCTGTAAATAGTTTCCAAAAGCATTGTAATTAGGAATATAAAAACCTCCAACACGGTATTTGCTAGCATCCTTAAAAGACACATTTTCTATTTCGAAGGTACGGTTGGTGAAGTTACTTGTTTTTTGATCTGTGTATTCGGCACCAATAAACCATTTTTTATCTTGCCCAATACCAGCCCCAAGTGTCCATTGTGAAGGGAAGGTAAAATCTGTATCTTCCACATTTATATCACGGACATCTATAGAAGCTTCTCCTCCATTTTCTCCTTCCAATATAGTAGAAAGTATTCTGCTATTTTCTGAAGTAAAGCTAGTTTCTGGAGTATACGTTAAAGAAGTGTACAATTTCAGCTTATCGGTTAACATTCTTTTATAAGACAACCCAACGTTAAAACTAAAACCTAATAAATCACTTCGGTTTTCTTCACGGGTAGCATATTGAACATCGTCCTGGCGGCTGGTTGCGATATTTTCAATATTCCCGAAGTTGTAGTTAGCATCTACACCCACACTTAATTCCTCTGAAATTTTATAGGCGATGGTTAAAAAAGCTTTATTCAAACCGCCAGAACCTTCATATTGCGTAGTTCCAAGTGCGTTTTGCCCTTCCAACTGATATCCAACAGCTGTATAAGGTATTAAACCAAAACTAGCTCCAAATTTATCGCCAACGGGTATTCCTATGGCAAGATAATCTAATGAGGTAGTGGTAGCTTGTTGTTTCTCGGCTTCGGTTTGTAGGGTTACAAACTTATGGCTGGCACCAATAGTAAAGTTTACCAACCTCAAATCTGCCACTCCTGCTGGGTTTTGCATGTTTAAGTGTATACTATCTGTATACACGCTAATCCCAGACATGGCTCTGTTCTCTGCTGTTCCTTTAAATTTAAGACTTCCAATTCCGTAGAATGAATAGGGAGAAGTAGTCCCTTCTTGGGCTTGAGAAACTCCTATTGCAAGGAGTAAAAATAATACTGAAAATTTCTTTAACATTCCTATGTGTTATGTTCTAATATATGATCCAAGCCCTCTAATAAAAAATTAGGGATGGCAAAGATGCTATTTTTTAGGCTATCTCGCAACAAATGAGCATCACCTCCTGTTAAAATAATTGTTAAATTGGGATATTTTTCGTGGTAAAAATCTATAAATCCGTCAATTTCGTTCACAACGCCTAAAAAAACCCCGCTGTGCATGGAGTTCTGGGTAGTGTCGCCAATAGCACTGGTAGGTGGTGTTGGTGTCAATAACGGTAAATTTTCGGTAAACGTATATAACGCCCTGTAACGCATTTCTAATCCCAGAGAAATACCTCCCCCTACATAGTTGTTTTCTGATGTTAAAAAATCGTATGTTATACAACTTCCAGCGTCTATTACTAAAACATTTCTCTCTGAAAACTGAACTGCCGCAGCACTCATTAAGGCGATACGATCTACTCCCAATGTTTCTGGTGTAGCATATTTATTTACAAAAGGAACCTTTGTATCTTTTGTAAGCTGAAGCACCTCCATCTTGTTTTGAAGTAGCTCTAATGCTTCCTCAGGAAAATCTCCAACCGAAGAGAGTATAGCTTTTTGCAGTTTCGAAACGTCTAGAATAAGGGTTTTAATAGTAGCAACAACTTCATCTTTAGTAGTAATCACAAGACGATCTAACTTGGATTGCTCAAAGATTGCTAGTTTAATGCGGGTATTTCCTACGTCTACTATTAGGTTCATCTGCTGCTAAAGACTGCAAAGTTACGAGTATGTTTCATGAAAACTGGCAAGATTAACTCAAAACAAAAATATCCGGAGCAAAAGCTTTGATATTTTACAATACCTCCAGCATTAAAAGTCTACATTTAAGATAACTCCATTTTATCTCCAAAACCTTTCATAACTGGCTTAAATAAAAAGGCGCATAGCATCTTTTAGTTCTATAGGAAACAAGTATACCCAAAATATACAACAGGTTAATAATAATAAAAAATTAGATTCATCATTTCGTCGGTAGAATTCCACCCAAGCCCAACATCTTTTACCGGGGAATTAGGGTTTCGGGGGTTTTCATCAGTATTATCGTACGTTGCCACGGATAAGATTCTGGTTCCCTTTGGCAACAAAATAGGATCCTTGTATAAATAGGATGTTTGCCAATTAAAATCCCAATCGTCAATTTTAATTAAGGGAATTTCCTTTCTATCTGGAGTTATGGCCCTAACCTTAAAACTTTTTCCCAAATAATGCATATGTGGCAGAACTGAGACGAGGTTCACATCTTCCTCTATTACATAGCTTACATAAAAAGTTGCCTTCCTATTCGCCTTTATGTAAAAGGGCTTATTGGAGATATCTTTTTCGGTAATTGTCAACGTTTTTATTTCGTGTTCTACTTTTTCCTTTGCAAAATACAATTCTATTCTGGAGAGGTCTTCTTGTTTAATAGAAGACGGAGCGTAATGTATGTTTAATATAAAATCGGAGTTCGCATAAATTTTTTTTCCAGTTTTTGGAGGATATAAAACGGGTAAATTTCCTGGCACCCACCCGTAAAGAAATTCGTCTGCCAGCGGATTTCTTTGAAATTCCCACGCTTTTGGATCAAATTCTGAAAGCCCATTAATGCCACGTATAGCATTAGTGGTATCAATCATAACCCTGCTATGGTGCACTTGTTTTTTGTTCCCAGCTATAAATGCAATAGATTCTATATAAGTATCTTTCTTTAAATTGGATGGGATGCTAAAAAAACGATAATCTTCAATGCTTTCGCTGGAGAGCTCGTAAGGTTCAGTCATTTCTAGAACAAGATCTGGTTTTCTATTTCCTAGATTATCTTGAATTGGTGCAGGCTCCCCTTCTCTTTTGCCTTTCAGCATTCCTTCGGCAAACCATTTTCTTAGGGTATTTATTTCTTTATCGGTAAGACCTCTTTCGTTCTTAAAAGACCTATAGTCTCTATCTGCCTTCCAGGGGGGCATATATTTTGTTTCCACCACATGCGTAATAAAAGAACCTTTACTTTTTACTTCATTGTAGTTTGTCAATGGAAAGGGACCATATCCATTAGGTTTATGGCAAGAGACACAGTTTGTATTGATAATATCTTCAACATCGCCGTAATACGTTGTCTTTTGGGCAGCTGCTGTAGGTATTAGTAGTATAAGTAATGCAATAAGTAGTAGGTTTTTCACATTCATTATCTTTTCATTTCAATAAAACAACCAACTGCGTCAATATGGGCCGTTTGGATGGGACGGTCGTTAATAAGGTTTTCAATTGCATTTATTAAATAAGTTTTGTTTGGCTTTAATTTATTTCTTCCCAACGCATAAAACCAATCATCTATCGCTCCATCGTAATGGATTATTCCATTAACGTCAAATAAAAAACTTTCTGGAGTAATCGTGGCTTTAAATTCTTTCGCAAATTTATTGCCATTATCTTTAAGAACTTCAAAGGGAATTTTAAACTCACTTTTAAATGCTGAAATTTTGTTGTCTGAAAAATTAGTTGGTACAATACCATACATTTTAATATCATTAGCATAATTTTCATGCATTTCTCTTAATGTATGTACGTATTTCTGCGAGATGGGACAATCTGTTCCCAAAAAAATAACAACATAAAGGTTCGTGTTGTTTTCTGAAATCTTAATAAAAGGAAGATTCTCAATAGCAACGCTCTTGTGCTGATTGTTCTTTAAAAATTCTGGAGTGTTATTAGCATTACTTATTCGCGAAATAGCTAGGCTATTCTGAGAAATGGTGGCTATACTACTCAAGCAAGTAAACAATACTAGAAGGTGTAAATATTTCATCAATTTAAATGTAAATGGCTTATATTCTGAAGGTATTACAAATATAGCGCCATTTTACAAATTACAAAAAGTGGGGCTTCACACAACAATTCTATCTTAACTAAGATTTTTATTAAATTTTAAAAGAATACAATAAATTTAAAAAACGTTCTGAAAACAATTGCTATAAAACAAAAAACCCTCTAAATCAATGATTTAAAGGGTTTTAGCGTGGTACCTCCAGGAATCGAACCAGGGACACATGGATTTTCAGTCCATTGCTCTACCAACTGAGCTAAGGTACCTACTTAAAGCGGGTGCAAATATAAGTTTATTTTAAATATTGCAAAATTTATTTATAAAAAAACCGAAACAAATTTTGTTTCGGTTTAAAATTTATCTCGCAACTATCAGGCTGCCAGTGCACGACCTTTAAGTCGCTTCTCTATTTTTTGTTTTATAACAGTAAGACGTTTCATTAAATCCATTAAGGTTGCATCTTTACTTTCCTTATATAATTCGTTAACACCTAGAATCAATTCTTTTGCTTTTCTGCTTGCTTTGATTCGGTCGCTTGTGGTTTTGAAGGTCGTTTTCTCTTGCTCAAATTGCAAGGCTTCGTTTATGATATCCATAGGCTTCTAAATTAAAAATTGTAATTTCTTTTTCTTTACTTAAATGAAAACTAAATATACTTTAGTTTAGTGTTCTAAAAAATAATTTAAACAAAACTTTAACACAGTCTAATTTTAAACGCTACAAAGCTCCACATTTACCCATAAATAGTACCTTTACACCACACTACACTACCCTAAGTATGAGAAATTTATTCTTTGTAACGCTAATGTGTATGGCTTCTTATAGCCAAGCTCAGATTTTAAACGCAGAATCGCTTCGGAAAGTGACAGATACTTCCGGGTTTTCGGGCTCGGCAAGTGTGAATTTTGCACTTAAAAAGAATGTAAATCATTTTGTCACTCTCGGAAGCGATGTTCACATTCAGTATAAAAAAAATAACCATCTTGCGTTATTTAAAAACGATGTGAATTTTCAGAAAATTGAAGGCGAGAACTTTGAGAATAGCCTTATTTCACATCTGCGCTACAACTATCGTTTGCATCCTAGGATTGCGTGGGAAGTCTTTGTGCAGGGACAATACAACAAAATAAATCTTATTGGGTTTAGAGCCCTTGCAGGCACCGGCCCCCGATTTAAACTTACCGATTCTGAAAAATACAAACTTTACCTCGGCGCCGCAGCTATGTACGAATATGAAGAGGTTACAGACAACATAACGCCTATACAAAGAAGTTTTAGGGGAAGCTCCTATTTTTCATTTAGTTTGTATCCAACGGAGAACATAAGTATTATAAGCACCACCTATTACCAACCCCTTTTTGAAAATGTAAGTGACTACCGAATCTCCAGCCAAAGTTCAGTATTGGTTGGGTTATTCAGTAATTTTTCGGTCAAATTAAGCCATACTTTTGTCTACGATGCCTTTCCTGCTGTAGGCATTCCCAACTCCCAATACGAATTCACAACTGGAATAGCGTATACGTTTGACTAATTTTCCTAAATCTTTCGTAAGGTTTCCACAATAGAAGGACTACTTTGCTATATTTACGACATAATGCCGTTTAGCAAAACCAAAATCAGTTTTGTCTCGTACATATTAACCTAACAAGAAATTACATAAGAAACTATGTCATACTACGACCCCAAAGACCTTCGCAAATTTGGCAACATTACCGAATGGAGCGAAGAACTTGGCAACAAGTTTTTCGACTACTATGGTAAAGTTTTCGAAGAAGGTGCCCTCACAGCCCGTGAAAAATCACTTATTGCCTTGGCAGTTGCCCATACAGAACAATGCCCCTATTGCATAGACGCCTACACCAAAGATGCCCTACAAAGAGGGGTAACCAAAGAAGAAATGATGGAAGCCATACACGCTGGAGCCGCTATTAAAAGTGGCGCAACGTTGGTTCACGGTGTGATGATGATGAATAAAGTAAACAAATTAGATGGTTAGAAGGTTAATTTAGAGGAGTCTTTCCTCTTTCTTCATTCCTCTTTTTTCTAAAAATTTTATGGGAAAATTAAAAACACAAAGCTTACACAAACGCGAAAGCGACCTTGCCCAATCTAACCGACAAATAGAAATTCTGTCTAACGGTATTTTTAAAAATGGCGAGTTACCTACATTCGCAAAGAAAATAAAGGAAACTACACAAGAGTTTCCCCTACGTCCTAAAAAATTGGAAATCCTTCAAATTAATGTTGGATATATGTGTAATCAGGTATGCGAACACTGCCATGTAGATGCAGGCCCAGACAGAAAGGAAATTATGAGATGGGAAACCATGGAGCAGTGTCTGGAAGTAATTCGTAACACTGGAGCACACACCTTAGATCTTACAGGGGGAGCACCCGAAATGAATCCAAATTTTAGACGCTTCGTAGAAGAAGCAAGCAAAGCCGGGATTAAAGATTTTATTGTTAGAAGTAACCTAACCATTATTAGAGCGAACAAAAAGTATTACGACCTCCCAGATTTTTTTAAAAAACACAATGTACACGTAGTAAGCTCTATGCCACACTGGACCAGAGGAAAAACAGATAAACAACGTGGTGAAGGCGTTTTTGATCTATCCATAAAAGCACTCCAAGAACTCAACGAGCGCGGCTACGGCATGCCAGATAGTGACCTTCGCCTAGATTTAGTCTACAACCCAAGTGGTGCGTTTTTACCAGGCGACCAGACCAGTATGGAAAAAGATTTCAAAAAAGCATTGCTGGAAGACTTTGGGATTCAGTTTCACAATTTGTTTGCTATTACCAATTTACCCATCGCACGATTTTTAGATTATTTAATAGCTTCCGAAAATTACGAAGATTACATGTATCAATTAGTAGACGCTTATAATCCAGCTGCTGTTAAAAATGTAATGTGTACCAATACTATTTCTATAAGCTGGGACGGATACTTGTTCGATTGTGATTTCAACCAAATGCTAGAACTGCCAGTAGCCAGTAAAATAAAACATATTAGCGATTACAATGAAGATGTTCTTAGCGACAGAAATATTGTAATTTCACAACATTGCTATGGCTGTACTGCTGGAGCTGGAAGTAGTTGCCAGGGAGCTGTAGCGGAATAATATTACTATATTTATGGTTTGTAGTTTATTCTTATAACTGCTAATCATAAACAACAAACCTATAAACCATAAGTAACAAGACCGCCATATTAATTTTTGCCAATTCGGCCACTCAAGAAAAAAACAGAAAGCTTTTCTTGAAATCCGAAATGCTTTTTAATGCCCTTAATGCAGAAGCCTTACAAAAAGTAAAGCAAACAGGTCTTCCCTATTTTTTGGTTTCGGAAAAAGAACAGTTGGGTACTACATTTGCCGAACGCTATACAAACGCACTGGAGTCTATTTTCGCCCAAGATTTTGACAATGTAATTTCTATAGGCAACGACACCCCACAATTACGCTCACAAGACATCTTGGATGCTTCGCAAGCGATTAAAGAAACCAAAGCAGTTCTTGGCCCTTCTAAAGACGGCGGATTCTATCTATTAGGAATTCACAAAACCTTTTTTAATCGAAACTTATTTTTACAATTTCCCTGGCAAAAAGCGCAACTTTTAAACTCTATCCTTCGGGCTTTCGATTTAAAAAACGTTGACACCTTAAAATTACAAATCCTTCAAGATATTGATACGCTTGAAGATATTCAGGTATTAAAAGATACTTTTTACCTTTCCAAAAACATAAGGTCCATTTTATGGCAAATTGTTTCTTTAAAAACTGCTACGATATCGTTAGAAATAAGCTACGTACCTACCTTATTTTTCTCTCAATTTTATAACAAAGGTTCTCCTTTAACTGCATAAATTTCCTGAGCAACAATCACCCGACACCTTCGGGATACATTCATTTAATTTTTTTTCTATATCCGTATGAAGTTTGTACTCATACTTATCCTTTTTATTGCCCAACAAATGGTTGCCCAAAAAAACTTGGACAAGCTTTTGCAGCAGTACAACACCCGAAGTGTTCCGTACATTTCGGTAGAAGGATTACGTGCACTTCAAATAAATGAAAATGTGGTGATTTTGGATACTCGAGAGATTTCTGAATATGCCGTGAGCAAGATCAATGGAGCCAAGTATGTAGGATTCAATAATTTTTCAGTTGAAAAAATTTCAGCAGAAATTAATGATACGGAGCAACCTATTATTGTGTATTGTTCTTTAGGAATACGAAGTGAAGAAATAGGCGAAAAATTACAAAAAGCAGGTTTTACCAATGTTCAAAATCTCTACGGTGGCATTTTTGAATGGAAAAATAAGGGCTATCCGCTTTTAAATAACCAAAAAACAGAAACAGACAGTGTTCACGCTTTTTCAAAAGCATGGAGCAAATGGCTACTGAAAGGAATACCTGTTTATAACACCCAGAAAAAAGAACAAATGTAACGCAGAAAAATCGCACTGCTACGCTCGCCCCTCTAAATTATAAAATAATGCCAATACTAGGGTTAAAAAACACAGACAACAAAGACAATGGTAAGGAGGTATTCCATTTTCCTACCTCAAAAAATGCGTTACTAATTTTTACCCGAAACCCAGAATTGGGCAAATGTAAAACGAGATTGGCAGCTACAATTGGAGACGAAGCCGCTTTGGAAATTTATAAGTTTTTAATTGCCCACACCGCTAAAATTTCAGCAGGCGTACAAGCAGATAAATTTGTTTATTATTCTGAAAAGCGAAGAGAGAATGATTATTGGGATAAAGAATTATTCAGAAAAAAAGTGCAATATGGTAATGATTTGGGTATGAAAATGGAAAATGCTTTTATTGAAATTTTCTCTTTGGGATACGAACGAGCCATCATTATTGGAAGCGATATGTACGATATGAATTCGGAAGACATTAATGAAGCGTTTCAAAAGCTGGCTTCCAACAGTTTCGTTCTGGGTCCAGCCGAAGATGGAGGGTACTATTTATTAGGAATGAAAAGCATAAAACCCGAACTCTTCAGAAACAAAAATTGGGGCACAGCTACAGTTCAAAAAGCAACGTTAAACGATATGAAAAATGAAAGTATCGCCCTTTTACCAGAAAAAAACGATATAGATTATTATGCAGATGTTAAAGATATTGAAGTATTTCAGCAATTTTTACCACTGCATTTAGACAATGAAATAGATTAAGTCAAAGAAAAATATTTCCTCAGCCCTAAAGAGAATATTTTCTGAAATTTTAAAACCTAACTAAAATGCGCATATTAAGCGCAGTCGAAACATGAAAAAATACATAAAACAAGCAACAGCATTTTTACAACAACGAGGCTTTGGCACCCCAGAAGTGGGTATTATCCTAGGAACAGGTCTTGGTAAAATATTGGAAGACGTAGCAATTGAAGCCGAAATGAGCTACAATCATATTCCCAATTTCCCAACTGCCACCGTCGAGTTTCATACAGGAAAATTAATATACGGTGAGTTAGGCGGAAAAAAAGTTGTCTTAATGCAAGGTCGTTTTCATATATACGAAGGGTATTCTTTGCAAGACGTAACTTTTCCCGTGCGTGTAATGAAAGAATTAGGAATTACAAAATTGCTAGTAAGCAATGCTTCAGGCGCGATTAACCTAAACTTTAGGAAAGGTGAAATTATGTTGCTAGACGATCATATTAATTTACAAGGAGGCTCTCCTCTAGCCATTAAAGGCATTGAAAAATTAGGCGAGCGTTTTGTAGATATGAGTGCTCCTTATGACCTAAAAATGAATCAAAAAATTGAAGCAATTGCCAAAGAACATAACATTAATCTACATAAGGGAGTGTATGCTAGTGTGGTTGGTCCACAACTAGAAACCCGTGCCGAATATCGGTATTTAAAAATAATAGGTGCCGATGCCGTTGGTATGAGTACGGTTCCAGAAGTTATTGTTGCCAATCATTTAAAATTGCCGGTTGTGGCCGTTTCGGTGTTGACAGACGAGTGCGACCCGGATAATTTGCAACCTGTAAACATTCCAGACATTATTGCTCAAGCCGGGAAAGCTGAACCCGAAATGATTACGCTTTTTACTGAATTAATTAAACAACTATAAAAAAGTACACAGTATTCAGTACGCAGTAATCAGTTTTACTGCAATCTGAAACTGCTACAACAGACTTTAAAATATGAGCTATTTAGATACTACCCACGACGTTTACAAAGAAGCAGCATTAACTCCAGATGTGGGATTATGTTGTACTACAAACCCTATTTGGGAATTACCAGGATTAAGAATCCCAAAAATTATGCAGGAAATGAACTATGGCTGTGGAAGTACTGTTCACGCAAGGGATCTTTCCAACAATCCAAAAATGCTATATGTAGGTGTTGGTGGTGGTATGGAATTATTGCAATTCGCTTACTTTAACCGCGAAAAAGGAGGCGTAGTAGGAGTAGATGTTGTGGACGAAATGTTAGAAGCCTCTCGCAAAAATTTTGAAGAAGCCGAAAAAATGAACCCCTGGTTTAAAAGTGAATTTGTAGCCCTAAAAAAAGGAGACGCACTTAACCTACCCGTTGAAGATAACACCATAGATGTAGCCGCACAAAACTGCTTATTCAATATTTTTAAAGCTGAAGATTTAAAATGCGCCATCAAAGAAATGTACCGCGTTTTAAAACCCCACGGAAGATTAGTTATGAGCGACCCAACCTGTGAGCAACCTATGAATGACACCTTACGCAACGATGAGCGCCTCCGTGCCTTGTGTTTAAGCGGAAGTCTCCCCATTGCCGAATATGTAAAAGCATTAACCGATGTAGGTTTTGGAACTATAGAAATAAGAGCTAGAAAACCTTACAGAATCCTGGATCCTAAAAATTATCCTACCGACGAGCTTATCTACATTGAAAGCATTGAAGTAGCCGCCATTAAAGATCCCATGCCAGAAGATGGCCCTTGTATTTTTACCGGAAAAGCAGCCATTTATTATGGCGATGAAAATTACTTTGATGATAAATTAGGTCATATTTTATTGAAAAATCAGCCATTGGCAATTTGCGATAAAACTGCAGGGGCACTAAAAGCGCTTGGAAGAGATGATATTTATTTTAGCGAATCTACGTTCCATTATGATGGGGGTGGCTGTTGCTAACTTTATTGATATAATTAAAAATACAAAGCTTGTCTTGAACTATTAGGATAGCTAATTGTCATGGAAAAATACGGAAACATATTTAAAGATTCCTACCAAGGATATTTCAACTATTTGTTAGACGAGATTACCCGTTTCCATTGGGAGAACTACTTCTACGGACTCATTATAGTCTCGTTAGTAGTTTGGGGATTGGAATTGTTATTTCCCTGGCGAAAAACCCAAAAAGTCTTTCGTAAAGATTTTTGGCTGGATACATTTTATATGTTCTTCAATTTCTTTTTACTGAATTTAATTGTTCTTATTTTTCTATCTAATACAGCCGAAGCCCTATTTAACGATTTACTTGGCATTGTTCATCTGAAAGTTTCAGATTTTCAACTCATAGATCTTAACGCACTTCCTTTTGGTGTAGGTTTACTGGTCTTTTTTATAGTTTCAGACTTTGTGCAATGGAACACGCATCGTTTATTACATAGGGTCCCGTTTCTTTGGAATTTTCACAAACTACATCATTCAGTAAAAGAAATGGGATTTGCGGCACACCTTCGCTATCACTGGATGGAACCAGTGGTTTATAAATCTTTATTATACATTCCGCTGGCCATTATTGGTGGTTTTGATATTGCTGACGTAGCGATTGTTCATTTTTTTGCATTAACCGTAGGTCACTTAAATCACGCCAATCTGGGTTGGGATTATGGGGTTTTAAAATATATTTTCAACAATCCGAAAATGCATATTTGGCACCATGCAAAGGAGCTGCCAGAAAATCACAGTTATGGCGTAAATTATGGATTGACGCTAAGTGTATGGGACTATATTTTTAGAACGAACCATATTCCTCATGATGGTCGCGATATTGAACTTGGTTTTGAAGGGGATGAAAAATTTCCAAAGGGGTTTTTAAAACAGGAAATATATCCTGTTCGTAAATCTGAAAAATAATTATAGTAGTTGTGCTTAAAAATTGACACATTTTCAGGATGACTGGTTAAGCACAGTCGAAATCTAATCTGGCTAGTTGAATAGCAACAAAGGATTAATCTTATTCCTTACTCATAGAACAACAATAACAACTAGCTTGAAATAAACGCACTAAAATTTCGACTTACTTCCTAACTAGAACTTAAAATATGAAATATTACACAACAATTTTCTTTACAGCATTTGTAATACTGTCCTGCTCTGCAAAAAAAGAAGTTACAACAGACCCTGTAAAGATTGGTATTGTTTCTTCAGACGGAATTACAGGTAAGCAAAACAAAGAGACGAAGAAAGACAGCGTAAAAATTACTGTAAGGTCAGGAATAAAAGTTGGTATTACAAGGCCTGTAAGAGATTTGGAAATTACACCATCAACAACTAAAAACGATGCTATGTTGGAAATAAATCCCCAACAATTTGTCCCGCCCACAATATCCGAAAAATTTGATCACAGCCCATTCAATGTATTACTTCAAAATAATGTGACAAATGAAGGTGTTGTTACTTATGAAGCTTTCAGAAAAAATAGCAAAGCGCTTAGAACCTATATTGTATCTTTAGGAGAACTCATGCCAGATGAAAGTTGGTCCAAAAATGACAGGCTGGCTTATTGGATGAATGCGTATAATGCGATGACAGTAGATTTAATCCTTCGGAATTTACCCGTAGAAAGTATTAAAGACATTAATAAACCGTGGGATCAACGCCTATGGAAGTTAGGTGACAAATGGTATAACCTGGATGAAATTGAACATCAAATCCTTCGTCAACTAGACGATCCCCGTATTCACTTTGGAATAAATTGCGCCTCGTATTCGTGTCCGCCATTGTTAAACAAAGCTTTTACTGCCGAAACGGTCGATGCGCAACTAGATTTTTTGGCAAAGCGTTTCATTAACGATTCCACACGAAACACCATCACAGCAGATCGAATAGAAATTTCAAAAATTTTTAATTGGTTCAGTAAAGATTTCAAACAAAACGGGAGCGTTATTGATTTTCTAAATCAGTATTCAGACATTAAAATTTCAGCGAGAGCCAAGGTGCGCTATAAAGAGTACAACTGGGAGCTTAACAACTAAATATTTGCCAAAATTAGCACAAGCCACTGTTAATGAGCGACCCTAAGGGTATTTGTCTTTGTATATTGAAATGAAAAATTAAAATATATGAAATTACTGAAATATTTCACATTACTTTCCATTACTGCCTTTACACTACAAAGTTGCAACTTATTATCTGCCGCGGGTGTTTCAAGTCAGGGACAGCCCACCAAAAAAGTGGAAGGGAAACTTACTTCAACCACAGCCAATTCTGTAGTAAATGTAAATCATGCGCAATGGACTAAGTTGCTTCAAAAGCATGTCGATGGTGAAGGACTGGTAGATTATAAGGGTTTTCAGAAAGATGAAAAAATGCTGGACACCTACCTGGATATGTTAGCCTCAAATAACCCAAATAACGACTGGAGCGTGCAGGAATTATTAGCTTTTTATATAAATCTATACAATGCTCAAACAGTTAAGTTAATTATTGAGAATTACCCTACTAAGAGTATTAAAGATTTAGACGGACCTTGGACCAAAGGTCGTGCCAGCGTAGCCGGACGTGAGCTTTCTTTAGGAGGCATAGAAAACGGGATCCTTCGTAAGATGAACGAACCAAGAATTCATTTCGCCATAAATTGTGCTTCTATTTCCTGTCCAAAGTTGCTGGATGAAGCTTATACAGCCGCCAAAATAAACGAACAATTGGATGTAGTGACCAAAAGTTTTATAAATGGTAACAAAAACGATATTAAAGAAAATGAAGCTCAAATATCTTCAATTTTCACTTTTTACCCTAACGATTGGAAAGTAAACGGAAAAGTTAATCTTACTGCTTATATAAATCAATACAGTAACGTAAAATTAAACCCTAACGCGAATATCACGTACACAGATTACGATTGGGGTTTGAATGAGCAGTAGCTTATAACGCATACCATGTTGCTCGGGTTTTTTAGTCTCCAACAACCAAAATCTCCAAATTTACGTAAGTTTACACCTATGATTAGCATTGTCATTCCCGTATTGAATGAGGCCGGAAATATTACTTCGGTTCTAGGACATCTTACTAACAATGCATTAAAGAAGAATATCTCTGAAATTATTTTGGTAGATGGTGGCAGCAGTGATGAAACCCGAAAAATGATTAGAGAATTTTCAGAAAAGTCTGCTTTCAAGATTCAGTTGCTTTCTTCTGAAAAAGGACGCGCCAAGCAAATGAATAACGGTGCTCAAAAAGCTACCGGAACCGTTTTTTATTTCTTACATGCAGATAGTTTTCCACCCCAACATTTTGACTCCCTTATAATTTCTGAAGTACAAAAAGGAAACCCAGCTGGATGCTTTAAAATGAAGTTTGACAGCAACCACTGGTGGTTACGTATGGCTAGTTATTTTACAAAATTTTCATGGCGTGCCTGTCGTGGTGGAGATCAAAGCCAGTTTATTACACGCAAACTTTTTGATGAAATTGGCGGGTATGACGAAACGTTTGTTATTTATGAAGATAATATCCTTATAAACGAGCTGTACAAACGTAAGAAGTTTGTGGTAATCCAAGAATGGATTGGTTCTTCGGCTAGATTATATCGTGATAAAGGCATTTGGTATTTACAGTATCACTTTTGGATTATTTATATGAAACGATGGATGGGTGCAGATGCGGACGAATTATATGCATATTATAAAAAATACATAAAACGAAATCAGAAGCCACAGGTTGCTATGTCCGACAAACCCCGAAAGGTTTTTGCAGATAAGTAAGTTTTAAGATATTATAAACAGTATTCTTCTTTTTTTGGTTGTAATTTTAAAATCCAACTAAAAAAGAAACTATGAATATATTTGAAGCCATTAGAAAAGACCACGATATCCAAAGAGATCTTTTAGACAAAGCGCTGGCAACCTCAGGTGACACAAAAAAACGTAAAGAAATCTGGGACAAGCTAAAAGTTGAATTAAAAGGCCACGAAACGGCGGAAGAACGCAACTTTTACAAACAACTTATAGACAATGATATGATGGTAGAACACACCCGTCATGGCATTGCAGAACATCACGAAATAGATGAGTTAATTGAAAAAGTAGACGAGGCAGACATGGATAGTTCAGCATGGTTGGCGCATCTTAAAACTTTAGACCATCAAGTACGACATCATTTGGAGGACGAAGAAAAATCGTTTTTTCAATTGGCAGGAAAAGTGTTTAGCGAAACTCAAAAAACAGCGCTGGCAAAGGCCTATAATGACGAAATGGAAGCACAACGAAAGTAATTTACTGTTGTGTTTTGAAATATTCTTTAATATCCTGTTGTACAGGTTTGTTTTGCGGACTAAATTGATTGCGCTCTAGTCCGCCAGCACTTTCATGATCTATAAACCATTTCCAGATAAAACCTCCAGCAAACCAAGATTCTGGATATATTTCGGCAAAAAAAGCTTTGTATAAATTGGTTTGTGCATCGGTATTATGGCTCTCTTCGGTTCTAGTACTTTGCCACGGTTCTTTGCCACTATAATCAATATTTCGGTAGCCATACTCAGTAAAAAGAATAGGTTTGTTATTTTTTTCTGAAACTTCCTTTAATTCAGTTTTCCACTGTTGCCAGCCTTTTTTCGCATCTTCAACAGTGGGTGTTCTCATATCTGAGACAGGAAAATAGCCGTCAACACCAATATAGTCTAACTGTCCCCAAAATGGGACTCTTTTATACTCGTCCCAATTGGCTGCATAGGTTAATTTCCCTTTGTACACTTTTTTTACTTCAACAATAAGCTCATTCCAAAATTCTGGGCGGTGCATGGTAAATTGTTCCAATTCGGTTCCAATACAAAAAAGCGCACTATTAGTTTCTGTGGCCACTTCGGCATATAATAAAATAAATTCTTTATATGAATTTTCGAATGCAGCCCAGTCTTTTTCCGAAGCCATTTTTAAATAGCCTGTAAATTCACCTCGTGAAATCCATATTTGAGGTTTCAGCATTACATCAATATCATGCTCATGGAGCATTTCAATATATTGTTTTACCCCTTCTCTTCGCTCGCCAAACCATTGTCGCTCTTTATTAAAATGAAGCTCAGGATGGTCTAAATTTCTTATAAATCCGAAAGGCATTACAGCGGCATAATTGGCATAAATATTTTTTACTTCTTGAATGTGACTCTCTGTCGTAGGTTCTCCCGACGCTACGTAACTCACACCATTTATCTTTTCACTTTGGGACGTACATCCTTGCAATAAAATAACTGTGAGTAGGATTGAAAAAAAATATTTCATGCTGCGTAAAATTTACGCGTCAAGATACACATTTACAACAAGTAGAAACTGTTTGCAGGATATCAAAAAAGAAAATCTTTAAAAATGAATTACATCTTTTCGTAATGATTGCGTACCTTGAAACGACTTACTCGCGGAGTCAAGAAAAACACTCGATAATTCGGGAACGACCTATGGAACATATAGTCATTATTGGAAACGGAATTGCCGGCGTTACAGCTGCTCGGCATATTCGGAAACTTTCAGATAAAAAAATTACCATTATTTCTGCCGAAACTAATTATTTTTTCTCTCGTACAGCCCTAATGTATGTATATATGGGGCATATGAGATGGAAGGATATTGAGCCCTATGAGCATTGGTTTTGGGAGAAAAACAGATTGGAATTAAAAAATGCCTATGTTTCAAAAATTGAAACTGATACAAAAACACTTCATTTCAAAGAAGGCGGTAATATGCAATATGACAGACTCATTATTGCTTCTGGATCGACCACCAATACCTTTGGATGGGAAGGATTAGACAGCGATGGTGTTGTTGGAATGGTAACAAAACAAGATTTGGAACAGATTGAAAAATATGCTCCTAACAATAAAGAGTGTCCGCGAGCTGTACTAGTGGGTGGCGGATTAATAGGCGTAGAACTTGCAGAAATGCTCCGCACCAGAAATATTGAAGTTACCTTTTTAATTCGTGAAGAAAATTTTTGGAACAGTGTACTCCCCGAGGATGAAGCCGCCATGATTTCGCGACACGTAACATCACACGGTGTAGCAATACACAACAACACCAATCTCGATAAAATTATAGCCGATGCAAATGGTAAAGTAAAAGCCGTTATCACTAAAGAAACTGGTGAGGAAATACCCTGCAGTATGGTTGGAATTTGTACTGGAGTGAAACCAAACATTACTTTTTTAGAAGGTAGTGGCATTGAAACGGATAAAGGAGTTTTAGTAAACCGAAAATTAGAAACCAACGTAAAAGATGTTTACGCTATTGGCGATTGCGCTCAACAACAACAAGCCATTGGCAATCGGAAACCAATTGAAGCAGTATGGTACACTGGCCGAATGATGGGCGAAACCGTAGCGCAAACTATTTGTGGCAATTCGTTTGAGTACAATCCCGGGCACTGGTTTAATAGCGCTAAATTTTTTGATATAGAGTACCAAACCTACGGCTGGGTTTTTTCCGATCAAAAAGAGTACGAAACCCACTTTCACTGGCATCACCAAGACGATACCAAATGTATTACCATTGCCTATCATAAAGAAACGAGGGAGTTTTTAGGAATTAACACGTTTGGAATACGTATGAAACATGAGGTTTTTAATAGATGGCTCCTTGAACATCAAAACGTAGATTTTGTAGTAAAAAATTTAAAAGAAGCCAATTTTGACCCTGAGTTTTACACACATTATGAGAAAGAGATTCTTCAACAATTTCAACAACATCAACCTGTAAACGCCTAAAAGTATGAGTATAATCCAAAGAGATATGTCTTTAACGGGACAACCGCCTAAGACAATAAATACCACTCAAAAAATTGCAACCGTTATTGGCCTTGCAGGTTTGGCACTAATTTTATTGGCTGCATTTAACATTAATTTCCCTAATAAGGGATTGTGGCTCACGATAGCTTTGGTCTCCCTTACCGGAGGGATTATCCTTTTTGCTAAAGGACAATACATACACAAGAGTGAAGGCATAAAAAATGATGGGGTTTGGTTTAAATCTATGTCTAGTCGTGGTTTTTGGGCATGGGTTGCAGGAATTGCACTTACTGGTTTTTATATAATTCTTTATTTCTTTCCACAGTTTTTGGGACTCGTAAAAGAAGGTGATAATGTGGGGATTATTGCATTATTCGATCCACTTAGCAACCTGTTAAGTGGAAATCCAGCCAGCCAATGGTTTGTGTATGGAACACTCTATACCATAGCAATTTTTGCCTTCGGAATAAAGTTTATCTGGAAATACCGCCACAATACGTACGAGAAAATTAGAACCATTAGTGTTATGTTCTTTCAAACCGCTTTTGCTTTTTTAATTCCTGAATTTATGGCGCGCCTAAATAGTGATACCTTTTCTTTACCTTACTACGACCTAAAAAATATTTGGCCCCTTAATTATTATAACTTTGAGCAATACAGAGTAGATTCGTTTATTTCGGCGGGCGATGTTGGGTTAGGGTTACTCATCTTTGGGATTGTTTCCATTTTTGTAATCACACCAATTCTAACCTATAAATACGGGAAGCGTTGGTATTGCAGTTGGGTTTGTGGATGCGGGGGACTAGCTGAAACTGCCGGGGATCCATTTCGTCATTTAAGTGACAAACGACAAGTAGCCTGGAAGGTGGAGCGTTGGGTAATACACAGTGTTCTGGTTTTTGTGGTGGTAATGACTACCGCCGTAATACACTCCTATTTGGGAGATGATGCTTCAAAATATTGGCTTACTAAAGACACATTTTTAATTAGTGTTGCGGTTTTCCTGGGAGTACTTTTTGCGCTTATTTGGATTTTTAAAAGACAGGAATTAGCTAAGGATGCAAAGTATGGTGCCATTGGATATCTGGTAATTGTTTTAGTTCTAATAGGCATGCACTTCTCAACAGGAAAAACATTATTTATTTTTGAAGCCGAAGGCCTTAGAAAATCTTACGGTTTTTTAATTGGTTCTATTTTCTCTGGAGTTATAGGCACAGGCTTCTACCCTATTTTCGGAAACCGAGTGTGGTGCCGGATGGGCTGCCCAATGGCTGCTATATTAGGGATGCAACAACGATTATTTTCGAAATTCAGAATTACAACTAATGGTGGGCAATGTATCTCCTGCGGAAACTGTTCTACCTATTGTGAAATGGGAATAGACGTTCGCGCCTATGCTCAAAAAGGAGAAAATATTGTAAGAAGTAGCTGTGTAGGTTGCGGAATTTGTTCGGCAGTTTGTCCTCGTGGGGTGCTGAAATTGGAGAACGACAGTATGAATGGCCGAATAGATGGCAACCAAGTATTACTAGGAAATGATGTAGATTTAATGAAATTGATGAACGGAAAATAGTTAACAAACAGACTGGATAACCCCAAAGGTTTTTAATTCCCTTGAGGTTTTTCGGTTAGTTATCTTTTATTTGCACGTCCAAAGAAAAAACTTCAGTAATAAAAGCTTTTAAAAAAATATCGGTCATTATCCCTGCATACAATGAAGCTGCTTCCATTGGTTTGGTTATCGCTGCTATCCCAGATTTTGTTTCCGAAGTAATTGTAATAAGTAACAACTCTACAGACGAAACTGAAAAGATTGCACAACAAGCAGGGGCTATCGTTTTACAAGAACCAAAACGAGGTTATGGCTACGCGTGTTTAAAAGGAATGCAGTATATTTCAGAAAACAATGTAAAGCCAGATATTGTGGTTTTTTTAGATGGGGATTACAGCGACTACCCTGAACAATTAACCGAATTGGTCGCACCCATTATTGAAAAAAACATAGATTTTGTAATAGGCTCCCGTGTAAAACAACTTAGGGAACCTGGAAGCATGACGTTTCCGCAGCGGTTTGGAAACTGGCTTGCAACTACTTTAATGACACTCTTTTTTAATGCAAAATTTACAGATCTAGGGCCTTTTAGAGCTATAAAATATGACAAACTACTTGCGTTACAGATGCAAGATAAAACATATGGCTGGACCGTGGAGATGCAATTAAAAGCACTCAAAAAAAAATATTCCTATACCGAAGTCCCCATGAAATATCGAAACAGGATAGGAACCTCAAAAGTTTCGGGGACCGTAAAAGGTGCTATATTTGCAGGGATTAAAATTCTTAGCTGGATTTTTAAATACACGTTCAAAAAATGATACTCGAAACCATTGTTATGGTTATTTATACCGCCGCACTCCTCCTTATACTACTGTATGCGCTGGCACAACTTAACCTGCTTTTTAATTATTTAAGAAATAGAAATAAAAAAGAAGCCTGTGCAAAATTTAACCTTTCAAATCCAGATGAAATCCCCTATGTAACCATACAACTTCCAGTTTTTAACGAGTTATATGTTATGGAACGCCTCCTCGATAATATTGCAGAAATTAACTACCCAAAAAACAAACTGGAAATACAAGTACTAGACGACAGTACCGACGAGTCCTTTCAAACTACAGCTACGCAAATACTGGAACTTCAAAAAACAGGATTAGACATTCAACATGTAACACGTACCGATCGTAAAGGCTTTAAAGCTGGAGCATTAAAAGAAGGGTTAGAAACCGCTAAGGGAGAATACATTGCTATTTTTGATGCAGATTTCCTTCCTCAGAAAAATTGGCTGTTAGATACCATCCCCTATTTTAAAGACAGAAATATTGGTGTGGTACAAACCCGCTGGGGGCACATTAACCGAGAATATTCTATCCTTACCCGTGTTCAGGCCTTCGCTTTAGACGCGCATTTCACCTTGGAGCAAGTAGGAAGAAATAGCGAAGGACATTTTATTAATTTTAACGGTACCGCTGGTGTCTGGAGAAAGTTATGCATCTTGGATGCTGGAAACTGGGAAGGCGACACCTTAACCGAAGATTTAGATTTAAGCTATCGTGCACAACTTAAAAATTGGAAATTTAAGTATTTAGAAGAGGTGGAAACTCCTGCCGAGCTGCCCGTGGTAATTAGTGCAGCCCGTTCGCAACAGTTTAGGTGGAATAAAGGTGGTGCAGAAAACTTCCGGAAAATGTTGGGGCGTGTCTGGCGTAATAAAGATATTTCGTTTAAAACAAAGATCCACGGTACGTTACATTTGCTTAACAGCACCATGTTTTTAAGTATTTTAATTGTTGCGATTTTAAGCATCCCCATGCTGTACATTAAAAACGAATACGCACATTTAAAATATTACTTTATCGTAATGAGCTTTTTTGTGGTGAGCACTTTAATATTTTTTATCTGTTATTGGTTTACATATAAAAAAGTAAATGGTGGTGGATTCATGAATTTCTTGGAATATATTGGGATGTTCTTTGTTTTCTTTTCGATTGCAATGGGTTTTTCGGTACATAATTCTATTGCTGTAATAGAAGGTCATTTGGGTAAAAAAAGTGATTTTATCCGTACGCCTAAATTTAATATAAACACCTTGAAAGATAGCTGGAAGGGCAATAAATACATTAAAACTAAAATCTCTCCTAATATTTTAATTGAAGGTATCTTAATGCTCTATTTTGGATTTGGAATGTACTCGGCTTTTATAGTTGGCGACCAGGGTGGCGATTTTGGACTGTTTCCATTTCATTTAATGCTTTTTATTGGTTTCGGCTTTGTATTTTTTAAGAGTCTAATAAGCAAGGCTTAGTTAAAAATTTCTATTATTTTAGAAGCCTACTAATTTTCAGCCAACAAATTTCATGTGTACTACATTTTCTACACAGTATTTTATTTGTGTTTTGCTTATTTTATGTTCGGTTAAAATTTCCGCACAAAATAACGGTGGCAGTCGTTTTGTAAATGAGCAAGTAGAGCTTATGCACGATAACGATTTTTTACATTTTACTGACCGTTGGTACACCACAGGAAGTTTTATTAGCTATCGAAAATTACTGAATGAAGTTGACAAAGAAAACAACAACAAGCGACAATTAACTATCCAGTTGGAACAATCTTTCTATACCCCGTCTAACATCCTTTCTTCCAGGATTGAAGATTACGATAGGCCTTACGCAGGTTTTCTAGGAATTAACACAAGCGTTAGCCTCATCAATGAAAATAGAATCTTAGATTTTACATTTACCATTGGTGTTACAGGTGAAATTTCAGGTTCACAAGGACTACAAAGCTTGTTTCACAGCACAAATGAGTCGCAAACTGCCACTTGGACTGGACAAATAGAAAACAATACACACGCCAATCTTTACGGAAGTTATCTAAGAGAATGGTTGCTTTGGGACTCCAGTTTCAATATATTTTTAGCTACAAAGCCCAAAATAGCCCTCGGCACCAAAGACTATTATTTGGAAAACGATGTGAAACTTTACATTGGTAAGAGAAATAACCTTGAAAATACCATGGCGCACAGGCAACTGGGCGCGATTGAAAACGAACTGTTTTTTGCTCTAACAGGAACATATCGCTATGTAATTCACGATGCTATGTTACAAGGCTCTATTATTGCAGACAATAGTGTATTTACCTTAGAACCTGTAGATTCACTTCTTTTTTATGGAGCCGAAACATATTGGAGAAATCAACTTCTTGATATTAAAGTTGCGTATATGTATTCTACAAGACGTGTAGAAAGCACAGGCACACATGGTTTCACGACACTTTCTATTACCCGAAATTTTTAAAACGTCACTGTCACTTTTTCTTCGGCATTATTTCTTTTTATGACAACTTCAATAGTTTGCCCTTCTTCAAAGGTAGCGAGGGCTTTCATATAACTCATCATATCGGTAACTTCAAATTCGCCTAATTTTACAACTGTATCCCCTTTTTGCAAACCAGCCTTTTGTGCGGGTCTGTCTTCACTAATACCATCAATACGCATGCCTTTTCCTGTAAACAGATAATCTGGTACTACACCTAACCCCACTTTAAAACGAGGTACTTCTTCGCTTTCATCTTTTGTTTTTCTGAAAGGTAGCTTTCCATTGTCGTTTAGATCTGAAATAATAGTAAAAATATAATCTGAAATTTTTTGCATTCCCTCGTAATTCAACTTTTCGGCATCGTCACCAGGTTTGTGATAATCTTCGTGTTGTCCCGTAAAAAAATGAAGCACAGGGATATCGGCAAGATAAAAACTAGTATGATCGCTGGGTCCAATCCCGCTGTTATGTTCAGCGATATTAAAATTAGTTTCATTATTTGCAAAGAGCGTTTGCTTAAAAATTGGAGAAGTTCCCACGCCATGAACGGCAATGGTATTTTCAGCATTTAAGCGTCCCACCATATCCATATTAATCATATAAGTAATCCTTTCAACAGGAATTGTACTGTTTTTTACAAAATAATTACTGCCCAACAAACCCATTTCTTCTCCCGAAAAAGCAATGAATAAATAATTATTATTTTTAGTATTCTGAGTGGATTCGAAGGATAATTTATCAGCAAGATTAAGCATAATTGCTACACCACTGGCATTATCATCGGCTCCATTATGGATGGCTACTACCTCTTCACGATATAACGACCCTTCGCCACCTAAACCTAAATGATCGTAATGCGCTCCAATAACAACAGTCGTTTCAGCTTTGTTATCTAAAAAGCCAACCACATTGGTTCCAGTTAAGGTACTATCGCTTTTTAGCCCTGTAAATTCAGCCTGTTCGTGTGGATTATTACTGGGACGAAACGTAAATGTTTGGGTATAATTTCCTTTATATCCTTTTGGTTTTAAACCAATAGCTTTAAAACGTTCTTCAATATAGTTGGCGGCTTGTAGTTCACCTTCGGTTCCTGTCTGGCGTCCATTAAAAGTGTCGTCTGCCAGTGCATACACATCATCTTTCATAGTAACCTTTTCCTTTTCAACTTCTTTTTTACAAGAAACCACACATAAAGCGGCACATAGTAAACAAATTAAACGCATATCCTTATTTTTGCACAAAAATACAACCATTTCAAATTCAAAAAAAAGGAATATACTACAAATGAAATATTTACTTATCGTCTTATCTGCTGTGCTTTTAATTTCTTGTAAAAACACTTCAGAAGAAACCACTCAAATACAACAAGAACCCGAAACTCCTGAAAGTACTTCTGAAAAAATAGTAATGGAATGGGGCAACGATAGTCTTATCTTCCCAGAAGAGAAACATTTTAAAAATATTAGACAAGTTACATTTGGAGGCGATAATGCCGAAGCCTATTGGAGTTTTGACGATACTAAATTAGTATTTCAATCCAACTTTAAGGATTGGCGTGTGGAGTGCGACCAAATGTTTTTAATGCATGCTTCTGAAAGTTTTAAAGGTAAAATCCCTCCAATGGTTTCCACGGGAAAAGGCCGAACAACGTGCTCTTACTTTCTTCCAGATAACAAACATATTGTTTACGGATCTACCCATTTGGTGGATGAAAAATGTCCTGAAGTTCCACTAAGAAAAAACGGAAAATACGTATGGCCTGTGTATGATAGTTTCGACATATTTGTTTCAGACTTACAAGGTAACATCACAAACCAGCTCACCGAAGAACCAGGATACGATGCTGAAGCGACCGTCTCTCCACAGGGCGATAAAATAGTGTTTACCTCTATGCGAAGTGGGGATTTGGAGCTATATACTATGAATTTGGACGGTAGCGATGTGAAGCAAATAACAGACGAATTAGGGTACGATGGTGGCGCTTTTTTCTCTCCCGACGGAACTAAACTTATTTTTAGAGCCTCACGCCCAAAAACCGAAGCCGAAGTAAAAGAATACAAAGACCTGCTTGCACAAGGCCTTGTGCAACCCACCGAAATGGAGCTATTTATTTGTGATGCAGACGGAAGTAACATGAAACAAATCACAAATCTTGGGAATGCAAACTGGAGTCCGTTTTTTACACCCGATGGAAAAAAAGTGCTCTTCAGCAGTAATTTTGAAGCTGAACGTGGATTCCCATTTAACCTCTATTTAATTGATATTGACGGAAAGAATTTGGAACGTGTAACCCATAGTGAAACTTTTGACGCGTTTCCTGTATTTTCAAACAGTGGAAAATATTTAGCATTCTCTTCCAACCGAAACAATGGTGGCGGGAGAGATACCAATTTGTTTATTGCAGAATGGCAGGACTAAAAGGTTTTGGATTGGAGATTGACGATTTTAGATTGTTGAACTACCTTTAATTGTTAGTTTCGATAATAATTTAGACCATAGGTTTTTAACCAGTTAGTATTTATTACGCAATAATGATTTCGGTAAGCAACTTACTAAAGCTTTATAAGTTCCCAATCCTGATGGTGTTTGCCTGCATTGGTCTTTACTGGACTTTTGGTTATAATTTAGATCGGAGTGATTTTATAAAGCTACTCACCCTCTTTGCTGCACTTTTCTTTCTTTCCTGGCAACTTATAAAGCAGTTTGGTTGGAATTTTAAGATTTTAATGTGCTTAGGCATAATCTTTAGGCTTATATTTTTTGTTGCCGTACCAAACCTTTCACAAGATTTCTATAGGTTTTTATGGGATGGACGGTTGTTGGTTCAAGGGGTGAGTCCTTATTTGTTTACTCCAGAACAATTTCTAAACAATTTGCCTTCAAATTTTTTGTTATCCCATAGGTCACCTGAAGCTTGGAATGCAATCTCAATTTCGCAATCTCAAGAGCTTTACGCAGGAATGGGAGATCTAAACGGCAGCCATTATAGTAATTATCCGCCTGTGAACCAATTGTGTTTTGCAATAGCAGCTTTATTTTCGGGAAAAAGTATATTGGGTTCAGCAATCGTTTTGCGCGCCTTATTAATTATGGCAGATATTGGGATTCTCTACTTTGGAAAGAAATTATTAGAGCGATTAAAACTACCTGGAAAAAATATTTTTTGGTATTTCCTAAATCCGTTTATTATTATTGAACTCACAGGAAACCTTCATTTTGAAGGCGTCATGTTATTTTTCATGGTTTGGTCTTTGTATTTGCTTCATAAAGGCAAATGGTTTTGGGCGGCAGTTTTACTAGGAATTTCGGTATCGGTAAAATTATTGCCTTTGTTAATGCTTCCTTTGTTTTATAAATGGTTCTTTAAAAAAGAGGTTTCTACTGTGCACAACCTAACATCGCCAGCTAAATTTTACATAGTTGTTTTAGGCACGGTACTCCTCACATTCGCACCTTTTTTGTCTTCGGAATTTATTGAGAACTTTTCAACTACCATTGGACTTTGGTTTCAAAATTTTGAGTTTAATGCGAGTATCTATTATCTCATTCGTTGGATTGGGTTTCAAACTGTAGGATGGAATTTAATTGGTACGGTTGGAAAAATTTTACCTGTTGTTGTCATCTTTGTTTTGCTAGCGCTTACATTCTTCAGAAAAAACAATACTATGCAGCAACTCATTACTGGAATGTTGTTAGGAGTTTCAGCTTATTTTTTATTATCCACTACGGTACATCCATGGTATGTGGCAACGCCTTTGGTGCTTTCAATATTCACAAAATATAAGTTTCCTATTGTCTGGAGTGCTGTAGTAATACTAAGTTATTCGGCATATGGAGTTGATGGATTTCAAGAAAACCTATGGCTTGTGGCTGTAGAATATGTAATAGTAATTTCTTTTGCAATTACTGAAATCATATCGCAAAGTGGTGATCTTAAAGGAAATTTTAGAATTGTGGAGTAAGCGTTAAAGCCCCCTTCTTAGCGAGAGAAGGGGCTTAAATGGTGGGAAATTAGTTTACTTCGTTTTCTGCACCCGTATCACATCGTACACATCTTTTCGTCTGTCTTTTAGGTTTTTTACGGCTCCAAAAGAATGTAGCTCGCGTAATAAGCTTATGTCTACATCTGCCACGAGAATCATTTCGGTATTTGTGGTGGCCTCGGCTTTAATCCCATTACTTGGAAAAGCAAAATCGCAAGGGGTAAATACAGCCGATTGTGCATATTGGATATCCATATTCTCCACATTTGGTAAATTACCCACACTTCCCGAAATTGCTACATAGCATTCATTTTCTACAGCTCTGGCTTGCGCACATAAACGCACTCTCGAATAGCCGTTTTGCGTATCTGTTAAGAAGGGTACAAATAAAATATCCATTCCTTCATCTGCCAACAGTCTAGATAGTTCTGGAAACTCAGAATCGTAACAAATTAGAATTCCTATTTTTCCACAATCTGTTTCAAAAGTTTTAAGCTCATTCCCACGTTGCATCCCCCATATTTTTGCTTCGTCTGGTGTTACGTGAATTTTTTCATACCGCTCCACACTTCCGTCTCTTCTGCATAAATAACCAACATTGTAAAGGGTATCGCCTACCAATTCTGGCATACTTCCAGAAATAATATTGATATTGTACGAAATTGAAAACTCCGACAAACGTTTCTTTATTTCTTCCGTAAATTTTGCTAATTCTCGAATAGCATCAGATTCTTTTAAATGGTTAAACTCCGCCATTAAGGGTGCATTGAAAAACTCTGGAAACACAGCAAAATCACATCGATAGCCTGAAACAGTATCGATAAAATATTCCACTTGCTGCATTAATTGCTCCAGGCCAGCATACGGACGCATTTGCCATTGTATTAATCCCAATCTTACAATAGTTTTTACAGAACTTGGCGATTTTGTAGGCGTGGTGTAATAAATATTATCCCACTCCATTAGCACGGCATATTCTGCCGAAGCTGTATCGCCTTCCAAATACCCTTTAATCACTCGAATTGGATGAAAATCGTTCGAGATTTGAAAATTTAGTACTGGGTCGCTAATTTCTTTTCGCTTTACGGCATCTATATATTGCTTTGGCGAAAGTTTGTGTTGGTGTTTATGGTAATTGGGTATTCTTCCACCAAAAACAATTCCTTTTAAATTTAAATTTTCACAAAGCTCCTTTCGATAATCGTATAGACGTCTTCCTAATCTAAGTCCGCGAAAATTGGGTTTAATAAAAACATCTATCCCATATAGTACATCCCCATCATTATTATGATTTTTGAAGCTGCTTTTGGTAATTATATCGGCATAGGTGTGATTATCATTAATTTTCGAATACTCTACAATAATAGATAAAGCACAACCTGCAATAACCCCATCGATTTTAATTAATATTTGTCCGTCGGGAAAAATATCGATTAGTTTTTGAATGGCGGTTTTCGTCCAATACGAATTTTCCATCCCGATGTAAGATTCCTGTGTGGCTTCTTTTAACTCTTGATAATCTTCAATGGTTAAATATGAAAGCTCAATATTTTCAATTTTTTCTTTCATCTTACATCCCTAACAAGTAGGCGAATATTAAAGGTGCTACAATGGTCGCATCACTTTCAATTATAAATTTTGGCGTGTTAATATCTAGCTTTCCCCACGTAATTTTTTCGTTAGGCACCGCTCCCGAATAGCTTCCATAGCTGGTAGTACTATCGCTAATTTGACAAAAATAACTCCAGAATGGTGTATTGGTACGTTCCATATCCTGATAGAGCATTGGCACCACACATATAGGAAAATCACCTGCAATCCCTCCACCTATCTGGAAGAAACCGATTCCTTTTTCAGAATTGTTGGTATACCAATCTGCTAAAAAGGTCATATATTCTATTCCGCTTTTCATAGTGGTGGCTTTTAATTCGCCTTTTAAAACATAACTGGCAAAAATATTTCCCATCGTGCTGTCTTCCCATCCTGGGCAAACTATGGGCAGGTTTTTTTCGGCAGCAGCGTACATCCAACTATCTTTTAAGTCTATTTCGTAATATTCTTCTAAAACTCCACTCAACAATAATTTGTACATATATTCGTGTGGCAAATAACGTTCGCCATTGGCTTCAGCATCCATCCAGATTTTTACAATATGCTCTTGAATTCTGCGGAAGGCTTCTTCTTCAGGAATACAGGTATCGGTTACACGATTTAAGCCTTTTTCCAGTAAATCCCATTCATCCTGCGGTGTTAAATCACGATAATTTGGAACACGTTTATAATGGCTGTGCGCTACCAAATTCATAATATCTTCTTCTAGGTTCGCACCTGTACACGAGATTATATGTACTTTATCCTGGCGAATCATTTCTGCAAAGATCTTCCCTAACTCTGCTGTACTCATTGCCCCTGCAAGTGAAACCAGCATTTTGGCACCGCTATTTAGTTGGTCTTCATATCCTTTTGCGGCATCTACCAGAGCAGCTGCGTTAAAGTGTAAATAATACTTCTCGATAAATTCTGTAATCGCTCCTTTAGTTGTCATTCTCTGTGTCTTTAAATTTTGAAATGGTGTTGTTATCTGAAAAATTACTTTCAAACTCTACGTCGGTTTCTTGGCCGGCAAACTTGTAACTAAGCATTTTATAGTACAACTTAGCTGCTAAAAAATCTGAAGACTTATCTTCTGCTCTTGGCATGAGTTCTACAATATCAAACCCTACTACATTTTTTGCTTCGAATACTTGTTTCAGGAAATCTAATGTTTCATACCAAAACAATCCTCCTGGCTCCGGAGTTCCTGTTGAAGGCATAATAGAAGGGTCTAATGCGTCCAAATCGAAGGTAATAAACACATTGTCTCCCAAAGCATCAATCACATTATCCATCCAATATTCATCGTTCGCCATATCGTGTGCAAACCACGTTTTATCTTCGTCAAGTACTGTAGTTTCAGCTACATCCATACTGCGAATTCCAACCTGAATTAAATTGGTTGTCTGGCTTGCTTCATATACTGCACATGCGTGGTTACATTTAGAACCTTCGTATTCACTCCTAAGATCTGCATGAGCATCTATATGCAATACGGTAAGATCATCAAAACACTCGTTAAAGGCGCGAATGGTTCCTATGGAAATACTGTGTTCTCCTCCAAAAACGGTTACAAATTTATTGCGTAGAATAAGTTCTTTTGTTTTTTTATGAACTTCGGCAACTACTGCTTCTGGGGAGCTATTTTCGGTAATGGGTTCGGTTAGGTGGATGCCTTGTTTATATACTTCGGTTTGCGTTTCAATATCGTATAGCTCCATGTTTTCAGAAGCGTGCAAAAAAGCCTCCGGCCCTTTATCTGCTCCTTTTTGAAAGGTGCTTGTGCCGTCATAAGGCACAGGAATTAATACAATCTTCGAAGTTTCCAATGCGGCGTATTCCTTTGGAATGCCAGCGTATGTTTTTGAGTTCATTTTAATGATTAGGTTTTTGATAATTCTGGTTGTTGTGCTTGTGTTTTTTTTTCAGCTACATTTCCGTAGCCTAATATACCAAGGAGCTGTTCACTGGTTTGTTGTTCCGAAAAGAGCTTATGCGTAATAGTTCCGTTTTTGTCTTTATCTATTAAAATATGCCTGGGGCTTGGAATTAAACAGTGTTGTAATCCGCCAAAACCACCAATAGTTTCCTGATAAGCTCCCGTATTAAAAAAGCCGATATATAGAGGTTTCTCTTTTTTATACTTAGGAAGGTAAATAGCATTCATATGCTGTTCGCTGTTATAATAATCGTCGCTATCGCAGGTGAGCCCCCCCAATAAAACACGTTCGTACTCATCGTTCCAGCGGTTAATCGCCATCATAATAAAACGTTTGCTAATAGCCCAGGTATCTGGCAGAGTTGTAATGAACGACGAATTTATCATATTCCATTTCTCTCGATCGTTTTGTTGTTTTTGGTACAAAATTTCATAAATAGCACCCCCGCTTTCACCTACGGTAAAACTTCCAAATTCAGTAAATACATTTGGAACCGATACTTCTGCTTCGGCACACGTAATGTTAATTTGGTTAATAATTTCATCAATCATATACTCATAATCGTAGTCAAACGCCATGGAGTTTTTAATAGGGAAACCACCACCAATATTTAGACTATCAAGGCTTGGGCAAATCTTTTTTAATTTGGTATAGACTTTTAAGCATTTCACCAATTCGTTCCAGTAATACGCATTGTCACGAATTCCTGTATTTATAAAAAAGTGAAGCATTTTTAGCTCAACTTTATCATTATTTTTAATCTGATCTTCGTAAAACGGAACAATATTTTTATACCCAATCCCTAATCTTGACGTATAAAACTCGAACTTTGGTTCTTCTTCACTGGCAATTCTAATTCCAACTTTAAAGTCGCCATTTATTTCTTCTGAAAGCAATGAGATTTCTTCATAATTATCGATCACAGGTATACAGTTTTCGTGACCATTATTGATGAGTCTTGCAATATTTTTTACGTATTGATCGCGTTTAAAACCATTACAAACTACATATGTTTGATTTGTAATTTTCCCTTCAGCCTTTAAATTTTCAACAATATTAATGTCGAATGCTGAAGAGGTTTCAATATGAATATCATTCTTTAACGCTTCGTGCAGCACATGCTTAAAGTGTGAGCTTTTTGTACAATAGCAATAATTATAAGAGCCTTTATAATTGTTCTTTTTAATAGCAGTATCAAACCATTTCTTAGCTCGCTGAATGTTATCCGAAATTTTTGGCAAATAGGTAAATTTTAACGGTGCGCCATACTGCTCTACTAAGTCCATTAAGTTAATATCATGAAAGGTAAGTGCTTCTTCTTGCAAGTCGAATTCTGGTTGTGGGAAGTCGTAGGTTTGATTGATTAAATCGATATATTTAGTGTTCATTTTGATTTTTTGAATATATAAAAATAGAGAATAGCCGAAGCGTTTCCACAGCTTTACTGCAGAATAACAATACTTTAACTTAGGGAAATTATACGCGAATTGGGTTAAGCCAATAGGCTAAACGAGAAGCGATGCCCTTAGTTTTAATAACCGGGCCTTCTATCTTGGGAGTAACGGAAGCTAGCTTTAAATTTCGGTGCTCCGCCTGGCGGAGTGCTTTTGAGTATGACTTCCTAATCCCCAAAAACCCGAATATATAAACTGGGTTCAATTTGTTCAGCTAAAAACGTGGCAAATGTAATTTATTTTTTGACTTGGCGTATTTTTTTGTGATAAATTTTCAGGCTTCGATACAATTTTCTTTGTGTCTTATAGTGTAAAGAAAAATCACTCCGCCACCGCTACTAGTTATTGGAGTCTAACGTAAGGAGAGTATAATGCAACCAACTTAAAAGGCTCCCGAAGTGAGAGCCTTTTAAAAATATTTTAAATTTTAAACTGAAATCCTATAACATAGAAAACAATTCTACTTCGCGCTTAGTCAAAATTTTCCAACGTCCTCTGGGTAAATCTTTCTTGGTTAAATGTGCAATAGTCACACAGTCTACTTTTACTACATTGTAATTAAGGTGTTCGAAAATAGTACGAATCACACTATTTCCCATATTTTTAATCTTTAAGCCTACTTCTTTTTTTGGTGCATTGGTTACAAAACTAATTTCTTCAACAAAGACTTTTTCACCACCAATTAAGATACCTTCTTTTATTTTATCCATGTCTGCAGCTTTTAAGTTTTTGTCCAACTCTATATGGAACAAGCGCTCCATTCCCTTGCTGTGGAGCTTTTTTACCAAAGCATCATCATTTGTAAATAATATTAACCCAGTGGCGTTTCTGCCTAGTCTGCCTACGGGCTTTACATTTGCCGTGGTTGCATTGCTAATTAAATCCATTACCGTTAATCCCTTACTTTCACTTGTAGTAGAAGCAACAGATTTTGGTTTGTTTAAAAGAATGTAAGTATCTAGTTCTGGTTTTATACGGCGACCGTCAAAACGAACATCGTCTTCTAATTGAACTTTATAACCCATTTCATTAACTACTTTACCATTCACCGTAACCAAACCAGTAGCAATAAAGGTATCTGCCTCACGACGGGAACAAACACCACTATTTGAAATATATTTGTTTAATCTAATCCCTCCCTTATTTTGTTCGTGATTGGTTTTTTTCTTGGCAGAAGGGGTAGGTTTACTCTCTGGTTTGGCGCCAGGCTTACTTTTACCAACTCTTTTGGTAGGTGCATTGCCTCTCGCCATGCTTTTACCTTTGCTATTAGTAGCCCCTCTTCCTGAAGGCTTATTTTTTTTGTTGTTGTCTTGTCTGCTCATATTTCGGCTCCGCTCCATAACCGCGGACATCATTTTAATACACTAATTTTTAGTGCGTTGTTATTTTTTGCAAAGATACAGTATAAAACATGAGATATAAGCGACGAAGTATGAAGGTTCTCTTAAAATCTCTACTAGATAAGCTTACCCGTTTTACTGAAATGCTAAGTTGTGACAATACAACTCTTTATTTTATCTTTACCTAAGTAATACTATGGAATAAAAAACTTAGCCAATTGCACTAGAACAACTTAGAAAAATGCATTATGAAAACAACTCCCGAACACAATGAGCGCATCGCAAAAATGACATTCGCCTCGGTCTATCCACACTACATCACTAAAGTTGAAAAGAAAGGCAGATCACTAGAAGAGTTACATCAAGTAATCGAATGGCTTACAGGTTTTGATAAGAATATACTCCAAAATCTTATTGATAAGAAAGTAACTTTCGCAACCTTCTTTCAGAAAGCAACTTTAAACCCAAATGCCCACCTCATTAAAGGAGTAATATGTGGCTATCGAATAGAAGAATTAAAAACACCGCTAACACAACAAGTACGATATTTAGATAAGTTGGTGGATGAATTGGCCAAAGGACGTAAAATGGAAAAAATTTTACGAACTTAAAAAATTTATGGGTGCTCCATTGCTATAAATTTTTAATATACTATTCTCCCTTCCCTCATTAAAAATCCTTCTTCGCTCATTCATTTGTTTTGTTACCTCAGCCTGCCTTTTTACAACACCAACGTATTGCTAGGTTTGGATAAACAAAAACAATACTATTATGAGAACACTATCTATTTCAACAAGACAAAACATGGGAAACAATGTGTGGGCACTAGGCCTTTTAATGGCGCTGTGCTTTTTTGTAAATCCCGTGAACGCCCAAAATACAGAGCGAACCATTACAGGAGTGGTAAGCAGTCTAGACGGTCCTTTACTGGGTGCCACCATTGTATTAAAAGGAACCACTATTGGAGTCACGTCTAACGATTCGGGCGCCTTTACGTTTCCGAAAAAACTAAAGGAAAACGACATCTTAGTGGTAAGTTACCTAGGCTACAAAAGCACAGAAATTACCATCAATCGTGTTACTGCTTACATCGAGCCATTTTTGGAGGACAACCCGGTTATATTATACAGCACTATGAGAACTAGCGCTCCAACTGGTGCTCCTAAGAAATAATTATATTCCTACATGAGAATTATTTTTCTTTTACTCTTCTTCACCTGTACCCAATGCTTGTTTGCGCAGCGAAGTGATTTTAATGAAATCGACTTTCAGAAAGCAGATAAGATAGCCCAGCGGTATACAGGTGAAGAATTGTATAATTTACCTGTACTTGCGTTACGATTAACCGCCCAATTAGATACAGACGCCGAACGATTTAGAGCTATCTATTACTGGATAAGCCATAACATACGTGGCGATTATATGATAATGACTACCAATGAGCAAACACATAAAAAACTAAACAATAATCCCTCTGCACTGCTACAATGGAACAAACACTACAAAAAAGAAGTTTTTACCATGCTGCGTGAAGACAAAAAGACGCTTTGTACTGGCTATGCGTATCTACTTAAAGAATTGGCAAATTTAGCAGGTTTGGAATGCGAAATAGTTCATGGTTATGGCAAAATGAATTTAATAAAAAGCAACTCCACAACTATCCCTAACCATTCCTGGAATGCCGTTAAACTAGACGGCAAGTGGTATTTGTGCGATGTTACCTGGTCCAGCGGCATTATTGATATGGAAACCTACAGATTTGAATTTAGCTACGAAGATTCCTTCTTTTTAATGGACCCCACAGCCTTTGCAAAAACTCATAAACCCCTAGAAAAAAAATGGGCGTTGCTCGATAAGGCTGCTCCAACATCCCCTCAGCAATAGCTGTAGAATACTTCCTGGTTGCTTAGGTTTTTAGATTGGGTATCTTTACAGGAGATAAATTTTAAATATATTAGAAGTTACCAATAAGTATTTACACATAATTAAAACGCAAGCCCATACCGTCCCACCACAGTCCAAACCCATCCGGTTACAAGAATACGGTGTGGGTATTTTTGAGTTTTGCCCAACTAAATCTGCTCTAAAAAAAGCACTTAAGAAAGAACAGATTTTAGTAAATGGAACGATGGCAACTACGGCGACCTACATTCAGGGTGGTGAGATTATTGTCCTTACTATTTCAGAAAAAAATATAGCCACCAAACAACTCGATTTCCCCTTAAAAGTACTCTTTGAAGACGATTCCCTAGCTGTTATTTACAAACCCGCTGGCTTTTTAGTAAGTGGAAACAGCTTTAAAACCATCGCCAACGCCTTACCACAAAACCTAACTACAAGCACACTTCCAGATGCGTGTGTGCCTCAACCTGCACATAGATTAGACTATGCCACCACAGGAGTCCTATTGGTTGGAAAAACAAGCAGTAGCATACGTATACTAAATAAATTGTTTGAAGATAAAAAGATCCTGAAAACATACTATGCTATAACTATAGGCACTATGGAAAACCAAGGAAGTATCACTACTCCTATAGACGAAAAACCTTCCCGTTCTGTATACCAAGTTCTGGAGACAGTTTCATCCCTACGCTTTGAAACCCTTAACCTCGTAAAATTAGCTCCAAAAACAGGAAGAAGGCATCAGCTACGGAAGCATTTAGCTCGCATTGGAAATCCAATTTTGGGTGATAAGGACTATGGAAAAGAAGGGTTCATTTTAAACGGAAAGGGATTGTATTTGCACGCCTATTCGTTACAATTTACGCATCCTTTTACGAAGGAAAAAATGCTTATAAAGAGTGAGTTGCCAGGGAGGTTTGTGAAGATTTTTCCTAATTATTAAGAAATAAAAAGCTAGGGATTATAACCCTTCCGAGTTTCGGAATTCACTGTATTAATTTCATTTTACATTTTTAGCCGAAACACATCTTCCCTGTACCGCAGCAAAATTCGCGGTTTTCTATTAAGTAATGAAAGACTGCTTAGGGAAGGAGCTTAAATTGTTAGTTGATTTTCAAAATCATCTTCAAGTTTATTTTCGATTTCGATTTCCCTAAAATATTCTATTCAGCAATACATCTACATTTATTAGTACAATACTAAAAACACCTACCACAATGATCAGTTTTAAGATGTTGTGAAGGATGACATAGTGAATCTTTTTGGCCGAATTCCATAATATAAAAAGAAACAGTGCCAGAGCAAGTATGCTCCCGAAGAAATAGATATGCATATATCCAATTTCAAATTTGGTAAGTAAGAGTAGAATTGGCACTAAAGTAGCAATGCTTAACAAGGTTAGCATACGTTTGGATAGCTTTTCTCCATACACCACAGGAATAGTCCTATAGTTTTGCACAAGGTCGCCTTTTAAATTTTCAAGATCCTTGGTGAGTTCCCGCATAGAAATAAGTAGAAATAAAAAGGTAGCGTGAACAAATATTACAACATCAAAATTGCTGTAATAAATAAACACCGCAAAAAACGGAATCACCGCCAAGGTTGCCGCTACCAAATTACCAATAAAGGGATATTTTTTCAGTTTATGAGAGTAAAACCAGATCCCAAAAATATAAAGCGAAAAGAACACTACAGCTCTAAAACTAACATAACTCGCAAAAATTACAGAGAGGAAGTTAAGTACAAAATATCCTGAAAGTTTGGTTTGTTGGCTCACCAATTTGTCCAACATTGTTTTATGCGGACGGTTAATGAGATCTTTTTCTGAATCGTAAAAGCTGTTAATAATGTACCCCCCCGCAATGGCTGAAGCCGATGCCAAAACAAGCATTAATACATTAGGATCTAAAAGCACCTCCCGCAAGGGTAAATCTGGTGCTAATATGTAAATAGACGTAAGATACTGCGCTAGGGCAATCACCAAAATATTATATCCTCTGACGATTGAAAACAGGCTGAAAAACTTTAAAAGAAAGTATTTCTGTTTTCTACTTAACATGTAATTTGAGATTTAGAAGTTGTAAACCACCTCCAAATTGTAGTTTTTAAGTTCAGCACGAGCTTGGTCTATATCTTCGGTGAAACCCAACATATAACCACCACCGCCAGAACCACATAATTTTAAGTAGTAGGCATTTGTATCAATCCCTTTTTTCCAAAGGGTATGAAACTCCTGCGGAATCATGGGCTTAAAGTTATCCAGCACTACTTTGGAGAGTTGTTTTACATTTCCGAAGAGTGACTTTACATCGCCTTTCAGGAAATCGTGAACGCAGGCATCGGTATGTTTTACAAACTGGTTCTTCAACATATTCCGAAAACCTTCTTGTTTCATATTTTCCATAAAGATATTCACCATAGGGGCGGTTTCGCCTGTCTGGCCACTATCCAATAAAAACACAGCCCCTTTTCCATCTACAGTTTGAGATGGAATGTTAGCACTTTCAATACTATCCTGACTGTTAATTAAAATTGGAAGGCTTAAATAACTATTTAGCGGATCCAGACCAGAGGATTTTCCGTGGAAAAAAGATTCCATGGCACCAAATATTTTCTTTAACTGTAATAACTTTTCTCGTGTTAAATTTTCGAGAACAGTAATTTTATCACTTGCATATTGGTCATACATCGCAGCAACTAAAGCACCGCTACTCCCCACACCATACCCCATCGGGATGCTGGAATCGAAATACAATCCCGAGGCAACATCGGTTTTTAGCTTTTCTAAATTAAACGTAGCTAGTGTTGGTTGTTCCTCTTGTAATTTTCCCAAATATTCGGCAAAACGTTTTAAAGCATCGTTACTCTTACGGGTAGCGATGGTTTTATGTTCGTCTATCTTAAGAGCTCCGTTATAAAAATTATACGGAATAGACAGACCTTTGGAGTCTTTAATAATACCATACTCACCAAAGAGTAGGATTTTTGAATAGAAAAGGGGTCCGCGCATAGTGTATTTGTGAAGTACTAAGGTACAATATTATAACTAGTTGTAGCAAAGATACGAAAATATCGAATTTAGACTGTTTAAGAATTCATAATACTGGACCCTGTACCGCAGGCGTCATGAATATACTCACCATTTTTACAAAAGCTAGCAAGCGCTTCGGCTATAAATTGCTGTACAGCTTCTTTTTCTGAAAACGGATATAACATATGTACATTGGCACCAGCATCTAACGTAAAACAAAGCTGGCTGTCAGTTTTAGTTCTATATTCCCAAATACGATTAATAATTTCCAGTGTGTTTGGTTTCATTAAAATAAAATACGGCTCGCTTGCCATCATCATTCCGTGTAGTTGCAACGCTTCACTTTCTACTAGTTGAATAAATGCAGAAATATCCCCACGTTCAAAAATGGTAATGAGTTTTCCAAGATTAGCATTGGCAGTTTTAAAACGGGCTTCTGCATACGGATTCCCATTCATTAAATCGTGCCCAACAGTGCTACTTACCTGCTTTTCACCTTTGTCTACCAACAAAATAGTATCTTGATAATTGCTGAAATTTTCATGAATTTTATAAGGGTACTTTACACCAAAGAGATTGCTGCTGCCTTCAATTTTGGGATGTGTTCCCCAAACAACCAAAGGACCTTCAATGCTTCGGGAAGCACTACCAGAACCCAAACGGGCTAAAAATGAAGCCTTTCTTAATACATGCTCCTGTGTCCCCTTGAGTACAGTCGAAAGGTCTCCCCCCAACAACCCATTTTCTAAAGAAACCAAACACATTGCCAATGCTGCCATGCCACTCGCAGAACTTGCAATCCCACTACTATGGGGAAAGGTATTTTTGGTTTCAATTTTAAGTTTATAGTCTTTCAAAAAAGGGATATAGCTTTCGATACGTTCAAAGAATTTTTGAATTTTTGGTTTGAAACCTTCCTCTTTTTTTCCATCTAAAAAAATGTCAAAATTGAACGTTTCAGCAGTTGGCATCTTTTCAAAATGAAGGGTCGTTTCTGTTCTACATTCAGATAACGTAAAGCTTACCGAAGCATTTTGAGGTAATTGCTCACCGTATTTTCCCCAGTATTTTACCAGAGCAATATTACTGGGTGACTGGGCAGAAACACTTCCTCTAGAAAGTAAATCGAAATTATAAGGTTGTTTTGGGATAAATAGTTCTGTATTCATCAAGAAAAATTTCAGCTGTAAAGATAGCTAATTCACAACGGCATTCCTCTTCATTTTTTTGCTGCCATTGCTACAAGTTTTGCCATCGTTCTGTAATTTCGGGAGGTGGCGGTAACTTTTAATTTGTTCTCAAAAAAATTGTTGCTCATTTTTGATTTTCCTGCACCCATGGCCGGATAAAAATAAACACACTTATTTTTAATGCGATACTCTTCCCGTGGATACGTATATTCCTTTAAAATTGCTACACGCTCGCTGGTTGGGTTTTCATCTAATAAAGTAAAGTAGCTTTTCTCTTTAATGTCTTCCGAAAAAGGACAGGCCGAAAAAATACGTTCAAATTCCAAAGCAGTAAAAACCAAAACCGGCACTTCCCAATCTTTTTTTTTATGAATAGCTGCTGAAATAGTTTTCGAAATTGCAGCAACCTCTTCTTCCGAAGAGAAAATCCAATTCCCCGTATGCAAATAGACTTGAGCATCCTTACAACCCAAGTTCTGTAGCATTTGCAGCTGTTCCGCTTTTGGGAATTTTTTATGTCCGCCCACATTAATACCCCGAAGGAGCGCTATATATTTCATACTATTCTGTTATTGCTTGTGCTACCAGATACCCTCCCGTCCATGCATTCTGAAAGTTGAAACCACCTGTTATGGCATCAATATTTAACACTTCGCCTGCAAAATATAAATTGGGAATTAATTTGCTTTCAAAGGTTTTAAAATTAACTTCCTTTAATTTTACACCACCTGCAGTCACAAATTCCTCCTTAAAAGTACTCTTACCCTCTACGTTAAATGTGCTTTGTGTGAGTGCTTCGGAAATAGCTTGTAATTGTTTTTTTGAAATGTCAGCCCAGGTTTGCGTTTCAACTATATTTGAAGCTTTCAGCAAACTTTGCCACAAACGTTTTGGCAGGTCATATTGCGCATACTTTTGGAGAGTTTGTTTCGGGTTTTGAAGTTTCAGTTCTAGTAATTGCTCCAGCACATCTTCTGTTGAGCTATATTGAAGCCAATTCACTTTAATTTTAAAAAAATAGTTGGTAGGTTCCAACAACCGCGCACCCCAAGCCGAAAGTTTTAAAATAGCAGGACCACTCATCCCCCAATGGGTAATTAATAAAGGGCCTTCACTTGTGAGTATCGTTTTTCCGTTTTCTGAAAGCACTTCTACGGAGACTTCTGTAGTAAGTCCCGGCAAATCTGCTATGCGTTCATCTTTAATATTAAAGGTAAATAAAGAAGGGACTGGTGGGACTATGCTGTGCCCCAACGCTTCCAAAATCTTCCATATTTTTGTATTGCTTCCTGTGGCGACGACAACTTTTTTTGCTGAAAAAGTTTCAGAAGGCGTCACTAACTCAAAACCATCTTCAGTTGTAAGAATTTGTTTTACAGGCTGGCTTTTTAGTACGTCAATTCCCAGGCGTTCGGTTTCAGCAAGAAAGCAATCTATAATAGTTTGAGAGCTGTTTGTAGTAGGAAACATTCTTCCGTCTTCTTCAATTTTTAATGCAATTCCTCTTTCTTCAAACCATGTAATGGTATCGCCAGTCATAAAACTATGGAATGGGCCTAGTAACTCTTTCTCTCCTCTTGGGTAGTTGGTGGAAAGTTCTTTTGGAATAAACTGGGCATGGGTAACATTACATCTTCCGCCGCCCGAAACTTTAACCTTGGTTAATACACTTTTTCCACGCTCTAGAATAGCAATAGTCAAGTTTGGGTTTCGTGTTGCAATATTAATAGCTGTAAAAAACCCAGCTGCGCCACCTCCAATAATAAAAACATCGTGTGTCATGTTACTGCTATTTTTTCTTCAGCAAAACGCTCACAAAATGCAATGGTTTCTTTTATATCGTCTATGGTAGTACGAGGATTTATAAGACACATACGCAACACTACTTGTTTGTTCAATAGTGTGGTAACCAATAACGCTTTGCGGGAGTTCACAACTTTTTCGGAGATATATTGGTTAAGTGCGTCTAGCGTATCTTCAGAAAAATTATGAGCAATGGGGTTAAACCTAAAATTAATAACTGCTAATGTAGCTGGAGACACAACCTCCCAAGAGGTACTCTTCCTTAAGATTTTCTCTGTCTTTTCAGCAAGTTCGCAATTATAGGTTATCGCTTTTCGGAACGCTTTAAGACCAAACGTTTTTATGCTCATATAAAATTTGAGTGCTCTAAAGCGTCTTGTAAGCTGAATTCCGTGATCATAGAAATTAATCTCAGACTCGTTGCCTTCAATATCACGTAAATATTCTGGCTTTTCAGTAAACGTATTCTTTAACCATTTGTGGTTACGAACTAAAAGACATCCCATTTCATACGGTTGAAAAAACCATTTATGCGGATCTACCGTTAGCGAATCGGCCTTTTCAATTCCTTTTAATACTTGTTTGCCATTTTTAGCAAGAATGGCTGCTGCGCCGTAAGCTCCGTCAATATGGAACCAAATATTTTCTTCTTTACAAATCTTCGAAAGTTGCATAAGAGGATCTACTGTCCCCGTGTTGGTGGTCCCTGCTGTGGCAATAAGACAAAATGGTTGAAGCCCTTCTAATTGATCTTTTGCTATAGCATTTTTAAGTTTATTAATGGCAAATTTGAACTCACTATCGGTTGGGATAATACGTATTTGCTCTTTTTTAAAGCCTAACACTCTAATTGCTTTAATATTTGAAGAATGTGCCTGGTCTGAAAGGTAAATAATTGCTTTGCTAAAATCTTCCCCACATTTAACACGTCTTGCGGTGGCTACAGCGGTTAGGTTTGCCAGGGAACCACCACTGGTAAAAATCCCACCGCCTTTTTTCTTCGGAAATCCAAAAATCTTCAATAACCAACCTATGGTGATAATTTCCAGTTCTGCCGCAGCCGGAGAAGCTGCCCAACCACCAGAAAAAATATTAAATCCCGTTGCCAATGTATCTGCCATAGCACTAATGTAATTACTTGGCCCAGGAACAAAGGAAAAAGATTTGGGATGAGAGACTATCTGGCTCTGAGTCATCACATTTTTTAAAACAAAATCTAAAACCCCTTGCGCATTGCTAGGTTTTTCTGGTGCTTCTTCCAAAAAAAGATGATCCATTTCGGCTCGTGATGCCTGTGCGATTGGCAATTTTTGATCTTGCGTGTCAAAATGATCTACGACTGCATCTACTATTTGATAGCCATAGGTCTTCATTTCGTCTTTAGACAACTCTAATTTCCAATTTGTGCTCAAGGATATAGTTTTTATAGGATTCGTTGAAATTACAAGTAATGAATAGCACTTAATAAACCAGTAACTTTCTAACCACCTGATTGTTATTAGATTTGAACGCAACAAAATACACTCCCGAAGAAAGGTTGAACGTCACTTCGTTTTGATTTTCTGAAATCTCTTTACTAAAAACTGAAGCACCTTGGGTAGTGAATATTTCAATATTCTGAATTGAAAAACCTTCAGAAAAATTTAAGGTATTTGTTGCGGGGTTGGGATAAAAACTGAAAGATTCAAGATTATTTTCAGGAATAGCTAACACAACACAACCAGTAGGATCGAATAAAACTTCGCCTAAAGTGTTGTCGTCTACCTGATGAAAAATAACACTTTCGGCCAGTGCTAAGGTATTCACCTCTCCTTCCACCCAACAATTGTTTAGTGCAGAAATAGTATTTGGCGTGTTGTTATAAAGTGCAAACGTTTCACCCGAATTACTATTTTCAGAAAAGACATTTTCACCTATAATAGCAGTAGCGTCGCCTAAATTAATTGACGCTTCTCCTTGCAATGTAATGCCCCATAAGTTTCTTCGGATTTGATTTGAAAAAGCGTTTATCTCTACATCGTTTGTAGATGAATTTATATTAATACCACTTCCGCCTAAATTAGGGTCTCCTTGTATATTATTGTCCTCAATTATATTATCTGAAATTTCAACAGTTGCATTGCCTCCTATAATGGCTATACCGTATCTGTTATCTCTAATTTGATTTTCAGAAACAACAGCTCGAATAGTTCCGCCTACAAGGTTTGCTATTGCAATACCTCCAGCTTCGGTATTTAGTGGGTCGCCAATAATGATGTTATCGATAATTTGAAGATCTTCTGTAGGGCTTGTAGTCCCTAAGTTAATTTGAGGTCTATTTGCATTCAGCGTATTATTGCCTTCAATATAATTCCCAGAAATAGTCGCAGAAACCTCGGAGTTTGCTGCAGAACTTATTGCAGGTAACTCATTAAACGTTATTTCATTATTTGTTATTTGCGGTGTTCCTCTTGAAAGGGAAATCACGGCACCTGTAGTGGCACCCCCGTCAACATTTTCTGTAACTATAGCATTATTAAGGGTGAAATCTTCGGTTAAGACTCGTAATCCACCACCATTCTTAATTGTAGCGTTCTGAATATTAATGATTGAAAACTCTTCAAATCTAAAACCTTCGTAAGGTAAATTAGTGTCGGCAGCCAAGAACATCGATTCGTTTGCGGTAACATCAAATTCGCCAAAAACAGTGAGTAAAAGAGCCTCTTCAAATAAAATAATGGCATCGGTATCTACTCTCAACTTATCATTTTCAGCAATTATCAAATTCTCTTTCAGTGTAAATTCATTTCCATTAATAGACACGGTAGCTGGACTTGTATTTGCAATATCTGTTAAGGTCCAGTCTACACCCGTATTAGGTGTTGTATACGTTTGTGCTATTGCTGTAGTGTAACTTAAAATTAAAACTAGTAGTAGGGATGTAATATATTTCATAAGTATTGTTTTAAACTTTTACAAAAATACCAATTTCTCCTTGGGAACTTGTACTTTTATAGGATGATTGCTATTTATATAGTGAGTATATTCTTTAGTATTTCGCCCTTTTTCCCAGCTACTGGAAATCCGCATTGGTTTTTTAGAACAGCAGATTTTGTGCGCTTGCAGTCTATTGCTATTGAGCTAATTTTATTTGCTTTACTTGCTTATTTTGGTTGGGAATTTTCAGTTTTTGAATGGGTTGTATCAGGTGGTTTGGTTTTTGCTATTTTTTATCAATTACACAAGGTATACAAGTACAGTTCATTATACCCCAGAAAAAAGCCAGATTTCCCTAGCGATGGTTGTGTTTCTATTTTAGCTGCCAATGTGCTACAAGACAACAAGGAATATAAGAAGTTTTTAGCCGAATGCAAAAAACATAATCCCGATCTTATCGTAACCATGGAGTCTAACAGCGAATGGGAAAAAGGACTGTCTTCGCTGGAAGAAACACATCCTTTTTCTGTTAAAATTCCTTTAGAAAATTATTACGGGATGCATCTCTATTCTAAAAAAGAACTTGAAAATATATCTTCCCAATACCAGATTGAAGAAGATGTTCCGTCTATTTATTTTGACTATACACTGGACAATGGCAAAAAAATATTCTTCGCTTGTTTACACCCTGCTCCTCCCAGCCCTACCGAAAATGAAACCAGCAAAGAGCGGGATGCAGAACTTATTTTAACAGGAAAATACATACGAGATTTAAATAGCCCAGCTGTAGTGTGTGGCGACATGAACGATGTAGTCTGGAGCCGTACCACACGATTACTAAAAAAAATGACTGGAATGATAGACCCCCGAATTGGACGTGGTTTTTTCTCAACCTACCACGCTGGGTATTGGTTTATGCGATTTCCATTAGACCATTTGTTTCATACCAAAGATTTATTCGTAAAAGTTATGGAGCGTACTCAAAACTTTGGGAGTGACCATTTTGGGATGTATTATGAAATTCATCTTAAAAAAAAAGCAGTAACGCCACCTAAAACCACGTTAAATGGTGATGAGAAAGAAGAAATTGAGGAACTGATAGAACGACCAGACTAGTCTTTACGCAACCCTTTTTCCAGAACAGACTTAATACCTTCCAGGTTTTCTGAAAAATCCATCATTTGCGATAATACCTGTGCCATTTCGTTTTTAGCTCCAAAGCCTTTTAGTTTGTTGTTTTTCACAAACTGCTCTTTAATGGCATTCCATCGTGTCTGCTCTTCTTCAGAGAGACTACCAATAAGTTCGCCATATTTCAATAAATTAGCTTCTGCCGAAGCTGTTAATGTCTGAGCTTCGTTTTCATAATGCGAACGTAATAAAGTAGCTAGCTCTTTGTCGTTCATAATGGGAACGATTTGAGCCACGAGTTTGTTCATATCACGATACGAACCTTGTAATTTAAAAGCAGGCTCTGTACGGTATTGATCTTCCATAGCAGCACTTTTTATATAAGCTGCATTCACCTTTAATAAAACATCCCTAACGTGCATTACTTTATCAAGCACTTTGGTGTATTCTTCAATTTCCTGAGCGGTATGATTACCTGTAAGTTGGCTATCTTCTGTATTGTTTTCAACACGATCAACTAGGGTATACATATCTTCGAAATGGCGGCTGCTTAATTGCTGTAATAACGGATTTGCAGTTAACGAATTTTCAATCAAGCTCAAGCGAAACAAATGCTCCGTATCGCCAATAATATCACCCAGATTATAGATATCGGCACGATTTGCCAACATATCCGGAATCTGGAATTTTTCACCGCTTTCGGTATACGGGTTTCCAGCCATAATTACACAGAATTTCTTTCCACGTAAATCGTAGGTTTTGGATTCGCCATTGTAGATCCCTTCAATTTTTCGCGTTCCGTCAGACAACGAAATAAACTTTTGCAAAAACTCTGGATTGCAGTGTTGAATATCGTCTACATACAACATTACATTGTTCCCCATTTCGAAAGCTACGTTCAGTTTTTTAAGCTCCTCTCGTGCCGCACTATTCTTTGCGGCAGACGGATCTACATTGGTAACTTCGTGCCCTATTGCCGGACCGTTTATTTTTACAAACACCAATCCCAAACGGTTGGCGATATATTCCATCAAGGTCGTTTTACCATATCCTGGAGGTGAAATTAGTAACAACATTCCCATTCTATCGGTCCGCTTATTTTCTCCTACCGTTCCTAATTGTTTTGCCAGATTATTTCCGAAAAGCGGCAAATACACCTGATCAATTAATTTATTTCGCACAAAAGAAGTAAGCACTCTTGGCTTAAATTCTTCTAGTTTCAAGTCTTTTTTAAGTTGTTCTGTTACTGCTAATTTCGTTTTTTTGAATTGCTGAAAAGCAGGTACTTCTTCACGCGCAAAAAGCGATAATTTTGAAACAAAATCATGGTAGTTAAACTGAAATTTTCCTTCGTCAATCGTTGTATGAGAACCTTGTAATGCTGAAACAACTTCGTTAGGCGAAACCGATTTAACATTAGAAACCGATTCATCTCCAAAAAGCACTCTGCAAACTACTTCATCTGCATAACGCTGCTGGTTTACAGTTTCTGATGAAGCTTTACGGCTCTTTAAAAATGCTCCCACCCATTGTTGCACCAGCCTAACTTTAGCCTGTAATGTTGCCGAATCTTCCGTACTTTTTTTGAATTTAAGATCGGCTTGCTGTGCTTTTAACAACTTCAAAAATTCTTCCTGCAACTGAATAGCAACACTACTACTCACAAATTCTGAATCGTGACGTAACTCTTCAAACAAATAAGTAGCAATTTCCTGGCTCAGTATCGGATTGAACAAGTTTGTTTCTACTGCAAAAGATTCAATATTCTTTGATAGTTTTTCAACAATAAATGCATATTCTGAAGTATTTGGAAAATACTCTAAGACTTCCCCCGCAGCTTTCATATCTTGGTTCAATTCTTTCTGAATTGCTTCGGAAAGATGGTGCCAAAAGTATTGCGCATACGCTCTAATCTCGGGTCTAAAAGTAAGTAAGCCTAAGGAGTGCCATTTGTGTACCAACACCTTCAAAATTTTCGAGGCGTCTACATCATGTACTCCTTTTACGTAACCTTCGGCATAATCATTTCGACTTTCTTCCTGGACTAATTGGAGTAAAGCATCATCACCTACATCTAATAATTCCTCCTGCGGAAATTTTTTAAAAATTTTATACGCCAAATACGAAGCACGATACACGCTTTCTGTTTCTGAAACAAACTCCTGATCCCATAAATGACGGGCATCTAGAAAATCCTTCTGCTGTAATTCCTGGTAGAAATCGGTTCCGGTTAAGTGATAATTAAGCACGTTATTTTTGAAGACAATCGTTAAATCCAGTGGCTGCTTATTAACACCAAATTTGTGCTTTCCTAAACGAATAATAGTTTCGCCGTCTTCATACAACTCTAACTTGTCTTTTAGTTTTCGCAAGGCATCTTCACGGGCAGTTTTTAATTGTGTTTCTACTTCTTCGGCCTTACCGCTGTCGTCCAATTCTCTTAACTGTCCAACAATATCACGCAGTTTGTTAATTAATAAATCTGAAGCAAAATACCCGTTAATTTCAGTAGCCGACTGGAAGCTCTGTGCTTTTTTCTGAACGCCTTTTAGGATTCTTTCGGAAGCATTCAGCAACGTGACAGCCTTTTTATTTCGTTTTTCCAGCAAGCCATTTTTTCGGGCTTCAAAAGCGGCATAAACTTCCTCTCGTTTTTCAATAATCGTTGCAATAAACTCTTCAAAATCTGCAAACTTCCCTTCCAACTCTTCTAATTGAATGGAAACCCTGGTCTGAAACTCATCACACTTTTCTGGCGTGGCAGCCATATCTAAATAGTTGATAATACTTTGGTCTGCGAGTTTTAATTGCGCAGCAAAATCGGCTTTGGCTTCTTCAATGCCAAGCGATTTTCTTTTGTTTTTAAGCGCCGCTTTCAACTGATTGATTGTCGCAAAAATGAGCGAAATATCATCAATAATTTTGGTAGAATGTGCGGTGTCCTCAATGTCTAGGTTGGAAACAATTTCAATAAGCATTTCCAGATCGATTGCTATTTGGTTAATTTCCTCTTCTAACTTTTTAGCTGCTATTACTTTGGTAACGGTTGCTACGTTTTCTTTCTTTTCGGCTAGAGTATTGTGATACGGTTGTAAAGCTTTTGGATCCAATAAAAACTGAACGCAACGTTCTGAAATTTTCTGTGTTTGCGCTGCAATCCGTTCTTCCAAGGTTTCCAAAAAAGATGGATCTACATATCTTACATCTTTTAATGAAATCACTTCACCTCGCAAGCCACGTAATTGGGAAAGCAAGGCAACAAAATCGTTAATAGACTTAAAGGAAGTGCTCTTTATTTTACTGAAAATTTCCTCGGCTTTTTGCTGAATGCTCTTTGTCTGGGCATCGGCATTTTTTCGCAACTGAACTACTTTCTGAAATTCGTCTATCGCAGCGTTGGCCGCGTTATTAATTTCTTGTAATGGCTCGTTTAAACTATATGTTTCTACTTCGGGGAGCCAGTAATACGCATCTAAAATATCTTTCGAAAACTTGGCAACATCGTTGTACAAACCAGCGTAGTTATCCTGTTTATTCAGCAAAGTGACCAGACCGTTTACTTCGGCCATAGCGCGCACAATATCTTTGTTTCCTATTTTATAAAGTAGTGTATCTTCGTGTTGGGAGGGCATATAATCTCCTTTCAAAAAAGGGGTTTGCCATATCTGAACAACGTGGTGTTTTGTTTGTTCTTCTTCCGTTTTAAAATAACACAGCTCCCCATTCTCTAGTATTGTAAATCCGTTACAAATAATAGGTGTTTTAATAGTTTGCGTAATAATGTTGTAGGACATAATATTGTACAACCCTTCTGCAGCAGAATAAAACACATACAAAAAGTCCTCACCGTTGGGGGAAGCAGTACGTTCTTGAAACTTTACATTGGCGATGGCATTATCGAAAATATGATACTCGCCTGTTTGTAAATAATAGCCCGTTGGGAAAATAATTCCCTGGTCGTCTGGCAGTAATACGCAAGCATCTTTAACGCTTTCAATCTTTTTTACTTCCCGCATTTTATGATTGTACACAAAGTACCGAGGTCCTTCCTGAAATGGTTTTATCTCCAACACCATTAAGTTCCCCAAATCGCCAAAACGGTATTGCCCATCGTCCAGAGTTTGATCTGGATATTCCACAGGCTCATCCAGGATTCCCTTACCTTCGCTTGTGTTATCTTCAATTTTAATAGTGAGGTCGCCACCAATGGTTTCTACAAACACACGGTCTTTTATGGAAACGTGCGAATGCTCGCCATATCGATGCATATCACGCGTTACATCCTGCCACTTAAATTCTTGTTGTGCTGGAAATTTATATTCATGCTCGCTCCTGTTGTCAACGTATTTTAATTTGTTGTCGACTATAAGCCATTTAAAGGTCTTAATATCTGTAGGACTTTCACTAAGCTGAAACACCATGTGTAAGTAATTACCAATAATGGCAAATTTTGAAAAAACGGTATTTCGGTAATACTTGTAGAGATTGGTAAAATCGGTTTTGAAGGTTTCATCTTGTAGCAAATCCAGCCCAATAGCATGGAACGTATTTTCCTTAAATTCATAAATACTGAAAACATCGTGTAATGTAATCTCTGTACGTAAGCCAAAATGAACGTTATACCCAAACAAACACGTATTCCTCAAACTCACAATATCGCTTGCAATACAATTATTTTCTGTATTAATGCGGTCGTTGGCAATAAGCTTGGTTTCCAGCGAACCAAAGACGTTTTTACGATCCTTGTTAAGTTTATTCAACCTTAACTGCAGCTCCGTTTTTTGTTGCTGCAATCGGTTTTTTATAATCTCATAGGTACCGCCTTCCAGGCCTTGCTTTTGCGTAGTTTCGTTTTGGGGTTGTTCTGCCATAAATGTTGTTATCTTACAACTGGTATTTTAATGAGTCTTAAGGTTATTTGAAATGATAAGTATTACCATTTTGTTAAACTGAGCTTGTTGAAGTTTCCACTATAATAAGTTGAATGGTCTTCGACAGGCTCAGACTGACAGATTAATTTATTTCAACTTTTTATCTCCCATCCCCAATCCTTTGGCCAGGTTAAAGAGGTTGCTGAAAAGTGTTTGCTCTTCACTATCGTCGGATCTTGATTTTAAATCCATTAATAAATTGGCAATGGTTACGTTTTTAAGGTCTTCTGAAGAAATCCCGTATTTATCTGCAAACTCTTTTACTTTTTCGAGCAGGTTTCCTTTTACGTCGTCACTTCCTAAAATAGCATCTTTAACATCTTGAATGTTCGTGCTATTTTCGACCAATCTGTCGTATCCTTTCCCACGTGTAATCTGACCGATGATTTGCTCAAAGAACATAGTTTCTCCACCTACAATATCGATCTTGGCAGCCTTTAAGGCATCTCCTATTACTTGTGCTTGTGCATCTGCAATATCTTTTTGAATGTTGATGTGTGCCAAGTCTACTTGTAATTCTTTATCTAGTTTCAACTTAAATTCTTCGTGTTCTTTTCCAACGCCGTCTAACTTTTTCATGGCATTTGCTTTCTCTTCAATTCCTGCGGCATCTGCTAAGGCTTTCTCTTTAATTACATCTGCTTCAGCCATACCATCTTTACGTTTTGCTTCGGCTTTTGCTTCTATTCCTGCAGCTTCGGCTCTTGCTTTTTTCTCGATTACAACGGCTTCTACAATTCCTTCTCGTTCGCTTGCATCTGCTTTGGCGTGCATTACTTGTGCTTCAGACATACCAACGGTTGCTTCTTCTTTAGCTTGTGCTTCGGCTAAAATCTTACGTGCTTCCGCTTGTTTCTCGCTTGCTTCTTTATGTGCTAGTGCTTCAATATTAATCTCTTCTGCCTTCTGCTTCATGGCTTCTTTTTGAGCTTCGGCAGCTTTTATGGTTTTAATCAGCTCTTCTTGTGCAGCAGCTTCAGCAATGGTGATTTTTACTTGTTTATTACGATCTGCAGTTTTAAAAGCTTCAATATCTTTCATATTCTCCTGCTCTTCTACCACACCTTTTTCCAAGGTCACACGATCCCGAATTACATCTTGAATATTTTTCTTTTCTACTTCAACTACCTTTTCTTTTTCAATTTGAGCTAAGGTTACCACGCGTTCTCTTTCGGTAGCTTCCAGTAACCTGTCTTTTTCTACGCGTTCTGTTTCTACAGCTTCGGTACGTTGCTTATTTTTTAATGCTACGATTATTTGACGCTGCATATTTTCTTCAGCAACTTGTACTTTTTCTTGTGTAGCAATACGTGCAGTTTCAGATTTCAGCAATTCTTCTTCAGCAACTTTCAACGTTTCGGCTCCTTCACGAGATTTAATATTGGCAATCTCACGTTTTTGTTGCTCTTCTTTTTCGGCTAACTGCTTATCCAGCTCCAAAATAGCTTCACGCGCTTCTACATCTTGTTTACGGATGGTTTTTTCTTCATCACGCTTAATAAGGTTAGCTTTTACATTTTGAACAGCGGTTAGATCTGTAATTTTCTTGATACCTTCAGCATCTAAAATATTATCGGCTTTTAAATGTGCTACGGCGGTTTGCTCTAAGAAGTCAATGGCACAATCTTCCAGGGTATAGCCATTTAAATCTGTGCCAATAATATTTACAATTTCGTCTCTAAATTCACGACGAGCTTCATATAATTGAATAAAATCGAACTTTTTACCAACTGTTTTCAAGGCTTCGGAAAATTTAGCTTCAAAAAGCTCTTCTAAGGTTTCCTGACGAGAAGCTCGTTGCACCCCAATGGTTTGGGCTACTTTTTTTATGTATTCCACCTCGTTATTTACGCGAACGAAGAAGGCTACTTTAATATCGGCTCGCATATTGTCTTTACATATAAGACCTTCTGTGGCGAGACGCTCGATTTGGATTTTCTTTACTGAAATATCCATCACCTCCACACGGTGGAAAACAGGAACTACATACAACCCTTTGTCTGTGGCTACTTTCGTCCCCCCAAACCCAGTACGAACTAAAGCCTGACCCTGATGTACCTTTTTGTAGAACATCGCAATAATTGCGAAGTAAACAATGACTAGAAAAATGGCTACTCCTATTATTAAGCCACCAATTGAAAAAAGATTTTCCATAAATTTTTTGGGATTTTATTGATTATAAGTTTGTACTAAAAAATAATTGTGATCTGCAGATCTTTTTATAATGAGTACGGTACTTCCGTACGCAAGTGGTTTTTTATCTAAAGATTTTACATAAATTGAATGGCTATTCCCTTCTACTTTTACTTCGGCATTACCCATTTTATCATCTACAATGGATGATAAGAGTGTGGCTTCCCTTCCTAGGAAATCGATTGGAGCATCGCCGTCCTTATTCAAATGCTTAAAGAAACCTTTAAAGGGCGTCGTAACTATTTTATTAATGAATAATGCTGGAAACAAAGCTGCTAACATAATTATAGCTCCTACAAAATTATCGTAGGTGTAGGTTAATGTCGTAGTGACAACTGTGATACTCCACCAAACGAAAATCCAACACGTAAGCGTAAACATAAATGGCAGTCCAACAAAGTTGAAATAAATCAAAAATATTTGCCACCATTTTAGGGGTTTACGACGTTTACCCACTACATCTTCCTGATTGATTTCGGTATTGGAGATGTCTTCAAAATCCATATTACCGCCTTCAATACCAGAGTCTACTTCAATATCTGCATCTATATCTACATCAACCTCAACATCAAAATCCAGGTCGAAGTCTAAGCCGCCAATCATGGTGATAATCCAATACACCAACAGGAGTATGAGTAATACCGAAAGTGTGGCGTTTACTTCAGAAAACAGTATGTCGATAAGGTTTGTCAAGTTATGCGTTGTTTGTATCGTTTAATCCCAATTGTTCTTTAAGTTTTTCAAGTTCGTCATCGGCTTTTGCTTCGGTTGTATCTGCTGCTGCATCTAACTCTTCGTCTATAGATTTTGTAGCATTTGCGATGTCTCCATACGCTTCGGCCAAGGCTTCTTCTTGCGCCACCTTTTCCTTCATGCGTTCTAGCATAGAAACGGTTCCAGTGCTATCTAACTCTGCCATTTGTTTGTTCAGGTTTTTGGTAGCATTGCTTACTTTTACACGTGCTTTTAAGGTTTTAAGCTCGTTTTCCCAATTGCTAATATTCGATTTAATGGCCTGTACATTTTTTTGTAATTGTGCTACGTTATTGTCAAATTTTGCCGACTCGCTTTTGGCCTGCTCCACTTGCTTTTCAGAAGCTTCTTTTTGCTTTAATGCTTCTTTTGCCAGGCGGTCTGCTTCGGCAGCTTCCATTTCTTTGTTGTGTGCTTTTTTAAGAATAATAATCGCTTTATCCTGATATTCTTTAGCTTTGTTCTGGTATGTTTCCTGGTCGTTTTTTGCGCGAATTGCCAATGCTTTAACTTGCGCCAGGGCTTCCATACTTTTTTCAAGGTCCAGTTTCATATCTCTAATGCCTTGTTCTGTTAATTTTATTGGGTCTTCCATCTTATCGATAGCCGAGTTGGTCTCTGCCTGACCTATTTTAAATAATCTTTTGAAAATATTCATAATGTGTGTTTTTAGTATTTAGAAAATTCTATAATATGCTCCGAGTATTCACTCATAAGCAGGCTTAGGGAATTAAGGCTCCCTTCGAGTTCGTTTAAATCCATATTTTCAATTTGAAGGGTATCCCTAAAAATCACCTTTTTCCCGGTTTCATCCAAAACGAAAGCGCCGTGAATAATATCTCTGTTTTTCTGAAGGAGGCTTTTGAAGACTTTTTCAGACTGGTTATGTACCGAAAAGATAAACTGCTCGATAATTAGAATTGGAGGAGCAACCCCTAAAATTAGGTTTTTAATTCCCGAATTTTCTTTCTGAACAACCATAATTCCATCGTCACGGTTTTCTCTGGTAATACTGAAATTTAATTCCAGCAGGTAATCTCTCGTGATGTTAAAATGGTTCTTCATAAGGTTGTTTTTTCTGAAAATGGATTATTAGTTCAATAATACAAAATAAATTCTGCGTTTTAGGCTGAAATTTAAATTGGCAATGACAAAATGTATAAAATTAATGTAATCATGTTTGACAGGAGTTTAAAATGCGTTTAACACTAAATTTTGAAATACTTCGCTCAAGAAATTAGCTAAACTAAATTCTTTTTGCTAATATTGTTAGACAAATATAAACAAATATTTCTTATTTGCAAATTTTATTAGCAATTTATGTCAAGTTTTGGAAAAAATATCAGAAAAATTAGAAGTGTTAAGACTTTGAGTCAGCAGGCATTTGCAGAGCTATTCGATTTAAAACGTGGTACTTTGGGGGCTTATGAAGAAGGCAGAAGCGAACCTAAGATTGAAACAATCATAAAAATTGCTAATTATTTTAGCATACCCATAGACGACCTTTTAACAAAAGAACTTACGGTAAATAAGCTATTAAAATTTAAAGGGAACCTCACATTAGAGCATGAAACGATAGAGCGAGAAACGTTTGCTAGTATTCCTTGCATTACCAACAGAAATCATTCAGAATATCTAGAAAATTATACCAAAGAAAATTTTATTGTAGATCTTCCCAGACTTTCGCTTCCTGTAAATACGGAGAAAAAGTTTAGAGGGTATACGGTTCAAAATTTGGAAATGAGTCATAATGATCAGGGGTTATTCCCAAAAGATATTGCGATAGGAGAGTTTGTACCACCCAACGTATATAAAAAACTAAACAACGGAATTATAGTATTGGTTGTAACTGAAGACGCTTTAATCTTGCGACGATTATTTATTACCGATAAAAAGATAGTACTAAGAGCCGAGCACAAAAACGTGGACGACATTGAGATAAACGTAAAGGAAGTAAAGGAATTATGGCGCATCCGCTATGTGTTTTACCACCGTATTCCGGACGCACACCCTAACCTAGAAGAGAAATTACAACTGCTAGAGCAACAATTTGCTAGCTTGAAAAAAGAACTGTAAAAATGTTTTAGAAACGTTCCTTAATTTCAATAACAACACCAATAAACAAACATAATAACACTGTTGCAACAGCTAATGTACCTAAGCCCATACCAAAGTTTTTTTTTAATTTTGACAAAGGTAGTAATTATAAAAAGGTTTCAAATAAAAAAGCCTCCCATTTCTGAGAAGCTTTTTAGGCTCTAGCAATCCTTTAAATAGTAGGGATAGCCAATGAATGTTACTAAATAGCTAATCCCATTGTCTTTGAGTGCTACTTAACCCTTGATATAAAAACAGATTATTAGAAAGTGCATCTGGCAGCAAGTTAGTATCACCAACCCCGCTATTATTAATAGCTGAGGGATAATTTCTAAATGATTTTACAGGAGAATACAATGCCAGATATCCTTCGGCTGTAGTTTGTATAGTACTGGTTTTTAACACTAAATAATGAGTACCATTAACTGGGCTCATTGGAAAAATATTCCCCACATTTTGGTACCCTGAAGCTATATTTACACTAGATTGTTTTGCTCTCATTGTAGTAGCAATACCTCCTGAAATATATTTGAAAGCAAAAAGGTAGCTCCCGCTAGGCATAGTTACACCATTGTCATTTGCAATGGTATTATCTGCAGCTGAAGTAGAAATCGTAGATGGTTGTGAAATATTATCATAATCGGCGTCGGAGGTCGCTACTTTAGAAACTTCATTTAAGCGTGTCGCCAATATATCATATTCTGCCGCTGTCACTTCAATCCACGTTCCAGCCTGAGCATTTAGATAGGCTTGTTTAGAATCGGTTAAAAGAAACTCGATATCATCTTTGTTATTTAAATTCACCCGTACACTGGTAGAGACCGTCTCTACACCATTGGTAATTTCAACCACACCCTGAATAATGGGATTAGTTTCAAAATCGAAAAAGGAAGTGTCTGCAACTTTTAATTCACCGGTATTTGGGTTTATTGCTAGTGCATTTGGGATTGTTTGTTCAAGTATTGTAAAAATCAGAGCGCTATTTGATGTTGCATTTATAATATTTATAGATTGCCCAATTGTTGGGTTCTCATCTATATTGAAAGTGAATAAACCCTGTACATTTATTGTATTGTCTACATTTACAACAGCATCGTCATTCTTACTACAGCTAGCAAACAAAACCACATATAGTGCTATTACTAATGTTTTTAGGCATTTAATTGTTGAATGTTTCATAGTTATTTTGTTTAAAGATTTTAAGTTGTTTAATTTGATACTACAAAGACTCCAGATCCGGAAGCTTCATTTGAACCTGTAGCCAAGATTGCTTCTTCTCCATTTTTCCAGAGCTTAACAGCGGCTCCCGAATCAATATTTTCAAAACCAGTGATATAGACATCGTCTTCAAAAACAAATACCGAAGTTGCCATTGCAAAACTGCTCCCATCGGTTAAAGAGGTTTCCTCACCATTTTTCCAAATTTTAGCAACTCCATTTGAATTGAGAGTCTCATACCCTACAACATATACATCGTTTCCAGAGACAAATATGGAATTTGCCCTGGCTTCGTTTGTTCCATCCGTTAAAGAAGTTTCCTGTCCATTTTTCCAAAACTTGACAACCGAGTTAGAATTAACACTTTCAAAACCAGCGGCATAAACATCATCCCCAGAAATAAAAAGAGAATTTACCCTAGCAAAGTTTATTCCATCGGATAAAGGTATTGCCACACCATTCTTCCAGATTTTCGCAACATTTTGCACCCCATTAGATTCCGAACCAGCTACATATACGTCGTCGCCAGAAACAAATACGGAAGTTGCCGATGAAAAATTAATACCATCTGCTAATGGAATTTTCACATTGTTTTTCCAAAGCACCGCAACACTATTCGTAGCATTTCTTTCTGAACCAGCAACATACACATCGCCTTTAGAAACAAACACAGAATTTGCATACGCAAAATTAATCCCATCTGTTAAGGGTATTGCGTTACCATTTTTCCAAATAATCGCAGTACGGTCTTCATTCCCTGCAACATACACATCACCTTCCGAAATATAAACTGAGTTTGTAGAAGAACTATTTACTCCGTCTGTTAACTTTGTTTCTATTCCGTTTTTCCATATTTTCGAAACATTATTATCTCCCAACAATTCGTATCCTGCAACATAAACATCTATGGTGGCTTGTGTTCTGGAATCATCGTCTTTACTACAAGAAAAGATGAAAAGAACACTTAGTAACAAGGCGATTTGTTTTTGATATATTTTAAACTGTTTTTTCATAATTAGTATATTTAGTTACTACGTGTTGATTATTTTTTCTTCGGAAAAGGAAAGATCATAGGCACTTCTTTTTGATAGTTTTCATATTCTTTTCCTATCGCCTTTTTTAAATCTTTTTCTTCTAGGAATTTTACGGCAACAAAAATGTAAGCAGTAGTAACAACTGCAAACAAGAGACGACCCGCAGTCATTGTAGGAGCTGCCCAAAAGGCAATAATAAATCCAAGCATTAAGGGGTGCCTTACTAACTTATAAAATAGATTAACCTGAAATTTTGGATACGTAAGCTCCTGTTCCTTATAGTTTTGGTATATCTGGCTAAGCCCAAATAGTTCAAAATGACTAATCATAAAAGTGGAGAGAAATACAATAGCCCATCCTACAAAATATATAATCAAGAGCGTTGTAGCCAAAATACCCTCGGTCTCCCAAATAATACCTGTCATGGGTTCCCATTTCCAGTAAATGAGCAATAATATAAGACTGGCAAGCAATATGTAGGTGCTGCGCTCAATTGCTGGATTAATAAATTGCGTAATCCATTTTTTAAATACAGGCCGCGCCATGACACTATGCTGAATGGCAAATAAGCTTAACAATCCTATGTTAATTAACAGGGCATTGAAAAGTGAAATTTCTTCACCAGTATCTATGCCCTTTGGAACATATAGGTTTCCTACAAAACCAATGGCATATAAAAAGGCGATTAAAAAGACTATATATGCTAGTGTTCCATACAGAAGAACCAGCATTTTACTGAATGTTTTTGTTTCAGAAGTTTTCATATAAATTATTTTAGTTAATATGTAATTGTTACGAGTATTCTGAAGCGTTAAAAAACTACAGATAAACTTTCAAAATGATTAGAAAACCCCTTTAGAATCTGCCAAATCACCAACTTCTTTCGGAATAGAAGGTGAGTGACAAAACAAATCTTGTTGTATTATTTAAAAAATGTTTGAATTGTTTTCATAACCCTATTTTTAGTTAGGGCTAAAGTAGAATGGAAGGCAGTTTTAGGCTTTCACTATTTCTTCATTTACGTGTAGTATTTGTGAATTTAGTAAAAAAAGCATGTAGTATTTTTGCAGAACGTACAAAACAACTAATTCAACAAACTGAATTACAGCTGCTTACTTAAATTTCTTGGGGAGACATCAAATTCTTCTTTAAAAGACCTACTAAACCAGGACGGGTCTTTAAACCAACTTCGCAGGCAATTTCGGAGACGGTTTTATTTGATGTTTGAATCAGCTCCTTGGCTTTTTGAAGACGAATTTAAAGAATAAAAATTATCTGCTTTGATAAATCCATCATCACCTAACATAAGCTCCCTAATTTGAAGACTCCCTTTTTATATACGGTTGAAAAATATTTTCAATTTTCGGTAACCCAGCCTCCTAAATTTTTATTAGGGAAGGGTCAAGGGAATTCTCTTTAAGATGGGAGATCATACCTTGAAAGACTGCAAAGAAGAAGATAAGTATAAAAACCTGAAATAAATGTATTTACAAAAAACAGGCCCAACTCATACACGTTGAGCCTTTTACATTAAATTGCGGATGATAGAAATCTCCGTAACAAAGTTCTGGATAAACTGTAATTCCTGTCAAAAAAATTTTCAAACAAAAAAGAGACCATCTTTTTTACAGATAGTCTCTTTTACAAAAGTGCGGATGACAGGAATCGAACCTGCACGCCTTGCGGCACTAGATCCTAAGTCTAGCATGTCTACCAGTTCCACCACATCCGCGGCTGTTCCAGTATTCCCTTTAAGGGACGGCAAATATAAAGAACTATTTTTATTTACAAGCAATCTTTCTTTTAAAAAATGTGCTTTTTGTATCTTCGTTAAAATCGAAAAATTAATCTTTAAAAATATTATCCGCTCCTATATGTAGTGAGTGGAGCCGAACTATGAAAAGCGCAAAACCCTATATTGAACAACATAGACAACGTTTTATTGATGAACTTGTTGAACTACTGAAGATTCCATCCATCTCAGCAGATTCTGCATATAAAGACGATGTTATTAAAACAGCAGTTGTCATCAAAGAAAGCCTCGAAAAAGCAGGTTGTGATACCGTTGAAATATGCGAAACACCCGGCTATCCTATTGTATTTGGAGAAAAAATAATAGATACAAACCTCCCCACAGTTCTCGTCTATGGCCATTACGACGTGCAACCGCCAGATCCATTAAATTTATGGGACAGTCCGCCATTTGAACCTGTTATTAAAAAAACCGAATTGCACCCCGAAGGTGCCATCTTCGCCCGTGGAAGTTGCGACGATAAAGGGCAGATGTATATGCACGTAAAAGCGATGGAATATATGACCGAAACCGGACAACTCCCCTGCAATGTAAAATTTATGATCGAAGGTGAGGAAGAAGTGGGTAGTGAAAGTTTAGAGTGGTTCGTAAAACGCAACCAGGAAAAGCTGGCAAACGATGTTATCTTAATCAGCGACACGGGAATGATCGCTAACGACATCCCGAGCATTACCACAGGATTGCGCGGATTGAGTTATGTTGAAGTAGAAGTTACTGGCCCTAACCGTGATTTACACAGTGGCCTGTATGGTGGTGCGGTGGCAAATCCAATTAATATTCTAACAAAGATGATCGCTTCCTTACATGACCAGAATAATCATATTACCATTCCGGGATTTTATGATGCTGTGGAAGTACTTTCGGCAGATGAACGCGCAAAGATGGCCGAAGCTCCTTTTAGCAAAGAAGCCTATTGCAAAGCCTTGGATATTGAAGATGTATACGGAGAATCAGGCTACAGCACCAATGAACGTAACAGTATTCGTCCAACACTAGATGTAAATGGAATTTGGGGTGGCTACATTGGCGAGGGGGCTAAAACAGTAATTGCAAGTAAAGCGTACGCTAAAATATCGATGCGATTAGTACCTGACCAGGACTGGAAAAAGATAACCGAACTTTTTAAAAATCATTTTGAAAGTATTGCTCCAAAAGGGGTGAAAGTTGAAGTGAAACCGCACCATGGCGGACAAGCATACGTTACTCCAATAGATAGTCTTGGCTATAAAGCAGCAAGTAAAGCGTATGAAAGTACCTTTGGCAAAACGCCTATTCCTCAAAGAAGCGGTGGCAGTATTCCTATTGTCGCTTTATTTGAAAAAGAACTTAAAAGTAAAACCATTTTAATGGGGTTTGGCTTAGATAGTGACGCTATTCATTCGCCTAATGAGCACTTCGGGATATGGAATTATTTAAAAGGAATTGAAACCATCCCACAGTTTTATGAAGAATTCACTAAATTGAAAGCTTAAAATTTCAGCTTTACACAACTAAAAACCCATTAAAATAATTTAATGGGTTTTTAGTTTTTATTTTAGACACGGTGTAAAAGACATTAAAACTTATGATTTAAAAGAAAACCTAAATCTTCTTTACATATTCTGTAATAATAACAATTTGCTGTCCGTCTACTTTTCCTTCAATATACGTTTCGTTTTCGTGATCTAAAGAAATACGCCGCACTGCTGTCCCTTGCTTTGCAATCATACTACTACCTTTTACTTTCAAATCTTTAATGAGCACGACGCTATCTCCCGCCTGCAGGACTACCCCATTGGCATCTCGATGAACAAGTGCATCGCTTTTATCATCGGCATCGCCAGCTGCTTTTGCCCATTCGCATTCATCTTCTTCCATGTACATCATATCCAGAAGGTCTTGCGGCCAGCCTTCAGCTTTCAACCTGTGCAACATTCTAAAAGACATCACTTTTACTGCCGAAACGGGACTCCAAATACTATCATTTAAACAACGCCAATGGTTAGCGTCCCGTTCTTCCGCATCAAATTGAGATTCGCAGGTGTTACAAACTAACAGTGCGCCATCGGCACCTTCAATCCTTGTAGGAGTTTCAGGAACTTGATATACATTCAACTTTTCTTCTGCTCCGCAGAATTCACATATATTCCCGGCTCTTTTGGTGACTTCTCTTTCTATGCTCATCGTTTAAAATTTCAGCAAATGTATCGACTTTCATTTGGAATTTGGAATATTTTTTTTTTGAATTCTACCGAACACTAAGCGGAGGCGAAGTAAAATTTTTATTCTCTACATTTGTAGAATTAAAAATTTTATTCTATGTTTGTAGAGTAAAATAAATAGTGATGACCTTATCCAACGCCGAAGAGCAATTAATGCAATACCTGTGGAAGCAGAAAAAAGCATTTGCTAAAGATTTATTAGAAGCATACGACGACCCAAAGCCTGCTACAACAACTATTGCAACCTTACTGAAGCGTATGCAAGACAAAGGGTTCGTAGCGTATATGCAGGTAGGAAGATCTCGTGAGTATTTTCCTCTGGTAAAGAAGAAAGACTATTTCAGCAAACACATGAATGGGCTTATTAAAAATTTTTTTAACAACGATGCCACCCAATTTGCATCCTTTTTTACGGAAACAACCAACTTGAGCAAATCAGAATTAAAGGCGCTCAAAAAAATGATTGACCAACAAATTGACCAAAAAACTGAAAAGAAATAAGCTATGGAAATCTATCTTTTAAAATCGGCTGCTTGTTTAGGGATACTGTTCCTTTTTTACAAACTTGTTCTAGAAAACACCTCTTTACATACTATAAAAAGATTCTTTTTGCTGGGGAGTTTGGCAATTTCGTTTGCAATTCCGTTTATCACATTTACTGAGTACATTGAAATTACTCCTGTTGTTACCGAAACCTTAACGCAAATTCCTGTTACAACGTACGAACCTACCATAGAAACAGGAACGCCTGTAAATTACCTCCCGTACATTTTGGGTGCAACCTATGGTTTAGGAGTGCTTATTTTCGGATTTCGGTTTGGGCGTAACATGTTTCGAATTTTGAGTAAAGCACGAAACAATCCTGCCGTAAAAAGAAACACTATTTTACATGTTTTGTTACAACTTCCAGTGACGCCACATAGTTTTTTCAACTATATATTTTTTAACAAAATTGACTATAACAAAGGAGAGATTCCGCAGGAAGTAATTATACACGAAACCGCTCATGTAGCGCAAAAACACAGCTGGGACATTGTGTTCATTGAGGTGCTACGTATTGTATTTTGGTTTAATCCACTATTATATTTTATCAAGCATAGTATAAAACTCAATCACGAGTTTTTGGCAGACCGCACGGTCTTAAACAAAGGTGCCGAACTTTCAACATATCAAACAATTTTACTGGATTTTTCATCTCCCGATAGCTATCGGGATCCAAGTCTCATCAACTTGGCGCATTCAATTAATTATTCATCTATCAAAAAACGTTTTACAGTTATGAAAACACACACATCAAACCGAGCCGCGTGGCTTAAAGGACTCTTAGTATTGCCGTTATTGGCGATCTTAATTTATGGATTTAGTACCACACAGGTTGTAGAAAAAATACAATCCAATCCAAAAGTTTCATTTCACAACCCAGAAGTTCAGCAAGAATATGAAGAATGGTATAATGAAACGGTTCAGAAGTTATCGAACGATAAAGCCACACCAGAACAGCTAGAAATCTACAACAAACTAGCAAAAAAATACAATGCAGTACCCATTTCAGAACGCAAAATAGGTTGGGAAGATTTGATGAAATTAGAAAACCTGTACCGTAAAATGAGTGCTACTCAAAAGAAAAATGCCCTTTCCTTCCCTGAGTGTTTACCAAAAAACCAAACTTCGTGGGAACAAGATTATGCAAAAGCATACAATGATGGAGCAGAAAGAAACAATAAAAAAAGCATTGTGATTACCGTTAACATAAGTGAAATAATGATAAACGGTAAGACCACGTCTCTTAAAAATTTCGCCAAAGAAATTGACAAAATCACCAAAGATTGGACAAGAACAGATTTTCAAATGGCACATCCTTCTGTTTTAGTTGCTGGCACACCAGATAGCTTCTTGGAAAAGTTGGATGCAGAATTTAGAAAGACCAAGTATTTTAAAGCTAACGGAGGTGTAAGCATTATTCCTACCTCGCCTCCCCCTCCAGCGCCAGATGCTCCAAAGGTGTTAAAAGGTGAAAATGATAACGATCCAAATGTTCCCCCACCGCCACCCTCCCCAAAAGTACTAAAAGGTGTAAACGATGGAGACCCAAACGTGCCACCGCCTACGCCACCACCCACGAGTCCGCTGGATCATATTATTGAAATGTCTAAAAAGAACGCAACTTTTTATTTTGAAGGAAAGCAAATAACTTCAGATAAGGCAATTGAGCTATTAAAGAAAAATAAAAACCTCAATATTCAAACAACTGGAAGCAGTTCTAAAAATCCGCAGGTCAAAATTTCTACAAAGCCTATTACATTCGATTCAAACAAAAATATGGGTACTGTCGTAAAAAAAAAAATAAGAGAAGCACCTAAACCAACCTCAGGAAATGTGCTAAGTCATTTAAAAGTAATGAACAGGCACGGCGCCACATTTTACTTTAACGGTTCTGAAATTACGTTTAAGGAAGCCCTTAAAATAGTACGTAAAGATTTGAGACAAGGGTTTAAGTTAGATGTTTCTTCAGATAGCGATAAAAATGAAACTTATATTAATGGAAATACTTTTTTAACGGGAGTTTTAGGGACTACAAAACAGATTAAAGCAACCTTAAAAATGACCCTTTTTGATCCGCCTAACTTAGGCCCAAAAAATGGCACAGACAATTATTTAGAATTATTTAATGAATTAGAAAAAAAAGGAACTACATTTTATACAAATGGTGATTTTATAAGTAAAAAAGAAGCAATTGCACTATGTAAAGAGCATAAAATTATTGCAATGGATACCATAGAGACGCCACACAACGTACCTTCAATAGTATTCAGCAAAATTTAAAAACAATACCTTAAAAGCTCCAATTATCTTGGAGCTTTTTTTATAATATAATTACTATCTTGCCTTATGTGTTCTTGTTAATACATATCTTATATCATACACTTCAACAGCGTGCGTTGATCTAATAAGTACACTTCCACCATTTGCTTCCCACGTTCCAAGTGTATACGCATCAAATGAACTGAGATAATAATGCTCTTCATCAAATCCTCTCGTAAGCACAAAATCCCTAGTATATATTTCTCCTACACTACCGCCTATATCTATACTTAATGTTACTCGCGTGTTATTATTAGTTTGTGGTTTCATTTTAAATTCTATAACTACGTTCAATCCATCTCCATTCCTACCCGTAATCTTTTGAGTAGTTTCATCGTAAAATGTAGTAATGTCGATAGGTATTTGTGACTCAATCTTGTTAAGTGCGTTATTTGGCAAATAGTAAATTGTAGACGCAGCGATAGCTCCTGGTGAAGCTTCAGTAAATTGGGTGTCATTGTAAACTCCCCATCCAGTGTAGTCATTAGCATTACTTCCAGCACTAAGTCTCACCCAACTAGTACCATCATAGTAATAATAAGAATCTTCATCCGTATCGAAAACCATTAATCCTGCAGATGTAGCTGTAGTAGCAATGGCTAAGCGATCGGTTGTATCCATTCGGGGTGGTAAAAAACCCTGCGTAGAGGAACTTATATCCAATGCAGCAGAGGGATCTGGAACAATAGTTCCTATACCGACCTGGGCATTAGAAATTAAAGAAAATAATACAGCAATAGCAAGTAATAAGAGTTTGTGAGGTTTCATAAGTATTTGGGTTTGTTAAGAACATAGTATTAATTATTAAAAATAGACAACAGCCATTATTAATAATTCTTGGGGGAGGGAAGTTAGTTATACAAACATACGATAAAAAGCATAAAAATCCGATTAAAAACTTGTGTTTTCGACTAAATCTACAAAAACTAGTTTAAATACACATGCAACAAACTATATTGTTCCAACGTTATATAAGCTCATCAATCATTAAAAACCAGCTTACTATGTTACAACGCTTTTTCATTTTCTGCTCTGGGGCAGATACCGACATCTTAGACGATTGCTCTGCAGGGGAAAACACCAAATATGCAGGCATTGGCGCCACTGTTTTCTTTACAGCCGTTATGGCAACTATTGCAGGTAGCTATGCACTATTCACTGTTTTTGATAGTGTTTTTATGGCAGTTTTCTTCGGATTAATTTGGGGATTACTCATTTTTAATCTGGATAGATTTATTGTTTCAACTATAAAGAAAAGAGACAGCTTTGTAGATGAACTCATCCAAGCGTCACCCCGAATTTTACTAGCCATTATTATAGCTGTTGTGATTTCAAAACCGCTGGAATTAAAGATTTTTGAAAAAGAAATCAATCAGGTGATATTAGAACAAAAAAACGATTTAACACTCGAAAATAAAGATCAATTAGCACTACAATACACTCCAGCTGCCGAAGCATTAACTGCCGAAATTGAAACATTAAAAAATGAAATAACAACCAAAGAAGCTGAAGTTAATGCACTTTACAATGTGTACATTTCTGAAGCCGAAGGAACCGCAGGCACCGAAAAACTTGGCAAAGGACCCGTTTACAAAGAAAAAAGAGAAAAACATGATGCCGAGTTGGCTGCCCTGAAACAATTAAAAGAAACAAATAACGCCAAAATTGAAGCCACCGAAGCTCAACTAGCACAACTCGCTTCACTATACCAAGATAAAGTAGCCGAAACACAGCCCATTATTGATGGTTTCGACGGCTTAATGGCTCGTGTAAACGCACTTGGCGAGTTACCCTGGTTACCCTCATTTTTTATCTTTCTACTATTCTTGGCTATTGAAACCTCCCCTATTTTCGCCAAACTTATTTCTCCAAAAGGATCATACGACTTAAAATTAGCCGAACAAGAAGGCGCTTTAAAAAGTTGGGTGACGCAGCAAAAAAGTCAGCGAGACATTTTAGTTGCTACAGACCAAGACGTAAATAATCGTGTGTACGCAGACATTGCAGACGAACAGGAATTGTACGATTACAAGCGAAAAATTGCACGTGAGCTCATGCAAGATCAAGCCAATGCGTTTTACAAAAAGCAAAAAGGAGTACTCTAGTCATTTCGACAATAGGAGAAATCACACACCAAGCAAAGTCCAGTTTATGAATGGAGAGCGAAACGCACTTTCAAATGTGATCTCGTATAAAATTTTTAGACCTGTCTAGCTTTAAAAACATGGTAGGCCTTTTTAAATTGTGTATAGTTTTTCAGTAAACTTGTAGTATGAAAAATGTGAGCAAACTTTCCCTACATTCCCTATTCCCAACCTTGGATTTTACAACTATTGCAATTCCAGATATGAGTGTAGGAAGTGATTTTTTTGGAAACGATCCAAAACACGAAAATCTGGATGTAGCTTCAAAAAGAATCGCTCAGTTTCAGCAAGAAAATCCAGATACTTTGCTTGCCAATGGCTATTTAGAGGAGCGCTCCTTTTACAACACCCCACGTTTTGAAAGAACTATAAACTGGTGTAAAGAATATAGAAACATTCACTTAGGAACCGATTTTTGGGTACCTGCCCAAACACCTGTTCATGCTATTCTGGATGGTGAAATAGTAATTTCTCATCATAACGATTTCCATAAAGATTACGGACCGCTGTTGGTAATAAAGCACATTAATGATGACGAACTATTTTATACACTTTATGGGCACTTAACCCTGGATTCGTTAAAAATTTCGCCTAAAGGGAAGAAAATAAAAAAAGGAGAACTGTTGGCAAAAATAGGGTTAGAAACTGAAAACGGGCATTGGGTACCGCATTTACACTTTCAGCTTATAACAGACTTACTGGGCGAAACCGAAAATTACAATGGCGTTGCCTTTCCTTCAGAAATAGAACGGTGGAAACAACTATGTCCAGATCCAGATTTAATTTTTGAAGAATCGCTCCACTAAGGAATCACATTTAAAATTCCTTCAGCAAGAACTTTTGCACTTTCCGGAGCATTTCTAATCCAAATTTCAGGATCTAGAAACTCCATTTCAGACAAATAGCACACATTATCTGCATCCCAAACAATATCAACCCTTCCATATATAGGCGGTACAGGGCATTGTGCATTTGCAAATTGAGCAAATTCAATTTCCTGTTGAGAAGGTGTGTACGGGTGAACGGTGCCTCCAAAATCGTCTTGCACCCTAAAATCACCCTGTTTGGTTTTCTTTAAAATTGCATGGGTGTATTGCCCGTTAAATACCATTAACGAAGCTTCGCCTTTGGTAAGAATGGTTTCTTGAAATTCTTGTACTAGCATATCACGCGTCCCTAACAGTTCTTGAAACCTTTCTTCTTGTTCTAGTATAGTTTCTTCTGAAATTTTGTACGTGTGAAATGCGGCTGCCGAAATTGCTGGTTTCATTACCATTTTTTTCCATCCGCGTTTTGCTGAAATCTCAGCTAAAGAAAGTGTACTTTTTGCTGAAACATATTCGGTTGGCACCACGCGTACTCCTCTTTCTTCTAGCGTTTGTAGATAAAATTTATGGCTATTCCATTGCTGTAGCACCAACGGGTTTATTAAAGTAGTTACCGAAGCTGTTCTTACCATCCAAGTATTAAACTCCTTAAAACGTTCAAAGTAATCCCAAACAGTTCTAATTACAACAACTTTGGTGTTACGCCAGTCAAACGTTGGATTATCCCAATTGGTTCTATGTACTGTAAGTCCTTTTGCTTCAAGCGCCTCTTTCAATAGTTGGTATTCTAAAAAAATATTGTTTACATACGCGTCACCTTCTTTCTTCTGAAGGTATTTTTTGCAGGTTACAAGGGTTACGTCTATCATATTTCAGAATTTCCAGAAATCCAAAATTACGTATCTTTCCATTTAATAAAAATTCTTCCGTATGAAAGTGCTTGCCTTTTTTTGTTTGAGTCTGTTTTTTATTTCTTGTAGCGCTCAAAATAATATTAAAACCGACAAAACCGCTATCCTAAACGTAATGAAAGACCAGGAAAAAGCCTGGAGTCAAAACGATTTGGAAGGTTTTATGCAAGGATACTGGAAAAGTGATTCTCTCAAATTTTACGGAAGCCGAGGGCTAACCAAGGGCTGGCAACAAACGCTGGACAATTATAAGAAAAGCTATCCTACCAAAGATCACAGTGGAACGCTAACTTTTGAAATTGACGATCTCTCTCCTATTGAAACTAATAGTTATTGGGTGATGGGACGTTATTATTTAAAACGAAACATAGGAAATGCTAATGGAAATTTTCTCATTATCTTTAAAAAGATTGATGGGGAGTGGAAAATTGTTGCAGATATGAGCTCGTAGAGGCTGTTGGCTAACAGGTGTCAGTTTTCAGTTGTGGGTTTTCAGTTATGGGTTTTAAAAATCTAAATCTGTTAACTTTTAGCCATTAAACTCTTTAATTAATTCCCTTTTATTCTTTGCCAAAGTTCATGTATCAACTTTTTGGCATCTTCGGGGCGTTTGCGATTTTCGGTAATGGTGAGGTTTTCTTTAGTGCCTTCTAGTAAAAAGCTGAACACATATTGTTGGTTGCTTGGGTTTACACTTAAAGTTCCAAATCTTAGATCGTTAAAATATAACTTCCCTTCACTTTTAGTGATGGTATAAAAACCGTTCGTAAGCTTGATGAGGCGTTGTATTTTATCGTTTTCGGCTAATTCGCCTAATAATTCATGGTTTTTAAGATGTTCTCCAAAACGAATAGCCTGCGAATCGAAAAGCGAATAATACCCAATTAAAAAAGCATCTTTAGTCTCCACGTTTGCAGTCCATAAAACAGCTTGTAATGGAGCGGGTTTTGTTTCTAATTCGGTATATGCAATATGTTGTTGTGCTAGTGCGCTTTCAAATTTCAGGAAGGTGATACCTTTCAGTAATAGTGTTAGTAACAAATAACCGCTACTTATCCAAAGTCCAAGGGTATTCAGCTTTCTTCTTTTGGGGTCGTCACGTTTTCGTCGTAGCGCTAAGATTAAAAACACTAAAAAAGGAAGCGTATAGAGTGGGTCTATCACAAAAATATTCTTGTATGCCAATCGCAAATCCAAAGGCCAGAACAACTGAGTTCCCCAAGTGGTATGTGCATCTAACAATGGGTGTGTTACAAAACATAAAAACCATAGCCACGACCATTGTTTCCAATTGGCATGCTTTTCCCAGCGTGAAACCAGCCATCCAAATAACAGTCCAAATACCACTGAAAAGAAAATAGAATGCGTAAACCCGCGATGCCATTCCAAAGCCGTAACGGTATCTACAACGTATCGTGAAACCACATCCAAATCTGGTATCGTTCCTGCAACGGCACCATATAACATCGCTCTGTTACCTACTTTCTTGCCGAGAGCAGCTTCGCCTACCGCGGCGCCTAATACTATTTGGGTGAGAGAATCCATGGTTTAGTCGTGAGTCACAAATATCTTTTTAATCTACAATATTCATTTTCTTCAGTAAAAAAGAGGCATTCATATTCTGACAAATTCCAGGTTTAAAGGTATAGTCGAAATAGAGCTCTTCATTTACTATTTGGGCATCAAAAAAATAATTTTTCACTTCTGGCAGCACTTTTGAAACTTCGCACAAACTCAAATCGTGCGTTGCGATAATTCCCGTGCTATTTCCTGCTACCAACTTCTCTACAAATTTTCGAGAACCTATGGCTTTATCGGTACTGTTTGTTCCTTTTAAAATTTCATCCAGAATAATAAAGTAGCGATCGGTTTTTATTCGTTCTACTATAAACTGAAGACGTTTTAACTCACTAAAAAAGTACGATTCGTCATCTGTTAAACTATCGGTGGTACGCATACTCGTTATGAGCTTTATTGGGTTATATTTTACTGAAGTCGCACAAACAGGCAAACCAACATTCGCCATAACAATGTGCAAAGAAACCGTCCTCAAAAACGTGCTTTTTCCAGCCATATTCGCTCCAGTAACGATGAAAAACTCTTTTTCGTTAATCTCAAAATCGTTACAAACCATCGTTTCCGGATTCAATAACGGGTGCCCACCGCCTTCCACTTTTAGTACAGCTTCAGCACTTGTTATTTCAGGAAAAACGTGTTGTGGATGGTTAAAAGCATAATTTGCCAGACTGTTGTATGCGTCAAAAAAAGTAATGGCGTTAAACCAAGTTCCTACTTCATTTTTATGGGTAGCAATCCATTGTTCAATATTGTAGGATTGTCTTAGATCTCGTAGCATAAAACCATTTAGCAATACACCCATAAGCATATTATTACGTTGGTCTAAGGAGTCTAAATGTTTAGAGAATTTTTTTAACGAAGCCGAAGCTTTTATTTCTGAATTAAAAACTAAACTCTTCTTTTCTGAAAGTAATTGTGCTGAAAACTCCTGTGTTTCAATTTCTGAAATGAGTTTATAAAATTGTTCAAATGTATTTTGAATTTTGGAGGTATGCTGCGATAAATCATTCACTTTTTTAAGATACCGCCCGTTTATGGCTAGCCCCAATAAAAACCAACCAAACAGCATATATCCTGAAATAAACTCAAAAAAATACAACGCCATGAACGCTACGGAAACTACCGAAAATCCTTCGGCAACACCTTTAATCCATTTAGGAGCAAAGGGTTTGTAATCTTGCAACCAAGTTACGACTCGGGCAGATGAAACTTCGGTTTTCACTAAGGACGCTACTGCAAAAAAACGTTGCCGCCATCGTGTAAGTTGCGAAAGTTCTTTAATGGATTCTTGCTTTTTTGAAATGTCTTTAATGATGTTATCGGTAAATAACCGGGCTAACTTTTGAGCCCCCATTTGTAATGCTGTTCGGTTGCTATACTGATAGAAAGATCCGTGGCCAAACAAATCTATGTCTTGGCTAAACGAATGTTCTGGGTTTTTAAATTCCGATCCATTCGGTAATTGATGAAAGTCGCGTTTTAAAACTTGCAACTCGGTTTCATTCGTTTCAATTAATGCTTTGGCAAGGTCACGTTTGTACTGCAATTTGCTATGTCGTGTTACCATAAAAACAAACAGTGCAATTCCAGCTATAACAATAGCAATCATTAATTTTGTATTCCCAAAAGTAAAATAGACCCCTACACAAACAGCTAAAAAAACCAACAAACGCAGCGTACTAGACAACGCCAATTGTTTTTTTAATGTGCTTAACTCTTGGGTGTGCTGCGCTAGTTGCGCTTGGTAAAATTCTCTTGGGGATTGCTTCATAATGCTGCCAGCTCTGCTTGTAATTTTTTGGTAAGCGAAGCTACAATTAACTCGTAAGAATGGTCAATTAATTCGGTTACTAATTTCGGAGGGAGGGCATCTTCAATAAAAACAGTGTTCCAATGGTGCTTGTTCATGTGCCAACCGGGAATGATAAGGCCGTCGTATTGGGCTCGTAAATCTTCAGAACGATCTGGGGCGCATTTTAAATTTACTTGAGTGGGTGTGCGCTCCAGTCCACATACTGCAAACATTTTATTCATAACTTTAAATACAAGGGTGTCTGGACCAAAAGGAAGCGATTCAGTAACGCCCTTTTTGGCCAGACAGTAGTTTCTAAGTTCTTCGATGTTCAATTTTTAAAAAGTTTAAATGTTTGTATCTGCCCATCTAAAGTTGTTACTTTAACAAGATACATCCCCTCGTTTATTGCTGATAGATTAATCTGGGTATTACTTTTGGTAGTTTCTTCAAATACTTTTTGTCCTAATACGTCATATACAGCAACCACAACATTTATGGTTTGGGGAGCTTTTATAAGAAACTGATCCTGTACAGGATTAGGTAACGCGAAAAATGTGTTTCGTTCCTGGTTTTCAACACTTAACCTAGGCGTATCGCTATATACAACATAATCTCCGTTGGGAACTCGAAGTTCCAGATAGTAATATTCGTTTGGCGGATCGTCTACGATGGTAAGAAAAAAGGAAAATATTTCATCTATATTTTCATAGAAGAAATCGAAATAGGTTTCTTCAAACTCAAAATTTTCTAGCAATTTGCATTGAATTAGTGTTTGACCAATCCCGTCTGGAAAAACAAACTCATCCATTCCATTTAAAAGTCTCTCTACAGTACCCCCTAAAGTATTACAGACAGTTGTATTAAAATGAGGTGTTGTATCTCTAAAATCCAAGTTTACTTCTTGGAGCTCCTCATTAACGGGAATCTCGATATCCATTCCATTAATATTCATTTCAGTTAAGTACCAATCACGGTCTGAAATTTCAGGTTCTCCAATTTGAGCATATATATTCACAGTGATAAGACAAAGTAGAAGGACTAGTATATTTTTCATAATAATTGTATTTAAAAATTACTCCACTTTATATGCTAAGGCGGGTTCATTATTAAAATATACAATTAAATTGCTTCTGGACTTGGTTTTAATCTTAAATTCTAAAAATCCATCTACTGATTTAAATTTTTTAATTTTTTCTATTTTTCCAAAATTGTAAGAATAGGAAATACTTTTAGGAGGTTCAATTTTCAGCAAAAAAGTAATTTCTTTTTCATTTCCCAAAGAAGAAATCATACCATTTTCGGGTCTTTTTACATCTTCAATTAATAAATCTTGTTTAATAATAAGTGGCAAGTTTGCAAAAGTTTCTTTTCTGAAAATAAAATCAATAAATGCGTCTTCTACCAAATCGGGATAATGCGATTTTATAAATTGTTTGGGATCAGTTTTATACCAGTAGTAACTTGGCTCTTTGATAAATTTCTGGTTGTATTTTCCTGCGCCCCAAGTAGCATCAAATAAAAATGGTTCTTCATCAATATAGGCAACGTTCCACATATGTATTTTTTGAAACGGACGATCAATATCCTTAAAACTAGTTTTTATATCGCCCCGCACCAGATAGTTTTGAATGCCTTGTAATTCGCACAACTTTTCAAATAGCATAGCGTATCCTTCACAAACAGCCGTTCCTTTTTGCAGGGTACGCTGGATAATTTTAATGCGTGTAATCTCTTCTTTGGAGTTACGCTCTCTATAATTTTTGAATTTATAATTAAAGGCATCATACTCTTCTGGATTGTAGGCTATATTATTAATTATCCACCCATATATAGCGCGAATTTTTTCTTCGTCGGTTTTAAAATCTCGTGCAATAAAGTCTGAAAGTTCTGAAACCTCATCAAAATTAGTAGGATACAATTTGATGGTAGCATCTACCTGAGCGAAATCTTGTGCAGTCGAAAATTGAAAGAATAAAACTAACATTAGGAAAGTAATAAACACCTCCCTGACACTCTCAAAGGGGGAATTCAAAAAATTAAAAAAGACACCTGTTTTTTTCATCTTTCATTTTCAGTACTGGTAGTTTCCGGAATTTCTAAGGCTGTAAAGTCTAACTTCCAATTAATGGTTTCTACCAGTTTTTCCATTAATTTTATAGTATCTAATGCTTGAGAAGAAGCCTCGTTTAACAAACCACTACTAGGTATTTTGTCTATAATATGTTGCTTTGCTTCGCGGTTAATTTCGGTTAGATCTGAAGCTGTAAAGGGGTTTGCCCAGCCTTCTTTTTTGTCGTAGTATTTAAAGTCTGTCTCTACGGTAAGCAGTTCGGGTTGAGGAAAATTAGTTAGGGTAATAGTTCGTGCTTTGGTATTGGCATCCATTTTTATTTTGGTAAGATCGAAGCCCACGTGCGCTTTTGCTTCAATTAAAACAAGTGCTTTCTTTTTTCCCAATACTAAATTAAGCCATTTATCTTTTACATTTTCGTAGTGGTAAATTTCAGAGAAATCGCCTTCGACCGTAATAAATTTACACACGCTCCTTATCTTTTCCATTAGTATAACCGATTGTGTTTGGGTCTTTTCTTTCTTTCGTCCACTACTGAATTTCAGAAACAAAAAGTATGCGATCACTGCGCCAAATGCCAAGCCTATAAAAAGTAATTCCATTAGTTTTTTCCTATCTGTCCTAAATGTGTGTTCTTAAAGTTATCGGGGTATTTTAGCCCATATCCCAACATTCTATCAAAAGCGATATGCGAAAACAGCACAACGCCACTAAGTAAAAGTAGTTGGTTTCCATAAATGTAGCCAAAAATTAGCAGTAATACGGCAATTGTTCTATGATGAAATAAGTTATAAGTGAACGCACCAACTTTAGTATTTACCACATATCCCAACATTCCAATGTCTGGAACCAACAACAATATTAGAAACCACCACCACGCAAAATCCAACTGTGCAAACATGAATATTCCTAGTGCAAACAAGGCAACTTCTTCCAATTTTAAAACTGTTTTCATAAAATTTTATATAAAACTGGCCTGCTAGGGGTAGCATCGTTCACAAAATTTGCCGTTTGTAAATTTAAAAGGTACGAACCGTCTTTCACCGTATTGGGCACGTAACTAAATTCGGTGATGGTTGCGTCCAAACGAGGTTCCTTGGGGAAATTCCAAAAAGCTTTGTGCGCCAATAATGTACCTTCATCGTTTTCCTTGTCTACACTTGGCAGGTCTATTAACAAATGTTTTACTCCTAATTTTCGGAGAAATTTAGCAGCGTTTTCGTGCAAATACGGCCAATTGGTATTGGAGTATTTTTTCGACTTTTTTTGCGACGTATTGGGAAGAGTTCTAACCACAACGGCTTCGGGCTTTTTTCCTTTAAGAAGTTCTTTTACCTGCACTGAAGATATTACCAAATCTTCTCCAACAGCTTCTGGAGTAACCGAAATTACTTCCGCAGTAAAAAAGAAATTTTTCAATGCTAGTTGTACCGAATGAAACTCCTCCGAAATATGCCCAACCCCCTCCGTATGTGTGCCATGCGCATGCGGATTAAACTGAATGGTATTGAAATTAACCGAAGCACCCTCGCTTACCTTACCAACCCAATTGTCCATCTTCACAGGCACCATACTGGGTTTACCTAAATACCAAGCCAATGGATTTTTTGAAGTATCTGTCAAGGCAATAGAAATATCCAAAGGCTTGGAAAGGTCTATCGTCCGTAACTGATTATTGATGTTTATCGTTGCGTGCATCAGGTTTATTTTACGTTGTAAGATACAGTTTATCGTTGCAAATCTATTAAAAACAGATCGCTGGCAATCCCGTCGCTTAAAAATTTACCTTTTTTAGTCACAGTAATGTGTTTGTTATTATAAGAAAGTAAACCTGTTTCAATATGATGTACTGCCTGCTGAAGTAAGTAGTTTTCAAAGTGTTGTCCAAATTGTACTGAAATTTCTTTCATTGAAATTCCAGCTGCTGTTCGCAAACGCGTCATTACATATTCATTGTACCTATCCTGAGTTGAAAGGGTTTCTCGCTCTAACGGAAGTTCCCCAGCTTCAATTTTCTTAATGTACACAGTATTATTCGCTACGTTCCAACTTCTTCTTTCACCATCATAACTGTGCGCACTTGGACCAATACCCAAATAGGGTTTGCCTTGCCAATATGCCGTATTGTTTTTTGAGTGCCATGCGGGTTTGCTGAAATTTGAAAACTCATAGTTTTCATATCCAGCAGCCTCCGTTTTTTCTATTAAAAGTCTGTGGTGTTCTTGGGCTACATCATCTTCAACGGGGGGAACAATTCCTCTTTTTATGAAATTCTCTAATGCTGTTTTGGGCTCTACCGTTAATGCATAGCAAGACAAATGCGGAATATTTAATTTGAGTGCTTTTTCAACATTTGCTAGCCATCGTTCGTTGGTCATTTCTGGGATTCCGTAGATTAAATCGATGCTTATATTACTGAAATATTTTTTTGCAAACGCAATACACTTTTCGGCTTCCTCGGCATTGTGGGCACGGTTCATCAACTTTAAATCTTCTTCAAAAAAAGATTGTACACCAATGGAGAGACGGTTTATTGGTGAACTAGTTAGTTGGTAAAGTAATTTTTCAGTAAGGTCGTCTGGGTTGACTTCGATTGTGATTTCAGGATTTTCGGCAACCTCAAAATTATCAAACACCTCGTCAATTAATAATCTCAATTCTGAAATCTCCAATAAACTAGGCGTTCCTCCGCCAAAATAAATGGTTTCTACAGTGCCTTTCAACTCATCTTTCCGAAGTTTAATTTCCTTAACCAGCGCCGCTATTAATTCATCTTTTTTCTTCAGCGAAGTAGAAAAATGGAAATCGCAGTAATGGCACGCCTGTTTGCAGAATGGAATATGGATATAAATACCAGCCATTTTTTTATTTTCAGTAGCAGTTTACAGTGTAGCACAAACTGCTTACTTTATTTACTTATCAATTCTTTTTTCGTTTTGCTTCACAAATGCTGCCCAACCGCTGTAACTTTTGCCTACTTGAACCCTGCCTTCATTGTAAAAATGGCACACAGCTGCAGCAAGTCCATCTGTACTATCCAAGTTTTTGGGGAGTTCTTTTAGTCCTAAGGTGCTTTGCAACATTTTTGCCACCTGTTCTTTACTGGCGTTTCCACTACCAGTAATAGCCATTTTTATTTTTTTGGGGGAATATTCGGTAATGGGAATTTGCCGTGAAAGGCCAGCTGCCATGGCAACTCCTTGCGCACGCCCCAGTTTGAGCATAGACTGTACATTTTTCCCGAAGAATGGTGCTTCAATAGCAATTTCGTCTGGATGGAAGGAGTCTATTAGCTCTATGGTGCGTTCAAAAATATACCGTAAGCGTACATAATGATCGTCGTATTTGGAGAGTTGTAATTCATTTAATTGTAGAAACTCCATTTTTTTACCCACTACTTTTATGAGTCCAAAACCCATAATAGTGGTTCCGGGGTCTATTCCTAGGATTATTTTTTCTATTGCTTGTGATTTGCTTTGCTTCAACTTCAGTTTCGGTTTCGATTTCACTACTTTCGTAAGCGATGATGGCTTCTCACAAATCTACGCAATATTGGCTCGTTGCCCTAAAGGTTTTACTACTTGTGTTGGGGTTTGGATATATTTTGCTGAAAATTAAAGATGAAAACATTTCGGTACTCAAAAATTTTTCAGCAAGTTTTCAAAGCAATACCATTCCATATTGGTTACTTTTTATGGGTCTGGCCACACTTAATTGGCTCTTGGAAATTTACAAATGGCAGGTGAGTGTGAACACCTGGTTTCCATTAAAATTTAAAGAAGCTAACAAACAAGCTTTGGGCTCCTTAACAGCATCACTCATTACCCCAAACCGAATTGGCGAATACGGCGCAAAAGCTCTGTATTTTAAACCGAAAGATCGAAAAAAAATTGTTTTTCTTAACTTTATCCATAGTAGCTCACAGATGGTAGTGACGTTGTTTTTTGGAGTGCCGGCTTTATTAATTTTCATAATGATATTAGGAAATGATATTGGTGTATCTCTTTGGCGAATTCTAGTAGGCGCTGGATTGTTGGTTTTACTATCGCTATTGGCATATACCTATAGAAAAACGTCTCTTGGAATTAATGGCATTACACTTTCTACGATATGGAGAAAATTTCAGCAGATTTCTTGGAAGCGTAAAATAGGGGTTTTTTTAATTTCAGTAGCTCGCTATGTACTATTTAGCTTGTTGTTTTATACTATATTACAGTTTTTTGGCGCTAATCTCGATGTTCAAAAGGCAATTATCGCTATTTCTTCAATGTATCTTTTGGTTTCTGTCATTCCCTCTTTTTTTGTGCTAGATGTTGTAATTCGGGGTAGTGTAGCCGTGTGGTTGTTTTCCTTTTTGAGTGTGGAAGAAATCACTGTACTTTCTACCGTGTTTATAATGTGGCTATTAAACACTGTTATACCAGCTTTATTTGGCAGTTACTTCGTACTCACTTTTAAACCGAAACAAGGATGATTTGGGTAGCATTTACTGTTATGTTATTCTATTTCTGGGCAATTGTTTTGCTGTACATTGGATACAACCGTGTATCTTATTTCTCGACCGTTGAAGAGAAAATTAAAACGAATTTTTCCATCATCATTCCGTTTAGAAATGAAGCTGAAAATCTACCGGGATTACTGAAATCACTTCAGCAACTAAAGTACCCGTCAAGCCACTTTGAAATCATTTTTGTGAATGATGCTTCTACCGATGCTTCAGAAAAAATTAGTAGAGAACATCTAAAACAAACTAACCTAAATTTTCAAATTCTTCAGAATACCCCCAACCAAGCTTCGCCTAAAAAAACAGCGATTACCTTGGCAATTTCAGTAGCAAAAAACCCTTGGATAGTAACTACAGACGCAGATTGTACTGTCCCTGAAAACTGGTTAAAAATCTTAAACGACTATATTATTTCAAACGCACCTGTTTGTGTAGCCATGCCTGTAGATTATTTAGTAAACAATTCATTTATAAAACGCTATCAGCAATTGGATAATTGGAGCTTGCAAGCCGTCACTATGGGGAGTTTTGGACTAGGAAATATGTTGTTGAGTAATGGTGCTAATTTCGCTTACACAAAGGAAATTTTTAATCAAGTAAACGGATTTGAAGGAAATTTACATATTGCGAGTGGGGATGATATGTTTCTGTTAGAAAAATGTAAGCAAATATTTCCGGAGAAAATCGGTTACTTAAAATCCCGAAACGCGGTGGTTATAACACAACCTATCACTTCCTGGAAACAGCTTATTTCGCAACGTGTTCGTTGGGCTTCTAAAACCTCAAAGCAAAAAAACACCGCTTCTAAACTTTTGGGACTTTTGGTTTTTGCTATGAACGCCTTCATGCTCGCCATTCCCATACTAATTATTTTTTGGCCACACCAAATTATTTTAATTGGAGCCCTAATTTTTTACAAGCTACTATTAGACTATTTTCTTCTACGAAAAAGTTCACAATTCTTTGGGAAACCATTCACTTTTTGGAGTTTTTTAGCAAGTACTTTTATATATCCATTTGTAACGGTACTTGTAGTAGTTTCAAGCTTTTCGGGTTCTTATGTGTGGAAGGAGCGTTCCTTCCAAAAGCAGCAAAAATAGAAAAGCATCAATTTTTACTAAACTCCTCAACACATAAACTTCTCAGCTTTTACACGTATTCATATTTTTTTCTACCTTTAACCGTACCTAAACCTACCTACTATGAAACGTATTTTACTCATTGTAAGCATTATGCTACTTGGCCAGCTTCAGGTTTTAGCCCAAGAAACCTATACCGTGAATGGACAATCTTACAGCCTAAAAACTGAAGTAGACGGCACTATCACCTTATTATGGAACACTATTGACGGAGACTACCGCTATTTTGCCAAAAAAGGAAACACCATTACTGAACTTAAAAACACCAAAACCAACGGCAAATACCAAGAAGAATTTAAAGAATCTTTGCGAGTGCTTACTGCCGATAATTCTGTGAATACAGCTAAGGTAAAACTTACCTTGGTGAGCCTTCGGGAATATATAAACACCTACAATAAGCAGATAGACCCAAATTTTTCCAACGAGCGACCTTCCATCCAATTAGGCGCACGATTAGGTGTGTTTGCTGGGGTAAACAATGCCATTTTCACACAAAACCCCGCTAATACATTGCTTCCAGCTATAGGTGTTGATCTCGAACTAATTGACGAGGTGAAATTAAAAAGACACTCGGTAGTGCTTCGATTAAAGCAAACATTTGAGAATGATGAGTTTCAATACAATGCTTTTCAGGCTTCATTAAATTACCGTTTAAAATTTGTAAAAACCGAAACACTAGATATTTTTCTAAACACTAAGTTTGTAAGCTACACCCACTCTAGTCGTGATGATTTCCCAGTAATTCAGCCAGACAATTCGGTTGTTTTGGAATCTAGCTCCGGAGGCGATTTTACCGCTCATGGAGTTTTTGGCATAGGAGCCGACTATAAATTAGGAGATGGATATCTATTTTTTAATTATAATGATATTATAGGAATTGGATTAGATAGTCACGACGGATTTCCAGTAGACTTTACATTAGGGTATAAGTTTATTTTGTAATTAGATTTATCAGTCTGAGCGTAGTCGAAGACTAATTTAAGTAGCACGATTAAATGCATTTCGACTGCGCTCAGACATTGGTAGAAATCAACTCACCATTATTCTTCCGTAGTCACTACAATAGGTAATGTAAATTGTGTTTTTACAGGGATGCCCCTTTTGTAAGCTGGAGCAACCAATTGTAGCGCATCTATAGAATACGTTAAGCTGTCTTTTAAATGTGGAAATTCTCGTTGCAGTAAACTATCTATTTGCATGTGAAGTATAAAAATCTCTGCTTTTTCTGAAATAGCAAATGCCAATACAATAGTATCGTTCAAATCCTGAAGGGACCTCACCCCTTGTGCAGTTATACTTTGTTGTAATTGGTACGCCAACTCACTTTCAAAACATTCTTTTTGCTTTACTTTTTCTGAAAGCGTATCGCAAATAGCAAAAGCGGGATATCGATCTACATTCTTCCAGTCTATAGTTTTTAATTCGGCCTCAAAAAAAGTCTCTGACGAAATTTTTTCGGTCTCAAAAAACTGACAAGAGGTACAGCTAAAAATAAGTAAAAGGTATGCGACAAACTTCATATAGTGCAACTACACACCGAAAGTACAAATTTTTGTGGGATTGCCTCTCGATACTATCCCGAGATGACGATTAATTTTTATTAAAGTGGATATCCGTCTTTATATCTTTAATACGCTGCTTTGCATATTCTGAGAACTGAACGTTATCTCCAAACTTTTTTAAATAGGCTTCGTAAAATGGTATCACGCTTGCTTCGTCTTCAAAATAATTATCGGCTGCTGTGGCCAGAAAGTACAGTGCTGCATGATTTTCAGGATTTTCGTTGACAGCCTTTTGCAAGGTCTCAAATTGTTTTTTATACTCTTTTTGCTTTTTAAAAACGGCAGCTAACGCAATATAGGACGTATCTAAGGGCATATCCTGTAACAAAATAGCAATCTCAAAATGGTGCTGTGCTTTTTCTAAATAACGTAAGGCTTCAAAGCTTTTGGCGATACTAAAATGCCACGCAGGATTTTTATCGTCGTACTGGTTTATTAAAATTGTGTATTGTTCAATAGCTTCTTCAAATCGGTTGGTTTGGTTGTAGCTCATGGCAAGATTTTCGTGCAATTGCACATTGCTTTGGTTGAGCTCTAAAAGTGTTTCATACGTTTTAGCAGCCAAATGATAGTTTTTTTGAACATACGCCACAACAGCTTTTAATTGTAAAAATCGAGTGCTATTTGGGTCTGCTAACAAACCGTCTTCAATTAATTTTTCGGCTTTATTAAAATCGCGACTCTCTGCGGCATATTTCGCAAATTTATACAGTGCATTTTGGTGTTTTTCATCCAAAACATGTGCATACAAAAAAATGGCAAATGCGGTGGAATCGTTTTGCTTTTCTTTAACGAGTCCCAACTGATAAACAAATTCCGGGTTTTTAGGACTCGCCTTAGTGAGGAGTTGAAAAAGGCTATCTGCTTTTTCATAGCGTGAAGCTTTTAACAAAAGTTTTCCGTAGTTATATTGGGTTAGCAGATTAGTTTCTTGTGTTGAAAGTGCTTTTTTATAGTAGGCTAATGCTTTCATATTATTACCAATAGCATTGTAGGAACGTGCAATCTTTTCAGCTGCATTTCCTGCATTTTTATAACTATTAATGGCATTACTATATTCACCCAAAGCATACAAGCTATCCCCCACACGCAAAGCCGATGGGTTTTGGGCATCGGCCAGGGTGACTGTGAGGAGTAGTACTATAAGTACTGAAACTTTATTCATTTACTTCAAAAATAATTGGGAGGGCGTAAATTACTCCAACTGGTTTTCCATCTTTTTCTCCAGGGATCATTTTAGGTAATTTTGAAACTACCCGTAATGCTTCAGTTTCTAAATCTGGATGCGCTGCCCTGGCTCTTGCATCTGCAACATATCCATCTTTATTAATTGTGAATTGAACTGAAATTCGCTGTTTCCCTGTAAATTCAAGCTTATTAGCCAATTTCGTATTGAAATTTTCACCTACAAATTGTCGGATTTGTTTAGCCATACATTGCTTCATTTCTTCGTTAGTCCCTTCACAACCTGGGTAGGTTGGGACTTTTTGGATTACTGAAAATGGAACGTCGCTATTATTCTCATTATTTTTAGGGTAATCTTCTAGAGTACGATATTCTGTTTTTTTTACAAGACTTTTATTTTTAGGGTCATTATTCTTTTCATAATAAATATAGCCTTTATATGATGTTCCATCAACAAAATCAAGCTGTATATCTCCGTCATAAATTTCTGGAACTTGCTCATCAACGCTATGAATACTGGATTCAACAAAACCATCTTTAATTACTACCCACGCAACATGAGTAGAATTGTTTTCCCTCATAAAGGTTTCAAATTTCTTACGTAGTTCTTCATTTTCAGGAGTCATGTCCCCTCCCCCTAATTTCATTGAATATGTGAACTGCGCTAAATCCTGTTCTTCACTTTGTGGATTTGTGTCTTCAGAACACGATGTATAAAATATCATCGCACAAACGGCTGGAATTAACAGTAAATACTTTAACTGAACAATTTTCTTTGAATTTGATTTTTGTAACATAACGATTCGATTTTTAAGGATTGATGATGTATAAAATGTATTTATGAATGAAATCTTTGTGGTGCCAAATACTTCTGAAAGCAGGTTTTGGTAATACCCAATTTTATCTTTAGAAGCTACCAAACGATCTGCCGTATACTCATGCAAGGCTTGTATTTTAAGCTGAAAAACATACACCAACGGGTTAAACCAAAAAAGTATGCGTAACATTTCAAAAAACAACAAATCCAGCGTGTGGTATTGTTGTACGTGTACGAGTTCGTGCTGTAAAACATTGGTTCTTTGTCGTTCGCTGAGATGCGCTCCTAAAAAAACAGTGTTTAAAAATGTGAAGGCAACATCAGAATTTGGAATATTGGCAAGGGTGTAATCTGAAGTCTTTTCAAGCACAGCACTTTTCTTAAGTACGTATAATTTCCGAAGTTTCAGTAAAAATAATACGATGGAAACAGCCACTCCTAAAAGATATACTCCTAATACGATAGAGGTCCATGAAACCTGTTGTTGTGTGAGCAGTACTTCATCCAATAAGATTGATGAATTTGTAGTGGTTTCAGTAGTATTTCCAAGCAACACGGCAGGTAATTGTACTCGGTATTCCTGAGGAATGTTTTGTTGAATAGCCTCAATTTTTAGGAAAGGAATCACAAAGCTCACCAACGAAGTGCCTAATAAATACAACCGATTGTAGTTAAAAAACGTTTCCTTTTTCAAAAACACATCATACACCACCAAAAACAGTAACTGAAATAAGAGTACTTGTAAGATATAATGTATCATGAGTTCTCTTTTTTATTAATTTCGTTCAAAACACTCTCCATTTCCTGAATACTAATGTCGTTTTTCTTCATAAAAAACGAAACCATACTCTTAAATGAGCCTTGAAAATAACCATCTACTAATTTATTAATAGATTGGTTGCTGTATTCTGGCTTCTTCACTTTTGGAAAATAAATATGGCCTCTACCTTCTTTACGGTAGTCCACAAATTCTTTGCTTTCCAGAATACGTACAATGGTACTCACCGTATTATAAGCGGGTTTTGGTTGGGGTAGCTCATCGATAATGGCGGCTACGTTGCCTTCTTCCAAATCCCAAAGGACTTGCATAATATCTTCTTCTGCTTTTGTAAGTTGTTTCATATAGTATTATTTCTATAATTTCTTTTGTTCTAAATAAGACCAGTCTGTGATTACGTTTATTTCCAAAACAAGTTCGGGATGATTCCCTCGTGGCACGTTGTGCTCACAATGCTCACAAATTAAAATAGATCCCGAAACAAGTTCGGGATGATTCCCTCGTGGCACTTTGTGCTCACAATGCCCACAAATCAAAATAGATCCCGAAACAAGTTCGGGATGATTCCCTCGTGGCACTTTGTGCTCACAATGCCCACAAATCAAAATAGATCCCGAAACAAGTTCGGGATGATTCCCTCGTGGCACTTTGTGCTCACTTGCGGAATCAAACTTACAACTAAATATTTAGTTAAACTAATTTTTTAGTTACAAAGTTGTAACAACTACAAAATTTTACTACTAACTTAGCTGTATGGATATTCTTTTACTTGTTATTGGTCTAATTTTAATGCTTGTTGGTATTGCAGGTGCCATTTTACCTGTTATTCCTGGCGTGCCTATAAGTTGGGCAGGATTTATCTGCCTTTATCTGTCTCCTTCGCTGCCTTTCGATTGGTTTTTTATTATCATTACTGGTGTAGTTGCAATTACGCTCTACATTTTAGATTATATCATTCCTGCAATAGGTACTAAAAAATTTGGGGGCAGTAAAGCGGGTGCTTGGGGCACAACAATAGGGCTCTTAGCAGGAATTTTTGCTCCTATCCCATTTGGAATTTTAATTGGCCCCTTTGTGGGCGCACTTTTAGGAGAGCTTATTTTTAATCAGACCGAAGGAAAAACAGCGATCAAAGCTGCTTTTGGTTCTTTTATTGGTTTTTTGGCCTCTACTTTTATTAAGGTCTTTGCAACGCTTACCTATTTAGGAATCTTTATTTATAAGGTTGTGGTTAATTGGGAGTTGCTGTTTTCTTAAAAATATACCGCACATTCTGGTAAGGCCTCTTTTATTCGTATTTGCTCTTTTTGGCTAAAATTATTATCAGTAAGTATTAATGTTTTCAGGTTTTTTAATGCTGAAATACCTTCTGGTAATTCCTGCAGTTGGTTTGCCGATAAAATTGCCAACTCCAAATGTTCCAAGGTTGAAAAACTTTCAGGAATTGTTTTCAGGTTATTATTATTTAAAATTAGAGTTTTTAATTTTTTGAGTGCTCCTATGCTCGTTGGAATTTCCTGAAGGCGGTTGTGCTCCATATTCAGTTCTCTTAATGTTTGTAAATTGGTCCATTGGGTATCCAGTTCATAAAATTGATTATAGCCTACATTTAAAGTTTCTAAAGAGGGTAAAGTTACTACATTGGAGGCTAAAAAACTTAACTGGTTATTATCCACTTCCAACACTTTTAGTTGTTTGCATTGTTGTATGGTTGCAGGCAAAGACACCAAACTGTTTCCTGAAAGATATAAATATTGAAGTTTTTTAAGTGTACCTATTTCATCTGAAATTTTAGCTACTTTATTATCTGCTAAGTCCAATTTTATAAGGTTTTTAAGTTCTTTTATTTCTTTAGGAATGTAACTGAATTCGTTTGCCTTAAGATTTAATACTTCTAAATTTTTTAATTTAAACAGCGTCTCATCCCATCGTTCGAAATGATTGCGCATGGCATTCAAAAAAACCAGACTTTTTAATCGATCGATATTTGAAGGAAGTTGAAACCATTGTTGGTCCCTTATATTTAATTGTGTCGCTTTTACATCTTCTTTAATAGCAATTTCTACATTATAAAACATTTTTTCAGCAATAGGGTTGGCATTTTGAGCAACTCCCTGAAATGTCATTATTCCGAAGAAAATAATAAGTACACTACATTTAGTTTTCATAGTTATAGATTTTTTAATAAAAAAAGACCAGTGCAAACAAATTACACCAGCCTTTCTCCAAGTATGAAAAAAATTAATTATGTTTCAAAATCTTGTAACTTCCAGAGTTCTCACCCACCGTTACTTTCACTACTACTAGTTGACTGGCCTTTACATAAGGCGCTAGATCCAGTACAACCGTTCTTTTTGAACCGATAGTCTCTGCATTTTTATGCTCCAATACTTTTTGGCCCAACATATTAAAAACCTCAACTGTAATAGCACCTTCTATATTAGCTACGTCTACGTTTACAATTCCACTTGTTGGATTAGGATATACCGAAATGGCATCTTTTAGTTCTTCATCTATTCCTAATATAATCACTTCTTCAACTAAAATATAATCTTCTTTCATCACTTCAGTTCCAGTTCCTGAAACATTTCCTACCGTAAGGCTTACATTAAAAACACCTTCATCTAAATACGCAACAGTTGGTGCAGCTTCGTTTGAAGTAGCTGGAATACCGCCTTCAAAAGTCCAAAACCATGAACTTGGATTGTTAGCACTCAAGTCTGTAAACGTAATCGCTGTACCTGGCTCGAATTCTACTTCTGAAGCGATAAAATCTGCAATTGGTATTTGGGCTCCCAGGTTTTCTTCTAAAGCAAAAACTATTGTAGCAGAAGCATTAAAAGTAATGTCGCTAAATGTGGCATCTTGTTGTGGATCATTAGAACCACTTGGGTGTTGTACAGAGAAAAAGCCGTATTTAAAATCTGGTGTAAAGGTTAATCCTGTAGGCTCAGATCCGTTTGGCATAGAAGCAAAAAGCGCTACATTAGGTTCTTCTTGTGTATGGTCTGGACGTACTACCCAAATATAGTTGTTGCCACCATCTTGTAATACCCAAAGATTTCCTTTATCGTCGAAGGTTAGATTGTCATTACCACCACCCCAAGCTTCATTAAAGAACCCTGTATCTGTAATAATATCGTAAGATGTTCCTCCCACAAAAGTTCTAAAATTAGACATAGTAGATCCGTTATCTGTAAATGCATACACACGGCTTTTTCCTTTTGAAGTAAAGTAGATCTCTCCGGTGATTGGATTAATTTCACAATCTTCTACTCCATTAAAATCTGTTCCACCTAAAGCTGATGCTGCATTTCTTATATTATTACGCTCCGCTGGAGTATTGTTAGGCACTTGCACCCAAGTTGCAGTTGTAGATGACGGATCGTTCCCTACTAATGGGTCGTCCAATTTCAAAACATACAGGAACCCGTCAGAAAGATCACCTGGTGTATTGGCAACAAACTTATATACACAATCTGTACCACCATCTTCCCCGAAGTAAGCTGTTCTCATATCGTTAGATACAACTATATTTTCGTGGCTCATACGCCCCATAGCCCATAATTTTTCCTGGCCATTACCATAATCTACTACCTGAGCAGTTACGGGATCAATTTCTACCATCCAACCTACGTCTTCATAACCATCTCCATTTACATCGCCACCGCTTGTGGTTTCTTCAGCAGTAATTATAGTCCCCCAAGGGGTTACACCACCAGAGCAATTACGTGCTGTGGTAACCAAAGCATCATTAAAGAAGTCTACAGGCTGTGTTTGAGTAACTTCCCACAATAGAAGGTCTTCATTTAGGTTTACATCTGCAATAGTAACGCCACCTGGTGTAGTTTCGTGATTAATTGCTACATATCCTAGTGTACTAGAGCCTTCACTTGGCACATATCCAGTAAAGTCATTATTTCCTCCAACATTCCCTGTACCGGTTGTGTAAGGATCTCCTTGTTTTACTAGTAATTGAAAACGATGCGCTGCAGGGATAATCATTTTTGTGGTTTGCCCGGTTGGTTCAATAGAAGTAAAACAGCCTATGGTTCCTTCTTCACAAGGCTCAACTTGTGGAAGATTAATTACGAACATATCAAATTTCAAATCTGAACTCTGCCCATCCCGGTTGTGTAGTTCTACAGCAATTTTATTTACGCCTTCCACAAATGCAGTTTTAGGAACCAAATGTGTGAAAAAGGTGTTTTCGTCGGCACCACTTACCGTGGTTGAAGAGTTAGTAAGGTAATTGGTGGGAGCTTCTGGCATATTATCTCTAATAATTTCTATACCATTTACATACACAATGGCTCCATCGTCACGATTAAGGCCAAAAACTACATCATCGGTCAAGTCGTCCAATACAATATTCAATTCCTTAGAAAAATAAGTCGTAATATATTTATTATTAGGATCTGGTCCATAAGAGATTTCGGTAGCTACAGGATCTCCATATCCTAAGGGAGCGAACCCAGCAGACCAGGTACTTATGTCGTATCCAGCTTCTGTCCAGGGTTCTGCATCTAAGCTTACTCCTGTATCAAGGTAAGACCATACAAGCCCTGCTTCCAGAGGAAAATCTACAGGTTCTGGTGCTGCAGGCACAAAGTTTGTAGACATATCGAACCCTAAGTCGGAGCTACTACCAGAACGTTGGTGTAATTCTACTGCTATTACGTTATCCCCATTTTGCAATAAATTTGCAATAGTTGAAGAAAAGAAAGCATCCTCATCACCTCCACCCACAGTACTAGACGCGAAAGTGTTGTACGTTATTACGCCCGTGGGCATATTCTCACGAATAACCTCTGTGCCATTTAGGTATACCACTGCTCCATCGTCTCGTAATACATTAAAGAGAAGATCACCATAAATAGAAGCATCTGCAATAGTAAATTCGTATCTAAAATAATAGGTAGGATATTTATTACTAGAATCTGGTCCATAAGACAATGTAGTTACCTCATCACCATCTCCATATCCTAATTGTGCAGCTCCAGTTGCCCAGGCACTGTCGTCATAGGCAACTTCTCTCCAGGAAGTACCTAGGTCTACACCCGTATCATTATAACTCCAGATGCTTCCCGCATTAAAAGGAAAATCCCCTGGGGCTACCGAGTTGGTTTCGCAGGCATTTGTAAAGTTTCCTGTGTTGGCAAAGCTTACAAAGCTTACCATAAGCAGGAGTACCACTAAGGGTAAATTTGTTTTCATGTTCAATAGTTTTTAGATGATTAATTTTCTTTTTTAAGAATTACTCAAAACTACTGAGACGGTTTTTGTTTTTTGGAAAATAAGCTTTATGCTTAGATGAGAAAACTGTTATGAATGAATAGGTATATCTTAACTGAAGATTAAGCCCTCGCTTAAAAATTAGCATTCATATGAAGACAACTTTACCAAAATGTAAGTTGAAATCTTAGTGCTTTGATTTTTAATAAAGTAGCCATCATTACTTTAGCTACTAGGCACAATAGAAGTATCGGTAAGTGAATTCATAAATACGATTAAGGCGTTAATTTCTTCGGGAGATAGGTTAAGAGGTGTGTCTGGAAGAGTTTGATTTGTTACCTTTAACCCCATACCTGCTCCACCGCCCTGATTGTAAAAATCCAATACCTGCGTTAAAGTTTCATACGCACCATTATGAAAATAGGGAGCTGTTTTTTCAATGTTTCTTACTGTGGGTGTTTTAAAAGATTTCTCATAAATCCACGCTGCTTCACTTGCTATGTTGTTTTTCCAACGCCCTTCATCTAGATCCAGCACTGGTTTTTCCAAATTTGGGTTTTTTAACACTCCTATTATTTCAGTTTCCGTTTCTATATATAAAGGAGGTACTAATCCAGAAAATGTGGGTGCAAAATGACAGGTTGCACAGGCTCCTTTTCCCATAAATATATTAAAACCCTCTTTTATTTCAGCATTAATAGTATTGGATTCCCCACGAACATATTTATCAAATTCGCTATTAAAAGATTGTAAGGAGAGTACATAAGATGCCAGTGCTTTTGCCAGATTTTCACGGTTTATTTTTCCTTTTCCAAACACTTCAGCAAACTGATTTTGATAGATCGAAGAAGTATTCAGCTTTTGAAGTATTTCAGAATACGCTGTATTAAATTCTTTAGGGTTAAAAATTACGTGCTCTACCTGCTGCTCCAATGTAAAGGCACGAGAATCGTAAAAAAATCGCTTGGCATACACAGCGTTTAATAAGGTGGGTGCGTTCCGGAGTACAGTGACACCTTCCATAGAACTTAACGATTTAGATTGCGCATCGGTAAAAGCAAGCTTCGGATTGTGACAAGTAGCACAACTCATCTTATTATTGCCGCTAATTAACGTATCATAAAACAGGGCTTCTCCAAGATTTTTCAATTTTTCAGAATCTTCTTTGGATTGTAATTGGGTATAAAAATAAGGATCTAAAAAATCTGGCGCGAATATGCTAGTGCTTTCAGGGTTCCACGCAGTATGGTTTTTTAGGTTTTCAACATTCATTGTAATAGGTAACTCCCCTAATTCTCTATATAATGGATCTATGTAGTTTCGAAGAAATGATAACCTATCAAATAGGTCAAAAGAGGGGGTCTGCTTTAATTGTTCGATGGCGCCATCGAAAAGCAGGAGTATTTGTTTACTTTTCGGATATTTTTTAGCGATTGGTTCATTTTCAATTAGAGTTTTCATGGCCGTTAACGAAGCCGAAGCTTCCTCTAGTCCATTGGCAGAACCAGGCGTATCAAAACCTGTTACACCCAATGTAAAAATACGAACCAGCTGGAGTCTTGCAGCTATTACCAATTCTTCTGGAGAAGGTTTTGTTTGCTGAAGGGCATTGGCTACTAAATTAAATTCGGTTTTCACTTTTTTTGAAAGTGCAGCAATTTGAACTTTTTCTTCAGAAGGGTCTTCGGCATAAATTAATTCGTCTAAAACCTGCAATCCCTCCGGGGGCACAACGGTTGGCTGATTTCCAGATTTTGAAATTCTCAACAAGGGTGCTCCGTTTAAATGCTTTCCTGTAAATTCTGGATTATAGTAGGCTACATAAAACTCTATTCTTTTATAGGCTAAACGGGTATGCGTCACTATAGCCTGAAGAGAATCTGCAGAAACCCGGCCCTGTTTAAAAGCTGTCGCCGTATCATCTAACTTAGCTAACGCTGTGCTAGTTTCATTCAAATAGTAATTAAATTTTTGAGGGTTTATTGTATATGTAGTTTCTGGAGAACAACTACTAAAAGTGGTAATAATGAATATCCATAAAAAAGAAGCAGCAGTATAGTTTTTTTGCACGGCGAAATAGATTAATCGTCAAACTTACCTCTTTGATAAAGCTCCATTGTTATGTAGATATTATAAAACGTTTAAATTTTCTTATACACGCAAAAGATGTACAGTACCTTGTATGTTTTATATGCGCTCCATGTTGAAGTATAACACCACCAATGCGCTGTTGGATTTAAAAAAAAGTTGTCTTGATCGTCTGGAAACCTATCTGCTTTAAAAGATCTTAGTTGGTATTAACAATTAATAGCTAAAAGTTAAATCTAATGAAGAGGGAAGTATTAGACAAAACTAATTTTTTCTGATATAGAAGATGTACGAGTTCCTTCTGGCAACTCACCGTGATACTTCCCCATATAAAGAAAGCCTAAACAACGTTCGCCCTGGGCAAGTGGAATGTGTTCTCCAAAATAGTTAATTAAAGCTGGTGAACTCCAGTAAGCACCAATATCCAGACTATGTGCTGTAAGCCACATGTTTTGGACAGCCATAGCAACCGAAGCTATTTCCTCCCATTCGGGAATTCGTTCTTCTGAATCACGTTGCATACAAATAGCGATTACACAACCCGATTGCAATGCTTTTTGCGCCATCTTTTTTTGTTTAAAATCTGAAGGTTTTTCAACCGATTTCACATAGGCTTCCCCTAAAAATACTGAAAGTTTTGTGCGAGCCTCTTCAGAATGAAATACTTTAAAGCGCCAGGGTTCGGTACGTTTATGAGTGGGCGCCCAATTTGCTGCTTCAAGGATTTGCTCGAGTTCAGTTTTTAAAATAGGTTGGTTGGAATACACATCTGGGTAGATGGATCTTCGGTTTTTAATGATTTCAGCAAGCATTTTTTTCAATATAAAGTTGAAGGATAAAGATACTGAAAATGATTCCGTCTTACATATAAAAACCCCTCCAAAACTAATGTTAAGAAGGGGCTCAACTAACCAATATAATTTTCAGAAAAAATTACATTTACTGTACTTATGAAACCTCATAGTATACATAATAGTTTAAAAGTAAGGAGTAAAAGTAATTTTACAAAATACTATGTTCAGTCTGAAATGTGTTTTCGTCTAGGTGTCTCATTTTTTCTGTAAATACGCCCAAAAAAAAGTGAAATAGATTATTTTTCTTCCGTTATGTCGTGCATTAGTTCCTTTATCTTATCGAAAGAAATGGGTTTTACAACAAAATTACTGACAGCAGCATAGCTTTTGGATTTTTCAATATCTATAGGATCGATGGAGGAACTAACTATGTAAATAATAATTTTCTTCTCTATGTTAATTTTAGTGAAGTTATCCAGAAATTGCCACCCGTCCATGATGGGCATATTTAAATCCAGAAGTATTAAATCTGGCAAATTTTCTCCGGACTTAATCAATGTTTTTAATTTAAATAAAGCATCATGTCCGTTATTAAATATTAGAAATCCATTGCAAAAATCTGCTAATTCTAACATCCGTTTTGCTCCGTAAACAAAAATAGGATCGTCATCGACTATACACGCTAAATCAATTTTTTTCATAACGCAAATATATGTAAAATGTAGTGCCTTTATTTACTTCACTTTTCACTTTTACCTTACCTCCCATGGCTTCAATTTGATTTCTTGTAATGAACAGTCCAAGTCCTCTGGCGTCTTTATGCTGATGAAATGTCTTGTACATTCCAAATAATTTTTTGCCGTGTGCTTCCAAATCGATACCCATTCCATTATCTTCAATACTTAAAACAATAAATTCTTTTTCTCTAACTGCATTCACTTTAACTTCAGGAACTCTCTCCGTAGACTGGTATTTAATTGCGTTGGTTAGAAAATTTAAAATAATGCTATCTAAATACGCGGGGATTGCAGAGACAATAATGCTATCATCTACATTGTTTTCAAGGTGCACCGAATTTTCCATGACAAGCGTATTAATGCTTGAAATAGCTTTATTTACAAACTCACTTACATTAAGGTTTGCCAGATTTAATTCGGTTTTTGTGTTTAAAACAGCTACCTCATTTAAGTTATGTACCGTTTCTTCCAATTGGTTTACAGCACTTTTTAAGAGTGGAAATAACTCTATTTCGGTCACCTCTGGGTTATCTAGTTCAATTAAATCTAATAACATTTCTAAATTTCCAGCATGTGATCTTAAATTATGAGATACTATGTGTGCAAAATTCAACAACCGATCATTTTGGTCTTTTGTAATTGTTAATAAATCATTTACCTTTTTTTCGGCTTTTTTTATTTTTGTAATATTATTGAGTTGAGAGACAAAGTGCGTAGGATTATCTGCTTCATCTCGAATTACTGAAACAGTGAGTATGGTCCATATTACTTTACCATTCTTATGGATATAGCGTTTTTCAGACTTAAAATCGTCTAAAGTCCCATTTAAAGCTTTTGCAAGTAAAATTTTATCCCCTTCAATATCGTCTGGATGGGTAAAATCTTGAAATTTTAATTGAAAGAATTCCTCTTTTGTATATCCAAACATATTACAGAGGCTCTGGTTAACTCTAATCCATTGCATGTCTATTCCAACCATAGCCATTCCAATGCCTGCAAAGTCAAAAGTTTTACGAAATTTTTCTTCGGTAGTCTTTAATTTTTGGAGCACCCTTGTTTTCTCATCAATATCATGAAAAACACCATACACTTTAGTACAAACTCCTTTTTCCATCACACCAACACCTACGGAGCGAACCCATTTTTCATTTCCTTTTTCTGTGATTATTAGAAACTCGTCGTCAAATCCTTTTCCTTCAGTTATACACCTATTAAAAAGAGATGAAATTGTATCACGATGAATTCCCTCTTTATAAAAGTTGATAGCTGTTTCTATCTTTGGAACAAAATTTTGGTTAACTTCATGTATTCTTTTTGTGATCTCACTCCAGGTAATCGACATATTAACAAGATCTACCTCCCAAGTACCAATAGAAGCGGCTTCATTGGTTCTGTTAAGTAAATCTTCATTTCTTTTAGCTAAAAATTCTTTATTCTTTGTTTCTGTAATATCCTGGATAAACCCTAGCAACCATTCAGGCTTACCACTTTTTGTATAGCTTACCACTTCACAATTATTTTCCACCCATATCCATTTTTTTCTGTTGTGTTGAATCCTAGATTCGGAAGTGAAATTTTTGGGAAAAGCATCTGAAAAAGGCGGTTTTAAAAAATCGAAAACTTCCTTTTCGTCTGGGTGCACCAATTCGAGAAAACTGTTGAGTGTTTTGAGGTTAAAATTTTCAGAAGAATGTCCAATAACTTCAAAAAAAGAAACGTCAAAGAGTATCTCTTGCGTCTGAAAATTATATTTCCATATTCCTACTTTTAATAACGATTGAAATTTTTCAAAAATTATTGAATTGTTTTCACTGCTAATTACCTCAAAAGTTTTGGGGCTACTTTCTTGCATTTATTTGGAGATAAGACTAAAAATTAAAATTATAAGATTAAAATTAATACCACCGTTAAAATCTTACTAAATAGCCTTATGGTACATTTAGTAAAATCTATTATTCTCCTGAGAAATACAGGAGATATTCGATTTTATTTTAATAAAAAACAATTCTAATTATAGTAAGCAATACTAAAAAAAATAGCCTAAAATTTATATAATAGGTAATTTGTTAACTACTGAAAATACTGTGGGGGAAATATTTTCCAAATCGTTCATGCCTTTATCTCTAATTTTGAGCATAGGAATTAAAAGATTAAATTTAATGATAGGCTATTTTTAGTTTGTTATAAGCTATTAGAATTGGATTTATATTAAAAATTTTATTACTGCATTCTTTACTAGCGTATGATTTAAAAAATTCTTTGAAAGTGTGCTTTGCGTTTGCTTTCTAGTATTAGCTCTATAGTCAGGTAGATTAATTATAAAGGTTGTTCCTTTATGTACCTCACTATACACTCTTATATCACCATTTAGTTCGTTTACTATATTGTCTACTGTATAAAGTCCCAGACCTATTCCAGCAGATTCAGATCTATCGTCACTGTAAAAAAGATCAAATATTTTATCTAAATTTCTATTCGGGATTCCTTGTCCTCCATCTTCAATTCTTATCTGAATTTTCTTTCCTTTAGAGAATACATATATATTAATAAAAGGATTTTCATTAATATTATTAAACTTTATCGCATTATGAACTAAATTCTTTAATAGAACAAATACTAAATTTGGAATTGATTGAAATTCAGTATTCACCAAGACTTTCACAGTAAAGTCTATTTCCTGTATGTCCATAGTCTCCGAAATATTTTTTATGACACTGTTAGTCATTTTTCGGAAATCTATAGATTCTGGCTCTCTACTTCTTTCTAAAATCATAGCATCTATATCCAGATTGTCTATTTTATATTTTCCTTTCTGTAAAATTTTAGTAAGTTTTAATTTTCTTCTCTCTGTAATATCGGTGTACACACTTACGTATTTGTTTACATTTCCATTTTTATTTCGAACAGGACTAATAGATGTTTCTAGCCAGGTTACTTGCCCCTCACAATTTCGGCTTTTAAGGATTCCATACCAAACTTTTCCTTTTTTGATTGTTTTCCATAAGTTCCCAAATTTTTGATCTTTGTGACGTCTTGATTCAAACAATTTGTGGGTCTCCCCAATAAGTTCGTGCATATAAGACCCCATACTCTCGCAATATTTTTCGTTTGCATAGATTAATATCCCTCGAGTATCGGTAATCGAGACCATTACATCTTTATTTAAATGCGAAAAAAGATTTTGACCATTTTGGTTTTGAGTTAAGCCTTTGATATTATTCATGTTATGCATTTTTAATTTCATTGCAATATGTTAGAGCGGCATCCATTTCTTCAAACACTTTATAAGGGACACTTTGATCATAAATTCTTTTATATGAATTTACTAACAGCTGTGAGCTCATAGAATTTATGAGATATGCTTCCACTAGACGAATGTCTTCAAACTTCTTAGTTTTTGATAATAGTTTTGCTGCAGTAATAGTATAAGTCCCTTTACAATTTCTTAAGTCAATTATAACTGGAGAGCGTTTCCCTTTAGACAATTTAACCATCGCATCAATATAATTTGCTACAGAAACTTCTTGAAGCTTGTGATGCGTATCGTCATTAAAAAGCTTACAAAAGAGAATACCTTCTTTATAGCTGAATGTTGCTTTTTCAAAAACTATTTCATTTTCCATATTTAATTTGCCTAAAAAAAGGGAGGCCAAATATGTGCCAAATATGATATTAATAGCATTTAAATCTTTAAAGTATTCTAAAACAGGAGCTTAAACATTCCTCCGAATAGCAGGCGTAGGAAATACCTCACGGAATACCGTTGGTCAATACAATATATTTTTGAATTTCACGGTATCCCGTGCTCTTAGGAAGGTCTTTGGATGTCTAATTTTTTTATTCGATCGCGCAAGGTACTGGGCTTAATTTTTAGAAGTTCTGCAGCTCCTTTTGCTCCATCTATTTTCCACTTACATTTAGTTAAAGTTTTTAATATATGCAAGCGCTGAACTTCATTTAAAGACAAGTTCGAATTGGTTATGTTTCTACTGGGTAAATTTTCCGTGGCACTAAAGTTTGGAAGAACTAAATGGTCTGAGTTGGAAAGTATTATAGCTCTTTCAATAAGGTTTTCTAATTCTCGTATATTCCCTGGCCATTTATACTGTTGTAATTCAGCCATTGCTGCATCTGAAATGTATTTGATGCTTTTCTGATATTCTTTATTAAACTTATCTACAAAGTGCTCAATTAGCAGAGGGATATCCTCTTGTCTGTTTCGTAAAGCTGGAATATTAATTGGAAACACGTTTATTCTAAAGAACAAATCTTCTCTAAATCGGTTCTTTTTTATATCTTCTTTAAGATCTCGGTTTGTAGCAGCAATAACCCGAACATCTAATTTTTTAGCTCCTATCCCTCCAATTTTTTCAATTTCTCCTTCTTGCAAAAAACGTAACAGTTTTGGTTGCATATCGATGGGGAGTTCTCCTATCTCATCTAAAAACAGCGTCCCATTGTGGGCTAATTCAACCTTTCCAATTTTGTCTTGAATTGCTCCGGTAAAAGAACCTTTTACATGACCAAACAATTCACTTTCAATTAATTCTCTTGGTATTGCCGCGCAATTTACCTTTATAAGCGGCTTGTCTTTTCTATCACTTAGATTATGAATTGCTCGTGCCAATAATTCTTTACCGGTGCCTGTTTCCCCCAACAATAAGACGGTAGCTTTGGTAGGCGCCACTTTTTCTACGTTAGACAGAACATCGCTAAAGGCTGCGCTTCCGTAGACCATTTCTTCAAAATTGAATACCATTTCAATTTCATTACGAAGATAAATGTTCTCATTTTGGAGCTGTTCTTTAAGTGTGTTTAATTCGGTTACTGCCTTTGATAAATCTTTGTTTAAGTGTGACAACTTCTTTTCGGCTTCTATACGATCTCTACTTTGGATCATTAAAGACACCATATTTGCGATAGAGGTGGCAAATTCCTCTTCTTCAGCAGTCCAAACCCTATTAGCTCCTACATGTTCAAAACAAATAATTCCAAAATAACGTTCCGATCCATTAATAAATACATCCATCATTGCCCCTATATTAAAAGGCTCTAAATAGCTTTTCGTAAATTTTTCAGTAATAGGACTTTTCTTTGTATCGGAAATACAAAGTGTTTTATTTTTTTGTAGCGCGTTAAAATATTTAGGATTATCCACTTCATTTAAAACCATTCCATTTTCAAACTTATCATTGGATAAAGTATATAGCTCTTTACATTTAATTTTTGTAAAATCCTTATTAAAATTCCAAATACTTACTCTTTCTACCTGTAGTGTCTTCGCTGCTAAAGATGTAATTTTTTTAAGTGCTTTGGTATAATCTTCTCCAATAAGGCTAGCCAATTCCAGAATAGTTTTCTTTCGCAAATTTGAATTCTTTGCAGCTTCTTCTAGATTTTTATTTGCTTTTACTTGCTCTGAAATATCTCTAATTGTTGCAAAAATTGCAATTACCTTACCTTGTTTATCTTTAATTTGGACGGAAACTATTTGGACTGGAAAACGTTTCCCATTTTTACGTTTGTAAGTGGTTTCGTAGCTATCGTGAAACCCTTTATCTAATAACTTACTATAATGTGCAATACAGGTATCATAACATTCGGGAGCCCAAAAAGGAAACGGCACTGTTGTTCCTATAAGCTCTTTTTCTGAATAACCCGTCATTTTACAAAAGGATGGATTAACTCTTATAACCTCATTATTTATTGTTACAACAATAAGCCCCTCGTACATGGAGGCCAGAAGGTTTTCTGAAAACTCTTTGGCCAATACTATCTCTTTTTCGTATTGTATACGTTCGGTTATATCTTTAACTGTTGCTAGATTTGCAATTGTTTTTCCATTTCCATCCAAAACTGGGGATGTTGACACTGATACAGGAAAACGTTTGCCGTTTTTGCGCATAAACTTTAATTGAATATGCCTGCTATTTCCTTGCACGGTTTGCTGAAAAGCTTTTTCAATATTCTCATATTCTTCAGGGGGCCAATAAGGATGTGGTACTTTAGTTCCAATTAACTCATCTGCTAAAAAACCTGTCATATCACAAAAAGCCTTATTAACTTTTACATGAGCTCCTTCCAAATCTACAACAGATAGCCCTTCATTTAAGGAAGCTAATAAATTCTTTGAAAAAATTTTTTCATTCTTTAATGACTCTTTAAACGTAGAAAGTTCGGTTATATCAAGAATTTCAGTTAAAACATAATCGTTTTTATAAAGGGAGATTCTATTAAAGGAGAGAAGTACTTTTTGTGAACTCCCATTTTTAGCAACAATTTCTGCTTTTAAAGATTTTATAGTTTGGTTTTGGCTTAATTTCTCTAAAATGCCTTGACGCTTACTAACTTTAAGAATACCTAATTCGTCTGCATTAACACCAATTATCTCATGATTTTTATAGCCAGTAAGTAACTCCCAGGCTTCATTAACAGCAATTATTTTTTTTGTAGAAATATCTGCTAATGATTTCGGAATTGGACTTTTAAAAAACAATAATTCGAATCCTTTATCTTGCTCAATAAATTCAATTAAATCATTATAACTACTGGCATTGTCTAACCCCTCAAGATTTTTCCTTATTATTTTCTCCTTCTTTCCCATAGTTTTTATAGTATACAGTAATACTCAAGTAGCATTAATATATCAAAAGCCAGCACATTAAGTTGAGTAGCTTTTATTAACTGCTATATGAAATAGCATAAAGGGGAAGTTTAGAATACAATAAAGATACTTAATTTCAAGATAATTGTGCAGTTCAACGGAAAAATTAATAAAAAAATCCGACTAAAAGCAATCGTTTTCGATTAAATATTATTTTTTATCGTTGAAACACTAGCTGACCTGCTCTCATTTTAAAGCTTCTCTATTCAAAATAGCTTTAAAAATCTTATATACCATAACAACTATAAGTTTTTATAAAGGGCTAAATACCTTTTAATTAAATAGTGCTACAACAAAAAGCCTATCCATTTGGACTCGTTTACTCATTGTTCTAATTTCTTATAGCACCTACATATGGAGTTTACTTTTATTGTCAAATATTTTTGAAATATAAGGTTCTTGCAGTAAAACCTTCTTTTGCTTTTAACATTTCTAAAACTCTGTACACTGGCGCATTGTCAGTTCCTTCATTTGTAATAAAAATTTGACTAGTATCTCTTTCCATAAAACTTGATTTGCAACTTGAATAAAACGGCTGTTTATCAATAGTATAATCAGGAAACCAAATTTTACAGTTACCTGCCGATGGGAGAAATTCCTCGGGAATATTTAAGAGAGAAATACTTTCTAAACTGTTGTAAACTCTATTGTCTTTTGTACTCTTATTAGAGCCACAACTTAACAATGTGCATAAAATAAAAATAAGAATATGTAGCTTCCATTTTATCATATTGACATTCCCGTCATTTCATTAAAAACAAAAAAAGCCCATCCATTTGGATAAGCTTCTCATCGGTAATCCCATAAAGGATTTAACCACATCCCGAAGATAATTCGGGACAACACAACATTTTAGTTGCGGTCTGGACGAGACTCGAACTCTCCACTTTAATTAATTAACAATTAATCAATTACAGTATTTCAAATAACTGGGTGTTCCGAATATTTAGCCTTTTAGGATATTTATACTAAAAAATCTAATGAAACTTTTTAAATTTAACAACTCCCCTACTTAATTTCTAAAAAAATAAAATTTCTTAAATGAGTTTTAAATTTAAAAATAAATTTTCAGAAAAACATATTGATGAATTTATTCAAGTAGTCTATGAATTTATAAATTCTAAAAAAAAGAAGTTGTTTTTATTTGATTTCAGCCAAACTGAACGAATTGCCAATCAAAACCTATTGCTCCTATCTTCTATTTTTAAATACTTTGTTGAAGAAGACATTGAATTTAAAATAAAACTATTTCAAGATAATTTCAACAACATTACTAAGCGACAATCTGAAAACGCTATTTTATTATGGGAAAAATGGATAGTTTATCAATTTATTCCTAATGATAAAGATCTTACAAATTATTTTATCCTTAACAATAAAAGAGCAATTAGGACCTCTCTTGAACTGTTAAAAAAGAAATATAAACTTGCATCTCAAGACAAACTTTATAATACTTATGGCATAACCCCATTTACATACCTTCCACAATTAGATGATTTTCAAGACATCTCTGTTCTTAGAAATATCATTAACCCAATATATTTGTTAAATGATTCTGTTAAAGATACTTTGACCAAATATAACTGTGAGCACCCATTTCTTAATAATACTTTGAGTGCTATTATTACTAAAGAGCTTTATGAAAATTTCCTGGATCATTTTGAATCCCCTTTCTTTAAAAGTAAAGGAGATTGGGCATTTCTTTCTTTAGCGTTGAAAACTAATTTGATTAATAATGATCAAAGTTTACTTGAGAAAAATTTTGAAGAAGAGGAATTATCAGAGACAAAGTCTTTCTTTTACGACGAGGAAAATAAAATATTTAAAAATGAGAATTATATTCAATTTTCATTTCTTGATTTTGGAGAAGGTATAGTAAATTCACTTTTTGATGAATATAACAAGATAGAAGATAATGGTCTTTTCCACGACGAAAATAATATATTAAAATTTGCCTTTCAACATAATAGCTCCAGACATCCGATTTCCGGCAGGTATCAGAACATAGAAAAGTTGATTCCGAGAGGACTCTTTGATGTAATTACTATAGTCAAGCGATATCAAGGTTTGCTCATCGTTAGGAGTAATAAAGGTAAAATCGCATATGACTTTTCAAATGGCAAAAATATTGCAAAAGCCTATAGGTCTTTTGGGAATAAAGATGTGTTTTTTCCTGGAACTTTCATAACAATTTACATACCACCATTACAGGAAATTGATAATGATTTTGACTACTCATCAATCAAGCCTATTACAACTGCTTTAAATTATTCTGAAAAAATTCCTGAAGCTTATTTAAGTTTATTTTCTATAATTAATGAGTTATCAACTCAAAATCATTCAAAAAGCGTTCTTTATCAAAAAAGCATTGAAAAATTAAGGCAATTATTACTTGAAACCAATAAACTTTTAATTTTTATTGATTTTCAAGGTTGGGAAATAGACTCAAGAATAACTAAAGTTTTACTCTTTTATTTAGCGACAGATTATAATATTAATCTAAATAAGAATATCGTTATAATCAATCCTCCAAAAGAGGATTATTTAAGAATCTTAAACAACGAATTATTTGAACTATTACAAGAAACAAAGACATTTCAAACTCACCCATTACCATTTATCTTTTTCGATAACCAATCGGAGGAACTTTCAATTTATTGGTTTGGGGTTTATAATGAAAATGATGTTATTAAACTAAATGACTTACTTTTTGGAAATGACAAATTCGACCTTAGAAAATCTGATTTTGAAGATCCTAAAAGAATTACGGAAAAATTTAATTGGTTTGATAACAAAGGGAATCTTCTCACAATATTTCCAAATGGAACTCGTATTTCCAAATTCCATAAAAAAATTCAATCAAAATATGAGGAAAAACTTATTCAAGAATTACTAAATCCATCAATTCTAGAAACCAAATCAACTATTCAAGCAAATAAAAAACTATATCTATGTAGCGGAAATTATTACACGAAGGGTTATTTAAAGCTTGACAACATCATAATAAACAATAGCAAAACTGATATTTTATCTAATTTACTTTATAAAAAAATTGAAAAATCTATAGGTGAAATAAATAATCATAAATTCATTTCAATTACTTCTAGTAGTAACAAAATTGTAAAATCCTTAATTAGACAAAAGTTGATTTCTGAATCGAATGTCATTTTTATTGAAAATTATCACAAAAATTTGATTGAACACGAATTACAAGATAGTTTCAAGACTAATGGTCAATATGTTTTGGTTTGTGATGTTATTGCAACAGGATTTCTAACTAATAAGATAAAAAATGAATTAAAAGATATTTACAATTCGGAATTAGTTGCAGTTGCTGTATTTGTTAATTCAATTGACCAAAGTTTCCGTGTTTTAGATAATGATTTACAAAGACGACTGTATGCGCTTCAGAAGTTTCCAATAAAGAAGTTTTTAAAAAAAGACATTCCCAATCTAGACGAATATTTAATAAATAGGATTAATCCTTTTACTAATCAACCAATAACACTTAAAAACAATTCATTAGAGATAACATCAACTGCTTTAACACCTGCCGAATTTGCAAAGTACTGTAAGGGTAAAGATTTACGAATAAAGTTTTTAGAATTTAATAATGCAATACACCCATATTTTTTTAATATGTATAGCATCATCCAACATTCTGGAAACGAACTAATACAAGAGATTTTTCAAAAAATTCCTGAAGAAAATAAAAAGGAGATTGACATCATTTTTTATCCACAAAAATCAGCTATAGACCAACTGGACCTTCATTTTCTCAAAGCAAATATTCTCAAAAATCAAAAAATCCTTGATTTTGAGATAGAAAGATTTCCTACAAGAAATGGTTGGAGATTTCCACATTTATCAACATTCTATAGAGAAATAGCTAAAAATAAAAAATTATTAATCTTGGATGATGCCGCTTGTTCAGGAGACTCAATCTTACAATTTATTGACGAGGTAAGTTTTTTAGAAGTAAGAGAGATAATATTAGTCATATTACTATCAAGACTTTCTGATCAAAGAGTTGAATTTTATTCAAAATTAAAACAAATAGTAAACTCTAAAGGCAAATCTGTTCCTATTAAAATTTACTTTGGTTGTCATTGGCAAATTTCTACTTATTCAGTATTTAATAATCCTATTATAAATGAGACCTACTGGCTAAATAGTTTAATTCAACTTATTAATACACCCTCAACCATTAGAAATATTGCTGAAAAAATTAATTCAGAGTTACAATCAAAGAATTATTTATCTGACAATAATGATTATAAATACTTTCCGAAACTTGAGGCAGGAGGTATAGATAAAGTTGAACTATTTTCAATGCGGAATATAATAGGAAAAATAACAGGCTTTAGATTTTATATTGATAATTTTTCATACTTCAATGAATTATTTTTTAAGAAAACTGATTTTTCTGATAAGATCCAGAATAAACCAATTGAGTTAATCTGTTCTATCTTTTTATATGAGCCATTTCTTTTTGAAAATGTTAAAAGCGTTTTACCAGATTTAGCTGGTATGCTCCGAGAATTTGTCGATAAAATTATTCTAGAGAAAAGCATAGACGCTAAAAACAATTTGTTTTATGTCTGGGATAAGAAAGACTTAATGCATTTATTTTTCATTATTTATAGTGGCAAAGAATTATTGAATAAACTTAAAATGGACAATAATTTTGTAGAACTTGTTGAATTCTCTAGATATACATTTAAACGCACCAATCCAATAAATTATCTACTATATAAATTTTTGAAATATTTTCCATTAACAAAAAAAGAATTGAACTTAAAAACAGATTACCATGAATTTAAAGAACTGATTAACTATATTTTAGAAGAAAAGATCATTGACGAGCATAGTCTTGCTGAACTAAGGCGCTTTTATTCATTTACAAATACATTGCCATCTGATGAAACATTTGAATCTCAACTTGATAAAATTAAAAGTAATTATCGTATCCATAGACTGCCCAAAACCCACGACCAGCAACAATCTTTAAATCATCACATAACACAAATTGTGGTTACATTAAGAAGTGAATTTAGAAGAAGCCCCACTATTGGTAATAAGTTTGAGGAATCACATATTAAAAAAATAAAGGATAATTGGTGGAATATAAAACATAGCTTTTTAGAGCCAATTATTTCATTTTACAGAACTTTCGATGATTTTTTCAAACCTTATCCATATGCATTTATATTAAGTGAAATTGAAACAAGTAAAGTTTCATTAATTCAAATGTATACCTTTCTAGACGATTTTGTATTTAACATCAATCAAAGGGCTTTAGACTCCAATAACATTTCAAAAGCTATTGAATTTATTGAGAGAATCCAAGTAAGTTTTGGGTTAGGTTCTAAATTTAACAAACTCTTCGAAAAGCCAACAATCAAATTAAAATCTTTAGTTTCAGATATTGAAGAATCATTTTCTGAAATTAATTCAAATATTATTAAAAACTCTTTGGAATTTAATGATGTTGAAATTAATATTCCAGTTATATATGTAGAAAAACTAATAGTAGGACAACTTGAAGACAATATGCTTAATTATAGTGATTCTACAAAGTCTATCAAAATTGATTATTCTATTTTTAATAATAAAAATGGAGAAAATTATATGATGATAAAAATTTCGAATTCTATAAAGAAAGATGTCACTAAATTTAGTGGTTATGAGGGAATTAGTAATTTAAAATCTTTATCTGATTCAGATTTATTTAATTTTAAATACGACTATATTGTCAAAAAAGTAAAAGCAGAACAAAAGTTTATTCAAAAAATCACTTTTAAAATATAAGCAATGAATACTGAAAATATAACACTCTTTGTTTTTGATGAATCTTCACATTTTAATGATAATATACAATTTCTAGGCAAAGAGTCATTTAAAGATATTATTCACATCAATTCTGTCGAAGATTTAGATAATAATATTCAATCTCTCAATGATAACGATTGGTTTACGGTAATTGTTCACGTTTTTTTTACAAAAAAAATAAAAGGAATAAAAAGGTATTTATCTTCTGGTATAAACAAGAAATATCCTTTTTTAGATGTTATGTATGTTTCTGATGGAGATAAAAGGAAAATTCAGCACGAAATGATAGATAATGAAATGGAAGACACACATAAAGTTAAATTTTATCATCAGATTCAGTCAGAGCTTGAAAAGGGTAAATTTTCAGTTTATACAAAAAGCAATATTTCTGAAAAAAACTCGAGTGATTTAACTATTTCACACAAAATACCATATCCTCAAATTGATTACGTTATAATTACAGCATTAGAAGAAGGAGAAATGGAAAAAGTATTACCAATGATTGAATTTGAATCAAGAATAGATGATGAAAAACACTTGATTGAATATGGTTTTTTTAAATCAAATCCAGAGAAAAAAGTAGCGTATGCTTCTCAACTTGAGACAGGTATGATTGACGCTTCTATATTAGCCTCTAAAATGATTATTATGTTTCGTCCTAAATACATAATTATGACTGGTGTTCTTGGAGGAAAGCCCGATAGCACCAAAATTGGTGATATAATTATTTCAACCAAAGTATTTACTATTGACAAGGGTAAGATAGTGAAACATACCTTTAAGAAAGAAATTGAAAGTGAAAACACAAATAGTTCTATTGTTACATCATTAAAGAGACATAAAAAGAAAATACTTCGTTTTATAGAAGACGAGGATTCTACTCGTGATACAGAAATCAACTTACACTTTGAGCCAACGGTAACAGTGAGAAGCGTAATTGATAAACCTGGCTATTTTAAAGCCCAAATATCAAGTAATGATAGAAAAGCAGTAGGATTAGAAATGGAAGGATATGGAGTCGCAAGAGCTTGTGCTCTAGTCAATAATGGCGTAACTATTCCACTCATATGCAAAGCAGTAATGGATAATACTCAAGATAAGCAAGACGGATCGAAAATATATGCCGCTTGGACAAGTGCTAAAGTTATTGAATACTCAATAATTAATAATTTGTTATAATTAAAACTTTCATTAAAATGCTTAGGTTACCATTAAAAATACCAGCAGTCGCATCTAAACAACCACATCCCCATTTAATAACTTTAAAAAATTCTCCATTCGATTTTTTTTCCTTTAGATTATTTAGTTATGTAGTATTTAATATATTGAATCTTTACTAGCCTCAAACTTTACCTCTTAATATTTTATTGAAAAAGACACTGTCAAATAATGAATTGCATTAGCACCTTTTTAGAAGCCATTTAAAGAATTCAAGGTCTAATTATATGAAAATTATTATTTCCTTTTTCTAAAGTCTTCAATGCTGCCTCAGTATTTACTCTTATTTTGTGTATCTCTTCTAATATTGGATTTAATTCTAGTTCTCTAATTTCATCGTTTACCTGATAAATAAATATTAACTCTTCTTTCAATATAATCCTTCGAATAAATTTTTTAGAATCATTAAGGTAATCAAATGCTTTTCTATTTGGTAAAACTGACTCTACCATACCGTTGTATTTATCAATATCATTCAACCAATGGTCAAATTTTTCATCAATGTGGATCAAATAATTTCTAGCATTTCTGTTATACAAAGGAGAGCCAGAAGAGGGTTTTATTGTTTCTTTTAAGAAATCCGTTCTAAGCTTAGCAGTTGGTTTTTGTGAATAAATATAGTTTGCAGTTATAGTCGCATGAACTAGTGCGGTTTGAAGGTTAATCCAAATATTCTTATTTTGAATTTCTATTGGGTTACTTAATTGTTTCAAAACGAGTTCAGATGTCGTGATTGATGCTATGCAATGAGCATAAACTTCATCTAGAAGAGAATATTTTTTCAAAATTTCCATTTCCGTGGAATTAATTTTTAGGATTTTTGACAAAGATAATAATTGAACCATAAATCTCTTCATATCAAATATTCTACACAAATTACTTCTAAACAGCCTCTTTTTGAGCCTTATTCCTCATATTTCACTTTCACCCTTGAAGGAATAATACTCATTATTAGATACCGGTATAATACGATCCAATAGATCTATATCAAGAAATTTACAAGTGCTCCTAATCTTCTAAGTTATGTTCTTATCCTGAGGGCTTGACGTCATGTTGCCACTTGGATGATTGTGAAATTATATAGTAGAGGTGCAGTAAAACTATTCACCTGCTCAGAATAAGTGGGGGTATTTAGTTTGTGGAGAAAAGGGCGGGATTTTTTTGAGGAAGGGGTGTGTAACAATAATTATTATTTTAAAAAAAATTAAATTCTTAAATTCTTAAATATATCATCTAATAATTTAAAAAAATTTATATAAGATTCTTTCGGTAAGGCATAAACATAATCTGAAAAATCCTTCTTATTCTGTAATTTAACTTTCATAACGTGACAATGTAATCTCTCATCTATACCAAGTGACTCTACATAACCTAATGAAGTGTGTTCAAATTGTTTCCAATCTTTAGGATTCTCAATAAATGTATTTCGCCGATGTTCAAGCCAATCCCTTGATTTAGCCTCATTCAATACTTCTGATGAAAATAATGATTCGATTTCTATCTCTATTTTACAGCCTCTTTTGTAAAAATCAATAATTTCTTGATTATATGATGGATTTAATTGGACAATTTTAAAAGTATTATTCTCATTATCTGTAATAATTCTTTCTTTAATATTATTTTTAGCTTTATTACCTGCCTCATCACTATCCAATAAACCTACTGATTGGATATATTCACCACTTCCATCCTTTCTTAAACTGTAAGCCCAAATTGCAATTTGATTAGCCACCCAATTTGCGCCCGCACTTTCAGTAGTTGAAATATTCAAAAGGTGAGATTTTTCAGGATAATAATAATTTAATGCTTTTTGTAAAATTACTTTATCAGAAGTCCCTTCTACGAATAGTGTAGGTTTCACTAGAATAGCACTTGTGCCAGTAAGTGTTTTAGAGATATGTCCAAGTAATTTTTTTATACCAATCTGCCAATCAGATTTAGAAGGTTCATAGACAATAGTTCTCCATATATGTGAAAAAGTATCTCTTAGGTCATCATATTGAGTAAACCCTACAATGTATTTTGGGGTTTTTTCAGGCTTGATTTTTCTTTCAATTTCTCCTAATAAAACTTCCCCCCCATTCTTTTTAGGTAATTCTTCAACTCTAAGTGGCAACTCAATGTCAACCACTAATAAATCGTATCTTTCAGTTTCAGATAAGATTTCCATCGTATTTTGGATACTATTCGTAGAATTAATTTGAGCGTTTGGATTAGAATCAATAATTATTTTTGTGAGCGAAGATATCTTAGCAATACTATCATCTACTATAAGTATTTTCATAATAATTTAGACAAATTTTTCTTGATTTCATTTTTCCATTCTATCTTCCTTGAAGAATAAAAAATAAGTCCTTCGTAGAAATTAGAGAATTCTTCTTTACAAACTGAATCTAACTCCTTCAAATCCATAAAGGATTCTCCTACACCAAACTCAGAAAACATTGTTATTAAAAGGGTAGGTATAGTTCTATTTTTTCTTTTCATTTCACTCATTACCTTATATCCCCCTAATTGTTCAAAATTATTTAATGAACTAGATTGAAGCCCATCTCTAGTGGGCAAACTCATATCTAAAAATAGTATATCATATTCGTTTACAAAATATTCTCTTAATCCAGATGTGAATGACTCCTTCCAAACAATTTCAATATTTTCAAATTCAAAATTGCAGAATGATATTAATTCTTCAGCCTTTATTTTGTTATCCTCAATAAATAGTATTTTATTCATCTTTCCACCAAATTCTATTAGTATAACTCAGTATTATTTGTAATTTATCATCTTTCATCTGGAAGTCAAAATTATTGTCCAAGGCTTTCAAATCATATTGTAAAATTCTTTTAACTTTTTGAAACCCACTTCCTCCTTCTCTATTTACAGAATCTAAATCAGACTTCCAGCCCATCCTAACTTTCGAAAGCTTGTCCTTTAACCCTTTAATACCTAGCTTTAAATTATTTTCAATAGTTATTTTAACGTTAGATATACTAACACCTTCTCTTTCTAATTCTTCGCTCTCAACAATAATGTCAACTTCTAATTCTTCATTACTAACACCAGAGTGTTTAATTGCATTTTCCAGCATTATTTTAAGCAAGTCAACGTAATATAGGCTATGCTGAAACAAAATATTTGTCTTAATATGAACTTTAGGATCAATTTTTTTAGAATATAAATTAATCGACTCAACTGCTATCTTAACTATTGTTTCAAAATCCAATACTGTCTTATCTAAGTTATTCGAGAGCTTAAACCAATCAGCAATCGAATAAACCTCTCGTTGTATGATTGTACTAGTTTGATTAATCTCTTGTATTATTTTGGATAAAAATTCATCGTTTTCAGGTAATATTAAATTTAACTCATCAACTAGTTGATCTAATAGCTGATCAAATTTATGTGTAACATCTAATCTAAAAAAACTTGATATCTTTTGCAATAATGTCTCTGTATGGGCTTTAATTGCTTCGAAACAGGTATTAAGAAAATCATCATAGTTATTTACCTCTACTGATGTGGCTCTAAACATTACATAAAGATACTCTTCAGCAAAATTATAATTAAATAAAGCTTGTGGTTTTTTTCTATTGTTATTTGACTGTATTTGTATTAAATTTTTTACTATAGTTTGAATTTGATCATCTATAGATTTACTAAAAGCTTTAAATACTTGTTGAACTTTTATGATTGTTTTTTCATCATAGTTTTTCTCCTTTAGATAGTTATTAATTTTATCAACGTCATTATACTTTTCTTCAGAATTTTTATTCGCTATTAAAGATTTTTCCATAAAAACTGAACGAATCTGATTTTCTAAGACTCCGTGCCTTATTCGTGTACTAAGATCCCCATCTAGACCATGCTCTTTGCTAAAAAGAAAGTGATCCACAACTTCAAGAAACAATGCTTTGAAAGATAAAAATGAAGCATCTGTGAGCTTAGAACTATCTGACTTCATTTCCGTTAAAAATGATGTGACTTTTTCTGTGGCATCTAATAGTTTTAACTCATTGAACCTGGTATATTCATTGAGTTTTACAAAACGATTATAACTGTTTTCAAGATTGTAGACTTTATCTTCTTTTATTCTAGTAAAATTTAAATTAATCTTACCATCAATTGAACTTTCTAAATATTCCTTAATTTTAATTTTTTGACTTAGTGATGCTATTTCCTCCAAATATTTTTCTTGAGATTCCAAATCATTTCGAGACAACAACTTAAGAATATTAATTCTTTCTTCTATAACTTCATTATCAGTTGAAAAAATTAAATAGAAGTTATTTAACACTTCAATATGACAGACTTCTTCAAGCAAAAAAACCTCAAATTTGGTAAGATTAATTGTAAAACTTATCTCAGAAGGCCTATCTACTTTTATAGAGTTTAAATAAAGGTCTAATGCTACATATTGGTAATAATATTCAGCATTTTCCAGGTGAAAATATATTGGAAACACTATTGAGATATTAGAAATTTCGTAATTATCACTAATTATTTTTTTAAGTAAATCTGGACCTTTAACTCTTTCAACTAAAAACTTATTTTGAAAATATATCTCTACATATAATTTTATAGCTTCAAAATGTTTTTCTGATTTAATGTGCGAATCATAGATTAATTTGAAAATTTCTTCTTTAGAAATATTACTCAAATTTTCATTTTTAAGACATAATTCTAATTGTAGAATATCTAAGGATTCATTATTAATCAAATTTGAACGTGATTGATATATTAAAAATTTAGTTTCAGGTATTTTTGATTGAATATTTGAAAAATCATTATCTAAAATTGCCTTTCTAACCTGAATTGAAAGAGAGTTTTCAAATTTTTTATTAGACATATTAATATGAAAACAATCATTCAAAATAGTATATTCTGAAAAATTATAATAGTATGTATTTAAAGGATGTCCTTTATATTTCATTCCAGTAATGAGACTAACAATTGAAAGAAGTTGTTTTACTCTCTTATCATTAGGAAAAAACAAATAAAATTTCAAAATGTTCTCACGAGAATCGTGGTATAATTCATTTTTATCGTAAATATTAAATAAATCTCTCATTAAATCATTCCATAAATCTCCTATATCAATTCTCACATAGTCACTCCCTATCTCAATTAGACTTTTAACGTATAGATTTAGGAGTTCAACTGATAATTGACTTTCTAATTTAGCTTGGGCTTGACAATATGAAATGAAGACTTTATAATTTCCTGATGTATATTCATCAATTACATTTATATAATCCAGTTCAAACTTTTGTTCTACGTCAGGATTCAAATTTTCTTTTATTCTATCTAATCTAGAGTCAGAAATTCCACTATTTTGTATATCACTTATTACATTTAGAATCAAGGGTATATTTTCTTTGTCAACTTGAATTTCAATAATGAAATCTATTAGAAATAAGTATTTATCAATAATTGATGATAGACCCTCTATATGGAGTATATAACTGAAGTCTTTATAATCATCAGTAAGAAAATAACCAGCTTTAAATAATACATATTGCATTTCAACTGAACCTAGATTCTTAATTGTATTTTCTATATCCTTTTTATATTGAAATACCGTATTATCAGATTCTGCCTTTCTACTAAATAAAGATTGAAATAATAAGGAGTAAGGAACACTTGATTTTTGATTGATTTCTTTTAAATATTTCCAATTACCTTCTGTTCCATTTAATTTTTCTTGTATAGAAATTCTATTTTCTATTACCCAGTATGAAACACATATTTCATTTTTTATTTTAGACAATATCTTATCAGCATCTTCCCAACTTTCTTGAAAAATTAAATTAGAATAAACTTCTTCTAACTCAAGAAACTGACTTACCTCCCTAGAGTAAGTAAGAATATCTTGCACAAAATATGCTAATTCTCCATCTAAAAAATTTTCATATGCCAGAATTTTGCCATTCCTTAAGTCATTGAATTCACGTGGTAAAGACATAGATTTTCTAACAACAATAGACCTCACCAACGGATGTCTTAATGCTTGGATTATCTTTTTTCTGGATTGGTTGTAAGGAAGCTTCTTCAATTCAAGCAAAATACCTATAGGGTTTTTCGAAGAAAATAATTGTCTTAAAATTGGAGTTTTTTTCATTAATGAAACTTTGCCACAATATAACTAGAAAAAATATAGTACAATTAATAGAAATAGTTTAAAGAAAAACTCCGCTTTTAAATAAAGAGTGGAATCATTCAACTCAGAAACCCATGATAATTTCCATCACCGATCACTGCTTTCGATAGACCTTTATCAAATGTGAAGGCATTCTCATTTCTGTCAATAAATGCATCAATTTAGGAGCTCTTATTATCTTAATTAGAACCTGAACCTATGCCTGCGAATCCCAACTACATCTAAAAATAACCCCTTCAAAAGAAAAAGGGCACCTTAATGATGCCCTTTTAGTAAAATTAATTATTCAAATTCCCAGAAAAATCCGCCAGCTGATTTCCTTTCACCCCTACAACACTTTGCAATACAGGATTTCCCCACGTGTGTTGAAATTGATGCTTCCGAAATTGAGATGTATGTGTTTAAAAGTTCGCCATTAATATCATATTGACCAACCCTTTTCCTTCTTAAATCATCGCTCAAAACAAATGGAACGGTAAGGGAATAACTCCAATGAAACCCTTTATAACTCTTTACTTCACCTAAACAAGCGGCACTTATACTCTTTCCAAACCCATTGACTTTATTTGCTGCACTTTCCAAACAATCGAATTGTTCTAATAACGAACCATCAATTGCAGAGTATTGATATACTGGTTTTTTAAATCCTCCCCCAGAATCAGAGTTATACCCATTATCTTTACTATCGTATATAAAAATATACTGCTTCTCCTTCTTAGCTAACTCCTCAATTGAATTTGCGGTGTCAATTTGCTCCCAACAGAAAGCTTCGGGACCATAAGTCCCTACGGCCGCTTGAAATTGATGCCCAATAAATTTAGCGCCCTTTTGTGAGTGATCTTTTTTTCGTGTCTCTAAATCACCTTGGGTAGCCCCTACGTAGACTCTCCCACTTACTTTATGGGTTACTTTGTAAATTATACTACTATTCATCTTTTCCACTAATTTTAAGGGTTGTTTTTAACCTAAAACTATATATACCTCCAGATGATTTATCTTCATAAATTAAACCGCTCTGTACTGCATAATGATTAAGCCACTTTGTGAACCTGTGAGATGTTACATCCTTATTCTTTGGGTGTTGATCAACAAATCTTGAAAGAAAATCTCTTTTATCAATCCACGTATCAGATGACAATTCTGCATCCATAAACTCAACAAACTCAGGCGATGTTCCAAATACCAGTTTATTTCTAGTGAGGTTAATTGGTTTTGCTGTTATCAACCCTTTTTCAAGATATGTTGTAACGCAGCTCATCATAAACTTATCAAATTGATTCCATTGTTCATCATTCCAGTCATTAAAAAAATGATGCCCGAATTCATCAATTGGTTGATGATCTTCACTGTAATGATTGGCAACTTCAAATTCACATCGTCTACGAATATCTGTTGACCCACCAGTGCCCTTAATTGGATAATTACTACTAAGAACTATCTTTGGCGCATTTTCAGGACTTATATAAAATTCAGCTTTATACTTCTCCTCAACAGTGACTCCCGATGTTATCATAGAGTACAATGATTCTAAATTGAAATCTCTTTTTACATCATCATATCTTATCACATCGGTTGTTCTAGTAATTCTTTGGTTTTTAAACCAACTCTTTGCTTTGATATTTTTCCCATCCATTCCAACTAATTCTCTCATTTTACCAATAGCTTCCGTAACTAAGGTCTTTCCCGTTCCGCCGTTTGCAGTATCATCGAGTGATATATTTTCATCTACTAAAATAACCGCTTTAGTATTAGAAGGATCTTGATACCTGTGTAGCAAGTAACCAATGTTTGACTTTAAAGCTATAAACCTATCATCATTTCTACTAGCTAAATTGTAAATGAATTCTTCAAAGTCTGATTTTACATCGTCGGATGGAGCATACTCCCTTCCAATAATTCGTGATTCCCATATTTTAATTGGGAGATCTTCATAGCTAACTACCTGAAGTCCTTTTTCTGAAACTAATACTGCAACATTCTGATAATAAAACCAAGAGCTATCTTTCGAATCCCGATCACTACAAATTTTAATTGTGTCTAACAAATCGAGCCTTTTACTATTTAAATAATTAGGCATACCTATCGAGAATGTTTCTAGGACCTCATTGCATTTATTATCTAATAAAAATTCTTTTATGAAATCTACAATTTCATAATCTGCCACTTCTCGAACTCTGTTATCCCTAACTCTTACATTCGATGTACCGTTTTTAGAGGTTATCTTAAAGAACCCCCCATTCTGAAGAAAAGTAATCAATGCTGTTTGATTGATTTTTACTTTACCATTTGCATCCAACGTCCAGAAAGTACTTTTTGTTTCTTTTTCCTTTTCTTCCGTTCTTTTTTCGTCAATATTATTCATATTGTCTTACTATTTATGTCCAGTTTAAATTGGACTGATTAACCCTTCCACATTATTGCTTCTTGGGATCACTTTTTTAAGAGTGACAAGTCAAAAGTATTTGCAAATGGTAGAGAAATTAAGAAGACAAAAAATGGGTAGTACGGAATTAGTACAATTTATTAGATTATAGCTAAAACCCTATAGTTGTTTCCAATATTATTTATGAGAAAGATTATTTAAAGTAGTACAGAATTAGTACAAAATATTAGATTATAACGATGAATTGAAAACACCTACAACAATAAGGTCATTTATCTTTGTTTTCGATTTTGAAGTAATTTTATAAGTTCTAAGATCTTGCTGAGTGATAGGCGTTAGTGATTTATTCATCTTAATAAAGCAATTTTCTGCAACTTTCCATTTATCCCCGCCGTTATCAAAAAAATTCAATTTTGGTGAATTTATAATCTTGATGAATTGTTTAAGCTCGGATGTGTCTCCAATCCACCGGATTTTATTTGATATTTTTAAGTTTTGGAAGATTTTTGCGAAATCTTTTAAAATGGTTTCTTCCCCTATTAGATGATTATCTATTAGAGTTTTAAACAACACAGAAATTTTAAAATAATCAGGGTGACCTTCGCGATATTTAAATGACTCACTAATTACTTTGGAATCGATTTGAAGCTCACTGTATTGTTCAACTATGCTATCAATAAACCTTTTTAATTGAGGCTCATAAAAAGAACCTTCTTTAGATTTTTTAAGGACTTTTAATTTATTTACCAATGCCTGATTCAGTGCATTGTAATAGGCTGTTTTTTCGGAATGGGAAGGATAGAGAAAATATTCTCTCTCAAACAACTCTTTTATTTCAGCTAATTTTGAGTTGAAGGTATTTAATTTAAAATCCTTTAATGTATATTTTACAGTCTCCTCAAGAACTTCATAACCTGGGACGTGTAGAGATTGTGTGATTTCAAATTCATCGATTGATTTACGCTCATTGCGCGGAGGTAAATCCCATCCATTCAGGTCATAATATAGAATTATGAAGTCATTTATCAGAAAAGCTGAATCACAATACTTATCCAGTGAGTTAATCTTGTTTATTAGTTTCAAACAGTTTATTAATTTAAATTCTATTACAAACTTATTCCTTTAATTTCAGTTCATAAAATTTCCTTCTTATAGAGTAATTGAAGAGTTAAGTAATATAAAATAGCGATGTATAATAATATAGGTTCAAACTTACTAACTCTATTTTACATACAAACTCTAATTTAAGGGTGAGTTCGTGTATGAGAAAAACCCATTATAGGTCTTTCTCAATACACTTAAACTCTCAGTCTAATAAGATATCAAAGTGGTAATAATAATACGCACTATCGTCCACTATAAAAACTGTTTTAAGCTCACTTGTAACCTTTACTTCTTGAACATAAACTATTTGGCCCAACTGAAGTGGGCCTACCTCGCTAAATACAGAGGCCCTAAAGGGGCAAAAAAGTTGTTTGAGAAGGTTGTTCCAGGCAACAACATAGAGCCATTTAGAGGAACTGAATTTAAGCTGTTCTGCCAAATCTTTTCTATTCATTGATTTTAAAAATTAGGTGAAATAGCTATTATATTATAAGAACCAATTCGGGTTGTGACTTTGCACAGAATCAGTTAAGCCATTTACGAATTCAAATGCATTGACATTCCTTTCCAAATTTGAATCTATATAGGATGATTTATTTGCGCCGGTAATTAAATTATATAAGTTCCAAAAGTTAATATTTCTCTCTGAGTCTCTAGAAAAATTTGGATCGGAATGGTAATCACGAACAATTGTACCTATCTGATTATCATTTACAGATAATGACAACTTGCCAACTTTTTCTTCAGAACTTAAATGCTGGTACATTTTCATTTTACCGATGGTGTGAGCAAATTGTTCTTCATTTAAAAAGTATTTACTCATACGCTCCATATTGCCTAAGAACCTTTCCCTGTCAAATGATTGAATTAGCTCATTAATCCGCTCCTTTAGTTCCGCAACACTACTAACTCTTATATCTGCTTGTAATCCATCTGTACTTATACATAAGTTGGTACAAACAAAATTTTTGAATCCAATAAAGACTTTAAATTTTTCAATATTCCTTTTAGAATAGAGATTCTCTTGATTTAATGCCCTTACCCCTCCGATTGTTAGGGAAAGTGAATTGTTGTTCACATTTTCTGTCAAACTTGGCAACTCAATCATAAAAGCACAACGTTGGTAATAGAGTGTTTTTTCTTCTGGTAGTAAATCCTTGACAGGTTTACCAACTGCTGAAGGCACTCTTCCTTTTATTATATGTGAAATTCTAATGTTCGGTTCCAAAATTCTTTCTTCTAAAAAGTTAGCCTGAACGACCTCTTTTGTAGCTTCAATAAATTGCGAATGTGCAATTGTGCTTTCATTATCACTATAAACAGGGATGATACAATCTCTTTTAAGATGAGACAATGACACTTCCTGGGTATTCGCTTCTATAAAACTACCTTGGGAAGTAGTGATTTGATTTTCAGATATAATTTGACTTTCTGTGTTATTTACTGCTATCAATTCCATTTTTTTGGTTTTTAGGTTGTTGTATTATTTGATTATTGGGAATTACTTGTGATTGAATTCGTTCTAATTGCTCTTTCTTTTTTAGAATTAGAGGTTTTATGCGCTCACTTAATTCTGAATATTTAGAGTATATATGCCTAAGTCCTTCTATTGTTTCACAAGCCATTATCTCTAATTGAACTTCTTCCCTTACCGACCCAATTCCTTCCTCACACCATTGCTTTATCTTTTTACCAGTTGCAGCATTAATCACAAACTCAGGCTTATCAATAAAGAGTCCTGTTCTGTCCTTAGATGCTTTTACTTGATGGGCAATGTCTACATCAAAGACGATAGTAAATTCATAGTCTAAATCATTACGCTGAATTGCCTTTAAGCCTACTTTTTCAGGCACCATTTTTCCATTCTTCTGATTCAACACATAATCTTGTTTTACACGCATTGTCGAAATGATATGTGCATTAGATTGAAGTATCTTATTTATAAATGCGTTCTGCCTAGGTGTGATCTTCCCCCAATTGGTAAAACTGTTTCCTGGCATATTACTGTGTAAGTCCAATAAGTAATCCCAGCAATGAGAAATACTATCTATGACAATCACTTCCATTCCCGCCTTTTCACATAAGATAATAGCCTCTATGAATCTCTCCGGTGAATATGGAGGTTGCATTGTCACAACATTATAATTTCCTAAATGGGCGTACAAATCTGCTGATCCATTCTCTGTATCTATTATAGCTGTTTTGGTAAAATCACCGCCGATGAGGCCTTTTGCAATAAGCAGGGCTGAATATGTTTTTCCACTACCGGCACTACCCTGTAATGCCAATTTTATCTTGGCTTTTTTCCTTTCAGATTTTCTTAATTCCATTATTATTGTTTTAAATGTTAGTAAATAAAAAAGGACTTATACATTCCTGTATAAGTCCTATTCGTAATTGATTCGAAAGTGAATTTTACATCACTAAGTCATCATCAATCAGTTGTTTTTTTGCTTGAAATAAACCAGCAAAATCATTAGCGCTTGCTCTATTTGCATTGCTCAAGTGTGACATTCTAATTTGAGGATTACCCTCTTCATCAAAACTCAAATTACATAGGTAGGATTTACCCACTTCGATTCCGTGGTCATAATTTGAAGCATAACACATTGCAGTGCGTTCTACTTCCTCTCCATCTGGAAGATCAAATAATAACGTTACAATCTTGTAATCTTTTTCATTACTGTTAGACAATGTATTTTCTCCAACTTTTAAGAGAGTTGCATTAAATAGAAACTCTGACTCACCAGTAATTTCATTTGTAATTTCGCGATACTCAGTCATAATTATTTAGATTTTAGTTATGAGATAGGACGCCCCTATCTCCCAAAATATAAAAAGGGTGGGGGATAGAGTTTAATTTAGTAAGCGCACGATTAAATTTTCATCAAAAAAAATTTTAAAAAAAATTTTATCTAGGCTTAAGGAGGTGCGATGATTTATTTTATTAACTCTTTTAGAAACAATTAAATTTCCTCTAGCAACAAGCCTATAAAGAATCGACAAATAAGCTTCAAGTTTATAAAGAGTAGTATTTGATTATCCCTCTAAATTAGTAATGTAAGTTCAATTGTATAATTTTGACATTAGATCGTCTATATTTTCATCACATTTAAAGATATACATTGTACCATTTTTATAATCAGAAAATAATATTATCCCAGTTCCATCACTCCAAATTTCTGATTCAAAGTAATCAATGTCAATGCTGTTATTGGTTATACCAACAGCATTTATTTTAGGCAAAAACCATGGATCTCCCAATACAGTAAACTTGTTAAAAACACCATTATGTTTTGGCGTGAGATATAAGTATATTTCTTTACGAGACTCAGTACTACCAACGTTCAGAATAATTGATGATTCTTTAAAATTTATATAACTAGGTGTTGGCAGCTTTGAAAAACCTTTATTGATTTCTACTCTTTTCCATCCTTCAGGCTTTGACATGTCAAAGACCCCTTCTGTATATACAAAAGTTCTTCCTTCGACTACCTGAGAAAATAATTGTTGCGAATTAAGCATAGTAAGAAGGAGAAATAATATTAATGTACTTTTCATTTGTTCAGTTTTATTAATTATTGTTCATTTTTAAAAATAGGCATATTTGCCTATAAAGTAGTTGTTAAACTCCACGAGTTTTATAAAGTGGAATATTCAACTGAAAAAGAGTTTTTAATTAGCTTCGGAAAAAATCTTAGAAGATTACGAAAATCCAAAGGATTTACCCAAGCACAGCTAGCAATTGATGTTGGCGTTGAGATCTCACAAATTAGCAGGATTGAAAGGGGCGTTATAAACACATCTATTTATATGGTATGGCAAATCAGTAAAGTACTGAAAGTTGCACCACAAGATTTCTACTCATTCAAATAAAAGCTATTTCAAAGAAGTCCAGCATCTACGAAACTAAAATATCCTTGTTTAGTTATAATTAAGTGATCTAAAAGCTCTAAGTCTAAGTAAGAAGTTGCTTTCTTAATTTTCTTTGTTAAGGCTCTATCTTGTGAGCTACTATTTAGATTTCCGGATGGGTGATTATGAGCTAGTATTATTGCCGAAGCATTTGACTTTAAAGCAGCCGCCAATATCAATTTCACATCCACTACCGTCCCAGCCACACCTCCTTTTGACATATGGTAAATGCCAAGCACGTTATTTGCTCTATTTAGAAAAAGAGCTTTAAACTCTTCTTGTAACTGGATGGTATTCATATTCCAATTAGCAATTATAAGTTCATATGCTGACTTACTACTAGTTATTTTAATAGTACTATCTAAGTCATTAGTATAAATTAGTTGTATTTCGTTGATTGTATTCATTATTTAATATTTTTTTTAAGATGAAAAATTTAAGATTTGAAGACTTGCCCATGGCAGTCGAAACAGTATTAGAAAGGATTTCTTCAGTTGAGGAAACCCTTGGAAAAATTATGACTCATTTCCAACCAAAGGAACCGGTTGAATTAATGACTCGACAAGAAGTAGCATTATACTTTAAAGTTAATATAGCTACAATTCACAACTGGACTAAAAAAGGAAAACTCCAATCGTATGGAATTGGAGCCAGGGTATATTATAAAAGAACTGAGATAAACCAATCTCTAATAAAGATGATCTAAACTTAATATAACTGTAAATTATTCATAATAAGTTTAAAGTTTATATTTTAGCATCATATGATTGAACCCCAGTTAGAGCATTACAGCAACTTACTTCTTAAACTTAAAAGAGGCTACAATAAAGGTTTTGGGAAAGCACCCCATAAACCTATTTTAATACTAGCTGTTCTAGAGCAAATCAGAGAAGGTAATTACACCTCAAATAAAATTTTTGTTACACCTGAGTTGGTTTTATCATTTAAAAATCATTTCAAACTTTTAGTTGATACAGGACACAAGGACAATATTTCTCTACCCTTTTTTCATATGAGAAGTGAGCCCTTCTGGAGGTTAGTAATCAAGCCAGGTTTTGAATTAAAGGTTACTTCGTCCAAAAGTATCAAGAGTTTTAAAAATTTGGTTGAATCCGTTGCATTTGCTGAAATAGATAGAACCTTTTTTATATTAGCATCTAATCCCCTCAATAATGAGTTGATAAAAACTGTTTTATTAGATTATTACTTTCCAGATACGAAGGAAAATTTAAATTTCGCTACAAATGATTTAGAAGACACAATAGAAAATCAAATACTAAATGAGTCAAAATTAGAATATCAAACAAGATTAAACACATTAAAACAATCTTTAAAAGATGATGATCTGGCTGAGGAATTATTTATTAGAGGCGGAGTATTTAAAACCACTATTCCCAAAACTTATGACTATACTTGCTGTATTTCTGGAATGAAAATCCAAAGTGATAAAAATGCACAAATGGTAGATGCGTGTCACATCATTCCATTTAGCATCTCATATAACGACACTGTTCCAAACGGTGTTAGCCTATCTCCAAATTTACACAGGGCGTTTGACAGGGGTTTGATAACCATTAAAGATGACTATACAGTAAGGGTATCGCCATCTATTATAGACAATAATTCAGTCTATTCTATCACTCAATTTGATGGGCAACAAATTATATTGCCTAATAATATAAAGCATTACCCATCACCTGAGAGTTTAATATGGCATAATAAAGAAGTGTATATTATTTAGGGTTTATCTTTTTAGACAACTCTTTAATATGCTCACTAACTTTCTTCTGTACAATTTTTCCATAATGTTGCTGTGTAGTTTGAATTTTTGAGTGCCCCAACAATTCACTCACAATTTCCATAGGCACATCATTGTATAATAACACTGTTGTAGCAAAGGTCTTGCGAGCAATATGATGTGTAAGCCTTTTTTTAATACCAACTACATCTGCAATCTCCTTTAAATAGGAATTGAAATTAACATTAGATATTCTAGGAAACAGCAATTCTTCTTCCTCTTCAGTATAGTACTTTTCAATTACCTTTAAAGCTCTATTAAGTAAAGGGATATTGTAAGACCTACCTGTTTTAGCTCTTTTTACATTTAGCCATTTCTTCCCATCAAATCCAACGAAAATATCTGAGCTACGTAGCACACTCATTTCCTTAAAAGCTAGACCTGTATAGCAACAAAATATAAACAGATCTTTAATTTTAGCAACCCTTTGGATTTCAAAATGATGCTTTTCTAATCTGGTTAGCTCATCCAAATCAAGATAAACTACTTCCTTTTTCACAGTTTTGTACCGATACATTATAAAAGGATCTCTTGACATATATTCTTGTGCCAATGCAAACTTTACAATTTTTCTGAATCTTTGAATTGCTTTATTAATTGTACTTTGTTGTAAAGATTTTTCAGTCTTTAGAAAATACTCATATTCATCTAGAAAACTTGACTTTAAATTATTACAGAGAATATCTTTTTTGTTATAATGTGCCTTCACAAATGACTTAAGGTGAATTCCAGACTCAACATATTTGTTATAAGTCACTTTTTTAATATCCTTATTTACTAATTTTATTATTCTAGCCAAATAAAGATCATATACTTCAAGTATCCCATATGACTTTTTACTCTTTTCACCCTTGAACTTATTGTAAATATCATCTAATGTAAATTTTGATTCATTGATTTGTAAAAATAAAAAAGCCTGATTCACTTTTTGTTGAATCAGGCTAAGTTGTTTATTCAAGTATTCATGTTGGTCACTTGGTTTGACTCGCTGTCTTTTACCATCCCAACAAGTCGGGTTTATAAATATACCAGTAGAGAACTCCTTTCTCTTTTTTAAGTAAGTTATACGGCATCTTATAGGGCATAATCCCTTTGAGTTAATCTTTGCTTTATAAAGCAAAAATAATATCGTTATTTTCATAATTGAGGTTTTTAGTTAATAGAAAAATGAATGGTACACCTCAATAAAAAAAAGGTACACCTATAGGTACACCTTTTTTGGTGTAAAAAACTTGTCAAACTTGACTTTTAGGAAATGAATTGAGTAGAAACAAAAAAAGCCCATCCATTTGGATAAGCTTCTCATCGGTCTATTTCTAAACCACAAGCCACATTTAAGTGACTCAACACAACATTTTAGTTGCGGTCTGGACGAGACTCGAACTCGCGACCCCCTGCGTGACAGGCAGGTATTCTAACCAACTGAACTACCAGACCGTGCTACTATTTTAGAGACTTTATTAGCATGTCTTATTTCTTTACCAAGTCTTTCTTGGCTCAGTGACCCTCCCGATGCAATCGGGATATTCTAACCAACTGAACTACCAGACCGTGCTACTATTTTAGAGACTCTATTAGCATGTCTTTACCCCTATTGCTAGAAGCGAGTGCAAATATACACCGTGTTTTTATTCCCGCAAATTTTTTATTCAAAAAAATGAACTTTTTTTCAACTTTATAATTCAAATTGCCTTTCTCATTAACCAAACTTCTGACGCTCTACCAGATACGTAGTCAAAATTTTATTGAAACCTTCGTTGATATCCGCCTGCACATATTTAATTCGGTATTGACCACATTTGAGTTTTAACGCATCAAAATATTCCTGCACTGCAGTTTCGTAAGTTTCCTTCACATTATCGGCATACAAATTAATATGCTCACCAGTCTCCACATCTACAAAACGTTTGGGGCGGTTGTTAAAATCGAACTCCAACTCTTTGCTTTTATCGAAGGTGTGGAAGAGTACCACTTCGTGCTTATTGTATTTCAAATGCTGCAAGGCTTCAAATAATTGTTCTTCTTCAGCATCACTCTGAAACATATCTGTAAACAAAAACACCAAACTTCTTCGTTTTAATTTTTCAGCAATTAAGTGCAAGTGAGTGTATGTCTTTGTCTGTACTTCCTTACGTGATTGTGATATTGCATTATCAAGATGTTGTAGTAACATATGGTGGTGGCGTTCGCTGCCTTTTTCATTGGCGTAGAATTCGTATTCGTTACTATAAATACTCATCCCTACTGCGTCGCGTTGCCGTTTCAATAAATTCATAATCGCAGCACTTGCCAGTACAGAAAACCCAATTTTATTAAACGAGTTAATATTGAATTCCTTTAACTTTGGGTAGTGCATCGAACTACTGTTATCCAAAATTAAGTGACACCGCAAGTTCGTTTCCTCTTCGTAACGCTTGGTATAGAGTTTATCCGTTTTTGCGTACAACTTCCAATCTATATGTTTGGTGCTTTCGCCATTGTTATAGATTTTATGCTCGGCAAATTCGGCCGAAAATCCGTGAAACGGACTCTTATGCAACCCAGAAATAAACCCTTCTACTACTTGAGTAGCGAGCAATTCCAGGTTTTTGAAGCCTGTAATTTGGTTTATTTGTTTTTCTATATCCATTTATTGGTGAATAGTGACTTGTGATCCGTGAATGCTCACTAAGAAAGAATCCCATCCACAATTCCATACTTTACGCTCTCCTCAGCATCCATCCAGTGGTCTCTTTGAAAGTCTTTCATTACTTTTTCAAAATCCTGCCCACAATTATCGGCTAAGATCTTTGCTGAAATCTCTTTTGTTTTCAGGATCTCCTGTGCGGTAATTTCAATATCGCTCGCAGGCCCTCTCGCACCGCCACTTGGTTGATGAATCATAACCCGCGCGTGTGGCTGGATAAACCTGTGCCCTTTTTCACCTACCGAAAGTAAAATACTTCCCATACTGGCCGCAAGACCTGTACAGATGGTAGAAACGGGACTCTTAATATGTTTAATGGTGTCATACATACTAAACCCAGCAGTAACATAACCACCCGGACTATTAATGTATAGTTTTATCTCGTCGTGATTAATACTGTCTAAATATAGCAACCTATCCACCACGTGCCTTGCGCTTTTATCGTCCACCTGTCCCCAAAGAAAAATGGTGCGATTGTCCAATTGTTGTTGCGCTATTTTATCTTGTACTTTATGTTTTTTATCCATTGTTTATTAATTGCTCTGCAATCTATTTTTTATTACTACTCTCTATTGTTTCAAATATAAGGAAATTGAAAGGTACGCACGAACGGGAAAATGATTGAATTTTATACCCGCAATCCCATTCCATCCAAAGTCTACAATTAATTTATAACCATTCACATATATTAGCTCAACTCCTCAACTCCTCAACTCCTCAACTCCTCAACTCCTCAACTCCTCAAAATAAAAAAAGGCCTGACAAACTGCCAAGCCTTTATGCTTTTATTTGCAGGAACTTAGTTCAACAATCCGTCAATTGCTTCTGCGTATACGTTTTTGGGAGCTACACCTACCTGGCGTCCTACCAATTCTCCGTTGTTAAAAATCAACACCGTAGGGATGTTACGTACTCCGTATTTTGCTGCAAATTCCTGGTTGGCGTCTACATCCATTTTACCAACTACGGCTTTTCCTTCGTAGTCATTGCTCAACTCGTCGATTACCGGTCCTACCATACGGCAAGGTCCGCACCAAGCTGCCCAAAAATCTACCACTACGGGCTTATCACTTTTTAATACTGTTTCTTCAAATGTTGCGTCTGTTATTTCTAAAGCCATTTTATTATTTATTATTTTCTCAATATGAGAAAGGTTCTACTTTTTTATTGTCGTACAAAAATAGTCAAAAAGTATTCCAATCCCTATGGGCTTAACATTAGTTTAGGTGATTTGGGTATTAGCGAAGTTGATACCCAGTATTTTGACAAGTTGACGGAATTTCCCTATTGCTTTTTAGCCAGCATGCACAATTATCTTCGTGAGCACTATTGCGGAAAATCCCTCTGTAGCTCCTATAACGAGGTGCCCATCACCGCCATTGCCCGTGGTATCGAAATAGACCTGCGCGAAATGATAGACGACACCAACATCCCAAAACCAACGGAGACTGTGGATGGATTTTTGATGTGATAAAAAAAAAGAAAGTGATTAGTTTGAAGGAGGTTGTTAAGGATAGTTTGAAATGAGAGAATGAAAAGTAAAGAAGTCTGAACTAATTGAACATTTTCCCATAGTCTTACAGGTGTTTTCAAATAAAATGTAGCATTTAAAAAACTAACTCTTCAGATTAATCCAGAACTATACTTTTAAATATTTCAAATTCTTCTTGAAATTCTTGGCGAGATTCAGTGCCTATTTTTCCATACTCTTCGTCTAAATGGTCACCAAAAGCTATAATTCTTTTGTCTGTTTTCATGATTTTTTTTTTTGCTTTTTCCTTTTCAAAAATATAGAAATTCTTAAATTCTTTTTGTAAAAGCTTATCGACATTTAAATTGACTCAACTTATTGCTCGTCAAATCTGTTTAAAGATTAACTATAAAGGTAAGATCTTTCAAGCTTCTAATTAAAATAGACTAATTATTAAGCCTAGTTTAGAAGTAGACCTAATCGAAATTATAGACAACACCTACATCCCTAAACCAACCGAGGTTGTTGATATATTTTTAACGTGAAAATATTAAAAAACAGTAATTTCTTCTGTAATTAAATCATTTGGCAAAAAGTCACAACAATAATAACTGCTGCTAAAGGTTATTTTATTATTTGGAATACCGTAAGGGTTTCCAAATTTAATTCTTTTATCAAACATTAATAGCTGCATTTGTTTGTTAGAATTCATGAAAACCTTTTTAGAAGAAGCATCATTTAACCAAGCATTAGTCATTATTAATGCAAATGGTTTATCGAAACTAATAGCTCTTTCGAAAAACTGTCTTTTACCTTTAAACGGAGGGTTACTTATTATACAATCCCAATGTTCATTTGGTTCATAGTTAAAAAAATCTTGACCATCTTCAAGATGTGAGTATATGACTTTGTTCCTTTTACTAATTAATCTAACAAATGCAGAATCTGATTTGTCAAAAGGACACCATACAATATAATTTGATGGGATGTATTTTAAAATAGGTTCAACACCATAGTCAGGAGTATAGGCCTCATCATTACCTATTTTACCATACAATATCTTTTGACTATCTATCATATTACTTTAAATATATTTCATCTTTCACATAACTTGCGTTTAGCCAAAAACAATGCTTTGTATATTCAGTCAATCCTGTCAATTTATCTGCAACTGGTAATTCATACGTGTCTTCTGCATTTCTTGCGTGTGGTCTAACGTGACTGATTCTGTTTTCAGTTTTCTTCGGGAAATATGTTTTTCTTACACCTTTTTTAGTTACTTCTTTCACGATTTCTCCATTTGAAACAGTCTTTACCATTTCTTCCCAAACATTTTTGGCTGTAACAATATCGGAATGAGGCATATTCCAAAACTTTACCTTTCTTAAAATCAAATTTTCTCTCTCAAACTGATAGAACACAAAGAAAAATTTACTTTCTAAAATATTCTTAAAATCCGAATCTTCCCAATCGGTTTCTGCAAGTTCTTGATATTCAAATGTTGGAAACGAAATATCTTCTTTTGGTAAATCATTTTCTTTAAGTCGAATTGTTTTTACTTGAATATCGGCTTTTTCAAATTCCTCAATTTTTTGTCCGAGTTGAAGTCCAAGAATTGCATTTGTAAGATTTGCAAAATAGCTTTTGGCGTTTTTATTTAATTCTAAACCCAATTCTTTCTCTATCTGTTCTGCGGATTTTCCATAAAATGGATGGAATTTTAGTATTACTATTTCTTCTATTGAACGTACTTTTTCTAAAATTTCAGGCTGTTCAATTATTTTTCCATAAACAGCAGTTTCTTCTTGAGCAATATTTGCGATTATGTGATTGACATAACCTTGTTTTAAAGAATACGCTCTTTGTTTTGCTTGTTCTTTATTAAATGGCTGATCTCTGAATGATTTTAGAGCAGTTGAGCCTTTTGTACAAGCACCAAGATAAAAGGTATCTCCTTCTGATAATTCGTGCGCTTTACCGTCTTTTATTTTTTGATTGATAAATTCCCAATCTTGTTTAATGATTTTTAGATCCTCGTTTGGGTATTGCCAACCATCAACTAATTTTATTAAATAGTCGAGTAAGTCTAAATCTCTGTCGTGTAAATAGAATACTAAAAGTAAATGTGCGTTTTTTTTCCAAAACGAACTCGTTTCAAATTCTTCTTTATGTACCTCTAAATAGTTTATGATGTTTAAAACCAGTCTTTCTTTTGAGCGATATTCTCCGTTTTTTAAGGTTTTTAACGGACTTGATTTTAGTTCAATTCCTGCTTCTTTGAAATCGGGTTCAGCATCAGAATTCGGTTCATAGCCAAAATAAAACTTTTCTAATATTTGACCAAAATTACCCTTTCCTTTGTAACCGTGTTTTTCAATTTCAATACCACAAGCTTGTCTTAAACTTTGGTTTTTAAGTTGTTTCGCAAATTCAATAATTGAATCAGCCGAAGTTATATCAAGCATATTCAAATTGGTTTATCTGTTTGTAAAGTTCTTCTCCAATTTTTTCAATTACGCCAACAACTAAAGCATTTCCCATAAAAAACGCTCGTTTTGCGTCTGTAATTCCCTCCAATTTGGTATGATTATCTGGAAACATATTTAACCTTTCTAACTCAATTGGTGTTAATCTTCTCAAACCCCTATCAGAAACGATTACGTGTTTAAATCTTGAAGGTGATTTTCCACCTTCTCCTGTTATAATAGTTCTTGAAGCATTGTCTAAAGCGTCTGGGTATATCATTCCACCTTCTGAATATTTGTAAACAAAACCATCTTGCGATTTTCGTTCAATAGTTTTTGCTCCTTTTAAATACTCCCATTTCTCTTTGTCTTTATCGTCAATAAAAAACTCAGGTTTTACTTCTCCATTTTGCAGAACATCTGCTAAAACAGTTTTATTTCCGTCATAATTGACCTCTGTTTTAGTTGTAAAAACTTTACCTTTTATGAGTAAACCTGTATTTTGAAAAGGCGATAATTTTGCTTTTTTATTGAAAGTGTTGGTTATTTCTACTAAATTTCCTTTTAACTCAACTTCTTTAATTGAATTTGTTTTAGCAACAGGAAAAGCATTTGCAATAGTTCCTTCTTCAGTTAGCCAATCAATTTTATTAGATTTTTGAAGTCTTTTATAAATATCTGTTGATTTATGATAACCAATAAAGAAAACTCTTCTTCTTCTTTGTGGCATTCCGTATTCAGCTGCATTTATAACTCGCCATTCAACTGCGTACCCTAAATCGTTTAAACTTTGTAGCATTACGGCAAAATCTCTACCTCGTTGTTTCGCAGGTGATTTTAAAAGTCTATCAACATTCTCTAAGAACAAGTATTTAGGTTTATTTATCTTCTTCTCTAAAATTTTATGAATTGACCACCAAAGAACTCCTTTTTTTCCTTTCAGACCTTTAGAGTTATGCAATGTTGTTGCAACAGAATAATCTTGACATGGAAACCCACCTACTAATAAATCATGGTCTGGAATTTCCTCTACATTTCTTGTAACAACTTTATTTATATCCTCATTTGAGTGATTTTCTTTTCCAAACCGTTCCTCGTAAACTATTGAAGCGTGTTGCATTTTAGTTGAAGGCTCCCATTGGTTACTCCAAACAACTTCGTAATTACTTTTTTCAAGTCCAAGACGAAATCCACCAACACCTGCAAATAATTCTGCAACTCTCAATTTCTTATTTTCCATTTTCTTGTGCTTTATAATAATTAATTTTTTCTTCGGCTACTTTTAGTATTTCAAAAGTAGACTCTGTGTATTTAAGTTCTTCAGCAATTTTTTCCGAATACCAATTTATAATTAGTTCGCTTTCTGAAAGTCCATAAAATTTTGCAAATCTAACAATCTGCTTCATGGTAGGTTTTCTTTCGTTTTTCTCAAACTTGCTAATCAAAGATTGATCTATATCGACCTCAGCCGCAACTTTGCGTAGTATTAAGCCTTTTTTCTCCCTTTCTTCTTTTAAAGTTTCACCTAATGTTTTCATTTGGTCAAAATAGTTTTAGACAATAATTGTCCAAATATATAAAAAATACTTAAATCTAATAAACTATTATAACAAAGGCTCTAAGAAATATTTTCGATTTTTCTCTAATTCAACCTACACTTTACCCCTTCCATCTCCAACTCCTCCAGCAACTCATTACAAATTTTAATTTTATGCGTTCGGCTAGGCATTTGTAGTTTTACCTTTTCTTCTACTTCGTAAATGGTAAAGAAGAGCTTCTGGTCGCCTTTATGGTAACTAAACAATTCTTTTAAGCGTTCTATCTTTCCATCCTGTAAATCCTGTACAGGCATTTGTATGGTGAGCTTTTTTGCCTGATTGTCCATCACGTCGTGCAACATTTGCATAAAAGTATATTGTAATCGCGGATCGCTCTTTTTACCGGTATCGCGATTGGTCCAGCCTTCTTTCACAAACACGCGGGCGTAAATAAAACTATTAGGAATCAGGAAATGACGCCACTTTAAATATTCTTCGCCAAAAATTTTAAACTCGTAGCTATCTACATAATCTTCTACGGTAAAAATTGCCCAACCTTTTCCTGCTTTGCTTTCACGGTGTTGTACATCGCTTACCACACCCCCAAAACAGAGCTCCCGATTTACAAATTTTTCTAGGCTATAGAAGTCAGACACTTTACAATTAGTAAAGTTTTTCATTTCTACTTTAAAGTCGTCCAGCGGGTGGCCAGAAATATAAATTCCCACCACTTCTTTTTCCTGCTTTAGCTTTTGCATGGTGCCCCATTCTTCACAAGGCGGTACCTGGGGTTCGGCTATTTGGACGTCACTGGCATCGCCAAACAAACTCACCTGACTGCTATTTTGAGTCTCCTGATATTTTTGAGCAAACTTCACCACCTTTTCATAAAATTTCACACCATCCCCTTCGTCGTGCATATACTGCGCCCGATGCTGGTCAAAACTATCAAAACCACCTGCCAGAATTAAATTTTCAAAGGCTTTTTTATTAGCGTTTCGCAAGTCTACACGCTTCGCCAAATCGAAAATAGATTTGTATTTACCATCTTTTCGATGTTCAACAATGGTAGCTACAGCACCACTTCCTACGCCTTTTACTGCGCCCATTCCAAAACGTACAGCGCCACGGTCGTTTACCGTAAATTTATGAAACGATTCATTTACATCTGGGCCCAACACTTCCAGGCCCATACGTTTACATTCTTCCATAAAGAACGTAACTTGTTTAATGTCGCTCATATTATTACTAAGCACGGCCGCCATATATTCTGCCGGGTAATGTGCTTTCAAATAGGCTGTTTGGTAGGCAATCCACGCATAGCAGGTAGAGTGACTTTTATTAAAGGCATAACTTGCAAAGGCTTCCCAGTCTTTCCAGATTTTCTCCAGCTTTTCAGCATCGTGCCCTTTTTCCGAAGCGTTTTTAATAAAACGCGGTTTCATTTTATCGAGAACGGCTTTTTGCTTTTTCCCCATCGCTTTCCGCAGTACGTCGGCATCACCTTTACTGAAATCGGCCAGCTTCTGTGACAACAACATCACTTGCTCCTGGTAGACTGTAATTCCGTAGGTTTCCTGTAAGTATTCTTCCATCGCCGGAAGGTCATACTCTATTTCTTCCTCGCCATTTTTTCTACGGATAAAACTTGGAATGTACTCCAAAGGGCCTGGACGGTACAGGGCGTTCATTGCAATAAGATCTGCAAATACAGTAGGTTTTAACTCCTTCATATATTTCTGCATCCCGGCACTTTCATACTGAAAGATCCCTACTGTTTCCCCACGCTGGAAAAGCTCATACGTCTTCTCATCGTCCAACGGAAAATTATCTGGGTCCAAATCAACATCGTGTTTGTGCTTTACCAGTTTTACCGTGTCTTTTATGAGCGTTAAGGTTTTTAATCCTAAGAAATCCATCTTCAACAAACCGGCGCTTTCTACTACGGAATTGTCAAATTGGGTTACATATAAATCACTGTCTTTTGCGGTGGCTACGGGTACAAAATTGGTTATATCGCTCGGGGTGATAATAACCCCGCAGGCGTGAATTCCTGTATTTCGTACCGAACCTTCTAAAATTTTCGCCTGGTTTACCGTTTCGGCTTCCAGATCGCTTCCTTCGGAAAGGTTTAGCAATTCGTTTACTTTTGGCAACTCATCACTTCTGAATTTAGACCGAAGCTCCTGATCGCTCATATTGAAGATCTTATTCAGCTTCGTCATATTAGGAATGAGCTTCGAAATTCTATCGGCATCTCCCAATGGCAAATCCAGTACACGCGCAGTATCACGAATAGAACTCTTGGCAGCCATGGTTCCGTAGGTAATAATCTGTGCTACCTGATTGGAACCGTATTTTTTAATTACATAATCCATCACCCTACTTCGGCCTTCGTCATCAAAATCGATATCGATATCGGGCATACTCACACGATCCGGATTTAAGAAACGCTCAAAAAGCAAATCGTACTTAATGGGGTCTATATTTGTAATCCACAGGCAATATGCAACCACACTCCCGGCTGCGGATCCACGCCCCGGCCCAACTGAAACATCCATCTTACGAGCTTCACGGATAAAGTCTTCAGTAATTAGGAAATATCCCGGATAGCCTGTATTCTCGATGGTTTCCAGCTCAAAATTTAAGCGTTCTTCAATTTCAGGAGTAATTTCGCCATAGCGTTTTTCGGCTCCTTTGAAAGTAAGATGCTTTAGGTAGGCATTTTCACCACGTTTCCCGCCGTCGGTTTCGTCTTCGGCTACTTTAAATTCAACTGGAATATCGAATATTGGCAGTAAAACATCACGTTGTAGACTATACGATTCAATTTTTGCGACTATTTCAGAAATATTTGAAATGGCATCTGGCAGATCTTTAAACAACGACTTCATTTCGTCTTGCGACTTGAAGTAATATTCCTGATTTGGCAACCCATAGCGATAGCCACGTCCGCGACCTATGGGTGTTGCCTGCTTTTCGCCATCTTTTACACACAATAAAATATCGTGAGCGTTGGCGTTTTCTTTGTCAATGTAATAGGTGTTATTCGCCGCAATTAATTTTACCTCATGCTTTTTACTAAAAGCAATCAAGGTATCGTTCACTCTATCTTCATCTTCCTGATCGTGGCGCATAATTTCCAGATAGAAATCGGCTCCAAACTCTTGTTTCCACCACAACAAAGCTTCCTCTGCCTGATTTTCTCCAATATTTAAAATCTTACTGGAGACTTCGCCATACATACTTCCTGAGAGCACAATAATATCTTCTTTGTACTTTTTAATCACTTCCCTGTCTATTCTAGGGACGTAATAAAATCCATCGGTATAGGCTATACTGGCCATTTTTGCCAGGTTGTGATAGCCTTTTTTGTTTTTTGCGAGTAATACAATCTGGTAGCCATTATCTTTTTGCGACTTGTTGGCGTGATCGTCACACACAAAAAACTCACACCCAACAATCGCTTTTAATTCTTGTGGAGGCTCAGGTTTATCGGGAACTACGCCGTCAAAATCGGTTGCGGTATCATCAAAATCTTCATATTCTTTTAACGCTGCCTCATATTCTTTCTGAAGTCCTGCATTATAATTATTCACCGCTCTTGTAAAATGAAACGCGCCCATCATGTTTCCCGTATCGGTAATGGCAACTGCGGGCTGGTTATCGGCTATTGCAGCATTTACAAGATCTTGCGTACTGGCAGTAGATTGTAAAATGGAGAACTGCGAATGGTTGTGCAGGTGTGCAAAAGGAGCGTCTTCTAAAACCTCGATATTCTCTTTTAGTTCTTCGGAAGAAATCTCTTGGGTTTCGGCTTTTGCCTCCAGTTCTTTTCGGATAGCTTCGGAAGCTGATTTCAGATTTATATGCTCCAGCCCAATAAGCTCTATTTCCTTAGGATTTTTTTTGGAAAAATTTTCGAAATAATCTGGCTGTACGTCTAATTCTTCAACCGTAAAAATTTGACGACGTACCAGTTCAAAGAAACATCGGGTGGTTGCTTCCACATCGGCAGTAGCGTTGTGAGCTTCAGCAAAAGAACTGTTAAAAAGAAATTGGTGTAATTCTGAAAGTGTTGGTAATTTAAACTTTCCGCCTCTTCCTCCGGGGATCTGGCATAATTGCGCTGTAGTTTCGGTACACGTATCTAAAACGGGGAAGTTTGGCAATACATTTTCCTGGTGTAACCGAAGAAATTCGGCACCCATAATATTAAGATCGAAGCCAACATTTTGCCCTACAATAAATTTTGTTTTCTCTAAGACTGCTGAAAATTTCTGCATCATTTCAGCAAGCGGAATTCCATCTTTTTGAGCAAGTTCGGTTGAAATCCCATGAATTTTTTCAGCATCAAACGGAATGTTGAATCCGTCGGGTTGAATAAGGTAATCTTCGTGTTCGATCACGTTTCCCATTGCATCGTGTAATTGCCAGGCAATCTGGATACAACGTGGCCAGTTATCGCTATCGGTTAAAGGAGCGTTCCAGTTACGGGGCAGTCCCGTGGTTTCGGTATCGAAGATTAAAAACATAAAAAAATTGCAGGTTTCAGATTAACGATTGTAACTTTCTGAATAAAGAAGCAGAAAAACAGGCGTGAAAATTTCAGTAGTAAAAATAGAGAAACCAGGCCTTTTTTTGAATGTTAATTCCACAGGAGTTGTTCACATTTTAGCAAAGTTGCTCACAAAAAAAAGACCGAAATTGCTTTCGGTCTTTCTCTAAGTTTAAAAAACATTATTTGGTCTCCCAGGCATCCAATGTTTTTGCATCTGCCAAAGCAGACTGTACCGACGACACTTGTTTTTCCAGTAATCCTTGGGTTGTTGGCGCCAGCGTTTCGTTCTTCAAAATTTCCTGATACTCTTCTACCGAAGCCTCCTCACCTCTAATCACTTCTTCCAGCATTGCTTTGGAATCGTTTGCTGAAAAGGTATCTTTAATGCTCATCCAGGCACGGTGTGCATCTCCGGTAAAGCTAGTTCCTTTTTTTACTTCACCCCCTACCATTTTAATTTCATCCTTTAAGGAATGCCCAAAATCGTAACGGTTTTTTGCCTGGTTGGTGAAAAACGTTTTTAACTGTACGTCGTCTACAATCTCTGCTGCTTTTTTATACCCTGCCTCGGCATCGTAATTCTTTGTTATTAATTCATTTAATTTCTGTACTCTTTCTTCTAAATTATTCATAGTTTTTTTATTTTTTAAGTGATTGGAATTACCAATTCAATATTTTGTTTTCTTAAAGATACTATTCAATAGCGCTCTAAACATTTAATTTAACCAACTGTTAGACGAAAATTAACAGCGTTTAACGACAGCTTAAAAATTGGTTAAAAAAAGACCGAAATTTCTTTCGGTCTCTATCAGATTTATTTTGATGGAATTAAGCGACAATCGCTTCAAAATTTTTTACGTTTTGCAGGGTATTTTCAATAGTAGAAACTTGCTTTCTCAAAATCCCTTTGGTAGTGGGCGGCAAGGTTGTATCTGCCATCACTTCTTGATATTCGTTCACCGCAGCTTTCTCACCACGTTTCACTTCTTCAAGGATATTTTCTTCATCGCTTGGAGTAAATGTATCTTTAATACTCATCCAGGCTCTGTGCGCATCTCCCTTAACACTTGTTCCTTTTTCTGGAGTTCCGCCTGTATTACGGATTTCTGTTTTAAGTTCGTGTCCAAAATCGTAACGGGCTTGTGCCTGTGTTTCAAAGAATTGCTTTAATTCTGGATTTTCAACAATTGTTGCAGCTTTTTTATAACCTGCTTCGGCATCGTAATTCTTAGTTAGTAATTTGTTTAATTTATTTGACATTTTCTCGGTATACATGAGCTCTTTCATTTTAAATGTGCAAAGCTATTTTTTTAAACAATCGAAGTTAGAAGCTTTGTTCTCTCTGTTTCGACATACCTCAACTTACCAGAAAAAACAGACACTCACAAGTATTTAACCCAAGCTTAACGGGCTTTAACAAGGTTTAACGCCATGTAAGTTGATTCCACAAAAAAACCGATGTTTCCATCGGTTTTTATGAATAAATTTAAAAAAAATTAATAATCTACATTGAATTGTCCAAGTGAAATCTGGTGATTCTCAGTAGTAAAACTGAACGTACCAGAAATACTTTGCGCAGCCATATCGTGATAAAACACTCTAATGGTTCCACTAATTGCTGGCTCTTCTACCCCAGCAATAAAATATATTGCATTAAAACCTTCACCAGGAATTTCTTGTGTTGCTGGCTCCGCATCTAATGGGATAATAAGTTGTATAGTATCGTCCCCTAATGCAGCACTAATTGTAATAGAAGTATCTGTTGTATCGGCAATAACCGTAGAAGGGTCGAACAACTCTCCATCTATCTCTGCCACAAAAGCACCATCTTCACTGGGATCGTTAGGATCTTCTATAACACCCGAAATAACAGGCACTTGATATAACAACCCGCGACTAACTGTTACGGTGTCTACACCTTCTAATATAGCTACAAATGTGAAATCACCAGACAAATATTCGTTACCTGCATCGGTTCCGCGTCCTGTAATGTTTACAACACCACTGCCGCCATTTTCTGTAGTATAAATTTGCCCAGTGGGATCTTCATAAATAGCCTGGTGGCCATTCCCGCTATTAAGCTGAAAGGAACCCGACTGTAGCACAGAAAGCTGAAGGGTGATATTTTGATCTGAAGTAGCACCCACAATCGCCAGAGTACCGTCTTCAGCTACAGTAACTTGAGTATCCAGTGCCTTATAAAGGTCGTTATCTAAATTCGCTTGAAATGCAGGGGAATTATCTTCAACATCTTCGCAGGAAATAAAAGCGCAAGCAATACCTAATAGTAATAAATACTTTTTCATGGGGTTCAACATTTAGTAGGTTAATGCACAAATATAAAATAAAAGTTCTATCTATCTAATTTCAAATCAAAAATATACTATCTTTGCCGTCCTTAATTATAAACCGAGGTCGTGAACCTCAAAAATTAATTTTATGCCTGTAAAAATTAGATTACAAAGACACGGTAAAAAAGGAAAACCTTTTTACTGGATCGTAGCGGCAGATGCCCGCGCAAAAAGAGATGGTAAATACCTAGAGAAATTAGGCGTTTACAATCCAAACGTAAATCCTGCACAGATCGAATTAGATATTGATGGATCTGTACAATGGTTACAAAATGGTGCACAACCAACCGATACTGCCAGAGCAATTCTTTCTTACAAAGGAGTAATGCTTAAAAAGCACTTAGCGGGAGGTGTTGCCAAAGGTGCTTTAACCGAAGAGCAAGCTGAAGAAAAATTTAACGCTTGGTTAGAAGACAAAGGTAAAGCAGTAGATAGTAAAAAAGGAAAATTATCTGATGCGAAGGAGAAAGCAAAAGCCGATGCCTTAGCAGCAGAGAAAGCAGTGAATGAAGCACGTATTGCCGAGGCACAGCCAGAACCTGAAGTTGTAGAAGAAGCTACAGAGGCTCCAGCAGCTGAAGCAACCGAAGAAGCTCCAAAAGCTACTGAGGAAGCAACAAAAGAAGAAGAATAAAACTGAAACGATATGCAAAAGAAGGACTGTTTCTTCGTTGGCAAAATCGTGAAAAAGTACAGTTTTAAGGGAGAATTGCTAGTAAAATTAGATACCGACGATCCCGAACAATTTTTAGAAATGGAATCGGTTTTTGTGGAACAACACAAAAATTTGATTCCATTTTTTATTGAAAAACTATCCCTTCATAAATCCAGCCTCCTACGCGTTAAGTTTGAAGAAGTAGAAAATGAAGCCGATGCAGACGCTTTATTAGGCACCGAACTTTTTCTACCACTTTCCTTATTGCCAAAACTTACCGGTACTAAATTTTATTATCACGAAATCATTGGCTATAACGTGGTAGACACCAACTTTGGTCCCTTAGGAAAAATAGTTGGTGTAAACGACACCACTCCACAACACCTTTTTGAAATAGAGTTTAAGGGCAAGGAAATCCTAATCCCTATTAATGATGAAATTATTAAAAAGGTAGATAGAGCGCATAAAACTTTGCAGCTAGAAGCCCCCGAAGGATTGATAGATTTATACCTCTAATGGCTAACAAACCCTTCCAATTTAAACAATTTACAGTAGCACAAGACCAATGCGCCATGAAAATTGGAACCGATGGTGTTCTCTTAGGAGCTTGGGTTTCATTAAGTAATTCTCCACAAAGTATTCTAGATATTGGCGCCGGAACAGGCGTAATTGCATTACAACTGGCACAGCGCTCGGTAGCCGAAACTATTGATGCTATTGAAATTGATGACAAGGCCTACGAACAGTGTACACATAATTTTGAAAGCTCCCCCTGGGCAGATCGATTATTTTGTTACCATGCTTCTATTCAGGAATTTGTTTCTGAAATAGACGAACAGTATGACTTAGTTATTTCTAATCCGCCATTTTATACAGACAACTATACATCTGGCAATAGTGAAAGGAATAGGGCGCGTTTTACAGACGCACTCCCTTTTGAGCATCTCCTTGTAAGTGCCGCCCATTTATTGTCTAAAAATGGAACTTTTGCGGTCATTCTTCCAAAAAAAGAAGAAGAAAATTTTATTAAAATCGCTTTACAATATTCCTTATTTCCTACACGTATTTGCAACGTGAAAGGCACGCCAGTTTCAGCAGAAAAAAGAAGTTTACTGGAATTTACATTTCAGCAAAAAAAACCTATTCTGGAAACTTTAACTATAGAAACTACAAGACACAAGTATACCAGGGAATATATAGACCTGGTACAAGATTTTTATTTAAAAATGTAATTCAACAAATTTGCACTGTTAAAGCTATGGCATTCGTTTTATAGAACTATCACAATTAGTATCTTAGCCAGCCTAAACCATACACCATGAACAAAATTACTTTCCCTCAATTTGCACTAGCAATTGTCGCTTTTTTAGTTACCACCATTACAATCGCGCAAACAACCTCTATTCAGGTTTTTGACGAAGTTTTATTTTATGACGGCTATGCAGGACTCTTAGACGAACAGGATCTATACGAACCCATGCCACCAGAGGTTTTACGCCATAGCAATTCGAGATATGCTGTAAAACTAACCGATCCTCAATTAGATATGTTTGGCAACAAACTAACTATGGATATTACCTTAAAAGCTGCTTGCGATAATTACGACCGTATTGCTAGAGCATACTTAGCTTTTGTAGATAAAGGGGAAGTTTCTTATGTCTCTAATGATGTGGAAAGACTAGAAATTGGAAGATTTATCACTCCCTTTATGAATAAAAACATCGCTCCAATGGAGGTAGACTTTTCTTTTACAGTAGATAATATTGCTGAAATTTTAAACGATGCAACACTACGCGCTTCTTACGATTTTTGGATCGAACTAGATGTTTTTGGAGTACCCTATGCAGCACAAACACAAGTTGCAGGATGTGCTGGAAGAATAGATACTTTTTATGGTAGCCTTACCTTTGTGACTGAAGAAGATGCAGGGCAAACATATCCTAATGCAAATTTTGTAAAAACACTAGCTTGCGACGAAAATTTGAACAACTACAACGCAACAGATGTTCCTGGAGAAACTACAAAAATTATAGACTTCGATCTTACACAAACCGTTGAAGACGTAATACTTTACATTGTAACCTCTAATCACGGCGCCAACGCTGGTGGTGAAGAATATGAAAGAAGAAACCACTTTGTTTATTTAGACAACAATCTTATCCACCAATACATTCCTGGAGGGAAGTCTTGTGAGCCATTTAGAGAAGTAAACACCCAAGGAAATGGTATTTTTTCTCCAAGCCCTCGAACTACCCGAATGTGGCTGGATTTCAATAACTGGTGCCCTGGAGATGTAATTCCTATTAGAGAAGTGAATTTAGGAACATTAGCTGCAGGCTCCCACACGATCAAGCTTGACGTACCGGACGCAGTTTTTGTAGGCGGAGAAGGATACATCCCTGTATCTATGTATCTTCAAAACCGAAATAGCTATCAAGAAGTTTGTATAGACCCAACAGACCTTGTTCTTTCAAATGAAACAGAATATACTATAGACGCAGATTGGACAGAAAACGGAGATGCCACTGCTTGGGAAATTTTATATGGTAGAGCTGGCGTTTTTGTTGAAGAAACTTTTATAGATATTAACGGTACTAATAGCGCAACTATTTCAGACTTAATGGACGATAGAAACTATAGCGTTTACGTACGTTCTATCTGTGGTCCAGAACAAACAAGCAACTGGGTAGGCCCCGTAAACAAAGAAACGTTACTTGCCATACAAGACAATATTTTTTCACAATTCAATTTTTATCCAAATCCTGCACAAAACACATTAAACCTAAGTGCTGGACAAACAATTAGTAGTGCAAAAATATACGACGCTCTTGGGAAAGAGATACTATCTCAACAAATTGGCTTAGCAAAATCTAGCGTTGACGTTAGCGGATTAACTACAGGAATTTATTTTATGGAAGTAACCATTGGTGCTGCTTCTAATGTGTATAAATTCATCAAAAAATAATTTTTTAATAACCTCTAGACGTAAAAGGATTTGGCTAATTTTGCCATCCTAAAAACTGAACAAAACCTGAACCATGTCGACAAAACCCGATTTATTTGAAGCTCCAGATTATTATAATATAGACGATCTTTTAACCGAAGAACACAAGCTCATTCGTGATGCTGCCCGTGCTTGGGTAAAACGTGATGTTTCTCCCATTATTGAAGAAGCAGCTCAAAATGCCGAATTCCCAAAGTCTATCATTCCAGGATTAGCAGAAATTGGTGCTTTTGGCCCTTACATTCCAGAGCAATATGGCGGTGCAGGCTTAGACCAGATTAGTTACGGTTTAATCATGCAAGAAATAGAACGGGGTGATAGTGGAGTTCGCTCTACTGCATCTGTCCAATCTTCTTTGGTAATGTATCCTATCTGGAAATACGGCACCGAAGACCAACGCAATAAATACCTTCCAAAACTAGCCTCTGGCGAATGGATGGGTTCTTTTGGACTTACCGAACCAGATCATGGTAGTAATCCTGCAGGAATGGTGACCAACTTTAAAGACAAAGGAGATCATTATTTATTAAACGGAGCTAAACTCTGGATTTCCAACTCACCTTTTTGTGACGTTGCTGTTGTTTGGGCCAAGAATGAAGAAGGGCGTATTCATGGTTTAATTGTAGAACGTGGTATGGAAGGTTTCAGCACACCAGAAACACATAACAAATGGTCGCTAAGAGCTTCGGCAACTGGCGAACTTATTTTTCAAGATGTAAAAATTCCGAAGGAAAACTTATTACCTAACAAATCTGGATTAGGAGCGCCTTTAGGATGCTTAGACAGTGCACGTTATGGTATTGCCTGGGGCGCAATTGGAGCGGCTATGGACTGTTACGACACTGCGTTACGATATTCTAAAGAACGAATTCAATTTGGAAAACCTATTGGAGCGTTTCAGTTGCAACAGAAAAAATTGGCCGAAATGATTACTGAAATCACGAAAGCACAATTACTCGCATTACGCCTTGGACAGCTGAAAAATGAAGACAAAGCAACCTCTGCGCAAATCTCCATGGCAAAGCGAAACAATGTAGATATGGCTATTAAAATCGCCCGTGAAGCACGACAAATGTTAGGCGGCATGGGAATTACAGGCGAATATCCAATTATGCGCCATATGATGAATCTGGAAAGCGTTATAACCTATGAAGGTACCCACGACATCCACTTGTTGATTACAGGACTGGACGTTACCGGGTTAAATGCCTTTAAATAAAAAAACTTAAAGTTTTAAAAAAGGCTTCGCAGCAATGTGAAGCCTTTTTATTTTTGCAAAAAAATTGAAGTATGATATCCCAAGTCGAAAATACTATTGCCCCCCTTCAGCAACAATTAATTGCGCACCCTCTTTATAGCGAAATTAAACACCCTAAGCACCTTCGGACTTTTATGGAGCATCATGTGTATGCCGTATGGGATTTTATGTCATTACTGAAAGCATTACAACAAGGACTTACCTGTACAACCTTACCATGGAAACCCGTGGGCAATCCGGAAACACGATACCTTATTAACGAGATTGTTTTAGCAGAAGAAACTGACATAAACCTAAAAGGTGAGCGCCAAAGTCATTTTGAAATGTATTTGGATGCCATGAAAAAAGCTGGAGCAAATACAACCTACGTTGAAAATTTTGTAACACAATGCACTTCAAGCACTAAAACCATTGAGGATACAATCAAATTTGCAACGCTTCCAGCTACTGCTAAAAAGTTTTTAGAATTTACATTTAAAACCATTGAAAGCGGAAAACTACATTGTATTGCTGCTGCATTCACCTTCGGACGCGAAGACTTAATTCCTGAAATGTTCACTGCAATTGTTGCAAAAGTTCAAAAACAGTTCCCTGAAGAAGATTTAAGAGAGTTTAAATATTACTTCGACCGCCATATTGAACTAGACGGAGATGAACACGGTCCCATGGCACTGGAAATGGTAAAACAGCTTTGTGATACCGAGGAAAAATGGCAGGAAGTAGGTAACACTTCCGTAGAAGCTCTGGAAATTCGCAAGCAGCTATGGGATGGTATTTTAGAAGAAATCACCGCACCAGCTATAGCGTAACTACTTCTCAAATTGTATCTTTAGGGAAACAAAAAACGAATGTCTTCCCGTAAAAGGTTCAGTAGGGCTTATGATACAGCAAAGCGCATCTCTTTTAATGACGCTTCAAAATTTATTGTCTTTAGTGATTGCCACCGTGGTGATAATAGCTTTGCAGACGATTTTGCCAACAACCGAAACATATATTACCACGCCTTAAAACATTATTATAACGAAGGGTTTACCTATTGCGAATTAGGCGATGGCGACGAACTTTGGGAGAATATTGAATTTAAAGAAATTCTCGAAGCTCATAAAAACGTCTTCGACCTAATGCGGCTGTTTTTTAATGAAAATAGACTGTACCGTATTGTAGGGAACCATGACATGGTATACCGAAATAAGCGTTTTGTTGAAAAAAATTTATTCAATTATTTTAATAAAGTAACTGGGAAAGATGAACCTCTTTTTCCAGGGATCGAGTTTCCCGAAGGACTTTTATTTACGCATACATCTAACGGACAAGAAGTCTTTATGACACACGGCCATCAAGCCGATTGGATGAACTATGTAGGTTGGAAGTTTAATCGTTTTATGGTTAGGGCGCTTTGGCGACAGTTACAAATTTTTGGAATTGGCGACCCTACAAGTCCAGCGAAAAACTATCGAGAACTTATTAAGGTAGAACGGCGTACCAAACGCTGGATTATTGACAATAAAAACCTTTTTACCATTACCGGACACACCCACCGGCCTCGTTTTCCAGAACCAGGCGATATTGCTTACTTTAATGATGGTAGCTGTGTTCATCCAAGAAGCATTACAGGCTTAGAAATTGAAAATGGAGCCATTTCTCTCATAAAATGGCACATTGCCACTACAGAAGATGGAACTCTGAAAGTAATAAGAAGATTGCTGGAAGGGCCACAAAAGTTGATTGATTATAAAACCGAATCACAATAAATCCCGTACTTTTATATATGAAAGCACTACTTGCCGTCTATATATTACCATTATTTTTCTTTGTTGGATTTTTATCGTGTTCTAATTCTGAAGACAAAGTAACTCCTTCTCCAACCGAAGCTAGTTTCACTTATTTAGCTCTTGGTGATAGTTACACCATTGGCGAAAGTGTTTCGGCAACCGAAAACTTTCCATTTCAATTAAAGGATTCTTTAGCTAAAAGTTTAAATGAATCAGGCGAGTACAAAATAATTGCACGTACCGGCTGGACCACCACTAATTTATTGAGTGCAATTGAAAGCGAAGATCCAACTTCAGAATATGATTTGGTTACGTTGCTTATTGGCGTAAACAATCAGTTTCAGGGAAAGCCATTTTCAGTATACGAAGAAGAATTTCCACAATTATTGGATATGGCAATAGAATTTGCAAAAGGTGATAAAAACAGTGTTGTTGTAGTTTCAGTTCCAGATTACGCTTTTACACCTTTTGGACAAAATAGTAGTAACCCCCAACAAATTTCAGAAGAAATAGACCAATATAATGCCTTTGCAAAACAAGTTGCTGATCTAAAAGGAGTGGCATTTCAAAACATTACAGCTATTACAAGAGCGGGTCTAGACAATCCAGCATTAATAGCAAACGACGGTTTACATCCTTCAGGTGAAGCATATAAATTGTTTGTGAGCAGGTTATTTAACAGAGCAATACAAGCGGTAGATTAACCTTCGGCAGGTGCTAGAGTAACTTTTAGGCCTTCCAAAGTTTCGGTTATAAAAATCTGGCAACCTAAACGACTATTATCTTTCACGTGAAAAGCTTCAGCTAGCATTAAGTCTTCGTCATAACTCATTTCCGGGAGTTTATGGTCGCTTTCAACATAACACTGGCAAGAGGCACACATTGCCATCCCACCACATATTCCTATAGTTCCCTCTTCGGCTAATTCATAGGAGCGAACTATTTCCATGAGGTTCATATTCATATCGGTTGGCGCAAGAACTTCGTGAGTTTTGCCGTTACGGTCTGTTATATGAAGTGTTACGTCTTTCAACTTAATCAATAGATTTTACAACAGCTTTTGGGGCTTCTTTTCTGCTACCATCGAAGCCATCTACACCACCCACGGTTGTATATTTCATTACGTAGCGCTTGTCTGGAAAAATTCGCTGGTATGCACTTTGACACATTAAGGTTGCTTCATGAAAACCGCATAATATTAATTTCAATTTTCCTGGATAGGTATTTACATCGCCAATAGCATAAATACCTGGAATATTGGTTTGATAATCCAACGTATTATCAACTTTAATGGCGTTTTTTTCAATCTCTAATCCCCAATCGGCTATAGGTCCCAACTTAGGAGCAAGACCAAAAAGTGGTATAAAGTGATCACATTCTTTGTTAGAAACTTCGGCACCTCTTTTTATAGAAACACCTTCTACTTTTTCTTCCCCTACGATATCGATAATTTCGGCTGGGGTGATAAGTTCAATCTTACCTGCATTCTTTAATTCTTGTACTTTTTCAACCGAGTCTAAGGCACCTCTAAACTCATTCCTTCTATGCACAAGCGTTACACTTTTGGCTACATCTGTTAAGAAAATACTCCAATCCAAAGCACTATCACCGCCCCCAGCAATAACTACTTTTTTGTTTCGATACAATTCGGGGTCTCTAATAATGTACTCCACTCCCTTATCTTCATAAGCTGAAATCTTAGTAATTGGAGGTTTTCGAGGCTCAAAACTTCCTAGTCCGCCAGCAATAGCAACGATAGGTGCGTGATGTTTTGTACCTTTATTTGTAGTTACAATAAAGGTATTATCTTTTAGTTTTTCAATGGTTTGGGCGCGTTCTCCTAAAGTAAATCCTGGTTGAAATGGTGCAATCTGTTTCATCAAATTAGCAACTAGATCGCCAGCCAGAATTTCTGGAAAGGCAGGAATATCGTAAATAGGTTTTTTGGGATAAATCTCAGAACATTGGCCTCCGGGTTGCGGTAATGCATCAATTAAATGGCATTTTAATTTTAGTAAGCCTGCTTCGAAAACGGTAAAGAGTCCTGTTGGTCCTGCGCCAATAATTAGAATATCGGTTTTTATCATAGTTGCTTACGCTTCTACATTAATTACTTGTTCAATCTGTGGAGCGTGTTTTTTTATAGTCATTTCTACGCCACTTTTTAAGGTCATTTGATTTACAGAACAACCTACGCAAGCACCTTGCAATTGTACTTTTACAATTTTTTCATCTGTAATAGAAAGTAGTGTAATATCACCACCATCACTTTGTAAAAAAGGTCTAATCTCTTCCAAAGCGGCTTCTACTTTATGGTATAAGGTTTCTTCCATAGTTATTTTTTAACGGCACTGCAGCCCGCCATTGTTGTTATTTTAATGGCTTCGGTTGGTGGTAAGGTGTCATTTCTTTTTACAGTTTCAGACACTACGTTTCTTGTAATTTCTTCAAAAGCAGTTTCAATAGGGGATGCCGTTTGCAAGGCTGCCGGGCGACCTATATCTCCCGCCTCTCGAATACTTTGTACTAATGGAACTTCACCCAAAAACGGGATTTCAAGGTCTTCGGCTAAGTTCTTTGCTCCGCCGTTCCCGAAGATATAATATTTATTTTCAGGTAATTCTTCAGGCGTGAAATACGACATATTTTCAATCACTCCCAAGACAGGTACTTGTATATTTTCCTGTTGAAACATAGCCACTCCCTTTCTGGCATCGGCTAAGGCAACAGTTTGTGGTGTACTCACTACAACGGCTCCCGTAATAGGTAACGATTGCATAATACTTAAATGAATATCTCCCGTTCCTGGAGGTAAATCCAGTAACATAAAGTCTAGTTCTCCCCAGGCAGCATCGAAAATTAACTGGTTTAATGCCTTAGAAGCCATAGGGCCTCTCCAGATTACCGCTTGATTAGGTTTGGTAAAGAAACCAATAGATAGGACTTTTACGCCATAATTCTCAACGGGTTTCATTTTGCTCTTTCCATCTACATTTACTGAAAGCGGACGTTCGTTAAAAACATCGAACATTAATGGAATGGAAGGTCCGTAAATATCGGCATCCAAAACACCTACTTTAAAGCCCATTTTGGCTAAGGTAACAGCAAGATTGGCAGTAACAGTAGATTTCCCTACACCCCCTTTTCCTGAAGCAACTGCAACGATATTCTTAATGCCTGGAACAGGTTTTCCTTTAATTAAATTGGCATTTTCCTTAACAGGAGCCTCCACCTTGATGTTCACTTTTACCTGCGCATCTTTAGAAACTTTTTCCTGAATTGTTTTTATGATATCCTCCTCTGCGCGTTTTTTAATATGCATAGCAGGTGTGGTCATTTTAATATCCACAATTACCTCATCTGCAAATGTAATTACATTAAGCACAGCACCGCTCTCCACCATATTCTTTCCTTCTCCGGCAAGCGAAATACTCTCTAACGCCTTAAAAATGTCTTGTTTGTTGAATTTCATTATTAAGATTGATTCTAAGTTGCAAATATACGGCGCAAGGTTCAGAATAGAAAAGAGATAGATTGAAAAGGTTTATAGCTGAATAAATATTTTTTCAAAAAAGTATTGAATAGTGATTTCCTACTAGCTATAAATTTCTGAAAAATCAGGAAATAATAACCTTCAACTTTCAATTTCAAAAGGTGGTAAATGAAGCATCGGGTCCCAATACAGGGTTTCAAAATTCTGGATTTGATTTTCGATCACTTTAACGCCTTCATTTTCTAGCAATTGTTGCATTAAATTAGTACCTTGAAAGTGGTGCTTACCTGTGAGCAGCCCCTTTCGATTTACGACTCTATGCGCAGGGACATCTTCTTTCTTTCCCGAAGCATTCATTGCCCAACCTACCATTCTGGCACTCCCGGCAGCACCTAAGTATTTAGCGATAGCACCATAGCTTGTTATCCTTCCGTAAGGGATTTGGACAGCAACTTGATATACTTTTTCGAAAAAATTTACCTCAGGCATATTAGAAATTATTAAAAATTTTAAAGAACGTAATCGCAGAAATTATGGCAGTAATTAACCCGATAATGTAATTCATATTTATTCCTTTCTTATCGGGCTTGTGCTTTTTTCTGAAAAACCACACATATATCGCCAACATCGCAAACGTTCCCACTCCAGATGCTATAACAGCGGCCAAAAGCTCTAACTGCTCAAAACTAAACCATCCAAAACCAGCAAACGTAATGCTTATATATAACCAATACGGTAAGGGCAATAAATTGAGCAATGCCAATAACATTCCCGAGAAAAACCTATTCGTTTTGGAGTGTCGCTCCATTCCTTCTGGCATTTGCCTACGCGTATCTTTTGCTATAAAGAAGAAGTAAATGGTTAAACAAATAAATATCCCCAATCCTACTTTTTGTAGCATATCTACATACTCGGGATGCATGTCTAAAAACCTTGCGAAAATAAGCGCTATATAGGTTTGCAACATAACGGTAACACATACACCAAGGGAGAAAACCAGACCTCGTTTTCTACCTTCTTCTACACTTATCTTGGCAGCATACATATTGAGTAAACCAGGAGGTATAACACCAATTAGCGCAGCTAAGAAGCCAATAGCAAAGTTTAGAAATAAAAACATTCAGGGTTAGTTTGCACCGTCAATATACAATGAAGTGATTTAAACTTCAATTATTTATTACGGAATTTAAAACGAATGTATGTAATTTTCTTATTTACTTCAAGATACTGGCTCTCGTAAAAAGTTTGAATGGAAACTACTTCTTCGGGCGAATGTGAATTGCCATAGACATCATGATGGGCATACTCAATATCTTCATCCAACCCATGTAAAAGCCCCAGGGTATAGCCATGCATAAACTCACTATCTGTTTTTAAGTGTACAATTCCTTCTGGTTTAAGGATATATCTGTACTTGTCCAAAAATTCCTGATTGGTTAAACGGTGTTTGGTTCGCTTATATTTTATTTGTGGGTCTGGGAACGTTATCCATATTTCATCTACTTCGTTTTCAGTAAACAGAAAATTAACTAGTTCTATTTGAGTGCGCAAAAACCCTACATTACTCATACCTTCTTCTAAAGCAGTTTTTGCTCCTCTCCAAAAGCGAGCGCCTTTAATATCTATTCCTAAGAAGTTTTTATTGGGATATTTACGTGCTAGGTTTACAGAATACTCTCCCTTGCCGCAGCCTAATTCTAATACCAACGCATTGTCATTTTTAAAGAAATCTTTCTTCCAGTTTCCTTTTAAACTGAAGGTCCCATCAGTCACCTCGGCTCTTGTTGGTTGCACCACATTATCAAAAGTTTCATTTTCTTTAAAGCGCTTTAATTTGTTTTTACTTCCCACGGGTTTTTTATTTCGATTATACTTAGAGCTAGGGCTATTTTAATAATTCGGTAAAATTAAGGAAATATAACTCGGTACAATTATCCTTATTTTTGTTTTTTTGAAGTGAAACGTTTCAACTATAAATTTCCGCATCTGAAGTCTCAAAAAACCATCCTTGTTGCCCCATTATATTGGGGGCTGGGACACGCCACACGCTGTATACCTATTATCCGTTCACTTTTAAAAAATGGATACAACGTATTATTGGGAAGTGATGGCGCTGCATTAGCACTGTTGAAAAAGGAGTTTCCCGAGCTTCCATACCTAGAACTTCCTGCTTACAACGTTACCTACACCAAAAAAGGAAGCTTTTTAAAGTGGAAACTCTTGCTAAAACTTCCACACCTACAAAAAACAATGACCGCTGAAAAGAAAGTGGTAAAGCAACTAGTTAACGAAGGTAAAATCCACGGAATTATTAGCGATAACCGAATGGGCGTACTTAGTAAAAAAGTCCCCTCGGTATTTATGACGCATCAATTAAATGTACTGTCTGGAAATACGTCTTATTTCAGTAGTAAGATGCATCAAAAAATTATAAAAAAATATACCGAATGCTGGGTACCAGATGTCCCCGGCCCCATAAATCTAAGTGGAAAATTAGGCCATTTAACTGAAACCAGCTTACCCATACAATACATTGGCCCTTTGAGCAGAATGACAAAAAAAGACCTTCCCAAAAAATTTGACATTCTCTGCCTGCTCTCTGGCCCCGAGCCACAGCGTACTATTTTAGAAGAAAAATTAATGGTTGTTTTTGGGAATTCTGAAAAGGAGGTTGCTTTGGTACAAGGGAAGGTGAGAGAAGAAAAAACTATGCAAATATCCAAAGGCATAACCGTTTATAATTACCTGGAAACCGAGAGTTTGGAAACACTAATTAACCAAAGTGAAGTAGTTGTTTCTCGCTCTGGCTATACGACATTAATGGATTTGGCAGCGCTTAATAAGCCTGTGTTTTTTATTCCAACACCAGGACAATACGAACAAAAATACCTAGCCAAAAAACTGAAAGAGCAAGGCATTGTCCCTAGTTGTACTCAAGAAAAGTTTACTGAAAAAAAATTAAGAAAAGTGAATTTATACAAAGGCCTCGAGGGTTTTTCGGTCCGTGAGGATTATTCAGAATTATTTAGACTTTTCGAGGGTAAATGAAAATTCTGAACCTATCCCAACCTGGCTTTCTACATAAATTTTCTCACCATGGGCTTCAACAATATGCTTTACAATCGCGAGTCCTAATCCGCTACCCCCTTCTTTTCTGGATCCGCTTTTATCTACTCTAAAAAAGCGCTCAAACAAACGAGTGAGATATTCTTTTTCTATGCCTTCCCCGTTATCTGTAATGCGTACCAACACTTTGTTTTTTACAAATTCTTCAATACTTACCTCTGTAGTGCCGTCTTTTACGCCATATTTAATAGAATTTACAAGTAAGTTGGTGAGTACTTGCTGGATACGATCCCGATCTGCGAATACAAAAATACTATCGGTATACTCTACATCAAAGGTTAGAGTTATTCGTTTTTTAGCGGCTTTCATCTCTAACAGATCAAAAACATTTTCTACAAGCTCTATAATATTAAACGCTTCTTCATGTAAATTAAGATCACCTGCTTCTAGCTTGGTAATCATATCTAAATCTTTAATAATGTAGATAAGACGTTCTACTCCCTTGTTGGCACGTTGTAAGTATTTTTTTCGAACCGATTTGTCTTTCAGGGCGCCTTCCAGCAAAGTAAGAATATAGCCTTGTACAGTAAACAAAGGTGTTTTCAATTCGTGTGAAATATTTCCTAGAAATTCTCTTCGGTAGTTCTCGCGTACTTTAAGGGATTCGATCTCTAATTTTTTGTTTTCAGCAAAACGTTCTACTTCTTTGGTGAGTGTTTCCATATCTGTAGTCACTCGTTTGGGAGAAAATGTAGCTGCATCCAGCAACCTAACGTCCTCATAGATTTTCATAACACGTTTGTAAATAAATTTCTGAACGCGATACTGAATAATAAAAAATGAAAAAAGATAGCAAATAGCTACAAAGGCTACTAAAAACCAATAACTACTAGTGCCTTGAACATACAAAAAAACACCCATTACGAGTGTTAAGAACAATGTGATAAACGTAGATGTATACGCTGCAAACTTATATGTTTTCTTAAATGGTTTTGCCACTATACTACAAATTTATACCCAACTCCTTTTACTGTTTTAAATTTAGTATCGCCTAATTTTTCGCGTAATTTACGAATATGAACATCTATGGTTCTGCCACCTACAACAACTTCATTCCCCCAAACACGGTCTAAAATATCTTCACGTTTAAAGACCTTACCCGGTTTTGACGCAAGTAATGCAAGTAGTTCAAATTCTTTTCTTGGGAGTGCAATTTCTTCTTTACCTAACACGACTTTATACTCTTCCCTATTTATGACTAAGTTACCTAATTTTACGTTAGTATCATCACCCGAAGACTCTTTAAAACGTCTAAGCAGCGCTTTTACCTTACTTATAAGCACTTTTGGCTTTACTGGCTTCGTTATATAATCGTCTGCTCCAGCTTCAAAACCAGCTACTTGAGAATAATCCTCGCCTCTAGCCGTGAAGAAGGTAATAATAGTTTCGGACAATTCTGGAATATTTCGCAGTTTTTCACATGCTTCAATACCGTCCATTTCTGGCATCATAACATCCAAAATTATTAACTGAGGTTTCTCCTTTTTTGCAATTGTTATGGCTTCTAGACCGTTCTCGGCGGTTAGCACTTGATACCCTTCAGAAGTAAGATTATAACCTACAATCTCTAAGATATCTGGCTCGTCGTCCACTAATAAAATCTTGATGTTCTTATTTTTCATTTTACCGTTGTATTATCAAAAAGTTAAAGATACTACAAATACCAACTATGCTGTAATTGACTTACTATTGTTAACATTTAAGTAACACTGCCTTGCTAATTTAGTGATTTAACGAAACTAATCCCTCGCAAAATATCAAAAACATACTTCAAAAAGGTTTTTATTATATTTGTATTGGCTCCCCGTAACTTTTTTACGAGATGAAAAAAATTACGCTCCTGGCTCTCTTATTCTCAACTTTTGGAATGAGCCAGACAGAACAAGGTTCTCAGTATTTTATCAACGAACTAGACGCCGACCAAGACGGAACCGATACTCTAGAATTTATTGAACTAAAAACCAATCCTCCCAACACCTCACTAAACGGGATGGTCCTCGTACTTTTTAACGGAAACCATGCTACAAACGGAAGTTATAACGTGATAAACCTCGATGGTTTTACAACAGATGGCAACGGATTTCTTATTATTGGCGACGATGCCGTACCAGGGGTAGATATTGCCATAGGAGCCAGCAATAAAATACAAAATGGCCCAGACGCTGTAGCCTTATATTTTGGCATCCCCGCAGATTTCCCAAGTGGAACTCCTCCAACAACTACAAATCTTGTCGCCGCTCTGGTCTACGCAAAAGGAGAGCCAGACGATATAGACTTGTTGCAGGCTTTAGGCGAAACCACGCAATACAATGAAGATCTTAACAACAATAGTGAGCTAGAATCGCTACAAAGAATGGAAGATGGAAGCTACTGTACAGCTCCCGAAACGCTAAATACAGAAAACTCTTGTGCCCTATGTAATTTTATAATTACAGCAATAAATAATACCTGCGACGCAAATACTTCCGGAGTGGACACAACTACAGTTTTATTGGATTTTGAAGGCGGAGGAGAAGAAGCCTTCACAACTACAATTACAACAGGAACAGGAACTATTGGAGGCGACGATCCTACAAGTAATATAACCGGAACAATCATTATTTCTGAAGTAACCGAAAATACTTTGATCACCATAAACATATCTAGTGCAACTTGTACTATAGATACAGATATAACCACAGTTGTGTGTGAACCCTTCCAAGAAGCTGCTACCATAGCTCAGTTAAGAGCTGGTGTTTTAAACGAAACCTATATGCTTACAGGGGAAGTTTTCCTTACATTTCAACAAAATTTTCGAAACCAAAAATTCATTGAAGATGCTACAGCTGCCATTTTAATAGACGATCCCGACGGTGTTATTACCACAAATTATAACAACGGCGATGGGATTGCTGGCATTACGGGTATATTAAGTAGTGACAACGCAATGCTACAATTTACACCTTTAGCAGATCCCGGATCGCCTTCATCTAAAGGAAATAATAGGATTCCGCAGGCGGTTTCTATAACGCAATTAAATGCGTCGCCAGAGACTTTTGAGTCTGAATTTGTTCAAATTGTACAGGGCGTAGATATAGATACTTCCACAAATACCACCTGGATTGCAGACAAAGTATACGAAATGATAAACCCCCACGGAACGTTTAACTTTAAAACTACATTTTTGGAAGTAAATTACCTAGGTTTAAATGTGCCCGAAAACAATGTGAATATTGCAGGTATTATTACAGACCAAAATGGAGCGTATTATTTAACCTCTCGCAACGTAAGCGATGTAAATGGTGTACTATTAAATACTAACAACGTTTCCGAAAATACATTTACAATCTTTCCAAATCCTGTTTCTGAAAACAGTTTAAACATAACTTCAGAAAATAACAGCAAAATGAATGTAGCAATTTATGATACTACAGGGAGAATGGTTTTAACTACTGTAACAAATAACACTTTGGATATTTCGTCATTAAAGAGTGGGTTGTATTTACTAAAAATTAATCAAGAAGGTAAGCGTTCCATTATAAAAGTAGTGATACAATAATTCCAGTAAGTTTGTACCATTTAAAAATTTAAAATTAAAGGTGTTCTACATTTTTATATATTTATAATTAAACATAGGTTTCGACTGCGCTCAACCACACACATCCTTTTTATTCACTATTTTTGAAGCTTAGTAAGCAAGACACTATTGAAACTCCCTACACATTTTAACACCATTTCTTCTGAAAGCGATTTTAAATCGGTTGCGTTAGAGACATTTCAGTTTCAATACGAGCACGTTGAAGTATATCGAAGATTTTGTAAGCTCCTAAAAGTGAACCCAAAGAAAATTTCAGCACTAGAAGACATTCCTTTTTTGCCTATTCAATTCTTTAAAAATGAAACAATTATTGTTTCTGGAATGCACCCTGAAAAAATTTTCAGCAGCAGTGGGACCACGGGCATCACAACCAGTAAACATTGTATAGCACGTTTAAACTATTACGAAACTAGTTTTTTGAAAGCCTTTCAGCAATTTTATGGGGACGCGAAGGAGTATGCAATTTTAGCACTACTACCATCCTATTTAGAACGAGATGGCTCTTCCCTGGTGTATATGGTAGATAGACTTATTTCTGAAAGTGACAACCCAGATAGCGGATTCTACCTCAACAACATTGATGAATTAATTGAAACCCTAAAAACCTTAGAAGCAAAAGGACAGAAAACAATTTTACTAGGAGTTTCCTATGCCTTATTAGATTTAATTGAAAAACAAAAATTTCAGCTGCAGCATACCATCATTATGGAAACTGGTGGTATGAAAGGTCGCCGAAAAGAACTCATTAAGAGGGAACTTCACGATATTTTAAGTGAAGGATTTGGCGTAAAAAAAATCCATAGTGAATATGGAATGACAGAGCTTCTTTCGCAGGCGTATTCGCAAGGAGACGGAATCTATCGTTGTCCGCCTTGGATGAAAATACTCACTCGAGATACCGAAGATGCTCTAACAATTATCACTGGAAAAACTGGCGGATTAAACATTATAGATTTGGCAAACACCTACTCTTGTGCATTTCTTGCCACCCAAGATTTGGGTAAAATGCACACAAATAATACTTTTGAAGTGATGGGACGATTTGACAATAGTGATATTCGCGGCTGTAATTTAATGGTTTTATAATGCAAGACGGAAAAACAAACAACCACGGCTGTCTTTGGTCTGTAGTTGCAATTGTACTTTCGTTTATCACTTTTGGGGTGTTAAGTGTGATAGGCTTTCCTAGCTTCTTTGCTGCAGTTTTAGGCCTCATAGCAGCGACACTTCTTACCATTGCAATGATGGGCAAACCACGTAAGGGTTTTCTTTGGGGAAGTGCATTTTTTTACATTACAGCAGTGTTATTTTTAAGGTTTGTCTTCGGGTTTATTTCCGATTTTTCCGAAAACAACAAACAACCAACGTTCAATAAAAATGAGCAAATAGCCAAAAGCACTATAATTGAGAATAATGACACTATTTCCGTGTACAGTAGCCATAGAGCTTGGAAAGATAACTTTGGAAATAATTACAACACAAACCTTACCGTAAGAGAAGTAGATTATTTAGCACTTTACAAACATTTAGAAGGCTACAACGGGTCTAATTCGGGTAATTTTTGGGGCGATTTGTATGATTATTTAGATCAAAAAGATACACCAAAACTTGATCTGGTTATAGCTGCTTTTACTGAAATTCAGACAACACAAAACCTCAACCAAATGGAGTTTGCCGAGATGGTGGTTACCTGCATTCAAGACATTCCCTATTCCCTAGTTTTTGAAGGCGAATGTCTCCCGCCAGAAAATTACGAGTACGAAATCCAGCGTGTACTAAAAGACTGTCCAGAATGTTGCGTGGGCGATGTGAAGTTTGGGGTGCAAAACCCAGTAACATTTTTACAAAGTTTAAAAGGCGATTGCGACTCCAGAACCGTGCTTATTTACGCTATTTTAAAGTATTTTGGGTACGATATTGCTATTTTAAACAGCAACTATTACCGTCATTCTATTTTGGGGATTAATATTCCCGGTGCCGGAACTTATAAAACTCATTATGGAAAGCGATACCTGCTTTGGGAAACGACCAACAAATATTTTAAAGCAGGCGATTTACCTTCAACTTTTAACAATGTATCCTATTGGGATGTTGTATTAACCAGCAAATAAAAGTACTATGAACACACAGCTTTTTACCTTAGCACTGATTGAAATTATACTCTCCCTAGTAGTTTCAGTACTCATTATTTTTACTTCTTACAAAATACTGAAACGCCTATTCTTCACCACCGAAGACGTCCAGGGAAACAATATGGCGTTCACAGTTTTTACTTCGGGAATAATTGTTTCCATCGGACTTATTTTAAGCGAAATTGTCCCTTCCATTACTAACGTGATTAGAATTGCAACCACGCAGGAGGAAACAATAAATATGGGTACTGTGATTCAATATTCTAGTTTGTATTTATGTATTGGTTTTGTGATGGCAATTTTTATTAATGCCGCAGTTTTCTTTTTGTTTTCTATGCTTACTCGGGGAGTGAACGAGTTTAAAGCGATTAAAACAAATAATCTTTCTGTGGCTATCTTAGTAGTATCAATCTTACTTAGCATCACAATGATTGCCAAAGATAGCATCGAGTTACTTATAAGTTCTTTGGTTCCGTATCCCGAAGTTTCAAATTTTTTATAGTATTTCACGTATACATAAAGTGAATTTTGCTGAAATTTCACAAAACGTGTAAGAACTACTATGAACCTTCGACCTAGTGTAGGTCATGAAAAACATCACATTTATTTTAGCCTGGGTTATTTCAGCAACACTATTTGCTCAAGATATTAATACCAAAAAAGGGTTTGCAGCCGAAGGGTATGACGTAGTTGCCTATTTTAACACTCAAGCCATAGAAGGAAATAAAGCAAACACCACTACGCACAATGGTGTACACTACAAATTTGCAACCCAAGAAAACCTAAAAATCTTTATAGCCAATCCTGAAAAATTTATCCCACAATATGGCGGTTATTGTGCCTACGCAGTCGCTACTGAAGGGAAACGAGTTGAAATAAACCCAAAGTCATTTCAAATTAAAGAGGGAAAACTATATTTATTTTACGATACTATTTTTGCAGATACTTTAAAAAAATGGAACGAAGAAGGGCCCGAATTACTGCAACCCAAAGCAGATGAAAACTGGGAAGTAATGCAGATGAAAAAGAAGCTGTAACGATTCATAATTGATGGTTGGTTTGAAAACTCTCCTACAGTTTAACTTAACTGTGGAGGGTTTTTGTTTTTACCTCAACTTAGGCTAAAGATTAAGCACTATTAATTTAAACTATTTTTAGAATAAAGTAATTCTTCTTCCCACGTTGTAGTAATACAAACGTATTGTTAATCAAATCTTCAGAAGTAATCTTGTAGGTATCGGTTATTTTTTCTTTGTTTACTGAAATCGAATTCTCTTTCAAAGCACGTCTGGCTTCCCCATTACTTTTAAGAAAACCCGTTTTTTCGGCCAATGCACCAATAATATCGAGTCCGGTATCGATTTCTTCTTTTGAAATTTCAGCTTGAGGAACGCCATCAAAAATGTCTAAAAATGTCTGTTCGTCTAACGTTTTAATAGCTGCCGAAGTTGATTTCCCAAACAAAATTGAAGATGCTTTTACAGCATTTTCATATTGCTCGTCTCCATGAACAGTTTTGGTTACTTCTTCGGCCAAACGCTTTTGTAGTGCCCTTGCGTGAGGAGCCTCGGCATGTTGAGCCACCAAAGTATCAATGGTTTCTTTTTCTAAAAACGTGAAAATTTTGATATATTTTTCGGCATCTTCATCGCTTGTGTTTAACCAGTATTGGTAAAACTTGTAGGGTGAAGTTCGCTTGGCATCCAACCAAATATTACCACCTTCACTCTTTCCAAATTTACTTCCGTCGCTTTTGGTAATTAGTGGGCAAGTAAGCGCATAGCCTTTCCCGCCACCAATACGGCGAATAAGCTCGGTACCGGTAGTAATATTTCCCCACTGGTCACTTCCCCCCATTTGAAGCGTGCAGTTTTTGTTTTTGTACAAGTGTAAAAAGTCGTACCCCTGTACCATTTGGTAGGTAAATTCGGTAAAACTCATCCCGTCGGCTTCTTCGCCAGTAAGTCTCTTTTTAACCGAATCTTTCGCCATCATATAATTAACCGTGATGTGTTTTCCAACATCTCTAATAAAATCAAGGAACGAAAACTCCTTCATCCAATCGTAATTATTTACCATCACCGCTTCGTTGGCCGCGCCCGATGTGAAGTCTAAAAAGTGCGACAACTGCTTTCGAACACATTCCTGGTTGTGGCGTAAGGTTTTTTCATCTAGCAAATTTCGCTCGTTAGATTTCCCCGAGGGATCCCCAATCATTCCTGTAGCACCACCCACCAAAGCAACTGGTTTATGACCACTTCGCTGAAAAAACGCCAATAACATAATAGGTACCAAGTTTCCAATGTGCAAACTATCTGCCGTAGGGTCGAAACCCACATAAGCACTACGCATTTGTTCCAAAAGGTGCTCTTCTGTATCTGGCATTACGTCGTGTACCATGCCTCTCCATTGTAGTTCTTCAACAAAATTCTTCATGCTCATTGTGTAAGTTTTGGGCAAAGATAAACCCATGTACTTAAACTAGAAAGCATCCCATAAAAAATAGTATTTTCGTACTATGATTCTAGTAACAGGCGGGACAGGTTTAGTGGGGAGCCATTTATTGTATCTTTTATTGAAAGATGGTAAAAAAGTGCGCGCTATTCACAGAAAAGGAAGTAACCTCACCGTACTAGAAAAAGTTTTTTCATATTATACCGATGATAGCGCTAACCTTCTCAAAAACTTAGAGTGGTGTGAAGCCAACATGGCCAATATCCCAAAACTAGAAACTGCATTTAAAGATATTACGCACGTATATCACGCAGCTGCTTATGTAGATTTCGACCCAAAAAACTATTACAAATTAAAGAAAGCAAACATTGAAGGAACTGCAAATGTGGTAAATTTGTGTCTTGCTCATAAAGTAAAAAAAATATGTTATGTGAGTTCAATTGCAACCTTAGGCGATGCTATTGATACAGAAGTGCTAGACGAAGAAACGTACTGGAATCCCGAAGCAAAAAATAGCGTCTATGGTATTACAAAATACGGTGCCGAAATGGAAGTTTGGCGTGCTACCCAGGAAGGACTAGATGCTGTAATTGTAAATCCTGGTGTAATCCTAGGCGAAGGATTATGGCATAAAGGCAGTGGCAGCATAGTAAAACGTATTTCAAAAGGATTGAAATATTACACTACTGGTGGCATTGGCTTGGTAGATGTGCAGGATGTAACCAAAGTGATGATAGCCCTTATGAAAGGTGATATTAAAAACCAACGCTTTATTCTGGTTGCTGAAAATATTTGTTATAAAGATTTTTTAGGCAATTTGGCTGAAAAAATAGGAGTTCAGAAACCTTCTAAAGAAATTTCAAAATGGAAGCTGGTATTGTTCAGTAAAATAGATTGGTTTTTTAGTTTTTTCTTCGGAACAAAAAGAAAGCTTTTGCGCACGCACGTAGACTCGTTATACAAATTTGACCACTACAACGGAAATGCCATCACAAAGGCAATAAGTTTTGAATACACACCGCTGGATACCACAATGAAACGAGTGGCAACTAATTTTAGGAAAGATAAATAACTGTTACTGCTCTGAAGTGGCCGAATCTATTAGCATACCTTCTGTTTTTGCAGAATCCACAGTTTCTTCAACAGCATCGAGTTCTCCTAAATTTATAGAATCTTTGGCTTTTCTTTTCTCTAACTTTAAAGAGTCTAAACGTAATTTTCGTTTGTCTTCTTCATTTTTTAAGGCTTCAAGTTTCAGCTCTATTTTCTTGAAAATTGTATTGTAGGTGTTCAAATTTGAAGCATAGTATGCATTACTCTTCGCAAATTGCAAACTATCTATATTATATTTCTTAAACAGAAATGAATCTATTTTCATCCCTTTATTTCGCATTGTTTTATTGTCTACATTTCTTGCTGCATTGCCCAAATAAACCTCTGCCAAAATCTCGACCATATCGGCTTCTGAAATAAGATTTTCTGGCTTTTCGGGCCTTTCAATATCCTGACAACCAAGAACCAATAAATAGCATGACAATATGTAAAGTACTTTCTTCATTAGCGATTAAAAGTGATGCGTTCTCCGTGTGTCCTGTTTGGGAATTTTCCGTTTTCGTATGCAAGCACACCGTTTACAAAGGTATGAGTAATGCGAGATTTAAAGGTGGTTCCTTCAAAAGGTGACCAGCCACATTTGTAATCAATATTTTCTTTCGAGACGGTCCAAGGGGCTTGCGGGTCTATTAGCACCAAATCTGCTTTGTATCCTTCTTTTACATAACCACGCTTTTCTATCTGAAACAAAATAGCAGGATTATGCGCTGTTTTTTGAACAATTTTTTCGACTGAAATCCGTCCGCGATGATGCATCTCGAACAATGCTTCCAACGCATGCTGTACTAACGGACCACCTGAAGGTGCTTTGGTATAGATATTGTTTTTTTCTTCAGTAGTGTGTGGTGCGTGGTCTGTGGCAATTACATCTATCCTGTCATCGTTTAACGCTTTCCAGAGTCCGTCGCGATCTTTTTCCGACTTAACCGCTGGATTCCATTTTATTTTTGTGCCTTTTTCGGCATAATCTGCATCGGTAAACCAGAGGTGATGTACACAAACTTCGGCAGTGATTTTCTTTTCTGAAAGCGGCTTTTTATTGCTAAAGAGTTTTGTTTCTTTTTCTGTAGACACATGAAACACATGTAATCTTGCGCCAGTTTTCTTCGCAAGTTCGATGGCTTTACTAGACGAAATATAACAAGCTTCGGCACTTCTAATGTTTGGGTGTTCCGAAATTGGAATATCCTCCCCATATTTTGCCAAAGCAGCTTCCATGTTTTTTTTGATGGTCGCTTCATCTTCACAATGTGCCGAAATCAGCAAATTGGTTTTACTGAAAATTTCTTCAAGTGTCTTTGGGTTATCTACCAGCATATTTCCAGTCGATGAACCTAAAAATAATTTTAATCCAGCAACTTTCTTTGGATCTACTTTTAAAATTTCAGCAAGATTATCGTTTGTACCACCAAACATAAAAGAGTAATTAGCCCATGAGGTTTCCCTGGCTCTCGTAAATTTTTCTTCCAACAATTTTATAGTCGTTGCTTGTGGAACCGTGTTGGGCATTTCAATAAACGTAGTAATCCCGCCTGCTACAGCAGCGCGAGATTCGGTCTCGATGGTTGCTTTATGGGTAAGACCCGGTTCTCTAAAATGCACTTGATCGTCTATCATCCCAGGAATTAGGTAATGACCGTCTGCATCTATAATTTTTGTATCACCAGTCTTGGCGCTTATACTTCCAATTTCGGCAATGACGTCATTTACGATTAAAACATCTCCTTCAGTGATGCTTCCTTCGTTTACTATTTTTGCATTCTTAATTAAGATTGGGTGCATTAAATTTCGTTATAGTTATTGTTGCCAAAAAGGCTTTTAAATTTCATTGTAAGAACTCCAAAAATTGCTTCAGAAATAATACCGCCGCTCATTTTAGACTCTCCTTTTGTTCTGTCTGTAAAAATCACAGGCACTTCCTTAATACTAAATTTTGCCAGATGGGCTTTAAATTTCATTTCAATCTGAAAGGCATAGCCCACAAATTTAATTTTATCCAGATTTATCTTCCGTAGCACGTTGTGGTGGTAACATACAAATCCTGCGGTGGTGTCATAAATTTTCATTCTCGTCACAAAACGAACATATTTTGAAGCCAACCACGATAGTAAAACCCTGCTCATAGGCCAATTTACAACATTCACGCCTTTTACATAACGTGAACCTATGGCCATATCGTATCCATCCTTTACACACGCATTATGTAATCTAATTAGATCGTTAGGATTATGTGAGAAATCGGCATCCATTTCAAAAATGTATTCGTATGCTCGTTGTAACCCCCATTTAAAGCCGTGAATATATGCGGTACCTAGCCCCATTTTTCCTTCACGCTCTTCTACAAACAAGCGGTCTGGAAATTCCTGCATCATTTCTTTTATCACTTGTCCTGTACCGTCTGGTGAGTTATCGTCAACAACCAAAACACAATAATCACGTTGCAACGAAAATATATTTCGAAGCAGTCGCTCTATGTTTTCAATTTCGTTATACGTTGGTATGACCACAAGGGCTTTGGACATGCGCTAATTTTAGGGCAAATGTACTTTTTTTTGCTCACATATTGTTGGTAAAATCATCAATAGAAAAAGCGATTGAACGTATATTTCTACTAATTTTACCGCAATGGATTACGTTACACGTACTTGGGAAAATTTGGATTGGGTTACGCTAGTTTTAGTGGGATGCTTACTATGTTACAGTGTGGCAAAATACGCGTATCCAAAACGTTTTCAAGAGTTTACCATGCTTCCCGTTACCAATAAATATTTTTTAGTATTAGGAAAAGGGGATGAAATAAAACACCCTTTTAATATTTTATTATTTGTTCCACAAGTGCTTTTGGTATCGCTTTTTTTCTATCTTTTTCTGAAAGTTACCCAAGAAGGTGTTTTTGAATATCCGTTGCTTGTATTTGTTCAAATATGTACTGGTTATGCGGTTTTTGTGCTCTCAAAATTTATAATTGAAAAGCTAATAGGGACTATTTTCAATTTTGAAACCCTTAGTAACAAGTATCTCTATCAAAAATTAAGCTACCGAAACCTCTTAGCGATACTTTTCTTTATAGGAAACCTTTTATTCTATTACGTGATAGAACCCTCTGCGATTGCATTGCTACTATTCATAGGAATTATCGCCATATTAAACAGTGTTACTTTATTTTATAGCTATAAAACGAATAGCGCTGTGATTTATAGGCAGTTGTTTTATTTTATTTTATATCTTTGCACTCTTGAAATTTCACCCTATATAATTCTTTATAAAGTATTTGTATAGTCTTCAAGGACAAACAAAAAAAATGCAGTTTATGAAAGTGAAAACTATTTTAGTTTCTCAACCAGAGCCTAAGGTTGAAAACTCCCCTTATTTTGATTTGATTGAAAAACAAAAGGTGAAAATAGATTTCAGGCCTTTTATTCACGTAGAAGGTGTTTCTGGAAAAGATGTTCGCTCCCAAAAAGTTGACTTAGGAAATTTCACTGCGGTTATCTTAACGAGCAGAAATGCCGTAGACCACTACTTTAGAATTGCAGATGAGATGCGTTTTAAAGTGCCGGATAGCATGAAATATTTCTGCCAAAGTGAGGCTGTAGCATATTACCTTCAAAAATATGTGGTATATCGTAAACGTAAGATTTATGTAGGAAAAAGAACTTTCACAGAGCTTTCTCCACTTATTAAAAAATACAAAAACGAAAAATTCTTATTACCCTCTTCAGACAAATTGAAACCAGAGGTGCCCACAGTTTTAGACGATCTTAAAGTAAATTGGAAACAAGCTACTTTTTACAAAACCGTAGTGAGCGATCTTTCCGATCTTGAGAATGTATTTTACGATATCCTGGTGTTTTTTAGCCCTAGCGGGATTGTCTCTTTATTAGAGAATTTCCCTAACTTTAAACAAAACGAAACCCGTATCGCCGTATTTGGTAATACTACAGTAAAAGCTGCTGGTGAAAATGGGTTACGTGTAGATATTCAAGCACCAACTCCAGAAACGCCTTCTATGACTATGGCATTGGAGAAGTATATAAAAGAAGCCAATAAAGGAAAATAGCACTAACTTATAGACTAAAATAAAAAGCTCCGAAGTTTTAAAACTTCGGAGCTTTTTATTTGGGTTTTAAATTTAATTAACCGCCTATTGGAGCGCCTGCCATAATTTCGGCATTTGCGTATTCTTCAAATTTCTTGAAGTTTTCTTTAAAAGAGGCTGCTAATTCCTTTGCCTGAATATCGTATGCCTTCTCATTACTCCACGTTCCTTTTGGATTCAACACCTCGTTAGGGACATTAGGGCAATTTTGTGGCACATCTAATCCGAAAATTGGGTGATTTACATAATTTACGTTATTTAACTCACCTTCTAATGCAGCGGTAATCATAGCACGGGTATATTTCAATTTCATACGACTTCCAACTCCGTAAGGGCCACCAGTCCAGCCTGTATTCACCAACCATACATTAACACCAGCTTCTTGCATTTTCGCACTTAGCATTTCAGCATATTTTGTTGGGTGTAGCGGCATAAAAGGTGCGCCAAAACACGCAGAAAAACTTGGCGTTGGCTCGTTAATTCCTTCTTCAGTACCTGCTACTTTTGCAGTATACCCACTAATAAAGTGATAGGCTGCTTGTCCAGGTGTTAACTTTGAGATAGGAGGCAACACTCCAAAAGCATCGGCAGTTAGGAAGAAAATATTCTTTGGATTTTCGCCAATAGAAGGTTCTTGTATATTATCAATATGATAAATTGGATAACTTACACGAGTATTTTGTGTAATAGAAGTGTCTGCATAATTCACGTGCCCTTCAGCATCCATCACTACGTTTTCAAGGATAGCTCCTGGTTTAATAGCATTGTAAATATCTGGTTCATTTTCTGCAGAAAGATTAATCACTTTTGCGTAACAACCACCTTCAAAATTAAATACTTTGTTTTCTGCAGTCCATCCGTGCTCGTCATCACCAATCAATTTTCTTTTAGGATCTGCAGATAAAGTAGTCTTACCTGTTCCCGATAATCCGAAGAAAATAGCTGTTTCACCATTATCCCCAACATTCGCAGAACAGTGCATTGGCATCGTATTTTTATCTACTGGAAGAATGAAGTTCAACGCAGAAAAAATCCCTTTTTTAATTTCACCTGTATAACCAGTCCCACCAATTAAGGCAATTTTTTTAGTGAAATTTAAAATAGCAAAATTATGCTGGCGTGTTCCATCTACTGTAGGATCTGCCATAAAACCTGGTGCATTAATAATGAGCCACTCGGGATCGAAGCCGTCTAATTCTGCTTCGGTTGGGCGCAAAAACATATTATAGGCAAACATGTTACTCCAAGGATATTCGGTTATTACACGAATATTTAAACGATATTTTGGATCTGCACATGCATAACTGTCGCGCACATAAATTTCCTTTTCTGAAAGATAATCCGTCACCTTGTCGTACAAAGCGTCAAACATATCGGTTGGAAATGGAATATTAATATTTCCCCACCACACTTTGTCGCGAGTAATATCGTCTTTAACTATAAACCTGTCTTTTGGAGATCGTCCAGTAAATTCGCCCGTATTAATTGCCAGGGCGCCTGTGCTGGCTTCTTTTCCCATCCCTTTGTCAAGGGCTTCTTTATGCAATGCTGCAGCGGGGAGTTGATAATGTACATTGGCATTCTTGATTCCGTATTGGTCTACAGAGATCGTTTGGATAGCTTGGTTTTTATCGACCATAACTTGTTTTAATTGTTGTGACTGCAAAAATAAGAAATATACAGCACACTATTTCTTTAATAAATGGTAATTATCCTCTTTTAATTGTTAATAACCCATATGCCAACCGCACCCATCCCAAAATAAAAAGCAACCCACCCATAGGAGTTACAGGTCCTAAGAATGAAACCGAAAAAGGCAATTGCTCTTTCAATGCCAATAAATAAATAGATCCAGAAAAGAAAAGCATCCCACAACAGAAAAAGCGAAAAATCCATTTTTTAGTATTCTGCGGAATTTTTTCAGTAAAACCAATTACCAACAAAGCCAACACATGATACATTTGATACCGCACACCCGTCTCAAAAGTAGCAAGCGCATCTGCCGAAACTAATTGCTTTAATCCGTGCGCACCAAAGGCGCCAATAGCGATGGTAACAGCTGCCAAAATAGCGGCAATTACTACAATATTTTTACTTAATCTTTCCATAAATATGTCCTACAATTTGTAAATTCGCAATCCACACAAAGATAACGAAAACCCTACGCATGCGTAACATTTTAATAATTGGAGCCGGGCGTTCTGCCACAAGTTTAATCAAGTACTTACTTGACAAATCTGAAGCCGAAGAGCTCTTCCTCACCATTGGTGACCTTAATATACAAAATGCTCAAAAATTTACGAGTGGCCACCCCAACGGTCGCGGTATTTTACTTGATGTTTTTAACGAAACGCAAAGACGCGAAGCTGTTGAAAATGCAGATATCGTAATTTCTATGCTACCAGCTCGCTACCACATGGAAGTAGCAAAGGACTGCTTGGAATTTGGTAAAAACATGGTTACCGCTTCTTACATAAGCAACGAAATGCAATTACTAGACCCTAAAGTAAAAGCCAAAGGCTTGGTTTTTATGAATGAAATTGGGCTAGATCCAGGAATTGACCATATGAGTGCGATGCAAGTAATAGATCGTATTAGAGATAAAGGCGGCAAAATGTTGTTATTTGAAAGCTTTACAGGCGGTTTGGTAGCTCCCGAAAGTGATGACAATCTTTGGCATTACAAATTTACATGGAACCCTCGAAATGTAGTCTTGGCAGGACAAGGCGGTGCCGCCGAATTTATTCAAGAAGGCACCTATAAATATATTCCGTATCACAGACTCTTTAGAAGAACTGAATTTTTAGAAGTGGAAGGCCACGGGAGATTTGAAGGCCTTGCCAATAGAAACTCTTTGAAATACCGTAGTATTTACGGCCTAGAAGATATCTTAACTTTATACCGCGGAACCATTCGCCGTGTTGGCTTCAGTAAAGCTTGGAATATGTTTGTACAGCTGGGAATGACAGATGATGGGTATACCATTCCAGATTCTGAAAATTTAAGCTATCGTGATTTTGTAAACTTATTTTTACCCTATTCCCCAACCGATTCTGTAGAACTGAAACTACGCTATAGCCTTAAAATAGACCAAGATGATCTTATGTGGGGAAAGCTCTTAGAGCTAGATATTTTTAATGCTGAAAAGAAAATTGGCATCAAAGACGCAACACCTGCGAAAGCCCTTCAGAAAATATTAGAAGACAAATGGACATTACAAGAACACGATAAAGACATGATTGTGATGTACCATAAATTTGGGTATGAGTTGAAAGGTAAAAAATATCAGATAGATAGTAGTATGGTAATTAAAGGCGACGACCAAACATATACCGCAATGGCAAAAACCGTAGGACTACCCGTTGCTATTGCTACACTTAAAATCTTAAATGGAGAAATAACCAATCCTGGAGTACAACTCCCTATTAAAAAAGAAGTGTATGAACCTATTTTAAAAGAACTAGAAGATTTTGGAATTAACTTCGTTGAAAAAGAAGTACCCTATTTAGGATACAATCCAGATAATGTGGTTGGGTAATTGCTAAAATTCTAAAAACCAAGAAAATGCCGAAAACTTATAATTAAGTTTTCGGCATTTTTATTTGAAAAAATTAGTGCAATTATCTTCTCCCTAAAAAGATAGAAATAAAATACAGCAACGTAGCCAACGAACCAAGCGCCGCTACCAAATACGTTCTGGCAGCCCATTTTAAAGCATCTTTAGAACCCGCCAATTCCTCTGGAGTTACCATGTTTTTATCTTCTAACCATGCCAATGCACGGTTACTGGCATCATACTCTACAGGTAAAGTGATGAATGAGAAAACTGTAGTCATCGCAAAAAGTCCAATTCCAATAAGAAAAACCCAATTACCAAGCGCCATTCCCATAGCACTTAACACAATGCCTCCCATAATTACGAAGTTGGAAAGCTTACTTGAAACTCCAACCGCAGGCACAATAGCAGATCGCATTTGCAACCAACTATAGGCTGTGGCGTGTTGTACCGCGTGACCTACTTCGTGGGCTGCAACAGCAGCCGCAGCTGCGTTACGCTGCATATACACAGGTTCACTAAGATTTACTGTCTTACTTTTTGGATTGTAATGATCTGTTAATTGCCCAGCGACCGAAATCACCTCAACATCGGTAATATTATTGTCTGCAAGCATTTTTTCGGCAATTTCTTTACCGCTCATTCCGTTTTGCAAATGAACTTTTGAGTATTTTTTGAACTTACTTTTCAGTCTATTGCTTACATACATACTTACCAAAAAGATTGCTCCAGCGAGCACATAATATCCTAACATAATTTTATTATTTATTGAAACAGCTATTGCTATTTCTATTGTTTATTTTCTATACAATATTGAAATACTCCGCATCTCAATTCTGGATTAAAGATAGCAAATACTGTGCAGGCTTTTTTATAGCTGACAAATTTTGAAGAAATATTAACAAATGGGCTTAAAGGGATACCACTATGTGTTCGAACATAATCGAGAACTATTTTTACTTTAGGGGTTTAAATTAGATTTCGACTGCCCGCCTGAATGAATCTTTCGGGCAGGCGTTCAAACAAACATTATAAATCATTCAGCAAGCTGAGCCCTTGGACAAGTTCAGGAAAGGCGTGTCGAGGTGCTACCCCACAATATTCACAATCTTCCCAGGCACCACAATCACTTTCTTAGGTGTACGTCCGTCTAAATAATGAGCCGTCTTTTCGTGTGCCATTACGGCAGATTCAATCTCGTCTTTACTTAAATCTAAGGGTAGCTCTAATGTAAAACGCATTTTTCCGTTAAATGAAATTGGATACTCTTTACTGCTCTCTATTAAATGTTTTTCTTCAAACTCAGGAAAGGGTGCTTCACTAATGCTTTCTGAATGCCCTAGTTTGCTCCACAATTCTTCAGCAATATGTGGGGCGTAGGGTGAAATTAACACCAACAAGGGCTCCAGCACTTCTTTTGAAGTACATTTTTGAGCCGTCAATTCGTTCACCGCAATCATAAAGGTAGAAACCGACGTATTAAAACTGAAGTTCTCAATATCGTCTGCTACCTTTTTTATGGTTTTGTGAAGAGTCTTCAAACTATCTTTAGAAGCAGGTTCATTGGAGATTGCAAAAACACCCCCCTTGCCCCCCTCAAGGGGGGAATCCTGCTGATGGTATAGTTTCCATAATTTTTTCAGGAAACTATGCACCCCCGTGATTCCAGCCATGCTCCACGGCTTGGCTTGTTCCAGCGGACCTAAAAACATTTCGTACAAGCGCAAGGTGTCTGCTCCATAATTTTTACAAATCTCATCTGGGCTGACTACGTTGTATTTAGACTTGGACATTTTTTCTACTTCTCTAGAAGTTTTATAAAGCCCTTTTGTTTCGGTAACAAATTCTGCATCTTGAAAATCTCGATATCTTTTATCATTTATGAATTCAGATATATTAAACTCATTTGTCGTTACATTCAACAAATTAACATCAACGTGGTGCCCTCTGGCCAAACCTCCTGAATAGTTTTTTAGCTTGACTTCAAAGATGTTTTCACTAGATCCATTATTAAAATTTTTTTCAATACGATTTCTTTCTTTGTGAACATGTGCATCAGCTGTATTACCAACACCATTTATTTTATTAAATTCCGTAATAACCATTTTAACAGGTTCAATTTCATCTTCAGAAACAATTTCTCCCTCGACATTCTTTTCAATTACAGTGAAAACCATTTCAATTTTAAACCAAAAGAAAAAAGCACTCTCCCCCAAAATCATTCCTTGGTTAATGAGTTTTTTAAAAGGTTCCTCCACCTGCAAGTGCCCTAAGTCATACAACGCTTTTACCCAGAAACGGCTGTATAATAAATGACCCGTGGCGTGTTCGCTTCCTCCTAAATATAGATCTACATTTTCCCAATACTCCATGGCCTCTTTACTTGCCAAAGCATCTTCATTATTCGGGTCCATATATCTAAACATATAGGTACTGCTCCCCGCCCAACCCGGCATGGTGTTTAACTCCAAAGGAAACACGGTTTCATTATCTATCAACTCACAACTCACAACCGACGACTTTTCAACATCCCAAGCCCAGTTTTCAGCACGGCCTAAAGGCGGTTGTCCGTCTTCGGTGGGAAGGTATTCGCTAATTTCGGGAAGGTTTAAGGGTAAATGCTTCGCATCTATCATGTGTGGCATTCCGTTTTTATAATACACTGGAAACGGTTCTCCCCAATACCGTTGGCGACTAAAGACTGCATCTCGCAAACGATAGTTTATTTTTCCTGTGCCCGCTCCTAGTTTTTCAAGCTCATAAATAGCCGTTTTAGTGGCTTTTTTATAGTTTAATCCGTTTAAAAAGTCGCTGTTGGCAATCTTTGTGTTGTCTTTATCTGAGTAGGCTTCATCAGAAATATCGACACCTTCAAAAATATTCGGGATGTCTATATTAAAATGCTTTGCAAAATCGTAATCGCGCTGGTCTCCACAAGGTACTGCCATCACAGCACCAGTTCCGTAGCCTGCCAACACATAGTCTCCAATCCAAATTGGAATGGGTTCTTTGGTAAACGGATGTTCGGCATAGGCGCCCGTAAACACACCGCTTATGGTTTTTACGTCGGCCATGCGCTCCCGCTCGCTTCGTTTTGCTGTTGCTGTTACATAGGCTTCAATTTCGTCTTTTTGGTCATCTGTTGTAATTTTTGAAACTAATTCGTGTTCTGGGGCAAGCGTCATAAAGCTTACACCAAAGATGGTATCGGGTCTTGTAGTAAATACAGGAATATTAAATTCTGAATTTTGAACTTTAAACGCAACAGTTGCTCCCTCCGAACGTCCAATCCAATTGGTTTGCGAATCTTTAAGGGGTTGTGGCCAGTCTATATTATCTAGTCCATCTAACAAGCGCTGGGCGTAGGCGGTAATTCGCATACTCCATTGCTTCATTTTTTTACGAATTACAGGATACCCACCACGTTCAGAAACTCCGTTCACTACTTCGTCATTTGCCAATACGGTTCCCAGTTCTGGGCACCAATTTACTTCCGTTTCAGCCAGGTAAGTTAAGCGGTATTTCAATAAAACCTCTTGTTGTTGTGTTTCAGAATAGGAGTTCCACGTTTCTGCAGAGAATGCAGCAATAGCATCGTCGGAAGTAGCTTTCACTTTAGTATTTCCTTCAGAAGAGAATATTTCAACTAATTCTGAAATGGGACGTGCTTTAGTAGCTTCTTCGTCGTACCAACTTTCAAAAAGCTGTATGAAAATCCACTGGGTCCATTTGTAATAATTTGGGTCGCTGGTACGCACTTCACGGCTCCAATCGAAACTAAAGCCAATTTGGTCTAGTTGTTTGCGGTATCCAGCTATGTTAGTCCCTTGTTTATCGGTTCCGCCTTCAATATTCACCTTAGTAGTTTGCGCAGGGTGCTGTCCTGTTTGTATGGCATACTGCTCTGCCGGAAGGCCAAAACTATCGTACCCCATTGGGTGCAACACATTAAAACCCTTGTGGCGTTTGTAGCGAGCATAGACGTCGCTCGCAATATAGCCTAACGGATGGCCCACGTGTAATCCTGCCCCAGAAGGATAAGGAAACATGTCCAATACATAATATTTAGGTTTTTGGGAGGTATTTGAAGCCTTAAACGTTTCGTTTTTGGCCCAATACGCTTGCCATTTTTTTTCAATATCGTTAAAATGATAGTTGCTCATTACTTGTGTTTCGATGAAAATAGAGGGCAAAAATACGGCTATTAGGCTTAAATTGAAATAGCAAAGGGCTTGTTTATTAATTTATCATAAATACTATACTGTCAATTAATTTCGTTTATAGAAATGATTGTATTTTTACAGTATAAATAGACACAGCTTATGGCATCCAGTTTTGAAAAATATCAAAAACGACGATTGATTTCCTCTTACTTTTCGGTAGTAATAAGTATTTCGCTGGTTTTATTTTTATTGGGATTGCTGGGACTTTTAGTGCTGAATACTAAGAAAGTTGCAGATCATTTTAAAGAAAAAATTGCGCTGACGGTCTATTTAAAAGACACCGCCAAGGAAGTAGAAATAACCGAGCTAAAACAAAGCTTAGCCCTCGCCGAATATACCAAAACAGCAACTTTTGTTTCGAAAGAGCAAGCTGCCGAAGAACACGCCGCCACCATAGGAGAAAATTTTATGGACTTTCTGGGCTACAACCCACTACAAAACAGCATAGATGTATATATGCTGGCCGACTATGTTTCTCCTACCAAACTAGAAGAAATCACTACCGAAATCATGACGAAAGATTTTGTGGACGAAGTAGTATACGACAAGCCCTTAATTGCTTTATTAAACGACAACGTAAAAAAAGTAAGTCTCTGGGTGCTCATTATTAGCGGTATGTTTCTGTTTATTGCAGTACTGCTTATAAACAGCTCTATTCGCCTTTCGGTGTACGCAAAACGATTTACCATTAAAACAATGCAAATGGTAGGCGCAACCAAACGCTTCATAAGGCGTCCTTTTATATGGAAAAGCGTCCGATTGGGTATGATAGGCGCTATTTTGGCTCTTATTGGAATGGGCATTGTACTTTATTATTTAAACATAAGCTTTCCTGAATTGCAACTATTAGAAGATAAAATTTTACTAGGCGCTCTTTTTGCAGGCGTGTTTTTAATTGGTGTATTCATCACCTGGTTGAGCACCTATTTTGCCACGCAACGCTTCTTGAATTTAAGGACAGATGAGCTTTATTACTAAGTCTTACATTTATGAAAGCATTAAAAATCACCATCGTTATTTTGTTAACAGCTATTTTACAGAGTTGCATTATTCAAAATCCTAAAAAGGAAAAATGCTTTATAAAAGAAATTGAAGTTGTTAAAGTTTCTGAAGGCGGTGTAAAAGACTTAGTTTTTCACGATAAAAATGGTGATTTTTTCTACATTAATCGAGGGCTTGAAAATGGATTTACATTAGAAAATGCCAAAGAAGCTGTTTTAAATAAAAAAGCTACCTTGCACATAGCAGAATCATGGTTAGGAAAAAATACTAAGCATATTTCACAATTAGAAGTAGAAGGAAACGTTTTATATACAGAATTTAACGGCAAATTAGCTGTAACTTTGAACCATTAAAAAAGTACGTTTTGGGAGAACAAAAAAGAAAAGAGGAAGTTGCAAATAACACAACTTTCATATTCGAGAAAAAAAATTATCAATTTATGCTGATAGGTGTTGCCTTTATCGCACTCGGTTTTATTTTAATGACTGGTGGCGGTAGTGAAGACCCTAATGTATTTAATCCAGAAATCTACAGCTGGAGACGTATTCGTCTAGCACCTGCCATGATTTTAATAGGTTTTGGCATTGAGGTATATGCTATATTATTGAATCCGCACAAGAGAAAATAATTTATGGAAGCTTGGGAAGCCATTGTACTTGGCATTATTCAAGGGCTTACCGAATTTTTACCTGTTTCCTCTAGTGGCCATCTAGAATTGGGAAAAGCCATCATGGGCGACACCACTGTGCCCGAAGAAAGCCTTTTGTTTACCGTTGTTTTGCACTTTGCAACCGCATTAAGCACCATCGTTGTCTTTAGAAAAGATATTTGGGAAATAATAAGCGGTTTGCTGAAATTTACCTGGAATGAAGAAACGCAATTTGTTGTAAAAATTATTGTCTCTATGCTTCCTGCAGCAATCATTGGTGTTCTCTTTGAAGAACAATTAGAATCCTTTTTTGGTGGAAGCATTGCCTTTGTAGGCGCCATGCTTATAGTTACAGCATTATTACTTTGGTTGGCAGACAGAGCAAAAAACACTGGTAAAAAAGTATCTTTTAGCAATGCTTTTGTAATTGGTATTGCACAAGCCATCGCTATGTTGCCAGGTATTTCAAGAAGTGGCGCTACTATTTCTACTTCGGTATTATTAGGAAACGACAAAAGTAAAGCGGCGAGATTCTCCTTTTTAATGGTGGTGCCTTTAATTTTTGGAAAAATTGCTAAAGATGTTCTTAGTGGAGATCTTACTTCAGAAGCTACAAACTTTACCACCTTAGGCCTCGGTTTTGCTGCTGCTTTTATCGCCGGACTTTTTGCTTGTACCTGGATGATTGCCCTTGTAAAGAAAAGCAAGCTTAGCTGGTTTGCTATCTACTGTTTAATTGTTGGAATTATCGCAATAGTTGTTAGCTTTACCTAATATGACTGTAGAAGACTACAAAAACGGACAACTAATTCTCATAGACAAACCCTTGGGATGGACCTCCTTTCAGGTCGTGAACAAAGTAAGGTGGTTAATCCGAAAGCAATTCGACATTAAAAAGATTAAAGTAGGCCATGCCGGAACCTTAGATCCATTGGCATCTGGCTTACTAATTCTTTGCGTTGGGAAATTCACCAAAAAAATTGAAACCTACCAAGCACAACACAAAGAATACACAGGAACTATTACGTTAGGCGGAACCACGCCAAGTTACGATCTTGAAACCGAAATAGACCAGACCTTCGATATTTCAGGAATTTCGGAGGAACAAATCCACGAGGCAACGCATCAATTTATAGGCGAGATACAACAACAACCCCCTGTTTTTTCGGCATTAAAAAAAGAAGGAAAGCGTTTGTACGAATATGCCAGAGCAGGTGAAGAAGTAGAAATTCCTACCCGAGCCATTCATATTTCAGCATTTGAAATCACGAAATTTGAACTTCCAAAGGTTGAATTTAGAGTCGCTTGTAGTAAAGGAACGTACATTAGATCACTAGCGCACGACTTCGGGAAAGCGTTGGATAATGGCGGACATCTTTCGGCCTTGCGACGTACAAAGATTGGAGAATATTCGGTAGACAATGCAATTTCTATTGAAGATTTTGAAATCCATTTAAAAAACACCTCCTCTTAACAACCCGTTAATACACAAGGTGTTTTCATAAAAATTTCGGTACTTGCACTCGTGAACTTTAACTATTCATACCGCGCATTCATTATTACCTGCTTGCTTTTTGCAATCTTCTTTCTTGCACTCTATAGTTGGAAACTGGGGAAAGGACTAGAACCTTTCAACCCTAAATACGATATTGAGTACGCCGAAACTGATCCTCTTTTAGAAGAAGAAAAACTAGAAGAAGTAGCAACCCTTTCGGAACTAGAGAACACAAAAATTGAAACTAACAGAGCTTATAACGAAGCCGAAAAATTTCTAGATGAAGGCGACAATAGTGAAGAAACCGAAAGTTTTGAAGAAAAACTAGCCAGAATGGACGCCGCCATTACCGAAGGTCTTACCAACAATTCTGAAGCAGAAATAAAGGCCGCCAAAAAAAAGATGGAAGAAACGTATAAGAGCTCCTTAAAAAAAGAACCTGGCAAGCAGGTAGCCTCGCAAGGCAACAACCGAAGAACTACTATTAGTTACAGTCTAAAGGATAGAAAAGCATTAGCATTACCAAATCCTGTGTATACTTGTGAAGGTGGTGGGAAAATAGTTATTTCAATCGAAGTTAACGCCGTAGGTCGTCTTACCAAAGCAACATACAACAAAGGGTTATCTACCACCACAAACGGATGCTTAATAGACAGTGCTCTGGAATATGCCAACCAAACAATGTTTACTTCATTGTCCGGAAAAGACGGTCAGTTAGGAACTATTAGTTATAATTTTCCAGGGCAGGACTAAGCAATAAAACGGCTAAATCTTTAAAAATATCTTGGCCTTTATCTTTGGTGTACCACACTTGTAAATCCTTTTTAAATGCAGGCGTTAGCACACCATGTTCGGATTTATATTGATGAACCATTTCGGTTGCTTTTGAAGGTCTGGGTCCCCACTCTCCAACTACTTTTTCCGTTTTAGTTTCCCACACGATAAGTTTTGGGATGGAACGACCGCCATGGGTTAAAAAGGCATCCATTAGCTCAGGATTTTCATCCCGTAAGAGTATTTTAAAGTCGATGTTGGGTGTCAAATTGGCAACCAAATTAATTGCTGGCATGCTTTGGGCGGCATCACCACACCAACTTTCGGTCAAGACTAACCACGTTTGTTTTCCTTTAAAATTTTTGAATAATTTCTCAACAACTTCAGTAGGTTTTAAAGTTTTATCTAAGCGCCTCATCCGTGCATTGTTTAGTTGTGTATACTCACTCAGGGCTTCTGTTTGTGTGGCTCCCGTGCTGGTTTCGTTAGCTGCATGAGTTGCAACTATATCTCTATACTCTGGATAGGTGATTGCATCTTTTAAGACCTCAAGTACCAATGTTTCTTTTGTTTTTTCTGAAATTTCCATATCCATTAGGACGCTCTTTTTATGTAAATCTTACTACTTTTAAAAACTTAATACAAATCTATGGAAAAGCAACGATGTTGGTGGTGTGGAGACGATCCTCTTTATATGGAATATCACGATACCGAATGGGGCGTACCCGTAAAAGATGATGATAGATTGTTCGAATTTTTAATATTGGAGACCTTTCAGGCAGGGTTGAGCTGGATTACAGTACTTAAAAAACGTGAAAATTTCAGAAAAGCTTTTGACAATTTCAATTATAAAAAGATTGCCAACTATACTGAAGAGAAAGTTCAAGAATTATTACAAGATGCGGGCATTATTAGAAATAAGCTGAAGGTACGGGCTACCATCTCAAATGCCCAGGCGTTTATGAACGTACAAGAAGAATTTGGAAGTTTTAGCGATTATATCTGGGGGTTTGTAGACGGAAAACCCATACAGAATTCCTTACAAAATAAAGCTGAAGTTCCAGCAAACACACCACTTAGTGACAAGATTAGCAAAGATTTAAAGAAACGCGGATTTAAATTTGTGGGAACTACCGTGATATATGCACAAATGCAGGCCACAGGAATGGTGAATGACCATTTAACAGATTGTTTCAGGTATAAAGAAGTATAGTTATTGCGAACTTTTTGCTACAGCTAAATACTTATTCTTTTTAGTTTCAACTTTAAGTGCTTTTAAAGTTTGTGTGTAACGATACTTTGAAGTTTCATCTTTAGGCATTTCCATTTCGAACCATTTTTCGAACCATTTTTTGGCTTCTTTGTAATTACTTCGGAAATATTGAGCGTTTGCCAGTTTCTGATAAATTTCTAGAGTGGGGTATCCTTCTTTTATAGTTTGCTCGTATACTTTAACGATATCAATATCTTTATTTACATTCATTTTCTTTTGAGAGAGACCTGTAAAAGATATAAAAAGGGTAAGTACAAAAACAAGAAGCTTGGGGCTTTGTTTTTTCATAAGTTTGGGGAATTAGCAACAAACAGTGACAATATGCTAAATATCTGATTAAAAACCAAATAAAATCGATAAAGTGCATATTTTAATGAGTTTCTAAAAAAAATGTCGTTATTTAAAATAACGACATTTTCGATTTCAATAATATTTGACAGTTACTTTTTAAGAACTTTTTTAACTGTTGTACCTTTCTCTGTTGTTAAACTTACGAATAATGTGCCAGACCAATGTGCAGGCAAATCTAGCGTTAGGGAACCAGTTGGCATTTCATATTCTTTATTCAATAAATCTTGACCCAAGACATTGTTTACGGTAACGTGTACCGTTGTAATATTGGCATCAAAACCAAATGAAACTTTATTTGTTGCGGGATTAGGAAATGGCCCAATAACTGTAGCCGTTTCAAATGTACTTGCACCTAATACTCCTCCTAAGTTCATTGTCCAATAGCCCTCAGGTGCTACAATAGGTCTTACTTGTGTTTTACCAGAATTTGCTTCGGCAGCAATGTAATATTGTATGTTTTCTTCGGTATCGGGGATAGTGAGGTCTGCTGTCCAAAAATCACTTCCAGCATCGCTCATGGCAGTTTCCGTCCAAGCAGTAGCACTTTCTTCTTTCCAGAATACTGAAGCACTGGCAATACCAGAGATATGTTTAATCTGTGCTTCGATAGGAACTACAGTATTTGCGTCGGCCTCTTTAAGTTTTTGGTGCACAATCCAGAGTGGGTCTGCGACGCCAATGGTATGTGTAATACAATGAATTGCCCCTAATTGAGAAATTAAGTTTTCTCCAGGATTGTCTACATCTATACCCACAATATTATATCCGGGCATCATTTCTTCCCATTGGGCCAATGCAGGCGTATCTACTTCGGTTCTGTATGTTGGTATTAAAATAGTTTTATTTACAAATGTTGCATTTGTGAATGTGCGGTAAGAGCCACCGTTATCTGGATAATTTCCCGAAGTGCTTGGTGGCGCATCTATCCATTTTACATCATAAGGTGTCCCAAATGTAGATTGAAAGTTACTTAATACATAGTCTATATTCGCTTCAATTTGAGGTCCGTCGGCTACTCCATCGGGATATCTACTTACTAAAAGGGTTTCTTCATCCAACAACTTCAAATGCATGTCTATGTGGTGGATTCCATCATACGGCAAAACTTCCATCTTTATATAGTTGTTTATTCCCATATAATCACTCATCACCTGATCTATCTCAGCTTCTGTTTTTGGAGTGACTCCGTACGGATTTCCAGGTTCATTTTCTTCTAAAATTAATTCTGAAGCAAATGCATTTCCTAAACCATCACTCATAAAATTTCCGCCGGTATTTACTAAATCATTGGTTCCACTATCGGTCACATAAATAGGCACTCCAGTGCTAGAAGCATGTGCCAGAGGCATAACATCGTCATTAGGACGCGGGCGGTTATAAATCCAATCTACCAGAGCACGATCTCCCACATCGTCACTATAAATGGTATTTCCAGCATAATCTCTAATCCAAATAGTATCCCAGTCTTCGTCTAAAAACGTAATATTTGTTAAATCAACACCGTTAGAAGAAAGGTAATCTGCAACACTGCTTTCATTTTGGGTAGTGATAATTACTTTACACTCCTCAACAGCCGCTTGTACAATTTGGCGCAAAATATTTGGGAAACTTGGCTGCCAAGTTACGACCAAATACTCTACCTCTTCCCACTCTGCCATAGTTCTAATTGGACCCGTTGGTGGAGGTGTTCTATTATTACTACCAAATGTATAATTAGGTAGCAACTCCTTTTCAGTTTCAGTTAAAAAATGAGGTATCGGTTGTTCTTGCGCAATCAATGGTCCTGCAAGAAACAAAACCAATACAAGTAAAATAGGAGTAAGCTTTTTCATGGGGTCTACTAATTTTTTAGCGAATATAATGATAAAATATATCTTCTGTAAAATACTGTACGTTACGCATTTAAATGTTTCATAAATGCTTTCCTTCTAATTTCTTGCGCTCCTAAACTTTCTAAATGTTTGGTATATACCTGACAATCGATAAGTTGATATTTTTTTTCTTTGTATTTTTCAACTAAGTGATAGAATCCTACTTTTGAAGCATTGCTTACCAAACTAAACATACTTTCGCCACAAAATACTTTTTTTTCTGAAAGTTCTACCCCGTAACCACCGCCAACCAATTCTTTGTTTTGCCATACCTCAAAAGAAACAGCAAACCCTTTTTTATGTAGCTGAAGATAGCCATCCTTCATTTCCTGTGTAATCCAAGTGCCTTGCTGACCGTCTCGTTTTACCTGAGCACATTGATTGATAACAGCTTCAAAATTTTGATTGAAAGTCACGGTAAATATGCTTTTCTGAATTATTTTTCTAAGTGACTTTGAAACTTTAAAATTTTCCATAAATAGTACCATTCTAGGGTCTGGACTCCACCATAAGATAGGCTGTCCATCTTCGTACCAAGGAAATATTCCCGAGTGATACGCTAACAGGAGTCTCTTGGCAGATAAATCGCCACCAACAGCTAGCAATCCATCTTCTGAAGCTTCAGAAACTGGTGGGAAAACAATATCTTCTTTTAGGAAATGAACCATTATTATTTTAAAAAAGTTTCAGCTTAAAAAGTAAGTACGGTAAAAATAAAAAATCCCACCGTATGGTAGGATTTTAAACATCTTTTAGTCCTTATAAAATTCGGGCTACTAAAAAGGCAAATCGTCGTGATCGTCTTCATTTAAATTAGTCGCTGGCTCAAACGTATCGGCCGGAGGCATTGGTGGCATATTTTGAGAGACAGATTGATCTATATTTTCAATTCTCCAACCTTGAACAGAGTTAAAGTACTTGGTCTCTCCCTGCGGATTTACCCATTCTCTACCTCTAAGGTTAATACTTACTTTCACATTTTGTCCTACCTGGTAGCTGTTGAGCAAGTCTGTTTTGTCTTGCACAAATTCTATCATTATATGTTGTGGATATTGTTCTTCGGTAGTAACAACCAATTCTCTTTTTCTGAAACCATTGCTTCCAAAGGTGGCGGTTTCGCCAATCATTTTAACTTTTCCTTGTACTTCCATCTTAATTATTTATTGATTTCCTAGTGGAAATCTATTATTCATTATTATTTTTATTTTTTACTGAGGAGTAATAACCATGCCTCAGTTACATTTCCTTGTTGTAAAAGCGATTGAGCTTCTTCATGTATTTCGGCCTCAGTTCCCGAGCTTATCAAATATTGATAAGGTTCTGAAGCCTGGTCAACAAAGGTATCAATTTCCGAAGAATTAGGCAGCATTTCTACGTTCCCTAACATTCCTAAATCATTTCCTGTAAGTGTTTTACTTAGTTTTATAGCAAGCGGTAAACGATCTACTCCAATCCCCAAAGTACGTAGGGGTTTTTCGACCTCGAAGATGCCTTCTTTGGCACGTGAGTACCAATTTCCACCCATACGGGCAACGGTATCGATTTTAAATGGGTCTATTTTTCCTTCAGCATCTAGGATTTCTTTGTGCAAGTGTACTTTCACCACTTCACAAATTACCAAATTACCAGCGCCACCTTCACTCCCCAAACCAATTACTTCGTTTACTTTGCATTCAAATTGGACAGGAGCTTCTTTTACACGTGGAGGTTTTACAATATTTGAAGGCATTTGTGTAAACCCCGCTTTTGTAAATTCGTTAACGCCTTTATCATATTCAGTAGAAGATAAATTCATTTGTTGCACCATAGCATGGCTCACAATGTTTATAACTACCTCTTTTGTCTCCAACACATTTTCTAGCGTGTGTTTGGTTGTATTATCCCGAACCCTTCTAGCTGGCGAAAAAATCATGATAGGTGGGTTGGCACTAAAAACATTAAAAAAACTGTAGGGCGATAGGTTTATATTTCCTTCGGAGTCTACGGTGCTTGCAAAACAAATAGGTCTTGGTGATACTGCACCTAACAAATAGCCGTGCAATGCACCAACCGAAACCTCTTTTGGATCTATACTTATCATCCCACAAATGTACCCAAAGTATGGAGGATTAGAAAAACTTGTTACACAATAATATCAACATATTTACTTTATATTTAGAGCTTATCTTAAACCAATAAACCTCAGCATATGCATAAAAGAAAGACTTTTGCCAGATGGATGATTATCCTAGCCTCCCTTGGAATTATAGTTTTGGTTGGCTACAACACCTATTCTTTCTTTGATCGATTAAAAGAAAACGAACGTGCTAAAATGAAAATCTGGGCAGCTGCACAGGAAGATTTACAGGAATTTCAATTAAGTGAAAATAAAATTTTAAGTCCTGTTGTTCTCAAAATATTGGCAAGTAACACCACTACACCTATGGTTATTCATTCCATGGAAGAAGATATTTATGACTCCCGAAATATAGATTTTACCAAAAAGGATTCCCTGCAATTAAAAGAAAAACGCATTGAACTTTCACAACAATACGCCCAAGAATACAAACCATTGGAGGTAACCTATAACGATAAAATATTAACTACTATATACTACGGAAATTCTCCCATCATTAATAAATTGAAGTATTACCCAGTACTGCTCATTATTATATTAATTCTCATTTTTACTGCAGTTTATTTCTTCTACCAAACTGCAAAAAATTCGGATCAAAACAAACTCTGGGCGGGTATGGCAAAAGAAACAGCACACCAAATAGGCACACCACTTTCTTCTTTAGTGGGTTGGACTGAAATTTTAAAAACCGAAAAAGTTAATCCCGATTATATTGTTGAAATTGAAAAAGATATAGACAGGCTACAAACCATCACCGAACGTTTTTCCAAAATAGGCTCCGTACCAAAACTTGAAAAAACCGACTTAATAGCCGAAACTGTTACTACGTATGACTATTTGAAAGCAAGAAGTTCCAAACTCATAGAATTTGAACTACGAGTACCAAAACAACCCGTTTTTGTGAAACTAAACTCTCAATTATACAGCTGGACTATAGAAAATTTAGTGAAAAATGCAATTGATGCTATGAAAGGTAAAGGGAAAATTACCGTTGTTATTACCGAAAAAAACAATAAAACTTTTATTGAAATAATAGACACAGGAAAGGGAATCCCTAAACGGGATTTTAAGAGAGTATTTTCACCAGGTTTTACCACCAAAAAAAGGGGCTGGGGTCTTGGGTTATCTTTAGTAAAAAGAATTATTGAAGAATACCATGATGGAAAAATTCGCGTTCTAAAAAGCAATCCAAAAACTGGTACGACCATGAGCATTATGCTCCATCAAACAGACTAACATGAAAACGACCCATACTTTACATACCGCTCGCTTAAATAATAACTGTCCTATCTGTTTTACCACAGATGGTTTAGAGCTTACGTTTAGCCAAAATAAAGCAGAAAACAAACTTTACGAAAGAGCAGAAAAAGAAATTAGCTCAAAAATGTACTGCCACACCTGCAATCAAGACATTTTTCCAGTGAACTGGACGGACGATATAGAACGGGTGTTTGAATATAATAGAAAGCTAGCAGAACCTATGAGTACTGCTATAAAACTAAAACCACTACTCTACATATTTATTTTAATAGATGCTCTTTTAATAGGCGCTATAATCTATTATTTTAGTTAAAATTCCCACCAATTTCCTGAGCTAAAGAAGCAAGTTCTTCCTGGCTCATTTCAACTTTATGCTGAAACGACATGTCTTTCATTGTATTAATTGGGATAAGATGTACATGTACATGAGGCACCTCCAAACCAATCACAGATAGCCCTACACGTTCACAATCCACTGTTTTTTCCAACGCTTTTGCAACCTGTCTAGAAAATTGCATTAATTGAAGATAATCCTGTTCTCCCAAATCGAAAATTTTATCTACTTCCTCTTTAGGCACACATAAGGTATGTCCTTTTGCATTCGGGTTTATATCTAAAAAAGCGATAAATTTATGGTCTTCGGCTACTTTATGACAGGGGATTTCCCCTTCAATTATTTTAGAGAATATAGACGCCATGGTTATTCGCGGGTTATTTCAACTATATCAAATTTCATAGTACCGTTAGGGACTTGTATTTCGGCAGTATCACCTACTTTTTTACCTAGTAATCCTTTTCCAATAGGAGAGTCTACCGAAATCTTCCCCGTTTTTAAATCGGCTTCGCTTTGGGCTACTAATTTATAGGTCATCATAGCACCGTTGGTCTGGTTTTTAATCTTAACCGTAGAATGCACTAATACTTTGCTGGTATCCAGTTGCGTTTCGTCAATGAGTCGTGCTCCAGCCAGTGTTTCTTCCAGTTTAGAAATTCGCATTTCCAGCATTCCTTGTGCTTCTTTAGCAGCGTCATACTCGGCATTTTCACTCAAATCACCTTTATCGCGGGCTTCAGCAATTGCTTGAGATGCTTTTGGACGTTCCACATCTTTTAGTTGATTTACCTCTTCGCGTAATTTTTTTAACCCTTCGGCAGTATAGTAAGATACTTTGCTCATAATTCCTTCGTTGTATTCTTATAACTTATTTTTTTTGCTTCTGAAAGGACACAAACTATCCCCTTCAGTAGTAAACACAAAAAATCCCATACGTTGACGGGATTTCGTTATACAAATATACTAAAAAATAACTTGTTGGCTATTTTATCGTAATTTTGAAGATGATAAAAATGTGCATATTACTAATGAAACAAACCTCTTAATTTTATTCTTCCGTGTATAATTCAGTAAAAATACTACTCAGCATTGGGCTTTTAAGCATCCTTTCTTTTTCTTGTAAAAATGATGATGATTTAACTGGCAATAACCCCAACCTTATCGATCCGTTAGTAAATATCAATTTAAACTTAAGCCTACCGCAATACGATGCCTTAAGATTCCCTAGTGGCAGTGTTTTGCTTAATCCACCACAAGGAATAAAAGGGATTGTTGTATATAACATTAACAACTCCGAGTACACCGCTTTTGAGTTAAGCGACCCAAACCACACCCCAAATTCCTGCTCTAGGATGGAGATAGATGGTATAATAGCAACCTGCCCCTGTCCTACAGACGAAAATGAATATAACATTGTTACTGGACAGCATATGGGAGATCAAAACTTATACCCTATGCAACGATACAATGCCGTGCGTAATGGAAATGTAATTACAATAAGCAATTAAACTTTAAAGCTTTACGCTATTAGTCTGAGTATAGTCGAAATCCCGCGAATATGGACTTCGACTACACTCAGTACTCTTAGATTGTTTTATTTTTAAAAAATCACTTTAGAATTTCACCGTAGCTCCAACTAAAAAATTAATGGTCGCCTGCGGAAAAAACCCTGCGCCTTCAATGGTTGTTACCGCTGGCGGATTACTAAAATCATCATCATACGTAAAGAAATAACCATTACTTACATACTCCACATTAAACAAATTGTTTACCAGCCCTTGTAATACAACTTCTCTTACAAACGGAACATTAGTGAATGTATAGTTTACATTCAGGTCGTTTGTAAAATAGCTATCCAGTTTTGAAACTTCGCTATCTATATTTCCCATATACTGTTCGCCCACAAACTTTGAAAGAAAACCTACTTCCAGATTTTTAATTGGGCTATATAAAATAGCATTTCCTGCTACAATTTCTGGCGAATAGGAAATATTTGTATTTCCCAAGTTTGTGACTTGCCCATCTCGTGAAAAGAAAAAATCTTTGTTTTTATTAGTACTTAAGGCAATGTTGGGTAGTACTTTCAAGTTTTCCAACACGGTAATTTCTGCATCAATTTCCAGCCCTAGTCTGTAGCTATTTCCACTTGTTTCACGAAGCGGTTGCCCCACATCGTCCAAAGCACCTGTTAAAACCAATTGGTTTTGGTAGTTCATATAAAACAAATTACTGTTTACGGAAACTTTAGGTGACCCAAAACGCCATCCTAATTCAAAATCGTCTAAGGTTTCAGCAGTAAAAATATCTTGTTCAAAATCGCTACGGCGTGGCTCTCTATTGGCTCTACCATAAGAAGCATAGAATTGGTTTTTTCTATTTAACTGAAAAGATGCTCCTGCCTTTGGGTTAAAAAATTCATATGTTTGCTCATCGTCCAGCAAGATAAGGTCTGAGGTTGTGCCATTTGCTTTATAGTTTACAAAACGTCCTTGCAAGTCTCCAAAAACACTCCATTTGTCATTTATTCTATAGGTTGCTTTTGTAAAAATGGTAAACTCATTTTTATCGCCTGTTCCAAAATAATAACGGTCTCGTATTTCTGAACCTCCTGCAAATTGCGCCCAAATTACCTCACCATAATGATTGCCCTTGTACAGACTATAAAATAAGCCTGTGGAAATATCCCAACTACTATCTTTATAATTTACGTTGGCGTTAAAGGCATAAAAGTCGTTATCCAGCCAACGACGTCTTACCAAATCTGTAGTATTAATGGTAGTTTCACCTATTTCAATAGGATCAAAACCATAAGTGTCAAAATCTTCATCCTCTTTATACTGCTCAAAATATCCTCTTCCGTAAGTATAGTTAAAAGCTACGTTACTACTCCATTTGTTACTATACCGTTGGTTCCAAAGCAATTGATAGTGGTCTTGGGCATAATTATCTACTTCATTATTATAAAACTGAATGTTTCCATCTTCATCTGTATACAATCCTGCAGGGTTAAATGTTCGGTCTGTTGCCAGTGTTTCGGCATCAATACCATAATATGCCTGATAAGTTTCTTCACGCCCGCCAAAGGTTATAGCTTTTATAAGTGTATTTTCATCCTTAAAGGCTCCTTGTAGAAAATACGATTTCAAATCGCTTGTAGCACGATCTACATATCCATCGCTGGCAATATTAGAGAGACGTCCGGAAATTTCAAAATGTTCATTTAACAAGCCGGTGCTGAATTTTACACTGTGTTTACGGGTATTAAAAGAACCAAAACTATTGGCAATTTCCCCATATCCCTTTTCAGAAACAGCATCGGTTAATAAATTGAGGCTTGCTCCAAAAGCTCCCGAACCATTTGTAGAAGTACCAACACCTCGTTGTAATTGTAAACTTTGTACCGAAGAAGAAAAATCGGGTAAGTTTACAAAAAAGGTTCCTTGGCTTTCTGCATCGTTAAAAGGAATTCCGTTGAGGGTAACATTAATTCTGGAAGCATCGCTCCCCCGAACACGAATATAGGTATACCCTACCCCCGCTCCCGCATCACTCGTGGTGACCACAGAAGGCAAATAATTTAATAAAATTGGGATGTCTTGGCCTAGGTTTCTTTTCTGAATTTCCTCGGCCGAAAGATTGGAATGTGTAATAGGCGAATCTGCCTTTACCCGAACCGACTGTACCAAAACTTCTTCTAAAGTTTCAACACTAGTGCTGTCTTGTTGTTTTTCTTGTGCCAGACCTACTGTCGTGGCAAAAAGTGCAATGGTAACTGTACGTAACGTTTTCATTCGTAAAAAATTTAGTTTACGAATAAAAGGGGCGTTATTCTATTGTTTGTTAGTAAATGTGTCTAGCCGAGCGCAGTCGAGATCCTCAAGATTTTCTCGACTAATTACATCCCGACCGCACTCGATGCGACGTTTATATTCCTAAACAGCATTACCTGTTCTAGGTTCTATGGGTATAATCTCAGCCAAAAATATTGGTGATTTTTGATTTAATATTTTTGATTTCAAAACGTTACAGTTCAAAAACCTCCAATTGTCAATCTTCAATCTCCAATCAATCTAGCACCCCTTTGAGATGTGGCACAAAGGTAGTAAAGGCTTTTTAATTTTACCTCATTACAACTAGTGTTTTTCCGTATCTTTACTCTAAATGAGCAAACCTATACAAACTCGTTTTCCCCTAAAAATTATTGCGAGCTACCTCGTCCTAGCGACTTTGGCAGTTGTCGTTGTGGTGTTTCTTTTTTCAGAATTACGCACCTATCTCGATGCTGCAAATGATACCGACAGCAAAAAAGTAGTAGAAACAGGCTCTCTCATTAACCTCGTGTACGAAACCGATAGTTATTCGCGTCTCGCACTTCTTTCTGAAAACGAAGTAGATTATGAGCGCTTTAATGTACAGGTAGATTCCTTGTATCAAAGGATAGCCGATTTCAGAAAATCTACTCCAAAAGAAGCTCAAAAAGTACAGCTGGATAGTATTAAAAAACTGCTTATCTCTAAGAACAAAAACATCGTTGCCCTTAGAGAACTATCCATGCAAATGAATGAAGATACCTCACTTGATGAAATTTTGCGAGAGTTTAATAATCTGGAAAATAACATGGGTAAATACACCATGGACAACTACCTAAATCCAAAGTGGAGAAGTCAAAAAGAGCGTGAATCTTGGGAAAATATTATTAAAATACAAAACTCGATTGAGGGCACAGACACTATCAAAGTGTCTGCAAAACTTATAGATTCCACCCTTGCCGCAACACGGTTTATTGTGGCAGAGGCAAAATATGTGAGAAATAAAAACAGAGAAGAATTAAAAGCACGTGAGGCAGAGCTTATCGCCAACGATCTCGTAATCTCGAAACAACTACAGGAACTTATCACAGTTTTTGACCAAGAAATCTCAAAAAACTACCTTAAAGAAAAGACCTCTCAACAGCGCTCTATTGAAAAAGCAAGTAGTGTTTTAAAGATTTCGGGGATTGTAGGCCTTGTGGTGATTTTGTTGTTCTCATACATCATAATTACCGACTTTTTTAGAGCTGAAAAACTTCGAAAAAAACTTAAGATTGCTAAGGAAACTACCGAAGATGTTTTAAAAAGCCGGGAGCAACTTATCGCTACGGTGAGCCATGATTTAAAAACGCCTTTACACACTATTTCTGGCTATACCGAATTGTTTAAAAACACAACCCTTACCGAAAAGCAAGAGTATTATACCAATCAAATTGCCAGTGGCTCTTTATTTATTACCCAATTGGTAAACGATCTGCTGGATTTTTCTAAACTGGAAGCTGGAAAATTAAAAATAGATCACATTGCCTTTTCATTAGAAAACATCTTATTAGAGTCTGGCAATGCCATTAGAGACAGATACTCAGAAAAAAACGTAACGCTCAATTTTACAATAGACGAAAAACTCAAAAACCGCTACTTTAAAAGCGATCCATTGCGTATAAGACAAATTGTGTTAAATCTGGTGAGTAATGCCTTTAAGTTTACCGAAACGGGTTCTGTTTCAATTATTGCTGAAATAGTTACTAAAAAGAAAAAATACACACAAACAAAGATTACAGTAAAAGACACTGGAATTGGTATTTCTGCTGAAAAACAAGATCTTATATTTAAGGAATTTACGCAAGCTGAAGAAGATACCTCAAGAAAATTTGGCGGCACTGGCTTGGGATTGGCAATTTCAAAAAAGCTAGCTGGTCTATTGGGGGGAACTATTTCTGTAGTGAGTGAAATAGGAAAAGGAAGTTCTTTTTCGGTAACGCTACCTTTAGACAACGTTGCAGAAACCGAAATAATTGCACCTCTAAAAACTTCCGCTAAAACAACTAGTCTAGCCGACATACAATTAAAAGCTTTGGTGTTTGACGACGACCCAGCCATGCGCTCATTACTTTCGGAAGTCTTGGAACAGGAAGGGATAATGTGTAATGCATTTGGTAAATTTTCAGATTTTGAAACTATCTCCGGGACTATCGACTACGATTTTGTTCTTACAGACATACAAATGCCAGACACAGATGGATTTCAAGTTTTAGAAAATTTAAAAAGCGGGAGTTATCTTATGTATACAGAGCAACCAATAATTGCAATGACGGGTAACCAACAACACAAGAGCGACTATTATTTTGAGCAGGGTTTCAGTGAACTTCTTCATAAACCTTTTCATAAAATAGATTTGCTAAACACCCTCCATATTTTATTTGACATTGAACAAAAAAATACAAAAGATCCTATAATTTCAACCAAAAACGAAGAGGCCGTATACGATTTAAGTTTATTAAAATCTTTTGTAAGAGACGAAAAAGGGTTAAAAGAAATCTTGTCGGTTTTTCTAATTCAGACAAAAAAAGATATGATTGAACTGGAAAAAGCTGTTGCAAATAACGATCGTGACACAGTACGCGCTTTATCTCATAGAAAACTTACTATGGCACGTCAAATTCAAGCCAAAGACGTTGTTTCGCTACTAAATGTCCTAGAATTAGTTGATGATAACGATACCGAGTTGGAAAATTTATTCAATAATTTGAAAGTGGAAATAGCAAAAATGACCACCGCTTTAGAAGCAGAAGTCTCCTAAAGCTCTATATTATAATGGTTCAGTTTATTATACAGTGTTTTTCTGGTAATATTTAAGAGTCTTGCTGCTTTTGCTTTATTAAATTCGGCTTCTTTTAAGGCGTTTAAAATAAGTTGTTTTTCGTTTGTTTCTTTAGAAAAATCCTTTTTTGGAGCTGTTTCGGCACTTATAACAACCTCTTTAGGAATTACATCTAATGAAATTCTAGGGGTATTAGTGAGTAAAACGGCCCGCTTTAAAACATTTTTTAATTCCCGTAAATTGCCTGGCCACGTATATTTTGTAAAAGCGGTTACAACGTTTTTATCAAGTCCTTTTATATGCTTCCCTAAAGCTGTATTTGCCTGGTCTAAGAAAAATTCGGTAAAAAGAAACAGGTCTTCTTTACGCTCTTTTAACGCCGGAATATGAATAGAAAACTCGTTTAAACGATGGTATAAATCTTCTCGAAAAGTCCCTTCTGCAACTCCCTTTGTTAGATCTTCATTTGTGGCCGATATAATACGCAAGTCCACTTCAATTTCAGTATTACTCCCTACGGGTTTTATACGGCGTTCTTGTAAAGCGCGGAGTAGTTGTATTTGGTTTTCATACGAAAGGTTCCCTACTTCATCTAGAAACAACGTCCCGCCATCTGCCGCCTGGAAGTGGCCAATTTTATCATTTACAGCACCTGTAAAGCTCCCTTTAATATGCCCAAAAAACTCACTGGCTGCAATCTCTTTTGGGATAGCACCACAGTCTACAGCAATAAAAGGTTTTCCTTTTCGTTGGCTCATATCGTGAATGGCCTTGGCCGCAACTTCTTTCCCGGTTCCACTTTCTCCTTGTATGAGCACGCACATATTTGTAGGCCCTACAAGTTGTAGATATTCATTAAACTTTTTTGAAACTTCACTTATACCGTTTACATAAGGAGCGCCAGTACGTATCTTTTCGACTTGGCTGTTTGTTGGAAGTACCGTTGGTTTTTCTTCTGAGACACCGCTGGGAACAGAAGTTTTAAGCACCATTAGTAATTCCTCAGGCCTAAAAGGTTTAGAAATATAGTCTATTGCGCCTTTTTTTATGGCGTCTACTGCTGTAGTCACATCTGCATAGCCTGTCATGATAAGAACTTTACTGCCTGGAGCAGTTTCTTTACAAAACTCTAAAATTTCAATTCCTGATGTATCTGGCAGTTTAAGGTCTGTTATTACAATTCCATAGGCTGCCTTAGACAAAAGCTTGCGTCCGCCCTCTCCTGTATGCGCAACGGTGACTACAAAATCGTTTCGTTGTAAAAATGAGGTAAGCATTGCCGCAAAGGCAACATCGTCTTCTATTAATAATACCTGCTCTGTCATAGAAAATAAGGAAAATGCAAAAATAAAGAATATACCTCGCATTTAGAGTTAATAATATTAAAATAGCCTATCAAAAACATTAGAATGATAAAAAATTGTCATAAAAAAAGGGTGCCCTGTTTGGGCACCCATGCGAAGTATTGAATCTAAAAATACCTGCAGCTTACTGCTTTTATATCTATCAGTTTCTTGCTGTTGGCAAGCAAGCTAAGACAATAACCTTATTGACAGAAATTACTAATGTTTAATTCACCTTTTCAGAATTTTTGCAAGCTTAACAATGGCAGCACCCTCAAATATTTAGCTACACATTATTTTAGCTGTGAAATTCAGATTCACTTCTCACCATATACTGAAACACTTTTTTAAAAGTGGGGATAGTTTCAGAATTTGATGATTGTAATGAGCATAAGTAGTTTTAACCTTTATTAAAAAAACAATTACACTTCTTTACTTTTTTTTAGGATGCTAGGTTTGTTATAAGCATACTATCGAAAAATTATAGAATGGGTATTGAAATTATCAAGCCAAACTTTGAACCCAAGCCAATTAAAGCCTAAACAACTCATTATGAGGGTTTAGAAGAGTAAATTTGATTTGTTATAAATAAAACAAGTGTTTCTATCCGTATACACATGTATAATTTTTATACGCTTTATGTGTTACTGTTAAATTGGAGGTGGTTTTCTGTTAGACTTTTTAAGCGCCTTCTGTTTTTTATTGCGAAGTCTCTTTTCGATTGCAGATTTCGAAGGCTTTGTTTTCTTCCTTTTCTTTGCTGGCTTTTTATTCGCCTCCAGAAGCTGAAGTAACCTTTTGGTAACCAGCGCTTTATTCCTATGTTGACTTCTGGTCTCGCTACACTTCAAGACAAGTACAAAATCTGAAGTAAGACGAGAAGCTAATCGTTTTAACAGAAGTGCCTTTTCGGTTTCAGAAAGACCTTGCGAGTTTTCTATTGAAAAATACACCGCAACCTTAGAGGAGGTTTTATTTACATGTTGTCCTCCTGGGCCACTACTTCGTACAGCTTTATAAGTTAATTCAGATATTATAACTGAAGAATTCATTAGGCGTTTGGACGATGTTCTTTCTGTAACAGGTCGTTTACTGTTTTTACAGGATTAAACGTACTTAGTGGCACTTCTACTAAAATTGTATTCCAATCTGCCATAGCGCCATTCCAGAGTCCAGGAAGCTCAAGCGCCTTCAGTGGTCTCCCAAACTGGGACTTACTAGAAATAAAGCCTGTCTTGGGATCGGTAAATTGAGTTAAATCGAATTTAGTTCCTTCAAAATCCTTTACACCACACACTAAATCTACAGGGTTAAAGTGTGTAGCCTCTTTCACGAGATTCATTTGGTGGGGATCTGAAGTGTCAATTTGTGACATTTCAACAATTTGCAAAGTGGTTTGTCTATTCACGTCTTTTACCCAAAAAGGGCCACCACCAGGAGCACCAGTATTTTTCACCATACCGCAAACACGTATGGGACGGTTTAATACAATGGAAATCCCATCTAAAGAAGAAGGAATTTCTTTTATATTAAGTTCATTCCAAAGGAAAGATTTAATTTCAGAAATAATTTCCTCTGTTACTTGCTTATTCTTTATTAATTCTAAATACTGAAATATTTTTTCCTGCACAGCTAACAGCTTTCCAGCAAGCATTTTCTTTTGTTCGGCACTATCTTCGGCATATTCCTGTGCAGTTACATTATCTATATTTTTGATGAATATAATGTCTGCTTCTACTCCATTCAAATTGTCAAGCAACGCTCCGTGTCCCGAAGGTCTAAAAACCAGCGCATCATTTTCATCTCTAAAAGGCTTGTTATCTGGAGTTACGGCAAGTGTATTTGTTGCAGCCTTTTGAAATGAATAAGAGATATGAAATTCAGTTTTTGTCTTTTTGGAAACTCGATTTTTAATCGCTTTAAATTTGTCTTTAAAATGAGACACATGTGCTTCCGAAAATGTAAAATGGAGATATGCATCGTTCTTACTGGTTGCATATAACGCGCTTTCGTACAATTGCTCTTCAAAAGCCGTAGTAGCATATTTTGTGTATTTGTGAAAAGGAATGAGTCCCTTAGGCAACTTTGCAAAATTAAGCCCCTCTTCTTCCAACATGCTCTTTACAAAAAACTGAAGCCTTGCTCCTTTTCTACTTTGTTTGTATTCGGGATAGTTTTCTCGTATTTTTTTTCTCACTTCGGTTACAAAAGCAAAGTCCTTTAAAGATTTTGAAAACAATTCCAATTGTTTCAAATTCCCTCTTTTTACATATTTGTTGAAAGTCTCTACTTCTGGATTAAAGTGTTCCAAAAACTCGAATAAAAACTTAAACATACGAGTAGCAGCACCGGATGCAGGCACAAATTTTACAATTGTTTTTTGTGGTTTTAAATTTTCATATAGAGCAATAAACTTCCGTTTGTTAGATTCTGAAATTTGCTCAATACCATTTCCAACAGAAGCCGCAGTCACAATAACCGAAGGTGGAATGCCCTTGGCAAATGTTTCTAATTGGGAAACAACTTGTTTTAGGGTGAGTCCGTTTTTTTCAATATGCTGGATATCTTTTTGTGTGAGCATGAAGTATTATAAAAGCTTTTGTTCAACTATTTTAATGGCAGTTGTAAAACGTTCCTCCTGAGATCCTGAAAGGATAATGTACGGAATTTTTCTACGAATAAGCGCCATTTCAAAATTACGAAATAAGGTAGACCTATCCTCAGGCCTATCCCGTAAATCGTCTGGAAACCAAGGCACATCTATATGCGTTAAAAAATAGAAATCATAGTGCTGGTTATCAGCTGCTTCCTTAATTTCAGGAGGACACCAACCGTTGTAGTAGTACTCACAATAAACTTGTAACTCCAATAAGTTCGTATCACAAAACAATACGTTCTTTACTTTTTTTGCTAATTTATTTTCTGAAGCAATTTGTCCTTTAGCAATAGGCAAGAGGTCTTTTTTTGAAATTTTTTCGGTTTTAACATCCCATTTTTCCTGCAAATACGTTCGCATGTATTCTGGGACCCATTCGGTTTTGAAATGAGCAGCTAGTTGTCTTGCCAAGGTTGTTTTACCTGTAGATTCTGGACCAAACAGTACCATTTTTAGGCAATCACTTTGTCGCTGTTTAAATGCTTTTTCCATGCTAAATATCCCACAATTGAAATGGCTATAAAGATAAGGTATAGCATACTGCTTAAAGTATAGCCTTTAATAAAATATAGGGGTACACTTATAGTATTACCTATTAATAAGTAAATCCAGTTTTCCAGTTTACGTTTAGCGAGCATCCACATACCCCCAAAAAAAATTGCTGTTGTTAAGGTATCTACATATGCAGTCCAACTCGTCCATTTTTCAAAAACTGTGTATACTATAAAAACGCCAACTATCGATGCTGCTCCAATAGCGAAGGCAATACCATGTTCTTTTTTAGAAGCTTTAGTAATGGGCGTAAACTTATTTGGAGATACTTTTCGGGTCCAAATATACCATCCATAGATGCTCATTATAAAATAATATCCTTGGATAATCATATCGCCTAAAAGTCCCCATTGCCATAATAAATAGACAAATATGGAAGTACTAATAATACCTGTAGGATATACCCAAATACTATTACGCCATGAAAACAAAGCTGAAGTCAACCCAAACAAAACAGCCACAGCTTCAAGTACTATTTGCTGGGTTTCGTATTCGGAATACTGGCTAAAAAGAAAATCAAAAATGGGGCTCATAATCACTACGATTAGATTTTACAATTTTTATATAAAGTAATCCCTTATCTATGGCCTCCAAAGCTATTTTCATTTCTTTTTGAAGAACATCCATCACACTATCGTACTCACCAAAAACCTGAGTGCTTAATGGGTTTTCAAGTACTGTGAGACCCGAAAGACGTAGTTTTTTTATGAAATTAATAATCGCCGGTTCAAAATCGTCTTGAAGCGGTGTTAGGGTAAGTTCTACGGAAATGTTCATTGAGAAGTTTTCTGTTTATAAGGTCCAAAGATAGAAATGAATGATGAGTGGTGAGTGATGAGTAGTGGTTTTTTTAGGAGTTAAACTTTCGTCACTCGAGTTTCAAACACAGTTCCCATAACTACCATAGTTGCTCCTGCTTGGTAGGCAGCTTGCTTTTGAGTTTCGGTTTTAATGCCTCCCCCTACGATTAATGGGATGTTCAGTTCATTTTTTACAGCGGTGATAATTGCTTCAGAAACTGGAGTTTTTGCGCCACTTCCCGCTTCCAGATAGATTAGTTTCATTCCCAATAATTCACCGGCTTTTGCCGTGTCTACTATTTTTTGAATGTCCCTTTGAGGCATAGGATTGGTTTTTGTAACGCGCGCCACGGCAGATTCATTTCCGCCATCAATTAACAGATAGCCTGTGGGTATAGCAGTTAAATCGTTTCCTCTCAAGGCCGAAACTGCTTTAATATGCTGACCGATTAAATATTCAGGATTGGTGCCTGAAAGTAGGCTTAAAAAAAGAAGTGCGTCTGCCTTTGGTGTTAATTGCGACACATCTCCCGGAAATAAAATAATGGGTTTTTCAGTTTGAAATTTTAAGGCAGTTACCACAGCTTTAGTTACTCCCTTTTTAACTGTACTTCCGCCTACAAAAAGATGTGTTGTTGCTGTCGGAATCTGTTTCAGAAATTCTGAAGTCGCCTCTAGATTAAACTCTTCTGGATCTATAAGAATCGCCAACAATTTTTTGTCATCCCTATTGGCCTCAATAAAATGGTTTAAAAATGTCAATTTCAATCTTCAATTTTAGTTTAGATTTCAGCTTTTTAACGCATACGCACAGGTAAATTCTTCAAACTCCAGAAACCACACTTTGTAATTTTCTTCAGTATCATGAAAATTCACGTTAGCCTTAGTTTTTAAATCGTCTAACCTAAAATCTTCTACATATATATTTTGCAGAAAACTTACCCCAGGCGAAGCAAAACTTTTATACAAGCTTTCTTTGGCTCCCCAAACCATTGTAAGTTTACGCATAATGGCATCGTCATTTGCTAAGGTTCGGTATTCTTCAATGGGAGTAAATTTGTGTGCTATTCTTAAGATTTTCGGGCGCTGCTTTTCTATATCTATTCCAACTTCAATAGTACTTATAATTACTGCTGAAAAAATAAACGAATGGGTAATAGAAATACATTTTCCATCTTTTAAATGTGGCTTTCCATTTTCGTCATAAAACAAATCGTGATCTGTATATCCTTCCGCAGCCAATAAATGACGTACGCTCATAAAACCACGACGATGCAAATCGCTTTTCATACTTGTCACCCTTGCTTCGCAATGCTTTGTAAGAGAAATATTCGCTGCAAGTTGCTCGAAAGATTCTTCAATCTTCCAAATCAGTACCTTAGCGTCATTTCCAACTGTTATAGTTTTGTAAAGTGGCATTATTTCTCGTGAATATTATGTATTTTTGCAGTCCGAAAATTGTACGGAAAAAAGAAAACTTTATTAATTCAAATATAATAATATGTCTACTAACACAGTGCCTTACACGGCGTATAAAGTAAAAGATATTTCATTAGCGGCCTGGGGGCGTAAAGAAATTGAACTAGCTGAAGCAGAAATGCCCGGTTTAATGTCGTTACGCGAAGAGTATAAAAATGAACAACCACTTAAAGGAGCACGTATTGCAGGATGTTTGCATATGACGATCCAAACGGCTGTTTTAATTGAAACTTTAATCTCGTTAGGAGCTGAAGTTACCTGGAGTTCTTGTAACATTTTTTCTACACAAGATCAAGCTGCTGCGGCCATTGCTGCTGCAGACATTCCAGTGTATGCCTGGAAAGGAATGAACGAAGAAGAATTTGACTGGTGTATCGAACAAACTTTATTCTTTGGTGAAGATCGTAAGCCCTTAAATATGATTTTGGATGATGGAGGAGACCTTACCAATATGGTATTAGACCGCTACCCAGAATTGGTAGACGGGATTAAAGGACTTTCGGAAGAAACTACTACTGGAGTGCACCGTTTATATGAGCGCATGAACAATGGAACACTGCCAATGCCTGCTATTAATGTGAATGACAGTGTAACAAAAAGTAAGTTTGACAACAAATACGGCTGTAAAGAAAGTGCTGTAGACGCCATTAGAAGAGCAACCGACGTAATGTTAGCCGGGAAACGTGTTGTTGTTTGTGGATATGGTGATGTAGGTAAAGGTACTGCCGCATCATTTAAAGGTGCCGGAAGTATTGTAACCGTTACCGAAATCGATCCAATATGTGCTTTACAAGCAGCTATGGACGGATTTGAAGTGAAGAAATTAGAAACTGTTGTTGGAAATGCAGATATTGTAATAACCACTACAGGAAACAAGGATATTGTACGCGGAGAGCATTTTGAAGCTATGAAAGACAAAACAATTGTATGCAACATTGGTCACTTCGATAATGAAATTGATGTTGCCTGGTTAAAACAAAACGCTACTCAAGATGAAATTAAACCTCAAGTAGACCGATACGACCTTAACGGGAAACACATTATCTTGCTTGCTGAAGGACGTTTAGTAAACCTTGGTTGCGCAACAGGTCACCCAAGTTTTGTAATGAGTAATTCATTCACAAACCAAACCTTAGCGCAAATCGAGCTTTGGAAAAACAGCGATTCGTACGAAAACAAAGTATATATGCTACCAAAGGTACTTGACGAAAAAGTAGCAAAATTACACCTTGAAAAAATTGGTGTAGAGCTTACTGAGTTGAAAAAAGACCAAGCAGATTATATTGGCGTAGCCGTTGAAGGACCTTATAAGCCTGAGTACTACCGTTACTAAGCACGAATTACGAATACATAAAACTTAAGCCCTTGCAGCAATGTAAGGGTTTTTTAATTTGGGCAATGGCCGCGCTATTCGCTTTAGTTTTGCCTCGATGTTGGCCTCGGCAAAAGCTACCACTGCTATCGCTATTGCAAAAGCCATCTACTCGTTAAATAAGTCTTTGAAGTTCGTAATTATAATCTAATACCATCTATTTGTTAGTAGGTTTACTTCTTAAATATACTTCAATATACTCCACAGTATTTAAATATTCTTCTCGCATAGTGTCTGCATAAGCCAGCACATTTTTATGATTTTCGTACTCAGGTTTAAGCGCATCTTGTAAATCTTCATCTGTTATGGTAAGGGTGATGAACCATTTTCCAATTCGGGTTTCGTGAGCCTCTTCTAACACGGGGGTATATCCATTCTCTTCTAAACCAGCATCAATTGCCATTGGTATTAAGTTCACCGTTTTAGTACTTCGCGCTACTTCGTAAAAAGTAAGATAATAGATTTTGTTATCTATTTCAATAGGAATATTTCCTGTAGTGTCGTCATACACAATCTGAAATTTCGCATTCATATACTCAAAAAATTCATTGGCATCTTTTGGATCTTCAAAAGCGTAGACGTAGTTGTGTGGTAATTGTTTTTTGAATTTTTTCGGCGGAAAGATCTTCCCTCCTTCAAAATTGGGAGCAATTTGCAATGGAATACATGACACAAAAAAGAAAGCTAATAAAGCTGCGGAAACATATTTCATTTGTTAGTTGTTTGGTAATGGAAACCTCAAAAATTATTCCGAAGTCCTTGGTGGTTTGATTCTGCTTCAAAATATTAAAACTGAATCCTCGTTATCATCAGATGGTATTACCAAAATTGAACTACATCGAACGTCTGCTATTTCTCTTGTTTTTAGGAGGTTTCACTACATATGTGGTCGCCCAAGGAAAAACAATTATCGGCAAACAAACCCCTTATCAAAAACATCAAAGAATCAGAGTTCAAAATCAGTCTCAAAAAATCAATACTAAAAATCTCGCTCAACAAATCACCCGAGGCAAAACCACCGACGCTGAAAAAGCCAAAAGCATTTTTCTATGGATTGCAACCACCATTACGTACGATACTGAGTTACGATTAAATCGAAATCTCCAAAAAGAAATTTACATTTCAGAAGCAAACGTAATCAGCCAAGTATTGAAACGAAAGAAAGCCTTGTGTGGTGGATATGCTTTCTTATTTAAGCAACTTTGTACAGACGTTGGCATAAAAGCTGAAGTTGTCCACGGATTTACTACACAAAGCAATGAAATAAAGAACACTTCAGGAACTCCAGAACATACTTGGAACGCTGTTTTTTTAAATGGTACATGGCAATTGCTGGACATTACCTGGGCGGTAAGTCACGGCAGTACAAACAAACCGCAATGGTTTTGGTACCATACAAAGCCTTCAGATTTTATAAAGACGCATCTACCTAAGGAAAAGAAATGGCGCCTTACTCACAATAATTATATTACTAAATAAAAAACCTCAACCGATTGCTCGATTGAGGTTTATAAATTTCAAAAAAATAACGGTTATGCTTCTGCGCTTGGCACGATAGAAACGTATGATTTGTTATCTCTCTTCTTGGTAAATTTTACCACACCGTCTACTTTTGCGTGTAATGTATAGTCTTTTCCAGCATATACATTTTCAGCAGGATGGTGCTCCATACCACGTTGTCTTATGATGATGTTCCCGGCTATAGCTGCTTGCCCACCAAAAATCTTTACACCTAAGCGTTTCGATTCTGATTCTCTACCGTTTTTTGAACTACCAACTCCTTTTTTATGAGCCATCTTGTTTCGGATTTAGTCCCAGTTTTACTTTGGGATAGGTTATACTTAAATGGTTGTTGAATTATTTTTCAACCCCACCGTCTAATTTATCTTGTAATTCTTGCAATTCGTCCCACTTACCATCTGCAGCTAATGTAGCTTGCTTTGGCCAAGTGTCTGTAACTAAGTGCGCCATTCTTGAACTTGCCTCCGTAAGGATTTCAGCCAATTTTTCTGGTTTTGCCTTTGCTACTTTTGCAAAAGTATCTAACCCCGCAGCTACCAATGCTTCCATTGCTTTTGGCCCAACACCCTCAATTTTCTTAAGGTCGTCTGCTTTTGCTGCTTTTTTAGGAGCTGCTTTTTTAGCTGGAGCCTTTGCTTCGGTTTTAGGAGCTGCTTTTTTAGCTTCAGCTTTAGGAGCTGCTGCTTTTGGTTCAGCTTTTTTAGTTTCCTTTTTAGGAGCTGCTTTTTTCTTAGCTCCAGAAGTTGCAATGCTTTCAATAACGATTTCAGAAAGATACTGTCTGTGACCGTTCTTTACCTGATACCCTTTTCTTCTTTTCTTTTTGAAAACAATAACTTTGTCACCTTTAAGGTGTCTTAAGACTTTAGCTCCAACAAGAGCTCCGTCTATAGCCGGGGCGCCAATGGTAATATTGTCTCCATCACCTACTAAAAGAACGTTGTCGAAATCGACTTTATCACCTTCTTCCGTAGCTAAACGGTTTACAAAAACCTTTTGGTCTTTCGCAACTTTAAATTGCTGCCCTGCTATCTCTACAATTGCGTACATAGCGTAACGTTTAAATATTTGTTATAAATTAAAAAACCCGCTTCTCTTCAAAGCGGGTGCAAATATAATTTTAAATTCTTAATCTACAAAGGGTTTGATCTCTATTTTAAAGTGTATTTCTTTTACCATCTGGCGTATTCCATGAATCCTTGAGCAATTGCATAAATGCGAGGGTTAACACAATAGAAGTAGCCATCCCCATTAATACTAAAGAAAAAAGAATAATAAAAGCGCCACTTTCGTACGTTAAATTCCAGCTATCCAAAATATTTCCAGCAAACTCGGTATCTATTTGATACATGTTGAAAGCCATAAATGCTACAAAAATAAGTGTAGCTATGGCACCACTCATAAACCCTACTTGAAATCCCTTTTGATACTTAAATTTGCTTTTTCTCTCTTTAGTTTTTTTAAGAGCCATCAAAATACCTGCTCCATAAATAACACCGTTCGCCGCACTCAAAACAGGATATTTATGTAATCCCAAAAGCTTGGTAATTACAAAGTATAAAATAAGACCAATGGCAATTAATATTCCGTATTTGATATATATTTTAGACATAATGTTGGTTTTTAGTATCTATAAATTTCGGAAAAAAATATAAATACAACCTCTTCTTTAACGCAATCTTAGCGGTTTTGCTTCTTTTTATTGCCTAAATAAACACCAAAGAGTATAACGCCTGCCGCGACTAGTTGCCACATACTAAAAGACTCCCCATCGATTACACCCCACAAAACTGCAATTATAGGCATGGTATAGGTTACAGAGGAAGCAAAAACCGGACTCGCAATTTGCACCAATTTATTAAAGATTACTTTGGCAATGGCAGTTCCAAAAAGCGATAATATGACTACATAGAAAAACGACACTTGCATTTCAGTAGAAGAAAAAATAGTTTCAAAAAATCCTGTGAAATACAAAATGAGTAGTGACGGGAAAAAGATGAACAAAAAGTTGCCTGTAGTAACCGCTAAGGCACTAATATCGCTCAAATACCTTTTAATAATATTTACATTAAGTGCATATCCAATGGTAGCAGCAATAACTAAAAGACTGTACCAATAATTCTGGTTTGGGTTAAAATCGGCTCCAACAATAATTAGTAAAAAAGTACCTATCAATCCAATAAAAACACCAACTATTTGTCTTCGGGAACTAACAATACCGAAAAGCGTTGCTCCCACAATCACAGTATTTAAAGGTACAATACTATTTAATATAGAAGCTACGGCACTATCTATTTCATTTTGCGCCATGGCAAATAAAAATGGTGGGAAAAATGACGAAATAAAGCCCGAAATAGCAATCCATTTCCAATGGTGTTTTTGGATTTGTTTCACGCTTTTAAAACCTACTGAAAAAAGAAAAATTGAAGTAAGAACAATCCTAGCAGAGCCCAACTGGTAGTCTGTTAAACCCACTAATCCCTTTTTAATAAGAATAAAAGAACTCCCCCAAATTAAAGAAAGAATCGCGAGGTAAAGCCACTTGCTATTATTGTTGCCCATCATTCGTTTTGAAGCGGCAAAGTTGAGGAATTTATTTTATTTGAACCGGCATTGCTACACTTAGTTATTACGCAATGTCTCACAGCGAAAAAACAGGAATACGCAGGAAAATCTAGAATTTATTTTACCCATTCAATAGTTTCCATAATATGGCGGATATCATTACGTAAATACATTACGGCTGGATAAATAGAGTCGTAATTGGGTTTTGCATTGAAATACAAAGACCCTTGGACAAAATGCTGAATACTATCTGTTACATAAAATTGTGATTGTGTGGCGGCATTTCCTTCTATGGCATAAAACATCCCATACACTTTATTAATACTATCGACCCTGGGTTGTTCAAAAATAGCCTGTGCTTTTTGATCATGATTATAGGTAAGCTTTTGCGCATCGTACAATAGCGAGTCTATATTTTTATCTTGAACACGCTGATAGGTAACATACAATGTAGCATTTAGCTTTGGGTAAGCTACATTTACAGCGCAATTAGACTTTACCTGTAGTGTTCCCAGTTGATTCTTTTCAAAATTGAAAGGACAATTTGTATTTGTTAGAGCATACGCAGGTTCTGGGTATTCCAATCGCAATTTAGCCGAAGGCTTTACAGTAACTTCATCTTCGCAGGAAATCACCAAAAAAACCAGAAAAACTAAAAACAACGTGCGCATATTAAGGTGTAATTGAAAGTTTAATTTGTTTAATTCTTTTATTATCAAAAGCTTCAATAGTAAACGCATATTGATGGAAGTTTAGTACTTCGCTCTGTTTAGGGAATCCTTTTGAAACTTCAAGTAAAAAACCAGCCAATGTTTCGGAGTCTCCTTTGGCATCTTCAAAAATTTGCGGATCCTCAAGCTTAATGACTTTGTAAAAATCCTTCATAGGCGTTTTGCCTTCAAAAACGAAGGTATTATCATCTAATTTAGAAAAAATTAAATCTTCATCGTCAAATTCGTCGCTAATTTCCCCCACAATTTCTTCAATGATATCTTCCAGAGAAATTAAACCGCTAGTTCCGCCATATTCGTCTACTACAATTGCGAGGTGCATTTTCATTTCTTTAAACTCATTGAGCAAATCGTCTAGCTTTTTATTTTCGGGCACAAAATAAGCATCACGTACTAAACCAGGCCAATCCAAGGTTTTCCTTTCTATATAAGGCATTAGATCTTTCACATATAAAATACCCGTAATAGTGTCTATATTTTCTTTGTAAACAGGAATACGTGAATATCCGTGCGAGATAATCTCTGGCATAATTTCTTTATAAGGCGTAGCTTCATTTAACGCGAAAATATCCATACGGGGTTTCATGACTTGCTTGGTATCGGTATTTCCAAAGGTTACAATACCCTGTAAAATCTTTTGCTCTTCTTTAGTTGTATCACGAGCATCTGTGAGTTCCAGGGCTTGTGAAAGCTGGTCTACACTTAAGCTCGATTTCTGCTTTCCGAACTTATCCTCAATATATAATGTAGCAGCACGCATTGGCAAACTAATGGGAGAGAAAAATTTATCCAACACATTTAGCGGATATGCCATTAATAATGAAAAAGACAACTTATTTCTACTTGCGTATATCTTCGGAAGGATTTCGCCAAACAATAATATAAGGAAGGTAACGACACCAACTTCAAAAATAAACCGAATGTTGATACCAAAGTACGCTGCACCTAAGTTTCCGAAGAAAACGTCACTTAGGGAAGCAAACAGTAAAACAATCGCAATATTTATGAGGTTATTTGCCACCAAAATGGTCGCTAGCAGTTTTTTAGGGCGTGCTAACAATCGTTCAACAATCGCTAATTTCTTATTCGGGTTTTTCTCTTCACCAGAATTAAAGTCGGTTGCAGTTAGAGAGAAAAAAGCTACTTCGGCACCAGAAATAAGGGCAGAACATAGCAATAAAACCAGCAAGATGACCAAACTGGAAACTTCGGTATACGTTATAAGAGAAATAAATAAACTCGGGGGTTCAGGGTCCAATTTTGTGGCTTTAATTAAACTTAAAACGGAAGATCGTCGTTATCTTCGGTATTGGGTTGTTGTACGTGCTGTTGTTGCGCAGGTGTTTGACTAGATTGTTGCTGGCCCGGCGTATTGTTTTGCGATGTTCCTACACCTTCATTTTTTGGTGTTAAGAAGGTAAAATCTGTACATTGTATCTCTGTACTATAACGATCCATTCCTTTCTCATCTTGCCACTTTCGCGTCTTTAAACGCCCCTCAATATATACTTTATCGCCTTTTTTAAGGTATTTTTCGCAAATTTCGGCTCCTTTGTTACGCACCACTATGTTGTGCCATTCGGTATTATTTACACGCTCACCTGTGGTTCGGTTTGTATAGGTTTCGTTTGTTGCTAGCGGAAAACGGCCAATGCTCCCGCCACCATCAAAATAATGCATTTTTACTTCGTCTCCTGTATGGCCAATTAACATGACCTTATTCAATGTTCCGCTCATAATAATAATTAATCTACAAAGGTATATTTTGAAATCTAAATATAATCAATTTTAAGATTTTATAGTTTGTTGTCTTCCCAATTTTAGAAATCAGAATAAAAAGATTCTTAATTGGTAAAATTCTGATAGTTAAAGGTGTTTAAAAAATTAGATAGTAATACCGGAACCGGGAACTTTTCTAGTTCTGAAATAGCCAGACCGCTATCTTCCAATTTTCCAGTTTCAACAATCCAGAATGTGGTAAACAAATGCTGGTGTGATAGTTTATGAACGACGGGTGTGTCATTAAACTTTGAAATACACTTCAACTGCACTTTGTTTAGAAGATGCTTAAAGTTATTTTCTTCAAGTAATGTTGCTTCGGAAATTTCTGCAGAAGTTTCCACTAAAGGAAATTGATATAAATGTTGCCAAATACCCTTTCCTTTTCGCTGCTCTAACAAGGTCTTGTTATCTTCTGAAACAACAACCAAATAATTAAAATAGCGTTTTTTTACTTTTAGTTTTTTCAGTTTTACAGGCAATTGAGTCACCAATTTATTTTTAAAGGCTTCACAACGATTACTAAAAATACAGGATTCGCAGCTAGGGTTTTGCGGAACGCAGTATCTAGCACCAAACTCCATAATAGCCTGATTATACGTCCCAGGTTGTGAAGCATCCAGAAGCACTTGAGCCAATTGTTTAAAATATTTTATGCCTTCGGTACTATTAATAGGTAGCTTCACATTAAAAACACGTGACAAAACACGATATACATTGCCATCTACGACTGCAGCAGCTTCATCAAAACAGATAGAGGAAATGGCACTTGCGGTGTAATCACCTATGCCTTTTAGTTTTTTAAGATTGGTATAATTGTCTGGAAAATCTCCATTTAGTTCATTTGCAACAATTTTTGACGTAAAAAGCAAATTTCGAGCACGGGAATAGTATCCTAAGCCTTGCCAGCGTTTTAATACATCTTCTTCAGGAGCTTTAGCTAGGTGATGTACAGTTGGATAGGCGCTCACAAAGTCATTATAATAAGGTAAACCTTGCGCTACTCGTGTTTGTTGTAATATAATTTCTGAAAGCCAAATCTTATAAGGATCTTTTGTTTGTCGCCAAGGCAAGCTACGTTTGTTTTCTAAGTACCACGCTACTAGTTTTTTAGCAAAGAAGGTTTTATTTTTTGGCATTTCACGAAAGTACTCCTTATCTGTTTAAATTTTAATAGTTTATGGGGAGAGTTTTAATAATTTAATTATGTATATTTGCCACCTCGAAAAATAAACCTCAATACCCAATTTAAAACTTATAATACAATGACGAAAGCAGATTTAGTAGCAAAAATTTCAGAAAAACTAGGAATGGAAAAAGGAGATGTTCAAGCTACTGTAGAAAGTTTCATGAGCGAAGTTAAAAATTCACTGGAAGGTGGAGACAATGTTTACCTACGTGGTTTTGGAAGTTTCATTATTAAAACTAGAGCCGAAAAAACTGGTAGAAACATTTCAAAAAATACAACCATTAAAATACCTGCACACAACATTCCTGCATTTAAGCCAGCAAAGGTTTTTGTAGAAGGTGTAAAAACAAATGTTGAAGTAAAATAATAACCGTCTCTTCCAAATAGAGACACATAAAAACACAAGCATATGCCAAGTGGTAAAAAAAGAAAAAGACATAAGGTAGCGACGCACAAGCGTAAGAAAAGAAGACGCGCGAATCGCCATAAGAAAAAGTAGTTTTTTTAACTACTTTTTTCGTTTAACAAACAAACCGTTCTTTGAAAATGAAACAAAACTATTCCTTTACCTTGGTATAGTAATGTTTCGACGGGTAGTTCCTACTTTAGTAGGAACATTAAATCCTGTGATAAATTATTGTTTAATCCATCCCGATAGTTGTCGGGACTAAAATCAAAAATCGTGAGCTACGAATTATTTATTAGATCCAGTTCACAAGAAGTTGATTTTGCCCTTTTAAAAGATGGAAAACTACTCGAGTTACACAAGGAAGAGGAAAACAACAAGTTCTCTGTTGGTGATGTGTTTATTGCCAAGATAAGGAAAACTGTTCCTGGACTTAATGCAGCATTTGTAAATGTAGGCTATGAAAAAGATGGCTTTTTGCATTACCATGACCTGGGACCCAAAGTACTCTCCTTGCTGAAATTCGTAAAACGTGTAAGCACAGGTAAACTTAAAGATTATACTTTAAAGGATTTCCCATTTGAAAAAGAGATTGATAAAAATGGAGGCATTAATAATGCCCTCAAAAATAATCAATCTACCCTGGTACAGGTTGTAAAAGAACCCATATCCACCAAGGGACCACGAATAAGCAGCGAGCTTTCCATAGCTGGCCGTTATATTGTATTGGTTCCGTTTTCAGACCGAATTTCTGTTTCTCAAAAAATAGAAAGTCGTGAAGAAAAAGAAAGGCTAAAACGCTTAATTATGAGCATACGGCCTAAAGGATTTGGAGTTATTATACGTACTGTAGCAGAGGGCAAAAAAGTAGCAGAACTGGATAAAGATTTACAAAATCTAGTAGATCGCTGGACAGCGATGTGCAAAAAGCTACAAGGGGCGCACCACCCTAGCAAGGTGCTAAGTGAATTAAACAGAGGAGCCTCTATTATTAGAGACGTTTTTAACGACAGTTTCACCAATATTTGTATTGACGATGAAACCCTCTATTTACAGATTAAAGATTACGTGCAGGAAATTGCACCCGAGAAGGAAAACATTGTAAGATTATACGACTCTAAAGTACCTATGTACGAGAAGTTTGGTATAGAAAGACAGATAAAAACCTCTTTCGGAAAAACCGTTTCTAGCAGTCGGGGCACTTATTTAGTGATAGAGCATACAGAAGCCATGCACGTTATAGACGTCAACAGTGGTAACCGAAGCAATAAAAGCACTAGTCAAGAAGGCACCGCACTGGAAGTAAACATGATTGCCGCTACCGAGGTAGCTAGACAATTACGCCTACGGGATATGGGCGGGATTATTGTGATAGACTTTATCGATATGGGTAAAGCCGAAAACAGAAAAAAACTCTACAATCACCTTCGTGACGAAATGAAGGAAGACAGAGCAAAACACAAAATCCTACCACCCAGTAAATTTGGGTTGATACAAATAACCCGCCAACGAGTAAGACCGGAAATGAATATTAAGACGCGTGAAGACGCACCCGGCATGGAAAGCGGTGAGATTGAAGCACCAATTAACGTGGTGAATAGAATTACCGAGGATCTGAAAAGAATCCTCAAAAAAGACTATAAAAAGATAACCTTAAACACACATCCTTTTATAGCGGCCTTTTTAGTAAAAGGCTTTCCATCTATGCGAACCAAATGGTTCATGGAGCATAAAAAATGGATAAAAGTCCAACCAAGAGATGCTTACACGTATCTTGAATACCATTTTAATGATAAAAATGGTGAAGAGATAAAATAATACCTAAACCCCTTTTGTCCCGATAGCTATCGAGATTGTTAGGGGTTTTTTCATGCCTATACTTTGGGCGTTCCCCTTCGCAAACAAAGCGTATAAGCTAACCAAATTTATTTTGAAAAAGCTCAGGGTCGGGCTATCCGCTATAACTCCCCATCGCTTTTTGGAGCGCTGGAGAGGATGCCACTACTATCCCTAACGCAAAAAAAGTACCCGTCATTTTGAAAGAGGCAAAACCTAGAAATCACATACCCCTTTTCCTGTAATGCGATTTCTCCTATCGTCGAAATGACTAACTTTATCACACCATGCAGCAAACACACAAAACATACACAGTTGAAGAAGCAACCTCCAGGCTGGAAAGCTACTGCGCTTACCAGGAGCGTTGCCATAAAGAGGTGCGCAAAAAACTACGGGAACTTCGTATGATTCCTGAAGCCATAGACCTTATCATTCATCATTTACTACAACATAATTTTTTAAACGAGACCCGCTTTTCACAAGCCTTCGCCAGAGGGAAATTCAGTACTAAAAAATGGGGGAAGCAGCGCATTGTACGCGAATTGAAGTCCAGGGAGATTTCAACATATAATATTACACTTGCTTTAAAAGAAATTTCAGAAAAAGACTACTACAAAACCTTCCACGAGCTCGCCGAAAAACGCTTACACCAATTAGAAAACGAAACCAATCTTCAGAAAAAGAAGAAGAAATTGGCAGATTACTTATTATACCGAGGGTGGGAAAGTAGTTTGGTTTGGGAGAAGGTTCGTGAAGTCGTGAGTCGTGAGTCGTGAGTCGTGAGTTGTGAGTTGTGAGTTGTGAGTTGTGAGTTGAATATTAATCAATCCCTAACTTTTTGTGTGTTCTCACAATTGCTTTTTTATTCTTCTTATCAATCCAATCCTGCCCTTGTAAACGGCGCATAAGGTTATCGTAATGGCGCATTATAGCAATATTATAAACAGCTTTTGCCAGGTTCTTTGGGTTGCGGGCAATGGCACGTAGACTCATCGAGAAACCCGGTGTGATATAGCGCATATAATGCCAATAACCTTCGGGCATGTACAATACTTCGCCGTGTTCTAGATTACCACGAAACCCTCTTGCTTTTTTTAAAGCTGGCCATTTCTCGTAATCTGGATTATTAAAATCTATGTCTTCCCTAACAATTAAGGAATGTGGAATTTTATACAAATACTCATTCTGCGATTGATCAAATAAAATCACTTCTTTTTTTCCTTGAAAATGAAAATGGAAAATATTAGCCAGGTCTATATCGTAGTGCATAAACGTATAACTATCTTCCCCGCCAAAAAAGAGCATGGGAAGTTTTTTCATTAGACTAATTCCAAAATCTGGAAACGTATAATCTTTTTGCAGTTGTGGAACTTCTTTTAAAATATTCCATAAAAAAATACGATAGCGAGTAGGCTCTTTTTTAAGAAGTTCTACATAATCCCGCATCTTCATTTTGGCATGCGCTTGATTAAACCCTTCATCGTGACGAACGGGCCTGTCATCGTACAAAGGCACTGTAATATCCCCAGCCACTTCACTCATGTAATCCAGATCCCACTTTTGTACGGCTGGCCAATCATCTACAAAATGCTCAATAATGACCGGTTTTTGTGGGATTAAATAGTATTTACGAAATTTTTCTTTCGTAATATGTTGTACTCTATCTATTTCTTGTAACTGCATATTATATAAGACGAAATTACAAAACTTTAGGGTAACATTTCTATATGTTATCTACGAAAACTTGAGGAAATTCACATTACTACTCTATAAGAATAACATCTAATAAGGTGGCAGAATTACTGAACTCCAGCGTTCCGCAAGTCGCTCGAACATATATATAATATGCTATTCCCGGTTCGATAGCTTCCAGCTCGAATGTAGGTTCATTTGTTTGATTCCAGTCATCATCAGAAGGGACAATTAAATTGGTGCCATAAGCCACTTCCCAAAGTCCTTGCTCCATTCCATTCCATGAAATTGTCACAGTAGTAGAGGTAACTTTAGCAACTATCAACGATTGTGGCTGTGTACAACCTTGTCCAAAATTTAAAGTTTGAAATAAAAATGGTCCCGCAAGATCGCTTGTAATACCATCATTGCAATTATTTTCTAAATAAATGTCGTATTCGGTGTTAGGCTGTAAACCATAAAGAGCGCTCCATCCATCAAAGCTTATGCGGTTAACACTACCCGTTGGTATAAATCCTTTAGAGCCGTAGCTAATACTTGTTACACCATTGGGCGAATCCCAAGAAAAAAACACAAAATTTTCATCCGCATCTGCAATTAGGTTACTTGGGGATACACAATTATTCTCATCGTCGGAGGAGCACGAGCTAAATAATACCATCAATATGATAGCATAAAAACGTAATTTCATAATAATGGGGTTATTTAGAGACTGCTTTCGACTTCGCCTCTTCATTTCGTTCAATGGTATGCCCAGGGCGGGTCCATTTTGGCTTCTCTCCTTGTTCCTTGTATTGCGAGTATTGTTCCTCAACCGTTTCAGGCTGGGCCTTTTTCACAAAAGGTTTCATGGGTTGTAATCCCAATAATTCAAACATCTTCATATCTTCATTTACATCTGGATTCGGGGTAGTCAACAACTTATCGCCCGCAAAAATAGAATTGGCACCTGCAAAGAAACACATCGCCTGGCCTTCACGGCTCATTTCAGTTCTACCTGCAGAAAGTCGGACCTGGGTTTGCGGCATGACGATTCTGGTAGTCGCGACCATCCGGATCATTTCCCAGATGCTTACTTTTTCAATGTCGCCCATAGGAGTACCTTCCACAGGGACTAAGGCATTAATTGGTACACTCTCTGGTTGCGGACTTAAACTGGCTAACGCTACCAACATACCTGCACGGTCTTCTACGGCTTCGCCCATTCCTATAATTCCGCCACTGCATACAGTTACGTTGGTTTTACGAACGTTCCCAATAGTATCCAATCTATCCTGATACGCACGCGTAGAAATAACGTCTTTGTAATAATCTTCACTAGTATCTAAGTTGTGATTATAAGCATACAAGCCAGCTTCAGCAAGACGTTGGGCTTGATTTTCAGTAATCATTCCTAGCGTACAGCACACTTCCATATCTAATTTATTAATGGTTCGAACCATTTCCAATACTTGGTCAAATTCTTTACCGTCTTTCACATTTCGCCACGCAGCACCCATACACACACGGGAACTTCCACTGGCTTTTGCTCGTAATGCTTGTGCTTTTACGTGAGACACGGTCATTAAATCGTTTCCTTCAATATCGGTATGGTACCTCGCAGCTTGCGGACAGTAGCCACAATCTTCTGGACAACCCCCAGTCTTAATAGAAAGTAAAGTAGAAACCTGTACCTGATTAGGATTGTGAAATTCACGATGCACAGTAGCTGCTTCGTACAATAACTCCATCATGGGTTTGTTATAAACGGCTAATATTTCGTCTTTGGTCCAGTTGTGTTTTATTTTGGTCATAGTGTTTTTAATTGTCCCTTTGAGGGGACTTTAGGGGTGTAAGCCTGAGCTTACAAAATTTCGATTGGAGGATTAAAAATCTGGCTTAACATCCCCCTACCACCCTTCAAAGGGGGAATTAGTTTTCAAAAATAAGAAATTACTGAATGCCTGTTTAGGTTTCTGTAAAATAATACTCACCGCATTCCCACCATACTTCGACTACACTGAGTAACCATTAGAATGGAATTAAATTAATTTTTATGGCAATTTCAAAATAACACTAACAGCATTACCTCCAAAACCTACGGCGTTTACCATCACAGTTTTCAACTCTTGCGGAAGGTGACGCGCATTTGCAAAAAATGGGTTTTCAATAAATTTATTTTTCTGAAGCATCAATATCGCCATTTCAACACTCAACATTCCTGAAGTTGCAAACGTATGTCCTACCAACCACTTATTTGATGTAAGCAACGGTAACTGCCTTCCAAAAACAATATTAATAGCATTTTTTTCGGCCACATCTCCTTTTACGGTACCTGGAGCGTGCATAATTATAGCGTCCACGGTTAGCAAATTTGCATTCGCTAACGCATTGCGCATCGATTTTTGAAAACAATCGGCATGTTCTGAAATAGAGCTATTGTGAGCTAATGTTTCAGATGCGAATCCGTAACCCGCTATCACAGCTTGTGTTTTATCCGAAACTCCTCTTTCCAAGATTGCTAGAGCAGCCCCTTCTCCCAAGACCATTGTGTTTTCCTTTTTTTGAAAACGCATACTTTCACATGCCATTCGATGGTGGGAATTACTATACAATTTTAACGCCTTCATCTGTGCCATCGTAAATGGCGTGAGTGGTGCTTCACTTCCACCCACTAGAAAAACGTCTGCCATTTCAGCTTGCAACCATGCAATTCCATTTAAGAGTGCATGCATCGCCGTAGAGCACGTAACCGAATGGTCTATTGTAATGCCATCTACTCCCAGATCCTGTGCCACCCAAGAGGAAATATTTCCTAATGTAGTGGTAGGAGAAGTAAAAGGAGAAACTTTACCGTGTTGCTGAAAATCCTGATGGTATTTCTCGAACAAGCCGGTTGCCCCGCGGGAAGACCCAATATTTACCCCTATATGCTTTGATTGAAATTCAAACATATTTAAGCATTTTTTTCCAGCCAGAATCGCCAACAATACACACCGATCCAAATTTTTATAGCGGTCATTTTTTTGCTGAAGGTGTTGTAATTCATTTTCTATTTCCGAAGAGACTTTTGAAACGATAGAACCATTTATAACTGAAAACAAAGGCACACCATCGCGATAGTGTTGCCAGACTTTTTCTGAAGAAGCGCCAAAGGCTGAAACTGAAGCAATGGCTGTTATGGAAATGGGTTGTTGCACTACTATTTTTATTTACGGCAAAAATAGCTGTTCTTTGTTTTCTTTAGACTCAAAAAACCGAGAATAATGGAAGAAACTATACACAGACAAAGTTGGTGGAAACGCAACTGGAAATGGGCACTACCAACAGGAGGTTGCTTAGGAATAATAGTTCTAATTATTGTATTTGCTGGGACACTTTTTTTTGGAATCACTTCTTTAATGGAAGACAGTGACGCCTATACACAAGCCATGAGTAGAGCTGCTGAAAACCAAGAATTAATAGCACTTATTGGCGAACCCATTGAGCAGGAAGGCATTATTGGGGGTAGTATTAATAACAGCAACGGATTTAAAGAAGCCAGGCTAACTATACCTATAAAAGGTCCAAATGGCGAAGCAACTGTGCGTGTGATAGGAAGCGGTGTAGGTGACAATTGGACATACAGTATAATGGATGCCTATATTGAAGACGGTAGGGTAATTATTAACCTATTGGATACAGAAGCTCCAAATACTCTAATTGAAGAAACAATAGACGATTAAAAATTATTATAGAAGTTACAATTTGTTTAAAGCCTCTTCAATCACAATATAGCACTTATTCAATGTATCTTTAGCAATCACGTAAGGCGGCAAGACATATATCGTACTCCCCAAAGGCCGTAATGCCACACCACGCTCCATAAAAAATTGATACAACGCATCACGTACCTTTCCGTAACGTTCCATTTCAACATTTAAATCTATAGCCAGTATCACACCTTTGCAGCGTACTTCTTTTACTTTTCTGTGGTTTTCAACTTGAGCAGCAAATTTCTGGTGAGCGCTTTCAATATAGTTTCGTTTCTCTAACATTTCAGTAGAATTCAACAGTTTTAACCCTGCAATAGCCGCTACACACCCCAACGGATGCGCACTAAACGTATGCGCATGAAAAAAACCTTTATGTACTTCTTCACTTAAAAATCTGCTAAAAATTTTCTCACTACAACTCGTAATGCTCAATGGAAACATGCCTGCAGTTAATGCCTTACCCAAGCACATTATATCTGGTTTGCTTTGCAATTGGTCACAGGCAAAGTTGGTTCCTGTTTTTCCAAAACCGGTCATAATCTCATCGGCTATGCATATAATTTCAGCTTTTTGACATCTTTTAATAATGGCGTCCAAACCTTCAGCGGTATGAAACTTCATCCCTGCAGCCCCTTGCACCAATGGTTCAAAAACAAAAGCTGCACAGGGATTTTCGGTAATTGCAATTTCTAATTTTTGAAGTACATCTTCTAGGTTATCCTTTTGTGGTGTGGGAATACGAATCACTTTCAACAAAAAATCTTCGAAAGGAGCATTGTAGCTGGCTAGTCCTGAAGCACTCATAGCACCAAACGTATCACCGTGAAATCCGTTTTCAAAAGCGATTAATGTATCTCTTTTTTCATCCGCGTTATAATGGTATTGTAATGCCATTTTAATGCCCGCCTCCACGGCTGTAGAACCATTATCATTAAAGAAAATCTTTTGCTGATTTGAAGGCAGGATTTCTAGTAATCTTTCAGATAGCTCGACTGCCGGTTCGTGTGTAAAGCCACTAAACATAACAAAATCCAACTCCTTCATTTGTTTGGCAACCGCTGCAACAATATGCGCATTACAATGCCCGTACATGGCGGTATACCAAGAAGCAATCCCATCAATATATTCTTTCCCTTCTTCATCCCAAAGCAATGCGCCTTTTGCCTTTACAATACCTATGGGCAATTGTGCAGTTTGGTGTTGCGTAAGCGGATGCCAGATATGAGCTTGGTCGCGTTGGGATAATTTCATAATACAAATATAACATCTCCCTAAGCCCTTTCAAAGGGGAATTCTAAAATATGAATTCGCATACTTTTAGTATGTCTAATTTTCTCCATCTCCTTCTAAGGAGAGGGCTGGGATGAGGATGCTTGCATATTCCTTAACTACATTTTCATTAAAATACGGCTCTTCGTCTATGCTTCCTAAAATGGGCACTCCTGTCATTTTTGCAATAATGTTTTCTGTAGAAGAATTTTCGGCACCACTAAAAATAATTCCGAAGACATTTAAATTTCGAGATTTTAAGGCTTCAATGGTGAGTAATGAATGGTTAATACTTCCTAAATAATGACGTGAAACTACTATTACGTTATCGTCTTTTTGAATTAGATCTGAAATGGTTTCAGTATCATTTAACGGAACCAACAATCCACCAGCACCTTCTATGACTAAGTTGTTTTGAGTATAAGGCCTCTTTATTTTTTTTGCCGAAATTTTCACACCATCTAGCGCTGCAGCTGCATGCGGACTCATAGGCGTTTTCAAATTATATGCTGAAGGATGAAATTTCGTCTTTTTGTTGGAAATTAACTTTTGCACTTTATAGGTGTCGCTGTTATCCAATTCTCCCGCCTGGATAGGCTTCCAATAATCGCTTTGAAGCGCCTCCGTAATAATGGCAGCGGCTATTGTTTTACCAACCTCGGTGGAAATGCCAGTGACGAAGAATGTTTGGTTTTTCATGGTCATAAAATTAGTAAAATAGGACCCTAACCCTCTTAAAAGAACAAATTTATTTTATCAGCCAAAATTGAAATCAGTTTCTTAATTTCGGCTTCGGTATTAAAACTGTGCACACAAATACGTAGGCGTTCTTGGCCTTTGGGTACGGTAGGAGAAAGGATGGGCTTTACATCGAACCCTTCTTTTTTTAATCTTTCTGAAATAGTTTTTGCATTTTCATTGCCAGGGATAATACAACTTTGTATGGCCGATTTGCTTGAAATAAATTGATCTTGAAGTAGATTCCGTTTTATTTCTTTTTGTAATATTGCAATATTACTATGTAATGATTTAATTTTTGAAGTTTTCAATAGTTCTTCATAGCCTCCCAAAACTGTCGCTATACTATGAGGAGGCAATCCCGTTGTATACATAAAACTTCGAGTAAAATTAACCAAATAGCTCTTCAACTCTATGCTTCCCAAAATCGCTGCTCCATGACAACCTAACGCTTTACCAAACGTAATTAAACGGGCAAATACCTGGCTTTCCAATCCTAATTGCTGCACCAATCCTTCTCCATTTTTTCCAAAAACTCCAAATGCGTGCGCTTCATCAACAATTAAATGGAAGCTGTTTTTAGTACAGAAACCTGCTAATTCCTTTAAATCTGGCTGGTCGCCATCCATGCTGAAAATACTTTCGGTAACCACATAAATTTCGGAAGTTTCATCAAGGTTTCGACTGCGTTGAACCTGACATCTTCGTTTTAAATCTTTTAAGTTGTTATGCTTGAATTTGTAGGGTTTTGCATCGCTCATTTTTATTCCATCACGGATGGAAGCATGGCATAATTCGTCATATAAAATAAGATCGCCACGTTGTGGAACACTGCTAAAAAACCCTACGTTGGCATCGTAACCGCTGTTGAATATAAGAGCGCTTTCGGCTTGGTGGAATTGTGTAATTTGTTGTTCGGCAAGTTCGTAGAGTTTATGGTTGCCGGATAGTAGTCTGGACCCTGTTGCTCCGTTTTGTTCCAAAGAATGCTCTTTTAAAAATTCCGAAGCACGATTAAAAATTGATTTAGAGATACTGAAACCTAAGTAATCGTTGGAAGAAAAGTCTATTAAACCATTTCGTGTTCCCACACTACGTAGGGAATTGTTGATGGTACGATCTTCTAGTTTCTTTTGAAGCTTATTTGGGAGCATAGGGTAAAGATAATAGCTGATACGTTTTGAAAAACCTGTAAGAGCCTAAATTCTATAAAAATTAATTTTAATTATTGTTTTTCAATAATTTTTATATATTTGTTATCGTTAAACAATAATTATATGAAAACAAATTTGCTGCTAAAAAACCTAATTGATGTACTATTTATCTTAATGGTTCCAGGTATTCTTGGTTTTATTTTTATCCTACCATTAGGGATGTTTAATAATACAATCGGTAACGTTTCCGTAAACGGTTATGAAGATGTTATGAATCTACCTGTTTTTTATTGGGTAGCTGTAATTACAGGAATACTTACCTATAGTATGATGCTTTTCGCACTATGGTTTTTGAAGAAATCAGCTCGCTATTTTATGGATAATAATTTGTTGAAGGAGCCCGTAAGCAATAATTTAGGCAAAAGCGGATTTTTTTTGATTCTCACGGCTATTGGAGCTTTTGTAAGCTATATTTCTGTTTGGCTAGCCAGTTTTGACGCCTCGGGTATTACAATGCAATATGGTGACAATCTATTCATTCCACTTTTCTTGGCCATTGTCGGGTTGTTTTTTAAAATTATTGCCAACACGCTTACCAATGCTAGGTTGTTAAAAGCCGAAAACGATTTAACCATATAACCTATGCCCATCCAAATAAACCTAGATACTGTTTTATCTGAAAAAGGCATGAAAGGCAAAGAGCTGGCCGAAATCGTGGGCATTACCGAAGCAAACCTTTCTATCCTACGCTCGGGAAAGGCAAAAGCAGTTCGCTTTAGTACTTTGGAAGCTATTTGCGAAGCATTGGAGTGTCAGCCTGGTGATATTTTACAGTATCTTTCTGAATAAAATTTGAGACACATGATAAGCTACTGTCTTTCTACTTCAGATGAAGAATTAAAACAAATCTTAGCCCTGCAGAAGAGCAATCTCCTCGTTTCCGTTTCTGAAGAAGACCAGAAAACCGAGGGCTTTGTTACAGTACAACACAATTTTGATCTTCTGAAAGCGATGCACAACAAATGCCCACATATCTTGGCGAAAGATGGGAATAAAGTTGTAGGATACGCCCTGAGTATGCATCCAATTTTTGGAGAACACATTGAGGTTTTAAAGCCTATGTTTGAGCGACTTCGCCTTCGCTCAACTTGCACAAAATTTGTTGTAATGGGGCAGATTTGCATTGATAAGTCGTATAGAAAGCAAGGGATTTTCCGGAGTCTTTATAAAACCATGGGAGAGCAGTTATTACCTCAATTTTCAGAAATCATTACTGAGGTGGATGCTAAAAACACCCGTTCAATACAAGCACATTATGCAGTGGGGTTTAAGGATTTAGGGAGGTATACAGCTGAAGGTCAGGAATGGATTTTAATTTCTTTAAAATAACGTTTATGACAATTCAACCCACTCTTTATCATGAGGGTTACTAGCGTCTAACAGCTCTATATCAAGCTTTTTAGCTAGTTTCTTTCCGGTTTCAATAGCAGCGTTATAGTCATTACTTCCCGATAGTAAAATATGTTTGTTGGTGTTATACCATAAGTTTATTTCAAACTCTCCTTCCTTTTTTTGAAATACTGAAATATAATCTAATGTTGACAGTTGCTTCCATTTCCCCCATTTTACAAAACCGATAACGTGTATAACTTTAAATTGGTTGTTTTCCAGGTCAAATACATAGTCATTAACCATAGAAAATCGAATTCCTGTTACCATTAGAAACAATACAATTTCTATACTTCTTATAGGGAATGTATAGCTTTGTTGGTTTATAGAAATTTCAAAAAACATTCCATATATAAAAACAAAGGAAACTGTAAAACAGAAAGCAGCTACCACGGTGTGCCAGAATGGTCTGTTTCCGTGTGAGAAATAAGCGTCTATTTTTCTTTGTTCTTTAGGAACTGGCGCTTCCATATTATTCTCTATAATAATCTGCTGATTGGTAATCCCGTTATGAAGCTCAATTTCAAGCTGTTTTGCGAGCTGAACAGCATGATTAATAGCGGTTTTACTAGAAAAATAAGTATCTATAAAAAAATGTTTGTTAGCATTGTACCAAAGGTTTATTTCAAAACGATTATCGAGATTTTCGAATACAGAAACATATTCTAGATTTTGGAGCTTCCGCCAGCGCCCAAAACCTATTATTCCTACTCGTTTTACAATTTTATATCGTTTATTACTAAAATCGAAATGGTAGTCCCGTACCATTCCAAAGACAGCTCCAAGAATTACAAACAGAGACGCAACAAAAGACCAGCCTAACACAACTTCAATAAAGCTTATATCTTTTCCAGAAGTTAGAACTTCAAAGCCATTCCATAAAACTCCTATAGCAACGCAAAAGCATGCAAAAGGAAATAGAAGTGCATACCAGGCTTTTTTCCCTTTTACAATTGTAATTTCCGTTTTATTTTTTAACATGAGGCAAGTATACAAAAATCTCTTGTAGGTTTTTATTTGTAAGACGTTTCCTTTGGGCCCGAGATAACAAAAAACCCAAATTCTTTTTGGAATTTGGGTTTCAAAATATTGTTATTTGTGAAGCAATTAGTCTGCGAGTACAATTACTTTATTTTCACTGCACTCTAGGGTACCGCCGTTAATTTGCATAGCCCATTTACCGTCCTTTTGGGTAAATTTGCTTTGGAATCCTTCGGCAATGGTTGGGTTTCCTTTAAATCGAACTTCACCTTCAACTAAAAGAGAAACAATAGCTGCATGGTTGTTCAATAGTTGGAACTCACCGTCCATGCCTGGCACTGTTACACTTTCTACTTCACCGCTTACCAAAGAAGCTTCTGGGGTTACTATTTCTAAATACATAAATTTTTTGCGTTTGCAGTGGCAGTGGCAGTAGGATGTTCTTGTGAACTGCTACTGCTACTGTATACTATTTTTACGATTCAGCAAGCATTTTCTCTCCAGCCTCGATTGCTTCTTCGATAGAACCTTTCAAGTTAAAAGCTGCTTCTGGAAGGTGGTCTAACTCACCATCCATAATCATATTAAAACCTTTGATGGTTTCCTTAATATCTACCAATACTCCTGGGATACCTGTAAACTGCTCTGCCACGTGGAAAGGTTGTGATAAGAAACGCTGTACACGACGTGCACGGTTTACGGCTTGTTTATCTTCTTCAGATAATTCTTCCATCCCTAAGATGGCAATAATATCTTGTAATTCTTTATAACGCTGTAATAATTCTTTTACACGTTGTGCACAGTTATAGTGTTCATCACCTAAAATAGCTGCTGTTAAAATTCTAGACGTAGAATCCAGAGGATCTACCGCTGGGTAAATACCAAGCTCTGCAATCTTACGTGACAATACCGTTGTTGCATCCAGGTGAGCAAACGTTGTTGCTGGTGCTGGATCGGTAAGGTCATCTGCAGGTACATATACCGCTTGTACAGATGTAATAGAACCTTTTTTAGTTGAAGTAATACGCTCTTGCATTGCACCCATTTCGGTTGCTAATGTTGGTTGGTATCCTACTGCAGATGGCATACGACCTAATAGTGCCGATACTTCAGAACCTGCTTGTGTAAAACGAAAAATGTTATCTACGAAGAAAAGTACATCTTTCCCTTGTCCATCTCCGGCTCCATCACGGAAATATTCTGCAATGGTAAGTCCAGATAGTGCTACACGTGCACGTGCTCCAGGTGGTTCGTTCATTTGTCCAAAAACGAAAGTCGCTTTAGACTCTCTCATTTTCATCTTGTCTACTTTAGACAAATCCCATCCACCTTCTTCCATAGAGTGCATGAAATCGTCTCCGTACTTAATAATACCAGACTCCAACATCTCACGAAGTAAATCGTTTCCTTCACGTGTTCTTTCTCCTACTCCTGCGAATACTGAAAGACCCCCGTGACCTTTTGCAATGTTGTTAATTAATTCCTGAATCAATACTGTTTTACCTACACCAGCACCACCAAAAAGACCAATTTTACCACCTTTTGCGTAGGGTTCAATAAGGTCGATTACTTTAATCCCTGTAAAAAGTACTTCAGATGAAGTTGAAAGGTCCTCAAATTTTGGAGCTTCACGGTGAATTGGCAATCCGTTCTCTCCCTCTTTTGGAAGATCCCCAATACCATCAATAGCATCACCAATTACGTTAAAGAGACGTCCGTACACATCCTCGCCAATAGGCATTTGGATAGGAGACCCCGTTGCAACAGCGTCTACTCCACGGCTTAAACCATCGGTAGAGTCCATAGAAATGGTACGTACCGTGTTTTCACCAACGTGAGATTGTACTTCAAGAATTAATTTATTTCCGTGGTTATCTACTTCAAGACTGTCGTAAATATTAGGAAGTTCAGCTCCGTTTGCGAATTCAACATCCACTACCGGGCCAATAATCTGTGCAACTTTTCCTGTAACTTGTGCCATTGTTAACTGTATCTGTTTTAGTTATATACGGGCGTACAAAACACCCCTTTTTTCAACGGTGCAAAGATAGTTTTTTCTTGGTTAATATTACAACGGATTTTTGCTAAATTTTTTAAAGCTGTTTTATTTGCATTTGGCGAGCCTGCCCAACTATTTTTAGGCGGGCTTGTTCGTGCCAGCGCTAAACCTACAAGGATCCCTATTGCTCAAACGTTGCATGTTAGCCACAGCGCACCTCACAACCGGGCTTTCAGCTATATCTTTTTTGCTATTTCATAGCTAACAGTGAAACCGCAGGGACTTGGATGCGCAAAAAAGGATGCCGCTTCAATCCCTGCCCGACAGAGTCACGACAGGCGGATCTGTCCAAAAATAAAATAATATTAAAAACAAAGACCTGCCAGATTTTAAGTGCCAGGCAGGTCTGTATATTTTAATTGTATCACCGAAAAGCTTCAGGTATATATTATTTCTTCAGTAATTGAATTGAAGTTGATCCATTTATAGAAGCTACATACATTCCCTGGGATAGTGCCGAAATATCTACTTGTGCATTCAATCCAGATAAATTTTCAACATGCATCAATATTTTTCCAGTGATGTCGTATAATTCAATCGTATCAAACTCTTGAGTTGTGCTCGTAAACATTACTATACCGGTTGTAGGATTAGGAAACGCCATAATTTCTTGTACAGCAATATCTGGCGTAGCGAGTGGCACCCCATTTTGTCTTACTACAAACAACCCTCCATTGTCCGAAAAATTGCTAACAATTATATTGCCACTTTCAAAAAACGGATATACATTCCAAGCTCCTGGATCTCCTATAGAAGCACTTGCATTATCGTCTGCCGGCCAGGTATCGAAGAAGCCAATTTCAGTAATATTCATATTATCAATATCACTAATATCCAACACACGCATCCCTCCACTATAGGCCGAAACATAAATCTTATCGCCTTTTACATATACATTATGGTCTGTAGCTGTTGTCTCTCCTAGGTATTGCATGTGCTCTACAGGGTTATCAAGGTCTGTTACATCTAAGATTATTAAGCGTAAATCGTTTCCGTTAAAAACTTCATCAAGCTCGTCTGTAACCACAAAATACTTTTGATCTTCAGTAAACCACCCTTGATGCGTATATTCATTATCACTATACGATATGGATGAAATATTTTGAGGATTTCCTTTATCTGTAACATCTACAAAAACAACTCTGTCCTCATTACTTCCTGCCAAAATCTCTTGCCCCTGATAATCTGGATCTGGACCAGTATAGATTACAATTTGCGCATCGTGTGTATAGCCGTCTGTATCGTATCCGCCTTCGTCAATAGGATTTACGGGGTCTTGAATATTTACAAACTGAGGCCCTCCGTTGTAACCACTTCCTCCTACAAGGTACGCGTAGCCACTATCCTCATTTATTGCAATGTTATGTGCAGAACCCCCTGAAAAACTAAAAACGCCGTCATCTGTAAAATTAACAGGAGGATTGGTAACATCTCTCAGTTTTGTAAGATCGAATATTTGCATTCCGTGCCCATCAATTTCACTCACAATGTATGCATGGTTATTATACACTTTTATATCGTGCCAATTTCCTCTAAACTCGTCTAAAGCAGACGAGGTAAGCCTCCCTAAATAAACAGGATTAACAGGATCTGTAATATCTACATAAGCAGATCCGTTCCGCAATCCTATAATGGCATATTCTTTTCCCGTAGTTGCATCTGTCCAACCCCAAGAGTCGCTTGAAGAATTGGCGTCAAACGTACTAAGCGGGATATTAGAAAGCAGGTCGTAATCGTCGCAAGGATACCCTCCTGCCATTCCAGATTCGCATGGCGTTTGAGCAAAAGCACCCGCTGAACACATTAAAGTGAGGAGTAGCAATTTTTTCATAGTATTTATTTTTTTGAAGTAAGAACGTAAAAATACAGGATTTTTACACCAAAGACTCACAAAACCAAGGGGTATTGTTGGAAGCAGGCTTTTGGTGAGTTATGTTTAAAAGGAATGCGCAACTTAAAATGATTCTATTCTAATGGTTATTCGTTTTGCTCAGCACTATCTACAAATATATTAGTAGATGTAACCTAACAAACTAACACCTTCTTTTCTGAACACTCCAACCTTTGATTTTATAATCATGGGGTGAAATTTTGCTTGGTTATACACTGCTGTTCACTAATTTGTAGTATTGATAGATTACATAAAAACACAACAATGCTTTTTTAAAGTTTTTCACACAACCCTCGTATATTCTCTTTAAACAATTGCAACACACGCTTCATCAATTCATTAGTTCGCGCTATTATTCTACCGTCTATCTCTACAACAGGAGTTAACTCACCCATAGTTCCAGTAGCAAAAACACCATCTGCATTGTACAATTGAGACAAGGTGATATCTTGCTCTAAAATTTCAATATTTTCTTTATAGCAAAGTTCTAGTACAGTGGCTCTTGTTATTCCAGGCAAACACGCATGCGCGTATGGTGTACATACTTTTCCATCTTTCACCATAAAAAGATTGCTTCCATTGAGCTCGGCTACAAATCCGCGGTCGTCCAGCATTAATCCTGCGTCTTTTCCTGCCACATTAGCTTGTATTTTTGCAATAATATTGTTGAGCAAGTTGTTATGATGAATTTTACTATCTAAATATTGCGGTGCGTTGCGACGCTGGCTCGTACTTAGCACTTTTATACCACTACTATTGTCGTATACTAAGGGTTTCCATTCGGCTAAAACAATCAAACAGCTACCATCCTGATTGAGCCTTGGGTCCATACCGCTGGTAATTTTTTCACCACGCGTAAGGGTGAGCCGAATGTGGGTTTCATCGTTCATGCCATTGGCATCGAGCGTCATTTTTATAGCTTCTTTTATTTCAGCTTTACTGGGAATATCGACAAATGCAAGTGTTTTAGCACTTTCGTGTAAGCGGGTTAAGTGCTTATCTAAACAAACAATCCCTTCTGGATACACCCGTAGCCCTTCCCAGACCGCATCTCCCCCTTGCACCGAACTATCAAAAACCGAAACCTTCGCTTCAGCTCTTGGGTATAAGCGGTCTTTTACATATATTTTTATGTTTTCGTTTTTAGGATTGCGTTGTTGTAGCATAGGTCTAAATTTAAAGGTGCGAATTACTAGGGACGAATTTTTGAATTGTCTATTAGTAGTAAATGATCTCTTAGGATATTATAAAACTTCATGGCTTCAGTAAGCACAGGTTTTAATTTTGATGGCATTGGGTCTGCACTTGTTTTTTGCAGTGCAAATCCTTCAGACTTGTGTACGTTTTTATACCAATGAGTAGCCCAAACACCGTCTTCCGGAATACCCCCTTTTTTCCATTGCAGCATTGTTTCAACAAACGGAATTTCTATAGTTTTACAAATTTTCTGAAGATATACTGAAGGATTCTTCAACAATTCGTCACTATCAATTACCAGGGGTGTTTTTCCTCGTGATTTTAAATAGTTGAAAATTTCAGTAGCTTTTTTAATCCCAATATCGGCTATAGTTGGGTTTTCAATCACTTTTGAGAAGGAAGCTAATAGTTTTTCGGGATGCCTAATTAAGATAATATTGTCCCATTTCAATAAAAAATCTGGCGTATCGCTTAGATAATGATGCGCCATTCCTTTTATGAATACGTTTTTATTCACTGAAAGTTTCTGAATATTCTGAATGATTTTCACCTCATCCTGCTCCATGGTTTCCACTATTTCTTTTGCTGAAGGATGATTTACAACAACTTTTGCGTTGGAAAGATAATAGGCGTAGAAAGGTTCATCTAACACAGCAATATCTTCCCGCTGTGCAAAACTGTACATAAGTGCGGTCGAGAGATTTCTGGGGCCGGAAATGAGATTAATAACTTTCACGGACTAAAAATAATAGTATTCCGCAAAGTTACACAGAGAAATTGTGACTTGTTTGAAGCATAGTCTATTACTCTACCGTAACAGATTTTGCCAAGTTACGTGGCTGATCTACGTTTTTATCTAGCATTACAGCAATGTGATAGGATAGTAATTGCAATGGAATTGTTGTTACTAACGGACTTAAACTCTCTGGTGTTTTTGGCACTTCCATTACGTAATCTGCCAGTTCTTTTACCTGGGTATCACCTTCGGTTACTACAGCTATTATTTTACCTTTTCGGGCTTTAATCTCTTCAATATTACTTACCACTTTTTCGTAATGGTTGCTATTTACCGCAATCACTACTACGGGCATTTGTTCGTCAATTAAAGCAATGGGGCCGTGTTTCATTTCGGCTGCCGGGTAGCCTTCGGCATGTATGTAAGATATTTCTTTTAGCTTTAATGCACCTTCTAATGCTACTGGAAAATTATAGCCTCTCCCTAAGTAAAGAAAGTTAGCTGCGTCTTTATATTTTTCGGCGATTTTCTTAATTTTTTCATCGCTCTGTAGTGCTTCTTCTACTTTGGCTGGTATGGTATCCAACTCCTGTAGTTGCTCCATATAATCTCGCTGGGAAATGGTTCCTTTCGCTTTTGCCAAACGTAAGGCAATCATAGTAAGCACTGTAATTTGCGTAGTAAACGCTTTGGTACTTGCCACACCTATTTCTGGGCCTGCGTGGGTGTAAGTTCCGCTATGTGTCTCTCTTGAAATAGTTGAACCTACCACATTACAAACACCGTATACAAAGGCTCCTTTTTGTTTTGCCAGTTTAATAGCCGCCAGGGTATCTGCTGTTTCACCACTTTGAGAAATGGCTATCACGACGTCTTTTTCGGTAATAATCGGGTTTCGGTATCTAAATTCTGAAGCATATTCTACCTCAACAGGAATCCTTGCCAAGTCTTCAAAAATATATTCGGCTACGAGTCCTGCATGCCATGAGGTTCCGCAGGCTACAATAATAATTCGGTTTGCGTTGGTAAATTTTTCTATGTAGTCTTCTAATCCGCCTAACTTCACAATTCCTTTATCTGCTAAAAGTCGCCCACGATAGGTATCTTTTATTACGGAAGGTTGCTCATAAATCTCTTTCAGCATAAAGTGATCGTAACCACCTTTTTCAATCTGTTCTATGTTTAATTTCAACTCCTGAACGTAGGGATCTACCAAATGATCATTCGCGATCTTTCTAACTTTCACATCACGTCCTCGGCGGATAATGGCCATTTCTTCGTCTTCCAAATAAATAGCATTATTGGTAAACTCAATAAAAGGAGTGGCATCACTGGCTACAAAAAACTCATCATCACCAATACCAATTGCCAAAGGGCTACCCAATTTTGCAACTACTATTTCGTCTGGCTTGTTTCTGTCAAACAAAGCAATTGCATAAGCTCCCACTACTTGATTTAAAGCAATTTGAACAGCTTTTCCAAGTTTTACATTTTCTTGTTTTTTTATTTCTTCAATAAGGTTTACCAGCACCTCAGTATCTGTATCGCTATTAAAGTGATATCCACGATTAATAAGTTCTTTTTTAATGGAGGCGTAATTTTCGATAATACCGTTGTGAATAATAACCAAATCGCCGCTATTACTATAGTGTGGGTGTGAGTTTACATCGTTAGGAACTCCGTGTGTAGCCCATCGTGTATGACCTATCCCAAGGCTTCCTTTAATCTTAATCTCTTTTGCTACACGCTTTTCAAGATCTGCAACTTTTCCTTTTGTCTTACTAAGTTGTATTTCTGTTCCATCAAACAAGGCAATCCCTGCACTATCATAACCACGATACTCTAAACGTTTTAAACCATTTATAATAATAGGGTATGCCTCTCTTTTGCCAATATAACCTACGATGCCGCACATAAAAAATAAGTATTAGTTAGGTTCAGTATAAAAAATCTGAAGTTTTAATCGCTTTGCCTGGTTTGTCGTATTGTTACCAAATAAAATAGTTCCTCGCGGCGAAAGTACAGTAGCCGTTGGCACGTTGTCTATTCCTGGTGCCTGAGAATTTTCTAAATCTTGAAAATCTAAGTTCGTTACATTTTGTGAAACTACCAGTCCTAGGGGTACGTTCGTAGAGTCTTTGTTAATTAGATTGCTTACATGATTTGTAATTCTAATTTTATAGTACTGTCCATTTTCATCACTACCACGAACAAGTGGCCCAAAATGATCCACCAAGGCTTCAAAATCTTCTTCACTTGCGGTAGGGTCTAATGGCAAATCTGCTAAGAAGGTGTTATTCCCTACGTCATACATGGCTATTCTGTCTGGTTCTGCCGAACCACCTGTAATCTTATCTTGATCTACGTAAAAAATAAGATTTGCTTCATTAACAAGCCAATCTTGATCGCGAAGAAATTCTAGCTCGTCTGCCACTCCATTATTGTCCAAATCTTCTCCAAACAATTCAACTATCGAGATTATGGGGTCTCCACCACGAATATAAAGTGTTTCCTCACCGTCCACAATATTTGGATTTTCCAAAGCACTTGCTATCGTTGGGTCTAAGTCATTCTCGAAAGTATTTACACTAATAGCATCAAATTTTAAACGAAATTCACTTGGGTCAAATTCGTCTGTATTTTCTTCACAGGTCTCATCTACTAATGTTTTTGACAAGTAAAAAAGATCTATTCTTGCTTCATCTGTTTCGTCATTATTGCCATTTAATAAATCGAACATAAAAAGACTACCGCCGTTTCCGTCAGTGCTTTCTACCTTAAAATATAACCCTCTAAAAAATTCACGAAAATTGTTGTTATTAATCAGTTCATTAGATCCTTCCATGTCCAGAATCTTTTCTTGGAAAAGCTCTATTGGAAGGCTCGCACGCAATCCGGGAGGCAACGTTACTGTGTCGTTAAGGACAATACCTTTGTTTGATGGTATAAAATCTTCGATAGTTGTTATAAGGTTTCCCTGAAACATATCGAAGGTTTGCCCTTGATTTGAATAATAATTTTGTGCATCCTCAAAACCTGAATCTGGATCTAAATCTCTTAAAAAGAAATTAGACTCATAAATAGATATGTTTATAGGCTCATTTCCAAAAACTGAATCCAAAGTATATGTAGTTACCTCGTCTGTAGTAGTAGCCTCACTAAAAAATGGTAAATAAAGCACAACACTGTCTAGTTGGATACAATCTCCAAATTCTGGAGCGCTAGTTTCCAAGGTAAGCTGACTTAACATATTAACTCTAGATTGCCCATACACAGGGTCGTTATAAACTCCTAACTGATATGCAGGCAGCGCGTTTGTTTGAACCGGAAGCAACTTTCTACTATAGGAAATCACCGTACTTTCGTCAAAAAGTTCGGTTGTAAAATTTTGATCTACAATATCGGATCCTATGGTATTAAAATCTTCTTCACAGGAAGCAAAAACCACGATTACTATTAAAATCGCCATCAATTTTGGCAACATATTCTTTATCTTCATAATGCTCTTTAAAAAATGCTGGTTTTATTCCAGTACTTTGTTTTGGTAAAAATCTAAATAAGCTTCTTCGATGGTTTCGGTTGTTTGGTAAGGTAGCACTGGTTTATCGATGGTTTCAATATGGTCTTGTAGTGCTTGCGGTATTTCTTCAGAATTTACTATGATAGCATCACTATTATTTAGCGCTACTTTCATAACATTCACATAATCCGGGTTTTTTAAATCTGCTATATTTTCTTCAGTAATCCCATCGAAGCTCATTTTGTCTGATATCTTTTTATCTAACGTGCCTTCGAAGCCTTGATTGTATACAGAGGTAACTATTTTACTGTTTTCGAACAATGGTTCGTTGCTGTAGTAACTACGCAGGTATAGCGGTAAAAAAGATGCTAACCAGCCGTGTACGTGAATTATATCTGGAGACCAGTTTAATTTTTTAACGGTTTCAATTACCCCTTTAGCAAAAAAGATAGCTCGTTCGTCATTGTCTGGAAACAAGTTACCTTCCTCATCTGCAAAGGTTGCTTTTCGTTTAAAATACTCTTCATTATCTATAAAATATACCTGCATACGCTCTTTGGGAATAGAGGCTACTTTAATAATTAGCGGCATATCCATATCGTTTATCACAAGGTTCATTCCAGACAAACGTATCACTTCGTGCAGTTGGTGACGGCGTTCGTTTATATTTCCGTAGCGTGGCATAAAAATGCGGATTTGCCCGCCTTTACTATTAACCATTCTCGGTGCCTCAAACGACATGGAAGAAATCTCGGTCTCCGGGAGGTAAGGAACAACTTCTGAAGACACATACAAGATTCTTTTATCTTTCATCTATATAAAATATTTTAAATTGCAAGATGATGGAACGCCCAAAATCAACATCTTCAACGTATTAAATAAACACAACGGGCATTTGTAAATAGTACTTTATTGGTATTGTTTCTTAAAACATGCAAAATTACGAAAATTTATGCAGTTAGAAGCCAATAACTTAATTTTGCAGGTGTTTAACAAAAAAATGTGGCACATCCTACTCATTTAAAAACTAAAAGCACGATCACCATAGGCACTTACTAGCCGATTAACTGGCAGATTAGCCAACTATGTATCTAATATAATTTACAGATGAAAATATACTATACCACCAAAGGACTACAAGAAATGTTGCATGTTACACCTATTGAAACAACTATAGGTTTTGTACCCACCATGGGTGCATTGCACAAAGGACACATATCACTAGTTAACAAAGCATTACAAGATAACACACTCGTAGTCGTAAGCATTTTTGTAAACCCTACACAATTTGATAATGAAGGGGATCTTGTTAAATATCCAAGAACGTTGGAAGCAGATAGCCAGCTCTTGTCACAAATTAGTGATAAGATTATAATTTTTGCACCAACTCCAACCGAAGTCTACGGAGAAAATGTAACCTCCAAAACGTATCAATTTGGCCAACTAGCTAACGAAATGGAAGGCAAACACCGTCATGGTCATTTCGACGGAGTAGGCACAGTGCTTAATCTTCTTTTTAGAATTGTAGAACCTGACAGGGCGTATTTTGGAGAAAAAGATTTTCAGCAACTTCAAATTGTTAGAAAATTGATTGTCCTTGAAAATTTACCCGTAACCATAGTAGGTTGCCCTATTTTGCGTGAAGAAGACGGCTTAGCAATGAGCTCTCGCAACAAAAGACTCACAGAAGAACAACGACAACAAGCGGTTTTTGTGTCTGAAATTTTAAAAACCACACAGCAGCAATTTCAAGAAAAAACCATAGAAGAACTCACCCAATTTGTCGAAAACGCATTTGCCGAAAACAAACATTTAAACTTAGAGTACTTTGAGATAGCCAACATAAAAAATCTAAAAACAGCCAAAAAGAAGAAAGAAGGTAAAAAATACCGTGCTTTTATCGCAGCGTATGCGGGAGAAATTAGGCTTATAGACAATATGGCGTTGAATTAGTGGCTGCATGCTGTAAATTCTAAAAAAAGCGACGGAAATTTTATAAAAAGTGCTTTTTTCAATTTTAAAAAGCTTCATTTCTGAAATCTACGATCGTAAATACAAAATCTAAAATCTAATTGTATCTTTGCACCATGCAAATTCACGTAGTAAAATCTAAGATTCATAGAGTAAAGGTAACTGGAGCCGATCTTAATTATATTGGCAGTATTACCATAGACGAAGACCTTTTGGACGCCGCCAATATTCTTGAAGGCGAAAAGGTTCAGATTGTAAATAACAATAATGGGGAGCGTTTGGAAACTTATGCTATTCCTGGCCCTCGTGGTAGTGGTGAAATTACCTTAAATGGTGCTGCCGCAAGAAAAGTAGCCCCTGGTGATATTTTAATTTTAATCACCTACGCCATGATGGATTTTGAGGCAGCAAAAACGTTTAAACCAGCTTTGGTTTTCCCAAACGAAGAAAATAACCTCCTTACCTAAGGTGAATAAATCACTCTCCAAGTTTTTAAGTATTGCCCTGCCTCTGGCTTTGGGTATTTTTTTAATATGGTATGTTTTCAAGCAATTTACACCAGAACAACTTACCGAACTACAACTACATTTTAAAAATGCCAACTATTGGTATGTAACACTATCGGTTTTACTTAGTGTGCTAAGTCATGTAATACGCGCCTATCGCTGGAATTTTTTATTACAACCCTTGGGGTACTTCCCAAAACTTGCCAATAATTTTATGGCAGTTTCGGTGGCCTACCTCATGAATATTTTTATCCCAAAAAGCGGGGAGGTTTCCAGGGCTGTAGTCGTATCCAAATATGAAGGCGTTCCTTTTGACAAAGGGTTTGGCACTATAATTTCTGAAAGAATTATAGACCTAATCTTACTAGTGCTTTTTACTGCATTGGCACTTTTACTCCAGTTTGATGTTTTATACGACTACTTAGCAACAGTTTTGCCCGTACGAAAATTAATATTACTAATGGGAATTGGAGTTGTGATGCTCCTTTCATTTATAGCATTCCTGAAATATTCCAAAAGCAAACTCAGTTTAAAAATAGGCGCTTTAATTGGCGGATTAAAAGAGGGTGTTTTTAGCATTCTTAAAATGAAGAAAAAAGGAATTTTTATATTTTGGAGTTTGGTAATATGGGGCCTGTACCTTGCTTCATTTTATGTTGCTACCCAGGCACTTGAGCAAACGTCAAATATTTCCATAGGAATAATCATTACTACCTTTGTTGTGGGAAGCTTTACTTTTGGCTTTACTAACAGTGGTTTTGGGACGTATCCAGCTGCAGTAATGGGAATTTTATTGGTTTTTGGGATTTCAGAAACAGTAGGAACTGCCTTTGGATGGATTGTATGGACCAGCAATATGACGTACATAATTATCTCTGGCGGAATTTCATTTTTAGCACTCCCTTTTTATAACAGAAAGCAACTGAAATCAAAGACTTAAAGGAAATATAATAGCTGAACCACTAGAATTTTAGTAACTAAAATCCCCCAAGGACTAGGAATGCGTATACCAATCTTTTCTGAAAGGAATTCAATATATTCAGTACTACACTTTAAGTGTAATGACCTAAAATTCAAGAAAAAATAACTAGGCTCAAAATTTTTGTGAAGTACGGTTCCTCATATGTGAAGAACACTATTAGAATAATTTTTTTACAATATTTCTATAGGTCTTAGATATAGGAATTGACGTTTTACCAACAAGAAGCGTATCTGTATTGTAGGCACTTATTTTTTCACGATTTACAATATACCGTCTATGAGTTTGTACAAATATATTGGCAGGTAATTTTTCTAAAAAATCTGTCAATTTATCTCGAATAATAAAACGCTCTGTAGGCATTTCAATTTCCAGATAGTTTCCTTCAGACCTAATAAATTGGACATCAAATACATTTATACGGGTTTGCTTTCCCTTTGTTTTCAAAAAAATATATTGTGGTTTTCTGTCTTTATTTTCTGAAACCCTAATACGTGTAAAAGAATTTATGGCAATTGCAAGATTGGTAAGCAAAGTTGGTGCGTTATAAGGTTTCATTAAGTAACCATTTGGATTGGTAGAAGCCACTCGCTCCAAGGTACTATTATCGCCATAAGCACTTAAAAAGATAATTGGCATATCCTTAGACTCCCTAATTTTTTTAGCCAACCATACGCCATCCAATTCTCCAGCCAAATTAACATCTAACAATGCCACGTCTATGTCTAGCTTTTTTATATCGTCCCAAGCTTTATCTGCACTTGCAGCACTTCCAATAACATTATAATCGTTTTGCTCTAAAATGTCTATTAAAGCGAATCTTGAAATTGCCTGATCTTCTACAATATATACCTTGTTTTTCATACTTACACATCTTTAAATTTTACTGTTACACGTACCCCATTTGTTCCATTTATATCTATGACGCCATCCATTTCTTCGGTTAACATTAAGATAAGCCGAAACCCCATTGTTTCCGATAATTTTTTTTCATAATCTTTTGGTAGCCCTACGCCATCATCTGCGTATGTAAAAACATACTCATTTGTAGGTAGATTTGCTTCGTCTACAGCTTGCAACCCCACTTTTATAGAACCTCCTTTGGGGCCAAAAGCGTATTTTGAAGTATTAGTCATTAATTCACTTAACAATAAGCCTAATGGTATAGCGGCATCGATTCCTAAATCTATAGACCCCACTTCTATTTTGGTTTCAATATTTTTTCCAGGTAAGCTATACATGAGTTGCCCCACCAGTTTTTCGACATAGTTTTTCATTGGAATAAGCGAATACTTATCTTGCTGATATAGCATTTGATGCACCAACGCCATGCTGTGGATTTGCCGTTGGGAATCTTCCAAAACTTTGTGCATTTCGGGAGTATTTACTTTTTTTGTTTGCAACTGAAGTAATCCAGAAATTACCTGCAAATTGTTTTTTACCCGGTGATGTACTTCTTTTAAAAGTGTTTCTTTTTCTTTAAGAGAAAACTCCAAATTAGTTTTTTGTGTAGCAATAGTACTTTTGTCTCGTTGTAATTTTAAAAAGAAAAATAAAATTAGCAAGAGGGAAATACCAATTATAATAATGGCTATCCACTGGTTGGCAGCTATTTTTTCAGTAAGACGCGCCTCTCTCTGACTTGTTTCCAGAGCTATCTCTTTTACGTCTACATCGTACTTTGCTAATGCCAGCAAATTTTGACGTTGTAACCGTTGTTTTTCTAGAGAGTCTGATATCTCATTAGCCCTGTCAAAAAATGTATTAGCTTCCTTTGTTTTATTTTGACTTAAGAGAACTTTTCCTCGTAGCTCATATATTAAAATAATAGATTCGGTATCGTCAAACTGGTCTATACTGTTGAATGCTAGATCTAAATAATACGTTGATTGACCAATTTCATCTTTATAAAAATAAATTTTAGCAAGGTTATAATACGCTTTTGTGATAATTCTAGACTCTCCAATATTCTTGTTTGCTGTTGCTGCGTTCATTTCATCCAAAAAATAAGGCAACGCCACATCATAATTTCCTTCCTCAAAATATAACTGGCCTATATTGCCTTCAATTACCTTTTTGAAATAATCTTTATAGCCTTCTTTTCTAGTAGAAATATACCCAAATCCATCAGGCTTTTGAAGTTCAACCAATGCTGTGTCATAATATTTTCTTGCCTTTTCAAATTCTTTTAATTTGAAATATGACAACCCTATATTGTGATACATGCTCGAGACCATGAGTTGGTTGCCAGATGCCTTATAAGCATCTGCCTGTTTCCTGAAATTATCCGCAGCTTTTTGAAATTGTCGCAAACTATAATAGGTCATCCCGATACGCTCTGCAGAAGTATACCCCCGTATTGCATATCCATTTTTTTCAGTGAAATATTTTTTAGCAAGAGGCTCTAAGGCTAACACTTCGTTATACGCCTCCATTTTTGTGTAAGCATTGGCAACCAAAAAAACTATATCTGCCATTTGGTTAGGTCGCAAATCTTCTTCATAATTTAGCAACTCTTCTCCTAATTTTATAGCTTCTATATTATGGGCAAGTTTTTCTTGAAAGCGCGCCAACATAAGTTTGGCCTGAAGCACATCCTGTAGGCTCCCCTCCTTTTGAGCCCACTGTAAAGCGCTTTTTTGATATTTAAGAAGATAGGTATAGTTCTTTTTTAACTCCGCCTCTTTTGTTTTTTTCACTACTAAAGTGTCTATCATTACTAAACGATCAAAACCCGTCTTGGTTTTTACCGGATACTCCAACTGCGACGTAATGGCCTCAATTTGCTTAATTTGAGCCATGCAGACTGTAGAAAAAAGAAAAGCTAGTATGTAGGGAATGTTCTTCAAAAAAATTAGTTACAAATTACAAGTACGCATCTAAAAATCGAAAACACACAAATTTTGGGAAATACATCCCTGTTTTTGTGATATATATGCAAGTTTTAAAAAAGGAAAGCATTCTATCGCTTCTTTTTAAGGTAAATTAATACAACAACAATTATAAATCCAAATACTATCATTAACCACCAAATAATTCGTTGGTTGCTTAGTTTTTCAGCATTCAATTTGTTTTCGAGGTCGGCTTTGGTGGCAGCGGCTTTGTATTTCTCGGTATCAAATTTGGCTGTAGCATTCTCTATTATTTTTACTCTGTCTTTTTCAAATAACACTTTATTTATACTGTCATATTTTACAAATGCATTGTAAGCTTCATTCGAATTACCCATTGCGTACAACGCTTCACTTTTTCTTTTGTAAGCTTCCACTACATAGCTATCTACATAACCACTAGTTTCACCAAAATCAATAGCTTTTTCAAAATTTTGAACAGCATCCACATAGGTTTTGTTTTTCATTTTAAGTTTTCCAGCTAAAAGATTGTATTCAGTTGTAAGCCCATTGAAGCCTTTCAAGCTCTCTAGGCTTACCGTTGTACTGTCAAAATATTTTGCTGCATTCTCAAAATCTCCCCGATTTATATAAGCTTCGGTCATATTATGATATGAAATGGTAGTTTGCAATGTGTCTCTTAACCCTTTAAAAAGTCCTAGCGATTTTTTAAACAAAGGGATACTTTTTGCGTACTCCTTATTAGAGACATATACAGCTCCTTCCAGATTATATGCCCTCCCCATCCTAAGGGTGTCATTATTTCTTAAAGCATATTCTTTATACGGCTTTATGTAATGCAACACATTGTCATACTCTTCAAGATATAAATGAGTAGCTGCAATTATATAACGGGAATAATAGGCCGCACCTGAGTCTCCAATTTTCTCTGCGAGCGCCATGTTTTTTATACTTCGTGTGATTACGTCATAATATTTACCTTCAAATAGCAGAAAATCTGCACTGTCCTGCTGTTGTTTTAGCTGTTTTTTAAGTTGTTCTTCTGAAGCATCTTCAGCTTTTTTCTGAAGGCTTCCCTGAGCATTAACACAAGAAACCTCAAAAAAGAGTATAAAAATTGCTAGTATTAAAGTTCTAGTAGTCATTAAAAATTAGATTGTTTTAATAATTAATATAAGGGTTGCGTTTCATATCTAAATGAATACGATTGAGCTGTAAGTATGCTTTAAAAATACACTAAAAACCACAACACCCCTAATAGTAAATAATTGTTATAACTATGTAAGGATATAAGATTTCATGTTACAAAACATTTTTACGACAGGAAAATACTTTTTACAAATTACAATCTAGTTTTATTGTGAAATAACACCCACTTTTTGTGAAGTATGGTGTTTCTGAAAAGATAGTTTACTAGACACCACTTCTCCAACTCTTGAAAAATTTAGTATCTTTCGGTTTCTTAAAATTTCAGAAAAATGAAACGTCTTTTACTCCTTTCAGCTTGCTTTTTTATTACGTTTTCAACCCTTGGGCAATCTAAGATTTTATATGAAGAATTCCCGTCTTCAAGACTAGACGAAACCCGTAAATTGAAAATTCAACTTCCAAGGGATTATGATGAAAACACAGATAAAGTATACCCCATAATTGTAGTCTTAGACGCCAACTATTTGTTTGAACCTGTAGCGGGAAATGTAGATTATTTTAGCTACTGGGAAGATATGCCAGAGAGTATTGTGGTAGGAATTATGCAAGGCGATTCTAGGTACGACGATGGCGCCTACGACGACACAAACTTTATGCCCGAAGACAAGGGAGCAGATTTTTTCGAGTTTATTGGTCTCGAACTCTTACCCTATATTGATGAAACCTATAGAACAGCACAATTTACAATTGCCGTTGGACACGATTTTACAGCCAATTTTATTAACTATTATTTGTTTAAAGATCCGCCCCTTTTTAATGGCTACATAAATCTAAGTCCAGATTTGGCACCTATGATGGCCGAGCGCATTCCACAGCGCATTCCTGCAATTGAAACCAAAACATTTTATTACCTCGCTACAGGAACCGACGATATTCAGGACTTAAGAGAATTAACAATAGAACTAGACGCCGCGTTACAACCATTAAAGAGTGATAACTTCGACTATCATTTCGATAATTTTGAAGGGGCTACGCATTATTCCTTGGTGGCACGGGCTATTCCCTCTGCTTTGGAAAAGATGTTTTCGGTATACCGCCCTATTAGCAAGCAGGAGTTTACCGAAAAACTCCTTAAAATGGATGCGCCTATAAGTGATTATCTTTTGGAAAAATACCAAATAATAGAAAACCTTTTTGGGTTAACCAACCCTATTCGCGTAAACGATTTTATTGCAACAGCAACCGCTGCCGAAAAGAAAAGCCAATGGGAATCACTTCGCACTATTGCTTCCCTGGCGCAAAAACAATATCCAAATACTGTTCTGGGCGATTATTATATGGGGGTTGCTTTGGAAGGTATGGGCGATAACAAAAAAGCAATGCGTACTTTTCAAGGAGCATTCGACAAGGAAGAAGTAGATTTTATTACAATAGACTTAATGCTTGAAAAAGCCGATAAGATTAAAACCGATTTTGGGTATTAAAATTTATGTCCAAAATACATGCTAACACCTTATTAAAAAAGCCATCTATAATGTGTTTAGATGGCTTTTAAAAATTAACAAAAAATCTAATTAAATTTACTCTCTATTTATTTTACTCTTTTACTACTTTATATGCTCCTGTTTTTCCATTAACTTCTACTTTCATTAAATAAACACCAGCAGTTAATCCTGATAAATCTAGTTGAGCAGTGATGCCATTTACATTTTCCGATATTATTTTTTGACCCAAAAGGTTATAAACCTCAACAGTATTAATAGTATCTGCAGCACTTAAACTTACTATTCCTGTTGTTGGGTTGGGATAGTAGCTAAAGCCTTCTATACTATTATCAGATAAACCTAGTACAGCTTCTGATGTCATATAAATATCTGTTTCACCTTCTGAGTTTGTGGCATATACATAATATGCTTGCCCAGCTACTGTATTAATGTAAGAAAGATTTGTAGGTTCACAATAGTTAGTAGGTTGGTCAACAAAAATCAAATCTGTTTCAATAGCATTTTCATCTGGTGCTGAGTAAAAAGTAATATTAGTTTCTCCTGAAGGACTAACAACCTCGGCATATACAGTGCTATCTTCTTCAGCTACAAATTTATACCATACTCCTTTTTTATTAAATATACTACACCCAACAGGATTTAGTGTTTCTTCTGTAGCATATTGCAAGATCGCATTTTCGTCTCTATAGGGGAAACCACTTATTTCATCTACATCGTAGGCATTTGCTATTAAGTCGTTAGGCGGTCGTAATTGAAAGCAATTTACCGTAGCATTCCAACCTGTATTGTTTGTGTATTCATCATCAGTATACAACACAAAGGTTAATGCTCCACTTAAATGCGTAGCTCTTACCGTACCTGGCAATGTATTTCCCGTATACCCTCCCGCTGGCAATCCACTTGCTGTAGCAGGTTGCCCACTATCAATTAATGGGAAGAATCTGTTTGGACCATCATGTATGTACATTACGTCATGACCATCTTGTAAATCGAATTCTAAAAAGGTAACCTCTACCCCTTGCCCTGGATTTACAGGAAATGTTGGATTATCTGAATAAATAGTCCAGTTATCTGTATCTAACTTGCTAGCGTAGGTTTCATTACCCCCGCCTCTGTCAAAATAATTTTGAACACCACATTCAGCCCAATTTAAATCTGTTTGAATTCTTACTCGTGTTGTTCTTCCACTGGTACCATTAGCACCGCAATCTCTGGTAACATATAAATCATAGAAATAGCCACTGGTCAAACCTGTAATGTCTACAAAAGTTTCAAACTGGGGTTTATGCCCACTTTGTAAGGGAGTAGCTGTATTTGGGTCTTCTCCTTTATAATAAATTTCCCAATCATAGCCATTAACAGCATCCGACTCGTCAAAATTAAGCCAGAAAAAACTAATTTCAGTTCCACTTAAGTAACTAGCGTCTATAAATATAGGTAATGCACAAGTAGAGGTGTCTGGAAATAATTGCCCATAAGAAAACCATCCATATTCTGCATTATAAAGACCAAGACTCGCTATAACAAGATTACCACTAACGATTCCAGTAGTAGGGTTCAAATTAGCCTGTCGTCCAGCACGATAGGCGGATTGATTTGTATACACTATTTCTAGTCCATCCATTCCTGCGACATCACCCATCCTATTTTGATCAGAACCATCAAACATTGGACCTAGCAAAGTAGCTGTTCCCGAACTTAAATCTACTGAGTATGAATCTTCATATTCTGTATCAATAATATACCCTATACCATTGTCTATACCCAATGCTATGGGGCGTTCTCCGTTTGTAAAACCAAAAGAGCCTACCAAGGTGGCAGTAATTGCATTAGGGTCTATACTATATAAATCGGTAGAGGTAATTGCATATAATACTCCCGTATCTTTATCAAACTCCATTCCTTGCCAACCACTTAGAAAGTTTCCTAACAGGGTGTACGTTCCTGTTTCTACTTCAACTTGATAAAAATCTCCTGCTTCATCCAGTACATATCCAATATAGGCATCATTGGGATCTATCGCCCCAGCATTCTCTCCTGAAGCAATTGGAGAGGGAGCCACAAAACTAATATCACTACCAATTGTTCCTAGTGCCGCAAATTGTTTATCTACACTATCTATTATATAGCGTCTAGGTTCATTAAAAAAACTACCATTTACATTAATTGTATAATCTTCTGCTTGTCCATTATCTGCTCCCAAACAAGGATTTAAATAATCTGTAGTGCCAAGTATTTTCTTTACCCTCATACTGGTAGCCCCTAAATTTGCACCAGCAGGAACATCAATTGTTGCGGTAACCTGCATACCATCTACTCCCGTAGAGTTTACAAGGGTAGTGGTGATTTCGTAGACTTCATTGGTATTATCTAAAATTTCATTTTGATTCCAATCGATAAAAACCACAAATCTATTAATATTGTTACCATTGGTATTTCCTTCTAAGGTAATGGAGTAGCTCATTCCTTGCTCTACATCTCCAGAAATTGAGGTGAAATCTTCATTTGCAGGTGTTCCATTAATTGCGGCATCTGTCACATTATTGATTCCTGCAAAATCTACCAAAGTAATAGGTTCAACAGCAATTGGGAAATCTAAAAACCCACAGGCAGCACTTTTTGTTGAATAATTTTTTTGCTCAGAATTTTTATTACTTAAATAAGTACTCAGCATCTTTATTTCTTTTTTGCTGAAGTAATCACTCAAAGGTTTTTTGTTCCTTCGAACCTCTTTCCATTTTTTATACAAAGTTTCTCCTGTTAGGGTTTCTGTAGCATGGTTAATATTATCAACCTTAACCAATTGTTCCGTTGTATTTATTTCGTTTCTCTGTTGCGCATGTAGTACACTTAACATTCCAAATAAAGCAAAAACAAGTAATGTAGTTTTATTCATGATTTAAATTTTTATATGGTGCAATTTACACTCTAGACACTAAAGACAGAATACGTAGTGGTACGTAGATACTGCGCAGAGATACTTAGAAAATAAATTTTTCTTAATAAAAGACAATATATTCTTACAAATTATAACCTACTCTTTTGAATAATTGCTCCCAATAGCATAACAACTAACCACAATAACAAAAGTTTGTTTATTTCAGAGTTTCTCTTATTATTAGGTACAGTTTTATAATTAAAGACAAAAAATCCTTTTTATAAAATTAAGACATTGCGTAAAGGTTGATTTTAAAATTCCAATTAATTATTTATAATTTACCCTCTTTTAAGGTAATCGCCTTAAATTAATCACACGAATACGTTCGATTACGCAGTATCTACGTACCACTACGTATTTCAAAACCTTTTTTTACGTCATAAATTGCGTCAAATATATAGTTCATAACATTGAAATGTTTAATAAACATATTCAAACTAAAAGCATTTTAAATACTAAATTAATTCTATTATGAAAAAAAATACTCTTTTAGTAGCATTCCTTTTATGTGCTACATTTTTTACCTCCCTTGCACAAATTACGGTTATTGACAGGCCACTAAATGAAGATCTTAAGGTGCTTTCTACGAAAGGTAATGATGATACCATGGTTGTTGTAGCCGATTCCTTTGTGTTAACTGAAGAAACTGCAATAGGAGAAATAGATGTTCCTGGGGGTTTAAAAGAAAATATTCAATATTTAGGCCCTTTAGAAATAGGTTTCAACATCTATATTTATGCCGATGACAATGGAGTTCCTGCTGGAGACCCAACGCAGCCCGGAACTGGAATTGTTGAATTGTCCGATATTCCTTCGGTTTATTATTCTAAATATGAAAATGGCCTCCCATTTTATAACAGAACGGACTTTACTAATATTCAAGTTACAGATGCCAATGGAGGAGATCAGGTGGTTTTGCCAGCAGGTACTTATTGGATCTCTCTTTTTCCTACAGTAGACAGCAGCCCCATTGGCGTTGCAAGATGGAATTGGGCATCTTCTACAGCGGCAAACCCGCTTCCTCCTATTGAGCCAGTAGTTATTGACCCCTCTAATATACTTAATGGTGGTTATACAGACTGGACAAATATTACGAGTACCACAGGAGGAACCACCTATGCCAGTATGGCTTGGACCATGCGTGATGAACCTATCATTATATTAGGGGCAGGAGATACTCAACTCTCAAAAATAGCAATCTATCCTAATCCAAGCTCAGGAATTGTTAATGTATCTATTCCGCAGAACATTGAAGTATATGGAAGTAGTTTAGTTGATATAACAGGAAAGCAAATAAGTACCATCCAACTAAATAATGGTGTATTGGATCTTACTTTACTCGCTAAAGGGGTTTACATATTAAACCTGGAAACTTCAGAAGGCTTTCTATCCGAAAGGATTATTAAAGATTAGAATTTTTAATAGTTAGCAGTTAGTTTGATTTTAAGGGGTTAGAGTTATACTTTGGTATAGACTGCCCCTTATTTTTTTATATTTTTTTTTAAAATTACTTATAATTTAAAATTAACTTTTTATGGACAAGTGCCCATGAGTTTAACGGTTTACTTTCAATATTACTCCAAAGCTTAGAAATAATATTACTCCGGTGTTTCTCCACAGTTCTTACAGAAACATTCAGAGTGTCTGCTATTTCTTTATTTGATTTTTGTTGAGCAACCAACTTTAAAATAGTCATTTCAGAAGGGGTTAACCACTGTAACCTTTTTATTTCATCAGAAACGTCTTGTATTTTTTTTGAATCAAAAGATGCGCTAAAAAATTCTCTTCCATTTACAACAGCATCTATACATTTTTCAATTTCTACAAAAGGATCTTCTTTTAATAAATAGCCATCTATCTGAAGTGATTTTGCTTGTAATATAAATTCTGCTTCTCTGTGATATGAAAACATTATAAATTTTGTGGCTATCCCCTTTTCCTTAGCCATTTTAACAACATCAAAACCATTTAACATGGGCATGTCTATATCTAACAAAGCAATTGTAGGCATAAGACTTAATATTTGACCTAAAGCCTCTGTACCATTAACAGAGTGTCCTATTACATTATATCCATTTGCTATAAGCTCATCCAACAAGCCTCTTAAAAGCATTGGATGATCATCTGCAACTACAATAGAAACATCTTTCTTATTAAACATTTTAAGTAGGTATTACTAATTTTATTTTTGTTCCATAATTAGGCTTGGACTTAATATCTATAATTGCGTTTAAAATACTTGTCCGCTCCATTAATGTTCTCATACCTAAACTGGGTCCCAGTTTTACTTTTTCAGAGTATTCAAACCCGTTTCCATTATCTTTAACAATAGTTTTAATTGAATTATTTTTTGTTTCAATAATTACAGAAGCTACTGTAGCATTTGCATGTTTTACCATATTATTCAATATTTCTTGAAGAATTCGATACAAATGTAGTGAAGCTTCTTTGGATAGTTGCTTATCAATATTTTCAATTTCATTGGTGAAAAATATATTAGTATTTGCATCCACTTCATTCACCATAACTTTGATGGCTGCCGTAACCCCCAATTTATCTAAAGTTGCAGGATGCAAGCCCCGAGAGACCATTCTTAATTCGTTAAGCGTATTTTCTGCTAGTGATTCCATTTCTAAATTGCCAACAATTTTGGTTTGTTTTGTAAGTAACATTAACTTTTGCCCAACACTATCGTGTAAATCTCTAGCAACTCTTATTCTTTCTTCTTCTTGTGCATTAATTAAATCTTGAGAAAAGATTGTTTGCATTTTTTGTCTTCGGTTGGCAGCATTTCTTGACCTAACAACTAATATAAACCCAAATAAAGACAGTAGGCCTATACTTCCAAAGAGCAACAATTGATTATAAAGTTTATTTTTTGCATCTAACAGTTCAATATTATTTTGTTGTTCATTAATTTTTAAATCACGTTTTTTGGTTTCGTACAATGTTTGATAATAAGATAGCGCTTTTACTTTCTTCATGTGCCCTATTGAATCTTTAATTTCAGAATACTTCTTAAAATGTAAGTATGCATCTTCAATATTTCCCATTGCCTCATACACATTTGATAGAAATTGTTCGGCATACTGAATATTCTGGAAATTGCTTCCGCTTGCCTTAGAGCTTAAATATTCTTCGCCATATTTTAATGCCAAAGGGTATTCCTTTTTGGCATAGGATAAGTGCATTAAAGCATCTAAATGCAACTCTCTTACATTATTAATCCTATCCTTATAAATTTCTTCAAATTCTTTTAGGTAGCGTTCTGCTTGGTAAATACTGTCCACTTCAGAGTAAACAATCACTAACCCTGTTAATATAGTTGACTCATAAAATCGTGGATTATCAGTTTCTCTGCAGGTTAACAAAGCATCTTTAAAGTTTTCAATACTTTCCTTATAATCTTCTTGATTTTGAGAGGCTAGGGCAGCATTGTAGTGAAAAACACTCAAATGATCATAACTTCCAATCTTCTTGGCAAGTACAATGGCTTCATCACGTTCTTTTTTTGCTTCATCATAAAATGAATTTTGACCATATAAGCCAGATAGCAAGTTTTTTGCACTTATTATATAATATATATTATTTTTCTTTTGGAAAATCTGTATGGCATCCTGAAGTTCTTTTGAAGCCTCCGAAAATTCCCCCATAAAACTCAAGGCATTTCCTTTGTACATTTTAGCCAAGCCGATTTGCAAAGTGTCTTTTGCCAATATGGCCTCATGTTCACTCAGATTATAAAACTTTATAGCGTTCTTTTGGTCTTCCAGATAAAAATAATTGTCTGCACCTTCAAGATAGAACTTAGATAATGCCCGGTGGCTTGTAGATCTTTCTGCTTTATTCAAAAAATTCAAAAAAATACGATTTCCCTCTTCTAAATTTCCAGTAATATTATTTTGAAAGTAAATTAGATAGGCAGTGTTTTTTGTTGCTATTCCTATAGAATCAAGCTCTAATGCATATTTCACCGTTTCCTTTGCAATAGAATCACTCTGAAGATTAGTTTTTTCCCTAATGTGAGTGGATAAACTATCCATTAATAGTAGTTTGTCTCCTTTTTCTGAGGTATTTATTTTTTGAATAATTTTCTTAATAGAATCATTAGTTCCTTGAGCAAAAGTTGCCGCATAGAAAGTACAAAAAAAAAGTAGTAAAAGTTGTTTCATGGAGAAGCTATTACTCAGGTAAATATAATTATTTTAGCAAAAGATTATGGCCAAAACAAAAACAACCTTTTTCTGTCAAAATTGCGGCGCTCAATTCGCCAAATGGCAAGGACAATGCACTTCATGTAAAGAATGGAATACCATTGCTGAGGAAGTGATCCAAAAAGCTGAAAAAGTTTCCTGGGACACTAACACTGCACAAACTTCAAATCCTTCAAAACGAGTAGCAAAACCAATTCTAATTTCTGAAATATCTTCAGAAAAAGAAGCGCGCCTCAACACCAAAAACGAAGAACTAAATCGTGTTTTGGGTGGCGGCCTTGTTCCAGGGAGTTTAACCCTTTTGGGAGGAGAACCTGGGATTGGCAAAAGTACTTTAATGCTTCAGGTAGCGTTGCAATTGCCCTATAAAACGCTTTATGTTTCGGGCGAAGAAAGTGCGCAACAAATAAAAATGCGCGCTGCCAGAATTTATCCTGAAGCCAATTCTTGTTATATTTTAACTGAAACCAAAACGCAAAATATCTTTCGCAATATTGCCGAAATGCAACCCGATATTGTTGTAATAGATTCCATACAAACCCTGCATACCGATTATATAGAAAGCAGTGCTGGTAGTATTTCACAAATACGGGAGTGTACCACAGAACTTATAAAATTTGCAAAAGAAACAGCAACACCAGTTATCTTAATTGGCCATATTACTAAAGACGGAAACATTGCGGGTCCTAAGATTTTGGAGCACATGGTAGACACGGTCCTTCAGTTTGAAGGCGACCGAAACCATATTTATCGAATCCTTCGGGCAAATAAAAACCGCTTTGGAAGCACTAACGAGCTGGGAATTTACGAAATGCAAGGCAGCGGTCTTAGAGAAGTAAGCAATCCTTCTGAAATTTTAATCTCTAAAAATGAAGAGGAGTTAAGCGGTACTGCCATTGCTTCCACCCTGGAAGGTATGCGCCCCCTTATGATCGAAATTCAAGCCCTGGTTTCAACAGCTGTCTACGGAACACCTCAACGCAGCGCCACAGGGTACAATGCTAAACGACTGAATATGATTTTGGCAGTATTGGAAAAAAGAGCTGGATTTAAACTAGGTGCAAAAGATGTTTTTTTGAATGTAACTGGCGGAATTTCGGTAGACGACCCAGCAATAGATCTGGCTGTAGTTGCTGCTGTATTGTCATCAAATATTGATATTGCTATTGACAAGCGTATGTGTTTTGCAGCTGAAATTGGTTTGGCTGGTGAAGTAAGGCCCGTGCCCCGTGTAGATCAGCGCATTCTGGAAGCTGAAAAACTAGGGTTTGAAAGTATTATCATTTCAAAATACTGCAAACTTCCAAAGGAAAAATACGGCATCCAAATTATTAAACTTGCTAAGGTGAACGATGTAGTACAACATCTTTTTGGGTAATAAAAAAACGCCCTCAGATATGAATCTTTCAGGCGTTTTAAAAATCCAGTTTCTTACACTGCTTATTCCTTTATTACTTGTTTTGTGATTTGTCCAGCTTCGGTATTTATTAGCATTAAGTAGGTTCCACTTGCCAAATCATAAACTTTTATAGATGTTTCGGCTGTAATTTCATCCATAGGGTGTTGCCTCACTAAACGACCCGCTACATCGTATAAAGATACGTTTTGAACGGGTATGTACTGCGGATTACTAAGTATTATAAAATCTTGCATTGGATTTGGGTATACCGCAAGTGTGTTAACATCCAATTTATCTTCTACACTAAGTACATCTTCCACTGTTAACCTGAAGTTACATGAAACTTCATTCCCAGACGGATCTATTACTGTAGTAAAAATTAAATGCGCACCATTTTCTAGCAATGTACCTGGCGCTGGATCTTGAATTGTGGAGGCAACAGCAGCACAATTATCATCGTAGGTTACCATTGCATTCGCAAAATAATCCGGCAATATATAAGGACCATTAGAAGCTACTGTCTGATCTTCGGGGCATTCAATAATTGGGTTTAGAGAATCTACAACATTCACAAAAGCTGTACAAGAGTCTGAAGTACCAGTGCTATTTGTTACTGTAAAGATTACTTCTACAGGCGTCCCAATATCACTGCAATCAAATTCTGAAATATCTACACTCATTATCCCAGCACATCCAAGCCCTGTAGAACCTCCGTCCAGAAATTCTGGCAGTAAGGTCGCAGTACCATCAAGCTGAATTGGAATGGTTATATTTTGACAAACGGCTACAGGTGTTGCAAGCGCTTCCGTAATTGTTACTACAGCAACACAGGTGTCTATATTGCCATAATTATCTTCAACCATAAGCGTTACATAATTTGGCCCAATGTTGCTACAGTCAAAAGTATCTACGTCTATGGAAAGGGCATTTACCCCACATGCATCTGTACTTCCACCATCTACATCGGCAGGTGTTATAGTAACAGTACCATCTGGATCCAATGGAACTGTAATATTTTCACACACTGCATCTGGGTTAACCATGTCTACTACCGTAACAACCGCAGTACACATTGCTGAATTTCCAGCTATGTCGATTACAGTTAATTGTACGTTATTTGGTCCTATATTGGAGCAATCAAAAGTATCTATTGAAACAGTGCGACTGGCAATACTGCAATTGTCCGTGCTACCTCCATCAATATCGGCAGGTATAATGGTCGCTATCCCAGAAACATCTAAAAACACTGTAATGTCTTGACAAGTGGCCACTGGAAGGATTTCATCGGTTACGGTTACTACAGCTGTACAGCTATTTACATTTCCGTTTACATCGGTAACAGTTAATATTACATTATTTGGGCCAATATCGACACATGTGAAAGTGTCTGTATCTATCGCAATACTCGCAACCCCACAAGCATCATCACTTCCACCGTTTACATCTGCCGCTGTAATGGTTGCATTTCCTGAAGCATCTAATAATACCGTAACATCTTGACAAACTACTGAAGGTGCTACCGAATCTTCCACAGTAACTACAGCAACACAACTTGAAGAATTACCATTACTATCGGTTACGGTAAGTGTGACATTATTGGCACCTACTTCTGCACAAGTAAAGGAGTTAATGTTTATAGATGTACTGGCAATACTGCAATTATCTGTACTTCCGCCATCAATATCACCTGCTGTAATAGTAGCATTTCCAGTTGCGTCTAATTGTACTATAATATTTTGACAGAGTGCTGTAGGAGCAATGTTGTCTTCAACTATAACGATTGTGGTACAGCTATCTGAGTTTCCATTTACATCTGTCACTAGTAAGGTAACTGTATTTACACCTATGTTAGAACAATCGAAATTACTAATATCTATTGTGGAGCTCGCTATTCCGCAGGCATCGGTACTTCCGTTATCAATTTGTGCAGCAGTAAGGGTTGCATTTCCACTAGCATCTAATTGCACTGTAAGTCCTGCCACACAATTGGCAATAGGTGCTACACTGTCTTCAACAGTCACAACGGCTGTGCAACTATCTGTAAGTCCGTTATTTCCTGTAATTGTTAGGGTAATAGTATTAGGACCTACCGAACTACAATCAAAGGTGTCTTCTGAAATAGTTATAGCTGCGATTCCGCTAGGCGACGTAGAACCTCCGTCTATAGCTGAAGGTATTATGGTTGCATTTCCTGCAGCATCCAACTGAACAGTAATATCCTGGCAAACTGCCGTAGGAGAGCCTTCTACAGTAACAATAGCTGTACACATATCTGTATTTCCATTTACATCGGTCACCGTTAGCGTTACATTATTAGGACCTATATCTGCAATAGTGAATGTGTTTGGAGTAGCCGTAAGACTTGCAATACCACAGGCATCAGTACTTCCGCCGTCTATATCATTTCCTGTAATAGTAACGTTCCCCATAGCGTCTAGGACTACTGTAATATCTTGGCAAACGGCTACTGGGCTTGTAACATCTTCAATGGTTACTGTTGCAGTACAGGTCTCACTATTTCCATGGATATCTGTTACAGTTAACGTTACCAAATTAGTTCCTACATTGGCACAAGTAAAGGTGTCTGGTGTTACCGAATAACTTGCTATTCCACAGACATCAGTACTTCCTCCATCTATATCAATTCCTGAAATTGTCACAGTTCCAGAAGCGTCCAGTTGCCTTGTTATATCTTGGCAAACAACTGTGGGGGCTGTTGCCTCTTGAACAGTAACAATTGCTGAACAAGTTGCAGTATTTCCTGATGTATCGGTAACAGTAAGTACTACCGAATTTGCCCCAACATTTGAACAATCGAAGGTGGTCATATTAGCTGAAAAACTAGCAATTTCACAATTATCTGTGCTGCCACCATCAATAGCTGATGCTATAATAGAAGCATTACCGATTACATCTAACTGTATCGTGATATCTTGACAAACGGCCGTCGGATTTGTGGTATCGCTAAGTACGATATCCTGTGTTTGCGAGCTACTATTACCATTGCTATCAGTATACGTCCAGGTAATGGTTGTACTTGCTGTAATGGGCAGTGTTGCCATGGTTGTTCCTGTGATGCTTCCATCGCAATTGTCTGTGGCTGTTGGAGCTGTTAAACTCGTTACTTCACATTGTCCTGTGACATCACTTAACGTCCCTAGATCGGCAACGGGCGCTGTAGTATCGTTAATTACAATATCCTGCGTTTGCGAGCTACTATTGCCATTATTATCTACATATGTCCAGGTTATGGTTGTACTTGCACTAATAGGAAGTGTTGCTGTGGTTGTCCCTGTGATGCTCCCATCGCAATTGTCTGTAGCTGTTGGAGCTGTTAAACTCGATACTTCACATTCTCCGGTTACATCTGGCAGTACTCCTGTATCTGCAATAGGTCCTGTTCCATCGGCTACTTCTGTAGTAAATGTACAGCTGTGGGTATTGCCACTACCATCAGTGGCAGTTAATGTAACAACTGTAGGCCCAATGCCTACCACAGTACCTGCCACAGGGGATTGTGTGATAGAAGCTACCGAGCAATTATCTGTTGCTACACCCAAACTTGTATAATCTGGAATTGCAAACATACAATTTGCAGCAACAGCCTCATTTTGCTGTGGAGGACAAGTAATCATGGGAGGTGTATCATCGGTTACAGTAATGGTTGTACTACAAGTACTGGACGTTGATCCGTCGCTTACTGTAAGTACTACATTGGTTACTCCTAATCCATAAGGGCCAGCTGGCGCTACAGAAAAGCCTAACGGTTGTCCTTCAGGATCTGTTGAGCCTCCGTCAAAATCTGATGCAATTGCTGTTCCCTGGCAGTTATTATCTGCAGAAACTACTATTGGTTGACATACAGCATTGGGCGCTCCATTACAGCTACTTAACGGGTCTTCGACTGTAATTACCGCCATACAAGAGCTTGTATTTCCTGCTGCATCTGTTCCTGTGAGCGTAACATTGTTTGCTCCCAAATTTGCACAGGTAAAATCTGTTGTATCTAAAGTTAACGTGAAATTACAATTGTCTGTACTTCCATTATCAACTTCGCTTGGCAGTACACTTACATTACCTGACGCATCTAGCTGTACCGTAATATTTTGGCACACCATTAAAGGGCTATCGGTATCAGAAACAGCAATGGGCACTCCGAAAGAATAGGTAGGAATAATTTCACTAAATTTTCTAGCCCTTACCCAATCTACCTGCATACTTCCATCACCACTGGATAATCCGCCGACAGATAGTCTTAGATTTTCATTTTTTGAGTAAGTAACATCTGTAGACGCAAAAGTCCCAACGGTTGGAAACTCGGCAATAAGGTCTCCTGTATCCCTCCACATAATGCTCCATAAACCAGCCGTGCTCGTATAGGGGAAAAATGGACTTGCCCAATTTGATCCGCTACAGTAATCAAATCCCCCTCCGGTTACAGTAAGTCTAGCGTCTCCATTTCTTGGTACTATGCCGTATGTTTTATGTGAAGTTTCTTGAGTCCACCCTAATTCTGGCCAATCTCCTGTAGCGCCTAAAACTTCCGCTTCGGCTATATAAACTTCACTTAGTGGAAGCACTACATCAGAAATCATTTTTCCTGAGGAAATCCAACTAATATCTAGATTACCTCCTGTAATTGCTATTGTTGGAGATCCACAGATTTCGCTAAATGTAGTAGAAGCATCATCAAAACCTTCCCAAATGGCAAAAGTGCAATCTGGATTAGACCCTTGTAATGCTGTGGTATTTCCATAATACATGGCCATTTGAGTTATACCATTTGCCGGCAAAGATGGTATTTTTACCCAAATTTCTGTAGTGGTCGTGTTGATGCCGCTTTCAATATAATGACAATAAACATCACAAGAATCGGTAGCACTAGAAAAACGAAGGTCAGCGCCATCTGGCAATAGCTCTCCAGCCGAAATTAATGCCTGAGTATTTACTGTAATTTTAAGTTGATAGTCGGTAAGCACATTAGGGTTTGCGGAATTGTCAATATCCATAACTACTTTAGTATCCCAACCACAGTCTAAACATTCTTCCATGCTCATGTTTAGAGAAAATGACTCCTCATCGGAAGACAAAGGACTTCCTGTGAGATCACAACTATCATCTGTATCTAAATTTACAGTAGCACCTATTGTATTATCAAGGATGGTAATATAAGGACCCCACGTTGTAGCAGTTGCACAAAAGTCACCTTGCGCATTTGTCACTGAAAAAACAAGTAATAAAAAGGAAAAAAGCAAATTAAACTGCTGCTTGATGTAGTATTGTTTCATAAAATTTGGAGTTGGTTAGTTTATTATACTGAATTTCAACAGTGTACAAAACGTCGATTAAAAACCAATATTTCGGACGAAAAAACAATATTTAAATGTTTTTCTCAAAATTTTGTGAAGTAATGTTTGTTCTTTGTGATGTATGGATTTTGTAAGGCTTAATAAAAACAAATAAAGCTCTTCATTTAGGAGGTGGTATCTCCATAAAAAAACCCGTGATCTCAGATAGATACACGGGCGTTAAATTGAAATTATTGGCTTCGTATTTATTCTTTAATTAGTTGTTTTGTAAGGGTTCCGAAATTAGTTTCAATTTGCATAAAATAGGTTGCGCTGGCTATTTCAGAAATCTCTAAAGAAATATTATGTGTACTGAAATTTTCAACTTTTACAATCCTTCCGCTTACATCATACAGTGTAATTTTTTCTACTTGAATCGCTTCGGGTACGTCAATATTCACAACCGAAGTAGCCGGGCTAGGAAATAAAACTAGAGCAGCTTTATCTAGCTGAAATGCTACCGTCTCCAATACTGCTTCCACCGAAAGTACAAACGTACACGTGGCTTCATTTAACGCATCGTCACCAACGACAATTGAGATAGTATGAGACCCAACTGGAAGCATAGTTCCTGGCGCAGGGGTTTGTACTATATTGGTTAAGGTTGCAGTACAGTTATCGGTACTTGTAATAAGCCCCTCTCCTACATAATCTGGAACCTCGTAGTCTGTCATATCTACAAAAACACTGGTATCTGTAAGGCAGTTTATATCTGGCGCTTCGGTATCTTGAACTGTTACTGTAAAAGAACAAAGGGTTACATTTCCAACACTATCGGTAGCAGTATAGATAACTGTTGTAGTACCAACTGGAAACATATCGCCGCTAGTATGACTTGATGTTAATGATAAGCCTACACAATTATCTACCGCCGTTGGTGGCATCCAACTTACATTGGCATCGCAATCTCCAAAGTCGTTACCTATTGTGATATCACTCGGGCAGTTGGTTATTATTGGCATTTCAGCATCTTCAACTGTTACATTAAAACTACAAACCGCACTATTCCCCGATGGATCTGTTGCAGTATAGATAACCGTGGTAGTTCCCAATTGAAATTCATCTCCAGGCGTATGTGAAGAAGTTACGCTAGTGCTACAATTATCTGCACCTACTGGAGGAGTCCAAGATACCAAAGCATCACAATTTCCTAAGTCATTTTCTACAGTAATATCGTTAGGACAGGTGCTAAATGTAGGGTTTTCGGTATCTAAAACGGTAACTACAAAATTACATACTGCCGTGTTCCCCGATGTATCTGTTGCCGTGTAGGTAACAGTTGTATCTCCTACAGGAAAGAAATCTCCGGGGAGATGAGAGCTGGTTAAATTGGCTCCGCAATTATCGGTTTGTGTTGGCGGTGTAAAAGATACAGTTGCACCACAACTTCCAGCTTGGTTTGGGACTGAAATATCCACAGGACAATTAGCTATAACTGGGGCTTCGGTTTCAGAAATTGTTACTGTAAAACTACAAATAGCTGTATTTCCAGCAGGATCTGTAGCTGTGTAGGTAACGGTTGTAATACCTGCAGCAAATACATCTCCAGAATTGTGCGTAGACGTTAGTGTTGCACTGCAATTATCGGTCTGTAAAGGTGGTGTCCAGGTTACCGTAGCGGTACATGTTCCCAAATCTGTATTTTGAGCAATAGCTATAGGACAACTTGAGATAACCGGATCTTCTGTATCGACCACAGTGACAGTAAAACTACATATCACTGCATTTCCAGCGGGATCGGTTGCAGTATAACTTACGTTTGTTACCCCAGAAGAAAAAGTATCTCCAGAAGTATGTGTTGAGGTAACCGAAGCCGAACAATTATCTGTTGCCGTTGGCGCTGTATAAAAAACGACTGCAGTACATACTCCAGAATCATTATTCACCGTAATATTAGCCGGACATCCTGAAAATATAGGAGCTACAGTATCGGACACCGTAATATCGAAACTACAAGTGGCTATATTTCCGGTAGTATCTGAAGCCGTATAGGTAACCGTGGTCACTCCAACAGGAAAAAATTGTCCCGAATTATGTGTAGAAAGTACATTCACCGTACAATTATCTGTTCCTACTGGTGGGGTATAATTAACAACCGCTCCGCAAGAACCTGGTGCTGCATTTACGGAAAAAGCGATTGGACAAGCTATAAATGTTGGCAATTCGGCATCTGTAACAGTGATAGAAAATGAACTCTCGTTAGTATTGCCAGCAGTATCCGTGGCTGTGTAAATTACAATAGTTTCTCCTATGGAAAAAAAATCGTTAGGCGCATGGGTAGACGTTACCGTAAAATCACAATTATCTGTTGCCACTGGTGGTGTGAAATTTACATTAGCACCGCAGGCTCCAGGGGTAGCATTCAAATTTATATTTGCTATGGTTGTAATGGTAGGGGCTGCTGTATCGGTAATAGTTACTGTTTGGGTTTGCACAACTGTATTTCCATTGCCATCGTCATAGGTCCAAACGATAGTATTAGCACCTTGATTTGTAATAGGAAATGTATTTGTAGGAGTTGTTGCTATAACTACGCCCGCACATACATCGAAAGCCGTAGGAGGTGTAAGCGCTGTGACCGCACATTCTCTAGTAATACTAGGAAGTGTCGCTACATCTGGAACCGGCGGAATATCTTCTTCGCCACCATCAATAATTATCCAGCTTGAATTGGCTATAAGAGCTTCATGAGCTGTTTCACCAGCACAATACATACTATTTCCACCGTTAAAATTTATTCCGGGTTGTACCGCTTGCGCATTCCAGCCTATAAGCAATGCATCATAATTAGTAATCGACAGCGTAACCCCTGTAAACATATTGTCCATGTTGGTAACTCCTGTAATATCCCATGAACCTATATCCTGATCAAAAGCTTCGGCAGCTGTAAACATTTCTTCCATATTGGTGACCATTGCTACATCCCAACCAGAAATATCCTGATTAAAAAGTAACGCATTGTTAAACATATTTTCAGTAGTATGTACATTACCAACAATCCAACCAGAGATATCCTGATTAAAATCCTCAGCACCAGCAAACATAAAACTCATATCTGCTACCATAGACACCGTCCAAAGGCTTATGTCTTGATTAAAAGCTTCGGCACCACTAAACATATTGGACATATTTGTTACCATCCCAACATTCCAGAGACTTATATCTTGGTTAAAAACTAAGGCATTAGTGAACATTCCACTCATATTAGTGACATTAGTTACCGTCCAGGAGCCAATTGGTTGGTTAAACATTTCAGCATTAGAAAACATACCTTCCATGGTTTGAGCAGAGGTAACTACCCAAGATGCCAATGGCATATTAAACTGTTTGGCGTTTAAAAACACACCTTGCATATTGGTGACATTAGAAACATCCCAATCGTTAATGTCTTGGTTAAAAACTTCATTATTGGCAAACATAGAGTCCATAGAAAGCAAACTAGTTGTTATCCAGCTTGACAGGGGTTGATTGTAGGAGCTTTCAGCAAACATACTCTCCATAGAAGTTACATTGCTTACATCCCAAGCATCTATAGACGTATTAAAACCACTTTGGGAAAACGTAGCATCCATAAATTCTACTGCAGTAGTGTTCCAACCACTTAAATCTTGATTAAAAGTACCTGCTTGGCTAAAAGTTTCTGTAAGATCTGTAATTGTGCTTACGTCCCATCCATTAATATTGTTATTAAAAGAAGTCGCTCCTTTAAATGTTTGTGCAAGACTTGTTACCCCAGAAAGGTCTGGTGTATCTGGTGCATTCACGGCGAGGTTTACACAACCATAAAATGCTGCTTCCATCGAAGTCCATGAATTTGCACCCCAATTTTCTACGGAAAGGAATTTCTCTTTATCACCACCATCGTTAAAATAAATTCTAGGAAAGTTTCCTCTAATTTTTACGGTGTACATTCCAGCCGAAGGATACGTATGTGTAATATTCCCTAACACATTTGTATTTCTGGAACCATCGCCCCAATCTACCTCATAATTGTAGCCTCCGCCCGTTGTAGGAATTGTTATTTGATTGTCTGCTGAAGTTCCGGTATTGTCTGTTTTCCAGCTGGTTATAAAAGCATCTGTACAGTTTTCATCCCCGTCGGTAATAGTCCAGGAAAAGATATTTTCAATATTTGTTTTTGAAGTAGCACCAAAACACAATTCACTGGTACCCGCATGAAAAGAAACCCCATTTTGAAGTGTTTGGTCTGCCCAACCAATAAGTAAGCTATCATAGTTATTTACTCCTAATCCCGCATTGGCGAACATATCTGTCATATTGGTAACTGCACTCACATTCCACATTCCAATATTTTGGTCAAAACTAGTCGCACCGTTAAACATATTAGACATATTGGTAATGGTACTTACGTCCCAGCCACTTATGTCCTGATTTAAGGAAGCAGCATCTTTAAACATAGAAGAAAAATCGGTTACCAAGGATAAATCTGGCGTATCCGGTGCTGCTATTATAAGGTTACTACATCCTTCAAAAGCATTCGCCATAGACACCCACTGGTTTGTACCCCACTCGTTAATGATGATAATTTTATCTTTATCACCAGCATTGTTAAAAAATATCTTCGGAAACGTTCCTCTAATAACAACTGTATGAACTCCTGGAAGCAAATAGGTATTGGAGGCGTCTCCTGTGATTCCCGTATCATTAAAAATGCCGTCATTATCCCAATCTACATCGTATAAATAGGTTTCCCCTGGGTCTGTTGGAATGGTTATGGTTTCAGAAGCTGCAGTAGTCTCCCAGGTAGTAACAAAATTTTGCGCAACCCCTTCAGATATAATAAAAAGGCTGCATATGGCTGAAAAATAAAATGATAACAACGTAGTTTTTTTCATAAGACTTGTTACTTAGTAGCTATTTCTTGTTTTCTTAAGGCTGCGATATAGGTTACTATCTCCTTGGTCGTTCTTAGATGCGCTTCGAAAAGATCGGGTCTATCTACACTTGGTTTTCCATCAGTAATCGTAGTAATTTGTGGATCAAAAAATGCGTAAGTATAAAATGAAGCGGTTACCAACTTATCTGCAGGCACGACTTTATCATAGGCATACATAAATTTAAGAACCATCTCTTTATTATCTGGATACAAATGAATCATACGCCAAAAAGCTTTCTGGATTTCAAATTTTGCAATAGGCTCTCTAATATCTGCTATGGTGTATTCTGTCATATAAACCTCAGCTCTGTAGCTTGCATCTTTGGCTAACTTTTGGGCTTCATCACTAAAAATCATTTTGTTACCTTCTACAATCACTCCTGGAGTTTGTACGTTGACAATCCATTCCTTTAAGACTTCTTCATTAGCCATCATTTCTTTAAGCTGTTCGCCAGTAATGGTACTAGTATCTGTAACTGTAGGTTGCGCTGTAAGGCTAAAAACCCCAAAGCTAATGCAGCATATGAAAGCCAGTGTTTTATTGTTTAATAGTAGTCGCATAATCTAGTTGTATGGTATTTACTGATGTATTTTCAAGTTTTTCAGAAATTCTTTCCAAACGTTCTTCAAGTGTTTCAATTTTGGCGTCTAAATTTTCTTGTTGTAATGCAATACTATTCACATCTTTTGCCAGCATATTGTTATGTATTCCCATCACAATTTTTAGTGTTTTTGGCCCTTCATTTGTATTGGTTTCCCAGGCTCTTCCTACAGCTAGTTTATAATCCATAGGCGTCATATTTTCTTCGGAAACTGCTCTTCCGTAACCAGCAACTTTAGTGTCTGCTATAATAAAATCGCCTTGTTTTGCTGGTCCGAGTACTTTTACAGGCACCTGACCCAAAAATGCTACTGGATTTCCAAAAGATGTTTGTTCTTTTTCAGGAGAGTTTCCTAATACTATAGGTTTGTGAGAAACCACAAGGATTTGTTCAAAATTGGTTAAGTCTTTTGAAATCTTACCACCTTTAATGGCAACAATGTCGCCCGCTGTAATGTATTCTGAAATATCTTCTCTTGGAAGCCATTCGGCATAATCGCCATGACCAGACTCAAACGATATTCCTATTTTATTATAAGTATCAATTAAATTTGACAATGCTACACCGCCACCTATTAACCCTTCTACTAGATCTACACCTACAAACCCTGCCAACACATTTATCACGTATACTTGATCCAACACAGTGTTGTCCCTAAAATCTGCTGTGGATTGCGCGACGATGGCTCCAGTTTCACGATCTCCCACATCTTTAAAAGACATAAAAGTATTCTCTTTGCTCATAGAATTGGACACTGTAGTTGCCGTAACATTGGGAATTGTTAGGATGTTTGCATTACTAATTTCTGGTAACCCTTGTGGGATTCCAGGAATAATATTGTTTATAGTAGGTACTATTTGAGTAGCCGGGAAAGCAATTCTTGGTATTACGATAGCGGGCAGTTGGGGAACGCAAAATTCAACTGGCGGAATGCAAATTGTACAATTAAAAAAGGTACACGGATTAAAACAATATCGCCCAGAACACAACCTATTAGAACCAGGAAACACGGTAACTGCTGGCACTACTGTAAACTCTGGAATGGTAAATCCAGGGAAATCGAATGGTAAACCTAATTTGTCATTTATTTCTCCAATAATTGTATTTCCAATAGAGCCAAATTGCCCCGCTACTAAGTTGGATGGTATAAGTGCTATAATATCATTTACATTAATGGAGGTTCCGTTAGGATCTGTAGTGGCTAATAAATTTCCCACGGTTTGGATTTGCGACTGGTATACAGTAAGATACGGATTATTAATTTGAAGATAATCGCCAGGGTTATTAGAGCCTGCTGGACCATTGTATGCACCGTGCGTTCTACCCAGTTTTATTAATATTCCGTCTCCGTTTGTATTATTAGTGTTTTCGAAGGTTGCCAAAACATCCATTTGGTCATCTTCTATTTTTAGATCCCTAGCCGATACGCCTCCCAGTAAAAAACTACTATTTACTGGGTTTAATGTTACAGAGTTATTTACTAAGGTCTCTCCAGTTACATCCAAGGTATTATTTAAGGTTGAAACGCCTCCAACTGTTAGTGTTCCCGACAAATCTGTTACACTTGCATTGGCAACATTCAAAACATTTTTAAAAGTAGAAACACCGTCCACATCAAGTAACCCCGTAAAGCTGGTTGCTGTAGCATTATTTACGCGTAATGTGTTATTAAATGTACTTTCTCCCACCACCCAAAGTGTTCCGCTTAATACTGAAGCACTGTTGTTAAGTACGTTTAAACTTTGTAACAAACTTGACGGTCTTGAAACATCCAAAGTTCCCGATAAGTATGTCGCCCCTCCACCAAGCAAGGTTACGTCATTGTTTAATACTGAAACCCCATCTACTGCAAGGGTGCCGCTTAGACTAGAGGCACTAGCATTAGCAACTAAAAAACCATTGGCAAGAGAGGTTGGCCCGTCTACTGTTACCGTTCCAGATAAATTAGTGTTACTAGTATTTGTTACCGTTAATGAGTTTAACAAAGAGGTGGTTCCTAGTACATCTAAACTTGAAAGAAAACGAGTTGCTTCTACTACTTTTAAAATTCCTGAAAAATATGTAGCAGCACCGTTATTTACAAATAGTGTATTATTAAGGTTAGTCACACCATCTATAGTAACATCTTCGTTAAAAACAGCTTCTCCGCCAACAGTAAGATCACCTGAAAGATATGTTGGCGAAAGGTTATGTACCGTTAAACTACTGTTCAAATTTGAAGTTTCACCCACAGTAAGCGTTCCCGAAAGTTGTGTTGGACTTTGTGCATTTACATTTAATGCGCCGTCTAAATCTGTTTCTTGGTCTACAACAAGGGTTGTCTCCAGGCGTGAGGCTCCTTCTCCGTTTAATGTCCCCGATAATAAAGTTGGAGAACCATTATGAACGTTTAGGTTATTATTCAAATTAGTGATTCCGTTTACCGTAAGGCCCTGATTAAAAACCGTGTTTCCGCCTACAAGCAAATCTCCAGAGACAGCTACATTACTTTCATTATTTACGTTAACCGAATTATAGGTATTTGTTTCCCCATACACCAACAAACTTCCTGTAAGAGAGGTAGGGCTTTGAGTTTCCACATTAAGACCATTACCTATATTGGTTGCTTCATCTACTCTCAAATCACTTTTTAAGCGCACCCTTTTATGTGCACGCAAAGAATCTTTTAATAAAGTTTTCTTATACACTGTTAATGCTCCCGAAAGATAGGTGTATGTATTATTTGCTACCATTAAGGAATCGTTTAAAACAGTTGCGCCATCTACTCTCAAACTGCCCGTTAACAATGTTTTGGTCTCATTATTTACGAATAGGTCATTCTTTAGTAATGTATGCCCCTCCACTAATAAGTCACTTTTTAAAATTGTGTTTCCTGCTACATCTAAGGCTTTGGTCACGAGCACATCGCGATGAAATGCATACGGAATAAACAACAGTTCTTTATCTTCCTGAAACTTAAAACCTGAACCAGTTCGTTTAATTTCAACTTTAAGCTGTCTTGGAGTACCATCCCAAACTATTTTTTGGAAATCGCCAAAATCTGGAGTTCCATTTCCAATTATAACACTAAACATTCCGAAAGCATCGGTCTTAGTAGTTTGCACCTCTCTATACTCTGCACTTTCTGAAGCGTTTATAATAGTGAATCGTACTTCAATGGTTTCGTTACTAAGCACATTACCCTGTACATCAACACCAGGGATTTCTTGATCAGCAGGATCTATAATAACAGACTGATAGCTAATTCCATCGGTTTGTGCTTGTATAGCGTACCCTAACAGAAATAATATAAATAGTAGCTTTTTCATGGTCTATTCGCTTTTTCCGTTTGACAATAGTGCTTGAGTTGCTTTTTTATCTAGCAATTCCACTTGTTTTTCAAGCATTTCGTATTTGGACTGATAGGCATCTTGTTTGTCTCTCAGCTTTATAATAATGTTTGCCCAGTCTCCATTATGCACACCTACAACTGTATTCACCATCTTGGGGCCATCGTTTAAGTTTTCGTCCCAGGAACGACCTACTGTACGCTTGAAATCTTCAGCAGTCATATGGTCTGGGCTCACTGCTATTCCGTAGCCTTTAACAGTAGTGGTTGCTACTATAAAATCGCCTGTTTTTACAGGTCCTACTATCTTCACAGGAACCTGTCCCATAAAAGCTACATTATTACCAAAATGAACTTTCTCCTTCTGCGGAGTGTTTCCTAAAATGATAGGTTTGTGTGAAACGACCATAATTTGTTCGGCATTGGTAAGGTCTCTCGTAATGAATCCCCCTTTTACCGCTACAATATCTCCGGCAGTAATATACTCGCCATAGTCTTCACGCTGTAACCACTCTGCATAATCTCCATTTCCTGAAGCATATTCAACACCTATTTTGTTGTAGGAGTCTACAATGGTAGAAAGCTCTGCAATTCCTGTAGCAAGACCATCGGCTAGGTCTACACCTACAAATCCCGCAGCTACATTTAATACATATACTGGGTCTAAGACCGTATTGTTAACAAAGTCCTCTGTAGATTGTGCTCTTATCGCACCTACCCAACGCCCATCTTTATCTTGAAAGGTTACGTATTCATTTTCTTTTGTTAACGAATTTGTCACTACGCCAACATTTACCCTTGGTATATCTATAGTTATGCCTTGCAACGGAATGTTTGGTATTTCTGGTAACAAATCGAAACCTGGTGTAAAATTAATTTCAGGAAGCACAACTGCTGGAATTGTTACTCCTGGTATGGTTAACCCTATTATTGGTACTGTTACCGAATTTGTTATAACGGTTTCTGGAAGCAATGTAGTGGTAGGGATTGTAATAGCTGGAAATGAAACGGGTAGCAAATCGTTAATAGGCCCTGGTGGATCTACATCGTTTATATAATCTATTATGCCGTTTCCTATTCCCGCAATGGCTCCAGCAGCAAAACTGGTTGGTGCTAAATTTAAAATTTCAGTAGGTGTAAAAGATGTTGGATTATTAGAAGAAAGTTTAGCTTGTACAACACCTATTGGACCCTGCAAAGCTGAAACAGCAGCTATAGGATCTAGCTCCAAATATCCATTTCCATTTACAGGAGCAGTTACAGCTCCGTCGCCGTTATAGGCTCCGTGAGTACGCCCCAATTTTATAGTAATTCCGTCTCCGTTACCATTATTATTATTTTGAAAAATTGCAACATAGTTTGGTGTGTCTGCAGCGACATTAATTGAATTTGTATTCAATGCCCCTAAAGAAGCCAGTCCAGTTACCGTTAAATCATTATTTATTACTGTTGCTCCCGCAATAGTAAGTGCATTGTTAAGCGTTGTTGCGCCATCTACAGTTAGGGCTCCAGATAAATTTGTAGCAGCGCCTCCTGTAACATTTAGCGCATCGTTTAGTGTAGTTATTCCAGTAACCCCTAAAGTACCTGTTAATGTTGTCGCGCTTCCGTTAAGTACTTGTAAGGCATTGTTAAAAAAGGCCCCTTCGTCTACAGAAAGTGTTCCTGTGAGTTCTGTGGGGCTTCCAAGGGCCACCAGTAATTTGTCATTAAGTGTTGCAACACCTTCTACAACCAAGGTTCCCGAGAGCTCGGTCGAACTATTGTTAGCCACTTCAAGATTATTGTTAAATGTAGTTTCTCCATCCACGGTAAGTGCTCCCGTGAGTGTTGTGGCGCTTGCGTTGGTAACATCTAAGGTGTTGTTAAGTGTCGTTGCGCCTGTTACGTCCAAAGTACCTGTTAGGTTGGTTGTGCTTCCATTAAGTACGCTTAAATCTGCTTGCAATGTGGTAGCATCTACTACCTCCAGTGTATTGTTAAGTTGCGTAGCGCCCTCTACAGTTAGTGTACCTGACAAATTAGTGGCAGCACCATTATTTACATTTAAATCGTTATTTAAATTGGTGATTCCTTCAATGGTTACATCATTACCAAAACCTATAAGACCGTCCACATTTAAAGTTCCAGTTAACACTGTAGGACTGCCATTATTCACGTTTAATGTATTGTTTAAGTTGGTTTCCTGTTGTACGGTAAGCGTTCCGGAGAGAGTTGTTGCGGATTGATTATTTACATCCAAACTACTTTCAAGATTTGTAATTCCTAACACCTGCAAATTATTTTCCAATTGCGTAGTTCCTTCCACTACCAACGTACCCGATAAATTTGTTGGAGCTGCATTGTTTACATTCAGTGCATTGTTAAGGTTGGTATTTCCATTTACTGTTAGATCGCCATCAAAAGTGGTGGCTCCTTCAATATTTAAATCGCCAGAGACATTTAAATCGCCTCCTTGGTTAATATTTACATCACTTTCAAAATTAATAATTCCATCTACACGAAGACTTCCAGTAAGTTGGGTTGAACTCTCGTTTAATACATCTAGGCTATCAAACAAGGTTGTTTTTCCGTCTACTTTCAACTCTCTTTTAAGATACGTGTTGCCTTCAACTTCCAGCGCATCCCCCAATACCGTTACACCAGACACAGTAAGTGTGCCCGTAAGATCTGTAGGGCTTTCATTGGTAACCGTGAGCGTATTATTAAGTCTAGTAAAATTATCTACCGTTAACGATCCCGTTAATAACGTTGAGCTATTATTATGTACTGTGAGTGTATTATTAAGATTGGTAGTCCCATCTACGGTAAGGTTACTACCTAAATTTGTATCTCCAGCTACATCTAGAAAACCTGTAGCTATAATATCTCGATGAAGGGCATATGGAACAAACAATAAACGCTGGTAGCTTAGTTCGTTAAAATTGCCTTCTATACTAATTTCCACCTTTAGGTCTTTCTTTGTACCATTCCAGAAAATCTCGGTAAACAATCCTGTTTCTGGCGTACCTTGCCCAATGGTTAAGTTTACCATCCCAAAGGCATTGGTAGTAGTGTTTTGCACTTCTTGATATTCTACCATGCCAGTTTCATTTAACACCGTAAAACGGAAAGTCACATTGGTATTAATTAATATGTTGTTTGTGCCGTCTACCCCAGGTAATTCCTGCGGATTAGGATCTATAATAATGGCCTGGTAGCTCAATCCATCGGTTTGGGCTACTGTTGTGAGCGTTGCTATGAACAACAAACTTAAGGTGATTATATTTTTCATGGGTTGTTGTTTAATCTTCGGTTTCTTCGTCTAATGCATCAGTAGCTTCCTTTTCTTTCTGCGGAAGGTTTACTTTAATGCCTATGCCAATCATATTCATTTTAATCTTCAGCTTCTCGTTGCTAGTTGAAGTGGCATCTTCCAAATCTAAACTCTCTCCGAAGGTATATTGAAGATACACACTCGTGGCGTCTGTTATTGGATACGCCACGCCTAGCCCTCCGCGAAAGAAAAAGCCAGCATCGTCAAACTCTTCTACACCATTCAAATCGAAAACTTGATTGTTGAGTGTTTGGGTTCCTTGTATTAAAAACTCGTAGGATGCCGTAGATTTTACAAAGAAAATAAAGTCGTATACAGTAAATAAGTTGTACTCAAACCCCAAATTAATTCCAAGGTAGTCTACATCATACTCGAAGTAATTTCCTAAAGCAGTATCGCTACCAATAGAACCATAGCTGTTATGTGCAACACCAATGTTAATATTTAGATTGTCCATAAAAAAACGGTGTGCAAATCCTGCCGAAATATAATTGTTCGTCACAGGATTTAAATTTTTAAGTAGAGTCCCGTTACTATTCTCAAATTCGAAATTTGAAGATATTTTCCCCGCTTCCAAAAAAATTTGTTGTGAGAATGCCGAACAAGAAGCTACTAAGAAGAGTAGTAGGGTAATTTTTTTCATGAGTAGAATTGGTTAGTTCTTAATGAGTGTTGCTGTAAATTGTTTGTTGGCTTGCGAGATAGAAAGCAGGTAACTTGCACTGGATAAAAATTCGAAATCCAATCTAATTTCCCTAGCTGAAGCCATTTTTTTTGAGAAAACAACCCTGCCTGAAATATCATAGAGTATAATAGAAAGTGGCGCGTCTATTTCTTCCGAAAAACGCACTTGCACATTATTGCTGAATGGATTGGGAAAGACCACTGCTTGTAGTGTGTTATCTTCGTTCAACCCACCTTCTATTTTAATAGGGGGCTGTATAAAACCTTGTAATACTGTAAAGTCCTGAATAGAGTGTTTGCCAATAACGCTAGCTTGTCCAATACTTTGCTGAACTACGTATTGTTTTCCTGAAACGGTCGTGGTAGTAGAATTTCCGTTTACACCAACAGTAGAGCGAACTGTTTCCTGTGCAAAAGAAGTTCCATAGGTGATAAAAAACAGCACCAATGCGAGTAGTTTTAGATTCATAAAAATTACGTTTGACTAGTTAATCAAATGTAATTTATGTGGTTACGCGAATCAATACGCACGGTATGTACATTTATACGTAGGGGTACGTAGTACTTTATTTTCAGAAAATTAAATTGAAGAGATAAGCTCTTTGTTGGCTTGCACCCATAATAACAAAGCATCTGGAGCCGTATCCAAATCCAGCTTATTTATAATATTTGCACGATGTTTTTGTACAGTTCTGTATGAAATATTAATGAGCTCCCCAATCTCTTTCGAAGATTTGTTTTGTGCGACTAATCGTAAAATAGTACGCTCGCTTGGCGATAAAAAATTAAGCTTTGTAAGCTCTGGAGCAACTTTCTCTTTAAAAATAGACTCGAACGTATTGCTGAAATAACTTTCTCCTTTCAATAAACTTTGAATGCAGTTATCCATTTCAGAAAAAGGCTCATCTTTTAAAAGGTACCCATCAATATTAAGCTGTTTTGCTTTAATTATAAACGCTTTTTCCTTGTGGGAAGTTAAAATTATAAAACGTGTCCCTATCGTTCTACCCCTTGCTTTACGAATTACTTCAAAACCTGTAAGGAGTGGCATTTCGATATCCAAAACAGCGATATTGGGTTTCTCCTCCAGCAATAATTCTAACGCAATCGCTCCGTTGGCAGCCTCCAAAACGGTGTGATATCCATTTTCCTTAAACTCCTGCAACAACCCTTTTAAAAGCATTGGATGGTCGTCTGCCACTAAAATTTTGATATCTTTTTTCACTTTTTCTTGATTATGGCAATTGTTTTCGTGCCTTTATTTTGGCTACTTTTTATTTCCAACGTTCCTCCTATTATTTTTATACGTTCGGAAAGTGTTTTTAATCCCAGGCTATTTTTTAGCTGGGCTTCGGTTATTTCAAACCCCTTTCCATTGTCCGAAATTTCTACGCGTATTTCTGAAGGCATTTCAGCAACCTCCACACTTATGGCACCAGCACAAGCATGTTTCATACTATTGTTAATACACTCTTGCACAAATCTATATAAATTTAAACTTTCAGTTTCATTAAAATAAGCATCCACATTTACAATATCTACCGAGAAGAACGTTTCAAACTGCTCGTCCAGATCATAAATTAATTGCTCAATACTCTGGCTTAAGCCTAGTAGTTTTAAATTTGCAGGATACAACCCTCTCGAAATAGCACGCACCTCTTCCAAAACGGTATTGGTTAAATTTGTTAGATCATCATCCCCTTTTTGTTGAGTTTTCTTTTTTATAAGCGTTAGTTGTTGTCCAACGCTATCGTGTAATTCTTTAGCAATATGATTTCGTTCTTTTTCTTGTGACACCAGAAGCGCTACGGCAAACTTTTCCTGTAATTTTTGTTTCTCCCGGGCCTTACTCAAAAGATATAACAAAAGTGAAGAAAGTGCAATTACGACCGATAAGTAAAACCACCACGTACGGTAAAAGAAATTTTTGGAATGAATGGCTATTTGTAATGGTGTTCCCACCATATTGCCTGAAAAGTCCAATGCTTTAATTTGTAACCTATAATTTCCTGCTGCCATACTGGGAAATCTAATTTGCTGCTCTTGCTTCACATCTACCCAATCCTCACCATCCAAACGATAGTGAAAACTATGGGGTCTATTCTCAGTATTATGAGTAAGGCCATATTCTAATTGAAGTTCTTTAAACTCTGCAGGGAGTGTAATGGAAGGGGTCTCAGAAAAAACACTTCTATCGAATACATCTACAATTTTACCTTTTGCATCATTGTAACTTCGTGTTTTAAGTAATTTTAGTTGCGCGTTGTTTTCTTCGGGAACCATTCTATCTGGATCAAAGTAATTGAGGCCGGCAATAGAGCCAATTAGAAAATCCTTTCCCGTGTCTAAAGCACTATACCTATTGGCTTCGTTATTACTAAATCCATCTCTAGTTGAAAATCTGGTTGTAGTATTTGTTGTCCTATGCCATCGCACATAGCCGTTAAAGGTATTTATCCACCAGATAGTTTCTCTTGGTAAAATAGTTCCAATACCTGCGCCCAGTGCATCTTTATAAATAGTTTGGAACGTTTTGGTTTCTTCATTAAAGGTTACAATAGTACCGTTGCGTGACCCTAGTAAAAATCCATATTCTGGATGGTAATCTGCCATTAACAAATACGTGTCTTCCAATGCATTCGGGTTGTTATAAAAAGCCTGTTCTTTCGTCTTTGTATGGTAGGTTAACAATCCCTGCGAAGTAGCAGCAACAAACATATTCTTCTCCTTGTTATAAGCTACGTCATGCATACTCAAAGTATCTGTGTTTAAAATTTCTTTAAAAACCTTACTACGTATGTTAAACGATAACAGCTTATACTGTCTGGTCCCACAAAATATAATGGAATCGTTTATACGTTCCAACGAGGTAATGGGATGGTGCTTATAATAGGAAAAGGTTCCCTTATTCACATCTGTTTCAACCATACCAGAGCGGTAGTTACTCCATATGGTATTACCATCTTTTATAAAATTTCTGGAGCTATTAGGGAAGGCTTCGTGAGTTTCAGTGCTAAAATTAACTTTCTCGGTCTTAAAGGTGTTTTTATCCAATTTGTGCCAACCGTGCCCGTCGGTGGCTAGCAAATATGTTTTCTCATCTAATTGGGTAATAGCTCTAAATTGATACTCGGATAAAATTTGCCTCACGTTTTTCTTCGGAAACTTAAAATAATGCAGCTCGCCAGTGCTTGACCCTATCCACAAATCTTCGGTTACATTTAACGAAATAGGATGCAGCGCCATGCCTCCCTTAAACTCTGGATTGCTATACCAGGTCGTAATTCCTTTTTCTTCTGAAATAGAATTAAACTGAAGTGTCCCCTCAAATTCGTTTACTAAAAGTTTATTCCCGTTCCCGTCCTTCACATAATCTATGTTTGCTGAAAACAACTCATTATTCGGAATTTCTAGTGGAAAAATATCCAACGCTTCTTCGTCTATATAATGAAGCGTGGCATTATCAAAAAACAGCAATGCCTTTTTAGCATCCACTTCAAAGACCTCGTCAATCCATAATATTCTATGATTGGTGTTCAGCTTTTTATTCGAATCTGCCGTTATTTCTTTTACAAAAGCTCCGTCCGTGGCAAACACCTTTATAGCAAAATGATCGTCGGTAAAAAGCCAATGGTTTTTTAGTTTAATAATTCTAGATTCATTGCCTAAAGCATATTTATTTTCTGAACTCGTAAATGAAAAGAGCGCTTTAACGGTGAGGTTTTCCTCTAAGCCATAAAGTGTAAGGGTTCTATCTGTCTGCCCTAAAAAATATGATATCCCTTCAAAAGTGTAGATTGGCGAAACAAATTGGCTCTCTGTATTTAACTTCTTAAAAGCAGTCGTAAACGGATTAAAATGTATAAATTGATTGTCTCCTGTTTTCAGAATAAAGGTTCCATCGTCTCGCTTGTAGAATTTCTCAACAGAAGTTACTTTGTAATCTTCAGGAATTATAATATTGTGAAATGTTCTTCCATTAAATCGTTGCAGTACTAAATTTTTATCACTAGCAATAATTTCTCTGGTGTCTAAAATAGTACCGCCCAGCCATAAAAAACCATCATCATCAAAAACCAGATCGGTTATAATGTCTAATTCTACACCATCATCTTTATCGAAAATTTTATGGACAACTTTACGTTCCTGCCCTAACACACCTATAGCGCTCAATGAGATAAAAACACAGAAAGTCCATCGTACTATATTAAAATGCCAACAAAAATGAGGGGCTCCCAAAATAAAGTAGTTTGGTTTTCAGTAAATATACTTTTATTTAACAAAAGGAGCACTAGAAATTTTTCTACGGTAGTTTTCTCAAATAAGAATGTTATTTCCTTCTTAAAAATTGCGCATTAACCCTCTTTCAGCATATATTTTTGGGTAGCTTTGGTATAATTTATGCTGAAAAACAGCTCATGAAGACACCTACTCTTTTTGTTTTAGCAATCCTATTCCTTTGCATTCTGGGCTGCGAACAGGTTCAGAAAGTAACAGACGTCGTTACCCAACCTACAGCGCGCGAGGTGTACGACAGAACATTTGAAAAAGATGATTCTTTATTGCTACAATGGAAAGAAGCCTTCAAAAAAGCACAAAAAGACAGCATATTAGTAACATTTCCCTATGCAGAAAGCGGGGTATTCTCTGCTGAAAATTTTTATGTTTATAGCTATGACGTTCAATTACGAGAAGGCGAAAAATTAATCGTTTCAGTCGAAAAACAACCAGATTCTGTCCAAATTTTCATCGAATTGTTCCAAAAATCCGAAGATTCTACCAAAACTCTCAAACTCCTAAAAGCTTCCGAAAGAGATAACAGCCAACTCACATACACTATTACAAGCTATGGATTTTACAAAATAACCATCCAGCCGGAAATGAAACTGAGATCTCCTTTTCAGCTTAAAATGTATACACAGCCTACGTACGGTTTTCCTGTAAGTAGCGCTGGAAATAAAAATGTACAGAGTTTCTGGGCAGCCTCTCGCGATGGCGGTAAACGCTCCCATGAAGGCATTGATATTTTTGCACCCAAGGGCACACCACTACTCGCTAGTACAGATGGGCGTATCGCTTCAACAGGAAATCGCGGTTTGGGAGGAAAGCAAGTTTGGCTTCGAGATGGTCTCTTTGGAAAAACTTTGTATTACGCCCATTTGGATAGTATTAATGTAAAAGAAGGACAACGTGTAAAATTGGGTGATACCATTGGTTTTGTAGGCAATACGGGGAATGCAGTAACTACAGAACCTCATCTACACTTTGGAATTTATAAAGGAAAAACAGGTCCCGTGAATCCGTATCCCTATGTGAAGAAAACCGAAATACCAGAAATAACCACATTAAACACCGTTACACAAGGAATTATAAAACGAAATACAACAATGATCCATCAAGGCCCATCTGCGGCACTCGATGGAATAGCAATACTTTCTAAAAATGACACCATTTCGGTTCTTGGAAAATACGACGTATGGTTTCACGTAGTTGCCAAAGACACCATAAAAGGATTTGTTCCTCAAAATCGCGTGGAGACACTTCTTTCAAATTAACAATTTTTTGGGCGTCATACATTGTTACAGCTAGTATCTTTAGTTGCAGTAATAATTGTCGCAGTGACATCCCTAAAATTTCAACTTCATGTCTATTTTCAAAAATATTAAAGACACCTTCTCCGTATTAAAATCGGTAGACATTCAGGCTATCGCAAAGCTCTCTCAAAAAGTAGACTTAGGGGAGGTCATGAAAACGGTGGGCGAGCTCGACGATCGACAGATGGCAGGTTTAATGCGTATGCTGAAAACCAAAGCCCGAAAAGGACAACACAAATTACCACCTATCGATGGCGATTTTTACGACCTCAGCCTAAAGTTAACGCCCCACCAACGTGATATTCAATTGAAAGTACGACAGTTTATGGAAAAGGAAATAAAGCCTATTGCCAATGATTACTGGAATAGAGCCGAATTCCCACATCACATTATCCCAAAAATGGCGGAGCTCAACATCTGCGGCATAGCGTATGAAGGATATGGCTGTCCAAATGAAACGTTTTTAATGGAAGGTATTATGGCAATGGAATTAGCGCGTGTTGATGTTTCTATTTCTACTTTTTTTGGTGTGCACAGCGGACTTGCCATGGGCTCTATCTATCTTTGCGGAAGCGAAGAACAAAAACAAGAATGGCTCCCTAAAATGCAGCGTATGGAAGCAATTGGAGCTTTTGGATTAACCGAACCCAACGTAGGCTCTGCAGTAGCCGGCGGTATGGAAACCACCTGTTACAAAGAAGGCGATGAGTGGGTACTTAACGGACAAAAAAAATGGATTGGAAACGCTACCTTTAGTGACCTCACCATTATCTGGGCACGAGAAAAAGAAACCCACGCCGTAAAAGGATTTATAGTACGCACCGATAACGCTGGCTACAAAGCTGAAAAAATGGAAAATAAAATGGCGCTACGTACTGTGCAAAATGCACTCATCACCCTTACCGACTGCCGTATTCCCGAAAGCGACCGACTCCAAAAGTGCGATAGTTTTAAAGATACTGCCAAAGTATTAAAAATGACACGTGCAGGCGTTGCATGGCAGGCCGTAGGTTGTGCTCGTGGTGCGTATGAAAGTGCATTAAAGTATACTAAAAAGCGAGAACAATTTGGAAAACCCATTGCAAGATTTCAGTTAATTCAAAACCATTTAGTGGAGATGGTGGCAAACCTTACCGCCATGCAAACTATGTGTTTCCGTTTAAGCGAAATGCAAGACCAAGATATTTTAACCGATGAGCACGCTTCCTTAGCCAAAGTATTTTGTAGTATGCGTACTCGTGACGTGGTAAGTCGCGCCCGAGAGGTGATGGGTGGCAACGGTATTTTACTTGAACATGACGTAGCCCGCTTTGTAGCCGATGCAGAAGCTATTTATAGTTACGAAGGAACCAAAGAAATTAACTCGTTAATTGTGGGAAGAGCGATAACTGGCTATAGTGCTTTTGTGAGTTAAGGATAGGCACTCATTACAAACGAATGCCGACCTCATCTTTGAAAATAAAAAAAGGCTTTTCAGAAATAATTCTGAAAAGCCTTTATGATGTTTACGACAACTTAAACTGCTTTACCTATTTAGACTTCAGCTTTTTCTTCACTGCTACTTCCTGGAAGCCTTCAATGATATCGTTTATTTGTATGTCGTTGTAATTCTTTAATTGGATACCACAGTCGTAGCCTTTTGCTACTTCTTTTACATCGTCTTTGAAACGTTTTAATGAATCTAAATCACCTGTATGGATTACAACACCTTCACGTATTAATCTAATACTATTGTTTCGTATAATCTTACCATTGGTTACCATACAACCTGCAATGGTTCCTACTTTAGAAATCTTAAATGTTTCTCTAATTTCGGCAGTACCTGTGATCTCTTCTTTCATCTCTGGAGACAACATTCCTTCCATCGCATCTTTCAAGTCGTTGATAGCTGCGTAGATGATTGAATAGGTACGGATATCGATTTCTTCCTTATCTGCAATTTGGCGTGCATTCCCCATTGGGCGCACGTTAAATCCAATAATAATCGCATCGGAAGCTGATGCTAACAATACATCACTTTCGGTAATTGGCCCTACTGCTTTGTGGATAATATTTACTTGTATTTCGTCTGTAGATAATTTCTGGAACGAATCTGTTAAGGCTTCTACCGAACCATCCACATCACCTTTCAGGATAATGTTAAGCTCTTTAAAGTCTCCTAGTGCAATACGACGTCCAATTTCATCTAACGTAATATGGCGTTGTGTTCTAACCGACTGCTCACGTTGTAATTGTGTACGTTTGTTCGCAATATCTTTCGCTTCACGCTCGTCTACAAATACATTAAATTTATCCCCTGCTTGTGGAGCACCATCCAATCCTAAGATAGAAACTGGTGTTGAAGGCCCCGCAGTTTTCACGTTTTTACCACGCTCATCCTGCATTGCTTTAATTTTACCACTGTGTTGACCGGCCAATACGTAATCCCCAATTGTAAGGGTACCACCTTGTACTAATATAGTTGAAACGTATCCGCGACCTTTGTCTAAGAATGCTTCTACTACTGTACCGTTGGCTAGTCTGTCTGGGTTTGCTTTTAGCTCTAACAATTCGGCTTCCAGCAATACTTTTTCTAATAATTCTTTAACGCCCTCACCTGTTTTTGCTGAAATATCTTGAGATTGTATTTTACCACCCCAATCTTCCACCAACAAGTTCATTTGTGCCAACCCTTGTTTAATATTGTCTGGATTTGCTGTAGGCTTATCAATTTTGTTTATCGCAAATACAATAGGCACTCCAGCTGCTTGCGCGTGACTGATGGCTTCCTTAGTTTGCGGCATAATATCATCGTCTGCTGCTACTACAATAATAGCAAGGTCGGTTACTTGAGCACCTCTAGCACGCATTGCGGTAAAGGCCTCGTGACCTGGAGTATCTAGGAAAGCAATTTTTTGACCTCCTTCTAATTGTACTCCGTAGGCGCCAATATGCTGTGTAATTCCACCACTCTCTCCTGCAATTACATTCTCTTCACGAATGTAATCCAGTAGCGATGTTTTACCGTGGTCTACGTGACCCATTACGGTTACAATTGGTGCACGTGGTTCTAAATCTTCTGGCGCATCATTTTCTTCAAAAGTACCTTCTTCAACATCGGCCGTTATAAACTCTACTTCAAAACCAAACTCATCTGCTACAATACTAAGTGTTTCAGCATCTAGACGTTGGTTCATAGTTACCATCATCCCAAGTGTCATACATGCAGAGATTACATTGGTGACAGGAACGTCCATCATAGTAGCAACTTCACTTACAGTAACAAATTCTGTTACCTTTAATAATTTGCTGTCTAGTTCTTGTTGTGCTAGATCTTCTTCTGTTTTTTGACGGTGAGTATCACGTTTTTCACGACGGTATTTGGCTCCTTTTCCTTTGGACGATTTCCCTTGTAATTTCTCTAGGGTTTCGCGTACCTGCTTTTGGATTTCTTCCTCGGTAGGTTCTTCTTTTGGAACATTAGATCTTCCTCTTCCTTTTCCTCCTCGGTGGTTATTTGAACCCCCGCTTGTGCCTGGTCCTTTACTTATACGTCTACGACGCCCACGTTTTTCTTTGTTGGCATCGGGTTTTTCTTTTTTCTTTTTCTCCGGTTTCTTAAACTGATCAAGGTCAATTTTCTTCCCTGTAAAATTAGGGCCGTCTAATTTTTTATAAGTAGTTTTTACTACATCACTCCCCATCGTAGCCTCTACAACTTTGGCTTCTTTGGCTGGAGTTTCTTCTTTGCTTTTTGGTGGAGTTGCAACTTTTTCTTCGGCTTCTTTAGCTACTTCCTTTTTTGCTTCAGGCTTTTCGGTAACCTCTTCGGTTTTTTCTTCTTTTTTAGTAGCTACTTTCTTTTCAGCAGGTTTCTTTTTTGGGGTTGCTTCAACTGGTGTTTCTTCAGCAACCTCTTCTTTCTTAGCTTCTTTAACCTCTTCTACAACATCTTTTTTAGGAGCCTCGTCTACTACTTCTTCCTTCTTTTCTTCTTTGGCTTCTTCTTTTTTGCCGTCTAGGTCAATTTTACCAACCTTTTTAAGGCCGCCTAAATTGGCTTCAGCTTTAATAACTTTTCTGGCTTCAGCTTTTTGTTCTTTCTCTTCTAGCTCACGTTCACGTTCAATTCGAAGCTCTTCCTTCTCCTTACGTTTCTCTTCGCCGACTTCTTTTGAGGCTACTTTCTTGCTCTTATCTGTTTGAAATTCTTCAAACAGCGCTTCATATTCTTCACCAGATATCTTGGTAGTAGGACGTGCCTCTACCTCGTATCCCTTGGAACCTAAAAATTCCACGGCACGATCTAGCGAGATGTTGAATTCGCGCAATACTTTGCTCAGCCTCATTGTTTTTGTTTCAGCCATAAAAATGCTTCCTTTTTTCTAACGTGTTGTAAAAGTAGTTAAAATGTGTGCTACGTTAAAACTACTCTTCAAATTCTTCTTTTAATATATTCACCACTTCTTGAATGGTTTCTTCTTCCAGATCGGTACGTTTTACCAAATCTGCAATATCTTGCTCTAATACGCTCTTCGCTGTATCAAGTCCAATTTTCTTAAATTCGTCAATAATCCATCCTTCAATTTCATCAGAGAATTCTCTTAACTCAACATCTTCTTCGGCTCCTTCTCTTAAGACATCAATTTCAAAACCAGTTAGTTGTCCTGCCAAACGAATGTTGTGTCCTCCACGACCAATCGCTTTTGAAACTTCTTCCGGCTTCAAAATAACCTCAGCCCTTTTTGTTTCTTCGTTAATCTTAACCGAAGTTACTCTGGCCGGGCTTAATGCACGTGTAATAAACAGTGTTAAATTTTCTGTATAATTAATTACATCAATATTTTCGTTTCCTAATTCACGAACAATTCCGTGAATACGGCTTCCTTTCATCCCTACACAAGCACCTACCGGGTCAATACGGTCGTCGTAACTATCTACAGCTACTTTTGCTTTTTCACCTGGAATACGCACCACTTTTTTCACAGTAATTAAACCGTCGAATACTTCTGGGATTTCCTGCTCAAACAATTTTTCCAAGAATACCGGATTGGCGCGCGACATAATAATGGCGGGCTTATTTCCTTTTAATTCAACACTTTCAATAATTCCACGTACGTTATCTCCTTTACGGAAAAAGTCTGAAGGTATTTGCTTATCCTTAGGAAGGATAATCTCATTTCCTTCATCATCTAGCAAAATTACAGCACGGTGACGAATATGGTGTACTTCGGCAGTATAAATTTCTCCTTCAAGATCTTTAAACTGTTTGTAAATTATAGTGTTATCGTGTTCGTGAATCTTCGAAATCAAATTTTGACGTAGTGCCAAAATCGAACGACGCCCCAACTGCATTAGTTTTACTTCTTCTGAAACATCTTCACCTACCTCAAAATCATCTTCAATCTTACGGGCTTCTGTTAATGAAATTTCCTCATTTGGATCTTCCACTTCTCCATCTGCAACCACAATTCGGTTTCGCCAAATCTCCAAATCTCCTTTATCTGGGTTCACAATAATATCGAAATTATCATCGCTACCAAATTTCTTTTTTAAAGCATTTCTGAATACTTCCTCAAGTATCGCCATAAGCGTTACTCTGTCTATTTGCTTATCGTCTTTAAATTCAGAAAATGAATCGATTAATGCTAAATTTTCCATGGCATCTTTTAATTAAATTTTATCATCACTTTTGCTTCAACAATATCGTTGTAAGGTATGGTCGCTTCTTTTTTTACGGTCACTTTACCTTTTCCTACTGGTTTGGGTTCTCGGGCTTTCCATTTTAGGGTTATCCCATCGTCTGTTACATCAATAAGTTCGCCTTCTATAGTCTCGCCTTCAGTTTTAAGCTGAAGTGACCTCCCAATATTTTTCTTGTACTGGCGCACCATAGTTAAGGGTTCCGAAACACCCGCACTAAGTACTTCCAAAGAAAAATCTTCCTCTTCCCTATCCAAATTGTGCTCAATCGCACGGCTCACATCCATACAGTCTTGTACAGACACGCCAGTATCACCATCAATAATAACACGTATTTGATTGGCTCCTACAATAGAAAGGTCTATCAAAAACAACGCTGGCTTTTCTGCCAAGGCTTCACTTAGTAATTTTTCTACTTCTTCTCTCATTGAATTTTGGCTATAAAAAGAGGGGACTTTTAGTGTCCCCTCTACTTGTTGCGTATCAAATTCGGTGCAAATATACTACAAATTTCAGAACTAAAAAAACAAAGCAATTCCGATTAATTTTTCGTAACTTACTATTAGCTAAAAAAACCAAAAAATTACTGCATATGAAACGTATCCTCGTACCTACAGATTTTTCTCCCCAAGCCGATAATGCCTTAAAAGTAGCAGCGCTTATTGCTGAAAAAAATAATGCGCAAATATATCTGGAACATTCGTTAGACCTCCCAGGGAATCTAACTACAGGCGATATTACCAGAGCTAAGCCAGAATCTATCTACTTTATAAAACTGGCTAACCAGAAATTTGAAGAAGTCTTAAAAAGAGACTACTTATTCGATATTGATGTACACGAAGCTATTGGACACGGGGAAATTTATGACGATGTACAACTTACTGTGAAAGATAAAAATATAGATCTTATTGTCATGGGATCACACGGTACAAGTGGTTTCAAAGAAATGTTTATAGGAAGCAATGCCGAAAAAGTGGTTCGAACATCTGAAATCCCAGTGCTAGTTATTAAAAATGAACACGATAGTTTTAACATTAACGACTTTGTTTTTGCTACAGATTTTACTGAAGAATGTCGCAAACCTTTTGACCAAGCCCAGAAATTTGCAAAAGACGTAGGTGCCAAACTACATTTACTCTATGTAAATACGCCAAACGATTTTAAAACTACCGCAGAAATAAATACTATTATGAATACTTTCATAAAAGGAATGGGGGCCGAAAACTACACAACCAACATTTACTGCGATACGAGTGTAGAAAAAGGAATTTTAGGATTTGCAACAGCTATTAATGCGCAACTTATTGGTATGAGTACCCACGGCCGTAAAGGGCTTTCTCACTTTTTTAATGGAAGCATAAGCGAAGATTTGGTGAACCATGCCAATATGCCAGTAATCACTTTTAAAATTTAATTAAAATATGAGCGTTATACATGGTAACAAACCCCATTTTTTTATGCAAGTTGCCACCCTAGTAACCATTAGCCTAGTTCTATCATGCGTTTCACCTCCAAAAAATAAAAACAAAACCATAATTGGCCCTCCCGTAGAGGATACAACCGTTCCTGTAAACATCCCAAAAGAAGATTTACCTATACTTGAGGAGCCTAAACTACCCAAAGGGGCAGTAAGTGCAAACTTTTTGTCCAAAAAGAAACCCTTTTATGCCGTAGTTAAAAACGTTGATAAACGCAATGGAAGAACAACCATAGCCTTTGAAAATGGTACTGCTCCCAATATTGTTATTCCAGATACCTATGGAGCTGTGTTAACTACCCTTCGTTTTGACGAGTTTGACCGTGACTTACTGCTGGTAAAAGCAAAATTGAAAAATCCAGTCTTTACTAAACATTTTTTATATGTACTTCGGGATAATCGATGGAAACTCGTGGTAAACGGCTTCTCCATTCACCAAAACAATAACTCCAAAAACTTAGAACCTATCGTTGTAGATCCTGAAAATTCTGACAACATGAAACGCTATTACTCTGTATTCGATTTGGATAAGAATAGTTCTAAGGGATATACTTGGCGCTTATTAAGTGAAAGTATTCCTATTTTAAATCGTTAATTTTTCGAGCCAAATATGGTGTAATAATTTGTGAAGAATGTTTTAAATATATGTTGCCCGTGTGAACCAAGATTTTTTACGCTCAATCCTAAATCTTCTCTCATTTCATAAATCACTTTCGAATATTTTAAATGATAGGTTAATTCGTCTCTCTCTTCTGGAGGTAGCACCTCCATTTTCATTGCAAACTGTTGGAAATCGCCAACGGCATTTATAACATCTGGAGAGGCGTACAAAAGATAATTTTTATAAAACTCGAACATTCTATTACTAAATTGTTCATTCATCTCTATCGTTGCCGTTTGTTGATGACGAACCCTATCTATCATAATATCGGTGAATTCTGAATAAATTATACGCCTTTCATCTGTTGCTTTGTCTTTTAATTGCTTTCTGCGCTCAAAAATCATATTGCCAAAAAAACCAATTGCCCCGGCAACAAGAGGTACGTAAAGTTGAAACCATTGAAACTCCATAATCAAATAATTTAGTTAGTTATGAATACATTCGACAACAGGACGACATTGTCATCTGCACAAACGCTAAATTATGAAATTAAACAGCTGACATTCAACATGTAAGAAAAATCTCTATGAATCCTTTCTTCTATCTACCAATAATACTGGTTTTCGACTCATTTTTGGGGATTGTAGTATTTCTATCCTGTCTTGGGTAGTGAATTCTATACCTGGACGTACTCGAAGTTTTGCTCTAAAGTGATCTTTTAAGGTATCTTTAAAAGCCTCTGAAATATCGTCCGAGACAACTTTCAGTAAAATTTCATCTGTACCAATATCATTTTGAAAAATCTCTATCACAAAACTCTGTATCTGCTCAAAATCCTGCAACACATTATACATCGCAGGGGGATAGAGCGTAGTTCCTTTGTACTTTATCATTTGTTGTTTCCTACCCACCACAGGACCTAATCGCATGGTGTTTCGGCCACAAGCACACGGACCAGTATGCGCTTGTACCATATCACCGGTTTTAAATCGCACCAATGGCATGGTCTCAATTCCAAGTGTTGTAATTACAAGTTCTCCCACGGTTCCTTGGGAAACGGGTTGGTTATTTTCATCTAGAATTTCAGCAATTATTAGATCGGGATGCAGATGCCCACCTTTTTTTTCTTCACATTCGTTAAATGCTGTTTGCATTTCGGTAGAAGCATAGGTAGAAAACAAATCGATATCCCAAACCGCCTTAATTTTTTTTCCGAGGGCATTAAGCTCAAAGTTTTCGTTACGAATAGGTTCCCCAATACATATCGCAGCTTTTACCGAAGTTTCAGAAATAGACATCTTTCTTTCTGAAGCAAATGCAGCTAGTTTCAATAAAAATGAAGGCACGCAAATCACATAGGTAGGTGCGAATTTTAAAATACTATCCCATTGCAATTCTGGCACACCAGACCCAACCCGTATGACCGACGCCCCCAATTGGCGCAATCCCAGAAAATAGGCTAAACCCGCCATAAATCTACGATCTAACGTAGTCATTAATTGCACAGTATCTTTACTTGTAATGCCCGAGCACGCCAAGGAAGCCGCTTCGTTATGGGTTAAACGAACCAAATCTTTTTCGGTAAGCCCAACAGTTACAGGGTCTCCCAAAGTTCCCGATGTGGTCACGTAATCTATAATAGCAGACTTCGGGACACAAAAAAAATCGTCGTTGTATTGTTGTAAATCGTTTTTGGTAGTACACGGAAGTTTTTGTAAATCGTCCAGGTTTGTTATTTGACTAATTTCAATATTTTTTTTTGTAAATAGGCTTTTATAAAAAGGCGAATTTTCTGAAACATACTGAAGTGTCTCTTTCAGTTTTTCTTGCTGAAAAAGTTTTATTTCGGACGGTGATTTTGTTGCTATGTTTGGAATTTTCATTTTATATCGGGCTTTACATCCCCCTAGTCCCCTTCAAAGGGGGAATTCAATTTACTTAACTTTTCGTTTCGCTTTTCGCAAATACTTCTCTATGAGTTCAACTTCATCCAGCGAAGGTATCTCTTTTTGCGAAGCTTGGGTGAGGGCATTTACGGCTTCTTTATAATTTTCTGTTTCGTAATAATAGCGCCCAGCCAAATAATATGCCTTCCAATAATGTGGGTTTAAAGCTATTATTTTTTCAGCTTTTTCAATTTTAAAATTTTTAGCTTCAATTTCGATTTCGGATTCGATTTCGGATTCTAACTCCCGATACATTTCATAGTTTTTATAGGCTTCTGTTTGTAAAAATGGGGAAGCGGGAATTGTTCTGTTTTCTGTTAAAAGGGAAACAAGCGACGGATTACCTTTACGGTTGCTGAAAACTTCATTTAAATCGTAACAAACAAAAGCCCCCAACTGATATGGATTTGCAGATACCCACACTTTCAAATCTTTTGGTTGAAACACAATTCCATGATGCGCTAATAATTGATTGAGTGCCTTTTCATTTCCGTATCCAATGTTTTTATTGTCTAACCCTTTGCTATTTCTAAGAATTGTAACGGCTTCGGTGGGGTTTACTTTTTCTTCTTCATCTAACAATTCTGTCATTCGGTTAAAACGATATGCTGTATGGCTCTCTTCTATTGTTTTTAGGTTTCTCCGATCATTTTTAAAGGCTTCACTTTGAAAATGATTGGCACAAATTAATTCTGAAGTATTTTCCACATCATACACCCCAAAATTGTTAGGGGAAACTTCAATTAACACTGCTTTTCCATCTTTGGCGCTTCCCACCATAATGGCTTCCGAAACAAAAACTTCTCGTTTTTTGGCAATCGCAATGGCTTCGTCAATTGTTGCTGCATACTGCAAAATTTCTCGTGTTACCAAAGAAATAGGTGTTTTTGCCACCAAAGGAATTTTCGATTTACCCGCATTAATAGTTACGGTAAGTCCTTGGTCGTTCATTCCAGAAACCACGCCAATAAAGCCACCCCAGGTTACGCTCATAAAATTGTAGCCTTGATCTGGGTTTACAAACGCAATTATTTTTTCTTCAGCAAAGTCGTCGCCAGCATAAAAATCGAAATTACGACCCACTAATAGGTTTCCGTCTTCACTTTTGTTATCCCAGACCGCAAAGCTAGTACAACCTACCAGCATTAAATCTTGCATGGCATGACCAATATCGTGAGCGCTGTGCAAATACAATGATCGCAAATACGGAGGTGCAATGTTGTTAAATTCGTTAGAGGAATATCTTGAAATACCATAAATCTCCGTTTTATATTCTTCGGTTACATGAAGATACATTTTTCGATTGTACCATCGCAAAATTTTCCGCAAGAGCGATTGTCTGGCTTCAGAAGGAATCAAATCTTTCACTTTTGAAAAAAAAACACCTTCCTGCTTTTGCATTAGTTCTTGGCTCAAGCTTCCTATGGCAAGGCCTCTTTGCATTGGGTTTCCTTCGATATATAATTCCCAAAGACCATATTTATTTTTAAGAAGAAAGTTGTCATTAACTTGGTAGGTGGTGTCTGTAATTTGTATCCTTTCTGAAATTTCACTCGAATAGCTACTTAGGTCTGGAAGGTCTTTTAAAGATTTGGCCGTCCCGCAAGACACGAGTAGGAATACAATGATGCTATAGAAGTAACCGGTTTTTATCATTATTTATGCAGCTATTTTGCATACTTCTTATTGGTTTTAGCCAATATTCTTTTCTCTTTGTAATCTACCCATTTTTGCCCCCAAATTTTTCGCATACCATTTTCAAACGGCCTCATGAAGAATACATTACTCATCATTTTTACCAATCTTCCTGGGTGTCTAGGCAAGGCTCTTAGCGTTATAGAAAAGCCCCCATCCAGATATTTAATATAGTGCCAATACCCACTTGGCATATAAAGTGCGTCTCCAGGCTTCATTTCTACCTGTATTCCTTCTAGGTGTTTAAGGGCAGGATATTTTTTGAAATCTGGGTTATCCATATTAATGGTTTCCAAATTATGCACGGCATAGGGAACTTTGTACAAATACTTAGTTTGGTCTGGTGGAAATAATGTAACACTTTTGTTCCCTTGAAAGTGAATGTGAACCAAATCTGACAGATCCATATCGTAATGCGGTAAGACTCTTGACCCACCACCACCAAAAAACATCACTGGAAGTCTTTTGAAAAACCGTAAACCTATCTCTGGATATTTAATATCTTCTAGGAGTGCTGGAACGTTGTCTAAAAGATTAAAGAAAAAAACACGCAGATCTGTTGGTTTTGTTTTGAGAATTTCAAGATAGTCCCGCAGTTTCATTTCTTGTACGGGTGCGGCAGAATTTTGTTTTCCTTTGGTAGGCTCACTATTGTATAAGGGCACAACCTGGTCCCCGGCAGCAGTTTGAAAATATTCAATGGTCCATTTTTTGTGCGCTGGCCAGTCGTTGGTTAAATTTTCAATCAAAACAGGGCGTTGTGGTTTGTAATATTTTTTAACAAACACCTCTTTTGTAATATTCTGAACCCTTTCAATTGGGATTGTTTTAAGTTGCCCCATTAATTTAATTTTTAACTTTTTCCAAACGATTAGCCTCTTGAATTTTAGTAATTAAATATTCCCTTCCCAGAATGGTTGCACATGTTACCACGCCGCTAATGGTCACTCCCAATATTCCGTGCATATTAAGACTTTGACCAGTAAAAAATAGGTTTTTAATTTTTGTCCTTGCCGACACAAAAGACTTTAATGCGTTGTTGGCATCTTTAACATACCCATACATGGAACCTCTATTGCTTCCAATATAATCTCGATATGAAAGCGGTGTTGAAGAATATACAGCTTCGATACAGGCTCTAATATTGGGAAATTTCTTTTCTAATTCAACGATAAACTGTTCTTCTTTCTCTCGTTTAAACTCTTCATACGTCTGTCCCCTTTCATTTTTATTGGCGGCTGTATTAAAAGTATCTATCCACGGTTTCATTTCATCAAAATTCATATAGGTCATGGCCGCAAGGTTATCACCATACACATCTCCGTTCTTTTTCACTCCCATAGAAACCATGTATGTTTTAGGCCATTCTTCTTGAGTATATGTATAAGCATCCCAAACATCTTGAGCACTTTTATAATGATAATAATTGTAGTTAAGATATTTAAATGTTCCCGGCTTTAGCACCAAGTATAATGAAAATGCTGCCATGGTACTTTCAATATCTTCAATACGTGAAACGTACGATTTTCTGAAGTTTTCTTTACCCACCATTTTTAAAGTATGCTTGGGCTCAACATTAGAAATAAATATATCTCCTTGTATCACCTTTCCATTGCTAGTAGTTACAGATTTTACGACACCTTCCTTCACAGTAAAATCTACTACTTCATGACGTTTGTATGCTTCTCCACCCGCTTCCTTCAATTTTTTAAGTAAGGCCTTCGTAATTTGGCTACCTCCATTTATACATCTATAAGAGCTTTCTATATAACTGTTTACCGATAAGGCATGTACGTAAAACGGAGTGCGATCTGCTTCGCCTGCATACAGTAAATTATTTCCTGCTAATACAGCCCGTAATTTTTCATTGGTCGTGATAGAATCTATATACTCCTTGGCAACAAGTTCAAACACTTCTGTGTCTTCATAATATGCTTTTCCTAGTTCTAAATTATACAGTGGAAATTTATCGCAGGTTTCCTTCAGCTTATCACAATACTCCCGAATTCCCTTTTCTTCTTCAGGAAATTGCACTACTAGTTCTTTTATAAAATTATCGTATCCCTGGGCGTGTTTGTATTCCTTTTCATCATCGCCAAAAGTAATAATATCGAACCCGTCTTCATTCAGTTTTTTTAATTCAATATCGTCTATAATATCCAGAAATTTAAAATACTGATATAGATTTTGACCTTCTGAAAGCCCACCAATATAGTGTACCCCCGTATCGAAAATTGTTTTATTACGTGAAAATGTCTGAAGGTTTCCACCGTATTGCTGGTTTTTTTCCAACACACAAACACTCTTGCCTTCTTTGGCCATTATAATGGCAGAAACGAGCCCGCCGAGACCACTCCCAACAATTACAACATCATATTTTTCTTTCAAACTCAATTATTTGGCATTTTTTTAAAGATACTAAGTTTCTGGTCTTGATACAGCATCTGAAAGTCTAAAATACTTTTTGAATTTTGGTTCAATTTTGTAAACCATTCTATTTTAGAAGCATCAAGAATTACATAATCCGAAGGTTGCTCTAAAGTTTCTACCGTAGTATCTGTAAAATAAATAGTTTTATATTGGATAGCAATAAAGCTGTTTTTTACGATGTTTTTCGTTTCTTTATCTTCAATATAAGTATAAATTTTACGATCTGAACTATCCAAAAGCAAGAGGAAATCCAAAGCGCCACTCGCTTCAGAAATAGTTGTCACTGTGCTTTTCTTAGCTATGAGATCCAAAGCTTTTTTATAGCTTTCTTTAGTTGCCTTTAAATCTTTTGCAACCTTTTTATATAGCGCATCTCCTTTGTAGCGATAGTCTTGCTTTACTACAGCATGGAAATAGGCAGGCCCTTCAATTTCATTTCTAAGAGCTTCAAACTGGGTTCTAAAATACGCACTAATTTTCTTTGTTCGATCTTTATACGTTTTGCCAAAAGAGGTATCGTTTACGGAAATCCGTTCCAATATTTTTACGGTAATACTTCCGTCGCGAATTACGAAACTTCCTTTTGGTAGTACTTCAGAATTTCCATGAATTAAAACAGGTATAATATCCAGATTAAGTTCTTCAGCCAGGAAAAATGCTCCTTTATGAAAACGTCGCACTTTATTGGTAGTAGATCTGGTTCCTTCTGGAAACGCCATTAATGAATACCCTTGTGCCACTTTCTTACTTAAATGCGCTGTTGCTTTTTCTATACCTCCAGAAACGGGATAGAACCCAGCCAATTGTACCGCTTTCCCGAAAATTGGCGAATTGTACACCCAATCGTTCACGAGAAAAATAATTTTTGGGTGTAGCATTCCTATTGCCAGAATATCCAAAAATGAGGTGTGGTTTGCAATAATAATTCCCGGCTTCTCAAAGGTTTCTTGTACTTTATTGATTACTTTTTTCTTCACAAAAGGGTTTGTGTACAATACCGATTTCATAAATTTTGAAATCACTTTATGAAACCCTTTCATCTTTACTTTTTTACTCAAAGGTAGTAACGGCATAAAAATCACACTAAAAATAGACAAACACAATCCACCTAAACCGTAATAACCAAATGAGAACACCGAATGAAGTAAAAGTCTTAAGGTAATAGGGCGCTTAGTGCAACTTCCAATAAAAAGTCTAAAGAGCAACGGTTGTATGGTAAAGGCTACCAACATAGCTGAAAAAATACCAATAATTGAAACCAATGAAATAGAATACAAAGCAGGATGTTTCGCAAATATTAAAACCCCTACTCCTAAAATTGTTGTTAAAACTGACAATAAAATGGAGGTTTTATGCACAGGTAGAGCCTTCACACCTGTTCTATATTCGGTAAGCATTCCGTTGGTAATGAAAATGCAATAGTCAATCCCCAACCCAAATATAAATGTGGAAATAATAATGTTAAAAATATTAAATTCAATTTTTAGCAGTCCCATAATGCCTATCGTACTAAACCAAGTAAGAAAAATTGGAATGGCGGTGACCAGTGTTAGCGAAAAACTTCTGTAAAAAAATAACAGAAGAAACAAAACTACCAGTAAAGAATACCCTATGAGATTATTAAAGTCACTCTTTAGATTTCCCAACAAGGTTTCGTTCATATCCTGCCTGTCTATTGCCAGGACATTTGGCTGCTCTTTAAAAGCATTACGAACATTATCAATATGTACATCGTCCACTTTAACTAAGCTGGTGATGGTTGTAAAATCTTTAGCCTCGGTCACAAAATCGTCTATTGAAAATGTAGTGATTGCACTGTATTCTTGTACTGAAATTGGTTCAAAAGACGTTTCAATTAAAGTATAAAATTGATGGAATGTGGTGGGTTTAAAGCCAAGTGTAGCACCGCTTTCAGTTAAATTTTCTTTGGTGTTCTGAATCATTTCCTGATTCCAAAACTGGCTCCATTTAGCTATTTTTTGTTGCTGAATAGCTTCAGACTGTACCAAAGACCCCACGGAGCTATAACTTATAACCTCTTCGTTAGCTTTCAGCTCCAGCAACTTTGCGAAAACCGAATCGTTTGCTTTTAAAGCTTTTTGAGTGGAAGATCCGAAAGCGGCCAAATAAATAGATTTAGATTCTAAATTTGTGAGCGCATCCAAATGTTCTTTTGCCTTTAGTATAGCTTCGGGCTCGTAATTTAATTTTGAAATATCCTTATTAAACCCAACGTTGGTATAGGTGAAAACACTCATTAATAAAAGCAGACCAATACTACTTATAACCCACTTATTTTTATGAAAGTTATATCCTGCAACCCTATCAATAATTCCGGGTTTTACCTTTGAAGAAACACCCCCTTTATACACCTGCGGAATAAAAAGCAATGCAAATACCGAAGCGCCCAACACGCTCACTGCTGCAAAAATTCCTAAATCCTGAAGTGCTTGTGAATCTATAAATAACAAACACAAAAAGGCCATTGCAGTAGTAAGACTACTCATTAAAATGGGCTTGGTAATATCCCGATAAAGGGATGTAAGGGTTTCGTTATTTCTAATATGGGTTAATATATGAAGCGAATAATCTAAGGTAACACCCAGTAAAACCGATCCTATCCCCAGAGAAATAGCAGATATTTCAGAACGTATAAGGTACAGCAAAGCCACAGAAACCAACCCGCCAAACACCGTTGGAGCAAATAAAATAAGAGGGATGGTAATTTTTCGATAAAAAAATATGAAAATAATAATAAGGATAGTCAAGGCAATCCCTACGGTAAACTGAATATCTTTTTTAATTTGTTGGGCATTGGCAACTGCAATTAAGGTTGCTCCAAAATATTCACTTTCTACACTGTCTTTAAAACTAGTATTAAGTTGATCTTGAATTCTGTAAAGACTTTCAGCAAATGCTTCATTCTTATCGGTTTCACTAGCGGGAAAGATGGGAGAAATAAAAAGCAACAGGTTTTTTTCGTCCTTGCTCACTAGAAATCCGTTTTTTAATGTAAACTGATCGCCAATTCCTAATTGATCCAATTTTTTGAGCGCCATAAAGGTAATCCCGAAAGGATCGCGTACGATAGATTTTTTAGCAACAATACCCGTGGGAGACAAAAGCATTCGGTAATTGGATTGCGTTATGGCATTAACGCTGTCTTTCTGAAGCTTTCTGGCAAGTAGTTCGTAATCGGTTTCATTTAAAAATAAAGGGAGATTTTTATATAAAAAGTCTAAAGTACTATCTATCCCCTCATCATCTACGCGTCCTTGTATGTTTTTAATATAGGTTGCGTCATGTTTTTCAACACTATCTATAAACCGGGTAGCATATTGGGTAAGTTCCTGTATGGAAGCCTTTGAGTCTTTACGGATATTAACGATAATCTTATCGGTAAAATTCACCGACTTCAAGATCTTTTGAATCTCTAGGGATTTGCTATTGGAAGGTATTAGTTTCGAAATGTCTTCCTCAAATTCAATTCTGGCGGCGAAGAAAACAAGTATGGTTGTAACAAGAGTCAACACCAGCACACTTAACCAGCGGTTTTTAGAAATCGCTTTGTATGCGTTATAAAACAGACTACTCATGCTGCAATGTTATTTGCTTTCGGTCTAGAATGGTAAATATAAGATAGCCTATACTTCCCAGAATGATAGCCGAAGCAGTTGCCAAAGAAAAACTACCCACTAGGTATGTTTTAAGGTGCTTTACAACTTCAAAATTTGTGGTCATTTCTTCCATAGTGTACGAATACTCTATCCCCAAAACAAACTGTCCCATCTTAGAGCTCGCATATAATACGAAAGGAATAAAAGGAGGCAAACTTACATTAGAAAATACAAAGGAAATCGTTTTATTTAGGTTAAGCAATATGGCTAAAAATAGTACGATAACCGTATGAAAACCCCAAAATGGTGACAACCCAATAAACACTCCAAGCGCAATAGAAAGTGCCTTTTTCTTCGGAGAATCTAAACTCCCCAACAAATCTTCCAACACAAATCTTCTGATTCCTTTTTTTCTATATTTTCTGTAAAGATCTCGTGGTTTAATATAAAAGAATGCAATTATTACGAGAAATGTATTTAAAACACTAATTCTCGAAAAATCCTTAAACGGTCTAAAGTGCGAAACTCTTTCGGTTTCATCATACAACACACGTACGGGTACGTTTTTTACTTCGGTTCCGTTCCAGGCTGCTTTTACGATTACCTCAATTTCAAGCTCAAACTTTTTGGTGCGAAATTTTAGCTTTTCTAATTGTTTTAGCGGGTATAGTCTATAGCCGGATTGTGTATCGGTTAACCATGTTCCTGTTTCCACCCAAAACCAAAAGTTAGAAAATTTATTTCCGAAGCTACTTTTCTTCGGAACCCCTTCTTGCTCCATATTGCGAGCACCAATAAGTAAAAGGTTTTTGTTTTCGGAAGCTTTTAAATGTTGTACAAACACCCCAATATCTTCTGGAAAATGCTGCCCATCACTATCTATGGTAATAGCATATTGATACCCTAGCACCCTAGCTTTTTTAAAACCAACACGTAAGGCGTTGCCCTTCCCTTGGTTTTTAGGCAAGTGAATTTGTTCAATGGTAGCATACGCGGTTAAGATTTGTTGTGTCGTGTCTGTGGCGCCATCATTCACTATTATAATGGCATCTGTATAGACCAATACTCCATCGAGTACCTTCTTCAATGTTTTGTGATTGTTATACGTGGGTATAATTACACAACATCGCAGGTCTTTAATTTCCGTTTTGAGGGTTGACAGATTCATTACAATTTTACTATGCAACGGCACACAAACAATGCAAAGCTTGCGCCATTGGACAGCGTGCAAAAATATATATTTGACACCTAAGTATCAAAAATTAAGTGAGAATGAATATAGGAAAATAAGTCGGCAATGTATGGGATTACAGGGTATCTTTTTCAGCATCACTAAACCCTTTCGATTGCAGTACATACGACCTAACAAACTCCTTTACCTCGGTATTGGCAGTAGTTTTATAGTTTTTTAAGATGAACTCTTTGTCTTCATCAATACTAGCATGGTATTTCAAAAATTTAGGGGCGTTTTCCTGTATACTTAATCTAATGGTGCGTATTTCAATGTTATTGGGATCTTGGGAAACTGCATATTCCAGCAGCTCGGCACCTTCTGTAAAGAACGCCTTTTTTTCTTTTCTCCCTTTAGTATGTTTTGCCATGGCTGTAAGAACAGCACCTTTATAAGCTACCAGTGTTTTGTTATCTTTTTGGGTAACCGTTGCTAATGTTTTGTATAACACAGCAACCGTATTAGCATTGTCCATGCCCGTACTATAATCTGCCCGTATTTGAGATAATTTTGGGGTAGAAACACCTAGTATAACGAAACCAATAATCAAGAAAAACGTTTTCATTTAGTCTATAATTTTAAACGTAGCACTCAATTTTAATGCTATGGTATCACCAAAAGAAGAAGTGTTTTTTATCTTAAGCTCGTTGTCCCCTTCTTGTACCGCAATTTGCAGCGTTACTTCAGGAGTTTTCTCAGGGTTTATGATCGCCATAAACTTAATATTTGAAGAAACCGATAAAAACAGGTTTTTGGAAGTAGCTCTTTCGGTTAATTCCTTTATAATCTGAAGCATACAAACGCCCGGCATTACAGGATTTCCAGGAAAATGTCCTTTAAATATCTCATGATCTTTATTCAGCATAATGGTAGCAGTAATTTCTTGCTCTTGGTACTGAAAATATTCAACGGTATATAATCCTTCTATTAACATTTATTTATTTTTGAGATATTCTAAATCAATTGTTATATTGATGTTCGAATGTTTTATGGTAATTTTTTCTGCAATGAAATTTTCTTCTGAAACTTCAACATTGTTTTCTTGAGCTACAAATGTAATGCTTACTTTTTCCTTGTATTTTGTTGTATGTACTAATTTCTTGAGTTTTTCTTCGGAAGTATCAAAAAAGTAAAAATTGAAACGTCCTAGCATTTCACTTTTATAAATGTTCTGGTCTTTTGAAGCAAACTGTTCCAGTACTGAAATTTTTTCCGAAATCAATAATTTAAAATCCTTCCGCAACGTATTTACAATAATCTTTTTGTCTAGATCTGGAAGTACGAAGTTTTTGGTAAAGGTATCACCTTCGTACTGAAAATCAAATATTTTACTCCCAAACTCGGTTGTAAACACTACTCTATGGGTTCTTGCGGCTGTTTTCTTAATAATTAAAATTCCGCCAAAGTACTTTCCATACACGTCAATTTTTGTTTTATAAACGTAATCTACCGAAGGCTCTGAAAAATATGGATTAATAACATCCTTTTTAGCCACCGGGGTTTGCCTCAACCCTTTTGTGGTTTTTAATGCACAGGAAGTGAACAGTAACACACTTAGAAAACTAATTACTAAAAAGCGCATCACTCACTGGATTATTTAGGACTCTGTTAGAAAATACAATACGCGTAAAATCTGTTGAAGGCTCTATCATTTTCACTTCTTTAACCGTCCCGTCGGTTGTATCGAAGAGCAGTTCAAAGGCAGCGATATACGCTCCCATTTTCTTGTCTTTAGGTGTAAAACTTGCCTTATTGTAATTTGCTGTTTTAGCGTACGTAATTTCAAAATCTGCATCGTTAAACATGGTTCCTTTTACACTGTTTACGATAAGTTCACTCAATTTCTTAAAAATATCACTGTTTCCAATAGCTACATCACTTTTGGTTCCTCCATCATTAATCAACAATTTATCTTCTCTAAAAACAACACTATATTCATAAGGATCTGTGTATTCCCAACGCACAAGTCCAGGAGCTTTAAAAGCTAGCTTTCCTTCGGTTTTTATGTCATTATCCAAAAAATCGAGATGCTTAAATTGCACAAAATCACTAGTGATGGTCTTAGTGTTTTTAGAAGCTGTACTTACTTGCAACTTAAAGGCTTCAATTTCAGAAGCATTCATTGTGGTTTCCTGCGCAAACGTGAGCGTTGAAGTTACCATGGCAAACAGCATAAAAATATACTTATTCATAGGCTTGTATTGATAGCAGTTCGTCTACAGTAACCGCTTGCATTTTGTTCGATTGCAAAAATAACAATAAGCGTTCCAAAACGGCAATGCTTTTAGCACTCGTATCGTGAAGTAGGATAATATCGCCCTTATGTAAGTTCTTGGTAATACGATTTACGATACTATTTTCTGAAATATTCGTAGTATCCAAAGAGCGTTTACTCCATCCAATACTTGTGAAGCTAGTTTGCTGAAGGGCCTTTTTAATATTAGGATTGGTTACTCCAAAAGCAGGACGATACATTTTTAGGTTTAGACCTGAAACTTCGTTAATCAGTTTATTTGTCTTTTGAAGTTCATTCAAGACCATTTCCGAAGAAAAAAAACCAAAAGTACGCGCGTGGGAGTAGGTATGATTCCCAACTGTATGTCCTTGCGCAATTAATTTCTGAAACAATTCTGGGTGTGCTTCAACATTTTTTCCAATGCAAAAAAAAGTAGCTTTTGCATTGTATTTTTTCAAAAGTTCTAACACTTTTGGGGTAAAATGGGGATGCGGTCCATCGTCGAAAGTAATAGCTACTTGATGAAGTGCTATTCTTTTATTATGATTCAAAGAATGTAGGTGGTAATTCCATCCAATAAATGAAGATCCTGCAACCGTAAGAAGCAGCCATACCAAAAGTACTAGCATATACAGTATAAAAGGAACAGAAAAAAAATAAGTAAGCACCAATAATACACCTACAATTGCTAGACATAGCACATTTATAGTTTTATACTTCAACATTTTTTAAGCAAAGTAAGGCTATGGTTCTCGCCTCTGTATTGATTGTACAGTAATAAATATTCAACGCTAGAAATATCCTTATTGTTCAGGCGCACCACATCAGGAATTTTTTGGGTCTTTAAAATTTTTGCACCTAGCCAAACTCCAAAAGCTGAAGCCGTATTAAACTCACCACATATATGCTTGTAAGAAACATGTTGTGTTTCCGCAAAAAGACCTGTTTGTAAGGCATTGTAATAATCGTCATACGCCACATCACCATTCGCACCTAGCACTAAAACATCTATGGATGCAACCGAAAGCCCATTTTTTTCTAAGAAATCTAAAACAGCTGTATCAAGCTGTTTAGCTGAGAGTGTATTAAACGTTTTTACAGCGATTAATTCTGCATAACTATTCTTATTTACACTATTTCCTAATACAAAAAAATTAGCGCCTTCACTAAAAACGGCTCCTTGGGTTTGAGAAGTTAGTACCGTGGAGGGAGAAACAGCTTCTGTCTTAATATGGTTAATTAATTTATGAAGTGTAACCGTGTGTGCTCCTAGCTCATCCACACCACCTACCAATATTGTGGAAGCTTCGTCCAGTGCTAACTGCATTTTAGCGTCTAGCATTGCAAATTCAAAAGAAACACTGCCGTGTACATAGGTAAAATTATACCCTTTACAACCTAAACCCAACGCTATCTGGCCACCCACTGTGTTGTGTGTAGATTGTATAAATGACGTAGGCGTTAAAAACTCTTCATTATAATCTATAATAGCACTTACAAATTTTTCTGAATCGACCACACAACCCATTCCGGTTCCAGTAATAATCGCATCTACCGCATCAATACCAGCGTCCTCCAATGCAATTTTTGATGCTACAACTCCCATTTTTATTCCTTTGGCCATTCTGCGTGCTGCGGTTGGTGGGATATATGCTTTGTAATTGGGATGTACAACAGAAATCACAGTCTCCTTGTATGTTGAAATCTCATCTAAAAACTCAGTATTGTCATATGTTTTTTGAGACGAAATGGAACCCACACCTTGTATGTACACCTTTTTCATCATGCTTGTTTTGAAAAAATTACCGTAGAACAATTACCCCCAAAACCTAAAGAGTTAGACAACACTGTGTGCAACTCTTTTTCTTTGATTTCGGTTTGTGGTGTAATGCTAAATTCTTTCATTTGTGTCTTAAAATTCAAATTTGGAAAAATAACATTTTGCTGTAAAGCCAATATTGAATACACTGCTTCAATAGCTCCTGCAGCTGCTAGGGTATGACCTGTATACGCTTTGGTAGAACTAAATTCTGGCAAATCTTCCCCAAATACACGCAATAGAGCTCTTCCTTCTGAAAGGTCATTATTCCCTGTTGCAGTACCATGGGCATTTACATAATCTATATCGCTAGGATGCAATCCAGCCACTTGAAGCGCTTTTTTCATCGCCAGTGTGGCCCCATCGCCATGTTCGGAAGAAGCAGTTTGATGAAAAGCATCGTTTGCATTTCCGTAGCCTTTAACATACGCCAGCACTTCTTTATTTTCAGATGTGACAACGGCATCACTTTCTAAAACCAGATAGGCTGCTGCTTCTCCTAGATTTAACCCTTTGCGGTTTTCATCGAAAGGAGTATTATAGGTGTCTGAAAGAATCATCAAGGTTTTAAAACCATTGATAGTAAATTTCGATAAACAGTCTGCTCCACCAACAACTACACGATCCAGCGCTCCAGATTTTATAAGCCGTGCTCCAAACATAATTGCATTAGCTGCCGAAGAACAAGCTGTACTAATAGTGGTCACTAAACTTTGTTCTAGCCCTAGTTCTGTTGCTATTTTCTGGGTAGCATCGCCTGCGTGGTGACCATCTATATATTTATGAAGGCTTTTGTCTTCGAGGTATTTGTAGTAAAATTGCTCGGTCATGTCCATGCCACCAACACTAGTAGAAGATATTAAACCGGTTTTGTATTTTTTGATATCCGTAATATTGGCATTGGCTATTGCTTGTTTTGCAGCAATAACACCTAACATAGCCGTACGGCAGTAATTAGTATCTGGGGGTAACTCCAGTTGTGTAATGAGCTCTTGGTTTGTGGCAGCAATCTCTCCAACCATAATAGCATCGCGATGAACGGTTTCTATGTTGGTAATTCTTGAAATGCCACTTTTTTGATCAATAAGTGCACTGTAATTTTCTGCTACGTTGTTTCCAATGGCAGAAATAATTCCCATTCCCGTAATTGCTACACCCTTGCTCAAAAAAAACTATTTATTTGGTTCTATGCTCGGCAATATAAGCAGCCATGATACCAACAGATTCAAATATTTTTCGCCCTTCTTTTGGATCAGATAATTTAATTCCGTAGTCCTTATCCAGCATAACTATTAGCTCTAAGGCATCTATAGAATCCAGTCCTAGGCCGTCTCCAAATAAGACGTCGTCATCACCTATTTCTTCAACCGAAACATCTTCTAGGTTTAACTGCTCAATAATTTTTTCTTTTAATTCTTGATTTAAATCACTCATATTTGTACAATCTTATTATCTCGTCAATACTATGTTCTCTTGATCCTTCTTTGCCTACTAAGTACATAAATGCCTCATATTTTTCGGCATCAAAATCTACCCAACCACATAACACAGTATGCGCTTTGTTCGTATCAAGAAGACTCTCCGCATAATTATATAAATAATCTGCGTTGAAGTGGTCAAATATAAAAAAACTATTCTCGGAAAACAGTTTATGTTTTATACTTATCTCACCAATACAAATATTGGGCAAGGTATATACAAAAACTGCAGGGCTCGGAAAGTAGTTCTCGGGATCTGAAATTGCCTTTTGATGTTTCCTGTCGGTATCTAAGCTTGAAGCCCTGTTAGACAGTACAATAGCTGTGTCTTCATGTGCACGAGGTTCTTTTAATAGAACATCTGCTGTTATAAAAGCCAATTTGCTCAGGTTGTCCATTTTAAAAAACTTGGGATACTTTATAGCTAGTTTTTTATATGCAGCTCTACTAAATTCTTCAAAATTTATATTTGGCGAATTAAATAATTGTACTCCGTTCTTGGAAACTACACGTTCTTTAATATGCGCAAAGGCCTGTATGTAATGTGAACCTTTCAAAGTGTTACTTTTTTTTGCAGACCAACATGGTATGATATTCTCCCAAACTAATGTCTTCGGTAATTTTTAGTCCGGCTTCATCAATTAACCGTATAAACACTTCCGAAGGATACATCTTGCTATTTCCGTTGGCCATTACTGTAAAATAAAGAGATGTAGCTTCTAAAATAAACTTCGCATTGTCAAATTTTTGCCTATCTGTAAACGTTTCAGTAATTCTTATTTCAGTAGTATCGCCCATAGCATCCACACACGTCGATAGAATTTTTAATATTTCATCTTCAGAAAAACAATCTAAAAACTGACACATCCAAATAAGATCGGCTCCTGATGGAATTTCAGGATTTTCGGTTAACCAATCAATTTCATGACCTTTTACGCGGTTTTCAAATCCGTTTGCTTTTGCATTTTTAAGCGCTTTGTTTAATTGCCCAGGAAGGTCTACAATTTGAATTGAAATATCGGCATCCCGTTTACAACATTGAATAGCAAATTTTCCTGTATTCCCACCAATGTCTAGAATTGAATTCGGATTCGTTTCAAATACTAAATCCATAGCTTCAGCAAAAATATCGTCGGAATAATGATGGTCAAAATCGAACCAAGCTTGTTGTATATGTGGTTCAAGCTGAGACAATCCTTCATAAATGGTAGGCCAGTTGCCCAATTCTTTTAAACCTGAAGGTTTCCCCGTTTTAATAGCCTCTTCCATATGAAATAACCCTTTATAACACACTTCCTGAGTAAAATTAATATTGGCACTTGCGGTAGTATTATTACTCAAAAAATATCCAATTTTGGTAAGTTCATATTTACCAAGCTCATCTTTCACCACAATATCCGAACTTTCAGCAATCTCTAGTAAGACGCCAATTCCGTAGGCGCTTATACCAAGTCCCTTCGAAATTTCTGCTATCGTTGTTTCTTTAGTATCCCTGTTATTAAAAATAAACTCAAACACACCTAAATTTCTCAAAGAAACAGTGGCCTGAAACACAAAAGGTGCGAACGCAATTTTTTGTGCTTCTTCTAACGCTTCTATAGCTCTCATCGGACTTTTGGATCCTGTCTTTTTAGTTGGATGCATATTTAATAATTTCTAGTTAATTAGTTTTACTTTTTGAAACAGGATTGCGGTATTACACCCTCCAAACCCGGAAGCCGTTTTTAAAAATACATCTAATTTTTTTGGAGTAGTTTTTTTAATCACATTAATTGGCTCTGAAACACCCAGTTCTGAATATCCCAGAGAAGTAAATAATGTATCGAGATGCAACGAATGCATCCCTATAATGGTTTCTAATAATCCTGAAGCCCCTAGCGTATGTCCAAAATAACCTTTTAAGCTGTTTAAAGGTGTATTGCGCAATCCCAATCTGTTAAAAGCAATAGCTTCCATCTCATCATTAAAGGGTGTTGCTGTGCCATGTGCTGAAATATAATCTATGGCACTAGCCCTAATTTCGGCTTCCTTTAATGCCGAAGTTACAGATCGCACCAAACCCTCTCCTGTTCTGGAAGGGCCCGAAATATGGTTTGCATCGTTACAGGAAGCATCTCCCAAAATCGTTACTGCTTCGGTTGGTAAATTCGTTTCTCGGGAAGTTACCAAAACACTCGCGGCGGCTTCTCCTATGTTAATTCCACTTCTATATTTACAGTAAGGTTTACAACGTTCAGCACTGAGTGCCTGAAACGAATTAAAGCCAGATACTATAAATTGAGTTACAATGTCTCCACTGGCTACAAAAACATGGTCAAAGCGTCCTTGGTTAATTAACCGTTTTGCAGTAGCAACTGCTAAAACCCCAGAAACACAAGCATTGGAAAGGAGTATTGTTTCATCTTTAAATCCGAAAAAATCTTTTACAACCTTTCCCAAGGAACTTAGGTAGGAACGCTCTTCTGCAAACGAGCTTTGAGTTTCCAGTACATCAACATTTCCTTTGGTGGTCGCTATAATTAATCCTACGCTGTCATTTATTGTAATACCAGAAGCTTCAATAACATTGGCAAGAGAAAGAATGAGCATTTTTTCTAATTTTGTATAGTCCTTGTTGGAGCCTATTTTCTGAAATGCTTCTTCAAGTTTTTCTGAAGGAACCACAGAAGAATAAAATGGTTCAGGAAAAATAGCATTATTATCTACCAATGTCAATCCAGACACTTCATTACGTATTTGTTCTACAACAGTGTGGCTATCAAAACCAAGCGCGGAAATAATTGAATTATGTGAAATGAAAGTTTTACTCATGTAGCAACCCTTCTTTCTTTTTCCATTCAACAAAAAAATCTGGGATAGTGTAAGATAACTCACCACTATCTAATGCTACAAATACCTGAATGGTCTCCCCTGTGCATACCAATTCATCTGCAGGATTATAAATTTCATACCTAAAAATCATCTTCGCTGCTGGAGAATCTACATATATTGTTTTTATAGTTGCCACGTCTCCATAGCGTAAAGGGAGTTTATGTTCGCTGGTAGATTTTACAATGGGCGATGCAAAGCCGTTATCTTTTTGGTCCAAATATGAAATCCCGTGATGGCGGCCAAACGCTTCTCTCCCATCCTCAAAATACTGAATGTAGTTGCCATGCCAGACAATCCCCAAGGGATCTGTTTCTACAAATCGCACACGTATTTGATTTGTATAACTAATTTCTTTGTTTGTATTAAACGGCATTTTTTTTCTCATTATAGACAATAGAAATAATAGTGGTTATGATAAAAAACAACAGTAACAGCGCTATTTCAGGAAGGATTTCAACAAAATTTGCATTCCTTAAAAATACATCATAGAAACCATTTAACCCCCAATTCATTGGAGATATATTGGAAAGGAGCTGCATAAACCTAGGCATCACAAAAACTGGCACCCAAACACCGCCCAACGCTGCGAGTATTACTACAAAGGTGGCTCCAAAAGGCGCCGACTGCTCTTGAGTTCTTGCAACAGTTCCTAACAGTAATCCGAGTCCTACAGCAGCTAACCCTGCAAAAGCAGCTACTATAAACAATAAGGTAAGGCGTCCAGAAACATCTAATCCAGGCAAGCCAATGGCTGGAAACAAATATACTCCTACCAACAACAATAGAGTAAACTGTAATAAGCAAACCCCAACATACACTATTGTTTTACCCCCTAAAACCGTAGCATAGCGCACCGGATTAGTTCGTAACCTCACAAATGTGCCCTGCGATTTTTCCTTTACCATATTAATTGATAAAGGAACAATTATAAAAAAGATTGCAAAAAGTGCCCAGGCAGGAACATTATGCTGTGCCGAATTGGGCAATGTCTCATTAACATCGTTAGAAGGAACAATTTCCTTGAAACTTATAAAACTTTCTGTTTCAAAAACCATTTCCTCATCTTCCTCTAGTTGTTCCTGGAAGGCCTTGTATATAGATTTGGTCTCAATTTGGGAGATCATCTTGTCAATTCCATTTTTTACCGAACTCTTAAAAGCACCTTGTGTAGCTGGATCGAAGTAGAGGCTTATTTCTTTTTTCGTGGGTTGCCCACCTTGTTCTGAAGGCATCTCTTCTTCTAACCCAAATTTGGCCAGAATACTCGCAACATTCTCATCTACTTTTTCCTGAAGGGAGGTCGATAAATTCTCCGGAATAACAATGGCTAGCTGGTACGTTCCCATACGAACAGCCTCTTTTGCTTCTACTTCTGAAGAGCTTTCAATTATTTCAAACGAATTTGACGCAGTGAGACCTTCAAGAATATTTTTTGAAATATCCCCCTTGTCATTATCTACAAATAAAACAGGTATTTTGGTATTGTGTATTGTCTTAAAGCTACTGTCCTGAATAAGCGTAATAGTTACCACCAAAACCAAAGGCATTACAAACAGAATGGCTATTCCTCCTATATCTCTGGAAAGCAATAAAACCTCTTTATGTACAGACGCGAGTAGTTTATGCATGATCGCGAAGGGCTTTTCCGGTGATTTCCAAGAACACATCTTCTAAGGTATGTGCGTCTTCTTGTGCGTCAATAAGACTTGTTGGGACACCCTGTATAATTAGTTGCCCTTTATCGATAATGGCAACGCGATCGCAAAAGTGTTCGGCTTCATTAAGATGATGTGACGTATATATAATAGTCGTACCATTTCGGTTTAATTCTTTAAGATGCGCTATAATCACATTTTTAGATTGCACATCTACTCCTACAGTTGGCTCATCAAGAAACAATACGCTGGGGTTATGCAACACACTAGCAATTAAATTTACGCGTCGTTTCATGCCTCCAGAAAAAGTACTCACTTTCTTTTTGGCAAAACTGGAAAGTCCTAAAGTTTCTAGGTAGTTATAAATAGCATTTTTTAAATATGTTCCTTTAAGGCCATACATACTACCAAAATAGTATAAATTCTCAAAAGCTGTTAATGTTGGATAGAGTGCGTATTCCTGAGGTACAATACCAATTTCTTGTTGTAACTGAAATTTGTTCTCCTGAAAGGTAAGTCCATTTATAGAAAAAGAACCTGAAGTTGGCTTCAATAAAGAACTCAACATAGCAACAAGGGTAGTTTTTCCTGCACCGTTTGGACCTAATAAACCGAAAATTTCGCCATCGGTAACCGTTAGGCTCAAGTTCTTTACCGAAAAGTTTTCGGCGCCTTTGTACTTTTTAGACAGGTCACAAATTTCAATCATGGATACTACTACTTCATCTTAGGTGCCTTATTAACTTACGCTTTGGCAATGGCTTTTTTTAAAGTTTTAAAGAATATTTTTTCTTTTTGCGCTATTGCCTCTAATTGATCTGCTACATCATCGTATACATTTGTAGCAACTTTCGTGGTTCGGTTTCTGTAAATTCTAGAAGCATCTACAGCAAAATCTCTCCATAAATCTCCTATTTGTGTCATTTCAGTAGACATTTCTAACAGTTTTTCATTTCCTAATAGCGTGCCCGCTTCTTGTAAAAATGCTGCGTAAATATATCGAAATCCGCCACCGCCTGTTCCAATTTCCTCTTGCATTCTTACAATTTGTCCTAGGTAATGGTTGGCAATTTTAGTTCCTTTTTGCTTCGGCCACTTTCTAATTAAACCTGCAACGCTTTTTATTCCTTTTACTCCAACAAATGAAACGGGAGCCAACATATCCCTACAAGTTTGTTTTATTCCCTTCAGAATAGCTTTTTCTAACTGTAGGGTTTCTGGGAACGAAATAGGATAATACATGTGACCTTTGGGTGCAAAAGCACCTTTGGCAAAACGTACTTTTTCTAGTTCCTTTTCAGTTAAGGTGGTCACGGTTTCCATAACAGGATCACTTATGAGGTAAGTATTGTCTTGTTTCCCATAGACTACAAGATTATGAGCGTTAAAATGAAATCGGTATTCGTCTGGAAAATAACTTAAATTGTAAACTCCAACTTGAAGACCTACCGGGTTGTTCTTTTCTAAATTAGTATCTAACCGAGCTTTGGCTGCTTTTGTATTTTTAAATTTTTCACGTTTAAATTGTACTCCTACACGTTTTGCAAATCTGTTAAATATAGCACCTGGCATGGCTCTATATGTTATAGCTGGAGCGTGATTTACCTTTAGAAAAGGAATATAGCAAAACAACAATCCAGAACCTATACCAAACACCATAGGTTCGCTTACACTAAAACCATTATGTTTCATTAGGTTTGAGACTACTCCGTTTTCGCAATGAGCAGATTGATGGTGTGTGAAATCTATTTCCATGAATTAGGCGTCGATGTGTTGCAGTTGGTCGATTGTTACCTCAAAGATATCGGCGTATTTTTGAAGTGTTTTTTTAGACAATTTTTTAAAAACTGAAGGCTTAAAGTGACGTTTTACACGCCATTTCCACATCCCAACATAGCTGGCCAGAACCGAAAGATCCATTTTGTGAACTTCCATATAATATTCGATTGGGCTGGTTTTATTGGCAAGCACTTTTTTCTTTGCCACTGCTATTCGTTCTTTAATTTCATCAATAGCATTACTTAAAGCTATGGTTTTTGGATCCCAACCAGTGGTATGCTCGGTCACATACGCTCCATTTTCGTCTACCGCATAACACAATTCACGAGAGTTAGAAGATGCAAGATTACTTTCATCCTGTGGTACGTCGCTCTTTTTCATTTCACTTCATGGATTAGGAAATTGAGCGTACAAGCTACAATTAATTCATCGTTATTAAAAGTGGAACATTCCATACTACAAATGGTTACGGCACCTGTATCGAATCTAGACAGTAAAGAAGCTTTTGTGGTTATAGTAGCACCCGATTTTGGAACATCATAAATTTCTACTTTTTTGATAGCGCTAATATAGCCTACAAGCTTATTACCCTCTCCAGTAAGATCGTCTTTATCAAAAAAAGTTTGCCCTACAATAGCCGAACAGGCTTGCGCAGCATTTTCAATTAAGCCAACTTCGGCAAGCACATTGTTTGTTACGAAAATACAATTGTTAGTTACTTCAAATTCGGTGTGTACTGAAGTCTCATCTATTGCCAAAAGTTTTGTAACCATCAACATAGGTTCTCTATGTGGTAGAAAATTTTTGTACTCAATATGTTCTTCTCGTGTCCCTTTCAATGGTTAGCTATTACGGTTTTCATTTGGCTGGTTGCAAGTACTTCACCCTTGCTTTCTGTTTGAATCTCGACTAACGTTACTCCCATTATTTCGTGTAAAATAGTGGCGGTAGTTACCAGTTCTTCTGAAAGTGAAGGCAACCTATGTATTGTAATTTTTTTGATGGCTCCTATGTATCCCACTGGAGCGGGTTCGTTTTTTAGAAAATATTGATACCCGGTATATAACGCAACGGTTTGTGCCATGTGTTCTATAAGCCCTGGTGCTGTGAAGGTATTGTTATGGCTAAATAAATTTTCAACTTCAACAGTTAACCCAGAGGTTACTTGTTCAGTAGAAAAAAACAACAATTTGTCTACCATGACAAATGGCTTTTCTTGTGGAATTAAGTTTCGAACAAACCCTTTATCTGTTATTTCCTGAGTGAGTAAATTCATTTAGCAAACGGTTAAATAGGCATAGGCAAATGAGAAACGAGAACTTTCGGGCACAGACAGGAGTATGTTATCTCCTTTTTTGAGTTTTCCTGAAGCCACTAACCCTTCTAACATTAAGAAAATGGAAGCTGAGCCAACATTTCCTACTTCATGTAAGTTCATGTACCATTTATCCCACGAAATCTTTACACCTTGTTTTTCCATCTCGTCGTACAATCCCTGTTTAAAATAATAGGAGGAAATATGAGGAAGATAATGGTCAATGTTTTCTGAAGAAATACCGTGCTTGTCCATAGCTTGCTTTAGGCTATCCACTCCTTTTACTAAAATATTTTCACCCAATATTTTCACATCTTGCTTGATTGCAAAAAGGGACTGTTTACTCCACATTTCGGTTGGAAACTCACTCCAAGGTTTTAAAAAGCCGTCTTCTTCTTTGTCCCCTCCAGCATACATACATGGCTCCATTTCGTGGGCATAGGAGTACCCCTCCATCCATTCAATCTTAAGAGGGTTTTCTCCTTTTGCAGTATTCTGAAGCAAAAAAGCTCCTGCACCATCAGATAACATCCAGCGTAAAAAATCTTTGTTAAAAGCGAGGATAGGTTGCTCTTTTAAAGCTTCAAGATGCGCTACTTCTTCTTCATAGATTCCACCAGTCATCCATGAGGATATTCTTTCCGAACCTGTACAAACTGCATTTTGAACATTACCACATTTAACCGCCATATAGCCATATTTCAAGGCATTCATTCCACTACAACAGGCCCCTGTTGGGGAGTTAATCTCTAAATTAGTGTTGTTCAAGAACCCATGAACCATAGCGGCATGGGAAGGCAATATTTGGTCTGCACTGGAGGTACCACAAGAGAGCAACTCAATATCTTGAAGTGTAAAGCCTTCGTCACACAAAGCAATAATAGCCTCTTTCGCTAACTGGGCATTATTGTGCGTTACCTCTCCATTTTCATTAATAGCATAATACCGTGTTACAATTTTATTATTTCGTAACACAATACGTCTGGCCTTTGATGCTTTTCCGTTTATAACGCCTAGCCTTTCTTCCATAGTATCATTATCTACAGGAGTATTGGGCAAAAATTTTGAAATTCTAGTTATGTAAACGTTTTTCATTAATCTTTTGATGTAGCCACAGACGAATAATACTTTTTTTCTCTGGCAATTTTATTCAATAGTACTGGGTAAGTGAGCAAAAATACAATAAAAACAATAGGAGCTAATACCCAGATGGCAAGTAACAAATAATAATTAAATAGAACGAGCCATTTCTTTCTTTTAGGATTTCCAGCACTCCCTTTTTTTATAATGAAATTTGCCCATTTTGAAAACAAGAGGTTTGCACGCTTATCTGCCAGCGCTAGAAAAGGCTTGTAAACTATAGCATTTAATTGCAACAGCTGATCTTGAAGCGTTGCAAAATTATCTTGAAGTAGAGCCTTTTGTATGGGTACACCAAATTTAGATGCTTCCTCAATATCTTTTTCTGAAACACCTGGCTTCGGAAAAACACCAAACTTCCTGTTTTTCTTTCCTCCGAACATCCAATGGACAATAGTAATTACACTAATATGATTTATATGTCTATCTACCAAAGCAATATTTCCTGCCAGACTTGCCTCACAAGCAAGTAGTAGTTTTTTCATTTTTTCTTGTGACTGAATCCACATATTTCTAGCGCCAATTACAGTAACCACAGGTGTGTTTTGCAGTAATTTTTTCCCTGCTTCAGATTTCAGAAAAGAATTTATTGGAATGGATGGTGATAAAAACCACACCTGATAGCCCAAAAGTATTAAATCGTATTTTTTGTTTAATACTGAGTTGTCGGGTGGAACAAGTTCACAAGGTATTTGAAGAAATGATTCTGGAAAGACATCAAAAAAGGCTTCTTTCTTCCACGGAAATTTAAACGATTGGACAGGAGTTATTCTATGATAAGTAATATTTATTTTGGGTTCATCTATTTTAGACACCACGTTTTTAAGGATATCGTACAATTGTCCGGTTTGCGAATAGTAAACTACTAAAATTTCTTTCATTTCTCTTTTCTAACATTCCAAAAATTGAAATAGTTAAACCATTGCAAAGGATATAGATTTAGGATTCCTTCCATGCTCTCGGTATATTTTTTCAACAAATCCTGTGCATTTCTGTGCTCAACTTCTGCCTTTCTAGCATATAAATGATAATGTTTTGCCGTTTCTTTCATTACATACACGAAAACAACTGGCACTTTTAATCTTGAAGCCAACACGAAGGGTCCCGCAGGAAACCTAGCTTCTTGTCCAAGTAATTTTTCAGTTAAAAATTTAGTGCCTTCAAAATATCTATCTCCAGTAAAGCAAATCAGTTCGCCCTTATTAAGTGCAGCGTTTATTTCAAAAATATGGGAAAGATCTTCTTGTACCAGTATAAATTTTATATTAGATTTTGCGGTAACACTCTCAAGGTATTCCTTAATGTTTCTATGTTCGGCATCTGTGGTAACAAGATTAATCTGGGAGTGTGCGTCTATGTCTTCAAAAAAGTATTCTGCCAATTCAAAGTTGCCAACGTGGCCACTTATCATTATTCCGCCTTTTCCTTTTTCAAGTAAATCTAGAATATTTTCTATGCCATCAAATTGGTAAGTAAATTTATCTTTGAGTCCAGAAGCAATAGCTGCTTTATCTATTATGGTTTGCCCAAATTTAAAATAGCTCTTGTAAACACTAAAAGAACTCTTAAATTTTGAATATAACAACCTTTCATGAAGATAATAGTAGATTGCTTTCGAACTTTTAGATGCGAAAAAACAGTAGTAAAGCGCAACAAAATAAAGAAGTAGATATGCCGTACGAACACCTAATTTTTGAATAAAAAAAATAAAGATTTTATACCCTAAAACAGTACCTCTTGATTTTCCTTCCCATTCATTAGACATGCTATTAATTGATAATTTTTCAGCTTAATTTCCTTTCAATAAGGTCATAAAAATCCTGAAGTGTTTTCACAGAAACAAAATCTTCACCTACTAGTTTCACCCCAAAATTAGATTCAATAGCAACTACTAAATCTACAAAATCTAAACTGTCCAACTCCAATGTTTCTTTAAGGTTTGCCTGGGGAGCAATCTCCTCCTCTTCTACCTCAAACTCATCTACAAGGAAATAGTTTATCTTTTCTACAATTATATCTTTCGTCATCACTTAAGACAATTTTTTTATTATTAAAGCTGAATTTGTTCCTCCAAATCCAAAAGAATTCGACAAAAATACATCAATTTTTCTGTTTAACGTTTTCTTAACAAGGTTTAATTTTGAGGCGTGCTCATCTGGGTTTTCCAAATTTATATTGGGGGCTACAAACGAATGCTCCATCATGAGCATAGAATAAATAACTTCACTTGCCCCAGCCATCCAACATTCGTGTCCTGTCATAGATTTAGTAGAACTCACACAGGGACCATTACTTCCAAAAACCTCGAATATGGCTCTGGCCTCATTAGCATCTCCAACAGGCGTAGAAGTCGCGTGGGCGTTTATATAATCAATCTCTTCTGGCTTCATATTGGCTTGCACAAGGGCTTTTTTAATAGCTCTTGAGGGGCCTTCAACATTTGGGGAGGATATATGTTCACCATTTGATGAAAAACCGTAGCCTATAATTTCTCCTAAAATTGGCGCTCCGCGTTTTACCGCAGACTCATAACTTTCAACAATTAGAGTTGCGCCACCACCACTGGGTACAAGACCGTCCCTATCTTTATCGAACGGTCGAGATGCTTTCGCAACATCTTCATTCATCGAGAAAACCCCGAGACCATCGAAACTTCCCATGGCCAATTCATTAATTTCTTGTGAGCCACCACAAATAATAGTGTCCTGTAAGCCACTTTTTATAAGTTGATATGCCATCCCTATTGCGTGAGACCCACTTGCACAGGCTGCGCTAATGGTAAAATTAACACCTGTAAGCCTAAAAATGGTGGAAAGATTCATCGTAACTGTAGAATTCATGGCTTTAAATATGGCACCCGAACCTACCAAAGTGGTATCTTTCTTTTCTCTCATTTTATCTACAGATTCAATAACAGATCGTGCCGTGCTATCGTTTCCGTAGAGAATCCCCACTTCATTAGTATCCAAAAAATCTTGATCTAACTTTGCATTCTCAAGAGCCTCTAGTGTTGCAACGTAGGCATAAAGCGCTTCTTCACCCATGCTAATACGCTCTCTTCTGGAAAGAAAGTTTTTTAGATTAGGCTCATCTACCATACCTGTTAGAGGAGAGCGGTAGCCAAAATCTTTTCTTTTTTGATCGAAGACAATTCCAGAAGTTCCATTATACAAGGATTCTTTTACTTCTGAAAGATTTTTACCTATACAGGAATAAATACCCATTCCAGTTATTACAACTCGCCTCATCTGCCCAACTTATTTTTATGAATAAATACCTCCGTTAATATTAATTACTTCGCCCGTAATATAGGATGATTTTTCCGAAGCCAAAAAGGAAACTACATGTGCCACTTCTTCGGCTTCTCCAAATCTATTGGCAGGAATCATTTTCTTAAGTTCTTTTTCGTCAAGGCTGGCAGTCATATCACTTTTTATAAACCCAGGCGCTACAGCATTTACAGTTATCTTTCGTTTAGCCACCTCTTGTGCCAATGCCTTTGTTGCAGCGATTACAGCTCCTTTTGCAGCCGAATAATTAGTCTGTCCAGGAGTCCCTTTTAATCCAGACACTGAAACCATATTAATAATTCTTCCGTAGCGGTTTACTAATAATTTTTGAATGAGATGATTGGTTACATTGAAGAATCCATTAAGACTTGTGTTAATAACATTATTCCAGTCTTTTGGCTGCATCCACATAAAGAGACCATCTTTGGTAATACCGGCATTGTTTACGACTACTTCAATCACATCGTCTTTATGATTTTCCTGCCAAGCATCTAATTTTGAAGCAACCATTGTAGCGTTAACCACATCAAACTGAATAATCTCTCCGTTTCCGCCAACAGCTTTCACTTCTTTTAATGTTTCCAGCGCAGCATCTTTGTTACTGTTGTAATTTATTAAAATATGATAGTTTAAATCTTTGGCAAGTTGCATACAGACTGCACGTCCAATTCCTCTTGAACCTCCTGTTACTAATGCATATTTTGTAGGTGCTTTTTTTTCTTCCATATATATGTAATAGGACTATTGTTATTTTGAAAAATGTTCAACATTCTGATACCATTTTCCTCCAAGCGGATCTCCTGTTTCTGTAAGAAAACCCCAGGTTTTTTCATACTTCACTCTTGCTAGACCTTCATGAAATCCTTTAATATTGCCTTTACTGAATAACGACAAACCACCAGCTGTAATTTGATACTGCGCAGGAATTACCATTTTTCCTGTTGCATCAATAAAGCCCCATAATTTCTTTTCTTTAACAGGTGCTAGCCCATTATCCCCAAAAGTTTCTGCATCTCTAAAAGTTAACGCTATAACTTCATCTCCTTGTTCATTAATATATCCCCACTTTTTTCCTTTTGCAACAGGAGCTAGACCGTTGTTAAAAGCCCTTGCTTTATCAAACGTTGGAGGGACAACCCATTCTCCTTTGGTATTAATAAACCCAACTTTTTTGTCTTTTCGAGCATACGTAAGATCTGAGTTGTTGGTAAAATCCCAAATTTTATCGGCATTGGCAACAATATGAAAAGTCTCACCCTCTAAAACCCCAAAAGATTCTCCTTTGGCAGCCCAATTGGTTTTACCTGTATTATCACTAAGTTCTGTATAAATTACCGGAATAGTTACCTTTCCTGAAGTATCTATCATTCCCCAAAGGTCTCCCTGCTTTACTCTGGCTTGCCCGTTCACAAAAGGCTTGATTGCGTCGTACGTTGGCGCCAAAACTATAGTTCCTTTAGTATCTATAAGCCCCATGCTTTTACCTACCCTATAAAATGCAACCCCATCTTCATTAAAATCATAGAACTTATCTTGCACAGGGGTGGTTAGCACCTTTCCAGAAGTATCAATATAGTTCCATTGGTCATCTTTCAGGATTAAGGCATATCCCGCATTAAAATCTTTTACTCTATCGTAGGTAGGTTGTATAATCCATTTTCCAGAGGTGTCTATAAAACCCCATTTTTTGTCCTGTAATGCAGGAGCATATCCTTGCGAGAAGTCTCCCGCTTTTTCAAATTGTGGCGCTATGACCATTTCTCCAGACTTATTAATGTATCCAAATTTATCGTTTTCTCTTACCAATGCTAGTTCTTGAGCATACAAAAAACTTAGGTTTGCTAAAAGGGCTACCAATACTAAACTTATTTTTTTCATACTATTATTTTTCAAAATTTATAAGATACTCTTTTACTTTATTTACATAGGGATACATTGCAACATCTTCGGTAAATGCAGGAACAATATTTCTAATTTGACCAAACAGTTCCTTTGTTTTGGAAGACACTTTATCCTGAACTTTAAGGTATTCAATAGCTTGAATTATGGTTATCATTTCAATCGCAACCACTTCGTACGCATTTTCAATAACTTTTTTGGTTATAAGTGCTGCATTGGTTCCCATACTCACAATGTCTTGGTTGTCATTGTTATTAGGTATGCTATGCACATACATTGGATTGGAAAGCATTTGGTTTTCGGCCGTGGTTGAAGTAGCGGTAAATTGTACTCCTTGCATTCCAAAATTTAACCCTAAAGTGCCCAAATTTACAAAGGGTGGTAATATGTCATTCAGTTTTGAATTCAACAAATAATTCAATTGTCGTTCTGCCAGCATACTCATTTTAGCTACAACAATCTTTAGCTTGTCCATCTCTAAAGATACATAATCTCCATGAAAATTTCCTCCGTGATACACGTGCTTTTTGGCAACATTAACAATTGGGTTATCATTGGCGGAGTTTACCTCTTCTATCATGATTTTTTCAACATTGTTCAAGGTGTCCAGCACAGGTCCTAAAATTTGAGGGACACACCGCAAGGAGTAATATTCCTGTACTTTTTCTTCAAAAATAGCAACTTCCTTCGACCCGTTGTACAGGTGATGCTCACGTTTTCTGGTGAGGGTGCTATCCTTTAAATGCTCGCGCATGGCGGCAGCAATCTGGCGTTGCCCCTTATGTTTTTTTGTTTGGTTTAAGTCTTCAGATAAATGATCGTCATATGCCTGTACAATTTCATTTATTGCCGAAGAACAAGAAATCATCCAAGTAAGCAGCTTTCTGGTATAAATGGTGTTTACGACCCCAATTCCCGTCATTACTGAAGTACCGTTCATTATAGCCAGGCCTTCGCGAAGTTCTACCGCAATTGGCTTTAAATCTTCTAACTCAAATACATCCTTGGTGTTTCTTCGCTCTCCTTTGTAAAACACCTCACCTTCACCAATTAAAACCAAGGCCATATGTGCTAACTGCACTAAATCTCCACTTGCACCTACCCCTCCATGTTCGTAAATAAGAGGTATAATGTTTTTATTAATAAGTGATGCCATTAATTTTACAACTGAAACATGCACACCAGAATTTCCTAAACACAAAGTATTTAAACGCGCTAGCATAGCAGCCTTCACATAGTCTAGAGGAATAGGATTGCCTGTACCCGAAGCGTGACTTCTTATCAAATTATATTGTAATTGAATTCTTTGAGAGTCCTCTATTTTGTATTGAGCCATGGGACCAAAGCCAGTATTCACACCATAAATCACTTTGTTTTCTGAAAAATTCATCAAAAACTCAAAACTCTTCTCTACGGTATCTAATACTTCTTCATCAATTAAAATAGGCGTTTCCCTAAATATAACATCATAAAACTCTGTAACACCTAACTCTCCTTTAATTGTCAACATGTAAACGGTAAAAATTTTTAATGAATAATAGTTTAATACCTTAAATAAAAATAGTTATTTTGAATGCAAATCTAACAATTTAAAGCATCAAGCGCTAAATATATAAATCTATCTCTGGCAAACAATGGCGAAGGAAGAAAACGTTGACATTTTAATTATAGGCGCAGGCCCATCCGGCTGTGTAGCAGCTTCTTACCTTCACAACCAGGGATTTTCAATAAAAGTAGTTGAAAAAAATACGTTTCCAAGATTTGTAATTGGAGAGAGTTTGCTTCCTAAATGTATGGAGCATTTTGAAGAAGTTGGACTACTAGATTGTTTGAAATTACAGGAATTTGAAGTTAAAAAAGGAGCTCGTTTTCTGAAAAATGATGTGGTTTGTAACTTCGATTTCAGTAAAAAACATACCGACGGATGGAATTGGACCTGGCAAGTTCCCAGAGCAGATTTTGATAATACCCTCACGCAGGAACTACTAAAGAGAGGTGTAGATATAGCCTTTGAAAAAGAAGTCACTAATGTTGTTTTTAATGAAAATGGCTCATCTACAACGACGGTAAAAAACACAGATGGCAGTACTTCTAATGTTAAGGCAAAATATATTATAGACTCCAGCGGATTTGGACGCGTACTGCCTAGATTGCTTGAACTTGACAAACCTTCGGACCTACCTAAACATTCTTCAATTTTTACCCATCTTGTAGATTACAAAAGACCTGAAGGAACCGAAGGCACATTAATAACATTTGATGTAGTGACCGACGATGTTTGGTTATGGGTAATTCCTTTTTCTAACGGAATTACAAGCCTGGGCTTTGTTGGACCCACCAATTTTATTGAATCTTACACAGGAAGCCCCGAAGAAAAAATGAGGGAACTTATGAAGCTTTCAAAATATTACAACGATAGATTTTTGGACATAACATACAAGTTTCCGCCTGTTGAAATTAAAAACTACTCAAAATCTGTTAAGAAACTGTATGGAAAAGGGTTTGTACTTACAGGAAATAGCTCGGAGTTTCTAGACCCTGTATTTTCATCTGGGGTTACCTTCGCAACCGAATCTGCCTTACTTTCGGCAAAACTAATAACCAAAGAACTAAAAGGAGAAACTGTAGACTGGGAACAGGAATACACTTCATATATCAAAGAAGGCGTAGCTGTTTTTTCAACATACGTTAAAGAATGGTACACCGGGAATTTACAAAAGATATTTTTTCACAGACCTGAAAACCCCCAAATAAAAAAGCAAATTTGTTCCGTTTTGGCTGGCTATGTTTGGGACAAGACCAATCCATTTGTAAAAAATCATGATAGATTGGTAAAAACTGTAGCTAAGGTGATAGACATGGGAAACCCTTCGAAATAAATGCTTTATAAAAAATTTGCTTGCCCGTTTAACAAAGAGTTTTAACTTTGGTCAAAACAAAGTATATGGTTAAGTCTGTTTTTTATCCTATTATATTCCTCCTCTGTTCTCAACTATATACCCAAAACATAGACAGCCTAAAGCAGGTTATTCACACCACTAAAGATTCTGAAGCAAAAGCAACTGCGTATAAAACTATTGTCACTAACTACCGTACAAAAGATTCAACGTTATTCAAAAAATACCTTACAGAAGGCATTGCATATTCGAGAAGCATTAACGACAAAGAAACTGAGCTAGAGTTGGCACTTAACATTGTGATCCAATTGTATAACAAAGGTGATTATGATGCCGTGATTCATAAAACAGATTCACTCATCCCTCTTACCAAAAAGCTCAAACTACCCGTGGTCCAAGCAGACATGATGAATTACAATGGCAATTCGTACAAATCTAAATCTGAATACGCAAAAAGCTTGGTGGTACTTTTAGATTATTTGGCGCTTGCTAAAACGTTGGGTCCAGAACACAAGCGCATGGTCGCTACAGCGAATAACAATATTGGTTCTTCTTTGTTAAATATGCACCGTTACGAACAAGCCATCCCCTATATTGAAACATCACTTGCAATTCAAGAAGATATAGAAAGAAGTTTTAAAGCACACAGCTATTGGAACCTTGGGATTTGCTATATGGAACGGGAAAAATATGAAAAAGCTTTAGGTATATTTAAGATGGGTTTGCAAGAAGCATTAGCAACAAATGATGCCTACGCAGCCGCAGGGAACCAACTTTGTATTGCTTCTGTCTATACACGTCAAGATAAATTTGAGGAAGGACTAACTAATTATAAAAAAGCATTCCAAATGGCATTGGACAGCAACATGGAACCTTATAAAACCATTGAAGCGATAAATGGAATTATCTATTCGTATAATCAAATGGCACGACCCAAAGAGGCCATGGAATATATAAATATAGCCGATAGTATTACTGAAGTTCACAACCTTACAGATTTAAGAAATAGGCAATATTTATATTTTAAATCTACTACGCTCTTGCAGTTGGGGAAACCTCGGGAGGCAGACGATGTGCATTTTCGCTATACTGAAGCCAATGATAGTTTACAAAATATTAAAAATCTAGAGCTCATTCAGGAAAAAGAAACTGAGTTCCGCACCAAAGAAAAAGAACAACAAATTCAATTACAAGAAGCTCAATTAGACTCCCAACGCCTATGGATTTCGGCTCTTGGTGGCGGCGCTTTATTACTTGGCCTTGTTGGCTTCTTAGCATATCGCCAACAAAAACTAAAAGTGAAACATCAAAAACAAGAGCAGGAACTGAAAGAAGCCCTGTATAAAGTTGAAACGGCCAATAAACTGGAAGAACAGCGTGTTAGAATATCCAAAGAGTTACACGACAATATTGGTTCTCAACTCACCTATCTTTCCAGTGCCGCACAAAATATAGGACTTGGATTACCAAAAGTTTCGGCCGAAGTAACACAAGAAAAACTAGAGGATCTTTCAGCATTTAGCCAGGAAGCCATCACAGATTTACGAGACACCATTTGGGTAATGAATAAAGGGACGATTTCTTGGGACGATTTAACCGAGCGTGTTCGATATTTGGCTCATAAAGTTTCTAACACAACAGGGGTTGCTGTACAAGTACATAAAAATGGAGAAAATAACGAACTCCTCGGACCCGATCAAACCATAAATATCTATCGGATTGCTCAAGAAGCCATTAATAATGCAGTAAAACATGCAAACGCTACTAAAATTGAAATAACAATTAATACAACTGCGCCAACCTTAATTGAAATTATAGACAATGGAAAAGGATATAAAATTAATGAAGTGCCCAAAGGAAGCCATGGATTATACAATATGGATTCAAGAGCTAAAAAGATAAATGCCACCTTAGACATTACAAGTAATGAAAACGGAACTAGAGTGGGCTTACAGTTACCAGAATGAAACAACAATCTAGTTTAACACTATTATTCCACAACAAACTCGTATCTATTTTCGGGAGTGGCGTTTACGATATTCGACGTTAATGAAACCAGTATTGAAGTACTTGTATCTAGAGAAACCATAAGCTTTCCATCCCTGTATTCATCTCCTGTAATAAAATAGCTGCCAGATTCTTTTACAATTAGTCCAAAGAGACCTTCAAAAGAAGTAGTTTCTAAAATAGAAGTGGTTTGAATGTATTGACTGGATATCGAAATAGTTCCTACTTGGGCAAATATTTCATTTTCAGAAAAATTTATAGGCACAGGGTTTTCAAACTCGTTTTGCTGAAAAACAGTAAAATTGGTATATGCAAATTCTGAACCTCCCGTCAACTCTGAAATATCAGTAGTTTCTCCATCAACTTCCACCACTTTTGGTACCGAAATCCTAAACCAAAGTGTATCTCCAACAGCGAATAATGTATCGTTATCTCTAATTAGCGCTATGTCTGGCACTTCTTCATCATAATACAAAAAACCGTCATCATCCGGGCCACAGCAAAAAGATGCACATAAGAATATGGAGGCGTAAAAAAGGGATGAAATATTCATTTACAATATAATTAATTATAAGCGCGTGATAAAAAGTTTCACCACTACTAAGTGTATAACAGTTTTTCTTAAAAAAACCTACCCGCCTATATTCAATAAATATATGATTTTAAAGAAAATACAATACAGGGATTATTAATAAGAATGGAGAAAGCATTACACAGGTAGGCGACCTCTCTTCGACCATTGCTCCTGTGTCGCAAGCTCTGGACAGGCTTCTCGCGGCTCAACACAAAAAGTTGTGGGGTAGATAAATTTGAGACAACTTTGCTTTAAAAAACTCTATGTCCTCAGACACTCTATTTTCAGCTGCCAATTTATTATTCCCTGAAGTACTGGTAACTTATTTTGATTTAACCAAACACGAGATAAAGGGTGAAAAAATACATTTTTACTCGATAATCGAGATTTAAATGCTCCGAGGCTTGCCTCGAAATAAAATGGTTTGTTCCTTAAAATGCCTTGTGAGCTTGCCCCGAGGTTTTTTACTTTACAGAGTTGAACGAGACTCCTAAGGAATTTATTAAATCTAAACTTTTTTCTAAAGGTTTCTTCCCAGAAGCTACTGTTCAATATTTTCCAATACCAAGGAAGAATGTATTTCTACACACAACACGTCGTAGATGACTTAATGAACCCACAGATAAAGCAATTACAAGGGTTTGAAATTAGTAGCAAAAGGAATTAGTATAATTAGTGAGTTTGCTACTTTTTTAAAAAGAACTCTATTAGCTCTAGTGCTTCTAGTATAACGTACTTAGTTTAGTAGGATAACCATTTTTTAAATTTGCCTACTTTTTCAATGGCGACAGGCACTTGTTCTTCATCTGTAGTGGGGTCTAGATGTAAAATGATTTTAGATTTTGAGGAATAGTACATTTTTGAAATCGCTTTTCTATGCACCATATATTTTCTGTTTACTCGATAAAATTGTGAAGGATTAAGAATCTCTTCTAATTTTTTTAAAGAGTAATCTATAGGAATTCTTTTGTTATTCTTTTTTTTGATAAATGTTATTTTATCTTCTGAGTATAAGTAAGCAATATCATCTACTTCAATCGTCTCAAGGACATTATTCATTTTTACCAGAAATCGTTTTTTATAAGTATCTGTAGGATGATAGAAGATTTTGGTATAGTCAGGAGCATTTTGATTGCTATATTTTTTAAGTTTTTCCAGACTACGCCTCAATGATACTTTAGGAATGGGTTTTAGTAAATAATCGATGCTATTTTGTTCAAAAGCTTTAATGGCATATTCTGAATATGCGGTGGTAAATATTATTTTAGACTGAATATCGTTTACGAGGTTAAATATTTCAAACGAATTATCGTCAGATAAATTGATGTCCAGAAATATTAAATCGGGTTTATTTTCTGAAAGGTATGCAACAGATTCCTTTACCGAAGACAGAATTTTTTTTATATGAATTCCTTCATCTAACTCTAGAATCATCTTTTGCAGTTTGATGGCTGCAATGTCTTCATCTTCTATTATAATAGCATTAATCATAAACTTGGCTTTATCAACGGTATTCTAACCACATAGGTATTATCTATTATTTCAAAAGTTGGTATTCTATCGTGTATTAGCTCGTATTGCTTCCTTAAATTATTATTCCCAATGCCTAAAGATGTATTTAATTTAGACTCTTTTCTGGGTTGGTAATTATTTTTAACAACTACATCATCATTTTCGGTATAAACTTCAATTACCAATGGGTTTGTTTTCTCTGCGATGTTATGTTTTATTGCATTTTCAACCAGTAACTCCAGTGTCATGGGAGGTAACAAATAAATTAACTGGCTTGATGTAATATTATATGTAATTTGTATGCTCTCCCGAAAACGAATTCTCTGTAATTCCATATAGGATTTAATGAGGTGAATTTCACTATTTAGAGATACAACCAATTCTTCGCTATGATCTAGATTATAGCGGTACACATTGGATAGCTCTTGTAAAAAATGTTCTGCTTTTTCAACATCTATGGTCATTAAGCTATATAGACTATTAAAACTATTGAATAGGAAATGAGGGTTTAACTGGTTTTTTAAGGAATGATATTTCGCTATGGTTCTTTCGTTTTCAATTTCATTTAACCGCAAGGTAAATTCTTGCTTTTCGGCTTCAGACTCAAAGAAGGCTTCCAACATATATACAAAAAGAACAATGCAAAATACAGCTGTAAAAGTAGCCCAAAAGAATACGCCTGTTATAGAAACATCCCTTTCCCCTGGGGATGCGACCTCAGCAATAGTCGCTGCAACATATGAAAAAATAAATGACTTTAAAAGAATAAAACAAAGCAATTCCCACCTATAATAATTGTTCTTTTTTAGGCGAGGACTATTCAGAAAAGGCAATTTTACCAAATAAAAACGCAAGTAATAAATACTCCATGTAAAAGCCAGTATAATACATATGTAGGGAAAATACTTTACTGGGTCAAGCGGTGTTTCATCTGCAGCATCCTTTAAAAAGTTTACCACTAACACTAGCGTAGCTATTAAAAGGTAAAAAAAGAATCGTTTTCTATTCATTTGGATACATTTTCTATTCTTCCACGACCACCGAACCTTCTTCTACGTCTACCGAGTAGAAATAGCCTACTGCTCTATTACTTGGGGTGGTTAGGTTAATCACATTACTTCGAATGGTTGCTGGGGGAGGATTCCCACCAAAACCTCCTGAACTACCCGTTTGAGTGAAAAGTTCGAAAAGATAGTCAAAATATTCTTCTGATATACCTAATTGTTGCCCCGTTGCTAATTCTCCTGGCTCAAAAGTTATTTCCCTGTTAAGAGTTACTCCCGAGCGCATTTGCCCATCAAAAAACTCATCGGAAGTTATTAAATTGAATGAATTTCCTCCATCGGGAATAATAAAATACTCACCATCTTTTACGACTCTATAATAATAATAATTTTCAATGTCTGCTGGATCCTGAGAGTCGAATTTTATAAAATAACCACCTGTAAAGAAAATAGTTTCTTCTTCAAATTCAGTATAAAAATTGGTGAATTTAGGCGCTTCATTTAACGGGTCTGCTCCTTCATACGTTTCTCCATTCCATTCAATAGTAATCGTGTATGTTTTATCTAGCACGGGCATCATTGCATTGGCATAATACCCATCTCCCTGATGACTAAAAACCCACGTCTCTGTTCCATCAGTTATAGATACAGTTGCATCTGTAACTGGCGGATTGGGTTCATTAGATAAAAAACTAATCGTAGTAGTAAGCCTTATTTGTTGTGTTGCCAATGGACTTGTTATATTTCGTTCTAAACCACCATTAATAACCAGTTTCGGGGTCGATTCGGCTATGGTAATATCATCAGTAACATCGGTCTCACAGGAAATTGTAAGGATGCTAATACACAAGAATACGATAAGCTTATATTGTTTCGTGATTGTTTTCATATAGTTTGGTATTAAAATTTGAATTCATACGTAATAGATGGTACAATTCCTAGAAAAGAGAATTTACTTGCTTCGGTTTGTCCTGTTGGTACATCTATATTGTTCATTTCTTCTGTACGTTCTCTAAAAAAGATGGTCGATGCATTTTTTCTATTATATACATTTCCAAGACTAAATATCCAGGTGCCATTCTTTCCTTCTTTAGGATTTAATGTTGCTGAAAGGTCCAAGCGATGAAAAGCGGGCAACCTATCACCATTTCTACCATCATAGTCGGCAACAAGCAAACCGTTTTGTTCAAATTTGCCTGTAGGATAGGTCACTGGTTTTCCTGAACCGTACACAAAGTTTCCTCCAAAATCCCAGCGATTATTAAATTTATAGATTCCTGTAAGACTTAACTCATGAGTCTGATCGTTATTGGAAGGATAATATTCGTTATTATTAATTCCTATCACTTTTCTTTCAGAACGAGCTAAAGTATAACTTAACCAACCCGTTAATTTTCCCACATTTTTATTAAACTGAAGCTCTAACCCATAGGCACGTCCATTTCCTTGCACAACTTGTGTTTCAATATTTTCCTGAAACAGTAAATCTGCGCCATCTACAAAATCGGTTATATTTCTTAAATCTTTATAATACGCTTCTACGCTGAAGTCGTAGTCATTGTTTTTTAATGTTTTAAACAAACCTACTGCATATTGATCTGACGATTGTGGTTTCAGGTACGGTCCACTAGGCGCCCAGATATCCAATGGAGTTGCCGAAGTGGTATTTGAAATTAAATGTAAGTATTGATAGTTTCTATTATAACTTGCTTTTAGTGAAGTTGTTTCATTCAGCAAATACCGAAGCGAGGCACGCGGCTCTAAATTATTGAAGCTTTCAATTACATCTCCCGATTCATAACTAGTTTCTCCAATGGCTTCATTTTCATCAAACAAATCTAACGTAGAATTGTACGTAAGGGGCGTTCCATTTGCATAGGTTGCGATATTTTCTTTACCAATACGCTGAAAATTAGACCAGCGAAGGCCATAATGTAAACTTAACTTATCGGATATTTTAGTTTCAAAATCAAGATATGGTGCTGTTTCAATAGCAAATTTTTCCTGAAACTTTTCTGCTGTAGTAGAAGAATTGTTAATTGGTGCAATCTCTCCAGGATTAAAATTATAGTATGTAAAATCTACTCCTGAAGTTAAGGTATTTCCTGGACTTACATACCAACTCAATCTAGGTTTTAAATTGTAATTAAGAATACTAGATTTCCAGCTAAATTCAGATCCAGACGTAAGTAGTTCTACTTCGTAATCATAATCGCTATAAATTGCTGAAGTTTGAAAAAACAGTTTATCGCTTAATTGGCTTGTCCATCGTAAGGTAGCAGATGTATTTCCATAAGTATTTCCAAATACGTCTTCTATAGCAAACCTATCTTTTCCCAAATAGCCCGAAAGGTATAAGCGATTGGTATCGTTTAGGTTGTAATTCATTTTTAAATTCATATCATAGAAATACAGTTTTGTATTTTCTAAGTCTTCGGAAAGTGGAGCGAAAACATCTATATACGAACGTCTTCCTGCGACAAGGTAACTTCCTTTTCCTTCTTCATTTTCCCCTTTGTTTATGGGGCCTTGCAACAACGCTCGACTTGAAATAAGACCAATTCCCAATTCTCCTTTAAATTCTTTTAAGTTTCCTTCTCTTTGTCTAATATCCAACACAGAAGATAATCGCCCACCATATTGTGATGGAATACCACCCTTATATAGTTTTACATCCTTTATAGCGTCTGCATTAAATACAGAAAAGAACCCTAATAAATGTGAAGCATTATAAATGGTAGCTTCATCTAAGAGCACGAGATTTTGATCTGACGAACCACCTCTAACATTAAAACCTCCAGAACCCTCACTCACGCTAGAAACTCCAGGCAATAACTGAATAGATTTCAAGATATCTACTTCTCCCATTCCTGTAGGTAACTTCTTTATTGTCTCAGCTTTTATGGTAGATACGCTCATTTCTGTAGATTTTAATCCCCTACTCGCTTTGGTCGTGGTAATGACTACTTCGTCTATGGAGGCAATATCTTCTTCTACTTCAAAATCTAATTTTAGATTCTTGTCCAATACAATTTCTTTCGTAAAACTCTTATACCCTAACGAAGAAAAAGTTACAGTATACGTTCCTTTTTTTAGAGTTATAGAATAAAATCCATACTCATTGGTAACCGTTCCCGTGGTTGGTCCCAAAATTACATTTGCTCCCCATAAACTTTCTCCAGACATTGCATCTTTAAGATATCCACTTAGCGTGAATGTTTCTTGAGCCTGTGAAGTCATAAACAGTAATCCAACTACAAGACTTATATATAATTTCATTTGCTATTATTTTTAAATTAAAAAGCAAAATTATCTAGGTGTTGAATGTTTTTAATTTAGAAAAGGATAAGACTGGATTTTTTCTGATAAAGCAAAAAAAAATGTATATCAAGATGCATTTTTAATAGATTGGAAACGTCAGAAACTGAAATTAATAAGACTATTTCTTTTAAGAAAGCCTATGGATATCTTGAATGAGCTCCCGCATGAAAATGAAAAGTATGCAACGCTGAAAAAAGCGTTGCACTTTTTTTGGCTCAACACAAAAAGTTGTGGAGTAGCTAAAAATGAAGGAACTTTGCTTTAAAAAATTCTATGTCCTCAGACGCTCTATTTGCAGCCGCCAACTTATTACTTCCTGAAGTTCTTGTAATTTATTTTGAGATGACTAAACACGAGGTGAAAGGTGAAGAAATACACTTTTATTTCACAGAGAACAATAGTGTTCCAGAGGGTTTTGATACTGATAAGCTTCATTCTAAAGGTTTCTTTCCACAAGCTACTGTTCAAGATTTTCCGATACGAGGAAAGAATGTTTTTCTGCACATAACACGACGTAGATGGATTAATGAAACTACTGGCAAAGTGGTGACAAGGGATTGGAATTTAGTAGCAAAAGGAACTAGGATAACTAGTGAGTTTGCTACTTTTTTAAAAGAGGTTTATAAGTAATAACGCTTCCAGCACTGCTGTTGTTGTTAAATTATACGGAGTCAACCCAAGAAGTCTACAAAGACAATACAGAGACTATCTAAGTGAGTTTAAAGAATGGAACCAAAAGTCTCATTCCAAGAACTGGTTGTTATTTGCACAAAACATTGGAAAAAGGCTTTCTTTGGATGAAACTGCTTTTTCTAATGGTGAATTATATACCATACTAACCAATAAAAAAGCAAAAGGAAAGAAAGGAGCTTTAATAGCTATGGTAAGAGGAACCAAAGCAGATGTGGTCATTAAAATACTACAAAAGATACCTCTCAAACAACGCAATAAGGTTGAGGAAGTCACATTAGACATGGCTGGAAATATGGGATTGATCGTCAAAAAATCATTCCCGAATGCAGTACAAGTAATCGATAGGTTCCATGTTCAAAAGTTGGCTTTAGACGCACTACAGGAGATAAGAATAAAACATCGATGGGACGCTATAGAAACCTCAAAATCTAAGAGCCTAAAATTCACTCCAGAACGATTCTCAAACGGAGATACATTAAAACAACTACTGGCTAGAAGTAGATACCTGCTCTATAAAAACAATCTTAAATGGACACAAAATCAATCAGAAAGAGCAAGGATACTATTCGAGAAATATCCAGATATAGAAAAAGCATATAAACTATGTCAAAACTTCTCTTGGATATTTAATAACACAAAAGACAAAACATCAGCTTTAGTAAGACTCGCGAAGTGGGATGAAAAAGTCAGGCAAGCAGCATTCAAAAGCTTCAATACAATCGCAAGAACAATGTCAATACACTACAAGAATATACTCAACTACTTTGATAATCGAAGTACCAATGCATCGGCAGAATCCTTCAATGCTAAAATAAAAGCGTTTAGAGCACAGTTCAGAGGCGTTAGAAATGTAGAATTCTTCCTTTTTAGATTATCAAATATTTTTGCATAATCCCAAAATCCCACAACTTTTGCACTTGATCCAGGCTTCTCGCTAAAACACTTCAATAAATTCCATAAAAAAAGTCCTACATCAAAATGTAGGACTTTCAAATTTTGTTGGCCCACTAGGGCTCGAACCTAGACTCTTCTATACCAAAAACAGACGTGTTGCCAGTTACACCATGGGCCAATACCATAATGAGGATGCAAATTTAATACAATCTTTAAATTGCACAAATTATTTGGACGAAAAAAGTTAAAAAAATTTAGATTACGGGTCTAATTTTACTTGTAAAAAGGTGTAGTCCCATTTTCCACCCCTATTTTCTGTAAAAATTTCGAGGTTTGAGGTACGTTCACCTTCTTTTAATCGTTTCAGTAATCATATTATTAGTAAATTCGCCTTAACAAAAATAAACTACATTTATGTCTAGTTTCAACTTCGACAAATGGAATAAAATTACAGGCTGGCTCGTTTTTGCCATTGCCTTACTCACCTATTGGCTCACCGTAGAACCTACTGCCAGTTTTTGGGATGCGGGAGAGTATATTACTACTGCAAGTAATTTAGAGGTGGGTCACCCGCCGGGAGCACCGCTGTATCAAATTCTAGGAGCCTTTTTCTCCATTTTTGCTATGGAACCTTCCAATATTGCACTTACCATTAACTTAATGTCGGTTTTTGCGAGTGCATTTGCCATTCTTTTTATGTTTTGGTCGCTTACTATTTTACTTCGAAATGTAGTTCAAAAACATCAAGAACTGAACAACAATAACATGGTTGCTATTATAGGAAGTGCAGCTATTGGAGCCTTAAGCTTTACGTTTACCGATAGTTTTTGGTATAATGCCGTTGAAGCCGAAGTATACGCAAGTGCGGCCTGCGTGCTGTCTGTTTTGTTTTATTGTGCATTGCGTTGGGAGCGTGAAATGAACACCCCTCGTGGTGATAGATGGCTTATCTTAATAGCTTTTATCATCGGGCTTTCCTTTGGTATTCACTTTATGGGATTACTGGCCATTCCTGCCATGGGCTTTTTGTATTATTTTAAAAACTACAAGACCATTACCATCAAAAATTTCATCATAGCCAACGTTGTTACCGTTGCTATTTTGCTCTTCATATTTAAGTTATTATTACCGTATACCATGAAGCTTTTTAGTGGTTTCGAATTGTTCTTCGTGAACTCGCTTGGGATGCCATTCAATTCGGGTACTATCATTGCTGGATTGCTGTTTATTGGTTTGTTTTATTTCGGCTTACGCTATACCAGAAAGAAAAATCTTGGGCAGGTAAACACACTTTTATTGTGTGTTTTGTTTATTTTTATTGGGTTTTCTAGTTGGTTAATGTTACCTATTCGAGCTAATGCAGGAACAGTAATAAACGAAAACAACCCAAACAACGCCCGTGAATTATTAGCATACTACAATAGAGAGCAGTATCCAGAAACACACTTATTCTACGGACCTCTTTTTACTGAAATGTATTCAGGACTAGACCCGGAAAACCCATACAAAGATGATAAGCCAAAATACGAAAAAGACGAAAAAACAGGCACCTACATTATTGTAAACCAATATAAAGATGCAACACAGAACCTGGACGACAAGCACAAGGTACTACTACCGCGAATGTGGAGTCCAGAGCATAATGCCAATTATCTAGAGTTTACAGACGGGCTAGAATTTACTATAAAATCGGACTTTCGAAGTGAATCGAGATTGGTAGAAATTGTTGCCAACTTTAAACAAGCATTCAAAGAAGGTAAAGTAGACAAGGAAGATTACAATGACTTTTTGGAAACTTATGGACAATTTTTAGATATAAAACCTCCCTCACTTTGGGAGAATTTAGCCTATACCTTCGAGTATCAATTTGGGTATATGTACTGGCGTTATTTTATGTGGAATTTTGCAGGCAGACAAGACGATGTGCAAGGACAAAAAACCGACTTACACGGGAATTGGCTAAGTGGAATTTCGTTTATAGACGAACTGAGACTAGGCACCCAAGACAACCTCCCAGGGGATGTAAAGCATAATAAAGCACGTAACACCTACTATTTCTTGCCGCTTATTTTAGGAGTACTAGGAGTCGTGTTTCATTTTAAGAACGACATGAAAACGTTTTGGGTATTACTGGTACTATTCCTTTTTACTGGATTAGCACTTAAAGTATACCTAAACGAAAGACCTTTTGAACCTCGCGAACGAGATTATGCACTGGTAGGTTCGTTTTATGTATTTGCCATGTGGATTGGGTTTGGTGTATACGCACTTTACGAAATGCTGAAGGATATTCTAAAACCAAAACTCGCCATTCCAATCGTTATTGCTGCAACGGCACTGGCATCCCCGGTTGTGCTCGCATACCAAAACTGGGACGACCACGACAGATCCGATCGGTATACCGCCAATAGCATGGGTAAAATGTATTTAGATTCATGCGACGAAAATGCCATCTTATTCACCATTGGTGATAATGACACCTTCGCATTGTGGTATGCCCAAAATATTGAAGGCTACCGTAGGGACGTGCGTATTGTAAATACCAGCCTATTTGCCACAGATTGGTATATAGACGATATGAAAAAGAAAGCGTTTGAAAGCGACCCAATACCGTCACAACTTACGCACGATAAATACCGTTTTGGAACCCGGGATTTCCTTTATTTCCAAGAATCTACACAAGATACCATAGATATTAAACAATGGATGAACTGGGTTGCTAGCGATGATCCCAGAACAAAAGTTGAACTGGAAAGTAACCAGTGGGCTCATACCTTCCCGAGTAAAACCATCCGTATTCCTGTAGATAAGGAAGCCGTACTTAAAAATGGAATTGTTGCCCAAAAAGATGCCGATTTAATAGTTCCTTACATAGACATCACACTAAAAGGGAATGTTATCTATAAGAACCGAATGATGATGCTAGATGTAATTGCTAATAATAACTGGGAGCGCCCTATCTATTTTAGTGGTGGGAGCTTTGGTGACGACGATTATATCTGGATGAAAGATTACCTTCAATTAGATGGTGTTACCTATAAATTGGTTCCTATTAAAACGCCTGTAGCAAGAGGGAATCCATTTGATATGGGTAGAATAGACAGCGATAAGATGTACGATATAGTCATGAATTTTGACTGGGGAAACAGCGGTAGTCCGGATATTTATCACGATACCGAAACACGCCGAAATGGAATCACCTACCGAAGTAATCTAGCCCGTCTGGCTGAAACTTTAATGAACGAGGATAAAATGGAAAAGGCTGAAGCAGTACTAGACCTTGCCATGGAAAAAATGCCGGTTAAAGATTTTGAATATTATTCTTTATTAGAACCCTATGTGTTAGGGTACTACGAAGTTGGCAACACAGAAAAAGGACGCGCTTTATTTAAAGAAGTGTCTACAATTTACCAAGAAAAACTATTGTATTATAGCGGAATGAAAGTGAATCGTCAGTTTTCTATTGCAGACGAAATTATAAGCGATATGGAAAAATATCGCGGTTTGGTAGACATTTTAATTGTGATGGATTCTGAAGAATTTGCACGACCAGAAGCTAGTAAATTTAATGATTATTTAAAGTTGTTTCGTCATTTCTATGCACCAGAAGAAGGGCTGGATATGGACAAAAAGAAGGATAAAGATTTGTTAGAAAATGACACAAATGCGATAAATGTACCTCTGGATACCGTAGTACAGGACAATACGAATGTAGAACCCGAACTTTAAACCAGTGAAACCTTATTTGGTTAAAACGCCCAGACTTGTGCAGTGGTTATTTCCACGGCGGGTTTGGGCGTTTTCTCGTAAAGAACCCAACATTTACCTCACATTTGACGATGGCCCAATCCCAGAGGTTACTCCCTGGGTTTTGGAACAGCTCAAAAAATACAACGCAAAAGCAACCTTCTTTTGTATTGGCGATAATGTAAGGAAACACCCCGATATCTTTAACGCTATTATTGCTGAAGGACACAGTATTGGAAATCACACGTTTCACCATTTAAATGGTTGGAAAACCAGAACTGAAGAATACCTCCAAGATGTTGAAGCCGCTGAAGTGGAGTTCAATAAAACTATATTCAATAGTAACCAACCTTCAAAACTCTTCCGTCCCCCCTATGGTAAAATGACTTCCGCGCAAGCAAAAAAAATTACCGAAAAAGGGTATAAAATAATAATGTGGGATGTGTTGAGTGCCGATTTCGACCCGACGATTTCAGAAGAAAAATGTTTAAAAAACGTAGTAAATAATATAAAACCAGGTAGCATAGTAGTTTTCCACGACAGCTTAAAAGCTGAAGAAAAATTAAAGTATGTCTTACCAGAATTTTTAGCATTTGTGAAGAAGAAAAAATGGAACTGTACTTTAATTCAAAATTTAACAGTCAAAGTTCAAAATTAAAAAAACGTCATTCATACTTCCCACTTCATACTTTGTTAAACGTATTCTTTTACCAATCCAATTAAGGTGTTGGCGTCTTGCTCTCCACTTTGGCGCCATTTCATTTCGCCTCCTTTGTAGATCATTAAGGTTGGGAGTGCTTTTACTCGTAATGCTTCAGCAAGTTCGTTATTTTTTTCTACGTCTATTTTAATCACACGGGCTCTATCACCCAAAGTAGCTGCAACATCTCTAAGGACAGCATGCATCCCCTCGCAAGCTTTATCTCTGTCTGCATAAAAATCTAGCAATACAGGAATTTTAGTTTCAATTAATTCACCAAATTTGGACATAATCGTTGCAATATTAGTTATACAAATATAACATTTATGGCTGAAAAGCAAGCACTATGCATTTGAGCGCTTCTTCTTTAAAGTAATTACCGTAACTTCAGGCCATATTCCAACTCTTCCTGGATACCCTAAATATCCAAAACCTCTGTTTACATTAATGTAACGGCCAAATTCCTCATAAATTCCAGCCCAGTTTTCATAGCGATATTTTACAGGGCTCCATTTAAACCAACCTGGAATTTCTATCCCAAACTGCATCCCGTGGGTATGACCACTCAACGTAAGATGAATATTTTTATCATTAGCCTTTACCTGCTCTTGCCAGTGCGACGGGTCGTGACTCATCAAAATTTTGAAATCGGTTGTTGCAACTCCTTCGCAAGCTTTATTTAAATCTCCTGCTTTTTTAAATCCGCCAGCGCCCCAATTTTCTACGCCAATAAGTTTAATACGTTCACCGTTTTTTTCGATTGAGACGTTTTCATTCAGCAAGAGTCTCCATCCCATTGCTGCCTGAAGGTTTTTTAATGCTGAAAGGTTATCGGCTTGTTCCTTTTCAGAATTCCAAGAAACATAATCGCCGTAATCATGGTTTCCCAGTACCGAATACACACCATCTGTAGCTGTTAAACTTCCGAAGAGCTCCTGCCATGGTTTCATTTCTTCGGCCACATTATTTACCAAATCGCCTGTAAAAAGAATGACATCACTTTTTTGTTGGTTAATAAGGTCTATTCCGTAGGCAATTTTCTCTTTGCTATCGAAACTACCACTATGGACATCACTAATTTGTGTTAAGGTATAGCCATCAAAGGCTTCGGGTAAGTCGTCAAATTCCAGGGCATATTTTAGGACTTTATAGTTGTATTTTCCTTGAATCATTCCATACAGTAAGGAAACAAAAGGAATAGCAGCAACGCCTAGTGCAATACTGCTTATAAACTTTCTGCGAGATGGCACATAGAATCCTGCTTCGTTCCCTCCAATTTTGGTAAAAAGCCCTACAAAAAGACGCACAATATCTTCCCCAAACATAACAAGAATAAGAAGTAGCTTGGGCACAAAAAATGCAAGGAAAAACCCAAAAATATACATCATTTTTGTATTAGTACGGGCTTCTCCAGAGCTAAGAGCATATACAAAAAGAACTAATACCAGCAGAGAACTTAGTGCATAAAAGCCATACAGCCATTTATTATTAGTAACAGTACGTACCGCTTGAAAAGCATATACATCTATGGCAATGTAAATAACAATGAAAATTATCCAGCGCATGGTATATTTTTAAATTATTTTAGGAAAAAGCTAAAGTACTATGGGAATATGCCTTGAAAAAATCATTCACGTTATTTTAACGGTTTTCGTATCTTTTCAGCACATTAAACACCCTTAATGAAAAAATGTATCCTGTTTTTGTTTTCTTTCAGTTTAGTTATGGGCTGTAAAGACGCTCCAAATGATGCTCCTGCTACGAAAAATAGACCCCTCACCTCTTACGTAAACACTTTTATTGGCACTGGCGGTCATGGCCATACATACCCAGGTGCTACCATGCCTTTTGGGATGGTCCAGCTAAGCCCAGACACACGTTTGGACGGTTGGGACGGATGTAGTGGCTATCATTATAGCGACAAGTATATGTACGGTTTTTCACACACCCACTTAAGCGGAACAGGCGTTAGCGACTATGGAGATATTTTAGTAATGCCTACCAACGAAATTAACTTTAACAATGGTGCCGATGGAAAGAAAGGCTACGGTTCTAAATTTTCGCATGATAATGAAGAAGCAAGCCCTGGATTTTACAAAGTACATCTGGACGATACTAATATTGATGTAGAAGTAACGGTTACTGAACGAACGGGAATGCACAAATACACGTTTCCTCCAGCTGAAAATCAAGTAGTCATTATAGATTTAGTACATCGTGATAAAGTGTTGGATGCAAAAATAGATCCTATTTCAAATACCGAAATACAAGGCCATCGTTTTTCTGAAGCTTGGGCTACAGATCAACGTGTTTTTTTTAATTTAAAAACATCACATCCGTTTAACGATATGCTACAGTCGCCCCCTAAACAAGGGATGGCAGGAGCACAAAAGATTGCTCTAACGTTTATAAACCCGAATAACGAACCTATTTATATTTCAGTAGGAATTTCGGCAGTAGATATTGAAGGCGCTAAAAAGAACAGAGAGACCGAAATAGCAAATAAAACCTTCGAACAACTAAAAACCGAAGCCAACGAAATCTGGGAAAATCAGCTTAACAAAATTGTAGTGGAAAGTGATAATGAAAATTATAAAACCAACTTCTATTCAGCTTTGTACCACACCATGCTTGCACCAAATGTATACCAAGACGTAGATGGTCGCTATCGTGGAATGGATTTAGAAATTCACAAAACCCAAGATTTTGATTATTACACTGTATTCTCTCTATGGGACACATATCGTGCTGCGCACCCATTGTATACAATTATTGAGCAAGACAGAACCAATGATTTTATAAACACCATGCTCGCAAAATACGACGAAGGGGGTATCATCCCAATTTGGGATCTCAGCGCTAATTATACGGGCTGTATGATAGGTTACCACGGCGTTCCTGTTATTGCCGATGCTTATCTAAAAGGCATTGACGATTATAATGCTGAAAAAGCTTTTAAAGCTATGAAACATAGTGCCACACAAGATAAATTAGGTTTGGCATCCTACAAAAAACAAGGATTTATTTCGGTTGAAGAAGAAAGTGAGAGTGTTTCAAAAACTTTAGAATATGCTTACGACGATTGGACTATTGCACAAATGGCAAAAAAAATGGGCAATTCTAACGCTTACAAAACCTATACAAAAAGAGCTCAGAATTACAAACATCTCTTTAATCCCGAAACCAACTTTTTTCAGGGACGCTTTAACAACACCTGGTTTGGGCCTTTCGACCCTTTTGAAGTAAACTTTAATTACACCGAAGCAAACGCATGGCAATACAGCCTGTATGCGCCGCAGGATATTTCAGGAATGATCGCTTTAATGGGCGGGAAAGAGAATTTTAAAGCACATTTAAATAATTTATTTACTGCAAAAACCGAAACTTCAGGTCGCAATCAGGCAGATATTACGGGACTTATTGGGCAGTATGCTCACGGAAATGAACCAAGCCATCACATGGCATATCTCTATAATTTTATAAACAACCCGCAGCGCACTCAGGAACTCACCCATCAAATTTTAACCACCTTGTACACCAATGCTCCCGATGGAATTTCAGGCAACGAAGACTGTGGACAGATGAGTGCTTGGTATGTCTTTAGCTCCTTAGGGTTTTATCCTGTGACGCCTGGAAGTAATCAGTATATTATTGGGGCTCCATTGTTTCCGAAAGCTACTATTAATTTAGAAAATGGAAAGCAATTTACTGTAGTTGCCAATAGTATTTCTGAAAATAATATATACATCGCTTCGGCACAATTAAATGGGAAACCACTACATAAGACCTATATAACTCACAATGAAATTATACGTGGTGGTACCTTGGTTTTTGAAATGACCAACCAGCCCAGTACTTGGGGAACTAATGACGCCGAAATCCCGATTTCCGAAATTTCTGAACATAAAATTTTACTCGCTCCCTTTATTGCTGAAGGAGCAATAGCATTTAAAAATAAAACAACGGTTTCCCTTAAAGTTTCAGAAAAAGAGGCGACTATTTTTTACAGCTTAGACAATAATGATTTTACAACATATACCGGACCATTTGAAATAACCGAAAGCCACACTTTAAGTACGTACGCTGAAAAAGAAGGTCTTAAAAGTACTATTCTTAGTACCGATTTTAAAAAAATTGATCCCAACCTTAGTATACAACTAGAAACTCAATATGCCAACGAATACAATGCAGGTGGTAACGATGCTCTCATTGACGGTATTCGAGGTTCTAAAGATTTTAGAACTGGGGCGTGGCAGGGCTATTGGGGAAAAGACGTGATTGCTACTATAAACAGAGGGGCACCAAAATTAGCCAAATCTGTCACCATAAACTTTTTAGAAGACCAAGGAAGTTGGATTTTCTTTCCCAAGGAAGTGCAGGTTTTTGTAGCAGGAGCCGATAAGAAGTTCCGTTTGTCTAGGCAACGAAAGATTAATGCAGCTGTAAAAAATGATGAGCCAACATTAAAAACAATGATATTTTCTATTAATAAGCCAAATATCCAGTACATAAAGATTGTTGCCAAAAATTTCGGGAAACTTCCTAAATGGCACTTAGGCAATGGTGGCGATGCGTGGACTTTTTTGGATGAAATAGAGCTTCGGTAAGTAATTTCAGTAAAACCCTATCAATTCATTACGGATACATTGAATTCTTTTACACGGATAATTATAAAAACATCAAATTTTGAAAAGAAGAAAGTTTATTAAAAATACCGCGGTTGGAGCAGTGGGCACAACGTTTGCGATAGGTGCTATGACCTCGTGTACAGATGAAAAGAAAAAAACAGAAAAACTTTCTGAAGAAAAAAAACCTATGACAACCAAAGCTCCAAACCTTCCCATTGCCATTTGCACATGGCAATTTACAGAGGCCAATCAAACAGCTGGAAATGCATTACAAGCTGGAAAACCTGCTTTAAATGCTGCTATTGAAGGTGTTTCGGTGGAAGAGCAAAACTTAAAAAACACAACCGTTGGTAAAGGGGGCGCTCCAGACCGTGAAGGGAATGTAACGCTAGATGCGTGCGTTATGGCAACCAACGGAGATTGTGGTGCAGTGATGGCGGTTTCTAATACAAGTCACGTTGCAGCATTGGCCCGAAAAGTAATGGAAGATACTCCTCACGTAATTTTGGTAGGCAAAGGTGCCGAAGAATTTGCAACACGAGCAGGTTTTGAAGCCGAAGATTTGCTCACCGAAACCTCTAAAAAAGCATGGCAAGAATGGCTTAAAAGCCCAGAATACAAACCCCTAATTAATATTGAAAATCACGATACTATTGGAATGCTCACTATGGATAAAGAGGGCGACATTGCAGGCGTTTGCACCACTAGCGGACTCTCATACAAAATGAAAGGCCGTGTGGGTGATAGCCCCATTATTGGAAGCGGTCTGTTTCTGGATAATGAAATTGGTGGGGCCGTAGCCACTGGAATGGGCGAAGAAGTAGTAAAAACGGTAGGTAGCTTTTTAATCGTAGAATTGATGCGAAATGGCATGTCACCACAGGCTGCCTGCGAAGAAGCCATAAGAAGGATTGTAAGTAAAAACAGTAAATACAAAGATTTTCAGATTGCCTATATTGCGATGAACAAAGCAGGCGAAACAGGAGCCTACTGTATTCATGAAGGCTTTACTATGATGAAATATGAAAATAAAGAGAATAAAAATATTTCTGTAGATTTTTACCATAAATCTTCCTAACCACAGCGCATGACCACCAAAAAAAAATATACCTCAGCCTTTATAATTGTTACGCTTCTTTTCTTTTTGTGGGGTTTTATTACTGTCTTGGTAGATAGTCTTATTCCAAGGTTAAGAGATGTTTTTGAGCTTTCCTATTTTGAAGCTGGCTTGGTACAATTTGCTTTTTTTGGAGCATTTTTCTTTTTTTCGGTTCCTGCGGGATGGTTATTGTCCCGTATTGGATATCAAAAAGGTGTCGTGCTAGGGTTGGCAATTATGGCTTTTGGCTGTTTGTTATTTTATCCAGCAGCTTCAGAACGTATTTTTGGAGTATTCTTATTAGGATATTTTGCCTTAGCAGCTGGGATTACAGTACTCCAGGTTGCTGCAAACCCGTATGTAGCTGTGTTAGGAAATGAAAGTGGCGCATCCAGCAGATTAAATCTTTCTCAAGCGTTTAATTCTTTAGGAACAGCAATTGCACCTATAGTGGGTGCTTCTTTTTTGTTAAGTGATACAATTATGTCTTCGGAAGGAATTGCTACATTATCTGAAACCGAACAACAAAATTATTACATCGCCGAAGCTTCAGCTGTGCAAACTCCATTTTTGGTGTTGGCAGGATGTATTGGAGTATTAGCCCTGGTATTTATATTCATAAAACTTCCGAAGGTATTGCAAAAAAGTCCAAAAGGAGGCTACGGAAAATTATTGGGCAATCCAACCGTGTTACTTGGAGTAATGGGAATTTTCCTATATGTAGGCGCCGAAGTTGCTATAGGCAGTTATCTCGTAAACTACTTTATGGATATGAATCTAGCTTCCATTATTATTGAAAATGACACTATGAACAGTTTTGCGACTAACGTCCTTGGAAAAGACCTCGCTAGCATAGATGCAAAAGCTGTGGTGGGAGCCTTTGTGTTTTTATATTGGAGTGGCGCTATGGTAGGAAGATTTATAGGCGCCGTATTAACCAGAATTATGAAACCAGGATTTGTCTTGGCTATTTTTGCCGTTACAGCAATCATGTTGTTGTTAATTTCAATGAGCACTACAGGCTTGGTGGCTATGTGGGCCATTTTAGCGGTTGGCTTATTTAATTCTATTATGTTTCCAACCATTTTCACCCTAACTATTGAAGGCTTGGGTGACTTAAAACCACAAGCCTCAGGGCTTCTTTGTACCGCGATTGTGGGTGGGGCGTTTATCCCGCCGCTTTATGGACTTTTTACAGATTGGACGGGCTTTAAGACAGCACTCATCTTACTCATTGGCTGTTATGCTTTTATATTATTTTTTGGATATAAAAAGCAGAAAATGAAAGGAGTACAGACTACGTAGAAACACGTATTTTTCCAAATTCGGAACTTTCCTACAAAATGCAATGGCTTTTTTTTATAGCTTTGCTATACATAAGTAGGTTGATACCCTAGGGTGTCGATCAAATTTGGGGCGAAAAGCCATCACATCTGTGGTGGCTTTTCCATTTTCATTTTTTGACTTTGCTTAAACATCCTATATTTAAACTAGTTAGAACGCACCTCAATCTCATCCAACTCATACGTCCCATCAAAATCTCCGTTGCCGCTACCTATGTATTTCCAGGCAATATGGCCTGTACCTTCCACACAAGACAAGTCCACATTTCCTGAGGGAATCCATTCGGCAAAACCGTCATTATCATTCACTATAGTTACAGCTCCCAACTCGATCCATGTAGCCGATGTAATGGTATTTTCATTTCCATCCCAATCACTTGCAAAACGCACTTCCAGTTCGCTTCCATCATCAAAACTATTAGATGTTTTAAAATGTAAAGTTTCGCCTGTTTGCGCATCAAAATTTATTTCGGGAGTAATTAACCATCCAATAGAGCTCGCATCCCCAGAATTGAAAGCTCCCATACGCGCCGAAATACCCAAAGACATATTATCACCATCGTCAAACCAAGCTTCCCAGGTTTCGGTTCCAGCTTCAATATAGTTGGTCCAACCGTTACCTGTTATTGGATTGTTTGTTGTTTGAGTTTCAAAAAAATCTGTAAACAGAACATTATCGCCTATAACATCGGCCAAACCACAATCTAACATAGGAGGATCGCATCGGGCACCAGGAAAGTTAATGTCGTTAGGATCTCGCACCGAAAGCACAGACTCATCATTGCTAAAATTTCTGGTATAAATAGCTGTGACACTTCCTGAACCCTCTGCCAGTAGTTGTGATTTAAAATCGGCAAAAGTGCTTGTGAACAATCTAATATCTCCCGTCTCGTTACAACTTTCTAAATTACGTTCCCCGTCAAAATTATCTGCGGGTTCTCCTGCATAAGTGAGTCCAACTTGTGAAGGTGCAAATTGCATATTATTCAGGTTTATTAAAGTGTTTAAATCGTCTGCGTTTAACTCATTTACTTTCTTAGTTAGAGGGGTAAGGCTTGCCGTTTCTTCTCCTCCCACCACATAATTACTAACTATAGCATTGGGTATTTTAGCTATAGTAGTTACATTTTGAATGCCTATTGTTAGGATTCCAGTATCTTCATCTACCGCCAGGCCATTTAAGATCACATATACTTTACGTCCAACTTCAAAAGTTTGGTAAATATCATTCTTGTCCATAATAACACGTAATCCTAATCGCGGATTATTAGTGCCCAAATCCTCAAATCCCGGGGTATTCTGAATAAATAGTTCATCGAAAAAATTACCTTTTTCATCACTAGACACTACATACCCTTCAATTATTAATGGGTCTTCATCCAAACCAAAAGCTGCATAACTATTTCCTGCTTGCTCAAATCTTGACCTAACGGCAGCAAAAGTTATAGTGGGTTCTAATCCAGGGTTTAGCGGTTTTGGTTCACAACGATCGGGAGATTCGAAAATTAGGTCTTTGGGATCTCGAATAACTATTACATTTTCATCGCCAAAGAAATTTTTACTTAAAACGGCTGTCATTGTTCCCGAACCGTCTGGAATAGCAAGTCCTCTAAAATCGGCAAAGGTGCTGGTTTGAAATAAAATAGAGCCACCATCTTCGCTACAACTTTCTACCAATCTGTCGCCATCAAAGGCATCGTCTGGTTCGTTGGCAAACGTAAGCCCTGCTTGACTTTCAGTAAATTGAACATTTGGGAGTTGTATTAATGTGTTTTCGTCGTTCCTGGTAATTTGGCTCAAGGTTTTTACCGTTGGAATAAGCGTATCTTTTTGAGCTGAACGAAACAAGAATTCATCTTCTGAAGCTGCTGAAATTTTATCAATTTCATTTGTATTTAAAACGCCCAAGGTAACAACTCCACTATTTAAACCAACTGAAAGACCGTCTAATTTTATAAAAACCTTTCGCCCAACTTCGTATTTAGTGAATAGCGGATTTACATCTAACAACACTTTAATTCCTGCCGTTGGATTCTTGGGTTTGTCCTGTAGGATAAGTTCTTCAAAGAAATTCCCCCCTTCGTCTGTAGAAATTACAAATCCGCTTACAAAAGTGTTGGTATCTTGGAAAGTAGCTGTTTCTTCGCCTGTTATCTGGGCAGCTTCCAAGGTTGCTTTTATACTGGTAATAGAAACTAAATCGCCTTGCAACGCAGGGTCAGAAACATCGGTTTCTGGCAACTCGTATTCGTCGTCTTGAACGCAAGATGAAGTAAAAATGACAAAGGCAAATAGAAGTACGCTTTTGTAGAATTTGAATGTTTTCATAACTATGAGTTTTATATTTTTTACATTCCAATAATTTAAACTGTTGAATTTGTCTGTTCGACTGCCAGCTCGAAAGTTCATTCTGGCGGGCGCTCAGCCAGACATTTTCTCTATATCCCAATTTCAAGAATGAACTCCATTAAAATCGGATATAGACATTTGCATAATATGTAGTTCCATTTCCGAAGAAATAGCGCGGGCCAAACAGTCGTCCATTTTTACGAGAAACGTCTTCTTGTACATCTTTGAAATTGGATAACCTTCCTTGTTCAAATCCGCCAGTTCTATATTCTTGGTTTAAAATATTATTTACCGTTGCAAAAAAACCAACGTAGTATTTTTTAATGCGCCATGATTTTCCGCCTACTATATTTACTAAAAAATAAGCATCAAACTCTTGTTGTTTTAGCAAGTCTCTAGCTTCGGCTTCGTTATAATCACTAAAGGGTAGTGCATCGAAATCTTGGCTAAAATTGGCTGTTCTTGCCAGATTATTCACATCTATATAAGCATTAGAAAAATAATTGGTTGTTACACCTACCCACCAAAACTCTGGGTCGCGGTATTCAAAACCTAATTGATAAGCGCGCTCTGGACCACTGGCTACGTGGTAATTTTTTAGTTTTGCGGTGCCGTCTCCAAAGAGTAACGGGCCTTCAAAATCGTCACTGGTGAGGTATAATTTTGGATTGTTGTTAAAAATATACTGCCCTACCGAAGCTGCTCCTTTCAGTTTAAAAGTTGGTGTTACCTGAGCCTCGATCCCTAGTTCACCACCAACATTTTGCGTTTCAATACCTGTAACGATTTCTTGTACAAAAGCACTCTCTTCCAAACCAATTCCTGTGAGATTTTCAGTAAAGTAAAAACCAATATCGGTTTTGTTTTTCGAATTTATGTAAAAGCCTGTGAGTCGTGCTTTCACAATGGGAGAACGAAAAATATAACTTACATCGGCATTCTGAATGTGTTCGGTCTCCAGCCCAATCACCACATCATTATTTTGTCTCGCATTACTAAAAGCGTTCCGAAGTCCTGGTGCCTTGGTGAAATAAGCCGCATTTAAATCGATTAAATGACGCCCTGTAACTTTGTAAGTAGCTCCGCCTTTTACCCCATAGTTGGTAAATGAAAGTGCTTCACTTGGGCCAAAGGAACGCTCGCCAGGATAATTTCCGTTTTCGAACAAACCCGTACGCTGGTATTTGGTTTGTCCTGCAGTTACGGCTAGGTAGAAATCAATTTTTCGGTATTTAAATTGACTCTGAATAAATCCTGAAATTACACTCGCTTCCAAGGTGTAATTGTATTTGTAACGTTCTCCTTCCTTTACTATTCTATTGCGATTGCGGAGGTCGCTTTGCGCAACATCTCCCACGATAGTGTTTACATCGTCTTCAGCAAAAAAGTCTACATCCAGATAGCCACTGCCACCTAAAAGATCCTTCAAGGAAGCAAAGTTTTCACTTTGTAGCGTTCGGTAGGTTAGGTTTCCACTTAGCAGTATGTTTTCTGAAATATTAGAATTTACAATACTTTTAATTGTAAGCTGCGTATCGTCTGTGCGGTCTTCCTGCACCACATAGATTGAATTCCCTCCATTGGCAATGTTAGTTGCATTGGTATTCGCTTCGTACAACGCCTCCCAATCCAGTTGGCCATTGTTTAAAAATTCTTGTTCTGCCAGATAGGCTTGCTGAAAATTGAACGCCGACGGGTTTTCATCCTGAAGAAAAAAACTGGGTAGGCGTTGGTAATAATTTCCGAAGGGATTACGGGCACCGCCCAGATATGCTTCCTGCCCGTTTACAGTGACAAGGCGTGTTCCTCCATTATCGATACGCGTGCTTCCAGTTTTTCCAAATTGATATCCAATATTGGTGCTTACATTGGTTTTCTCGCTTAAATCCCAATAGTGATTTAATAAGATAACAGGTTCTTCAACTTCTCGAATTCGGCTGTTTCTTATGGTTCCATCTTGGAATCCCCAGTTTGGATTGTATTGAATTCCTTTTAAATCCTTAACTTCCTGAGTAACTGCAGTGGAGCGTCCTCTTCGGTTTGGTGTATAAAAAGCAGAAAAATTTATACTATGCGTAGCTCCTAAACTTTTTTCAACTGAAGCAAAAAAAGAATTGGCATCGTATACAGTACCCTTTTGATAACCCTCTTCCCCATAACGCCTGGAGACTAATACCGAATATGCCCAACCAGTACCCAACAAGCCACTATTATAAGAACCCATTACCCGTCCGCGATAACTACGATTGGCCATTGCATATGAAACACGGCCTCCTCTGCGGTACTTGGATGCTCTCATCACAATATTGGTAGTGCCTGCAATATCTCCAAAGGCGTACTCATTTGCCGAAATCCCCATAGAAAATTCACGCTCGCGTTGTGCATCGTTCAAACCACCCCAGTTGCCCCATTGGGGGCGCCCGTTAAATTGTTTATTCATTTCAGTACCATTAATGAGCACTTTTCCATTGGCATTGTCTAAGCCGCGGGGTCTGAAAAAAGTAGCGCTAAAATCGAAAGCAGCCGCATTTAAAAATACATCCCGGGAAGCTTGTAGTAATCCGGAAATATTTAATGCGGTATCTTCGTCTTGGTTTAATTCAGTATCACTCAGGCTAATAATTCCTATTTGAGCTTCAATTTCGGTGAGATCTACAGAGAAAAGTATGGGATCCAGGTTAATAGTTGTCCCGTTTTGAATAACGATGCGTATTTTTTTGGTCACATAGCCATCTTTACTCACTATTAAGACTTGCTCTCCCTGTGGCAGTTCTGTACTTGAAAATTGAAATATTCCCGTTGTAGTGGTTACTGTAGAATTTCCGCTGGAAAGTATGCGTATTTCAACATTTGATACAGGTTCGGTTGCGTCTGCATCTATCACTCTTCCCTTAACAATGGCATCTTGTGCCAGTAGTGAAACACTCCAATAAACAACAAAAAGCAGGGTAGTGTAGAAGTTTTTCATTCTAAACGTACGTTTACTAATTATGTATAAGGGGAGTGTACGTAAATGTAACCAATTTTGATTGAATAGTTGCTTTTATGCTGAAAATTAATATTTTAGCATACTATGAATTTCAAAAACTATATTTTTTATTGCTTCTTTCTTAGCTTTTTCTTTGGAACTGCACAGGAAAAAAAGGAGTATAAAGTACATACCATTGCGTTTTATAATTTGGAGAATCTCTTCGATTTTGAAGACGACCCCATCACCTTTGACGATGACCGAACCCCAGAAGGTAAAGACCATTGGACCGAAGAAATTTACAATGCCAAATTGAAAAACATGGCACAGGTACTTTCAGAAATTGGAGTGGATGTGACTGGTACTACGCCTGCGATAATTGGTGTGTGCGAAATTGAAAACAGACGCGTACTGGAAGATTTACTTAACCAAGAAGCGTTACTGCATAAGCAGTATGGGGTTATTCAGTTCGATTCTCCTGATCGCCGTGGAATAGATGTAGCACTATTGTATCAAAAACAATTATTCGCACCAACACACTATAAGGCAATTCCTCTTTTTATATATGCTGAAAATGATATCACAAAACGAATTTATACCCGCGATCAACTTTTAGTAAGCGGCATGCTAGATGGGGAACGCATGCATTTTATTGTAAATCACTGGCCTTCCCGAAGTGGTGGTGAAGCCAGAAGCAGACCAAAACGCATAAAAGCCGCACAGCTCAATAAACAAATTATAGATTCGCTATTTGTTGAAGATCCCTACGCCAAAGTGATTACTATGGGCGATTTAAACGACGACCCCACCAGTCCTAGTGTGAAAGAATATCTTAAAACAGTTGAGGACAAAGAAGATGTACAACTTAAAGAATTATACAATCCCATGGAAGCTATGTTTAAAAAGGGATTGGGCACACTGGCATGGCGTGACAGCTGGAATTTGTTTGACCAAATGATTCTTTCGTCCGAATTACTGAAAGAAGACTACAGCAGTTACCGTTTTTACCAGGCAGGTATTTATAACAAACCGTATTTAGCAAATTCTCGTGGACGTTATAAAGGCTATCCTTATCGAAGTTTTGGCGATGGTGGCTATACAGGTGGATATAGTGATCACTTTCCTGTGTTTTTGTATTTGATAAAGGAAAAAGAATAGTTGTGAGTTGTGAGTTGTGAGTTGTGAGTTGTGAGTTGTGAGTTGTGAGTTGTGAGTGAAAATAAAAAACCAGGGTACATTAATGTTACCCTGGTTTTTTATTTTATTAATTTTATTACAACCCTAACCACTGTGCCCAGGGGATTCGGCTTAGAAGGAGAAGTAATCCAATGGTGTAAAATATGGCGAGCATTTTGAACTTTTGTTTGCTTACCAGTTTCTTTTTATGTTTTGAATAGCCAATAGTAATAAAGACTACGGTTAGTATCATCATTAACGGATGTTCTACAGCATATAATCTAAAAACACTATTCCCCATAACTTCTCCCATACCGTTATTGGTGATGTTTTGTAATCCCAGGGGGGAGACAAAATACAGCACCAAACCAATTAAAAACTGGATATGTGTAGTAATTAACGCAAAAAGCGCCAATCTAAAATCTTTAGGGCTGTATTCCTTGTTACCTATAAAACCTGCCAGAGCATTAATGGTAGCAATAAGTACTACAAAAACGACCAGATAGGCCCAATACGAGTGTATAAATTGAATGGTAGTGTACATAATAATATTATTTTAGTAATACCGTAAAGGTAGGTATATTCCATAAAAAAACCGCTCCTGTTGGGGAGCGGTTTCAGTTAATATATATTGATAATATTAGAATTCGTATCTAATAGATCCATTATAAGTTAAACCATTTGTAGTAATTAAACCAAAAGCATCTGTTTGTTGGATTGTAATTGTATCGAATACGTTGTATACGTTTCCTCTTAATACCAATCGTTGTCCACCAAAGTTAAATTTGTAAGAAACTCCTAAATCTACAAGGTCGTAAGCATCAAGCTTCTCTAGATCTTCTAACGTAGAGTTTACGTCTGTAAATTTGTAGTGGTTTGCATAGTAGTTGTAGTTACCATCGAAGCTTAACCCTTGAACAACTTTTACTCTGAATCCTAGTCCAGCAGCTGTTTGTGGTGCTGTTGAAACTTTAATTCCAGAACGATCAATTCCTTCACCTTCTGAGATTAACTCATTAGTATCGTCATTATACGTTTGGAAGTTTGTTTCTCCTTTGTATACCCAGCTACCACCAGAAGCATATCCTTTAAGTGTTAACCAGTCTGTAGTTCTCCACTCAACGTCAATTTCAGCGCCAGTGTGGTATTGTCTCACTCCTCTTTCAAAAGTGTTTATGTTTATTTCATCTCCAGAATCTGGTGTTCCATCAGGATCTAATAAACCACTAGATAAGATAGTTCTGTTATCCCAATCTGTAACATATGCATTAATATTAACTTTAATATCATTAGCTTCAAAACGGTATCCAGCTTCGTATCCAGTAATTTCTTCGTTTTCAACCTCTGGCTCTATTAAAACATTTGAACTTCTCACATTTTGGAAAACGTTATCTAAGTAAGGCTGACGAGAATAACGTCCTGCATTTACAAAGATTGTATTCATCTCATTTATAGAGTAAGAAACCCCACCTTTTACGTTATATCCGGTTTTATTGAATTTATCTGAAGTTCCAGGATCGTCAAAACGTCCTGTTCTTTCGTAAGATTGGTTTGAGAATGCTCCTTGGAAGAATACAGAAAATCTATCTGTTGCATATTCAAACTGTCCAAAAGCTCCTTGATAGTTAATGTCTTCAGAGTAGTCGTAATCGATACGATCTTCTTCTGGAGCAAAATTTGTTAAAGCAGCCCAAGGGTTTGCATCGTATGTATTTGTTACAGTAGCTCCACTTGCAGTATCATTAGCCCAACCTGTTAAGCCATATAAATCTACTACTTGACGGAAGTGATCTCCAGTATACATTCTTACATCCACACCAAAATTTACACTAAAGTTTTCAGTAAATTCATGACCTAAGTTAGAAATTAATCCATACCATTGGTGATTGTTCATAGATGCTCTTCTTATATAACCATCTCCGTCTTCTCCTCCAGTATTCCCTAAACCAATTCCTTGGTTCATAATAGTTGTTGCAGCATAATCAATTTGCCCGTAAAGTGGTCCTGCTCCATCTGGATCTTCAGTACGCACTGGGCTACCTCCTCTTGGGCCAGTTCCTCCACCACGACCTAAAGAAGCATACAATACTGTAGATAGCTCAGTTTTGTCACTCATTGTCCAGTCCCAGTTAAGGTTCATTACTGGTTTGTGATAGAAGTTTTGACGCTCAGACTCAATTCCATCTTCAGTATATCCCCAGTGCTGATTAAACTTAGCATCTGCGTCAAGAATTTCTTGAGATTGAGAAAAACGTTGTCCGTGTAATTGTGGTGCTCCTGTTACTAAGAAGTTAAAAGCGTGTGTTTCGTTTGGCTTATATCCTACAGCGAGGTAATAGTTTTGTCCTTCACCATATGTTCCTTTAGCCCACTTTCTGTGTGCTTGCCAATGATCTAGCAATACTGAGAATGCCCAACCTTTTTCGTTAATTCCAGTATCGTAAGCAACAGTACCTTTAAAATAACTATCGTTACCTCCTAAGAAACGAGCAAAACCACCTTTCTTTCTATCAGCAGCTTTCATTATAATGTTAGTAGTACCACCAACAGATGAAATAGCTAGTTTAGAAGAACCTAAACCACGCTGTACTTGAATTGCATTTGCAATATCTGCAATCCCAGACCAGTTAGACCAGTAAATATTACCATCTTCCATTCCGTTAACAGGCTGTCCATTTAAAAGAACAGCAATGTTAGAATTATCAAAACCACGAAGGAATAATTGCCCATCACCAAATCCTGTTTGTCCAGAAATATAAGCTGAAGGTGTGCTCTTAAGCGCCTCTGAAATCTCTACGTTACCAGAAAATTTATCCTGGATTTCTTGAGAAGTAATTGTAGACACTGCCACTGGAGTCTTACGATCTGCAGCAAGGTCAATTACTCCACCTCCTACAATAATTACCTCATCTAAGGTGTTCTCGTCGGCAGCTAATTTAATGGAACCCAAATCTGCAGTACCATTCGTTAATGTGTATTTTACGGTTTTCTTTAAAAAACCTACATAGGAAACCTCAACAGTCCCTGAGTTTGAAGATACAGAAAGTGAAAAATTTCCATCAAAATCTGTAATAGCACCATTGGAAGCACCTACCTCCATTACATTGGCGCTTGGGAGCCCAGCTCCCAATTCCGAATCAATAATTGTTCCTGTAACAGTTCCTTGCGAAAAAGCTGTAAATCCAGCTAGAAGCACTGTAAATAGTAAAAGTTTTTTCATAATTGTTTTATGTTTAGATATTGGCGCAAAACTACATCCAATATTTTTATTAAAAAAATAGATGTGTTAAGAAAACGCTAACAAATTAATACTAGCTTAAAAGTACTATGGTTTAGGATAAGTAATTGAAGGAGTGCGCTTTAAATACTAACATGTTATTAACAAAATACTCGTTAAATTTTAGTAAACAATGCAATCTAACCGCTCTTTTATTGAAGGAATGTAATTAAAATACCCCTCTCTATATTGTTCTTCTAAAGGGGTTGAAAAAGGAAGGTCTTCTTTAAAGGGGTCTACTTGTTTTCCATTTTTCCAAAAACGATAACATACATGGGGTCCGCCTGTATTTCCGGTCATCCCAACCCAGCCAATTACGTCTCCTTGTCGCACATATTCACCAGCACGAACATTACGTTTTTTCATGTGAAGATATTGGGTTTCATAGGTGCTGTTATGCTTCAATTTTACGTAATTTCCGTTTCCTCCTCTTCTTTCAGATTTAGTCACGGTTCCGTCTGCTGTTGCTAAAATAGGTGTACCCACGGGAGCAGCAAAGTCTGTACCCTTATGAGGTCTTAGTTTGTAGCCATAATATTTAATACGGCGTTTCAAATTATATCTTGAAGAAATTCTATAGTTAAATTTTATAGGCGATTTTAAAAAAGCTCTGCGAAGGTTATCGGCATTTTCATCATAAAAATCTCGTTCCCCTGTAATGGTATCCTTTTCATATTCAAAAGCATACAGGGGTCTTCCACGATGTTCAAAATAGGCAGCTTTTATTTCGCCTAAACCTGCTGGTATGGTATCACTTATATACTTTTCGGTATAAATAACCTTAAAATTATCTCCTTTTTGAAGGCCATAAAAGTTAACTGTCCAGGCAAAAATATTTGCCAAACGGTCTGTCATGTTAGCGCTTAAATTGTTGTCTTGCATAGTTTGGGACAACGAACTTGAAATAATTCCAGAGGCTTCTTTCTCAACTTCGGTCACTTTCTTTTCGTCTGTGTATACAGAAAGAGTGTCTCTAAAGTCTACTACAGCATACCCAACTTTGCTTTTTTGGTAGATAAATACTTCGGTTTTATTTAAAGTATCTTTCGAATTCAATAACACATAAGGTTTGCCCACTACAATTCTACGCACATCAAAACTATCACTAAATTTAGTGGCTACTTCAAGTATATCCTGGTTGGAAACCCCGTAAGAATCTAAGATACCTCCAAAGGTATCGCCTGGACGTATTGTATCTCTCACCACATTAAAATTGTCAAGGATATATCCAAATTCTTCTACCAACACGGGTGTTGGCTCTGGAATGGTTTCTATAATTTCTGGATCGTTTTCTTCGCATGCAAGGAATACGAGAAGTAAGGGAAGTAAGCTAATAAGGTGTTTCAAGGCTGCAATCGTTTTGCTCAATCTGTCATTTTTTTATCTTTCACTTTAAAAAACCCTAGTGCTTGGGGAAAAACGTGTAGTTTATTTTTTTCTTATGCATTAAGAAATTACATAATTAAGATTTCAAATTTCGCCAAAAATACTCAATTACTTCATCACTAAGTCACTTAATAACTCTTTAAACATCTTCCCCCCAAGTGTCCAGTTCTTCTTGTGTCCAGACCGAAGGGAAAAAAATTCTTTTTTGATATTTTGGATGCATGTATTTTGCCCATTCGCTCCCACCCGTAGCTGCTTCGGGCTCTTTTCCATGATTCAAATATTTGGAAGCTGTATTGTAATGTGCCATCACCCAAGTAATATTTATAGTTTTGTCTAGATGACGCATAGAAGCAATTAAATCTTTGTCTTTACGGGCTTCTTCCGGCAATGCTAAAAACCGTGCATAAATATTTATGGTATTATACTCCTTCATGAAACGTATAAACTCCTTTCTATATTTTACTTCAAACTGGCTTAATGTGTAACTTTTTTTACCTGTATGATAATCCTTCCCAGCTGCTTGCCAATACAAATGTTCAAAGGCGTGATTAAAAGGTGTGTTACGGTCTATCGTTTTTCTGAAACGTGCATCAATTAAATTCAGTAAATCGGTACACGCAAATTCAATTTTTCGATACTGAGCGCTTTGAAAACCACTTGCTGGAGCTAACGTGTTCCTGAATTTAAGATACTGCTCTACTTCCATTCCCTGGGTCATAATCTGAAAAGAAGACGTGAGCATATCGAAATATCTACTAATTCGACCTAATCTTTCAGAAAAAAACTGGGCTGTTAATCCTTCTTTATAGGAAATTTGCTGAATCTCCCACAACATCATTTTAAAAAGCAATTCGTTTACCTGATGGTACATAATAAAGACCATCTCGTCTGGAAATGTAGTTTCTTGTCGCTGAAGACTTAGCAATGCATCGGTTTGTATATAATCCCAATAATTAATGGGTTTACTATGCAAAAGTCCTTCTAAATGGGTATTTAAATCCTGATCGAGCAACTGGTATTTTTCTTCCAGTTGCTTCATTAATTGTAGTCTTTCTTCAGCTTTATTTTTCACGATGCTAATCTACAATAATTTTGAAAGAATGTCTCAATCCTTTAAACTGAACTAAGCTGGCTTTTAAAGAACCAACAGCTAAATCTGCCTTGATAAGTACTGGCATTTTATTATTGTCATCTGTGACCCAAACCGTTAAACTCTCCTTTTCTTTGAAAACGCGTCCCGCCTGCACATAGGGTCTAAATTTTAAGGTGGGGACTTTACCAAATTCGGTAGCTAGCTCTTCTCTTCCTAGAAATTTCAATTTGAATTTATAAGTTTCATCGTCAAAAAACATATCCATATTTACCGTTTCGCCTACCATAATATTTTCGGTATCCAAATTATTCCGAAGATAATAAAAAGCCGAAACCATGTCTTGAGCGTCTTTCGGGAAGTCTATGAGTTCTTTAGTTTGGTGTTTTTTATTATGTACAAGTGCTTTGCCTGAAACATGGTCAAAGTCAATCTCAATATCTTTGGTATGACCGCCTTCGTCTATCTTTCTAATAAATTTATACGGAATGTCCTTCTGCTTGTCTACATAAGAGTCGTAATAATCTTCCACTTTAAAGAAAAATCTACTTACTCCGGTAGTAACGCCCTCTCCTTTTATATGATACACTTCTTTGCCATTGAGTGTAGCATTATCTACCTGAAGCGTTGCATAACCCGCTGTTACAAATCCATAATGAATTCTGAATTTAAACCACTCCCCATCTTCATATGCTCTTTCTTGTGCAGAAACCAATGTCATGGCAAATAATACTAAGGCTGTTATAAAATTTCTCATAAAATGTTCTTGGGGACTTTAATTTTCAATATAAGTATGAAATTACAAGTATTGTTCCAAAAAATAAAATGTCACGCTAAGCGCAGTCGAAGTACACTAAAATAAAACATCCTTAAAACTAAAGACCTTTCGACTGCGCTCAAGGTGACATCCTCAAGATATTAAAGTGTTCCTCTACGTGCCTGTTGACGCTCAATAGCTTCAAACAAAGCTTTAAAGTTTCCAACACCAAAGCTTTGCGCTCCTTTTCGTTGAATTATTTCAATAAACATGGTTGGTCTGTCCAATACGTTGTTCGTGAAGAGTTGTAATAAATAACCTTCTTCATCCCGGTCTATTAAAATACCGTGTTTTTTAAGTAAGTTAATGTCTTCATCTATCTCACCCACACGCTCGGTAATGTCATCGTAATACGTATCTGGCACATACAAAAATTCCACGCCTCTATCACGCATTGCCGAAACTGTTGCCACAATATCATCTGTCGCTAATGCTAAATGCTGAACTCCTGGGCCGTTGTAAAAATCTAAATATTCTTCAATTTGCGATTTTTTTTCGGCTTTGGCTGGTTCGTTTATGGGAAACTTTATTCGTCCGTTACCGTTGCTCATTACTTTACTCATTAAGGCTGTGTACTCGGTGGCAATGTCATCATCGGCAAACGAAATAATTTGAGCAAAGCCCATTGTTTCAGCATAAAACTTACACCAGGTATTCATTTCGTCCCAACCAACATTTCCTACAATGTGATCAATAAATTTAAGTCCAACAGGCTCTGGGTTGTAATGCGATTCCCATTTCTCGAAGCCTGGAAGGAATATTCCGTTGTAATTTTTTCTTTCCACAAAAATATGAACTGTTTCTCCGTATGTATAAATACCAGATTTAATCACATGGCCGTGCGCATCTTCTTCTTTTCGAGGTTCAAAATAAGGTTTTGCACCTCTTTTAGTGGTTTCTTCAAAAGCACTTGTAGCATCGTCTACCCAAAGGGCAATTACTTTGGCCCCATCGCCATGTTCCTCTAAATGCCTGTTAATTTCTCCTCCTTTATTTAAAGGTGAAGTGAGCACCAACTTAATTTTATCTTGTTTTACAACGTAAGACACGCGATCCTTTAACCCAGTTTCCAATCCAGCATAAGCAAACGATTGAAACCCAAATGCACTTTTGTAATAGTGCGCAGCTTGTTTGGCGTTTCCTACGTATAATTCAACATAATCTGTCCCTAGTAACGGAAGAAAATCTTCGGCATCTTCAAATAATTTTTTTAATCCGTATTCGGTATTCTGAAGGTCTTTTAGGTTTTTTATTTCTTTTGGCATGATGTTTTATAATTTAGGTCGAAAAGAAAAAAGTCAAATTTGATTGAGGTTTCGACTACACTCAACCAGACATTTTGCTAAAACTATTGATAGCAATTACCACATAGCCCTACCTTGTGGTGTAATTTCTTTTTTATTTTCAAAACAACTCATCTTTTTTTAATGTTTTCCATCCAACCAAGATTGGTAATAGGTATCGTCTGCTATTTTTAAAGCTTCTTCGGTCACCATTAAAGGTTTGAAGGTGTCTACCATTACGGCAAGTTCGTCTGTTCTTACTTTTCCAATACTTCGTTCCACGCTTCCGGGGTGTGGTCCGTGTGGTATTCCTGCTGGGTGCAAGGAAATATGTCCTGCGTCTACATCGTTTCGACTCATAAAATCTCCATCTACATAATACAACACCTCATCGCTATCTATATTGCTATGATTGTAGGGTGCTGGTATACTTTTTGGGTGATAATCATAAAGTCTTGGTACAAAACTACACACTACAAAGGCATCGGTTTCAAATGTTTGATGTACAGGAGGTGGCTGGTGAATACGTCCTGTAATGGGTTCAAAATCGTGTATGGAGAAAGCATACGGATAATTAAAACCATCGTAGCCTACCACATCAAACGGATGACTTGCATAGACCATATCGAAAATTTCATCTCCTTTTTTCACCTTCATTAAAAATTCTCCATTTTCATCGTTGGTTTCTAACTCGTATGGCTTCCTAATATCACGCTCACAGAAGGGAGAATGCTCCAGCAATTGCCCAAACCAGTTTCGATAGCGTTTGGGTGTATAAATTGGGCGACGCGACTCTACAATAAACAACCTGTTGTTATCATCGTTAAATTGCATTTTATAGATCATACCCCGTGGAATTACAAGATAATCACCATATTTAAAATCGAGATTCCCTAAATGTGTTCGTAATTTTCCACTGCCTTTGTGAATGAAAATCAGTTCGTCTGCGTCCGTGTTTTTATAGAAATAGTCGTCCTGACTTTCTTGCGGTGCGGCTAAAATAATGGTGCAATCACTATTGGTTAAAACAGCTTTTCTACTCTCTAAGTAATCTTTTTCCGGAGCCACTTGAAACCCACGAAGGCGATAGGATTGTATATTATTTTTCTGTGCAATTTTGGGCGCTACACTGTATTGTTTTTTTATTTCCTTTACCTGTGTTGGGCGCTGTTCGTGGTACGAATTACTATACATCCCATCAAAACCAATAGTTCCAAAAAGCTGCTCGGCATATAGACTACCGTCTTCCTTCCTAAATTGTGTATGGCGCTTGGGGGGGATTTTTCCTAGTTTGTGGTAAAAAGGCATAATACATTTTGTTTTGTTACAAATATCGGAAATTTTTAGCGTAGGCGCTGCTAAGACATTCCTAAAACTTAAATCCTGCACTCACTTGCCATTCACTAGCATCTAGCTCTGGAGAGTAGGTGTATTTTAACTGTAAAGGGCCTAAAAAAGTTTCTAATCCATAGCCCAAAGCAATACCGCTGTAATCTAACCGATTTATCCACTCCCCTGTTTCAAAAAGATTATCGCCAACATTGGCTATATTAGCCGCAATGTTAATGTGGTTTTTACGAAAAAACTCATAATCGAAAGTAAGTGCAGTCTTTAAATACGTATTTCCCCGAAGACTCAAAGCTTCATAGCCATAAAACGGCACAATATTATTTATTTCTTTAAAACCGAAGCCTCCTATAAAAAAGTCTAAAGAGCGCGTATCGTTGTTTCCTATTTTAAATCCTCCTTCGGTCGTGAAAAGTGCTGTAAATTTCCCTAAAGATTGTGCATATCCTGCTTTAGCTTTAGCAATACTGAAACTTTCAAAATTTTCATTTAACCCTTCTCCAAAAAGATACAAATGAAAGTCTCCCGAGAAGAACATGCCTTCTTTAGGAAAAAATGTATTGTCGTACGTATCGTATACCAAATACCCATAAGTGCTAAAATAGTTGGTGCTTTCAAATACCGTTTGCGGGTTGTTATCCTGGTCTATCCCAATGGTTTTAGATAAGTAACGTAGCCTTTTGTGCTCCACGCCAGCGCCCAATAAAAAACTTCGTCTAAAAAGTGTTTCGACGTAGATTTGGTTTGTAAGGTCGCTATATTCCAGTTCAATTTCGTTGAGCCGAGTTTGTAATTCTTCCTCTTCAAAAATATTTTCTGAAAAAATAAAAGAGAGCGGCACATTTTTGTCAAAAAAATTAAAACTCGAATTTAACCCAAGGCTCCAGTAATATCCTTTGTCTATATAATAATTAAAGTTATACCTAATATTATCACCCACCACAAAATCTAAGGAAGCAATATCGTTATTGGTAAACAGACGTTTACGAGTAACGTTTAGTAGTGCTCCTGTTCTATACAAATCATCATAATGCGCACCAAGACGCAACAATGTTTTTACACTACTTTCTCGTAGCTGAAAACGAAGTTTATAATGTCCTTTTTCGTCTTCAAGAAGTCGATAATTTATATCTGCAAAGTTCCCAGTAGCCGAAAGGTTATTCACTCCTTGATTAAACTTTTCGTAGGTAACTTCTGCAGGAGTTTTTAATTTTAATTTCCCCAAGACATAAGCCCTGCTATAACTTTCATTGCCCGCTATTTCTACGCTGGTTATGTATAAGGATGTTTCTTTTTTGAATTCAACTTTCTTTTTCTCTTGAGGTTTTTGTCGCGCCGCCAACGCTTCCAACTCGGTCATTTTAGTTGTTGCTTCTTCGTATCCTGCTTCAATTATTTTTTCACCATCATCAAACGCTACGACATTAAAATCTTTAATGTTTGGATTTAGGTAAATATCGGTTTTTTTGCGTTTTACCTTCATATCGCTAATGGTACGAAAATTATTAATTTGTGTTAGCACCTCCAGTCCAGACAGCAAATTTGTACGGTCTCGCAAACTATCTTGTACATCGACACCAATAATTACGTCTATCCCTTTTTTTCTAATTTCATCTATAGGGTAATTATTTACTACTCCACCATCTACTAACAACATATCGTCTATATACACAGGGCTAAACAGCGACGGCAACGCCCCACTAGCCGAAATCGCTCTCGGCAAATACCCGCGTTCCAATACAATCGCATTTCCATTCTCAATATTGGTAGCAACACATAAAAATGGAATAGGTAACTTGCTGAAATCGTCCACATCACTTATATGATTGGTCAATTTACTAAAGAGATTATATACATTTTGTCCTTTACTAATTCCTGAAGGCAATCTAATATGAAACCCCTCAAACGGGAGTGTCACTGCATATCGCTCGGTTTCATTTTTCTCGTAAAAAGTCTTTGCGCTACGCGGAATATCATCCTGTATTAATCTATCAAAATCTACTGCTTTAAAAATTGAGTCTAACTGATTGGCAGAATAGCCAGCAGCATACAAACCACCTATGATGGCACCCATACTTGTACCCCCAATATAATCTATACGAGTACCAGCTTCCTCTATTTTTTTAAGCACACCAATGTGCGCCAAGCCTTTTGCGCCACCACCACTTAAAACGAGGCCTACTTTGGGATCGTCTTTTACAACCTCCTGAGCAAATGCCGAAGCTGTAATTAGAAGGGTAAGTATGTAAAGTAGGTGTTTCAAATTAGTTTAGGTGTTTAGGTGTTTAGGTGTTTAGGTGTTTAGGTGTTTAGGTGTTTAGGTGTTTAGGTTAAAATAATTTTATGTTGCTTCTAAATAATAATCTAATTAATTTTCAAAAAAATTCTTTTCAACTTCTCAACTCATAAACGTCTGAACCCCTAACTATTTCTGAAAATAGGTTATGATTTTCTTCGCTCGACTTGCGCCAACTACTTTGGCCAACTCCTCAAAACTGGCTTTTTCTATGCGTTTGGTGCTTTTAAATTTTTTCAGCAATTCTACAATGGTTTTTTCACCAATACCTGGAATGGTTTCTAATCCAGATTCTAAAGCTGCTTTACTTCGTTTATCACGATGAAATGTAATCCCGAATCGATGCGCCTCATTTCTTAGTTGCTGAATGATCTTTAATGTTTCACTTTTTTTATCTAAATATAGCGGAATAGAATCGTCTGGGTAAAACAACTCCTCCAAACGCTTGGCAATTCCTATGATAGCAATTTTACCACGGAGCTCCAATTTGTCCAATGCTTTTAGGGAACTTGACAATTGCCCCTTCCCTCCATCTATGATGATGAGCTGCGGTAAGGGTTGCTCCTCTTCTTTCAATCTTTTATAACGGCGGTATACCACTTCCTCCATCGAGGCGAAATCATCTGGACCCTCCACCGTTTTTATGTTAAACTTACGGTAGTCTTTCTTACTTGGTTTCCCATTTTTGAACACTACACAAGCGGCAACAGGATTTGTTCCTTGAATATTACTATTGTCAAAACACTCAATATGTCGGGGCTCTTCACTTAAGCGCAAGTCTTTCTTCATTTGCGCCATGATACGTTTTTCGTGACGGTCCGGATCTACAATTTTCGCTTGCTTAAAACGCTCCATTCTGTAATACTTGGCATTCCGAAGACTCATATCTAAGATTTTCTTTTTGTCTCCCAGCTTCGGAATATGCAGCTTTACACCTTCTTCCACTTCAATTTTAAAGGGTACATAGAGCTCATTACATTGAGAATTAAAGCGTTGTCGTAACTCTACCACAGCCAATTCCAGAAGTTGTTTGTCGGTTTCCTCTAATTTCTTTTTTATTTCTAAGGTGTGGCTTCTAATAATACTACCAAAGGAAATCTGAAGGTAATTAACATAAGCGTAGGTTTCGTCACTAACAACACTAAACACATCTACATTGGTTATCTTCGGGTTTACCACAGTGCTTTTAACCTGATAATTTTCCAGTACATCAATCTTCTCCTTTACTCTTTGTGCATCTTCAAATTGTAGCTTTTCAGCAAATTCTTTCATTTGTACTTTAAAATTTCCCAACGATTCTTTAAAATTCCCTTTAATAATATTTCGGATGGCTTCAATATTTTCGTTGTAGTCTTTTTCAGAATGATGTCCTTCACAAGGGCCTGCGCAATTACCCAAATGATACTCTAAACATACTTTATATTTATCTGCCCGTATTTTTTCTTCGGCTAGATCATAATTACACGTTCGCAAGGGGTATAACCCTTTAATTAAATCCAAAAGGGTGTGTACCGTTTTCATACTGGTATAGGGTCCAAAATATTCAGAACCATCTTTAATAAATCGTCGTGTGGAGAAAACCCTCGGGAAGCGTTCATTTTTAATACAAATCCACGGATAACTTTTGTCATCCTTAAGCATCACATTATACTTAGGTTGGTATTTTTTTATAAGGTTGTTTTCCAATAACAGCGCATCGGTTTCGGTGGCAACCACAATGTGCTTTATATCTTGTATCCGTCTCACCAACAAACGTGTGCGCGCATTGTCGTGCTGTTTTGTGAAATAAGAGCTTACCCTTTTTTTCAAGTTTTTAGCTTTCCCAACATACAGCAACTTCCCATCTTTATCGTAATATTGATATACACCAGGGGCATTGGGGAGTGTAGAAATTTGTAAGGGTACCGAAGCTTCTGCCATACCCGTAAAGATAGTGGCAATTTATTTTTTAGCAGAAATTTTAAGGGGACAAATTATGTTAAGATTAAGTGAGTCTTCTCGAAATACATTATAAGATCGCGGAACATGTTAAAAACAATTTGTAAGTAGGGCTACTTGGGCGTGCTCACTCGCATGTGATTTCTTCTTTTGTCGAAACCTCGACGCAGGAAAGGTCACATACCTTGCTAAAAACAATGTTTAATGAATTTGCCTATTTCAAAAGTATGTACTCTTATGTGCTCACTCAGGTGTGATGTCTCCCTGGGGTAGATATGATTGTTAATTTTGGGTTAAATACGTTTCTCTTTAAAACCGTTCCCAATACTTATTCCGTATTTTATACAAACACATTAGTTGTGAGCCAACCGCTACGTATTTTCAAGCTACTACAAACTACCACGATATTTTTCGTGGCTGCTTTGTATTGTTTGGCTCCCCTACAGCAGCCCCTGGCAGATGGCTTTCACAAATTGGAGCACGCCATTTTAAACACCAATGCCAATCACGCTCACAATCTGGCTCACGAACTCGATACTTCTCACAGCCACGACCACCAACTACTATCATTTCTAGATAATTTGTTTCAAGACGATGCACCAGAAAATGAGCAGCCTGTGAAAGAATTTAAACTAGACAAGCATACTCTTCAATTATATACTTCTGAAAACACTAGTACACAAATGCTTTCAGAAAAAAATTTCAACTATGCTTTAGGGACCTATTCGGTTTCACTTCCATACATACTTCCTCCTCCAGAGGGCGACTTTTCATGATTCGAGTATTTAAAAAAAACATTGTCATTCCGAAGCATATCAAGGGATCACACCATTATTTAAAAAGGTTATTAATCATTTTAAATAACTAGTTGTGTGATGTCCCCTTGGGTCGATATGACTAATATCTTAAACATTTAATATGAAAAGTAAACTCTTATGGGGGTTACTACTTTGTTGTGCACTTACAAATGCGCAAACCCTAATCGGTATAGTAACAAACCAACAAAATCAACCTATTGCAGATGTAGCTATTTTTAACAAAAACAGCGGCACGCACTCACACACAAACAACAATGGTGAATTTACCATTGACAAAACCAACAGTAAGGACCAATTATATTTTTCCTTTTTGGGTTTTACCCCGTACACACATACTGTAACAACAGGCAACTTTAACACCCCTATTACCATTACACTTACCAAAAACGCAGTGTCTTTGGAGCAAATAGTAATTACGCCGCAGGTAGATGTTTTAAACAGCATTGTGAATATAGATTTAGAAAATACTCCTGTAAAAAATTCTCAGGAAGTCCTTCGGAAGGTTCCCGGGCTTATAATTGGGCAACATGCCGGAGGTGGAAAAGCAGAGCAGATTTTTCTACGCGGGTTTGATATTGACCATGGAACAGATATAAATCTAACCGTAGACGGATTGCCCGTAAATATGGTTTCTCACGCACACGGACAAGGATATAGCGATCTCCATTTTTTAATTCCTGAAACCTTAGATAAAATTGAATTTGGCAAAGGCCCTTATTATGCTGAAAAGGGTGACTTTACCACAGCAGGGTATGTAGCCTTTAAGACAAAAGACAAGGTGAAAAACAGTTTCATTTCTCAGGAAATTGGCGATTTTAATACGTTTAGAACTGTTGGTGTTTTCAAGCTATTAGAAACCGAAACGTCCAATGCATACGTAGCAAGTTCGCTCAACACTTTTGATGGCCCGTATGAGTCTCCACAAAATTTTAACCGTTTCAACATTATGGGGAAGTATAATTTTGAAATTTCTGGCGACCAGAAAATCTCGCTTTTAGCATCGCATTTTACCAGTAAATGGGACGCTTCCGGGCAAGTTCCACAACGGGCAGTAGACGCCGGGCTTATTGATCGTTTTGGAGCAATAGACGATACTGAAGGAGGAAGCACCAGCCGGACCAATTTTTTGGTAAGCCATTCAAAAAAACTAAGTGACAACTCAAAATTAGAGAGCAGTGCTTATTTTTCGCAATATAATTTTGAGTTGTTTTCCAATTTCACCTTTTTCTTGGAAGATCCGGTGAATGGAGACCAGATCCGTCAGTTTGAAGACCGGACCATTCTTGGCTTTCAAACAGCCTATTCAGAAGACGTATCCCTCTTCGGAAATGATTTCGAATATACAGCAGGGGCTGGTGTTCGCTATGATGACGTGAATGACATACAACTTTCACGCACCAAAAACAGAGATGAACTTTTAGAACGTTTAGCCTTTGGAAATGTAGATCAGATTAATAGTTTTGGATTTATTAAAACAAAGTATACAACAGGAGATTTCACCTTAGCCCCAGAACTTCGATTAGATTATTTTAAGTTCGATTACGAAAATAAATTAACCGAAACCTACGATAACAAAAGTGAAAGCAAAGTATTTGCAAGTCCAAAATTTAATGTAACGTATAGCCCTAATCAGCAATTACAATTAGTTGCAAAAACGGGAATTGGATTTCATTCCAACGATGCGCGCGTGGTAATTGTCAATAGTGGTGAAGATATCTTACCCGTAGCCTACGGAGCAGATTTGGGTGCTATTTATAAAGTAAACGAAAAATTAGTCTTCAACAGTGCCGTTTGGGCGTTGTTTTTAGAACAGGAATTTGTATACGTAGGCGATGCCGGAATTGTAGAACCCAGCGGAAAAACACGAAGAACAGGAATAGATTTTGGAGCGCGTTACGAAGCTTTGGATTGGTTGTACTTATTTGGAGACATTAATTACACCTACGCTCGCAGTACCGAAGAAACCGAAGGAGAGGATTATATTCCATTGGCGCCAGACTTAACCTCAACTGGAGGGGTTTCTTTTGAAAACCTGGGCGCATTTTCTGGCGGATTAAATTACCGGTATATTAAAGACCGTCCAGCCAATGAAGACAATAGTATCGTTGCAGAAGGCTATTTTGTAACCGATTTCACTGCTAATTATACCTATAGAAATTTTATATTTAGTGTTGTTGTTGAGAACCTTTTTGATACCGAATGGAATGAAACGCAGTTTGCTACAGAGAGCAGGTTGCTTAATGAGCCAGAAGCTGTGGAAGAAATTCATTTTACTCCGGGAACCCCATTTTTTATACGAGGAAAGGTTACGATTAATTTTTAAAAATTTAATTTTTTTAATGTGATTTTTAATCACATCTCTTTTGTTTCCTTCCCCTAAGCAGGGGAAGGTTGGGTTTTAAAAGCGCAGCGAAGTAAGATTTTTAAAATGACGGGACAGACTCTCGCCCTACTAAGGAGAAGTAATCTTAAAAGTTAGTTTCAATTTCACATTTCAATTTCTCTACGTATCTTTCGGCCGTGAACATAGCCATTTTATCGCGAGGCGAAACCCTATACTCTACACAGAGTCTTTTAAAGGCTGGCGAGGCTAGAAACCATACTATGGAGGTTTTAAATCCGTCATATTTCAACCTTACAGTAGAAGATGGCAAGGCCGTACGCTATTATCACGATGAAATAATAGACGATTTACACGCTGTGATTCCTCGTATCGGAGCCAGCAATACGTTTCAGGGAAGTTCTTTAGTTCGGCATTTTGAAGCAGCGGGCGTGGCCTCAACAGTTACGGCGGAAGGTATTTTAAACTCCCGAGATAAATGGACGTGTTTTCAAATACTTGCTAAAGCTGGTGTTCCTGTTCCCAACACGGTTTTGGGTGGTTATTACGATGCTGAAATATTGCTAGAAAAATTCAGCAATCAGCCTGTTATTATTAAAATTTTAGAAGGAACACACGGGCAAGGGGTCATTCTATCCGAAAGCAAACAAAATGCTTTGGCTACCATAGAAACCCTTCAAGCCAGTAGTATTAAATTCATCTTACAAGAATACATAGCCGAATCTAAAGGAGCTGATATTAGAGCCATTGTAGTAGATGGAGTTGTAGTTGCCGCTATGAAACGACAGTGTAAAGCGGGCGATTTTAGATCTAATTTACATCGTGGGGGTACTTCCAAAGCACTTCAACTAACGTACGAAGAAGAACGAATAGCATTAAAAGCAGCAAAAACATTGCGTTTAGGAGTTTGTGGCGTAGATATTTTACAGTCGGTTCGAGGCCCCTTGGTGTTAGAAGTAAACAGCACCCCAGGTCTTGAGGGTATTGAAACTACTACGGGTAAAAATGTTTCTAAAAGTATCATTGGTTATCTGGAACGAAATAAGCGTTAAAACTAGTATAAATTTTAATCAAATTCCACGTGTTATAAGGGGTTTTAGTACCTTTCCGTGAATCACTAAAATTGAAAATTTTTTGAAACGAAAAATAGGAAGAACAGATAAAGCGAGTTTTCCGCTATTACATTTACACAATATTGATGTTAAGATAGATACAGGCGCATACACTTCAAGTATTCATTGCAAAAATATGAAAGTTGAAGACGATTACTTAAAGTGCACGTTTTTAGACCCAGATCATCCCGCATATCATGAAAAAGAGTTTATTTTTGACAAATACGACGTTCGTGTGGTAAAAAGCAGCAACGGAACTTCACAAGCCCGCTATCGTATTTTAACCGAAATTGAACTCTTCGGTAAAATATATCCTATTTTCTTAACCTTGAATGATCGTGAAGAAATGAAATATCCTGTATTATTAGGTCGCAAATTTTTAACCAAGCGTTTTGTGGTAGATATTACCAAAACGAATCTTTCGCACAAACTAAAATTAAAACATGAACATTAAAATCTTATCTGCCGCACCCAACTTGTATTCTACACAACGTATTGTAGAGGCTGCAGAAAAACGGAAACATACGGTAGAAATCATCAACCACACCAAGTGCGATATCGTAATAGAAAAGAAAAACCCTGTTATCTATTATAAAGGTAAGAAAATAGAGAATGTAGATGCAGTAATTCCAAGAATTGGGGCGTCTGTTACTTTTTATGGTACTGCTGTAGTGCGTCAGTTTGAAATGATGCGATGCTTTACCACTACCGAATCTATGGCATTAGTGCGTTCCCGAGATAAATTACGTAGTTTACAAATCCTATCCCGAGCGGGGTTAGGACTTCCAAAAACAATCTTTACCAACTACTCCAAAAACGTAGCGGGTATTGTAGATCAGGTAGGCGGGGCACCTGTAATTATAAAGTTACTGGAAGGAACACAAGGAATTGGGGTTATTCTGGCTGAAACGAAAAAAGCCGCCGAAAGCGTTATTGAAGCATTTAACAACCTACAAGCACGTGTAATTGTTCAAGAATTTATTAAAGAAGCAGGTGGTGCAGATATCAGAGCTATTGTAATTGATGGCCGTGTAGTTGGTGCTATGAAACGTCAAGGAAAAGAAGGTGAGTTTAGAAGCAATTTACATCGTGGTGGTACTGCCGAAGTGATAGAACTTACCGACGAAGAAGAAACAGCAGCTATTAAAGCAGCCAAGGCGATGGGACTTGGGATTGCTGGTGTAGATATGTTGCAATCGTCTCGCGGACCTCTTATTTTAGAGGTAAATTCCTCCCCGGGATTGGAGGGTATTGAAACCGCTACCGGGAAAGATATTGCTAAAGAGATAATTAAATATATAGAACGTAGTATCTAAAAATATGGGGGAACAAACAGATGAAAACTTTATTATTTTAGGTAAAAATGTGGCCTTAGGAGAAACGAAGACCATTAATTTTAGTTTTGCCAAGTTATATACCTCTACCAAAGTTGAAATTCCAGTTATAGTCTCTCGGTCTGAGGAGCCTGGCCCTACGGTTTTACTAACTGCAGGAATTCACGGTGACGAAATTAATGGTGTTGAAGTGGTGCGTCAGGTAATTGCAAAAAAGATAAGTAGACCAAAAAAAGGGACCATAATCTGTATTCCTATTTTAAATATTTTTGGCTTTTTAAACGCTGCAAGAACCTTCCCGGATGGTCGTGACCTTAACCGAGTCTTCCCTGGTACTAAAACAGGGTCCTTAGCCAGTAGAGTAGCATATCATTTTACAAACGAAATTTTACCGTTGGCAGATTACTGTTTAGATTTTCATACAGGAGGTGCACAACGTTTTAACGCCGCACAAATAAGGGTGGTACCAGATAATCCTGGATTGCTTCAACTTGCTGAAATATTTAATGCTCCCTTTACCGTATTTTCTTCAAATCTTACCAAGTCATATCGATCTACCTGTGCAAAAATGGGCATTCCAAGCCTATTATTTGAAGGCGGTAAGAGTTTAGATAGCGATAAATATATTGTTAAAAGCGGAGTTGAAGGTGTCGTGAGAATTTTAGCGCATCTGGACATGTTAAACCCAAAAATAATAATTCCAGAGATTACTGAAAAAAGTGTCCTAATAGAAAAGAGCCGGTGGATACGCGCCCAAAGAAGTGGTTTGTTACACATTAAAATTGCCTGCAATAAATATGTTGAAAAAGATGAGTTCTTAGCAACTATTACAGATCCATACGGAGAAATGCGCTTTAAGGTAAAAGCACCCAATGCTGGGTATATTATAAATGTAAATCACGCTCCTATTGTTCACCAAGGTGATGCTATTTTTCATATTTCTACTATAGATAATACTGGTTCTGAAAATGAAGAAAGCTGAAAATCGAATGTTGTGAGTTGTGAGTTGTGAGTAAAATAATTTTTATGGAAAAAACTGAGGTACGGAAAAAATATTTAAAATTACGCCAATCACTTACAGAGACCACCGTTGATGATTTAAGTCTAGCCATCGCTAACCAAGTGTTACAACTTCCTATTTGGAATGAAACGTACTACCATATTTTTCTATCTATTTCAGAAAAAAAAGAAGTCAATACCGAATTTTTACTACACATCCTACAAGGCAAAGACAAAAGTATCTGTATCCCAAAAGCAAATTTTACAACTTATGAAATGCAACATATTCTTTTACAAGAAAATACCCTAATTAAAATTTCGGAATACGGAATTCCAGAACCAGTTGAAGGGATTGCCATTCCACCAAATCGGTTTGATGTAGTTTTTGTGCCTTTATTAGCTTTTGACGAAAAAGGAAATCGGGTAGGTTACGGGAAAGGTTTTTATGATAGATTTCTTGGCCAATGCAAACCTGAATGTTTAAAAATAGGATTATCTTTTTTTGAAGCCGAAGAAAAAATCCTCAATGAAAACATAGATTTTCCACTAAATTACTGTGTTACACCAAAAAAAATTCACGAGTTTTAAAATATCCATTGTATATTGTTAACCAAATCTTAAAAAAACCAACCAACATGGAAAATCAAAACACGCCTGCGGGCAACCCACCAGACAATAATTTGGTATGGGCAATTATCTGTATTATTTTTTGCTGGCCTTTGGGCATAGTTTCAATTATTAAGTCAACAAAGGTGAAATCTCTTTGGCTTCAAGGAGACCACGCTGGAGCTCAAAAAAGTGCAGATGATGCTAAAAAATTCGCCATTTGGGGAATTGCAGTTTCAGCTATTTTCTGGGTATTGTATATTATCCTTATTGTAGCAGGAGTTGCTGCTGGAGGTATGTAACATAACAATTCTTTATAAAAAGCGCCTTCATGAACTACTCTTGGAGGCATTTTTTTTAGCTATATTTGTTTAATGGATGTATCACAAACCCCACCTCCAGACAACCATATGGTCTGGGCAATTTTAAGTACCGTATTGTGCTGCCTACCCCTTGGTATAGTTGCTATTATCAAGGCTTCTAAAGTGGAACAGTTATGGTATCAAGGTTTTCATGCCGAAGCGCAAAAAGCTGCAGACGATGCCAAAAAGTGGAGTATTTATAGTGCTATAAGTATTGGTGTATTCGTGGTTTTATATATTATTGTGGTGCTAATTATATTCGCTTTACAAGGTGCATCCAATTTCTAAACGTCTATTTATTGTATTGGGAAGCGGTATCCTATGTATACTATTATTACTTATTTACTTTAACTACAACCCAACACAGCACGCATTCTTTTTAAGTTGTCCTTTTAAATCTCTTACTGGATACCATTGCGCGGGTTGCGGTTCACAACGCGCCATTCACCACCTGTTACATTTCAGGTTTTACAGTGGTTTTAGACTTAACCCTTTTATGGTATTGTCCTTACCTTTAGTTTTTTATGGTGCAGGAACCAAAATTTACAATTATATATTCCAAAAAGAACACAGGGTACAATTATTTTATAAACCTTGGTTCATTTATGGCTACTTTGCGACAGCAATTATTTACTGGGTTTTACGAAATATTTCGTATGCTCCTTTCAGCTACTTGGCTCCATATGAATAAATTAAATTATAGGAAAATACCTACAATTAAAAAATATTGTATATCTTGCCCATTCCAAATTAAATTAAAAATTGAATTTTTTAGCTCAAAAGAGGAAGAAAATTTTATTACAGGATAGCTCCCCCACTCCAAATAAAAATAACCCTTTCGACGATTTTTATTATAAAGAAATTGCCTTGTTAACAGGGGCAGGAGGCTATTGTGTAAATTTTATAGAAAAGACAGCGTCTATAGACCCACAAGGACGACGTATTTTAAAGATTTCTGGTTCAGATTTTTCTCCTTCACTTTCAGATTTATTACTTTTTTATGCCCCAGAAGAAAGAGAGAGAACTATAGCTACATTTCAGGCCTGTGCAAAAGGACAACCCTTTAAAACACAAGTAAAAATGATTACTAATTCTGGGGAAGAATTTTGGGCTAATGCTATTGGCAAACCTATGTACGATGCCGCTGAAAATATTATTGGAGTACAAGGCGTTTTTCAGGACATTACCCAAGAAAAATATAAAGAATTGAAGCTTCAAGAGTCTATAAAGACTATTTCGATGCAAAATTCTAGCCTTTTTAATTATGCCAATTTAGTATCTCATAACCTAAAATCTCATGCCAGTAATATAAGTATGTCTCTGGAACTTTTAGGTGATACGAAAGACACTACTGAAGCCAAAGAACTCTTTAATGTTCTTCAAGATATCTCTAAAGAACTATGCAATACTGTACACAATCTTTGTGAAATTGTATCAATAAAAGAAACCGTTAAAATTGCTAAAAAAGATGTCGATTTTGAAGATACTTTTGATATAGTAAAACAACGTATTGGTGAAAAATTAAGTAAACACAATGTACAATTATACTCCGATTTTTCCGAAGCGCCTACCGTACAATATATTCAATCTTATCTTGAATGTATATTAGAAGTTCTTTTTGTACGAGCAATTAACCATAAACATCCAGAGAGAACTCCTAGTATCAATATATTTAGTTTGGAGAACGATGGTAAAATCACATTACTTGTTAGGGACAATGGGATCAGTTTTTCTACTGAAGAAGAAATTCAAAAAGCCTTCGATTTAAATCAAAATAAATCAGTAAACTCCAAAACTCAAGACGTGAATCTTTTTCACTTAAAAAACAAAATAACCGCTTTAGGAGGCACTATTTCAGTAGAAAGCACCTTAGCCCGTGGTACTACATTTACAATTACCTTTTAAGCAGCAATTGCTTCCTGTTTTTTCTTCGGAAATGCCTTCTTATTAAATATTACTAACAATACCAAGCCAATACTTATGGCAGAGTCTGCAACATTGAAAACGGGATCGAAAAACGTAAAATATGTTCCTCCCCAAAACGGAATCCAATCCGGCAAGACACCTTCCCACAAAGGAAAATAGAGCATATCTACAACTTTTCCGTGAAATAGCGTTCCGTAACCACCTTCCGTAGGCATAAACGATGCCACTTGGCTCATGCTATCATTAAAAATAAGACCGTAAAAAACCGAATCTATAATATTACCCATTGCGCCTGCAAATATTAAGGCAATAGACACAATAAGTATCCGTGAAGCATTCTTACGAACTGAATCCCATAACCAATATCCAATTCCTACAATTGCTATTAAGCGAAATAGCGTTAAAAATAATTTTCCATACTCCCCTGGGATTTTAGCACCCCAGGCCATGCCCTCATTTTCGATGAAATGAATTTTAAACCAAGAAAACACATCAAAACCATCCCCAATAATAAAGGTTGTCTTGATATAAATCTTTGAAATCTGATCTATTAGCAAGATCAAAATAATAATAGCTATGGCTTTTTTTAAGGACATTCTCTAACTAATTGAAGGTGCAAAAATAAAGAATATTATTGGGTTTGTTGCAGGGTAATATCACCGTGTGTGCTTTTGGCATAAATAGTAAATATTCCGTTCTTTCCTAACAAGTTTTGAAGCGTTCCATAAGTAGTTTTGGCCACTGCTTTTGTTGAAATATTACGAGTACTAACAACTATTGCCCCTCTGTTGGTTGTAAGGTTTGCATTGCCATTAAAATTTTGCAACACACAATTTTTATCCTCGACGTCTATATATAAAAGCTCAAAAGTTCCTTCGGCTACAACAGCTGCTGTGTTCGAATTTATAGTTACAAATAGCGTCTCTGGAATAGAAATTGTTACTACCACACTTACAATTTTATGAGCCGAAAGCTTATCGTTATACGTTTTGGCAAGTGGCCAAGAACTAAAACCAAGTGTCAATTTGTTGTCCTCTAATTGCTCTGTAATCACTATTTCATCAGAAGTTTCACCTTCCAGATGCACCCTTACTGAAATTTCCTCAACAGAACTTGCTACAACTGTTAAAGCATGCACTCCGTTTCCATCTATGTTAATAGTTTCAATTCCTTTGGCAATATAGGTTCTGGAAAGGTCTTTTTGGCCTCTAACATTTGGAACCAAAAAAAGCCATAAACCAAACAATACTATTGAAAGTTTCATGACTTTATATTTTATATAATTTTCTTAGAAAAAATTAATAAGACGTCAGCGTTGGCATCTCACTATGCAGTAAAATAAATTCCCCTACATATATTTTTGCAGAAGATAAAGGCTTATTTACTTACTGCATATTCTTTGCCTCAATACTCAAGGTAGCATGTGGCACCAATTTTAAACGCTCCGGATTAATTAACTTCCCTGTTACACGACACACTCCATAGGTTTTGTTTTCAATTCGAATGAGTGCGTTTTTAAGATCACGGATAAACTTCTCTTGTCTAATAGCCAATTGTGAAGCCGTTTCCTTACTCATTACCTCACTACCTTCGTCAAAAGCTTTAAACGTTGGAGACGTATCGTCGGTTCCATTATTGGAATCGTTTCTGTAAGCACTTTCAATTAATTCTAATTGCTCTTTTGCTTTCTTTATTTTATCATTAATTAAAACTCTAAACTCTTCGAGTTGAGCATCGCCATATCTGTTTTTAGTCTCTTCTGCCATAATCAGTTCTTTTTAATTTCTAATCGCGTTACAATTTCATCAAAAGTAATTTCTACTCCTGTATCCAGCTGTGGGACAAATTGCAACGTATTGGTTAATGTTTCTTGTTTTATATAATCGGTATTTTCTTCTACCGCTGGTATTAGTGTACTATCTTCTTGTAACGTTACACTTATTTTATCGGTTACTTCAAAACCAGAATCTTTTCGTAAATTCTGAATTCTATTTACAACCTCCCTAGCGATACCTTCATTTTTAAGTTTTGGCGTAATCGTTACGTCCAGTGCAACGGTAATACCATCTGCATTTGCAACAAGCCATCCCTCAATATCTTGAGAATTTATTACTACGTCATCCAGTGTCAAGGTAGTATTTTTTTCAGAAATTGGAACAGTAATTTCACCTTCTTTTTCAAGTGTAGCAATTTCCTCCTGCCCAAATTGTTGAATGACAGCAGCTACCATTTTCATATCCTTCCCAAATCGCGGTCCTAGCTTCTTGAAATCTGGTTTAATCTGCTTCACCAAAATTCCTGAACCTTCATCAATAAGTTCCACTTCTTTTACATTTACCTCGCTCTTAATTAATGCTGCCACAGCTTCAATCTCTTTTTTGGTAGCTTCGTCCAAAACAGGCACCATGATTTTTTGCAAAGGTTGTCGTACTTTAATCTTCTCTCGTTGACGTAACGATAATACCAATGACGATATTGTCTGGGCACGTTGCATTTTACGTTCCAATGTTTTATCTATCAACGAGGTATCTGCCTTTGGAAAATCACTCAAGTGAACACTCTTAGGAGCTTCTTTCACAACGCCACTGGTTAAATCTTTGTATAATCTATCCATAAAAAACGGCGCAATAGGAGCTCCCAACTGGGCTACCGTTACCAAACAGGTGTATAAAGTTTGGTAAGCTGAAATTTTATCCTCGGCATAATCACCTTTCCAAAAACGTCTTCTACTTAAACGAACAAACCAGTTGCTCAAGTTTTCCTGAACAAATTTTGAAATAAAACGTGCGGCCTTTGTAGGCTCATATTCTGAAAAAGCTGCATCAACTTCCTGAATTAAGGTATTTAATTCTGAAAGAATCCAGCGATCTATCTCTGGTCTTTTTTCTGAAGGAATAGTAGCTTCTTCATATTTAAAATCATCCAGATTTGCATACAAACTGAAGAATCCATAGGTATTGTAAAGTGTTCCGAAAAACTTATTACGCACCTCAGCAATCCCGTCAATATCAAACTTTAGGTTATCCCAAGGGTTGGCATTACTTATCATATACCAACGTGTGGCATCTGGCCCGTACGTTTTCAGAACGTCAAACGGATCTGCGGCATTCCCAAGTCGTTTGGACATTTTTTGTCCGTTTTTATCCAGTACCAAACCGTTGGAGACTACATTTTTATAGGCTACGTCATCAAAAATCATGGTAGCAATAGCGTGCAGAGTGTAAAACCAACCACGTGTTTGATCTACACCTTCAGCTATAAAATCGGCTTTGCGCCAAGTGTTTTCAACCTTTTCTTTATTTTCGAACGGGTAATGCCATTGTGCATACGGCATGGAGCCACTATCAAACCAAACGTCTATCAAATCGGCTTCGCGCTTCATAGGTTTCCCGCTTGGGGACACTAAGACAATTTCATCTACTATATTTTTATGAAGATCTACAGTGTTATAGTTCTCTTCAGAAAAATCGCCTACTTTAAAATCTTCAAAAATATCCTTTGGCATCATTCCTGCCGCAACAGCTTTTGCCATTTCAGCTTTTAATTCTTCAATAGAGCCAATAACGATTTCTTCTTTACCATCTTCGGTACGCCATAATGGTAGCGGGATTCCCCAATAGCGCGAACGACTTAAGTTCCAGTCGTTTGCATTGGCAAGCCAGTTTCCAAATCGGCCTTCCCCGGTTGCTTTTGGCTTCCAGTTAATGGTTTCGTTTAGCTCGTGCATTCTATCTCTAAATTCGGTCACTTTAATGAACCAGGAGTCTAGTGGATAGTATAGAATAGGTTTATCGGTTCTCCAGCAGTTTGGGTAACTGTGGACGTATTTTTCGACGTGAAAGGCTTTATTTTCTGTTTTTAATTTGATGGCGATTTCTACATCTACACTTTTTTCAGGGGCTTCGCCATCGTTGTAATATTCATTTTTAACATATTTACCACCCAAATCGCCCAACGTTGCACGGAATTTCCCTTGTAAATCTACTAACGGCACTAAATTTCCATCTTCATCTTTTACCAGCAGTGGAGGCACTTCTGGTGAGGCTTGTTTGGCCACTAGTGCATCGTCTTGCCCAAATGTAGGCGCTGTGTGAACAATTCCTGTACCGTCTTCTGTTGTTACAAAATCTCCAGAAATTATTCTAAAAGCATTTTCCGGATTGTTATTAGGGAGTGCGTAGTCTAGCAATTGCTCGTAACGGATTTCGAGTAAATCGGTTCCTTTACATTCAGTAATAATTTGATAAGGTATTTTTTTATCCCCTTGCTTGTAGGCTTTTACTACTTCATCATTTTCAGTTTCAGTATATTTTCCGCCAAACTGTTTTCCTACTAAATTTTTAGCAAGCACTACGTTAATAGGTTGAAACGTATATTGGTTATATGTCTTTACCAACACATAGTTTATCTTAGGCCCTACGGTTAATGCGGTATTACTTGGCAATGTCCAGGGCGTTGTGGTCCAGGCTAGAAAATAAATGTTGTTGCTGGCTTCAGCTAAAAAATCTGGCAAGGTATCTGCCACAGCTTTAAACTGTGCTACCACTGTGGTATCTGTCACGTCTTGGTAGGTACCTGGCTGGTTTAATTCATGGGAACTCAATCCCGTACCTGCTTTTGGGGAATACGGCTGTATAGTGTACCCTTTATACAGTAAATCTTTATTGTAAATCTGCTTAAGCAACCACCATACTGTTTCCATGTATTTTGGTTTATAAGTAACGTATGGATCTTCCATATCTACCCAATAGCCATAGCTTTCGGTTACTTTGTTCCAGACATCGGTGTAACGCATAACAGCTTTTCGGCAGGCATCGTTGTAGGCTTCTACCGAAATTTTCTTACCAATATCTTCTTTGGTAATTCCCAATTCTTTCTCCACACCAAGCTCAATTGGCAGTCCGTGCGTATCCCAACCAGCTTTACGGTCTACTTTAAATCCTTTTTGGGTTTTGTAACGACAAAAAATATCTTTAATAGCGCGCGCCATAACGTGGTGAATCCCCGGGAGCCCATTAGCACTAGGAGGTCCTTCAAAAAACACAAAAGGTTTGGCATCTTTACGAATGGCAATACTCTCCTCAAAAATGTTTTCACGTTTCCAAAAATCGAGTACGTCCTCGCCCAGTTTAGGGAGGTCTAAGCCTTTGTATTCTTTGAATAATTTACTCATAACCAGTTTTGCTTCAATAAGGGTGCGAATTTACGGAATTTTTGATTGAAAATTAACGTCTTGATACCTTTGTATTAAGAAGGCAACGTATAAACTAACTTTTTGGGAAAATGACCTTAGCTGAGATTAAAACATATACGTAGACCTACGTATTTTCTACTAGTTTAAATTTTAATAGATTTACAATGAATTCGTTTTGAAGAAACTATGTATGCAGCTGATTAAACGATATTTTGTTTTAGTACATATGTTATGAAAAAACTACTACTGTTTATTCTTTATATTTCTTTCTCTACCACTTTTTCTCAAGAAGGAAATAAGAACCAACTTATAACCGATTTAAAATCTAAAATCCGCCAGACAGAAAGTACGGAACGCTTACAATGGATGGACAGTCTGGCCAACTATGTTGCATACGATACCCATTTTGAAAACGACTCCATAGTTATAGCAACGATAGCATATGCTATAAAATTAGACTCTTTTAATATTGCAACGTGGCATGTTGCAAACCAAATTTATTATCTAAATATAAAAAAAGGAACTCCAGAAAGCGCTAAAGAAATCTATGACAAGGCGCTTGTAAATCTTGGAAAAGTAACTAACCCTGATGTTCTATCCAAGTTCTTCTTTGAAGGGGGAAATACTAATTATTATTTAGATCAATATGAGAAAGCGCTAGCCCTCTACGACAGTACATTTGTATATGCAAAAAAGGCACAAAACAATCGCTTTATCGGACTCTCAAAGATGGGGAGGGGACAAGTATATACCGAAATGGGAGATTTTGGAAATGCATCTTTAGCATTACAGGACGCTATAAAATTTTTTACAACAAAACAGGATTCTACCCGCATTGTTGAAGCAAAAAATTCCCTGTCTATTCTATATAGTAAAAACGGATTTTACGAAGAAGCTGAAGCCGAAAGAAATGAAGTAATCGCCTCCGAAATTAGTGGTGGCTATTACAACACCCTTCCTGCTGTATATTACAATGCTGCGGCAGATTATCACAAAATGAATCGTGAAGCAGACAGGATTGCCTCTTTAAAACTATCGCTTGACGCCGCAAGAAAATCTGATTACAAAGGGTATTACGAACCTATTATGCTCACGGGAATTATTGTTGCTTATGCACAAAATGACAGCTTGCAAAAAGCACTATTGTATCTGGACGAATTGTATATAGACAAAGAAAAAAACACCACCGGTCCCTATAAAGAATTTTATTTGGATGCCATGAAAAATGTAGCATTTGCCAAAAAAGACTATCAGCGTGCGTTAGCCTATGGTACCGAATATCTGGAACTAAAGCGCCAAGGTAATCAATATGAAGAAATACAAATGGCAGAGAAATTCCTGGCCGAGATATATACAACCTTAGAAAATAAGGACAAAGCTTTTGATCACTACATGGCATATTCAAAAATTAAAGACTCCATTGAAAGCGCCCAAAAAGTACGGGTATTATCCTATTACCAGACCATTTATGAAACTGAAAAAAGAGATTTAAAAATAAAAGCTCAAAAAAGTAATATTGCACTATTGGGCGAAAAAAATAAAGTGAAAAACCAATGGCTTTTATTTGGAGGCTTAGGTCTGGTATCTGTATTCGGTTTTTTCTGGATTGTACGTTCCAGAAACTATGCAAGACGAAAACAAAAACTGCAGGAAAACTTTACAAAAGACATTTTAAAGACACAAGAAAATGAACGTGCCAGAATAGCCGGAGAACTTCATGATAGCGTTGGGCAAAAACTCCTGATGATTAAAAATTCATATATAGGAAAGGAAGAAGAAGCCGTGGATGAAATAAACCTCGTAGGAGAAACTATAAGGGAAGTTCGCGAAATGTCACACAATCTACATCCCTTTCAGTTTGAAAAATTAGGGCTACTGAAATCACTCAAGAATATGGTAGTAACTTTTCAGAAAAACTCGAATGTATTTTATTCTGAAAATATTGAAGTGGAAGACGGGAAAATCCCGAAAGATAAAGAAATATACGTTTTTCGGATGTTGCAAGAATGCCTGACCAATGTGGAAAAACATGCCAATGCTACCGCTTGTAATCTTATGGTCACCGATACTGGAAAACACCTCACTTTTCAGCTTAAAGACAATGGTAAAGGATTTAATCTTTCAGAAAAAACGAGTAAAAATGACGGCCTGGGTATGAAGACCCTCCATGAAAGAGCTCAGTTTATAGACGCTACCCTGACCATAGATTCAACACCTAACAAAGGAACCTCTATTATCATTAAAGTACCTAAACCATGAATCCAACTATAGTTATAGCAGACGACCATCCTATTTTGTTAACAGGAACTAAAGCATTTCTTGAAAGCAAACGATATACCATTGTAGGTACTGCATTAAATGGTAATGATGCCTATAACGAAATTATAAAACATAATCCGGATATTGCTATTCTGGATTTTGATATGCCTAAACTAAATGGTCTCGAAATTGCTACCCAATGCCAGCAAAAAGGGTTGTTGGTAAAAATTATTATTCTTACACTGTTTAAACAAGAAGCAATCTTACAGGAGGTAGGAACTACTATTAGTGGATATGTTTTAAAAGAAGATGCATTACAGGAAATTGAAACATGCATTCAAGCAGTACTAGCTGGAAAAACTTTTGTGAGCAAAAAAATTGAATCCGGAGTTCACTTTGCTACAGATTCTGAAAAACTTACTGATTTGACAGTTTCCGAAGCTAAAATACTTCGCTACTTGGCAAAAAACTTCTCCTCTTCTCAAATTGCCGAGGAGCTTTTTATCTCTAAGCGTACCGTTGAAAAACACCGAAGCAATATCATTAAAAAACTAGAGATTCCTCCTACTCAAAATGGATTGTTACTTTGGGTACAAAAACATCCGGAGCTTTTTAAAAAATAAAAACGTTTTACTAAAATTAAGAATTGTTATCAATTATTAAACATGCATAGTCTCAATGACACCTTCTAAGATCGACACTGTTATAATTGGCGCTGGCCACGCGGGTCTGTGCATGAGCTATAATTTACAGCAGAAAAATAGAAACCACGTAGTTTTAGAAATGCATGTGCCTCTGTATCAGTGGAAAAACCATCGGTGGGATTCATTTAAGTTAAATACGCCTTTAAAGTATTCACGCATATCGGGTCAGCATGATGGGCAACCAGATGATAGGAAGAGTATACCCCTGATTGAAAATATTGAAATGTGGGAGAAAACGATTCACCAATATAATTTTCCAATTAAAGAATATTGTGAAGTTACAGCTGTTTATAAAAATAAAGATGGAACCTTCTTAGTTCGGTTTAAAGAAAACGGTAAGGTTGAAACCTCTTATATTGCACGGAATGTGATCGCTGCTTGTGGATTTTATCAAAACATAAAAATCCCCGATTTCTCCAAAAATCTTTCTTCAAATATATTACAATTTGATGTTAAAAATTATAAAAATCCTGCTCAGACGAAGGGTTCCATTTTGGTGGTTGGTAGCGGTCAATCCGGAATTCAGATTGCCGAAGAGCTAGCTGTATCGGGTAAGAAAGTTTATTTGGCAACCTCTGCTGTGGGTGGAATAATAAGGAGTTATAGAGGGGAAGACGCGTTTTTTTGGTTGGATCGTATACATATGCTGAATTTGCCCACATCGGCATTACCTAGAAAAGAAATGAGATATGATAAGAATGCTTTTACGGGCAATGACCATCCCATTTCTTACTATTCACTCTTTCAGTTAGGAGTTTCATTAATGGGTGGATTAACACATATTGATGCGAATGGTGAAGATGTAATATTCAAAAATAACCTTCAGAAAAATATTGCGATCGCACAACAAAAGTATGATGTGTTACTAGAACGAATTGAAACCTGGATTCAAGAAGAGGGTAATCCTGAATATTATTTACCCCCTACACAGGAATTAGAATGGGTGCCTAACAAACTGTTATTAGAGTATAAACCCCCTACAAAATTACATCTGGCAGAAAACAATATTCAAACTATTATTTGGACAACGGGATGGACTGCAGATTTTAGTTGGATAAAAATTCCAGCTATTATAGCAGACCTGGGAACAAAAAATTTACCAGAGAGGTGTGTATCTCCAGTTCCAGGGTTTTATTGGTTAGGTTTTCCCTGGCTACGAACCTTAAGCTCGGCGAATGTTGGTGGTTTTGATGAGGATGCAAAAGCTATTGCAAAACTACTTCTATAATTAATAGAATACCTATAGGTCTTTTAGGCTTTTAACCTTTTCTGATATGTATCAGATGAAGCTTCGCAACTGAATAAAATCTTACCTTTTTTGTCAATTTTAACTTCCCTCCTAGGCTTTACTCGGGCAGGCAAGCTGATTTTAGTTTTAACCTACAACCAGCGAGGCTGTTAAATTCAATTTACGACATCGACTTCCCATCCAGATACGTAGGTCTACTTATTCCAACGTAGCTTAAGCACTTGTACTTTTGAGTATATTCTGGAAACCTAAAATATTCCTTAAATGCAAAACGAGTTCACATCTATAAGCGATTCCGAATTGGAAATTTTGAAGCTCATTAAAAAAGGGTTTACTTCTGTTGAAATTTCCCGAGTTAGACATTGTTCAGTGAGAACCGTAGAAAAGCACCGCAGTAATATTATAAAGAAGCTAAAACTGCCCACTTCGCAAAATGCACTCTTTATTTACCTTCTGAAAAACCCTGATATATAATTAGATACGTAGGTCTACGTATTGTATAAAGTTTACGGGCGCTATACCTTGGGCGCTATAAATCTAGATGCCATGAAAAAATTTACTTCTTTAAAAATCCTATTAATTCTATTTATATTCACTACGGTTTGTGCACAATCACAAATTCTTTATGTAAATGTAAACGCTACTGGAACTAATAACGGAACCTCTTTTGCTAACGGTTATAATCATTTAAATACCGCACTGGCAAATGCTTCAGCAGGTAATGAAATCCGTATAGCACAAGGTATTTATTATCCAGATCTTGGTACTGGCGTTACAGCTGGTGATCGCAATGCAACTTTTACAATTCCAGATGGCGTAACATTACTTGGAGGTTATAATCCATCTACTGGCATTCGAAACATTCATAATTATATAGTTCGATTAAGTGGCGAAATACAACAAAATGGGGTTGAAACAGACAATTCTATTCATATAATTACAATAGAAGCAATAACAGCCACCATAGATGGTATTACTATAGAAAAAGGGTATGCAGATGCTTCTTTCCCAGATAGTGAAGGTGGTGGTTTTTACATAAACGCATTTTCTGGTTACAATCTAACAATTAATCAATGTAATTTTGAAAATAACTATGCTCAAAGTGGAGGGGCAGCCATAAGGATACCAAATAATACGTATTCTAGCGCTGGAGTCATTTCAATAGACAACTCAACCTTTACTTCTAACAATAGTTTTAATGGTGGCGCCGTAAAATTAAGTGGTAACGCTACCCTAAGTAATACTACCTTTAATTCTAACACGGCACGTTTTGGAGGAGCCCTATACGTAGACGGTGGTTTTACCACCATAACGAACACTATGTTTACTAATAACAGTATTGCAAGTTCTGGAAATGGCGGTGCTGTATACACCCGTTTAAAATCAAATAACTTTGCACGTTTTGTTGGTTGTACTTTTAATGACAATGCCGCCCCAGGTCGCGAAGGGGGTGCAATAACAATAGAAAGTGCCACAGGAGCTGGTTACAACAAAGGAATTGCAGTAGAAAATTGTTCTTTTAATAGAAATACAGCCCAGTTTGGAGCCGCTATCCGTGCAGAAGGTGTGAATGAAATTAGCATTATAGATTCCACATTTGACGATAACACCGCTGGAAGTTCTGGTGCTGGTTTTGGTATTTATGGAAACCCCACAGGAGCAAAACCCTTTATAAGTGGCTGTACATTTACAAACAACTCCGCTTCTGGAGCTGGTGGAAACGGAATCTATTTTCAAAGCGCTGGTGGGTTAATAGAAGATTGCGTATTCGAAAATAATGGATTAGGAGCTGGCTTTGATAGCACGATTGCATTTTTCAGTTCATCGGCTACTCTCAACCGTTGTATAATTAACAATAACAATGCTGGACGAATAATTCGTGTAACAGGGAGTGGATCACCTACTATTTCAAACTCATTAATTACCAACAATTCAGGGCGATTTATTGAAGGTGAAGACACCTCTACCCTACGGATAGAAAATAACACAATAGCCAATAATGGCACAGGTATTCGAAGTTTAGAATCGAATACCATGCTTGTTTACAATAACATATTCTGGGGTAATACCTCAAACATTGATGCCAATTTTAATGGAACGGTAGATTTTAATATTATGGAAGGTGGGTATGCATTAGGAACTAGTATAAGTACAGCAGATCCGATGTTCGTTAATGAGGCAGGAGATAATTATAGATTACAGTCTGGTTCACCAGGAATAAATACAGGTAATAACGCATACGCCTCCACTCCCAGAGATTTGGACGGTAATATTCGTGTTGAAAACGGTCAGGTAGACATGGGGGCCTACGAATTTGGAGCAGGTGATTGCCCTATCATTACTGATGGAATTATATACGTAGATGTTTCAAATACAAATAATTTTGAACTGGGAAATAGCTGGGAATTTGCTTTTACGAGTTTTCAAGAAGCCCTTGTTTTTCACCAATCGGCATGTGGTCCTGTAACCGAAATTAGAGTAGCAGCAGGAACATATTTTCCTGATGATAGTACTGTGCACAATTCTGGAGACAGAACGGCTTCCTTTGTATTACCCACAGACCTAACTTATTTAGGTGGTTTCCCTCCAGGAGGAGGTGACCTAGCAACACGCGATTTTATAGCAAACCCATCTATTTTAAGCGGGGATATAAATACGCTCGGAAATAATAGTGACAATACCTATAATCTTATTATAACTCAGAATGTTTCAACAAACACAATTATTGATGGTTTTACTATTGAAAAAGGAATTGCATCGCAAATAACACCTACTGGACAAAACGGTGGCGCTTGGAGAAATGTAGTGGATGGAGCTGGAAACTCATCAGAGCCAAACGTGCGCAATTGTATCATTAAAGATAATTCTGCAATTACTAACGGAGGCGCAATATACAATCAAGGAATTAACGGTGGTACTGCTACAATGAATTTTACCAACTGCCAATTTATTAATAATAGTACTACCTCAACTGCGAACGGTTTTGGAGGTGCCATATTTAATAATAACACAACAAACGGTACCGCAGTTGTTACTCTTACCAACTGCTATTTTGAAGGAAATAATGCCCGTTATGGCGGAGCTATTAGATCAATAGGACGAGATGGAGGATCTGGATTTATTAGTATGGAAGTTATAAATACGATTTTCTATCAAAATTCGGCAAACAGTGTAGGCGGGGTATTTTTATTCGATATAGACAACACTTCTAACGATTATCAGTTTACCAACTGCACGTTCTACGGAAATTCATCTGCAAGTTCAGACGGAAGCGGATTAGACCAGGCACAATCGAATATTAACGTAGGTGTAATTAACTCTATTTTTTGGGCAAATACAGGTAACGGAACAACACTAAACAATCAAATTAGTGGTTTTAGTGTAAGTGAAACCTATTGTAACATTCAGGGATTTACCGGCACTTTTAACAACAATTCTGGCGCCAACCCTCTTTTAGTAGATGGCCCTAACGGAAATTTAAGACTACAAGTTACGTCTCCAGCCATAAACACAGGGTTTACCTCTGCAAATACAGAGCCCAATGACATTGAAGGAAATGCACGAGTAATAGGTCCACAAATTGATCGTGGTGCTTATGAATCTACCGCAGGGGTTCCTCCTAGAATTGAAATTGAAGGAAATACAACGGGTATAGTTAATGGAGATATCACACCAGACACAGTAGACGACACTGATTTTGAAACTGTACTTGCTACTGAAACTTTAACAAAAACATTCACAATATTTAATAACGGAGGTGCCATTTTAAACTTAACGGAAAACACGTTAGGAACTGGCGATTTTATAACAGTCACAGGTGCCGCAGAATTTACAGTAACCTCCCAACCTAGCGCTACCATCTCGTCAGCAGGGAGTAGCTCATTTCAAATAACCTTTACTCCAGACTGCACAACTCTGGGAATAAGAACGGCTACAATAAGTGTTTCAAGTGACGATATTACAAATTCTCCGTATACTTTTAATGTACAAGCGATGACTGATGAAACAGCGGCGCCAGAAATCACCTGTCCAGTAGCTATTACTATTTTTACAGATGCAGGCCTGTGCACCTCTACACAAGCTATTGGAATGCCCACCACAAATGGTTGTGGGATTGTAACTAACAATGCTCCGGCAAGTTTACCCATTGGGATAACAACTGTAACCTGGACCATTGATAATAATGGTAATATCGCAACCTGCGATCAAGAAGTTACCGTACTAGACCAGGAAGATCCAGTAATTACATGTCCAGCAAATATAACCGTGAACAACGACCCCGGTGTCTGTGGAGCCATTGTAACATTTACTGCACCCTTTGGAAATGATAATTGTATGGGCGTGACAACCACTCAAATTCAAGGGAATGCTTCCGGCGAAATGTTTGATATAGGCACAACAACAAATGTATTTGAAGTAACCGATGCTAGTGGGAATACAACCACTTGTAGCTTTACAGTCACCGTAAACGATACGGAAGCACCCGTGATTAATTGTGAAAACATAACAGTATCGTTAAATCAAAGCGGGTTGATTAATTTTAACCCCTCAGCTCTTTTTAGCGGGTATAACATTTCTCAATCCGGAACTTTTACCCCAATCGATATTTCTGGAACTGGAACTTCGGTAACGTTGGGTGATGACGACTTTTCTTCAGCATTTCCTATTAATTTTAGTTTCGAGTATTTTGGTAGTCCTAAAACTCAATTCTATATTTCATCAAATGGCTTTATAACCTTTCAGAATGAAGAATATTCAGAACAATATATTGCTTTCTCCAATACAGATCTAGATCCAAGTGAAGGAGGAACTATAATGTATCACACTGTAGGAACAGCTCCAAACAGAATTTTAGTAGTAGATTTTACAGATGTCCCTTATTATGGCTCCTTAAACCCAGATGTTACCACCCAATTACAACTTTTTGAAACTACAAATAGTATTGAAATTCATAGTCTAAAAATTAATGAACCCGAAGATGATGTAAACACGCAAGGTGTCTTTAGTGATTTTAGTGATGTCACCGTTCCAGGGCGTGATAACCAGGTATGGTCTGCTATGAACGATTTTGTATCATTTACACCCACCAATAGTATAGTGAATGATAATTGCGGTATTGACTATTTCGAGATTTCTCCCGCCTTCCTTGATTGTAGCAATATTGGTGTTAATACTATTAACGTCTCTGTATTTGATGAATCTGGAAATGAAAGCACCTGTACCTTCGAGGTAACCGTTGTAGATGACACAGCACCTTTAATTGAATGTACAAATGCTACCTTGGCCTTAGATGGTGAAGGTGTTGTTACATTAACTGAAGCCGATGTTCTACTCCCACAAACCACAAATTATTTATTTTCAAATGCTGGGACGTTTGCTCCACAAGATATTTTAGCAACTGGCACAACCGTTCCAATGGAAAATAATGAAGTTACCGGCTCCCTGCCTATTGGCTTCGATTTTAGTTTCTACGGAAGTAGTTACTCCAATTTTTATATTTCATCAAATGGCTTTATCACGTTTAATAACTCGGGCAATGAAGGGTGTTGTAGTGGTCCATTATTGCCAAATGCCAATGATCCTAACAATATAATAGCACTAGCCTGGACATTTCTTAGTATTGAAGAATCTGGAGTTATTACCTTTGAAACAATCGGGACAGCTCCCAATAGAACTCTAATTATAGATTTCACAGATGTTGCAGTACTTGGTTCCGGAGCAAATGATGTTACCTCTCAAATTAAACTTTTTGAAGGAAGCAACACCATAGAAATTCATTCTGAAAATATTATAATGAGCCCATTTATACCCATGACTCAGGGAATTGAAAATGCAGATGGGTCCCTTGCCGTTACTGTCCCGGGTAGAAATAGTGAATTTTGGTCTGCAACAGACGATTTCGTTTCTTTTACACCAAATGGTGGTCTGGCCTTTGATAATTGTGGTCTAGCAACTACAGTAATCGAACCATCAAGTTTTGATTGTACGCAACTTGGTGAAAATACAGTAACTATTACCTCAACCGATACTTCTGGAAACATATCAACCTGTACCTCAATAGTTACCATAATAGATAATCTACCTCCAGTAATAGTATGTCAGGATTTTACAGCCCAGCTAGACGAAAATGGTATCGTAACAATTGTTGGTACAGATCTGGATGGAGGAACTACCGATAACTGTGACTATACATTAAGTGTGAGTCCAAATACATTTGATTGTGATGATGTTGGGTCTACAATAGCTGTTATCTTAACTGCTACAGACAGTTCTGGGAATATGAGCACTTGTGCTGCAAATGTGCTGGTTGAAGATAATGTGACACCCACAGCACTTTGTCAAGACATCACCATACAACTAGACGCAACAGGAAATGCCAGTATCCTAGTTACCGATGTAGATGGAGGAAGCTCCGATGCCTGCGGAATAGCAACCACAGCAATAGATGTAGATACGTTCGATTGTAGCAACGTAGGACTTAACAGCGTCACTCTAACTGTAACCGACGTGAATGGAAATTCAAGTAACTGTGTTGCCGTAGTAACCGTTGAGGACAACATAACACCAACCGTTACCTGTGTCCCTAATGCCACAAGAGATGCAGACTCTGGCGGCTGTGATTATACAGTGGTAGGATCTGAGTTTGATGCCATCTTTGATGATAATTGTAGCGATGTGTTTGTAACAAACGATTACAACGGAACAGATACCTTACTTGGAGATATATTGCCACTTGGCGATACAACCGTAATCTGGACTGCAGACGATAACAACGGGCAAACAACAACCTGTAGCACCCTGATTACAGTTGTGGACAATACAAATCCAATCGCTATTTGCCAAAATATAACAATCCAATTAGATGCAACAGGAAATGCCAGCATAGAAGCTGCTGATGTAGACGGAGGCTCCAACGACACCTGCGGAATTGACACTTTAAGTGTTGATATTGCTTCTTTTGATTGTTCCAATTTAGGGGCTAACAATATAATGCTTACAGTAACTGATAACGCTGGAAATACAGATTCATGTGTTGCAGTAGTAACTGTTGAAGACAATGTACCCCCTGTAGCCCTTTGCCAAAACATTACAGTACAATTGGACAACACAGGTAATGCCTCTATCGTCGCGACAGATGTAGACGGAGGAAGCTCAGACGCCTGCGGAATTGCAAGCACCTTAATAGATATTACAGAGTTTGATTGTAGCAATGTGGGTGATAACAATATAACCCTTACAGTAACCGATGTAAACGGAAACACAAGCACCTGTATCGCTATCGTAACCGTGGAAGATACTATAGACCCACAGATGAATTGCCCTGCAGATTTCACCGTAGGAACAGATTCAGAAGTATGTGGTGCCATTGTTAATTTTACAACTCCAATTTCAGTAGATACCTGCGGAATTGCCTCTGTAATACAAACTAGTGGTTTACCAAGTGGTAGTTTCTTCTCAGTAGGTCCAAATATAGTAGAATATACCGCTACCGATGAAAATGGAAACACAACCAGTTGTAGCTTTACTATTACAGTAGAAGATGATGAAGCGCCAATTGCGGTATGTCAAGATATCACCATTCAACTAGATGCTGCTGGAAACGCAACAATCGCTGCTGGTACTATAGATAGTGGTTCTACCGACAACTGTGGGATTGATACCCTGAGTATAGATATAGACACCTTTACTTGTGCTGAAATTGGAGACAATATGGTAACCCTAACAGTTACAGACACTGCAGGATTAACTAGTTCGTGTACAGCAACAGTAACCGTAGAAGATATAACACCACCCGTAACGGTTTGTCAAGACATTACAGTAAATTTAGACGCAACAGGAACAGTGACCATAGATCCAGCATTATTAGATGGTGGCTCAACAGATGCTTGTGGAACAGGAATATTAACCTATTCTGCTACACCAGATACCTTTACCTGTGCAGAGGTTGGCGATAATAGCGTAATCTTAACAGTAACCGATGAAAACGGAAACAGTGCTACCTGTGAAGCTACCGTAACTGTAATGGACGATACTGCGCCTATTTTAGTTTGTCAGGATATAACTGTTTCGTTAGATATAAATGGTCTGGCAAGCATTGTCCCTACCAATGTAATCGCTAGTCTGGACGATGCCTGTGGTATTGATGCAACTGAAGTAGACATTGATGACTTTAGCTGTGACGATCTAGGCACATCTATCCTTGTAACCGTTTTTGCCAATGATGTAAACGGAAATATTGTTACTTGTACTGCAACCGTAACAGTAGTAGACGAGCTAGAACCACAGTTTGACATAGGAACACTTCCCGAAGACCAAGTACGTGTGGCAGATGAAAATGGAGAATATATCCTAGAAGATTTTACCTCAGACGTAGTGGTAACAGACAATTGTAGTATTTTGGATGCGGTCATTGTTTTAGGACAGAACCCTGTAGCAGGAACTGTGCTAACAGTAGGAGTATATAATATTACCTTAAATGCAGCAGATGACTTCGGAAATCTTGTGGAATATGTTTTCGAATTGGAAGTAGTCGCTCCATTAGGAATTGGCGAAAATAAGTTCGATATCGCCAGTGTGACAATGTATCCAAATCCGGCATCAGAGTATGTAGTATTAAGTAATCCACAAAACATTCCGCTGAAGGATATAAGTATCTATGATGTGACGGGACGTTTAATTCAAAAAGTAGATGCTAGCAAAGCAACTTCAGAAGTAAAATTAGACATCGCTAAACTGGCAAGTGCAACCTATATGATTCTCATTAACACCGAAGCTGGGCAAATTAACAAGCAACTGGTGAAAGAGTAAATTTCAGAATTTAACACCATGAAAATAATAGATTTATCAAAACCCATACAATATAATGCGTCTGACCCTTGGTTTATGAGGGTTAAAATAAAACACAAGGCACATAAAAAAGCTAAATGGATACTTCGGGCTTTTGGCTTACCAAGCAAATTATACCCAAAAGGGTTTGTTGGTTGGGCCGATGATACCATTCAAAAAATGGGGGTGCACTCCACTACCCATATTGACGCCCCTTGGCATTATTCGCCCACAACAAATGGTGAAAAGTCTAAAACAATTGATGAAATTCCGTTAGACTGGTGTTATGGTGAAGGACTAGTGATCGATATGAAACATAAAAAAGATTTTGACCCCATCACCGTTACCGATATCGAAACTTTCTTAACAAAAAACGAACTGAAAGTTAAACCCGGAATGATTATCCTTATTAAAACGGGTCGAGATATATTTAACGGCACTAAAGATTTTCATAAAAAAGGAACTGGAATGAGTGCAGCAGCGACTGAATGGCTTATAGATAAAGGCATTAAAGTAATGGGCATTGATTCTTGGGGATGGGACTTACCACTTCCTTACATGATTAAAAAGGCAAAAGAAACTGGAAATTCAAAATTATTTTGGGAGGCTCATTTAGTAGGTAGCAGAAAAGAATACTGCCATATGGAACAATTGGTAAATCTGGACGCACTCCCATATTCAGGTTTTAAAGTGGCAGTTTTTCCCTTAAAGATTGTGGGAGCTTCGGCAGCACCCGCTAGAGTTGTCGCGATTTTCAATTAAATATTATATAAAAAATAAACATAAAGAAGGAGTATACTTTTTGAATATACTATTCAGGTTTCAAAAACTTGATGTGATACTGATTGGCAAGCGAATCTATTTGTTGTCTACCCAGCAAATTCTGTTTAGAAAGTGTAGAAATATCGGCAAAAAAGCCTTCAAATCCACCAGGAGTTATGGTGTTCATAGTAATGCCTGTAATGCTATCTATATTTTTAAACGTATGGGCTTTTCCTTTGGGTAAATGAACCATATCGCCCTTTTCGGCTATAATAAGTTCATCTCCAAACACAAACTCATAAGTGCCCTGCAAGACATAAAACAACTCATCTTCTTTTGTATGAATGTGTTTGGGTGGCCCACCGTTGGGAGGCGTTTCGGTTATAATTACGGCGTATTCACCGTTGGTATCGCTACTTAAAATTTTGCCTTTAATTTTTGAACCTAAAACGTCCCATCTTGCTCCTTCTTCTAAAGTTATATGTGAATCTTCTGCAGTAATTTCTTTCGTTTTAATTTCTTCTTCGGGTGTTTCTGATTCACTAGTTTCTTTACAACTAAAATTGAGGAGACAAAAAATGAAAAGCAATTTTGTTATGATACGATACATCATGATTTTTTACTGTTTTTCAAGGTAAAAATAAGTTCAATTATACTGTTTCAATATAACAATTCTCTACAAATTCAACAGCAATTTCATCATTTAAATAATAACAAAATTCTGGTTTTCAGATATGTATACGTAGGTCTACGTATTGTAAATCATCGCGAAATGTTAGTCATTTGAATAACACCAAATTAATACATTGAAAATATTTAGAAATATATTTCAACTAACTAACCCATTATGAAAAAAATTATCATTTTTATCTTGCTCATAGCCCCTAGTATAGGGATTGCTCAAATTGAAATTTCGGGCCAAATTACAGATAGTTTTAATCAGCCCCTCAACGGGGTAAATATTATTGAAAAAGGAACGACGAATGGAGCTATTTCAGATTTTAATGGTGTATATACCATTACTACAGCTGAAAATGCAATACTTGAATTTTCTTCCGTAGGATTCGAAACACAAGAACTAAAAGTAGGTTCACAAACCATCATAAATATACAAATGATTGATGGTGTTTCGCTCAATGAAGTAGTACTAGTAGGGTCCAGAACACCTGCAAGAAGTGTGGTGGACAATGCGTTGCCTGTAGATAATATCTCTTCAGAAGAACTTGCAAATTCGGGACAGCTTACATTCGACCAGGCCTTACAATACAAAATACCTTCTTTTAACACAACAAATACACCCGTTAGTGATGCTACTTCGCTGTTGGATCCGTATGAAATTAGAAATTTAGGGCCCAGCAGAACATTGATTCTCATTAACGGGAAACGAAAAAACTTAAGTGCCTTGGTCTACACCTATGGTCTTGCAGGAAGAGGTGAAACAGGCTCCGATGTTTCAGGAATTCCTATAGATGCCATTAAGCGTATTGAGGTGCTTCGTGACGGGGCTTCTGCTCAATACGGGTCTGATGCTATTTCAGGAGTTGTAAATATTGTGCTAAAAGACAACCCCAGAAACGGGAGTGCTATTTTAAGAACTGGAATTACTTCGGAAGGCGATGGAGAATATATAGGTCTTTCAGTAAACAATGGAGGTAAAATTTTAAATGATCAGGGATTTATTAATTACACCATCGACCTTTCAAAATCGAACCGTGCCAATCGCCCAGGGGATGTAAACGCCGCAGGTGAGATTTCAGATTTTACCGATGGAACTCCAGAAGATATTGCTTTTGTAAATCAGTTTTTAGAACGACACCCTGATGCAAAAAATATGAATGGCTCTCCAGAATTAGCTGCTGCAAAGTTCTTAATAAATAGTGGTCTCACTTTAACCGAAAATTTAAAAGCATACGCAAACGTCCAATATGCCTATAAAAGCTTAAATAGTTTTGCCAATTACAGAACTCCTTACTGGCGGACTTTAGAAGATTTTCCCTATCTAGCCGATTTCTTTCCAGCTCCAGGCACTCCTGGTAATTACGATGGATACGTACCTACCTTCGACGGTGTTTTAAACGACTACCACGGAACCTTGGGTTTCAAATCTGAAAAAAATGGATGGACCTACGATGTAAGTTATACCACGGGGGGTAACACCCAACGATATACAGTACGAAACTCGCACAACAGGAACTTTGTTTACTCCCCCTCCACCTGGCTAGACACTAACAATAATGGCGAAATTGACGATGGAGAAGTAACCGAAGGGATTAGTTTATACCGAGAAAATAGCCCAATTAATTTTGATTCTGGCGGAGCTAAATTTACCCACAATGTTGGGAATGTAGATATCACTAAAACACTTTCAGATAAAGCGAGTGTTGCTTTTGGAGTAGAATTCAGAAGTGAAAACTTTGAAATTTTCCCAGGTGAACTGGCTTCATACGACGGCGGGGGAGCAGATTCGTATGCTGGCAGCAGCCCGGACAATGCCGGAACTTTTAATCGCTATAATTTTGGTGGCTATATAGATGCTTCGTATGATATTACAGAGCGTTTTTTAGTGAATGGTGCAGTACGTGTTGAAACCTATTCAGATTTTGGGGAAGCTCTAGTATGGAAATTGAGTTCACGCTATAAACTTGGAAATGGGATAACGGTTAGAGGGTCGGCATCTACTGGATTTAGAGCACCTACACTACACCAGATTTATACACAAAAACTACAATATAGCTTTGTAGCTGGGCAAGGTTTGTTGGTTACCGGACTTATAAACAATATTTCCCCACAGGCCCGATTGCTGGGCATTCCACAATTAGACAGTGAAAAGTCGACCAATTTTACCCTGGGTGTAGGCGCAAAAATTTCGAAGAATTTTAGTGCTACGGTAGACTATTATAATATTGCTATACGTGACCGGATTGTGTTAGGAACCGATATTAAAGGAACCGAATTTGATAACAACGGTATTAATATTGGGACAACTCCACTGGATGAAATTTTACGAGACAACAATTTAAACAGTGCAAGTTTTTTTATCAATGCGTTAGACACCAGAACTTCCGGGCTCGATGTCGTGCTTAACTATAAAAATATTGATGTTGGACAAGGAAAGCTTGGCTTAAATCTTTCAGGAAACTATACAATTCAAAATGAACGGGAAGGAGAGATCAATAATCCTTCTGTTATTGAGAGTGGTGGACAATCTGTATTCGATGGCTCCTTAGAATCTTCCCTCTTCAACTCCAGACCTGAGACCAAATGGATCTTAGGAGCAGACTATCATTTGGACGATTTCTATTTCACACTAAACAACACCTATTTTGGAAAAGCTTCCTTTAAAGATGCTGGCTTAAACACCAATCTAAGAGCTGAATTCAACCCTAAAATAGTAACAGATTTTGGAGTGACCTATGACATTAGTAATCAGTTGGCACTTTCTCTTAATGTAAATAACATACTCAATATCCTTCCCGAGTGGGAACTGAAAGCAGAAAATGCTGCTGGAGATGCTATATTGAATGATAGAACTACTAATGCTGTGGGTCTCACCCCTGCGCAGGTACAATCCAATCTTATTACTTTTAACCAACGATACGACCAAACTACCTATTTTGGATATCATTTCGATCAGTTTGGCACTAAGTTTAACCTAATGCTTCAGTATTCTTTTTAACTTTGAAAATCAACCTATTAACCTCTTAGTATGAAAATCTTAACGATATTAGGTATTGTATGTATTGCATTTATAGGATGCGAGAACAATGCGACTAAAATGGCTTCAGCCGAAGCCTCACATTCCGAAGTAAAAACAACGTCACTTTTTAACGCCCAAATTATAGACTTAACGCATACCTTTTCAGAAGAAACTATCTATTGGGTTACCGCCAAAGAGTTTAAACTGGACACGGTAGCTTTTGGTGAAACAGACAACGGTTATTTCTATGCAGCCAATAATTTTGAAACTGCCGAACATGGAGGCACACACATTGACGCACCTATTCATTTTGCCGCAAACACACAATCGGTAGATGAAATCCCTTTGACCCGATTAATAGGAAATGGAATAAAAATAGATATTTCAGCAAGGGTTACAGATAATCGTGATTATCAAGTTTCCATAGAAGATTTTACCGCCTGGGAGAAAGAACACGGCACCATTCCTGATAATGCGATTGTATTGTTGGAAACAGGATTCTCTAAATTCTACCCAAACAAAAAAGAATATTTAGGAACCGACGAACGCGGAGAAGCTGCTGTAAAAGAACTGCATTTTCCAGGCCTATCGCCAGAAGCTGCATCTTGGTTGGCAACAAATAGAAATATTAGCAGTATTGGTTTGGACACCCCCAGCATAGATTATGGGCAGTCCACTATGTTTCAAAGCCATGTAATTTTACTTTCAGAAAACATCCCAGCATTTGAAAATGTTGCAAATCTTGATAAACTTCCGGCAAAAGGTTTTCAGGTAATCGCGCTCCCAATGAAAATTAAAGGTGGTAGTGGTGGCCCCTTACGTATTATTGCACTTTTAGAAAATTAATAATGAAAAAAGAGAAAAAGGTAAGACCTTCTATTATTAGTAGATTTCTGAAGCAAACACCACACGCCATTACGATGCTTTTTAGCATTATAGTATTGGTTTCAATTCTTACCTATATACTACCCGCTGGAACATATGAAAGGGTTTTAGTTAACGGGAGAAGTGTGGTTGTGCCTAATTCCTATAGCACCGTTGCCGCTACACCTGTGAGCTTTTTAAGCTTATTTAAAGCGATCCCTTTAGGTTTTAAAGCTGCAGCTGATATTATTTTTGTTGTTTTTGCAGGCGCCATCATGTTTGCTTTTATGGAAAAGTCCAGGGCTGTAGAAAATTCTGTCGGGACCTTGTTAAAACACATGGGCTTAAAACGTAAGCACCTATTAATAATCATTTTCACATTTGTATATGGCTTTTTAGGCATCGCCGTTGGTTATGAAAATAACATTGCTATGGTGCCAATAGCGGCTATATTAAGTCTTGCGCTGGGCGGAGATCTTATTTTGGCCGCAGGTATTTCAGTAGGTGCTATGACTATTGGGTTTGGCCTCTCACCTATTAATCCCTACACGGTAGGTACAGGACATAAATTAGCAGAACTCCCCATGTTTTCGGGGTATTTATTAAGGAGTGTTTTATGTTTTGTAGCATTAAGTTTTATGGCATATTACAACATTCGATATTTTAAGAAGATCACAAAATTTCCTGAAAAAAGTTTGGGTAAAGGGCTTAATGAAGAGGGAATTTCGTTGTCAAAACCTATTAAAGAGTATACGGTAACAGCAAATAACTGGCTAGTTATTTTGACTTTCTTAGTGGGTTTAGGTGTTATGCTATATGGCGTTTTTAACCTTAAATGGTATCTTATAGAACTATCTGCTCTTTTTCTAATCATCGCACTATGCTGTGGAATAATTTCCAGAATGGGAGCAACAACAATGAGTGAAACAGTTTTAAAAGCAGTTTCATTTGCTGCGCCAGGTGCCTTTATGGTTGGTTTTGCAGCTACAATTAAAGTGCTAATGGAAATGGGGAATATTGGTGATACCATCTCCTATAATCTGGCATTGCTATTAAAAGATATGTCGCTGTATACCTCAGCAATCAGTATGTCCTTATCTCAAACCATCATTAATTTCTTCATTCCGTCTGGAAGTGGGCAAGCGTTAGCTACTTTGCCTGTTATGATTCCGTTGGGTGAAACGTTAGGGCTTACAAGACAAACAACTATTTTGGCATTTCAAATTGGAGACGGAGTTTCAAATTTGGTAAATCCTACCCTGGGCGGCTTAATAGCCATGCTCGCCATGTGCCGGGTTCCATTAGACAGGTGGTTGCGTTTTATTTTTCCAGTAGTTTTAGTACTATTGCTTTTGGCTTGTACAGCTTTAATCGTGGCGGTTGCAACAGGATATCATTAAAAACTATGACAACAATACAAATTTTAGAAAAATTAATATCCTTCCCGGTTTTGGGCGGAGACTCCAATCTATCCATTATCAAATGGATAAAAAATTATATTGAATCGTTTGATATTGAAGTCACCCTGGTTCCTAATGCAGCGGGCACTAAAGCTTCCCTGCATTGCCGAATAGGTCCCGAGGTTGATGGAGGTATTATTTTATCCGGACATACCGATGTGGTTCCAGTTGAAGGGCAAGAATGGGATACAGATCCTTTTCAGCTTACCGAAAAAGAAGATGGAAATTTATATGGAAGAGGAAGCTGCGATATGAAAGGTTTTATAGCAATTTGTTTACATATGCTTCCCAAAATGATACAAGCTAACCTTACAAAACCTATTTATTTTGCTTTTTCCTATGATGAGGAAATAGGGTGTCTGGCAGCTCCCGACTTAGTTGAACATTTCAAAAAAGCATACACAGAGCAACCCAAATACGCGCTCATAGGAGAACCTTCTATGCTACAACCCATTCTTGCACAAAAGGGGATAAATATATTCGTTACCCACGTAAACGGGTCGGCGGGGCATAGTAGCAGGATTCAGCAGGAGGTAAGTGCCGTCCACGAAGCATCCCGATTGGTGCTTTGGCTGGAAAATAAAATGAATAATCTTAAACAAACAAATAAAAACGATGTACGTTTTGAACCACCCCACACCACAATACATGTTGGAAAATTTACAGGGGGAATTGCTCCAAATGTAATAGCAGATAAGGCCTCATTTATTTGGGATGTTAGAACTATTCCAACGGACTCCATGGACGCTATCGTAAAAGAGTTTAAAGAGCACTGCAACCAACACGAAACAAAATTAAAGCAGGTTTTTCCAGGTTTTAAGATTACGACAAAAGCTAATCACCCTGAAGTACCTCATCTGGACACACATCTGGATAAAGATGTGGTTAATTTAATAAAGACAGTTTCAGGAAGTGCTGATTTTAAGGCAGTTTCGTTTGCTTCAGAAGCAGGACAATTTGCTCAGGGAGGTTTTGAAAGTGTTATCTGTGGGCCAGGTTCTATAGCCCAAGCACATAAAGCGAATGAATTTATTTCAAAAGAACAACTTCAAAAAGGGGAGACTATGTTCAAAAAAATAATACACGAAATGAGCTCTTAGTAATTGATAAATTAAATCGAATATAAATATGGACACATTTTTTTTAGAAGCCGTAAAAGAAGCAGAACTCGGTATTGCAGAAGGGGGAATTCCCATAGGCTCTGTATTGGTACATAACGGTAAAATTATTGGTCGCGGCCATAACCGAAGAGTTCAACAAGGAAGCGTAATTCGCCACGGTGAAATGGATGCTTTGGAAAACGCAGGGAGACAACCTGCTGCTGTTTATCAAGAAAGTGTGTTGTATACAACGTTGTCCCCTTGTCCCATGTGTTCGGGCACCATTTTGTTATATGGTATTCCCAAAGTTATAATTGGTGAAAACAAGACCTTTTTAGGCGAAGAAAAACTACTCAAGGATCGTGGTGTTGAAGTATTAGTTCTAGATGATAAAAGGTGTAAAGAACTCATGGACACCTTTATAACACAAAATCCTGAATTATGGAATGAGGATATTGGTGTTTAATTTGTGCACTCTTCTCTCACAAAAAAAGCCACTCAAAACTGAGTGGCCCTAACAATTTAACAAAAGTAATTCTTATTGGCGCATTAATCTAATTTCTGAATCTAGGGTTACATCGGCCCCATCTGTTGTGGTTTCGGTCGTTGTGCTTGTTATAATAAGCTGTCCTTGATTAAATGTTACCACATTCCACGTTCCATCTACACCATCTGTTCCCGTAAAAGTAATCGTCTCTGTATTTGCATTGCTGGTATACGTTCCCATTTCATTGTCAAACGATAAAATTTCTGAAGTCTCAACAGGAGTACCTGTTAGGTTAATTGTTGTAACTACCCTGTATTGCCCGTTAATAATATAAGTGCCGTCTTCCTGAAATTCAACAGTTGTCTGGAACGTGTCACCTACAATTGTAATTGGGCCGCTCACTGGCACACCACCTAACTCGCCACTTATGGTTCCATTAGACGCTAAAAAAGTTAGGTCGTGAGTTCCATCAAGATTTACGTTAGTAACCAAATAGCATCCATCGTCTTCAAAAGTTCCTACTACATTTGGACATAAATCATTTATATCCGGTACTCCATCCCCATCTGTATCAAGTGTTGGGTCTACACCATCGTCATCATTTTTACAAGCTACAAGCGTTGTTAAAGCCAAGAAGGCAATCAATATTATTTTTACAGTTTTCATATTTGTTAGATTTTAAACAAAGATAGTTTTAATTAATACTAACTAAAATACTTCCTAATTTATTATATGAACAGGTAATTCACTATTTTTTCTATCTTTAACTCTTAACCTAACCAGTCCTGTTTTGAATAAAATATACCTCCTCTTTTTTCTACTTTCCTCTCCCCTAGTTGCCCAAGAATATGTAGACCTTGTAAAAATTGGCTATGGCCAAACGTTTAATAACGATTTTGAAGGCACTGACCAAAGCACCTTCGTAAAGTCTTTTGACGCAGATCTAACCATCCCTATCGTTCTAAACAAAAAACACGCGATGATTACTGGCGCCGTCTACAATAGAAGCAACCTGCAACTCTTCCCAAATGCCGAAGCCACAAGCTTACATAGCACCATTGTAAAACTAGGTTTGGCGTCAACATTCAACTCGAAATGGAGCAGCACCCTGGTATTTTTGCCGAAGATGGCTTCAGATTATGTGAACAGTTCGGGAGACGATTTTTACTTTGGAGGTGTCGCTTTACTGAAATATCAAAAAACCGAACACCTAAAATACCGTTTCGGGTTCTATGCATCTACCGAAGCTTTTGGCGTCTTTTCTACGCCCATAATTGGTTGGTACTATCTAAGTTCCAACTCCAAGTTTGAAATGGACATGTCCCTTCCCATTGCAGCCGATATTAATTATACCTTCGGAAGTACAACCGTAGGAGTAGACTACATAGGCATAGGCCGAAGTTTCCGCATTACCGAAAATGATGCAAACGTGTATGCAGATGTATCTGAACTTAATTTTGCCACCTATCTTCAGTTTAATGCGTTACAAAAAAGTGTGCTCTTACGAGCAAAATTTGGCTATTCCAGCAGCAATTATGAGCTATACCAAGATGGAGATAACATAGATTTGGGTCTTTCTGCATTCGCATTTGGAGACGATCGAACCTTACTAAACCCAGAAATTAGCGGGGGTTTATATCTAAAATTTGAAGCCATTTATAGGTTCGATATTTCTGAAGATAAAGAAACCGAATAACATCCCCTCACCCCAGCCCTCTCCCAAAGGGAGAATAACCCATTTGTAAATTAAACTATTTTAGTTCCTTGATTAACTGTCTTGTTTCTTGATTTTTGTAGCGCAGCGGTCTTGATTCTTTCTTTCAAAATAAAGTTGCTATATTTAACCTATGGAGCGTACGTGTGTAGAATGTGGAGATAAATTAATTGGCCGTGCCGATAAACGCTACTGTAGTGATGCCTGCCGAAATGCGCATAACAACTCCCTAAATAAAGATGGTAAAAACCTATTGCGAAATGTAAATAACCGACTTCGGAAAAATTACCGGATTCTGGAAGCACTTAATACAAAAGACAAAACCAAAACCAAAAAAGAAACCCTGCTCAAGCACGGCTTCAATTTTAAATTTTATACCAGCCAATACGTCACCAAAACAGGTTCTACCTATAATTATGTGTACGACCAAGGGTATTTGCCTTTAGACAACGACTGGTTTTTGCTGGTAAAGACAGATATGGTCTTGTAAAATGAAATGATTGCTGCCTAGTTAGTAAGAATTATTTCTCCCCCGAGGGGGAGATGCCACAGGCAGAGGGGGCCTACTTCCAAGTATTCCCTTTTAACTCCAAGGCAGCTTTCAACACATCTTTCTGGCTAATAAGCCCAACCAATTTTCCTTCTTCTAGAATTGGAAAACGACGTCGTTTGGCCGTTAAAAACTTATCAGCAGCATCAAAAAGATTCATATTTCCGTCAATCGTATCTACTTCTTTTACCATATGATCTTCTACTTTGGCATCTTGCATGGGGTGGTTGTGGTAGCGACTCGTACTAATTTGTTTCATACAATCTCCTTCCGAAATAATCCCGACTAACTCATTCTTTTCATTTACCACAGGACCCCCAGATATCTTTTTCTTAATGAGGGTGTTCATCACTTCCAAAACCGATTGCTCGGGCTTAAAAGTAGTTAAGTTTCTACTCATGTAATCTGAAACTTTAATATCTTCAGAAGAACCTTTAATTTCTTTGGCGCGCTTGCCTCTATAACTTTTAATTGGCATAATTTCAACTATTTACTAGTGAAGATACATAAAATATCACTTCATTACTGTTAAGAAGTTCCCTTCAAAATAAAATTTAATGAAATGTTGTACTTTTAAATTTCCAAAACTAACCCTATGAAACTCCTCTCTGGCCTCCTCTCTTTTATACTAGTACTATTTTTTATATGGTATAGCTTTTTCAGCTTAATGCCTCGTGACGGGAACCCAGCAACCGCTCCACAAATCGAGTTTTCCAGCCAACGTGCCCTCACTCCCTTAAAAGAAATTACCAAAGCCCCGCATTATCACGGCAGCGAAGAACACAATCGCGTTCGGGAATTTTTACAAAAAGAACTACAAGCCTTAGGCCTACAAACTGAAGTACAAGAAGGTTTTGTTCTAAACGAAGGATGGCGCGGCTTAGACCGGCCAAAAAACATCATCGGGGTTTGGAAAGGTTCCGGAAATGGAAAATCCTTGGTGTTACTTTCACATTACGACAGCGCCAAAGTACCTAGTTTTGGAGCGAGTGATGCAGGAAGTGGCGTTGTTACCATTTTAGAAAGTCTGCGAGCCTATAAAGCAGCAGGTAAACAACCTAAAAACGATATTATTGTACTTTTTAGTGATGCCGAAGAAATTGGACTTGACGGCGCACAGCTATTCGTAAACGAACACGATTTGGCAAAAAACGCAGGCCTCGTCCTTAATTTTGAAGCCCGAGGAAGTGGCGGCCCCAGCAATATGATTTTAGAAACCAATGGCGGTAACGAGAACCTTGTAAAAGCTTTTGTAGAAGCCAATCCGGACTATCCCGTGGCATCTTCTTTAATGTATAGCATTTACAAAATGCTCCCAAACGATACCGACTCCACTATTTTTAGAGAAGATGGCGATATAGACAGCTTTTTCTTCGCTTTTATAGACGACCATTACGACTACCACACCGCCAACGATACCTTTGAAAATCTGGACAGAGAAACCCTCCAACACCAAGGAAGTTATCTTTTGCCCTTACTCCATTATTTTGGTGACGCAGACCTTTCAACACTAAAGGCCGAAGAGGATTATGTATATGTAAACGCGCCCTTCGTAAAAATGATTACCTATCCCTTTTCGTGGATTATCCCAATGCTCATCCTTGCAGCAGTCTTATTTTTTGCCTTACTATTTTACGGTTTTTCAAAACAAAAACTGAAAGGAAAAGCCGTTGGAAAAGGGTTTGGAGCTTTATTACTTTCACTAGTAGCTTGTGGAGCCGTTGGTTATTTAGGTTGGATGCTGTTACAAGTTATCTATCCGCAGTATGCCGAAATTCAGCATGGGTTTACCTACAACGGGCATTGGTATATTGCCTTTTTCGTGGTGCTTTCTTGCGCTATTGTGTTTAAAATCTATCGCCGTTTCAACATAAAAAAGGAAGTTGCCAGTTTTTATGTAGCACCGCTTACCTTATGGCTCATCGTGAATGTAGCCGTTGCTATAATTTTAAAAGGCGCTGCCTATTGGATTATTCCTGTGTTTTTTGGGTTGCTATCTTTTTTCATTTTACTGAAACAATCAACACCAAGCCTTATCCTACTTACGTTGTTAGCCGTACCAGCACTCTCCTTTTTTGCGCCGCTTATTCAGTTTTTTCCTGTGGGATTGGGCTTAAAGATGCTGGTGATTAGTTGCGTGTTTGTGGTGTTATTGTTTGGATTGTTAGTACCTGTCTTCGGATTGTATCGTTGGAAGAATATGATCTCGTTGGGGAGTTTCATTTTAGCGGTGGTTTTATTTTTTGTAGCCAATGCCAAAAGCGATTTTACCGAAACCCGCCAAAAACCCAACAGTTTAATCTACTATCAAAATGCCGATACCAATGAAAGTTTCTGGCTTACCTACGACACGGTGTTAGATTCTTGGACCAAAGGTTATTTAGGCGAAGCACCCGAAGAAGCCAGTAAATATGTAACGAGCGCTGCTGGAAGTAAATACAATACGGGTTATAGTTTTGCTGCAAAGGCACCTGCGCAAACCATTGCTCCTTTCGAAATACGATTGGAAAATGACACGACGATTCAAAATATGCGGAATGTGACGTTTACCATCCTTCCAAAACGAGATGTACACGAACTAAGCTTGTATACGGACGTTTCAACACAATTTGAATCGCTTACTTTTAACGGTAAAACAGTTTCAAAAGACACTACAGATAATGCTTTTCATAATAGAAAAAGTAATATGTTACTCCGTTATTTTGTTGCCAATGAAGATACGTTGGAGGTTTCGCTTTCCGTTGAAAAAAATACACCGCTCAACTTTCAAGTGTTAGAATATTCGTACGATTTATTGAGCCATCCGCAATTTACCATCAACAAACGCCCAAAAAACACCATGCCCAAGCCATTTGTGAATACAGATGCTGTGGTGGTAAAGCGTAGTTTTTCGGTAGATGAATTGGAGAAAAAGCTTGTGGTAAGTGATACAATTTCTGAAGAAATAATACTTGAGTAATTGGCCCTTCGATACAATTTTACTCCTGTGTCGTAAAATCACTTAGGAATCTGAAACTTGAAATTAGAAATTTATGACAATAGGAATAGCAGGATTAGGATGGTTAGGGAAACCATTGGCAAATACATTAACTACACTGGGATACACGGTAAAGGGCACCGTAACTTCTACTGAAAAAGCTACTGAACTTCAGAAAAAAGGAATAAATGCTTTTCCACTTAAAATCACTGAAACTGGCGTAACTGGAGAACCCCAAGGATTTCTAAAAGATTTGGACACCCTTATTGTCATGATTCCCCCAGGATTACGCAGAAATACAGGAGCAGATTACGTCCTAAAAATGACTCATTTTTTTACTGAAATTGAAACCGTCAAAATCCCTAGCTGTATTTTTATAAGTAGTACTTCGGTATATGGTGATGCACAAGGAAAAGTAACCGAAACAGACCTCCCCGAACCAGAAAACGAAGCCGGGCGCCAATTAAAACAAGTAGAACAACTATTTTTTACTGCGTCACCCAAAACTAGTATCGTACGCTTTGGAGGATTGCTAGGTGGCAGTCGCCAACCCGCTAGATATTTGTCGGGACGTACTAATTTAAGTGGTGGCAATGCGCCGGTAAATTTAATACATCGGGACGATTGCATTGGCATTTTAACTGCCCTCATTCAGCAAGAAGCGTACGGACATATTTTTAATGCCGTACATCCCAACCATCCCAAAAAATCCAATTATTATACTGAAAAGGCGAAGGAGTTAGGCATGGAAGCGCCTCACTTTGCTGAAGCTACCCATGAAACTTTTAAGCAGGTGGATTCTGTGAATTTGGAGCAGGTTTTGGGGTATAGTTTTAAAAGGGAAATTTAAAATGCCCTCTTAAGGATTACTTGAAATAAAATGTACTTTTAATGAACGCAGCTAATTAGGGATGTTAAACCCGAAAAGCAAATGAACATTAGATAGTACACCCCCCTACCCCCCCTCAAGGGGGGAGTCAAAAAAAAAGGAGCCCAATGTGAGCTCCTTTTCTATTTAAAATCTGCTTTTATAGAAGCTATTGTTTTATAATTTTTTCTGAAAACGTAGCGCCATGTTCCCCCGTAACAACCACCGTATAGATTCCTGCGGAAAGCGTTGCTACAGAAACAGACACCTTATTTTTTATGGGTACGGCTACTCTTGCCCCAAGGCATTAAAAACCTGTATCGCGCTTACCGAAGCTTCTGTCGCTATGGTAAAGCTATCAGGGGTTGGATTGGGGTATAAAATAGTGGCTTTTAGTCCATTTTCTGGCACTCCTAAAATAGTGAGGTTTTCGTACCAGGCAATTTTATCCCCTGTTATGGAAGCCGAGAGCACATCGTTATCACCATCGCCATCCAGGTCTGCGGCAAAAATACCCCGACCGTTGTCTGCGTCTAAGCTTATAATTTGTGCAGGACCAAAGGTACCTAACCCGTCTGTGTTTTCATACCAGGCTACTTCTCCGTCTGTTGTTATGGAGACTACGTCTATATCACTGTCTGCATCGAGGTCTGCTGCATATACAGATTGTACAAAAGAGCCTCTGGTATCAATAGCTTTTTCTGCACTAAAAGTTCCTAAACCATCGGTATTTTCATTCCAGTATAGCCTATTTTGCGTACTTGCTGCAACGACAACATCAAAATCCCCGTCTCCGTCAATATCTTTTGAATCTATAGAAAGACTACCAGAAGCAACACCAGGTATTTCAGTGCCTGCATTAAAAGTACCATTACCATCTAAATTCTCATACCAAAACACACGCGCTAACCCAGTAGATACAGCTAAAACGTCCATATCGGTATCTCCATCTATATCTCTAACCAATACAAAACGAGCATTTGGCATGGTGGTACTAATAGCCTGCTCTGGCCCAAAAGTCCCTGTTCCATCTACGTTTTCGTACCAAGCCACCGTATCTTCATTTCTATTGGCTGAAACCACATCTAAATCTCCATCGCCATCAAAATCACCAGCGTCTGCTACCGTGGCACCAACAGCATCGGTTGCAATATTATTATTGGCACCAAAACCTCCTACACCATCTTCATTTCTATTCCACAACACCATATCATCCCCAAAACAGGTAGTTAATATATCAATCGCACCATCTCCGTCTATATCTGCGGTAGTCACAAAACGTACATCGTTAACGCCTGTACTTATTACCTGTAGCGGCCCAAAAGTGGCTTGCCCATCTAGGTTTTCATACCATACATTCTGGTCACTACCACTCACAGCTGCAACAACATCCTGATCACCATCTCCATCTATATCTGCTGTTTGGACATAGCGTGGTACTTCTCCTGTAGTGCTAATAATTTGTTGTGACCCAAATTGCGCCATCATGGAGTGGCTTAGTAGTACAAGTATAAAAAAGATATAATATTTCATAAAATGAAAATTAAAAAAGGATGCCCGTACTAAATCGAGCACCTTTAAAGATATGTAAATTTATTAGTTATTTCCTTTTTGAATTACAGTTTGCTCGCTGGTGCCGTCTATATAGTTTTTTTCAATACTGTAGAGGCCGTTAGGTAAATCTTCAATTAGGTTGGGATTATTACTAAAGCGTAGGAAGTCTCGATTTCAGTAGTTCTTACTAATTTAATTTCATAAAAAAAGGAGCCCATAATGAGCTCCTTTAATATAACTATAAATTTTAAATTTTCTACCAAATACGCACCCTATTCTCTGGAGCTACGTACATTGGATCACCTTCTTTAATATCGAACGCTTCGTAGAAAGCATCAATGTTCTTAAGGGGTTCTGTTGCACGGTACATTCCTGGCGAGTGTGGATCGGTTTTAATTTGGGTACGCAAAGACTCTTCACGTTGCTTGGTTCTCCAAACGGTTGCCCAACTCATAAAGAAACGTTGCTCTGGGGTAAATCCATCGATATCTCCTGGACGACCATTTTCTTTGTAGAATTTCTGTAATCCATCATACGCACCTAGCAATCCGCCAAGATCGCCAATGTTTTCTCCTAAGGTAAACTTTCCGTTAATAAAAACGCTGTCTAATACCTCAACACTATCGTATTGTGCTGCAAGGGCATCTCCTCGCTCTGTAAATTTCTCTAAGTCACTATCTGTCCACCAGTTTACCAGGTTTCCATCACCGTCAAAACGGGCTCCACTATCGTCGAAAGCGTGAGAGATTTCGTGACCAATTACAGCTCCCATTCCACCGTAGTTTACAGCTTCGTCTGCTTTATAATCGTAAAAAGGTGGTTGTAAGATTGCTGCTGGGAATACAATCTCGTTGTTAAACGGGTTAAAGTAAGCATTCACTGTTTGTGGAGACATTCCCCATTCGGTTCTATCTACTGGCTCATTAATTTTATCTAGATTATCTTTAAACTGCCAGTTTCCAACAGCCATCATATTTTCGTAGTATGTATTTTCGGCATTCACATCCATAGAAGAATAATCTTCCCATGTGTCTGGGTAGCCAATTTTTACGGTAAACTTATTCAGTTTAGCTACTGCTTTTTCCTTGGTTTCGGCACTCATCCAATCAAGATTCATGATTCGTTCTTTGTATGCTTCGATTACATTTGCAATCATTTTTTCTGCCTTAGCTTTTGCTTCTGGCGGAAACTTTTCGTCTACGTACAATTGTCCTACTGCTTCTCCAACACTTCCGTTTACGGTTGCTAGTGCACGCTCATCAGCTGGACGTTGCTTTTTGGCACCGCTTAAATATTGGCTATAAAATTCCCAATTGGCTTTTTCAATTTCAGTAGACAGCGCTCCTGTTGCACTATTAAAAGTTTGCCAGCGCATTATAGTTTTCCACGTGTCAATATCTTTTTTAGATAGTACGTTTTGTACTGTTTCCATATAGGTTGGCTGCATTACAATTACTGTATCTACTACTTTAGTCACACCCATATCTTTCATCGCTTGCTCCCATTGTATGGCTGGCACCATTTCTTGTACCTGGTCCATACTTCTTGGATTATTAAAGTTTCTGAAATCACGACTCGCAACTTTATCCAATCTTGGTGCTGCCAAATTGGTTTCGAATGCTAGGATAGTTTCAGCTTGGGTACGCGCAGCTTCTTCACTATCTCCTAAATATTGTAGCATTCTGGTGATATGGTCTACATATTTTTCTCTAATCTCAATAGACTTCGCATCGGTATTTGTGTAATAATCACGATCTGGAAGGCCTAAACCTCCTGGGGTGATGTATGCCGAGTTCATCGCACTATTGCTAGGATTAGAAAATGCTGCAATTCCGAAGAAAGGCTGTGATATTTCGGTAGCTCTTGTGGTCATTACTTTCTGGAAATCTTCTACAGTGTTAATACCAGCAATAGCGTCTAACGCAGATTGTAATGGAGCGATACCTGCTTTATTTCTAGCCACTGTATCTAATTCTGATGCAAAGATTGCCAAGGCTTTTGCCTGGTCTGTACCTTCTCCGTATTTTCCACTTTCTTTGGCGTTGTTTAAAATCTCTAAAACATCTTTGTCTGTAGACTTACGCAACACACCAAAACCACCCCAACGTACTTGATCGTCTGGGATTTCGGTGTTTTTCATCCAGTTTCCATTTACGTAGTTATAAAAATCATTTTTAGGGTTTACGGTAGTATCCATATTAGAGAGGATAATACCACGCTCTTCAGTATCAACGGCCTGCGCCATTGTTTTGTCTTTATCTTTGTTATCGCAAGAAGTAACCGTTAAGGCTACAGCTGCAAGGGCAACTACAGACGTTAGAATGTTTCGTTTCATATGTTGGTTTTTTGATTATTCTGGTATTAGTTGAAAAATTGTCCAATTTGTTACACTCAATTCTTCTTATTATCTTGTAGTTCTGCCTTGTAAACAGAATCTAAAAATTTCTTTTGTTTTTCTAGTTCTTTCTTTTCAGTTTCTTTTAACTCGTCATCAATTTTACTTTTTGTGAAGGTTCTGTTCATTTCAATAAAAAGACTTTGAGCAGCCATATTCATTTCTTTTAAACCTATCTCCAATTGCAAACTATCTACCTGCCTGTCTTGTGCCAATTGCTCCAAAATTTTTGCACGTGTATTTACCAAAATTAGCCGCGCATAGATGTAAGGTGTATTTATGGTATCTGGGATTTTTGTAAGCAGGGAATCGGTTTGCAGGGTTAATTGTTGTGAAATATGCTGCAACGAAGGCAGCGTTTTGTTCTTTAACTGAAGGGTGTTTGTTTCAAAGTCTTCAAAAACCGACCAGGAATCTGCTTGCGTTTTAGCAGCTTCGCTAAGGGTAGGTAATACAGCCAGATTACTTCCGTAGTGCGTTTTATCGTCTATTTGTATGACAGTTTCATTTTCATTCGAATTTTCTTCACATGCAACCAATACGAATACTAGTACTACAAGAGTTAAAATAAATAAATGTAACCGTTTCATTTAAAAGAAGCTATAAAAACGCAAATATAAGCCTTATACTAGTGGTAAAAGTTAAAGGTTTGCAAAATTCAACTATTCCAGAATCCGTATCTTTACTGCTGAAATTTTAACCACTATTTACATCTTTATGCTATGAAAAAAAGAATCCTTATCATTGGTGCCTGTGGGCAAATAGGCACCGAACTTACTGCAGCCCTTAGAAAACAATACGCACCACATAAAGTAATTGCAAGTGATATTGTGGAAGGTGATGCCGAAATGATGCAAGCGGGTCCTTTTGAAGTGTTAGACGCCATGGATTACGATGCCGTGCAAGATGTAGTGATAAAACACGAAATTACGGATGTATATTTAATGGCTGCTATGCTTTCGGCAACTGCTGAAAAATTCCCCATGCGTGGATGGAATTTGAATATGGACTCACTTTTCAACGTTTTAAACCTCGCCAAAGAGGGAAAAATCGATAAAATATTTTGGCCTTCCAGCATTGCTGTTTTTGGCCCCACAACTCCAAAAACTGAAACTCCACAACGCACCGTCATGGAACCTAGTACCGTATACGGAATAAGCAAGCAAACAGGAGAACGCTGGTGCGAATATTACTTTAATAAATACGGCGTAGATGTTCGTAGCATACGCTATCCTGGTCTTATTAGTTATAAAACATTACCAGGTGGCGGTACGACAGATTATGCCGTAGACATTTATCACAAAGCTGTAAAGCACAATTCATACATTTGTTTTTTAAATGCTGAAACTACCTTACCTATGATGTTTATGGACGATGCCATTAAAGCTACCATTGGCATTATGGAAGCTCCTTCGGAACATATAAAAATTAGAAATTCCTACAACCTAGCTGGTATGAGCTTTAATCCTGAAGAAGTAGCTGCGAGCATTAGAAAACAGCAAAAAGATTTCACGATTTCTTACGAGCCAGATTTTAGACAAGCCATTGCAGATTCCTGGCCACAGAGCATTAACGACGATAATGCACGTGAAGATTGGGGTTGGAAACACGAAATTGAACTGGATGAGATGACCAGGATTATGTTAGATAATTTAAAATAAAACTAGCGTTTCTGCAAAATTAAAAACCCCAACTTCACTATAAAGTTGGGGTTTTCAGTTTAACTAATCTACTTAACTATTGTTTCATTATTTTTCTCACCATTGTCCCTGCTTCTGTTTCTATGGAGAAGAAATAGATTCCTGTATTTAAATGTGAAATATTTAATTCACTGTTCTGTTTATTAGGATTTACAGCTACAATTAATCTTCCTTGTAGATCGTACACCGTAATACTTTTTATAACCGAAGGTGATTGCACGTTTACAACATCGTTAGCTGGGTTTGGATACACCTTAATTTGTGAAATATCAAACTCATCTACTCCTAATACTCTAAATGATGTTACTGCTTCATTAGTCGCTACAGGGAAGTTAAAGTCGAAATAGATATTGGCTTGTAGCCCCACTTCGTCTGTTGTGATTAAGTCTTCGTTGGTTTTCATTTTAAGGAGGATGTTTCCGTGGCCTCCCGTATCGAGACTAATATTTTGAAAATGAAATTGAGCCACATTATCAATTACAATTGCTTCCATATCGTGAGATGCATTTAGTATTTGCATGGAAGTTGGGTTAAAATCGGTTGGATCAATTTCCATGGTCACTACAATATTTTCGGCAGGTGCCGTTCCTGTATTTTCAAAATTGATAACATAGTGAAGATATTCTCCAATATAAGTACTTGGAACCTCATCTCCTTGAATACAAACAACGTTATTAGGATCGAAAGAGCCCACAACTATTTGATCGAGCGTAAAATAATTATTGGCAGGATTTTCATCCCCATCGACAGGATTTATTTCAGTAAAAAGCACCAATACATCATCAATATTTACTGGAGGTGTATCTGTAGGTGTATTTACTTCTAAAATAATTTCACTAACCACAGTTTCATACGGTTGTAAATTTGTAAAATTATAGGTAAGTAGCCCTGCACTTTGGGTATCTGGCATAATAGAAGAGGATACAAATTCCATAAGATCTCCTGGATAATTAAATTGAACATCTCCAGAAACAGCTACATTTCCATTGTTTTTATAAACCAAATGATATCTGGACTGAAATCCTGGTGCTGCAGGTGTAATAGGCGCAATAACCACTTCAAGGTCTTGCTGGGTACCAATAGATACTACACAAAAATCTTGCGTAACGGTACTATTATTAATTACAGGAATTGCCACAGTTGCTGGGGAAGGACTTATATTAAAATACGTTGGGTTCTCCAGGTTTGGAAACAATGTATAAGTACCTGCCTGTCCTGCATACACATTATAAATACCATTGGCATTACTATATGCTATTGCATTAGTAGGGGAACCATTATATTCTATATTAAAACTTGTATAAGGTATACTGGCATCTCCGCTATCGCACCCATTATTTTCATCATCAAATTTTGTAACTCCTGTAATAGTGTTTATATCGCCTCCAGGAGGAAATGTACAGAAAGAATTTACGGGATACTCGGGACCAGCAAATTGTTGTATTTCCACCACTTGAAACTCATCTGCACAAACATAGCTTAAACTTAGGTTGTTTGTTTGGAACCAGTTTTCTGACCAGCTCCCAGCACCTACATTTAAACTTTCATCACTTCCGTTTTTAATGAAAACACTTTCCATTAAATGATTATTCACACATCTTAGGTAGGTTAAGTTGCTATTACTGTTTAAGTCCAATGTTAAAATCGAGCTACTATAAACTGAAAACTCTTCTAATAATGGACAAGAAGAAACATCTATTGAAGATAATGGCCCTGCATTAGGAGGTATTGCAGCCTGAATATCTACTACAAGTAAGTTTACGTTACTTGAAAAATCTAACGTGGCAACTTGGTTCGGTTCACTTTCAAAATTTTCTAAGTTAATAAAAGCTTCAATCCCATCTACACTTACAATGGTTGAAGATTGTAACGATATTGAAGTTGTAGCCAAAGCTTCCGATGTTTGAATTTCACCATCCATATTGGTGTCTACGCCGTCGGCTATCAATTCGGCCTTAAAATTTGCGTCGGGAATATTTACTATTTGCGCACTGGCAATCCCGGTAGTAAGTAACAAAAGTAGTAATAGCTTTTTCATGGTTGTTAATTTTCAATAAATTTAGTCAAGTCTGTTAAGTATTATAGGTGTCAATGAGCAAACGTCAATTTTCATTTAGAATTCGCTACATCGTTTTTAAAATAGTTTGCAATCGTTCTCGTTTTCGTTGCGAAATTGGCAATCTGCTTCCATCTGCCATTACCACGTACCCGCCATCTTTTTTGATATACGATTTTAAATAATTCAGATTTATTAAATGCGATTGATGGATACGCTCAAAATTATGTTCGGCCAATAACTCTTCATATTCTTTTAATGTTTTGGAAATAAGTACCGTTTTATGATTTTCAATATAAAACTTGGTGTAATTATCTTCGCTTTCACAGCGAATAATATCGCTTATATCGAACAAATGAATCCCGTCTGAAGTTGACAGCGCAATACGTTTAAAATTGTCTACGTTTTTTCTTATGTTTTCCAAGAGCAAATCTATGTGCGAAAAATCGTTCTTCTTTTCTACCACACTTTCAATTTTTTCAATAACTTTTTGAAGTTCTTCGGGATCTACAGGTTTCAGTAAAAAATCCAGCGCACTAAACCTAAATGCTTTTATAGCGTATTGTTCATGAGCCGTAATAAAAACAATGTTAGAATTTATAGTGTCATTTTTCTCTGCTACTTTCTCCAAAATATCGAAGCCCGTACCATCATTTAACTGAATATCCAAAAAAACTACCTGTGGTTGCAAGGTATCCATTGCCACAACTCCTGTAGCTACACTGTCTGCCTCGCCAATAATCTTAATATTGGGAGCAAAAAGCGCAAGGAGCTTTTTCATTCCTTCTCTTAGGTTTTTGTCATCGTCAATGAGTATGGCGTTAATCATAAGAATATAACAACTTTTAATTATTTATGTATTGAAGTGGCAATCGTAACATTACCTTGGTTCCTGTGATGGTAGTGCCTTCGGTTAATTCTTCAATTTCAATCTGAGCTTCTTTAGACGTAGACTCGGTAATCATTTCCAGACGTTTCTTTATAATATCTAAAGCCATCGATTTATGTGCTAATACCAGATTTTCTTTATTTTTTCGGGACTGGTTTATTCCAACGCCATCATCTATAATCGTGCAGTTTAAGGAAGTATTGGTAACTTTAAATTGAATTGAAATGGTGCCGTTATCTTTCTTCGGAATAACACCATGAATGATAGCATTTTCAATAAAAGGCTGAATTAATAACGGCGGAAGTGCCACATCATCTTCAATTTTTGGATCTTTTGTAATACTGAAGTTGAATTTGTTATTAAACCGAAGTTGCTCCAATTCTAAATAATTTTGAAGGCTTTCAATCTCCTTATCTATAGGAATAAGCGATTCTTTCGAATATTCCAAAGTTAGTCGCATTAACTTAGAAAATTTTGAAAGGTATTTTATAGCACTATCGGTTCCGTTTTGAACAATAAAGCTAGAGATAGAACCCAAACAGTTAAATACAAAATGCGGATTCATTTGTAAATGCAGTGCTTTTTGCTCGTATTCTGCCAACTCTTTTTGAAGTGTAAGGGTTTTCTTTAATTGTTGGCGGTTGTAAATTAAAAACCCCATTCCAAACAACAACAAAGCAATGAGTGCCCCAAAAAGCAGTTTTAAATTGTTGCTTTTGGCTTCTTCTTTTAATAGCAGTTCCCGTTTTTTATTTTCTTCTTTTTGAAGGATTTCTTTTTTTTCAAATTCATAGTTCATAGCAGCCTCTACTGCTTTTCGCACATCATTTTCTTTGTTGAGACTGTCTTTAGCAACACTGTATTTTTTGAAATGTTCTAGTGCTTTGCTAGCATTCCCACTTTCAGAATAGACTTCACTCAATATTTTTTCGGAAACGACCAACTGTTCCAGCACCTTGGTTTCTTTGGCTAGATTAAGTGCTTTATTAGCAGCATTAAGCGACGCTTCTTTGTTTTTTTGATTTTTGTAAAATTCAGCAAGATGTAAGTAGGTGTCTGCAAGTCCAAACTTATCATTAATCTCTTTAAAAGCAGTCACAGCTTTTTGCCAGTTTTCCAACGCCATTTCCGGGTATTCTCGCTTCTTATAATACGCGCCAATATTATTATACCACTCGCCCAAAGCTCTCACATTGGGATGTTTGTCTAAACTACTTTTTGCTGAGGTGTAATATTGAAACGCCTCGTCCAGCTTACCCTGCTTCACATAAATATTGGCAATATTGGTTTGCGTAATGCCCCTGTTAGGATCTTCTCGCTCCAGTTGAATTTCCAGTGCTTTTAAATAGTATTGCAGTGCCTTTTCAGTTTCATCCTGCGCTTTGTAAACGACGCCAATGTTATTATATATTTTCGATGCCTGGCCAGTATCCTTTAATTTCTCGTAGATTTTTGCAGCTTGCAAATAATATTGAAGCGCCTTGGCATAATTGCTCTGTTCAGAAAAAACAATACCCATATAGCCTAGAGTTCTGGCAATTCCTTGTTCAATTTCTTCTTCGGAGTGAGATGTTTTAGGTAGTTCTTCAAAAATAGATTTTGCCCAGACAAAATTATCCATGGCTTTTTGATATTCTCCCAATATAATATGAGCAGTACCTATATTTAAATAGGCTGTACCCATTTCAAACTTTAATTGCTTTGTTTCGGCGAGTTTAATTGCTTTGTTTCCATACTCCAGCATTTTAGTTGGGTCGCTGTATTTATATTGATTAGCAATAGCGTTATAGAGTTGTGCTGTTGCCAAATCGCCTGAAGTTTCGGTTAGCTTTTGCTCAAGGCTATCTATTATTTTGTCTTGCGCATAAAGTTTTGGCAGGCACATAAAAAGAAGAAAAAGAATAGTTAGCCACCTCATAAGCTTGTGAAATTAAAAAACGAAACTATAGGAAACTAACGAATTCTCGTAATTTCATTTAGAATTTGCGTGGTTTGAGTTAGAATTTGAAAATTCTCTTCTCTACAAAAATACGGGACAGGCATTGGACTTGAACCAACACCGATAGCTATCGGAGCTCTTATTAATAAGGATACTTACTTTTGAGCTTGATAAATATTTCTGGATATTTCATAAAATTATTTATATACACTCTACTTTTCATCCTTTTAATGTGCTTTTCAATTGATAATGCTTGTGCCTTACATTCACAATCAAACTTCAAAAACAACTCCCAGTCTTTTGCTTTTCCAGTAAATTTTTTAACATCGGAATTATTGTGAAATTCCATTCTACTATCAAAATTAGAAGTTTCTCCTATATAAAACCTATCAAGTTTTTCAGAATATAGTATATAAACACAGTGTTTCATAAACAAAAAAATCCCCAGTAAAACTACTGGGGATTAAAAAAGCTCCTCTTCTTGGGCTCGAACCAAGGACCCTCTGATTAACAGTCAGATGCTCTAACCAACTGAGCTAAAGAGGAATTTTATTTTCTTTAACTTTCTATTTTTTAATTGTTCCTCTTCTTGGGCTCGAACCAATCCCGAAAGCTTTCGGGACTCGATTAACAGTCAGATGCTCTAACCAACTGAGCTAAAGAGGAATTTTATTTTCTTTAACTTTTTATTTTTTATTCGCTCCTCTTCTTGGGCTCGAACCAACCCCGAAAGCTTTCGGGACTCGATTAACAGTCAGATGCTCTAACATCCCGATCAATATCGGGAGACCTAAAGAGGAATTTCATATAGAAAATTAAAAGGTATTACCCTTTTAGCGGATGCAAATATAATCTATTTTTTAAGTATGCAAAATAAGAAAATACTTTTTTTGAAAAATTTTATACCCTAAAACACATAGCTAGCTGCAACAATTAAATTTCTTCCCGCCGCAGTAATACCACTACTATAGGGTCTATACCGTTGGTCTGTAATATTTTCTAACACTGCGTTTACTTGTAGCGCTTCAGTAATACTGTATTGTGCTCCAAAATTTAAGGTATACCAATTTGGCGCAAACGGGTTTCCATTATCATCTGTAGCATATAAATATGCATTACTTTGCTGGCTTGGCGCAAGGTCTTCAAAATCGAACTGGCTGTTGTATTCGGCAAAGGCGTCTAACTTCAACTTTTTCCATTTGTAAATTAGGTGACTGTTCCCAAACTGGGGCGCAATGTGCCGGCTGGGTGCTTTTGTACCATCGTCTTCTTCAGCAAAACCATCTGTGATATTATAATGCGAAGTGAGTTGTAAATCCCTTGAAAAGTTTACCTCTAACCCTACTTCAAAACCATACACTTCGGCCTTAGCAGCATTTTGAATCGCTTGCACATTACTCAATTCGCCTTGGTATTCAATTTCGGTTACCCCATTTAAGTTAAAGTCTCTTCTCACTAATGCATCTTCAAGTATTGTATAGAAAAATGCTGTTTCCAATTTAAAAACTTTACTGAAATCTAAGGCTGCTCCTAACTCACCATTGTATGCGTATTCAGGCTTAAGGTCGGGATTTGGAACCACAACACTTCCTGGTTCACTGTCAAAGATCTTCCCTACATCGTCAATATTGGGTGCTCTAAAAGCAGTTCCAAAATTAAGTTTCCAGCTCAAAATATCACTTGCTTGCCAAGCTAAACCTGCGCTTCCTGTTAAAGCACCCGTACTTATGTTTGCTTCAGAAAATGGAAAATCGAAAAACTGGTCATCGAATGTAGCATCTACTAAAATATGATTGTACCGCAATCCTCCCTGTAAGGATACTGTCTCAGTAAGCTTTGATTGCAAGCTAACATAGGCAGCTAAAGATTGCCAAGTACTGCCATCTGGATATCTAGATGCGTCTGGGGTACTGGCTCCAGTGGTAATATCTGTTTGTTGTCCAGCGCTATTTACTTGATTGTATACATACTCTACACCATAATTAAATTTTGCTTTATCCCAGTCCTTTTCAAAATCCCAAGCCGCAGTGTATGCATTTACTTTTTCTTCGGTTTGAAATAAAATGGTATCTCCAAAGTCTCTATCATTTCGACTTTCTTTAAATCTTTGAAAAGAAATAGTAGCTATACTCTCGTCAAAAAAACCATTATTATATGCAGTATTTCTTGCTTGTAGGTTTCCAGACATCCACTCTTGTGGTCCATAATACCACTCCCCAGAGCGTAATTCACCATCTCTTTTTCTAATTAAACGGTCATAACGCGGATAATCGCTTGTAGTTGTATAAAACAGGCCTAAATTAAAATCCCACTTGTCTGAAGGCATATACCGTATCTTTTGCATCGCGTTAATTTGATTGTACCCCGTAGGTTTTTGAACTAACGGGTCGTCATTTGGCACTACCGTATCTACCCCGTTTATAATTTCAACAAACTCGTTACGTAAATAATCGTCCGGACCATTGCTCCCCATGCGTAAATCATCAAAATCGCTATAGGTTACACTCGTTAAAAACGCCCATTCTTTCATCCCTATGTTAAAATCGAAATGTCCTGTCTTTTCATTATTTGCAGTTGCATACCGCGCTGTTGCATTTCCAGAAATAGCCATTCCTTCTTCAAAAGAAAATTTGGGTTTTTTAGTATAAAAATTCATTACACCTCCAACCGCATCACTTCCGTATGGCACTGAGCCTGGCCCAAGGATAACCTCGGTGCGCTCAATAGCAAAGGGATCTATAGAAATTACATTTTGAACATTTCCAGCACGGAAAATTGCAGTATTAAATCGAACTCCATCTACGGCAATAAGCAATCTGTTTGTAGAAAAACCTCGAATTAACGGACTTCCACCCCCTAACTGACTTTTTTGAACATACACTTGGCCACTACTTTCCAGCAAATCTGCAGCTGTTTGCGGATTGCTAAAAAGGATATCTTCACTCGTAACGCTCACTACCTGCTGCGGAACATCACGTTTGCTTTGTCCAAATTTTGAAACAGACAGCACCACTTCGTCCAGTTTGCTGGCATCTTCCTGCATAAGAACCATACCATTGATAATTTTATTTTTTACGATGGTTAGTTCTAAGTGTGAAAGGTGCTTAAAAATAATTTCTTCTGAAGGATTAAATACCGAAATATCCACTTTCCCATCAAAATCTGTAACACCAGATTTAGTTTTACTGGCATTATAAATCGCTACCCCATTAATGGGTTCGTTCGTGTTTTGATCTTTAATAGTAATTGTTTGGGCTGAAAGTGAGGTAAAAAATAATAGGATAATTAAGGTGAAAGATAAACGTAAAGTCATTGGAAAAGTTGGTTAAGTATTGCTAAAGATTTTGGTTTTTTGAAGCCATGCAAATGCAATTGATAATATCGTATCAACAAATGCAGCACTTCTAATCGAGTTGTTTTATTTAATTTTATTTGTGACACTGCATCAAATTTTATGCCGAAAAATTGCCTTAACGCTTGTACATGCACGCCTTCTTCACAATAACTATTCGTAGATTTTTGTTGAAACAAACCCTCTAGTAAATTGAAATACAATGCATTCTCCTCATTTATGTCTGGGTAAAACCCTAAATACTGGGTAAGATTCAGTAAAAAATAAATATGGAAATTGGCAAAATCTTCCGAAACATCCAAAAAATTGAATGCGTTGGAAATGTAGTGATATAAAGCACTATTAGCCTCTTCTTCTTGAATGGCGTCCTTTAAAACTTCGGACAAGAATAATACTACCGAGGATTTTATAACATTTGTATGCAGGGTTTTATATGGAGAAATAACTTTTGCCTCACGAATATTTTCTAACGTGCCTTTATTCTTATGGTTGGCGATAATTTCCAATTGTGTAAGTGGTTGAAACAGTGAAACCTTTAGGGCTCCTTTCTTAGATTTTAAGATACGACGTAGCATGTAGGTTTTGCGTCCATCGCTTAAGGTGTAGCAATGTGCAATTAAATCTGCTTCGGCATATTTTAGGGTATGTAATACTATGGCCTCCGTGGCAACTACCATTAACGCACTATCATGATTTTGGTAATTTTTGTTTCTAGCGCATCTTCACCTGTTATAATTACCAAATATACTCCAGAAGCAACTTTATACTTTCCAAATGCTGTTGTATCCCATAATACGCTTCCACCTTCGCTGGTTGTTTCAAAAACAAGATTTCCTGAAATATCGGTAACCTTCACATTTGCATTTGCAGTGAGACCATCAATAGTTACATTTCCAGAAAACCCAGGGCGCACCGGATTGGGAAAGGCATACACGTTGTCCAAATTATCTCGAGGTGCTGTAGAGGTGCCATTAAATGCCACCAATCCATTAACAGTAGCAAAATACACCACCCCCGAAAAACTATCGATAGCAATATCTTGCACATTATTTGAGGGTAAAGGAGAATTATCTTTATTAAACTGCAACAATGTTTCTTGTCCATTTGGAGACAGGTAAAACACCCCAGAAGAAGCGGTAGAGATCCATTTATTATTAGAACCATCCACTTCAATATCTGTAATTACTAGCTCAAAGAGTAATTCTTGAGGCACGCCGTCCTCTAATATAATTATAGCCTGCGCATCTGTATTGGCGTTTTCTTCAAAAAAACTTCCTGGATTAAACAAAACCCGAAGGCCCGCTCTTGTCCCAATCCAGAGTCTATTGTTATTATCTGTTGCCAAGGCTAACACATTACTATTTGGGAGATTCCCGTTCCCTAAATCTTGCCCAATCTTATTGAATTGACCCGTATCTGGATTATACCCAATTAAACCATCATTGTACGCGGTAAAAAAAACGAAATTCTCCCTAGTGGTTTCTACCTCCCCCAGCGCTAGTGGAGGGTTATTAAAGTTAAAAACATCTGAAAGGTCAACTTGCTGTAATTGTCCTCCAGGTGCAATTTTTATAAGTCCTGCTTCATCTTGGGCTTGTACTCCCCAAAGATTTCCTTGATTGTCAAAATCTAATCCAAATACACGTATTCCGAAGTTTGGGTTGTCATCGGTTATAGTTAGAGAAGAGTTAGATTGGTCAAATAATTTAAATGGAGTTTGGTCTTCAATTTCTAAGATTCCCTTTTGAAACGAGCTCATAAAAACCTGGTTAGGATCATTGGGGTTTATACGAACTCTTACTAAATCATTAGCTTCTTTTCCTAATGTTTCGGTTAGTTCATCATAGGGTATATTAGCCCATTCACCTTCTCGAAGATTGCTAATTCCTTTTGCTGTTAATGGGTATGGATCAAAATTCACCGTAACGTCACCAAAGTTAACCCACAACTGTCCAGGGGAGGCATCTATAGAAAAACTACTGTTAAATAAGGGTCCATCTGGCAAAATTTTGTTGGCATTGGAGCCTCCAAATGGTATTTGAAACAATCCTTGCTCATTGGTTCCTAGGTACAAAAAGTTATCGTGGGAAAACCCAGTAAGTAATTCATACTCGTCTACTCCTGGTATAGACGAGGCACTGGCGACAATTGAAAGATTTTGATCATAGGTTCGGACAGCGCTAAATGTTGTTACATTTATAAAGTCGTTTTGACCATTAATTTCTCTCACTGTACCGCCTATATTAGCTGCTACCTGTAACCCTCCAACTACCGAATACAACAAATTGGTGTTGGCTGTATAAATTTGGCTTCCTGCCTTTACAAGACCCAAATAACCTCCACCTGCTAGCTGGCTCCATTGGTCAAAATCTATTAAATTGTCTGCTGCCACTAACGCACGGCGTATTCCATTTTCGGAAGTTGAGGCATAAATATATGGTTCTAAGACTGCAGTTGCAGTTATATTTATCTGTGCGCCTCCATCACCAATAAAATACGTGTCTCCAAATTCTAAGGCTGCAAGATCGAATACCGAAATACCAAATTGAGCTGCAATGTAAAGTTTACCCTCAAATTCATTAAAATGATTTATTCGTTTTGTATCTGGCGGAATGGTGGGTTTATTTAAGATGTCTACTACTGTTAGTACATCATCGTCTCCATCTGTGATAATTTCGATTAAGCCATTTTCATATCCAATTACCAAGACATTAAACTCATCACTATAATATAATGTAGATATAAGTTCTCCCGAAAGTCCGTTTACGGTAGAAATAGTCTCAATTTCTTGTGTGGATAAATCGTAAGAAAAGACTGCATTTTCTGCAGCGGCGTAGATCTTATCATTCCCCTGCGAAATGGCTTGAATAGAGACATAAGAAAAGTGTCCTGTCCATTCGTCTTCAAAATTTTGAGCAGTTGTAGACAAAATACCAACTAGTAGTGTAATTAAAAGAAAAAAGTACTTCATAAAAACTGAAAAGTGTTCTGAAATTATAACACGCTAAAATAGTATTTATTGCAGGAAACACGGCACAAAAAAAGGCTATCTTTAATAGGATAGCCTTTTCAAAATTATTTAAACAGTATTTATACTACCCCTTGGGCTAGCATAGCGTCTGCAACTTTTACAAAACCTGCAATGTTAGCACCTTTCACATAGTCTACATACCCGTCACCATCTTTACCGTATTTCACACAAGCTGCGTGGATATCGTTCATGATATTATGTAGTTTTTCGTCTACTTCTTGAGCTGGCCAATTAAGACGAAGTGAGTTCTGGCTCATTTCCAATCCTGAAGTTGCCACCCCCCCTGCATTAGATGCTTTTCCTGGTGCAAATAAAATTTTCGCTTTGCTAAATACTTCAATTGCATCTGGTGTAGAAGGCATATTCGCACCTTCACTCACACACATACAGCCATTGTCTACCAAAGTTTGTGCTTCTTCTTTATTTAATTCGTTTTGGGTTGCACAAGGCAATGCGATGTCACATTTTTCTCCCCAAGGACGTTTTCCTTCATTGTATTTTGCTGAAGGATATTTCGCAACATATTCGCTAATTCTTCCTCGCTTGACATTTTTCAGCTCCATAACAAAAGCAAGTTTCTCGGTGCTAATACCTTCTGCATCGTAAATATACCCGCCAGAATCTGACATAGTAACAACTTTACCACCAAACTCCATTGCTTTCTCTGCGGCATATTGCGCCACATTTCCAGATCCAGAAATTACAACCGTTTTTCCTTTAAAACTTTCACCTTTGGTGGCAAGCATATTTTTCGCAAAATATACATTACCATACCCGGTTGCTTCTGGACGTATTAAAGAACCACCGTAAGATCTTCCTTTACCAGTTAATACACCAGTAAATTCGTTTCTTAATCGCTTGTATTGTCCAAACATATAGCCAATTTCACGGCCACCAACCCCAATATCACCAGCAGGCACATCTGTATTTGGCCCAATATGTCTTGCTAGTTCTGTCATAAAACTTTGGCAAAAACGCATTACTTCTGCGTCACTTTTCCCTTTTGGGTTAAAGTCGCTTCCTCCTTTACCTCCACCCATTGGCAAGGTGGTCAAACTATTTTTAAAGGTTTGCTCAAACCCTAAAAACTTAAGAATGCTCAAGTTTACCGAAGGATGAAAACGCAATCCGCCTTTATAAGGCCCTATGGCAGAGTTATACTCAACTCTGTACCCTTTATTTACTTGTATCTCTCCACTATCATCGGTCCATGCTACTCTAAATAAAATGGTGCGCTCGGGCTCTACCATACGCTCTAGTAATTTTGCACCTTGATATGTTTCGTTTTTTTCTATAAAGGGGATCACAGTTTCGGCAACCTCGGTTACAGCTTGGATAAATTCAGGCTCGTTTGGATTTCTTTTTTCTACGTCAGAAATGAAATCTTTTATGCTTTGTTTCATTTTAGTATACTTTAATGAAGTTGAGTTCGTTTATTAAAGTGCAAATATAAGATATCTATAAAAATTTGATGCTTTTTTTCAGCTTTAAGCTAAATGTCGCCTATATATTTTCCTGTTAGATATGTTTTTATATATTTGTTACGTCTCAATCTAAACCTAAAACACAATGAATGCCAAGAAATTGTTATTGGTATTTCTCTTCTTAACCACTATTAGTCAAGGAGTTTATAGCCAATTTGGTTTTTCCCATGAAGTTGGAGTAATTACAGGCCCAGTTGGCATGTACTCAGACTTTGGGCAACGTAATGACCTTGAAACCAACTCTGGAAATATTGGGTTTGGTATTGGGCTCATTCATTACCTCAACTTTTCATACAGAGCAGACTGTAACTGTTATACAAAAGATACTTACTTTAACGATCACTTTAAACTACGTAATGAAATAGATTACCACGTTACCAATCTAGAACATTTTGGACGTTGGGTAGATCCAGACCAACAAGGACAATTTGCAGACCAATTACGTGCCATGAAAGGAAAAACCAGCGTTTTTGAAATAGGGTCGCAATTAGAGTTTTTCCCACTAAGCATTAGAGATTTTGCTGCTGGATCTTATAAAATTGCTCCATTTATTAGTTTAGGTGCGCATTATGTAGCGTATGACCCCGAAGTTTATTCCGAATTAGGAGAATTAAACATTGTGGGTGGGCCACTGGCAACCACTCCAGAAAAATATAGAAACGCTTTTCAACAAGAAGGTGGTTCTACCTGGGCTGTTGTGGGAAGTGTAGGTATTCGTTATAAATTAACACCTTTAAGCGATTTAATGCTTGATGGAAGATGGACATACTATTTTACAGATTATATCGATGGTTTAAATCCTTCGCTTGACAACAATGGTACAAGACCTGTCCCAGAGAACAAAGCAAACGAGTGGATGTATTGGTTAAATATTGGATATATTTATTATATAGATTAGGTTTCGGTTTCGACTTCGCTCAACCTACGGATAATATATAAAAAAGTGTGAACTCAATGTTCGCACTTTTTTATTATGGTTTAGTTTACAAAACATCCTGAGCGGAGTGGAAAGTAAGGATTACCCTATTGCCTGCTCCAAATCTGCAATTAAATCGTCTATATCTTCAATACCTACAGACAATCTAATAAGCGAATCTACCACTCCCGTTTTCTCACGTTCTTCTTTTGGAATACTTGCATGCGTCATAGAAGCTGGGTGACCGGCTAACGATTCTACCCCACCTAAACTTTCAGCAAGGGTAAATACTTTTAAATTTTCAACAATTTTAATTGCCTCGTCGTAATTGTTTCCTTTGGTTACAAAACTAATCATCCCACCAAAACCCTTCATCTGTGCTTTGGCTATATCATGATTGGGATGCTCTTCAAAACCTGGCCAATAGACTTTTTCAATCTTTGTATGCTTTTTTAAATAGTGTGCAATTGCTTTACCATTTTCGCAATGCCGTTGCATACGTAGGTGCAATGTTTTAATACCTCGTAGCACCAAAAAGCTATCTTGTGGTCCACAAATAGCACCACTGGCATTTTGTATAAAATAAAGCTTTTCGGCTAGTTTTTCGTCTTTTACCACCAAGGCTCCCATTACAACATCGCTATGTCCTCCCAGATATTTGGTTGCACTATGCATTACAATTGCTGCTCCTAAGGCTAAAGGCTGTTGCAGGTAAGGCGTTGCAAAAGTATTGTCTACAGCTAATAGCACATCGTGCTTGTTAGCAATAGCAGCAGCAGCTTTAATATCTATAATATTCATCATTGGGTTGCTTGGTGTTTCTACCCAAATGAGTTTTGTTTTATCGTTTATGTAGTTTTCAATATTTTGGGCATTCTCCATTCCTATAAAATGGAACTTAATTCCAAACCCTTTAAAAATGTTGGTAAAAAGTCGATAACTCCCACCATACAGGTCGTTTGTAGAAACTACTTCGTCGCCTGGTTGTAATAGTTTAAGTACGGCATCGATAGCAGCAAGACCGCTACCAAACGCTAGGCCAAAGGCGCCGTTTTCAATACTTGCTAAAGAACGCTCTAGGGCTGCTCTTGTGGGGTTTCCGCTTCGGGAATATTCAAAACCTTTGTGCCCTCCTGGCGTAGTTTGCGAATAGGTAGAAGTTTGATAAATTGGTGGCATAACGCTTCCATACGCAGGATCTATGTTGTGCTGGCCTCCATGTATTGTTTTTGTATTAAATTTCATATACTTACTTTTTTAGAATATGCCAATGTTGCTCGAAACAATATAAAGATAACCTTAGTCTAAACATTGCACAAATTTATAGGTTTCGCATAGTATCAAAAAAACTGTCGTAATTTTGTGATATGAATAACAAAATATACTTTCTTTTAATCGTCTTACCAATACTTACTGCAAGTTGCCGAAAAGCACTGGATATAACTGCTGTGCAAATTTCGCAAAAAGAACTTCCAAACTGTCAAAAAACCAGCTGTCCCGAACTTGATATTGAATACTTAACTGTAGGCGGGAGTACAAATGCTTCAGAAAAAATAAATGCTGAAATAAAAGATTTCGTCATACAGTCCTTATATATAGGTGAAGAAGAAAGCGGGAGTACAGCGCTCACAGTTGAACAAGCGATGAAAGATTTCATAAAACTATACCGAACGCATAGTGCTGAATTCCCTAATCTTTCAGCCGAATATTTTGCTGAAATTACCGTACTACAAAATTTCAACAGTAAAAATTTACTCTCCATACGTTGCCGAAACTACCTTTATACTGGAGGCGCACATGGTTTTGGCTCTGTTACTTACAAGAATTTCGACCCAAAGACAGGAACTCCATTGTATTACGAAGACTTGTTTGAGGATGTTTCAGCTTTTGAAAAATTTGCAGAAATAAAATTCAGAAAACAAAATGAAGTTCCAGCAACTGGCAATATTAACGCAACTGGTTTTTGGTTTGACAACGATGCGTTTTACCTTCCCGAAACTTTTGGAGTTTCAAAAGAATTTGTAACACTTCAGTACAATCAATATGAAATTGCATCTTATGCTGCAGGTCCTATTGTTGTTGAAGTTCCAATTGCTGACGTGAGAGATTTACTGAAAATTGCAGTGGAATAGATAGCACGTACACCTTAATTTACAACGTTAATTTTCCTCTAAAATGTAGCTAAAATTCTTTAAAATGAATTTACTTTGTTAGTATAACTTCGAAAAAACCTACGTTATGAAAAAGGTATATTATTTGAGCACCTGCGACACGTGCAAACGAATTATGGACGAAATTAAGATTCCACAGTCGTTTATTACACAAGATTTAAAAACGCAAGGTATCACTGAAAATGAAGTAGAGGAATTGGCAAATATGACCAATAACTATGAGGAACTCTTTAACAAGAGAGCACGTTTGTATAAAGAACGAAAATTAAAGGACAAAAAATTGCTGGAGGAAGATTACTTAAGTCTTATTCTAGAACATTACACTTTTTTAAAACGCCCCGTAATTGTAAACAATGACGAGATTTTTATAGGAAACAGTAAAAAAACAGTGGAAGCTGCAAAGAAGTCTATCCACGGATAATTAATTCCAAATTTTAAGATCTTAGTTTTGGATTAAAAAAATTAAAACGCGCCCAAATTTCAATTTACTTTCAAAATTGAAGGTGTAACTTTGCATAGTGAACCCAAGACTTTTAGCACTACTCGCAGCAACCGCCGCTAGCACTATTTACGGTATAAACCACACCATAGCCAAAGGCTTAATGCCTGACGTAATTGGAGCCAATGGGTTTATTTTATTACGCGTAAGTGGTGCTGCGCTTGTTTTTTGGCTGCTTAGTTTCTTTTATCCTTCACAAAAAATAGATCGTAAAGATTGGGTTCGTATTATTGGCTGTGCTGCCTTTGGGATGGTTATAAATATGAATGCATTTTTTAAGGGACTGGAGCTTTCAACCCCTATAAATAGCAGTGTGGTTATTACACTCTCCCCGGTTTTACTACTGGTTTTATCCGCTTTCATCCTAAAGGAACGCATCACATGGCTTAAAGTGGCGGGAATAAGCCTGGGGCTTTCAGGAGCTTTGGCACTCATTCTTTTTGGAGCTAAGACACAACCTAATGCACCTAACATTCCGTTGGGTAATTTGCTATTTGTTCTCAATGCCACTTCCTATGCATTTTACCTTATTCTAGTGAAGCCATTGGTAGCAAAGTATAATGCTATCACTTTAATGAAGTATTTATTTTTAATTGCCTTCTTCATAAATATTCCAATAGGATATTCTCAATTTTCAGAAGTTAGTTGGTTGAGTTTAGAATTTCAGAATATCTGGAAATTAGTTTTCGTTGTGGTAGGGACCACGGTGCTTACCTATCTTTTTAATATTTATGCTTTAAAACAATTAAGCCCTTCTGTGATAGGTGTTTTTATGTATTTACAGCCCCTAATCGCTGTAACTTTTGCCATTATTGTAGGAGCAGATTCGCTCACTCCCTTGCGGATTCTGGCGGCCGTTTTTATCTTTACAGGAGTTTTTCTTACTACCCGAAAAAAGAAAGTTGCCGTAACAAAATCTTAACCTATAAGCAGAATTTAAATTGTATCTTTAAGACCCTAACCTTTAAAAAGATACCACATGAAAACTGAAGAAATTGCTAACAACTTAGTAAAATGGTGCAACGCCGGAGAAGAGCATAAATGCTACGAACAACTCTATAGTCCTAACATTGTGAGTATAGAAATGGAAGGAAGTGAAAACCAAATTGCCAATGGCATGGAAGAAGTTGCCAAAAAAGGGCAATGGTGGCAAGAAAATTTTGAAGTACACAGTGCTAAAACCAGTGAACCTACAGTAGCCGATAATTGGTTTAGTGTGCGTCACGAAATGGACATCACCCATAAACCCAGCGGCCAACGCAGCACCCTGCAAGAGTTAGGCGTATACGAAGTTAAAGATGGAAAAATTGTAAAAGAGCAGTTTTTTTATAATACGGAAGAGTAGCTTCGATACAATTTTAAAAAAAGGGGTGAAACAAAATTTCACCCCTTTTTTTAAAACCACTTAGCTACCTTTAGTTCTAAATTTTGATTTGCAACTACAATTATTTAACTAAAGTTACAAGAAACATCAATAAAGGTTCTTGGGTGATTTTTAAATGGCTTCGCCATTTAAAAATTGTATCGAAGAGCCGGCAATAGTTATCCCAAATGCTCTGGAAAGACTCCGTGTTTTCTAGTATCCTCTTTAGTAATTGTATAAAAATCTTTTGTTTTTTCTAAACTAGAAAGGTTGTCAAGTAATTCTTTGGGCAACGCACATAATTTTCGTTCTGTCAAGTCTATCCAGCCTGCCATCATCTCGCAACGTGCTAAATTTCTTCCCTTTTGGTCGTAAAAATTATGAATAAAAGAGAAGTACATACCGTCTTCACTAAGCCCTTTTAATTGTAAAGAAACTTTTATAGGTTTTCCTGGAAACACTTCTTTAAAGTAAAACATATGCTCGTAAAAAACTACTGGGCCAATGTTATATTTTACCATTTTATCCTGTCCAAAACCATGTTCCCACATATAACTTAAACGGGTATGACTCATATAATTTATATAGGCACTATTTGCCAAATGGCGGTTAGCATCAATATCGCTCCATCTTACTTCAAATTCTTTTGTGTACATAATGTGTATGTTTTTAAGCTGACTGACTTGATTTCATTTTAATTGATTCTTTCTGAATATACGCGACAACTTTGGCATATACCTCTTCACTTTTTAAATCGTGCTTAAGACCCTCGGTAAAGAATGTTTCAATTGTATCTTTTTGCTGAAGCGCTTTCTCTATAGGTTTAAAGGGAGTAATAGTATCGGTTTTGTCATGTAAAACTAAAACTGGTTCTATAACCTTATTAAAAAAATTCTTTAAATAGATCTCTTGGTGTGGAATCTTTAAGATTGAATTTGCTTTGTCTTCTATTTGTTGTACTGCTTTATTTGAAAGCCCTAATAAATTTTTATAGTACCCAAAAATAGCATTCATCCCGGAAGGAGACCCCATTATTACATAACGCCTAACAGGTAGGTTACTGTTAAACAAGTATGTATAGGCAACCACCAGACTACCCAAACTATGAGATAGTAACGTATCGATAACGCCTACTTTTTCAATTGTCTCAACAACAGCCTTCCTATAGATTTCTAGATTTAAATGATTGCCTTTGGCCATACCGTGTCCTGGTGCATCCAAAGCATAAACCGAGAATTCGTTTAAATCTAACCTGTCAATATATGTTTGCCAACGTTGACTATGACTCATCCAACCGTGTAAAAATAATATGTTTTTTGGACCATTTCCCCATTGATGTAGCACTGCCGAATGCCTCCCTACTTCAAGAAATGTGGTCGTAGCTGTTGCCATAAACTGTTTGCCTTTCTCTGTGAAACCTAACGCTTTTACCCTGCAAAAAAGGGTAAAAGAAAATTCTGTGCTCCATCTTGGAAAAAGCACTGCGGTTACATTAATAAATGTTCCTATCAATTTTGTTACTATACTTTTCATACCTTCGATACCAATCGGTATCTATAAATTTAAATTTTTTTATGCTGAAATTTCCTGAACTAATTTTCGTAAATGCTTGATCGTTTTTAAAATGGCATCTGTATTTCGCTCCAATTTACTCATCATAATCCCACCTTCTAACGTAGCAATAAAAATAGTAGCATAAAACGCCGAATCTACGGAGGCAAGCACTTGTTCATTTTTTATACCATTGTCTATTATTTTTCCTAAAGACGCTTTCCATTGTGCTAACATATTATAGGTTTGTTGTCGTAATGCATTGTTAGTGTCGTCTGCCTCCACGGCTGCATTCATAAGTGGACATCCTCCTTCGTATAAAGGAGTATGCATGTATTTTTCGAAAAAAGCAAAAGTTGCATCCATCTTTAACTGAAATGTTGGCGCTTCTTGAATAGATACTCCCAATTCAGTAAACATAAGTCTTCCCAAACTGCGCAGTGCCTGTTGTTCCAAATCACTTTTACTATCAAAATGACGATAAATTGCACCTTTAGTGAGCCCCGTGGCTTTGGTAATATCGCTAATAGAAGTTGCCTTGTATCCCTGTGTATTAAATAGGTTGGCACTTTCTTTAAGAATTAATTCTCTCGTGTTTTCTGCATTTCGCATAGGCAAAGATACCGATTGGTATCTAAATAATAACTTAATTAACAAAATTTTCATTTGTATATTCGCACGGTCAGATTTTAATTTCTTTCAACAGCCATTACATGCCTATTATTACCTCTTCATACAACGCCAAGGGACTTTTTAAAAGCGGTCACTTTTCTACAATTTATTCGGCTAAGTTGAGACCTGTTCCCAAGGTTGCTCAAGTGCGAAAACGGTTGGAGTTAAGCGATGGCGATTTTGTAGATGTAGACTGGTCCTTTTCAGAAAACAAAGAAAAGAAAGTAGCTATCCTGCTTCACGGCTTAGAAGGCAACGCACAACGCGTATATATAAAAGGCCAGGCAAAAATGCTTGTTCAAAATGGCTGGGACGTAGCTGCTATGAACCACCGGGGTTGTAGTGGTGAGGAAAATAGGCTATATCTCTCCTATAATTCGGGAAGAACTGAAGATCTTGAAGAGTTAATAAACGATATATTAGAACAATACGATTATACTACAGTATCGTTAATAGGTTTTAGTCTTGGCGGTAATGTACTTCTTAAATATCTTGGGGAAAGGGAGCGGGTTCCAACTCAACTAAAAAACGCTGTTGCTATCTCTACGCCTTTACATTTGCGAGGTGCCCTGGAACAGCTTATTAAACCAGAAAACACCGTATATAGCAAAACATTTATTAACGATCTACGCAAGAAGTACAAGCGTAAAATGACCCAATTCCCCAATGCCATGAATGCAGAGGAGCTTAAGAAAATACAGAACTTGTTGGATTTTGACAATCTATATACTGCTAAAGCACACGGATTTCAAGATGCTTACGATTATTATGAAAAAAGTAGTAGCCTTCAATACCTTTCTAATATTAAGATTCCAGTGCTTATCTTAAATGCCGCAAACGATAGTTTTTTATCGCCCGAGTGCTATCCGTTCGATATTGCAAAACAAAACGAAAATATTTACCTCGAATGTCCAGAACACGGAGGGCACGTTGGGTTTCATATAACCAACAAAATATATTATTCCGAAAAAAGAACACTTCAGTTTATACATACTATATGAAATTCTATTTTCTGAAAGACCCTTTAACAAGCATTTCAATAAGAAGGCAATCCCAAGTGATATTCGCTAGCGCATGTCAAATGCGTATCTTTGCATCAAATTTGTGAATTATGATTCAATCTATGACCGGCTACGGGAAGCATGTAATTCAGCTTCCTACCAAAAAAATTACGGTAGAAATAAAATCGCTTAACAGCAAAAACCTAGATTTAAACGCCCGTGTGCCTTCTTCCTATCGTGAAAAAGAGCTTTCCATAAGAAATATGCTGGCAAAATCGCTTACTAGAGGAAAAGTAGATTTTAACCTATTTATTGAAATGACGGGCGAAGCAACCAATTCTAAAGTAAACGAAGCGGTAGTAAAAGAATATATTTCGCAATTAAAAAGCGTTGTAGATGGAGACGAAACTGAACTACTTAAAATGGCGGTACGTATGCCAGACTCTCTAAAAACAGAACGTGACGAGATAGACGACAATGAGTTTGCTGAAATTTTAGCGGCTGTAAAAGTAGCTTTAAAAGAAATAAACACCTACCGAAGTGACGAAGGAGACGTGTTGAAAAATGATTTCTTAGAAAGAGTTGACAGCATAGAAAGGCTACTAAATGAAGTAATTGAAATAGACAGCACACGTATTGATAATGTAAAAGAGCGACTTCGAAATGCCGTAAGTGAACTGAAGGAAAAAGTAGACGAAAATCGGTTTGAACAAGAACTTATCTATTACCTAGAAAAATACGACATCACCGAGGAAAAAGTACGGTTACAAAATCACCTTAACTACTTTAGAGAAGCTATAAACAGTGACGATAGTAACGGAAAAAAATTAGGTTTCATTACCCAAGAAATAGGCCGTGAAATTAATACCATTGGCTCCAAAAGCAACTTTGCCCCAATGCAACAATTAGTGGTGCAAATGAAGGATGAGCTGGAAAAAATAAAAGAACAAGCGCTTAACGTATTGTAATGAATAAAGGAGGTAAATTAATTGTATTCTCGGCACCATCGGGGAGTGGAAAAACTACCATTGTTCGCCATTTACTAGGAATAGAAGATTTAAATTTAGAGTTTTCGGTTTCGGCTACTTCGCGGGAGCCTCGGGGGGAAGAAGTTCATGGAAAAGATTATTATTTTCTTTCGTTACACGATTTTAAACATAAGATGAAAGGCGAAGAATTTTTAGAGTGGGAAGAAGTATACCGCGATAATTTTTACGGAACGCTACACAGCGAAGTAGAACGCATTTGGGCTATGGGTAAGAATGTAATTTTCGATATTGATGTAGTGGGTGGTCTTCGTATTAAGAAAAAATATCCGGAACGTACGTTGGCGGTATTTGTAAAACCTCCTAGCGTAGAAGAATTAAAAATACGTTTAAAAAAACGCTCTACCGAAAGTGAAGAGAAAATAAATATGCGTATTGCAAAAGCAAGCGTAGAAATGGCAACTGCTCCCCGTTTCGATTTTATAATTGAAAATGACACCTTAGAACACGCGCTAGAAGAAGCCGAGAGACTAGTAGCCGAACACATTGCAAAACCTATTTTTAAAGATGTCACCGAAGAAGAATAAAAAAATAGGTCTTTATTTTGGCACGTTTAACCCAATCCACGTTGGGCACCTTACTATTGCCAACCATATGGTAGAGTTTGGTGGCCTTGATGAAGTGTGGATGGTCGTGACACCTCACAATCCGCATAAGAAAAAAAGCACCTTGCTGGACAACCACCACCGTATTGCGATGGTAGATATTGCTTTGGAGCACTATCCAAAAATTAAATCTAGTAAAGTTGAATTTGACCTACCTCAACCTAATTATACAGTAAATACCTTAGCTGTTTTAGAAGAAAAGTATCCCGAGCAGCAATTCTGCCTTATCATGGGTGAAGACAATTTAAAGAGCCTTCATAAGTGGAAAAATTATGAGGTTATTTTGGAGCGGTATCACATGTATGTCTATCCAAGGATTTCTGGTGAAGTAAAAGTTTCGGAGTCCGTTTCAGAGTCAAACTCAATTACAAAAGTTGCAGCCCCTATTATGGAGCTTTCTTCCACTTTCATCCGAAAAGGAATCAAAGACAAAAAAAACATAAGACCCATGCTTCCACAAAACGTTTGGGAATATTTAGATGAGATGAATTTTTATAAGTAATCATATCTAAAAACCTGTCATTTAGATTATTAGGAGAAATCCCACAACTTGTTAATACAATACTACAAAAACAAAACGCACTCTTTATGTGACCTCTCCTATCGTCGAGGTGACTGTAAAAAAAACCGCCCTCTAGTTCAAGATCGAACACTGGGGCGGTCATAACCAACCAAAAAGTTGTAAAAATTTTAAAGAGTATCGAAGCGACTTATTTTTTTCATTTGCTTCTCTATGGTTGCCTTTGGAAGTCTTAACCTCCCTCGGCTATTTTTATATTGAATATAACCTCTGCCTCTAAATGTATAGACAGTCCCAGAGGTTTCATGAAACAATTCTATGGTGTTGTCATTAATAACGTTCAACTCAAAGTATTCATTGCCCAGATAATCATAATCCAGTGTTAAATATTTCAAATATTTGTTCCCGGGCACATCATCTACATTAAAAATACCCGTATAATCCCAGTATACGGTATTAAAATCACTTCCAACTGGGTCTTGTGAACTTTGGAAATTTCCGTCCCCACCTCCAGGTAAAAATTGAAGAAAATGTTCATAATCGAATTCGTTTGGTGCGCCACCTGCTGTAGCAATTTTTTCCCAAGCAACATATTCCTGTAAAAAATAGTTGATGTTTTCATAAAATAGCAAATCGTAATCAAAATTACTTCGTTGGTAACCCACCAATACGTAACGTAAACCAGAGTTTGGATTGTATAATTCAATTTCAGTGTCGCTTAATTGCGTGACATTAAAAGTTACATACCCGTCCAAATCATGACTAATATCAAGTATAAAATCATATGCATCATAATACCCAACATCAATTCCGTAGCCGTAGCCTTGGCTTCCAATTCCTACAAGATTATTATTTGCCAACACGTCTCCATTTCTAAACGACAGCGTAAAGGCTAATTGCATAAAAGGTATTTGTCCCGAAGCATTAGAGCGATTAATATCTACATACCACAACTCGTAGGAGTTCAGCAATTGGTTTAACGTAATAGACGGCACAGGTTCTGTATAAGGATCTGCAACTACTACCGTTTCTTCAACATAACAAGAAGTAAAAACTGTGGCCAAAAGGGCAAAACCGAAAACTAATTTTAATACCTTCATAATCGTTCATTTTATGTTTCAGACAATTAAATTCTGAAAGCTGTTCACCTTAACTGAAAATCTAAAAACGTGCCAAAGTTTTATTAAATTGAATACCAGCATTTTAACAGGCTTCAATTTTCCGTATTTTTATACCTTAGCCAATCTGTCCGAAAGTAAAGGAACAATTTTCCCTAAAAACGTACCTTTGCTGAAGATTCAATTAATCTGAAGACTCTATGAACAACCAACCAAAATTTGCAGTTTTTGGCGGCGGAAGCTGGGCCACAGCTATTGTAAAGATGCTTTGCGAAAACCTAGACGAAATAGGTTGGTATATGCGCAGTGCTTATGCGTTGGAACACATTAAAAAAGAACAACACAATCCTAATTATTTGTCTTCGGTTGAATTTGACCCAAAAAAGTTAAAATTGAGCAATGACATTAACGAGCTAGTTGCTTATGCCGACTATCTTATTTTTGTAATTCCTTCGGCATTTATTTATACCGAATTAGAAAAGCTAACCGAATCTTTAAAAGAAAAAATTATTTTTTCTGCCATAAAAGGGATAGTTCCTGAAAGCAGTTTAATTGTGGGAGATCATTTTTATACGCATTATAACATTCCTTTTAAAAATATTGGTGTGATCACAGGCCCTTGTCATGCCGAAGAAGTTGCCCTAGAGCGCCTCTCCTATCTCACTATCGCCTCTGCAGATAATGACAAAGCCAAAGTGATGGCAAATGTACTTAGCTGTGATTATATAAAATGCACCACTAGCGACGATATTATAGGTACTGAATACGCAGCAATGCTCAAGAATATTTATGCCCTAGCAGCAGGAATTGCGCATGGATTAGGGTATGGGGATAATTTCCAGAGTGTATTAATGAGCAACGCCATACGTGAGATGAAACGCTACGTAAAAAAAGTTCATAAAATGAAGCGCGACATAAATGGATCCGCTTACTTAGGTGATTTGTTGGTAACCGGTTACTCTACCTTTAGTCGAAACCGTCTCTTTGGGAATATGATTGGTAAAGGCTACACCGTAAAGAGCGCACAAATGGAAATGAATATGGTGGCAGAAGGCTACTATGCTACCAAAAGCGCCTACGAACTTAACCAAGCCAAAAAGAAAAAAAAGGCAAAAACTCCTATAATTAATGCCGTCTACAGCATTTTATATGAAGGGAAAGATCCTAAAAAAGTTATTAAAAAATTGACGGAGAAATTGGATTAACCCGTCTAGTCAGTATTTTCTGTTAGGTTTTAATTTCCGCAATTCTTTTATGGGGCTACTAGACGTGTTTCACCTTTTTGAGTCTGAAAGAGCTCACCAACTTTAAATTCTAGATTGGAGATTAATCATATCGAAATATCTTCCCTTTTTTGCAAGGAGTTGCTCATGAGTTCCCCTTTCCATGATTTTCCCGTCTTCAACAAAAAGAATATTGTCTGCATTTTTTATAGTACTTAACCTGTGTGCAATAATAATGGTAGTTCTTTTCTTTATTAATTTTGAAAGAGAATCCTGAATCATTACTTCACTTTCTACATCCAAACTTGCAGTAGCTTCATCTAAAATTAATATTTTTGGGTTAGACAAAATAGCTCTCGCAATAGAGATCCGCTGGCGTTGTCCTCCAGATAGTCTCACACCACGTTCCCCAATTATGGTATCTAATCCATGTTTAAAGCGATTGGTAAATTCAGAAACATGAGCTGCATCAACAGCCTGTTGTACTGTTTCGGGTTGTGCATCAGGTTTAGAAAATAAGATGTTCTCTCTAATGGTTCCATCAAATAAGAAATCGTCTTGCAAAACCATTCCTACATGTTTTCGAAAACTTTGCAATGAGACCTGGGAGAGATTGTACCCGTCTATTGTTATAACTCCTGTTGTGGGGATAATAAAAGTGGTTAATAAGCTCGCCAAAGTGCTTTTACCAGCGCCCGAAGGCCCCACAAGAGCTAAAGAAGTCCCAGCTGGAATGCTAAATTGTATGTCTTTAAGCACAGCATGTTCTTCGGTGTAAGAAAAAGAAACATTATTAAAAGCAACATCCCCTTGAATGTTGTCAAGAATTATTTTACGGGCGTCAATATCGTTTTCTGAGGTGCGATTCATTAACTCTTCGGTTCTGTCTAAACCCGCAAATGCTTCTGTGAGCAAACTACCTATATTACTCATTTGAATAATTGGGCTTACCATAAACCCCAGGTAAAGAATGAAAGAAATAAATTCTCCCATAGCAAGTTCTTCCTTGATAATCATACGACTCCCTAACCACATCACCATGACCGATGCAATTCCTAAAATAAGTGTGGCGAGACCAATTACGATAGCCTGTGCCGTTAATGTTTTTTTATAATAGTTGAAAATAGAATAGGCACCTTTAGAAAACACGTTACTTTCATACCCTTCTGCATTGTATCCTTTAATTATTCGCATACCTCCCAGGCTCTCTGTAAGCCTACCAAGAACACTCGCTTCTATTTGTTTGCGTTTTCTAAAAATTGGACGCAAATACTTATAGGCTTTCAAAGCGGTTACGCCCATAAGTATTAAAGGAACCACAGTATATATTGTTAATTCTACATTTATATATAAAAGAATACATAACGATGCTATGGATGTTATAATCCCTCCAACAAATAGCACTAACCCAGTACCCATAAGATTTTTAAGCCCATCAATATCGTCCATGATACGCTTAGCAATTTCTCCAGTATTGTTTCGGTCAAAAAAAGACATAGGTAAATCCATAACTTTCTTTTGAACTTTTATTCTTAGATCGGCAATAATACGATGTGCTTCTATACTTAGCACTTTAGTAAGCACAAAGGATGCCACAGCTTGAATTGAAACAGCTATCAATACCACTATAATCACCCGTAATAACAGCTCCATGTTTTTTGCTAAGATTACATCATCAATAAGATATTTAAATGCCCCTGGCAGTACTAAACTTGTAATTCTGGTAATAATGATAAGCACCAACCCTATTAACAACCTCTGTCTTTTGGGCCAAATAATGGTCTTAATTATTTTTCTAATAGATACTTGGGCTGGCTTCATACCTTATTCATAAGTTGATGAATTGTCTCAATAACAAACATTACTTGACTTTTAGAGAGATCAAAATATAAGGGAAGCCTAATTATTTGATCCTCCCACATTTCGGCATTTGGCAAGGAACTACTTGGGTGTATGCTCCAAAACGGACTTTGATGCAACGCCATATAATGGAATGCCGATTTAATTCCATGAGCTTTTAAAGCTATAATTAATTGATCTCGTAATGCTTTCGTAGCAACTTTTAAATAAAATAAATGTGCATTATGGGTTGCATAGTCGGGTATTTTAGGCACTTCCACCCCAGGTATAGTAGAAAGGTTTTTAGCATATATGTTCCAATAGATAAGTCTGCGCTTATTAACGTTATCAATATGTTTCAGTTGTGCCCACAAAAATGCTGCGGTAATTTCAGAAGGATAAAACGAAGAGCCTACGTCACACCACTCGTATTGATGCACTTCCCCCTTTAAGAAATTGGCTCTATTAGTCCCTTTTTCCCAGAGCATTTCGGCTCGGGCAATAAATTGAGAATCGTTTATTAATAGAAGGCCGCCTTCTCCCGATGTAATATTCTTAGTCGCATGAAAAGAATACATTCCTAAATGCCCTATAGTTCCTAAAAAAGAATTTTTGTATGTAGCTCCCTGGGCATGAGCAGCGTCTTCTAATACAAAGATATTATGTGCTTTTGCAAGTGCCATTATAGCATCCATATCGCAAGCAATTCCAGCATAGTGTACTACGACAATAGCTTTTGTTTTTTCGGTAATAAGAGTAGGGAGTTTGGATGCGTCTATGTTAGGGGTATCAAATTCAGAATCTGCAAAAATGAGGTTTGCACCACGCATCACAAATGGATTTGCAGTAGATACGTAAGTAAAAGATGGTACAATAATTTCATCTCCGGGTGCCACATTCAAAAGTAAAGCAGCCATTTCTAATGCCGAAGTGCAACTATTGGTAAGTAAGCATTTATTGATATTATATTTTTCTTCAAAAAACAGTTGGCATTTACGTGTATATTTTCCATTACCAGAGAGTTGAACTTCTTGGATGGCATCCTTTATAAATTCAATCTCATCTCCAGTGATAAAGGGTTTTTGTAATGGAATCATACGTGTTAAAAATAGTGATTATCCTTTTATGTTACCGATTCGATTGCAAACGTAATATGGGGTTAAGTATACCAGCAATAGTATATAGTAACATGGTAAGAAATATTTTTGGTGATCGTTTTAAAAATGAAACTTTTTGAAGAATAGCCTGCCTGAGTAACCCCGCCAGTACTATGCTGGAAATTCTATATTTTTTGGAAGAAAATTCAGGTCGAATAATATCAAAAATTAATACATATCTTCTTTTTTCAGAATAATTCCAAGCCGTATGTCTTGCGGCATCATTAAAAAATAAAAGCTTTCCTTCCTCCCAAGATCGTTCTTCATCATTTACTTTAAAACCACATTTAGGCAATGACACAGGAGCTTTAAGCGGCAAATGAACCCTTATTATCGCATTTGTATCGCCTCTGTGTGGTTTTATTTCTGTATCCGTTTCTAAAATACTTATCATAGCCGACAAAATTCCGGGTATTTGTTCTAATAGCTCTATGGTCTTTGGACATTGTTGAATGTTTTTTTTTACACGCCAAGTCCAAAAGAAAAATGCAGACGTACGCCACCTGCTTTTGGCAGTAACAATAGAGGTATTGAAGTAAGGCTTTATCTTTTCTTCATTGTGAACCAGATATGCTGCAATTTCTTCGGCAATAATTTCCCAGTTTTTTTCCAGCTGTTTAGCCCATGTAAACTGTGCTGGTTCATAAAAACTTATATGATCCTCTTGAGAGCGACCGCCTAGAATAGAGTACCATATTTTTGGTTTTTCTTGCATCAATTCAAAAGTAGCTTTATTTTAAAGATTGAGCAATTTCTTTTCTGTGAGTGATTGAAAAAACTATCTTTGGTGCAATGGACTCAAGCTCTTCTAATAATACAGCCCCCATAGATCTGCCTATTGTATTCATACTTGCAAAAGGAAGATCTGGAACAACGCTTTTGCAGACCATGTTGGATGCACACCCTAATATTATTGCTCCTTTAGAATCTCGTTTTGTAGTGCATTTTAAAAATAGGTATGGAGCTATAAAAAAGTGGACGTCAAGCGTTAAAAATCGATTTATAACAGATTTGCAGGGAGATCTCAATATTTCCTGTTTTTGGGAATTAGAGTGGGAGCAATTCAAAAACAGAATAGCGCAACTTCCTGAGGACACTACTTACGGGATGGTATGTAAACAAGTTTATGTCTCGAGCAAATCACTCTTCCCGAAGGACACCCCAAAGTTAATTGTAGACAAAAATCCTATTCACGCGTTACTTATTCCCCTCATCACATCTGTTTTTCCTACTGCACGATTTATCTATGTTGTGCGGGATTTCAGAGCAAATTGTAGTTCTTTTTATAAATTTCAACCCCATAAAAGCATGCGCCAGCTGGGGTATATGTGGATATACTACAACACTAAGATAGCATCTTTTAAGGAAAATAATCCAAAGAAATTTCACAGTTTGTTGTACGAAGATCTGGTACAACATCCAGAAGAATCCTTAACAAAACTCACCAACTTTCTTGAGGTAGCGTATACCCCAGCCATGATATTATATTATGAAAATATTAGAAATTGGTATGATGCATATTTGGAACGGTCTCCCTCAAGTAAAATAAAAGAAATGAGAACGTTAGGTGCTCAAACAGTACATAACAACCTTACCAAACCACTAGATCCTACCTTGATGAATTCCTGGAAAAAAAAATTGACTAAGGAACAAATTCAAGAACTTGAAACTATTTGTGGTCACTATGCAACCCAATTCGGATATATTTCAAGCGCCAAAAACACACCTTCTCAACCCGTTCCTTTAGGAGTACGCCTGGAAGCAGAAAAATTGCTTTGGTACTATTCTATGCCTATCTGGTTACGAGAATTAAAAAGTAAACCTAACCTTGCATTACTACCTAAATAATGATTCAGAATTTTTACATCTTAGGAATGGGTCGTTCCGGAACCACCTTACTTCAAAGCATTTTAGACGCTCACACGAGCATTGTAGTACCACCAGAGTCTTACTTCGTAATTCACTTAGACAATAAGTACAAAAATAAAACTGTTTGGGACGATACACTTATTGAACGTTTTATTGACGATTTATATACAGACAGACCCTTTCGGTTGGTCTGGCGTATTCCCAGAGAAGATGTATATGAAGCCTTTGAGGCTGCGCGGCCTATTCAAAATTTCGAACAGGCTTGTAATGCGGTTCGTTCCAGTTTTAAGAGGTCTTACAAAACTAAGGAGATATCGTGTTTTGGAGATAAAAAACCTATTTATGCTGCCTTCCCTCAGCGGGTTATGAAGGTGAGTCCTACAGCAAAGATTATACATATGGTGCGAGATCCAAGAGGGACTGCAAATGGACAGATCGCTACCTTTAAAAGAGGAGACGCCCTGGCGATTGGTTATATGTGGAAACGATATAATAACGCTATTCGTAATTTAAAAACTAAATATCCTGAGCAATATTTTTTTCTGAAATATGAGGATCTAATTAGTGATACTGAAAAAACAATGCGGGCTATTTGTGACTTTTTGGAATTAGACTTCCAGCCAGAGCTCTTGGAATATCGAAAGCAGACTACCAAAAGATACGATCAATATACTGAAGTATTTAAGGATAAGCACCGTAGTTTATTAAAACCTATCGATATTAAAATTGCTGAAAAATGGAAAACAAATTTGAATTCGACACATCGAAAACAAGTTGAATACGCTACACACGAGCTGGCAAATGAGTTTGGCTATGAATTTGAAAAACCCGATACTACACCAGCATTGCTACTTAAAATACCACTTTCGAAATTTAAAATGAACCTATCTATAACGGTCATTAAAACATACTTCGGACTCCCATTTTTTATAAGAAAAAGTATTCTATATGTACGCTCACGGTTGAGCGATCATAAATATTGGCCAGAACAAGGGCAAGAGCAGTAGTTTCGTATTGTTGTTTTTAAAAATATAGCTGAAAAGGCTATTTGTTTTCAGATGCTACTTCTTGTTTGTATTTCTTAAGCCTGCCCTTTTCGGCAATATTTACAAGGTTAAATTCTTTTTTAAACAATTTATACGACTTCCAGATGGTAGGCTTAGTTGAGAACAGCTCTAGAAAATAATACAACGGAGCCATCTTGAAATTATAGAACGGCGCAATCCACTTGTAAGAAATTCCAATACAATCGGTTGGATTTTTAATAGTATGCCAATAAAACGGAGGATTCCAAAGCACATCTCCAGGTTTTAATGTGGTTTCATACCCGTCAATATATTTAAAGAGGGTATACGGAGTTTCAAAATTGGGTTCATGCGGGTTAAACGGTCCTTCTTTGGTTTTAAAAGGAGCATTTCTATACATATTTCTAGTAGGTTCGGGATCTACAATAGCGGTTAATTGAGGGGGATAGATAATCCATTTTTTTTCTCCAAATGCTTGGATGAATAAATTTCCCTGACTAGCATTATGCATAGGAGTAGTTCTATCTTTTCCTCCTATAAAAACCTGAAAGGCATCGGCATAGGTGCCTGAATTTCGCATAGACTGAAGCCAGTCATAATCAAAATCGGAAATTCGTTCGGGATGTGTAAATAAAAAAGGGTAAAAGCGAAGGTATTTTTTTCCTTTATTAGCAATATCGTCTAAAACATCACGCAGCTTAATTCTTTCGTACGCCATGTCCTGGGTATTTTGGTCGAGGATGGTAATGGTATCATCGCCATAATTTTCTTTAAAAAAGTCGAGACTCCATTCTTTACAACAGCCCCAATCTTTGGCAAAACCTTCCATTACAACAGGAATTCCTTTTTTTAAATAATGTTTCTTAAATTCTGCAACAGATAAATTTTTTCTTCTTTCTATTTGAACCAGTTTTCCTTCCCCTTTGTTCTTTAGGTCGTTATGCAGTTTTTTATAAAACCTTTTGCGCGCTCCATTGGTGATTGTCAGCCCTCTCTTTTTACCTAAAAAATGCTCTACAAATTGAATGTATCCGTATACAAAGCGTTGAGATGTACTAATTTTATGTTTCATCTATTTTTTTTCTAGGAAAGATTTCAGTCTTTTATCTTCTGCCAGGTGAACGAGGTTTGTATCTTTTTTTGAAAGTTTATATCCTTTTCGCATACTCGGTTTGGTGGCCAAATGGTCTAACGCAGTATACAAGGGTTGTTGGCCAAAGCAATATGCACGTGGGAGCCACCTGTAACCAATCCCTATAGAATCGGACTCATTTACAACTGCATGCCACCAAAATGGAGGATTCCATAAGATATCTCCGGGTTTTAGCACGAAATCATACCTGTCTACGTATTTGTATAGCTCATACGGCTTTTCATAAGAAGGCTTAAAAGGATTAAACGGATAATTATCTTTTCGAAATGGAGCGCCTCTGTAAATATTTCTAATAGGATCCGGATCTACAATGGCTGTATGATGATGTGATATAAGAGACCACCTTTTTTCTCCATATACCTGTATAAAAAGATTGGGCGCCATTGCATTATGTAATGGACTTTCGGTTCCTTTACCACCAATAAAAGCCTGAAAAGATTCAAAATACACGTTATCATGCTTAGCTTCTCTTAACCAATTATAATCCATATCCACCAAATGCTCTGGGTGTTCAGATAATAAAGGATAGAATCTATAATATTTGGAACCTCCATCACGAATGTTATTAATTAAATCTGCAAGTGTCATCTTTTCATAGTCCTCATCTATATGCTTGCTATCTACTACCAGAATTTCGTCTTCTCCGTGAAGTTTTTTGAAATATTCCAAACTCCATTTACCTACACAGGGCCAATCTTTTGCGCCTCCTTCAATAATTACGGGGATGCCTTTTTTCATATAGTGGTTTTGAAGCTCCTCGATAGAAAGATCTTTCCTTCTTTCAATTTCAAGAACTTTACCTTCACCGCTCTTTTCCAGAGCCTTTCTAATTCGCTTATAAAGATACCTTCTAGATGCACCTGTAAGGAAAAATGCCACTTTCCTTGTTAATATGTGATCCATAAACTGATATATACCAAATTCAAATCGTTGGTGATATGGGATGTTTTTCTTTATGTCCATTGGGTAGATATATTATTTCTATTTTTATTTATGGGGAAACTGATTTTAAATTTCCAAATTGATTTTTTGTTACAGGAATTCCAGTTTCAGCATAAAATTTAATTCCGTTTAATAAAGATGAAAGATAAACTTCTAAATTAGATTCTACTTTCCGTTTCATAAATATTTTCCATAGAGGTCGGGGCATTTTATTAAAAGCTTCAGATTGTATAAATACAGAAAAATCCACTTTATTCAAAACAGGAGTTTTATGGATCGTAAATATAATTTTTGACGCTCCATTATTTTTACCCATAACATCCATAGTATAACTTTCGCCTTGAGTAATATGCACTAGTTCTCGAACCATTTTTTCTCCAGAATAAAAAGCACCACTGTCTTTCTGCCCTACAGAATCCCAAGAAACTTTTTCATGGAATTTACAGAAAGGATGTACTAATTTTAAATAGCCTGGCGTGGTAATAACATCCCATAGGTGAGCAGCTGGTTTTTCTATAGAAATAACACCCTTAATCGACACTTTTTGTCTAGAACTAAAGTCTTTATCACTATATAGAACTGGGTTTTTTTTCATACTGTCTTTTATTTTTTTCGGCCATATACTCGTCGTAGGTACCCAGTTCTTTCATTAAGAGATAAATATAATCCTTTTTTAAATCTTTATAAATATGCTTGTTAAACGGTGCGTCTAGTAAATCCAAAATGGTATACCAAGGTGTCGTTAAAAATGATGCCGCAGGAGAAACCCATCTAAAACCTACACCAATAGAGTCGGTTGGATTTTGAACGGCGTGCCAATAATGAGGTGGATTAAATAGAATATCCCCGGGCTGGAGCGTTACCTTAATTCGGTCTATGTATTCGTATAAATGATAGGGAGATTCATACGCTGGCTTAAAAGGATTGAAAGGTCCTTCTTTTGTTTTGAATGGAGCACTACGATGAAAATTAACACCTGGAGAAGGGTCTATAACTGCCGAAATGGAAGGAGGATATAAAATCCACTCCTTTGTGCCGAATGCTTGTACAAATAAGTTGCTTCCCATAGCATTGTGAAGCGGTGTATAAGTGCCTTTCCCTCCAATAAATACCTGAAATTGATTTAAAAAACCAATCTTATTTTTTGCTTTTTTGAGCCATGTGTAGTTAAAGTCTTTTATATGCTCTGGATGCTTTTCGAGTAATGGGTAAAACCGAAAATATTTAGAACCTCCGGATCGTATATTGTTTAATACATCTTTGAGTTTTAGGATTTCAAATAATGTTTGTGTAGTATCGTTTGCCACTATGGTCACCTCATCCTCACCGTGTAATTCCTGAAAATAATCGATAGACCAGTTTCGAACACAGCCCCATTCTTTCGCAGCACCCTCAATAACAACAGGTTTATTACGTGCAACATATTTTCTTTTAAAATCTTTTAATGAAATATCTCGTACACGTTCTACTTCAATTAACTTGCCTTTTCCCGATGCTTTTAGCGCTGTGTGTAATGTGTCGTAAAATTTCTTTCTGAATTTTTTTGTAAGTGCAAAGCCCCGTTTCCTTCCTAATAGTTTATCTACTAACTGGAAGTAGCCATATGTAAAACGATATTTGTACGGTATCCTTTTCACCCTTATGAATTTTGATATACTAATTTCATTTTTTCGTCTAAATAAGCTGGAAGGTTCTGGTATAATCCTGCTGGCATGACGGCAGGAAATTTAATATCGTCCCAAGATAACTCCACAGGATCTCTACTTATTTTCTTTACCATGTCTCTAATCTTCTTAGCCGATTTGATGTAGTTCTCTTTAGTTAACTCCATGATTATTTTTCCCTCATCTACATATTCTTCTAGCATCGTATATCCAAGACTTAAATTATACGCAATGGCAATTTTATTGTCACTACGCATTTCGGCTGTAGTCACTTTCATTTCCATAATAAGAAATGTAAGGTCGTTAACACAAATTGATGCAATTACGGGTAAGTGTGAGTTTAGAGCCAATTTATCCCAAATTAAAATTCCTCCACGTGCCGTTCTTTCTTCGTAGGATAGTATGGTACCATGAACCATCCCTACGGTTTTGCCCTTATAGTCTATTAAATAGTAGTAATTCCAATCGTTATTAATAGAAGCAAACCATTTTTTTTGTTCTTCGGAAGATATAATTTTCTGGTAGAACATTTTTAACCGAATGAATTCGCTATTGCGATGATGTCGTACCAATTCAATATCCTCCTCGGTAAGCCTACGAAGTGTAATACCATATTTCTCTACTCTCATAGGCGTGTTTCTTTAATTGAAAAAGAGGGTCTCTTATTCAGTAATTTAAAAATATTGCTCAAATATTTACCTATAATACCAATGCCAATTAAAATAACACTAGTAGAGAATAGTATAGCCACAATAGTAGCCGTAAAACCCGGAACATTTACATCATAAAAAATTCTTCTAATGATAAAAAAGACCCCTAAAATAAATGAAAAAATAGAAACAACAACTCCAAAATAAGTCATTAATTTTAAAGGAATTGTACTGTAGTTAAAAGATAAATTTACGATAAATTGAAGTAACGCAAAAGGGGTATAGCCGCTGCGTCCAACTTTTCTTGGAAAATGAGGTACTTCAACAAACTGAATATTGCTTGTATACCAAAAAAGTAATTCGTCAATAAAAATAATAGATTGTTGGTGCTGTAATAGTTTATCTTTTATGGCGGCACTAAAAATGCGAAAGGAGGACCCTTCACCCAATCCTTCATCTACTTTTCTTGTACCTACTTTCCAGGCATTACTGGCCATTTTCCGTAATTTGGAATGCTCTTTTTTACCAATTCCATATACTACATCTGCTCTGGATGTTTCAATTTTATCTATTAACTTTAAGATATCTTCAGGTGCATTTTGAAGGTCGTCGTCAATGGTTATTACATAATCTCCCGTTGCGTACTTTAGACCACAAAAAGTGGCGCTATGTTGTCCGTAATTTTTAGAAAATCGAACTAACTTTACCATAGCACCTTGTTGCTCTTTTATACGCAATAAAGTTTTCCAACTTGTATCACTGGAAGCATCATCTACAAAAATAATTTCAAAGCTGTTTTTGTTTGGTTGAAATGTTTGCGCAATTCTAGTACAAAGCTCTTCGAGTAAGCTTTCACTGTTGTAAACGGGTATGACGATTGAATAGTCCATCTTATTGTCCTGCTGTGAGGCCTCCATCCATTACTAATTCTGTTCCTGTAATCCATTTTGAAGCGTCGGATAATAAAAAAATCATAGCCTGTGCTATATCTTCAGGAGTCCCAAAACCTAATGGGTAATGCTCTCCGTGTTTATCCATCATTTCTTTGGTAATTGCTTTTTCGGCTTCTTCAAACAATGGAGTTTTTACCATCGCAGCACTTATTACATTCGATCGTACCCGTTGTGGTGCATATTCCAATGCAATTGTTTTGCTATACGTATTAAGAGCCGCTTTTGTACCAGAATACAACGCTCCTCCTTTGTGAGGAAATTTACTGGATATGGAAGACATGAAAACCAAGGAAGCTCCTTTGTTTATTTTTTTTGCTCTAAACAACTGACTTGTAAGCAATACAGGACCTTGATAATTAATCCCAAATATTTCATTTAGTTGTTTTTCTCCTATAAATTTAATTGGAAATGGCCGTACAATGCCACTACTATGCACCAAACCATCTATAGCAGGCATCTCTTTTATTAACTGTTGTATCGCCACTTTATCGGTAAGATCTGCAGCAATAATAGTATGATCGCCTTCTGGTAATTGCCGAAATGTTTCTTCCAAACGTTGCTCATTTCTGGCAGAAAGAATCACGGTAGCACCCATTTTAGCGCAGGTAACTGCTGTTTTGGCACCTATCCCTGAAGAGGCTCCAGTAATTAATATTGTTTTATTGGCTAGGGAATACGGGTTCATAATTCAATTACTTTAGGACACACAATACTATTTAAAGATAGAGAAGAAATCCCCCAAGACAATCCCACTCCAAAACCAGCCATTAAAACAGTAACTTCTTCCGAACTCACTTTGTTTCTTAATTCACTCACAATGGTAAGCGGGATAGAAGCCGAACTAGTATTTCCGTAGGTAGCCAGAGAATAGGGAGTCTTTTCGGATTCAAATTTTAATTTTTTCCGAATGGTCTCATTCATTAATTTGTTGGCTTGATGCATTAAAAAATAATCATATGCCACAGAGTCCCGATTCATTTTTTCATTAAAATCCCGAATGGCTGCTGGCACTTCTTTAATTGAAAAATTAAAAACATCCAATCCATTCAACGCCAAGTTAAAGTTAGAGCGTACAATTCCTTTCGAAATTTCTTTTTTGTCGAAAGATTCTTTTGAAGCTCTATTTCGAATACCTCCATGCGGAATAATAATTGCTTCATATCCAGATCCATCACTATGCAAATCGAAGGTAATAGGCTTTGCTAACGTATCAAATTCTAACGCTGTTACAGTTCCAGCATCTCCAAAAAGCGGATACGTGCTTTTGTCTTCGTATGCACACGTTGCAGAAGAAACATCGCCAGTCATTAATAAAGCCTTAGAAAAACCTGCGGTACTCATTATACTACTTAATACCGATAAACCATAGACATACCCTGAGCACCCCAAACCAATATCAAAAGCCATACAAGATTTAGGGAGTCCTAATCTGTCCTGTAAAATAATAGCAGTCGCTGGTAAATAATAATCTGAAGATTGAGAAACAAAGATTAAGGCTTCAATTTCTGAAGGATTCCATTTTAGATCTGTAAGTAGTTTTTCCGCAGCCTCAAAGCATAGATCCGAAGTAGTCATGCCCAAAGGTGCTCTACGTCTTTCTATAACTCCTGTTGTTTTAATAAGAAGTTTTTTTTCTTTATCTGTAAGCAACTCGTAGTCCCAGTTAGATTCCACTTGAGAAGGAACAGCTGCTGCAATGCCTTTAATCGATATATTATTGACGGAGAAAAAAGCCATTATTTCATGCGAGCTTCAACAATATCATATAATTGAGAAACCGTTTCTATGTTAGAAAGGTCTTCTCCTGTAATAGTCACGTCATAATCTGTATCTATTAATGCAATAATAATTAAGGCATGCATAGAACTCCACTCATCTAAATCTCTGAAATTGGTATCGGTTTTTAACGTACCTGGTTCCAACTCGTCAAATTCTGTTTCTAAGGTTGTAATAAAACTGTTAATCGTCATATATTCTATAGTGTTAAAATGGTAGCTCCCCAGGAATAACCTATCCCAAATCCAGCTACTAAGATTGTATCTCCTTTTTTGAAAACGCTTTTATCCATAAGTCCTTTGGCCGCTAATGGAATGGAGGCAGAAACAGTGTTTCCTGTATTTTCAATACTTATTATAAACTTTTCTTTTGGAATTTTCATCCGTTTCCGAAGAAAGTCTAACATAGTTCCATTTGCTTGGTGTAAGATAAAAAAATCTACGTCTTCTTTTTTCAGTTGGTGTTTATTAAGGGTTTCATTAATTAATCCTGGGACTTTTCGTAAGGCAAACATAAATATTTTAGGGCTACTCATGCGTAACCGTCCACCAACCAATTTGGTAGGTAAATCTTTATAAGGTTCCAACCATTCAATATCGGCAGGCTCACGTGTAGCAGAACGTTCTACCCAAAGATTTTTTTCACCTGCGCCATCGGTTCCCAGAGTAAAATTATGTATTTCGGCATTCAACCCATTTTCCATAGGCTCATTGCTTATTAGGGTGGCTGCTCCCCCATCACTAAAAATTGCTCGAAGTTCTACATCTAAGGGATGAATTACTTTGGTGGGCACATCTGCAGTCACCAAAAGCACCTTGGTAGCCTGCCCTGCAACTACTAATGCCTTGGCTAAACTTAATCCATATATCCAACCAGTACAGCCATGCAGAATATCAATGGCTCCCATACTTGTATTGAGTTTAAGATTATGTTGCATGACACAAGCTGTTGTAGGGCCTTTATATTCTAGTGCATCACTCACAAAAATGATATAGTCTATAGTGCCTCTGTCGATATTCCATTCTTCAAAAAGCTTTTCTGAAGCACGATTTCCAAGGTCTTTAGCAGTGTCTTCTAGCGGGCATATATGTCTGTTTCTTACACCACACTGTTCATAGATTCCTTCTGAGGTAATAGTAGCATCTTCACCTCCATAATACCTGTATTCTTCTAGAATAGTAGTATTAGATAAGGTAGTGTCTGGCAAATGATAGCTAATAGCGTTTAAGTAGACCACAAATTTATTTTGGTAAATTAAGTGCTAAAAGTAATAAGTTTAACTAATAATATACAATTAGTTGAAAAAAAATTAAACTATTGAATAATTCAACATAGTATCATTTTCTAAGATTTCAAAATTCCTGTTATATTTACGCATCTCTTGTTTTTTAAAACTATGTCCAAAAAAGTTTCAATTATCGCCAAAATAAGTATTGTACTCCTTTGTTTTATTTTCTACGGAAGTACCCTCACAAATGATTATAGTCTGGATGACCATTATGTAATTGACAACAATCTTAAAGTAGCAAATGGTATTAAAGGTATTCCAGATTTATATACAAGTCATTATATTGAAACCAATCAACAAAGTTATGCGTACCGCCCAGTAACCTTAACAACATTTGCTATAGAGTACGAATTTTTTGGCGCCAACCCTTTTATAAGCCATCTTGTAAATGTAGCATTGTATAGTTTAACGTGTCTATTATTATTTATTATTTTAACACGTATTCTAAAAGACTATCATTGGCTATTCCCTCTCCTAATTACAGGTCTGTTTCTCATACACCCTATTCATGCTGAGGTAGTTAACAATATTAAGTGTAGAGACGAACTGTTAAGCTTCCTATTTGCGCTTTTGGCCCTGCAAACGGCAATTACATATATGAGAAAGCATAATATCTGGTATTTAATAGCAGCACTTGTGCTCCTAATTATTTCCTTAATGTCCAAATTATCCTCAATGACGTTTGTGGCTATTGTCCCGCTAACACTATATTTCTTTGAGAATTTAAAAGGTCGAAAATTAATAATGATTATAGTTTCTTGCCTAATGGTGTTTGTAGTTTTTAAGTTTGGAGCTCGCGCACTTGTCGATTCAGAAACTAAAGTTAGAGAACTCCTTTTTATAGAAAACCCATTCTATATACTGGAGGGAAATATGTTTACCCGAATCCCTATGGCATTCTATACTGTAGGTTACTATATTAAATTATTGGTTTGGCCCTATCCGTTGCTTTTTTATTATGGATACGACCATGTGCCTATCGTTGGCTGGAACAGCCTTTGGGGATGGATAAGTATTATAGCCATACTCCCATTAGGAGTTTACACAATAATTAAACTGAAAACAAAACACGTGCTCATTTTTGGATTGGCATATTTTTTTATTAGTATCTCTATGTTTTCCAATTTAGTTGTCCCAGCCGTAGGTATTATTGCTGAACGTTTTGCCTATATACCATCACTTGGCTTCTGCATTGTATTGGCATATATAGTTTTAAAAATCTCTAAAGTGCCTGTATCTGAAAAGGAAGGTGAATGGAAGAAAAAAACAGTTCTTATCGGAATATTTAGCCTGTTCACTCTTTCTGCCGGAGCCTATATATTAAACCGAAATACCGATTGGGAAAATAAATTAACCCTTGCCCAAAACGATAGCAAACATCTTAAAAACTCTGCTAAAGCCAACGCATTAGTTGGAGATTATTTATTAAAAGATATGAGGGTTGCAAAATCAAATGAAATTAGAGAGCGCTTGGCTAATAACGCCATTTTTTATTACAAAAGGTCGCTTAAAGTATACAAGGACAACGGATCTGTAAACAATAATCTTGGTGTAATATATCATACGCTAGGCAACTACGAAACTGCTATAGAGTTTTTTCAAAAAGCGCATAAACAGGGAGTCTCTACAAGCAACAGCTATTTTAATTTAGGCGCTGCATATAAAATGCAGGGCGACCCTAAAAATGCAGCTACCAACTTTGAAACTTCTATTAGAATAGATCCTGCCTATGTAAATAGTTACAACCAATTAACAAGACTTTATTTTGAAACGCAACAATATACCAAAGCGCTGGAAGTAAATCTTCGTGCATTAAAACAATTTCCCAATCAACAAGAAGTACTTGTAAAATCTGGACAAAAAATTGCTGAAGCCCAATACGGTGCTGGAACAGATAATTATATTAATTTACTTCGGGAACGTGGTATTATTGATCAAAATCTATATAACCAGATTAAACAAAGGTTAATTCAATAAGTAGACTTAAGTGATAAAACTTTAGAAATAAAATTAGTGCTTCAGAATTGGCAGATATAACTTATATGATACTCATCAAAAATGAAGTTAGATAATTAAACAACTGTTGAATATATATTCCTTTTGCACACATAACGTTTTATTAGAACAGGGCATTCCATTTAAAATTTGAAATAGGGTTATTTGTGGGACGTTGTTTTCCGCTAAAAAGTACCTATAACTTTAACTAGAAAAAAAATCTAATCATTAATACAGTCTATAGCATTTTATTTGGGAGGAAAGGTTTAAAATAAGTCATTAAAAATTAACCGATAAGTTAAATTGAGCCCACTTTTTTTCTGAAAATTGTTTTCTTCTTTAATTTCAATTTTACAGTGAAATACGTTAAAAAGCAACCTCACATCTTAGCTCGTCTTATTGCTTTCCTTTTTATTCATTCAGAGTTTTATATAATATTTTCAAACTCCAAAAAAAGTGTAAAATTCCTTTCTCTAACTAACCATACGCAGAAATATATAATATTAATTTAGGTATTGCAGGTTTCGCTTAAAATGTTTTTTTTTGCCGCTCAAACTAACCGAAATTTCAAATATGAAAAAATTACTACTAATTATTTTACTTACTTCTTTCACCAATCAATATTTAACTGCACAAAGTTTTGTTAATGGAAGTTTTGAAACTACAACTTCTACAGGTTGTGATTACAATAATTCTATTGCAGAGTTCAATGCTGTTATAAGCAACGTAGTTATGTTTGCTGGAACAGAAGCGGACATACACGAAGATGGATGTTATGTAAATAATTTGCCAGATGGACTAAAAGTTGTAGGTATAGCTGCCCAGGATGCTATTAATATAGAACTAACTTCCCCACTAACTTCAGGAACAAATTATACATTAACCTTTTCAAAACATGCTAATTCTTTGACTGGAGTTTCTGGTGATCTGGAGATAGGCGCCAGTACAGATGCTATGACAATGGGCACTATTATACAAACAGTGCCGCCAGGAGTTCAAGACACTTGGATACAAGAAACATTCACATTTACAGCTCCAAATAACACTACACATATCTCTATAAGAAACGCAGCTTCCGGTTATTGGAATCAAGTAGATAATTTTTTCTTTGGAGGAGGAAATATCGCTCCAACTGCAGTATGCCAAGATTTTACAGCACAACTAGATGCTATTGGAAATGTTACTATCACAGGAGCTAATCTTGATGGTGGGAGTACAGATCCAGATATGGACGTGCTCACTCTTACCGTTAGTCCAAATACTTTTGACTGTAGTGCAGTGGGCACCCCACAGACCGTAACTTTAACCGTAGATGATGGCAATGGAGGTACCGATAGTTGTACCGCAACCGTTACTGTTGAAGATAATATACCACCATCTATTACCTGTCCTGGAGATATTAATGTGGATAATGACCCTGGTGAGTGTGGCGCAGTGGTAACTTTTGCTGCAACAGTAATAGACAATTGTTTAAGTACAGTTATAATAACCTATTCTCAAGACCCTGGAACTTTATTTGCTGTAGGAACAACGATAGTAACAGCTACTGCAACCGATGGCGCGGGTAATATAGATACCTGCACATTTAATGTCACGGTGAATGATGTTGAAGATCCAACGATAACCTGTCCTGGAGATATAACACAAAGTAACGATGCTGGTGTTTGTGGTGCCGTAGTAAATTATACGGTTATGGCTGATGATAATTGTAATAGCGGTGCTCCATTAAGCATGACATTTTCATATACAGGAAGCGTGCAACAATTTGTAGTACCACCTGGTATAACTCAGGTTAATGCTCAGGTATATGGTGCTCAGGGTGGAGCAAACTGGGTTAACAATGTAAATTATGGCGGATTAGTTACTGCAGATATTCCAGTTATACCTGGACAAACATTGTTTATATATGTAGGAGAACAACCAACTGGCGTTACAGGCGGCTGGAATGGAGGTGGTGATGGTGAAGCTGGCGGTCTTGGCGGTGGTGGTGCTTCCGATATTAGAGTTGGTGGAAATAGTTTAAATGATAGAATTGTCGTTGCAGGAGCGGGTGGCGGCGGTGGATTTTGGGCCGGACAACATGTTGTTGGTGGCGTAGGTGGCGGTCTTGTAGGGGGAGCTGGATATAGAGATATACCTACAAATGCTGGCGGAGATCCTGGTACTCAAACATCAAGTGGTAATGGAACTTGCGCTTCGTTAAACAATCCTGCTGTTTCGGGTGGATTTGGGTTTGGAGGTTCTCCAGATAGTTGCGGATGTGAAGGTTATGGAGGCGGTGCTGGTTATTATGGTGGTGCCGGTAGCGGCAACTGTCGAGGCGGCGGAGGCGGAAGTAGCTATACAGACGGATCCCTTATCAATGTCGTTCATTCACAAGGGGTTAACATAGGAAATGGTGGAGTTATCTTATCATTCAACAATTTAGTAGCCGCGATGCAAACAGCAGGTTTACCTAGCGGAAGTACTTTCCCTATAGGAACCACAACCAATACGTTTGTGGTAACAGACGGTGCTGGAAATACAGCAACCTGTAGTTTTGATGTAACTATTAACGA